>Ga0247812_10000004_pt1 | contig 845200 bp, 885 predicted proteins | sample UWRJL149409B1_FD_178011 | JGI IMG/M metagenome (GOLD analysis project Ga0247812, IMG submission 178011) | Plant litter microbial communities from Arlington Agricultural Research Station in Wisconsin, United States - UWRJ-L149-409B-1 | ecosystem: Environmental > Terrestrial > Plant litter >...
CGGGTAGCGACCGACGAACGAATAGCTCTTTATGCCGATCTCCTTGCAGCAGACAGGGTTTACCTTCTCCATATGTCACCATATGACGCTGTGGGCTCTTACCCCACTCATTTCACCCTTACCTATTTCTAGGCGGTTTTGTTTCTGTGGCACTTTCCCTACGGTTACCCGCGGTTGCCGTTAACAACTGTCATTATTCTATGCTGCCCGGACTTTCCTCTTACTTTTTAAGGGCAAGCGGTCGTCTAGCGAACTGCCTGTCGAATATTATACACTAAGCTGAAGCATTTATCTGGTCACGAGCGTGTTGATCGAGCGTTTTATTCACCATTCCATCAGCAAGTTGATTAAATTCACGGCGCACATGCGTAAAGGTTACTTTATCAAATTGTTTCATAAGTTCGCGGATGCGTTCATGGACTGGCCATAATTCTCGGTTCTTAATTTTATAAAAACCTTTCATTTGATTCACCACAAGCATGCTATCGATTTTGAAATCGACGCGCTTGTATTTTAATTCGATCGCCTTCTCTAGCCCAATGCGAACGCCATGATATTCCGCTTGATTATTCGTGGTGATACCCAAGTATTCTCCACCCTCAGCAACGACTTGCTGTGAGTAATCGAGAATGACAAATCCTGCAGCAGAAGGTCCTGGATTACCCCTCGATCCCCCATCTGAAAAAATGGTTACGGTTCCAGATGATGTACTTTTTGCACCAGAAACCTCAACCGTTTTGAACGTTTGATCTGTTATCTCTTCTTGCTGCACAATCCCCAAAAGAAGTTGTGTCAGATCCGTCAAATCATCTTGTTGAAAATTTGACATCACATGCCATGTGTACTTATTGTAGTTTCCACTCAGTCTAATGGGCTTCGATTCTTCAGTTATCGTTACGACATAGACAATCACCGCGTACTGTACACCACGATCATCGTGGTCAATATACGTCACCGCATCGAACAGTTGAGACGACTTAATATGCAGCCCTGCATCGTCGTGTAGATAGCGTCGAAGCGCATCTTCTGGTTGCTCATTGTACGCAAGCTTTCCGCCAGGTAATTCAAATTTTCCAAGAATAGTTGGGCGCCCATTTGAACGTCGAAGGACCAATGCCTTCCCGCCTTCGTTGATGATAGCTCGTACTGATAATCTTTGTTTCATAATCTAGTAATCCGTCTGTGCTTATTGTAGCATGTCACTTTCATACCTTAGGATACAAAAAGCTCACGACGTGCGTGAGCTGAATAAGGTCTATGTGCCTAAAGGAAAACGGTAAGCGTTATGATATTCCCCGCTTGTGTGCAAAGGTGGTTGGCCTCAGCTTATCTCCACAGAGACAAGCAATTCGACTTCCCTATCATATGATATCGGAAAATCATATGCACTTACAGTTTTGAGCCCCTTAGGCACTTCTTATTGTAGCACCAGCTACCTGAAGATTAGGTTAAATACCTGCAGGAAAAAGTCCATTATTGCCAAAATAAATGTGCTGATCTGGCCGCTAAAGAGAAGTACGATCGCAAAGACGAAAATAATCCCGAAGCGTTCGATTGCACGCATACCTGTTCGGACGAATTCTGGTGCAAGTGCGTATATTACTCGTGATCCATCAAGTGGTGGGATCGGAATACTATTAAAGATAAAGAACCCGAGGTTCACTGTATATGCAGTCACAAGGATTTGCCCAGCCAATGTCGCTCCTGATGGTGCCCCGAGGAGCGCCCAGATACCAAAAGTAATAAATGCTAAAACGAGGTTTGTTAATGGACCACCAATCGCAACCAGCGCTGCGCCCCAATCGCCACCCTTGACCCTATCAGGGTTGAATGGGACAGGCTTCGCACCACCAAAGATAGGTGCACCGATCAATGCTAACCCTAGTGGCAAGATAACCGACAAGAAAGGATCAAGGTGTTTGATTGGATTAAGCGTGAGTCGACCTTCGCGCTTTGCGGTATCGTCACCCAGCCAAAATCCGATAAAAGCGTGCATCGCTTCGTGCAGTGTCATCGAGAGTAAAATAACCCCGATAACAATTAAAAGATAGATAATATTAATTTCCACTGCTGTTCATTATAACAGCTTGACTCTTGAGGTCAAAAAGTGTAAAATGAGTAACATTGTCTAAGAAGATTAAAGAATAATTAATCACAAGGAAGGAAAATGTCATGGTTGCACGATGCGAACTCACCGGTAAGGGAAAACAATTTGGTAACAACGTTAGCTTCTCTTTGCGTCGCACTAACCGCGTTTTCAAACCAAACCTTCAAAAGAAGACTTTCATGTTCGAAGGTCAAAAAGTAACAATGGTATTGTCTACACAAGCTATTCGTACACTCAAGAAAAAAGGCATTCTTGCCAAAAACGGCATTACCGCGTAATCCGATTCTTGAAAAGAAAACCTCCCATCACTGGGAGGTTTTTTGTTGCCCTACTGTCAGGCAGAGAGGCAACGCGCTTAAGCGCGCGTCACATTAATAACAGTCATCACTACAGGAAGCCCCGCCGCTGCCTTTAGCTTATACTTTGGCACTTCTTCTACTGGAGCGCCAAGTTCTTTCACAAAGATCTCGAGTGGATCTTGTGCAACTTCGTACTTTACACCGCTATCAGCGTAATGAATTGGAATCACGACCTTCGGGTCGATCTTTCGCGTCACGTTTGCTGCGCCGGTTGCATCAAGTGTATATCCGTTACCACCAACTGGGATTACGAGCACGTCGATAAGTCCGATCTCTTCAAGTTGTGTCTCAGAGAGCTTTTCGTAGATGTTACCGATGAATGCGATACGCACATCGTTCACTTCAACACGGTAGATTGTTGAGGCAAATGGTTCTGTTTCGCTATCAAGGTGACGTTGCGCCGCAATACCCTTGATGTCGAATTCACTGACACCATATTCGCCCGGACCTTCAATGTTAAGTTTCGCGAGGTCGCTGTTGAGCGCGAATCGTGCTTCAGTCGCGAGTTCTACTGCGTCTTTTGTTGAGACGTCTTTCAATCCTGCGAGTGAAAGCTTTGGATCAACCACGAGTGTTGATTTCTTAGTTGAAAGAACAACCGTATTTGCACCTTTATATTCAATATCAAACATCTTCTTTTTCTCCTTTATTTCTGACTGAGGACGTTATCTTTGTCGATCGCGACACTGTGTTTGGACGCCAGGATTTCTGTTATAAATTTATCACGAACACTCAATCGATAATAGAAGTCTTCGTACGACAGTACACTGTAGTTCAACTCACGACCTTCCATTTTCTCGATGACACCCATTGCTGCTTTGACCTTTGTCTTTGGCAGTGTACCCACCAAAAGCACGTCAACTGCGCTGGTTGAACCCTTTACGAGTACACCAGAGAGCAATGCGAGGCGAAGTGACGGGATGCCACTGATTGCGCTAAGGTACTGTTCGCTGACACCTTCGTCAGTTGTTGCCGCAGGCTTTGCGACATCAATTGGCTCGTTGGCAAAGATAGCCCGGAGCGCTGTGTAGTATTCGTAGCGCTGATTCACCGTGTAGTACAGTTTGTTGTCACCTGAGTCGCTGGTGATCACACCAACTTCCAGCATGTTAGAGAGTTCGCGGCGAACAGAATTAATTTGTTCGTCGATAACCCGAGTAATTTCGCGGACATAAAAAGATTGTCCAGGATGGTTCAAAAACAGGTGCAGTAGCTTCACCCTTGTCTTTGACCCGAATAGTGCATCAATCATATCTATCTCCCCTATGCCTATGTATGCATAACTTTCGTGTTCTATAATAACACGCTACCCCCTCTTATTAATAGACTAGCTGAGGTGTTCGGCGATGTATTTTTTTACATCTGCAAGTGGGATCCATGCGACAAATTGGTTTCGCTTCAACCATGTCTGCTGGCGTTTTGCGAGTTGCCAGTCTGCCGTCTCGTTACGGAATTTTAATTCGTCTTCTGTGATCAATCCATCAACAAATGCATGCGCTAAACGATATATATTTCCGGTCATTGCTTCAATTTCCCAGCCATAAGTATCGCCCAACATTTTTGCTTCATCGACGACTCCATCGTCAAATAATTGTTCACTTCGCTTTTGAATTCGCTGACGAAGTTCATCTCTATCCGTTGCAATTCCAACAATGATGCAATTATTAATTGGTTCAGCTGACCTCTTAGTGCTTACGCTTCGAAGCTCTATTGCTCGGATGACGTAGCGTTTATTCTTGTCATTTTCTGGTAACGCAATGTTGTTTTGAATACAATAACTATGTAGCTCTTCAAGCGTCATCGCCTCAAGTTTTGCACGTTGTTCCGGGTTTGCAGTTGGTCCGAATTCGTAATCAAATACGACACTATCAATGTATAACCCAGTGCCTCCGACTAAAAATGGTACTCGCCCGCGTGCACGAATTTCAGCTATTTTCTGGACTGCGTAGGCTTTAAAATCAGCTGCCGAAAATGGCTCACCCGGCATTACAATATCAAGCCCCCAGTGCGGTACGCGTGCTTGATCAGACTTACTTGGCTTTGCCGTTCCAATGTCCATGCCTGTATAAATTGTGCGTGAATCGGCACAGATAATTTCGCCGTTATATTGTTCTGCAAGTTCGACTGCGATCCCCGACTTACCGCTTGCAGTAGGACCGGCAATCACGACAAGTGGTTGCTCTAGAGCGGTTGCCATCGTATCTCCTTAAAATTATCGACAATAAAATCTGTACACGTAATACCTTCAGCCAGCAAATGCTCTGCCTGAACTTCCCTGCCGCCGTAATAGCCACTCGCCAGGCCACCAAAACGATTTACGAGACGATGCCACGGTAATTCCATATCACCATGATGTGCCATGCCACCTACCACGCGGGCGGCATATGGATGTCCTGCGAGGGCAGCCAGGTCACCATATGTCGTTACCTGACCTTTTGGCACCTTAGCCATAAATGACTCGACCTTGGTGCGAAATTCACTGTTAGGCTTTGAGTTACGCTCGTCCATCGAAGTACTCCAGCACGTCTACCCAGCTATCAGCCCTGACGACGCCAGCGGGCAGTGTCGCTGCTGCGTTCCAGCCGTAGTTGCCAAACAGGACAGCTGAAATCCCCTGCTCAGCTGCACCGATGCAGTGTTTTAACTGATCATCAATCAGGTAATCAGCGCCAAGTTGCTTTAAAAGCTCGCCTTTATTTTTGGCATGAGCGACCGGATCATCAACGTTGATATTATCCCAAAAGCCCGCAAAGAAGATCTTGTCCTCAAGGAATATGCCTGGGAACCGCTCACGGATCCACTGCAATGTATCGCCTTTCGTTTGGATACGTCGTGCTGTCACCACAATAAGGTCGTACGATTCTTTGAGCTTCTCAAGCACTTCCCGTGCCGTCACGTCATGCTCGTAGTGCAGCATTGCATCACTCTCAAAAAAGGTATCAGCTCGCAGGTCTGCTTCGGCACTATCAATCTGCCACATCTTCACCCAGTCTTCAATGTAGTCGGTGGGGACAAGCTGTGTCCCCCAGCGCTGATTGCTAAAATCAGTGAAGCCCTTGGCGTTATTTGCCAGAACCTCATCGATATCCACTGCAATGATTGGGCGAATATTCATTACATATTCCGCAGATGTTCGGCCAAATTATCGAGTGCAACTTTTTCTTCACCCGCTTGCGTGCGCACACTGACTTCGCGATTATCTTTATCTTGTTGTCCAACAATTAATTGTGCGGGTATTTTCCACAACGTCGCTTCACGGATCTTCTTGCCGAGTGATTCATTTCGATCATCAACAGTCACTCGAAGTTCGTTGTATTTAAGTGGTGTCATAAGAACAACGCTCTTTAACACCTCTGTTATTTCCCCTACGTAATCAAGCACGGTGTCGTTGATTGTAAGAATACGGATCTGTTCAGGTGCTGCCCAAAATGGGAACCAGCCGCCTGTGTGCTCGATAAATACGCTCAAGAATCGCTCGATAGAACCTAATAATGCACAGTGGATCATAACAGGAACTTGGGCATTCCCTTCCTGATCTGTGTACGTCAAACCGAAGCGTCCTGGCTGCACAAAGTCTAATTGGACCGTCGCAACTTGGTGCTCACGACCGATTGCGTCAGTCGCCATGAAGTCGATCTTTGGACCATAGAATGCCGCTTCGCCGTCTTGTTCAAAGTACTCTAATTCATTTGCAATAACTGCAGCCTTTAGTTGTGATTGTGCAGATTCCCATAGCGCAACGTCGCCCAGGTAGCCTTCGCCTCCATCGCGATATGACAAACGAACGCGCAATTTCATATCGATGGTTGAATACAGTTCGCGGGCACTTGCGAGCAAGTTGTTAATTTCTTGCTCAATTTGGTCAGGTCGTGCAAATACGTGACTGTCATCTTGAGTTAACGAACGAACGCGGTTTAATCCACCTAGCTCGCCTGTCTTCTCGTCACGGTAGTCGGTTGTTGTTTCGAGGTAACGGATTGGCATGTCTTTGTAGCTTCGTGGGTTCGATGCGTAGATTTGCGTGTGGTGAGGACAGTTCATAGGCTTCAACGCGAAGTTATCGCTGGTCTCTTGGCTCGTTACAAGGAATAGCTCATCGCCGAACTTCGCCCAGTGTCCTGATGTCTCGTATAGCTCTTTCTTTGTAATGTGCGGCGTAAATACCTTCTCGAAGCCGTAACTCTGACGCAATTGATTTGAGTAGCCGCTCATAATGTCGCGCAGGACAGTTCCTCGTGGTGTGAATAGTGGCAATCCAGGACCAACTAGGTTTGAAATCGTGTACAAATCAAGTTCTTTCCCTAGTTTACGGTGGTCGCGAAGCTTTGCCTGCTCCAAACGCTCAAGGTATTGATCGAGTTCTTCCTGAGTTGAGAACGCGACACCATACAAACGTTGCATCTGTGGGTTTGTGTCCTTCCCGCGCCAGTACGCGCCAGCAACACGAAGCAATTTAAATGCACCGACATCTTTGGTGTTTTCAACGTGTGGACCACGACAAAGATCGACAAAGTTCCCGTTCTTATAAAATGAGACGTTCTCAACAGCGGCGTCGCCTTCTGCTGCCAGACCCAGTTCATCTGCGTCGAGATCTTTCGCGATTGTTGTTCCAGAACGTTTCAAGTCATTCAAAAGCTCTTCTTTGTACGGCTGGTTGTTTTGGCGTGCCCAATCAATTGCTTGGTCAACCGGCATTTCAAAACGCTCAAAAGTATCTCCATAGTTAATAATGCCACGCATTTCCTTTTCGATCTTGGCAAAGTTAGCCTCTGAAATCTTACGTTCACCGAGGTCGATATCATAATAGAAGCCGTTCTCTACGACTGGTCCGACACCGAATTTCGCGTCTGGCCAGATTCGTTGGACCGCAGCCGCTGTAATGTGCGCCAAGCTGTGTCGCATTGCATGTAGTTGTTCGTCGTTCATGTTGGTCTCCTTTTAGTGAGTTCTTAGAAAATAAAAAAACATACGATAACGAGGTTTATTGGTATAAATCTACATATCGTATGTCTCGGGTCCAGCTACTGCCAGACGGTTCCACCGGACTTTTACTTATGAGAGACGTTACGTACGTCTGCACACCGACGGAGTTCGAAAGCTAGTGAGGCTTCGTCATTACTCTACGCATAATTATAGCACGCACCCCGTATTATTGATTCCCGACCCCTATTCTGGTAAGATTATAAGGCTTTACAGCAATGCCATGCATCGGCACGGGTCCTTAGCTCATTTGGCTAGAGCGCCTCATTGACGTTGAGGAGGTGAGAGGTTCGAATCCTCTAGGACCCACCAACATTATCAGTAGATCTCCCCAAGGAGATCTACTTTTTGTTCAAAGTCTTGTTTACCACTAGTAATCACCCTTTAGAATGCTATACTTATTGCAAAGACATAAGCGCAAAGCGTCAAAACAAAAAAACAGCACAAAAAAGAAAGTATACACAGATCATGAACACACCGACATCCGGCACTCCATCCGCAAAACTGAGCAAAAAATTTCAGTCGGCCGCCCTGTTTCTTGTTGCTATTGCGCTTGTCATCCCTTCGCTCCCCCTCCCTGCACACGCAGTGCCAAGCATTGTTACGTTCGAGAACTACATTGGGGCGTCCAGTGAGAATCGAATATCCGGCGCTTCAGCCGTAGCAGTGAGTCCGACCACTGGAAATAGTTATGTTGTTGATAGCGGCAATGGTCGCATTCAGGTGTTTTCTCCTTCAGGCGAGCGTCTTTTTACTTTCGGAAATAGCGACACGTATTTCCCTGAACGCCTCAATAACCCTACTGGAATCTTCATCGATAATGCGGGCTATGTTTTTATTGCCGATACAGGCAATAACCGTATTCAAAAGCGAACAAATACCGGTCAATATCTTTCTAACTACGGTAGTTACGGCCAAGGAGACGGTGAACTATTTTCTCCACAAGCAGTCGTAACTGACGACGACGGCAATATATATATTATGGACAGCGGCAACGATCGTGTCCAAAAATTCGACCTCGATGGTATCTATCTATCCCAGTTCGGATCAAACGGCCAAGAAGAGGGTCAATTCTCATACGCAGCAGATATTGATCTCGATAACACTGGTAACATTATTGTGACCGATACATACAACAACCGCATTCAGACGTTCGATACAGATGGCAATTACCTGTCGCAGTTTGGACAACAAGGTGATCAAAATGGCGAGTTCCAATACCCATTCGGTACCGCGATTGATGCAACCGGAAATATGTATGTCAGCGATAGCGACAAAGGTCGCATTCAAAAATTCGATGCAGATGGCGTGTTTGTCTTGGCATTTGGACAGCCCGGTGTAGAATCAGGGAAATTCCTAGTCCCATCGGGTCTGTACGTCAACTCAGACAACACACTTCATGTTGCTGATCGTGATAATAATCGCGTACAACAACTCAGCAACACAGGGACGTTTATTATGCAGTACGGCGAATCTGGTAAAGATAACGGTGAACTAAGAGAGGCTCCCAATACTGCCATTGATGCAAACGGCGACGTATATGTTGCAGACAGGTCTAATAATCGCATTCAAAAATTTAGCACCGACGGAACATATATATCGCAATTTGGAAGCTATGGAAGTGGCGATGGTCAGTTTACCGACCCTAACGCGATAGCTATAGATGCAATAGGAAATATCTTTGTTGTAGATACTGGCAATATTCGTATACAAAAATTCAGTAGCACCGGCGTCTATCTCTCGCAATTTGGAAGCTATGGAAGTGGCGATGGTCAGTTTACCTCACCAACAGGCATCGCACTCAATAGCCAAGGTGACATCTATATTCTAGACGGCAATTTTATCCAAAAGTTTGATGCGAACGGAAATTACACAAGTCGAATCGGCGGACAAGGAACTGATGATGGCGAACTAAACTACCCAGATGGTGGCCTCATATTCGATACCGAGGACAACCTCTACGTTGCCGACACTTACAATAACCGTATTCAAAAGTTCGACGTAGACGGAAACTATCTTTCACAATTTGGAAGTGTTGGTTCCGGTGATGGTGAGTTTCACTATCCATCCAGCGTCGCTGTTGATACAAACGGAGACATCTATGTCAACGACCGATCCAACGCTCGTATCCAACAATTTAATGGCAGCGGAGTATATCAATCACAATTCTCGTCTATTGAAGGTGACGAAACTTTCGCCACACCAGAAGGGCTGACTATTCATAACGGATTTCTCTATGTTGCTGACACGGGCAGTGTAGTGAATAGAATTATCCGCTACGCTGTTGAGCAAGGTATTCCACCAGAAGTTCCAGAACCCCTCGACATCACTTACTCGGGCTACGTTGGAGCTTCGACTGAGCTTCGCCTGTCAGGACCAGTCAGTGTTGCACGTGATTCCGAAGGCAACAACTACGTGCTCGATTTAACTGGAAATAAAGTCCAAAAATTCAATAGTAATAATGCCTACATAAGTCGATTTGGAACCCCGGGAACCGGCAACGGTCAATTCAACAGCCCGACAAGTATCGTCATTGCTAATGATATCCTTTACATTACCGACTCACTGAATAACCGTGTTCAAACGTTCAATACCAATGGTGTCTACATCGCACAATTCGGAACCGAAGGTTCTGGTGATGGTGAATTTGCACAACCTGGAGCACTCGCACTCGACTCAACAGGCTCAATATACGTGGCCGATACCGGCAATGGACGCGTCCAAAAGTTTAATAACGACGGCGAATACATCATGCAGTTTGGAAACCAGGGCACAGATAACGGTGAGTTCTCCGCACCAAGAGGAATTGTCGTCACGAGCGATGGCTCAATCTTTGTGTCAGATGGAAATAATCACCGCATCCAAAAATTCGATGCAGATGGCTTATACCTCTCGCAGTTCGGCACACTTGGTGGAAGTGCTGGTACGTTCTTCTTCCCCGCTTCAATTACATTAGATGATGATGAAAATCTATGGATTACCGACGGACAATCTCGCATCCAAAAGTTTAATACAAACGGTACCTTTATCTCACAATTCGGTGAGTATGGCGAAGCCGACAACCAGATAAAATATCCAGGCAAGCCGTCAATCGCGCCTAATGGTGACCTATTCATTCCCGACAGCACAGGCGGTCACGTAAAACAGTTCACGGCCGATGGTGAGTTTGTCGCAAAATTTGGCATCGACGGATCTGGTGACGGTGAGTTCCGCGGACCATATGCTGTCACGACAGATGCCAACGGCAACATCTATGTTGCTGATGCAAATAATTATAGGATTCAAAAGTTTAATAGTAACGGTGAGTACCTCATGCAATTTGGTGGATACGGTGACGGTGACGGCCAATTCCAACTCATGCGCAGCATCGCCGTAGATAGCGATGGAAACATCTACGTTACCGATGGCACAATTACACGTGTTCAGAAGTTTGATGCTAACGGAACATACCTTACACAATTCGGCGAAATCGGCTCAACTGAAATGGAGCTCCACGGACCAAGCGACATCGTATTCGACACCGATGGCAATTTGGTAGTTGCAGACTATGATCGAGTCGTGAAGTTTGACACTAACGGCACATTCCTCTCAGAGTTCGGATCATTCGGTAGCGGCGAGGGTGAATTTGGCAATGCTACAGGACTTGCGATCGATGCTGATGGAAATATCTATGTAAGTGACTTAGCCGCAGACCGTGTAGAAAAATTTGATAGCAACGGCACATTCCTCTACCAATTAGGTGGATATGGCGAAGAAGATGGACAATTTCAACAAGTCACCGGTGTCGCAATCGATCCTAATGGCGACCTATACGTTACAGATGGATATGGCAACCGCGTCCAAGTCTATACAAGCACTGGCGTCTACCGTGGACACTTTGGATCAGACGGTACGGGCGAAAGCACTCTTATGCTCCCTACCGATGTGCACGTAGATAGCGACGGTAATATATTCGTCGCATCAAGTGGTAATTCTACGGTACTGCGCTTCAACGCAGCTGAAGATCCGATTATCACTCCCCCAACCGATCCCGAGGAGCCTGAAATCCCGACAGGACCAGCTAATCCTGGACAACCAGGTGGCGATTCAAACCCAGGACAAGGCACAAATAAACCCGGTACTCTATACAACCCTGGTGTCGTCGCCGTGGTAGGTCAAGCGGACGAATCAGAAACTACACCACAGACACCGATCACAGACGACACAAGCACTCCTAACACCGCTCAACCAGATACTGAAGCTATCGACACATCAAATGAGACAAGCTCTCCAGACAGCTCTAAAACACTCTTCTATATACTCGGTGGTACATTCCTTGCGATCATCGCGAGCGGTATCTACATAGCAGTCATGCGATCTCGACACAAACACTAGTCGATCATTCCCCCGCTTAAGACCCCTTAATGGGGTCTTTTCTTTATATAGACGTCGTGCACGTAGTCTCACACCGTCGATTAGCTCACATCACAACCTCCTCTAACGAGTAATTGAATTGTGAGCACACTTAGCTAGCGAGAGATGCCCAACTTGGACAAGAAACCTCCTTACATCCCCTCATGCACCGCCCTATCGCCTCATTTGACAGGGGTGATATTCTTTTCCCCACAGCCCACTAGACTTATCCACCACCCTCCCCTGCCTCTAACCATAAACGATATATCACAGGCGGTATTTCACGTGAGTATCTGTATCATTGACAATCTATGCCCTTTATGCTAATATGTATACATGGTTAAGAAACAACAGATTGAATCCAGCCACAATCCATCAGCCCTTGAACGCTTTTCACTCGGTTTCGAGTACGACAAGACGCTTCAAGAGATCAAACGCGAAGTCCGTATTCGCACCATCTAATTCGATATTCAATAAAAGAACCTCCCTATCAACGGGAGGTTCTTTGTTTTACAAGGCAATAAGCACTACTTCTTGTGTGCGAGTGCCTTCTTCTTGGCAGCAGTAGCATATGTCTCTTTACTGGTGACATCGAACTTGGTCAGGTAACGACCAAAGAAGAGACGTGTCTGTGAGTACAGTGCTGCCGAGGCACTATAGCCGATTGCTGTGACGGGCATCAAGAACCATTGCAGCAACATACCGATAGTACGGTGGCGCTTGTAGCGTTCTGGCCGCGGAGGCAACATCTTGAATGAAAGGAATACGGTGATAAACAGACCAATCAAGGCGATACGCTGCACAAAGCTAATCGTGTCAGGCAACTGATGCGCCACAATGTCGTGATACGCCTGGTTATTGATAAGGAGTGGCACCCAACCCCCTACCGCTACAAGAATCGCCACTGTTGCAAGTGTGAGGTGTCCATCGATCAGCATAATAAGCCGTGAGAGCCCCGCAAAGAACGGTACGTTCCGATTCTTGCTCAATACCCGTGTTGCAACGTATGGCACGTCAGAAGCACCGTAAGCCCAGCGACGGAGCTGTATAAACTGTGCCTTCAGAGTCTTTACATACGTACTGTCGAGTACAGCGTCTTGGTAGATCGGTACGAACACGGGAATAACGTCGTAGTTCCCGTTAAAGTAAAAGTAACTGCGCCAGTATTGGTGGCCGTCTTCTACAATCGTTCGCGTGCTCCAGAAGTCCATCTCTACCAGTGCTTCCATCGGTTGTGAGTGTGACGCAAAGTTGCGCAGACTGTGTGGGCGCATTGAACTAATAATGTTCCAGAATGAGTTACCCGTTGCGACAACACGCATTGGTGCCGGCACATCCCAGATATTATTCAAGAACAGAGATATTGGTTGGAACGCGAGGTGTTTGCGGTCTTCGTGCACGATGAATTCGTAGGTAACGTAATCAAAGTAAGTTGCGTGTGGACGGTTGTCAGAGTCAAGCGTCGTCACAATGACGTTCTTGTACGCAATTCCCTTTTCGTCCATCCACTTTTGCATGTGCTTGCCGGCAAAAGTAATGTTTCCACCCTTTCCAACAACTTCGTTTGGTAAATCACGTGGGTGTTTCACGAGGACGAAATCGACGAACTTTGAAGCGAACTTCTTTTGTAGACGAAGGGCGGTCTTTTCCATACCCTCACCACCACGCTCTTCGTATGCGAGCGCAATAACGAGACGAGACTTGTCATACGTAGTGGCCAGAAGTGACTGTACGGTTGGTTCAAGGATCTCGTATGCCTCATTATAGGCAGCAATAATTACCAAATTATAAAGTTGAGACGGTTTAGGAAATGCTTCAGGGTCAGCAGCGGCTAAGCGTAAGTTATCGATGTGTGTCCCCATCGCAAAAGCTTTTGATTTTGAACCTGAACGAAGCTCAAACGACTCGGTTGGTGTTTCGAGGTCCTCAAGGCGTTCGCGCCAGTTTAATTTCTGTGCCCGCTCTAGGTTATTACGTCCGCCAATAGTGTGATACGCGATACCGACGGCTTTCACAAGCAGTGTCACAATAATAAGCATCAGATACACTGCAGCGAACAATGGTGATACAAGCGACAACACAACAAGTAGAATCAGCGCTCCCCAACTCAACATAGCCGGCAACATCTCAAAAAAGCGGTAGGCTTTTGTTCGTTTGCCGAGAGGAATTTCTAAATCAATCATGTGTTATTCCTTAAACCGACTTATATCGGTGACCATACGTTAATAATTGAAAATGCGGTGACCCATGCAAAGATGATGATCCCTACGCCCATCCAGGCGAACATAATCGCAAGTGGGTGGCCTTTTGTTAGGTAGAGCTTGAGTGAAAGCGTCACGTGGAAGAATGCCGCAAGCAGCGCGAATCCACCGAAGGTAAACAGATAGAACCATTGGTCACGATATAAGTGTGTCACGCCGTAGGCTGTGTAATGTGTGACCAGCTGTAGTTCACTTGGACGGACAGAGAACAAGATATAGATAATAAAGCCAAGTGACAAAATTAATGTGACAGCTGTCAGAACCGTTAAGTAACGGTTTGTGATAAGTTCTTTGAATGAGGTTTTTATAGTGTCTAACATATATTGATGGAGCCGTTGTCCGGGATCGAACCGGAGACCTACGCTTTACGAAAGCGCCGCTCTACCAACTGAGCTACAACGGCACGTTTAGCTTTAATGATTATAGCATCTGCTCTGCTTAAAATAAATGAGCCCGCCAGAGGTTGCCATCAGGGGCAAAAACTGCTAAAATCTGTAGAGTCTTTGGCCGGACAACCACAATTGTGGGCTCGTAGTGAAGCTGGCCTATCACGTCTCCCTGTCACGGAGAAGATCGCCGGTTCGAATCCGGTCGGGCCCGCCAAGAAAACACCTCATCGCAAGATGGGGTTTTTTCTTTAGAACTTTATTTCTCGACTTCAATAATCACATGTTGCCAAGCATCGAGCTTGATACGTGATCCATGCAAAAACTTCGATGGCTCAATTGCACCATCAATAATCTGTGTCGCACCAATCACTTCTTTTCTCTCTAGAGGAATCCGTCCATGCGCAGCTTCGGCGCTGTAGTTTATACAGACAATAAAGCAACTTGTTTCAGTCGTCCAACTCCATCCAAGTAATGAATGTGATTCGCGGTGCAACACGCCAGAAGATACCTTTAGGGGTTTCCACTTCGCTTGAGTGAATGGATGCGCCGCAGTGAATGCCCACAGTTTTGTGTAGAAATCTTTTAAAGCTTCGTCAGTGACTTCATCAACACGCCTCCCTAAGTGAACAGGCACATGCGACTTTCGGCCTTCGCGCTCACCTTCGTGGTACATGTGTGCTCCAGGCAATGTGGCCATTACAACCGCAGCAGCTGTGTGTTTATCAAAAGAATATACACTCGCGGCACGGTCTTCGTCATGGTTTTCGATGAATCGCAATAAGTGGTTCTGATATAAAACAGGTTGATGAATATGCTTGTTAATATCATGTGCACTACCTTCTAACAGGTAATCGTACAATTTCTTGTCATAACAAAGATCAAAGCCTTGATCCAGTAATGCTTCTTCTTTATTCCAATATACTTCAGCAAGGAAAAGAAAATCCGGGCTGACACTTCGCACGCCACTAATGATTTGTGGCCAGTAATCCGTATCAGGCACTGCGCACGCGCGACTTCCCCATGTGCCCGTAAAAATAGTGTTCATCATTAGCATTGCCATATCGCAACGAACGCCGTCACACATACCCGCAATCGTTTGCAATGTACGAATAACTTCTTGGCGTAGTTCAGCTGAAAACGCATTAATTTGTAGTACATCAGACCATGGTTCAAAGTTCGGGTCTTTTGCCTTTGCAAAGACGGTATCACCTACCTGGATGAACGCGCCTGGTGCCTTTGCAAGTTCCTCAGTCGTACCCTGCAAAAGATATTCTGGGTGTTCAGTTGCCCATGAGTGATCGATTGCGACGTGATTCGGCACGTAATCAAGAACCAGCCCAATCCCTCGTTTTTCAAGTTCAGCCCGCGCAATCGCCAAGCCATCGTTTCCACCGAGTGCCTCGTCGACTGTATAGTCCTGAATACTATATGCGGACCCAAGCAGATCTTCATCGCGCACATCAGCTAAAGCTGCCTTTAACCAAGGTTCGCCCTTTGCCATTTCGCGCGCAACAGGACTTCGCTTCCACACGCCCATAAACCAGACTGCATCAATTCCTTGTTCGGCAAGTGTATTCCAATCTGATTCAGGTACACTCGCAAATGTTACGACGCGCTGCTCACGAATACCAATCTCATTCAAAAAGATCGGCGCATTAATTTCATAGATTGTTGGTTTGTTTTGTATGTTCATTGCGAATTAACTCTGCGTATAACGACTCGCGACAAAATCCCAATCAACCACGTTCCACCAAGCGGCAACATAGTCGTCGCGCTTGTTCTTGTAATCCAAATAGTACGCGTGCTCCCACACATCGAGTCCTAAGATTGGTTCAGGCTCACCTTGCATAAGCGGTACGTCTTGGTTCGATGTTGTCACGATAGACAGGTCTGGTTGGAGCCATGCCCATCCACTTCCAAAGACCGCAAGTGACTTCGCTGTAAATTCGTCAACGAAAGACTGATAGCTGCCGTACTTAGCAACTAGCCCTTCGAATAAAGCACCGGTTGGCTGTCCACCACCTTGTGGTGACATCACTTTCCAAAACAGACTGTGGTTATAATGACCACCGCCATGGTTGCGGACTGCACCACGAATTGCTTCAGGGATCGCATCGAGGTCACGAATAAGTTCAACGACTTCCTTCCCTTGTAGCTCTGGATAACTTTCGAGTGCAGCATTCAGCTTATCCACGTATGTTTTATGGTGCTTGCTGTGATGCAATTCCATTATTTCTTTACTAATGTTTTCACCAAGTGCGTCGTAGGCATAGCCTAATTCAGGTACTGTAAACATAGGTCCTCCTATTGGTTTGTGTTTGCGGTGACTTCAGGAATCTTGATGTGTTCAGATACTTTTTTGCTCGCTTTTACTGCATCGAGTTGGCGATTGAAGGCAGTGAGCGGAATCAGTACATATTCGTAATTCACTTGTGTATCGTTAATTTCGACCAACTTGACGAAGTAATATCCTTCACCCGTTGCTGATTTAACAATGCCAGAAACTTGCCCAGGTTGAAGCTTTACGGCAGCCGCTGTCAGTCCACCATCTTGGTTCGTCTTTGGGACAAATCCAGGTGAGCCAAATACCACTTGTACGCTTGAACCCTTACTTGCTTCGTCGGCAAGTGTTTTCAAATCAGTGTTACCTGCTTTGGTTGATGAGCCGATTGATTCAGCGATGTTCTTTGCCTGTGAATCAACGACAAATGAAACTTTTTGGCGAAGTAATTTTGTCTTCATTGCATGTTGGTACTCTTCAGGTGACCAGCCATAATAGTCTAGAATCACTGCGTCGTAGGTTACTTCTGACACTTCCCCGTCTGCAGATCCCCGTTGTTGTTTCAAGAACGTTTCAAGTTCAGCAGACGTCACAGTAACATCATTTTCTTTTGCGAGCTTCATCGCATAGGCATCGGCTAGCGCATCTTGCATCGCTTGTTGTTTTACGAAATCAGATTGTCGCTTGCCGTCTTCTGTCTTCAGGTTCACACGCTCTTTTTCTTGTAGGTAGTGAATCGAGCTGCGGTACTTCATCAAGTAATCGCTATAACGAACACTTTGACCATCAATTGAGGCAACTGATACCGGAATAACGCGTGTGACACGGTACATAAAGTCACTAGTGTTCTGGGCTGCGTAAAGCTGCTGGTAGCCAACTCCAACCAATACAACGAGGGTTGCAACTGTAATAATGATCGCGTTGATCACAAGCTTGTGGCGCGCGTACTGCACAGGGTATTTAAAGCGTCGCCCACCCGCAAGAATGCGTTCGCGGTGCGCTGCAATCGTTTCAGTCGTGATACGTGACGATGAATCTTCGTTCGGCGTCTTTCGGCGTATCTTATTGAGTAATTTCTTCATGATCTCCTTGTTCGACTGCATTGGCTACAGCGTCTTGTAACTTGTTGTATGTTTTCTCGGGATGTTCAACATTCCGAATCACCAGATCTCCGACAAATGTCTGAATCACGATGGTTCCAAACCCCAGTATCTCGCCACTAAATCCAGGTATATTATAGCTTATGTTTTGGATCTTTGACAGCCGTAGCTCGACAACATCCTTTCCGAAGATCCCCTTTTGGGTCACCTGGCGGATACGCTGGTTCGTGACAAGGTACACCGTAAAGTACCACATGATGTAGTGATACATGAATAGAATCAGCCCTAATGCGAGCCCCCCAATTGGTAATAGGAATAATTCCAAGTTATTTTGCCAGATAAGTGGTGGGATTGAGGTGATCACCAAAGGGATAAGCAAGAGATAGAACCCTTTTCGCATCGCGATGATGTGGCGTCGAAAGACGAACAGGACTTTCTCACCCGGTCGCTGACCCTCGAAATCAAGTTGTGTTGGCGCTTCAGTGTTCTTTGCCATAACTACTCATATAGTACAGCATTTAAAGGGTTTTGGCGACGTATGAAAGCGCAAGCAAAAAGACTCCCTTTGCAGAAGTCTTTTTCATAATGTTGGTACCCCAGGCAGGAGTCGAACCTACAACCATATCCTTAGGACGGATCTACTCTATCCAGTTGAGCTACTGGGGCATGTGACCATTTTAACAGATGTCGTAAGGAATCACGTTGGCGAACGATCCGAACAACGGCTTCGCTCCGGGTTCGATAAGGGCACCGGCGCCTTATCTCGCTCGGGCTGCAGATGTTGTTTGGACCGCTCTCCGCCGCAATTCCTTTGCGTTATCTAGTAAACTTCTCGTTTAGAACACTATAGTCATAGAGTTCATCGTCTGAGAACCAGTGTGGAATTTCTTGCTTCGCATCGCTGGCATCACCAGATGCATGAATAAGGTTTGGAATCCCCTTTTCTTTCGCGTCACCGTAGCCATAGCTCATGTGTGAGAAGTCTCCGCGGATTGTTCCAGGTGCTGATGATTTTGGTTCTGTTGAGCCGACTAGCTTACGAACGAGTTCAACCGCTTCGATACCTTCAAGTACCATTGCAATCACTGGACCTTCGTTCATCATAGCTAGAACGTTGTTGAATGTTGCTTCACCACGGCGTGTAATGACTTGACCAATTTCTTCGTAGTGCTTGTGGTAGTGTGCCTTGTCTGGAGCGATCATCTTTGTTCCGACGATCTTTAGGCCAACGCGTTCAAAGCGGGTTAAGATTTCACCAACGACACCGCGTTGTACTGCGTCAGGCTTAAATAAAATAAGTGTTCGTTCGATATGACTCATGAATTCTCCTCTTGTTTGAATCTATTGTACCAAAAGTATGACCGTCAGCACTGCCGCGAGTCCAACTCGGTACCAGCCAAAGACAGCCAGCGAGTGTTTCGCGAGGTAACGCAGCAAGAATCCAACAGCCAAAAGGCCACTAATAAAGGCGAATGAGTTCGAAACCGCGAGTACACCCAGGTTAGCCAGAAGGTAGTCTGAATCTGTCACAAAGATTTTAATCGTCACACCGATCATAATTGGCAGTGATGCCAAGAAGCTATATTCAGCCGCAGCAGCAGGGGTTAGTCCAGACAGGCGCCCAGCAATAATCGTTGAACCAGATCGTGATACGCCAGGTATCAATGCCATCATCTGTGCTGCACCGATTGCGAATGCGCGCCAACCACTTAGTTTCTCACCATCTTCAACAGGCGAAGCGTGCGGAAGCTTCTCGAGCACAATCATCACGATACCAACGACAGCCAATGTTACCGCGACAACGACTGCACTTCCAAAGAATGACGGCGTCGCCTCAATAAAGTCAGCTAGCAAGAATCCGACGACTCCAGCCGGAACTGAAGTAATGATAATGTTACGTGCTAATTTATACTGACGGTTCACAAAAATATCTTTGACGATGCTGATAATGCGTTTGCGGAAGAATACCAGCAATGCGACCAACGTTCCGATATTAATAAACTCTAGTAACAAGTGGTCTGACGCGCCCGAAAGGAACGTCTGTGCGATCACAAGGTGACCTGAACTGCTGATCGGGATGAACTCGGTGAGTCCCTGAATCAGTCCTAAGATAATTGCTTGTAGCCATTCCATCTGCTCTATTGTATCGTCACCGCCTGTTTTAGGCTATGCTTATTGTATGTACATGTCTGAACTGATTCTGGATTATATTGAATCGATCGAAGTCGAAGGTGGCCGCTCTGCGAAAACTGCCGAGAACTATCGACTCTACCTCGAGCGCTTCGTTGAGTTTACCGAAGACATCATGGTCGAAAAGATCACATCTGAAAATATTCGTAAGTATCGCCTGTGGTTGAATCGTTACAAAAACGTGAATGATGACGAACTCGCGACGATTACGCAGTCATACCACCTGATCGCACTACGTGGCTTCCTCACCTACCTTGGACAGCGCAATATCGTTTCGTTATCGCCGGATAAAATCACACTGCCAAAAGTATCGCGTAAACAAGTCACCTTCCTTCACTACGATGAAGTGGAACGCATGCTTGCTGCGATCGATATCGACTCAGAAGCCGGCCTTCGTGACCGCGCAATCGTTGAGCTTCTCTTTTCAAGCGGACTCCGTGTATCAGAGCTCACCAATTTGAACCGTGACCACGTCAACACAAAACGCCGTGAATTTATGGTGCGTGGGAAAGGCCAAAAAGACCGTCCGGTATTTATTAGTGAGGCAGCCGCCGATTGGGTTGATCGCTACCTCGATGCCCGCCAAGACAGCCTCCCCCCACTCTTTATTAGCTACAGCAAAAGTGTTGAGCAAACCAACAGCGGTGATTACCGCCGCCTCACCGCCCGTAGTGTCCAACGAGCAATCGCGAAGTACACGCGCCTCGCAGGCATTACAAAGCACGTCAGTCCGCACACAATGCGCCATAGTTTTGCAACCGACCTTCTAATGAACGGTGCCGATATTCGAAGCGTGCAAAGCATGCTTGGTCACAGCAACATTAGCACTACTCAGGTCTATACACACGTGACAGACCAACACTTACGCGAAGTATATGAAAAGTTTCACAGTGAATCAGGTGACGCGTAAGTAATTACGGCTGACAGTTTGTAGCGAAGTCGCTGGCTGTATCGGTCACAATAAAGTCTTTACACAAGTTTCCTGTCAAATCGACAGCGGCTTCTGGGAATGGGAAGTTTGTATCAACCAGGTCGACACGTGATTCAATGCGGCGATACAAATCGTTTGCTCGACCCGTAGAGTCGACGCTTGGTTGGACGCCATCGAAAAGCGCGCCGTTATTCAGTGTGACACGGAAATGCGAAGCGTTATACAGCGGTGTTAAACGAAGGAATGCTGTTCGGTTATTGTCAGACTGACCTACCGCTTGTGGAAGGTCGATCGTCACCATACATGCGTAGCCTCCACCGACGAGTGCACCCTTACAATGCACTTCTCTTGGTGATCCTGTAGGAGTTTTGCGTGTGTCATCAGTTGCAAATCCGTATGAATTCGCAGAAGGTGCGGTTGTTGAGCCTGTTGTGCCGACGGGATATAGGAAAAGCGTATTCGCATTACTATTGATAGCTGTTGAGTTGTCGAAGTCGACAAGATTAAATGTTGATCCATACTGCATCAGCTGTGCACGCATCAATGACGGGCGACTTTGTACCCAATCTGTCTTTGAAAATAATGGCAGTGATGGCGAGCCCTTGCGGAATAAGTTCACACTTGTTGGCGCTCCACCAAGATCATCTGCAACGTACCATTCAATTGTAATCGCAGTAATTGGCGCAGTTGATTTTAGCGGAATTAACTTTGAGGTATTCGCTTTTTGTGCACCTGCACTGACATAATCAACCGTTTCCAGCTTCATCTTTACACAGGTATACGCCTGGTTCAAAAGCGCGTCATTCGCTGCAGATTGAGATTGCTGCACAGCCACTTCTTGGTTCTCGGAATACGGAATGACATTTTGAAGTCCTTCATTACACTTCAGTGAGTTAACTACATCCTTAGTTTCCCTACATAGATTTACATCACCACTATTACACACAGTTCGATAATGGATTAGTGCACGCTTGGCGTCCTCTACTCCAGCAAGTGCTGAATCACGGGCACTTTGTGACAAGTCATTCGCCGTCGCCTGTTGCTGGTCGTTGACCATGATACGAAGGAAGCTCAATGTCACAATAGTGATAAGAAGCATCGCAAAGATAACGAGAAATAGTGAAACGGCTCCAGATTCATGACGTCGAGTAAGCATAACCATACTAGTTAAACCCACTTACTACCCGTAGGACAAGTGTGAATTGTTGAATTGCGCAATAATTAAAGTCTGCGCCCGGCTGACCTGGCTCCAAACACTTGGTTGGAGGTGTTGTGGCGTTGCCATTCAACGCGTCGATCTTATCAGTACCCAAGGTGTACGAGATCCGATAGAGCTGCTGCCCAGACTGTTTGTCTTTGGCAGTTGTCGTCGTTTCCACCTTGAGTGAATGGAGCACGAGTCCGTGATCGCCTGTTCGAAGTAATTCGGTGGCATTCGTTGGCACAACGGCTTTGTATCGACCCTGTCCGTCAGGCGTACAGTATGCATTACTACTATCAGGTACTTTCACAAATCCAATCTCGTATCGTGTTGCGCCGTCTTTCGTAACAATATTTCCACCTGTCACCACAGAACCGGTCACGTACATGTTCCGTGTTGATTTCACTTCACTCAGTGCACGTCCATAATTCCAGATGTAACTATATTGCCCTAGGCATAGACGTCCACCTTCAGCAGACGGAACATAGCGACTTGCAGATGGTTCAAGCGAGAAGCCCCCACTCGAACGAAGCGCCAAACTCAGTTCAGTATCAAGCGCACGTGATGTCGTATTTAATTCTTTAGTAATACTTCCCCTGTTGTAGATTGTCGCGATTTGAATAATAGTCAGTGCAATCGTCAAAAGTAATATCGCGATGAAAGCAAGCGCCAATGAAAGCTCAATCAGTGTGAAGCCTTGTTCTTTTTTTCTCTTATCCACGTGGTTCATATAGCCTCACAATCGTTCCAATAGTCATCGGTGGTCCTTGACCGGGTCCGTCCCAACAGGCGCGCAAATGAAAATCAATGTAGCGTGTGTTCTGTTGATTCGCATCAGCACTTGCCGCCGACCTGACCGCTTCAATCCACACACCCTGAGATTCTTTTACCTCAGTCCCGTCGTAGACAACTTGTGCAAAGGTCAACGCAGGAGTAAATACAGCTGGCGTATCAATATAGGTTGCAGCAGATGCATTCAAAATAAAGCTCTTATCTGGACGCTCACATGTTTCGGTATTACCAAACTTAGAAACGGGTGTGGTCGTAACGGTATCTGCGAGCTTTTTCCATTGACCAGCCGGTGTCGTGACGGGATACGTTCCATTTGGCTGATAGGCTGTAATGTATGCGTCATGCAAAAAACGTAGTGTCGTTGCCTGAGCGTCGATTTCATCTCGCACGAGCGTTGTTTCGAGCGCCCGTTGTGACGCGACAGTTCCTTGATTCATAATTGCCATTGCACCCACTACAACTAGGCTCAAGACAGCAAAAGCAAACAGCACTTCAATGAGCGTGTCCCCTCTTTCAATACGACGACTTAACATTCAGTCGTTCCACCCAAGTCTTTGGTTGTATTGTTTGTACGTGTCTCAATTGAAGTTGCGCCAGTGGCAGCTTCATTAATAAACAACGCGAATCGTTCGGGCACGACAACACCGTCCGGATTAATACAGACGCTGCGTGCAGACTGGCCTGGGATCGTTGCAGTACCTTCAATTAATAATTCTTTTAATGCGTCCGAACTGATTGTATCGATCTCGGTTACTGTAGCAAGCGGGCTACTCGTAAAGGTGTACAGTGCGCCTGTTTGTGGCGAGCGAACGATCAGGATTCCAATTCGATGTGGAGTTTGGTCTGAAAGTGAACCAGTTCCCTTCACCGGCCATGATATCGTTGAACCCCATTCAATCGTTGGTGTTTCGATGCTATCTTTTGCAATACCGAAAGTATAGTTATCTTTCATCTGCTTCACGTCGCTTGTACCTGTTGGGCTGGTCGTATTATTGCCATATCCAACGACGGTTGCCATAGAAATAGCACCGTCACTAATACTCAGATACCGCCCCAACAGCACACAGTCGGTTTGTCCTGGTGCAATACCCGAATTGGCAGTACTGACAGGTGTCGCAGATGCATCACATGTCCAATTCTCGTTGCGATCATTGCTGACATTTGTCACGCGAGCATATTGATCCTGCACTAATGATTTCAAAGAAGTGACTGAGTCACGGTAGCGTTGCACACCAATTGACGCACCAATTCCTGTCAGTAGTCCAGCGATCAAGACTCCTGTAATTGCCAGAACCAGCATTGTTTCAATGATCGTAAAACCGCGTGTATGTTGTGTGCCCATTGTACCGTCATTATAGCATAAGCGGTACGACTGTGACCTCTTTGAAGTGATGGCTACATCAAGCTCAGTGTGTAAAACTCGGCGATACCAGCGCCCACCAATTTTGTGATGACTGCGCCAGCAATCAAAAGTGGTCCAAATGGGACGCGTGAGTCGCGTTTCAACTTACCCGACACCATCAAAGGAATCACAATCAGACAGCCGATAAGGTTCGCAGCAAAGAGTGCGATCAACGCCAGTTTCCAATCAGATAAAAGCAGTGCCAACCCTAGACCAAGCTTGATATCGCCAAACCCAATCCAGCGACCTTTTGAGATAATGTAGAGTGCAAAATAAATACCGCTCAGTACAGCGACGGCACCCAATATGCTCAGGAGTGTCCCTATCTTGTCGGGACTATCAATAATCGTCAGTACCGCAGTAGCCAGTCCAAGTCCAATAACCGCGAAGTTAATCTTGTCTGGAAGCAAATACCACTTGCTGTCGTATGCGAACATAATGGCGAGGCCGATACCAGACAGTAACCACAATGCAAAGATTGCAATCGGCAGTGCACCTACGAGTTCAACTGGCCAAAATGCGTACGAAGCGACAAAGAACGCGGCTGTTCCCAGCTCGATCAATGGCTCCATACGACCAATTTCTTTGTGACAGTTGCGGCAACGACCGCGAAGTGTCAACCAACTCACAAGTGGCACGAGGTCATACCACTTCAGTTCATAGCCGCAGTGCAAGCAACGAGAACGATCTTTCGAGGTCTTTTCACTGGCAAGTTTTTTCAGCTTTGTGTATTCAGCGTGATCAACGTGTTCGCCGGCTTTCTTATCAGCGACTAACTGACGTGCGCGTAGGCGCCAGACTGTTGCACCGGCAAAACTTCCAAGTACCAAACCGAACAGCGCGAGCCCTACATATATAACGATTTCCATAACCATTATCATAACAGATTGTGCCCCCTATAAAAAAGAAACGCCTCAGTTTTGCTGAGACGTTTCATTGGAGTTGATAGACCTAGCTATCTTGGCAGTACGCTGTACCACTTCCAGCTTCGAGGAAGGTAACGATTGCGAATTGACGAGCACTTCCCTTTTCGAGGGCTTGGTTGGCAGTGTCACCGCTCGCTGCGCTTGATGCGGCACATTTTGAACCCTTATACACCTTAATTTGACCTTGTGAAACAGTCACAGATGTAGCTGCTGCAAGCACAGTGATCTCGGTTGTGTTATTTGAGACAGACGTTGCATATCCACCGAATTTACCAGTGTCAGTATCGAATTTACCGTTCTCATCACCAGTTAACTGTTGAGTCGTAGGTAGAAGCCCACGGTTGTTACCTGTGTACGCCGTAATTGCTGATGAGATTGATCCCACATCGGCCTTACGAGCTGTATCGCGTTGGCTACTTTGCAGCGCTGGAAGCGCGATGAACACCATCAAGAAGATAAGTCCTGCAATCGCAAGTACCAAGACGACCTCGATGATCGTGAATCCCTTTTGGGCTTTGTTTCTGTTGAGAACGTTCATAGGAATTTTTTCCACCTTTCAAATGAACTAAATTATTGCATAACTGCTTGTGTTTATAGTAGCTGACCTCGGAAGATTTGTCTACTATTTTATACGTTAATGCCGTTAACCAAACCGTAGATTGGCAGCAAGATTGCCCCAACCATTCCCCCGGCAACAACAGCCAATACAACCATCAAGATTGGTTCGATCGCTGTCGAAATCGTTTTAATTTGTTCGTCGAGCTCGTCTTCGTATACCTGTGCAACACGCCCCATCATTTCATCGATGCGACCTGATTGCTCACCGATCTTGATCATCTGTGGAACCAGGGTCATGATAATTTCTTCCGGTTCAAGTGCCGCAGACAATGCTTTACCACCTTTTACCTTTTCGGCCGCACGATCAATGCTTTCCGCGATAATTGAGTTATTCACAGCGGTAGAACTAATCTTGAGCATATCAAGCATACTGACACCCGTTGCTAGTAGTGTTTGTCCAGTTCGCGTAAAGCGCGCCATGTACAATTTACGGATCATATTTCCAAAAATCGGTACTTTAATCTTGAACGTATCTTTCACGCGGATTCCTGAATCAGTTTTGAGGTACTGCAGCAAGAAATACACCCCGACACCAACCGCAATCAATACAAGCCACCAGAAGCTTGCCAAGAAGTCAGCCGCCGACACCATGATCTGCGTCAAGAATGGTAGCTGCTTGCCAAGGTCTTCATATAATTTCTCTACTTGTGGAACAACAGTGAACAACATGAATGCCAACACACCACCAATAACAAATAGCACAATAATTGGATACGTTAACGCACCCTTAATCTTGCTCATTGTGGCAGCATCTTTCTCTTGTTGTGTCGCGACACGTTGCAATGAATCATCGAGTGTTCCAGACAACTCACCTGCTGATATAAGTGAGATAAACACACCGTCAAATACCTGTGGGTGTTTCGCAAATGCGAGTGAAAGCGACTTACCACCTTCTACATCCGTAACAATTTCTTGAACAACTGCTTGTAGTCGCTTATTATTTGTTTGTTCCATCGCAGTGTGAAGGCTTTGGCTGAGTGGAAGTCCTGCGCCAATCAATGTTGCGAGCTGACGCGTAAAGACAACGCGGTCTTTGGTGGTGATACGTCCAGTGAGGCGTTCAAGGAACGAGCCGTCACCGATTTGTTCCTTGATAGAAAGCGGCACGAATCCTTGTTTGACCAACAATTGCGCAGCTGAGCTTTCAGACTCAGCTTGGAGGCTGGCCTTAACAAGCTTATTGCTGGCGCGGTCACGGGCTTCGTACGTATATTTCTTCACGTGTGACTAGCCTCTCATTAATCTTTCGAATTCAGTTAAGTCGACGGCGTACTCACGAGCACTGTCATAGGTAATCGTTCCGGCTTGCACAAGCCCAACGAGTGTACGGTCCATTGTTTGCATCCCTTGGTCTGCACCGGTCTGGATAATCGCATCAAGTTGGTGCGCCTTACCTTCACGAATAATGTTGCGGACTGCAGGGTTCGCAACAAGAATCTCGGCAGCAACGACACGTCCGCCACCAATTGCAGGCACAAGGCGCTGCGACACAATTGCCATCAAGATATTTGAAAGCTGCGCGCGGATCTGTGGCTGTTGGTGTGGAGGGAAAACGTCGATCATACGATCGATTGATTGTGCAGCGCTGTTTGTGTGAAGCGTCGCAAAGACAAGGTGTCCTGTTTCAGCGATAGTGATCGCCGCTGAAATAGTCTCAAGGTCACGCATCTCACCAATAAGCACGACGTCAGGGTCTTGGCGAAGACTTGAGCGAAGCGCAGCCGAGAAGCTGTAGGTGTCATAGTGTACTTCACGCTGGACAATAACTGACTTCTTTGACTTGTGTGTAAATTCGATTGGATCTTCGATGGTGATAATGTGGTTTGATTTCTCGGTGTTGATCTTGTCGACAAGCGCCGCAAGTGTCGTAGACTTCCCTGATCCAGTTGGTCCAGTCACCAGCACAAGTCCGCGTGGATAGTCAGCAAACCCAAGCACAACGTTTGGCATACCAAGTTCAGTGATTGATTTAATTTCGTTTGGAATCAAACGCAGTGCAGCAGCCAAGTTGCCACGTTCGTGAAAGGCGTTCACACGGAAACGTCCAAGTGTTCCAAAGGCGAAGCTGAAGTCGAATTCTTTATCCTTCAGGAGGATTTGGCGTTGGTCTTGGTCAAGAATGGCAAAAATAAGTGTTTCAACACCCGCTTCATCTAAAGGATTAAAGCCTGCGATCGGCACAAGAGACCCATCGATACGAAGCATCGGTGGAAGACTCACCTGCAAGTGAAGGTCAGACGCCTTACGACGGACGACTTCTTCGAGTAGTACTTCGATCCTTAATTGTTGATTCTGCATAGTATTTTCCACCTTATTCTTTTTACCTTAGGCCGTATCCGACGTTACCCTGTTCACTTCTTCGAGTGTTGTGATGCCAGACAGTGCTTTGAGGTATCCGTCTTGGCGCATCGTGATCATCCCCTGTGACACTGCGAGCCGTTGAATTTCTGAACTGGATGCCTTTGAGACAATCAGTGCTTGAATTTCTTGGTTCACATCCATCACTTCGTAGATACCGGCGCGACCACTATAGCCGTGCGGTGTCTGAGGGGTATCGATTCCTCTTACCAAAGTATAAGCGCTTTGGCCAGCCAGGGGAAGATCTTTGTAGCCTAAATCTTGTGAAACGCGCGCAACGTCTTCTTTTGTTTTAGGGAGTAAGTGACCAATTGTCGCCGCAATATTTTGTGTTTCAATCGGACTTGATTGATATGTTTCGCGCTTGCCTGCGACTTTACGCACCAATCGCTGACCAATAATTGTATTCACTGTACTGGCAATCAAGAATGGCTCAATGTTCATATCAAGCAGACGCGGAAGCACGCCGGCTGCACTGTTTGTGTGGAGAGTACTGAACACAAGGTGCCCTGTCAGGGCTGCCTGCACCGCAAGTGCCGCAGTCTCACCATCACGGATCTCCCCTACCATCACGACGTCGGGGTCCTGACGAAGAATTGAACGCAGCCCGTTAGCAAACGTCAGTCCAACATCAGCGTTCACTTGGATTTGGTTCACACCGTCCATCTTGTATTCAACTGGGTCTTCAAGTGTGACGATATTTACGCTGTCGTCTTTAATTTCTTTAATAAGTGCGTAGAGGCTAGTCGACTTACCTGAACCAGTTGGTCCAGATGTCAGCACCATGCCATTTGGTCGCTTTACACCGTGACGAATTACACGGAGTCCACGACCGGCATAGCCCATCTCTTCAAGATCGAATGAGTTCCCTGATTTATCAAGCAGACGAATCACAATTTGTTCACCCCACACAACAGGGCTGATCGCGATACGAAGGTCGACTTCTTTTGCAGCAATCTTAACGGTAAATTGACCGTCCTGCGGTACACGGTGTTCGTCGATTTTGAGGTTTGCAAGAATCTTCACACGACTCACAAGTGCAGGCTCGATGCTTTTTGGAAGTTGCATAATTTCACGAAGCACACCGTCAACCCGAACACGGATCTTGAGCGTTCCTTCAAGCGGTTCAATGTGCACGTCACTGGCACGTGACTTTACAGCGTATTCAAGAATCTTGCTCAGCGCTTGGCTAATTGGTGAATCTTGAACAATTGTCTTAACATCACTCGCCTCTTCAGCTTGCGCTTCTGCTTGAGATACTTCAGCCGCTTTGTCGACACTAGAAAGGTCGGTACGGTACTGATCAAGGACGTGACGAACACCAGGTTCGGATGCCATAAAGACCTTTAATGGGCGCTGGATAAGGTTTGCGAGGTAATCAACTGCCTGTACGTTGTTGGCGTCGATCATCGCCACCGCGAGGCGATTTTGCACTTCTGCCAGAGGTACGGCCATGAATCGCTCTGCAATATCTTCTGGGAGTAACGTCAGGATGTTCTGATCAATTAATGTGTTCGTTAAGTTTACATACGGCACACCCGAAACTTGTGCAATGGCGTGCGTCAGCAGCTCGTCATCAATAATGGCCTGTTCAGACAACAGACTAAAGAGTGGTTTTTTGGCTGCGGCCGAGTCAGCCTGTGCTTTTTGTAGGACATCAGAAGTAACTAATCCTTCATCAATGAGGAGTTTGATTAGTTTTTCTTGGATATCGTCAGTGAGTAGTGGCATGTCACTCCTTAAGGTGTGGTTTCCGAGTCAGTATCTGTTGTGCTAGGCGTGTTGGCACCTGTTCCAGTTTGAGTCTGCGCTCCAGTCTCGGTAGTCGCTGCCGGCTCACCACCATTAATATCAACTCTAATTGAAGGGTTGATTGCGTTCTCGTTAAAGACAGCTGTGGCAGGTGCTTCAATGTCACCCGTCATGGCATCAACGGTTTGTACTTTCTCGCCTTTTTCGCTCGTCATACCAACGAAAACGCTACTGGCAACGAAATATGCCAATCCAGCACTAAACGCTGCAATCAGAACAATAAGTGCTATATCTGTGCGTTTCATGGCCGTACCACCTTGCTGTAGAGCATTATATTTTTCGCTGGTTCGTAGAAAGCACGACCTTGCACGGTCATCACCTGTGTTGTGCCCTTGTTCTCAATCTTTAGGTTCGTAACGTCGATGGTACGAATTGATCGTTCAAGATTAGTCAAAGCTTTCATAAGTGCATCCTGATTACCTGTTACAGAGAACTGGAAGGTAATCTCGTTGCCGCCTTCAGCTGAACCTTCGCCATTTGCTGAGAGCGATTCAACGCCAATGACTGGATCGACTTGGAGACTATCGATCGTCAGACCTTCGATACCTGCAAGCAGTTTGATTTGTAGTGACGCACCAAGTGCAGGTGAATTGGCATCTGCAGGAAGCGCATCCAAAATAACCTGGATTGCTTGATCGCTTTCGTTTGCTTTCACTTTGGCTAGGTTTTCGTTGGTATCAAGTACTTGCACTTCAGTCTTTAGTGACTCAACGAGCCCATTATTCGTGTTGAGCGTGCTGATCGTCTTGTTCTTTTCCAGCAGTACTTTCTCGTTAAAGATCAATTTTTGCGCCAAGAAGATTGATGCAACTAACGCAAACGCAACCAAAGCTGATGCAATCGCGATCGCAATAAACATCGTTCGGTTCGCTTTTGAAATTTGTGAACGCTTTCGCAGCGCGATATCATTTGGCTTCATTAGTTGTCCTCTCCTGTATCAGCTGCTCGATCAACAAAGATACTCTTTGGAATACCTAGGTACGAGTCGGTAACGTTACCACCGTTAATAAGCACGATAGTTGGTGACGCGACCTTCGTTGAGAATAATTCTTCTGCATTCGTAAAGCTGACAGTAAATCGAAGTACTTTCGCGCCCGTTGCGTCTTCACCAAAGCTAATGTTTGTCAGGCTAACATTTGTTGCGAGTGGGATGTCTTGTTGTACACCGTCTGCATCCTTGTAACGAACGTGTGCTGCACCGATCGTCTTCTTGAACGCTTCGAGGGCTGGATACGTCCCTGTTTGACCTTCTAGGGTAATCGTCTTGGTCTCGGCGTCAACTGTGACGTCAGAAACCTGCACGTTGTTCGGTGCTGGCGGAAGCACTGCCTGAAGCATCGTAAAGATACGTGAATCGACTGCCTTGGCGTCATTTAGTGCGTTAATCTTAGTTAGCTGATTCTGAATGGTGAGGATCTTTGAAAGGTCTTCGACAGAAGCCAGTTGTGCCCCACCTTTTTTAATTGCATCGTCAGCAACAGTGCTGCGAACAGTCTGTACACCAAAAACGTAGATGGCAAGAAGTGCCACAATCGCAACTGCGATAATAGTTGCAACAATCGAACCAGACACGACTGATGAGCGTATCATGCGCGCTTTGATAAGTTCTTGTTTTACATCTGGGACAAGGTTAATTTCAATCATCGCTTGTTCCTTCGTTGTGCAAGACCAATCACAGTCGCAAATTCAGATGCTACTGTCATCAGTTGTTGCTGATCAGATTGTGAGACACGAACTTTTTGCCATGGATTCGCGATACTTGAAGGCACGCCGGTCTTTGCAGTGACATATTCACCAAACAATGGCACAATTGCCGCATGACCAGAAAGCAGGATCCCTCCAACCGGAGTACTTGGGTAGCGCGTTTGGAAGAACTTGATTGATTTCGTCAGTTCAGTCGCAAAGTTCTCGAGAGTTGATTCCACTGCTCGATATACCTGGCCTTCGAGGCGGTCAGGCGCAAGTCCAAACTTCAAGATGAATTGACGAGCTTGGTCTTCTTGGACGTTCAAATTCTGTACAGCTGCTTTCACAAGTGAACGAACACCCATTGGGATTGTGCGCACTAAACGTGGACTATCACCAAAAGTAATCGCAAGATCAGTTGATTGCTCACCTACATCAATAATCAGACGAGCGTCAGGTGCACCAGCTGGAAGCAGTGAACGAACCATAGCCAGTGGGTCTGGCTCACAAGCGATTACATCAAGCCCAAGACTTTCAATAAATTCGAGGCGCTCTTCAGCGTATGCGTTTGAGGTACTCGCCAGAAGAACCTCTTGTTGTTTCGGATCGTGCAACGATGTTCCAAGCAGTGCCCAGTCAACCTTTGCCTCATTCACTGCCATAGGGATGTATTGATCGATTTGATATTTCAGCGTGCTCTTAAGTTCAGCTTCGGGCATAACCGGAAGTTCAATAACTGTCGTAAAAGTTCGACTTGAAGGAAGGCCAATAACAACACTTTTTGTCTTGATACCACTCTGTCCTACTGCAGTCATGATAATTTCGCCTAGTTTGCGAAGGCTTTCAGGTGAGTTGCTTGTCGCAGTTTTCTCGTCGAGAGGGGCATATCCAAAGTGTTCGAGCGCCCAGCTATCAGGCCCGGTTGAGGAAAGTTGCAGTACGCGTACCGCATTCGTTCCAATATCCAGTGCAAAGAAGTCGCCCACGCCTTTTAGTAATGCCATATTGTCCCTCATTATACCGAAAGCATAAGGGAAATAGCAAGGCGAAATGATCTAGAAACGTGGAGGTAATTCAGTTTCGGTTGCGGTTTGGAGTCGACCGCTCTTGGCTGCTTGTGCTAATGCCCATAAATAGACGTCCGCACGAAGGTTAAATACTTCACCCGCAACCTCGTCACTCCCCGTCTGTGCACCTGCAGTGCGCCAAAGGAAGAGTTTATTAGTCATCACTGGACCATTCACGACAAGCTGTGTTGCACAGAGTGCCGTTGTCAGTGCGCCCGCAGCGACATCTGAACAAGTATTTACAGAATCGGTCGCAATCAACCATGCATCAATATTATTAACCGCAGTGGCGCTATCTGCACCACGGATGTTAACTGTTTTCGCAATAATCACTACTTGAGGAATCTGGTCGGCATTTGCGTATGGACCACTCGCGTAAGTAATGTCGCCACTAATTGTTACGTCACTATTCGGCGCGTTAATAATAACTGATCGTCCAGCAGGAATTGTTCCGCCCGTAATTGTCAGTGCATTCGGTGCTTTATAAAGCCCGTTCAAACCCGAAAGCGCAGTACTCGCAGGGAGTGTCGGAGTCGTCGCTGCTGTCGCGAATGAACCCATCACGTTCGGAATCGTCTGGTTTGTATTATACTTCCCCATTGCAGACTCCTGGCAGGTGCCAGAAGTGAGTGAGTTCGACAAGGTCAGTTTACCTACAGCACAGGCAGTTTGATCTGCACCCGCCCCATTCGCGTACCCTGAACCTGTTCCAAGATTCGTAATGGTGCCTGTTGCAGAACCCAAGTATTCAACCCACGATCCGTAAATACTATCTTTCTTTGTGATCGAAGCTTGAATTTTTGAATTTGGAATTGCACCTGTTGAGTCTGAGAATAATCGTCCAACAAACAGGTCACTTCCCAGAATCTGCACCTTTGGCTTTTTAGCAATCAATGTACAGTCGATACCATGACGCCAGGCGTCGTCACCTGAGTTATTTGCGTAACGATTAATCGAGAAGATATAACACACCCTATCGCCAGCCTGTAGTGCTGGTGTCGGCTCTCCGAATGTACCTATTCTATGTGGACCTCCTGTTTTAAAGGAGGTTGTGCCAGAGGTTTCTTCTCGACAATTTGCACCGAGCGCGCGGTACGTCTGGAGTCCATTTGTTGAATTATCTGGCGCTTTCTCGTGTGCACTTGCCGCGAGCGCACGCGGTACGATACAGCGAACCAACTGCCATGCACTGTTATCGCTCGCACCCAAACGGGCGTTGGTCGTATAGTACGAACCTGAAAGCGCCCCTAATGACGCCTCCGTAACAGCAGGGTTTATAGACACAGTTGGAGTAATGTCATAATTACAATCCGTGATTGATTCAATACTGTCATATGGCAGCTTGAATTGAATGACGTTGTTGGTGTATACATCGCTAATACGGAATTCGTATTTTGCTCGAGGTTCGGCATCAAAAGTATATGTATAATTTTGATTATTACCCGCATCACCCGTTCGTTTCGTCGTTACAAGCTTTCCTTTGGCACTATCCGTTACGTCATACAGCGCAGCTTTAAAAGATTTATTTCCCTGAATTCTGTATTTCGTACCTGTACTATGGTTATCGTTATCATAAATGATAATCTCTTTAGATAAGGTGCCTGGCTGCTTACATGCCGTTCCGAATGGCAATACATAGTCGAAGTATTTATCACACCCAGCAGTATCACCCCCGCTATCACATCGAGCTTGAGGCGCGATCGCAACTTTCGAGCCATTTGCCGATGAGTACCCGATCTTTCCGATAGTCCCGCGTTTTGCATCAGCCGCAACGAGTGCTGCTGCAGGCTGTGTAATACTGGCACGGAACTGTAATTTTTGCGTGCCACTACTCGACATTTTCACTACGTAACTTGATTCCCAGCCGTTAATATCAGCTCGGTAAACGAAGTCATTTTTTGAGATCGTTTGTGTTCCATTACTCACTATCGCGTTAAACTTAGTCGAACTTGCCGTCTTAACCTGCAAACCCGCTCCGAAAGTCTTAAATCCATTAAACTTAACGATCATATCTGTAGGCGGCTTAAAACTTGTGGTATCCTCTGGCACTGGTCCATCATTTAGGTAATAGACTGGAAATGTAACGTTATTTGCCCCTTTTACGTTTTTCGTCTCTTCAAGCGCATACCGCGCAGCAGAGTTGGAGCCACCGAACTCAGCCTTGTCGGGTCCATAGTAAGTGATCGCCTGCGCAGCACCATTAGTGAACAAAAGCCCTCCAACCATGAGTCCGGCCAGCAGTAACAAGAATTTTGGAATCGATACGCGTTTTCGAATCATAACTACCATAAGCATAAAGGATTTTAGCTGCTGTGGCAATCAGGAGTGGAAAGGTCGCCTCTTATCTGTTAAAATAAGGGGAATTATGAGTTTATCTATCGGAATCGTCGGCCTTCCAAATGTCGGCAAATCAACCCTGTTCAATGCACTGACTGACAATAACATTTTGGCGGCTAATTATCCGTTCGCAACTATTGAACCAAACACGGGAATTATTGCCGTTCCCGACGAACGCCTTGCGGTTCTCCAAGACCTATACAGTGCAAAGAAAGTCCTCCCTGCGACAGTTACTTTCGTCGACATCGCTGGCCTCGTCGCCGGTGCCAGCAAAGGCGAAGGCCTTGGGAACAAGTTCCTCGCCAACATTCGTGAGTGTGACGCAATCGTCCACGTCGTACGTGCTTTCGAAAACCCTGACGTGATTCATGTTGATGACACTGTTGATCCTAAAAAAGATATCGAAACGATTAACACCGAGCTTATCTTGGCTGACCTACAAAGCATCGAAAAACAAATCCCCCGCCTCGAACGAGAGATTAAAGCTCGTCCTGCTGCCAAGGCAGAACTTGCCGAAGTTCAAAAATTGCAAACCCCACTACTTGAAGGAAAACTAATCAGCGAAATCGAAGGATTGAACACTGAACTTATCCAAGGCCTGCAACTTATCAGTGGTAAGCCAGTTATCTACGTATTCAACGTCGACGAAGAAGTGCTTAGTAATGAGTCTCGTAAACAAGAACTTTCTGCGCTTGTCGCCCCTGCCCTCAGCGTTTTTATCTGCGCCAAGATCGAAGAAGAACTCCGTGGACTTGACCCTGCTGATGCAGCTGAACTCCTTGAAGCGTACGACGTGAAAGAATCAGGACTCTCACAACTTGGTCGTGTTGCCTACGAAACACTTGGTTTACAAAGCTACCTGACTGCCGGTCCACAAGAAATTCGTGCCTGGACAATTCACAAAGGCGACACTGCACCAAAAGCTGCTGGTGTGATTCATGGTGATTTTGAAAAAGGATTCATCGCTGCACAGATCGTCGACTTCGATGACCTCATTACCGCGGGAAGCGAAACGGCAGCTAAGAGCGCAGGAAAAGTTCGCACTGAAGGTCGCGACTACGTAATGCGTCCTGGTGACGTCGTCGAGTTCCGCTTCAACGTCAGCAAGTAGAATCGTTCCTGATTCCCTTTTGCGCCCGCAACATCGCTGTCACGCTTGTCACCTATAAAGAATAGGTCCTTCGCCCAAAACTCAAAGTCTTTCAAAATCTGACGTCGCACGGCGTCATTTTTAATAACTCCTTTATTCGCTTGGTCACGACCGGCTTCAAATTGTGGCTTCACCATCGCAACGATCTGCGTATTAGCATCTGCAAGCTCGCGTGCGATATGCGGCAATATTTCGCGCAAACTAATGAATGAAACGTCGATCACGACAATCTGTGGCACATCTTTACGAAGATAAAAGTCACGAATATCGGTCTTTTCATGGAGATAAATTTTAGGGTGTCCCTGGAGGCTTGGGTGCAGTTGATCTGTCCCAACATCCACCGCGAACACCATTTTTGCACCACGGCGAAGTGCATAATCAGTGAATCCACCAGTGCTGCTGCCGACATCGAGGACAATCTTGTCCCGGAAATCGAGCTTCAAAATCTGTGCCACACTGGCAAGTTTCAACCCTGCTCGGCTGACGTATTGCTCATCAACATCAAGTTTGATCTGTGATGTCGCAGTCACAAAAAAGCCCGGCTTCTCAATGAGCTGGCCGTTTACTTTCACTTTTCCAAGCTTAATAAAGCTCTCGGCCTGCGAGCGCGTTGGCACTAACCCTCGACGGGTCATCTCTGCATCAAGGCGTTTTTTCTTGTCCAACTATTTCTTTCGTTCGCGGTATTCACCAGTTGATGTATCAACAGACAAAATATCACCCGTTTTAATGAACGCAGGAACCTTGATAACAAGTCCAGTTTCAAGTGTTGCATCCTTTAGGACGCTACTGGTTGTATCACCCTTTACGACGTCTTCTGAGTACGTTACCTCGAGGTATACATTCTTTGGAAGCTCAACGTTAATCACGCGGCCATCAAAGAATTGTAGGCTGAGTTCGTCGGCTTCTTTTAGGTAGCCCTTCGCTTCATCAACAACATCAGCTGGAAGCTGGAACTGCTCAAAAGTGGTTGGGTCCATAAAGTAATAATCAATACCGTCGTTGTACAAGTACTGGACAGTTTGACTGTTTACATCGGCAGACTCAACGCGCTCTTGACCCTTGAAAGTCTTTGGAATCACCGATCCGTCGATCAAGTTCTTGATCTTGACGTTAACGATGCTTCCGCCACGTCCCATAACCTTTTGGTTATATTCGATGACACGAAAAGGCTTGCCGTCGATTTGCACGACAGCACCTTTTTTTAGATCAGTTGGTTGGTAGTACCCCATGATCTACTATCCTTGAGATACGAATGGTAGTAGCGCAAGGTGACGTGCACGCTTGATAGCTGTCGCAAGTTGGCGCTGTTGTTTCGCGCTCAAACCAGTCTTACCGATTGGTTCGATTTGTCCGTAAATGTTTACGAAACGTTGTAGAGTTTTGACGTCTTTGTAGTCAAAATATACAGGTGTATCTTTCTTTAGTCGTTTTGGCATAATCTTCTTATTCTCCTTATTAATTTTCTAGAAGGTCTAGAAAGGGATTTCACTTAAATCAATTGGTTTGTCTTCGATGTCTTCAATAACAACATCATCAGATTTGTTCGAGCTGCTAGAGTTCGAGCTTGAGCGTGGTGCGCTTTGGCGTTGGCCATCGTCATCACCGTTTGGTCCATCAAGGAAGGTAACGTCAGTTGCGGTTACTTCAACGCGTGAGCGCTTTTTACCGGTTTCTTTGTCATCCCAGCTATCTTGGCGAAGGCGGCCTTGTACAAGTACACGGCGTCCTTTTCCTAAGTATTGAACGACGAGTTCACCGAGCTTTTCCCATGCAGTCACATCGAAAAAGTCAGCTTGGTCACTTTCACCACCGCGGTCGACAGCGATGCTAAAGCTCGCAATTGTCTTTCCGCTGGTTGTTGTACGTTGTTCAGGATCGCGGGTTAGGCGGCCCATGAGAATTACTTGGTTGATGCTCTTCGCCATAATTATTAGTCCTCTTTAGTGTCGTTTTTAGCGTCTTCGCTTACTTGAGCAGCTTGCTCAGCGAGTGCTTTTCGTGCCTTTTCGTTCACAGTCACTAGAAGGTATCGCAATACTTCGTCAGTAATGTTGAAGATGTTGCTAATCTTTAGTGGTGCGTCTGCTGGAAGTGATACATCCATGTATACATAGATGCCGAATTCTTCGCGACGGATAGCGTAAGCTAATTTCTTCTTACCCCAGTTGTCTTCGCGAATGATTGTTCCACCAGCGTTTGTGATGATGTCACGTACTTTCGTTAGTGGTGTTTCGAGATCTGCTTCCAGATCAGGGTGAATCACAACGGTGAGTTCGTATTCTTTCATGTTTCTCCTTTTGGTATCCTAGTCGTTTCCAACATCGGATGCTTATACTTTCTATAAAATCATATAAGCTTGAGTTATTATCTCTGTTATTATACCGTAACTCACCCCTATTAGCAAGGTGCCGATCAGTCACCCTCCCTTCTAGTCTAAGCAACCAAAAAGATCAGGACAAGCCTGATCAAGTTTTGGTTTAGACTCGTTTAAGATTTAGCCTAAATCGTCGCCGTTTAAGTCCGTCGCACCATCAGGTGTTTGTGCTGAGCCAAACACATCATCAAAGCTACTTACAAGCACATCACGAGGCCGTGCACCGTCTGCTGGGCCAATAATCCCCTGCTCTTCCATGTTCTCAACGAGACGCGCTGCGCGGGCATAGCCAACGCGGAGACGACGCTGTAACAAACTAGCACTGGCTTTACCGCTATCGATCACGACACGGACAGCATCACGATACATATCGTCGTCACCATCACCACCATTACCGTCAAAGTCCATTACCACGCCACCCTTACCATTCAAGGTCACAGGCATACTGACGACTTCGTCGTTGTACTGTGGTGGAGATTGCGCACGCAGGTGATCAGAAATCTTAATCACTTCTTCGTCGGTTACCCAGGCACCCTGGATACGCTTTGGCTTGCTCATTGAAGGTGTTAGCATCAGCATGTCACCTTGTCCAAGGAGTTTCTCGGCGCCAACTTGGTCAAGAATCGTTCGTGAGTCAATCTGTGATGCAACTGTAAAGGCAATACGAGCAGGTACGTTAGCCTTAATGAGACCAGTAATAACGTCGACAGACGGACGTTGTGTCGCAAGCACCAAGTGAATACCAACAGCACGCGCCTTTTGTGCCAAACGTACAATTAACGCTTCCACGTCACGAGACGCCACCATCATCAGGTCGGCAAGCTCGTCGATCACGATAACGATGTATGGCATTGCTCCATCAGAGTGTTCTTGAGGGATTCCTGCTTCATCAGCAACAGTGATTTTCTTGGCACCAGCCTGAATCATTTTGTTATACGTTGCAATGTCGCGGAACTTATTCTGCGCAAGCAATTTATAGCGGCGCTCCATCTCGTTCACGGCCCACTTTAGCGCACTAATAGTCTTTTCAGGTTCATTAATAACTGGGGTCAAAAGGTGCGGAATATCTTCATAAGGCGCCATTTCCACCTGCTTCGGGTCGACGAGGATCAACTTCATTTCAGAAGGGCTATTGTGGTACAGCAAACTCGTAAGGAGGGTGTTGATCATCACAGACTTACCTGACCCAGTTTGACCGGCAATCAAAAGGTGAGGCATTTTGTTCAGTTCACCAAGGGTTGCTTGGCCAGAGATATCTTTACCAATCGCAAACTTCAACGGTTCGCTATTCCCCTTCCACTGTGGGCTGGTAAGGATTGAGTGCAAACGCACATCAGCTGCTTTGCGGTTTGGCACTTCGATACCAACGGCTTTTTGACCAGGAATAGGCGCTTCAATACGCAGGCTTTGTGCTGCGAGGTTCAAAGCGATGTTAGTTTCAAGTTGCGTAATACGCGTGAGCTTCACACCTGAAGGTGGTTTCAAGGTGTATTGTGTAACCTTCGGTCCAATGTTGGCACCTTCCATGTCGACGTCGATATTGAATTCACTTAATGTGTCTTTAATAATCTGAGCATTTTGTTGCACGTCACCGGCATCAGCAGGAGATTGCTTCTTTTCAAGCAGGTCAACAGATGGGGCTTCCCAGTTAGGGTCGCTCACCGTCACAAGTGCAGAGCCCTCTTCGGCAGACTTATCACGAGGTGTTGCACCCTTAAAGCTTGAGAGACGTGACGGTTTCTTGTCATCATCGTTACTATCAAGTGTTGGAACACCGGCGTTCAATTTGAAGTCAGCGGCAATTGTTGATTTAGCAGGTGCATCAATCGCAGCAGCGTTACGCATCACTTTGACGTTTGCCTCTTGCTCAGTCGTGTCGCGGCGAGTCATTTCCCAGATCTTTTTAATAATCGTAATTGGAGACACGCGAATAATGAACAATACGGTGATCAAAATAAGCAAAATATAGACAAACGCAGCGACGCCAGAGTTCACCAGCATCAACATACCACTGTTAACGGTGTCCCCAACGAACCCGCCAGTTGTTTTGCCGTCGGCATTCTTGAGAAGCCCAAATAGACCTGCGAACCAGATCAGTGAAACTGCGGTTGCGAGTTTCATGACAAATGGCAGGCGGTTCTCTTCTGCGCGGAAGATTTCAACCGCGACGTAGATAAATATCAGTGGTGCAACATAGGTTGCGTACCCTATCGTGCTGAGTGCGGCCATATTGAGCCATTCAAGAACTGGTCCACCGATTTGGAACCAACTTAAGATAAGAATTAAAGAGAATGCAATCAGAAACAGCGCGCCAACTTGCGCCCAAAAACCCTGCGGCAACGTATGTTGAGGTGCCTGAGGTGCTGATTTTTTCCTATTCGAACTTCGTTTTTTTCTTTTTGCCATAATCTTTATTATTATAGGGGCTTTTACCCGTTTTCCTGAACAATATTATAGCAAAATTTACCACATTTTGCAAGAGGCTTATGTTTGCATACTTCCCTCCCTCGACTATACTAAGACCAATTGTCCCTACTACAGTATGAAAGGTGGTACGGGCCAATGAACCCTGTATCGAGATTAACCCGTGGTGGTCTGGGAGTTGTCCTCAACGACGAGACTCAGCTGGAAGTTGTCAGAACTGGCCACACCCCTTCGATCTACATCATCGAAGCAAGCGATCGTCTCAAGTCGGCGCTGGACCCGCACGTTCACGTCCACACAGAGCCGCTCATCCAGCCGAGGCTGCGGATTTTTTCCGGAGACAGCAGCTGGAAGATCCCTCAGTTCATCCCTGGTGAAGTTGTGTCGCTGTACATCATCGGCCTCGACAAGGAGCTGGGCAGGATCTACACCGACCACATCAGAGAACTGTTTCGAAAGTAACACCCCGCACGACGCGTCGAGCACTTCCCTAAAAAGAAAAGCTCCGCTGAATGCGGGGCTTTTCTTTTGTTATGCAGAACTAAGGATTAGTATCCGCGACCCTCAGGCTTTGCTTTTGGTTCAACTGTTTCTGTGTCGGGAACTTGAGGTGCTTGGAAAGTCTTTGTTTCAAGACCTAATGCTTCAACTTCTGGCGCAGCAGCCGGAGCGTACTGTGGACGTCGATCAGGACGTGGACCACGGTTGTTGTCGCGACCTTGTTGGTGACGAGGACCTTGGCCATCGTTTTGTGGTTGGCCTTCGCCGTTTTCACCAGCGCGTTGTGGTTTTTGACCACCGCTGCCACCACCGCCAATTTCGTTGATCACTGGGATCACGATTGGTGTGCGACGAGTTTGGTCATACAGAACGTGCGTAAGTTCGTCCTTAATTTCCTTTTTCACCGTATCAAGGTCAACACGGCGACCGTTGAATGTGCGGGCAACTTTTTGCTTCAAGTATTGGCGGATGATTCCCATCAACTCTTCACTATCACGCAAGTAGATAAATCCACGAGAGATAATGTCAGGACTGGTAAGCAGACGTCCACTTCCCTTTGAAACGGTAAGGATCACGACGAACATACCTTCTGTTGCCATGTGGATGCGGTCTTTAAGAACGACTTCTGACACGATTGCACCAGAGTCATCGTACATCACACCACCGACAGGGACACGTCCGGCTTTCTTTGCGCCTTCAGTCGTGATTTCAACGACGTCACCACTGTCACAAACAAAGATGTTTGAACGAGGAATACCAGCTTCTTTTTGGGCAAGTTCGGCGTTGTGAACTAACATGTGGAACTCACCGTGAATTGGCAGGTAGTACTTTGGGTTAAGGGCGTTGATCAGCTTGACGTGGTCGTCATAGTAACCGTGTCCAGAAAGGTGGAGTGGGCCGATTTCAGTCAAGTGAGTCTTGCCGTTTTGGATAACACCACTACCTTCACGCATCAAACCATCAACAGTACGAACAACGTTCTTTTCGTTACCAGGAATGGCGTTTGAGCTGAAGACGATAATGTCACTACTCTTAATCTTGATGAACTTGTGTGTACCAGATGCCATACGGTTAAGAACGGCGCTGAATTCACCTTGTGAACCGGTACAAACGATTGTTACTTGGCCGTCAGGGAATTTGATGATGTCTTCCATTTTGACGATGACGTCTTTTGGAACCTTGATCATGCCGTTACGAAGTGCAACTTCAACGTTTTGGATCATGCTGTATCCAGCGAAAGCTACCTTACGGTTGTGCTTCTTTGCTTCGTCGAGGATGACCTGCATACGGTGAATCTGAGATGAGAAACAACTCAAGATAAGGCGGCTTTCAGGATATTTCTCCATAACCTGTCCCATGCTCTCTTGGATGTCGAACTCACCGTGAGTGTGTCCACCTTCTGATTCACAGTTTGTTGATTCGTTCATGAGCATCAAGATGCCTTCTGTTGAAGCGATTTCAGTCAAACGTTCAAGGTCGAACTTCTTGCCATCAACAGGTGCATCTTCGAAGCGCCAGTCACCTGTATCTACAACCACACCAAGTGGTGTACGGATCACAACCGCAGTTGCGTCAGGGATTGAGTGGTTTACTCGTACGAGTTCAATTGAGAAGCTATCACCAAGCTGTACACGTTCGTGAAGATCAGGGTCAAGAATGTTGTATTCAGGAACGAATCCAGTTGTTGCTTCGTCCATGTTCTTTTGAACCATGGCGAGAGTAAACTTAGATCCGTACACTGGTGCAGGAATCTTGTCGATGATGTGACGGAATGCACCAATGTGGTCAAGGTGTCCGTGCGTAAAGACAATACCGCGGATCTTGTGCTTGTTCTCTTCGAGGTAGGTTGTGTCAGGGATAATATAGTTAATGCCTGGGTAGTCAGAACCTGGGAACAAGAATCCCATGTCGATCACGACGATATCGTTCTCGTATTCGATCGCCATCATGTTCTTACCGATTCCCATTTCACCGAGTCCACCAAGTGGAATAATGCGAAGCTTTGGACCGTTTGTGCGTGGTGCTTTCTTTTGGTCAGCAAGGCTGTATTGACGACCGTCGTAGCCGTTAAAGATAGACTTGTTCACTGGAACATTAATGATGTGCTGTGAAGCACGGAGGTTTACACCTTCGCTAGTGCGGCGTTGCGCACGAAATACTTCACCACGACGGGTCTGTGTACCAGCAAGAACAGTATTGTTCTGCTTTGGACGTTGTGTGTTGCCATTTTGGTTGTTGTTATTGCCGCGGGAATTGTTTCCACGTGGTTGTTTTGAGGTATCGTCACCTTGTGGCGATCCGAGTCGTTGTTGACCCATATATGTTTATTCTCCTTTATGAAAATAATTGTTATTTATCAAAATTAAATGTTTTACAAATTCAAGCTTGGGGAGGTATTTATCCGGTGTGGTTTCTGTTCCCTCTCCGTATCAAGTGGTCTCAGTATACCAAATCCTGACCCTTCTGGCAATTACTTGGCGTTTTTGACTGCGTCAGGTACTTTCAGAAAATCGTCAAATAATGTCTGTCGAAGCTTACCGTTGAAAAGTGCCGCAGCAGGGTGAAAAAGCGGCAAAACCGTTGTCTCTTTGCCATCCAAAGTAATTGTTTGAACTTGCCCATGGACGTCGCTAATTTTTACTCCCGGAAGGAAGTATTCCATACCGTGACGGCCTAGTGGTGCGATAACTTTTGGTTGAATCACCTCTATTTGGCGTAGTAAATATGGCAAAAAGGCAGCTTTTTCAGCTGATGATGGGTCACGGTTATTTGGTGGTCGATATTTTACGATGCTCGTAATAAAGACTTCGCTGCGCTGCATCGCCACAGATGCGAGCATTGTATCGAGCAACTTACCGGATGCGCCAACAAATGGTAGTCCTGTTTCGTCTTCTTTTTTACCGGGAGCTTCGCCGATGAACATGATATCCGCATCTGGATTGCCATCCCCCATTACCAAGCGGTGTCCCTCGGCCAAATCTGGGCAGACATTGTTCTTCACAATGTCTGCCGCAATTTGCTCAAGTTGAGAGTGCTTGTCCACGAATGCCTACTTTGACTTTTCGTCAGCCTGTTTCGACATGTTTTCTAGTTGTTTCGTGAAGTCGGCTTCTTCCCAGGTTTTTGTGTCCTTTACGCCAATATCTTTCACGATAGCTGTATATCGAGCGACTGATTCGTCGTGCTCTTTCTTTGCGAAGGCACTATATCCTGATGGGTTTGATTTGTACTCTGCGACAACTTTAACGAGTCGTGCACGTGTATCTGGAATTGTTGTTCCGAACACTTCGACGATACCGCTCATTGCTTCGTCTTTCAGTGGGAGGTTTGCTGCCTCAACTGCTTTCTTACACGCAATATTTACAGGGTCGTTGTCGAAGTTTGGCACAAGTGTATCTGGGTTGAATGCACCGCCACTATTCGTCAGTGAAGCCATCAAGTTGTCGAGACTCGCAATGACGCTATCGATGTTATTCAATAAGTTATTGTCAGAACATTCAAACATTACCTTGGTAGCAATTGGTGATGATTCGGCAATATTAGAGCCCTTGGCAATTGCCTTGTCGCTTCGAGCGATGAATTCATCGTACTGTTGCTTGAATACAAGATCGTTAAGCACTTTGTGATTCGCGAGCTTATCCCGTGATGCCTGAAGTGACGCAAGTGATGATTTGAGTTCATTCGCAAATATTTGTGACTGTGCCACCTGTTTACCTAAGACGTTTTTACTTGTCACAACCGAAGCTGATGCCTGTGCTTTTGTAGCAAACTCTTCAGTACGATCCTCTATCTCTTTGAGAATTGTTTTTGCGTCAGCGTAGTCGGCTTCCGTAGGTTGATTGCTCACATATACGGCAGCTGCAACTCCTCCGGCAATGAGTAATGCACCGATCACACTCGCAAGAATGATCGCAAGTTTCTTTTTAGATTTCTTTGGAGGTTGTGGAGTTTCACCAATCGGTGAAGACACAGGTGCTGGCTGTTCCGGAGCATCAGCTGGTGCTGCGAACGGATTTACCGGCGGTGTTGATTGTGGATTTGGTGGAAACGGGTTGTTCTGCGGCGTATTGTTGTCCATGTTTTCCCTTCGGTTATTAGTTTCTATTATACCTTAAGGAGCACACAGTCGTATGTTGCGCCGGCTTGTCGTTTTTGCCAACCTTCTTTACATTCGTAGACCGTCTCTGGACTTTGTGTCTTTTCTTCTTCCTTCGCACATTTCATTGATTGACCTTGTCCGGTCTGTTCAAATCCATCTGGACATTGGTACGTTTTACCTGGGGTGGTCGTTTCTTTATTACCGCCGACAATGCGTGAACATTCTGTAGCAGCTAATGTGTAGCCTTCAGGACATGTATAGCCTTGTGTTGCATCGTTTGTCACGCCCTTGCGGCATTTATCGCCAGATTTTGTATAGCCATCAGGACAAGCGCTTGTGACTGTTGAAGGCTTCGTTTCAATCGACACCTTAAGACATGTTGTCTTGCTTCCGCTCCCAGATTTTGCGTGTCCTGCGGGACATGACAGCGTGGCGTCTGCAGAACGAGTACACGTCTTGCCTGAAAGTGCGTAATTATCTGCACATGAATAGCCTGTGTTTGAAGTTGCGTTAATCGTTGTTTTACATTTCTTTGCAGCGCCAGATCCTGATGCTGCACCACTTGAACAGACGTAATCTGTTCTCTTGATAGCATTTCCGTATACGCAGTACGCACCAGATAAAGACCCCTTTGTGCAAGAATATTTCTTGGTTGCATCTGTGACACGCTTACATTGTGAACCGGTCTTTACATATCCACCTGTACAACGAGTTCCATCAATAAGTGGACCAAAACTCACACAGGTTGAACCAGATACAGTACCGTCTGAACATGTATATTTCATACTCGCATTCACGCCACACTTGCTTGTAAGGATAAGTACGCCACCATCACAATCATAAGACACCTTAGCGGTCGCATTAACTGTTTTACTACAGGTTGCACTTGATCGTGTGTATCCCGATGGGCATGAATAATATTGACCAGCAGTTGCTGCTTTGCTGATCTTACAAGCTGTTGACGCACCACTGCCGGATTTTGTGTAGCCAGATGGACACGCAGCGATAACTGCTGCGGTCACAGTACTGTTAGTTGATTTCGTACACACTGTTCCCCCGCCAGTTCCTGATTTAACGAAGCCAGTTGGACATGTGTATGTATTGTTTACACCAACAACTTCGTACCGAGTACATTTTGTTGAAGCACCGTTACCTGAACGCTCTTGGCCAGCTGGACAGTTATAGCCAGAACTCGCTGGTTTGGTCTCTTTTTTGCCACCAACAATCTTGGAGCATTCGGTTCCCGGGCCACTCCCCGACTTCGTATAGCCAGCTGGACAGTTATAGACTGTAGGGTCCGCGGTTTTTGTTTCTTTTTTGAAACAAATATCTTCGCCTTCTTCAAAACCAGCCGGGCAGGCAACAACTGTTGTTGCTGGTGCAATCTGCAGAATGTCTGTACCATCACCTTGATATAGATTTTCAGTTTCTTTTTGAACTGCTAACTGTGAAGCAAGCTGCGTCTTTTCTTTATCAAGAACACCAAGGACAGTGTGTGCGCCAAAACCAAATCCACCCAACACCGCGAGTAAGGCAACCACAAATCCAATACGTCGTAGCACAACACCTGCTCCACCGCGGGTTGCGCCGTGATCATGTTGCTGTGGCGCGAGGTATTCTTCGGCTGAAGGAGCCGGAGGAGGTACGGGCTGCGGAGTGTACGCAGGAGGTTGGTTTGGGTTCATGCTTATCCTTATTTATTTTAAGATAAGTATACCGTATCACCCCTTTTAACCAAAATTTAAGCTAAAGCTGTATGGATTGCTTATTCTTCGATGTTTTTAAGACTTAAACTCAAGCGTCCACGTTCGTCGATACCAATAAGTTTCGCTTTCACCATTTGACCTTCGGTTAGTACATCTTCGACTCGTTCAACACGTTCGTTTGAGAGTTCAGAGATGTGTACCATGCCATCTTGGCCTGGAAGGATGTTGATGAATGCACCAAAGTCTTTAATACTCACAACCTTACCTTCGTAAATTGTGCCGATTTCCGGTTCTGTCGTGAGTGAACGAATCCAATCAAGTGCTTGTTGAATCTTTTCGCCACTGGCAGCAGCAACAGTAATCAGGCCGTCTTCTTTGATGTCGATTTCAGCGCCGGTTTCAGCAGTAATCTTGTTGATCACTTCTCCACCCTTACCAATTACTGCACCGATTTTTTCAGGATTAATCTTGATCTTTTCGATACGTGGCGCATATGGGCTCAATGCTTCATTTGGCGTCGCGATAGTTGTTAGCATGTGCTCAAGGATGTGCGCACGACCTTTTTTACCAGCCATAAGTGCGTCACGAAGGATTTCAACAGGTAGTCCGTGGACTTTCATGTCCATTTGAAGTGCAGTCAAACCGTCGGCTGTACCAGCACACTTAAAGTCCATGTCACCGGCGAAGTCTTCGGCATCAGCGATGTCAGATAGGATGTACGGCGTGTCACCATCCATCATAAGTCCCATTGCGATTCCAGATACAGGCGCCTTGATTGGCACTCCGGCATCCATCAGTGCCAAAACAGAGCTACAGACAGCGGCCATTGAAGTTGAACCATTTTGGCTCATGATTTCAGTGACAGAACGGATCGCGTATGGGAAGTCTTCTTCAGCTGGAAGTACTGGCAGAACGGCACGTTCCGCAAGGTATCCATGTCCAATTTCACGACGACCAGGACCACCAAGGCGTTGCACTTCACCGACAGTGTAACCAGGTGCGTTGTAGTGGTGCATGTAACGACGTTCGCCGTCACTAATTTCCATTGTATCTACCATTTGTGCGTAGCTAAGTGGAGCCAAAGTAATAACGTTAAGACCTTGTGTCATTCCACGCGTAAATAGTGATGAACCGTGTGTGCGTGGTAACACCCCTACTTCGCTTGATAATTGACGAATTTCAGCGAACTGACGACCGTCTGGACGAAGGTTGTCTTCAACGATACCGCGGCGAACATCTTTGTGTACTGCTGATGTGAAAGCTTCGTCGTACTCACCCTTGAGGGCTTTGTATTCATCTTCACCAAGCTCAGTCACCATGTCATTGTGGAGCGCCCAACGAAGTTGGTTCACCATTTCATTACGCTCTGCATACGGCTTGCGTACCGCTTCACCTAATTTTCCATGTACCCATGCATCAACTGCTTTTTGGATTTCTTCATTAGGAAGCGTCAGTGTAAATTCTTGCTTTGCTGGTGCAACCTTTGCTGCAAGCTCTTGTTGCAGTTTAATCGCTGGCTGGTAGTGTTCGTATGCCCACGCGAGTGCGTCAGCGACTACTTCTTCCGGCACAGAATCAGCACCAGCCTCAACCATAGTGATACCACTTTCAATACCTGCGACAACAAGGTCGAGGTCACTTGCCTCACGCTCTTCAGCAGTCAAGAAAGCTTTGAATTCGCCATTCACACGGCCGATACGAAGTCCGGCAACTGGACCATCGAATGGTGTTCCCGTCAGCATAAGTGCAGCGCTGGCAGCAATCATACCGATCATGTCAGGACGGAATGTTGGGTCCATAGAAAGGACACTGGCAACAACCTGTACTTCTTGGCGGTAGCCTTTAGGGAATAACGGACGAATTGGGCGGTCGATGATACGACCAATAAGAACTGCTTCGTCAGATGGACGACCTTCACGCTTGATGAAACGACTGCCGCTGATTTTTCCAGCTGCATACATTTTTTCTTCATAATCGATTGAGAGTGGGAAATAGTCTAAGACAATTGGACGAGATCCGACCTGGGCAGTACCAAGTACGACGGTTTCGCCGTAGGTTACCATGACTGAACCGGTGCTGCGGAATCCAACACGGTTTACTTCGAGTGTCAGTGGGCGACCCTCAAACTCTGTTGAAACTTTAATAATATCCTTGCCGTAAGGGTTAATTGTTGGCATATAAGGCCTCCTTCTTTTTTTATTGCCTTGGAGGTAACGGGTGTACACGTTCTTTGTTCAAGAACATCTGCATCCAGCACCTCTCTCTTGGCGTTTACTGTTCTATTATACCTGTTTGCTACAATGATGTCATGCCCCAGATCGAGAACATCGGATCACTAGAACTCCCCCGTCGCCCGGGAGAGACTTTTCGCCAAGCTATTGCTGTGCGTGCAATGTTAGAAAAAGCATGGGATTCTCATACTGCCTATCAGGGGATTACGCTAGCCGAGGATGACCCTATTTCACGAGGTCAGTGCGGCGTATCGAACGTCTGGTTTGGACGATTCCTCCAGCAACAAGGTGTTGATACACGATTTGTGGAAGGGAAAATCTATGTCAAAAATCATCAAGTTGGTGACGACCATGTATGGGTTGAGACGCACGGCATCAGTGAACAACCACTTATTATCGATATTACATCTGACCAATACGCAACTATTTTTGGGACGACGGTTCACATGGGCCAATACGGCGGCGACGGGATTGTCGGGCGCTATACACCCGAACAGTCTTTCGACCCATCTCACCTCCCCCACAAGAAACTTATGGCCCGGTTTGCGCTTCTTGAACAGAATATCGCCTCACTTCCAAGACGACACAGGCTTATTGTTCCAAAATCTAAAATCTAAATGAAGTGCAATAAAAAAGAACTCCGTATTGTGTACGGAGTTCTTTGATTTGCTGGTTACTTACGTAAACCAAGTTTTGCGACGGTAGCTTTGTAAGCTTCGAAGTCTTTAGCTTCGAGGTATTTCAGAAGCTTTTTACGACGTGCCACCATTTGGATCAAACCGCGGCGACCCATGTGGTCGTGCTTGTTTGTCTGAAGGTGAAGTGTCACTTCTTTAATACGAGTCGTCAGCACAGACGCTTGGGCTTGTGGGCTACCAACGTCTGTTTTGTGTGTCTGCGTGAGCGCGAACGCTGCTGCTTTGTTATCTGCTGTAATCATCGAATGTGTATTGTATCAGAAGTGTGCCAACCTTTCAAGTCCCCCGTACTGCTCATATGTATTTAAGGTAAAGGAAAGGCATAAGGGGCATTGACTTTTGATCTGTTCTATGCTATTATTGTGAACGATATGGAGCTTCTAAGATCCACTTCGCGCAGAGGGTTCTCTGTACGAGGTATGTTAGTTTTTGTCTTGACCGTGATTCTGACGGCCTTCCTCTGGGCAACCATCGTTCCCCAGATAACACACGCACAAGCTGAACCACCCGCTGCAAGCTGGAAGGGTGAAAGTATTCTTTATGCTGGCCACCAACACTTTGAAGCGATTGATGCTAAGGCTGGTAATAGCCTTGGTTTCCCAGAAGGCACCAAATACTACGTTGTCCTCGAAGAAGCCGCTAACAACACCCCTTTTGTCAAAGCATACGTTATCTCATTTAAACCTGGGACCGACCCTCCAACAGCAAAAACTGCGACATACGCAATCTATACCTATCAAGTAAGTACAAAAAAGTACTCAAACCCACAAAGCCAACAAACAATTGAAATCACCCCTAAAGGTGAAGAATCAAGCTACAGCTCATGTAGCGTTGAAGGTGTGGGTTGGATTATCTGTCCCCTTACCGTCTTTATGGCAGATAGCATGGATAACATCTTCAAGCTGGTATCTCAGTTCTTTGAAGTACAACCAATCACAAGCGAAGCAGGTAAAAGCGACCTCTACATCGCCTGGAACATTATGCGCAGCATCGCCAATGTTGCCTTCATCATCGTCTTCCTTATTATTATCTACTCACAACTCAGTAACGCCGGAGTAAGTAACTACGGGCTAAAGAAACTCCTCCCTCGATTAATCGTCGCGGCAGTACTCGTGAACTTGTCATACATTATCTGTTCAATCGCTGTCGACCTTTCAAACATTCTCGGATACTCATTACAAGATATCTTTATACAGATTCGCCAGAACTCATTCAACATCACAAACGATAGCTGGAACGCAGAAACAACGACATGGACCGGTGTGACAACGTTCGTCCTGTCTGCGGGAACAGTTGGTGTGATTGGTGTCGCCGCTGCCGGAAACCTTGCTGGAGCCCTTCCACTCCTCCTTCCCCTTCTGCTTGGACTTGTTCTTACACTTCTCTTCGTCCTTCTTATCTTGGCCGCTCGCCAAGCAATCATCATTATCTTGATCGTGATCGCACCACTAGCATTCGTTGCTTACCTGCTTCCTAACACCGAAAAGTGGTTTGGAAAGTGGCGCGAACTCTTCATGACAATGTTGATCTTCTTCCCTGCTTTCTCACTCATATTTGGTGGATCACAATTAGCAGGTGGACTGATCATTCAAAATGCATCATCTGTCTTTATGATCATCTTCGGACTGGCGATTCAAGTTGCACCGCTTGTGATCACTCCTCTGCTGCTTCGCCTCAGCGGTGGACTTCTTGGAAAGATCGCTGGTATCATCAACGATCCTCGAAAAGGTATCCTGGACCGCAGCAAGAACTGGGCAAACGAACGTGCAGAGCGAAACCGCCTCAAGTCACTTGGACGTCCTGGACTCAACCTCAACCCATTCCGTGGTGTTGCGCGAGCGCTTGATAACAGTAGTCGCCGGGTCAAAGAACAGACCTCTCTTTATACTGCACTGAATGACAACCGTTACAACTCAACTGATAAGCATGCAGAAATTCACGCGAACGCGCACGCTACACACATGGAAAAGGATCGGATTGAGAATAGCCTCAACGCTCACACACAGAACCGTATGAATAGCCGTGGTTCTAAACTCAATATCCAAGCTATCCGTACTGAAAATTCCAAGATAAATCTCGAAGCAGCCACCGAAACAACGAATGCAATGTATTCCGAATATCGTGCGGGTGGATACGACACTGGCAACAATAAACAACTTGCTCGGCTTCAATCAGTTATGGCATCTCAAGTACTAGAGATCGCTATCGAAAAACAACGACAACAATCAGCTCAAAGCGTACAAGTCCAACAATTTGCTGAGAAGCTCAAGACAGATGTTAATCTGCAAATTAAAGCTGGTGGTATCGATGAGAAGGGTCCACAACGCGCATTAGCTGCTGCAATCTCTGCACAATCTAAGGCGCATGCTGACGCCGTGGCGAATGCAAGTAGTATTCTATCAAGCTTCAACTACCCCGACACACTCGTAAATCAAATCGCCCTCAACACAGTACCTGCGGGTAAGAACCTAGGATTCACCCTCACAAGTGATATTCGAGAAGCAGCCGTTGCGAAAATTGCCGGTGGTGGCAATACGAATGAGATAATGAAGTTAGTTGAACACCTTGATATCGCAAATGAAGACCAAGGTATCCGTCAAACATTTGGTGAAACATTACTCGGTAATAGTGGTCGCCCTAAGTTCGTCAGCGCTGGATTCTTGGCTGATGCACGCCAAGGTAACGTTGACGGACCTGGTAAGGCTCGCCTCGGTAACCTTATTAAGCTAGCGGTTAATACGAATAAGCTTGGATCAGCAGAAACGCTCGTTACACAAGATCAGGAATATCTCAACGCCGTAGCATTTGCGTTGAAAAACGAAAACCTGCGTCAGTCAATGGACGAAGGATCTCGCACAATGCTCCGCAAGTCTATCGCCTTGGCGAAGACAGACTCTCAGTACTCTGGACGTATTGGTGAACGAAGGACTGCGCTCGATAACATTGATGCACTCCTCTCCCGCGAAATACCCGCACCCGACCCATCTGAATTTGAATAAATCTAATAGGTATCAGGGTCTAGCGGAGCAGAATCGTCGATTGAAAAATCGGCGATTTTTGTTCGACGAAGTTCTGGGCAATATGCGCCAGTTCCTAGTTGCAAACCTACGTCTTGGGCGAGGGTTCGAATATACGTTCCGCTACTGACGTGTACACGAATACGAATATCCGGGTACGTATAGTCGAGCAACTCAAGGCTATAGACATTAACGGTGCGCACAGGCATCTCGATTGTTTCGGCGGTACCACCTTCTCGTGCTAATTTATATGCACGCTGCCCATTGATCTTGATCGCGCTGTAGATCGGTGGCGTTTGTTGGATTTCACCCACGAATAACTCCAAAGCAGCCGTTACGTCATCCTTTGTTGGGGCCACGTCAGAAACCGTCGTTAACTCACCTTCTGGGTCGCCAGTAGAGCTCGTCTGACCTAAACGGATCACTGCTTCGTATACTTTATCGAGTTTTGAATATGTGCCCGCGTTGCGACACTCTTTCCCCGTCACGATAATCATCAGACCAGTCGCGAAAGGATCGAGTGTTCCTGTGTGCCCTACTTTGGCCTTCTTGCCAAGTTGCTGTGATAATTTCCGGCGCACACGCGCAACAACACCGAAACTAGTCATACCAGCTGGCTTGTCGATTAAAAGAACACTATCTTCTTGCATAGAGCCGATTATACCTTAGAAAAGATTACTGTTGGCCAGGAATCTTGAATTGGCCTGGATCAGTGCTTGGAGCATCAGTTGGTGCTGCAGGTGGAACCGGTGGAGCAACTGGTGGTTCGATAGGTGCTGTTACTTCAGGTGTCACAGGTGGTTCAGGGGCAAGAATATCACCTAACCGTTCAGGTTGCGGTGGAAGTGCGCCAGGATCAAACGCGTAAGCAGATCCAGCTGCTGGTGGTGCTGAGAAATCAGGTAATGGCGGTGGCATTGGAAGTCCAAGGTCAGCCGGTGTTGAAGCGACAGGCGCTACTGGTGGTTCAATGACGAGTTCATGGCTGACAACTTCAACTGGCGCTGCTGGTGTAACCTCAGGGCTCGTATTAGGTTCGTCGTGACCGAGTACATATGAACTTGATCCAGTACTTGTTGTCGGTGCAGCAGGAGCTGTGTCTGCACCACCAGATGGTTGCATGTATGAGTGCGTCAGAATAGTTTTGTTCTGATCATTCTCGTGTTCTTGACGTGCATCATCAGCAGCTTGTTCAGATGTCGCGTTGAGTGTTCCGCCGAGTGTTGGTTCTCCGGCCGATTCAGCGCTTTCAGCAGGCTGCACAGCTGGTTCGTCCACGGCATAAATACCGGCAGCAACTGTATTGCCCGTGTGTTCACTTAATTGCTCGTTTGCCTCAACAGCTGCTTCGGCTTGTTCAGCAGCTTTGACTCGCTTGTCCATCTCTTCGAGTGTTTCACCAGAAGTATGGCTAATTGAGAGACTATCTTTTGGAGCAGGTGCTTCAACTGGATCTTCTTTAGATTCTTTAATTGTGTCATCTGTTGTGACGCTGAGGTTTCCAATTTCATGAGATTCTTGCAGTTTTGAGGCGATCAATTGTTGATCCGCACCAGATGCCATAAGTGTGGCTGCAGTTGTCATCACACGAGAAGTAGTGTGCGTGTTACTAAATCGATCAGTTTCCGCAACTATACCTGTTAATAGCGCTGTCGCGATTGTTGCGTCGATAATTGGTTTTTTGTCCGGTTTAAGTGCTTCACCAAGTCCAGCAATCATTTCACTCAAGCTACTCGCCTGGTCATCGTGCCAGTCGATACCGCCAAGGCTACTCACCTTTTCGCCTGCGGTCACCGTAATAATTGTTGCATCGTGCAAGATTTGGCCATGTGAATCAAGTGCTCCATCGAGGTGTTCTTGTACATCTACGCCAAGCGCAATAACGAGCTCAACGTTGAAATCACCTTGGCTAAATTCAAGATCATCGCCTGTAATAGTTGTCTTGTACGGAGTAATAAAGATTTTGACGCTATCGCCTTCTACTTTGTAGCGAAGGTGGTCAGCTTTTTCTTTATCAAGGGCAATAATAAAGTCACGAAGACTATCCGTAGTACTATCGAAAGTTTTTTCAGGCTCAAGGAATGAAATCGCAGGTGGAATATCACCACTCACCACTGCAGTTGGGTGCTTTTCGATCTTATCAAGCAATAAGGTCAATCCAAGTGCTGCTGACAATGCGTCAACTGACGGATCATTAGAAACAGTAACGAGAATGTTCGTCGCTGCTTTTATTTTTTCTACAATCTGTTGTTTGGCTTTTATATCGTCCATGTATTTTTTGTTTCTTTTTGGTATATTACCTTTTTCGCTACTATACCATAAGTATTTTACCAGCGTCAACAAATCTGATGCACTCTTTACAATTCGCGTCTTTTCCTCTATAATCACCCTTTGAATATGTATAGCATTTAAGAGACAAGGAAACTCATGCCAATCATCAAATCCGCTATCAAGCGAGCGAAACAAACTATCAAGCGCAACGAACGAAATGTCGGCATCAAACGCGACATCAAAGATGCACTTAAAGCCTTCACTGCTAACCCTTCAGCAGCTACTCTTTCAAAGGTTCAAAGCGAATTCGACACAGCTGTAAAAAAGAACTTGCTTAGCAAGAACACTGTTGCACGTCGTAAAGCTAATCTTTCAAAGATCGCTAAAGCTGCCGGCGTTACTTTCGGTACTACTAAGAAAGCTGCTGCTCCAAAGGCTGCTGCTGCGAAACCAGCTGCTGCAAAGAAGCCAGCTGCGAAAGCTGCACCTGCAGCGAAAAAAGCTCCAGCTAAAACTGCTGCTAAAAAACCTGCTGCAAAGAAATAATTTCTTTCAGGCATAAAATAACTCCCCTTCGTTGGGGAGTTATTTTATTTGCGCAGGATGCTATCCGGATTGTTTATGACTCGTTCTCGAACTGCGATAAGTGCAAGGTTCTGAACTGTTTGGCTCAAACTACCGGTTTCGGCATGAAGACGCTCTTCAGCGCTTACGGCTCTCGTGACCTTACGTATCACCTCTTCACTTTTCCATAGCCCGTCGATGTATTGAACAAATTCATGGCGATCGTTATCTGTGCCCGTGAAAGCCCTCATCATTTTATATCGCCATACCTCCGGATTCCTTTCTGGACCTACGAGTGATTCAACCAACTGTCGCTCATGAATATATACATTATCCTCTTCTAGCGACTCGCCACTTTTATCACGAATAGCTTTCGAAACCATTTCTGTAAAACCTTCATTTAACCACCTGATTGAGAGTGGGCTATACACATCCTCAAGCATCTTACCCAATGAAGCGTGCACCCACTCGTGCGTCAACACCCGCGGTAACTCTTGTCTCGCTTCTTCAACATGTGTCTGTGCAGCTACTTTATATCCTTGACCTAAAACTATTTCGCCAGCCTGGTCCTCATAGTATCCGCCGCGCTGTTTTAAATGTGTATCAAAAATGTCGCCGTAGTAGATAGGAAAAGATGAAGGATGTTCAGGGTGCGATGCAATCAGTCCTCGATCATTCATTAAGTGAAGCGCTGAAATAAATTTTGTCTGCAACGTATCAATGTCTTGTGCAATAGCTTCACTTGCTGCATGCTGCTGCAAAACACTGTTGTGCACCTCCAAGATATCAAAAATCTCCGACTCTTCTGCGTACGTCATGAGCCACTCTTTCCAAGAAAGCTTCTTGTTCTGAAGCACCTCCTGCTGTCGCACTGAAGCAAAAGCCAAAGGCGGCACGATCCCATTCATGTACCGTTCAAACATGTCACCGAGCGGACCTTGGTACTGTGTCATCGTTGTACGCGCTGAATCCAGTGTATTATCAACAAGCCAATCTTCTATCGACAGGTGTTGATTTGCCATAGCATATGACCCAAGCGTTCGCTCAGGGCTAAATAATGTATGCTTGTATTCACCGTGTGTATCTAACATGTATTCTCGATAAGTTGAAGCATATTATACTACAAAAATGCAAAAAAGTCTACAGTGCTGTCTCGAGAAGCGCTCGTTCAATCAGCAACCATGGGTCAGCTTTTGATATCTTCATGTCAGCATCGGTTTGTGCGAAAGATCGAAGGACACGAGCCGCGCCTTGCGGACCTCGCCTACTGGCGTGCCTGGCAAGCTTCGATGCGACGAAAGGATGGATAGCAAAATCCTTTGAAGGATTGTCACCAGGACCTGCGTTGGCAACGGCAGCCAACTGAAAAGCTTGCGAAGATAACAGTGCAAATAACTTATACGGGTCCTCAATTAATTCGAGTGTTCGGATCATGTCATGGACGTCTTCTCGTCTGCCTTCGAGGGCAAGTTCAAATAACTGAAAGACGTTTTCAGACGGGTTTGGTTCGATTGAATTATTGATCGAATCAGGGGTGATCTCATCCAGCAATGAAAGCTTTTCAAGTGCACTCGCCAGTTGCCACTGATCAAGTCCAACCCGCATCACAATGTGGTGCGCTAATTTCTTGTCCAAGGCGATACCAAGAGTTTTCGCGTGATACACGACCCATGTTTCGGCCATCTGTTGATCCCGATCACCCCAGACAGGGAACTCTTTCACATCGACGCGCTTCTTCACTTCTTTGTAGATCGTGGTGCGTTTGTCGGGTTTGCTATCAATGAGAATAAGTTCGATATCATCAGAAAGCCGATCAAGCCATTCCGGCATCTTTTCCCAGACTGAACTATTCAAAGAAAGATCTTTAATGATCACGAGACGCTTTTCGGCGAACAATGTTCCACCCATCAGCAAGTCCGGAATATTTTTTAGTTCAAGCGTGGTGCCATCGATTCGTTCAGCTACACCATCAAACACATCAACGCGTACTTTGACAGCCTGCTGTATTTCAAATGTATTTTCACCAGTAAACCACTGCGTCATAGTTACAAGTATACCTTAGGCAACCTGACAGAACGGACAGACATGCGTCCCACGACCGGCAACACGTGATTTCTCGATCGTTGTGCCGCATCGAGGGCACGGTAACCCTTCGCGCCTAAACACGCGAGCGAAATCCATATAACTCCCCCGCTTGCCCTCAGCGTTCACATAGTTACGATTTGATGAGCCGCCTTTTTCAATTGATAAGTTCATGACCTCACGTAGCTCCGTATACAGCGCTTCAAATTCATCATCGGTAATTGATCCTGTTAAACGGGTCGGGTGGATCTTAGCGCCCCACAAGGCCTCATCGGCATAGATATTACCCACACCCGCTACGACAGATTGATCAAGCAGTGCTGCTTTGATGTTTGTGCGAGCCCGGCGTGTAAATCGATCACGGAATTGCTGCGGCGTAAATTCAGCCTCTAACGGTTCGGGCCCAACTTTTTTCATAAATGGAAGATTCGGAATTTCAAGTGTTGGCATCAGTTTTACCCAACCGAATTTTCGTTGATCGTTAAAGAAGAGCTGCGAATCATCATCGAACCCGATCGTTACACGGGTAGATTTATCAGGTAACGCATTCACCAGGCTGTCATTCGGGTGACCCGCACCGAAACGATCTTTGGTGCCAACGTAGACGAGTTGACCGGTCATTTTTAAATGTATCACCAATGAATACTCTGTTGATAAGTCGATCATCAATACCTTCGCACGTCGACGAATCGCGGTCACCTTCGCGCCAATCATAAACTGCTTCACATCCGTTTGGGTGTTCGGGAAACTTTTTGGAGTATCGTTCACTGCAGAAGCAATTGCCTTGCCAATAATAAGCTCGCTCAACCCACGACGGACCGTTTCTACTTCGGGAAGTTCAGGCATAGTACCTCGTTTCTATAAACTTTAGAGATCGATGTTTGAAATCATTTTTTTCGCATCAGGAAGTTGTTCAACGAATAAGTTCGTTATTTGTACGACGCTTCCGCTGAGTGAGCCTCTTGAACCACTACAAGTTGAGGTCCAAAGTCGCTTCACAGGTTCGTTGTTATCGAGGATTGTGAATTCAGTCACCGTCCCTGTTGCACACACACCACGAACGTCATTTTTGTCGCCTTGTAGCTCTGTACCCTTTGAAAGATTTGCCTTATCAAGTGCATGAACAAATTGTTCATATGACGCAACGCTGTTACCGAGTGTACTCTGGTCAACGACGGTATCGAGGTATCCGTTGTATGTCTTGATTGAGCGATTTGATGATGAGACATCGATTTCATATGAATAGAATTTTTCGTCAGCCACAATTGGGCCACGAACTGTCATACGAACAGCGTGTGTGACGGTTGTATCAAGCAGTGCTGTGCGACTTGTATCAACTTTCGTTGTCGCAGTGTTTGAGTCACCAGAGAAGAAGACAACACGCGCAAGTGAAACCAGCGCAGCAACTGCAATAATAATGATTACGACGACGAGAATGATTGGAAGTGTCCGAGATGTTCTGTAATTAGCCATAGTTTTACCTTAGTAGTTTTATTATTTCTTGTCAAACCCGGTACTGCCGAATCCACCTTCGCCACGATCGGTTTCTGACAGTGTTTCTGTAAGCTGTAGGGTTACTTTTTCATATCGAGTAACAAGTAGTTGCGCAACACGCATGTCCGGTTCGATCACAAATGGTTCTTGTCCTAAGTTGATCATCAGGATATGCAGTTCACCACGATAATCAGCATCGATTGTTCCTACTCCATTTACCATCGTCAGGCCGTGCTTGATACTCAGTCCACTGCGAGCACGAACCTGCATTTCGTAGCCTTCAGGAATTTCAAACGCCAGTCCTGTCGGAACCATCGCACGTTCAAGTGGTTGGAGTGTCATTGCCTCGTCGAGACACGCATGGACATCCATTGCTGCGGCATGCTCTGTTTGGTACGCAGGCAATAATGCTTTCGGGTTCAATCGTTTTACTTTTACATCCATTACTTCGTCTCCTCTAGAATTTTCTTAATTGCGGCAATTGTTTCATCGGCATCCACAAATGTGTACGAGTTCATGCCTACAACTTCAGCGGCTTTTGCAAACGCACCAATGTCATCAATAAACAGACATTCATGTGCTGCAACACCAATTCGCTCGTACGCCATTGTATAAATTTCTGGTGCAGGTTTGTCCCACCCTACTTCACCCGATGCAATGACGACGTCAAAAAGCTCATCCAACTCACCCGGTTTAAATCGCTGATCAAGTGCGTAACGACTGCCAACATTGGTCAGCATCCCCAATTTGTAGTTCGGCTTTAATTCCGCGATTAAATCCATTGTTCGTTGAATCTGTGTCCCACGCATAATGTCGAGTACAACACCGAAACAATCAAAGATTACTGCTTTTATCATAGGTCACCCCAGGTCTTGCCGCTACTAACATCAACTCGCAAAGAAATGGTGAGCTCAGGCGCAATACCCTCCATAGTTGTCTTCAAGATCATTGCGACCTTATCTACATTTTCTGCTGGACATTCGATCAGGATACTGTCATGAATTTGCAGGACTTGATCACCTAGGTCGCCCAACTGTTCATCAACACGGAGCATCGCAAGTTTCATAAGGTCCGCTTCTGTACCCTGGATAGGCATATTAGCTGCGGCACGTTCTGCACCAGCTCGCACCATAAAGTTGCTGCTTGTGATGTCTGGCGTTGGTCGGCGACGTCCGAAGTATGTTTCGACGTAGCCTTCGGTTCGGCCCTTTTGCAGAGTGTCGTCGATAAACTGACGAATTGGCGCACGCAGTGTAAAGTATTGATCGATAAATTCTTTCGCTTGTCCAAACGTCATGCCCGTTTGCGCAGCAAGTCCATGCGGGCTCATGCCGTACAGTACGCCAAAGTTAATAACTTTCGCATCACGTCGTTGCGACTTCGTTACCTCTTCCATTGGAATACCGTATACGTCACTGGCTGTCTTTGTGTGCACATCGACTTCACTGTTAAAATCTTCGATCAAAGGTGTGTCGCCAGCCATCACTGCAGCAAGGCGAAGCTCGAATTGTGAGTAGTCAGCACTAACCAGTACATTACCTTCATCCGCAATGAATGCTTCACGAATTTCGCGGCCTAGTTTCGTGCGAATTGGGATGTTTTGCAGGTTTGGATTGGTACTACTGAGGCGTCCAGTTGCTGCAACATCCTGGTTGAATGTTGTGTGTATGCGATCGTGCGCATCTGCAAGTTTTGGCAACGCATCGGTATACGTGTTTTTAAGTTTTGCGAGCTCGCGCGTTTGCTCAATGAGCTCAATGATTGGGTGTTGGCCGCGGAGTTTATCAAGTTCGGCCTGGCCAGTGCTATAGCCCGTTTTGCCTTTTTTGATACCTGTTGTAGGAAGTTGCAATTTCGTAAATAACACCTCTGAAAGCTGCGCTGGACTGCCAATATTAAATTCATAGCCCACCATTGTATACATTTCTTGTTCAAGCTTTTTGTGGGTATCGCCGAGTGATTCACTCATTTTATTGAGTGTTTTTGGACTCACCAAAACCCCTTTATGTTCAATCCTAAAGAGTGTATATGTTAATGGGAAATCGAGCTGCCTAGCTATCCGACCAACCTTTGGTTGTGCTTCAAAAAACGCAACTTGGTCGTTAAATACTGTCCACAATCCAGCCATAAATTCAGCTGACTCAGGAGCTTCCTGCCCTACCAATGCGTTGGCAGATCGATCACGACGAAGTGGATCAATCAAGAACGCGCCTTGGCGTATATCGTGGACAGTTGGGAGATGCGTGAAAACATCATGCGCCGCAAGTTTGTGGTACATATCTTTGATGTCATAACTAACAACCGTAGCCATCTCGAGCGCACGCCACAAGCTTGAATCAACTTCAGCAACAGGCTTTGACGCAACCGTCTTGCCGTCCGTCGAAACCCATAGTTCATCTTCAATAATCTCAACAAGAACTGGCCCTTCGATAGAAAGTGTATCCGGCCACTCTACTTTTTTTAGTGGTTCGATGGCGAGTTTCTCTTCAACATCGACAACAATGTCACCGATCTTCATGTGCTTAGGGAGCCTGTTAATCAGTGAAGTGAATTCGTATTTATGTAGCACTGCCAAAATATTATCAACATTGGTATGGGCGATATCAGTCTCTTTCCAGTCGATCTTGATTGGAGCGTCAGTAAAGATCCGTGCGAGCTCTTGGCTCATGTAGGCAGATGCTTTGCCGTCAACAATATTTTTTTGCTGTGCACCCTTCAAATCATCAGTGTGCGCATAAATACTATCAAGATCACCATAGGTAGTTAATAGGCTTTGTGCTGCCTTTGGGCCAATCTTTGCGACACCAGGAATGTTGTCGCTACTATCCCCCACCAATGCTTTATAATCGACGAATTGTGCAACTTTGATTCCATATTTTTCCTCAAATGCGGCATCGTCATATTGCACCAAGTCAGTGCTACCGGTACGAGTAATGTATACGTTTGTTGTGTCATCGATAAGCTGCAACATGTCGTAGTCACCTGTAATCAAACACGTCTCGACGCCTTGTTCTTTTGCTTCAGCTGCAAAGGTTCCCATGATGTCATCCGCTTCGTATTGATCAAGTTCATAGAGTGGCCAATCAAAAGCTTGAAGGACATCACGAAGGATCGGGAGTTGCGCGTAAAAATCTTCAGGTGGCTTTGAGCGACCAGCTTTGTAGCCGTCGAAGATTTCTTTGCGCTTGTCGATACTTGTGCCCTTAATATCCCAAGCGATCGCAACATAGTCAGGTTCTAGCTTTTTAATAATTTCGATCGCAATAGAAGCGAATCCAAAAACTCCACCAGTTGGAGTACCGTCTGCGAGTGCAAGGTTCGGCATCGCGTAATAGCCACGATAAAATACGGATTTTCCATCAATTACTGCAAGCCGTTTCATGCTTTTAGTATAACAGTTCTCGACTATTATTACCCCTTATTCCAGTGGCGTTGTCGTGCCTGTCGTCGCCTTGCTGATCTACGTTCGGTCTCAGATGTTCCGCCCCATATACCAAACTCTTCATTGTTTGCTATCGCATATTCCAGGCATGCAATTCGCGAAAGACACTCTGCACAAACAGCTTTGGCTCTCTTGATCTGCTCTTGGTCAGCTTCAGACTTTTCACCAGTTGGAAAGAAGAGATCCGGATCTTTCTTTCGACACTCCGCTTTGTCTCGCCAATCTCCGCTCGTTGATTCCATTACCTCATCATACGGTCGCTACAGAGGTAACACAAGCAGAAGCACCTTCTCTGGTACAATGAGGGCATGACACATCACGAAAATCTAAAAATCCTCGCCTTTGTCGGCCTATCTGGCTCAGGAAAAACGACTGCAGTTGAATACTTTACCGAAAAAGGCTTTCCAAAAGTATATTTTGGCGGCATCATCTATCAAGCAATGGAAGAAGCCGGTATTCCAAAAGGTGAAGATAACGAAAAAGTCTTCCGTGTTCAAATCCGTGAAAAAGAAGGTGTCGACTTTGCTGCAAAGCGTATTATTCAACAAATCCATGACCTCTCTGCTTCAGGACAACACCGCATTATTGCAGATGGTCTATATACCTGGGACGAATACAAATTATTGAAACATGAATTCCCAAGTGAAATCACCGTGGTGGCAATCGTCACACCGAAACATCAACGCTACAACCGCCTCGAGCATCGTGCTGATCGCCCCCAGACACAAGCGACGACTATCGAACGTGATAAACACGAAATTGAAGATATCCAAAAAGGCGGACCAATCGCTGCGGCTGATCACTACATTTTGAATGAAGGAAGCGTCGAAGAACTACATGCGAAGCTTGCTGAAGTGCAAGCATCAATTAATTTCTGAGTCCCCCATCGAAATACGACGTTTACCGCCACCCTTTATAGCAACCTGTAGGAGCACTTCTCGTCCGTCCTGAAGATATACAGGTGTTCGCATTCTTGCACGCTGCTCACGGGACGTATATGTTACGTACGGTTGACCATTTTTATACAGAACACGCTGCTCTGATCCACCAATGCGAATTGTTTCCGGTGAAAGTTTTTGGAGGTATTCACGAGACGGATCGTCATAGTAACGATTGATTGTCACGTTCTTGCTGAAAATATATTGTCCGAGGCGATGGTCAATTTCCGAAAGACTACGGGTGAGATGCGAGTAATCTTCAATAAGGCGACGAATTGCATCTTTTGTTAGTTCAGGTGGTGCGTTATCTGAGCGGTACTCACTAAGTACACTCGCAGGAACGCGTTCTCGATACATCTCTAGCTCGTCCGCCAATTCACGAAGTGCAAGTTGCGCTTCACCTGGGGCATCAAGAGAGCGTTGCACCAAAAGACTGCGGCTTGATTCAGGAGTACTTTCTCGCCATACGGTTGTCACCGGCTCACCAACAGGAATTGTTCCAAACATCATCTGTTCTCGCTCGACAATACGGTCACCTTCAATGCGTGGTGACACAAGCTTTCCCACCAAAAGATTGTTCGCAAGTGCATGTACACCTACTACTGCGGGATCGACATGAAGGGTTAACTCGACAACGTCGAACCGCTGATACTCACCAGATTTGTTGCGTTTCTTATACCAGCGCGGACTACCGGCAACAAGTTGCCCTTTCTGTGGAATCGATACACTACGTCCACTAATGAGACGTTGTGTTGCATCTTCATTACCATGAATATTGCGGTAGAGTACTTTTTTAAAAGACCTTCCCGCTTCTTCGTGTACAAGATCGATCATACCAGCGGTAAAGTCATTTCGAAGTTGTTGTTCTTCGTCTGGAAGTGGAAGCGTGACGATCATATTGTCTGGATTGATCTTGAACTCTTTAAGGATCTTGCGAGCACTTTTTCGCGCTCGTTCAACTCGCTTTGGATTCAAGTTGTAGGCTTCTGTAAATTGGTACATCGGAAGATCAGTCTTGCCGTGATCTTCGAGCGCGATCATCATATCGAGTTGTGCGATGAAATCATCTGCTGTTGTTGGACGAATCAGCTTCTTCCACTCAATAAGATCAGGGTCAGCAAAGTCTTGTAGCCCACCGGCATCAATGGCCGCAGCCGTAAATGCTGCACGAGCAAGTTGCTGTAACGTTCGCCCACCTTTGCGCATCTCATATAGTCCACGTGATAATTCTGGACTAATTGGGAGTGCATCCATTGCTCGTCCAGTTGACGTAATCTTGTCTTCATCATCAAGTGCACCTAATCGCGAAAGCGATTCCTCGGCAGCGATAATTGCTGATGACTTCACAGGGTGTGGGATATACGGGTTAATATCACCGAAGTGTCGATCGAGTGCAGCAACGGATAGTACGACACGCGCAAGGTTGCTACTGTAAATCTCAGGCGGAGCGTGATCAAGACGTTCTTTGTCATCAAATGAGTAGTACTCCATCTGTGGCACGTCGACAACTTTCCCCTTACTTCGAAGCACGTCGTCGGTTACTGTCGTCGGCTTTGCCATGATACCAATACCACCACCAACGTCGCGACCAGCACGCCCAATTTGTTGCGTAATTTCTGCTCGCGAAAGATAGTGTCGCGCCAGTCCTGGCACACCATCATCATCAAGTTCTTGACGATTAATTGTACCGTCCGTAATCACCAACGTCACACCTGGAATCGTAATACCTGACATACCAGCTGGTGACGAAACGATAATCAGTCGATAGCCTTCTGGAATTGGATCATTGATGTGTCCGAGTTCAAATTCACTTAATTCACCGTGGAGTTTTCGGAAAATAACTTTATCAGAAGACCCGGCTTCATCCGCCTCAAGCTCTTTTATTGTCTCTTCGATAATGTGGTCGATCTCGCGCTTACCCGATGTAAAGATCATTGTTTTCTCATGTTCTTGCGCTCGACGAACATACACTTCCATCGGTGTGTACTCTGGCTCTTCTTGAAGCTCTACGCTAAAAGGTCGGCCTTCAATATTAATTGAAGGAACATATCCCCCATTCAACTCTTGGAACGATGATTGTAGTGTTGCGGCGTTATGTGTGGCACTCGCAGCAACCAAGCGCCAGCTCTCAAGGTCTCGCACCGACATTGCAGCAACACCAGTTGCAATTTCAGTGAACAAATTCGCTTCATGAATTTCGTCGGCAATAATGGCAACTTTTTTATCTCCCATGTTTGCACGAAGATCTTTTTCCATCTTAATAAATGTGTTCGGCGTCATCACCAGAATTTTGTTGTTCTCATGGCGTTCAGATCGTTCACCGTGAATAATACCGACTGTTTCGTCGCCACTAAAGTCTTCGATTTGTTCCGACATCTCTTCACGAATTCGTTCACCAAGCCCATCAGCAATTACTCGACGTGGAACCAGGACAATCGTCATGTCATAGCCGGCCTCATAGAGGTACTGAGGAAGTTGCGTACTCTTTCCACTTCCCGTCTCGCCACCCAGAATAACTGCTTTATATGCTTCGATATTCGTCAGGATTTCTTGTTTGTGTTTATATGCCGGAAGTTCTTTATTTCCTAGATCAGATTGCTCTGGTGTTTGAACAAGCGCTTCGTTGCGCTGTTTCACCATTTCCATCAAGCGTGCTTTGTCTCGCTTTGATTGTTCGAGCTGGGTTGCAAACCCAAGTTTTGGCACCGGGAAGACACCTCGACGTTCACTTCCGTGTGTACGCCTCGTGAATGGTGTTTTTCCGTTTAATCGCTCTGCCACAATGGGTTCATAGTACCACCCCTACCTCTGTTTTCAAACCATAAGAAAAACGCAGGACGAAACCTGCGTTTTAAATTTTTTTATCTCAATTTTTAATTAAGATATTCGTGAAGCTTCTTTGAATCTTTGTGCTTGCGAAGTTTTGCGAGCGCCTTTGCTTCAATTTGGCGAATACGTTCACGGGTGACGGCAAATTCTTGTCCAACTTCTTCAAGTGTGTGACTCTTGCCATTTTCGAGGCCGAAGCGCATCTTGATGATCTTTTGTTCACGGTCTGAAAGCGTTGAAAGAATTGACTGTACCTGTTCTTTAAGTAGTTGAGATGCCGCTGACTCTTCTGGAGTTGCACTATCTTCGTCTTCGATGAAGTCACGAAGCACAGAGTCTTCGTCATCGCCATCACGGCCAACACCAGCATCGAGTGATGTGATGTCTTGTTTGATCTTCATGACGTACTCAACTTTTTCCGGTTCCATTTCGAGTTCTTTTCCAAGCTCTTCGATAGTTGGTTCGCGGTTAAGTTCTTGAGTCATACGACGTTGGGTACGAAGCAACTTGTTAATTGTTTCCACCATGTGAACAGGGATACGAATGGTACGCGCTTGGTCAGCGATCGCACGGGTAATTGCTTGGCGAATCCACCATGTCGCGTAAGTTGAGAATTTGAATCCTTTTTCAGGGTCAAACTTTTCAACAGCACGAAGTAGACCAGTGTTACCTTCTTGGATAAGGTCCAAGAAGTCGAGGCCACGGCCGCTGTAGCGCTTGGCGATTGAGACAACCAGACGCATGTTTGCTTCAGCCATCTTGTCTTTTGATCGCTTGTCACCTGAAACGACTTTTTTCGCGAGTGCGAGTTCTTCTTCGGCGTTTAGTAGAGGGATTTTACCAATTTCACGAAGGTATAGACGGACGCTGTCATCGCTGGCATCGTCAAAGTACTGGTCGGTACTGAGAAGGTCTTCGCCTTCGTCGACTTCTTCGTCTTCAAGGTCTTCAGCCGCTGGGCCGTCGATTTCTGGAATTGCGAGTCCACCAGTAATTGGTGTTTCTTCAGCTTCTTCGTTTAGTCCATCATCAATGATAGGATCGTCGTTCTTTTTACTTCTGGGCACGAGGTATCTCCTTTATAAGTTCGTTGAGCTGCTGACGGATTTCTGTGGCACGATCGTCCTCGCCGTTTTCTTCGGCGGTTCGGAGCTGCATTGTCAGAGAGTCTTTTTTGATTTTCTTGTTTTCTGTTATCAGTTGGCGGACCAGGCGGGCAGTTTCGAAGTAACGATCTTCGTCACTCCACTCCCCATAGCGAGCATCGGCCTTTAATAGTAATATTTTTACATACTGATCGTGATTTTGCAAGTCGGCAGGGACGTCCGCAGCGAGTTCTTTACTCTTTTGGACGTACTGCAAAACAGCCACACGCTCTTCATTTGCCAGCATATCGCCACTTAAGTCTTTTAAGAGTTCGCGGACTGCAGGATCGATTAATGCGACAGCGAGAAGGTTTTCTTCTGAGCCTGAGCCATCTGGTTTTACAGCAACGACTGTGTGTGCAACTTTTTTCAACACTCTCTCTTCGGGTTCATCGGTGCCTGCGAGTTTCTCTTTTAATGTGTCCATTGATGAATCGGTGTAGGTCGAGACTTTTTGCAGGTAATGTTCTTGTTCAACAGGATCTTGCAGCGCACGGATAACACGTAATGCGGCGGTCGTGAACTTACGCTTCCCTATCGCTGATGTCAGGTCTTCTCGTTTTGAGTATTGTGTCAGGATCCAATCAACAACACCTTCAGATGCATCAATCGCTTTTTGCCAGAGTGCAGGATCTTTTTGGATAAGTTCATCTGGGTCTTTTGCGCCATCGCTCAAACTAATGATCGTCAGGTCGATACCTACAGATTGCGCAATCGGAATCGCTCGCTCTGTCGCGGCCAATCCTGCAGCGTCGCCATCGAACGCGAGTTTTGCATTCGGAGATAATCGAACCAATGCCTTCAGGTGACCTTCTGTCATTGCCGTTCCAGCAGTCGCGATGACTTGAGTAATGCCAACTTGGTGGCTACTGACAACATCCAGGTTTCCTTCAACAATAACAGCGTAATCAACTTTGCGAATAGATTCTTTCGCTTGGGACAACCCAAAGACGTGACGGCCTTTGTTGTACAACATCGTCTCGGGCGTGTTGAGGTACTTTGGCGCGTTTGGTTCATCATCATTTAAGATTCGTGCCGTAAAGCCAATGACGCGGCCTGAGCCGTCCATCAGCGGCACCATCATGCGTCCACGGAATAGGTCACCGCCAAAACGGTTCAATAGTCCTGCATCGACTGCCTCTTGCTGTTGGAACTTACGCGCTTTAAGGAATTTCACGAGCGCATCGCCTGTTGAGGGTGCGTAGCCAATACGGAATGACTGCACAATCTCTTTACTCAGCTTTCGTTTACCAAAAACATATGCGACGGCATGTTCATTTTTTACCAGACTTTGTTGGTAGTACTGCGTGGTTAATTCCAAGATTTCGTACAAACGTTTTTTACGTGCTGCCATTTCTTGACTACCTTTTGAGTCATACAAACTCATATCAACACCGGCGCGGCGCGCTAGTAGTTCAAGTGCTTCCTTGAAATCAATGCCTTCGACTTCCATAACAAAGCTAAAGACGTCACCACCCTTATTTGATGAAAAGTCGTGCCAAATATTCTTATCTGGACTGACATAAAAGCTCGGGCTTTTCTCACCCGTAAATGGACTGAGACCCTTGAAGTTACGCCCAGCTCGTTTAAGCTGAACGTACTCTCCGACAACGTCCTCGATATTGAGGCGAGATCGGACTTCCTCTTTCATGTCCTGCATGGCTATATTATAGCACCCTTTACCTCTGTTATTGTTTGTGCTTAAATTGTCGTAGTATGTATCCAAACGATCCCCAGCAATTCCCTACACCTACGCCGACTCCACCGCCGACGGATTATCTTAATCAAATCGCGCCACAAGCTCCAAAAAAGACACTCATGAGTTTTGGTATTCGCCAAGTGATTGTCGTTGGTGGGGCGCTCATTCTACTCGTTATCATCCTTATTATTATCGTGAATTCAATTGCCGGCGCTCGACGCGACCCACTTGAACGCCTGAGTGCTCGACTCACCTCAACAGAGACCATCGTGACCGCCGCACAACCGAACTTAAAAAGCAGCAAGCTTCGCAGCCTCAATAGCAACTTGTCGCTTTCTATGACAAATACAAATCGCGATATCGCGAAGCCATTCCTATCGGCCGGTATTGATATAAAGAAACTCGACAAAAAGATTGTCGCAGGTGAATCAACAGAAGCACTCGCAGAACGACTTGAGAACGCACGACTTAACGCCGTGTACGACCGAACATATGCACGAGAAATGGCCTACCAACTTGGAACACTCTTAACACTTATGAAGCAAACCTATACAGATTCAAATAATGGCGAACTTCGAACGTTCCTCACTACTGCGTACAATAACCTCGAGCCAACACAGGCATCATTCGCAAACTTTAGCGAGAATGAGTAGTTCCAGTTACTAAGTTATAGCTCAAGCGAGCTAGGTCTTCGATTTCATCATCACTCAATTGGCCTGAACAAATAATTGTGTTCCAGTGTTTTTTATTCAAGTGGTATCCGGCGACAACAGTTTCGTATTTTACGCGAAGACTTTCGGCCAAAATTGGGTCACATTTAAGGCTGACGCGAAGTGGCTTACTTTTGTCATCAATCAGAGCAAACATCTTCCCTTCGCCGGCATCTTTATCTCCTACTTTGTAAACTGACGTGCCTTCACCAAAAGGAAAGTCGAGCCACGTGTTTGGAAAACTTAACAGATATTCTTCAATTTGTTTATGGGTCATACTTTCACCTTTCCGAGGTAATATTTTAATTCTGTAATACTGCCGCGAATGTCTTCGAGTGCGCGGTGTGCTTCTGGTTTTGAAAATTTCTTTTTGTACTTACCTTCAAAAACTACTTTAAAAGCACTCACATCGAGCATGCGGTAGTTAAGCTTCGCATCCAGACGGTTCCATTCATTGATAATGAATCGTCGATCCATATGTATAGAGTTTCCTGCAAGCAGTACAGGAGTTTCAGCATCAAAATTTTTATCAAGGAAAGCGATTAACTCATTTTCGATTGTTCGGCCAGATCGTCCATGTTCTTCGTTTTGTTTCACGAGTGCACTGTAGACTTCAGGGAATTTCAACCAGAAGTCTTTTGAGGGTCCTTTGATCATACGCTTTTCCATCAGGCGAGGTCCGACTTTAATAGCTGCCTCGTAGGTATCAAGTTCGTTGAAATCCCAGTCGGTCACAATTGCGGCAACTTCCAAGATACGATCCTCAATAGGATCAAGCCCGGTCATTTCCAGGTCAACCCAAAGGATCTTTTTGCTTGTTTTGTTGCTCATAGAGGCTATTATACCTTTTTTGAAGGGGTAAACGTAAGGCTGAGTGAATTAATGCAGTATCGTTGGTCGGTTGGAACACCTAAACCTTCACCTTCAAAGACGTGTCCGAGGTGTCCTCCACACGTTGCACAGGTTACTTCTGTACGAACAGATCCGAAGCTTTTATCTTCGTGAAAATCTACTTTACCAGGGATAGCATCATAAAAACTTGGCCATCCACAATGTGCGTCGAATTTTTTATTGCTATCGAAGAGGACGGTTCCACAAGCTGCGCAGGCATATTCGCCTTCTGCGAACTCTTGGTCATACACGCCACTAAACGGAGCTTCAGTGGCTTTATTAAACAATACATCGTACTGTTCATCCGTCAGTTTTGCTTTGTAGTCAGCAGGATCTGGCATTATGACTTCTTTCGATCAATGCGATCAAGTTTTGCAAGGTGCACAAGGAAGTAAATAACGAAGGCTGTCGCAACTAGTGTAATGAGCGCTGAAAGAATTGCTCCCCAGCTCAGTGCGAGTCCGCCACTACCGTCTGGTTTTGCATCAACAATAATCCATTTCAACTTCGCAAGGTCAATCCCACCGATAAGGAATCCGACAATCGGGTTAATAAAACCGTCAACGATTTGCTTTACAGCAGCACCTGCCGCAGTACCGATTGCAAGACCAACAGCCAAACCAACAACACCCTGTTCACGGACAAAGTTAATAAATCCAGTTGTTTGGGCTTTACCAGCGCCAGCTACTTTTTCAGCGCCGACTTTTGCTACTTCTAACACCTTCGCTTCTTTCAGCGGGACGATTCGTTTTTTACTTGGGGGCGTTGCAACCATATATATCTCCGTTTGCTATTACTACTAGTGTAGTGCACTCAATTATTTCTTGCTAATTTTTTGAAGTCCGAAAATATTGAACAATGTATATACAACGAGGGCAATTAACATGAAATTAATAAAGTCGTTAATGAATGTACCGTATTGCAGCACGGCCTCTCCACCGTCAGCAGCCTTGCCGATATTCAAGCTAAGGCCCTTTAATCCGTTTGCAGAGCCTAAAAGCAGCCCTAGCGGTGGCGTAATGAGGTTATCGATCAAAGACTTAGCGAGCACAGTTACAGCTCCACCAAGTACAATACCTACCGCTAACCCCATCACTCCTTGAGTACGAAGAAATTCAACGAATCCTTTTACCTGTTTCTCACCCGTATGCACAATAATTTCAATTGGGGTGACATCGTCTTTAGTTTCGGCAATAATTTTTTTCTTTACTGTAGGCATAACGTGTTCCTGTTTATGTACCTATCATACTGCAGATTGAGAGATTGGAGGAAGAGGATGATTGGTGGGGTGCTGGTACACACCCCACCATACATCTGGATCACAAGATGCGAATCACGTATTTTCGCGGCATGTCGCCTTTCCAGTCCTCGTCGCGTAGTGAGCGACGCATCGTGATAAGCGGGACGTTGTTGTTTTTATCGCCCTTGTCCAGATGGAACAAGCTACGCCGGAACAACTTCATGCCTACGGACGCGTCGAGTCTCAATCGAATGCGCAACTCGTGCGGATCGTCATAACGGACGACGCTACTTTCGCTTGCCACCTCCTTCAGTTTATCGAGAATGAGCGCCCTTGCAGCCGCCTTCTCCTCATCGGTCACCTTGGTGGTTCTGTGGAACATGTGCTTCGATCGCATAGCAATCAACTCTTCCTCCAAATTGTAAAAAGTACGGAAATATTCCGTAGGATATCATTCTACCCCTTTACAGCAGGGGTGGCAAGTTACATTTGAGAAGGAACTTCGATACCAAGCAGGCCAAGGCCATGCGCAAAGACATGTGAGACTTTTTTAATTACACCTAAACGGGCGGCTTTTTGCTGGTCAGTAACGTCGCCTGTAGCAACAGGGGTTGCTTCATAATACCGGTTCATTTCGCGGGCAAGTTCATATAAATAACTGGCAATGCGATGCGGTTCAATATCTCGCGCACTTAAACGAACAACGTCGGGATAAGCTGCAATTTTTGCAATGATTGGCTTCTCTGATTCGTAGTCGTAGCCGTCGGTGATCAATTCACCTTCGCCGTTTTCTGTGAGGATTTTATTTACGCGCACTGCGGCGTATTGAATATATGGGCCACTAAATCCACTCAGTGCAAAAATATTATTCCAGTCGAACAAGATGTTGGTTCGTCGGTCTGACGTGAAGTCGCTAAACTTCACCGCACCGAGTGCAATTTTCTTAATATCTTCTTCACTCACTTCACGTCCGGCAACAATTTCGCGTGCCTTATCTTCTGCTTGGTTCAGAAGTTCTTCCATAAGCACAACACCTTTACGGCTGCTCATCTTTTCGCGTGATCCGTCTTCATTCTTTTGATCGATTGTTCCAAACCAAAGGTGATAGAGATCAGTGGTGATACCTAGTTTTTTTGCCATCGCAAATAATTGTGAGAAATAAAATTGTTGTTCAGCACCAACCGCATATACGACTCGGTCGGGGTGCCAATGTTCTTCGCGGTACAAGATTGTTGCAAGGTCGCTGGTCGCATACAATGCAGCCCCATTACTCTTTTGCACCAATAGCGGCACGTCGAATCCGAACTCGTCTAGTGGAACAATAATTGAACCATCTTCGTTTTGCACAGCAACGTTACTGCCTAAAAGACGTTGTACTGCGTCTTTTCCAAGAGGTGCAAAAAACGCTTCACCAAATTCGTGTTCAGTCGAAATCTTCAGACGACCCATGACTTCATGAATGTGATCGAGTGAGATTTGATTAAAGCGTGCACTGTACGAAAGTGCGTCAGGATCCCCTGCTTCGTATTTTAGGAGCCATTCCTGCACTTCGTCAGCAAGTGTCGTGTCACCACGTTCTTTTTCTTCTTTTAAGGCTTTTTTCATTGCAATGTATACGCGACCGAGTTCATATACTCCGTCAGTACCAAGCGCTTCTTCACTTGAAAGCTTTAAGAATCCAGTAATCCAAATACCGAGTGGTGCACCGTAGTCACCAAGGTGGTTATCTGTAATAACTTTCCAACCAGTTGTTTCAAGTAATTGCTTTGCAGCCCAGCCTTGGTTACCTGGACGAAGGTGTCCAACACTGTATGGTTTTGCCATGTTTGGACTTGGGTACTCAACAACAGCGATCTTCCCTTCGCCATCGTTGTTGCCGCCAAAGTTATCAGACCATAGATCGTTCAGTGTCCGGAGCATCGATGCGGCACTGACCCGAAGGTTGATAAAGCCAGGTCCAGCAACCGTCACTTCACTGAAGTCACCTGTTTCAAGGAGTTTTGCAGCAATCGCATCAGCTACTTCACGCGGATTTTTACTTACACGTTTTGCAAGTTGCAAAGCAATATTTGTTGAATAGTCACCGAATTCTGGTTCGGGACGCGACAGCTGTACCTGCACATCGATGTCGAACAGGTCTTTAACGACTTGAGTAATTTTTTCTTCCATTACGGAATATTATAACAGAGGTTATTTAATTAGTTCTTTGCTGCAGCTTTAATCAGGCCAACGAACAAAGGATGTGCACGGAAAGGTCGACTCTTAAACTCCGGGTGAGCTTGTGTCGCAACGAAGTATGGATTGTCAGCAGCTTCGATATACTCAACCAATTTTCCATCAGGTGAAGTACCGCTAATCGTGAGTCCACCCTTTTCAATGTCGGTGCGGAATGCTTGATTTACCTCGTAGCGGTGTCGGTGACGTTCAACGATTTCAGTTGCGCCATACGCAAGTGCAGCTTGTGATCCGGCTGTTAGTTCTGCCGTGTAATCACCGAGGCGGAGCGTTCCACCAGTTGATTCTTTGCCCGCTTGGCCATCCATGATGTATACAACGTTTTGCTTTGTGTCTGGGTCAAATTCGGTGCTGTTCGCTTCCTTTAATCCTGCCTTGCGAGCGGCGGCGATCACGGCAATTTGTAACCCCAGGCAGAGTCCAAGGTATGGCTTCTTTTCATCAAGCGCATAGGTCGCAGCTTGAATCTTACCTTCGATACCACGACTTCCAAACCCACCAGGAACCAAAATGCCGTCCATCTTTTCAAGATCGGTCGTCGTCACCTCTTCTGAATTAATCCAAACGATGTCGAGGCCGACTTTTTCCTGCCACGCAGCAGCTTTTAGCGCTTCGAGAACAGAAATGTATGTGTCTTCGTTATCAAGATACTTTGCGACCATGCCAATACGCACCGTCTTTTTGTAAGTTGCCGTCTGTGCATCAACCAAGGCGCGCCACTTTGAAAGATCTGCCTTTTTCGTATTCCCCGTAAAGCGTTCAAGCACCTTACTAATACCACTCGCATCAATTGTGAGCGGGATTTCATACACCGTTTTAGCGTTTGAGAGTAAGATAACCGCATCTTCACGTACGCCGCTAAACTGGGCGATCTTGCTGGCAATAGCACCTGGTGCAGGTTCGTCTGTGCGCACTACGACGCAGTCAGGTACGATACCAAAGCCACGTAGATCATTGAGTGCATTTTGTGCAGGTTTTGATTTAAATTCTTTACTTGTTCCAATAAACGGCACGTAGACGACGTGCACATACATACAGTTTTCGCGACCAACACGGCCAGCAAACTCACGGATTGCTTCAACGTAACTAAGTCCTTCATAGTCCCCGACTGTTCCACCAATTTCGACGATATGTACGTCTGAACCTTCACCGGCCAATTCGATAGCGTCCTGGATTGCACCAGTGAGGTGCGGGACAAGCTGAATGGTTTGTCCACCAAATTTGCCCGCCCGTTCGTCAGCAATTAACTGACTTAATAATTTCCCTGACAGTGTCGCGCTCTTTTGTGTTAGCTCTACGTCCAAGAATCGTTCGTAGTGTCCCAGGTCAAGGTCGGTCTCTGCCCCATCCTTAGTCACATAGCATTCACCATGCTCTTTGGGATTCAAAAGACCCGCATCAACGTTAAGATACGGGTCACATTTTTGAATTGAAACCTTACTGCCTTTCGCTTGCAAAATAGCACCAATGCTGGCAGCGGTAATACCCTTACCGACGCCCGAAAGGACACCCCCAGTTACAAAGATATACTTCTGCGATGTTCCCATGTTTGTTTTCACCTCCATGGGATTTTATTGTAGCACTAATACATAGCAATACGCTACATGCGGGACGTTGTAATATTGTTACTACACTATATATAGCGCTATAGGAGTTTGTCGACAGATGTACCAGGTGCGTATGTATGAAGGGTTTGGTTATCCATTTCCCATGATTTCTGAATTGGTGTCACGATTTCCCAGGCACGAATAATCTCAGGGCTTGTCGTGAAGATATACTTACGACCACGAATCGCCTCTACCAACACGCGTTCGTATGCATCGGGTAATCGTTGGTCAATTGCAGCAATCTTTCCCTCTTCAAAAGTATCTTCAAGGCCATCTTTATAGCGAACAACAATTGCACTTCGCTTTTCATCAAGATTCTTGCCAGTAGTGAGACGCAGTGGCACTCCAGTCCATCGCGGATCTTTACTTGTTAACTGAATACTCGCAAATGTTTCTGTAAGACTACCTGGATTCTCTACTTCGTCTGCATAGCCTTCGTACTGTGCACGCGTCGCAAGTGCTGGATCTGCTATTGAAAGGTGCTCTAAGGCCTCTTGGCGACGTACTGCGAGGTCATTAATTGTAAACGGTGCCTTAAGGTCCATAAGTACCAGCGAAAGCAGTTGCATCAAGTGACCTTGGATAAAGTCACGCAGTGCACCAGTCTCTTCATAGAAGCTGGCGCGGTCTTCAATCCCAATAGATTCAGAGGCAACAATCTCGACTGATGCGACAGATGTATTCCCCCAGTGGTGTTCTGTTGATTCAGCATGAGAACGAAGTTTAATGACTTCAGCCGCAACTTCTTTCGCCATGTAGTGATCGATTCGGTAGATCTGAGATTCGTCAAAGTAGCGACTTGTACGGTCGATAAAATCATGTGCAGATACTAGGTCAAATCCGAAAGGCTTTTCAAATAATAATTTGATATGTGGCGTATTGAGCCCGGCCTCACCCAAGAAATCGACAATATTCGCTGCAGCACTTGGTGGAACAGAAAGATACATAAGTACTTGTTCGTCCGGCTGGATATCAAGCGATTCACGCAGTAATACGTAATCCGCAGCCCTGGCGAGATCCATCGTAAATATTCGCGTAATATCGCTAAGCACTTCGCTGTTTGTTGAGTGTTCAACAAGTTCGAGTACGTTCACATCTCGTCGTGATACACCAATGATCGAGAGATCTTCAAACTCACCACTTTGAACAATTTGTTTCAACGCAGGCAATAGTTTACGCCGGCTTAAATCGCCTGTAATTCCAAAAATAACGAGTTTTGTCTTCATGTTTCCATTATATCACTTTTGAGATAATGCTATACAATTTATAGTAATTAAGCGAGGAATTGTTCTGGTATTGGATCACCAAAACGGGCATCTTTGACATCAATAATGCCTCGAACACTCATTTTTGGAAAATCGCGTTGATAAATAATATCAACCGAACCGAATGCTGCATCCTTCCAATCCAATCCAAGTTTCGCAGCCACGGCTCTAACAATTTCTTCCGACTCAGCTTCGATCTCGATATATGGCTGGATCCATGGCCACTCGTCTATGACAACTTCTGCCCCATCCAAGTGCCAAGTCTCACGCCGACTTTCTTGCAAAGTTATATATTGCCACCCAGCCTCTGAAAATATTTCTACTGCCGTATCAAAGTCACCAACAGTTGTCTCAATCTCTTTCGTGCTATCAATTGTTGTTGTGCCGTCCGGAAGCGTGCGTCGCTTGAATGTAAGCGTTGTCTTGTCACCTTCATCACGAATTCGTATAAATGAATTCTCTTTTACATGATGTGGTTCTTCAATAAGGGCGCGTTTCATCAAACGCATCGGGTGCTCAAGGACTGCCTGCGCAGCATTAAGTCGTTCACGAATATCATCGATGCTCACATCCAGGAATTTTGCTTCAATTTCAGATTTCATATAGCTCCTTATTAAACAGGTGCGGCAATACGCCACACCTGTATATATTACGGTCTTTAAAAGAGATTACTTTAAGATACTTGTATCTGGATTGTTTTCGTCGCGATCCGCTGCAGGACTTTGTCCAACGGCAGCAGTTGCGCCACCACCAGCGTTCACTTCGTAACTTGTGTTGGTTGCTTCAAAGAAGTTCACAAGTTGCAGTGTGTCGTTTGCACCAGCCATCCACTTCGCAGGGTTTGAAACCTTATAGTGAGGTTCAAATCCAAGTTCTTCGAGGCGACGGTCAGCCAAGTACTTCACGTACTGGTTGATGTAGTCACTGTTTAAACCAAGGATACCGTTAGGTAGAAGGTCTTTGTTGTAGTCCTCTTCCATCTCAACACCATCGATGATCATTTGCTTGATCTCTTCTGCGAATTCCTCAGTCTGAAGATCTTCGTTTTCTTCAAGTACAGTCAGGATCAAGTTGATACCGAACTTAAGGTGTAGTGATTCATCGCGTACCACCCAGTCGATAAGACTTGCGAAGTTACGAAGGAGGTTTCGTTGGCGGAATGAAAGCGCCACCATGAAGCCACTGTAGAACCAGATACCTTCTAGGATGATGTTGTACGCAACCAAGTTACGAACGAAATCTTTCTTACCTTCTGTTGTTGTAATGTCGAGTGTTTGCTCTGTCATACGTGTAATGAAACGTGTTTCGAATTCTTCCTTACGAGCCATTGAAGGGGTTTCAACGTGCGCTGCGTAAGCTTCTTCGCGGTCAATTGGGAATGTTTCAAGCACATATTCAAATGACATACAGTGGTTTGCTTCTTCCCACATTTGCTTTGCGAGGTACAAGTGACACTCAGCTGCATTTACATAAGGATAGACACCAAATGCGAGTGCTTTGTTTACAAGAAGCTCATTCGGGTTGAAGTAGCTCATGAGGAATGTCACCGCGTGACGCTCTTCTTCGCTCATCTTCTTCCAGTCTGAAAGATCTTGTCCTAATTGAATCTCGTTAGGAAACCAAGTGTTTGCAACTGCTTGATTATAGAGATCCATCGCCCACTGATACTTTACCGGCTTCAAGAGCAATCCGTCTTGAATACCTGTTCCTAAAATTCCTGCCATTGTACCTCCGCGTACTCGTTATATTCGTTCATTATAGCCCAACAGATTGAGCAAAACCAATCACCTCTGGTTATTGGCAGCTGTCACACATAGTTAGATCCGCTGGATCTAGTGGTGCTGCTGATACGCCGCGAGATGCTGCGTCTTCGTTTGCCATGATTTGAGCATTCGCCATTGCTGCGTCGATTGCTGCTAATTTTTCTTCTAGGCTCATTGCTTCGTTGATGATTGTTGATGCGTTCATTTCTGAGTTCCCCTTATTTCTAACTATATCTTTTTTTGGTTAATTTTTGCTTTGAGTGGTTAGTTGCCGGACTCCATAGGCTATACTTCCTGCTTTCGCGCAAATCCGAAACCGGCTTTTCGTACACCGCCATCTGATGTCTCTGCTTTGTTTACCTTTGTGGTACTTTGCTCAGCTGAGTGTCGAGGCTTTACGTGTAGGTAGTACGTTGTCTTGAGTCCACGCTTCCATGCTGCGCTGTAGATATCTACCATTTCGTCGATATCACGAGTTTCAAGGTACATGTTACGGCTGATTGCCTGATCAACCCACTTCTGTGCTCGGGCCGCTACTTCAATGAAGGCGTATGGACTGAGTTGGAAGCTGGTTTTGTACACATCACGTAATTTTTGTGGAATTACGTCGATTGTTTGTACATCACCTTGGTTGATAAGAATCTGCTCCTTTACGTCATCCCAGAGGCCGATTGCCTTTAGGTCGTGAACAAGGTTAGTGTTCACTTCAAGGAACTTACCGTTCAGTGTTGCACGAGAGAAAATCTGTGCAAATTGTGGGTCGAGTCCAGGAGTTGTTCCTGCAATGTGTGCAATGTTCGCTGTCGGCGCAATTGCCATCAATGTTGCGTTGCGCATACCCTTCTTTACCTTAGATCGGAGTGATTCCCAGTCCAAGCGAGTCTTGCGGTTTACTTCAACTTTTACCTTACGGTCAGCTGCAAGTTCGTCGATAGTGTCGATAGGAAGAATTCCCTTACTCCAACCACTTCCCTTGAATGTTGGGTACGCGCCGTACTTTTGTGCCAAGTCAGCTGATTCGTCGATAGCGTGGAAGCTAATGAATTCAGCAATCTGGTCAACGAGGTCATAAGCTTCTTCTGATTCGTAGCTAAAGCCAAGCTTTTCGATAACGTCAGTGAATCCCATGAATCCAAGTCCAAGTGCGCGGTTCTGGTTGTTAGAGAACATTGCTTCTGGAACAGGTGTGTTTGTAATGTCACACAAGTTATCAAGTTGACGGATAGCGCTTCGGCTTGATTCAGCCAGGCGGTCCCAGTCCCAAGTTTTGTCTTCACGTAGGTGTGATGAAAGATTGATACTAACAAGGTTACATACTGCTGTGTTGTCTTTATCTTGTGGTAATGTGATTTCAGTACAAAGGTTTGAAAGGTGAATTGTTGAGGTATTGTTGTTCAACGCACGAACATTGATCGTATCCTTCCAAGTTAACCAAGGGTGGCTAGTTGCTTGAAGTGTGATCAGAATCTGACGGAATTGTTCACGAGCCTTTGTCTTGACGAAGTCGCGCATTTGGCCAGCTTCTGCTTTTTTAACATAGCCCTTGTATGCTTCTGAGAATTCAGCGCCGTAGAGTTCCGGAAGGTCCTTTACTTCTGCTGGGTCAAAGAGGTACCAGTCTTGGTCTTTTTCAACACGCTTCATGAATTCGTCGCTAATAAATACAGCTGTATTTGCGAGGCGAGTTCGAAGGTATGGGTCACCAGAGTTCTGCTTGAGGTCAAGGAATTCTGGGAAGTTCATGTGCCAGTTTTCCATGTAGAGGGCAGCTGCACCAGCCTTTTTACCCTTACGTGATACGGCGAACAGTGCTGTATCGATCATCTTCATGAATGGAATAGGTCCAGTTGATTCAGTGTTAGTTGTCTTTACAGGTGAACCTGCAGCACGAAGCTTGTTCAAGCTAATACCGATACCACCAGTTCCCTTTGCGATCCACATAACGTCACGTACACCCTTAGCAATTGATTCCATGTCGTCTTGGACTTCAATAAGGAAACAGTTTGAAAGTTGTGGGAATGAACCACCAGCGTTCACGCGAGTTGATCCACCCGGGACGTAGTCGAGGTTCGCCATGTGTGTGTAGAAGTCGAGTGCACACGCAGTTGGGTCTTCAGCGTTAAAGCTGAGTCCCATTGCAATACGCATGTGTGTAAATTGTGGAACTTCGACAGGTTTGCCGTTTTGGCCACGAAGCGCGTAACGGTTCTTGTTTGTTACAACGCCGAGGTACTTGCTAAGGCCGTCTTTTGAAGGATCGAGTGCTTTTGCAAGCTTCTTGAGGTCAAAGATCTTTCCATTCATTCGTTCGTCCAAGAGACCTTCAGCGATACCAGCTTTAAGGTAAGCAACGAATTTGTCTTCGTGGAGTTTCTTTAGTTCTGTAGCAGTGGTGAATTCGCCAAGAATATTTTTATAAATGTTCTTAAGCAACAATCGAGTCGCGATAATATCGAAATCAGGATCGTCTTTTACGTTTTGGAGCGCTGTATGAATAACCGCTTCGTCAAGTTGTTCTGACGTAATACCGTCAAATAATGTCAATTGAAGTTCTGATGCAACTTGGACAACCTTGCTGATTTGGTCTGGAAGGCCCTCACTAGCCTCTACCAATGCAAGATTGATCTTGTTAGCGTCAAATGGCTCGCGGGTGCCGTCGCGTTTTACCACTGTGATTGCGCTCATGAAAATTCCCCTATGCTACTAATTTTGTTATTTTATGCTCTTTTTGGTGACATCACACACCACCTCCCCAGATGCCCCTATGAAGATTCTCAAGGGGTGCAAGAAGAACTCCGATGTAGCGGTCGAGTGTTCTAAACTTGCTAAATGTGTATTTTGATGTCAGTACTACATATGTAGTGCTTATGTAAGACTATATGCCCCCACATGTGGTTTTTCAAGCACTTTTTTCGGTTTTTTTGACTACAGGTAGCGTAAGCGGTATTTAACCCCTTAGAAATACAGATAGCGTTGTAAAATAGAAACACTACGCTATATGTAGCGTATCTAGACAATAGTGAGATTCGGCGGAGTATCCACCGGAGGCACTGGTTGGATACCAAAATCCTGAATTTGACCATCCAGCAGTATATTCAGATCAAAAGCGAATTTTTTTACCAAAGCATCCGTCTCTGGAAGTCGGTCAGGAATGACAAAGGATCCATCGAGGTAAAGCCATGGCGTCTCTTCTGAAGAAGCCTCTACATCTATAAATTCAAAGGATGGTGCTCTATTAACGAGCCTCTCCCCTATTTGTCGCAACACACCCTTATGCGGGACGACACCTTTTGGAAGTAGAATTTGCACAACAACCTCGTACGCCCGAGCTCTAACAACTTCGGGTGGCCCAAGAATGCTCAAATCAGGAAGGGCTGAAAAGTCTTTTCTTTCCGCATCATTCGTAGTAGATTCGTTTGAATCCCTTTGCCATGCTGCAGGAAGTTCGTTTTCACTCATATATATAGTTATACTCTATATATGACTCATATTATTGATATATCGCTCCCAGTTCACCCAAACATGCCAATCTACCCCGGCAACAAACCTACTGCTTTCACACCGATAGTGAAACCGAGCGGAAGCCAACTCACAAGCATTACTATTGATAGCCACGCTGGTACACATATAGATGCGCCAAGTCACGCTGGCATCACCAACAAGACGATGGATGATTTCGAACTGGAAACCTTCTACGGACCTGCTCGGGTGATTGAAATATATAATGAAGCACTTATTACAGCCAAAGATCTTGAAAACGAAAATATTCAGGCTGGCGAACGTATCCTTTTTAAAACAGACAACTCACTTCGTGGGTTTGAAGCGTTCCACGACACATGGACTGCCCTCTCGTCAGATGCAGCAACGTATCTTGCTGACATCGGAGTAAAGTTGGTTGGGATTGACTGGTTTGGCATCAAACAAAAAGACGCACCAGATAATGGCGCACATACAAACCTCCTAGAACGTGGTATTCCGATTCTAGAAGGTATTGATCTATCTGGTGCTGAAGAAGGCACATACACCCTTTCAGCCTTCCCTGTTGCGTATCAGGGTATTGATGGCGCACCGGCGCGAGCTGTACTAATAAAAGACTAGTACGTTCGACAAGTAATCGAGCTGCCGTATATAGATGGGTTACACGTCGTCGTATACGAAGTTGGGTAATAAATGCTACGGCTTGGTGCTTGTTGCACAATTTTTTCAGCTGGAGGTACGTCTGCAATTGTCGTTTGTGTTCCTGTACCATTTAGCGCGCAGCCGTCAGGACTTTGGTGTGTAAAGCCCACCTTAGGATCTTTAAATTGTTCAGCTGTGTAGTAACGATAACTTCCATCCGAACAATACATATACTGGTATCGTCGACTTCCATTCGCAATAATTTCATCAACAGAGTCCGAGTAGTCCGTCGATACTTCTGCACCAAAAATGAGATTCCGCTTCGTATGTTTTTCACCGTCTTTTCCAGCCTGACGTACTTCGGTTTGCCCCAACTCCAAGTTGGCGTCAGTTGTTGCAACCGAGTTATACTTCACCACTTCCGTCGTTGTGTAGCTTCCAAACGCGGCCAACCCAATCATTACCACAGCAATAATTCCATATACGATAAATCGGACAGGTGGTCGCTTTCTTTTAGTAAAACGTCTCCAAACGCGATGGATACTTACGAGTAAGCCGATTATTGCACCAAAGAATACCACGCCAACAAGTGCAAGAAGGACAATGCTCCCATCTTCAAATCCACCTTCTTTAAAAGGACTATTAAACATCAATAAGAGGATGGCCGTAATAACAGAACCCCAGACCACACCAAGCCATGCCTTTGGAGTTTTCATACGTTTCATCAGCGGTATCGCTAATCGTTTCGTCGCAAGTATATTGATGGTAATCGCGATACCAAAAACAAATAGCAATAATCCAGCCAGAAGCATCACAAGTAAATCAAATACCCCATAGCCTGGAAAAGCCGAAGATATATTAATAGTAAAAATCATTAAAACAAGAATCGTGACGGCGACCTCAATTGTCACCTGTGCATTATGCAATTGATTTAATGCACTTCGCTCTTCTTTATCCAAAGGATCTTTACGATTATTTTTAGCCACGCGCACATTTCCTTTTCGGTTATTCTTACATAATAGCCGGTCATGGTCTGAGAAGAAAGTGGTTTATATTCTGGCGGAGAGGAAGGGATTCGAACCCTCGGTACAGTTGCCTGCACACACGCTTTCCAAGCGTGCGCCTTCAACCACTCGGCCACCTCTCCATATGTACACAAGTATATCAGCCCAAATTCTAAAGGGTTGTTATTTCCACGCCACAATTGTGGTTGTATCGCAAGCCTTCACCTCTCATAATAGAGAAAATGCCTAAGACACAAACACCCCCGACCCCGCCTGTCATTGTCCTGAAAGATCTTCGAAAGAGGTTCGGGCTTGGTGACGTTGAACACTATGCCATTGATGGTATCGATTTAACAATTCAAAAGGGTGAATTCATTGCAATTATGGGTCCTAGTGGCTGTGGCAAGACGACACTTTTGAACATCCTCGGACTTCTAGATAGCAATATCGAAGGCGAATACGAACTCGAACAACGACCTGTCGCAAGCCTTAGTTCTCGACGCCAGGCACGCATCCGCAGTCAACAAATTGGCTTTATTTTCCAAAGCTTCAACCTTATTACCCGTCTGAGTGTGATTGAAAACGTTGCACTTCCACTTATATATAAAGGCGTCTCACAAACTGCTCGATTAAAACAAGCCAGCACTATTCTTCACAATTTTCACCTGGGTGAGCGCGAGTATTACATGCCCTACCAACTTTCTGGTGGACAAACCCAACGTGTCGCGATTGCCCGTGCACTCGTGAATGATCCTTCGATTATCCTAGCTGACGAACCGACCGGTAACCTCGACTCTCACGCTAGTCACATTATTATGGAAGAGTTATCTGATCTTCATAAACGCGGCAACACCATTATCATGGTCACCCATAACCCTCACCTAACGACATACGCCAGTCGCGTTATTACAATGCTCGATGGGAAGATCGATACCGACACACAAGCGCCTGCTAAAAAAGCGCCGGTCAACTCGAAAAAACCACTAGGCAAGAAGCGGAAAGCCCGCAAGAAAAAAGAGGTGAAATCATAATGCGCTTCTTAACCATTAATCATATTCAAAACGCGAAACAATCACTAAAAAGTAATCGAATGCGCAGTACTTTAACGATGCTTGGAATTGCGATAGGTGTTGCAAGTATTACAGCGATTCTTGCACTCAGCGGAGGTGCCGGAAAGATTGTCGGTGATCAAGTCGATGATCTTGGTGGAAATATCGCGGTTATCCGACCAGGTGCTACTACCGAGGCTGGCGTACAAGATCTGACTCAGTTCCCAAGTGCGCAACATTTTGCTGCCAGCACACTGACCGAAAACGATCTTAATACTATTCAGTCTACTCCAAACGTAAAAGCAGTGACCCCCCTCATGATTCTTTCTGGTGCAGTAAAAGCTAGCACGCAAACATCAGTCAGCACATCAATCGTTGCCTCAAGTGCCGAGCTTGCAACGATTAGTGGGCTTGAGATTCAAGATGGCACATTCCTTGACCCAGATCTCAATCCATATACAGCAGTCATCGGCCCGCAACTTTCTGTTGATATCTACGGCACGGAGCAATCTATTGGTAAAACTGTCACTATTCGCGGCCAAGCATTTACGGTTATCGGAATCTTGAAACGTGATAATACACCGATTAACTACAACGGTGTCGATTTTGATAACTCAGTCATTATTGGACGCGAAGCAGGACGCGCACTAAACGGCGGATCATTACAAATCCAACAAATTAACGTGCAGAGCGAATCAATCTCTGAATTAGATCAAGTCATTATCGATATCAATAAAGCGCTTTTAAAGAACCACTTGGGTGAGAGTGACTTTAGCGTGCTGTCTGGTGAACAGATTGCTCAACCAACAAATCGTCTGTTTAGTATCATTGCAGGCACAACAACTGCAATCGCAGCTATCTCATTACTCGTTGGTGGTATCGGCATCATGAATATCATGCTCGTCAGTGTTGCAGAGCGAACCCGTGAGATCGGAATTCGAAAAGCGCTCGGTGCAAGCAACGGCGATATTGTGTCTCAATTCCTCATCGAATCACTCAGTCTGAGTATTGGCGGTGGCATTGGTGGATACATTGTCGGCTACGTGCTCGCCTTCGGCATCAGTACGTTCTTGCCATTCGACCCCCTCTTTAACTGGGAAATTGCAGCAGTAGCCGCAGTTGTGTCGCTCGTTATCGGGACACTCTTTGGACTATACCCAGCAATCCGGGCAGCCCAAAAAGATCCAATTGACGCATTACGCCAATACGATTGATCCCTAAAGTTCTTTTTTCAGTTTTTCAATCAGTTCGACTGGAGTTGGATCAACACCATTCAAGATCGCAACGTAGATACTGACATAGTCAGCAAAGATAGAACCCCAAAGTAGTTGCGCAATAAGCGAGTCACCTACAAGGTTAATAACTATCGATTTTGGTCGTTTGCCACTAAGTAGACGGTCAGAGATTTCGAAGCGTCGAAGGATTTGAGGATGTTCAAAAGAACTGACAAGATCAAATACAGCAAACGGTTTCTCGACTGGGTGCGAAGCCCAACCCATGAATTCGTTGTGGTTGAATTCAGGGTACTCATTCCAGAATGAAACGTTTTTCGCATTTTCGTTCCAGCTAATCTTCCATTTATACGCTACAGGTGAGGTTAGTGCGCCGCCGTAAAAGACAGGCGACTTACCTACTGCTTGTTCAGCTAGTTGTTTTGCATAGTTGTGTTCTGTAGGAATGTTTGATGCCCAGGCAGCACTTTCTGCACCGAGCCATTCAGATAATGCAGCGATTTCCTCTGATTTTCCTTGAACGAGTCCAAAATTTTCAAGCAGCGCCAAGAGTGCACGTAGGTTATAGATAACTGCCATACGTGGTTGTAATCCTGATGGAAGACTCACGTGTGAGATAGTGCCTTCAGATGCGATCTCGGTAAGCTTACCGCCAGATGCGATAACCCCCAGCTGTGCACCAACTGCTTTTGCTTGTCCAAGTGCGCTTACTGTTTCTTCAGTGTTACCTGAATAACTACTCGCAATAACCAACGTGTGCGGTCCAACGTATGTAGGCAGATCGTATCCACGAATAATTTCGAATGGAATTGATAGATCGTTCTTTAACCATACTTTTGCGAGCAGTGCTGCAAGTGCAGACCCACCCATACCAGTAACAACAAGACCCGTAATTTCACGGTCATCGTGTTCACTGTGTTCAACTACCGCATCAAATGATGCCTGAGTAAATTGCTGTGATGCAATTGTTAATGCCCCTTCGGGGTCTTTTTGCGCCAAAATATTTTCGTTATCTAAAGTATCACTCACAAGCTTGCCCATCCCTTTGAATCTATGATACAGTATTTTTAAGAAAGCATAAGCTAAATAACAAAGAAAAGTAGGGGTGGGCATGGACATTACGCCGCAAGACGCGACACAGCAACAACCAATTAGTGACGATCAAGAGCTCGCAAAGGCATTAGCCGGTGTTATTCCGGATGCGCCAGAATCAAGCGTCCCCTCTTTTGAAACACCTACGTTAGAAACACCAGCACTCCAATTCGAAGAAACTCCTGCACCTGCAGTGACACTTCCATCTTTGCCTCCGGTTGAACCACTTCAACCAGTACAGGCACCTGAACCTGTATTTTCTGCTCCGACTCCAGTTTCAAGCCCTGCTTCAAGTGACCTCGAAGGAATTAAGCAAAAAGCACTCGAGCAACTTCGCCCACTTATCGGCAAGTTTGAACTTCCTGCTGAAGAAAAGTTCGACATTTACCTTATGTTGATCCGGAGCACTGATGACGCTTCACTTATTGGCCCAGCAAATGAAACAGCTCAAGCAATCAGCGATGAAAAACGACGTGCAGAAGCACTTCTCGACATCATCAAAGAAATTGACTACCTCTCTCGCAACCAACAACCAGCTGCATAATACATAACCGGCTTCCCCCTGTTCTTCTGATACGGTACAATTGATCTAATGTCTGTTCGATTTGCCACACCAGAAGAAATTACACACTGGAATGAACATATTCTCCGCAATCCGGACGGTGGTAATGTCTTCTCAAGTTATGAATACGCTGAACAAAAAGAAACTGGTGGATATATCCATCGGTTTCTTTTTGTAAATTCGCTTGCTGTGACGGTGCTTGAGAAAAAAACACCCCCACTTGGTAAACTTTGGTACCTTCCAAAAGGTCCTAATGTCACATCGACAAAAGCACTTTTTGACACCTTGAGATTACTTGAACCTTTTGCAAAGAAACATGGCGTCTTTATGGTTCGAGTTGAAACTGAGCTTCCAAGGAAGCAGCAACCAGCCCTTACGCGTCGTGGATTAAAGAAGGCTACCCCTATTATTCCAAACCCTTCAACAATTACACTCGATCTTTCCCCATCAATCGATGACATTATTATGAGTCTGCCACAAAAAGGCCGGCACGCAATTCGTCGAGCTGAGCGTGACGGTGTAACGGTCGCACAAGTTCCAGCGTCGGACAAGAACTGCCGCAAAATGTATTCCCTGCTTTCTGAGACAGCAGAGGGTCAATTTGGCATTCGTAGTTATAATTACTACAAAACATATTGGCAACGGTTTGAAAAAGCTGGGTATGGACAACTATTCTTTGCATCATTCGAAGGTAAGGTGGTAGCCGGTGCGTACGCAATGGTATACGGCACAAAAAGCACCTACAAAGATGGCGCATCGGTTCGAAAACGAACAGCGTATGGCGCAAGTCACTTCCTACAATGGAATGTTATTGAGTGGGCAAAATCACGTGGTGCACTGATCCACGACTTCTGTGGATCACCCCCAAGCGACGAAATCACAAACCCAGAGCACCCTCATCACGGAATTGGGCTCTTTAAAACTGCCTTTAACAAGACCGTGACTGATTACATCGGTTGTTATGACCTCGTCATTAGCCCTGTTCGCTACAAGGCATGGACAAAACTTGGTGAAAAAGTATATCGACATTACTACTACAAACGCACTAAAGATTACTACTACTAAACCCGGAGAACCATCTATGTCACGTATCAATCACACTGTCCTCATGTCTGACGCCCTACATTTTAGCGCAGAGCAAGCCATCAATCCTTATTACGACGACCAACATGTTGATCTTACGCGAGCAGTAAGTGAACACACTGCGATTAGTCACGCATTATCAGCAGCTGGCATCGCAATCGTGTCGGTACCCTCACCTGTTGATAGTCAAGATGGCGTCTATACAGCCAACTGGGCGCTCGTTCGTGGTGATACTGCGATACTTGCCCGACTCCCAGAAGTGCGCCGTGCCGAAGAAGCCTACGCAAGACAAGTCCTTGAACAACTTGGGAAAAAAGTCATTAATGCCCCTGAAGGATTAAAATTCAGCGGACAAGGCGATGCACTCGCCTGTGGAAACTACCTCTTTTGTGGGCAAGGTTACCGCAGCGATCTTGCTGCACAAGAATTTGCTGCCGATACTTTAGGATACGAGCGCATCCAACTACAAACCATTCCCGAACTAGATAGCGAAGGTGTTCCAGTGATTAACGCCGTTTCGGGCTGGGCAGATAGTTTCTTTTACGATATCGACCTTGCACTTTCAATCATCAAAGCTCCAGAAGGAGATCAAAAAGGTCTTATTGCCTACTGTCCTGAAGCATTCACTCCAGAAAGCCAACAGATCCTCGCCGAATTTGATGGTGTTGATAAAATCGAAGTCAGTATAAACGAAGCGACCCATGCATTTGCTCAAAATCTTGTATCTACCGGCGAAACAGTCATTATGAGCGCGCACGCACCAGTGCTAAAAGCAGCTCTTGAGGAACACGGACTTCGTGTATTAACACCTGAGGTATCTGAACTTGCTAAAGGTGGTGGCTACATTAGATGCACGACGTTAACACTTAACTAAGGCTAGTGGCTCTTTTTTAGTTCTTGTAGTGCGGCGCGTGCAACTTCTGCTTCATTCCAAGGGTATGTGCCATCGGCACGTTCAATAGTCAGTTCGTGTCCTTTTCCAAGAAGCACCACAACATCATCTTTGCTTGTTGCCTGGGTCATAGCAAAACCAATTGCTTCTTCACGATTTAAAATAAGGAATAGATCTTTATCTTCCTTTTTACCCGCACTCTTTGCACCGACAGCGATCTCATTCAAGATTTCATTACCATCAATATCACGATCATCCTCCTCGGTAAGGATAACAACATCAGAATTCTGTCCTGCAATCCGTCCTTGAACAGCACGTTTCGATTGATCACGACGTCCGGCAGATCCAAATACTGCAATTAGCTTACCTTTCGTAAGTGGGCGAACACTCTCAAAGAATCTTTCAAAAGCGTCGGGAGTACTCGCGAAGTCCACAATCACCTGAAATTTCTGTCCTTCATCGATCACATTCATGCGACCTTCTACACCCTTTAGTGCAGCGATACCCTTTTCAATTTGTGCTTTTGATAGCCCGAGCTTTCGGCCCACTGCAATCGCAGCCAAGCTGTTGCTCACGTTGAACTCACCTGGAATGTTAACTCGGATATCGTACGTATCGTCAGCAATTTTTGCTGTATAGGTTGAGTGGTCGGCAGTCAGCGTAACTTTTTCAGCAGTCAGCTCGCCGGTGCCTATACCGTATGTTGTTGAGTTTGCAACAGTTTTTACAAACTTCGATGCACTTGGGTCTTGTTCGTTGACGACACCAAATCGAAGTCCATGTTTGTTAGCGATCTTAAATAGACCGCGTTTCGCTTCAACGTATTTTTCAAACGTTCCGTGGTAGTCAAGGTGTTCGTGCGTAATGTTCGTCATAACGGCGATTTCATACGGAATGCCCCACACACGGTGTTGTGCAAGAGAGTGGCTTGAAGTTTCAACAACCACCCATTCAACTCCAGCTTCTGCATATTCTTTTAATCGTCGTTGCAAAATGCCAGATTGAGCAGTTGTAATATGCTCTGCCTGTGGGGTAATGTTATCACCAATTCCATGTGCAACCGTTGTAAGAAGTGCAACTTTTACCCCTGCTTCATGCAGCAATCGATGAATAAGGAACGATGTTGTCGTCTTGCCGTTCGTTCCAGTTACTCCGATGATACGCAGTTTTCGCCCTGGAAATCCATAACGTGCGCTCATCAGCACTGCTTCCCCAAGGTGTCCATACGGTTCAATTTTCTTGAATAATCCCGTAGGAATAAGTGTTTTTACTATCGTGCGTAGTCCAGCCATATAGTTATTATACCTAACCAGTCTGTTTCACCCACCTAAACATGACTACGAATATCACAATTAAACCCAGAACACTCAGACCAACAATTACCCGTACATAGTTTTGACTCGATGCTTTCTCTTCTGCACCCGTAGTTGTGACTTGTTGTTGTATGTTTGGTTGTTCTGATTTTGGCTGCTGAGTCATCTGTCCAAGCACCATCGAATCTGGGTTTGAGTATAGCTGCGTAGGTGTATTTTGCGCGAGCACACCCTTACTCATCTCTTTTAAATCCGACTGCAGTGTTCCTGTTCCTGCATCAATCACCGAAATAGACTCGTTATTAATCTCGATAAACTGATACATATCGATAAGCGAACCATCATCTTTTTCGCCTAGTACATGAAGTGCATGCACTCCGTCGCCAATTGACTCGGGAATTAAAACGCTGACATCTACCTGGCCATTTTCATCGACCACGAATGAGCCAAGCTCAACAGTATCTGAATGAAGCTCTACTTTTACCGTAGAATGCATTGAGAAAACACCTGAATCTATAAAGATATTAAATATACGTGCGATTGTTTTATCTGCATACGCAAAATTCTCATAGTAACTAGTCCCTAAAGCAGTAGTGTTCGATCCCGCAGTGAAATAATGCGGCAATCCCGGCACCGAAACTTGTTTTGGACACACGAGCTGATCACCTTCACAATACCTCCCCTCTCGTAGATCAGGGTGGGCTTTATGTATAACCCCGGCGATTAGTGTATGCCCGGCAGGGGTTGGATGGAAACTTTCTGAGGCAAACACTTTAATATTTGGAAAAGCTGACAAAAGCGGCACATCTTTGCCTAATCGCAGTCCATTCATTGCAGTCACAGAACCACCACTACACAATTCGTTACCCTCGAAACTATTCTGAATATCGATATACCCTACCCCTGCTTTTTCTGCGGCTGCTTTCACAACTAGATTCAAGTACTGCAAGCTTTCCCGCATGAATTGACGTTCAGTCGTATCAAACAAAACTTGTGTCACCGAATCGCACAACCCGGCGGCGTGCATAATATTCGGATACCCGATCGCATAAAACCGCGTTGTGCTCGACTTGCGAACAAGATCCGTATAGAGAAATACGAGTTTATCAAACATCCTTTGTATTTCATCGGCACTTTTATGCAACCCATTCCCAGTTGCCCATTCGCAGGTTCCCGGCATCGCACAGGCTCGTAATTTTCCCATTAACCCCGCATCATTACCCCCAACACCTACGGTCACAACTTTTGGACTGTACATTTCAACAAAATCACTCTGCAGAATAACACCGGACGTCAGAGTAGTTAGAGCATGGGCTTGCTTGAACGTTAAATCATTTACAGCGGCGAACCTCCCACCCTGTCCTCTGTACGTCGAAGGTGCGCCAATAATGTCACCTATACGCGCGCCTGCACATGCAACCGACCCAACCTTTGAACCCAGGAACGAAGCAAGTGAACCAACCAAAAATGGATAGGCTCGTCGACTTACATGGCAACTATTCGCCTGGTCGATGTAATAAGATCTATCCGATTCACCTTCTCCACTCACAAACGAATCACCCAGCGCTATATAGTCATATACCGGATCGGGCCGAGGGCCCGCAATACTCAGCGTGACAAGCCGCATCCCGGTCCAGGAGCTGACTATGGCTTCCAACTGTGTGCCCTCATCATTAAATAGCGGTCTATATCCGGCAAAAAAACTCTGCACTATATTTCCTATTTGCAGGTCCGAGTAAGGACAACGAACCGTACTTTCCGCGAACACAAGTCCTGTCACAATTGATTGTCCGCAACCTGGAACGACATCAATCATCATAAACCCAGAATTCTGGCCTGTTAACAAAATACTTTTACCGTCATTAGAAACAGCCAGTTCAACTGATGGATCAAATCCGACTCCGTAGGTCGGGCTGATCGAGGTAATGTGTCGCACAGACAAGTCTTGTATCTTTATCAGTGCAACACCCTCGTCACGAAGTTCCACGGCGAGCCATTCGCCATTATTCGAAAGTGCAAAGCTTGATGCCGGAATGTATGGTCCATCAGGTACACGTAAACTGTAATCCGGCACACCTCCGTTAAACGTAAACTTAGAATTGCCACGTACATCTTTGCTCACTGATATTTTCTTGGATGCATTTTTATATACAATCACCCCTGGCATATACTGACTAATCATCGTTTGCGTCACAAGCACATCTGTTTCTGCTGAATATTGGCAACGAAACCCATCGCACACTCCCCACAATTGATGTAGTTCGGTATCAAATGGCCTTGCGACTACAGCGCGTCGATTGCTTCCATCAAAAAACGTACCAAATCGCGTGTGAAGGTTTCCGTACATACACATACTCTTATTTTGGTTGAGATACGGTATATAAGTATCTTGTACGTATGTTGGGCACTCATGCACTGGTACTGTGGGCGATACAATATTTTTTGCCACATCTACACTGCCGGCCGTCGTCCATAAAATGTCTTTCGTCACCCCTGCAACGTGATCACCACACAGGATTATCCCGAAAAAAATACACACAAAACCTAAGGCTATCACCTTCATGCAACCCTCCTGAGAATTAACTGAAACTCTACTGATAATTCTAAGCTTACTCTCAGCTTTGCACAAGATATACCAGGAAAAAGTTCATCATGTTAAAATGTAACAGATGAGAATATTAGGAATTGAAAGTAGTTGTGACGAAACAGCCGCCGCAATCGTTGAAGACGGTCACCGGCTGTTATCTAATGTCGTGCATTCACAAATCGATATTCACGCCGTATATGGTGGCGTCGTCCCCGAGGTCGCTGCGCGTAGTCACATCGAAGTAATCAATCCTGTTATCGAGAAGGCTTTAACGGAAGCACACCTCACTTGGGATGATATCGACGCAATCGCCGTCACATACGCACCGGGATTAATTGGGTCACTGTTAGTCGGTACACTTGCTGCTCGAACTCTTGCGACATTAAAAAACAAACCACTTTATCCTATCCACCACGTAGAGGCGCACGTCTATGCAAACTTTATTACAGATCAATCTAATGATGTCGCACTGGCACTCCCGTCGAGGCAACCGGTATTCCCTATGCTCGCCCTCATCGTAAGTGGTGGCCACTCACAACTTGCTCTATTTAAAGATCACGGCGACTTCTCTCTTCTGGGCCAAACGCAAGACGACGCAGTCGGAGAAGCGTTTGATAAAGTTGCAAAGATCCTCGGACTCCCCTACCCTGGTGGACCTTCTATAACAGAGGCGGCAAAAAATGGAGACCCCTATGCTTACGCGCTGCCTAAGGCTAAAATGCAAGGAAGATATGATTTTAGCTTTTCAGGCCTCAAAACAGCCGTTCTACGAGCAGTTCAACGTGAAGTGGGTGTTGAAACGTCTTTCCCTTCACGTGAGCTCGCAGCGCTCTTAAACGACGTCCAGAAGGCAAACTTTGCGGCCAGCTTCCAACGTGTTGCAATCGAAACACTCGTTGATAAAGCTGAAACAGCTTTCAAAGACCACTCCCCTGCTTCTGTTGTTATCGCAGGTGGTGTCGCAGCTAACCAAGAATTGCGCACACAACTAACTACGCGTTTACCTTTAGCGATTGAATATGCACCAATGAGCCTCTGTACAGACAACGCCGCTATGATTGGCGCGCTTGGATATTATTACGCACAAAAGAAACAGCCTATATCCCCTCTTGAACTTGAGGTAATCCCTAGCCTTTCAATGACTAAAACAGCTTGGGCTTAGTGGATATTGACATATCATTGTAATATGTTTTAAGTATATTATATTAACGTCGTAGTTTTTGTGCGATTGCTTTTGCTTTTGGGAGACCTTTGCTCCATAAAGCATAAAGAGGGGAGAGGGCAACGTCATAAGTCCCTGCAAATGACGTCTCAACGGATGACCAACCCTGCTTAAAGATAGAAACACCCCCAACGACAAGTCCACCGAAGTCGTACTTTGTTAAGCCCCATTCTTTCATCTTACGAATAACATGCCATTTCAAAGCGTAGTTAACTCGTAATCTCTGGCCGTCGTCGTTCATACCACCGTAGAGTTCATAGCCGGTGTCAGCACTAATAGCCATCCACAAGAAAGCAATCGGCTTACCTTCTAAATACGCCGCGAAAACAGGGGAGTGGTCATCCATAAGCTGAAACACATCGTAGTAATACTGCGTAGCGTGAAGGTTGAACTTTGCTCGTTCTGCTGTCTGTCGATAAATAAACAAACATTCTTCAAGCTCCTCTTTTGTCCGAACTTGCTTGATCGTAATACCTTCAGCTGCAGATTTACGGATATACTGCCTTGTTTTCTTCACCATGTCAGCAAGCAAATCACTCTCACTCTTTTTAAGATCTAAGAGAATCGTATCCGGTGAAAGAATTTTGTTTGTCGACTTATTCCACCCTTGAGGCGCTTCAAATTCAAGAGTGTCCGGTTCGACTGACAAAGACACGGATTGGTAGTCTCGTTTCACAAGAGTAGAGAGCCCTGTAAGGAATTCACTTCTGTACTCATCACTCGTGATAGGACCACGAGGAATATAAGAAAAAGACTTAAACGGGAAGGGAAGTCGTCGCACCAACACTTGTGCAGCACCGACGATCTCGTCATCTTTATCTGCGTCGTAGGCAAATACTCGTTCTGCAGTCCACCCATGTGCAGCCTTTACTTGACCCCAACCCCAAAGCTGGAGTGGGTGACCCCCATTCTCTAATACGTATTCGTCCCATTGCTCTTTGTCAGTACACTTCTGAAGCTCAATCATGTAACCCATTATACAACGGGGGTTATGGTATAATTGAAAACTAGAAACATTCACGTGAATTCTTACAAAATAGTTAAACATTTCACGTGGAATAAGGAGAGACGTGTGAAGCTCGCAAAAGCCTACGAACCGAACGAATACGAGCCAAACATTTACGCCCTCTGGGAAAAGAGTGGCGCTTTCAAGCCATCTGGAAAAGGTGAGCCATTCAGCACTGTCATGCCCCCTCCAAATGCTAATGGAAATCTTCACATTGGCCACGCCCTAGATATGGGCCTAAAGGACATCTTGGTTCGCTACAAACGCATGCAAGGGTTCGACACCGTATATATTCCTGGTGCCGATCACGCAGGTTTTGAAACATGGGTTGTCTTTGCAAAAGAACTCGAAAAGAAAGGGCAGAGTCGATTCGACTTCACACGTGAACAGCTCTATAGCCAAGTATGGAACTTCGTTGACCAACAACGAGGCAACATGGAACTGCAACTTCGTGCTATCGGCGTCAGTGCATCATGGGATGATCTTGTTTTCACATTGGACGAAAAGGTCATTAATACGGTCAATACCACGTTTAAAAAACTATGGGATCAAGGCCTTATTTACAGAGGTGAACGCATTGTAAATTACAGCACAAAATTCCAAACAAGCTACGCAGATATCGAAGTTGATCACAAGCAAGAAAAGGGAACATTGTGGCATGTTGCATACCCACTTATCGACAAGATCGGTGAAATTATTATTGCAACAACTCGTCCTGAAACTCTCTTTGGCGACACTGCAGTTGCAGTAAACCCAAACGATGAACGTTACAAACACCTCATTGGATCGCACGTTCTCCTTCCACTTACAGGCCGGGAAATTCCAATCATCGCCGACGACTACGTTGATGTTGCCTTCGGGACTGGCGCAGTAAAAATCACCCCTGCACATGATGCAAATGATTTCGAAGTAGGGAAGCGCCATGACCTTCCGCGCATTCAGGTTATTGATTTCGACGGCACTATGATCAACGTTCCAAGTCAATTCATGGGACTCGACACTGAAACCGCTCGTAAACGAACACTTGCAGCGCTGACCGCAGAAGAACTCATTCGTAAAGAAGAGCCTATCGAACACACCGTAGGCTACGACTACAAGAGCGGACTCCCTATTCAACCTCTGATAAAAGAACAGTGGTTCCTCAAAATTGAGCCTCTTGCGAAACGCGCGTTCGAAGCACTTGAAGCAAATGAGATCAACTTTTTCCCAGCTAGTAAACAGCAAATTCTCAAGCAATATCTTGCAAATGTTCATGACTGGAACCTTTCTCGACAGATCCCATGGGGGATACCTATTCCTGCTTTCCAAAATATTGTTGATGACCAGGACTGGATCTTTGACGAACGTGTCGACGAAAAGACAATTGAAGTAGACGGCAAGACATACCGCCGCGAAGAAGATACTTTTGACACCTGGTTTAGTAGTGGTCAGTGGCCATTTATCACAACAGATGCGACTACCGATGGAGACCTGTCTCGTTTCTACCCAACAAGCTTCATGGAAACAGGCACCGACCTCTTGGACCGCTGGATTGCTCGTATGATCATGCTTGGCCTATACGTTACAGATAAGGTACCTTTTAAAGACGTCTATCTTCACGGTATGGTGCTCGATGAACACGCTCAAAAAATGAGCAAAAGTAAGGGCAATGTCATCAACCCAATGGAATCAATCGCGAGCTACGGCTCGGACGCACTTCGACTTGGCCTTATCGCCAGCCGTAGCCCTGGTCAAAACCAAGCATTTAGCACCGATCGTATCGTCGCCGGCCGTAATTTCTGCAACAAGCTCTGGAACATTGCACGCTTCATTGAAAACAAACTAGGGGACAACTATATCCCTAGTGAGCCTATCGCCAAATCCCTTGCCGACCACTGGATTATTGGTGAATTAAGTGCAGCAAAAGAGAATATCGAACGAACGCTCGACGGATATCGTTTTGCCGAAGCAAGCGATGCAATGTATCACGCTATCTGGGACAGTGTTGCTGACTGGTATATCGAAGCCTCTAAGGACCAGGACAACCCAGACCTATTAGCATGGGTAATCGACACTAGCTTGAAACTCGCACATCCATTTGCACCATTCGTCACCGAAACGATCTGGCAGACACTCCCATGGCACTCAAGTCTCCTTATCTCCGAGACTTGGCCAGAAATCATCGATTACAATCAAATTTCAGCAGCAGAATTTGGGCAAGTTCAAAAACTTGTCACCGAAGCCCGTTTTGTGATCACCTCACTTCCTGGTAATGAGAAGTATGCTCTTCTGTACCTACAAGATAGTTTGATTGAAGATAATAAAGATCTCATTAAACGCCTTGCGAAACTTAAAGACGTCATCAGTCCAGACCAGCCGAAAGGTCTTCGCCTTGCCGTCAGTGGCCGTGATGCATGGCTTGATGTATCAGAAGAAACACTCTCTGAACACCAAATCAACCTCGAACAACGCCTTGCAGCAACACATCACGATATCCAAGCACTATCTGGTCGTCTCAAAAACGTGAACTACCTTCAAAAGGCGCCCGCGTCGCTAGTTGAAGAGACCAAAAAGCAACTTGAAGAAAAACAAGCTGTAGTTGTACAGCTTGAACACGAACTTGAAGTTCTAAAATAGAATTAGACTGAAGGCCACAGCGAAGTGGTGTCACTTCCAAGCATTATCTTCTTTGTAAGAACATAGCGGCGATCGTCGTCACGGGGCTGGATACGTGGAACATTCATCCTAATCGAACCGACGTGGCGGTGAATTGTAACCTTTTCAACGTGCGTGTGATCACTTGATTTAATCGAAGCATCGGCAGCAGCATACGCAGCAATTGTTGCAGGCGTTGCAATCGCAATTGCCGTCGCACGGTCAAGTTGTGTATCGTGTGTAAATATACCAAAAGCTGTGGCTACGGTAAGGGCGATAGTGATGGGATTTATAAGGTTATTCATGTTTGTTTTTTGTTTGTAACTGTTTGAATGATAGCATAAGCTTTACCTTTTGTCAATATAGTTTCAGGTATACTATTTGACCACACCCTCCCTTCACACTAAACTAGAGGTAATAACAGGAGGTCAGATGGATCAACCACCCCGAACAGAGAAACAACAAAAACAATATGATGCGCTCTCGACTCGCGTACTCATACTTGGAATAAATGCGTTTATCTTCAGTATCGTCCTGGTACTATCAATACCTCTTGCGATTGCAACAATCGTACTCGGTACTGTCGCCTTGAAGGAAGGTCGGATCGGAAAAGGGAAGTCGATAGCCGGAATTATACTCGCAGCCGCTTCAATGGTCATATTTATCCCCGTTTCACTGCTGATTGTTGCAGGTATTATCAACCAGGTAAAAGAATCTGATGCGCAGTACAACAACCCTGACACGAGCCAACAAAACTTCTAGCTATTCGTGGTGATAAGATCCGCCCAGCGATATTTGCTGCGCGCGGTAAATTTGTTCGATCGATATAAGCCGGACTAACTGATGGGGGAATACGAGTGGCGAGAGTGACCATACAAGGTCGGCTTTTTCTCGTAGCTCATCCGTAACTCCATAGGCACCACCAATGACAATCGCAACCTTACGCGATTGATCGAGCTGCTCGCGCACCACTTTAGAAAAGCGAGGGGAATCAAGCGACTTACCCCGTTCATCCAACAATATGATGTAATCATAAGCATCAAGCCGCGAAGATAGCCGCTCAGACTCATCCTGACGCGCTTTAACGCCTTCAAAAGACGAGTGAGCTAAAAGTACCCATTCAACTAAAAAGGGCGCCTTCAAGCGTTTCTGATAGCGTTCAATTCCTTCCGCTACCCATGACTCATGTTTTTTTCCGACAGTGACGATATGTAATGACATTTACCCTATTCTAACAGATGGCGATCGCTTGCCAGAAGGGTCTTGTTTTTCAATCCGCTAGTGCTATTCTGGATATAATCATGGAACATGACGTTACTTATCAGGATGTATTTAAAACAAACACTCCAGAATTAGACCAAAACGTCAGCCAACACGCTGAATATCTTTTAATGCTTGCACAAAACCAAGACCTTCAGCACTCTGAAGTATCAGTAAATCTCCGTAGCCGCATACACACTTCTGAGGTTACACAAGCAATCTGGGAGCTAAAGGATGAGAGCAATCGTCCACAAAGAATTCTTGCGATCACAGTTATGGGCTTATATTACCGTATCGGTATTGACCGCCGACCAACGCCCGAACACCCTAGGCCTGTTCGATTTAGTGTTGGCGGTGCATGGATGACTGGCCCCACACAACACCCTGAGTCTTCTTCCGAAAACGAAGCGCATGAAGAGACGGCCTACGACGTATTTTATGAAACTGTTGCAGCGCTTGGATTACGGAGCACACTCGTAGAAAAATTTGGAACTCAAAACGAAAGTAATTCGGCCACCTTCGCAAGCGCAGCGTGATCTGGTTCGGCTGACAAATCAGCCTCCTGGTGATACTCAATCGCATGCGTAAAAGGCACAAGGTGTACATGTGCATGTGGCACATCAACACCTAAAATCTGTTCGCCAACATAGGGCACCTGCAGTGTTTCGCGAATGTGCAGTGCTATTTTTTTCACAGCGGTGGTAAGGTGCTGGTATTCATCGTCATCTAGATCCCACACAAATTCGACCTGTTTCTTGGGAATCACAAGTGTGTGACCAGGGGTAACTGGGTGAATATCCAAAAAAGCAAAGACATGTTCGTCTTCATAGATCTTGTGAGAGGGGATCTCACCTTTAATAATTTTTGTAAAAATAGAATCTTGCATAGCTTTATCTTACTATGAATCGAAGGTGCGATATACTTTAGACACATAAGGAGTTTTATGGCAGAAAAATCACACACTCAGACAAATACTATTTCAGTTGCAGCACTCACTGTAGGTATTGCCGCATTCGTTACAAGTCCAATTCCATTCTGGGGACTTATCGCCGGTATTACAGCTATTGTTCTTGGGATTATAGGTCTTCGCAGTACGACGTCAAAAGGTCTTTCTGTCGTAGGTATTGTTACCGGAGGTGTCGCCGTACTCGCAAATATCATCATCGGAACACTTTTATTGCTTGGATTCCTCGCAGTCGGATTAACCCAGCTCACGCAGATCAACTTTGGTCTAGATACTCAAGCGCGAACACTGGCGACTATCCAGCAGAAAAACGAAGTACTTCTAAAGCAACTTGATGCAAAAAAAGATTTCTCGAAAGGGGAGACAGCGCAATTCGGAGTATTTAGCCTAAAAGTTAATACTGTTACGCGCAATTTTACACCCGCAGATACGTCCCTCGCACCATCGTCAGGTAAGGAATTTATCATTGTGAACGTTACTGCAAAAAACACGACAGACAAAACACAGTACATCAACAGCACCATGTTTAATCTGGATAACAATGGGGTCACCAGCGCTCCACAAACAGCCGGAAAAGATCCAATGTTTAGGGGTGGACCACTTAATACGGGTGAATCTTATACAGCGAATCTAATGTACGAGGTAACAAAGGGCTCACAAACACTGAAACTAAAGTACGAAGAGCGATTCACTTCAGCCAATAGTTCAGATCCAAAAACACTAATCTGCACTTTGGAGATTTAGTATGTCAATTTACGACCCAAATCATATACCTGTCAAAAATTATTTCCTTATTGGCGTTAAGCTCGTCTTAACAGATCAAGAGGGTAAGATATTACTACTAAAAAGATCTGCAAAGTCATCAAATCCTCATAATTGGGACCTACCCGGAGGTGCAGTTGATGCAGGCGAGTCGCTCGAAATAGCAATAAACCGTGAGCTATATGAAGAAACAGGGTTAAAACTCACTGGGTTACAAGCGCTTGGTTCTGTGCACAAACTACAGGGGGCAGACGAGACGATCATTATCGGGTTCACGGCGATAACGGACAATACAAACGTCACACTTAGCTGGGAACATGAGTCATATCAATGGGTGAGTTTAGAAGAAATTCCCTCACTTGGTCTGCGTGATTTACATACACAGTTTATTGAGTACTACATAAACAAAAAAGACTCATAACTGAGTCTTTTTTAAATAATCTTGGTGTCATTGACGAGGCTACTTAGCTTTTATGGCTAGCCAGTCGGGGATATCACTGAACGTAATTTCCTCCCAGCTATCCACTTCTTCCTCGGTGACATCATACACAGCTTGATAAGCAATTTCTACGCTGCCGTGTAGGGCATCAGAAAAGTCTAAGCCTAGCATCTTGGCGGCACCCTTAAGCTTTTCCTCCGAAGGCGCTTCAATTTCTACAAAAGTAGGGATCCAGGGCCAGGTATCTAGCTCGATTTCAGTATCCCCTAAAACCCAGCTTTCTCGTTTTGTTTCTTGATATGCAGTCGGAACGAGACCTATGAGCTTCAAAAAACTACATGTTTTGTCAAAGTCATTAACAGTGACATTAACTTCCTTTGTTCCGTGGAGTGTCCTGTCGTTTAGCTGTTTGTAGCTAAGGGTTATTTTATCTCCCTCATCGCGTACGCGCACCCAGCCGCCGATTGCCTCCAATTTCATATCTGGGTAGTCAAAGTTTTTTCGTGTCATCCGCCTCTCGGCATGAACAAGTTCGGCACCAGCTGACTTAAGTTTTTTTCGCATTTTGTCATGGTTCACATTTAACCACTTTGCTTCGATCTCAGTATTCATACCTTAACTATACCAAACAAAAAAGACCCACAAACGTGAGTCTCATTGCTTGGTACACCTGGCAGGATTTGAACCTACGACCTCTGCCTCCGCAAGGCAGCGCTCTATCCAGCTGAGCTACAGGTGCATACATATAACCCGTTGTCTTAAGAACAACGAGCTATATCATTGTAACTAGAAGGTACTTTCGTTTCTTACGTTACGAACAAAGGGTATTGTACCACAGTAAACGATCTGTGGCCAATGGTACGGCGTAAGAAAAGGGGACTTAGAGACGAAGTTTACGAACGACAATATCGATCACGTCGAGCTTTAGATCTTCCATTGGAAGTTGCTTACCTAGAATATCCACAATCTCTTCACCAGCTTCTTCGGGGAAGTATACAGATACACCAGGCGAGAAGCGCTTTGAAGGAATCAACATAATTGAGTCGTGGTCACCATCTTTGATAATGCCAAACGCTTTAAATTCACCAAAGTGATACAAACGCTCACCGACATACAGTCCTTGTTTAGCGCTGAGTCCATAGGTCAAAATACGAGGTGGTCGACGTGCGTAGATTACTACGGCAACAGCCATAACGACGACAAGCGCAGAGAAGGTCCATGATTTCAAAAAGAAGATATCAACCGCGATTAATCCTAGAGCGACTAGAACAAATAAGACAAACCACAGAGGCGATTTATCAATATGTACGTATTCTTGAGCAGTCCAGGTAACAACATCTTGTTCAGCGTTTACTTTTTCAGAAACAGGTTCCGACGCTTCCACAGTTGTTGGATCTTCTTCTGGTTTTTCCCAGTAATTTTGCTTATCTTGATCTGGATTCATTGTGATTTCAGTATACCATGAGCAAAAAGAAAAAAGCCTTGATACAGCAAGGCTTTCTTCATTTGGCGGAGGAGGAGAGATTCGAACTCTCGCTCCAGGTCTCCCCAGACTAACGATTTAGCAAACCGTCCCCTTCAGCCACTTGGGTACTCCTCCATACGTACGCCTCAACGTGAGGTCTACGACTTGAACGATTGTAGCATAAAACAGATGTGACGACTAGATTCCTCAGTTAATATTTGCTATAATTAATATATAATTGTTTAATATTAATAAAGGAGAAGCAGAATGAAACTTTTACGAACATTTACCCCTGTACTATTCGTTACACTCGCACTTGGTCTCGTTTTTCTACTTGCCGATACCGCATTTGCTCAATCTGCCATCCAAGACGGTGTAAATGCAGCCAAGGGTGATGGTCAACCTGCTGATCTCTTTGGTGGAGCGGGTATTCTTACGACCATAACCAACATACTGCTGTTTGTAGTTGGTGCCCTCAGTGTAGTCATGCTTATATTCGGTGGACTCCGCTATGTGCTATCTGCTGGTAATTCATCTGCAGTTACTGCAGCAAAAAACACTATTCTTTACGCAATCGTCGGACTGATCATTGCGTTTGTTGCTTACGCAGCAGTGAACTTCATACTGAGCGCAGTTGCACCCGGCTCAAGCGCTGGCTTCACAAACGTCTAACAAATAAAAAAGACGACCGTTATAGTCGTCTATTTTATATGGCGGAGGGGGAGGGATTCGAACCCTCGGTGAGTTGCCCCACTCCGGTTTTCAAGACCGGTGCACTAAACCACTATGCGACCCCTCCAGGGTCTGCAAATTTGTTGCTTCTTGAACATTTTAACAGATAGAGGGGATTCAGTCGAGAGGTTGTCGTGCGATTGCCGCCACCCATATATGTATAGCGCCTGAATCTTTGAGTAGCTGTGCCGCTTGTTGAATGGTGGCGCCGGTCGTTATGATATCATCCAACAAAATATAAGTAAGCTTTGGATTCAACACACTCTCTATAGTAAAGGCAGACTGAGCCTGTATAAAACGTTCTTCTCGACTTGAGCGGTGTTGAACATACATTTCTCGTCTAAGTAGGACTCGTGCGACAGAGCTGTGCGTCAAAGTAGCGAGTCGTTCGGCGATCAATTCCATATGATCATATCCTCGCTCACGAATATGTGCAGGGATAGTGGGGATAGGTACAATAGCGTAATGTCGGTCAAGCTGGGGCAACCTATCACGAAGCAGTTCGGCGAGGGGCAGCGCGGCCTCTTTTACATTCCGGAACTTGAAACCACCGATGAGTCGTTGCAAAACACCACTTCTTTCACCCACAATGTATGCTTGCTGAAATGCCAAATTATGGTTGTAGCACACGTTCTTATTGTTTGGTTTACCACACACGATACAGCACGAAAATGCTTCAGAAATGATGTTATATTTACAATTGTCACAAAAAGTATATCCCAAAATACCACATCCAGAACAGGGGTGTGGGGCGATAAACGAGAGCAGTATGTCAACTATTGTGTTTTTTACGTTTAACATGCCTATGTTGTTGCTTATAGTAGGTATGACCGTTATAATACGAAGGACTATTTGTCAAATGAGCCTAGAGAAAGTGGAGGATATCATGGCCCGCAAGCAAAACGAAGACCTATTAATTGAAGATGAACTAGCCGCAGCTTTTTTGAGCGACGACGACCTTTCATCAACTGACGCAACAGCGCCAGCCGCAACCGACGATACTTGGGATGACAGCGAAGAAGAATTCCCTGGCCAACTTGCAGTGGATGTCTACGAAACAGAAGAACGACTTGTTGTTAAAGCTCGTACTGCTGGTGTAAACAAAGAAGAGCTTGATGTCAGCATTAGTGACGGCATCTTGACGATCAGCGGAACACTCAGTAGCGGTGACGACACAGATGCAACCAACTGGCACATTCAAGAATGTTACTGGGGTGAATTCAGCCGTACACTCGCATTGCCCGTAAGCGTGAAAGAAGACGAAGTAGAAGCAGTCCTTAAAGACGGCGTCCTTACTGTTACTTTCAACAAGATCAAGCAAGAACAAGCGAAAAAGATCCAAGTTCAATAATCTTCAAACGATTAATATAAAATAAGCTCCTTTCCTGGAGCTTATTTTATATCCCAAAAATTACATTGATCTTACACAAAAGAAAAGCCCCGGTTTCCCGGGGACTTTTAATTCTATAAGATTGCTTTGGACGACTTACTTAAGTGCTGTAAGTACCCAGTTAACAATTGCGAACGCGAGGAAGGCAATGATTAGCCCAACAATTGCGTAAAGAATTGTGTTCTTTGCTGCAGTTACTGCACCGCTGTCACCAGCTGAAAGAGTGTAACGAATACCTCCGAAGATCAACATAATAACAGAGATCGCACCGATCACGAAGAGAAGTACGTTCACTACAGTTGTGAATACGTCGTTAAGGTTAGTTGCAACGTTACCGCTTGGCTTAGCTGCGTTAATACCACCTTGAATTCCACCGCTAGTAGATTGTGCGTAAGTGTCTGTTGGAACGAATACCGCAACAAGTGCGAGTGCTGTTGGACCGGCCATAGCCGCGAATGCTTTTTTAGTAATTTTCATTTTGTGTATAAATTCCTTTCTTATAGAATCTCTTGTTAATGTTATAGCAGATATTATGAACTTTGTTAAGGGGGGGGTGGCTAGATTAATTGTTTTATAACGAAGTTGACAATTGCATACGCCACAAACGAAACAACCAGTCCCACCACCGCATAGGTGACCGTATGCTTAGCCCTGGTGACCGCACCTGCGTCACCAGCTGATACAGCGTACAGAATACCTCCGATAATAATCATGAGCACAGAAATCGCGCCTACGAGAAACAGCAACACGTTAATAACAGTGGTAATAAAGCTCTCTGGTGTGGCGTTTTTGTCTTTACACACAGCAGAGTCTTTATTTTGAGCACATTGAGCATCGATTACACTCGCTGCACCTACAGGAACTGGTGCGAGTAACCCAAACCCTAGTGCGAACATAGCCACGATGATAAGTTGTTTGATTTTTTTCATCCTTAGAACCTATCGATAATAAAGTTTGTAATTGCGTAAGCCGAAATAACAACAACAATTCCAATAACAGCGTAAAGGATCATGTTCTTTGCTTTTGTGATTGATGCCTGATTACCTGACGACGTTGAATAGGTGATACCTGCAACGATAATCACAATCACCGCAATGACACCGAGCAAGAAATACATAATATTAAGAACGTTATGCACAACAACCTCTGCAGTAAGTTGTGGAATGTTTACTTCACCTTTACCCGTACCCGCTGAAAGCGCCAAATTAATAAGTAGTTTATCAATCATATTATCCTAAAATCCTAAATATAAGGTTTACTATTGCGATTGCTCCAATTGAAATTGCTAACCCGATTACGGCGTTCAAAATAGACTTTCGAGCTTTTTCGATCTGTGCGGGGTTGCTACCACCTGTTAAGAATTGGAATCCACCATATAATACAAAGAAGAAGGCGATATACCCAACGATCACTAGTGCGATCTCAATCAGGTTCAGTGCAATGCGCCAGATGTAGCCACTAAGATCGAGGGTCTGTCCACTAGGGAGTTTCTCTCCAGGACCCACGATTTCACACTTTCCGGTTGATCCGTCAACAAGGCCTCGATACCAAGGTGGAATACCAAGGAATGATGGCTGACATTTAGACGTAGATATTGCCTTCGCTGCTGATACGGTAGGGGATGAAACTATTGCAAAAGTTGGAGCAACTACGAAAGCAGCGAACACCATGGACACAAGTGCTTTTTTAAGAATATTCATTAGTTAAATAACCCTCCTGGAATAAGGAAGTTCAGAACCGAGAACATCAAAGCGTAGGCCACGACACCAATAACGACATTCGTAATGACTCCCATAGCTTTCTTTACTTGTTCCGGGTTGCCACCAGCAGAGGTGTAGAGGATAGATCCATAAACAACACCACCAATAGCGACGACACCTACGCCGGCACTCAATATATTAATAGCAAGGAGCAGCAATCCCCATACGGCTGTGTTTTCAACACCATCTTGTCGTACATCAACGACATCGGTACAAGTAATAATGGCTGTATCAACCCCACACCCTTTACTTCCTGGTGTATCTGCTGCTGCGAACGTACTCGCGGCAGGCGATGCAACTGCGACGAGTGCAAGGACAAAAAATCCGGCGACAAGTGTTTTTATTGTTTGTTTTATCTTCATACTGTCTATAAATTACGACGTTCCTTGTATTTTTGCAAGTTTTGAAGCATAAGGTATTTACTTTTTAGCAGTTTTGTGATATATTAACGGTAACAAAGCACTCCGGTGCTGAAGTTGCAATAGCCCAAGCCGATGCATTACATATAATGACGCCAAGTGCGAAAAGGACAATAAGTACATGTCAGAATCAAGCAACAAATTCAACAATGACGACCGATTACGCTATGCAATCGCCCCTCTAGAACGTCCTACAACAGGTGTTATTCCACCTACAGAAACAGACAAAAAACCTGAAAAGAAGCCTATTTCACGACGCACTAAAATTATTGCCGGTATTACAACCCTCGCGGTAGCTGTTGGTGCGGGTGCATACGTAATGTCAAATCAAGGCGAAAAACCAGCTGAAACTCCTACAAGCAACAGTGGTCCACAAAATCCTGGTGAAGAAGTTCCGGTAACTCCTGAGGTACCAAACACTGGCGAACTCCTTCCAAGCGAAATGGATCTTGAAATCCCTGCTGGACTTAGCGACGAAGAGCTTGCAGAAGTTACCGTTGAACGTTTAACCTCTTGGAGCAACGCGGGAAGTGATAATGAAAAAATTCACACCGACTGGGTAAGTTTTGAAGGCGAAACAGTAGACTATGCTACAAGCGTAAGCCAAGATAACGCAACGTACTTTACAGAAAGTCTTTTTGTAGATGGCTGGGAGTCAAACGAGAACCTCGCATTCGTCGCTAATGCGAACACAAATATTAATAGTCTTGCTCTGTATTTAAACCTTGTTACTTCAAATCCTGAAAACGGAGACATCGAACCTTACCGTATTAAAGAGGATATTCAGAGCGTCAATACACTTAATAAAGACGAAACTGGCCGAACTCTTGAGATAATCACGCTATCTTCAAATAACAGCGATCAAAACCGTGCTCTAGAGTTAGCATCAGGTTCTGTCGAAACAAGTCCATACGAGACATATTTGAAGATTACATATGTCACAGTTGACGGTAAAGAAAAAATTGCCGACTGGCTCTATTCTCGATAATGGGTATACCTAGACCACACTTGCTCAATCGCTGATATAACTCTTCTAAATCCATACCGCTTGTGTTTCAATGAATACAGACATGAAACGCCGTTGGTATGACAAAAGTAGTAGCAACTTATCTACTGTAATTAAGAGAGATAATCCCAAAAGGGGTTATCTCTCTTTGTTTGGCCATAGTATTAAGAAAACTACAGCAGTATTTGTTATTGCTGGAGTATTACTCGTTACCGGTATAACCGCACCGATAGAGCAAGCGGGCGCGCTTACAAAAACAAGTGAACTCAATCCTACTGACAGAGCTCGTTCATTTGCATACTACAAAGCGTTGCGACGATGTATGGAAGTTGGAGCGTTTAAACAGACATTTGGTTCTGTAGCCACGGGACCTACCTATGTAAAAAATCGTCACATGACTGCACAAGAAGGGCAAAGTTTCGAATGGTTTCACTCTTGGGCTGGTGCAACAGTTAATCCTGTATTTCCACTTGTGCCTATACCAACTCAAAACGAAGCAGACACTGGAATTATTAACGATTCGTCAGACGATGGTATAGAAAACTGTGGCGACGGATCAAACAAAGAGGGAAGTGTTTGGATTAAAAAGGCTGCGAAGCTATGGGGATACGAGAACGAACCAGGAAAGTTATTGTGTGATCTTGGATTTACACGTGACGTAAAAGGTAGTAATTGTAGTGAAATAATTGCAGGTAGCACAAACGACTTTCATGCACCTGGAGACGCAGCAAAAAGTTTAGATACTTTTTGGACAAATAAACTCGGAAATAAAAGTACAGGTATAACAAGTATCGGTGCAGGTGAATACAAACTTCTTTACCAAAGCTTTATGTTGGCGTGTAAAGTAACAAAAACAAGTGCTGGTGGCACAGCAACTTACACGATTATGGAGTTCAAGGGCGACTCGGCTATACCAACGGCTGTTAAATACTCTCAAGGTGATCGAAATGCAAATGGGGGCACACGTGTACGCATACATCACGGCTATACGAAAAATTGTGACGAAATCGCAAAAATGCTTGATGCGAAAGATGACCGCGCTGTTCAAGCGTACGCACTTTGGTCGAAGGAACACCCGGATGATCGAGGGGGTGACGTAGCAGTTAGCGAGTGTGAGAAAAACCCGTCTGCTGACGGTTGTACAGAAACAACGTCGTGTGGTGTTGAAGGTATCGGCTGGCTTCTTTGTCCTGCGGCAACAGCAATGGCTGCAATTACCGATGGGTTATTTAGTGGTGTAAAAGATTTCATGAAGGTGAGTCCGGTTAAATTAAGTCCTGTAGACAATCCGCTATTTAGTGCATGGTCAGTAATGCGTTCATTTGCGAACGTTTCTTTTGTTATCGTATTCCTGGTGATTATCTTTTCACAACTTACGAGTGCGGGTGTATCAAACTACGGAGTGAAGAAATTATTGCCTCGTTTAATTATTGGTGCAATCTTAGTAAACCTTTCGTTCTATATATGTGCAATCGCAGTTGATATATCTAATATTCTTGGTGTTGGTATTCAAGAAGCATTGAAACAAGTTGGTGCGCTTGCGGCCGATACAAACGTGGCAACTGATAGTTGGGAAAGTCTCGTTGCTGCAGGTCTCGGTGGTACAGTGGCTACAGTTGCAGGTGGAGCCGCTGTTGCGGGTACATTAGCTGTTGCGGGTGCGGTTACCTCGGGTGGTGTATGGGCGGTACTCGCAGGGCTCTTACCGCTTCTTGTTGGTGCGTTGTTTGCACTTGTTATTGCTTTCTTGGTACTTCTTGCTCGACAAGCACTTATCATTATATTGATCGTTGTTTCGCCATTGGCATTCGTTGCATTCCTTTTACCAAATACTGAGGCATTGTTCAAAAAATGGCGAACATTATTTATGAGTCTTCTTGTATTATTCCCGCTGCTTTCATTGGTATTTGGTGGTTCATTCTTGGCATCGGTTATTTTGCGCGAGACTGCAGCCAGTGCTTCAGGCGCAGTACTACAAGCATCTCTATACATTGGATCGTTTGCAGTTCAAGCTATTCCATTCTTCATTACGCCACTTCTTATCAACCTAAGTCAGGGTGTGTTGAGTCGATTTGCTGGACTTATCAATAATCCAAACAAAGGTCCATTCGATCGTCTTCGAAAAGCCGGCGAACGTGTTGCGAAAGATACACAGAATCGTGGCTACGCAAAAAGACTCAGTAAGCCCGGCCTTATGAACTACGGCGCACGTCGTCGTGCTCGTATTGAACGGGTGAGTGGAAGTCTTGATAATGTAGCGAAGCATGCAGCTGATGGATTTATTACTGACTCGCTCGCGAGTGAGAATTCAAACCTTGCAATGCGTATGGCCGGTGGAGACGCCAAAATGGCAAATACTATCTCGACTGCGGCTATTGCTAAGAATTTTGCAGAAGATCTTGAATCCGCGAATATACGAATTGATAGCTTGAAGGTTAACGGCGTTAAGCTCAACAGTGCTCAAATACGAGCGATTGCGGATGGCTCAGACCCAGAGCACGGTGCAGATACAGCAATGCGTGCTGCTGCCTTGCAACGGGTCGTCGCTTCAAATGACGTTGAAGGAATTAACAAGATGTGGGACCAATCAAAAACATGGGAAGGTCAAACAGGCGATCACCTACGTGCAACATTTGCTAAAAGCCTCGAAGGCTCAAGTGGACGACCTGCCTACCTTGGTCAGGGTGCAATTGCCGCTCTAAAGATTGGTGAGAATGATACATTTGCATCAACAATTACAGAAGCAGTAAAAGCGGGTACGTATTCACCAGCCAAGATTGCGTCAGCAGACAAAGACGAGCTTAAGATTGTTAATGAAATTGTTGCGGCTAAGTCTACATCAGATCCAACGTTCATGGCCGTACACCAAAAACTTATCAACGATGCATTCACAGCACTTACAGACAGAGATCTTTCAAATACACTTGGTAAAAACCGAGATCAAATACTTAATATTAAAAATAACGAAAGACCTTAGTTACTCGAATAAAGTTGAAAAACTCGTTATACTATAACCACTATGGCAACCTATAAAGTTCCCCAAGATGTCGAAGCAGATGATAAGTTAATCGGACCGTTTAGTTTCCGTCAATTTATCTATTTGATTATCGTGGCATTGGCATGTGCGATGGCTTGGGGACTTGCGCAATTATTCATTGGTTTAGCAATTATTCCTCTACCAGTCATTTTACTGTTTGGTGCACTCGCGCTTCCTTTGCGTAAAGACCAGCCGATGGAAATTTACTTGGCTGCGATTGTTTCTTTCTACTTAAAACCACACAAACGACTTTGGGATCCGGATGGGGTAGAAACACTTATTGAAATTACTGTTCCGAAAATTGTCGAAGTACAACGTTCAAAAAATATTACTCAAGCTGATGCTGAACAACGATTTAGTTACTTGGCTGATATTGTCGACTCGCAAGGATGGGCGATTCGTGGAACTGGTGTACAATCACCCAGCACAACGTTAAACAATGACATCTTCATGGAAGCACAGGGTGCTGAGGACGTCCTAGACGGATCTAATTCCGTGGCACAATCATTCAACAATATGATGAACCGCGAGACCGAGAGAGTGCGCGAGGAAGCGATTCAGCGTATGCATGCTCCGGCAGCACCTGCGCCCGTTGCTGCGCCTGTCATTGCCGCTCCACAACAAAATATTTATGCCGTTCCAGAACCAGCGGCGCCGGTATTTAATCCGTATCCAACAGACATTCAACAGACAGTCATTCAACCAATGGACGATCCTTTACATAGTACTGTGCCCACACCCGAACCTGTCACTGCACAAACAGCACCAACCACTAGCGATAAAGCACCTTCAGCTGATATAATGAACCTTGCAAATAACCCGGACTTATCAATCGAGACAATTGCTCGTGAAGCGCATCGTATTCAACAAAAAGAAGACGATATGTCAGAAGAAGTAGTTATATCGTTGCGATAACCGGTACTAACCAGGGCACTTAGGTGGGAAGAGGACGATAGGCCAATGCCTCCAAATAATCCATTTTTAAATCAACCAACTCCAACTCAACCTGGAGTTCCTGTTGCTAACCCTGTCTATCAAACTCCGGCACCGGCTCCTGTGGCACCTGTACAAGCACAGCCACAACCTGTCGCACCTATTGCACAGCAAGCAGCTAATCTTGGATCTGGCGCAGCGCAACCAGCCAAACAAGCTCCAAAGAACCCGAATTCAACACAAAGTACACTTCAATTATCTGAAGTCCGCGACAACATGGTGATCATGATTGATGGTTCAATGCGCGCCGTGATTGCATGTAAATCAATTAACTTCGATTTAATGAGTGAACGCGAACGCGAAGGGGTAGAGTACAGCTACCAAAACTTCCTGAACTCACTTAATTTCCCCGTACAGATTATGATTCGCTCACAACGCGTGGATATTGGTCCTTACCTTGATAAGTTATCCGTAACACGTCGCACTCAGGACAATATGCTTCTAGGAATCCTTATGGATGACTACATCAATTATATTGATACACTTTCACAAGAGGCGAACATCATGGAGAAAACTTTCTATATCGTTGTTCCGTATTTCCCTAAGGGGGATGCAGCGAACTTGGTTGACCAAGGAAAAGGATTCTTTGGGAAAATTTTCGCTCGTCCAACAAATACAGTTACTCGTATCGATACTGCAACGTACGAAAAAGCAAAGAGTGAAATCAAGAACCGTGTCGACAACGTTGTCGCAGGTATGTTCCAAATTGGTGTACAGAGTGCCCAGCTAGGGACAAAATCACTAGGTGAGTTGTATTACAACTTCTATAACCCCGACACTTCTTTCCGTCAACCACTGGGTGATTTCGAAAATAGCACAGGAATTTATACCAAAAAAGCAGGTCCAGCGACTGAACCAGGAGTGACGCAATAATGGCAAAGAAAAATAACGCGGTTGATGTTGCTGCGCAGCAACGTGCACAAGAACAAGCCGAAGTAGAACAGGCATTCTTAAAAGGTGTTTCGACACTGCGTGATTTGATTGCGCCAAGTAGTATTGAAATTCACTCGTCATATTTCCGCCTGGGAACCAAGTATGGTCGAACACTTTACGTATACGGCTATCCTCGCCAAATTTATACTGGCTGGTTAAGTTCACTCATTAACATCGACGAAGTACTCGATGTCAGTATGTACATCTATCCAGTCGATAGCCAAGTTGTCCTTAATAACCTTCGCAAAAAGGTGACACAACTTGAAGCAAGTACCTCTATTAACAACGAAAAAGGTAAGACTCGTGACCCTGCACTTGAAGCTGCGATTAATGACGCCGAAGAACTTCGTGACCAAATTCAACTTGGTGCTGAACGATTCTTCCGATTTGGTCTGTACGTCACACTGTATGCAGATAGTCTCGATGAACTGAGCTTTGTACAAAACAAGATCGAAACATTATTCGGTCAACAGCTAGTGTTTAGTAAGGTTGCTTCGTCACAGCAAGAACAGGGATTAAATAGTACGATTCCTCAGATGTCTGATCAGTTGCAGATTCGTCGCAACATGAACACTGGTGCGATTAGTACCAGCTTCCCATTCACAAGCGCCGACCTCACAGACAATACCGGCATCCTTTACGGTATTAATATGCACAATAACGGACTCGTCATCTTTGACCGTTACAAACTAGAAAACGCCAACATGGTGGTTTTTGCGAAATCTGGTGCCGGTAAATCATTTACTGTGAAGCTTGAAGCACTGCGAAGCATGATGCTTGGAACTGAAGTTATTATTATTGACCCTGAAAACGAGTATCAAAAACTTGCTGAAGCAGTGGGGGGGAGCTATGTCCGTCTGAGCCTTAACTCGAACACTCGCATTAATCCGTTCGATCTCCCGCGTGTGATTGATAGTGACGAAGCAGAAGACGCACTGCGCGCGAACCTTGTGACACTTCATGGACTCTTCCGTCTGATGCTTGGTGGCACGCAAGTTGCAGCAAACGGTGTCGCAATGTCTGCACTGACTCCTGTTGAAGAGGCTGATCTGGATCAAGCATTGATTGATACCTATGCACGTGTAGGTATTACAAGTGATCCTTTGACTCACAACTCACCACCACCAGTTATCTCAGATCTATACGACACACTCCTTCATATGGGTGGAACAGGTCCACAACTGGCGCAACGTCTGCGTAAATATACAACCGGAACATTCGCCGGTATCTTCAGCCAGCCTTCAAACATCGATATTAATAACCCGATGGTAGTGTTTAACATTCGTGACCTTGAAGACGAACTTCGTCCTGTTGCGATGTATATTGTCCTTTCACACATCTGGAACATCACACGTACCGAACGTAAGAAACGTATGTTGATCGTTGATGAGGCATGGCAACTAATGAAGTACGATGACTCTGCGAACTTCTTGTTTAGCCTCGCGAAACGCGCACGTAAATATTTCCTCGGCCTCACCACTATTACTCAAGACGTTGAAGACTTCATGGGAAGCAAGATGGGCCGTGCGATTGTTGCCAACAGCTCAATGCAACTTCTATTGAAACAATCTTCAAGTGCTGTCGATGTACTTTCGGATGTGTTTAAACTCACCGAAGAAGAGAAGAAGCGTCTTGCGAACTTCCCAATCGGACAAGGGTTGTTCTTCGCAGGCCAAAGTCATGTTCACATCAACATCCAAGCCAGTGAAACAGAGAAGCAACTTATTACAACGAACCCTCAAGCGAATCCGCAACAACCAAACCAAACCCCTGGTGTATAAGGTATAATAGATAACAATTATGGTGTCCCCAAACTCAACTCTTCCCGGCGACGAAAAAGAGCAGGATAGTGCTTACAATCCTGGGGAGCAAGCGTACCTTGAAGGTATGGCACAAGGAAAGACACGGAGCGAAAAGGCGGATGACTCTGAATCTGTTAAGGATGCCGAGGAAAACCCCGATGAGACAACTGGTGGATGGAGATCGAACGTTGGTCATTCACCTTCAAAAACCACTACAAAATTCACAGCTAAATTAGTTGCCTTCGCAAAAAAGCGCGGTGCAACAGTAGGTATTATTGGTATTTTAGGCCTTGGCGGTGGGGCTCTTGCTGGTTTTGCTGGTCCAGCCAGCATGATAATCAACCTTATGTCTAATATTACGATTACTAATGATTCTTCTTCAACCGCACTTGAGCGACGTTTTATGAAAGTACTTGGATACTCTACTAATGGTGATCCTGTATGTGCAAATACGAGCAAAAATCTTAAATGCAAGATGGGGCGTATTTCAAATAGTGCTCTTTATAAGTTAGAAAAGAAAGGTTTTGTTGCAGAGTTCGATAACGACACAACGAATAAAAATAAAAGGTTTGGATATCCTTCAAAAAATCCTAAGGGATATACTGTTGAAGTTAATGGTAGGTCCGCCTATGTCACCGCAAAAGATCTGCCTGGTTTCCTTGTAAAGAATCCAAAGCTTGCCTCTAAGGTACTTGGAACGGGTGGTGCATTTAATTTACGGGTGAAGGCATGGACAGGAAAACATATTACAGAAAAGTTCTTAAATCCATTTGGTATCAAGAAAAATGGAGGGCTTGCTGATGGCGAAAATAGGGCAGCTACAGCAAAAGAGCGTAGAGAAGTTGCGTTTAAAAAACTCCGTGAAACCATACCGGGAATTAGTGAATTAGATAATGTTGTTAAAAACGTAGATAAAAAAGTTAATGATCACCTTGGAAAAGCAAAGAAAGGTGGGGCTGGATATACGTTAGCTGTAGCCGGTTGTATTGCAGTGAAAGCACCAGGATATATTGCAGCAGGTGTTGCTGCGGTACAGCTCGTACAGGTACTTCCTGTAATTAATGATGTTATTCTTTCACCTGGCTCAAAACTAAAAGCCTCTGGTGTTGATACAGAAAATGCCGCCACCGCTGATGATATGGATGCAATTGGAACGATACTTACAGAACAAGCACCTCGTGAAAGTGATGGTAAAATGTCGTCAGCACTTAATTCGGCAATTCTTCTTTCTGCAATGGGTATCAATAAAGGTCGGGCACCTGTATCAAAAAGTTTCACTCCAGGATATAGCTATCTCACAAGTCCAATTGTGACCGAAGCAAATAAGGCAAACAAAAAAAGTGAAGCAGCCTGTAACACAATTTTAAGTCCGGCTGCGATGTATACTGCGCTTGCTGTTGACTCCGCAATTACCATTGCTGCATCTGCGACAATCATTGGTGGTGTTATCAAAGTAGGTGCATCCCTTATTGTCACTGAGGTTGCAGCACAGGTAGTAAGTACCGTTGCTGGTGACGCAGCTCGACAAGCGGTAACAGAAGTGGCATCCAACAATAAAATTGCCACAGCACAAGGTGAAGCTATGGGTGAAGTACTTGGTGTGTCAGCACTTACATTCTTCCCATCAGGTGGCATGGGTCGGTATCTTCCAGGACAAAAGGTTGCCGATCTTGAAGGATATGCTCAACTACAAAAAGAGAATGAGGCGTTCCACAGAGAAATGGATATTGCTTCACTGAGTCCATTTGATACCTCTAGCCGATATACATTACTTGGAAGTATTATTCACAACTATACAATGGCGAGTATTTCGTCAGGTACATATAGCAACAATTTCTTTGCTCAATTATCAAGCCTTGCAGCTCTTCCATTTAAAAGCTTATCAACAAGTGCAAATGCTGCACCTAATTTCTCAACAGAATCATGTAATTATGCTGCAGATTTTGCACTTGATACAGGTGACCCATCAACGACACCTGCGATAAATGCGGCAGGTCTTCCTTGTACAGGTATCACACCAACTCAAGCAGGTATGGATCTAGAAACAGCCATAGAACTTGTTCAGAATGAAGGCTGGCTTGATGAATCAAAAGATTTCGCCGACGATGCAACTATCGCTGATCTTGTTGAATCTGGATATATTGTCGCTGAGACGCCAATGACAGACTTTATGGAATCATGTAGTAATGCAGCAACAGGTGACTATCTATTTAATTCAGCGGGGTGTACCGTGAACTCAACAACAAAAGCTCCAGGTGCTGCGAATAATTCACTAACTGGAAATGAGGCATGTGCGAACGATGCTTGTTCAGGTGACGAATTTGGTGATGGATCTGCTGGTGTAAAAAATGCTCGTGCACTTGAAGCAATATCAGTTGTGTTACTTGATTTCCAAGCACATCAAATTCTGAACGGCGAAGACGACTTAGATTCAGCAGAAACAGAAGTCGAAGAAGAGCCTGTAACAACAAAATCAACAGATGAATATATATATCTTTCAAGTTATTTCGACACTCAACCAGCCACCCATACACCAACCGACGAGATAAAACCTATGATGTTACTTGGTAATACAAAAAACGAATACACTATTGGTCGACGTACAGCAGGACAGGTATATACAGTATGAGAAAACTATTCTTAAAAGTACCATACTACCTCGTTGCTGTGATGGTATTTGCTAGTTTTGTATCAATTCTTGGCCCAAAGGTAGATACGGCACAGGCAGCCTGTGATACACAGTTTTATGAATCTAATGATATCGCTTTCTTTAATCCTTGTGAGGTATCTAGTTGCTCTGACGCTGGCTCAGTTACAAAGCTCGTAGGTAAAGATAACCGTCAGAAAATCTATAACTTCTGGATTGCTCAAAAAATGACACCTGAGCAATCTGCGGGTATTACTGGAAGTATGCAAGTGGAAGGTGGGTTCAGTCCTTTTAGACAAGAGATTGGCAAAGAGTGGCCAACATTTGGATATGGTATCGCGCAATTCACTAATGGACAACGTACCGCTGTGACAAACTTCCTCAAGAAGGATAGTGGTACAAAATCTTTATTTGAAAAATACTATAGTAGTGAATACAGTGGGGACATAAGTGAAGCTGATGGATTTATACCTAAAGGTGTTCCTGTAGATGTAAATGACAAGTTTCTTCTTGCCGAACTGAACTATCTTGCGACCTATATATCAGGATTCAGTCCAAGCACTATCAGTCTTCGTGTTAATGGTATTAAAGCCGACTACGGCCAATCTGTTACAAAAGGCCAAAAACTTATGGAGTATTTAAAGACACTTAAAACTCCGAGTGAAGCAGCTATCGCATGGACATATTTATATGAATATCCAGGAGACATAAAGGCGACTGCTGCAGATCGTGCAACAAAAGGTGAGGCGATTTTCAAAAAGTACGCAGGTGGTTCAGAAGCTGATGCACCATGCTCATCTGCTATTGGTGCTGGTGGTTTAAATTACGAACAAGGTTTAGCTTTTATGACAGATTATTTCAACAATAAGTCTGCTTACTTTAAAAAAATGGGTGGTTGGGGTAACTACTGGGGTGTTGTAAATACAGACCAGTGTACGACATTTGTTTCTTACTTTGTTTCACGATTTACAAGTGTCAAGAATCCATCAATTCCAAACGGTAAAGATGTTACGAATCGACTGAACTCAACATATAGTGGAGCATTTAAGAGTGTTGCAAAGAAAGACGTTCAACCATACACAGTATTTAGTGGAGTTGGTGGTCAATATGGACACACAGGCGTTATTCTCGGCGTTCTTGATGACGGAAGTATCATCGTTGGTGAAGCAAACGCACGGATGAGTGGCGCTGGCATGGTGAAACAAAAATATCTTGGGAAAAAACCTGATCCAGGAGGTAAGGGTCTTGTTGCAATTGAACAATGGAAAAGTATCGATGCATGGGAAAAAGCCATGAAGGCTTATTATGGCGAAATTAGATATGCGACACCTAAAGATATTAGTACTGTTAGTAAGAATATAGAACAACGCATGCAACAAATAGGAGGTAACTAAAATGTCTAACAAAAAGAAACTCTTAATTGCTGGTATTGTATTACTCTTCGTTGCTATTCCATTTCTAGTTTTTTTCCTACAGAAAGAATCAACGCCCGAAATTAATACCAGTACAATTATTATTGATAATCAGTCGCAGTACAGCCGAGGTCTCGATACATCTGTTTTTACCTCTATAGCTAATAGTACATACACTACTGTTTCTCTTAATATTAAAGATATCGAACCGTCATATCACGGTACTATTCGTGCAAATTCTTTTAATACCGTAGATAATACCGTTTCATTTATTTTAGACATCCCCTCAATTAAATTATCTTTCATGACATATCAAGGAATTGATAATGATAATAAACCTCTATCTGATGCACTCATAGAGTGTCCGGCTGAGGATAAGATTATATACGATACAAACGAGGCGTGTGTTGACCTCTCAACATATGACAAGGGTAGTGTGGAAGTAGATTTTCCTTTAGGTTTAGATCTTCCTTTAACCGGACCTAATTTTTCAATTGATTATACACAAGAGAATTCAAAATATACCGTCTTTATTACTTATTACACCGAGGCAGGGAAGCAAGAAGCACTCGATGCACTCATATCACTTGGATACAATCCAGCCGAATATACTATTACATATCAAGCAGGCTAATTATTTACCCAAGCACAACGTGATGATAGCGCTTACTATCAGACAACACATGTGTACTCGTCATAACAATTTGATGTTCGCGTGTTTTATCACTGAGAGCCGTTTGACGTGCGAGGTCTAGTTCAGAAAAAACATCATCTAATAAAATGAGTGGTTTTAATCCTGATATTTGTTCAATAATATCGACTTCAAGGAATTTTAATGCGAGCACAATTGTTCGTACTTCACCGCGTGATGCAATAGATAGGGCAGGGGCATTATTAAATTCAAACATCACGTCATGACGGTGTGGTCCAACAGAGGTATTACCAAGCATTTTGTCACGATCGATACGCGATTCAAGTTCGTTTAATAGTTTCTGTTTAATATCACCTACAAAAGTATGTGAATAATGTACGGACACTTCATCATGAGTATCTGCGATATCATCATAGGCTATATTTAATTGACTGTTAATACGCTCAATAAAAGCGATACGCTGTTCAATAATATACGCGCCATGATCAGCAAGTGCGATATCCCACGCGAACAATTCATCTGACGGCGTGTTAAAGCGTTTGAGTAAATTATTTCGTTGCCTGAGTGCACGTTCATACTTACGAAGTGAAATGCCGTACAGGGGATTTAACTGCGTAATAAAGCGGTCTATAAATTGACGGCGCCGAGTTGGGGAACCATTTAATAATCGAAGATCTTCTGGTTCAAATAAAACGACGGGGTATTTGTTTTTTGGTGCGAGACGCGCAGTCGTTTTACCATCAACAATAAATTGCTTTCGGGCAGTTGCTTTGGTTGGATCAAATTTTACTGTGCGTTTATCTTGATCATCTAAAAGTAGGTCGATTTTCCACCACGGGCCTTCAGCTTTTAATACGTCACTATCACTTCCTTTAAAGGAACTTCCTTGTAGTGCAATATAAATAGATTCGAGTAGGGTAGTTTTTCCACTCCCGTTCGGACCAGTAATAACTGTGACGCCTTTTACGAGATCAACTTCATAGTGATCGTGAGAACGAACGTTTTGTACCGCTAGTTTACTCACGACTGCCATAAAATTAGCTCTTTAGCGGCATAATGACGTGGTAATAATTCGTATCTTTATTTACTGATTTCAAAATACATGGTGATAACTTACCAGTAAAACCAAATTCAAGTGTGTCACCATCTATAACTGAGAGTGCTTCAGAGAGATAACGTGAGTTTAGCGTGACCTGACCACTTCCTTGGGCTTCTGCAGTAAGTTCTGACGTGTTTTCACCGTATTCAGAAGCGATAGAATGAAGTGATACAGAATTATTGTCACTATCCACCGTTAAGGTTACACTTCCACCTGATTCACGGGCGAATAATCCAGCAATCTTTGTAACACGAACGAATTCAGATTTACTGACGGTTGCATTAATATCTGATTTCGCTGGAATAAGTTGACGATAATCAGGGAAGTTACCATCTACGAGGCGACTAATAATCTCTGCTTCATTAATACGGAATCTAACTTGTGTTTCATCAAACAAGATATCCACAGTATCGGCGTCATCAACAATAGTTCGTAACACCTCTTGGAGTGTTTGAACGGGGATAATAGCTGATACTTCACTCGAAGTTTCCACAAGGCGACGTTCAGATAAACGATACCCATCAGTTGCTGCGAGGAATAACTGTCCTTCATGTGAGTGCCAATATACACCGGTAAGTACAGGACGGGTTGAATCTGAACTTGCTGTAATAATTGTTTGACTCACAGCTTGTTTAAAATCTTCTACATTAATTGTGTAACTAATAGATGATTCTTCGTTAATTGTGGGAAGTTCTGGGAACTCATCAGCAATTACCCCATTAATAACTGAATGAAACTTTCCAGATGTAATATGAATGTTACTATTTACGATCTTTAGTTCAATTGAATCTTTAGGAAGGCTACTGACAAATTCAGAGATAAGACGAGCGGGGACAGTTATTGCTCCAGGTTTAGTAATCTTTGCACCAATATATTGAGTTGTTGCCATTTCTAAATTAGTAGCTGCTACCAATAATCTATTACCGTCTGTTCGAAGAAGGATATTACTTAGTATAGGAAGTCCGGTCTTGCTACTTGCGACACGACCAACAGCTGACAAAGCTCGAGCGAAATTTTCTTGGGTGACTGTAAGTTCCATTATGTTATTCCTTTCTCATTCTTTCTTTTTCTTCTTATTAATAGGTGCTGTGGATTGTGGGTATAAGTGGTGTATTAACGGATTGAAATACTCAAAATTTCGGGTGGATAAGTACGTCGTAAATACGTGTATAAAACGGGTGAAAGTAGGGGTGTTGTGGACAGGGTTGAGGGTATAAATAAGTGTGGGTAGGGGAGCTGTGTATAAAAAACCACTGTTTATACCTTCTGTTACACCCAGACTGTACACATTTTTTACCCAGGCAAAAGACGTAGTTTTAGGCATATAATTTCTCTCTAATAGAAGCAACTTGTTCACGAATAACAAAATCAAGCTTGATTGCTTTTTCAATCTTTTCAACAGAGTGAATCGCAGTTGTGTGATCTTTGCGACCTAGTTCACCTGCGATTTTAGGGAAGCTTAAATGAAGTTCAGATCGAAGCAGGTACATTGCAATCTGACGTGGTACAACAATATGTTTGTCACGCTTTACACTACACATTTCTTCAGATGTTAATTGGAAGTGTTTTGAGGTGCGATCAATAATTTGTTTACTCGTTAAGTGTTGTGGTCGAGAGTGACGCACATTACCAAGAAGACCTTCAGCTGTAGAAATATCTGGTTCGATACCATGCAGATCGGCGTAGGCGAGTAATTGATTTAACGCACCCTCAAGTTCACGAATATTGGTTTTGATATTCGTTGCAAGATATTCAACAGTTTCAGTATTTAATTCAACACCTGATAATGAGGCTTTTGCACTAAGGATTGCACAACGTGTTTCAAAGTCAGGCATTTGTACGTCGATAGACATACCCATTTCAAAACGACTACGAAGACGTTCTGTGAGTGTTGGGATACTTCGAGGTGGTTTATCGCTACTGATAATAATCTGTTTATTATTTTGGTGAAGGAAATTAAACGTATGGAAGAATTCTTCCTGTGTCTTTTCTTTATTTGCAATAAACTGCATGTCATCAACAATAAGGACGTCAATATTGCGGTATTTATCAGAGAAGCCTTTTTTCTTGAAACGAATGTAATCAAGGAATTCATTCACAAATGTTTCAGAACTGACATATAACACTTTTGCAGAAGGGTTTTGTTTAATAATTTCATTACCTACAGCTTGCATAAGGTGAGTCTTACCTAAACCAACGCCACCGTAGAAATAGAGAGGGTTATATTTTATGCCTGGATTTGCAGCAACAGCTTGGCCAGCTGTATAGGCGAGGTCATTACTTGAACCAACGATAAAGTTATCAAACGTATAACGAGGATTAAGATTCCCTGTTACCGATAATCCGGAAGAGGGGCGACCAAGGGTGAGTGGTGCGTTTGGTTCGTTAGTTGAAACAACTTGTGACGCACCATCAACGTTATTAAGTGTTGTCTCACGGTTTACACGGGTTTTCTTGCCAGCGACAATAACGACGTACTTAATACGTTTTGGTTCAGCGCCATTTTTCGCCAAGATCTTTTTTACAAGATCATTAAACTTAGATTCGAACTGTGATTGTGCAAAGATATTTGGGACAGAAATAGTAATCTCTTCGTCGTCTTGTTTGATAAGTTCAGTGTTTTTATACCATGTCGTATACACAGCATGTGAGACCGTTAGTTCGATCTCGCCTAAAACACTTTGCCATAACGCATTCATTATCTACCAAGTCCCCGTACACATTTGATTTGTTTATTACCCTTTACTATACGTCAAACCCAGAGTTTTCCACAACCATAAATGACATATAAAAAAACAGGGGAGTAAGAGGTTTGAGTTGTACACAATTACGAGCCACCTCTGTTAATGTGTGGATAACTCTGTGTATTTAGGGGATAAGTTTTATATACAAAGTCATTATTTCACGAAAAATCAAGCGCAGGGAAGTGCCGGACTTGAATAATGGGGGTGATTTTGCTAGAATGGTACAGATATGCCAAAGCGAACACACCAACCACACACTCGCCACCGCGCACGTACACACGGATTCCGTGCTCGTATGTCGTCTAAGAGTGGGATCAATGTTTTGAAGAATCGACGCAACAAAGGTCGCGCTCGAATCTCAGTTTAAACAAAATGCCGTGTTCGAAAGAACGCGGCTTTTTTTATACCGTATAATACTTATTATGATCCCTTCCCCACTCCGATTCCATGGTCACAATAGCCTTCGTTATGTATATACAAACGGAAAAGCAGTTCGCTCTCAAGCGATGACTATTAAGTGGGTCGTAAACACCCATCGTTCAAAACCACGATTCTCTGTTGTGGTAAGTAAGAAAGTTATAAAGAGCGCAATCGGACGTAACCGTATCCGTCGCCGCATCTACGAACACCTTCGAACACACCTTGATTTATTGAATGACACGTATGATATCGTTGTTATAACTACATCATCAGACTTGAAAGATATGCCTTATCCAGAACTTGCCGATCTTATAGATGGGCTCCTTCACAAGGCAACACTATATAAAACACTATAAAACTGATATAATTTTACAGATATAACAAGAAGAATTTCTTGAATAACGGGAACTAGTAATGAATATTTTTGAGACTTTTGTTGTCCAACCAATCTTTAACCTTCTCGTCGGGCTTTATAGTATTATCCCAGGCGGTGATTTCGGTATCGCACTTGTTATCTTTACGATCTTTATTCGTTTTGCCCTTTGGCCATTAGTTGTTCGTCAACTACACCAAACAAAAGCAATGCGTAAGCTACAACCAGAACTTGCACGTATTAAGAAAGCGTCTAAGGGTAATCGTCAGCTCGAGAGCGCGCAGATGCTTGATCTATACAAAAAGCACGACGTGAAACCATTCCGTTCAATTCTTATTCTATTGATCCAACTCCCTATCTTTATCGCCCTTTTCCAAGTGATTCAAATCTTTACGATTCACCGTGATCAAATTGGTGAATTTACCTATAACTTCCTCGAAAACATTGCTCCTATCAAGGCATTGATCGAGCACCCAGAACAGTTTAATGAAAAACTTCTTGGTGTTGTTGACCTAACTGCACATGCAATTGGTGGACCTGGTGGATTTAATATTTTCCTATTCATCCTTGCGATCCTTGCAGCGGTTACACAATACATTATTAGCAAGCAAACCAGCCCAACTACAGAGACACGTCGATTCCGTGACGTCATGGCTGAAGCAGCTGAAGGCAAGCAAGCTGATCAAGCTGAACTGAACGCCGTCATGATGGGCAAGATGATTAAAATTCTGCCATTCTTTATGTTCTTTATTATGTTGAGCCTACCTGGTGCCCTTGCGCTTTACTACGCTACATCAAATATCTTTGCTGCAATCCAACAACACTACATCTTGAAACGTGATGCTGATGAGATGGATAAAATTGCTGATCAAGGTATTAAGCAAGAAGGTAAAAAAGCGACAGCTAAGGCTCGTGCAAAGTTAGCTAACGAAGCAACAGTAACTAAAGTTACTCGCATTACAGCAAAGGATACTCCTCGTTCGAACAAGGATAAATCGTAATGAATAAGCAGCAATCAACTGAATTCGCTCAAAAGTATCTGGCAGACCTTCTGTCATTTTTTGGGGTAAACGTAGAGGTTGCTGCGACAACAACAGATGACGTGATTGAATTAGATGTACCTTCGACTGAACTTAATAGTCTGTTAATTGGTCGCGACGCTGAAACACTTCGGAGTTTGCAATATATCGTTTCTACCGTACTTCGTAATAAAGAAGCTTCAGTCTGGCGCGTAAATATTGATATAGCTGATTATAAAAAGCTACGTGCTGAACGTGTCGCTAAAGAAGCGCGTGTGTGGATTGAGGGCGTACGAAAAAGTGGTGACTCATACGTCGCACATCTTAATCCTGCTGATCGACGCATCGTACACCAAGTTGCAACTGAATACGAAGATATTCGCACATTCTCTGAAGGTGAAGGTCACGAACGTTCAATTACCATTGCACAAATTAGTTCTTAATTTATTTCTTCTGAGCACGTAAGACGTCCGTGTAGACCTTATGTGTTTGCTCGGCCATTCGCTTCCATGAATACTTTTTAATCTGTTCATAGCCGTTCTTAGACAGTTCTGTACGTAGTTTTTGATTACCAAGTACTTCTGTAATAGCCCTTGCAATATCATCTGTGTTCTTTGGATCAAAATAGTGAGCTGCAGTGCCATAAATTTCAGGTAAACAAGTTGCGTTACTGCTAATAACCGGTGCACCGTGACTCATTGCTTCCAGTCCTGGCAATCCAAACCCTTCCATGAGCGACGGGAATACATATGCAGTCGCATGTGCGTACAGCCAGTTTAACTCTGTATCTTCAACGAAGTCGGTAAAGAGGATATTTTTGTACTGTTTTTTGTCGAAATACGCTTCGTTTATAATTGCGCTGGCGTTCTTTTTCCCAACTAAGACAAGTCCGAGGTCTGGATAATTTTTGAGAAGTTTTTGATGCGCATCACCAAGTCGTTTAATGTTTTTGTAATCTGACTGCTGTCCAACATACAGAAGATAGTTTTTGTACGGGAGCTTATATGTTTTAGAAGAGCCATTTGCGACGTCGGCTGATTCATAAATAACGGTAATGTTATCTTCTTTAACGTCAGTGAATTCGAGGAGTTCTTTTTTAGTGAATTCACTGATGGCGATAAGGTGAGTATTCTTTACTGCGACGTTCTTAAAAACGAATTTCCCCACGGCTTGTTTTAAGTGGAAAGCGAGCCAATTCTTGTCTGAATTGTAAGTTTTAAGAAGGGTAAGATCATGGAAAGTGGTTACTTTTTTACCTTTGTATCCAATCGGTTGTTGTGGCATACAGAAATGGACGAGGTCTGGCTTCAGTGTCTTTAAGAGTCGCTTGAATCCCATCTGTTCTTCGAGTGAATAGTTGTCGAAATCTGCAACAACGATAGAGAAATTCGTATTAGTTGGTTTCCAGAAATCTACGTCCTTTTTGCGTACTAATACCGAGTAGTGATTCGTATGATCAATGTCTTGTAGATAGGTTAATAGACGTTCTACGTAGCGCCCAGTGGTAGAGTTGATAATTCGTGCATCAATCGCAATGTGTGATGCGGCGGCCATTATTACTTTTCTACCTTTTTAAACACAAGTCGAGAGTAGAAGAGATAGTTCCAAATGAGTGACGCAACAGTGGCGATGATCTTGGCAATAAAGAGGATAATCGAATCATTAAGTGAACTACTCGCAAGAACCGCGGTTATTCCCGCAATAACAAGTGGTTGAATTACCCATAGACCAATAATTGTGATGATAATAAAGAGTGCGAATTGCTTCTTAACGTTGCCACCTTTGGATTTAAAGGTAAAAGATTTGTTTACAAAGAAACTAAGAATGAACGCAACACCGGTAGAGATGTAGTTTGCGACAATCTTATCGACACCAAGGAAAACCAAAAGAAATAGAACAGCGAAATCGAAGGCAGTATTACCTGCGCCTACGATACCAAACCTAATTTTTTGTGCGTGTTTTTTGAATAGTTCCTGCATGTAATTCCTCAATTAAATATAACGGACGTTGTTTCGTTTCGTTAAAGATCCGACCAATGTATTCGCCAATAATACCGAGTGAAAGAAGTTGTGCGCCCCCAAGGAACAAGATAACTGCCATCGTTGAAGGATACCCGGCCAGGTCTGTACCGAAGAAGATCGTCCGAATCACAATGTAGATAAGATAGACAAAAGTAGCGAGTGCGACGAAGCTTCCGATGAACGTAGCCAGGCGAAGTGGCGCGGTACTGAATGAAACAATTCCTTCAATCGCGAGGTCGATAAGTTTGAAATAGTTCCATTTGCTGACACCAGCTGCACGAGGATCGCGCTTATAGGTGATTTCTTTTTTCTTAAATCCAATCCAACTGAAATAGCCTTTTGTATAGCGTTGGCTTTCACGGATTTGCTTCAGTGCCTCAACGGCGCGTCGATCAAGCAAACGGAAGTCACCAGTGTCTTTTTGGATAGGGATGCGAGTGACAGATTGAAGGGTGCTGTAAAATAATTTTGAAGAAGATTTCTTTAACCACGATTCACCAAGGCGGCTACTGCGACGCGCATACACATCGTCAAAACCTTTTTCCCACCAGGTGATCATTTCTGGAATAAGTTCTGGTGGATCCTGCAGATCTGCATCAATAATAACTGTCGCATCACCCGACACGTGATCAAGACCAGCGATCATGGCGATTTCTTTTCCAAAATTACGAGACAGGTTGAGGTATGAAACGCGTGTATCTGTTTCGGCGTATTCTTTAATAATATCGAGTGTTCGGTCTTTACTACCATCGTTTACAAAGAAGAATTCGAAGTTGTAGTTTTTGACGCTATCGGCGAGTGTCGCGAGGCGTGTGTAGAGCTTTTCGAGCACGGGTTGCTCGTTGTAAGCTGGAATCAAAATACTGATTTTTTTCATTGTCATTAGTATAGCATTACTAGGGTTATGAACCTACTACAAGGTTAATTAGGTCGACGATGCTTTTGGCTGTTTTTGCACCTGCCTTCAAAAGGATTTTTGTTTTGTTAGCGGCTGATTCTTGATCTGACCCAAGAATTGCACCGGCATGCCCAAGTTGGACGCCCGCAGGTGCGTGATGACCAGCAATATATGCGAAGACAGGTTTGGTGACGTGTTTCTTTATGTAAGCCGCAGCTTCGATTTCGTCTTGGCCACCGATTTCACCAATCAGGACGATCTGGTCGACCTCTGGGTCTGATTGAAATAATTCCAGGCATTCTTTGTAGCCCATGCCATGGATGACATCTCCACCAATACCGATGACATATTTTTGACCAATACCTTTTTCTGTGAGGCCAGCCATTGTTTCATAAGTCAGGGTACCGGACCTACTAACGATCGCTGTTTTGCCTTTTAAAGACATGTTTGCAGGGATGATACCGAGTTTGTTTACACCAGGGAGTAGTGCGCCGGGTGAATTGGGTCCGAGGAGGGTGCTTTTTGAAGTCTTGAGTCGTTCGTTAATTGTCAGCATATCGTGAACAGGGATTCCTTCGGTGATGCACACGATCAATGGCACCTCGGCGTTAATTGCTTCGAGGATTGCACCTTTGGCAAAACGAGCAGGGACAAAGATAACCGAGATATCGACCCGGTGGTCTTTTTGAATGTCGGCGATTGTGTCGTAGACCGTTGCAGTAGCGACTTTTTGACCGGCTTTACCGGGAGTGGTGCCGGCAATAACATTCGTTCCTGCATTCAACATAGCCCTGGCTTGGAAGCCACCATGTGCACCAGTAATTCCCTGCACGATGACGTTTTTACCTTCAAAGATATTATTCATGAATTACCTCTTTGGCTGCCGTTAAGCATGACGCCAAGTTTGGCATGATAACAATGCGCTCTTTGGTAAGTATTTTGGCAGCGGCTTCGTAATTTGTTCCGGCAAGGCGGATGAACAAAGGAGGAAGGTTAGTAATTTGTTGTTTGGCTGAAACGATAGCATTCGCAACTTCATCGGCGCGCGTGATACCGGCAAATATATTAATGATAATTGCTTGCAGGTTTGGATATTCGACAATTCGGTTGAACGCTGCGAGCAACGTCGCTTCATTTGCGCCACCCCCAATATCGAGGAAGTTTGCTGGTGTCAGACCTGCTTCATATGCTGCATCAACTGTTGCCATCGCGAGGCCTGCACCATTGGCGATTGTGGCAGTGTTACCGTTCGGATCGATCGTTACAAAGTTTGCTTCGACTGGTTTTTCTTCGAAATTCCACTCGTGACGAAATGCCGCCGCGTCGTCGAGTGTCATCTTGCAATCACCAGCTATAAGTTTGTCGTCAGCAGTCAGGACGAGGGGATTAATTTCGATCATTGTGGCGTCGTTTTTCACGAGGCAAGTTTTTAGGTTTTCGACGAGGTCTTGGAGGAAGAATGTTTGGCCAGGAAGTTCGTAATATTCAGCGAGTGATTGGCCTAATACCTCTGAAGTAGATTCGTTTATTGCCCATGTTTTAAAATCGGTGTTGTCTTCGACTTCTACGCCACCGTCTTTGTGGGCGATCAGTTGAATGCCGGCAGATTGGCGATCAACCAGGATAGAAAGGTAGAACTCACTTTTAATGGAGAGTTTTTCCTCGGCCAAGATGTTTTGAGGTGTAAAGCCTTTGATGTCGAGATTTAAGAGAGTGTCGATAGTGGCGTGAAGCTGGTCTGGTAATTCAACGACAATGATACCTCCGGCCTTGCCTCGTCCCCCTGTAGGGACTTGGGACTTTAAAACGACCGGAAGGGTAAGTTTTGCAGGATCTGTGATCAGGGAGCCCTTAGGAATCGGTATCCGAGACTCTGCCAGAACGTTCTTTGCTTCGTATTCTAAAAGCTTCATATCTATATTTTAACTCAGTGAGGCCGATGAAGTGCGTGATTGATGATCGATATTTTGTGAGCAGGTAGATAAGTGCGAGTACATTGGCCGTTAAGACTGTATTGAGGATTAAGCCCTCTTGTCGCACTGGGGCAAATAATGTGGCGATACCAAATAGTACGAATGCGTGTAACCCATAGACGTAAAGTGAATTACGGCCATACGTATCTAATATTCCGAGTGTCACTTTATTAAATCTTGCTTCATGAGATCGAATAAACAGATACAGTGAGCTAAACCAGACTGTTCCCAATACAATTCGGCCGATACCAAGTGTTTGCTTATCGAAGTATGTCGCCCATTGCTGCATGGTTGTCGTTAGTTCGGCCGCAATAGTCAGTCCAAACTGGGCATTAATATAGGGGATAACGATCAATGAGAAGATAAGAACAGAGAAAGTGTATACAGTTGTTACATTCAGAGCACTGGTAATATCGCCTCTGTGAATTTTGGAAATTTGAGTGTTCCACGCGTGGCTCAATGCAGGTAAGTAGTGGCCAATAATCATACCGGCGACGAAGAGGAGTTGCCACGCTGCAAACGGCATAAGTATTTCTACGCGGCCAAGAAGCGCCCATAAAAGAATACTTCCCGCACCAACCAGCCACCATTTCCCTTTGGCGATAATCCATAATACAAGCGGTGCTATAAGCATAAATACTGCGTAGCGCGGAAGAAAATCGGTCCAGCCGTATGAATAGCGAGCCGTGAGCAGATTGAAGAAAAAGCTCTCGATAGATTTGTTCCATATAGGGAGTGGAATTTTTACATCTGGAAGAAGGAGAGCCCAAGCAGTGTAGAGAAGGGTGAAAGCAATACTTAGGAGGTAAAGCAGACCAGCTCGTTTCCAAAGTTTTTTTACCGTTGCCTTTGTATGTGTAAGGATTTTTGGTCCGTATAAATAGCCAACCAAGATCCCCGAAATAACAAAGAACCCCTCTGCCGGTGAAGCAAAAACAGCACCCCCACCACTAACAAGGAAGAAAAGGGATGGCGCCCATGGAACATGATCGACAATGATCGCAAGCAAAAAGAACCCTCGAAGAAGGTCTAATGTAACAATACGTTTGCGCTGCGACGCAGATTTACCCTCGCTGATACACCTATTCCCGGTTACGTTAAAACAGTAAGTATCTTAACATGAATATGCTTTGTTGTAACGTATGTGTTAGGATACTTTTATTTGGCTGAGAACACGCCGATTTGTATCTTTATAGACAAACCTTCCCGTGAGAGCATTAGTCCTGATATAATGACAAGATATTATGCAGTCAAAATTTATTAAGAAATATCGCTATTCACTTATCCTGCTCAGAGAACTTGTGATTACAGAGTTCAAGCTACGATACCAAGGCTCAACTCTCGGATATTTATGGTCTCTACTGAAACCATTATTTACTTTTATTATCCTTTATCTCGTATTTGTATACTTCTTGCGTATTGGTAGTGATATTCCGCATTGGCCAGTTGCTTTGTTATTAGGGATTGTTCTTTGGAACTTTTTTGCTGAAGTTACGAATAACGGTCTTGGTGCAATTGTTGGGCGGGGTGACGTTATTAGGAAGATTAATTTTCCTAAGTACGTAATTGTAATTGCTAGCAGTATCTCTGCATTTATAAATCTTCTTCTCAACCTGGTTGTTATTGGAGTGTTTATGATTATTAGCGGTGTAGGGTTGAGTGTAAGTGCGTTATTGTCACCGTTGTTTATCTTAGAGATATTCGTATTCGCCATAGGACTCGCTCTTATACTGAGTGCGTTATATGTCAGATTAAGAGACCTTAATTATATATGGGAGATAATCATGCAGGCATTATTCTATGCGTCAGCCGTGATCTATCCTATTTCAATTGTCTTAGATCAAAGCACGCAAATTGCGAAATTGATTCTCATGAACCCTGTTAGTCAGGCTATTCAGGATACGCGACATGTACTTATTAATTCAAATAATCCAACACTATATACAATTACAGACAACTGGCTGTGGTACCTTATTCCTCTCGCGATTGTCGCGGTAACAGCTGTGTTTGGTATTTGGATTTTTAAGAAGCGATCACCTTATTTTGCGGAGAATATATAAAATGACACAGCCCGAAATTGCTATCAGTGTAAAGAATGTTTCTAAAAACTTTATGTTGCCTAATGACAAGTCAAACTCTATTAAGAGTAGTGTTGTTAATATATTCCGATCAAAAGATCGCGGTGTAGATGTTCAGCATGCGCTGAAAGATATCTCTTTTGATATTAAAAAGGGTGAGTTTTTCGGCATTGTAGGTCGCAACGGTAGTGGAAAAAGCACTCTTCTAAAGATCTTAGCTGAAATATATCAGCCGTCAGAAGGTGAAGTGAGTGTAAATGGGCGACTTGTTCCTTTTATCGAACTGGGCGTTGGATTTAATCCTGAGCTAACTGGACGAGAAAATGTCTATCTCAATGGTGCACTATTAGGATTTTCTAAAAAAGAAATCGATGATCGTTATAAAGAAATCGTTGAGTTTGCGGAACTCGAAGCGTTTATGGATCAAAAACTAAAGAACTATTCTTCTGGTATGCAAGTACGCTTGGCGTTTTCGGTTGCAACACGTGCAGAAGCTGAGATTCTTTTAGTAGATGAAGTGTTAGCTGTTGGTGATGCAGAATTTCAACGTAAATGTTTCCAGTATTTCCGTAAACTCAAAAAAGATAAAAAAACCGTTGTCTTTGTGAGTCATGACATGGGTGCTGTAAAAGAATATTGTGACCGGGCTATTTTAATCGAAAAAAGTGAAATTATAAAAAGCGGTAAAGTGAGTGAAGTTGCATCTGCATACACTAAACTTTTTATTCCTGAAGACGAACGACAAGGTGACAAGGGTATTAATACCAAGCGTTGGGGTGATGGAAGTGTTAAATACAGTAAAGTCTCACTCTCTAATAAAAAGTTAACATTCAATGACGCTGAGATCATTGTAACGGCAGAGTATAAGGTTAAAGATACGATCGAAAATCCTATTTTTGGTTTCTCTGTGAAGAATGGCGGAGGAACTACATTATTTGGTACCAATACAAAGCTAGTTGGAACAGTCGTAGAGCGTGTTGAAAAAGGATCAATTGGTAAGGTTGTGTGGAAAATTCCAAATGTACTAAATGACGGCGAATATTTCGTTGATGTTGCAGTGAGTAACTCAGATGAAACAACACAATTTGACTGGTGGGAAGATGCTCTGACCTTTACTGTGTACAGGGAGCAACATACTACTTATGTGATTGAACCGCCAATCCAGGTAGAGGTGCTAGCAAAGTAAGGACTATGTCTTATAGGCAAAAAATATTTATAGAAGCAACACCTCTTATAAATACGCACATTAGTGGCGTAGGTCAGGTGCTTCTTGAAACAGTAAAGGCGTTAGATGATGATAGGTTCATCGATACGCATGATATTCGCCTGTTTGTACCAATTAACGAACTGTCAAAGATGAATAAATATAACTTTAAAAATATTAAAGTTATATCAATACCGATCCCGCATAAGTTTTTTAGTTTATTTTCTCGCTTAAAATACGCTGTTCCACTGGATTTGCTACTTGGAAAAGGTGTGTACATATTTCCTAACTTTAGGAATTGGAACTTATTATTCTCGAAATCTCTCACGTATATTCACGATGTATGTTTCGCAATATATCCTCAGTACGTTCAGCCAAAAAATTTACAATATCTAAAAAAGTACATTCAGTTATGGATAAAACGTACCGATAGAGTGTTAACAATATCTCAGGCATCTAAAGATGAAATAGTAGAACGCCTTGGCGTTGCCAATGACAAGGTGTCTATAATTTTAAATACAGTGAACACTCACTTTTATAAAAAACAACCTCATGAGGCAGTAGAAAAAATAAAAAAGAAGTATAGTCTTGATAACTACCTCCTTTTTATTGGCAACATTGAGCCACGTAAAAATCTAGAGAATTTAATCAAAGCGTTTAAAGAAGCTGAAATCACACAGCCCACTACCCTGTTTATAGTCGGTGGAGATGGCTGGTTAAACGAAAATGTGTATTCTCAAATTGAAGAAGCGAGAAAGCTTGGTTTAGACGTGAGAAAAAACAAGTCTTATGTACCAGATGATGACCTACCAGCATTGATATCTGGTGCAAATGCACTTATTCTTCCCTCGTGGCACGAAGGGTATGGATTGCCAGCGGTGCAGGCTATTGCTTGTGGAACGATTGCGATCTGTGCCGACATACCATCTCTGCGGGAGCTCTCAGTCACTTACGGAGACTCTATGGAGCTATTTAAACCCGATGATACAAAAGCCCTAGGTGTCCTGTTAAATAAGTACGCGAATGAAGGCGGTAAATCTATTAAAACAGTTCATGTTTCAAGGGACTGGGCTGATGTGGTCAATGATCTTATCGCAGAGAGCGTTACAGTAAGGAGTAATTTATGAAATACATAATTGATGTTACACAGCTTGTGCATTGGCAGGGTAGATTAACTGGAATTCCACGGGTTGTCCAAGAGTTAGCAGTTAGATTCCCTTCAAAAGGAAGGGAAGTTGTATTTGTTTCTTGGGTAAAAGAAGTGAACGATATGTGTGAAGTCGACCTTGATGCAACACTTGCAATTCGTGGAAACGGCATTGAATATGTAAAGACTGGCGCAACAAAAAAAAGTAACGTAATTCTAGAGTCGCCAATAGAGCCATCAAAATTATCACTTACGCGCCGTTCAAAGACTGTCGTGAAGAGAATACTTCGACGTATTGGTGCAGAAGATTCACGCTTTGTAACCAAATTTCGACAAGATCTTCATCAGAAGGATGTACTAAATTATAGGCGACTTACTGTTAACAAAGGGGATGTATTCTTTATTGGTGCAGGTGAGTGGTGGGATAATAATTTTATCAATCTAGTCCTCAAATATAATCAAGATGATGTAAAGATTGTCCAAGTGTCGCATGATCTTTTACCAATTGTGACACCACAGTTCTCAGGACACGCAACCGAAAGTCTTTCAGTTTATAACAGCCAGATTATGCCGATTGCTGCATTGGTGTTGGCAAACTCCGAATCAACTAAGCAGGATCTGATAGCCTGGTTGAAAGCAAAAAAACTGAATGTTCCAAAAATTGAAGTGTTCCGCATTGGCGAAGACTTCACGATAGAACCCTCTGTAAAGCCATCAGATGCTGTGTTTGAAGCCTTGAACCTCAAAGGTGGGGACTTTATCATTTCTGTTGGAACGATCGAAGCACGCAAAAATCATGCGCTTTTGTATTACACTTACAAACTAGCAGCATCGCGCGGTGTCAAACTTCCAAAACTGTTGATTATTGGCCGACGTGGATGGAAGACCGAAGATATCTATGAATACATAACAAATGATCCAGCAACCAAAGATTCGCTCGTACCACTACACGACATTAGTGACGCAGAGCTTTCATGGTTATATGATAATGCCCTTTTCACGATTTACCCAAGCTTCTATGAAGGCTGGGGAATGCCAATTGCTGAAAGTATTATGCGCGGTACACCAGCACTGGCAAGTAATACGAGTAGCATGCCCGAAGTTGCACCTGGATACGCGCATTACTTCAACCCAAGTTCAACTGACGAGCTCCTCGATGCTATAATAGCTATGTTAAAGCCTGGAGCTTCGGAGAAGGACAAGGCGAAGATAAAAGACTATACACCGACGTCGTGGGACGATTCATTTACACAAGTCTTTAATTACCTGGAGAAAATATGAGCAAAACCGTACGAGTATTACAATTTAGTTCTCGCAGTTCTGATAACTGTGGAGTTGGTAAATATCAAGAAAATTTCGTTAATGTCTTTGAATTGATGAAGGGAGAAATCGAAACAAAGTTTTTCGACTCTTCACCATACAAGACAAGAGTAATGAACCAGGCACAGCTCGACGAAGTTATTGCCCGACTCAAGAAAGAGCTGAAGCATTACGATGTACTGCATATTCAACACGAATTTGGTCTGTACTCCGGAACAGAGTTTGCTCAGATCGTCACAGCTGCGAAAGAGCTTGGGAAAAAAGTTGTCATCACAGTACACCTTTCGCCAGCACTCGCCTTTAAATTCAAGCCACGACTAGGCATCGGACCACGTAGCATTCTTGGTTATGTTCGCCAAAAGCGATTACATCTTATATTCAAGCAACGCCACATTTATCCAATGCGTGAAGCCGATCTTTTGATTACACATAATGCGGGAGCGACAAACAGCCTCTTAAGTTACGGTATCGAGCAAGACCACATTCTACAGGTAAATCACCCCGTGTTACCTGCAACTCGCCCTAAAACCATCTCGACGGAAATCGTCGATAACCTCAGCAAGCAAAAGGGTGACATTATCTATTCTACCGTTGGATTTATGCATAAGCACAAGGGTATAGAAGATGCGGTCAAGGCGCTTAAGTTCCTACCAGATAACTACAAACTCGCTATTATTGGCGGCATGCAACCAATCAGTGACGAAAAGAATATTTACAATAAGATCTGTGATCTTATCGATGTGCTCAACCTAAAGGATCGTGTATATATCACAGGATATGTAGAGGATGATGACCGCCTAAATGCGCTGATTCGAGAAACAGATATATCTGTCTATCCGTACGATAATACCTATTATGGACAGGTTTCGTCGGGTGCTTTGAACCTCGCCTTTGCAAATGAGCGACCAGTTATCGCTTATCCAACGGATAGTTTTAAAGAATCTAATGCTGAATTTCATCAGATTGTCATAACTAATACTCCTGCTTACTATGAACTAGCAAGAGAACTTAAGAGGATCGACATCGCTCCGATGCTTACGGCAGAAGCGCTGTATGCAAAGAAGTATTCTTGGCCAAATATTGCTAAAGATTTAGTTAAGAAATATATAGCATTGTAATATGCACCACTACCTTGCTGCTTTAAGAACAAAACCGGGAATCATATTAACTGTTGGTATCGTATCGCTCGTGACATATTTGCTTGGAGTAACATTTTTGTTAATTCCTGCACTTGTGGCGATAAGCTATCTGTATCTTCCTGTTCCGTCTATATATAAAACAACTCTCAGTAAGATATTCGTTGCTATACTCTTTACCTTCAGTCTGTTGCCGGTTGTGGGGGCAGTACAATACGTATTATTCCCAGGTTCTGATTTTACATTCACTGCTATAAGTTTAGTGCTTGTTCAGATGTTGATATTACTTGCGGTTCCGGCTAAAAAGTTATCTGTATCTAGGTTTAAATTTGAGCGGGAGGATCTTATACCGCTATTAGGATCTATATTGATTATCCTTCCTTTTATTCCGTATCTCATTGGAAACGACAGTCTAGCACATATACTTTCGATGGCTAGCGCACAGGTAGTGGACGCGGGAAATCACTTTTCGGCGATCAACCACTATGTTGATAAGCAATTCCTGAGTTTGGGGAATTACCCAGCTGGTTTCTATTACGCAGCGGGCTTTATTATCGAATCATTTGTCGGAAACCTCTTTGAGATCGGTTGGCGCGCGAACGCAGTGCTATATAGCTTGCAGTATGTCGTAATGACCTCTGTTTTAATATACAGTCTTTATTACTTTGGTAATTCCATTGCTTCGTTGTCAGGATTCTTTAGTAAGTCTAAGGGTTTGTTGCGAAAAAAGGTGCTTATAGGCATTGGGACGATTTCGGTTGTTGCACTATTTTATGCACTTCCGTTTATTGCACAAGGATTCTTGAATTATTTGTATGTTATCGCCGCAATTCTTTGTGGAATAACCTATTTGGCGCAAGGCTTATTATCAGAAGATGTTATGAGTGTACGCTGGCTCACGTTTATGTTCCTCGTGTTTGGTTTTGGAGCCGTTTCAAGTTGGAGCTTGTTGATGCCGTTGTTGATTGCGATTTTGGCAGTCTATCTGTTACCAGATAAAAAAGTGAAGCGTAAAGTTTTGATTAACGCTATTTTTAACGTACGAAGCATTCCAGCCATACTTGTAGCAGGCTGCTACTTCTTATTGCTTTATGCGCAGCTGACAACCATAGATATATCTGGACAGGGCGGAATTTATGAATCTGGAAACCTGCACGACTTCCATTACCTACTCTTGCTTGTTGGTGTTTCGATCGTTTCCATTATATTGCTTCAAAAGAAGGAGACGCCACTACAAAAGCTTTTGGTGTCTGTATACGTACCGATGATAGCGTTCGTGATCGGGCTTGCACTGCTTCAGTATTTTAAGGTTGGAGAGATTCGCTATTACACTATCAAGTCTGCACTTTTACTCGAGATAATGATGATCGCTCTGGGTGTAGTGTTACTTATTAAGCATCTTTATATAAGTAAGACAGTACAATGGAAGAAATTGGTGTGCGTCATTTTTATACCTTTAGCAATAGTAACGATTTTGTTATCAACATCGGGTAATCCACTCGGGCCAGTACGCGAGCTGTTTAAGCCAATCTCTGGTATTCCGCAACCAGAATTTATGCTTCATGACGCAGGTAAATTCGTAGAACTGGGTACAAATGAAAAGCTCGAACACTTTAATACAATCACGCTACATTACGACGAAATGACTAAAAAGATGGATGGATATGCCCAATTGACCTATAAGGCAAATCTTATGAGGCAGTCAAACTTCCAAAGAGATATAGACATGCGAAGTTGTAATAACAAGATAAACGCACTCCTTGAGTACGGCACAGCAAGTGATCGCGAGTCTCCGGTTATCGAGGCGGTTAATACATGTATCGGATTAGCTAAGGAGTACAAGTTGAGTTATTATATAATTACTGACGCAGAATCAGTTGAACATCTTAGGTCACACCTACAACCCGGTGCAAATTTCATATATTAGGTAGAAAAAGAGACACTGATGACAAAAGAATCCGCACAAAAAAACATACTTATCGTTATTCCGGCGTACAACGAAGAGGGTCTCATTGGGGACGTTATTAAAAGTGTCCCTTCTTTGATAAAGGTAAAGAATGCGCGTTTTGGAATACAGACTCTTGTTGTTGATGATTTCTCTAAGGATAAGACGAGGCAAGAGGCGCTCGCAGCAGGCGCGAGAGTTCTGCGGCATACTGTTAACCTGGGTGCCGGTGCTGCGACAAGAACAGGACTTGTATTTGCTTCTAGGCACGCAAATGAATTTGCATATGTCATCACGATTGATGCAGACGGTCAACACAAGGTTACTGACATAGAACGGCTTGTAAAATTTGCTATAAAAAGCAACGCCGATATGATTATTGGGAACAGATTGCACGAAGGCAACAAAGAGTCTATGCCACTACACCGTCGTTTTGGCAACTGGGGACTGACCTTCATTAGTAAGATACTTTTTGGTATAAAGGTTAAAGACACTCAAAGTGGATTGAGGCTTATCAAAGCGGATGCTGTTGGTGCGCTTGCCGACTACACGATTGATCGATACGGATTTTGTACGGAAATGCTATGGATTGCATCGAGGCGTAAGCTAGACGTGCAAGAGATACCTATATCGGTTCTCTATTCTGAAGAAACGCTCGCAAAGGGACAGAACAACTGGGGTGTTATAAACCTACTAATTGATTTAATGTTAATTAGGATTGCACGATAGTATGAGTAAATATTTGATATTGATATTAATTAATCTCCCACTCGTTATTGCAGGCGTGTTGAGCACGATTAGCGCGTACAAGACAAAACAGGTATCACGTCGACGAATGCGATGGAGCTTGCTATTTTGGGTACTCATTTTTATCGGGTTAATGCTTATAGAACCAATCTATGATATTCTCGTACGTTCAAACCTAACTGACTCTAGTCCATTAAGTATCTTCGACATTATTTTGCTGACGATGATATTATTTACGCTCTTTTTGCTAAAGCGAAGTAATGAAGCGAGTATGCGACTTGGTCATAGAATGGCGCGTTTGCAGGAAAACCTGGCAATTTCCGAGGAAGAACGCACAACAAAACGTTAGAATGCCGCTAGTTATTCTTAATTGCTGAAATTACTTCCGGGTTGAATACATAGCCATCTAGCGGTGCGCCTTTGTAGCCCGTAGTGGTAAAAGTCTCTATGGGTTCACCAAATCTTTTTATTAAAGTATCGAGGTTACATTCACTGGTCGGTAGTGCGCTGTTGTGTTCTTTAGGATCAACGATGAGTGCGACTTTTGAGTAGTGTGCCTGGTCATACCACGAGCTACGTACGAGGAACGGCAAGCGGTCTTTGCACTGTGTCGTAGGGATGGATTTAATAGTACTCTGTGACCAAAAATGGATAGGCGCGGCATAGTTGTGCTCTGCGATCACGCCATCAACCCCATGTGCGGTGAGTGTGTTGGTGAGCCCCTGGATGGTAGCTTTATTATCACGGTAGTCAAAGAAATCAAGCGCGGTATATTGTTTCACGGTCTGTAGATACAATATAGGTATAATCAAGAAAGCCGCGACGAGTGCGGTCGTGCTGATGTGTTTCTTTGATAGAAATGCAGGGTATTTGAATGTATCAAAAAACACCAAAAAGAGCACGGGTAATATAAAGACAAGTAGACTGATATATCTGAATGAGCGAGAGAGCGAGAATGTAAGTATGTAAATGGTAAACATAATACCCGCAGAGATTAAGAGAGTGGCGTAGACGGGCTTGGCGGCGGCCAGGGCGGCAATGTTACGAAAACTTTTAAAGAAGGCGCCCAAGCTAATAAGAAGCAACCCAAAGAGGATCAAGCTAACGAGCAGACCTGGACCAATATTCATTCCAAAGAAATTCGCATTGAATAGTAGCATTAAGTCATGGATGGCTTGCCAAAGTGATGCACCAAGTTGCTCGAACTGATACAAGGGCGGTGATAGTGATGATCCGGCATATGAATAGACGCCTATTGTTTTTAGGAAAATAAGGAGCAATTTCGATAATAGTGCAGGGGCTAACGTAATTAATGTCAGAGCCGCTAAGGTTTGTAAGCGGATCTTTTTCTGGTAAAAGTATAAGACTCCTGCAATAAGCTGTGCGGGGATCATGGCGTAGATAAAATACGGATCACTCGCGAATAATAATGAGGCTCCAGCCGCGTATAAGGCCCAGCTTAGGATATATTTCTTTTGTGACGCGCGCTTCTTTTGAGTGATGAGTTTCCAGAACAAGATAAGGAGATAGAGGAAAATTCCAAATTCCAAATTACGTATGGTAATGAGGGAAATCTCAATCGTAAATCGTAGCGATGCGAGCGTAATAAGCGACATAATGATGGCCGTAGGAGCGAAAAAACGTCGCCCAAGCATGAGTGACACGGCATGTGACCAAAGAAGAATTGTCGCAAGTAGGGTGAGAATAACCCAGACGGTAAAGGTGTTTATATCGAGCGGAAAGAGTGCCTGGAGGATAAGAATGGGGAACTTAAGGATACTCGTGTGCCAGTCGGCAAGACGAAAGTCATGAAAGCTAAATCCAGACTGGAACATAAAGATATTTGATATCGCATCTGCATTAAAGACCACTGCCTTGCTGACTAAATAGCCAGCAAGGGCACTACAAATACCTGCAATGAGAAAGGCGTACTTATTGAGTGTAAGGATTTTTTTTAGTCCAGCAATGTGTTGTTTGATTGTCTTGCTCACGATTTCACTACTCTATTTTTAACAGCACGATAGACAGTATGAATAATTGAAGGGTCTGATTCTATCGTAATTTCTTGGGCTGTATCATTAATGACAAAATCGTCTCGTGGCTCTGCTACTTTTAGGTTGAGTTGGCTTTTGCCGTTAATTCTAAAGTAGCTTGAGTTATTCATGTTGAGGAAAATAGGGCCCGCGGCTGTTCTAGTGAGAACAATTTTGTTAGGTGACCAGTAGCTTACGGTCGCATTGTTCGATCTAACGAAGTTGCAACCTTCTTCAAAGGGACAAGAAGGGTGGCCGGGACGATAATAGGGATCAAGGTGGAGTTGTACATATGAATCGTTTGCATATAACACACCAAGATTAAATGATGTTGCTTCAAATTCCCTGTAAGCATCTGGCATACTGCCATCATCTGGAATGACCGATCCGTCTGGAAGTTGTTGCTCTTCGCCAAAGTAAGCTGTTTGCGCAAACGTATTATTTTTTGTAGATTCTGATGAAAGGATGGGTTCGTATTTCAAGATGCTTGATTGATACCCTACGTTTAGGATAAAGAGTTCGGCAACGGCTAATAGGAGTATAGCGTTAACTATAAATAGAGGACCACGTTTGTTCGCTAATAGCTTTGTGAGTAGAGCAGCAAAGACCAGTAGCCCGAAGTTGAACCATATGAACCATCTAGTTGAGACACGCATATCTGAGAATACCGGTAGGTGTTTTAATATGTTGTAAGGAGAGAATCTTCCAAAGTCGCCGAGCCCCATCAAGTAGCAGATAATGCTTATTGATAGCACGGCGATCATTAATCCGATCAGACGCCTGTTCTTTACGAGTACTCGTTTTTTAATACAAATTAGGTAAAAGAGGTATAAGATGCCAATAATAACGACAACGTAAAGACCAAAACCTAAATATGCTGTTGCTTCGTTAAAGTTGTGTGGAATAAGAGGGTGTTGTGGATATCGTATAAAACTAAGTGCATGAGCTTGTGAAAGAGGTAGGAATGGAGAAATTGCTGCCGAGAAGAGATCCGGCGCCATGTCATTTACTTCTCGAGGAAACTGTTTCGAGTTTTGAATTGCATAGAAAAGGCGGTGACCCGCTACAACTAGGAATGTGAGCGCTGCGATACCTACGCCAATAATAAGTGTCTTGTTGAACTTCGCACGTATCAGTCGTGCGAGGATGATGATCCCACAAATGAAGGCAATGTGTATGAAGGGGTTATGTATCTGTGATAATCCCATTACTCCAAACGCTACACCAAGTAGTACGCCACCCTTCCAGTCTTTTATTGTTAGTGCTAGATAAACAAACAATGGGGCGAGCATGAACCACACAAATGTAAAGTGCGCTGGAAGGTGAGCGACAAAAAACGTACAGAATATCCATAGCAAGCTGAGTAGGATAGCTGTATTTTTTGGTGCTTTAAAGTAAGAGCGAAGTAGCAATTGCATGCTGAGATATCCAAGGACTGTGTAAATGATAACCGCAAACTTAAGACCCACCGGCGCACCGAATATGAATACTAAGATTGTCTGTAGAGAAAACAGTCCAAATTGCGGGTTAGCATATAGAGGTACGCCGCCAGAAACCCAAGGGTTGAACCAAGGAAACTGGCCATAATCAAAGATACTTATTTTCATTGCTTCATAGCCTTGGGCAAAGAAGCTGAAGTCTCCCCACTCTAGTCGGTTACCGGTGAGAATATATTGAGAAACCCAACCCGCAATAAGGATGATTGCTAATATTTGAACAGGATTTTTTTTAACCCACCCTATCGATCTCTTAGTCGATGTTCGAGCAATTTCCCTGATCCCTTTGCTGAAAAAATTGCGCATATTATGGCTATTATAGCATTCTTACCTGACTAAGAATATCTATCTATCGGTCCAGGCGTGCTTGAGTCCATTTGTGTAATCTTGGTAGAATACTTGCAGTGAGTTTCCATATACATCGACACTCAATCTGCCTCGGGTTGAAGCAGGTGATCGTGAAAGGCTGCCTGGACTTCCGTCCAAGTCGGCCGCTTGCCAACCGTTTCTGTCTGCAAGTGCGACTTTCCAGAGCATTTTAGTACTGTCATAGTAGAACACGTATATGTCAGATTGATATACCTTTACAACTGGTCTCAGTCCTATATCTCCGTTGTTCGTGAGGGGTGTAGCCTTGTCACCGTCGAGGTTTTCAAAGTTCCAGCCTCGACTATCAGTCCATGCGTGGCGAAGGTTGCCACCCGTGGCGTCATAGTAGAAGAGTTGTATGTTTCCGTTGTAGATCGCCACCGATGGAGTTTGTCCTGTGTTTGCTTCCTTAGAACCAATAGACCCCTTGTCACCGTCGAGGTTTTCAAAGTTCCAGCCTCGACTATCAGTCCATGCGTGGCGAAGGTTGCCACCCGTGGCGTCATAGTAGAAGAGTTGTGTATAGTTGTTATATTGTACGGCAGTGATTCCCTCGCCAACTCTATTCGAGAATCCACTTTGTCCGCCTGTACCGTCGATTGTTGAGAAACTCCACTTACTTTGCGATATATTAAATTCACCGACCCGTAATGATCCGCTGGCGACGTTCTGGTAAAAGATCTTTATTTTGTTGCTACCGTCGTAATACCCAGTGACATATGCGCCAACATTTGCTTTAACGCCACCATCAGAAGTTGTCTCATCACCATCAAGGGTCTCATTATTCCATCCGTTTTGATCACTCCAGACATGTTTCAATACACCTTTGGCGTCATCGTAGTAAAAGTTATGGAGTACGCTACCCACACTAATCGTAGTATTAGATGTCCCCAGTGCTCCCTGGTCAGATTTAATGGAAGGGGTCGTTCCAACGAGTCGTTCAAACTTGAAGGTGTCTTTTATGCTTTGTTGAGAAACCTGCGTAGATCCGAACCACTCTGTAAAGAAAAGATAAAAATTTCTGTTTCCGTAAGCGCCACAGCTGTCACCAGTTCCTGTGACGGCGTTTAAAGCAGACTGGTTAGGCTGATAGGGTGTATAGCTATAAAGTGCTTGGGTTGCTCGGTTCTGTATGTTGACGATTGAGCTATTACAAGCATCAGGATTGCGTTCAATGCAGGTGCCCGCCGAGTTTGTCTTGACGCAAGGACCAGGGTTATAGTAAATTTTGTTGTTCCCAACACTAAATGGTGAATACCATGTTGGCGAAGCGTTCATGATTGCTCGAAACATCCGGGCTGCCCATCGTACTTGATTTGTCAGTCCATAATACTGGCTGTCACAGATGTTTGTGTCGGGACAACCGTAGCCTGTTGCTGACTTAAACTGCCATGGTCCAGGCCAGTTATCAGTCACGAGACTTTGTTCTTTTTCTAAGAGTACAAGTAATACTTGTGGATTTATCTGAAACTCTTGGGCGGCATCATGGATAATTTGCGCGCCACTTTTTCCGCCTTCGTTGTAATCCATAAGGCATTTCAGTGGAGTATCATACCCCTTACTTCTAATATAGTCGCGTCTTGCTGTTGGTGTTGATCCACCGGTTCCCCATGTGTCACAAACAGGGACCTTTGATACTAAAAATGCTTGAATTTGAGAAGCGGACATGGAATTAGCGTTCGTAAACACGCCATCATCAATAATTTTACCGGCATTCCAGCCAGATAGGTCGGCTGCGTAGGTATCTTTGGTCAGGTTCGCAATGTACATACCCAAAGCAGAACACAGCGCAAGTGCAATGATCAGGTATGTGACAATTTTTTTCGGTGAACCTTGTGACCTAAGGCTTAGCATTGTATTAGGATCCTATAGTTATGGTATCTTTTAATGTTTTGCTCTTTGGAGGAATTGATATTGTCAATTCCACGCTCCATACACCTGCCGTGAAATCAGATTTGCTAATGTTAAAGCCCTTGCAGGTTGATGAACTAGGATTAGCTTGTATACCGGCTTCGCGTGTTATCATGACGCCATTTTTTTCAAACTTTAGAATACATGATCCGGTTGAGCTGACACTCTGGATGAGCGTACTGACACGTACAGTAGAATCTATTTGATCAATTGTAAATGTTGCTCCAAGTTCTGCGTCCGGTGTTTCCTCTGGAAGATTTTCCGTAGGTGCTGGATCTTTAGTGTCTACATTGTCGGTTTCTGTATCTTCGGCATCACTATCCTTAGGAGGGGTATCGACTGTTTCTGTAGGCCGAGTGTTGTCGGTATTATCTCTGGAAAGTGCATATACAGTACCTGCTGCAATCAGCAAAAGGAGTATGGCTCCAATAATTAGCAGTGCGCTTTTTTTGGATGTCTTTTTTGAATTGCGTTGTATAGATTTCATATTTTTATTTTACCTAACTACTTTAACCATAAGTATATCAGATAATAATGTATTAAAAAAGCATACCTACTCAGGGTTGCTTCGGTGTACTGCTAGGCTCTTTAAATATTACCCGTGAGTAGATTATAAAATTCCAGCCCGTGGTTATTATTAATGCCGTAGTTCTTGCGATAATAAGGCCTATGAATGGGGTGAATATGTGAACGAATAGTAGCGTAAACCCAAAATTGACCAAAACGAGAGCTGAGTAGAGCACTGTTTGCTTCGCGACTCTTTTGGCACTCACACTAACACTTTTAAATGCAAGGAATTTTTGCAAAACAAACGATACGGCAAAAGCAAACCAGAAGCTTATAGCGACACTTGTCGTTTGTTCCAGGTTTAGTCCATATCGAAGACCAATCAGTAAACATAGCTCTATGAGGTAGGATAGACCACCAATGAATATATAACGAACTAATTTATGTGCGGCGAGGCGTTTAACTAATTTCATCGCTACCCATATTTGATGAGTGTTTCATATCAACAACGAACAAAGGTCGGTCCTGCGTTTGGCCGTGCACATGCGACAGGTAGACAGCAATAATACCTTGCGATGTCAGCACGAGTCCAATTAAGAAAGATATGAACACGCCGAGTAGGGCAGAGCCTGTAAAGTCTAGACCAAGAGGGTCACCCATAAGGAACTGCTCTATGAAAATAGCAAGACCTACTAGTAGGGATAGAAGCGTAATTAAGACACCGATCCATCCGAAGATAAACAACGGTCGTAGTGATAGCGAGACAAAACTGTTGAGGGCAAGTTTAATGAGCTTACTTGTGTCATAACTAGCCTGACCTGCCATGCGTTCGGCAGCATCAAAGGTTATATACTCTCGTTTGAAGCCTAGCCAATCAATAAGACCTCTTGTGATGCGATTACGTTCGCTGAAGCGAGTAAATTCTATACGTACGTTTTTATCTATAAGCCTGAAGTCTGTCGATCGGGGGACTATTTCATTACCGGACGTCATGTTAAAAAGCCTGTAAAATAACTTCGAACCCCATTTTTTTAACATACCTTCATTTTGATTGCTCGCTCTTACGCCAATAACAACCTGCGCTCCTTCGCGCCACTTATTAAGGAATTTTTTAATAAGTTCTGGCGGGTGCTGACCGTCACCATCAAGTATGATTGTGGCTTCACCCGATGCAGCCGAAATGCCAGCTGTAACGGCAATCTCCTTGCCGAAGTTTCTTGATAAATTTATTACTTTTACTCTTTTATTTTTTTGGGCAATGGACGAAAGTAGCTCCAAAGTCGCGTCTCGACTCCCATCATTAATGTAGATAATTTCGTATGAACTGTTCGCAGCCTCTTTTACAGCAGGCAACAGTAAATCCTTGTGAAAGGAGGGCAGTGATTCGGCCTCGTTGTACATCGGTACAACAACAGATAGTAGTATTATAATTGTAGCTCCATGAGTTTCTTGATATTAGTATATAATACTTTGTATATGATTACCGTAATAATTGCCGGAGGGTCTGGTACACGATTGTGGCCCCTCTCAACAAGTGACTACCCGAAACATCTTCTTAAATTAACTGGTGACCGAAGTTTACTTCAGTCTGCATACGACCGCGCAAAAGAGGTTGGTGAGACTGTATACGTCGTTACAGAGGCTAGCCATGCCCATCACGTAAAGGACCAACTGACTGATCTCCCTGATGAAAATTTCCTTATCGAACCAGGTCGCAGAGGCACAGGCAACTGTATTGTCTTCGCACTTGATGTCATTAGTCGTCGTCATGACCATGACGAGCCGATTGCTTTTGTTCATTCAGATCACCATATACGCGACGTTGAAGGATATGCGAAATCTTTACAATCTGCAGCGGATGCATCCGGCATATCTAGTAAGGTGACGCTTATTGGTATAGAGCCTACATTCCCTTCTGTTGGATTTGGTTATATTGAGCGAGACAGTCAAGTCGAAGGTTCAAGTGCTTATCGAATTGAATCATTCAAAGAAAAGCCTGATTTTGAAACGGCGCAAAGTTATTTGAATGCTGGAAATTATCTTTGGAACTGTGGTTATTTTGTCGGTTCGGTGAACACGTTTATGTCTGAAATTCGACGGGTCGCCCCTAATCTTGAGAACAGTTTTAACAAACTCTCTGAAGTAAGTGACATCCTTGATAGCGCATATAACGAAACATATCTATCGTTTGAAGATCTCGTGATCGATTATGAACTTGCTGAAAAGTCAGATAATCTTGCTGTAGTGCCTGCTAATTTTGACTGGATGGACATCGGTTCATTCAAAGATTTGCACGACGCTAATCAATCCAACGAAAAGGGTAACTTTTTCAAAGGAAGCGCTATTTACGATGATGAAGTAGAAAATATTTATGTCCAAAATGACGAAGAAAAGCCAGTTGTCGTCATCGGCCTTGATAACATCGTTGTCATCAATACGCCTAACGGCATTTTGGTTGCACGTAAAGACCTTAGCCAACGCGTTAAGGAAGCTGTCGCAAGAATCAAAGAGGATCAAGCGTAATGAAAAAAGTACTTGCGTTTGACCTTGATGGAACTCTTGCTCCCAGCAAATCTACGTTGCCGCCACGTATGGGCGAACTCCTTGATCAACTTCTGGATCGCTACGAAGTGTGTGTTATTTCGGGAGGTAAGTTTGGTCAATTTGAGACACAGCTACTTGATGGACTAAAGACAACGCCAGAAAAACTTCAAAAGCTTCACCTTATGCCCACCTGCGGTACGCAATATTACAAATTTACAGGTAGTGAATGGGATCAGGTATATGCCGAGAACTTTACTGAAGAAGAGAAGGTGAAGATCATCACTGCATTGAATGAAGGTATTGATACACTCGGCTTCCGAGAATCAAAGGTATACGGTGAAATTATCGAAGACCGTGGCAGCCAGATTACCTTCTCTGCACTTGGACAGGATATTGTCGCTGAGCTTGGTGACCAGGGTGTTCAGCTAAAAGAAGAGTGGGATCCAGACACTTCAAAGAAGAACGCAATTCGCGACTACGTGGCAAACTTAATTCCTGAATTTGAAGTCCGCGTTGGTGGTGGAACATCTATCGATATCACAAAGCCTGGTATCGATAAGGCATATGGCATGCAAAAACTTATGGACATGCTTGATATCGCAAAAGAAGATATATTGTTCTATGGTGACCGATTGCAAGCGGGCGGAAACGACTATCCTGTAAAGGAGTTCGGTATAGAATGTCTTGAGGTTTCTGATTGGAAACACACCGCAACTGAGCTTGAATCAATACTCTCATCAAATAGATAAGGAGAACTTCCATGTGTGGAATTGTTGGATACGTAGGAAATAGAGAAGCGCAGGGTATTTTAACGAGCGGTCTACGTCGACTGGAATATCGTGGCTACGACTCAGCGGGGATTATTACACTCGATAAGTCCAAGAAAGCCACGCTCCTTCGGGCGAATGGCAAGGTTGCGGAGCTTGACCTTTTGGTGCAGAAATCTAAAAGCAAAGATACTGTTGGTATTGGTCACACTCGTTGGGCAACACACGGTGTGCCATCAGAGCGAAACGCGCACCCTCACAAAGCTGGTGATATTTATCTGGTCCATAACGGTATTATCGAAAATTACAAAGAACTCAAAGCCGAACTAAAAGACCACGAATTCCAGAGCGACACCGATACTGAAGTGCTTGCTGCATTAATTGATTCATTATATGACAAAGATGTCGAGTTGGTTGACGCTGTGGCGCAAGCCCTTAAATTAGTTGCGGGGACATATGGTATTGCGGTTGTTTCGACACGCAACCCTGATGAAATCGTTGTAGCTCGTGCGGGCAGCCCACTTATTATTGGTATCGGTGAAGGTGAAACCCTGATTGCGAGTGACGCATCTGCGCTGATTGGACATACCTCAAACGCTATCTACCTTAATGACGGCGAGATGGCTATTTGTCGCGCCGATGGAGTTGAACTACGCGACCTGGCGTCACAACCAATTTCTGCCAAGGTTGAGACTATTGAAGTTGATATGCAAGCGATTCAAAAACAGGGCTTTGATCACTTCTTGATGAAAGAAATTAACGAACAACCATCTACTCTACGATCAACACTCAATGGGCGTATTCTCCTTGATGAGAAACGAGTGAAGCTTGGTGGTCTGAATATGACTCTCGATGAACTGCGTAACATCGAACATATTACGATTGTTGGATGTGGAACTGCCTATTACGCTGGAATGTTGGCATCGTACTACCTTGAAAAGCTTGTTGATGGGCTAACGGTGGATGTAGTGATTGCTTCAGAGTTCCGCTACCGTTCATTCCACCTTCCAAAGAACACTGTCGCGCTGGTCGTCTCTCAATCTGGCGAAACAGCTGATACATTGGCATGTTTGCGTGAAATCAAACAACGTGGTGTACGAACGCTCGGTATTATTAATGCTGTTGGATCAACCATTGCGCGTGAAGTTGACGGCGGTATTTATGTACACGCTGGTCCTGAAATATCTGTGGCGAGTACAAAGGCATTTACCTCTCAGGTTTCAGCGATGATCATGTTCGGTATTGAAGTCGCACAAGCCAAGGGTTCGAGCATTGAAACTACTGCGAAGTATGTCGAAGAACTCGCAAAACTTCCTGGCGAAATCGAGAAGGTACTCGAAACAAAACAAGAAGAAGCAAAGGAAGTCGCCAAGAAGTATGCCAGCTATGACCACGCACTGTATCTTGGCCGTGATACGGCATTCCCAACCGCTCTCGAAGGTGCGCTGAAGCTAAAGGAGATTTCATACATTCACGCAGATGGATATCCAACAGGCGAGTTGAAGCACGGAACACTCGCACTCGTAGACGACCGCTTCTTTGAAGTATTCCTTGTGCTTGATGATTGGTTGTTTGATAAGTCTATTAGCGGATTGTCCGAAGTGAATGCGCGCGGGGGACATATCCTTGCAATTACAGATAGCAAGAAAGAGATTGATGCCGAGACTGTCGTTCGTATTGATACTGAACTCGATGTACTTGCGCCACTTGTTATAAATGTTTTCCAGCAATTGTTTGCGTATCACGTAGCTGTTGCCAAGGGAAATAATGTTGATCAGCCACGCAACCTTGCTAAGAGCGTTACAGTCGAATAGTATGTCCAATGGTAAAATTAGATTCTTCGATTCAACACTAAGCGAGAGTGAGCCATCGACAATCATTGGCTTTAGTAGGCTCTTTAAATTAGACTCAGTTCAACTTGCGGATGAACTATCCGAGAAGTTTGCCCTAGAGAATCAAACCATCCGTACAATTGATGCACCCGTGCATCTCTCACACCTCGCATGCGAGTTTATAGAAGTAGTTCCGCCTCTTGATGATAGACAGATCAGACGATTTGCTACTGCGTGTCTGAAGAGTGTCGACACAGGAAGTAATAGTGTTGATGTGGTTGATAACAGAATCGCGATACCTGAACGAGTATTGCAAAATGCCGGTGAGGTTATTGCTTGGGTATAGGTTAGCCGATAAAAGGCATTAACTATTCACATAAAAAGACCCCCGATGGGGTCCTTTTAGACGCTCCTTTCGGGGGTGGTGGATTTATTGGCTGTTCGTCACGGCTTTCGTCTTTATCTCTCGTTCGCTTTTAATGAAGTTGACCATCAAGCGTACGGCAAACAGGTGTGCGAAGACGACTAACAAATTGAACAGTATCTTTGCGGCAGTTGTTGCATCACTATTTTCCAATAGGAAATTCACAGCGGAATTAACTACTCCTGTGATGATCGCTATTGAGCCGTAAGTTTTCTGGATAAGCGTAGTGATTTTGTCGCGACGCTTTTTCTTGAAATCGGAATTGTATATCACTATCTGAGTCCATGCTACATGGGTCAAGAGAGCGATTGTAGCCAGTATGTGGCTGGCTACGTCTATAAAAGCAAGCATGGTGCCTCAATTTTTCTAGAATGTGAATTAAAGTGCAATAAATCTTCTAAATTATATCACAAAAATGCATTTATGCAATTACTTGAGAGAGGTTGGCGTGGCCTGAGTGGTATCTTCAACGATCTTTTTCATTCGCGTCGCAAAGAGGCTCTTGTCAAATCGTTTTGCCTTCCGGTGCAACGTCGCCGGTAGGAAAGTAAGTGTTTCAAATCGCTTCATCGCAGCCACTAAACTGGCAACTGTTTGCTTGTCGAATAGCACTCCAGTTTCGCCATCTTGAACAATATCTAGTGCGCCACCTTTGGCATAGGCAATTACGGGTGTGCCGGCAGCCAGTGCTTCGACGGCTGAGATGCCAAAATCTTCTTCATTAGGGAAGAGAAAGCCTTTGGCAGATTGTGCGAGGCGAACTAATTCGGCGTCACTGACGCGGCCTACGAATTTGATAGTTGGTCCTGCGAGCTTTTTTAGGCGCGCTGTATCAGACCCAGACCCAATGATGGTCAAGTGAGCACCTAGCTGATTACAAGCTTCTACAGCGAGGTCAAAACGCTTGTAGGGGACATGTCTGCCCCATAGTACGTATCCACTGCGCTCCCCTTTTGGTGCGGGTGTGAATCGCTCGACATCAACGGGTGGGTGAACGACGGTGCTTGGGCGGTTGTAGTACTTTTTAATGCGTGCTTGGGTGACTTCAGAGTTGGCGATGAGTACATCAATATCTTTGATAGATTCCAAGTCTAATTTACGCATTTTTTTTACGAAGAAGGGGATGACGGGGCGGATAAATGGTGTGAAGATGCCAAACTTAAATTCACGACGGAACTCTTCGTAGTGACTCCAGTAATAGCGAATCGGAGTGTGAATGTAGGCGATGTGTTTTTGGTCGGGACGGGTTTTACGAACAGCTTTTGCTTCGGCACTTGAGCTACTAATGATGATGTTAAATTCAGAAAGATCGAGTGCACGAAACGCTTTGGCGCGCAGGGTTGGCCAGAGGGTGTGTTTGTAGCGAAGACGAAGTGGTAATTTTTCTTGCAGATAGGTGGTGCGAATATCTGCACCTTTCAGTGAGGGGATGGCGTCGGGATTGTATACAGAGGTATAGATTGGTGCTTTCGGGAAAAGTTTGTGTAGTTCTGTGACAACAACTTCTGCGCCACCTGCTGTGGTAAGCCAGTCATGAACAATAGCAATCTTCGGTGCTGGCACTTTACTTTGCTCCGCGGCCACGAAGGACAACCATGACAGTCTTGAACAAGATCTTGATGTCTAACCAGAAGGTCCAGTTTTGGGCGTAGAATAATTCCAACTCGATACGTTCTTCGAAACTTAATTCGCTGCGACCCGATACCTGCCATAGCCCAGTGACGCCAGATTTTACACTGTGTAGTAATGCGGTGCGACCTTGGGCAAGCTTTACTTCTTGGGGGAGGATTGGACGAGGACCTACTAAGCTAAGATCACCTTTGAATACATTGAACACTTGTGGAAGTTCGTCGAGTGAGGTTGCACGAAGCCAACGACCGAATGGAGTAATACGGGGATCATTCTCAACTTTGCGGTTCTTTTCGTATTCTTTTGCGAGGTCTTCGCGGTCCATTGCGCGGAATTCATCGGCGGCATCGCGAGTGCCATATTGGGCACCCATGCTGCGGAACTTGATCAGACCAATTGGTTCAGAGAATCGACTGAGGCGTTGGCTGACGTAGAAAGCAGGTCCACGGTCGACGATTTTTTTGATGATGAAGATAATGAGCAAGAATGGAGATGAAACGATCAATAGCAGAAAGCTCATGATGAAGTCAAAGATTCGTTTAACGATCGCCCCCCAACCAACTAGAGGTGTTTGATAGACACTGATCATTGGATAGCCAAGGAATACATCGACGGTATTTTTGCCAGAGTAGAATTCAGCCTCACCGGGAATAAAGCTGTAGTCGATATGACTTTCTTGGGCGATTGAAAGGATCTTTTGGTTTCGATCGGCGTTGTCATAAAGATCGGTCTGTATGATGGCGTTGATCTCGTCTAATTTAAGGTTCTTGAGTGCTTCTTCAACGTATGAATAATGATGTGCAGCAAATCCTTCGGGTAGATTCTTTTTTGGTCCAGCGAAGGCGACGACTTCATAGCCACTTCGCTTGGTGTCTGCGATATTACGAGCGATATCGCCTGTTGCAGACGAAGATCCGATAAGCAGGACTCGCTTCGTACCTCGCCCATAACGGAACATGAGTGAACGAATTAGACGCATGATTTCACGTTCGAATACGACAAGTAAGAAGGCACCAATAAGTGCATAAACAGCAACGAGGCGAGCGGGGAAGATGGTCTTATCGCTGATATATTCCCAGCCGATAACAACTAGGATACCGATGAATACACCTACGGCGATCTTTGACCATTCAACTAAACGACGATTATATGTGCGAGGGTGATACAAGCCAAGAATGCCGAAGATAAAGATCCAGAACGGAACGATTAATAAGAACGGAATAATGTAGTCGAATGCGTAGATATCCTGTAGAAGAGGGCGGTGGTCATATTGGACGCGCGCAATGTAGGCGAGCACGAACGCAGTAATCAGTACGAGGGCATCGATGAGAATCAGGATAAAGCTATAGAGCTTGCTGTTTCGGCGTGACATAAGTGATACTATCATACCATTATTTGCGCTACACTAAGGGTACTTATGGTAGTAAAGCCCACGAAACTGAATCTGATCGACAAGGTGTTTATTGGTATTTTGCTGACCGTCTTTGCAGGAATCGTACTACATGCACCGCTGAGTGTCGGATTTGGAACACTTTTTCCACAGTTTGAACTGTTGATTAAATCGTGGAAAGAAATTCTGCTGCTACTGGCTGGATTGTTGATGCTGGTGATCTTGCATCAGAAAAAACAGTGGTCATTACTGAAATCTCCACTCGTTCTATTGATTGTTGCGTATGCCGCCCTCCATCTATTATTGATTCCGGTTGCGCCGCAAGGTGTCTCAGCAACTATTGCTGGTCTATTTATTGACCTGCGCTACCTGCTCTTCTTTGTGTTGGTATATGTGGCGGTCTGCTTGTATCCGACACTACGAAAACCGTTCTTGTGGACGTTCTTTGTTGGTGCGTTTATTGTTGCCGCCTTTGCACTGTTACAGGTATTTGTATTACCTGTCGATGTCTTGAAATATATTGGTTATAATACCTCAACGATCGTGCCGTACCTGACAGTAGACGAGAATCCTGAGTTTATTCGCATAAGTAGTACTTTGCGGGGTCCAAACCCACTGGGTGCATACGCCGGTATTGTGTTGGCGCTTCTTTGTGCAGCGTGGCTGCGAGGTTCGCGTGTAAAGATTCGTCGCCCAGCATTGTTGATCAGTGTGATTGTTATCGGAAGCTTTGTCGCATTGTGGGCAAGTTATTCACGCAGTGCGTTAGTTGGTGCATGTGTTGCAATTGGTATTGTCGCACTTGCAACGGTTGCTCGAAAGTTGCCACGAAGGGCATGGATTGCGCTGATCGTCGTTATTATGGCGCTTGGTGGAGGGTTGTTCGCTGCCAGGGATTCATATCTTGTCTCAAATGTATTGCTGCATGAAAACGAAGGCACAGGTGCTGAAGTCAGTTCGAATGATGGTCATATTGAATCACTCGAATATGGTGTTGATCGAATGGTACATCAACCCCTTGGTGGGGGTATTGGAAGTACAGGATCTGCGTCGCTGTATGGTGACAAACCTTTGATTATTGAAAACCAATACTTGTTTATCGCTCATGAAGCGGGCTGGTTGGGGCTCGCATTGTTCCTGGCGATTTCATATAAGGTATTGCGCCAGTTATGGCAACGACGCGCTGATTGGTTGGCACTAGGAGTATTCGCGAGTGGTATTAGCTTGGCATTGATCGGTATTTTGTTGCCGGTCTGGGTTGATGATACAGTAGCAATTATATGGTGGGGGTTGGCTGCGGTTGCCCTAGCAGCGAAAGGAGTTCAGAATGGCCGAAAGATCCACAAAACGACAAAAAGAACTGCTTGAATACGTTGACGCGTTCATTCAAGAACACGGATATGGTCCAAGTTATCGCGAAATTATGAATGCAATTGGCTATAAGTCAGTCTCGACTGTGGCAATTCATATTAATGGATTGATTGCGAAGGGTTTCCTTCGTAAAAGCGATAACTCTGCCAGGTCACTTGAGGTTATTACGACTAGTGCGACAACCGCTGCTACCTCGAGGGCGATTAGCCCTGCAAAAGAAAAGTGGCTGGTTGACGAAATTAACGATCGATTCACACGCTACGAACAGTTACCAAATCAGATGACACTCGATGAACTATATGTGTTGATTGGAACGCTCAAGATTCTGGGCTTGGACGGTGCGCATGAATCGACGAAGGCTCGACTCGCGAAATTAAAATAAGAGGCCGTGATGGCCTCTTATTTTATAGTGTGAAATCTATAGACACTTAGTGATGTTAGAAATCTTGAATGGCTTTGGTTGAACAGGTGAACCGTAGTCGCCAGTGATTTCGCCGACATGAACGTAGACGTAGCCGTCATTAGTGTTCTTTACAGGTGTAAGTCCAGTTGTAATAACTGAGCCTGCTTTAGCAGTTGTGGCAGGGGTACTTGCTGACACGTGACTACCTGATGTTCCAAGGTTTGCCCACACTGATACCTTTTGTGTTGAAGGGATTGCGCTTGTTGCAACACGGAAACGTGTCTTTAGCTTAGAGCCTTGCTTCACGACGGTTGTTTTACACGCATCCATAGTTCCAGAGAGGAGTACTTTTCCAGCCTGGTTTTTTACAGAGACATTTCCAACAGTTGTCCAGCCAGCTGCTGCGTTTGCTGGCGCACTCTGTAGTAGGGCTGTTCCTGCGACCGCAAGACCGACAAATGCGAGTGCACTCGCACCAATAATAAACTTCTTTAACATAATGATATCTCCGTTCGCTTAGGTGGTTTAAATACTATTATAACATTAATTAACTTTAAAAGCGAGTCTGTTTGACAACACATACTGTCTAAGGTTATTCTATATTCATAAGTTCCCGACAAAAAGTCGAAAAATAAAAACAGAAAGAAAAAGATGATTAAAACCCAGAGCCGTCTGAAGTACGCACTGTTCGCAACAGTATTTGTTGTGTCTACTATTGCGACACAATTTGTAAACGTTCCTTTCGCAAGTGCAGCAACCAAGACCTGGGATGGTGGCGGAAGCGACAATAACTGGAGTACTGCCGCAAACTGGAATGGCGATACGATCCCATCTAACGGTGATATCGTTACTTTCAATACAGCGACAGCGACCGGATACGAAACGACACACAACAACATCTCAAGCCTGTCACTTGGCGGTATTCTTTACACTGGTGCAACCGATGATGGTGGATACGCTATCGACGGTTCTGCAACATTAACACTTACTGGTGACGTCACAAGTACTGCTGCATATGACGGTAGCCCAGACATCCTCGAAATCGACCTTCCTATCGCACTTGGTGCGAATATTACTGTACGAAATGCAAGTTTTAACGGTGTTGGGAGAACTCTTCAAACAAACGGCTATACAATTAACGTTTCTGGTACTGCTGGATGTGTTGTTGTTGCAGCACTTGTAGGGGCTGGAACACTTCAGACTGCGAGTGGAAGCCAGAACATTGTCCTTCAAGACGGTGCGACATCTTACACAGGTAACATTGTTATTTCATCAGGAAAAGCATATGTGACTGGACCATCTGCACTCGGAACTTCAGCGGGTACAACGACTGTACAAGGTTCTGGTTCACTTAGCTTCTATTCAAACTCACCAACGAGCACTTGGGCTGAGCCACTTGTCCTGAGTGGATCAGGCGCAATCGGTATCCAACATGGATCATCTGATGGATGTGGTGGATCTGCTCCAACAGAGAAGTACACAGGTACATTCACTGGACCAGTCACACTTTTGAGCAACTTCCTCTTTAACGGTTCTGACAACATGAACATTACTGGAACGTACAACGCAAACGGACACACATTCACAACGGCAAGTGGTGCATCTGGAACACTTACAACACCTGAAGGAAGTTCAGTCGCCCCTGTCGAAGAAACAACATACGCTGACGAACAGCCTGGTACATCACTGAACGTGAGTGCGAACCAAACAGCTATTGTGACAGGTTCACGCGGGAACGTTGATGTGAGCCAAGGCGGAACAGTTAAGGGAACAGGAACTGTTGAAGCGCTGACTATCATTGGCGGAACAGTTGCTCCTGGACTTTCACCTGGAACACTTACTGTTCTTGAAAACCTTTACCTTAGCGACGGCTCAACATACGCTGCAGAACTTAAAACAACTGCAGATGGCGAGTACGACCAAATACGCGTCAGCGATCCATCACGAACAGGTTCAAGTGATGTGCAACTTGACGCAGGTGCCCTCCTCAACCTTTCACTCTACGAAGGATATAGCATTAACGAAGGTGACCAGTTTACTATCATCGACAACCTTCAAGCTGCAAACATTCCTATTAACGGCACATTTGCCGGACTCGACGAAGGATCACAATTTGTTGTCGAAGGAATTACATTCAGCATTTCATATGTTGGTGGTGACGGAAACGATGTAGTGATTACTGCCCTTAACGCTGGTACTGATCCAGATGCTCCAAACACTGGTGCTGCAAAGTTGCTTCTTGGTAACCCTGCACTCCTCGCTGGACTTGGTATAATTACAGCAGGACTTCTTGGTGCAATTGCACTACGACGCCGTAACGCAACACGATAGAACGAATTCATTAACAAGATAATAAGTGAGCGAGATCCAAGTGGTCTCGCTCACTGCAATAAAAAGCATGCAAGATATTACACCCTATAATCGATCACCTCAGAACCGTCGCCCGACGGTTTCTCCTCGTGATGCGCCCGCTCGGCGTGAAGCAGAGCAGCGTGTATTATACTCTCGATCAACAAAGGTGATTACCGACGTCATTGCTGCCACACCTGCAACTGCGACAGCACCGGCCGTTCCTGAAATTATCGAAACGGTTATGACCGAGACCGAAACGTACGCCCTTGAGCCAGTCGCGCCGATTCGATCAATCGAAACGTTATCACCTGATGCCAAGGCGCGAGCGATGGAGCGGGCTCTGGTGCACGCTCGAAAGTCTTTGAAATCAGAGCGTCGTAAGCAACGCGATATGAAACGATTTGGCCTGGTATTTGTGGCGAGCGTCTTCGTGCTTGTTACTGGCTATGTCAGTATCGACACTTGGATGACAAATCAACGAGTAAAAGCAGGCGAATCTTCACAGGTATCTGGATCTGCTTCAACCGCAACATCTGCGCTTGAAGGTCAGGACGAAACAAAGCCAAGCGCTGATAGCTTAAAGAACTACAACGTCGCACCAAGCCTTCCTAGGGCTATCTATATCAACAAGATTAATGTCACCGCAAAGATCCTTCCAATGAGTGTGAACGACAAGGGAGCTATCCAGGCGCCATTAAACATCCATGATGCCGGGTGGTACAACGGAAGTGTGAAACCTGGTGACATCGGTGCGATGTTTATTGATGGACACGCCTCTGGTCCAACTCGTGAAGGGTTATTTGCCTACCTCGACAAGTTGGTTGAAGGAGATGAGATTCAGATTGAAAAGGGTGACAACACCCGATTAACCTATAAGGTTGTGCATACTGAAGTTGCGCCTTTGGAAGGTCTTGATATGAAGAAGATGCTCCTCCCTTACGGCAATGTATCACGCGGGCTTAACCTGATGACCTGTACTGGTAAATGGTTAGAAGATCAAAAGACCTACGACCAACGCGTCCTCGTTTGGGCTGAGCAAGTCTAACATTGACTCTAGTACGGGGGTAAGGGTATAATATCATCTGTATTCCGACGTAGCTCAATGGTGGAGCAAGAAGCTGTTAACTTCGAGGTTGCTGGTTCGAGTCCAGCCGTCGGAGCCAAGAAAAGAAGACCTGTATGGTCTTTTTTTCTTGGCTACGCTGTTTTGATTGGAACCAGCAACTCGCCAGTGAAGCTGGCGATAGTTGCGGTTCGATAGCGAGGAGCAGCGAAAAAGTGTTTACATTTTTTCGTGTGACGAAGATATATCTTTAGATTGTCCAGCCTTCTCAGCCAAGTAAGTCGTCAGACTTTATGGTTTGGCGTTTTTTGTCCGAAGCTTGACCGAACGACCGGAGTATTTGCTGTGGAAAACACTGTTATGTGGAGTAGAGACTCTGATTTCACACAAGTTGTCGTAGCCAAAGACAACTTGTGTGTATCAATTACCCTTTTGGAGGATATGGATCGTTCCCGTAGGTATACTCAGTTTCAATCTGTCCGTTCGCTAGGTGGATAACGAGCTGGCTTGGCTGATTCGCAAGTGCATATGCTCGACCTTTTGCGACCGCGTTACTCTTGAGGGAGTGGTTTGTTAAAACTTTACCGGCGTGCTTTACTTGCCAGTCGTCGCCTGATGGAACGACGTGGAAAACCATGCGTGCCATATCAGCCCTGTACCTTGCGTGGGTCGCTACCGAAGCTATCTTTGCCTCGGATAACGCCGAACTTGTTGTGTTCGATGCGCTCAACACGGTTATTGGTAGCAATTTGCTTTGCGAGTGCCATTGCTTCGGGTTTGTTTGTAAAAGTTGCGGTTGAACGTTGTGCAAGCTCTCGCTTTACGGTCCAGTTCAACTTCCCATTACTGTGATTTGGTACGACGTGTACGTCTCTTTTTGGCTGCGTCATAGTGGTAGATACCTCCTTATGAACTCAATTAAATGTTTAATTGTGCTAGAATAAGGAGCGTATAAGGATGGCAAATCTTAGTACACTCAACACCGGTTCGCGCCGGTGTTCCTTGTTTTAAGGCATATTCAGGCTTCAAATGACAAACGATTTCTCGTTTTCTTACCCTAATCCTGCGAGGAATTAGCTACTTTTAATTCTACTGTTTTGTGAATCTATTTGCAATAGCATCAATATTAGTTTAAAGCATAAGCGAATAGCATAACAGATTGAGAAACAATTAAATAAATTCAAAATGATTAAAAAAGTGGCAATGGTGTGTATAAAAAGTGGACAATAGTGTTGACTATTACACACTAATAATGTAATATTAGAGCATAAATGATGAAGAAAGGTCAAGTATGAGTTTAGGCCAAGAAATCAAATTACTTCGCGAAAAAAAAGACTTCAGTAGAGTCCGTATAGCAGAGTATTTAGGCATGAGCCGCGCTACTTACGAGAAGGTTGAAGCAGGAGATAAAGACCTGACATTACCTGAGGCAAAAAAATTAAGTTCACTACTGGGTGTCTCTTTCAATGATCTTTTCGGAACAGCTGTCCATTCTAAGTCTGAAAACTATGACCCAAAGAGATACAAGGATATGATACGAAGATTCATCGCATGGGCTTCTGATGATTCCGACAAACGTATCACAAAAACAAAATTAGCAAAATTGTTATATCTTGCCGACTTCTCTTGGTTTTATGATAACTTAGAACCAATATCCGGCCTTGAATATAGGCGTGATCCTCAAGGGCCAGTTCCCGACGAGTTCTTTAGAGTTATAGACCAGATGTACGATACCGGGGAGATAGGTATTAAATTCAGTGGTAAGGCTATGATGATTAGCTTGAATGATCCACTAGATGAATCTGAACAATCCAAGCTTAACGAAAAACAGATAAACAGAATAAAGAAGATAGCATCCGAATGGAAGACGGCTCGTACAGACGCGATAGTGCGATATACTCACGATCAACTTCCCTGGAGGTTATGCGACGAGAGCGAGCCTATTCCTTATGAATTAATCCTGCAAGAAGATCCCGATAATGTCTACAAACGACTCGTATCAAGTCCAAGTAACTAGTTTTGCCGAAACTCATTACCTCAAAGCATTCGCAAAGCGATATAAAGGATCCCAGTGGGATTTCACGCTGCGATCTATATTATTGGACTTGTCAAAAATCGATGAGTTTATAAAGACTGACAAGATTGAAACGATACATGTCTCTGGTCAAAATCTAATTGTTAAACAATATTTTCGTATAGCACTTACAAAAGACTCCGCAAAAGCGTCGGGTTATCGATTGATAGCTCATGTAGACAAGCTAAGCAGGTCCATAGACATCTTACTGATGTATTCAAAAAATGAGATATGTGCGCCGCATGAAACAACAAAGTGGAGGGAACTAATTAAAGCTAATCACAAAGATGTTGCTGAAAGATTCGGGCTGTAAATGGACTTTTAATAAAATATTGAATCGCGAGACGTGCCTCGATCAACGCGATAACAGACATGAGTGAAGCTGATGCGATTAAACATCTCGTAAAGAAGTATCGTTGCGCATCTGTCCCTGCATTCATAGTAAGCCGAAGAATCCGAGCATAGGTAGGGAGCCTTGGCGTCCAGGTAAGGGTGGTATTCCGTTGAAGTTGCGTAGCAGTATGCCTTTTGATGAGTCAAAACTATTAGAGTACAACTCCGGAGAATTTTCCAGCATGCACCCATGCTACCAGGTATTTTTTGCTATCATAGTGCTATGCCAGAGTTAAATACCGAAATCATACAAGTTGATGACACCCTCACCCTTGAACAGCTGAGGATTGAAGACGCAGATCGTTTATTTGCGTTAACCGATAAAGACAGAGAGTACCTGTCAGAGTTCCTGCCATGGCCAAAGTTTACGAAAACCGTTTCTGACTCTCGGGGGTTCATTGAATTGATGCTACAGAGACGCAAAGACAACAAAGAGTACGGGTATGGTATTAAATATGACGGGAGTGTCATCGGCCATATCAGTCTCATGCACATTGCCGAAGAGCGGCCAGAGATCGGGTACTGGATCGCATCTGAATACAACGGCAGGGGAATAACATCAAAAGCCTCAGCGGCACTTACGCACTTTGCTTTATCTACAATGGAAATTCCTCGCCTGGTTATTCGTGCTGAACCTGAAAATATAGGGAGTAATAAAATTGCAGAGAAAATTGGGTACACACTCGTAGGTCAAGAACATGAGGACGGTAAGACTTTGAATATTTGGAGTATTGGTAGTTGATCGAGAGCGCAATTATATAACGAATGTTACAAGCGTATCGTTTTTGTTGATCCAAACAATCCACCGTCAATAACCACTGTTGCCGGCGACTGATCACTTGGTACATCGTAGATAATATCACCAGTAATACTAATTCCTGGGTTCATAGATTCAACCAGGGGACTACCGTAAAGGTATTTTGCTGCATTTGATGTCGCGCCGCTATCATAAGACCATTGTTGGCCTTTACTGTTATAAAGGTATTGATCCCATATTGAGATACTATCTTTGTAATCACCGATATTCTGAACTGTCATGTTGAGCCTACAGAACTTACCCAGGGCTGTTGAGTAGTAACGGATGACGCCACCGTATACCCAGCTAATTGTTGTTTCGCCACAGTTGACTGAGTTGACACGAAACGCAAAGTTACCGCTTGTGACTGTTTCGCCTATCTTAGGTTGAGCGGGAACTGCAGGGGTAGTAACAGGAGCTTTCTTGATCTCTGGTGCACTTTCTTTTGCAACTTCCTTCTTCTTGTCACCACCGGTTAATCTACACCACCAATTGCAGTTTGATTTTGCCTCCTTGGTTACTTTCGCTTCTTTTGCTGCCTTATCTTTCGCGATTTGTTTGTCGAGTGCTGCTTTCTCTCTCGCAGCTTGCTTATCTGCGGCTGTTTTTTCCTTCGCAGCTTTTTTGTCTGCAGCGGATTGATCTTTTGCTGCTTGTTTGTCCGCAGCTGCCTCTTCTTTTGCGGCTTGTGCTTCAGCTTTGGCTTTCTCTTCGGCATCTTTGGCTTCTTTTTTGGCAAGTTCTTCTTTGACTTGTTGTTCAAGTCGCTTTTTCTCGGCAGCCAAGCGAGCTTCTAACTCTGCTTTAGATGCCCTGTGTATAATCACGTTTTCTGAGCTGTTACCATTCTCATTTGTAGCGACAACACTAAAGACAGTATCACCCTCTTCAAGGATGACCTTATGTGCAAAACCGGAATCTGTCGCGATTGTAACGGGCTTGTCGTTAATAGTAAGAGAACGTACGTCTTTCATGCTCGAAACAGTACCGGTAATAACGTATTCGGCAACATCTGTACTGATTTTATTATCTTTTGCATTAGTGAAGGTGATGGTGGGCGGTGAGTTGTAGGTGCCAATAAATACAAATGCCCAAAAGAATGTAAGGATTGCAGTGACGATCCATTTTGTTTTTTTAGTCCAGCTAGGAAACTTCCACATCAAGAACAGGCCTAAGGGTAGCAAAAAGATAAGTGCGAGAATAATTACAGGTTTTGTCGCGTACCAACGTGTACGAATTTTGTGTGGTTTTTCAGGGATTTGTTTTTGCTTTGGCATGGTACTCCTTAAAACGTAAGTACCTATATGATAGCACGGAGCTTTTTGCACCCTACAATTAAATAAGCCCCCGTGAGCCCCTTCCGTAAAAAAACAGGAAAGGGCTCACAAGGAGCATGAATTTGCTCAGCCAGTACGGCGGGTGTATCTACCACCTGTTCCGGCGGGTCTCCCGCGATTGGCTAAGCCACCAGGCCAGTTGATTTCGCCGACAGACGAATCGAAGGCATTGGCAATTGCTGTGGCTGAAGTAGTGTTCAGCCGGGCATTTTCGTTACTACGCACCGCACGTCGTACGGTGGATTCACTTATGCCACTCTTCTCAGCGAGACCGCTGACGCTGAGGCTTGCCTCATTCATCAGCTGTGTCACGCCGCGTTTTAGTGCCACTAGGCACTCCTTTCGGATACGTGTATCGGAAGTGATACATTACATACTTAAACATTTTTTTGTTGTATTTGCAACCTAGTGGGTGTTTCACCCTCCTTTGTTACAATTAACACATGTCACAGAAACTCATCATCATTCGCGGAAATTCGGGGAGCGGTAAGTCTACTGTTGCACATCGTGTTCGTGAAGAATTGGGTGATAAAGTTATGTTCTTACAACAAGATGTACTTCGGCGAGACATCTTGAAAGTGAAAGACAAAGAAGGCAATCCTGTTATTGGGCTTATTGAACAACTAGCTATGTACGGCAAAAAGAATGGATATGACGTACTGATAGAAGGAATTCTTTCTTATAACAAATACGGAGAGATGCTCAGAGGCTTGGTTGCTGAGTTCGATGAGTCGTATGTGTATTACTTAGATATTCCATTCGAGGAAACGCTTCGTCGACATAACGCACGCAGCAAAAATAATGATTTTGGTGAAGCTGAAATGAAAGAGTGGTGGAGGGATAAAGATTTTTTGGATGTGAATGGTGAAATGATCCTTGGTGAAAGCTTGTCTGAAGACGAATTAGTGAAAACTATAGTGAAAGACGTGGCTGCTGATCTACGACGCCTGTGAATGATAAGCGGCTAATCTACCGAGCGCTCTTGCGTGACCTTTTGATAGCATGTGAAGTGCTTTTTGACGTTCGGCTCCTGTAATTAAACTATTCGGTAAAAACAGTCCCATTTTATGAATTCGGTATTGCTGGGTATATTTTTCGTCGAGCTTATGTTGTTTTTCGCCGATCGTCGCGTGGTTTCCGCCTGCATTGTCTATAAAATCGGCAAGTTTTAAGACGCGACCTTTTTGAGATCTCAAAACTAACTCTCGAGTATGTGTAGTGTACACCTCAAGTTTGTTTTGCCCCGGGAGTACTAAAGGATTTGTTACAGATTCTATGATCTCAACTACCTCTTCGTTGGTTAAGAGGGCGAGTGCTTGTCTACCTAAAGTTCGAGCACTATCCCTTGTGTCGGGTTTTTCACCAGTAAGAGCAAGTACTAAATCTCGTGGATGGTCTTCAAAAGTATCGTGCAAAGGTGCTGCTGCAATAAGGTTTGGATCACGGATTCCAAAATCCTCAATTAAATGAAGCATTACGCGCATCAGGTGGTCCGTATAATGTCCATTTGTGCGGTAGTCATCTGAATGGAGAGCTAGCCCCAGTTGAAGGCTTAGGTGTATGAGTTCGTTGTCTAAGAGACCATTTCTTTCAAGTGTGTCGATCGTTCTTGTATAAAGCCCTATGGTTCCAAAATCCTCAGTTACTTTTCCTAAAGACAAACCCCTGACATGGTCAGGGGTGATAAATTCGGGATTTATTTTGTTTTTTTGGTTACCTAAAACAATGGGCGTCTCCATAACTTATTTTAGCTCTGTATTGGGATTTTTGTCAACAAGAATAAGATCGCTGCTAATTAACCCAATCAAACCAAGCACCATTCTCTGTAAAGGCGGTATAGGTAACAGTCGAAGTTGTGCCCGGAACACCACTGTCTAAACATAGTTGGGGGGCAGTTGCGGACCCGGTATATGTGCTCGTCTGTCCAGTAGATGACAAGTATTTCGTAAGCGTGCTTGTTTTTACTCTGGCAACAATACTAAAAACACTTCCCGTGCTATCAACGCAGTAGAATATGGTGGCGCCGGTTGGGTTCACTCCGTAGGTCTGTTTATTTACCTTAATGCCGAGTTCTTTTAATTTCGTCGACGACGGGTATTGCCCGTCATCTAGTTTGTAAATCTCTACCTGTTTAGCAATGTTTCGCATGTCGTGTTTGACCGAAGTTTCTTGTGCCTTTGAAGTAATGCCGTTGTAGGACACGATAATAATGACTGCCAAAATACCGACAACAACAATGACAATAAGGAGTTCGACGATGGTAAATCCTGTTTGTTTTTGGTCGGTGAGAGTCATGTATGTAGTATACCGAAAAAGCATAAGTTATAATGACATCATCATGAAAATATTCATCATCTGCAGCAAAGCATTTTACGGTACAATTCCGCCAATCAAAGAAGCCCTCGAGAAGACTGGTCACGAAATAACACTCCCTAACTCATATGACGATCCGGATGCAGAATCTAAATACTACGAACTGGGCGCGAAAGAACACGCCGTATGGAAGGCGAGTATGATCAAGCACAGCGAAGATGTAATTAATAGCATCGATGCGGTACTTGTGCTGAACTTTGAAAAGAATGGCCAACAAAACTATATTGGCGGTGCTACGTTCCTTGAGATGTATGACGCATTCCGTCTAGGAAAGAAGCTTTATATCTATAACGATGTTCCGGACGGCATGTTGAAAGATGAGATTGTAGGATTTAGTCCGATTATTTTGAATGAAAAACTCGCAAAAATTATGTAGCTGTGACAAACGCGTTTAAGCTATTTTCTGTTCAAGAACCTTTTGTTTTACACCTGCTGCCAATAGGGCATTGTAATTCTTTTTGGTAGATTGTGCATCAAGACGATCCAAGTAGCGATTAATAGGAAGACCACCTTTTAGGAGTTCACCTAATCGTTCACTAAAGTCTGAGTCGTCTAGTTCATTCGCTATCTTATTCACATTTACTTTCGCACCAATAGCTTGCAGTGTTGTAAGAAGATAAGCTTTGGTATTTGCATCTTGTTGATTAATTAATCGTGCAACACCAGGGCTAGTAAGTTTTGCACCAGCAGCGGCAAAATATTCGAAACTTCGCAGGACATCGCTGTGTGGGTTTTCTTTGTAGAAACGAAGTACTTCGTCGGGATCGGCGCCTGTAATAAGGAGGTTTTTAATGTTCTGTGACTCTAAAACGGCTTCACTTTGCTTTAAGTCTTCGAGTAATTGAACGCCATCAACAGTAATGCCGTTTTGCTGCAATACTTCGACGTTGTATAAACGATCACTCGCATTCAAACCATCAACGATTGACTGAAAATCAATGTCGGGAGCAGCGTCCTTAAAATGATGAATATTCAAAAGAATCGCATTCGCTTGTCCGCTCGATATAAGTTCATCTATAAATTGAGGCACATCGATCTTTGCGCCATTTTTGATGAGTTTATCAACATACAGCGCTTTGTCGTTGGTGCTTAAATTGTCCGCTATTTCTTGGATGTCGACATCGACGCCTAGTTCTATGAGTTTTTCAAAAGAACGGATCTTTAAATAGTTATCAAGATTGTCTGCCAGAAGTTGTGGACTCACTCCTTTTTCGACAAGGCTATCGAACTCATTAAACAAATACCCTTCGTACATTTTTGGAATTATTTTAACGGGGTCGCCACCAGCTTCAATAAGCTTACCGAGAAACGCATCATAGCCGTATTTTTGTTCTAATTTATCATGATCGACTTTTGTGAAAAGATAATCAGGACTGACGCCGTTATTTAGAAATGCATTTACGTTACTGATAATATTATCGTGGTCATCACCTATGACATCAATAACCGCCTCAGGGTGGGCACCTCTATCAAGAATATCTGATATGGAATTGCTATAAAGGTATTGAGCAGGTTTTTCTTGCCAATCGGATAATGTTTGATCGGTTAGATCGGCTACATAATCGAGTTCGTGCGGCGCGTAGTTTGGGTTATGAATCCCTAGGCGCTGGAGTGTGGATGCTGCAAGATCAACACGAGGGCTTTCATGAGGGATTTCTACAACTTCAGGCTGGGCATCATTTAAATAATCATAATCAAGATAATCAGTAAGAATATCAAGAGTTGGGAAGTCATCGAAGTGATCGTAATTTGATGATGATATGTTATCTGCTGGTGAAGACATTTTTACTCTTTTTTGTTTCTTATGATGTTATACACATAATAGCACATTATTGATTAATTGTAAATATGATTATGTTTAGTGATACATTGTAAGCTATTTGTGCAATCAGGTATAATGAAAACCAGTAACTATGGCAAAATACACTCGCATTAAGTCGTATAGTCCTAACCGAACCCCTAAGGTGGTTAAAAAACCTACCAAAAAACATGGACCGGTGCCTGCTTTCTTTATCGCTCGTTGGAAGTGGTTTAAGGCACTCAGTAAACCCAAAAAAGCTGCTGTCATTGGTGGTCCAATTTTGGCATTTCTTATCCTGACGCCTATTTTCACGTATCTCTACTATGCGAGTGCTATCTCTAATCCGGATAGGCTTATGAACTACAGCAACACCGGAGTTGTGCTGCTTGATAAGCGTGGCGAGGCTTTTTATAGTTTTGGTACTGCTGATCGGGGTGAACGATTGCCGCTTGATCAGATATCTGACTATACCGAAAAGGCGCTTATTTCAGCAGAAGATAAGAACTTCTATAAACATGGCGGCTTTTCGCTTATTAGTATCGTGGGTGCGCTGTATGCAAACCTTTTGAGTGGTGATGGAACTGCCTATGGTGGATCAACATTAACGCAGCAGCTAGCGAAAAACACACTCCTTTCAAGTAACCAGACGTACCTTCGAAAATACCAAGAACTGACAATCGCACTCGCGATTGAGCAAACGTATAGCAAAGATGAAATCCTGGATCTGTATTTGAACTCTGTCTACTACGGTGAAGGTGCTTTTGGTATCGCATCTGCTGCTGAAACATACTTCGGTAAATCTGCGGCTGACCTGGATCTTGCAGAGAGCACGATGCTGATTGGATTATTGCCAGCACCGTCAGCGTACTCACCAATATCTGGTAATCCAGAGTATGCAAAAGAACGTCAGGCAACTGTACTGAGTCGAATGACGGACAACCAGGCAATTACACAGGCCGAAGCTGATGCCGCCAAAGCTAAAGTGCTGGCATATGCAGAGCAAGGCGATGGAGTAAATGGTGAGGCGCCTCACTTTGCTGAAATGGTACTCGATGAACTGTATAAAGAATATGGTGAAGAGCGCGTGACTCGTTCTGGCTTCCGTGTCACAACGACACTCGATTCAACACTGCAAAAGGCGGCGAGTGATGCTGTTGATACGCAAATAGGGTTTATTCAGCGTAATGGCGGTTCAAATGCTGCAGTTGTCGCAATCGATCCAACGACAGGTGAGATCCGTGCATTAGTGGGAAGTGCTGACTATAACAATACAGATTTCGGTAAGGTGAATATGGCTATTACCGCAAGGCAGCCTGGCTCAAGTCTTAAGCCCTTGTATTACACCGAAGCAATGCATCGCAATATTATTACTCCCGGAACAATCCTGAAAGATGAGCCGACTGATTTTGGTGGTGGATATCGACCTTTGAATGCAGATCGAAAGTTTAGGGGCAATGTTTCTGTACGCGGCGCTATTTCGCAATCACTTAACATTCCGTCGGTTGAGGTGATGCAAAAGCTTGGAGTCAGTACGTCAGTTGATGCGTTGCAGCGTCTGGGTATTAGCACGATTAATGACAAGAACGATTATGGCCTTTCATTAGCGCTTGGTTCAGCTGAAGCAAAGCTGACCGATATGACAAATGCCTACGCAACCTTCGCAAATAGCGGTGGTAAATTTGATCCAACAACGATTACAAAAATTGATGATAAGTTTGAAAAAGAAGTATTCAAGAAGAGTACAAAGTCTGCCGACAAGGTTATGGGCGAAAATGCATCGTTCCTTATCTCTGATATTTTGAATGACGAGAGTGCACGCGCACCGATATTTGGAAGCAGCTTGAATACGAATGGCTATGATGTCGCAGTAAAGACTGGAACAACTGATGAAGCGCGTGATGCATGGACGATTGGGTATGCAAAGCAGTTGGCAGTTGGTGTATGGGTAGGCAATAACGATAACACGCCGATGAACAACGGTGGTTCAAGTATGGCTGGTCCAATTTGGCGCAGCACGATCTTGGCCGGATTAAAGGGGCAAGCGAACCAACCATTTACTGCACCGTCGGGTGTTGAGCGATTAACGATATGTCGTAGTAACGGACTTCGTGCTGTTGGTGGCGGAACTGATGGAACGTATCAAGAATACTTTATTAGGGGATCAACTCCTGTTGGAACTTGTGATGTACCGAAGCCGCCAGAAGATGCTGATAAAGACGGTGTGATAGATGCGGATGATAAGTGTGCGAATACGCCGGCGGGTACCGTCGTTGATGCGACAGGTTGTGAAGTTGAAGAAGAGGATCCGGTGATTATTGATACTGACGGTGATGGGGTAGCGGATGATAAAGACACATGTCCTAATACGCCAGCCGGTAGTATTGTTGACGCAACAGGCTGTATTGTGACGACTGGAACCGGCGGAACAACTCCTACACAACCACGTGCTACAACGACTCGGTAAGGTAAAGCAAACTCTCAGGCGTTATTTGGTATGATGAAAGTATGAATAATACGCCCGCAAAGATCACTCCAAATCTATGGTTCGATGGAAACGCAAAAGAAGCTGTCGACTTTTATCTCTCGGTATTTATTGGTAGCGAAATTCTGAATACTTCATACTACCCGACAGAAGGCCTGCTCGATTTTCAAAAAGACATGGCTGGTAAAGAACTGGTTATTGATTTCGCATTAAATGGTCAACGCTTTACTGCAATTAATGCAGGACCCGAATTTAAATTTAATGAATCAATTTCATTTGTCGTAGCGTGTAAAGACCAGGAAGAGATCGACTATTACTGGAGTAAGCTATCAACCGTACCTGAATCTGAGCAGTGTGGATGGTGTAAAGACCAATACGGTCTTAGTTGGCAAATTGTCCCTGCAAATATGGGTGAACTTATGCAAAAGCCCGATGCTTACGCACACATGATGCAAATGAAAAAGTTAATTATTGCAGACTTCTAGCGTACTTATCTAGATACGAAACATATACAAACGACCTCGCTCACGCTATACTCAAGCATAAGAATAATGCATGGGGTGTGTTAAATGATTCAACTGCGAGTGTCACGTACAAAAAGTTATATATTTATGGCAAGCGCATTAGTGCTGCTTGCTTTGGCTGCAATTATACCGCAATTATATGCGGTGAGGACTGATGCAGCTGGCGAAACATTCTCTGGAAGTAACTCAATTAATAGTCAGGTGTATGTTGGTAAGAAACTAACAGGACTACAGGTCAATGCAACAGGTAACCCTACGCTACCAGTGAATATCCGTGTCTCTAACGGTACTCTATGGGCACAACCTACTGCTGGAGTAACAATTACATCCGGCTCTGCTGGAAAAGCCCTGACACTGACTGGACCTAAAAATGATGTAAACACAGCGCTTGCGACTGTGACGTATACTGCAAAATCAGCAGGAAGCGATACCGTTGAGGTTTCACTTGTCGAAGAAGGAATTGTCTTTTATCCGGGCAATAATCACTTGTACGAATTTGTTCCTGATAGTGAACTTGATTGGGATGGCGCTAAAATCGCTGCTGCTGCTCGAACCAAGGCCGGTTTAACTGGATACCTTGCAACAATTACATCTGCCGAAGAAAACGAATTTGTGACAGCACGTTTGAACGGTGCCGGATGGATGGGTGGAAGTGACGCCGAAACTGAAGATGACTGGAAATGGGTAACTGGTCCAGAGACTGGTACTTCGTTCTGGTCGGGTGGAACTGGCGGAAGTTCTGTTGACGGTGAATACGCAAACTGGGCACCAGGCGACGAGCCAAACAATGCTGGTGATGAAGATTGTACACAATTCCTATCAGGTGGAACTGGACTTTGGAATGATTTGCCGTGTTCTGGTGCAACTATTGATGGATACGTGGTGGAATATGGCGCAAACGGACAGGTTTCAACCGTTGCAACGAAGAATATCGCTGTAACAACCTCATTATTTGCATATGATGACGGTGACGGAAGCGTCGGTGATCCGTATCAGATAACCGATTGTCAGCGATTCCAAGCTATGAACCAGGACCTTGATGCACACTATGTTTTGACTGGAAATATTGATTGTACCGAGACAGTAAGTTGGGATGGTGGCCGTGGATTTACACCTGTTGGGTTAGGTGATGTGAATGATTCTGGTAATAATGCGCCATTCACAGGATCACTTGATGGTAATGGATTTACTGTTGATAACGTGACTATTTTGCGAGCGGATGACGATCAATACACGGGTCCGTACGATGATGATAGTACTGATGAAGGATATGTTGGGTTATTTGGGTACACTCAAAACGCAACCATCCAAGATCTTAATGTCACAAATTCTATTGTGAAAGGGTACACATATGTTGGTGGCCTGATTGGATCGATGAACGGTGGAACACTCAGCGGCTCGACATTTAATATTGGTACAAGTAACAATAGTTGTAATCCTGGTGACTGTGTATGGGCACGCTACGGTGAAGTAGGTGGTGGACTTGTCGGACAATTAACCGACGGAGCGATTACTGATTCTCGCAGTGCTGGGCCGGTAAAGGGAAGTGGTATTATCATCGGTGGACTTGTGGGCCTTATGGAAGGCGGCTCAATCGAGAATTCCTCAACAACCTCACACGTCGATGGTGGAAACGCAATTGGTGGCGCAATTGGCATGATGAATGGCGGTACTGCACACAGGGTATTTGCAACTGGAGATGTCGAGTCCCTCTCAGTAGAAAATTACAAACATGGTACGAATGGTGGTGGCTTCGTCGGCACACTAGAGGGTGGAGTGATTACTGAATCATATGCAACCGGTGATGTGCACGTTGATGTCAGGGCTGGTGGTGGCTTCGTGGGAACAATGTATAGTCATCCCGCAAATAGCATTACCGACTCTTATGCAACCGGTGACGTTTCATCAAATAGTTATGGGTATAGTATCGGTGGATTCGTTGGTGAGTTCTACGAAGGTGTAATCAGTAAGGCATATGCAAGTGGTGCGGTCGGTGCGGAAGATCCTTCAAGCGGAAGCTTTGCTGGAAAATTATTTAACGTTACAGAAATCAATAGCTCGTTTGGAGTAGGTGCTGTAAATGGCGGAAGCGGATTTATTGGAGAGTTGCAAAACAACCCTCAACTAGGGAGCAACTACTATGATGTCAATACAACGACAAAAAACACCTGTACATCGAGTGGTGTAACGACCGATGCTGAGTGTCTAGCTATTGATCGGCTCGATTACTTTGTAAACTATCTCAACCGGCCATTTACACACAGTAACAAGACGACATGGAACAATACAGATGTGTGGTACTTTGATGGAGCGAACTTGCCGGTGCTTCGTATGGGAACAAATAGTACTCCTTCCGTAGGACCAGCTGATGGCGACGAAGATGGTATCGATTCTATTGTTGAAGATGCGGCACCTAATAACGGTGACGGGAATAATGATGGTATTCAGGATAGCGAACAGGCGTCTGTTGCAAGTTTCGTGAATCCTGTCACGGGAAAATATGTCGTACTTGAAGTAGAGGATAGCTGTAGTATTACAAGCATTGCATCCGTTACAGAGGTTTCAACAGGCAAAGCAGATAATGGATTTAGTTACCCTGCTGGATTGCTTGATTTTACAATCGACTGCGGCACTCCGGGCTTTACGGCTACGGTGAAGCAGTATTATTACGACCTCTCTGGTACTGGATTTGTAGTTCGAAAACTTAATCGAACAACTGGCGTGTACCAAACGTTGTCAGATGCGACGATTACTAACGGCAACCCTGTTATCGTTTCTTACGAAATAAAAGATGGTGGTGCGTTAGACGATGATGGTGTTGAGAATGGCATTATTGTTGACCCTGCAGGACTTGCATTAGCTGCTTCTGTAGCTGGTGCTCCAAACACGGGTGTGCAGCAGGCAGTTACAACGAATAGCTTGATGATGATGGCTATCATCGGCATAGGTGTTATCATTACGAGTGCTGCCGTTGCTACTGTAGTGACTCGTCGACGCTAAATAAATACAGGAAAACATAATGCTCAAATATTATTACAGATCAATTCGCTCGGATAAATTAGAAGAACGAGAGAAATTTCAAAAAGGTGTTTGGGTACACGCAGAGAATCCTTCAAAGGATGAGATAGCTACACTTATTAATACCCATGGTCTTGATGAAGGTCTTGTAAAGGATGCATTAGATGAAGACGAGATGCCTCGTCTAGAGCGTGATGGGGAATTAGTCTATATCTATGTTAGGGCTGCTATTGCGCTGCCTGAAGGTGCTTTTGATACACTCCCACTCTTGATTGTGTATGGCCCTGAAAGCATTGTGACGATTACGTTAAAAAAGCTTCCGCATTTTGCACCCTTCTTTGGCGGCAAATACGAGTTTGCAACAACACAGCGAACGCGTCTGATGCTTCAGATTCTACATCAGATCGCAGAGCAATATGACAAATATATTACCGTGACAAGTAAGCAAATTAAATCGATTCGTAACCGATTGCGTGGACACGAAATTCGTAACAAAGATTTTGTTGATTTTGTAACGATTGAAGACGAAATTAATGAATTCTTGGCGGCACTTTTGCCGGCAGCGGCAACGCTTCGTCGATTGAAACTAGGGCGTAGTATCGAGCTTCACGAAGATGACCGTGACGTCATTGAAGACCTTGAATTGAGTATTACGCAATCTGTAGAAACATGTCGTTCAAATACGAAGTCGATTATCAATATTCGCCAAGCCTATAGCTCAATCAGCTCTAACAATTTGAACCGATCAATTAAGATTCTTACAATCGCAACGGTCATGATTTCACTCCCGAACATATTCTTTAGTATGTACGGCATGAACATATCGTTACCATTTGCGCATGTAGAGTGGGCTTTCTTCGGACTTATCGGAGTTGTTGCAGGGGTTCTCCTGTTAGCTTACGTACTGCTTAAACGAAAACGTGTTATTTAAATTTCGTGTCCATACAAAAAAGGATCTTCACTACGAAGATCCTTTTTATTTTCAGCGTAAAACTACGCTTTATTAAATGGCCATACCCATTCACGTACTTCAGGCATATCTTCACCATGTTTGATGATGTAATGTTTGTGTTCGACGAGCTTCTTTTGCATGTCTTCGTACAATGATTGCGCATCAGCATCTTCGCTTAAGTGTGCTCGTTCAATAACGTCCATTACGAGGTGGAAGCGGTCGAGTTCGTTTACAACGGTCATGTCAAAAGCGGTTGTAATCGTACCTTCTTCTTTATAGCCACGAACGTGCAGGTGTTGGTTCGCACGACGGTACACGAGGCGGTGGATGAGCCATGGGTATCCGTGGAAGGCAAAGATAATAGGCTTGTCAGTTGTGAACAGCGCATTGTAGTCAATATCGCTAAGTCCGTGTGGGTGTTCAGTATCAGGCTGCAAACGCATGAGATCGACGATGTTGATCACACGAATCTTCAAGGTAGGGAGGCGTTCTCGCAGGATCGCAACAGCAGCCATCATTTCAAGTGTTGGTACGTCACCTGCTGCAACCATAACAACGTCCGGGTCTAAACCATTATCTGTCGAAGCCCAGTCCCATACACCGAGTCCTTTTGTACAGTGTTCGACGGCCTGCGCCATAGTCAGCCATTGTGGTGATTCGTGCTTACCTGTAATCGCAAGGTTGATGTAGCCACGACTGCGCAGCATGTGGTCCATAACGCTTAATGTTGTGTTTGCGTCTGGTGGGAGGTAGACACGTGCAACGTCGGCTTTTTTATTGATGATGTGATCAATAAAGCCTGGATCTTGGTGGGTGAATCCATTGTGGTCTTGGCGCCATACGTGTGACGTGAGCAGGTAGTTCAAAGAGGCGATAGGTTCACGCCATGCGAGTTCGTTCGACATCTTCATCCACTTTGCGTGTTGACTGACCATTGAGTCGATAATACGAATGAAGGCTTCGTAGCTGTGTAAGATTCCGTGGCGTCCAGTCAATAGATATCCTTCGAGCCATCCCTGTGCTTGGTGTTCACTCAGCATAGCGTCCAGAACCCTACCGTCTTGGGCGAGGAAGTCATCGCCGTCTTGGATACGAGCGTTCCATTGACGACTACTTGCTTCAAAGACTGCTTCAAGTCGGTTCGACATTGTTTCGTCTGGTGCAAAGATACGGAAGTTGCGTGTGCCTTGGTTAAGTTTTTCAATGTCACGTAACCATGGGCCTAATGCATGCGTATTTCCTGCATTCACGATGCTTGGATATTCAACGTTTACTTCGTAGTCACGGAAATTAGGTAGCTGCAGTTCGCGAAGCAACTTTCCACCGTTTGCGTGGACATTTGCGCCCATGCGACGCGCACCGGTTGGCGCGAGTTCTGCGAGGTCAGCATTCAATTTACCAGACTCATCAAACAGTTCTTCTGGACGGTAGCTGCGAAGCCATGACTCAAGCGCTCCGAGGTTATCGGTGTGTGCCGCATCAATCGCAAGAGGTACTTGGTGTGAACGGAATGAGTCTTCGTTAGGAAGTCCGTTTACTTCTTTTGGACCAGTCCAGCCCTTTGGTGAACGTAGGATGATCATTGGCCAACGTGGACGAACGGTGTTGCCGTGTTCACGAGCTTGAGTCTGAATGTGTTTGATCTCTGCGATAACTGTATCGAGTGTTTCAGCCATCTTGCCGTGCATGAATTCAGCGCCATCACCTTCGACGAAGTATGGTTCCCAGCCGTAGCCACGGAATAGTTGTTCAAGCTCTTCGTGTTCGATGCGTGAAAGAATTGTCGGGTTACTAATCTTGTATCCGTTCAAGTGAAGGATAGGGAGGACCGCACCGTCAGTTTTTGGGTTCAAGAATTTGTTTGAGTGCCATGCAGTTGCAAGAGGTCCTGTTTCTGCTTCACCGTCACCAACAACACAAGCTGTAATAAGGTCAGGGTTATCAAAGACCGCACCAAACGCGTGACTGAGTGAGTACCCTAATTCGCCACCTTCGTGCATTGATCCTGGAACCTGTGGTGAGACGTGACTTGAAAGTCCACCTGGCCATGAGAACTTGCGGAATAATGTTGTCATACCCTCTTCTGTTTGTGGCATGTCGGGGTAGATTTCGCTCCAGGTACCTTCAAGGTAGGTATTCGCCATTAGCGCAGGACCACCATGGCCTGGACCAGCGATGTACACCATGTCGAGGTCGTTTTGTTTAATGACGCGGTTTAGGTGTACGTAGATAAAGTTTTGACCTGGTGTGGTTCCCCAGTGTCCAAGAAGCATCTTCTTTACATCACCGATTTCAAGTGGGCGACGAAGTAGCGCGTTGTTACGAAGATAAATCTGTCCAACAGCAAGGTAGTTACTGGCACGCCAGTATGCGTCCATTTTGTGTAGTAAATCTGGTGAGATTGTCGAGTTTTCCATTATGCTTCCTTATCTAAAATTTCTATTGTTTGTGTCACGATTGCGTAATCTTCACGAGCGGGGATAACGTGCACTCCTACCGTCGATCTATCACTAGAGATAAGACGCGCACCTTCAGAGTTGCGCACATCATCGATAGTGATACCAAGAAATTCCAATCCTTCACAGACACGGGCACGAATTTCTGCTGATCGTTCGCCGATTCCACCGCTGAAAATAATACTATCTACACCACCAAGGGCTGCGGCATAGGCACCAATTTGCTTTTTGATCTTGTAGCTAAAGAGTTCGATTGCTAATTTGCCTTTTGGATTCTCTTCTTGCGTGTCGATCAATACGTGCATGTCGGCAGTTGTTTCTGAAACACCAAGTAGCCCCGATTTATTGGTGAATAGATCACTTAATTCGGCTGGGGTCATGCCTTTTTGCGTTTCCAAGTAAGTGAGGATGCCTGGCTCAAGATCGCCACTGCGTGTACTCATCATGATTCCAGATACGGGGGTGAATCCCATAGACATATCAACAGGTTGGCCATCTTTTACTGCAGCAACACTTGCGCCACTTCCTAGGTGTGCCAGAATAACTCGGCCATGAGCCGCGACTTCACCTTCGTGTTCTTTGAAGCTTGCGAGCAGAGAGGTGTACGAAAGTCCGTGGAACCCATAGCGACGAATACCGGCTTCTTTTTGAAGTGTGAGGGGGATAGGAAGTGTCTTTGCGACATCTGGAATGTTGTGAAAGAAACTTGTGTCGAAGCAGGCAACTTGATGCGCGTGCGGATAAATTTCAAGAAAGGCGTTAATCGAGGCGAGCGTTCCCGGCATATGGTTTGGTGCGAGGGGAGTAATTTCGTGTAGATACGACAAGAGATCGGGGGTGATGGTCGTTGCTGATGCATACTTTTCGCCACCGTGAACTACTCGATGACCAACGGCTTTGATGTCTTCAGCGCGCACAGAAACTTCGTCAGTTAGCCATTGTTGGACCCGGCGGGTTGCGCTTTCTGGTGTCTCGTCAGATATACCGATACTTTCGATTTCAAGAGAGGCGCGAGGTGACTCAAGAGAGTGACGGTCAAAAACCGACACCTTTAAACTCGAAGAACCCGCGTTAACAGACAGTAATACCATCACCCACCCTTTGCATATTAGTTATACTATACCACTTGTGCTTAGGTAGGGTAAGTGCAAATTGTCGGGGGTATGTCCCTTATGCTATGATAGAGCAAATAAGTTTAGGGTATTGGAGAAATAGACATGGACGGAGGACCGTTTCGTGTGCCACAACCGGCAGACAACAGAAGAGTTCCAGCTAGGCCAGAGAGTCGCTCCGAGCCGACTTCATGGCAACCCGAAGAACAACCTCAACCCGTAAAAGTGGAGCCAAAACCAGTGCATCGAACACTTCCCCCAGTCTCAACCGCAAAAGAAAAATCATCGAAGCGATTCTTGCTTCCGATTATTGCATTTGTCGTACTCGCCATTATCCTTGTTGCCGGCTTCTTTGCATGGCAAAATAGCAAAAATACCGCTATGGCAATTGATAGCAGTAAATATCAGTCGGTCTTCTTTACAAATGGACAAGTGTACTTTGGTAAATTAAAGCCATTTAACGATGAATACATGAAGTTAACAGATGTATATTACCTACAAACACAAGCAACTGGTGATGATTCAGAGAATCCACAACAGACTACAAATAGTAGTGGCGACGTGAAGCTCATCAAGCTTGGTGACGAAATCCATGGTCCAGAGGATGAGATGGTTATTTCAAAGAGCCAAGTACTCTTCTACGAAAATCTCAAAACTGACGGCAAAGTTGCCCAGTCAATTGCAACGTTCAAAAAAGCGAACTAATCTTAATTCAGTGAATTGATGTAGGCTTGCCAGGTCTTGTCTTCAACTTTGCCCTGGGATTTTATCAAGATAAGCAGGTTGTTCTTCGTAAAGATTAATGATTGCGGGCCTTTCGCAGAGGTTCCAATATACACTTTTGATCCATCTGCATCGATTGTGCTGGTTGCATTAAATCTCTTCGCGAGTTCAGCTACTTTATTACTGACATCACCTTTGAAAGATGCGGGGAGAGGTTGTTGACTAACGCTGATTGAAACCTTCGCAACAGTATCTGTATACGCAAAGACAGGGTCTTCATTTGGTGGGCTGACGCGTTTCCATCCACCAAGCTGACTAATAGAACTGCCCTCAGGTAAGATCGTCGCATAGTCGAGTTTTTGAACGACACCATCGGCTGTCTTCGTTGGGGTGAGTGCATTAACGATCGCCAGAATACCAATGATCAGTGCAAGTAATACACCCACTATGATGGTGATAATTTTCTTGCTAAAACGAGTGCGTCGCTTCGGGGGAGTAACGGGTGCTTTTGTAGCCTGTGGTTGTGGAGCGGGCTGAGGAATAACTGGCGCTGTTTCGCCACGTTGCGGAACATTCAGTCGCGATCGTCCGCTGCTATAATGATTTGTTTTCTTGAATTCCACAGTAAGTATCCTATTATCGTTACTTTACCATAACAGAGATGGCAACACCAATGGACTAGCGGATACTGTATGCGAAGTCGAGTGTACTTGCGTAGGCACTCGCATTACTTGCCGCAGAGAGATTTACCTTGAAAATGATGCTGTCACCAGCGCTGAATTCACAGTCAGATGGATCGCTTGTACCTGTCAGTGTCTCTTTGTGCCATTCTGAAAGGTCGCCTATTGCAATTGAGGTTTCTGGAGCACAGGTAACAAGTGCAGAAGTCGTGCTGTTCTTTTTGTATACTTGCAGCTTCACATTTGCGTCAGAGCTGTCAGTCAAACCGTAGAGCGAAGTTGAGCCAGCAACGAATTCTTTAAAGTTGCTTGGAAGTTTGTAGGTAACGAAGATACTCTTTGTCTGCTCCTCTAGTTCGTTTGATGTCCATTTGTAGTAGTTAAACGTCTCGTCCATAGCACAGACACCTTCGCCGCCGTGTGATCGGAAGTTGATAGCAAGCGTGCTTGAGCAGAAGTCAGAGGTCATTTCGCCTTCAGCTGTACCGTTAATAACTGCGTTACTGTACTCAGGGCTCAAAGATACAAATGTGTCAGGACTTGAGCTACAGCTTCCCCAGCCTTCAGCTTCGTAACACTGGAGTTCGCCCTTTGTTGTGTCGTAGTACATGCTTCCCAAAAGGGCTTCGTCGGTAATTGCAGGAGCAGTTGCTGCTTTGTCGACAGTCAGAAGAGTTGGTGAGCCACTGGCAACACCATCGCCAACTTGGACGTTTTGCACGCCTTCGATTGTTGCGCTGGTGATTGGAAGTGATGAAGATGAACTTGCTGACGCACCAGCTGATGTCCAGTTTGTGCCATTCCAAAGGAGTGTAACGGTTGTGTTCTTACGCATTGCAATAGTGCCATCGTCATCACTGTTAATTTCAAGTGAGAATGGTTCAGAATCGTTTGATGCGGTCACATAGAGAATACGTCCTGCAGTTGTGATTGTTGGGGCTGGTACTGTCGCGGTGCGCCCAGTGGCGCTGAATCCGACGATCACGGCGGCTGAGTTATTAACGGTTGAGGCAGCAAGAGTACAGCTTCTGTTAACGTTAGCGCCACCATCGTAACAATTGGCGTCATCTACAACAGTAGAGAAAGTTGGAGTATTAAGAACGACTAAACCATTTGCACCAGCACCACTTCCGGCACCACCTGCAAGAATAATGTTTCCACCATTACCATCACCAACTGTTGCGCTTCCACCTTGAACGGTCAATGATCCACCAGCAACTGCTGCAGTTGAGCTGTTTGTGCCCTGGATAGTGTAGTCGTTTGGTGCTGCCGCTGTAACACCGTTACCAAAGTAGACAGTGTTTGCATCCGAGAAGGTAGCGCGAGTGACGCCATCAGTTTTGATCACAACAGAATTATCAGATTGGACAGTAGTTGATCCGATCGCGCCTACGTCACCAGCACCAATGGTGACTGAGCCTGTGTTTGCTGTACCAATAGCAATAACACCGTCAGTACCGGTGCCTGTTTTTGAACCTGCGTTAATGACGATGTTTCCACCGTTGCCGTTTGTTCCACCGGCTGCTCCACCTTGAAGTGTCAGGTCGCCTCCGTTACTACCGCTACCGCCTCCACCAGCACCTGCGGTGAGTGAAAGTTGCCGTCCGCCGGTATCTGCGCCGGATGTGTCAATTGAGATTGATTTGTTGTCGTTGCTGCCGAGTGTGACGTTGCCGCTGTTTGTGACAGTAAAAATGTCAGTTGCTGTGTTTTGAAGTTGGATCAAGTTGCCAGTGTTGGTCTTGTTGATGAAGATGCTGCTGGTGTTTGCACTGGCGTCAGTTTGGACACCTTGTGCAAGTTGCAACAGTTGCGCAGCAGTTTTGCCGTTTACCGCACCCGCGTTAAGCGCGTATGGGGAAGCGGTCAGGCGCTTCATAGGGAGCATTTCGCCGTCATCAGCACAAGCGCCGCTACCGAAAGTAGTACAGCCAATAGCTTTGCCGGCAACGTTCATTGAAAGCCATAGAGTGTTTGCGTCCCAGTCAACGCTTGAACCGAATGGGTTCTCTGAACCAAGATTAACGGATAAGAATCCGTTTGTTACCTGTACTGCTCCAGTGGCGTTATTGTTGTTGACGTACGTCTCGGTCCACTTGAGGTCGCCGTCTGGGTTACCTGCGGCGAGCCCAGAGCCGCCTTCATAAATTTTGAATTGAACGTTGTAGTAGCCGTCTGGAACAATATCACCTTCAGAGTCGAGGAGTCGCCCCTGAAAACCGATCGTTTGGTTTGCACCCGGAGCCGCGTGCGAGATAGATGCAAAGAATAGCGTTGTAGTAAACGCTACACATAGCAGAATAATTGCTGCGAATCGCAACAAATAACGCCGATCAAAAAGAGTGAGGAGGTGGCACCACATTTTTTTATTTTTATTTTCTACATCTGTTAGATGTGAGCAATATGTTTATTTCACTTGAGATGTGTGGTGCCATCTGGAGCTTGGAGTCATTGTAGCATGAGCACTATTATTCGACAATATATTTCATAAAAAATGCAACGTACTTCATGCCAAATTCGCCATAGAGGTTATGGTATAATTACTGCAAGCGCATAACGGGGACGTACGGAGCATACACAAACAGTGACACTATCACGAAAAATTCTTAGCTTTGTCATTATTGTCGGCGTGATCGCTACGGCCGCTGTTTTGCCGGTTGCAGCCACGAGTCTAGGTGGAGGAAGTGTGCAAGGATATGCAGCGGAAACCCCTCTTGATAACGGAACGATCACGCTCTTAACAGGTAAAGATTCAAACACCGTTAAGATCGCGAACAAAGGTGAAGTGCAGAATATGTTTGGCGTCACGGTTGATCGCGGACAACTGCCGGTCGTCCTTTCAAACGCTGGTCTGAAAAACGAAGTATTCGTTGCGGTATCGGGAACATACAATGTTCTCGTCAGTACACAAGAAGGTCCAATTGTTCCAGGTGATTATGTCACTCTCTCATCTATCAATGGTGTTGCGATGAAAGCAGGAACAGAAAAGATCACTGTCTTTGGACGCGCAAAAGGTTCGTTTGACGGCAAGGGTGTAACGCTTGGTACGACAGCACTGAAAGACACTGACGGCAAAACGACCGGTGAGGTGAAGATTGGTTCAATCCCTGTCACGATTGATATCAGGAGTAACCCGAACGACATCAGTACAAAGACAAAGGTACCTGAACTACTGGAACGAATCGGTAAAGCGATTGCCGAAAAAGAAGTCAGTCCAGTGCGTATCTATTTGAGCCTTGGAATTACGATTTTGAGCGTCATTGCAGCGATCGCGATTGTGTATTCAGGTGTACGAAACGGAATCATTTCAATCGGACGTAATCCAATGTCGAAAAAGTCAATTTTTAGAGCGTTGTTCGAGATCATATTAACAAGCATTTTGATTTTAATTATTGGTCTATTTGCGGTATATTTACTATTAAAGCTTTGATGCACAAAAGGGGTGGTGAACATGGGATTATTTCAACATAAACACAAGCATTCGTCAGATGACGATTTTGCTGCTGAAGAGCATTTTCTTGACGAGAATTTTCGTGAAGAACTGCGTAACCATGCCCGTCTGTATTTCGATAAAGTCATCAAAGAAAATGGCAATCTTTTCAAACAAGATCTTGATGACACGATCACCCAATTAAATATTGGCCTAAAAGAACACACCGCCAAACAACTTGACGATGCCGTCGTGCAAATTAGCGCTGACCTAAAAGCACATGTATCCGAAGCGCTTGATACACAGTTCACAACCTTTAGTGAAGCAGCAAAAGCAGCCCAAGACGCCACTCTTGCATCACTTCAAACCAGCGCAACTGGACTTGAAGAACAGCACAAACAACTGAGCGCAACACTTCAAAAAAGTATCGCCAACCAAAGTGTTATGCTGGAAAGTCTTTTCCAGGAAAACATGGCAAAGATCGCTGCTGTGAAAGAGGCTAATGACGCTGCGCTTGCATCCCTCAACCGTAGCATCGAAGAACTCCAGACACAAAATGATGAATTGACTTCATCACTTGAAAAGAAGATCGCAACTCAAGAAGAAGCGATGATCAAGGCATTCGAAGGTAACATGGCGCAAGTTGTTGAGCACTACTTGCTCGAGGCTTTAAGTGATCAATATGACCTTAAAACACAGCTGCCATCAATCATCCAACAGATGGAAGCGAACAAACAAGCAATTGTGGACGATATGAAACTATGAACGAATCAGGCGTGAAAACACATACTGAATTCGTCTTGCCATTTCGCGTGGTAAGTCGTGCTGATGTTTCACGTCTAGTGAGTGAAGTTGAATGGGTTGATAACGAATTGACTGCCGCTGCAGTTCGCGTCAAGACAGGTGCCGAGCAATCAGTTGGTCCAGCTATGTCAGATCAATTGAATGATTTCTTGAATCAAAATGAATTAAAACTCGATGATAGTCGTGTCCGCAGTGAACTTATTAAACAATTGCGACTTCTCAAAGAGCACGCGCCTATTATCCACATGACATTCGCAGTTCCAGCAGATCGCGAAAGCCTGCAACAGCTCGCAGAGTACGTTCGTACGTCGGTACATCCACAGGCAATAATTGCGGTTGGTTTACAACCTGCGTTAGTGGCTGGAGTGTATCTTCGTACGCCAAATCACGTCCATGATTTAAGTCTTCGTACTGTGTTGGCTGGCCGTCGTGATTCACTCGTCAAAGAATTGGACGCACTCCGTGTCAAATAAGGCATATCAAAAATTAGTTGATGCCGGCAATCCCGTCGGTGAGATTATCGGTATCGATTCATTCATGGTGAGTGTTCGTGGTTTGCATCCAACAAACGTGCACGCTACAGTGCGTTTCGAAGATGATACTCGTGGATACGTCCATCAGGTACTTGAAGATCATGTTGTCGTGATGAAGCTTGATCCTTCGCCGCTACAAATTGGCATGGTCTGTGTGATTGAAGCTCGTGATATTACTATTCCTGTCGGCAAGAACTTTATCGGCCGCGTCGTGAACGTATTTGGTGAGCCAATTGATGGCAAAGGTGAGATTGTCCCTGACCAAGAATGGGACGTCTTCCACTCGGCACCGATGCTTTATGAGCGCGAACTGCTTGATACACCTGTTGAAACTGGTGTGACGATTCTTGACCTTGAATACTCATTGGCGCGCGGTCAACGTATGGCCATGCTTGGTGACAGCAAAGTGGGGAAGACCGCACTTGCTGCACAGGTAGCGATTAACCAAAAGAATACCGACATCACCGTGATCTATGTATTGATTGCGAAACGTCAACATGACGTCGCGGAACTTGTCAGTACACTCGAGAAAAATGACGCGCTAAAGAAAGCTGTCGTCGTTGTGAGTAATTCATTCGAATCTTTGATTCTTACATACCTTGTGCCATATGTTGGTGCTGCTCACGGTGAATATTTCTGGCACAAACTAAATATGGACACACTGGTTATTTATGATGACCTGACGGCGCACGCGCAGGCATATCGTGAAATCTCCCTTATTGCTGGTGTCTCTCCAGGTCGTGACTCGTATCCAGGTGACATGTTCTACACTCACTCGAGTCTTCTTGAACGCGGTGGCAAGACCGAATCAAACCACGCCAGCCAAACATTGATTCCAATTGTCTATGCACCAGGTGGTGACATTACTGCCTACCTTCCAACCAACATTATGTCTATTACCGACGGTCAATGGATCTTGGACGAAAAGATTTTCAAAGATACGATGCGCCCAGCAGTCAGTACGGCTCTATCTGTGACGCGTGTTGGTGGAGTTGGCCAGAACAAACGACAAAAGGGATTTGCCGATAGGTTGAACCTGACGCTAGCCGGTTATCGAACCGCAGAAGAGTACGCTCACTTCGGTACAGAACTGAGTCCACAAGCCCAAGCTGATTACGATAAGGGTAAAGTGCTCTTTAAGTTGATGAACCAAGGTATCGGTGAAATTTATAGCTTTGCTGAACAGCAGTTCTTGATGAACATCGTTCTGGGAAGTACACCGGAGGAAATTATTAATGTCGACAAGCTGAAAGATCGTGTTCGTGAATACGCAGCTAAGTTGGAAGAAGACAAAGACATGAAGGGTAACTTCGATGAACTCGAAGCTGCACTTAAAGCAGAAGTGATGACAATCGACGAAGTAAAGAAGGCTGCAATCGAAAAGCTCGCGAAGGCAGAGGCTGAAAAGAAGCGCCAGGCTGATGACGCAATAGCTGCTGAGCAAGCAGAAAAGGCATCGGCTGCTGCAGCAACTGACGCTAAAGCTGAAGCTCCGAAAGAGGAGAAGAAGTAGTGCGACGTCCTCTTGAGATTAAAGCCGAAGAAGCGGCAGCACGCTCTGTTGTGAGTCTTACATCAGCACTTGAAAGTATCAGCAGTATGCAGATTGCCAAAACTAAGAACAAGGTACTGATCAGCAACCAGTTCTTTGATGAAGTATGGAATATCTACAAACAGATTCGTGTCGACGTCATGTTTAACTACGGCCGCGCTGTCGACGAAACACCAATCAACAAAGAGTTACTAATTCTGATTACTGCCAAGGGTGGATTAAGTGGTGACATCGACAACCGATTGATTCGTAAGTTTCTCGAACACTACGATGAAAACAAGAACGATGTATTGGTTATTGGACACCATGGAACGACGAAGCTCAAGCAAGCCCATGTCGAGTACCAGTATTATTTTGACCTCCCCGAGCACGACTACATTAACGTTGATCCATTGATGGCGATTACAAAGAAATACGCCAAGAGTCGCATCTTTTACCAGAATTATATTTCACTATCACAGCAAGAAATTAAAGAAGTTGACCTTAGCGACGTTGTTTCAAGCAAAGGTCGGGCAGTTGACCTCTCGACACTTGGTGATGATATGGTGTCAGAAAAGACCTATATCTTTGAACCGAGTTCATACGCAGTGACGGCTTACTTGGAAGATTCAATTCTTCGCCTCACAATTTCACAATTTATCTACGATAGTCGCTTGGCCCAAGTTGCCAGCCGCTTCAAAGCGATGTCAGCTGCTAAAGAGCGTTCCATTTCCAATGCTGCAGGACTACATACCGAATATAACCGCGCAAAGCGCAACCAAGTCGACACCAGGTTGAAAGAATCTATGTCAGGCCTGAAAAAATTACGTGCCGGAGGATCAGAATAATGAGTGAGCAAACAGACTACAAAAAAGGCGTTGTCCGAACCTTGAAAGGTCTGGTTATTAAAGTTCGCTTCGACGAAGGCATGCCTGATCTGAACGAAATGCTCTACGTTGATAATGAAAAGAAATCACCATTGCTGGTCAGTAGTTTGGAACGTGGCGACATGGCAGTGTGTCTTAATATCGGTGGTGACTACAGCATTCAAAAAGGTGAGACCGTCTCCAGGAGTGGTCGCAGCCTTGAAATTCCTGTTGGTGAAGAAATGGTTGGTCGTGTTTGGGATGCGATGGGTCGTCCTATCGACGGTAAACCACAACTTGATCAAGAAGTGCTCGATAAGATGGTCAAGCGACAAATCTTTTCACCAAATTTCAAAGAGACGAGTCTGGTCAACAAGTCAGATGATGTACTCGAAACAGGCTTGAAGGTTCTCGACTTCTTCACACCATTCGTGAAAGGTCGCAAGATCGGTATCGTCGGTGGTGCCGGTGTGGGTAAGACCGTCCTTACAATGGAGATTATTAATAACGTCGCAACCGGTTCTGGTGCCCTCTCGATCTTTGCCGGTATTGGTGAGCGTATTCGTGAGGGCCACGAACTTTTCAAAACCTTGGACGATAACGACCTTTTGAAAACCACTGCCATGTTCTTTGGGCAGATGAATGAAAACCCGGTCCAACGTAGTTTGATTGGATTGAGTGCGATTACTCTGGCTGAGTATTTCCGCGACGATCAAAAGAAAGACGTCCTCCTCTTCGCCGACAACATGTATCGCTATATTCAAGCGAAGAATGAGGTCTCGACAATTATTGACCAGACACCAGCAGAAGGTGGCTATCAACCGACTGTCTTCTCGGATGTGAAAACATTCCAGGACCGCTTGGCGACAAATGCCAACGGATCAATTACTGCGCTGCAAACAATTTACGTGCCTGCCGACGACCTTTCTGACCCAGCAGTGCAAATGATCCAGCACGAGTTGGACAGTACAATCGTGCTTTCGCGTGCAGTTGCAGCCCAGGGTATTCGCCCAGCTGTCGATATTTTGGCATCTAAATCAAGCCTCCTCACACCAGAAGTAGTGGGTGAGCGTCACTATGACCTCGCGACTCGTGCAACGGCAATTCTCCAGAAGTACGAATCATTGAAGGGTATTATCGCCATCATCGGTGAATCCGAACTATCTGCAGAAGACCGCGACGACTACAACAAAGCCAAAGAACTCGTTGAATTCTTTAAGCAACGTTTCAACGTGATGGAAAAGGTAACCGGTGTTCCTGGTGAGCACATGACTCGTGAAGATACATTGAATGGTGTCGAGGCAATTATCGGTAAGTTAGAAGTTGTGGAAGAAGTTCCTGCACCTGTTGAAGAAGCGAAGCCTGTTGAAGAACCTGCGCCAACAGAAACACCAGCGCCAGAGGCTGAGCAGAAAGCTGAATAATGGCCGACCAAGCAACAATCGCAATTAAAGTCTACGCACCGTTTAAAGTCTACTACGAAGGTGAAGGCTATAGCCTAAGCGCCGTAAACGAAACGGGACCATTTGATATTTTGCCCAAGCACCACAATTTCTTGTGTATGTTAGTTCCTTGTAATCTTGTCATCCGAACAACTGAAGGTGAAAAGATTATTAAAATCTCTCGTGCGCTGATGCACGTAAAATCAAATCGCGTCGTTGTATTCGTTGACGTTTAAATCTTAGTTAGAAACGAAGTAGTCGTATGCAAACGATTGGTTTGCTGGTGCTGCATTCGCTGTACAGATGCTGAATCCAGTACTGTTACGATCAACGTAGAATTGTGTTTGTCCTGCTGCAGAGCCGATAGGGCTAATAATAACGCGTGGTTGATTCACGTAGGCTTGTTGGAAGTTGATGCGCGTCATACAACCTGGAGTTGGGTTACTGCCCGTATTAATACTGACTGATCCTGCAGTATCTGATCCACTAATTGATGAAGAACCACCTGACCCAAGCACGGCATTATTAGAAGTACGTCCTGGCGAAGTTCCTGTAAAGCTAATGTGGTTTGGAATCTGCAAAATTCCGTTACCGCTAAGGATCAATCGAGTCACGTTAATTTCAGATGCGGTCAATACACCACTGAATGATGATGCACCGGCAACGTTTAATTCACGCATTGTGGTGCTGCCTTGAATAGCGACATTTGTTGCTACCTGCAGTGTGTTGATTTGAGCTGTTCCAAGGTTTGAAGTACCAGATACGGTAAGGTTCGGTGTTTGGACGCTTCCACCAGTTTGGAAGTTACCGGCAACATTTAAGTTTCCACGTGCCAATGTTTGGCCTGAGATAATAGCGTTTCCTTGAATAGTTAATGTCTGTGATGTATCACCAACAGTTGCATCGGTATTAGCGAGCTGTTTCAATGCATCTTCAGTTAGTGCTTGCGTTGCGATATTTGGTTCTGGCGTTTCTTTTTGGCTGTTCAAGTACATAACAGCTGCGATTGCGCCGGTTACGACGACAACCAAGATGAAAACCAAGAAGTACACGTTTACTTTCTTGAAGAACTTTTTGAAACCAGAAACCTTCTTTTCGACAGGTTCCGCTGGTGCACCAGACGAAGCTTTTTGCTCGGCTTGTTCGGTCTCTAAGTCATCAGGTGTACGACTGAGGGCGTCAGCAGGTGCTTGAAGATCTTCCGTTGACGGCTTATCTTCGTTTTCTGAGGGAGTGTCTTTGTTAGGTTCCATAGATATAGTTTATGCGTTTATGCTTATGGTATAGCTTACTATATATACCGCCTCGGTGCTAGCTATGATTTTACCGGTCAGAGATGGTAATATAATGTAAAGCTTATGCAAAAACGGAGATTGTGGCGCTATTCAAAACTGATGCTTGTTCTAGCATCTATTATCATTGCGATTGGTGGCGCCAGCACCGCTATGGCAATTACTTCTAGCTCGTCGCATTACCAGGTGACTGAAACGCAGTTCAACGCAGGGACGACACAGAAAAGTTGTTCAGTGCAGTATTGCGCCCAGGTATCAATTGGTGAAGCAACCGACGGTAAAAAGGTTGCTACGACAAACGCGACTTTCGATAGCGCAACTGACAACGAACCGCTGCTTGAGGTGATTGTTGAAGCAGGCGCATCAAACCTTGGAGTCCTCACAACTGAGAGCACCGCAACTAAAATAACCACCGTCCGTATTCGAAATTATCTGAGTGGGGGATATATCTTGCAGGTCACTGGTGATCCACCAAAGTTTAACGGACACACCTTGAACACTTCATCGACACCAGTTCCAGCAGTTGCAGGAACTGAGCAGTTTGGTATTAATGCTGCGGTAAATACGATTCCGAATGTCGGTGCTGCACCAATTCAGGTTCCAGCGGATCAACGAGTGTTCGGGGTAGTGAATGCGCTTTACAATACCCCAAATCGATTCAAATATACGAGTGGTGATACGATCGCTCGTAGTGATGCTTCATCTGGTCGAACAGACTACACAATTAGCATGATTGTGAATATTTCGAGTGCGACGCCTGCCGGTCATTATTCTGGTGACTTTGCGGCAATTGTTGTTCCAACATATTAATAGGCGGATATTATCACGTTTAACTGATAAAACGCTGTGGATAACTTTGTTGCTATGTTAAATATCTATTGCACTGCCCATATTGCTAGTGGTAAAATGCGCTTGTAAGCCTTGTAAAAGGATTAAAAATATAAAACAAACAAGGAGAATTATGAGTATAAAAGAACTCAAGTCAATGACCCGTCGGGGCATGATGTTCGGTGCCGCTTTTGCTGTTTTCGCAGCAACAGTGATCCCAGCTACATCTGCATTCGCGGACTCGTTGAACCCTTTAACGGAACGTTCGCTGCTGCTATCTAGCTCAGCGCCTGGTTTCCAAGATTCAGACGGTTCGGGTAACACCGAAGGTGCACCTAACGCCGTGGGCACAAATTATGCGCCTCCAGGATCAGGTCCTAACGGTAAAAAGACCGGACAAACTTTTAGCTTTAAGGTAAGCACAGATAGTACATCTGGCGGACCTGCGGTTAAGGCGTTTACGTTGCAGTACTGTACGTCAGCTGCTGGTAAATGTCAGGCGCCCGGTACAAATGATGGTGATGGCCGCGCTAGCTACCCAGCTACGGGACTTCCATCTGACCCAGCCAACTCAAACGTTGGTGCATGGACCGGTGTTCCTGCACTTGCTCGTGCTGCTGACTCAGCAACCAAGAGTGACTTGAATGTAAATTACACAAGCCCTGCAGAAGGTACTGATTACAGTATTTTCATGGATGACGACCTTAACATTGCGACTGCAATGGAAGACGTCACCGAAGATTGGGTTATGACCACTTCAAATGTTGAAGACCAAACTCACTCAGGCACACTAACAGGTAAGAAAAACTTTATTACTCTTAAACACGCAGATGGAATTACTCCTCAAACTGGCGCTCAAATTAAGATCGTATTTAAAGCTACTACTAATAACTACATTACTAACCCAGGTGGTGGTGCGTTCTTCGTAAAGATCAACACATACGACACAGATGAGACTGCTGACATTCTGCCAACATCATCTGCACACATCATCGATGGTGGTGTGACTGTAGCAAACGTGATGACCGACTCAATTCACATCACAACAAAGGTCCTGGAAACAATGTCATTCTCAGTTGGTACTCGAAACCGTGAGACTGTACGTATTGCCACTTCAGGCCAACCTGGATACGAAAGCGATAACGCCGTTCACGGTACTTGTTCTCCTATCCAACAAGTTGATGGCAACCGTCTAAACCTCGGTAACCCAGACGCTGAGTTCTCACTAGAAACAGGTAAGGCATGGGATGTTTATTCATACTGGCGCCTTTCATCTAACTCATCAGGTGGAGCTACTGTGTACTACTCTGGTAATACACTTCAGAACACCGTTGGTGACCGAATCGAACCAATTGGTCCAACAGCTGCTGTAAGTACTACTGGTACTGAACAATTTGGACTCGGATTTGTTGACGCTACTACTGACGATGCGGGTAAATTTGACCCTATCTTTGTTGGACTTGTAGATGACAACACTAATACTCGTTTCAAGATGCCTAGCCTAACGGCTGATGGCCTTGCACCTGAGACAAACTATGCAAGTGCTACAGGTACTATCAATGGTCCTGACGCAGACACCCCAGCAACTGCTGCATTCGCTTTTGAAGCTGAAAGCAACACAATTCCTGCGGTTATCGCAAAGAACAACACGAACGTCATTAGCTGTGCCACAGCAAAAATGCGTTATGTTGCGAACATCGGTGCGGATACACCAGCGGGTGTATACACAACCAAGATCAACTATCTTGCAGCCCCTCAATACTAGAGACAAGCTCATAGTTTGATACAAATAATAACCGGTCCGAAAGGGCCGGTTATTTTATATCTACACAGTCGTTGCTTATTTTCTTTAGCACTTGTAAGCTACAAGTATATAAGTAATCGGAGGTGGGCGATGAAGATAAAATTACGTATACTAATTAGTATATTTTTAGTAGCAGGTTTAGTCGTAGGGTTAGTTCTGCAACAAAACGTAGACGCAGTTGTTCCAGGTGTAAATCAGCTGGTTACCTATAACGCAACCAATACTGCTCCATCAGTGAATGGGGGTACTGTAAGGGCTCATGTGTCCGAGGACGGTAATATAGTTGCGTGGACGTCTTCTAGTCATGATGTAATTACTGGAGATACATCCCAATGGTCCACTCTGTATGTGAGGAACCTTCAAACAGGTGCTACCTCTTTTGCAAACCTAGATGTTTTGGGTGCTCCTGCGGCGCTTAATATTCAGGACTTTGCAATGAGTAGAACAGGTAGGTTTATCGCATTCAGCACTTCGAACACAAATATGGTTACTAGTCCTGTTATCGCACCAGTTGGTGGTGGCCCTTACCCTCATGTCTATTTAAGAGATACTCTCCTTGGGGTTACAAAACTTGTTGATCAGTCTGCCTCAGGGGCGGTAGCAAATATTGGTAGAGGTAGCGGAACTGCACATCCATACGCCATTAACGTGAGTGATGATGGTAGATTTGTGACATTTATTTCTGTTGCTACGAATTTGCTCGCTACTAACAATCCCGTAAGTCCAAACTATGACATGCATCTGTATGTTAAGGATATGTTGACAGGGCAAATAATCAATCCGACAACATCCAATGCGGGATTAAGGGCTAACGCTTCAACCTTGGGTGGGGTAGATACAAGCTGTGATGGTTCGCTACTGATCTTTAACTCCGCATCCACTAATTTGACTCCTCAGGACAATGGTAATAATAATGTTTATATTGTCGATCTAAGGAATGGGTACAACATAGCAAACATAACACACGCATCAAATAACGGTGCTTCAGCGATCTCAATTTCGTGTAGTGGTAGATATGTTGTAATGGCGTCAAAATCTACTAATCTAACTACAGATACTGTATCCGGAGTTAACTCGCATATCTTCAGGTTTGATCGTTTAACTAATAAATATGCACTTATTGATAAATCCAGTTCGGGATATATATCGTCGGCACAGAGTGCAAGTGGTTTATCGGGAACAGTAAGTGATGATGGTAAAGTTGTGTTCTTTGGACAAGACCCTGCACTTGTTACACCCGCTGCACTAAATAGCTTTGAAATTTACGTTCGTGATCCAGAAGCAGGTACAACCGAGCTTGTACCAGTAGACTCATCTGGCATTGAGCGAGGGCTAGGGTCTAACACTTTAGAAATGTTTAAGACTTTGCAACTTAGCTCGAATGGAAAAGCTGTTATTTATAAATCTTATGCCACAAATTTAATTCCTGGAATTGGTGCAGGCTCCGAATATAAATTGGTATTATCAAAAATAGACTAAAATGTATGGTTATATAGGATGAAAAACCGACTTTTGTAAATAGTTAATTATTTCAAATTCTATGTTTGAGTAGCTACGCATAATGTTGATTCTCTAGTACAATAACAGTTATGCTCCACAGGTTGTTTCGATTTCACCATCTTGTCTTGAGATGGCGTAGCATAATCCCGGAAGAATTCCTGGCTCTCTTTGTTGCAATGTTTATTTTCGCTATCCCGGTGTCAGCCGATATGCGTATGCAAAATCGTAGTTTATTTATGCATAGTGCCGAGCCGGGTGTGACAACATCCTACACAGTTTCCTTTGACTATATGAGTGCACAAGCGGTTGGCTCAGTTGATATGTTATTTTGTAACGACCCAATTCCATATCACGAATGTGTGACTCCTCCAGGGTTTGATGCGGCCAGTGCGGTACTTTCAGAACAATCGGGTGAAACAGGGTTTTCCATACTATCTAAGTCGACAAATCACATCGTACTAACGCGACTTCCTGGTGTTCTTACGAATCCAAGCTCGTCGTATACTTTTGATAATATTCGCAACCCAACTAATACGGATGAGCCATTCTCGATCCGCTTGCGTAGCCATGCAAATGCGACAGCGACAGGGCCACAAATTGATTTTGGATCTGTAAGGGCACAAGTAACTAATTCTGTAGTGATCGAGACACAAGTGCCACCAATGCTTATTTTCTGTGTGGCACAGGAAGTGACCGATAATTGTACGGAAACGAATGAGACATTCTATAGCAACATGGGAACACTTGATTCCGAGACGACACTTGTTGCTAAGTCGCAGATGGCTGTCGGAACAAACGCTTCTGGTGGATTCGCGATTACTGCTAACGGTGCGCCAATGAGCGCGGGAACAAGCGTCATTAAATCACCGACAACACCAACCGAGAGCTTACCAGGTACAAATCAATTTGGTATCAACCTTGTTGCCAACAACGCGCCTGCTATCGGGAAAGATCCAGAGGGTGAGTGGGCGAATGCTATTGCTTCACCTGATTACGGAATCCCAAATCAATTTAAGTATATTCCAGGTGATGTTGTTGCATATTCACCAAATGTGAGTTTGATGAAAAAGTTCACTGTCAGCTACGTTTTAAATGCCAGCGCAAGCCTGCGACCCGGTGTGTATACCACAACAATGACCTACATAGCCAGTGGTCGATTTTAGTGGTACAATACTGCTTATATTTAAGGAAACAATAACGTGAGGGAAAATCAAACAATGAAACGCTTTAAAAGCATTGTCGTCGCTGCTTTTGTAGTTTTAGCTGCGGCTGCATATCTCGTGCCAGCACAACCAGTTGAAGCGCAATCTTCTGCATCACTCAGTATCGTACCAAAGAAGAACTATACAATTGAACCAGGCAAGAACATTAAGGATACGTTGACTATTCGCAACCTTGACGCAGATGCACCACTCGAGCTTTCATTGCGCGTGATCGATTTTACGTTTAGTGACGACGGTGGTACACCGAAGCTTATGTTGGCAGAGGATGCTCCACAAACCACGTGGTCATTGAAGCCATTCTTGACGTTACCTCAAAACGTAGTGATCCCTGCAAAGGGTACTAAAACTATAAACATGAGCGTTGCGATCCCTGCGAATCAAGGAGCGGGTAGTTATTATAGTGCCATTGTGTACTCAGCAGGATCTACTGAAGGCGGTAATGTTGGGTTAAGCGCATCTGGTGTAACTTTGGTATTTACCTCTATTCCTGGTCAGGTAAAAGAAGACCTGAGTTTGAAGAAATTCGGTGCGTACTTTGAGGCAACACAAGGCAAAAAGACTGGCTATGCGTTCGTGACAGCTGACAAGCCATGGGCAATCGCATACACACTTGAGAACAAGGGTAACGTGACCGAAAGTCCCGTTGGTACTATTACTTTGAAACACATGTTTGGTAAAGAGCAGGTTATTCCTGATGTGAACCCTAATAAGTCCCTAGCGTTGATCGGACAGACGAGAACCTTTACTGCATGTATAAAACTGAAAGTTGAAGCTGTTGCTTTTGGACAAGGTACTTCGCAGTCATCGGCATGTGCTGAACCGACTCTATGGCCTGGTCGCTACTCACTTGCACTTGACGTGTTCTACGGTCAAAACGGTAACAACACCCAAGAAATTACAAAAACGGGTTCATTCTGGTACTTGCCATGGTGGTTCGTGATTGCATTCCTTGTGCTTCTTGCAGTGATTGCATTCTTCGTCTGGCGAATCGTTCGTGCAATCCGCGGCCGTCTCTACGGTGCTCGCTACCGAAGGTCATCTCGTCGCCGCTAAATAAGCCTTTTGCTTACAGCATGAGCACGTTACAATAAGCATAATCATGGTACAAAAGATTCGTCTGCGCATACACTGGGTTCTTCCGATTACGATCGGAATTTCCCTGTTTGTAGTACTTGCTGCAGTGCAGCCGGTAGCAGCGATTACGCCACTCCCGACACCTGATCCAAAACCAGGATCATACGGACTTGAAGCAACCAAGACGCAGCCCGCGCCTACGGTTGGTGCAACAATCTCAACACCGGGTAACGGTGCATCATTTACGACATCACCAACAACAGTGAATGGTATTTGTCCGTCCGGTCTTTTGGTGCAGGTTTATAACAACAATGTGATGGTCGGTTCGGTTATGTGTGTAAATAATAGCTTTAGCCTTCAGGTCAGTTTATTTGCAGGCACCAACGAATTGAGCGCAACTGTCTTTGATGACTTGGAGCAAGCAGGTCCTGTGTCGAATATTGTCTCAGTAACCTATACCGATACTCGTTTTACTGCCTTTGGTGCATTGGTGACACTGACAAGTTCGTACGGACGACGATCTGCTGCTGCAACCAGTGAACTTGTTTGGCCACTGCAGCTATCTGGTGGTTCCGGCCCATATGCCTTTAGTATCGATTGGAGTGATGGGGGATCTACCGAGCTCAAAAGTCAGTCACTCGCTGGACTGGTTCCGATCTCTCACGTCTATAAAAAAGCCGGTATTTATCAAGTGAACGTGAAGGTAACTGATGTGAATGGAGTGAGTGCATTCCTTCAAGTGATTGCACTTGCCAACGGCCAGGTTGATGCCGCAGCTGAGAACACGGGTGATAGAGATGCCAAGGTAACGACAAAAGTACTTTGGATACCTGCGGCAATTGCGTTGGCGTTATTAGTTCCAACATATTGGCTTGGACGACGCAGTCAGTTGGTTTCACTCCGTAATAAATTGTTGAAAGATCGCGACAACTACAAAGCAAAGTAGGGGTGTCGTAATTCTGTGGATAACCTGTAGAAAATACTTGACATCCATAAGCGGAATTATGATACACTAAACTCGTTACCAGAGGAAACAAATAGTTGAAATGAGGATGCACGTGAGGAGTACAGGTATGAATTCTTTTAGGGTTTTAAAGAATAAGACATTATATATTGTTGCGGCTTTCGCAATGGCAATTTCAATTGCCGTACCAGCATTGGTACAAGCAGCGCAAGTAACAACACGTTCAATAGAGCTCAGCAGTTCATCTGCTGCAGCAGAAAACGTTACATACACAGTTAACTTCACAGCAGCTACAGCTGCCGGTGCATTTGTTGTTGATTTCTGTAGCAATAGCCCGCTCATTCCAGAAGCTTGTACCGCACCAACTGACTTTGTTGCAACAGGCACAACTTCTCCTACGTCTGGCGTAACTGGTGTAACAACGCTTGATGCGAACACGGTAATTGTGGAGACAGACATTACAGCGGCTGAAAATGTTTCTGTGGCTCTTGCTGGGATCAAGAACACTTCAACTGTTGGTCCAATGTATGCTCGTATCATCACTTACGATACAGCTCAAAACGCAACTGATAACTACATCTCAACAGCACTCGGTGCAGGCAGCAAAGATAGTGGTAGTGTCGCTATATCAATCGCAAACACAATCGGTGTTTCTGGTGCCGTACTCGAAAGCATGACCTTCTGTGTATCTGGTCAACTTATTACTGCAAACTGTGCATCAACAACAACTCCAGTTCTAAAACTCGGTGAAACAGTGGGAAGTGTGACTGCACTTGTTCCTGGCGTACTTAGTACAGGAAGTATCTTTACGCAAATTTCGACTAACGCATCAGGTGGTGCGGTCGTAAGCCTTAAGAGTGGTGCAAATAACTGTGGTGGTCTTATCCGCGCCGGTGCACCAAGTGCTTGTGACATCCTTCCTGCACTCCAGACTGGCGTAGCCGCTGGTGAAGCAAAGTTTGGTGTTCGTGCAGAAGCAATTGCGAACACAGGTGCTAACCCAACTGGTACTTTCCAAACAGTTCCAGCGTCTGGTTACAACGACACAACATACGCACTAAACTATGCATCACCAAATGCTACTGGTGTAACCAGCACATACGGTGACCCATTCTTGAATACTGCTGGCGCACCAGCCAACAACAAGAACATGCAACTTACCTTCGGTGTAAGTATCAGCAATAATACTCCAGCTGGGCTTTACTCAGCGGATGTCGGACTGATTGCAACAGGCAAGTTCTAGTCTTTAAACACTGAAACAAAAAGCACTCATTAACAGGGGTGCTTTTTTGTATAAGCGGTATTTCAAAACATGGCCGTATCTGTTATGATTGGGGTAATTAGGTAAAGGGGAATTTGGCGTGTTGGAAAAACAAAGTGTTCAGGCGAACGTCCGTATATTAGTCGCATTGTTTGTGGCGCTTGTTGTGTCTGTCGTATTTGCTGTCATTTCACAAACATCAGTCTCAGCTGCTGATGCGAATACATTGAAGGTCTCACCGGTCCGTACTGACGTAGTGATTCAACCAGGACAAACGAAAAAAGTTCAGGTAACAGTTTCAAACCTTACAAAAGAAGCAATCACACTCAGCCCAATCGAGAACGACTTCACAACTGGTGACGAACGTGGAACTCCTGCACTGATTCTTGATGCAAACGCATATGCACCAACACATAGTTTGAAGCGTTTCATGGTGCCACTTGAGAACATTACTGTCCCGGCCGAAAAGTCTAAGACAATCGAAGTGATCATCGGTGTTCCAAAAGACGCTCAAGCCGGCGGTTACTTCGGCGCCGTTCGTTTTGCTCCAGCCTCACCAGACGGTGGTGGGCAGGTCAACCTGAGTGCTAGCGTTGCCTCACTGATCCTCCTTACCGTTCCTGGTGATATCGTTGAACAACTACAACTAACTGACTTTTCAATCCTCCAGAATGATCGTGCAGTCACAAATGTTAGCAAGCCTGACAATCTAAAGGCGACTGTTCGTTTCCAAAATAAAGGTAACGTACAAATCGGTCCATTTGGTAAGATCTCTGTAAAGAACGGTAATAAAGTTGTCTACTCTGCAGACTTCAACAATAAAGATCCACGTGACGTCATCCTTCCTGACAGCGCACGTCGCTGGGACATCCCACTTGAAAAGATCGGGACATTTGGCCGCTACGAAATCAATGCGACGTTAACATATGGTCAAAAGAACCAAACAATCGAAGTTACTAAAGTACTTTGGGTTATTCCACCAATCGCTATTGCTATCGCTGCGATCTCACTCGTCGTACTTATCGGACTTATCATCCTGACAATCTTCCTCATCCGCCGTTCACGACGCGGTCCACGTATCGGACGTAGTCACCGTGGTGGCTACCGAATTCGCTAGTGACCGATCTTCCGGATCCACTCGAAGGTGCAATCTTTTACGAGGATGAATATGTCTACGTATGCCTAGCAAACTTTCCACTAACAGCTGGACACACAGTAGTGGTGTGGAAGGATAGGGTCTCTGACCTACATCTACTCAAGCGCGAAGATTACGATTATCTGATGGATATCGTTGATCAGGCTCGCAATACCTTGCTTGCGACACTCAACATCGATAAAGTCTACCTGATGTATATGGACGAGATAAAGCATGTGCACTGGCACTTAATTCCCCGCTACGACGAGGCTGGATTTAATGTTCTGACACATGCGCCGACGCAACTTGCGGACACAACACTGGCTGATGCGCTTCGATCCCGTTGGGAATCTCATATTTAAGATAGAGCACGTGGGTCTGTTAATTTGCTTAATACTTAAAGCACTGCTATTCTAAGCATAGACAAGATGCAGGTCACGTGAGTCCACGCGCTCATAGACACTATCAGTCAACCCTTTCAAAGTTTCAGGTTGGATTTGATGAACAGTAAGTTCAGAAATAAACTAAAAATTAAAAGGGCAGACATGCATAAGACTCGTATTACATCAGTTCCATTGATCGCACTATTTGCGATTTTCGCTATATTCACAGTAATCTTAACACTAAGTACTCAGTCTGCTCATGCTGCACCGACTACCGTCAATCTGCGGACGGCTTCTCCATTTGCAATTCTTTCTGGTACACCAAACATCACAGATGCAGGCAACTCGTCTGTTATCAATGGGAATGTGGGCCTCAGTCCTGCGACCGGTGCAGGAATTGGACTCACGTGTTCACAAGTCAGTGGGATTATCTATTCTGTTGATGCGACCGGACCTCTACCATGTAGAGTGACAAACGGACCGCTTCTTTTGACTGCAAAGAATAATTTAACAACTGCTTATAACGACGCTGCTGGGCGAACTCCTTTAACAACAGTCCCGACTGAACTTGGTGGAACGACGCTTGTTGCGGGTGTATATGATTCAACCTCAACTGAACTTGGCATTTCGGCTGGTGCAGGCCCACTTGTGCTTGATGGTCAAGGTGATGCTTCATCTGTATTTATTTTCCAAGCACCTTTCGAAGGAATAGGTCTTGATGTTGGTCCAGCCAGCGTTGTTGAATTAAGAAACGGCGCACAAGCATGTAACGTGTTTTGGCGCGTTGACTCAGCAAACATTGACACAACAGCAACGTTTGTTGGAACAGTCCTTGCACTCAACTCTATATCTGTACAAAATGGCGCAACTATCGAAGGTCGCTTGCTTGCACGAAATGGAAATGTCACGCTTATTAATGACACAATCACGGCGCCAATCTGTGAGGGTAATGACACAGAAGACGTCGTTCCAGGACTCCCAAATACTGGTGAGATGATCGGACAATACGTACTTTGGGGTGCTATTTCTACACTCTTGATTACAAGTGGACTTATCGTTGCATTCTTTGCCTATAAGAAGCGTTCTATCTAGAGCGTCCAGATGCAAAAAGCATTTATTACTATCGCAGTGACGCTTGCATCATTTTGTGCGACATTGATTTTGCTGTATGTGTTTGTGCCGCAGCAGCGTGATGAACCACAACCGGCTGCAAGCAGTACACCCTTGGCTGTAAAAGCTGTAGCGCAAACCGTCGCTACCATTCCTGACCCTGTGCAGTTAGAGATACAGTCTATCGATGTAGCAGCAACGATTAATCCCGTCGGACTTACGCAACAGGGTGATATGGATATAGATGAGGACGGCCAACAGCTCGCATGGTACAAACTCGGTCCAAAGCCTGGCGAAGAGGGTAGTGCTGTTATTGCTGGACACTATGGATGGAAAGACGGCGTTGCTTCAATTTTCAATGATCTACACACACTCAAAAAGGGCGATACTATAGTGACTCGTGGACAGGATGGGCAACTAAAGACATTTGTAGTCACACGTTCAGAAACCTATTCACCTAATCAGGATGCAACAAGCGTATTTAAGTCTGACGATGGCAAAGCGCACCTTAATCTGATTACGTGCCAGGGTGCATGGAATAATTCAGCCCAAACCTATTCAGAACGCCTGGTTGTATTTACCACCCTTGTTGAATAGTGCTAAAATGCTATACTAGGTATAGTAATAATGAAAGGTTGCGATGGAAATAGGTGTCTTTAGTTTTGGTGATGTACAGAGAAAAGACGGTAAACTGGGTCCAACTCATGAATCTGTCACCAATCTATTAGAAGCAATTCAACTCGCCGACAAGGTAGGGTTGGATGTGTTTGGAATAGGCGAGCACCATACTGAATATTTCCCGGCATCTTCACCGGCAACTCTTATCGCTGCCGCTGCAGCTACAACGAAGAACATTAAATTGACGAGTGCCGTCACAGTCCTCAGTACTGATGACCCTGTTCGTGTCTATCAACAATTTGCTACAGCCGACATTGTCTCTGGCGGGCGGGTCGAAATTATCGCAGGGCGCGGTTCATCAACCGAGTCATTCCCCCTGTTTGGTTATAGTCTCCGTGACTACGATAAACTATACGCCGAGAAACTTGATTTACTCTTAAAGATCAACGCTAGCAAAGATGGCAAAGTGAAGTGGGAAGGTGAATTCCGTGCACCACTCGATAACGTTGAGATCGTGCCGCGACCACCGAAACCGCTTAATATTTGGCTTGCTACAGGTGGAAACCCTGAATCATCTATCCGCGCGGCAGCCCTTGGTATGCCTATTACGTATGCAATTATTGGCGGCCATGTTTCTAGGTTTAAACCTCTGGTTGACCTGTACCACGAGGCAGCTCGACAATATAACGTACCAAATGCAGATACTCGCGTTGCCATCGCAACTCCAGGCTTTATCGCCGAAGACGCCCAGGATGCAAAAGACACTTTCTGGGAAGCGTGGAACTGGACAATGACGACACTTGGAAAAGTTCGTGGATTTGCTGCGCCAACCCGTGAACACTTCGACGCGGAATCCGGTCGCGATGGAGCACTCTTTGCAGGTAGTCCAGAAGAAATCGCCGAGCGAATTCTCGAACTACACAAACGGGTAGGACATACTCGCCACATCTTCCAAATGGACACTGGTCAAATGCCACAAGAGAAATTCCTAAAAGCAATTGAATTACTTGGAACAAAAGTTGCGCCAATTGTGCGTGAAGCTCTAAAAAATGAAAAATAATGTACGCATTGGCGTTATTGGTTCTGGACGTCTTGGAACAGCCCTCTCGCGGCAATTATTAAAAAATGGATACGAAGTTCGAATCGCAAACTCGCGTGGCCCACAGAGCCTCGCATTGATGCTGGGTGTGTTATTGCCGGACGCGATCGCTGCGACAGTCGAAAATGCTGTGTCTGTAAGTAATGTGATCATCTTGGCTATCCCGTCTCACCAGTACACAACGTTAAACCCCTCTGCTTTCGAGGGAAAGATCGTTATTGATGCAATGAATTATTGGTCGCCTGTAGAAGGGGAAATCGCTGAGTTTATGGATCCGAACATTGGATCAAGTGAATATATCCAGACCTACTTGAAGGGTGCCAAGGTGGTGAAGTCGCTGAATCATGTCGCATATAATGAATTAGAAGAGCACAATCTGCCTACTGGTGATCCAAAACGACGCGCAGTTGCGCTTGCGGGTGACGATATGGACGCAAAGCAGCTAGTTTCTGAACTTATTGATGTAATTGGCTTTGATGCGGTTGATGTAGGTCTTCTATCTGCCGGTAAACTATTTCAGCCAGACACACCTCTGTTTAATGCTCGATATACTGCTACTGAACTTCGCTCAAAAGTTTAGTAGTATCGTCACTCTATTGACTTATAATCAAGCTTATGTTATTTTAAAACATAACAATGCATGAAACACAAACAGAGTCTCATACCCCAGTTCAGTACAATTCTCGACGCGAACGACGTGAAGCTGAAGGCTATGTTCGCGGTCAATTGAATGAACGTGAGATTCTTGCTGTTGAACGAGCACATAATTATCTTGATACACAACGTGCGACCACTTTAGGTCACCTTGCGAATAAAGCGCTTTCACCCAATGTCCCTTTATATGGATTCGTTGATAAAGAAGGTAACGCAGTAATGGACACACTTGGTGCGCATGGCCTACCTGTTGAAATTACACACGATCTTGATACGCAGGTCGCCATTCTTAATACATATGAACAAGCGGTAGACGCGCGTAACTGGGCAGCAATTAGTGAACTTGATTCTCAGTGGCAAACGAATGCAGCTGCAGCTGGAGAATACCGTTCTGCTGCTGGGCGCCAACACTGGATCAACCAACACGTCCAAGAAGTGAAGCATAACGACGAATTCTCTCGTCGACGCGCACAACATTCTCAGCAAACATTCGAAAAAGCTGCCTAACGCGCTTATTGTTGTACACTAGATTATGTGAAACTAACGACCTTAAATCTGCAGGGTTTCGTCGATTGGAAGAATCGCAAACCCGAAATCGTTGCCTACCTAAAAGCCACTCAACCCGATATTATTTTGTTTCAGGAAGTTGTTTTTATTCCGAGTATATCGGAGCAAAACCAAGTTCAAATTTTGAACGAGGATCTACACTATACGTATGAGCACAGCTCAATTACGCGTCTGCAGCCTAGCCATGAATATGCTGTGTTCCGTGAAGGCTTAGCATTCCTAAGTAAATACCCGGTTCTGAAAACGGATACGATCGTCCTACAGCGGGCAGAGGGCGATCAACACAATCGTATTATTCAACTGATTGATATTCAGATTGGTGGCGACATTGTTAAGCTTGCAAATGTTCATTTCTCGTTAACCGATACGGTTGATTTTGCGACCGCACACCTACAAGAAACACTTGAGATTATCGAAATTCGTGGCGAAGAGCGCATTATTGCTGGCGACTTTAACATCGATCATTTGGAAGAACTCGTCGACGTATGGGGTGAACACTACGAGGCATCGACGAAGGTAGAATACATCTCGTATCCTGCGATGCAAAAGCGAAATGATTACGTGTTGGTTCCGAGGGGAATCGACTTTGATCATCTGACAACATCTGGTAATTCATTGTCTGATCACCGCGCTGTGACTGTCGAAATCGACCTGTCTGAAGCACCAATCTCTGCACTGCTTGTATAATAGGTGTATATGTTTGAATATCCGGTGGTCTTTGTGGACATCGAAACGACTGGGGGAAGTTACCGCAACAGTCGTGTTTTGGAAGTAGCTGCAATTCGATACGAAAATGGAAAAGTTGTCGACGAATTTACGAGTCTGATTAATCCTGAAACGCATATTCCTCGGATGATTACTTCACTGACAGGTATTGCAGAAGGTGATATCGTTGGCGCTCCAATCTTTGCGGACATTGCCGAGCGATTCGCTGAAATTATGAATGGTGCAGTGTTTGTGGCGCATAATGTGCGCTTTGACTATTCTTTTATAAAGAATGAATTTGCGATGATTGGAATGAACTTTTCGCCACGCTTATTATGCACCGTTCGATTGTCGCGCTACTTGTACAAGTTTGAACAGGGACACAGCCTTGCGAAGTTAATTGCGCGCTATGACATTCCATTTACCAGTCGTCACCGTGCAATGGATGATGCACGAGCAATTCTTTATTTTTCTGAAATGGCATTCAAAGAACATGGCGAAGAACTATTCCAAATGGCTTTAAAACACCAATTGAAATCACAGTCACTGCCACCAAACCTAGACCTTGAAGAACTTCAACGTATTACCGATGGTCCGGGTGTCTACATTTTCAAGGACGAATCGCAGCAACCGATTTATGTAGGAAAGAGTATCCATCTAAAGAAACGCGTCATGTCGCACTTTCAAGATGTCAGTAGTAAAGAAGTTCGTATCAGTCAAAGTACGCATCACGTTGAAACAATTCCAACAGGGAGCGAATTGGCTGCACTTATATTGGAATCGAAACTTGTAAAAGAATTAAAGCCAATTCATAACCGACGCTTACGTCGAGTGACCTCATATGCAATGGTCGTCAAAGATATGAAAGGTGACTACGCAACAGTTGCGATCAAGCAGGGAAATGTCGATACAGAAACCGACCTGAATTTTATTTACGGTATGTATCCAAGTCGAATGAAGGCCAAAAAACGTCTGGAAGAAATTACCGGTATTTTTAGTCTTTGTCCGAAACTTATGGGCCTCGAAAAAGCTACTGGTGCATGCTTTTCATACCGTCTAGGCAAGTGCAAAGGCGCTTGTGTCGGTGAAGAAGCGCCTGAGCTATATAACAGGCGGTTTGAACTAGCGCTGGAGCACACGAGGCTTGAGAGTTGGCCTTTCGATACACCCATTACTGTGCCGGTGAATGCAAAAGGCGAACATGTCATTATTAAAAACTGGATGGTCCAAGGATACATCGACGATGGGGGAGATCCTGTCTATGACGTGGACGAACCGTACTTCGATATGGACGAATATAAAATTATTCGGCGCTTTATTAGGGAAAATAAGCAGTTTATTCAATCTTTTAGTAAGTAATCTTACCAAAACACGCTTCGCGGTTTGCGCATCGATACAGACATCTTCATACTAGTTTACAGAGTTAAACGTTATGAAAGGTGCATATTTTGAAGCAACCCCACACAATTTTTAACACTTTCCTTGCACGATGTTTCGTAGGGATTGTAGCTATCGCAACGATCGTCGTCGTTCCTGCGTCGACCCAGACAAGTGCGCTGACACTCGATGTTTCGGGACTAACAAATACAGTGAGTCGAGTCGTCGAAAATGTTCCAATTGTAAACCAACTTATTCCAGTGGCTCCGTCCACGTCGCCTATGATGATGACCTCACCAACGAGCGCGAACGCAGCCAGGGTTTCGCCTGAAACTGAAACGGCACCGGCTTCAAATGATGTTGCGGAGAACACTCGTACGAACTCAGCACGATCGACAGAAGGTTTAGTAGCTGTGAACACGCCATCGAGTTTAGAAAATGATGTCATCGCAAAACAATCCGAAATCGCATTAGCATCAGCGCATGTCGAAAGTCCTGCAGTGTCATACGACTCACGCCAGCTTAATTCAAAAACTGCAACCGCGCTGTTTTACTCAGGTGTTGGAGGTATTTGTTTAGGCGTCGCAGCACTCGTATTTATAGGTCGAAAAATGGAGACAGCATAATGAATGTTATCTACAATTACGACTCAAAGCTTATGCTTGGAATTTTATCAGCTGATAAATCGGTGTATAATAAGGGTGTAACAAACTATGTTAGAAACTCGAGCAGGAAGGAGGATATGTGAATCTCACAATCCCGATAAGAGCACAAAATTCTACCACTAGTTGGTCCCGTGATTCACGTGGTAATTTCCCTGGTAAACATACATGGAGGTATGCCAGGGGTGAACATAAACGGTACATCTTCTCTCTCATAACTGTTGGGCTCCTGGTGAGTACATTAGTTGTGGGAAGTGTCGGAAGTATGGTGCAGATGGCATCAGCTCGTGACAATTATGGATGGCGTGGTCAAAGTAATAGGCAAAATAATAACGATAGGGGTGGTTCTTCTAATTCCAGCCGGAATTCGAACACGAATACACCTGCACCTACTACGACGACCAAAACAGCAACTCCTGCAAAAACAACGACGGTTGCTCCCACAACAACTCCGCCGCCTGCGACACCAGCTCCAGCCCCGGCCGTTGCTACACCCGCACCAAAGCAAGTAGTTACTCCACAAATTGTGGCACAACCTGCAGCCGCACCGGCGCCGGTTGATACTGCACCCGAAGTGGTAAGCACTGCCGCTGCGCAAGCAACAACAGACAATAAACCTCAACCGGTTACATATACATCACAACGACTTTCTGATGAAACTCGTAATCGAATTATTATTATGGCTGTCGTTGCCGCTACAACAGGTGCATTGCTATACACAATGAGCCTATTTGGCGCAGCCGCAACCGAACCAAAACGTACTATTCCAGTTCGTTACACCATTCCAGTAAGGGAGGTTACTAGTTACTAATGTCCCGAACTATAGTATTAAGACTGCTGGCGATCGGCCTCATTGTCATCGCAGCGGGCGCTACAGCGTATGCCGTTATAGCGAGCAGTAAAAAGATTGATCAGAACATTATATTTGCACCAAATACGCTTCTCGCCGGTACATGGAATTCGTACAAAGAAGAATATTGGGAAGCAGAAACAGGTCGTACACTCGACAAACAACAAGATGACATCACGACATCCGAAGGGCAAAGTTATACGATGATGCGCGCCGTATGGATGAGTGACAAGCCAACTTTTGACAAAAGCTGGGCGTGGACACAAGAGCAGCTTCAACGTGAAGATAGTCTGTTCTCATGGCGTTGGGGTAAGAAAAGCGACGGAACCTATGGCGTTCTGACAGACGTGAATGGACAAAATTCAGCATCCGATGCAGATGGTGATATTGCCCTTGCACTGCTAATGGCGGCAAGTCGATGGCAACAAGAAAGCTATCTCAAAGAAGCAAAGACACTTATTTCAAGCATCTATGAAAATGAAGTAGTAACTGTTGCGGGTGTTCCATACCTTGCGTCAAATAACTTGGAAAAAGGCTCAGCGAGCCCTATCGTAATGAATCCATCATACCTTTCACCAGCTGCATATCGCGAGTTTGCAAAAGTAGATACAGCGCATGATTGGAAGGCGGTAGTTGATTCGTCGTATAGCCTCATCGAGCGCTCTATCGATGAAAAGCTTAACGTGTCTGAAAGTGTCGGTCTTCCTCCGGACTGGGTATTAATGGACCGCACAACTGGGGCATTGTCCGCGCCATCGGTTAGTGGGCTCACGACTGATTATGGATATGATGCAATGCGAACTCCTTGGCGAATTGCACTTGATTACAACTGGAACAAAGACGACCGTTCAAAGGATGTACTCGAAAAGATGTCATTCCTAGGTAAGCAGTGGAAGGATACAGGAAAGTTATATTCAACCTACAGTCATGACGGGAAAGTTGTGAAACAAGACGAGGTTGCCGAAAGTTACGGAACGTCGTTGGCATATTTCGATGTTGTTGACCCTGAAGCAGGTAAGGTAATATATGATCAAAAAATTAAAACACTTTACGATCAAAACAAGAACGATTGGGACCAACCAATTACGTACTATGCATCAAACTGGGTTTGGTTTGGCATAGCACTGCACGAAGATCAATTACCAAATTTAGCGGCTGATTTGAAAGAAGAAAAATAGTTTAATATGGAATTTCTTAAAACAATACAAACAAGTCGTTTCCTTTTAAGCCTGAACGTTTTACTGTCGATCACGTACTTTGTGTGCGTGGTCGCAGTATTCCCAATAGGTAATGTGCCACTATTTGTTGTACTGGTATTGTCAGAGGTATTCCACGTCTGGCAAGTCTTTGGATTTATTCACACCGTTTGGGCGCGGAAACGAATAAAACAGTTTGACGCCAGATTTCAGCCCCACGTGGCTGTTTTCATTACGGTATGTGGTGAACCGGCCGACATCATTGAATCAACAGTAATTGCTGCGAAAAAAATGAAATATCCACATTTCTCAATCTATATTTTGAACGATGGAAAAGTGGCGAGTCGTCCCAACTGGCAAGAAGCAGAAGAGATTGCAGCGAGGCAGGGCGTTAACTGTATTACAAGGACAGTTCCTGGTGGTGCAAAGGCGGGGAATATTAATCATGCCACAGCTCAGACACGCGAACCGTACATTGTTGTCTTTGACGCCGACCATGCACCGAAGAAAGAATTCCTCCAAGAAACAGTTGGATATTTTGTCGATGAAAAAGTTGCCTTTGTACAATCGCCACAGTTTTATCACAACGCAGATGTGAACCAAGTAGCTGGTGGATCATGGGAGCAACAAGCATTATTTTTTGGACCGCTGCTAAAAGGAAAAGATACGGTCAACTCAACATTTATGTGTGGCACAAACATGGTGCTTCGCCGCATCGCACTTGAAGAAGCGGGCGGTATGAGTGAAAAAAGTATTGCTGAAGATTTCTTGACGTCGCTACTGATTCACGAAAAAAAATGGAAGTCTGTCTATGTCGATAAAGTACTCGCTGAAGGCTTGGCGCCAGAGGATTTCTTGTCGTACTACAAACAGCAATTTAGGTGGGCAAGGGGAAGTCTCGAAATCCTGTTTTCATACAACCCGCTATTGCGTCGTGGCTTAACGTTTGCACAAAAGATTCAGTACCTTTCGTCATCGAGCTATTATTTATCGGGCATTATTGTGCTGATCAATGCACTCCTTCCGCTGACGTACTTCTTCCTACAATTGAAACCACTCACTATTAACACGATGACGTTGGCGTTAATATTCTTGCCATACATTTTTGTTATTTTGTACACACTGCAAATGACGAGTAACTTTACGTATACATTCCGGGCACTCTCGTTTAGTCTTGGGTCATCAACAATTTATATCAAAGCATTATGGGCGACAATTACGCGCCGTCAAAATGCTTTTGCGGTGACATCTAAAACGCGGGTGAGTGGTAATCATGGAAAGTTGGTCTTTCCACATCTGATGTATATTGCACTCGTTGCCGCAGGGATTATATATGGCGTTATGCGTGAAGGCTGGAGCGCTTCAATGCTTTCGAATATTGCCTGGGCAATGATTTACATTGCTGCGTTTGCTCCGTTCATCGCAGCTGCATTTGAAGGTACTCGTAAAGCACCAAAAGCAAAAAAGATTGAGGCACACGCATGAGTATAAAACGACGCATAGCTGTCTATGTATTACTTGGATTAATGATTGCGTTTGCGATATTCTTTAGCGTCACTGTATTCGGAAAAACAAGTTTACGACTAGATGAAGCGCAGAGTCTTTTCCAAACGAACCGTGATGTACCTGGTATGTTGAACCTGGTTGCTCAAGACGTCCACGTGCCGTTTTACCATACATTGCTTCACTTCTGGCAGTTACTGCTAGGACAGGATATTTTTGTCGCCCGCATGCTTTCGTTGGTGTTCTTTATCGGAACAATTATCATGACGTATGTGCTGGCGAAGTATGCATTGGGACGTCGTAGTATTGGGCTGTTTGCTGCGTTCCTCGTAACAATTTCACCGTTTATGAACTGGTATGGTTCAGAAGCTCGCATGTATACGATGCTGGCGTTTATGACGGTCTTGCACGTGTATTTCTTTGTACGAATTATGCGAACGGGTGGGACAAATAATTGGCTATTTTGGACACTGACCGCAATCATGGGACTCTATACGCATTACTTCTTTGTATTCGTGATGCTTTCAGAATTCATTACGCTCTTGGCACTAAAGAAGCGTTTCGTAGGGAAGCGGCCGATCCGGAGCATTGTTATTTATGGCGCAATTGCTGGTCTTTCATTGTTGCCGTGGCTGCTGTATGTCTACAACCTCGGGTTTGCAAGCAATACACAACCTTCGCTCGGAACACCGTCGGCAGGGGATCTCTTTGATACCTATGCGCAATTTATTTTTGGATTCCAAGTGCCTGCAGTGAATACGTTAATCGTTTCATTGTGGCCAGTCTTGGTGCTTCTGGCATTCTTTGCGCTGCAGCGTACCAAGAAAAAGATTCCGCCAGAGATAACACTCTTTGTGCTATTGGCGGTTATTCCAGTACTGAGCGCGTTTATTATTAGTGTCACCATCCGCCCATTCTATTTAAGTCGTTACTTAATCGTGGCATTGCCTGCACTCTTTATATTCATGGCATGGATACTGACCCGGTATCGTCCATGGATATCTCGAACGGTAGGTGTGGTGCTGGTCTTGATTGTAGGAGTGTTATTTACGGTTCAGGTACTTAGTCCAAATACCCCAGTGAAAGAAGATTATAAGGACGCCGTTCAGTATCTTGAGAAGAACGCGGGTCCAAGTGACGTCGTCGTTTTGGCTGCACCGTTCACCATTTACCCTGTAGAATACTATTACAAAGGAACTGCAAAGCTAACAACGCAACCGATTTGGAACCGTTTCGAATCTGGTTCTGTTCCGGCCTTTGATCCTGCAAAGCTTGAACAAGAGACAAAAGCGAATGTCGATTCATATCAGAACGCATGGCTGATGCTCAGTTATGATCAGGGCTATAACAAAGATCTGAAGGACTACTACGACAAGCACTACCAAAAGGTAAGTGAGCATAAATTCTCACCTGGATTAACTATCTACGAGTATAAGACACGCTACGATGAACCGCTTAAAGTCACCGACGGTTCATAAAACCTACTTGACATACTTTTCATACTTATCGTATTATAGGGTGTAATGCACGATAAAAAACTTTATGGTACCGCAACAGTCGGGACAAAAGGCCAGGTAGTGATACCAGCCGATGCCCGAGAAGTCCTCAATATTAATCCTGGGGATCGTCTGTATGTTGTTGGCTCAAAAAAAGCTCAGTGGGTTGGCTTCTTAAAAGAAGATCAGCTGCGCGCATTGGTAGAATCTTTAACCGATAACATTGAACAATATCGTTCAATTCTCACAGATACAGAAAAGGAATAAAAAGTATGCATCATCACCTTAGCTTGCGCAGCAAGCTTATTATCATGGTTTCCGTTATGGCCAGTTTGTTTCTTGTGGCACTCGACCAAACGATTATCTCAACCGCTCTTGGCAAGATTGTCCAAGAGTTTAACGCTTTCGATTCACTCAGCTGGATTGTCACTGCGTACCTATTAACCACAACGATCACTGTGCCGATTGCCGGAAAGCTCTCTGATATCTTTGGTCGTCGAAACATCCTCCTTATTGGTGTAGCAATATTTGCTGCCGGATCATTAATGGGCGGTATGAGTGCCGATGTGATTCAACTCGTTCTATGGCGCGCATTCCAAGGTATTGGTGCAGGTATTATTACCGCAAACGCCTTTACTATTGTTGGTGACCTCTTTGCTGCTCGTGAACGCGGTAAGTGGCAAGGGCTTATTGGAGCAGTCTTTGGACTTAGCTCTGTCGTTGGTCCACTCCTTGGTGGATGGCTCACAGATAGCCAAAATATTTTCGGCCTTGTCACTGACTGGCGCTGGACGTTCTTTATTAATGTACCAATTGGAATCATTGCATTCATCTTGATTGCTGTATACGCCCCTGCAATGAAGCACGCGAAAAAGCCATCAATTGACTACATCGGCGCAGCGCTTTTGACAGTGTTCCTTGGTGTACTGATCTTGGCTGTCGACAACACACAAACTATTTTCGCTGGGTTTATGGACGCAACTGGTATCTCACTGACTGCACTTCGTATTGCTATGTATAGCATCGTGGTCGCCTCTGGTGTTGCCTTTGTCATGGTTGAGCGAAAGGTCAAAGAGCCAATTCTGCCTATCTCATTCTTCAAGAATAAAAACTTCGTACTGCTTATCTCTGTAGCCGCGTTATTCGGTGCAGCCTTCATGGGATCAATTCTATACCTCACACAGTTCAACCAACAGGTTTTTGGTGCAACGCCAACTGAATCTGGATTGATGCTGTTACCAATGGTAGGTGGATTGATGCTGACAAGTATTCTTTCTGGTCAGATCATTTCAAAGATCGGTAAATACAAGATCTTCATGCAAATCGGTTTCGTTACGGCGACGTTGATGATGCTTGCTCTCACAACTCTTACTCCTGAAGTCAGCTACGCCTACGAAGCAGTCATCATGGTGTTTATGGGAATGGGAATGGGTGTCGCAATGCCAACATTGAACCTTGCGATTCAAAACGAATTCGAACAAAAAGAACTTGGTGTTGCAACCAGCTCAAGTCAATTATTCCGAAGCCTCGGCTCAACACTTGGTACAGCAATCTTTGGTGCACTGCTGACAGCTGGTATTGTGTCGCACCTTGGGAATATCCAAACAACACCTTATGTACAGCAATTGAGTGGTAACGCACAGGTTGCGCAAATTGGTGATATCAAAGACGCAAACACGATCCTAACACTTAACACACCAAGTATTAAGGATCAGATCACGAATGGGGCAGAGAAGTCATTTGAAGCACTTCCAGCGCCTGCTGCAGATACTGCAAAGAAACAGTTCCTCGACAATCAGAATGTCTTTGCGCAGAAGGTGACACATGCGTTCTCGGACAGCTTGAAAACTATCTTTATCGTAGCGAGCGTGCTGATGGCGATCTCAACAATCTTGATCTTTATCTTGAAGGAGCGACCGCTCAAGGCAAGTAAGCCTTCCGATACACCAATGGAAATGTAGTAGAATTTACATTTATTGCATAATATATCATTTAACGCTTGTGCTGAATGCACAGGCGTTTTATGATTAAAACAATAGCGTGATCCATTCGCGCATTCTTGACTGTTTTGGCAGTAATTGATACTATTAGTGATGTGTTTCACGCCAAGCTTATAATTTAAAGGTCGGAGTGCGTGAAGCTGTACATAGTACAAGGAGTACACTACTACATGCCTATAGCAATCGAATTTGTGTCATCAAGGCGCAAAAAGATCGCAGTGGATGTGGTGCCCGCCGATTGGCGAATATTTATTGCTCACTAAACAGTTCGTTCTTGAACTGACAAAAAAGAAAACACCCCAAGGCACCGGGGTGTTTTCACTTTTATAAGGAACTTTTACTTGCTAAGCTTTTGATCCAGTAGGGTCTTTAGCTCAGTTGAGCTGCCCTGAACGATAGCTGATGATGTTGCTTCTGGAAGCTTTTCACCGTTAAGGTAGAAGGTAGGGGTCGCATCAACACCAACTTTTTTACCAATGGCTTGGTCGAAAGAGATCTTCTTGCTAACAGTTGATCCAGCGACATTTTCAAGGAACTTATTTGTGTCGAGTCCAAGTTGTGACGCGTAGCTTGCGAATTTGTCTGTACGGTCTGTGCCGGTAAGTGTGCCCCATTCATCTTGTGATTCAAAGACGAGATTGTGCATATCCCAGTACTTGCCCTGGAGGCCAGCGGCTTCAACTGCTGCTGCTGCAACACGTGCATTAGGGTGAATAGTAGTGAGTGGGAAGTTACGGAAGATAAAGAGCACCTTGTCTTTGTATTCTTCGGTCACCGCCTTAATTTGTGGGTGTGCACCCTTACAGCTAGGGCATTGGAAGTCGCCGTATTCAACGAGGACGACTTTGCTGTCTGTCTTGCCGAAGGTGTGGTCAGCAATGTTAGCGTTTTGGTCACTTGCAGCAATAATGCTGTTCGTATCAATACCACTGACGTTGATAGGTGGGTTGGTGATGCGTGAGTAGGTGATCAATCCACCGAATACGAGCACAATAATCGAGCCAAAAATAATCCATGCGACTTTACTCATTAAAAGGGGTCCTCCAAAATTTACTATACTTATTGTATCAAATAATCACCCCCGGTAAGGTACAATAAACCGTATAATGTTTATGTTCTTATGTATTCTTACACTTCTTGTCTTCGTCGGACTCATTCTTGTTGCCGCAATGCACCCCGTTCCACACGTTATCAGCCAGTTTGAATTAAAGCGTCGATCGAAGGCGAGCAAAGAGGCGAAATGGCAGCACCGTCGTGAATTGCTGCTCCCCGATGTATATGGAGCACTCGCCGCAAAGACCGCACTTCTTGTGGTTGGATACGTAGCGTTGTCTATCGTAACGTTCGGATGGGCTGTAGGGCTTATTCTAGCGCTCCTGGGCATTATTCTTTACCCAGTTATCGCCACCTGGGATTTTGTCGCAAAGCAAGCAACGAGATTGTATGAACGCTATGAAGCACCTTATTTGGACATCATCGTAAAGCTTCAGCCCGTATTCAAGGTGGTTCGATCGGTCACTGTGCCAAAAGCAGAAGTGTATCACCGGTTTGACTCTCGAGAAGAGTTACAGCATATGATTGACCGATCAGACATCTTAACTGACGATGAACGAACATTGATTGTGCACGGCCTTGGGTTCAAGGACCAGTTGGTTGAAACAATCATGACACCAAAGAGCGTGATCAAGTTCGTTAAAAAGACAGAATTCCTTGGTCCATTGGTGCTAAGCGAAATTCATGAATTAGGACACAGCAGGCTGCCAGTTATTGGGGCTGATCTGGATCATGTTGTTGGGACGCTGCATTTGCGTGACCTTTTGTCGCTCGACGTAAAACATTCGGTCACAGCTGAAAAGGCGATGGAAGCAAAGGTGTTCTATATTCGTCATGATGAAACACTCGAACATGCGTTGGCCGCATTTATCGATACACGTCACCACTTGTTCATCGTCATTAATGAATTACGTGAAACAGTCGGACTTTTGACACTGGAAGATGTTATTGAAAAGTTGATCGGTCGCCGTATCGTTGACGAAGACGATAACCACGAAGATCTCCGTTCAATCGCAGCTCGAAATGCAGCAGGCAATAATATTCCCGAGGATCACGTTGATGTCTGATGAGCCAGTCCTTATCGAAACGTTGGATACTCCAGTATCAACGGCCGTAGTTAGCGAAGCGGTAGTTGTTGAAAAGAAGCTGCCTCGACAACGGCATTATCTGATTGCGTTCTTTTTTAGCTTTTTATGGGGTACATTCGGTGTCGACCGTTTCTATCTTGGGTATGTTGGAACAGGTATTTTAAAGCTTATAACACTTGGTGGGTTTGGTCTTTGGACGATTATCGACCTATTTGTCATTATGGCCGGTGCGATGCGTGATAAACAAGACAGGGAACTCCTTGAATTTCAACAGTACAAGAAGTTTACACACAAAACAGTACTTTGGTATGCCATTATTCTAGGCACAGTTATTCTTGTTGGTGGTTTGGGATTGATCGCTGCTGCGTACTTTATCGTCACGTCTTTCCAAGATGGAAATGTCTTTAATCTGCTTGAAAGTATTCCCGGACTGAATGCACTCACTGGTGGTGATGTGCGTAATGCCGGAGTCGATGGCTTCTAGTTAAGTAATCGCTGGCTTATTATCAAGCGAGTGCCAGATATACCAACTCGCAACTGATTCGTAAGGGTGCCAATTGTGCACCTTTGCAAGTTCGGTCATTTCTTCAGGTGTCGGTTTCTCTTCAAGTTGATACAGTGTGTACATACCGTTCTTGATTCCCAAGTCACCAGTCGGCAAGACGTCCATACGCCCCATGCAGAACATTAGGAACATATGCACAGTCCATACACCAACACCTTTAATCTGAGTTAATTCTTTGACGATCTCATCATTCGTAAGTGTGTCTAAATGATCAAACTGAACGGTCCCTTCAAGTACTTTCACGGCTAAATCTTGGATATATGTACCTTTTTGGCGCGACAATCCAACTGCACGTAGTTCTTCGATGTCTTTTTCAAGTATGTGTCCAGGAGTTGGGAAATCATCACCAGGAAATAAAGCTAAGAATCTTTTCAAGATTGTGTCCGCAGCCTTCACGCTTAGTTGCTGTGAAACAATACTCTCAACAAGTGCGGGGTAGTAGTTTTTATGAGGAACGATCGTTGCGGTTCCGGCACGCACAATAACGGGTGCGAGTATCGGATCTGCTTTTGTCAGGTATAGCGCGGCTTCGATAAGTGTCGTGGGACTCGAAAGTAACATATGCCTAAAGGTCTTTGAACCACTGCGTATAGGTAGCGCGGGCTTTGATAATCTTTGGTTCAATGACGATTGAACAGTACCCATTGCCAGGATTTTTATTGAAATAATCTTGGTGCTCATCTTCGGCTGGGTAGAAAGTTTCAAGCTGTGTTATTTCTGTCACGATAGGGTCGCTCCAGTGTTCTTTCGCACGTTCAGCTGCAGCTTCAAATGCAGTTTTTTGTGTCTCGTCTGTATAAAACATCCCAGAACGATACTGTGTACCAACATCGGCACCTTGTCGATTTAAGGTTGTTGGGTCATGGATCAAGAAAAACAGATCAAGAATTACTTCGGCTGGAATAACTGCCTCATCGAAAGTGATTTGTACGGCTTCGTCGTGTCCGGTCTCGCCACTCGCTACCTGGTAATATGTTGGATCAAGTGTTTGTCCGCCAGTATATCCACTGACGACTTCAGTGACACCCTTAATACGTCGGTATACCGCATCGAGGCACCAAAAACATCCACCAGCAATTACATATGTTGTCATACTCTTATTATACGCCCCTTAGACGTGAAGTATACTGGTGTCAGATGAGTGTATTAGATTTTAACGAAGAAGTTTGGGAAAGAGGGCGGGAATTATATCGCGACATGCCGTGGCGCGATAACACCGACCCTTACTACGTACTAGTCAGTGAACTTATGCTGCAGCAAACACAAGTTGATCGCGTCATTCCTAAATTTGAGTTATTTATACATACTTTCCCTAATCTTCGCGTGCTTGCACAGGCGCCACTTGCCGATGTTCTCACTGTTTGGAGTGGTCTTGGGTATAATCGCCGTGCAAAATTCTTGCACGAGGCTGCTAAAAAAGTTGTAGCGGACTTTGGTGGACACATTCCGCATACGTATGATGAACTCGTAAGCCTTCCTGGCATCGGTCCAAATACTGCGGGTGCAATCTTGGCGTATAGCTTTAATGAGGTTGTGACTTTTATTGAGACGAATGTTCGAACCGTGTATTTTCACCATTTTTACGATGACCAACCGACGGTGACAGACAAAGAACTAAGAGAGTTGGTTGGAAAAACCGTTGATACCGAGCACCCTCGGCAGTGGTATTGGGCGTTAATGGACTACGGATCCTACCTAAAGAAGCAGGGTGTTGGTCGAAACGCAAAAAGTAGTCATTATAAAAAACAGGCACCACTAAAGGGAAGTTTGCGTGAAGTACGGGGACTTATTTTGAAATCTCTTGCATTAGAAGATGCGACATACACGCAACTCGAATCGGCAATGCCACATGATCCACGCTTTGCAGTTGCTATCGAGGCATTACTGCGCGAAGGAATGGTGACAAACACTGCTGGTCGGTTACATTTGTCACGATAAACGGTATAATAAAATAACATGACAGTACGCGCCCGTTTTCTTGTTTTTGCTCTGATTGCCGCATCGGTATTTTCTGTATTTTCAGTTCATACCGCATCTGCTGTTGAACTCTCTGATGAGCAACTCGGTCGTATCAAAGCAAACTGCCTTTCAATCAAAGGTTCATTGAATCAACTACACGCATCCGATGCGCTTCTTCGAGTAAATCGTGGTCAATTGTATGAATCGATTGGTGCACGGCTGATGAATAATTTTAACAGTCGTCTGAGTAACAATAGTCTCGATAACAAAGGTCTCGTCGCGGTCACACAAAGTTACCAAACAGCACAGACAAACTTCCGTAACAGTTACAGGGAATATGAAGTCCAGCTGTCTGCTGCTATTCGAATCGATTGTACAAAAGACCCAGAAGCATTCCATAACGCTATCGAGAGTGCTCGTATAAAGAGGGCAACAACACGTGCCGATGTTGTGCGTATGAATCAATATATTGACGATTACCGGTCTGCTGTAAATGATTTTATGTTGAATTTTGAGAGAGTGACGGGGAAGAAGTAATGGACGAACAAACACCTAAGCCACCAGTCGAAGAAACGCTTGGTTTTTGGGATCAACACCGATTCATGTTGTTGATCGTTGGAACAATTTTTATCTCGTTCGTGTTGGTTGCTGTCAGTCTTGTGATGTATAACGTCAGTGGATCAGCACAGCTTGACCTTAGTCGACCAGGCTACCAATCAGTGAGCGACAAGGTTGATCGCACGGATCCAGTGACTGAATATAGTGCATTTGGTCCCGTAAACAAGCAAACGGTAAAAGCATTTACTGATGTGTACGACCAACAGTCTAAAAAAGCAAAAGCTGTCGATGCATTCAATGGTGATCCACTTAACCCAGATGTACTTGAGTTTGGTGATCCAACAACCTCTACTGAATAACGCCAAACTCTATTTCAAATAGCTCACATAGTAACGCATGGTCTGCAACAAGTTGTGGGAACTCACTAAACCGTTCGCTCATTCTGATGCGGAGTGCATCATGAGCGGCCCCAAGCTGTTCTGATGTGTGTACACCATAATCTTCGTTCATTACTTTTCGTCCAGCACCCAGAATATCGACAGCTATCGGTAGTTGCTTGTCGACAGCGCGGACAAAGCGAGATTCCAAGTCGGCCTGTTGCTCGTAATCATAGAGCAGATCTCTAGTGCGAGGAGGTAGTTGCGCTAGTAATATCTCAAGTGCTGCATGCTCGGCTTGTTCTTTTTGCTGTAAATTCACTGCATCTATTTGAAAGGTTGATACATCACCAGTTTCCAGTTCGATTAAGTCGTGCACGAGTGCGTAATCACTCACAAGGCTTGCGTTCAATGTAGCAGGGTACAGCTGGTGGGCAAGTTCACCTGCAACCAATGCGAGCATGTAGCTATGTTCGGCGTCTGACTCGCGAGTCCGTTCGTCGTAACGGGGAACACGCTCAACTCGTGCAAAGCGCATTGCTAAACTCCCAAGTCCCAAAATGACTGATGCAGATGTCGAGTATGAGCCGATTTCGATAGTATTTTCTTTGATCACTTTTTGGTCAACTGTGTTCATGAGTTTTTCGTGCATGACTATTCATCTTTCTGCAATCAATCGTTAGTAACAGATTACATAATCACTATAGTAAGTTGCATTTAATAAATATAGAAAGTATAATTTGAGTCAAATATGATTGACTTAACTACTGTAAATCACCACATCCAAAAATATATTATTGACGTGTTGATGTATACAGAAGTCGCGCGCTTTCGCGACCTACGTCCACCGAAGGCCGATACTAATTTATTTAGCTATCACTTGCAAACACTTATTAAATTAGGCTTGGTAAAAAAGCTTGAAAAAGGCTATACACTCTCTACGAACGGACTGTCATATGTTGATCGTGTCAGTACCGAAAAACGTGTTGTGCGCATGCAGCCAAAAATCATTTCAATGCTGCTGATCCAAAATAGCGATGGAGATGTGCTGTTACAGCGACGCCGCAAACAACCGTATATTAACGCCTGGACATTGCCATATGGCAAGATTCACATCGATGATGCGACACTTGAAAAAGCAGCTCAGCGAGAAGTCGAAGAAAAACTTGGCATAAAGAATCAGGTTCTCACGCACGCAGGAATCTGTTACATCAGGGTGATGGCTGACGATGATATTCTATCGACAACAACGACGCATGTATTCCGATTTAATAGTGATGACATCAAAACTTCAGAAGACATTATCTGGGCCCGCCCGCATAAACTAGATCAATATCGACTCGCGCCGGCTGTGCAATCAATTGTGTCGCGTGGATTCTTTAATGATCCGTTCTTTTTCGAAGAGTTTGAAGAGGAGTGGACAGTTAGCTCTTAAGCGTTTCGCTCGCGTACCCAGCCATCGATAGTTCCAGCACCCATACAAAGGACGAGTTTTCCTTCGCTTCGTGCGGTTCGAATAAGATCCCATAGCTCATCACCAAATTCCACAGCGTGAACGTCGGATTTATTGGTAATGTTTTGGGTTAACTGAGCCGGGGTTAAGATTGGTTCGTCAGGATCTTCACGCGAGAGGTAGGTTGGAAGCCAATAGACTGTGTCTGCTAATTCAAACTGATCAACGTAGTCTTTTTGGATACGTGTTTGACGACGATTTTGATGAGGTTGATACACCAACACGACGTGATCTGATAGTTCGCGTGCAAGTTGCAGCGTCGCCGCGATCTCTTTTGGATGGTGTCCATAGTCTGAATATAGATTATTGCCAATTTTCTCAAAGCGACGGTCGGTGCCGGGGAATCCACCGAGCGCCGTGATGACAGGATCGTCTTTACCAAGACCCAAATATTCAGCGGCTTTTGCGATCAGTGTTGCATTGCGTCGATTATGCTCACCGGCGAGGGGTAAATGGAGTGTTTCATCAAGAATCCAACTCTGCTCATTATCAACTGCGCCAACGTACTCGGCATCGCTCCGCCATAAAATCGTGTGTTGTGATTGGCCAATAAACTGTTTGAAGGCTGCAGTATATTGGTTTTCAGTAGGATAGGTGTCAGGGTGGTCGTAATCAATTGAAGTAATAAGCGATAGGTATGGTTGGAAGTTCAAGAAGTTACGATCGTACTCGTCACATTCATACACGAAGTATTCACTGCGAGGGTCGAACTTACCACTCGGTCCAAATGAGATAGTTGTTCCGACAGAGTAGCTTACAGGAATGCCTAATTGCTGCATTAACCAGACCATCATTCCTGTGGTGGTGGTTTTGCCGTGTGTTCCGGCGATCGCGATAAGTTTTAAATCCTTTTCTTGGATAATATATGCCAAGAATTCATCGCGTTTACTAACGCGCATGCCAAGTTCGTGCGCCAATACTAATTCGGCGTGGTCATCAGGCAGGGCAGATGTGTGTACAAACCAATCAATTGGCGTTGCTTCGTGGCTACTTCGAAGGAAGTTTCCATCTTGTCCGATGTTGACGGCAACCCCTTGCGCGCGCAATTCTTCGGTTAATAAACTCTCGTTTAAATCCGATCCCATAATTGTGTGCCCGGCGTCTCGAGCTATTTCTACAAGTGGTCCAATGCCAACGCCACCCAATCCCGAGAAGTATATATTCATATGGTCCAGTATATCACTTGATCTCTGCCAGGGGACTGTGGTGTAATAGAGCAAAGCACAAGTGGGTTCTCTATAAAAACATGATACAAAAAATACTTCATCGAATATTGATTAGGCGTCATTTCTGGCGTCACGCTTCATTTAGTGAAATTGCGGAATTGTACGCCTCTCGTATGCTTCGAATGCTCGCGATGCACATTGCCGCTTCATTCATGTCGATCTACCTCTATCAACAAGGGTTTACGATCGCATTTATCGCACTATTTTGGGCAGCATTCTTTTTCTTCAAGGTGCTCATCGCCCTGCCATCCGCAATGATCGCAGCCCGATTTGGTGCGAAACACGGTATTCTCATTTCGAATTTGTTATTCATTCCTTCGATGATCGCTTTCGCGTTAGTCCCTGAATACGGCACTTGGCTACTGGCTTTGGTTGTTGTTTTCCAGGGAACATCGTCTGCACTCTACGCTATTAGTTACAGCGCTGATTTTTCGAAAGTGAAGAGCGTCGATCACGCAGGTAAAGAAATCGCGTACATGAATATCCTCGAGAAAGTCACCACAGGTTTGAGTCCGCTCATTGGTGGTCTTTTGGCATTCGCTTTTGGTCCACAAGCAGTGCTGGTGATTGCCGCGCTACTCTTTACACTCGCCGCAGTGCCCCTTATGCGTTCGTCCGAACAAGAAAAGCCAAAGCAGAAACTCGATTTCAAAGGCTTCCCGTGGCATTTGGTCCGTTCAAATGTTCCTGCACACGTAGCGGTTGGATTTGATGTGTTCTCGTCAGGAACAGTGTGGACACTCTTTACGGCTGTATTTATTATTGGGGTTACACAGGATAATGATATTTACGCAGCGAACGGTGCGCTTATGTCGGTAGTCCTTTTTGCAGCTCTTGGTGCATCGTATGCATACGGTCGCTTAATCGATCGAAAGAAGGGGAGGGATCTTCTTGTTTTTGCTTCAATTGCTAACTCGATAACGCATTTCCTTCGTGCATTTACAAATTCACCAGTTGGTGTCGCTGGGCTTAACATTGCAAATGAGGCGGCAACAACAGGGTACGTAATGTCATTTACGCGTGGATTATTTGATAATGCCGACCTTTCCGGCAAGCGAATTACATACCTGGGTATTGTTGAAGTAATCAGTAACTTTGGCGCGAGCCTTGGTGCATTCGTGCTATTTATTCTTGCATTGAATGTGGACGACAAGATTGCGCTTCAAACATTCTTCTTTATAACCGCAGCGGTTGTACTCTTGATAATCACCTCTCGTTTCTCTCTGTACCGAAAGTAGCGGTATTGGGCGCGTTTGGGGTACAATAAGGACAAGTAGTAAGGTGGGAACCTCTAGAGTGGCGGATAAACGGCAAGTTCGAAAAACTATCAAAGACCTGCAGCGTGTAAAAACGTGGCAACTCTTTGTATTGTTGATCATCGTTGGGTTCCTGGCAGCCACATTTCTTCGTCTAAATAACATCGGAATGGTGGAACGACGTGCGGCTGTTATTGCTGCCGACAAGGTTGGAAATCAGGACAATACCATACAGCGATTGTATGATTTACAACACTATGTTTCCAAGCATATGAATACTGACCTTGGTAAAGGCGTCTATCTCGAAACCAGCTATCAGCGTGATTCGCAAAACCTTCTCGATAAAGCATCGAACGATCAAAATCCTAATGGTAATATTTATAAAAAAGCACAAGAAGTTTGTGCACCTCGGTTTAGTGGGTATTCAACGGCATATTTGCAGTGTACCACTGGTGAACTCGCAAAATATCCTGCCTCGAGTGACCTGATAGGGGCTGTAAAATTGCCGCCACCGAGTTCGTATCTGCATAGCTACGAATCGCCTTTCTGGTCACCCGATTTTGCGGGCTGGTCACTGGTCGTTTGTGCTGTGATTTCGCTGTTGATTATCATCCGATTTGTCGGCCTCGGCATACTCAAGCTTATGCTTCGCAGACACTACCAAAGCGTTTAGTGTTGACAGCGACCCTAGTCAGGCTGTACTCTTTTCCTAGTAGCACTAATAGGAGGTATAGGAATATATCATGGCTTACAGTCACACAAACTCAAAAGGCGTCACTTACTACTTGCACAGCACCGAAGTAACTCTCCGTGGTGGAAAGCCACAGACAATCTACTTCTTCGCTAAGGTTGAGAAGAACGCTAAAGGTCAACCAGTAGAACTACCTGAAGACCGTATCGTTAAAGAAAACCCACGCAACGGTTTCCTTACTGTTTCAAAGAAGAAATAGTTCGAACCGCGGATTAAAGAAGAGTATTGCACCACAAGCAGTTTGGACATATACTAAATCCAAACAAACAGGTGCTCAAAATTGCCCCCACCCCGGGGGCTTTTTTGTTTCTTGATGGTATTACCCGACTAGACGTTGTAAAATAAGACCTAATGAAGAATATGGTAGAGGTCAAAGATCTCAAGAAGCGCTATGGGGATAAGCAGGCTGTAAATGGCATTAGCTTTTCAGTGAAAAAAGGTGAGATCTTTGGCATCCTTGGCCCAAACGGTGCTGGTAAAACGACCACACTTGAAATGATGGAAACACTCCGCGAGATCGATTCAGGCAGTGTGATTATCGACGGCGTTGATGTGAAGAAAGACCCTCAAGCAATTAAATACTTAATTGGTGTGCAGCCACAATCTCCGGCTTTCCAAGACAAGACTCGTCTGACAGAAGTCGTTGAAATGTTTGCCGCTGCATACGGCGAAAAAGTAGATGCGATGGAATTCCTTCGCGACGTTGGTCTAGAGGAAAAAGCGAAAGCCTACGTTGAAAATCTCTCTGGCGGACAAAAGCAACGCCTCAGTATTACGACGGCACTTGTGCATGGTCCAAAAGTATTCTTCCTCGACGAGCCAACAACTGGCCTTGATCCTCAAGCACGCCGCAACCTGTGGGAACTGATTGAAAAAGTTCGTGATCGTGGCATCAGTGTCATTATGACGACACACTACATGGACGAAGCTGAAATCCTTTGTGACCGCATTGCAGTCATGGATAACGGTGAAATTATTGCGCTTGATACTCCGCGAAATCTTGTTAAACAGCTATTGGCGCGCGGGTTCAAGAAATCTCAAGAAGTGCAACAAGCAAACCTCGAAGATGTATTTATCGATCTGACCGGTAAAGCACTGCGGGAGGGTACGTAATGGAACCTCGCAAACAAACCCTTCGTAAAGCACTCTTTACTGTTGCCGTATTTGTTCGTATCAACACAAAACGCTTCTTCCGTGACAAGACAGCTTTATTCTTTACGATTATATTCCCGCTTATCTTCCTGTTTGTCTTTGGAAGTCTAAACAGTGGTGGTGGCGACGTTTCATTCAATGTTGCGGTTATCAATCAGTCTGATTCAAAATTCGCCCAAGATTTCGTTAAACAATCTGAAGATAGTAAAATCCTCAAGGTAAATAAAGACATCACCAGCCTCGATGAAGCAAAAGAAAAAATGAGTCGTTCTGAAATCGATGCGGCAATTATCTTGCCCGAGACCTTCGGCGATGTAAAACAGGATCAGACATTCCCGAGTGGAGAAGCCGAAATTATTTATACGCAGAATAACCAGGCGTCAGCGAGTGCACTGACGTCGATCCTCGATGCGCAGTTTAAGGCCGTTAACGGCGAGCTGGTGACTACTGTTACGCCATTTACTGTAAAGGGCACACAACTGAACGAGAACAGCCTCAGCGCCTTTGATTACACCTTTGCGGGACTACTTGGGTTCTCTTTGATCGGTATGGGTATCTTTGGTCCTCTCAATGTCTTCCCAGAACTGAAAAAGATGGGTATCCTTCGTCGTCTTAGCACGACTCCACTCCGGGTGTGGCAGTATTTCCTTTCAACTATGATCGGCCAAGCAGCTATTGGGGTCATCAGTTTCGCTGCACTATTTTTGGTCGCTATCTTTGTGTTCCATTTGGAGATAGTAGGGAATTGGTTCGAGTTAATATTATTCCTGTTATTAGGTATGTTTACGATTCTTGGAATCGGCCTCGCCCTTGGTGGTTGGGCAAAGAACGAGCGCCAAGCTGCGCCTTTATCTAATATTATTGTGTTCCCGATGATGTTCCTGTCTGGAACCTTCTTCCCGCGATTCCTGATGCCAGAATGGTTGCAGAACGTGTCTGCATTCTTGCCTCTGACCCCAATTATTGACGGCGTTCGATTGATCGCTACCGAGGGCAAACACTTTATTGATATTCTACCGCAAATTGGCCTTACCGGTGCTTGGCTGGTCGTAATTTATATAATTGCATTCCGAGTGTTCCGTTGGGAATAGTAAGCACTAATATTGACATTTCATCACACTTGTGCTAATATATGACTATGAATACAGTAGAAAAACCAAAAAATATAGTTCAAATCAAAAGCCTTGATGATCGCTTTGACCATATTGAAGGTAATGGCATACATGACTGGACGAATGATCGTGAAGTTAAAAAACTAGATCGTTTTATTATGCCTGTTATAGAGCATGCTCCTCAAACGCACATTGAAGTAAAAGTTGCTGCGCCAGAACATTCTGAACATATCGTAGTAAATAACAGTCTTGCACATAAGATTGGTCGTGCGACTGGCCTCCTTCCTGGTAACGGAAAGCACAGGGCGTAATAGCAATGTCGCAGTCTATCGAAAAACTAGACGGCAACACTCTTTTTAAAGACGGCGAAATTGTCGTGCCCGATGATGTGGTCAGTGAAGGTATTGACCCGTCAAAATTACCCGACAATCATTTTGTAACCGCAGGAATGTGGCACTCACAGCACAATCGTCCCCGCACAGGTGAAATCCCTGTTTCTCCGGATACTCCAACTGAAGTGATTTCTGTTGAGCCTGAATCTACATTTGCAGAAGCCGAACAACGCTACTGGGATGCATTTGATGCGATTTCGGATAATTATGCGTCTGCTGACTTGGTCCACGCAGAGCTTTCGCGCCGTGGAATGGAACAGCCAAAACCTGTCGAGGTCACCACTGAAACACATACACCTGAAGTATTGAGCGCAGATGCGCTACTCGCTATTCGACTACAAGAGAAGCTTGATAAAGCTAATGAAATCTTAGATCCTCACCAACGCCAAAGTGAAATAAGTAGGATCCTTGCCCTTGAGCGTATTCGTAAAGAACGAAAGGACGATCACGTTGGACCTGCCAAATACGGCCCGGTCCATCGCTAACTCGAAAAGATAAAAAGACTCCACTAAGGAGTCTTTTTTATAATGTTGTGGTGGGGCTGGATAGAGTTGAACTATCTACCAAGTGGTTATGAGCCGCCTGCTCTGACCGATGAGCTACAGCCCCGTAGAGGATATTATAGCTTAGTTGTCGAGCCTGGGCTATAATAGTAAAAAGCTTATGCGTAAAATAAACATCCAGAAACTGATTTACCACATTCGTCACAAATACGTGACGTTGAATAACATGGTTATTTTGGTTGCTTTTGTGATTGCGGCTGGCTGGGTGTGGGGATCGCTTGGTATGATGCAGCGTAACTATAATCTGCAAAAAGACGTTGATTTCAAGAAGCGTCAATTGCAATTAACGCAGTTACAACGCGACAATATGGCGCTGCAAAAGAACTTCTACCAGACGGCTGAGTATCAAGAGCTAGCAATTCGAACCTCACTTGGATTAGTGTTGCCTGGTGAAAAAGCACTCGTGCTGCCAGCAAATAGCCCTGCTGCAATTGCATCGGATGCACCAAAAACTGCACAGGTGGCGAAAACTATTCAGCCAAGCAACCTCGAACAGTGGGTGAACTTCTTGTTTGGTGGCTATAGCAAGAGTATCTCGGATAAATAATATGAATAATGACGATCAAAACCTGGGTCCAATAGAGATTGTGCCCGAGGCTGTCGAATCAACGGGCGATCATCATTACGCAGATACAACGGTACCGGTTGTAGAATCACATCAAGAAAAAATAGCACTTTCTGTCGCAGGTTTGATCCTGGCATTTCCATTTCCTATTCTTGTGATTATTCTGTGGGCAACAATAGATGCTATTGAAGGTCAGGGCGATACGATGAGTAACCTGACGATGAATGCGGTTGTATTGTACCTGGTGCAGTTCTTTGTTATTCCAGTCGTGTCGTTGACGTCGATTATTATTGCACTTATTGTGACGGCTAAATCAAAAGGTCGTGCGCGTACGATAGGGTACGTATCGCTAGGTGTTACAACTGTCGGTATTATTTTGCTCGCAATCTTTTTGAATCGCTAAATAACGCAGCCGAGTAGTTGTTTTTCTGCAGTGACAGTGACATGGCTGTGACCATCAACGGTCATGATTTCACCATCGGCTTGAATGATTGTTTCGTGTACGGTTTCAAGGCTGTATGACGAAACTTTTGCGTCTTCTTTTAGCCCAACGAACGATGCTTTCAGAAGAAGTGCGATAAGCTGAAATTTGTTTCGACGCTTGAAGATTGTGACTTCAAATTTACCATCAGACACATGCGACGGTTGCGAAACTCTCATGTATTTTGACATCTTGTCGACATTGCTAAAGATGACACTGTCGTAATGACGTGCTTTTTTATCGATTTTTAATTTGACGGATTTGATGCTTAAAATTGCTTTTGCGACAATCCAGACTTGGTTAAAAATATTCAGTTTCGTTTTGTTTAACTCGTTACCAACGATAGGGGTGAGTCCGAGTCCGATGTATGAATGGGCGTAGCGTTCTTTTGCTTTGCCTTTGGCTGTGTATGTTAATTTCAGGACGTCAATGTTACGTGACTTTCCATCTACCACAAGCTGGACGAGGTCTTTGTTATTCAGATTCTTGAAGTGGTCATTTGCGTTGCCGGCAGGGAGCAGGCTGGTGGTTGGATGGGCGCCTTCATTTTGTGCTTTGAGTGCGCCGTTAATTACTTCGTTATATCCACCGTCGCCACTCGATGAAATAATCAGAGGATGCTTTGAATCTTTGGCGATGGAGTATGCTAATTTTTCTGCGTGTCCGGCGTGCTTTGTTGTGAAGAGTTCGACTTTTTGTTTCGGTAGTTTTTCTTGGACAGCCTTGGCGAAATTTTTAGCGAGTGTTTCACTCGGGCCAGTACTATTGGGATTGTAGATTACAGCAATAGTTGTATAAGTCATTTGTTTAGTATACTAGAGCTATGCTACAAGACATATTATTCGTGCTTTGGTTCCTCTTGCCAGCGGCTGCGTCAAACGCCGCACCAATCTTTAGTGCTGCAATTCCGTTTTTGAAGAAGTTTGACGCACCTATTGATGGTGGCGAAAAACTGAATGGCCGACGTATCTTTGGTGCACACAAAACATGGCGGGGGATCATCAGTGGTATTGTTGTCGCGACGATTTTGCTCGCGGTACAGCAGTATTTATTCTTGAATTTTGAATGGGTGAAGTTTGTATCTGGTGGAATTGATTACGCAGCTTTGCCAGTTCTGATTTTAGGTCCACTATTCGCGATCGGTGCACTTGGTGGCGATGCAATCGAGAGCTTCTTTAAGAGGCAACGAGGCATTAAATCTGGTGGTAAATGGATTCCATTTGACCAAATTGATTATATTATTGGAAGTGTGATTGTTTCACTATTCTTTGTTATCTTAACGCCGATTCAATATGTACTTATCTTTGTTGTCTGGTTCTTGGCACACATCTTGGCAAGTTACATTGGGTACAAATTAGGACTTAAAAAAGATCCGATTTAGTCGCGATCAGTTGCGTATTGCCAGAGGGCGTAGAAGCCCAGAACGACGGCGATAACAATAAAGGCGTATGTGAACGCAGCGAGTACGGCTGGGTCACCAAGTGCTTTTGTAAGAAGGAGGCCTGCAATCGCTGCCCATAATGCCGCCATACTCAATTTACCTTGGCGAGTTGGGTGAACTTGAATACCTTTGCGGCGTTTGTAGAAACTGACGAATGGAATGATGACTTGCGGAATAAGTAGTAGGGCAATGACCCACCAACTGGCGACGTTTGCGGCGAATAGTGCGACGATCGTTAGGAGCGTTCCGACTTTATCTGCTGCTGCATCAAAGATCTCACCAGTTGGAGATTTGGTATGTGTTGCTTCAGCGAGTGCACCATCTACGACATCAAGAAGGCGACCAAAGACAAGCGCAATAATTCCTACCCAGTAGTTTTGATGTAGAATTTCAACAAGACCGTAGATGACGATACCTAATCCGATAATCGTGATGATGTTCGGAGGAGTAACGAGGCTGTTGGTTGCAGCTGCTACTTTTTGAAAGACATTACGTTTTGACGGTTTGATCGCTTCCCAGTCTGGTTTGCCGGTAGTTCTATGAAGGTTCATGGCTCTAGTTTAGTCGTATAAGGGGATATGGGCAACAAAAAAGAACCCCGTAAGGAGTTCTTTTTAATAATCTTGGTTGCGGGGGTAGGATTTGAACCTACGACCTTGTGGTTATGAGCCACACGAGCTGACCACTGCTCCACCCCGCGACGCAGACTTAATATTAACAGATATGGGTGCTATTTTCAAGCCCTAGCGGGCGCTAAACGAGTTTGCTAGCTGCGACGCGAATTGCCTCTGACCAGCTTAGGAAGGCATGGGGCGTATCGGCAAGTTGGGTGGCTGTGAGTGAGTGCTTTACAGCTAAACCGACTTCGTGGATCATTTCTGATGCACCAGGAGCGACGATGGTGCCACCGAGGATGATACCTTTCTTGTCGGCGATCAATTTGACGAATCCATCACGGAAGTCAGAGGTGTTGCTGCGGGCAATGATTGTTAATGGTGCAATCGATTTCTTGATTGCGAGGTCACGTTTGCGACAGTCGTCCTCAGATAGTCCAACGTGGGCAATTTCTGGAGTGGTAAAGATAATACCAGGGGTGGCAGTATAATCAGGAACTGCTTTGGTCTTTTCGAACATGTTATGCGCAGCAATGCGACTTTCTAGAAGGGCGGTATGTGTGTGACTATCACGACCGAGAACATCACCAGCGGCGTAGATATGCTTAACGCTCGTCTGCAGGTTGTCATTTACGTCGATACCTTTTGGTGTGTACTTTACGGCTGCGTTTTCAAGGCCGAGGTCGAGGTTTGGAGTTCGGCCGGTAGCGACAAGGATTTCATCAACTTTAACGTATTTCTCAACACCACCGCGGCTGATAAGGATTTTCTTGCTAATACCTTCTTTAACAACCGAAAGGACGCGTGAGTGGGTAAGAACAGAGACGCCTTTTTGTTCTGTGAGGACTTTTTCGAGTAATTCACCGACTTCACTATCTTGTTTTGGAAGGATGCGGCTGGCTTGTTCAGCAATATATACTTTTGTTCCGAATGTAGCCATTAGTTGAGCGATTTCAACACCATGGCTGCCACCACCGATGATAAAGAGGCTTTTTGGTGGGCGGATTGTTTCAAGAATTGTACGAGGGGTGAAGAATGGGACATCAGTCAGGCCTTGGATGTTCGGCGTTGTCCATGATGATCCGGTTGCAATCAGGAAATGACTTGCAGAAAGGTGACGACGATTGACACTAATTTCATTAGGACTTAAGAAGTGAGCTGATGCGTTGAAGGCGCTGATGCCGTGGCTTTCGTAGAATTTACGGTTACCAGCTGCACCTGTTCGTTGCACCGCAAGTTCTTTCCAAGCACGAATTGAAGGATAGTTGTAGCCCAGAGTAGATACACGAAGACCAAACTTTGCACCGTGACGAGCTTCGTCGTACAGGCGTGCAACATGAAGGAGCGCTTTAGTTGGGATGTCGCTCCAGTTTGGTGAATCACCACCGAAAGTATCTGCTTCGATAATTGCGACGCGTTTACCTGCACGTGCAGCGATAGTCGCCGCAGCGCTGCCGCCAGCGCCGCTGCCGATAACGATGAGGTCATAGTCAAATGTGTGTGATTGGGCCATCGTTGTTCTCCTTATAATGTCGTTCTGTGTTGTTCGTATAAATATGCAGCGTCGGGATGATGTGCGCGCAGGTGCCGGGTGGCGACAAGGCGTATATCGTGACTGGTCACCTCGGGTCGGGATTCGAGCCATTCGAGGACATAGTTGGTGACAGCGTGCGCAATACTGTCTGCTTGCCCCTCGGGAGTTCGTGCACTGAGGGTTGCGGCAACGATACTTTGGTGTAATTTGTCACGGTTAAATGACTCGGTTGGTCGACGACCTTTGCGTTTGATGATGTCGATGTGTTTGTGGGTTGTCATTAGATCGCCCCTGCGACATCGGTCAGGATTTTGCACACATAGACGAAGAAACCAAGGACAGCCAAGGCACCACCAGCTGCAAATTGGAGGAAGTGTTTGTTGTCTTCGCGCCACTTTTGAATAGTACTGAGGCGGTGACCACTACTGATAAGTACCCAGATGCTGAATAGTGTCAGCATTGAAACAATTGAGTAAATTCCGATACCGACGAGCTGCCACGCGCCTGGAAGTTGGATAATAACAAGTGCACTGATGATCATTGGCGCGGCGATAAACAGAAGCTCGCTAATAACACTAGTGAGTCCAAGACTAAATGCTTCAACGCCACTCTTAGTTGCTTTGCTACGATCACTTAAATGACGAGCAAATGAACGGGGAATCCAGAGTGACGTTCCTTTTTCGCGGCGATAGTAAAAGAACCAAACGGCCAGGCCAACACCAATAAGTAGTCCGCAGGCAATTGCCCATACGAATTGTGGCGCTTCGGTGCCAAAAAGGTGTAGAAATATCAGTGAAATAAACGACAATGCGAGCAGGGTCATAACGCCAACTCCGACGACATATCCGAAAGTTAATCGTAGGACTCGGGCGTGTGAATGCTTTGCTCCAATCGCGTGACCAGAGAGCAACGTTAAGACACTCACGCTCAGTTGGAAGCTGGCGTGAATCAGTGCCGCAAGGGTGACAATAGCGAGAGACGAGGCGATGTCCATATGTTTATTTTTTTATTTCCTCTGACTGTATTTATACCATAACCGTAACACCTCAGTCAAAGTATTAGCATTATGGTATTGACTTATCATGATGTATATGCTTAAATAGATACATCAAACAACAAAAACAAAAAAAGGCAACCAACCCACATGGACACAACCAGCAGTCAGATCGAACCAGTCAGCATGAGCGAAGTATTAAATCTTGCAAGCTGGGATCGTCCGCGTTCTAACGAAGAGTTACGAAACTTTATCTCTACACGAGAAGCAATCGTTTCTCAGCAATAATTTGGCCCGAATAGGGAAGTACGAATAGGGTAGCGCACTACCCTATTTTTTATCCCCCCTACCCTGCCTAAATATATTTTGTTAAGGATAGGGGCAAAGCGGGGTTCAATCAAAGTAATGGATTGATTTGGTATCTGTAATTCATTAGAACTGACATACCCTATATTGAAAGCTGAGGCGAGGAGTGCCAGACCATGGATGTTGTGCGAATCTTTGATGTGTATTGATCACGCTCTAGGTAGTCGCGTTACATATAATTTATTTAGTTTGAATTGTTGGTTGTTGACTTTGTATAGTACTATGTATAACATAGAACCATGACAGAAAAAGAAATGAATAGCGAAATCTATGCCGAGCAATTGGCAATCCAGCTTCGAAAAGGATTCCTCGCCTTCTGTGTCCTGAAGGCTTGTTCTAAGGAATCTAAATATACCAGCGATATTATTCGTCAATTACGTTCAGCCGAATTGGTTGTCGTTGAAGGCACAATCTATCCATTGTTATCACGCCTGCAAAAAGATGGACTCCTGATCCATGAATGGCAAGAGAGCGAACAGGGGCCACCACGTAAGTATTATCGGACGACAGAATATGGTGCAGAAGTAGCAGATAAAGTTGAAAAGAAAATTAACGCGTTACAAGCAACGTTAAAGAAATTGTAAGGAGAAATCATGAAAGATATTACTAGAATCCACATCGCTAAAGTCCCCTACAATGTAGAACTTTCTGCGAAGAAAAAATTAGAAACATATATTGATGCACTTGAATCGTACACTGCGGATAGCGAACTGCTACAGGATATTGAGATTCGTATTACAGAACTACTGCTCGAACGTGGTGTGAAACAAGAAGATGTTATTTCTGAAGCTGATGTTGTCGCAATTCGTGAACAGCTTGGTGAACCAAAGGAATTCATGACTGATGACGCGACACTCGAAGTTGACGAAGAAGTTCTTTCTAAAGACGGGAGCCGTAAACTGTATCGCAATAGGGACAATGCAATCCTTGGCGGTGTACTTGCAGGTATTGCTAGTTACTTCCGCATCAATGTACTTTGGGTTCGGCTCGTGTTTATTGCGCTAATCTTCGTATCATTCGGATTGTTTGTACTCCTATATGTAGTCCTATGGGTAATCGTTCCACCAGCACGAACTGCTGCTGAGAAATTGCAGATGGCAGGACGACCGGTGACACTTGCTTCTATTCGTGAACTGAACGAAGTTGTTCCAGGCGTGAATATCGAACGACGTGCTGCGATCATGAAGCGTATTGGGACATCCCTGCTTGGGTTCTTTAGTGTACTTGGTGCTTTTGTGTCGATTGGTATCATGATTGCCTTTACCGTCGAAATTGTTGCAAATCGAAATGACCAGATGTATAACGCATTAGCAGACTATCAACTGCCAGTTATCCTAGGCTATATCGCAGGATCATTGTTAACAGTTTTGTTTTTGATCATTGCGGTAGCTGCCTTTGCGCAAAAGTTTAACAAGCGTATTTGGATTAGTAGTGTGGTTATCATCGCACTCGGACTGTCTACTTTTGGAACAGCTGTCGGTTTAGCTGCATACCAACAACGACTAGAATATGAAGAAGTGCAGCGTAACACTGTTGAAACAACGCTCAAACTTCCTGATGATTTCCGTTCAATAACATCACTTTCTGTTGATGCAGCTGCGGGTTCAAATATTGAGTATATTGCCGACGACTCAACAACTTCATTGAAGCAAAAAGGGCTTAAGGACTCACCGAAGGCATCAGTAACGGTTGAGAATGGCGTCGCAAAGTTGAAGCTTAGTGAACCAAAAAACAACTTATCTCCTTGGATTTCAGGTGCAACAATTACAGTGTACGGTCCCCGCCTCGACTCAATACTTGTCAGTAACGGTCAGATATCATACCAAGCTGGCAGCCAGGAAAAGCTTAAAGCTGAAGTCTACAATGGATCACTCCTGCGAATTTCTGGATCCCGCATCGATGTGCTGAACCTGCGGACAGATGGAACGGCACACTTCTCTGCGGAAGAAGCTGCGGTCGCTGCGGTAAAAGCATCAATCTACGGACAGTCGACAGTCAATCTTGGGAACATCAAGACCTTGAATGTGACAAACCCAGACGTATGTGCGGCATATCGAACTGCAGAGCTTTCTATCCAGAATATCGTCAGCGCAAGCTACACTCATAACGGACTTGATAAGAGTGTCACTTCTTCAGAAGGTCCATGTTTGAAGGTGGAATTCGCAAGCGACGACGTTGACACATACTAGTAAATGTTCTAATATACAAAAACGACATCATCTGATGCGTACATTCGACAATGAGGAGCGCAATGAGTGGCACAGTAGCGGTTCGTCCGCAGCCCGTCCCGTATTACCCCGTCGTGACCAGAAAGTCTGATGACTCGATGGTCAGGATGATCCAGAAGTACCGCAACCAATACGGGCTTCCGGAGCAGTCAGCTGAGGAGATCCGGACGGCACTGCTCGACCTGAGCGACTACACCAAGGACTCGCAGTTCATCGTCGTCTACGCGGCTGATGCACTGGAGCTGACGTTGTCCAGTGACTCGCGGAACTTCCGCTACCAAACAGACGATCGCCGCCGCAACCTGAGCCGTCGAACACTGTCGACCAGGGCACGCACGGCATTCGACATCTACTGGCAGCTGTGGTTGTACGCGGCAGTCCAGAACGACCGTTTCGGGCATTCGCTCGAGGAAGATCTCGAACACATCCTCGACACCCTCATCAAGAAGTACCGTCCGTAACTCGTAAGAGGCACGGCAAGCACAGCAAGTACCGTATCCCGAAAAGGATACTTGGGAAAGAAGCTAGGCTTGTCCTGCCTCTTTTTCAATTTTTGCGGCATTTACAACGAAGTGTTTTCGATCGTAACTAATAAATCCTTCATTGCGGATTTCGCTTAATGTGACACTTGTTGTCTCTCGCGTTGATCCTATCATGGCTGCTAAATCTTGATGAGTCACACGGAGACCCTCTTTGTATAGATCCACTTCTGCGCCAGCACTGAATCGCTGAGCCAAGTAATACAGGGTGCGTAGTAATCGTTCGCGGACACTGAGTCCATCAACGGCGTCAACACGTTGCAAGAAATCATCATAATGTTCTGACATGCCGCGAGCAATCTCCATCATAACCAGGGGGTCTTGGCTGGCATGGGCAATCAATTTTGGACGACTGACCTCGTAGTAGCTTCCGTCTGTCAACGCAGTATAAAAGAAGCGACTGTTGCTGTGTTTAGAGAAAAGCTGTTCGACAGGCGCGAAGTCGTAGCGACCAGCGATCCACAGTAATCGTTCGATACCTGCATCGCTAATAGAAGTTACTTTTACATAGCCTTCGCGGATCGCCATAAGAAAGTCGAGGGGGTCACCTTTTTGAATAAGAACGGTGCCTCGGCTGAAACGCTGGACAGGGAAGTCTTTTATATAATCCACAATGCTCATACTACCTCCCAGTATAGCAAAAGTTTGTAAGATACATTACATACGTGATGTGGAATCAGGCATATGATAAGCCTATCATTAAAAAAGGAGTTCATATGAGCTACAAATTCATACCAACTAAAGTTCACGGAGTACTTGATTACGTTGTCGCGATTGCATTGTTCTTTGCACCAATGATTTTCGGATTCGCAAGCATCGGTGGTCCAGCAGTTATTATCCCTATGGTTCTTGGTGTCGGTCTATTTCTGTATAGCCTATTCACCAGCTACGAATGGGGTGTATTCAAACTGATCAGCATGCCGTACCACCTGGTATTCGATGTGCTCGCATCACTGTTCCTTGCTGCGTCACCATTCTTATTCGGATTTAACGACGAAGCATTGAACGTTTGGTTGCCACACGTTGTTGTTGGTCTAACGGTTATCTTGGTCGTGATTTTCTCACAACCACAACCTGCGAACAAAGCACTTCAAAAAGAAACGAACTACTAGACTTCGTTTCCCTCCACTCATCCCAAATAGAAAACCCCGCGGCCATGCGGGGTTTTCTGATGAATTCGTTTGGTAGCACCGACAAGAATTGAACTTGTGACCTCGAGCTTATGAGTCTCGCGCTCTAACCAACTGAGCTACGGTGCCAAATAGTAACGTAGTTGATTTTACCAGATTACCAGTGTTATTTCTAGTCATAGCGGGGTATAATAATCATATACCGCGTGATACTCACTGATTTAACGATTAAGCGTCCCTCACGAATGGTCATTCAATTGCTTTCGGATGTTCACTAAGAAACGGGTGATACAAACGGGCAATACAGTTCAATCGTTTCTCTAACACTATTTTTAGAGGATATTTGAGATGAATGACGAAACTTTTTTAAACGAACAAATTGAGGTAATTGCCGTCTTTGGCCAAGGTCACCACCCAGCCCGGGTGCTGAAATTTAGACGGCCAAACGGACGGGAAGTTGAGGTTCAGGAGTTGGGTCTTCGGCATCCAGTGAACAAAGGCTTAAAGACGGTCCATATGTTTGATGTGACTGATGGTGGTGCAGATTACCGCTTAGAGTTTGATAGCGAACGACTTACCTGGCTCTTGACGATGGAGGCGGACCACTATGAATAGGTCAACCGAGTTTAATCACGAACGTCCGCTGATTATGCACATCGATTTAAATAGTTGCTTTGCAACGGTTGAACAACAAGCTCGGCCGATGCTGCGCGGCAAGCCAATCGCGATCGTAAATCGACGCACTGACACGACAGCAATTATTACTGCCAGTTACGAAGCAAAGGCGATGGGCGTAAAGGTGGGGATGAAGTTTCGTGAAGCCAGGGCGCTATGTCCGGGACTGATTGCGCTCGAAAGCGATCCGTCAAAGTATAGGTATGTGTATCACCGCTTACTGGATATCATGAAGGATTATTCGGCACACGTAACGATGAAGAGTATTGATGAAGGTGTGATTGATTTTCACAATTCCAGTGCAGATATTAGTGGGCGAGATTTGGTTGAGATAGCCCACGAGATTAAGCAGCGATTAAAGGATGAAATTGGTGTCTGGATGCGCTGCAATGTGGGGATTGCGACGAATCGATTCTTGGCAAAAACTGCTGCAGGGCTGCACAAACCAGATGGGTTAGATGTGATTACACCTGCGAATATCCATGAAGTTCTGGGATCTATGAAAATGACTGATTTGACGGGGATTGCGCATCGAAATGAAAAGCGACTGAATAGCGTGGGGATTTATACGCCGTTAGAATTTTTGAATGCAGATGTTGTGACGTTACATCGGGTTGTATTTAAGAGCGTTGTCGGACGATGGTGGCATGACAGATTGAGGGGATGGGAAGTTGACGACGTAGAATCTGATATTAAACGGGTAGGGCGACAATACGTATTGGAGCGATTCGACTTAACGCGAGATGAGGTAACAGAAAGGCTGCACCACTTGTGTGAATCGGTCGGTTCACGGATGCGGTCACAAAGTAAATCGGCAAGGGGAATATACGTCTATGCAAAAACCCTAGAACGAGGATATTGGCACTCCTCTTCCCTATCACAACTCCCCTTCTCTTCTGATCAAACGATTTACCTCCTAGCAAAGCAACTGTTTGATAAGGCGCCTGATGGATTGAAGGAAATAGGGGTCCACTGTTATGAATTGGAACCAATTGAAGATGCGCAGATCAGCCTCTTTAATGACCAAATTGTACGCGAACGACAGGTCACCGGTGCGATCGATGGTATCAATAAACGCTTTGGCGAACGGACGATTCACTCGGCCGGAACATTGGGCACGGGTATCTATGTAAAGCAGAAGATTCCCTTCGGTAGCACGCGTTATTTGTAGCGCTTGTGCTTCGATGAATTATCTGGTTTACTAAGAGCAAGACGGGGAATACTTACTATGGCAATCAAAAACCAATTAGATGCTTTATTGCAAGAAAAAATGGATCGCAAAGACTTCTTGAAGTACGCCGGCGGTGTGGTACTTGCGGTAATTGGTGTGACCGGCATGGTTCGCATGCTTCTTGGAAGCCGATCAATCACTGGCCTTGGTGATGGTCAGACAAATGGCGCAAAAAAGTCGAACGGCTACGGCAGTTCAAGCTACGGCAAGTAGACGCTCCACCTCTTTAAACCTAACGCTATATCTGGTATAATAGCTGTAATATACAGCGAATTTAACGGAGCTTTCTTTATGTCCGGACATAGTAAATGGTCAACAATCAAACGAGAAAAAGGTGCAAAAGACGCCAAGCGTGGTGCAGTATTTACAAAAATCGGGAACCAAATTGCTATTGCTGCCCGTAGCGGTACTGATATCTCCATGAACTCTGCGTTGCAGATGGCGATTGAAAAAGCCAAGCAAGCAAATATGCCTGCGGCAAATATTCAAAGAGCAATCGATCGTGCTGCTGACAAGAACGCAGCTATCCTTGAAGAAACGACATATGAGGCGATGGGTCCTGGTGGCGTTGGTATCATTATCGAAACCGCAACCGACAACAAGAACCGTACGTTCCCAGAAGTGAAAAATGCACTGAGTAAAAATGGTGGACGTATTGCTGATGCTGGAAGTGTCATGTTCCAGTTCACGCGTAAAGGCGTCATTAACGTCACTGCAACTGGTGAGGATGCACTTTTGACGATCCTCGATGCTGGTGCTGAAGATGCTGTTGAAGAGGACGGCGAAATCATTATCTATACAGAACAAAAAGAACTCGCAAAAGTACGGACTGCAATTCTTGCATCAGGTTTAGAAATTACAGCTGCTGAATTACAGTACATCCCAAACAATACTGTTGTTATCGATGACGTCGAGCAGGCGAATAAAGTGCTCAAAGTCATGGATGCACTCGATGATCTTGATGACGTCACAAATGTGCACACAAACGCCGATATTACTGCTGAAGTATAAAACCGCACCACATCTCATAACTAGTTAATAGTTACTTTCTATACTGAGAAACATGGTAAAGATTTTTCTTGGGTATTTCGTCGGATTAGTTGTCATTTTGCAGAGTCTGTATGTATTTCCTGTGCAGGCCATTTCGAATGGGTTGGTTATTTCTCAGATTCAAGCGGGCGGCATCGGTACACCGACCCATGAATTTATTAGCGTATATAACAAGACATCAGAGACGTTTAATATTACGGATTGGTGTTTTACGAACAAGACAAACTTGGTGTTTGCGTGTTTTTCTGGACATCCTGACGAACGGTTTTATCTGGAACCGCATTCGTATGCAGTAGTAATGTCGAGTCCACTTACCGCAACAATGTCTTCGGAATATGTCACATCGTCATATACTCCAACGAGCCAAAGTAGCGGAAGTATCACAGGTGGAGGTGATACGATTTCGTTTATTGATAGTACGGGCAGGTTAGTTGATCAGCATACCTGGACGACGGCATTGACTGGTGGTACACACCTTGCTCGACATACGAATGAAGACGGCGTTTATGTGGACACCGATACGAATGCGGATTGGGGAGTGGTTGCTACTGTATCGCTACACAAAGTAGGGACGTACATTATTGTCTACGCGTTTGATGCCTGTCTGAACATTGAGGGCGACCAGCCAAGCGTGCCAGTTGGAATGGAGCTTGATATAGATAGCAATTGTATCGAGCGCATCGTGACGCGTATCTTGATTACCGAAGTTTTGCCGAATGCGGTAGGGGGTGATGAGGGGAACGAATATATCGAAATATTTAACCCAAATGATTTTGCGATCAGTCTTAGCGAGTATAAGTTGTTTGTTGGTCCGGAACTTTCTACTAAGTTCGACTTCCCTGCCGATATCATAATTCCCGCACAGAGTTATGTGACAATTTCAAATAGCGCACTCCCCTACAGTCTCTTAAATTCATCGAGTCGTCTGCAGATCACGACTCTGGACGGAGTTTCGGTTGATGAAGTACCGGCATATCAAAACCCGAAAGAAGGAGCGAGTTGGGCACTTATTGGTGGCGTGTGGCAGTATACGAATCTGCCAACACTGGGTGTCGAGAATGTACTGATAGTAAGTGAAAGCGAAATAGGCGAGGGTGAAACCGAGGCCCCAAAACCTTGTGCGGTGAATCAATACCGAAATCCTGACACAGGACGTTGTCGGTTGATTGCGACTGCTGGGTCCGCTGTGACACCGTGTAAAGATGGGCAATATCGTAGCGAGGAGACAAATCGTTGTCGCGCTATTTTTACCGACGCAAACATACCGAAGCCGTGCGAAGCTGGAGAAGAGCGAAACGCCGAAACTGGTCGATGTCGAAAGATAGTTGTTGCGGCTGTACCTACGCCATGCAAGGAGGGAATGGAGCGAAGTCCTGACACGAATCGTTGTAGAACGATCAAAAAGATGCCGAACGTTGACTATGGGGTATTGGGTGCCAAAACAGAAAGTAGTAATAGCTGGTATATATGGGCAGCAATCGGTATCATTCTGATTTTGGCTATCGGCTACGCAATATGGGAATGGCATTACGAAATAGGGAAGATGTTTCATGCCACAAAAGAAAAGGTGATTCGATTTGCGCGACCTCACAAGTAACCTATACTAGTAACACTATGAGAATCATTGGGATTGATCCAGGAACGGGTATTTTAGGCTTCGGTGTCATCGATGTCATTAAAGGTAAATACAAGATGGTTGACGCGGGGGTGATTCGTACGCCACCGCACACACCTCATGCTGATCGGTTAGAAGAGATCTTTGATGGACTGACTGAGATTATTGCCGCAACAAAACCAGACGCTTTTTCAATCGAAAAACTATTCTTTTCAAAAAACATCACAACCGCAATGACCGTTGCGGAAGCGCGTGGAGTTGCGATGTTGGTGGCTAAGAAGGCTAATCTTCCGATAGCCGAATATACACCGCCGCAAATCAAGCAGTCTCTGACTGGATATGGTGCGGCTGACAAAAAGCAGGTTCAGGAAATGGTACGAATTCACTTAGGACTAAAAGAAGTCCCTCAGCCAGATGACTGTGCAGATGCATTGGCTGCAGCAATCACTCATTCGTTGATGAGTCGGTTTGAAGATTAAGTTTCGAGATATTCAAAAATGACATCACGCTGAGTTTTTTGACTTTTAAGTAGCTGCACATATCGACGAGGTACGTTATTAAACAAGGTTGTGATGCGATACGGCCGCATCCAATCACCACGCCTATCATCTAGATAGAAACCGATGCTTGAATATCGATCACCGCGCCAATCTTCGTGGAGAAGATGAATATCGCGCGAAACATATAATGCTTCGTGTCGCCCGGCGAGTCCATCAAAAATAAAAAGCGAATGAAAAGGTAATTTTGATAGTCCTGGTTGTCCTTGTAGGTACGACAGGTAGCTCAAAAGCAACACTTGCCCGAGTTCTTCAATCGATTTCTTGTTCTTTGTGTAAATGAGTAGGTGTACGCCTCTTTCCGTGAGCGAAAAGGCGAGTAGGTCTATTGCATGCGCGAATCCGATAGGTTGCAGTGACAATTCTTGTAGACGAGCACGAGGCGAAAGGTTGTCCTGCAAAAGGGTTATAAAGAACGCTTTTGCCTGATCATTATCAAAAAATGACCGTCCTTCAACGGCGCTCATCCAGATATGAAAATAACCGCTATCACGTAGGAGTGCTGTATGAAGAAAGCTTTGCATATATAAAACTATAGGCCGTGGATCTTGTACAATAATTAACTTTTTACAGAAGTACGCCCCCGCGAATATATGTGTCATAATAGACATATGATTGCGCATGTTTCTGGAATAGTGGCTGAAAAATTTGCGAACTCAATAATCGTCGATGTTCACGATATAGGGTATGAGGTGCAAGTGCCGAGTGGTGACTTTGATCACGCTTTATTAGGTGAGTCCGTAAAGTTTTATACTTATCACCATATCCGCGAACAATCTCAAGAATTATTTGGGTTTTCATCACTGACTGCAAAGAAATTATTTGAACTCCTTATTACCGTACAAGGTGTTGGTCCAAAGGCAGCGTTGGCGATCTTGAGCCTTGGCGATAGCGAAGCGGTTCGTAATGCGATAGCGAATAGCGACAGTGGATTTATTACAAAGGCGAGTGGCGTTGGCAAGAAAACTGCCGAACGTGTTGTTGTCGACCTTTCTGATAAGGTTGGATTAGCGGTGAATGTTGCGCACGCGAGTGGCGCGTCTGTTGCACCAGCAGGCGATGAAGCACTCGAGGCACTTATGGCACTTGGTTATAATCTGAATGATGCAATGGCGGCGCTTGAATCAGTTCCAGCCGACCTCCCTACTGCCCAACGTGTAACGATCGCATTGAAAGGCCAAAGCTAATGGCTATTGAGCGTATCGTTGATACAAGTGATCACGAAGATGATGAAATCGAACAGATCATTGAAGTAAGTTTACGTCCTGGTACGTTTGACGAATATATTGGACAAGACCGTTTAAAGAAAAACTTGAAGCTTGCGATTGAAGCGGCAAAAAAACGTGATGAACCACTCGATCATATTCTTTTAAATGGTCCTCCTGGACTGGGCAAGACAACGATGGCAACAGTGATTGCAAATGAGATGGGGAAGAGTATCCGTGTTACTTCCGGTCCTGCAATTGAAAAAGCAGGTGATCTTGCAAGTATCCTGACTAATCTACAAGACGGTGACATTTTGTTTATCGACGAGATCCACCGACTCGGCCGCACGGTTGAAGAAGTGCTCTATTCTGCAATGGAAGATTACAAACTCGATATTATGATCGGTAAGGGTCCTGCTGCTCGAAGTGTTCGTTTGGATCTGCCGAAGTTTACTGTAATTGGTGCGACGACTCGTGCGGGTGCACTTGCGGCGCCACTTCGTGATCGTTTTGGCCACATTTACCGCCTCGAATTTTATGAAACGCATGAAATTAGTAAGATTATTACTCGTGCTGCAAATATCCTTGGAAGTTCTATCGACGCAGCATCGGCAGATTCACTTTCAACGCGTGCTCGATTAACACCGCGTATTGCCAATCGTCTTTTGAAGCGCGTGCGTGATTTCGCAGACGTGAACGGTGATGGCATTATTGATACAGTCATAACGACACAAGCGCTTGAACTGCTCGAAATTGATGAACTGGGTCTCGATCCTGGCGATCGTAACCTCTTAAATAGCATGATTGATAATTACGGCAGTGAACCTGTTGGGTTAAATACGATCGCTGCGTTAACAGGTGACGAAGCAACAACCATAGAAGATTTCTATGAGCCGTACTTACTGCAAATTGGATTTATTGAACGAACACCACGTGGGCGTCGTGTAACACCGAAGGCGTACAAACATATTGGGAAAACGCCAAAGGAAAAAGCAGCTTAATTGCTATAATAACAAGATGGATAACGATCAACCGACCGAAAAAAATTATACTGACCCAGTTGCATATGATGCACAGGGTAATCCTCTTTACGCACACCCACCTCGAGTAATGGCGCAACCAGCAGTACAGCAAGTCGTACATGTTGCTCGTTCTATGGAGCCAATTCAACAAGAAGTAAGTGCTGAAGTAAAAAAGAAGCATGATCGTTCTGAGCGTGTGTACCCTTCTCTTAATTTGAGTGAAGGCGAGTATGTGATCCGTGCTGTTCGCCGACATCCTATCGGATTAGTTATCCCTCTGGTACTTGGAACACTATTGATCGCGATGGCATTAACGATCGCCTTGAATTCTGTGGCAATTGCTGAGGCCTTCATGTTCACGGGTGTACTTGCGGACGGATCGTTAATTGTAACGCCGATGCTCCTATTTAGCGTGCTTGTCGCGCTTGGACTGTTTGTCGTGTACTACGTCTATGTGAATAATAAATTCTTCTTAACGAATGAGAGTGTTATTCAGGAAATTCAAATAAGCCTTTTCTCTCGACGTGAACAAACCGTCAGTCTTGCAAACATTGAAGACGCAAGTTACGTACAACTTGGTATCATCCAACAACTGTTCAATTATGGTTCTATTCGACTTAGTACCGAAGGTGACGAGACCACATATCGATTTACCTATGTCGCCAATCCAAAAGAGCACATTGCGACACTTAATAACGCTGTTGAAGCATTTAAAAACGGTCGTCCTGTAGACGACAACTAAAGACTAGTTGCTTCGATTTGTTTTAACGTAGTCGTCTTCGTTTTGAAGCGTCGTGCGCAATGTATAGTTCTTGCACTTATCATCAGTACAGTTGTACGGCTCGTAACGGAAATCGCTATCTGACTCACCAATCTTCACACCATTTGTGTCTTTGAAGAGTGCAGGGTCAACTGAAGGAAGCACTGCCTCGCTGATTGTACGAGGATAATAACCGTTCGTTTTGAAATATACCTCTTCGATGCTGTAGTACATAGCGTTAATTGACGTTTTGCGAACCTCATCTTGTCCTGCGACTTCAAGGTTGTTGCGTTGGATAAAGAAGAGGATGCTTGCGGCAACTAAAAGAGTGATGATAAATAGCAGCTCGATAATTGTGAAGCCACTCGATGGGCGCGTAGTTTTCATTATCTATGATTATAGCGTAGTTTATAGCAAATTAAGAATAGCCCGCGTATAATAAGAGGTGAAATAAGAGAGGGAATCTACTATGCCGAAAAAATCAGAAAAGAATACTGAGCTGCCCGAAAAACCCGTCGCAAGTGAGGGAAAACTAAAGGCACTTGGTCTCGCTCAAGAACAAATTAACAAACAATTTGGTGACGGTGCAATCCGTCGTCTAGGTGACACAAAGACAGTTGATGTCGAACTTGTCAGTAGTGGTGCTTTATCACTCGACCTTGCACTAGGTGGTGGATATCCAAAGGGCCGTATCCTTGAAATCTATGGTCCCGAAAGTTCCGGTAAGACAACACTGACACTTCACGCGATTGCAGAAATCCAACGTCAAGGTGGAACAGCTGCGTTTATCGACGCAGAGCACGCGCTTGACCCATCTTACGCACGTAAGCTTGGTGTTGATACAGACAACCTACTCGTCTCTCAGCCAGACAATGGTGAGCAAGCACTTGAGATCGCTGAAACACTTGTTCGCTCAAACGCTGTTGACCTTGTTGTTGTCGACTCCGTTGCGGCACTCGTTCCACAAGCAGAAATCGAAGGCGAAATGGGCGATAGCCACATGGGTCTTCAGGCTCGTTTGATGAGCCAAGCGCTTCGTAAGCTTACGGGTATTATCAACAAGAGTCACACTACTGTTATTTTCATTAACCAGATCCGTATGAAGATCGGTGTGATGTTCGGTAACCCAGAAACGACTACTGGTGGTAACGCCTTGAAGTTCTACGCCTCAGTTCGTCTTGATATTCGTCGTACTGGACAGATCAAGAATGGTGAAGAGATTATTGGTAACCGGACAAAGGTAAAGGTCGTAAAGAACAAGATCGCTCCTCCTTTCCGTGTTGCTGAATTCGATATCATGTATAACGAAGGTATTTCAAAGACCGGTGACGTGCTTGATCTTGCGGTGCTTCACAACATTGTTGGAAAAAGCGGTGCATGGTTTGACTATGCTGACGCAAAAATTGGCCAAGGTCGCGAAGCTAGCAAGACCTATCTTTCAAAGAATCCAGAAGTTCTGGCTGAAATTGAAGCAAAGGTTCGCGCTAAAGTCGCTGAAGATGCTGCTGCCGAATAATCGACAGTTTGTCTTATGAAGATTACTGCCATCACCATACAGGCACGCGACAAAAATCGCGTGAATGTATCGGTTGATGGCAAGTATCGCTTCAGCCTCGATGTATTTCAACTTGTTGATCTAGGGATCAAGCTCAATAGGGAATACACCGAAGCTGAACTTGTCGCTCTCGAAGAAGAGAGTCAGTTCGGAAAGTTATATACGCGGGCATTAGAGTATTGCCTGATGCGACCACATAGTAAACGAGAACTACGTGACTATTTGTATCGCAAGACTCGTGATACACCCACTAAAACAGGCGGTATGCGCAAGGGTGTCTCGGTTGCACTGACGGTGCGTGTTTTTGACCGACTCGAGGAAAAGGGATATATCGACGATGAAAAGTTTGCAACGTTTTGGATTGAAAACAGGAACCTTCGCAAGGGTTCTAGCAAGCGAAAATTATCAGCTGAACTGAGTGCAAAAGGTGTTGATCGTACGATCATTGAGAAATTTTTAGCAGAAACAGAACGGGATGACGCGACTGAACTCCAAAAGATCATTGCAAAGAAGCAGTCACGGTATGATGATCAGCAAAAGTTCATGTCATACCTTGCACGACAAGGTTTTGGGTTTGACGACATAAAAGCCGCACTCAACAATACGGACGCCGAAGACTAGCCTTCGATTTGTTCTGGCTGTGGAGCTGGTGAGCGAAAAGGATTTACGTATTCGTGACGCTTGGCTTCGTTAACTGGCTGCGCTGTAATCTTCTTTGCGGTACTCTTTACAATAATTGCAGTGTCGTTGATCTCTGTAATTTGCGTGCGGTGAATGAGTAGGCCGGTGTCGGTAAGTCCTCTGAGGATGCCTCGTTTGACGTCGAGCTGCTGGATGACAAAGCTACCTGTTTCTACCGTATAGTTACTGACTTTTCCAAGTTTTTTGTTGTGTTCGTCAATCACATTCATCCCGACAAGGTTGAAGCCCAATTCGTGTAATTCTTTAATTTTGATAACATCATCAAGTCCAATGATTTCATCTGTACTATCAATGATCATACCGACACCGCTCATTTCGCGGATATCTGCAGTTCGAAGAAAGGCTGGACTCTCTGTAAGGAGCGGCCCTGTGAGCTCAAAAGCGACAATTTTAAGATTGGAGGGATTAACAATCGGTGTGCTGGTACTCGCTAAACGGGTGCCTGTTTGGAGGCTCATTACCGGTGTATTATCGAGTCGGGATCCAAGCACTAACATATAGTATTAGTATACCTTATCTGGCGTTTACTCAGAGAAAGGATTTATGCGTCCTGCCGGTTGAGTTGATGCGGGGATTGGTTCATCACTTGTGTGGAGCGCTTTGATTCGATCGAGCGTGGCTTGGTCGATTGAGCCTGCACCAATAGGCGATACGTAGGTGCTATCTGTCGATGATTCAATGAGAAGATTATTAAATGTTATGACTGCATAGCTGAGGCCAGCGGTAATAAAAACGATAAACAATGTGAGGTGGAACTTTCGGAAAAGTGTTCCGATTGGTTTTAGAAATGATGTAGAATGTGAGCTAGCCATAATTACCTCGTTGCCACCGTAATGGTTATTTTTTCAGTGTTCACATTATCACCGGAAGCAGTTGTAGGTCGACTGACGGTGATACCGGTTATTTGCATTTTTGGAAGATTGCCTTCGATAGCGTCAATAAACTTCAATAGCTTTGCGTATGAGGTTGGCGATTGTAGTGTGATGATTGCACTCTGCTCGCCGGTACCTACAACTGGTGAGGTTGGGGGCGTAGCTGTGGGTGTTTTGCTAAATTCAGTGTTGGCAATGGTGACGCCTGTAACACTTGCGTACTTTTGGATGTCTTTTAAGGCCTGTGCTTGGTATGAGGCCGGTGTGCTAAAGAGTTGGTTCGCTTTTGTAACGAGCGGCTCACGTTCAGCAAGTTCTCTTTTGAGCGTGCTTAGCTCTTCGATACTCTTACCGCTTGCAGTGCTATCTGTGACGGCGTGGCTCACTTCGACCGCGTATTCCCTTACGATCTGGAGTCCGTAGTAGAAACCTGCGACTGCACCCAGAATAATTACCACCATAACGAAGGTAAGGAAGTTGCGAATCCCGATTGCCGTAATACCCTTGCCTTTTTTCATTCTGATGCCGATCTATTGAGTGTTAGTGTAAGGGAGACACTGGTTGGATATCCGGCAACTCCGGAACCAGCTTCAGACACGGACTCAAAATTAACACCTGAAAAGAAGGGTGATGACTGGAACTTCTCGCGAAGTGCAACAGCCGCAGCGTTATCTTTTGCATAGGCTTTGAGAGCGATCGGTGTGCCAGTGAAATTAGTCGCATCGAGACTTACTTTTTCGAGCACGGTACCCGGTGTCATTTGCTGACCGATGTTCATAAGGACGTTCGAGTATAAAATCTCTTGATCTAAAATAGTGCGCGTCTCTGATAGGCTGCTACTGAGCGCATCAACCTGTGCTTTGGTAGTGCTATATACTTCTGCCTTTGTGTCATTTGCTGAGATGAGTGTTTCTGCACTCTGTTTTGTTTGTGCAAGGACGACGTATGAGCCGGCCAGGAGCAGCGCAAGGAATACAAAAGCAAAGAGGATGACTAGGGTATAGCGAATCAACATAACATTCACCCGCGCGGCGCGGATTTGTTTTTTAGCTTCATCTGGCATGAGGTTTATCATTTCCAGATACTCCCAGGATTAATACTGGCAAGACCTGCAACAGTAATATACCTTGGGCGGAACTGCTTTGGCGGTTCTTGCATCTTTGCAAAATCAAGACGTTGCCACGGGCTGGCGACACGAGCAGGCATGACAAGGCTATTCGTAAAGTATTCACCGATCCCCGGCAGGTTACTTCCGCTTCCAACGACAAGAAGTTGTTCGAGTTTACGGTCGGTGCTGATACGTTCGTCGTAGTAACGCATCACTTTTTTGACTTCGTTCAAGATTCGCTCGAGGCTTGGTTGAAGTGCTCCCGTAAGTTTTTGCTGGCGTGGACCAGGGTTGAGTCCGTTCAGAACCTTAAGTTGGTGTGCGTTTTCTAATTCTACGTTTAATTTCTTGGCGATATCGAGCGTGAATGTGTTGCCACCAATAGCGAGTCCACCTGTGACACGGATTGTACCTCGGTCGAGAATGGCGATATCGGTTGTTGCAGGTCCAATATCTACGATAACCGTCGGAAGGTCGCCGCGTTCAGTTGCAGTAAGAACACGCCCAACAGAGCAGATGCTTGGCTCTATCAAGATAGGTTGCAGGCCGGCTGCTTCAATACTTTTGACGATATTATCGACAATAATTTTTGAAATGGCGCTCATCAGGACGGTGATTTCTTTTTTGTTACGTTCAATGATTTGGTAGTCGATATACAGATTTGATGAAGGGATAGGGATGTACTGGTCGGCTTCTAGAATAACAGCGTCATGCAGTGATTTTTCGGTAGATGCAGGAAGGGTGAACGTACGTGTGTAGCTGCGAGCAGTCGGGAGTGCAACAGCAACGAGTTTACTAGAGGTGTCACCGATAATTTTCTCACTCAACAGAAGTTTGATGTTGTCGGTGATGTACGTGTCATCAGGACTTTCCATTGAAGCTTTTACTTTAAGGGGTTCGAGGTCGATCGAACCATAGCCGTGCACTAACCAACGCTTCGGATCTGCGGACATGATTTTAATACCAGTATTACTGATATCGAGTCCGATAATTGGTTTGTCTTTATAGAATAATTTTGACATGATGCCCACGTAGATAACTATGCTTATTATAGCATGAGCACTTCGTCAAAATACACGTCTATTTAATGTTTTGAGACAGCTGAGCAATAGGGGTCATGACACTCGCTGCGATAAGTCCAACCATGCTACCCATAATAACGATCATTGTAGGCTCGATGATTGAGCTAATACTTTCGATTGCAAGGTCGACTTCTTCTTCGTAGAAATCTGCCACCTTGATAAGTACGGTATCTGTTTGCCCTGTCTCTTCACCAACAGAAAGCATTTGCCCAACGATTGCCGGGAAGAGTGGGTTTTCTTCAATCACTGCAGAAAGTGCTTTACCGTTTTTCACTTCTCTTGCAGCTTGCTGAAGCGCTTCTTCGTACAGAATATTACCGACAGCGCGAGAGGTGACGTCGAGACATTCAAGCACCGCGACTCCAGCACCCATCAGTGCAGAGAATGTGCGTGCAAATCGTGCAATCGCGATTTTTTTCACAATATTCTTAACTCCGGGAATTTTTAGGAGCAAGCCATCAAAAACTCGACGACCTTTTCGAGTACCAATGTAGCGAATAATGAGGTAGATGCCCCCGATGAGCAATGGGAAGATAATATACCAATAACTTGTAATGATATGACTGACACCGAGCATGAATAATGTGATGCCAGGAAGCTTCGCATCAGCGCCACCAAGGTCGGTAAGGATTTTGCCAATTTGTGGAATCACGAATAGCATCAGCCCGAAGAAGGCGAGGACTGTAATGACGATCAAAACAGTTGGGTAGGCCATCGCACTTTTAATCTTTTTGCGGATCGCAGAGCTTTTTTCTTGTTGGTAGGCAAGTCGTTTCAAAATCTCATCAAGGATACCCGCTGTTTCACCAGCACGCACCATGTTTACGTAGATGTCATTGAAGGTAAGGGGGAACTTAGAAAGGGAATTTCCAAGCGAGTTACCGCCTTCAACATCCTTAATAACTGCAACAAGCGTCTTTTTGAGTACTGGGTCTTCGGCGTGCTTTTCAAGTGAGCTGAGGGATCGAAGGAGTGGCACACCGGCACCAACCATGGCGCTTAATTGGCGTGTAAAGATAACCAGTTGATCAGATTTAACTTTCTTCGATTCAAACAAATTATTCAGGTCGATTGAGAAGCTTTTTGATTTTGAAACTTCTTTGATGCTGACGGGGCGAAGATTTTGACGTGTCAGTGCGGCAATAACGCTATTACGATCAGGAAGATCTGTGACACCGTTAATAGCCTTTTGTGAAGCGTCGACTGCGACGTAAGCAAACTGTGGCATTAGTCCCTACTCACTCGAAGCACTTCTTCGACAGTTGTTTCACCGCGGAGTGCTTTAATCAGGCCATCGATTTGCATGGTCATCATGCCTTCTTTGATCGCCTGTTGTTTGATTTGAGTGCTGTCTGTACGAGTCAGAATCATCTTTTCAATTACTGGACTGTTTGCAAGTACTTCGTAGATACCGATACGGCCTTTGTAACCTTCTTGGGCATCGTCGTCGTTAAAGTCTTTGTTTGCGCGCCATAGTGTTTTAATCCCATTTTCGTCGGTACTCAGTGGCGTGTCGCCACCAAGCCCTTGGGCGGCTGCTTGTTTCTCAAGTTCGTGAATCACGCGGAAATCTTGGCCTTCGTGAAGGTTGAAGAGTTTGATGAGTTGCGCCTTGGTTGCGTCGTCAGGTATATAGCTTTCGCGAGAGCCCTTATGGAGGCGACGAACAAGTCGTTGTCCGACGATGGCGCGAATAGTTGTCGCGATCAAGAAAGGTTCGATACCCATATCGAGCAGACGAGGTAGGGAGGTCGCTGCGTCATTTGTGTGCAGTGTACTAAAGACCATGTGACCTGTAAGGGCTGCTTGGATGGCTAGATTGGCCGTTTCACCGTCACGGACCTCACCAATCATGATGATGTTCGGATCTTGACGCAGAAGGGCACGAAGGCCAGTTGCGAAGGTCATACCTGCTTTGGAGTTCGTTTGGGTTTGGTTGACGCCAGGAATCTTGTATTCAACTGGGTCTTCGATCGTAGAGATGTTCACATTTGGACGATTCAAGATAGTCAGGATGCTAAACAAACTGGTAGATTTACCTGAACCGGTCGGACCGGTCATGAGGACGATACCGTTTGGCTCGGCGATTTCACGCTGAATATTAGTGAGCGCATTGCCCCAGTAGCCGAGTGATTCAAGGCTAACTGCCTCGTTAGATTCATCCAAGATACGCATCGCGACCTTTTCTCCGTCGGCGATTGGAAGGGAGCTCACACGGAGTGCGTACTGCTTTCCACCGACTTTAATCTTGAAGCGACCATCTTGCGGTACACGGCGCTCGTCAATTTTGAGGTTTGCAAGAATCTTAATGCGACTAATCAGAGCACCTAGGACGTTGCGCGGTAATCGGTTTACTTCTTTTAGGACACCATCGATACGGTAACGAATCTGGACGAATTCTTCACGGGGTTCAATGTGTACGTCAGATGCGTGTGAGCGGATTGCGTATTCGAGGAGCAAGTTTACTGTTTGCGCGATAGGTGAGTCTTCGGCAATGTCTTGTTCGCTTATGGCTTGAACATCTGTTCCTTTTTCGCGTTGGACATCAATCACTTCGTTTAGTTCTTGGTTGACATCACCACGGTAGGCTTCAAGTGCGGTTAAGATATTTTCGCGAGTTGCGATGTAGATGCGTGAATTAAGACCGATTTCTTTTTGGATGAAGTTCACAGCCTGAATATCATCAGGGTCTTCCATTGCAAGGTAGCGCACGCCGTCTTCGTCAACCTTGAATACGAGGGCGTTGTACTGGCGTGCAATGCGCTCTGGAATAAGTTGGAGTGCGTCATTAGGGATATTCTGCGGATCAAGCTCAACGTAAGGAACACCGGCGTAGTCGGCGAATATTTGAACAAGCGTCTTGTCGTCTGCGACGCGTTGATCGATAACGGTTTCTTGGAGCGTGCGCTTCGAACGAGCCGCCTCTTCTTTCAGAGACGTGATTTGCTCGGGATTTGCAAGGCTTGCCCGCCCAAGCAACGTTTCCAGGATGTTGTCTGAAATGCGCATAATGCTTACGCTCAATTGTAATGCAGTGACCCCAAAAGTACTAGGTGGTATACTACTTCTGATGATTATAGAGGTCAGCAATGAACAGGAAACACGAGCACTTGGCGAGAAAATCGGCAGACTTTTAAGTGGTGGCGAAACAATTGAGCTGTCTGGCGATGTTGGCGCAGGAAAAACTACTTTTGTTAAAGGGTTAGCGCTTGGCTTAGATATCGATGAAGATGTGCAGAGTCCAAGCTTTACAATTAGTCGTGTATACGATGCTCGTGATGATTTACAACTGGCTCATTATGACTTCTATCGCTTAAATGACGCCGGTATTATGGCAAATGAATTAACCGAGACAACGATGGACGCACAAACGGTGACGGTTATTGAATGGGCGGATATCGTTGAAGGTGTGTTGCCAGCTAATCGCTTGAGCATTGCGTTTACTGCACCATCTGAGCAAAGCCGCAGCCTTACTATTGAAGGTCCAGAAAATATATTGGAGAAATTATGATTATACTGCTCGACACCTCAACACCTGTGTGTAAATTAGCGCTTATTGATGGCGAAACTCGACTTGATGACGAATGGGAATCTGGACGTACACTCGCGAAGGGTCTTTTAGGATACCTACAAGATAACTTTGCAAAGATTGGCAAGGATTGGAATGATATCTCGGGAATCGTTGCCTATCAAGGCCCAGGCAGCTTTACGGGGCTTCGCATTGGATTAACCGTGCTGAATACTATAGCGGGTAGTCAAAAAATTCCTATTGTTGGCACGACAACTGGTGATTGGCAGTTAATTGGCTTGCAGCGACTTGATGCAGGCGAGAACGACGAGCTTGTTATGCCTGAATACGGTGCCGAAGCGCACATCACAACCCCACGCAAATAAGCTTGCCTTCAATGCTTTCTCGGCGCTACAATAAGAGTAGTCCGAACATACTTTTCTGTGGACTCTCTGTAAATTTTTGAAAACTTTCAGCACGACTTGTGATAAAGCTATTGCCAAGACGAACACTTGGCCAGGCGTGTCTGAGAAAGGAAACAACATGATAGAAGGAATAATTGCCGCTGTAATCGGAATTCTTGCTGGTGTGGGTGGAACGACCGTCTACACACGTAACCGCACTGCAAATGGAAAGCACAAAGCCGACCAAGCGATCGCTGATGCGAAATTAAAAGCGAGTGACATCGTCCTCAAAGCAAAGGATGAGGCTATTAAATTGGTTGATGATACCAAGCGCGACGAGAACGAACGTCGCAAGGGATGGGATCGTACTGAAAGCCGCCTTGCTGAACGTGAGGTCAGTTTGGATCGTAAACTTGATGAGCTAGATAAGCGTACCGAAGGGCTTCGTGCGCAAGAAGATGACGTCGAAAGTTTGAAGAATGAAATTCGTGACATTAGGACTCGTCAACAAGAAAAGCTCGAGAAAATTGCAGGCCTAAAAAAGAGCGAAGCAGCTGGAAAACTAATGGAAATGACCGAGCGCGACATCAAGGGCGACCTTGTGGGCTTGGTGAATAAACTACAAAATGACGCGAAAGAAACAGCTGAAGAACAAGCTCAATTGATTCTTGTGACTGCGATGGAGCGCATGAGTAGTGAAGTGACTGCTGAACGAACTGTTACAGCAATTAAATTGCTTGATGATGAAATGAAGGGTCGTATCATTGGTAAAGAAGGACGTAATATCCAGGCGCTTCAACGTGCAACCGGTGTCGATATTCTGGTGGATGACACACCTGGGATGATTATTCTTTCGAGCTTCGATCCACTACGTCGTCAAGTTGCTCGGATGACACTCGAGATGCTCATGAAGGATGGACGTATCCACCCGGGACGCATCGAAGAAGTTGTCGCAAAGGCCGAAAAGGAAATTGGCAAAGAAGTGCTGCGTGCCGGTGAAGATGCTGCGCGCGAAGTAGGTGTGGTCGGTATTCCAAAAGAGATGATTCAGTTACTTGGTGAGTTAAAGTTCCGAACTAGCTACGGCCAAAACGTCCTAATGCACAGCACTGAAATGGCGCATATGGCAGGGCTTATTGCCGAAGAAATTGGCGCTGATGTGCGTACTGCAAAGATTGCAACATTGCTGCACGATGTAGGCAAGGCGGTGACGCATAAGGTTGAAGGCAAGCACCATCATATAGGCGCAGAGCTTGCGCGTAAATATGGCATGACTGAAGAAATTGTCCATGCAATTGAAGCGCACCATGATGACATCGAAGCAACGACGCCAGAAGCGTTAGTTGTGCGTGTTTGTGATGCACTTTCTGCTGCACGTCCAGGCGCACGTAATATTAGTGCTGAGAACTTCTCGGAACGTATGCGTGATCTTGAGAATATTGCGAATAGCTTCAAAGGAATTCATAAAGCATACGCAATTAGTGCGGGACGTGAAGTCCGTGTGATTGTAACGCCTGAATCAATTGACGATCTATCTGCGATTAAATTGGCACGTGATATTGCGAACAAGATCGAAAGTACGATGCAGTATCCTGGAACGATCAAGATTAATGTGATTCGTGAAACACGAGCGACTGAATACGCAAAGTAGTGTCGCCGCTACATAAAAAAACCTGCTCGTTATGAGCAGGTTTTTTATGTAGATTTTGTCTATTGAGCAAAGAGCGCTTCTACTTTGGTTTTCACTTCTGCGTCATTTGGCAGGAAGTATTGCATATCTTTCATTGTTGACATGATTCCAATGTCTGTTGCAGGACACGCTGCTGCGACAGTAACAGAATCGCTTTTAAGCTTTTCACCTGTTTTTGCTGCATACATATCAAGGTCGTAAGTTACGCCTTTTGGTGTAATTGTGAACTTTTCTTTTGATTCAAAATCGGTCAGTGTACATGATACAGATGCTGTCGCAGTCGATTCGTCAGGAGTCATACATGTTGCGATGTTCGTTATTTCTGGAGTGTAATCTGCGAAGCTAGTCGTTGTACCGTAACCGAATAAGCCGCCAAGCGACCATGTCTCACCATACTTAATGAAGTTTGCGCCCTTGTATGGCTTGGTTGGTTCGGCCGCGTTCGAAATCTTTTTGCCATTACATACGTCTTTGAAATCACCGATAATTGCTGCGGCAACTGATTCTTTTTTGGCTGGATCAATTGTTGCTGCTGAATCAGAGCCCGACGTCACACTTGTTGGTAACGGGTTTGAATTTTTAGTCAGTAGTAATGCGGCTGCAATGCCGCCACCAATAAGCAAGAGTGCGAGGATGGCAACAAGTGCAACGATGAGTGGTTTCTTTGATTTCTTGGGCGCAGGTGGTGGTGCAACTGGAGGGAGTCCTGTTTGGTCTGTTGCAAGAGTTGGAGTGACTTCTGGCGTAGGAGCAGTCTGGCCACCGAAGAAATTGTTTACAGGGGCGGCAGGTGTATCAAATGTTGATGGTGCTGGAGAGGGAACAGGAGGTGTGGTTTCAGGGAAAGTAACAGAGGTTGGATCTACAGGAGTAGGTGCTGGTGTTAAAGCTGGTTCTGGTGTGTATTGAGGAGTCTCAATAGGAGCTTGGGGTTGTGGTTGAGGTTGTGGTTCAAATCCTGGTGTTGGTTGCTGTGGCGACGGATCAAAACTAGGGTTCGGTTGGTTTGGTTGCATGTTATTCCTTCATACTACTTGTGTTTAATGTAAGTATACATTAAATAAAAAGAGCCACACAAGGTGGCTATTTTTATTTGGTCGGGGTGAAAGGACTCAAACCTTCGACCTCTCGGTCCCAAACCGAGCGCGCTATCAACTGCGCCACACCCCGATGGGTTTACTCGGGTGATTATACGCTATTTTAAAAGGTATTTCTAGTGTTTGATTGAGGAGAAGTCATTGCTTCGCACCTAGGGCTCCGGTATTATAGGTACAACCTACTATATGAAAAAGACTTTACGCTCAACTTTTTACTTTTTCCGATCTCGTCCAAAGACGGATTACTTTTTTGTTGCAGCCGCATTGCTTTTATATGCCGGTCTGACACTTTGGAACATTTCTGATGCTGCAATTTGGTTCGACGAGGCATTTAGCGCTTATATTATTCAGTTCAATTTCCTCGAAATCGCTCGCTATACCGCAACAGATGTACATCCGCCATTTTTCTACTGGCTTCTAAAGATTTGGAGCGCTGTTTTTGGAACGTCCGAGTTGGGGCTTCGCTCAATGAGTGTATTCTTTGGCGCGATCGCCGCGATTTTTGGATATCTATTTGTGCGTCGTCAATTTGGCCGTCGTGCAGCGCTATTCGGTATTTTTATCTTGGCATTATCCCCATTATTCATTCGTTACAGTCAAGAAGCGCGCATGTACACACTCGTTGCCGCACTTGTTATGGCTGCTACATATGTATTAGTGCGCGCTGTTGAATCAAAGAGTCGAAAACTATGGATATTGTATGGTGTGTTGGTTTCTCTGGGTATGTGGACGCACTACTTCACTGCCTTGGCTTGGATTGCACACTGGGTGTGGCGTGTGTTTGCGACCAGACAGGCTGGTGCGCGTGGTAAAGTATTCTTTAAAAAGTTCTTTGATAAGAATTGGTTGATCGCACACGCGATTGCGATCGGGCTTTTCTTGCCATGGATTCCTGCGATGGTCGTGCAACTCTTTACAGTACAAACGGGTGGCTTCTGGATTCGATCAGTCGGATACGATAGTATTGGAAATTATTTTGGTGCGTTGGTCTATTTCTTGGAGCACGATCAAATTGTTGGATGGATGTCGGCTGCGCTTATTGTGATGGCGGTTGTCGTAACAACACTTGCGATACGTTCATATCGAGCAGGGAATCGATCATTTAAACGTAATTACATTTTGCTACTTTGCCTTGCGGCTGTCCCTCCGATTGCGCTATATATTGCCTCACTTCCTCCGTTGACACCGTCATTTGTTGAACGATATCTGTTGCCAGCTGCTGTTGCCTCTGCGTTATTCGTTGGTGTGACACTGGCATATGGATTAAAACAGGTAGTCGCCTGGAAGCAGTTTGCGCTTTTCGTTTTGATCGGTGGAATGCTCGTTTTTGGCTTAACGAACATGTATCACTACGGTAACTACAACAAGAATTCCAAGACTGGTATCGAAACGCACACTGTCGTTAAGCAAGCGATTGAAAAGTCTGAACCGGGTGTGCCAATTATCGCAAACACGCCATGGGTATTTTATGAAGCAATCTTTTATAACAGTGCTGAGCACCCAATTTACTTTATTGATTCACTTGTTGATTATGACTACGGCTCACTTGATATGCTGAAGTACAGCGATGCACACAAGATCAAGGACCTCGATGCTTTCACAAAAGAGCACCCTGTTGTGTGGTACATTGGCTACGCCGATAATGAATTAGTACCTCCAGTTGCGACTTGGAAAAAGATAGATAGCACTGCTGCTACAAATCACATTGACTGGAAGACGGTGTATAAGGGAAACAAATATCAGACTAACTAAGCTGGTATTACTCTTCGAACGAATGGGATTTTGATGAGTCCCCACACAATTAACACAGCGATAGCACCGAGGAGTGTGTTTATGAGAATGTTGTCACCGCTTATCGTGAAGTAGCTGATAACGCAAAGCGCAACTCCGTGAAGAATATAGGCAGTTAACGAGTGTGTCCCGATCGGGATGAGAAGCCAGTTGAATCGCTTACTAATGAAGCCACGGAACTTATAGAACACAAACAGGAAGCCGGTGAACCACAAGAATGCCACGGCTGCACGTAGTAAGCTTATTGAATCTTTTGCGAATAGGACATTATTGACGTAGTTGGCGACGCTGGCAAATGATTGTGCATAGTAGGTGAATATGACAGAGATAATGATTGTTGCAAGTGTAAGGCCTACGTTTGTTGCGGCAATGCGCGTGCGTTTAGTTAGATCCAGTTTTTTCCACCAAAGTTGAATATTCTCAAGGTAGAATCCGACGATTGTTGGAATAAAGAAGAGGAATTGCCACTGCAAGGCTTCGGTCTTTGTCATCCACCCGATGACGAGTAGTACGAAGCTAATGAGCGCAACAATCCAGGCTTGTCCTCGACGCAGGAACCAAATGGCAATAGGTGATGCAGCAAGGAACAGCGCGTAAAGCGTCAAAAAGTGTACCCACACCCAGGTATATTGAAGTGTGACGAGCTGCACAAGAAGTTCGCTCCAGTTTCCGACGGGTATTGGGGTGCTTGGTGCTCCGCCTTTAAATGCTATATACCAAATAAGTGCGATATAGACGACAGATGCGATGAGCGACCAAACGTATAGCAGAATTCCGCGTCTTACTAGTTTGAGTGCAACTTCTTTAAAAGGGAGTGCACGGTTTTTATACCCTCGGACATATCCGACAAGTAAGCCAGAAATCGCAACAAAGCCTTCTGCGGCAGTGACCCATAAAAGAGCTTTTCCAGTAATGAGCGCAAAGAGGCTTGGCCACCTTGAGAGGTGGTCAATGATGATAACGACAATGAAAAATCCTCGAAGGTGATCGAGGGTCTCTAGTCGGCTTTTTTGTTTTACTTGTGGATGTGACACTGCAATTCATTATACAAGTTTTTCTGACAGATGCCTGAACGCGCTATAATAAAAGGATGAAACCACCGTATCCTGCACCAGATTTTACACTGCCTGACGCTTCAGGAAATGTTCATACACTCGCTGAATATAAGGGCAAATGGATTGTGCTGTATTTTTATCCTAAAGATGACACCCCCGGATGTACTGTCGAGGCATGTAGCCTTAGGGATGCACGCGATACGCTCGCCGAAATGGGTGCAGAGATTGTAGGGATTAGCAAAGATGACGCCAGTAGTCATGAAAAGTTTAAAGCAAAACATTCGCTGAACTTTACGTTATTAACTGATCTTGAAGGTACGGTTATTGAATCTTACGGTGCATGGGGCAAGAAGATGTATGGACGCGAAGGAATCTTGCGCAAGACGTTTATCATTAACCCGGCAGGACAGGTATTGAAAGTGTATGGGCGGGTGACGCCAATGGGTCATGGCGATCAAGTTATCGAAGAACTAAAGAGTCTGCAAGCAAAGGCCTAATGTCGACGTACGTGGTGGGTGTAAGCGGCGGCGTCGATTCAGTAGTACTACTGGATCAACTCACACGTATTCCTGGTCATGAAATTATTATCGCGCATTTCGATCACGGGATTCGTGAAGACTCGGCTGAAGACGCATTATTCGTTGCTGGGTTAGCGGAGGTGTATGGCCTCCCTTTCGAAACGGTCCGTGAAGAACTAGGCGCTGAGGCAAGTGAGGAGAGGGCTCGTGATAGGCGCTATGCTTTTTTGCGAAGTATTGCAAAGAAATATAACGGCCGCATTGTGACTGCACACCATTCTGATGATGCGGTTGAGACAATTGCAATTAATCTTCACAGAGGAACAGGCTGGCGAGGTCTGGCGGTGCTTGATTCTGACATTAGTCGCCCGCTACTTCATTCAACAAAAGCTGACCTTATTGAGTATGCACGACGTCGAGACCTGACCTGGCGCGAAGATAGTACAAATGCGAGTGATGCCTATCTTCGTAATCGTTTACGTCGTGATATTGTCGCGCTTACCCCTGATCAAAAACAACAATTACTTGCGCTGCGTGCGCACCAGGTTGATGCAAAAAAACAGATTGATCAGGAAGTTGCGACGCTTGTGGGCGAAGGTCCTGAATACAGTCGCTATTTCTTTATGCATATTCCGATGAATGTCGCGATTGAGTGTTTGCGGTACATCACGAAAGCACAACTGACGCGCCCTCAGCTAGAACGCTTGCTATTTGTGATTAAAACCGCTCAGTCAAAGAATTTATATCACGCTGGATCTTCGGTAACTGCCGAATTCACTACTCGTAATTTCTCTCTCTCACTGTTAAAATAATACTGAAAGACAATACTGCTACTTATGCCGAAAGGAATTGATTTAACATGGCTATAAAGACTCCTATGCCCAAGAAACCTAACAACGTACTGAGACTTTCCCTCTTTTGGGCAATTCTCGTTATTGGAGTGTTGGCTGCAATTGCAATTGTAACCCCTCGCGATAACCTGAAATCTGTTTCACTCTCGAGTGTCGTACAGCGTGCAAATGCTGGCGAGATCAAAAAGATCGAAGTGCAAGGAAATGAACTAAAAGTAACGCCAAAAGATAGCGACGCTGCAACTGAAAAGTCTACCAAAGACGCATCAAGCAGCTTGCAAGAACAAGGACTCAAAGACGACGCTAAAGTCGAGCTTGTTATTACACAACCGTCTAACACGGGTGATATTCTTTGGAACCTTGCGATTATCTTGATCCCAGTGATCTTGATTGCTGCATTCTTTATGTTTATCATGCGTCAGTCACAAGGCCAGAATAACCAAGCACTTGGTTTTGGTAAGTCAAAAGCGAAACTATATGGTGAAGACAAAAAGAAAGTAGTATTTGATGACATTGCTGGAAATGAATCAGCAAAACAGGATCTTGAAGAAGTTGTCGATTTCTTGAAGCATCCTAAAAAGTACGAATCACTTGGTGCAAAGATTCCGAAGGGTGTCTTACTTGTCGGTAGTCCTGGTACTGGTAAAACAATGCTTGCACGTGCCGTTGCTGGTGAAGCAAGTGTTCCATTCTTTAGTATTAGTGGTTCAGAATTCGTTGAAATGTTTGTTGGTGTTGGTGCATCTCGTGTTCGTGATTTGTTTGCGAAAGCGAAAAAGAACGCGCCTGCGATTATCTTTATCGACGAAATTGATGCCGTTGGACGCAAACGTGGATCTGGTATGGGTGGTGGACACGACGAACGTGAACAGACACTTAACCAAATTCTGGTTGAAATGGATGGATTTGAAACTGGTACGAACGTGATCGTTTTGGCTGCAACAAACCGTGCCGACGTACTTGATGCAGCACTGCTTCGTCCAGGTCGTTTTGACCGACGAACAAACATTACACTGCCTGAACGAAAAGACCGCGAAGCAATTTTGAAGGTTCACTTTAAGAACAAACCAGCTGACGAGACAGTAAATCTTGATAAGCTTGCTGCAAAAACAGCTGGCTCATCAGGTGCTGATCTTGCAAACATTGCGAACGAAGCAGCGATTGTTGCAGCACGTCGTAATGGTAAAAAGATTAGCAACGCTGACCTTACTGAAGCGTTTGAAAAAGTAGCAATTGGTCCAGAGCGCAAGAGCAAGGTCATGAGTGAAAAAGACAAATCAATGACCGCATACCACGAAGCAGGGCACGCACTTGTTGGGCACATCCTGCCTGATAGCGACCCAGTGCACAAGGTAACGATTATCCCTCGTGGTGGTACTGGTGGTGTAACTTGGTTCCTTCCTCCTGAAGATACAACCTACACAAATATCTATGAATTTAAAGATATTCTTGCGCGTGCACTCGGTGGTCGTATTGCTGAAAAGCTTATTTACGGTGCAGATGGTATTACAACTGGTGCTGGTTCAGACCTTCGTAAAGCAACTGAAATTGCACGTGACATGGTGATTGAACAGGGAATGGGCACAAAGCTTCGTGACCAAGTCTTCCATGCTGATGGCGGCGGAATGATGTTTGATCGTATGACACACGACCGTCCATACAGTGACGATACTGCAAAAGAAATTGACCTAGAAGTCGCACAGCTTATTAAAGAAGCAGCAACTCGTGCTGAAGCAGTCCTCAAGGCAAACATGCCGAGCCTAAAGAAACTTGCTGATGCACTCCTCGTTGAAGAAACTCTTGAAGAAACCGGTGTTGTGAAAATCCTAAAGGACGCAAAACTTCCTAAGGAGGCAAAGCTGTATTAGCTCCAGCTTAACCGTTCTTCATGGTTAATATTCGCAAAACACTTTCCCAACTAAATCGTAAGCTGCCCCTCCAACGAGCGGCAGCTTTACTGGCAGGATCGTCACTCCTCGCAAGTTTGTTGGGATTCTTTCGCGAACGTATCTTTAACAGCACATACTATCTGACGTACCCAACAGGTGCGGATGCATACAGGGTTGCCTTCTCGGTCCCTGACTTTATGTTTATTATTCTGGTGTCCGGTGCATTGAGTGTTAGTTTCATTCCTGTGTTTAATCAGCGACTTGGTTCTGGTAATAAGAAATCTGCCTGGGAACTTTCGACGAGTATTATCAACTTGATGGCGCTTGCGACACTTGTGACGAGTGTGCTCATCATTATTTTTGCTGAGCCACTGGTGCGCTATGTAGTCGGTCCTGGACTTGATGAATCAAGCCGAGCGTTAGCGGTCAGTATGATGCGTGTCGTTGCGGTGAGTCCGTTCCTGTTTGCAGTTGCAACGGTTATTACGAGTATGCAACAGGCGGTGGGGCGTTTTGCGTTCTTTGCACTGGCGCCAGCGCTGTATAACATCGGTATTATCATTGGACTCGTCTTCTTCACGAACGGAATTAATATATTTGGCTGGCAAGTATTTGAAGGTGGAATCATGGGTGTTGCGCTCGGTGTTGTCCTTGGTGCAATCTTGCAGCTTATCGTCAGTACGATTGGACTGTTCGGTATGGGCTTCGACTATAGGTTCAAGATTTACTGGAAGAATAAGGGATTCCGTCGAGTACTTAGACTATTACCACCGCGATCATTCGACCAAGGTATCGACTACGTAAATAGTATTGTTGAAACAAACTTGGCATCACGTATGGTCGCCGGAAGTGTGAACGCGTATCAACAGGCAACCATGCTGGCGTACATGCCGATTAACTTGATTGGTGTCGCGATTAGTACGGCTGCCTTTCCGAAGATGACAGAGCGCCTGGCACAGGGTCGGCCGGATCTATTTAAGAGTGAACTGCAAACAGTGCTCCGAGTTATTATTTGGCTTGCGCTGCCCGTAACGGTCGTTGCATTTTTCGCACGCGGTTACATTGTAAACTTTATCGTCAACGGTGGTGATCCACGCATGGCGGGTATTCTTTCGATCTTGGCGATATCCATCCTTTTCCGGTCTCTATACTTTATCTCTGCGCGAAGTTTTTACGCACAACAGGACACAAAGACGCCACTGTACATCTCATTATTTACGATTGGGCTTAATATTACCTTGGCTATTTGGTTTACTTTGGGGCTTGGTATGGGCGTTCAAGGTTTGGCATGGGCTGCCGTCATTGTATCGATCGTTGAAATGTCGATTCTCTTCTATGTTATGTCGAAACGCATCCCAGGACTATTTGATAAGCCATTCGTGAATGCAATTGGACGTATGTTAAGTGCTGCCGGCTTTACAGCTGTCATTACTTATGTCACACTAACTATCTTACCTCTGAACGCAGATGACAATAGTTTCTGGGCGACCTTCCCGAAGTTTGCATTTGTCGTATCGGTTGCAGGTATAACCTACCTTGCCTTCTGTCGATTGTTTAAGTTGCCCGAAGTGAATCCTGTGTTATCACGTATATATAAAATTCTGTTTAAAGCGCCGAAAGTAAAAGATGAATCAATCACACATTCGTAATTTCTGTATTATTGCCCACATCGACCATGGAAAGTCGACACTTGCTGACCGTATGCTGGAATTGACCGGTACAGTGCAGAAGCGCGATATGAAGTCGCAACTTCTCGACAGTATGGATCTGGAGCGTGAAAAGGGGATTACTATTAAGCTTGCTCCTGTTCGTATGAGCTACAAAGAGCACGAGCTAAACCTTATCGATACACCGGGGCACGTTGACTTTAGTTATGAAGTATCTCGGAGTCTTCAGGCGTGTGAAGGTGCGATCCTTGTTGTTGATGCAAGTCAGGGAATTCAAGCGCAAACATTAGCGAACGTGTATCTCGCACTTGCTGCCGATCTAAAAATTATCCCAGTCTTGAATAAAATTGACCTTCCGGCTGCTGATGTGCCACGTGTTAGTGCTGAAATTATTAATCTGCTTGGCTGTACTGAAGATGACATCCTCAAGATTAGTGCAAAGACAGGTGAGGGTGTGACGGATGTGCTCGATGCGGTTGTTGAGCATGTCTCTGCGCCACGTGGAACAAGCGATGCTCCAACCCGCGCACTTATTTTCGATAGCTACTTTGACGATTACCGCGGTGTAGTTTTGTATGTTCGAGTTATGGATGGTGAGATTAAAAAAGCTGATCTAATTGATATGATGGCAACGGGCGCGAGCGGTATTGCACTTGAAGTAGGGTCATTAAATCCTGCGATGAGCGCGAGCCCTGTGCTTCAAGCAGGTGAAATTGGTTATATTGTCACAAACCTTCGTACAACACGCGATGCACGTGTTGGTGATACGGTGACAATTAAACGTCGTCCTGCCACCGAAATGTTGCCAGGATACAAACTCGTCAAGCCATTTGTCTATGCAGGATTCTTCCCTGTGAGTAACGATGACTACCAGGCTTTGAAAGATGCAGTAGAAAAGTTAAGTTTAAGTGACTCTGCGCTGCAATTTGAACCAGAAACATCACCTGTACTAGGTTTTGGTGTGCGTATCGGATTCCTTGGACTACTGCACCTCGATATTATTCGTGAACGACTTGAACGTGAATACAACCTGGATCTTGTGATTACAAATCCTTCAACTGACTATCACGTTAAATTAAATTCTGGTGATGACCTTGATATTAAAAGCGCCAGTAACCTGCCGGATGTCACGCGTATTAAAGAAATTCGTGAACCTTGGATTAAGGGCGAAATTATTGTTCCAGCAAATTATATTGGTGGAGTGATTCAACTGATCATTCAAAAACGTGGGCTGCAATCGAACTTGAGTTATATCGACGAGCGCGCGCTGATTAGTTTTGAGGCGCCACTTGCTAATCTTTTGACAGACTTTTACGACCAGCTGAAATCAATTACTTCAGGGTACGGATCATTCAACTATGAACTTGATGATTACCGCGTCGAAGACCTCGTTCGTGTCGATTTCTACGTTGCCGGCGCAATGGTAGATGCATTAAGTATCATGGCGCACCGCTCTGAATCACAGAGCCTCGGACGCGAAGTCACAAAGAAACTTAAAGATGTGATTCCGCGACAAAACTTCCAGGTTGCGTTACAGGCTGGTATCGGTGGAAAGTTTATTGCTCGTGAAGATTTAAGTGCATACCGTAAAGACGTCACGACCGGGCTATATGGTGGAGACGTTTCTCGTAAGAAGAAAGTGCTCGCGAAGCAAGCTAAGGGTAAAAAACGTATGAAGCGCTTCGGTAAAGTTGACATTCCTTCTGAAGCATTCATGGTGATGTTGAAACGCGACTAGTTCCCTATCTGGTACAATGGGGTATGAACTTAGAACAAACTATTTCTTCCTACGAACCAACTCCTGAAACAATCGAACTCGTTCGTAACTCTAATGTGGCTGTCCTCGTCGGAATTTCTGGCGCTGGTAAAGATACTATCAAAAAGCAGCTACTGAAGAAGGATAGTTTTAGAGCTACTGTCTCGCACACGACACGCGCACCTCGTTTAAATGATGGCGTGATGGAGCAAAGCGGAGTAGAGTACCACTTTATCTCTGATGAAAAAGCACGTCAGATGATTGATGCGAAAGAATTTATCGAAGTAAAATTAGTACACACAACTATTTACGCAACATCGACTGAGGAAATTCGGCTTGCACATGACGACGGTAGAATTGCTTTGAACGATATCGATGTTCAGGGTGTGGAAGAGTATAAAGATTTGTCGCAAGACGTTGTCGCGATATTTGTCCTTCCTCCAAATTACACAGTGTGGCGTGAACGTTTGATGAAACGGTATGCGACGACGGATGAATTTGAAGCTGAGTGGCCAAAACGACGCGACAGTGCGATTAAAGAATTGAAACAGGCATTATCTGTATCGTATTATCACTTCATCATTAATGATGATCTTGATCGCTCGGTTCGTATAGCGGATGAAATTGCACATCAAGGCGACCTGTTCCACCGCAAGGATGACGAAGCACGATTAGTTGCGCGCGATATTCTTGAAGAAATCCTAGCGAATAACTAGTAGAGATATCTAGCACTCATTGACATCGAGTGCTAGAACACGCTAAAATAAAGGCATGACCGAACGCCAAAAGCAGATTCTGGCCGCTATTATCGAGCAACATGCTGAAATAGCAGCACCAGTGGGAAGTGTAATGCTTGCTAAGCTTTTTGGTGTTTCGAGTGCGACAATTCGAAGCGAAATGGCACGCCTTGAAGAGATGGGGCTAATTGAACAACCTCACACAAGTGCAGGACGTGTGCCAACTGACACTGGCTACCGTTTCTACGTAAACACGCTAAACGAAGCGCACGCCAATGAAGCGCAGCCCTTACTACTTGATCGCAGTGCGAGAGCGATTGAGGCCCGAGTGCACACGCATTCGGATCGAGCTGACCGAGCAATCCGTAGCGCTGTCGATAGTTTAGTAGAACTCACTCAGAATATGGGAATTGCCACTATTGGTGACGAACTATATATGAGCGGTATTGGGAACTTGTTTTCACAACCAGAATTTCTTCAAGGTAATCACGCACAGGGTGTTGCACGGTTGCTCGATAACCTTGAGCCATGGTTGCGTGAAGCAAAGCCGAATGAGCCGCTGAACGTCTATATTGGTTCAGAGAACCCGATAGGTAAGGCTAGTGGTGCGACATTAATCATCAGCCGATTCCGTTCACCATACAGCGACAATAGCTATATCGGCGTTATCGGTCCAACCAGACAAAGTTATGAAAAAGTAATGCGATTAGTCCGACATACCGGCGCAATGTTAGAGGAGATTTTATAAGATGGCAGACGCAAAGAAACCGAAAAAAGACACGACACCAAAAGTAGACGCAAAAGATTTGCAGATTGCTGAACTGACATTGGATGTACAGCGCACTCGTGCTGATTTTGAGAACTACCGCAAACGTGTCGACGCAGAAAAGACTGCTGCACGCGAAGCAGGACAATCAAGTGCAATTTTAAAACTACTTCCTGTGATTGATAATATCGAACGTGCAATTGCGTACACACCTGCTGAGTTAAAAGATAATACTTGGGTACAGAGTGTTGCTGGACTTGTGAAGCACCTCGAAAAGTCACTCGGGAGCCTCAACCTTGCGCGTATCGATTCAAACGAAGGGACTATCTTTAATCCTGAACTACACGAAGCGATTCAGTTCGACGAAGATGCAACGGGTGATTCAGAAGTAATCGCCGATGAATTACAGGCTGGGTACACACTGAACGGTCACGTGATCCGTCACGCGATGGTAAAAGTTACGAAAAAATAATCTGATCCAAAATCCACTTAGTACATAAATGAACTTAGGATCAGACAGGGAAGAGCTTCCTTGTCTGACCTAGAGCGATGCTCAAGCTGCGCTTCTCCATGGAGTTGTGCGGCTTTTCTTTTTGGTGGGAACCAGGATGGTTACCTCCAGAAGATGAGCTTCCGGCTGTTCGTCGTTGCGCAGTGATCCAAGCGCCTTCGCCGGGCTGAACTCGACAGACATGCCCTTGGGGCAGTTCTCTCGGTACAGCTCTTTGAGGATCTTGATCTCTGCGCAGTCGCTCGACTGCAGATCGATGTGCACCGACGATGGGTCGTTGATGCGGACGATCTTTGAAGCGGGTGTAATCGTGAATCGCTTCACCCCGTTCTTGGCGTGTCGGAGCGCGATTTTGAAATCGCGTATAACCGACGGACGAAGTGACTCTTTGAGCGCGTTCTTGCGAACGATTGCTGCGATTTCCTCATCCTCTTGCGAGGGCGCGGACTGCACTAGTGACATGTACTTTCTCTTCCCTGTAAATATAAACAAATCCACCAAGTTTTCACTCAAGCGGATTCACTTCTTTGATGGGCATTCCTATATGTAGTTTTTTGGGCTAATGTGGGTGTTTCCGTAAAGACTCAGTAATAATAGTCCTGACCACGAGAAAAATCAATAGATTTGATGAAAAAATGTATAGTTGGCACTCTTGACATGTGAGTGCCAGTTTTCTATACTAAGAGTACTTAGCAATCTTGGCTATAGAGTGCTAAAATAGATACAGATAATTCATTATAATGATCACGTAATAGGAGAGTAAAATATGGGTAAAATCATTGGAATCGACCTCGGTACAACCAACAGTGCTGTTGCATATATGGTTGCAGGTAAACCAGAAGTCATCGCAAACGCTGAAGGTAACCGAACTACACCAAGTGTTGTCGCAATCAACAAAAACGGTGAACGTCTTGTTGGCCAAGTAGCGCAACGTCAACGTGTCACAAACGCTAAAAACACTATCTATGGTGTAAAACGCCTTATTGGACGCAAGTTTAGTGATGACGAAGTACAAAAAGATCACGACATTATGCCGTACGAAATCATCGCTAAAGGTGATGGTGTTGCTGTAAAACTAGGCGATAAGGACTACAGCCCAGAAGAAGTGTCTGCAATGATCCTCTCAAAGATCAAAGCTGATGCGGAAGCTTTCCTTGGGGAAAAAGTCACTGAAGCGGTTATTACCGTTCCTGCGTACTTCAATGACTCTCAACGACAAGCAACTAAAGATGCTGGTAAAATTGCCGGTCTTGAAGTAAAGCGTATTATTAACGAACCAACAGCCGCTGCACTTGCATACGGTCTTGAATCAAAGAAAGACGAAAAGATCGCTGTATTCGACCTTGGTGGTGGTACATTCGACGTTTCAATCCTTGAACTCGGTGATGGTGTGTTTGAAGTGAAATCTACTAACGGTGATACTCACCTTGGTGGAGAAGACTTCGACAACCGTATCGTGAACCACTTCCTTGATGTGTTCAAGCAAGAGCAAGGAATCGACCTTAAGAGTGATAAGGCTGCAATGCAACGCCTAAAGGACGAAGCTGAAAAGGCAAAGAAAGAACTTTCATCAACAAATGAAACTGAAATCAACCTGCCATTCCTGACGGCTGATGCTGATGGTCCAAAGCACTTCGAATACAAGTTGACTCGAAGCAAGCTTGAAGAATTGGTTAAAGACCTCATCGACGGTGTTGCAAAACCTGTTGAGAACGCACTAAAAGACGCCGGTCTCAAAATCTCCGACATTGACGAAATCGTTCTTGTTGGTGGTATGACTCGTATGCCAGCTGTCGTTGAAAAGGTAAAAGCACTCTTTGGTAAAGATCCACTTAAGGGTGTAAACCCTGACGAGGTTGTCGCGATTGGTGCGGCAATTCAAGGTGGTGTACTTGCCGGTGATGTGAAAGACGTCCTTCTACTTGATGTAACCCCACTTTCACTCGGTATCGAAACTATGGGTGGTGTTGCAACAAAGGTTATCGAACGAAACACAACTGTTCCAACAAGTAAGTCTGAGACATTCTCGACTGCCGCTGATAACCAGCCACAAGTTGAAATCCACGTTACCCAAGGTGAACGCGAACTTGCTGGCGACAACAAGTCACTTGGCCGCTTTGTTCTGGACGGTATCGCACCTGCACCACGCGGTGTGCCGCAAATCGAAGTAACATTCAACATCGATGCGAACGGTATTTTGAACGTGACTGCAAAAGACAAGGGAACTGGCAAAGAGCAATCAATTACTATCTCAGACAGCGGTAACCTTTCAAAGGAAGACATCGAAAAAGCAGCAAAAGATGCTGAAGCACACGCAGATGAAGACAAGAAAAAGCGTGAAGCAATCGACGCACGTAACGGTCTAGAATCTGCAATCTACCAAGCAGAAAAAATGCCTGACGAATTCAAAGACAAAATTAGTGACGAAGATAAAAAAGTCATCACTGACGCTGTTGAAGAAGCGAAAAAGCACAAAGATTCTGAAGACAAAGAAGAGCTTGAATCAGCAGCGAAAGCATTGAACGATGCGATCATGCCAATCGGCGCTAAAATGTACGAAGAAGCAGCCAAAGAGGAAGCACCTGCCTCTGACGATGCTGAGAAAAAGACTGATGAACCTGTAGAAGGTGAAGTAGTCGACAAAGAAGACGATAAAGAAAAGAAGTAATCGTACAAACTTTCAATAAGAAGAACCCTTCGGGGTTCTTTTTTATTTGCAATGATTTTATAAAAATGATATAAAGAGTTTATGAACAGTTTTAATTCATACCAGAATCCAATGAACATTGTCACAGGCAAAAAGCTTGGCGGCCTTGATCGTAATGGTATGACTTATCTCAACTCTTAATTGATTGCAATTTATTGACACAAGATAAGTCTCCAAGTACCGGAGACTTTTTCATTAACCGAAAAAACTTGGAGGCTCATCTGGTCTCGAAATACGAGACCAATTAAAGAAAGGAGAGGACTATGTCATTTGGTCCTATCATGCGGTTTGCCGTTGGCACACTGCAGATCGAGCTCGCGCCGTTTACGAGAGACGACGTTGGTGAGTTCATCAACCCGGGTATGCAACAAGCGAGTGTGAGTCGCTATTTGGCGCATCATACTGCCTTTGTCCTAGAGGACGAGCAGGAGTGGTACGACAAGACCAGGAAAGATCCTACAAGTATTGTCTGGGGTATCTGGCTGATCGAGGGCGAGACAAGGCAGCTTATTGGAAACAGTGCGCTGACCGAGATTACTACCGACCACATTCGACAAGCAACAAGTGGGTCGATGATCGTTCGCAAAGAGCTGTGGGGAAAGGGTATTGCAAGCGCAGCCCACAAAGCGCGTACCTGGTATGCTTTTCACGAGCTAGGTCTGCACCGGATCATGTCGGCAGTCCTCCATGGAAATGGCGGGAGTCTCAAGGCGCTTCAGCGTTCGGGATACGAACTGGTCTATGTTGAGCGCAACACTGCGTTTGTCGAAGGCCGGTTGATCCACCAGGATAACCTTGCTTGCCTCAACCCAAACGATCCTTTCTGGGGTCAGTGGTGGCACGGTGAGCGTCCAAGTCAACGGGCACTAAGTGCACGTTCACTAACACGTGAGATCATGGCCTGGGCCGAAGAGAATGTAGAGCTCGCTTAAATCCTACAAAATGCCCCGTCACAATCCAGTGGCGGGGCATAAAACTTCTATGACTCTATACTATAGTTCTTGAAACAGTGCAGCCCACACCATCCCAGGGTCAGCGCGATAAATAGGGACGTAATACCAAGATCCATCAGGGTTTACGAGTTCTGGATACGTACCGTGTCGTTCGATCATCTTGGCGAAATTAGCATACTGCTGGTCGTATTCTGGGCGTCCGTAGCGCTTTAATACATGCAGGTAAAATGTTCCGTGCCATGTCCAGATAGTTGTACCGGTGTAGTTTGGCATGAGGTTCTTGCCCATACCAATTCGGTATTTGAATTCTTCGGCATGTTCGCCGTATTGCAATGGATAGAGTGCGTTTAGTTTTGCCTTATTAATGTAATCCATCGTTTTATCTACGAGCTTTTCGTCTGTAATAACGTTCAAGAAGAATGGCATCAATGCACACTCGGCGCTAAATGCTTTGTTCGATCGATCTGCATCAAAATATTTACCATTCCAGTAGTTGTCCATCAGATCAGATTGGTATTTTTCGGGTTTGAAGGGGAAGGCCGTGAGGCGTAAATCTTGTGCACACTGTGCCAAGCGTCCAATTAGCGCGATGCTATATGCGCTGCGATCATAATGTACAGCGTCACGCATTTCAGCGTAACTAACTTTTTGAAGATCACCTGTGATTGGGTCAAGGTAGGCTTTGACGTACTTTACAAGCTGTTTCTGTAGAAAGTGGTGCTCGGATTTATTCAGTTTGTAGTGACTAACAACCAGGCTGTGCAGTAACCACGGAAGCGCATCAATACTTCGATGCGCAGGAGCGTTAAAAGTGTTACCGGCTTGATCAATACACAGTGTGATCGTATTCGCACGGCGATAGTGAAGTAGTGCCCAGCGCAATGTATGTTGTACGCGCTTCTTTTGACCTAGGTGGGTGAGAGATCCGGCAACAGTACCAAAATCACGCATCCAGAAAAAGTCGTAATGTCCTAGGCTGGTGCGATAGAAATCACCCTGCCAAAGTCGTTCAACGATTTGTGCACAGATTTGTTTTGCGCTTCCTTCAAACCGTTCGATTGTGCCAAAGTAGCGATTTTTAAGTTGGCGATATTCAGCTCTAATAAGTCCAAGCACTGCACCGGTCGTTCGAAGAATAGGTTTCATTACCTGCAGTATATAACCTGAAACTGATTATGTATATATGGGTATATGCTGCAGAAAATAAAACCGGCACCGGCGGGCAGCAGATATCTGGATGATATCGATGCTGCCCAGCCTGGTGCCGTGGTGTTATGCTGCGACGTCTTCTTCGCAGTTGGTGCAGATAGTTCCATCACTGTTTTCCTGTACCGAAAGGTAAAGGTGGCAGGATGGGCACTCCTTGGTGACCGTCTGAACGATCTTCAGTGTTCGGATTGCTCCCGTGTCGGGACTACGACCCTGGGTGTAGTTCAGCTCGGTTGAGCGGAACGCTTCTTCGACAGTCGTTCCGAGTGCTTGCGCAACTCTGCAGACTGAATCGATGAAGAATCGTGCTCTTACCCCTGATTCCATGCGTGAAATCGTCGGTGCTGATACATGTGCTCTTTGCGCGAGTTCTACCTGTGTCAGGCCGAGCTCGATGCGCATTCTTCGTACATTTGTCAATTGTCCTCCTAAGGTCTTGGTGTGATTGACTGCGGTATTATAGCACTTATGCTATTAAATGTCAATATGCTACCTCTGGAAATTTGTATAAATATCGTCTATACTTTTGAAATTATGCATCCTGAACAGAGCGAGTATGAACAACTGGCGTACCAAGTCGATGAAGTTTTCGAAAGTACTGAAACTATGCCTATCGAAACGCGCATCGGTATTGTTGCTTTTCGACTCGTCGATGTAATTAACGATGAACGACTTGCGCAGGATGATGTGATGAAAGGTCGTATTAACCGAGATGCGGATGTACGCAAAAGGGCACGTCCATTTCGAACCTTTTTCTCGCAAATGTTCTTTCCGATGCTGCCGTATATGGGCGGTTATCAGGGATATTATTTCGATCCAAGAATGGGAGTTCAAGCACCGAATGAGGAGGTTGTGATTATCGATCCACCTGCTGAATTAACAGATAGTACGGATCCACTCGAAGAGGCAAAAATAATGCTCTTCAACGTCAAAAGTGAACTCACAGACATATATAGTCTGAGTATTAAAGAAGCGCGTGAAGCCGAAGCGCTTGCTCGCAAATTAAAATTCGAAGACGAATAGACTTGGTATTTATTAAGCGTATAATAAGAAGTACGAAACAATAAAGAGGAGAAACGCATGGACGGACTAGGAATTATTGGATGGATTGTACTTGGAGGCTTGGCTGGTTGGGTCGCTTCAAAGATCGCTGGAACTGACGCACGCCAAGGACTTCTTGGAAATATTATTGCCGGAATCATCGGTGGTGTTGTTGGTGGATTTGTCTTCGGACTCATCGGTGGCGATGGTGTGACTGGATTTAACCTTTGGAGCTTCCTTGTCGCTCTAGTTGGTGCAGTTATCGTACTATTCATCTGGAAAGCAATTACTGGACGTAGCGCAAAAGCGTAACTTAATCCGTAAAAATATTACTAGCACTCTAGACAATTGAGTGCTAGTTTTATATACTGATAACAGATGAGTAAACGTGATTATTACGAAGTATTAGGTGTCGCAAAGGGTGCGAGCGCCGATGAACTAAAGAAGGCTTTTCGCCGTGCTGCCGTGCAGCATCACCCCGACAAAGAGGGTGGAAGCGAAGAAAAATTCAAAGAAATTAACGAAGCCTATGATGTCCTGAAGGATTCACAAAAACGCCAACGCTACGATCAATTTGGTCATGCAGGTGTCGGTGGTTCAGGCGGTGGCGGAGGCTATGGCGGCGGTAATCCATTTGAAGGCTTTGGCAATCAAGGTGGAAGCTTCGACTTTGGTGATGGCTTAGGTGATATTTTTAGTCAATTCTTTGGTGGTGGCGGTGGATCACAGCGCCAAGCTCCACAACGCGGTCGTGACGTTGAAGTAAATCTACAATTAAACTTTGAAGAAGCTGTCTTTGGCATCGAAACAGATATCGACCTTGAGATGGACGACGAATGTGCGCACTGTAAAGGTACAACTGTTGAACCTGGTCACGACATGAAAACTTGCCCTACTTGTAAGGGTGCTGGTCAACAAACTCGGGTTATGAACACGATGTTCGGTGCTATTCAGCAAAGTGTTGTTTGTGAAACATGTCACGGACGCGGAAAAGTTCCTGAAAAAGTCTGTACTGTTTGCCACGGTAAGGGTACAGAACGCAAGAAGCAATCTATCAAGCTCAAGATCCCTGCTGGTATCGACGATGGTGCAACAATCCGCTTGACTGGTCGTGGTGAAGCTGTGGCTGACGGTAAAAAGGGTGATCTTTACGTAAATATCCGCGTGAAGGCACACAAACACTTTACTCGTGAAGGTGATATCGTTCTGTCCGAAGCGCATGTCGGCATGATCGATGCAACACTTGGAACAGAGATTGATGTTGAAACGGTTGATGGCATGGTGCGCATGAAGGTGCCAGCTGGAACGCAATCAGGAACTGACTTCAAACTTTCAAGTCACGGTGTTCCGCATATGAATAGTGAACGACGTGGTCCGCATATCGTTAATATTATCGTCGATACTCCTACGAAGCTTTCAAAGAAGCAGCGTGAACTTCTTGAACAATTTGGCTCTCCAAAGAAGCGATAGACACATACGTTACAGAGGTGAGTATTGACTTTTGTCATCAAAAGTGCTAAAATAACTAGGTTATAAGAATAAGCACTATGAGGCACTATAATACGTAGCATGAATACATTACTGCCAGTTATTGGACGAAACGTACTTGTCGATATTATCGGCCATGCTGAGAATGTCCCTGTAAAAGTCGATACCGGTGCAGACAGTTCTGCTATTTGGGCAACCAATATCCGTGTCAGTAAAAAGGGAACATTGAGTTTTACTCTTTTTGGTGAAGGATCAAAGTATTATACTGGCGAAGTGATCAAGCGAAAGGCGTATCGCGTGGCGATCGTCCGGAGCTCTAACGGTCAGGAACAGATACGATACAGGACAGAAATTCCAATGAGGATTGCTGGTAAACGAGTCCGAGCCGCTATGTTTTTATCAGATAGATCATTAAACCACTTCCCGATGCTACTTGGTCGCAAGACGATCAATAAGAAATTTTTAGTAGATGTGTCGGTGAAGGAATATGAGAAGCCGCCATTTGTACGAAGAGGAAGTAACCTGTACAAAGAGATGCTGAAAGATCCATACGCATTCCACAAGAAATATCACAAGGACACTAACTAAGGAGACATTATGAAAATAGCCATTCTCTCAAACGGAAACGGAAACTATTCAACCAAGCGTCTCAAAGAAGAGGCAATTGCTCGCGGACACGAAGTCAGTGTGATTAAGTATCGTGAATGTTACGCGTCTATCGAACAAGATAATCCTACAGTAAGTTACCGTGGTGAAGACCTCGCGAAGTTCGATGCAATTATTCCTCGTATTGCTGCAAACATGACTCGTTACGGTACAGCGATTGTCCGTCAGCTTGAAATGCAGGGTGTTTATACTGTCTCTAGTTCAATCTCAATCAACCGTTCTCGTGATAAATTACGTAGTCTTCAGCTGCTTGCACGTTCTGGTGTTGGTATTCCAAAAACTATTGTGTCTCGTAACTCTACGGACATCGATGACCTTATTGATAAGGTTGGTGGTACGCCGGTTATTATCAAGCTTGCACGTGGTACACACGGAAATGGCGTTGTATTAGCTGAGTCAAAGAAGGCTGCAAAATCAGTACTTCAAGCACTCTACCTTTCAAACGAAGATGGAACAAACGTCTTGCTACAGGAATTCGTAAAAGAATCTGCTGGGACTGACATTCGTGCATTCGTTGTTGGTGGTCGTGTGATCGCAAGTATGAAGCGACAGAGCCTTGACGATGACTTCCGTTCAAACCTACACAAGGGTGGTGAAGGAACAGTTGTAAAGCTGACTGATATCGAAAAGAAAGCCGTTATTAAAGCAGCGAAAGCAATGGGTCTTAACATTGCCGGTGTCGACATGATGCGAAGCGGTCGTGGTCCACTTATTCTTGAAGTAAACGCAAGCCCTGGCTTTGGTATCGAAAAGGTAACTGGACGTAACGTTGCAGCACCGATCATCGATTATATTGAGCAGAACGCAAAGCGCGGAAGCAAGAAAGACAAAGTCGGCGCGTAATCCTTCGGGCTGCTATACTTATGCTTATGGTACATAAGTCATGAGCAAATGGCGTCCTTCAATCACTACTGGTATCGTCGGTATATTTATTGTCGTGTTGATTGCGGTAGGATTTAATTTCTTGCTTAAAAACAGCACGCCAAGCACCCAGGTTCAGCTAGGATCTGGTATGTTTAAGGCGCGCGTTGTCACAAGTGATGTCGATCGAGAGATTGGCCTCTCTGGTGTTGATAAGCTCGATACGCACGATGCACTCCTCATGACGTTCCCCAGTGATGATAAATGGGGGATTTGGATGAAAGACATGCTGATTCCTTTAGATATCGCGTGGCTTGATAGCAACAAAAAGGTTGTGTATATTGAAACTAATGTCTCGCCTGAACTTTCGACTACGAAAACTTTCCGACCCAAAGTGCCTGCGCGATATGTACTTGAAATGTCGGCTGGATCAGTTCAGCGAGCCGGTATCAAGATAAACCAAGTTGCCTCGTTTACGTTAAATGGAGATGAATAGATGTTAGTACTCGTATTACTTGTTGGAATCGCAGCAGCATTGTTTGCAGCAGCATTCTTTTCAAAGCGTCGATTCGGACTGCTTGGTCTAGCGTTGACTGCTGGCGCGACGTTAAGTACGCTGTGGAGCTACGATGCAGGATTAATCGTTTCGAGCACTGGATTGGTTCCTGATGGTCCGATTACAAATGCCGTTGCACTTGCTGTGGTTGTCTTACTTCCTGCAATCTTGCTGTTTTTCCATGGGTATAGCTATAAGAGTATGTTTGGACGGATTATTGGCTCAATGTTATTCACCGTACTTGCGCTGGCGTTTTTGACTGAGCCAATTGGGTCAGTTATCGCACTTTCTGGCATTTCACAGGATGTATATAATTTCATTGTTGCGAACAAAAGCACGATCATTAGCATCGGTGTAATCTTTGCCGTAATTGATCTTTTCTTCACCAAACCCCCGTCAAAAAAAGAACGTGAACGCCACCATTAATATTGACACGCGACCTCTGTTGCGATATAGTGTGATAAGCTTTTAAGCTAACCATATACAAATATGGGTCCGTAGCTCAGCTGGTTAGAGCACCTGCCTTTTAAGCAGGGTGTCATGGGTTCAAGCCCCATCGGACCCTCCAAGTAAAGAACATCCTTCGATCGCTACCAAGGGTGTTTTTTATTTGGAGAAATTTATTCTGAAGTTAATATTGCCTCGTTATAGTTGTTTGTATGCAACTATGGCGATTAAAACAGCGAGTACATGTCTCGTGGGTGATCGCCCTCTGTTGCTTGTTCTTTGTTGTAGGCGTGTGGTTGGCACAATACGGCTCGCTGAGTATGTTTTGGTACGCAGGTGCTCTTTTACTAGCGATGTATGGGTTTTGGAACAGAAGAATATACGCGTTGCCTGCTATCGTACTAGCAGGTATTCTGGCTGGCATGTGCTACGGATCGATTGTGGGGAAGGGTCTGGAAGTGTATCGCCCAATTATTGGGAACACGGTGACTATTCAGGGGCGCGTAAAAGAGGACCTGTCGACAACCGCTAAAGGTCTAGCGACGGTACAACTCGATCATATTCGGTATAAAGACAATGACTTGCCCGGTTCTATATGGGTGAGTGTGATTGGACATCCCGCTGCGAAGCGTGGTGATGTCGTGTTGGTGCGTGGTGATGCAACGGTGGGCTTTGGAACGTTTGCGATGACAATGTTTACGGCGCAGATCGTATCGGTAGTTCATCCAAAACCTGGCGATATTGGTCGAGTAGTGCGAGATTGGTTTGCTGATGCGATTCGTAAGGGTATTCCCGAGCCACAGGCAAGCTTGGGCATCGGATATTTGACGGGGCAAAAGAGTGCACTTCCGCCTGATCTGGCGAAAGCTTTGCAGATAGCAGGGTTGAGTCATGTGGTTGTGGCAAGTGGATACAATTTAACAATTCTGGTGAGATTAGCGCGACGGTTATTTGTGAAGTTCTCGAAGTTTCTTTCGATATTTGGGTCTGCGTTGATGATTGCTGGGTTCATTTCGCTGACAGGATTAAGTCCGAGTATGACACGGGCCGGATTAGTATCGGGACTGAGTCTTTTAACCTGGTATTACGGACGACAATTTCATCCATTTGTATTGCTGCCATTTGCTGCTGCTATCACAGTTTTGTGGCAGCCAAGTTATGCCTGGGGTGATCTGGGCTGGCAATTAAGCTTTGCTGCTTTTGCAGCGGTGATGATTGTCGGTCCTCTTTTGCAGCGGTACTTCTTTGGTGACAAAGATCCGGGGACGATTCGTCAGGTGTTGGGTGAAACAGTGGCTGCGCATATCGTGACGATTCCAATTGTTGTGCCGGCATTTGGGTATATTTCTAATGTTGCGATACCAGCCAATATACTCATCGTGCCGTTAGTGCCTCTTGCGATGCTGGTGACATTTTTTGTCGGGGTTGTGGCGCTCACAGTTCCATCGATCGTGGAGATCGTTGGAATTCCAGTAACATGGCTGTTGCGGTACATGACAACGACGGCAGAATATTTGGCGGGTTTGCCATGGGCAAAATCTACATTGGTGATTCCGTGGTGGGGCGTGTTGCTGTACGTTATTCTTTTGGTTGCGGGGTGTATCTACATGCAACGAAAAACGGGATTTAAATTACGAGAAGTAAATATCGTCGAGTGATCTATTATCGTGGGCGGTCTTGGGCTACGTCACGAGCGAGGTCTGCAAGAAGGTCATCAATAATGTCCGTACTAAATTCACCATACTTTTTTGTCACTGCAGTGTGAATCAGAAAGTCGGCGAGGCGAGGATTTTTTGGCAAGATTGATCCGTGAAGGTAAGTGCCAATGACGTTCTTGTAACGAGCACCTTCGTGCGCATCTTTAGCGTTATTGCCGGCACCTTTGATAACGGACGCAAGCGGAGTTGCGTTTTCTCCGAGGAATGTTTGGCCGCTATGGTTTTCGTAGCCGATAATTTCACCGAACTCTTCGCTGCTTGTGACGATATTTCCTATAAGGCGTTCACGAGTTGCAAGCGTCTCGACATCTAGAATGCCAATACCTTCAAGCGTCGTGCTCTTTGATGTTTTAAAGAAGTTACCAAATAGTTGGTAGAGCCCACATACCATCAACATAGGCACATCAGCTTCAGCGAGTGCTTTTAGCTTGGGTGCAATTTTTAGAAGGTCTGCGTGAATGATTTCTTGGCCGCTGTCTTGGCCACCACCACCAATGACAATATCTGCATGTTCAGGGAAGGTGTCTCCAACATTATAGTGAATAACCACCGGTTCATAGCCGTACCATTCTAGACGACGCTGAATGACAAGCAGGTTTCCATGGTCACCATAAATATTCATATCTTTTGGATACAACTGGACAACGGTTATCGGTTGCTTGCTCATGAAATGACCTCAACTTTAGTAATTTTTGATAGTTCACGGCGGAGTGTCAGCATCGCTGTGTACGTACAGTAAATACGTTTTGGCTGATCAGTATTGGTATCGATAAATTGTCGGAGTGCGACGGTAAGATCTTTTTCGATGTGACCAATTTTAATTTCGTCATATTGTAACCTGAGCGCCATGTCATAGGCACGGATACCTGCAACTTGCGCAACACCTTGATTAGCGAGTGATTCAAAATCCACATCCCATAGCCATGACATATCGCGTCCATCGGCGTAGTTATCATTGATTGCAATCATTGTTGCGTAGCCTTCTGGTGTGAATGATTTTAGTCCTAGGCGGAATCCAGAAGGGTTTTTTACAAGTACGAGTTCGAGTGGTTGACCACCAACAGTTAGGGATTCGCCACGGCCAAACGCAGGGGTGACGGTTGCGATTGTTGAAAGTACTGTGTCGATATCGGTTTCGTCACCAAGTACTGCATGTGCCAGCGCAATTGCAGCGGCACTGTTGAATACGTTGTACACGCCATTAAGTTTTAATGTTGTTGAGAATTCTTGACCAGCGACATCGTAGGTTGCTTGGTTTCCAGAGTATTTCTTTAAAAGCACAGTTGCATCGGGACGCTTTGTTACTTTGGTCGTACCACTGCGCATGTCATCATCGCTAGGGAAGTCGGCGAGAAGATTGTTGCTGAGGCCGAATAGCTCAATTTTTTGTCCGTCTAATGCGTCTTTGATCTTTAATACTCGTGCATCTTCGCGATTGAGTACGACAGTATTGGTGGTTGCTTGGGCAATCTTTTCAAGCATTTGAGCGGTGGCATCGATTTCACCAAAGCGATCGAGTTGGTCTCGCATAACATTCAGGAGCAAACTATATTGTGGGGGAATGGCTTTTACGAAAGGAACTGCATGTGCTTCATCTAGTTCCAGTACAGCGATGTCGGCATTAAGCTTTCCCTTAATATCAATATCGCCAAGAAGGGCAGCGGCAACACCACGACTAAAGTTGCTGCCTGTTCGGTTTGTGAAAACTTTTAATCCGTGAGCTTCAAGAAGCGCTACGACCATCTTGGTCGTGGTTGTTTTACCGTTGGTACCACTGATGACGACAATTCCTTTTGGAAGCTGTGCGAGCGTCGTTTTAATAAAGTCGGGACTGATCTTTTCAACAAATAATCCAGGTAAAGCAGATCCACCACCTCGAAGACGCGCAGCGTAACGGACGGCTTTTCCCAAGATGACAACAAAGGGGTAAGGCATATGCACCATTATATCGTATAATGAAGATATGTTTTTGGTGGGAATGATCTCTTGGTGGTATGGACAAGGCTGGCGGGGTCAATTGGCTCGGGTTCGGGAACGATTAACAGCGACAGCTGGCTTCTTTTCGATAGGTCAATTATTCTCAACACTTTTCTCACCATTCCGACAAATTTCTGCTGGAAGCGTGAATGGGAGCCTTGGCGCGCAACTTCGTGCGTTTTCTGACAAGACAATCTCACGGGTAATCGGTGCATTTGTGCGGCTATTCACTATTCTTGCTGGCATTATCGCACTTATTGTCCAGGTGATCTTCGAAATTATTGTTTTAGTTTTATGGCTGCTACTTCCATTGTTCCCTATCGCTGGAATGATTTTGTTTGCAATCGGATGGGCGCCGCGATGGATCTAAAATTATTCAATTATAAATCCGCACGAGCTGCAAAGGCTCGACTTGGGCATGGTTTGTCGCCATGGGCAGCAACACTTGAAGTAGGCGTTGTGTTATTCATTGTTGGTGGCATCGCTGCGTTAGTATTCGGGCTATCAATCGGATGGGCTTTGATTGGCCTAGCCGCTATACCTGCAATGATCGTGGAATGGTACAAATATCAGCTACGTGATGTTGCTGTCGTGAAAAACGGTACACGAGTCGATGACCTGCTTGAAAGTGACTTACTTGCTTTAATGCCCGATCAACCAACTCCTTTGCAGATCGCACAGATACTTTCGCGGACGAATGGTGGAAATTTCTTTGCAGTACGTTTTGGTGTTGGCGGAGGATTCCTTGAGCATGTCGTATCGAACAACCGAGATGATACGAAGGCAATATTTGAAGAAGCGCTACGAATTACAGCTCAAGTTGCAGGCGGAATGAGTGCCGGAGTATTGATATTGGCGATGGTTCGACAATTGCCGAACAGAGACACACTGCTAGGGCATCTGCAATTAGAAGAAGATGATTTGATACGTGGCATCAACTGGTACGCTCATTTATTGCAGATGATCGAAGTGGGCCACAAAAAGAAATTCAAATCGGGTGGTATAGGCCGTGACTGGTCATTCGGCTGGATTCCGACATTGTCACGTTATGGTCAGAATTTGTCTGAGATCGATACGCCTCGAACAGAATTACGAAGTGAAACCTTGAATCAAATCATAGCTGCAATGAGTAGTGGAAGGGGTGCGATTGCACTCGTTGGTCAAACCGGCGTAGGCAAGACGGAGTTGGTCTATGAGCTGGCAAGTGAGCTAATGAGTACGTCAACGAATGTACCTACTGGATTGCGTTACCACCAAGTCTTTATGTTGGATGCAACTCGATTAGTTTCTGCCGCGAGTGGTCCAGGTGAACTCGAGTATTTGATTCAAAAACTTCTTTCAGAGGCATATGCTGCAAAAAATATTATCGTGTGTTTGGACAATGCACAAGTATTCTTCGAGGAAGGGGTCGGGTCTGTCGATATTACAAACTTACTATTGCCGATCCTTGAAGCTGGGCGATTGCCGATTATCTTAACGATGGATGAACAGCGTTTCTTGCAAATCACGAAGCGTACGCCGACACTTGCGGCTGCCGTAAATCGTATTAACGTACACCCTACGAGTGAATCAGCAACGCTAAAGGTACTTGAAGAGCAATTACTGGGGCTAGAATATAGGCGCAAAGTGACCTATATGTACCAAGCGTTAAAATCGGCATACAAACTGAGTGCTCGATACGTCTATGATATTTCGATGCCGGGTCAGGCAATCAGTTTGCTTGATGCCGCTGCAGGGTATGCGGAGTCTGGATTAGTGACCGCTCGTTCAGTGAGTATGGCAATCGAAAAGACAATCGGCGTAAAGACGAGTTCGGTTGATGATGAAAGTGAACGAGACACCCTCCTTAATCTCGAGTCATTAATTCATGAACGCATGATTGGACAAGAGCGAGCGGTAAACGTTGTGTCTGATGCACTCCGTCGTGCGCGTGCAGGCGTTCGAAATCAAAAACGACCCGTCGGTACCTTTATGTTCCTTGGCCCCACAGGAGTAGGTAAGACAGAGTTGGCGAAATCACTTGCCGCTGTATATTTTGGTGGTGAAAAGAATATCATTCGACTCGATATGAATGAGTATGTCTCAAGTAATGATGTTGCACGATTAATCGCTGATGGCGCTGAAAATCCAGACAGTTTGACTGCACAGGTCATGAAACAGCCATTTAGTGTTATTTTGCTAGATGAGATTGAGAAGGCTCATTCCACGGTCCTATCGACACTACTGCAGTTACTTGACGAGGGGATCTTACGCGATGTACGTAACCGTGAAGTAAGCTTCCGCGACACGATTGTGATCGCGACAAGTAACGCAGGCGCCGATCGCATCCAAGAGTATTTGCACCGTGGATATGGCCTTGAACAATTTGAAGACAAGTTTGTCGATGAACTAATTAGTAGTAACCTTTTTCACCCAGAATTCTTGAACCGTTTTGATGAGATCGTTGTTTTTGGTCCGTTAACTAAACCAGAACTACTGCAGGTTGTGGATCTAATCCTGACCGACGTAAACAAGAACCTATCTGAGCAGAAGGTGACCGTCACGGTTGCACAGGACGCTAAAGAATACCTAGTCGAAGCTGGCTATGATCCACGACTTGGTGCGCGACCGATGCGTCGAGTTGTACAGCGAGCAGTTGAGAATACAGTTGCGAAGTTGATGCTTGCCCGCGAAGTGCAGCCAGGTGGCATAGTTGAGATTACACTCGATCAAGTAAAGGCCATGCTTGATAAAAAGAAACAAGCTGACGATTTAATAGAAAATAAATAACTCGGTCGAAATGACCGAGTCTTTTATATGGGGCGAATGACGGGGATCGAACCCGCTACCTACGGTACCACAAACCGTCGCTCTAACCGATTGAGCTACATTCGCCACAGAATGTTGTGCTTAGTTATTCTAACAGATTAGACCTGATAAGAAAATATGCTATAATGGTCTAGTCCGCGGGCGTCGTATAATGGCTAATATGCCTGCCTTCCAAGCAAGCGATGAGAGTTCGATTCTCTCCGCCCGCACCAAAGAAAAATACCGTATTGTATGATACGGTATTTTTCTTTGGTATGAGTTGGTGTGGATTGAACTCTCATCGATAATTCGCTTTAGCGAATTGGATGAGTAGTTCGATACCAAGGAGCAGGGCAGAAAAGTTTACTTTTCTGAACGTGACGCAGGTATATCTTGATATTCTCTCCGCCTTACTTATCGATAACAGATTGCGACCCTCTAAGGTATAATATGAACACGCCCCGGTAGCTCAGCTGGATAGAGCAGAGGACTTCTAAGCCTAAGGTCGTAGGTTCAAATCCTGCCCGGGGTACCACATTCGACATTATTATTTTTCACACTGTTAACTCAGTTCCGATATTTTAGAGACCAGGTTGGAATAGGTATTGACCTATGTTGCTTTTGCTTGCGAACCTATATATTAGCTTATATACTTTCTTTATTGCGCTGACTACAATCTGAACTGTTGATTTTTATCCATTTCGTTGAATGCTCCGCAAAGGACGTTTAACATTACAGAAGAGAGCTACTTATGACTGTACGCCGACTGCCAATCACGGAAATGCTGATCGGAAAAGAGAACGATGAAGTCCGTGAACTTCAGGAACTCATCGATCTTGCAACGGAGAACATCCGTGCAAACCCTCAGGGCTATGAGCTGAGTCTGTACGACTGCGGCGTGGAGGGGAAGATCGCCGGATTTCTGCTTTACGACGGAGTGAAAGGCTACGAGGAAAAGGCAACGGTCGTTCTGTTGCCCGATCTTGGGCTAATCACATGCCAACAGAGTTACAGCCACAAACACCACACGGTAAGTTGGGATCCCAACTTCCTGCTTTTGACGGCACAGTCGGTAGTCACGAGCTTGTTCTCTCAGTACGTCGATGATGCAGTTCCTGAAGGCATTCTCGAAAGCCTTCGAGCTGCTGCTTCTGTGTCGGTTTAACGTCTCTGGCTACCCTTTTGGGTAGCCTTTGACATTTCTTATGCAATTAATAAAGTTCTAACCTCAGCAACAACGCCGTACCAAAGCAGTTGTATTTAAAACACTTCGTAATGAAGTGTTTTTGTTTGTTATGATTACACTATGGAAAACAATGATCGTCACGAATTGAAGCTAACGTATAATTTAACGGGCGCCGGTTGGTCTCAACTAGTAATTACAGTAAATAATAAGAAAAAAATACTTGAGTCGGGGTATTTAGAAGATACACTCGGTGATATGGTTCGAGCCGCGATTTTTGTACTTGGTGGTGGATATAGAGCAGATATACATTTTGAGCCAGAAGTTGGTAACATATTTTTGCTTTTAAGGCTGACTGTATGGGACGCGGTTGAAGTAATTCAAAATGATGAAATAGTTTTTAGTGAAAAAGGACTTCGTGATTCTTTGCCATCGGCTATACTCTCGATGGCACAAGAAGTTTTGGACACGTATGGACTAGATGGATATCGCGGAAAGTGGATTGAACACGAGTTTCCAAAAGCTGAAATGGATTTGTTAGCATCGCTTATTAATAAAAGACTAGAATCTAGTACAGCTCTATAGTGCGTTTATAAGTAGCGCGATACTCGAAGCAAGAATCACAATCGCCATAACTATCGTGACAAACTTTTCTCCACGTTTAAGAATTATCTTTGTGCCAATGTAGGTGCCGACAAATGCTGTCACTAAACCAACAAGGCCAAATCCAAGATTAATAAATCCGCCGATAAGTAGGGCGGTCACAGTAATAGGGCTCATGACAGCAACAACCGCGCGCCTTGTTGCAATTGTTTCGAGCTTCGTCGTGCCAAATAGAAGGTTGAGGACATATACCGCCAGGCTCCCTACACCCCCACTGAATATTCCTTGTAGGAACAAAACGATTGAATAAAGAGAGTATCCTAAAAACTTATGTTTGCGTGTTGGTGGTTTAACAATCTTCTTTTTCAAAAACAACGTTGGTAGCATCAGGATCATGAAGATCGCTAAGGCAATTTGAAAGCCTTTACTTTCAATTGCAGCAAACACTAAAGGAGTGATAAGCCCGACAATAATAGCAATCGGTATCATCACCTTGATGATGTCTTTACGTATATGACCAGATTTTATAAATGTACGCAGGCCTCCAAAATCACCACCAAGTCCACTTAATTTTGCAGTCGCTACCGCAACTTGTGGAGGAAGACCCGTAAAGATAAAGGCGGGGATCATTAACATAGCTCCACCGCCTCCACTCATCCCCGATACTATGCCAGAGAGTAACCCTACGATTGCAATAAAAATATAGGGTAGTATTTCCATTTTTTAATCATAGCACAACGCTAGTTTTGTTCTAGCTTTCGCGTCAAACGCACTGAGTTCACTGCATCGTACAAATAAGAGCCAATGATTATCACGACAGTAATGCCTAGTGACCAGTTAACTGTTTTTGTAATTGCATCGAGATCAGAAGTGTTAATATGTGCATCTAATAAAGCAATGAACGCAGGGTTTATCAGCTGAGTAGTGAGTGATAATGCCGCCAAGGCGAAGCTAAATACTAGCGCGAATGAAACATTAAAGATTGTAAGTCCACGAGTCCAGTTGCGAAGCCGTAATTTAAGTATAGATTTTACAAGTCCGACAACACCCAGTGCGATGGCGATCAATATCCATACATTCCAAATATTCGGATTTAGGATCGGTGTTACGTTACCATCAAGGTGTACGCCAACAAGTGGCTGCGCCAGAAATGGAAGTAAAACGAGGAGGCTGTACCACACGATATCACTGATTGATTCGTACATCGGAATCTGCTGCTTTGAGGTGATTTCTGGAAGCATATCGGGTGTCCATGAACTTCCTTTGTTGAGATCTTTTTCTTTGATATTTGTTTTTTCGAAAATAAAGAATACTAACGTAACCCAGAAAAGTACTTGGATACCAATAGCACAGGTTGCGCCAACGACGGATATTATTAAGCCCATGATACTTTCAGGTTGTTGAGTGATATGGGCAATTAAACTGGCAATAGCTCCAATGGGGAGGCCAGTTGCGAGTGCTATCTTCAATGCACGTACGTATAAATAGAATAGGTCTGGCCCGATAAGATATTGGTTTGTGCCTTTGTATCGATAGGCTAATGTTTTTGGATCCCCCATAGCAATCAGGACTTCTCGAACATGCTTCTTTGATCGAGAGCCTTTATCATCTAGTGAATCTTCTATAAGTCCACGAAGCTCATCGGCGACATCATCGCGTTGATCCTCTGGCATGTTCTTAATAACTGCGTAAATATATCGTTCGATTAAACTCATACATCCTCCTTTAGGATATTTTTAATCTTCTTGTTCATATCTGACCATTCAACAACCAAACGTTCGTACAAGCGCTGCCCTTCGATGGTAAGGCTATAGTACTTACGTGGACGAGAGTCTGCCGTATCCCATTCGCTGACAAGAACTTTTTGTTTCTCAAGCCTGCGAAGAAGAGGGTAAAGTGTACTTCCATCAACTGGAAAGTTATATTGCTCTAACGCCTTGAGCAGTGAATATCCATAATGCTTTTTATCGGAAAGAATTCCTAAAATTGCTATGACAATACTGCCTCGGCGAAATTCGAAGACTTGGTTTTGAAATACATCGTTAATGTCGTCCATAATTTTCAATATACTGTATGTCGTACACTAATACAATAGCGAACAGTATATTAACAACAATTAAAAACGGATTATTCCTACGATGTACGGTATGAGTAATACGATTAAGAAAAAACCACCAACGCTCCAAAGGATAGTTGAGGTTATGCTGTCGTCATCTCGTATCCTCTTGAATACATACAGACCGACAAAGAACTGGATGATTACAATTATTATCGACGATGTTGAAAAAAGGCTACTTACGAGGACGTGACCAGCACTCGATTCAAAGATGTATCTTATGACAAGGCTTATAAAATAAGGTATGAGTACGGCGACTGACGTCGTAATGGGCGGTTTTGTATTAGCACGTGTTGCGAGTTGCATCGCAACAAAGTATGCGGCTATAGGTATGATTGCTCCGTAGTCCATATCTAGAGTATAGCAGTCTGAATGTTTTGCCTTATAATCAACTTATGACAAAAACCTTTGAGATCGCATGTGCAGGGTATTCTATTAAGGCTGATTGGTATGAAGGCAAGAATACAGATCAAGTTATGCTCGTTCTTCAAGGTTTTACTTCATCTCGCTCTAGGCAAAAAGTTTTCACAAATTTCATGGTTGATGCGATAGGTATATCCGCGCTCGTTATTGATTACAGCGGGCACGGTGAAAGCCCATTTGAACTAAAAGATACTCGACCAGCACAGCATGTGTTGGAAATCGTGTACGCTTTTGACTGGATTCGAGAGCACTATCCGAACGCAAACATTACGGTTATCGGAAATAGCTACGGGAGTTTTCTTGCGACACATCTTGCGCATTACAGAAGTTTTAAGAATCTTGTACTTCGCGCCCCCGCTATCTATAAACCCGAAGCTTTGTACGATTTATGGCTTACTCGGTTCAATGACGAAGGAGCGTATAGAGATACGATTGTGACATACAGAACTAATTCAGCAGAAATGAATGCAAATCCATTACTGGCTACAAAAGACCTGCCATTCCAAGGCAAAGTGCTGGTTGTCGTACACGAGAACGATGAGATTGTTCCGCGGCAAACTTCTGATGCCTATATACGGGCGTTCGATGCTGATAGCTTTATTGCTGAAGGTTTTACTCATGCTGTAAGTCAGAGTGATGTAACGGAACAACAACTACAAAGCTACCATCAACATATCGCTGATTGGCTAAAGGAGTTATAAAACCTATGACAAAAATGGATGACAAAACTTTAAACGGGGTCATTGCATATGACGATTCACGACATGACGATTATCTCTTCCGGGTATCGGTAAAAGCGATAGTAGTGAACGGGGATGGTCATATTTTGGTAGTGAAAGAAACAGGCCGCGACTGGTGGGATTTTCCTGGTGGCGGACTTGATCATGGTGAATCGATTAAAGAAGCTTTGTCTCGTGAACTTTACGAAGAGGTAGGATTTAAGGGTGACATAGTCGAGTATGAGCCTATTCACGTCAGTGAGCCACATATTTTGCATGAATTTAATTTGTATCAAATGAGGCTTACCTTCTTGGTAAAAACTAGCAATCTTAACTTTGAGCCGGGAATTGATGGCGATGAAGTGATGTTTGCTGATCCAAATGATTTTAAAGATTCAACGAGTCGAACGGATCGAAACCTTTATGAGTACAGCCAACTTGCCTTCAAGAGACTGGGCTTGGTTTAGTAGAAATACGGCATAAACATTTGGTGCTATAGTAGTATCACAAGCATTAACGGGAGATTTATATGCAAGAAGATCGTCAGACAACCGAAGTTCGCGAGTCAAATGAGCAGATTGGAAATACTACCGTGCAGCGTCAAAGTGTAGAAAAGAAAACCGCCGTATCTGGTGTGGTTATTGCACAGCGCATTATCTATTATATCGGCGGAGTTATTACTGCAATCCTTGCACTTCGATTAATCCTACAACTACTTGGCGCAAACCAGGCAAGTGATTTTGTTGGATTCATTTATGGATTGAGTGCACCGTTCGTTGCGCCATTTGCTGGAATATTTGGCGAACCTACCTTCGGGGTGTCACATTTTGACACGGCCGCACTTGTTGCCATCGTCGTATACGGATTGATTATCGCAGGTGTAGCAAAACTCATTACTCTGGGTCGTCCTCACGAAGAAGTCTAGTTAATCTGAAAGGTATTTTTATGAAGCACTACGTATTGCTGGCTGTTTTGGTTGTCGTTGTCGCGATTCTCGTGTTTCTTATAGTGCAATTTTTGGTCATACGATTTAATGGATCGCCTGTAGGTGTGCCGGATATTCCTCGTGATGTACAGACGACGGGTTCAGGCGAGCCCCTGTCGTTTGTCATCATGGGGGATAGTACGGCGATTAGCCAAGGGAGTAAGTACGAAGAAGGGTTTGCTTTTGCGAGTGTCGCGCACCTTGCTCGATCGTTTACGGTGAGGTCACTTAATACTGGTATATCTGGCGCAACAAGTGAGGAGGTGCGGCGGGACCAACTGAACGTGGCTATGGATGCTCGACCAGATCTTGTTCTGCTGGCTGTTGGGGCAAATGACGTCACTCATTTTGTACGAGTTGATACTATTAGAGAATCAGTACAATATGTTGTTGATGAGCTGAAGAAAGCTAATCCAGACGTGCGTATTGTGGTGACAAGTTCACCAGCTATGGATTCAGTGACTCGTTTCCCGGATGGCGCAAAGCAACTGTTGGGCCTTCGAACTCGACAAGTGAATGCTATTTTTGAAGAACTTATAAAAAAGAATGACTTAATCTCTGCGCCAATTGCGGCAAAGACGCGTGACGCTTTTATTGCTGACCCGACATTAACAGCTGCAGATAATTTCCATCCAAATGCACGAGGATATGCGCTATGGATCCCTGTTGTTAATCAAGCACTTGATGTGGCAGTCAAAAAAATAACTCAGAAGTAGATGCTATTGCTAAAACGGACTTGTCATAAATAGGACATCTTCAGCTGGTGCTGGCTTGCCATGCGCAACCAGAAGTCCATTCGCAATGTATGATCTACGAACATTATGGGGCACATCTGACCTGCTAAGCGATTGATTGACGTTCACATCGTATCCATTTTTACCGCCACTGCCATATAGTTGTTCCATGGCTGTTTTTTCGCTACTTTCTTCGGCTGTATTGCTGTGAAGCCCACCTTGTACTTGAAGCATGTCAGATATTTCACGGACTGTTGCTTGTAGCTCGTTGCTTGAGGTGTAGTGCATGCCACCCTCAACAACTGATCCACCTTGGTCTACGATTGCCCCATTAACAGTCAGCGCTGATACGAGCGATCCTAAAGGAAGGTCGTATCCAACAGGATTGCCTTCATTATATTGGCGAGATGCAATATACGTCGCTAGTTCTGCAAAATCCATGTTTTTTGCACTATCCCGATCAAGTGGCGGGGCGAGTCGCCAGTCCGGAATGATACCTTGATCAACTGCATATTTAGTTATTGAGCTGTCCGACTCATTAACAAACATTGCTTGGCTTTCAGCGAATCTCAATAATTTATCCTTTAGCTTTTGGTCGACAAAGTATTCGTTTGCAGGCTCTTCTCGATCTGACTTTTCACTAAAATCATCATGCGCGTAGGCCGTAATAATGCGTGCGGCATCAGCTTCCGTAAAGCCTTGGTCTTTGAAAAATATACGGTTTGCTTCACGCCGAACTATTTCTGTCTGTGTACTGTCTGGTGAGACGACAACTGATTCGGGGAGTGTTATTTTTTCGTTCGGTCCTGTAGCAAAGTATGTGTCTACATCTGCAAAACGAGCCGGCGCACCATTTGCTTCGAGGGCTTTATCTAGAGGTGAGATGATAGTGTACATTTTTCCAGTAAAATCACCGCCCATGTGACTTTCTACTGCATGGTTAAGTGAAAAGTGGATTGTTTCACGAGGGACGAATGCATGGCCTTCGCCACTATGTTGTATGTCGTGCGTGTAGTCACTCGCTGATTGCAGTGCAACAGATCCATCGCTATGCATCTCGGGCTCGAATGAGGTTGCGCGAACCAGCATAATTCCTTTTGCAAGTTCTACAGCTTCTGGAGAGACACTTTTTTCATGACTTAATAATCTATCAAGCGCAAGGGTCCCCAGTTCCGTGACGGCAAGTCCGTGCTCGACACGTTCAAGACCTACGAGGCGTTCATGTAAAGATGCTGTTTTTTTCTCGTCTCCGTTCAGTGCTTGAGCCACGTCCAAAAGTCCACCGAGGTGCGGTGCTCCAGGTTGTGAGTAAGACTCGGGTTCATATATCGAGGCGGCCATGAGGTCCAGAAGAGCGTTCTCTTTTTGTCCAAACTCTCGATTGATGAGATTATTTCGTATTTCATTAAGCTCGTCCGTAGGTGCCCCACGTTCTTTTAGTCTAAGCGCAAGATCAATAACCCCTACAGGTGTTGCATTCACGATATAGAGATTTTCGCCTTGGGCGGCAGGAGCGCTTTCTGTATGTGTTTCATCCTTGGCTGTAGTGTGTGCGGCCTCGTCCACAGTCAGTAGGGTAGGTATTTTATCAGTTTGGATGGGAGGAAGGTATGCGTCGTCTCGCCCACGGAATATAAGTTGATCTCCAGTGGGTAAGGTGAAGAGTTCTCGTACATCCTGATTATCGTCAAGCACTTCCTGCACAGTAATATCAGGGTTCATTAACCGCTCTGCGGCACTGCGGGATTCGGAGATTGACTCTGTTGATTCTGTCATAGGTATATTTGTTTTTGATTACGCTTATTTGTAGTCAGTATAGCACTTATCTTGTATAAGATGCATGTAATACAGTTCTGTTAAACTAAGGTAACAATGAAACAACGTTTTGCCTTTATATTAGCTTTGTTTGTCGTTTCTATTTCGGTGGTTGGGGTTGGGTATTCTGTACATGCACAGGATAACGACGGACGGCTTATTACGCTGTATGATCGGGGCGTTCAAAAAGTTTTTTTGACTAAAGAAAAGACGATTGGTGGTGCGCTTAAAGATCAGGGTATTGAGCTGGATGCACGTGACATGGTTGAGCCTGCTATTTCAGAAGAACTTATCGCATCTGACTATAAGGTGAATATTTATCGTGCTCGACCAGTCGTTGTTGTTGATGGTGCGACCCGCGTGAAAACCGTTTCACCGTATCAAACAGCACAGCAGATTGCGAAGGATGTAAAGATCACGATCTACGACGAAGATATCGCAACACTGAAACCATTAACTGATTTTGTGAATGATGGCGCAGGATTGGAGCTGACAATTATGCGTGCAAATACCGTCACGCTTGATCTGTATGGTAAAAAGACTGAGGTCCGAACACACGGAAAGACAGTTGGCGATATGTTAAAAGAAAAGAAGATTACTCTGGGTGACAGTGGACGGGTATCTGTGCCATTAAATACGTTAATAACACAGGGTATGCAGATCAGGGTATGGCGAGAGGGTAAACAAACTGTTTCTATTGATCAAGAGATTCCAGTTGGCAATCAAATTGTGTATGACGCCGATCGTCCAATTGGATATCGTGCAGTACAGACGAAAGGCGTTGCTGGTGTCAGGAGTATTACATACCAACTTGAGATAAAAGATGGTGCTGAAATTTCTCGGGTTGAAATTGCGAACATCGTGACTCGAAATCCAACTCAGCAAACTGAAGTGATCGGTATTCGAAATGACGGCAGTGGATTGACGGCATCAAAGGGTGCTCAGTACTGGACTGACAGCAAGGGTGTATCGCACCGCGAAACGTATTACGACTTAAATATGAGCGTGGTCATGCAGAGCTGTGGTCAAAGTGGAAAATATTCTGTTCGTCCTGACGGTGCGAAGGTAGACGCGCAAGGATATATATTGATTGCGGCAAACTACGCTAACTATCCAAAATGTTCAATTGTTGAGACAAGCTTAGGGCTAGGAAAAGTCTATGACACGGGTGGATTTGCAGCCCGTCACCCACATGGGTTTGACCTTGCAACCGATTGGTCACGCGGTGATGGTATTTAGCGAAGTGATCGACGAGTTGCAAAGATAAGCGCAATTGCCGCAACGAATACAGCAACACCAACAACGAAGCTAAAGACGATAGTAGCCTGATGGTCAGGGTTGGTTCGGAACTCCCATAAAACAAGTTGAGTGACTTGATAGAGCTGTGCGATGAATGCCGCATAGAATAGTCGTGTGACTGTATCGCGTATTTTCTTCAGTGCGACGTATGTAATAACTGCTACCGCAAAGGGTGTCGTAATAAGGGCGAGGAAGCCAATCAAAAACGTCATTGCAGACACTTCTGCGTGTGTTAAGATAAGCCCGTTCGCAATAAACATAGCGATTTGCAACAGTGTGAATACGCCGATAAAAATCCATTTAAATTGATTGCTCGCGGTCGTGATAGCTTTCTTGCGGTAAAGCGCAACAGCCGCAACAAGTGCGACGATTAGTAGCGCTGCGATTGAGATGCCTTCAAATAGGAGCTTTCCCCATGGGTAATCTGGAGTGCCGAAAAGTTCTCGTAGTGGGAGGCGGGAGTAGTCGAGTAGTAGAAAGGTTGTGTACGTTAGGAGTCCAAAACTGATACCCGTAAAAACAGATACTTTTTTATTTTTACCAGAGGTGTTAAACCGGCTGAAAAGAAGTCCGACGCCGAACCCGCCGATAACCGTAATTACAAAACGAGCGTAGTATCCTAAATCGATAGGCTCACGGATAAATGGGTGGCTTGTCATGAATGTAAATAATGTCGCGACTGCGGTAAGAGCAAGGACTATAATGCCGGCAGTAGTAAGTATTTTTTCTGATTGAGAGAGTGCTTTTTTCGAGAGTTTTTTAAGAGTTTTCGTCATGATTAAATAATACCATAATGGTTATGTTTGGTATGATATAGATATGAATAACGTGAAAAGTACCGTATCAGCAGTTCGTGCTATTGGTGTCGAATTTGCTCGTCGTATATATGTCCCTGTCCTGATTGTGGCAATTATCATTGCAGCTGTGCTGGTTGGTCTGATGATCTGGTTAATTACAGTCAGTGCTTGGTGGCTACTCCTTGCGGTCCCTGTTTTCTTTGTGATCCTGGTTGCCAGTGTCATTTTTATTATTGCTCGAATTATTATCGTGCTAGTTAATCCTGGGCAAACGAAGCAACAAAAGAAAGACGTGAAGGGGTTTGTTGATAAGCTGCAGAATCTGTCTGAAGTCACACAAACACCAAAGCCAGTGTTATTATTCCGGATCATAAAGGACATCGCCTCGTCTAACCAAGATGGGTTTGTGAAACGCACTATTGGTCATACACTATCGCTTCGGACTGAATTCGAAGCAATTCAGCGTTCTTTCGATACTCTGTAAAATGTAGCGGTTATGTTTTTTATATCGGCTTTAATCTGTTATAACTAGCTTTGTTCGAGTAGCCGTATGTTCGCCATACGGTGAATGACGAATTTTTGACAGAGAGAAGATGAATATGTCGATCCAGACTATCCAGCAGTATATTGATAAGCATCACAGGAATAAGAACTTCTCCTATCCAGCTGTCGCGTTGCAGATCATATTTGATCCGCATGTTGACATCCGACTACGCGCATCAATGGTGTTGTCGCTCGAAAAGCACTTCGAGGAAACGCGGATTGCGCAGGCACTTTTGCCGAGCAAGATTCGTATCTTTGAAATCGTCCACGAGATTGAGGCGGAGTGGATGAATGAGATGCGCCACGACCGTAATGCGGTTGGACAAGATCTTGCTGAATGGATGGTTGGAAGAAAGGTGGGTGAGGTCTCGGGTGATTTTATCCACGGCACTCACATCCCAATCGCCTACCTCGACAAGATGATCTTTACGACACATGCACTCAGGTTTGCACTGTCAGTCGACGGCGGCACTGACGTATGTGTGAAGTTTGCTAAACGCTTGAATCCCAAATCCGCTGCGAAGTTCGCGTGAGCGCGAAGGTGAGGATCGGTATATTCACTTCTCCTGTCCTCATCTCTGCATTTATTAAAAAGACCCTCACAATAAGGGTCTTTTTGTATGACGAAAATGAATTAAAGAATTTCGTCGATTGTCGCTTTGATTTGCCCAGTAACAGCTACTTCGTCGATGATTGAACCATCTGGGTTGATGTCTTTCATGAACGCAAGTTGCGAGAATACTTCTTTCGTATCAGTCTTTAGATTGCTGAGCACTTCACGGAGGTTGGCAACGGCAAGTGAACCGCCACTCCAGCCGTATGCAACTGCAGTAACAGGTTTTTGGTCCCAATCTGTTCCTAGTGAATCGAGTGCGTTCTTTTGAATTGCGCTCAGTGCGTGATTGTACTCAGGTGTGATAAAGATGATTTTCTCGGCTGCCTTAATCGTTTCACTCCAAGCAATAATCTTTGGATCTGTAATTGTGTACGCAGGAGAGAGTGGTGAGTTTTCGTTATCAAAAAAAGGAAGATCTATTTCTTTAAGGTCTGCAACAGTAACGTTTACATTCTCGCGTGTAGCGAGCTCAGTTTGGATGTATCCAAGAATAGTATCTGCAACACGGCCTTTTCGGGCACTTCCAATAACAATAAGAACTTCTGACATGAGTAATAACTCCCTGTATATAATTTATAGAATAGAATGTAACCGCTTAACGCAGCTACATCGCTATATCTAGTATAAGGTAGATGCTATATTATGTATAGTATATAATTTCTCAGCAGTAATTCAGCTATAATTATTATAGTTAAGCACTATACACATATAAGGAGTTTCATGGAGCCAGCACGAAAAATTCACCCCGCTTTAGCCGCACTGATCGTTATCGTATTAATAGGTATTGTTGCAACAGCGGTCATTGTGATTAATATGGATAAAGGTACTGATACAGAAACGACGCAGACAACCGATACAACAACTCCAGCAAGTGATACGGATACTAATACAGATGCGGTCACGAGTGCTTATAAAGATGGAACTTATTCTGCAACAGGAAGTTACTCAAGCCCAGGTGGCCGTGAATCTATTAAGCTAACAGTCACAATTAAAGATGGAATTATTGTCAGCACAAGCCTTGATGAAAAGGCCTCAAACGGAGAAGCAAAAGAATACCAAGACGACTTTGATAGTGGATACAAAACACTTGTCGTTGGTAAAAACATTGACGAAGTTTCACTTTCTCGTGTTGCTGGTTCATCTTTAACTTCAAACGGATTTAATGACGCATTGGATGAGATTAAATCCGATGCCAAAGCATAGTCATTCATTCGAAGCACTTGGAACACAGTGGGGTATCGAAACACCTGCCAAGCTGAATGAACAGATACTCTTGGCGATTCACGATCGCATTGAGGCTTTCGATGTGACATATTCACGTTTCCGCAATGATTCATTGGTGCATGAGGTGTCGATGCATAGTGGTGTGTTCGCATTTCCGCGTGATGCCATTCAGCTTTTTGATTTTTACAGGAAAATGTATGAACTCACTCAGGGTAAAGTCACGCCACTTATTGGGGATATGTTGGAGCGAGCCGGATATGACGCAGAATATACGTTGGTAGCGAAAGAGCAAACGCCTATAGCGTCATGGGGTGACGTGATGCAGTGGAACGGTGAAGTGCTGAAAACAAGTCAGCCAGTGACGTTAGATGTCGGGGCGGCAGGGAAAGGGTATTTGGTTGATGTATTAAGTGAGCTATTAGAAAAAGAAGGAATCTTGGAGTATGTTATCGATGCGAGTGGTGATCTGCGACACAAGGGAAGTGATCTTAATAGGGTAGGACTTGAAGATCCGCGCAAACCAGGCAGGGTCATAGGGGTGATTGACGTGATGAACAAGAGCTTGTGCGCGTCTGCTGTTAATCGGCGCGCGTGGGGAAATGAACTCCATCATATTTTTGACCCGGATACTATGTCACCAACAAAAGAAATTATTGCAACTTGGGTGATCGCAGACGACACGATGACAGCCGACGGGATTGCGACTTCACTCTTTTTTGTTGAACCAGAAGTCATGAGCGACACCTACCAATTCGAATATGCACGGATGCATGCCGATGGTGCTATTGACTATTCACCTGCTTTTGAAGGAAAATTGTTTTAATGAACTTTCTAAATAAAATCCTGAATCGATACTCAATGTACAAAGTCGTTTCAGGAGCACTGACCATTCTCTTTATTATTGCGCTCACTTTCTCTTTTTTGGGGTTGCTGGCATTTTCGCCACTTGCGATGATCGTCAGTTTGCTCGTGATCGGGTTTGCTGTATTCTTAACGACCCTTCTCTTTGGGCTTTTATTTAATGTTAAAGTTCACACCGAATCGTCATATATTACCGGTGTTATTTTGTTCTTTATGTTCTCCCCAACACTTGAATTAGCCGGCCTTGCAGTATTGGTACTCGTCGGTATGATTGCTGGTGCATCAAAGTTCCTTCTCGCATACAAAGGTCGCCACATCTTTAACGCGGCCGCAATTGCAGCTGTCATTATTGGATTTACAGGTCTGACTCACGCAACTTGGTGGGTCGGAACTCCGATACTTGTTGTTCCGACATTCCTCCTTGGATTTGCAATCCTGCAAAAGACTCGTCGCGTTGCATCGAGTGGAACATTCTTGGGCCTTGCTTCGATACTTGTTATTGCGATGCTGCTGATCGAAGGCGCAACATTGAGTGAGAGTCTGGTGCTTTGGTTGTCATGGCCGATTTTATTCTTCTCGAGCTTTATGCTAACCGAACCGCTGACCTTGCCAAAAAAGAAATGGCAAACGATTGTGGTAGCGGTTGTGGCTGCAATTCTATTTGCAATCCCAATTCACATTGGTGACTTTACGACATCGCCAGCGCTTGCGCTTGTGATTGGAAACTTGGTTGCCTTTGTCTTTAGTCGCCGCCGTGCGATAAAATTGAAATTCGTCGAACAGAAGCAACTCACTCCAACAACAGCCGAGTTTGTCTTTACTCCATCACATACGTTGCATCACGAACCTGGTCAGTACGTTGAAATAATGGTGCCTGCAAAGAAAGATGATCTTCGGGGAAGTCGTCGTAGTTTTAGTATTACTTCGGCACCGGGTGAAGAGACGCTTCGATTGGGTATAAAGTTTTACGAACCTTCGAGTATGTTGAAGCAGACGCTTCGAACACTACAGAAGGGTGCGATTATTCCAACAACGGGGATTAATGGTGACTTCACACTCCCTAAGGACGCGACTACGCCACTCTTCTACGTTGCGGGAGGAATTGGCATCACACCATTCATAAGTCATGCACAGCATCTGATGCGGACAAAACAAGCACGTGATATTGTGTTGTTCTATTCAATTAGCAATATCAATGAACTGGCATATAAAGATATTCTTGTGCAGTCCGGTATCAAGGTTTTTGTTATTACGAAATCAGACGAGACGATACAATTACCAACTGGTTGGACACATGTGAACGAACCGTTCATTATGCAGACTACCTTATCAGATAACGTTGCTGACCTTGCTAGCCGCACGGCATTTATATCTGGTCCGCCACTTATGATTGATGGCACTAAGAAGCACCTAAAGAAGCTTGGTGTGAAGCATATCAAAACAGATTACTTTATCGGCTACTAGATTATGGTCACAGTTTGAAATATATTGCATAAATAGTGTAATTCGCTTATAGTTTACTCAGTATTAAAGAGAGGGAGAGAACATCATGGGTCTCGGAAAAGTAGAAATTATTCTGCTCATCGTATTGGTCATTATTTTGCTATTTGTGGGAGCAAAAAAACTACCGGAACTTGCACGTGGAATCGGTCAATCAGCAAAAGAGTTGAAAAAAGGTTTCAAAGAAGACGACGAAGTTGTCGTAGAGAAAAAGTCCAGTTCTACAAAAAAGAAATAAATTTCTTAGGAGCCTAGGGTGAAAAAGCGGTCAAAAGACTTGACGGCCGGTGAGCAGATCTTGATGGATCATGTTCGTGAACTGCGCGCACGCGTCTTGGTGTGCGCAGTTATTCTGGTTGTTGGCGGTGTTATTGGGTACTTATTCTATGAGCCAATTTTGCAGTGGCTTCGTTCGCCTTTAGGTATGGATTTGTATTACGGAACCCCGGCCGGAAGTTTTAACTTTATTATTAAGGTTGCATCGATGGTAGGAGTGCTGGCCGCAGTTCCGTTCTTTGTCTATCAACTGATTACCTTTGTCCAACCCGCATTTCAAAAGCGTCTTTCGCGACTGCGTGTATTTATGTATTCCATTGCATCTGTTTTTCTAGCTGCGATTGGTGCAGCATTCGCTTTTTATGTGATTCTACCAGGCGCATTACGGTTTTTTGCAGGCTTTCAAGTCGAAGGATTGTCGGCACTTATCGACGCTAATAATTATCTGAACTTTGTTACAAACGCTATCGTCACGTTTATTATTGTCTTTCAGATTCCTCTATTAATGATTATTATCGATCGCATTAAACCGATTCAACCTAAGAAGTTATTACAAATGGAAAAGTGGGTGATTCTTGGTGGGCTTATTGTCAGTTTATTTGTGCCATTCGCGCTCGATATTACGACGAGCCTTTTAATTGCGAGTCCAATTGTTTTGCTATATAACATCTCGGTACTAATCATTATTATTCGGCATGCTATCGCACATCGTAAAAAAGCCAAAAGAGTGACAAAGAAGAAGGCTACTAAGCGAGAGGTTTTTAATTGGCAGGATCAATTAAAGAATAATTCCGCGGGGATATCTCCCGATGCAATTTCGATGCTTGAAATTATCGCTAAGCAAAAACCTGTACATCACGAACCGCGGGACACAAAACCTTCGAGAGCAAGTGATATTGCTGCGCTACGCGATCAAGTGCGAATAAAACGTGAACAAGAAATTGCACGACGTGTTGCAGAGCATAACGCATCACCTGCCAATACTATTAACGATATTCGTTAAATACTAATCAGTGATGTCGCGGATGACCGTGATTTTTGCACCAAGTGTGTTGAGGCGTTCAGCAAGGTCTTCGTACCCACGGTTGATTGAGTAGATATTACGGAGTGTTGAGACGCCAGGGGCTGCCAACATACCGAGCATGATTACTACTGCAGGGCGAAGCGCAGGGGGAGTCACAATCTCTGCTGCTTTCCATTTGGTTGGCCCAGTTACGTATAAGCGGTGCGGGTCAATCAATTGCACGTTCGCATTCAGGCGGTTAAGTTCCGTCAGGTAGATTGCACGGTTCTCGTAGACCCAGTCATGAATCAATGTGCGGCCCTTTGCTGTTGCGGCAATTGCTGCGAAGAAAGGAAGATTATCGATGTTCATTCCAGGGAACGGCATCGCGTGGATCTTGTCGATAGGTGCCTTGAGGCTACTGACCTTGGTTGTAATGTCGACGAGACGAGTTTTGCCATTGAGTGCGAGGTACTCATCTGATAGTTCGTATTGGAAGTTCATGCTTTCGAGGAACTTGAGGTCAATTTCGAGGAATTCAATCGGTGCACGTTGGATTGTTATTTCTGATTTTGTGACGATTGCTGCCGCAATGAAGCTCATGACTTCAATTGGGTCTTCTGCTGGGGCGTACTCAACATTCTTGTTAATGTCACGTAGTCCGTGGATGGTAAGAGTGGTTGTACCAATACCTTCGATTTTGACGCCAAGCTTTTCGAGGTAATAACAAAGGTCTTGGACCATGTAGTTTGGACTGGCGTTGCGAATGGTCGTAATACCATCGTTGAGGGCTGCGGCCATAATGATATTTTCTGTGACAGTATCACCGCGTTCCGAGAGAACGATTGCCTTTGTTGGTTTGACTGGGGTAGAGACTGCATCGTAGTGACCTGTAACGGTGTCGACTTTCAGGCCAAAATATTCAAGACCACTGAGGTGTGGTTCGACAGTACGCTCGCCAAGTGTACAGCCACCAGCGTAAGGAAGTTCAAAATTTTTGTAGCGGTGCATAAGAGGTCCGAGGAACATGATGATGCTGCGTGTTTTGCGGGCTGCTTCGATGTCCATGTTCTCGAGTTTCAGTTTCGCTGGAGGAATAATTTCGAGGTCGTTATCACCAAACCAACGAGTTTTTACGCCAATACTGTTAAGAACTTCAAGGATACGATTTACTTCTTCAATACGAGCGACGTGACGAAGTACCGTTGTACCACGGTTAAGAAGTGAGGCACAGAGTAGTGCAACGGCAGCATTTTTGCTGGTCTTCGCAACGATTGTTCCAGAGAGTTTTCGTCCACCTTCGATTCGGAAATTTACAGATCCGGTTTGATTTAAGGTGATGATTTGGCTTGACAAAACTTCGCTAATGCGAGCTAACATATCAAGACTGATATTTTGTCCACCTTTTTCAATGCGGTTTATGGCGCTTTGACTGGTGTTTAAGCTCTTTGCAAGCTGTGCCTGGGTCATTCCACGGGCTTGTCTTGTCTCTTGTATAAGGGTTCCAATTTTCGAGGTGTACGATTTTGATTCCATAAGTATTATGATATATCATGCATGGTATATAGTCAACCCAGAGGTCCAGTGGTATAATTTAGGGAAAGAGGAGTGCAACCTTACTATTATGTCAGACCAAAATATTCCAAAAGTTATTAATGATGATCAAATCGCTGCATTTATTGCTGGTGAAGAGCAGCGTGAGCGTGACGGACTCGAACTCATTCCAAGTGAAAACTATGTTAGTCGTGATGTACTCACGGCGCTAGGCAGTGTCTTTACTAACAAATACGCCGAAGGATATCCAGGTCGACGTTATTACGGTGGACAACAGTTTACCGACCAGATCGAACAGTTAGCTATTGATCGTGCAAAGCAGTTATTTCACGCTGATCACGCGAATGTACAGCCTCATTCTGGTGCACCAGCTAATGAAGCTGTGTATAGTGCTTGGCTACAACCAGGTGACACCGTCCTAGCGATGGATTTGAGTCACGGTGGGCATTTGACGCATGGAGCACCTGTAACGCGTAGCGCGCAGTTATATAACTTTGTACGCTATAAGATGAAGGATGTTTCGACAGGCGAGATTGATTACGATCAATTGCGTATGTTGGCATTAGAGCATAAACCAAAAATTATCTTGGCTGGTTTCAGCGCATACCCTCGCGAACTTGATTATGACAAGTTTGCTGGCATCGGAAACGAAGTTGGCGCACTATTAATGGCTGATGTTGCACACATTGCTGGCTTAATCGCTGCAGGTGTTGCCGAGAACCCACTCGATCACGGCTTCCACGTCATGACGACCACCACACATAAGACACTCCGTGGTCCACGTGGCGGGCTTATTCTGACAAAGGGTATTGCGGGCAATCCACTTCGAGCACCCGAAAAGACAATTGAAAACATTCCTACACTTGTAGACCGGGCGATCTTCCCTGGAATGCAAGGTGGGCCACACATGCACGTGATCGCAGCGAAGGCTGTTGCGTTCCACGAAGCGATGCAGCCAGCCTTTAGGGACTATGCTGTGCAGATTCTGACAAATGCGCGTGCGTTAGCGGATGCCCTAAGTGTCCGAGGTTTCCAGTTGATCACGGGCGGAACAAGTAATCACCTTATTCTTGCTGATATCTATAAGAGCTTTGGTATTGATGGGAAAGTAGCCGAAGAAGCATTGGATGCTATCGGGCTCACTTTGAACGCGAACGCAATTCCTGATGACGCATTACCTGCGTTCCGTCCAAGTGGTATTCGTCTGGGAACCCCAGCACTGACAACTCGTGGTCTGAAAGAAGAGCACATGGAGCAGGTTGCTGAGTGGATGAAGCAGGCAATTGATGCCCGTGAGAATCCTGAACGATTGAATGAACTGCGCAATGAAGTTGTTACTTTTGTGCAGGAGTTCCCTTTGCCGAGTGATAGCTAGTTAATACAATTCTTTAGCTAATAAAAATAAGCTCCGTAAGGAGCTTATTTTTATAATAGTCGTTTAGATTATTATGTTTGAGCGAGGAAACAGTTGATAGCGTATGTATTAGATGTACCAGTTAATGTTCCAACACTTACAGTTTGAAGAACACTCTTTGAGTAGTCCCATGTGTCAACCTTGATACCAGTTACATTTGTTGTCGTTGCTGCAGATGTTGATACAGCAGCTGCGGCAGTACCACAGACAGTAAAGTTAAGATCTTTAGTTGTCTTGCTTGCTGACGCTGGGTTTGAAGCAGAAATCGCAGTTGTAACTAGTACTAGGCTTGATGCTGGGACGAAGTAGCTCGCACCAGAGTCTGCACTAGCTGTAAGAAGTGACAAGCTGTTTGGGTAACCTGATTTTTCAGCGTTGTAGGCTTCAGCCTTCTTTGCTACGGTTGCACCAGTTGCTGCAGATGCTGTTGTGTTCGCACGTGCTGTTACACCGTTGTAGGCGACAATCGTGATTGCAGCCAAGATACCGATGACGACGATGACAATCAAAAGTTCAACGATAGTGAAACCGCGTTCTGATTGTGCCTTAGTTTTAATACTATTGAAACTCATGTGAGTTGCCCCCTATTTATAATGTAATTACTCTGAGACTAATGTACTACGCAAACGGGTTAAGCGCAAGCGTTTTACTGCTCTGCTTTGAACGTTACAGATTCAAGTGCGAGCCATGCATTAGATCCAGTTTGGAAGATGACAGCACCGGTAGGGAGTACGTCAATTCGAGAGTACGCATTGTTAGCTGTCGTCGTAAACAATAGGCGCTCTTTAGGTCGGAATCCTTGTGGGAGGTTGATGATTGTATTGCCTGCTGTTGTTGATCCTGATTTGACGAGTCCACGGAGCACCACAACATTGTCAGTGTCTGATTTTGCGTAAGAAGGTGCTGCGTAGCCAGAACCATAAGGTAGCCAAGCGCCTACAGGTGTTGCACTGTTCCATGCCCATGGAGCCCCGCTGTATGAAGCTGGGTAGAATATGGAATTCACGGCCATCCATGTACCCGTAGATCCACGCGCAGTTATTCCTGTAGTTGTGGTGAGTCCTGTCATGAAATGACCAAAACCGGTGGATGTTCGTGTTTGAAATAGTAGTTGTCCTGAAACTTGCGCCTCAGCTGGGAGGTCAAAGATACGAGTACCGCTAGTGACGGTGCCGGCTTCGAGAAATCCCTGTACGACAATTCGTCCACTACTATCTTTAACGTACGAAGCGACCGCAAGCTCATTAGGGTCGGATATCACTCGGTTTGTCCATCCGTTTACTGGCGTAACGGCAACACGAGGGTAGCGACCGTCTGGTACAAATCGTAGTGTATCGAGCGAAAGCCAGGTCGCGGCAACACCAGTAAGCCCTTGGAGGCTCCCATCTGGTAGCACATCAATTCGAGCGGATGCTCCAGCTGAACTTGTTCCAAAAAGGAGGCGATTGGTTGGTCGATATCCGTCTGGAAGTTGTGCAAAAGTTTCACCTGAGACAACGGCTGACGCTTTTTTAATCATGCCTTTGGTCAAGACCATGCCGTCTTTTGTCTTTGTGTATTGTGCAGGTGCATGAGGTGAACCGTATTCAACCCAGTCACCCTGCAAGTTAAGGCTTTCCCAAAGCGGGGTCTTGAGGGTAGATGTGCTGTATGCAGAAGCGGTTCCTGTGGGACCTATAGATCTTACCTGAACGTTAATTGTGTCTTCGTTCGCATTGGCAGAAATGGTTGCGGTACGAGTGTTTTGATTAGTGAATACATTTACCCAACCTCCACCGTTAATATTGTAGTCAATAGTATATCCAGTTGCACCGGTAACGGTCGGCCAAGTAAACGTCGCACTTGCACCAGGTGCGGTACGTGCTGATATGGTTGGGGCGACTGGCGCACCTTGGGTGGTAATGATGCCCACACTTGATGCATTGGTATCAAGTCGTGACACGCGCAAGCTTGCGGAACGTGTCACTTCACGTCCACCCGCAGATTGACTCGCATTGACTGAAACCGAGACAGTCGTTGCTGCTTGGAGTGCTGTACCGCGAACGTTAGGGTCGGTAGATCCTGTTGCCGGTATATTGATCATCTTGGCGTTCTCACCGTTGTAATATTGCAGGAAGAAATTCTCTTTAGTAACACCGTCAACAAGTCGAATATCATTTGTTTTACAGAATCCGGCTGAACCTTGTGTATCTATTGTTGTCGGTGCACAGCTCGGGATTTGCCAAGGTGTTGAACAGACGGTGTTAGTTGTGTCGTTATAATTTCTTGGCATAACGGTGCGTCGCCAAAGTGTACTGTCTTTTACGAAGTAGATGATGTTATAGGTGAGGGGTGTGTTGTTTGAGATGCTCGTTGAGCCACACGCATTGGGCTGGTTTTTTAAATAAATATACGAATTAGCTGTGTTTGAGGGGTTACTCGTTGTCGCAACCATATTCAATATGAGCATTGGACCATCATCTGAAACATTGTAGAATTTAGCGGCTGCGTTATCGAGTCCTTGGTATCTGTGACCTAGTGTATTGCTTCCTGTGACGTCTTCAGGTGCAGTAAGGACGACGCTGTTAACTGATAAAAACGAAGCACTTTGTTTGACGTCTTGCTCAACACGGTTCAATGCATCCTGGACGTTATAGGCAAGTGTATTTGACGCACGAGATGCGAGCACTTCACCGGTCATGCTGATGATAACGGTCAGAAAGGCACCAATCGCTAAAATGACGATAGGAGCAACGACCAGCATCTCTACCAGTGTGAAACCGCGAGTGTCTTTTGGTATAAAGCGCATTATTGGGCACCACCCGCATACAGTGTCAGGACCTCAGCTGAAGACAACGCTCTGCTATATAAGCGCACATCATCAATCGAGCCCGTAATCGTGTTTGAGGCGGCGTCCGCACGGTTGCCGATGTTGGTCGAAGCATCAGACGCTGCTGGGTTTGTAGGTGTCATAGAATAGGTCGCTGTTGCAAGTACGCCATCAAGGTAAGTTGAAGGTGCACCTGAAGGGCTCAATACGAAGGCAACGTGGTGCCAGCCAACAGTAACGACGCTCGTTGTGACGATCGTACCGACACCGTTATACATGACAAGCAGCTTGTTGCCGGCATTGGTTGGGGCAGTGTTACCTATGCCTATACCGAATCCGCTGGTTGTTCCAACAGTGACATAGTATCCAAAGTTTGTAGATGTAGGGCTGTATATCCAGCACGAAATTGTACTATTCTTTGTCGTTAGACCGAAGTTTGAAGCGGTGTCGATAATAGATGAACCGCCGTTAAATGAATATGCTCTGTCTGGCTCACCGGCTTGATTAACTGTCGAGGTAACGTCTGTACCAATACCGTTCGGGCTTCCGATCGAATTATTCGTGTCGCCATTTAGTTTCCACCATGCAACAAGGCCATTTGTTACGTCGGTTGATGCGCCGGTTGGGGCTGCCGTGTTAGTGTATGTGGCATATTTTACGATTTGCTGAGGGTTATTGTATGCGATGGTTGCTTCAACTTTTGACAGGCTATTAATGGCGTCAGGTAAACAGCTAATCGTGATAGTAATTGTGACGTCAGTCAGTCCATCGACTTTCACAGTGGCGTTTTCTAGCGGCATTGATTCCGTGCAGGGAATAGTTGTTGAAGTAGCTGCGTACTGTCGCATGTGGTCATAGGCAACATTTGCTGCGCGTGATTCTGAACGAGTTTGTCCGCCATCTCGAATCACGACATTAAAGAGTTGATAGCCTGCAATTAAAAAAGCGGCTGCAACAAATAGCGTAATAAGCAGTTCTACTGCTGTGAAGCCGGATTGTTTGTTACCTCTATGTATCATTGGTTTTTACTCATCGCTTTGTAGACGATTGACCCGTTATTTGATTCGAGCCGATAGTACAGATTATATTTTCGACATGAGGTGAAACCCGCTGGACACAGCGTTCCATTTGTCGTTATAGGTTGATATACGTATTGATCTTTTGTTGGCTGAGGAGTGACACCTGCAGTAGTTTGTACGGCATTTGTTGCAACAATGAAGCTTTGTGTTGCATTTGCGATACCAGGGGCTCGGAATGAGTTCAGGTCAATGTCTTGCAAGAAGCTTTGTAGTGCCGATTCCGAAGGAATTGCTTCTGCGGCAGGATAAGTGTTGAGTATTGAGCTTGTACCGTTTCCGGTCTTGTAATAGCGATCGAGCGCATTACCAATCGCTTCGATATCGGCTTTACGTTCTTCGTCGCGAGCATTAGCCTGGGTGGAGCCAACATTCACTACTGCCAATGTCAAAAGAATCCCCATAATTGTGACTGTGATAATCAACTCAACAATCGTAAACCCACGCCGTGTCATACCTATAGCATAAGGGGTTTGGGGTGAATTCGCAAGCTATGAAAGTTCGAGCGGTTCTTGTTGGATTTGAATACGGAATTTGTCGCGAACTGCACCAATAATTTCGTCACGAGCGAGTGCAAGATCGGCGTATCCGGTCGCTGATTCGTTAATCAGGACAAGCGCGTTTTTATCGTGGACACGCATGCCATGTAAGAGTTGGCCTTTAAGTCCTGCTTGTTCAATTAACCAACCGGTTGGGATTTTCGAAGTGCCGTTGCCCATGTCGAATACTTTCATATCTGGATAGGTTTTTTGAAGTTCAGTTAATTGCCATGTTTCGATAATTGCATTTTTGAAAAAAGATCCGGTGTTTGGCCGTACGATAGGATCTGGGAGTTTTTCTGTACGGATTGCAATGACTGCTTCGCGAACTGTTTGTTGTGTGAAGAACGTAATATTGTGTGTATCAAAGTAGTTCTGGAGGGCGTCGTAAAAAGGCGGGGAAGGTGCAGTTTTTGATAACTTCAGTGTAATGCTCGTGATGACGTAACGTCCTTTTTGGTCACCGCGGAATATACTGTCACGGTAGGCAAATCCGCAGGCGGAATTTTCGAGAACGACCATTGCGTCTGTCTGTGAATCATATGCTTCGAGCGAAACAAGCGTGTCTGCAATTTCTTGACCATACGCACCAACGTTTTGTACGGGTGCAGCACCAGACGTTCCAGGGATCATTGACATTGCTTCGATGCCAGATAAGTTCAAGTCGACTGTTTGTTTCACGACGTTATCCCAGTTTTCGCCTGCGCCAATTTTAATCGTCGTTGTATTGAGGTCGTCGGCGATAACTTCAAAACCAGGAATTCTGATACGAATCACAATACCGTTAAACCCTGCGTCGCTGGCAATGACATTGCTGCCTCCACCTAAGATAAATATCGGGAGGTTTTTTGAACGAGCGTTGCGATGCACTGCGATCACTTCGTCAACAGTGCGAACTTCAACCATAAAGCGAGCAGGTCCACCCAATTTCATTGTCGTGTGGTTTTTGAGGGGAATGTTTGTGTGTACTTCCATGTACGTTTTAGTATACCGCGAAAAAGAAAAGTCCTCGCATGTAACGAGGATTTTTCTTGGAGGGCCATAGTTGAGCTAGTAGGAAATAAATACGGACATCGTTTATTTCAAATTAAAATATGGCAAACTCGGTCTTGCCTAGAATGACTTTGTCTATTTTCCCGTTACTAGCGTATTTAGAATTTTTACTAACCAAGAAGCAATGAACTGTCATTACAGTCTGCTTGCTTTTGTTGCTAGGGAAGCTAAGAAGACAAATGCAGCCCATAGCACCATCAGTGACAACTTCATTTAGTTTCTCCGTGGCCTCCTTTAGGTTGAATTCTAGATTTTGACCAGTGGACGTATAGGGCATAACGAAAATGCAGCAGATCGTATCAGTGGATTGGAAATGCTTCTTATATTGTTCAAGTCTCCCGTTCATTAGTTCGTTAGGATTTGTCACATCCTCCGTTGGGCCGACCATTGTCGACTTGATCTCGATGAAAGTTGGAAATGCTTCATCGGTTCCATCTGTAGGGTTTTCATATAAAAAACCATCCCAGCTTTTCTTGCTAAAAACTTTTTCCATGATTACTTGCTGTCCTGGCCGTTGCCATCCAGGAATAAGCTTCATATTATGAAGACCGTTTATTGTCGTTGCGATAGCTATAGATGCTACAAGTTCACCAACCCTCTGATCTGCGTCAAAATCGTAAATCGATAAGTGGTTTGCACCCTTTGCTTTTCTGTTTAAAATTTTCTGAAAGCTCGTATAACTCGACATTGAAGTAGGATTTTTAAACTCATCTTCAAAGTATGCAATTAGTCTCTGTTTTAAATGACCAATGTCTGTTGCAGCCTGAAGCTCCAGTAGGCCATCGCTAGTCTTAAAATTAACATTTGTTAAAACTGGTGTTTTTGCCATAGCTTAATAGTATCAAAGTCGTACTATTCTTGCTCTTCTTCTAGAATTATGAATTCATTCTGAGTTAGTAGTACTTCTTTAATCGAAATTGGCAAATTCCACTGACGTTGGGCGATCACGGTCAATAGCGGTGTGTTGTCTTCTGACAAGCTAAGTAAAGTTGAGACCGCATAATCTACGTCTTTAATGTCTGATGAGGGTTGGTAAGTCATTGCGCCACGAACTTGAAGATTTCCACCATCCTTTCTATCAGGGTCATTTTTTGCCTGTGCAAGTGCACCGTATCTCCCAAGTTCTTGATATGGGTTGAGTCTTTTTCCAAAGTCCTTAAGTCGTGCTTCTTGTAGGGCTTCGTGATCATTAAGCTCCTTTAAATCATCCAGTAGTTTGACTAGGTCGTGAGTTAATCTTGGCTTAACGCCTTTTTGTGCAATCAATGACTTCAACAAACACTCTACTGCAAGATGGGCATTATATAGCCCTATGGGTGCTAGGTATGTCGTGCTTATTAATAGCCTTGATGCTAAATATGACTTAATTGCGCTTTCTTGAAATACTTTAGCATTGAAGTTCTGATCATTGTCCATCTGCTAATACTAACAAAATTAAAACTCCTCGATAGAAGGAGTTTTAATGTAATCAATTTGGAGGGCCAGGTGGGACTTGAACCCACGACATTCTGCTTAAGAGGCAGACGCTCTAACCAGCTGAGCTACTGGCCCATATTCATGTACTAAAAACAGTACTAGAGCCTCATTAGTATAATAGATTTTATAGCCACGTCAAGGGGTTTGACCTCTGAGGGCAGGTCATTGTAAATCACTGCCAGTGTGCATATAATCAAGACAGAACACGACACTTAAACGAAAGTTGGATGGAATGGCTCAAAAAGTAACAGTTGATACCCCGGTTGTAGAAGTAAAAGTTCCTAATGCGGCAACGACAGCGGTCTTGCAATGGTTTACCTATTCATTTTGGGGATGGACGATTATTGCGATTGGTTGGCTTGTCTGGGTTGTTGCGCAATTTGCGTTAACTGGCGGGACTTCATCATCTGAACCTGCACTTGTACCAAACAGTGTTGCTGCCGCAGCAATTCTGCTCATCACTGCGCTCGTATGTGATTATTTTTACAGCCGCAGGGAAGTTGAACACAAAACAGGAATTTCTATGGTCCTGATGGTGATTCATGCAGTAATCTTTGGACTGCTAGCTATTGGATCACTCATCATTCTCGCGTTTAGTTTGATTCAACTGGTAGTCGCATCTGGATCAATCGTTTCTGCGCAGGCTTGGATCGCAACATCATTGGCGTTATTTGTACTTTACGTACTTACGTTGGTGCGTGTGACACGACCGTTCATTATCAAAAAAGCACGATTTATTTTCCGAATCTTTGTCGCACTTGTTGTGCTTGGTATGTCGATCGCCGCGATTGTCGGACCAGTTGCTGAAACTGCGCGCACAAAAGACGACCGTGCGGTTGCGGATGTTGTTTCATCATTCAAAACTGTGACACAACGATACGTTAGTGATGAAGGTAAGCTCCCTGCATCTATTGACGAACTTATTGCCGGCGATACATTTGCACGCAGTAGTATCGAAGAGCGTACGCTACGGGATCTTTCGAGCCGTGGTTTGATTGAATATAAGGCAAATAGTAAACCTGCCGAGACTGCACCAATTACCTATACGACTTCATTTCCTTCGACGACAACTTCAAAGACAACGTATTACTACGAGCTATGTGCAACATATAAATATGCACAAAAAGGATCAACGGGTCGATACTCATACGACGGCGTAGATAAGCGTCCAGCTGGTGAAGTATGTAATTCATATAGTGTGACGTATCGTGCAAGCGATAAAGACGACCAACTAGACTACTAACTCTATATAAAAAGAAAAGCTCCGCGAATCAACGCAGAGCTTTTCTTTTGCTCATTGCGGATTTGTGGAGCTAGTGACCGATGACGGCGCTTTGGGTATTCATGGTCTGATGTACTTTCCTGAGAGATTCGAGATTCATTTCTTTGTCTCGTATCGTTCTGGCTACCATTTCGTCGAGCCTGAGCCCGAGCGAGATCATGGGCGATTGACGGTGTGCGACGCTGGCCATCACTTTAACAAAGTGGGTGCTCGTTTCGCGCTGAATCTGCTCAAATTTCTGAACAAGATCCGCCACAGACTTTATGCGGATGATTTCACCTTCTGACTCGAGCGAAAGGCTCGTGTAGAAAATGAATCGTCCGTCTCTGGTGAGAAACACCTCGAGCACCGCACTGTTTCCAAACAGCTGAAGAAGTGGGTGGTGATAGCCGTCGTGCGCCGTAAAGCGCAGACACTTCGTACCGGTCAGGCCGGCTTCTTCAACCAGGCGCTTCCATTGCTCGGCCTTGGGTGGGTTGCCAGAACCAAGCATATCTTCAAGGTTCATTTGTTCACTGATGTATTTCAGGTGGGGCCTGAAGGCGGCAAACTTCTCTTCGAAGAAGGTCAAGTCCAAACCAAGTTCGGTGAGTGTGGCGTGATCGAGCGGTGTACCGCGAAGCCGTGCTCTGAAAATGTCTTCGTGGGGATTTTTGCTGATGGGCAGACCCATTGTCAGTTCCAATCTAGTAATGTGCGACTCCTCGGGGCGGACCCTTGTTGGAATCAGAAAGCGGGTGCCTTCTTGAAGGATATTATGAACCCAATAGGGTGTTATGCAAGCATGAACGAAAAGACCTTTACAGCGGACTATTTATTGTTCGAACTTCAGTCTTCAAATAAACGACGCAAATATTGCGATGGATCATTGAGAAAATCTTTTGTTAATCGAACGTGTTCAATATCTTCATATGCTGTCTTCGTGATACCTGTGTCTGACAATTCGTAAATGGCTGCACCAGGGTAGGACAATAGTATTGGTGAGTGTGTTGCGACAATGAACTGAGATCCTTGCTCGATAAGGTTTTTCATTGCAACCATAAGACTTAATTGTCGTTGCGGTGACAATGCCGATTCAGGCTCGTCGAACACGAATAGTCCAGGTCTAAACTCTTTCACAATAGATAAGAAAGCCTCACCATGTGATTGTTCATGAATACGTTTACCATCGAAGTAGATTGGTATCGGTCCTCCAGCGCCATGCGTTCCACTTTCGGCGTAGTTTGCTGTTGTGTAGAAACTTTCCGCACGAAGAAAATATCCATATTTTTCACGTCGCGTGCCTCTGATAAGAGAAATACTATCTGTGAGTGATGAAGTAGTATCTTGCGTAGAAAAACTGTAGTTTTTTGTTCCCCCTTCGGCGTTGAATCCAGCAGCAACAGCAATTGATTCAGCAAGCGTTGATTTCCCACTTCCATTTTCGCCGACGAGAAACGTGACACTTGAGGAAAGATCGAGTGACTCGGCATTTTTAATTGCAGGTATCGAAAAAGGATAGATTGAATCATCTACCTCACCTATACGAATCCCTCTTATAAATGCTTCGTTCATTTCTATATGATAGCAAAATAAGACCCCCGAAGAAGTCTTATCTATAATTTTGGTACACCCGGCAAGATTCGAACTTGCGACACCTGGTTCCGAAGACCAGTGCTCTAATCCACTGAGCTACGGGTGCATAGTACAGAGGTGATTGTAGCATAAACCGGAATGTTTTTCTAGTGCCTGCCGGTTCTGGTATAGTGAGGATATGAAAAAGAATTACTTAGTTGGGTACAAGTTATTTTTCGGTCTTTTAGGCTTTAGTGCGATCGTGACCGAGATCGCAACAATAGTGGCACGAGGTAACTGGAATGCGGCAAATTTCTTTAGTTACTTCACAATTGAGGCAAACACGATCGCGTTTGCGATATTACTGATTAGTGCATTTTATACATTCGCTAAAAAGAAGAGTGCAACACTCGATTTTCTTCGGGGTGCTTCGGCGTTCTTTATGGTGGTGACAGGTATTGTTTTTGCTGTACTACTATCTGGGATCGAAGGTGCAACACTGACCGCTGCACCGTGGGATAACATAGTACTGCATTACTTGATTCCAATTGCTGTTGCACTTGACTGGATCGTCGATCCACCTGCGCACAGGATTGCTTTCAAAAAAGCACTTAACTGGCTGACATTCCCACTTGCATACCTTGTCTACTCACTGATTCGTGGTCGAATCGTTGATTGGTATCCATATCCATTCCTTAATCCTGCGAATGGGGGCTACGGACAAGTAGCGGTGACTTCTGTGATTATCTTGATTGGCGGTATTGTGCTTGCCTATATCGTCAGCCGGGTTGGTCCAGTGCCAACAGTAAAAGTAGCACGCAAAAAATAGTCCATGCGTCATATCATGCACGCTCCACAATCTAAAAAAGGCAAGCGCTCATATCGTGAGATTGATGCGCTTGCACTCGTTGTAGGGATCTTGCAGCCACTCATGACGCTACCCCAGATCATTGTTGTATTCCAGGCAAAAGACGCATCACAGCTATCGCTGCTCACTTGGGTTGCCTATGACATCGCAAGCGTCGTGCTGCTTATCTACGGAATTGTGCATAAATTAAAACCGATTGTCGTGGCTCAAATATTTTGGCTCATCGTACAATCGGTATTAATTCTTGCGATCTTCCTGTTCTAACTAGAGAACAGGTGCAGCTGGTGGCGTTGCAGTCGGTGCTACTGGAGGTGTTTGTGTAGGCGCAGCTACGTTGAGGTGTTCGATAGCTTTGCTTGGTGCACCAACGGCGTTGTTCCAGGTTGACTTATCAAATGCGAGCCAGATTACCCAGACAATTGGGAAGAAGATTGCAAGTAGAACGAAAGCACCTTGCTTACCAAACTTTAGGCCGATGTTATACATAGAGATGTATGAAAAGATTGCCGCAACAAGGTTAACAAATGGAATGAATGAGAGAATTGCCCAGTATCCGTGTTGGCCACCGATTTCAAAAATTTTCCATGAGTTGTATACAGGTACCCAAGCGACCCAAGAAGGAATGCCAGCTTTTTTAAAGATTTTTCCGTATAGAATTCCTGCAAGAACGTATGCAAGAACCATTCCGATTAGTGTAACGAAAACCGTCACAACTGTTACCATTGCTGCTGTTTCTGCATCAAGAGTGCTTGTACTCGTTGATGTTGTGGTCATTTGTGCGAATTGTAATGTATTCATGTTTTGATTGTAGCATAGCTTTTGGTAAGCTTGAGGGAGTGAAGAAACTTGATGGAAAAGAACTTTCGGAATTTATTACTGAACGCCAGGCCCGTCAAGTCAGAGCGCTTCGTCAGGCATCACACGTTGCACCTAAACTTGCCATTATTCAAACAATCGATGATCCTGTCATTGATATGTATGTCCGTTTAAAGCGTGCTTACGGCGAAGACATCTTGATTGATGTTGATGTGCACAAGATTACTCAGTCTGAACTATTGAAGACTGTCGCAACTTTGAACAAGGACGATTCGGTCCATGGAATTATTATTCAGCTTCCGCTAGCTGATCCGACTGAAACTGATGAAGCGGTCAATGCGGTACTGCCTGCGAAGGACGTTGATGGACTTGGTGATAACGCAATTTTGACACCTGCAACTGCGACAGCGATTGATTGGCTCCTTGCTGGATACAACATCGAACTTCGTGGCCGGCCGATTGCAATTGTAGGTAATGGACGACTTGTCGGTGAACCACTTGCTGCATTATGGGCGACAGCTGGCCTTGATATTACAGTGTATGACGATTCGACAGAAGACCTGACAAACGAATTACGAAAAGCACAAATTATTGTGACCGCTACTGGTGTACCAGGGCTTATCACAAGTCAGATGGTTCAACCCGGTGCGGTAATTGTTGATGCAGGGACTGCTTCTGAAAATGGAAAGCTGGTAGGGGATGTATCTGATGAACTTCGAGAACGTGAAGATCTGACGATTACACCGAAAAAAGGTGGAGTCGGTCCACTCACCGTTGCTGCATTATTTGATAATGTGATTCATGCTGCGCGAGCAACTGTACAAGAGTAATTAAACGCCGAGCGCTTCTTTGACGCGTTGGACGACTTGTCGCGGTGTCAGTTCTGCCTTCACGATGTAACTGTGAATACCTAGATCACGAATACCTTTAGGAGCTTCTTCTTCGCCTAGGTTTGTCAGGATAATAACTGGGATTTCTTTTCCCCAATCTTTTTTGCGAATGATGCGTAGCGCTTCTTCGCCGCCCATTTCAGGCATCTGCAGATCCATAAGGATAATATCTGGGTTGTAAGATTCCACCATGTCAACGCCACGTTCGCCATTGTTTGCGAGCTGGACATCAAATCCATCCGCTTCAAATTTCATACGGTACATTTGGCTAATTACAGAGTCGTCTTCGATGATGGCAATTTTGGTCATGCATTTATAATAGGCGACTTTCGTGGAAATATAAAGTCGACAACGATGTGTTTTCAGGTTATAGTATCATTACTTATGACCGATATTTTCCCTAGTCCTGAAGTGCTTATTAATGATGTTCATGAAACAGGCTTTGAAAAATTGTCCAGGGAAGAATTTACGACTCTACAGATTACTCCGGCAGATACTGATCTATGGTTAAAAATGGGACAATTACGCGGCGAAGTCTATGCTGATAGAAAATATATTTCACTCGATGATTTGAATGAAGATGGTGCTGAATATGACGACTATGACGCGCAATCTGAACACTTTATTGCCGTTGATAGTGAAGGTGAAGTTATTGGAACAGTTCGTGTTATCAATCGCGGTGATACGGGATTAGTGCTTCCGGCTGAATCGGAATTTGAAACGACACTGCCTGAACAGGCGCAAGAAATCTCTCGATTAATACACAGCAGTGATCTTTCTGCGACAGAAGGTATGTTGGTGAGTCTCGCCTTGATGCGTGCAACATTGAAGGCAACGAGCGGGGTGAGTGAAAACATATATGCAGTGCTGGAAAAGAAATTGCATCGTCAATTAAGCCATCATATTGGGATCCAACTACGAACTGTTGGCGAAGAGCGACAAATTGAAAAGTATAACGGAACAACCAATTACCTGGTTGAGATGCAACCGATTCTTATTACATCGCAGATTCATCAACGTGATATGCGTGTGATGCATGAAATTGAAGGACATGCTTCGTTGGCTGAAAGCATCCTAGGGAAACCGTTCGCGCCTTTCTTTGAACGTGATGCTGCGGCGAAAGGTCTTGGAAAAGTTTCATTGTCCGACCTAACTTCACCAAACCCCGAACAATACGATCGCAACCGCGGGTTTTATAGTAAAGAAGAGCAAGAAAAATTGTGGGAATCAACTGTCGCTATTGCGGGTGCAGGTGGCGATGGTGGACAGCTTGCGATTGCATTAGCACGTAGTGGTGTTCGTAAGTTTAAACTCGCAGACCCTGAAATATTCGAAGTACAGAATTTGAATCGCCAGGCCGGTGCAAGCTATGCAACACTTGGGCACAATAAAGCAGAGGTGATCGCGCGCGAACTGCGAGCAATTGGTGCAACTGTCGAAGTGTACAACATGGGAATTACCGAAGAAAACGTTGATGAGTTTGTAGCTGGAAGCGATTTAATTGTCGATGAGACTGAATTTACAATGCCAGAATTAGGGGTGATGCTTGCTCGTCGTGCACGAGAACACCAACTGCCTGTGCTGATGGCTTTGAATATTGGGTTTGGCTCATATACCACTTCATTTGCACATGATGGGATGAAGTTCGAAGAGTATTTAGGACTTGATCCTGAGATGTCTTTGGGTGAAATCGCTAAACAAGAAGTCTCAATTGCAAAATGGGCACCGCATATTCCTACATACGCTAATACTGATGTATTAGTGAAGGTACAAAAAGGTGAAATGTCAGCACCTACAGTCGTGCAGGGTGTATTGTTTGCGGCAGCTGATGCTGGTACGCAGGCGGTTATGCACTTGTTGTCTGATGTAAATCCAGAACGTGCCAAATGGGTCCGTTGGGCACCACACGGTCGCTCAATTGATTCGCATGATGGGACACATGAAGTGTCATCTAGGTCTGTTCGATTTAATATAAGTGTCGCAATCGCCGCACTTCGTACACGTCTGGGCAAGAACCAGCCAACTGACCGTTAATTTATAGTATAATCACCTTATGAACGTGCTTGCGCTTATTACCTTTGCGATAATTGAAATTATCTTTATTGCGTTTGCGGTGCTTATCGCTCGAAGTGGGCTGCGTGATGCGACGAATCGCTCTTTCTTGTATTTCCTTATCGCGTTTGCTGTATGGGCAGCGGCAAATTATGTCAGTAATTTTACCACTATTGATCCAGCGCTGATGCTGTTCTTGAATCGAATGCTTTTCCTTGTTTCGGTGTTTGGGCTACTGGCGCTCCTCGCGTTTATTACGCGCGTGACACATCAGAAAATTTCTGGATTCTCGCAGTTCATTGTCGTCGCACTTGTATTTGTGGGTGCTATTTCATCATTCCTTCCATGGACAGTGACAGATGTATTTGTTGATAACGCGGTTGTGGGAATTCATTTTGGAGTCTCGTCACTTGCGTATTTTGTTTCGGTAATCGGTCTTATTATCGTTATTCTGTATAGACTTTCAAGCGGCGTGCGTCAAAAATCTGGGCTTCAAAAAACTCGCTCGCGAGTGCTGTTTGTAAGTGTCGGCATTGCCATTGGAACGATCCTGGCAACAAACGTTCTTGTTCCGCTACTATTTAACAACTTTGGATTCACACTCGTTGGGTTATTCGCCGGCATGTTTATTATCGGCGGTGTGTCGTATGGTATCGTACGTCATGGTATGTTTGACATCAAGCGAGCAGCAATTCGTAGTGTGACGTATTCACTAGTGCTACTGACGCTTTCTGCACTGTATTTCTTGATGGCATTCTTGATCTCACGATTGTTCGATGGCACGTTTGTCAGTGCGGGTCAGGCAGTCAGTGGTGTTGCGATCAGTCTAACGTTGGCGCTTGTTTTCCAGCCGATAAAACGATTCTTTGATAAGGTCACCGACAAAGTCTTTTACAAAAATGAATACAATAGCGATACCTTCTTTGGGACGCTGAACCGTACATTGGTATCAACAACGAATTTAAAGAAGCTACTTGAACGAACCTCAGAAGAAGTTGCTCGAACATTAAAGAGTGAGCAAGTGTTCTTCTTTATAAATGGGCAGACAGATCGACACTTTCAGACAGGTACCGACCGTCACGTAAAACTACCTATTGCTGACGCACGAGAACTGCGTGTGTATCTGGAAACGAACCGCCATATCATCCAGGCGTCTCAAATGGATCATGTTCCGCGGTTGCGACGATTGCTACTGAGTCACAACATCGAAATTGTAATGCCGCTATATCAAAATGAAAGTATTATCGGGCTATTGTGTTTGGGTGATCATTTGAACTCTGTTTATACGCAGCGTGATATTCGACTACTTGAAACAATCTCTGATGAGTTGGTGATTGCGATTCAGAACGCATTATCAGTCAAGGAAGTAACGGATCTGAACGAGAATCTTCACCAGCGTATCGATGCTGCCACGCGAGAACTACGTGCAAGTAACGCGCAATTACAAAAGCTAGATGAAGCAAAAGATGAATTTATTAGCATGGCGAGTCACCAGTTGCGTACACCGTTAACGAGTATTAAAGGATATATTAGTATGCTTATGGATGGAGATGTTGGTAAAGTCTCTAATGAGCAAAAGCATCTCCTTCAAGAAGCGTTTATTAGCAGCGAACGCATGGTTCGTTTGATTGGCGACTTCTTGAACGTGTCGCGACTACAGACGGGGAAGTTCATTATCGATAAACATCCTTTAGATTTGGCGAAAGTAGTTGAACAAGAAGTTGAAGGTCTTGGTCCGAATGCGAACGCGCGTGGACTGAAGTTTGTGTATAAAAAACCAAAGAATTTCCCACTGCTTGATTTGGACGAGAATAAGATCCAACAGGTGATTATGAACTTCTCGGACAATGCGATCTATTATTCAAAAGAGAATTCAACGATCAAGATTAACTTGGCGGTTGTTGGTAATTTTGCTGAATTTACCGTAAAAGATACAGGTATCGGTGTTCCGATTGCCGAACAAGAGCAATTGTTTAATAAGTTCTTCCGGGCAACTAATGCGCGTAAGCAACGACCTGATGGAACAGGCGTGGGGCTTTTCCTTGCGAAAAAGGTGATTGATGCACACGATGGTCAAATGATTTTTGAATCAAAAGAAGGCAAGGGAAGTACCTTTGGATTTAGATTGCCGATTCGTACACTACGCGTTTGATGAAATACGAATTATTTCGATAATAAGAATAACAATCACGAATACAACTAATGCTGCGATCATGACTGGACGAGCTATACGTTTGTGATCAAACCACCATTGGCCGATCTTTGAACGGTTCGCTGCAGTAATCTTTGTGACGATGGGGCGAGTGATTGCCGCATCAACTCCGCGGTATACTTTGTTTCGTTTTTTTCGTTGCTTGTTTGCCATTGGTTTTATTATATCAAAAATAACCCCCGTTTTTATGCGGGGGTTATTTTGTCTGAATCGCTTCAGTTTGAGAGCGGTCAGACTCGGATTATTGGTTTAGTGCACGACGGCTAGCAACGTAGTAAGCGATGCTTGCAATCATAGCGCCAAGGCCAACGATGGCAACAATGTTTTCAGTCATACCAGTTTGTGGTAGTTCTGGTGGTGTTGTTGGAACTTCTTTACAGTCATCAAGGTTCTTTGAGTGCTTTGAGCTGTTGAAGTCAGATTCTTTGATGTTGATGATTTGCTTTGTTGCAATTTCACAGACATTGATTGTACCAGGGATACAGTCTTTGTCGCTCTTTACAACAACGTTCGCGTCATCTTCTTTAGAACCGTTGTTTGTGTGAACAGATCCAACGTTCTTGATAGTCACAGGGTTACAGAATAATTCTGTTTTGCCGTTCACTGTCGCTTTGAAAGTAACTTTCGCAACTGATTCTGGTGAGTAGTTACCGATGTTGATACCAGTATCTGTCGTCAGGTTGTTGCTGAGTAGTTTCGGTGTTGGGTTGCTCTTGTTCGTAATGAATGTTGAGTCTTTAACGTATGAAAGGTGTGCAGGAAGTGCATCCTTAAGAACGACGTCGTTTTGCTTTGTTGTACCAGTGTTCTTGTATTCAAGTTGGTATTCAACAGTTGCGCCAGGAGTTGTGTTTACACTTTCAGACCATGTAGTTGAGCCAGCAACACGAACTTCTTTTTTAAGTTCGAAGTTAGGTTGGTCAGCGACGATGTTGAAAGTAATGTATCCAGCGTAGTCGTTACAACCAGGAACTTTACCGTCTAGGCTGGTGTGACCGATAGGTGCACCAGTAGTAATGATGCTGTCAGAAAGAGTCTTTCCGTTTGTTGCACCCTTGTTGTAGATCTTTGCAGATCCGTCGATGAAACGAAGTGCGATGTCACCAGCTGTTGAGTTGCTGAAGCTAATGTCGTCGTATACTTCTTTTGGAGACGCGTTTGATGCGCCGATGTAGCCGAGGGCTTTCGTGTTAGTACTTCCTTTGGTAACAACTGCAGGAATTTCTGCCTTTGCATATGCACCAAGAGCGATACCCTTACCACTTGCATTAAGGTTGCTTGCTGCGTTGTTGTGGTAGTAGACAAATACTGTGTATTCCTTACCTGGGGTAAGTGATACGTTTTCAGCATATGTGCTGTCGCTTGCTGACGCTTCTTTTACTTGGACGAAGTTACGTTCGTCACCGTGAGCTGGGTTGTCAGTGATCGAGTTAAATGTAACGTGATCAGCTGGGTGAGCTGTTGTGTACGTTGGACGGTCCGGTCCCCACGCAAGTGTAATTGCTGGAACGATGATTGCTAATGCAACCATTGATGCTGCAGCGATAAAACGCTTTGGGGCGAGACGGATAGCTGAGGTTAGTGTACTCATTATTGATCTCCATTCTTGATGTATCTCGCAGATAACATCAAATAATTATTATTGAATTGATTCACATTGTTGCCAGGTTATTAACATTATCAAATCAGATCATTACACAAGTGCATGTCCATTACGGACGAGTCAAAAAATGACTCACGAGAAGCCATTACTCAAGCGAGTGGTGAACTGAATCACACATCTGCGAGTAACGACTTCTCGGAAAAACTATGGGTCTAAATCGGTGGGTGCGCAATCAAGGATCGCGCACCCACCTCATCAGAATGAAACAGACAACCAGCTAGTTGTCTCCACCCTCGTTGACGGGGGGAGGAGTTGGCTTGACTGGCGGCTTGGTGGTGCCAGGAGCTTGCACTCCTGTTTCGTCACCCTTGTCCTTGGTGGGGGTGTCTTTCACACCACCACCTCCGGTCTTCTCGGTGTCCACCTTCGGCTTCTCCTTGTCGGCGGGGCCGGGGGAGGTGACCTTGGGCTTGTCCTTCGGGTAGACGTAGTCCTTCTTGTCGTCGGACTTCGGAGTGAGGCAATCCTTCGTGCACTTCGGGTTGCAGTCAGTCTTGCACTTCGGGGTGTCCGTTGTGCAGTCCTTCTTGCAGCCTGGCGTGGTGACGTCGGGCTTGCATTCCTTCGCTGTAAACAGCTCGGGACGCTTGTCTCCGATGTTGGCACCGATAGCGAGGAGTTCCCCACACTGATCTTTTTCCGTGAGGGCAAAGACAAGCGCGGGAAGGTTCTCCTGCTTGGGGTTGCGCTCGACGGCGGGCAACGTCTTGACGACGAGGCCACCGGCGGCAAGGTGGTAGTTCACTTTGCTCTTGCGAGCCTCGATTCCTACCAGTGCGAACCGGTCGAACAGCGCGTTGACGTTAGACGCCTCCTGCTGCCACTTCTGGTTTGCTTCCCTTGCAGCAATGAGCTGCTTCTCCGTGGGCTTCGACTTGTCGAGCAGCGGAATAAATTCCGCTGCCATCGTGTTGATCTCTTCCGGGCTGGCCACCGAGTACGGCTTGAGCCAGGGGTTGAGCTTGACGATGTCGACGCCCGTTTTTGCCAGGATGGCATCGCGAACGTCGGTTGCGTAAAAGACCAGGTAAGAGACACCCGTCAGAGGATCTTTACAGATCGTCTGCTGGAGCTCGTCGCGGATCTTCTCGGCAGTCTTGGCCGTGAACGGTGTGCTCAGCGCGTCGGTCCACTTACGCGGATCCGGCACAGCCTTGAGCGCACCAATCTGGTTCTTGAAGGAGACCAGACCGAATTCGTCAGCCACGCATACCGAATTGGTAGTAGTGGTTTTGACGGTCAGTGCCTTGATGATTGCATCCTTTTCGGCCTTGGTGAGTTTCTTCTTGGCGTCCTTGTCTGCAGTCCCGACGGACTTTCCAACGGTAGTACCACCGTCTGCACTCGGCTGCGAGATGTTCGCAGCGAATGCTTTGGTGATGTCGGGGTAGTAGTGAACGACCGCGGCGAGCGCGAGCGCAACGACGAGCAGGATACCCAGGGCACCCGCAATCATACCACTCACTCTGGAGCGGCTTCTTGGCTTGGTGGCCATGATAGTTCCTTTCGAGGGATGGCGGGGTGCGGCAATCAAGCCGCACCCCGATGGGGTACTAGTGGGTGTTGTGTTCTCCTGCGAGATCTTCCTTGTGCTTCTTGGTTGCGATGCTGTGTCCAGCAATGCCACCGATAACGACCACCGCAAGGGTGATCAGCGGCAAGAAGGGAGCGAGGAATCCCGCGCCCCATGACGTCAGTACCGGCATGAGCACTGTGATGAGCACGAATCCGGCGATTACCCCCAGCAGAACGCCAATGGCGATCCGTCGGTAGGTTGTTCCTTCCTTATCCGTGTTCGTGGACAGGTAGTGCCAGAAGCCGTGTGCCTTACCCTTGGGGGCAGGCGCGGGCTGCGTGGCGACGACCGTTGTTGCGGCTGCCGGTTCGGCATCGACAGGTTCGATCTCGGCCACCGGAGTGGCTTCGATCGGGAACTCCTTGAGGAGCTCACTGTCGGGCTTGGCGCGACGAAGTGCGTCGACATCGTCCTCGATGAGGTTGTTGATGCCGGCGACCTTCTCTTCGGCCCTTGCCTTGTCGACTCGGTGCTTGCGGATCGATGCTTCGAGTCTGCGGCCGAGTGCGTCGAACTCCTCCCTGGGGGTGAGTTCGACGACGGGCGTGGACTTCGTTGCGGGTGCCGTGGGCTTCGCTGCCGTCTGACGACGGTTAGCGGGCTTAGTGGCGGTGTTGGTGGTTGTAGACATTATTACTCCTTGGTCTCCCCTGGGATGATTGCGCATCTGCGCATATAAATATGCGTTTCCGCAGCTGCTGTCCCTGGGGTTCGGGAGCAGCAGTCAGCTTACCTATATTGCATAGTTGAGCTGACGTGCTGCTTCCGAAGAAGGAGGATGAATGAGATAAACCTATAGTTTTCAGTGACGTACGAATGTGCGAACACATTCAGGACATGCACTGTAATGATCTGACTTGTTAATGACCTCTTCCACCCTGGTAGGCTCTCACACCTTACCCGTGAATGATGTATTCATATTATCACATAAGTGTCAAATTGTCAATATGCTATAGCATAAACACGATAAAATGCTATATCAAAAATAGCCCCCAAAATGGGGGCTATTTTGACTACTTGATCACTAATTCTTGGTGAGGGTAATCTGGTAGGGGTTATCGACGGTTAAGTGTACGACGGCTTGCAACAAAGTAGCTGACTGCAGCAACGATTGCACCGAGTCCGGCAAGAGCAACAACATTTTCAGTTGTACCAGTACGTGGAAGTTCAGGTGGTGTCGTTGTTGTCGGAGGAGTTACTGGTGGTGTCGTAGGACAGTCAAGGTTTGCTTGGAACTGTACGAACTGGCGAGTTGATCCATTAAGGTTTCCGATGTTTACTCCGTTTGAAGTGATACCGTCTGAAAGACCTTTGATAAGCTGACCATCAACTGTGTAAAGTTGTGTTGAGCCACTGATGTAGTTGAGCGAACCTTTTTCAAGTGTTACTGCAACTTTACCAGATGTGCTTACTGTAGTATCTTCTGCATTTTTAGCAGTAACAGTTGCGTCACCTGATGTAAGTGATGCCTTTACAGTAACGTCTGATAGAAGGCCGTATTCTGTGTTAGAAAGCTTCACGCTGAATTTAACTGTGTCGCCACAAACTACTGATGCACTTGATCCGTAGTTTGTGTCTTTTGTGACGTTTCGAACTTGGAAGATGTCTGCTCCACCAGCAAGTTGTCCTGGGCTTTCGGCGAAAGCAGCTGGAGCGAATAGGGTAGGGATCGCGAATGCCACGATTGCGGCAAGGATAGCTAATTTTTTCATGTAATATTCTCCTTAAAGAATTAGGGTGATTGGTTATTGATGCATACTAGATAGTCATCGTGTCTTTAATGATGTGTGCGGGACGCACGAAGCGAGTAGAAACTCGAAACTTCGTGCGTCCGCACCACCATTTACTTTTTTACTGCGAGCCGAGAGTTACTTCGGCGGTTCCGACGTCTGGATCTTGAAGACCGTTGTGTCGCTTGCCGACTTGCCTGTGACGTTATCACGCACGAGTGCAGTGATGGTGTCTGTGCCACCGGAAGGTACCTCAGTAGGTGCCTTGTAGGTGGCGCACTTCTCGACCTGTCCGCTGACGGTGAACGTCTTGGGGGTCGTGAAGCTGCCGAAGCGCGCCGAGAAGGTGAGCGTGCCAGAGTTGGACTCGGGTACGTTGACCGTGGCGCACACCTGCGTGGTGTTGAAGACGTCGACGTCGTTGACCTGCGTGAGGTCGACGATTGTCGGCGGTCCTACGACCGGCGGGGGCGGCGGTGTGGGTGTGTACGAGCACGAAGCCTTGGCGTTCGCCACTGCTTCGATCTTGACCTTGGCCTTCGCCTCGACGTCGATCTGAATCTTCGACTTGAGTGCAACGTTGAGGCTGCTGTTGGCGCTCGCCGTAGCTGTAGCTACTGTGCGGCCGCTTCCAGATGCCTCTGCTTCTGCCGTGCCTGTTACGGCGACGTTCAGCTGAACGTCGGCACAGATCTGACCATCAGGAGTCCGTGCCGTAGCGCGGATTGTCATGGTGGCGGTCTGTGTTGCAACGGCCTTGGCTTTGACGTTGACGGTCGCGTACTGCACAAGCTTGACCTTGAGCGTCGGCGTTGTCGACTTGTGCCACGTCAGAACGTTGCCACAATCGGTGCGCCGGACCTGCTTGGTCTTGGCGTCCCAGTAGGCAACCTTCTGCACGTCAAAGACGTGGTGGTACTTGCGGACTTCGCCGAACTGAGCCCAGTAGCCCGTGTCATCGAGCGCTTTCGTGCCCTTCTTGATGACGACGTACTTGTACTTCTTGGACTGCAGACCCTTCACAATGGCATTCCACTGCGCCTGGGTCGTCTTGGCGTCGACGTATGCGGTCTTGGCCTTGGCGTTCACCTTCGGCTTGAAGCCTCCGGGGAGCACGTAGCCGACCTCGGTTTCGCCCTGAGCATTGGTGCTCGAGGTTGAAACGACGGATGATTCGGTGCTGATCTCGCCGTAAGCCGTCGAAACGACGGTTGTCACGGGTGTGATCGTTTCCGTTTCGGTTGCCTGTGCCGGCGTGGCGACAAGCGCGAGTGCGAACACTCCTGCTGCCGCGATCATGCCGATCACAGGTCGGAACTTGAGTCGATTCTTGATTTGCATTACAATCCCTGTCCTTTCTCCCTAAGGAGGTAGTGCTTATCCGATCTGGATAAGCGTCACTCCCCAGGGTATAGGGGTGACATTTCCACGGAGAGGTATGAGTCTCCAAAGAAATGTCACCCGCATAGGACGGTAAGATTGTATTTAAAAGTAAATGATGGCTGGGTTTAAAGACCCATGACTATCTAGTTTGCAGGGGTTAATGTGGTCATTATGCAAACGGATAGTTAACCGTGATGTTAATGTCCTCACCTCGCCCCAAAAGCCTCACACTCCAGGGGTGAATGATCATTGCATATTATCACAAAAAGTCATAAATGTCAATATGTAACATAACAATTTTAAATAAACACAAGCTTTATTAAACGTATACGCTAGATATAGCGTGTAAATGAAAAGGGTTGCACTATATACAATAATGTTTGACACTACTTGTCAAGCGGAGTATAGTCCTCCTTTATACGGTGGCTGTTGGGAACAGTCATGACACACCAAATGTTGATCTTTTAGGTAGGTTAACTGTTATATAAAGCCGTAGAAAAGAAAGTTGCACGCATGTCCAGTAAGCCGCAAAAGTCGATGGCAAAGTTCCTCTGCAAAGAGGGCGAATTCATCGGGGCAATATCTGAACACGATCTCGCAAGACAACTCGCTGGACGCTACGGTGGCCGCGATGATCTCTGGCGAAAGGAGGTGAGCACTGCAATCCACAAGAAAGTTCTTGTGGCAACAACGCAGGACGGTAAGTCGGGTTACCGCATCTCCAGCACGTCCAAGTCAACGTCCACGTCGTCGGTCAAGCGCGTCGTCCCCAGCAACCAGCTGGTGACCGCATGAGCGCCGCAGTCAAGGAACGGGTCGGCTCAGAAGTTCTCGAACTTCACGTCGATCGCAATCAGGGTGTCGCCATCTTGATGGCGCTCCAGACAGTTGAACGGGCAATCAGGAAAAACTGCTCGTACGAATTGACGGCTAAGAACGTCGTCAAGAACGAACAGGCAGTCCCGGAGTTCCGGCACTACGTCGAGAAGCACGCTGGTCTGGAGATCTCCGACCAGGAAGCGCTCGTCGAAGAACTGCTTCGGCACTGCTACACACCCGGGGAGGAATGATCACCTTCCCTGACGTCGGGTAACCGACAAAAATTCTCTTAACAGCACAACCCCGGTTGTTAAGATGGAGTTTCGAGCTCGTACCTACGTAGTATTAGCTCAACCGTCAGGGTCGTGGCCATGAGCCGCGACCCTGACGGACAACCAGATTTTATATTAACCCCCTAGTCAAAGAGGGGTTTTTTTGATACAATTCTCGAGTCGAACCTACACGTTCACACATTTGGTCTCATCGTCTAACGGTTAGGACACCAGGTTTTCATCCTGGCAATCGGAGTTCGATTCTCCGTGAGATCACCAAAGAAAGTGACCCATCCTGTATGGGTCTTTTTCTTTGCTTGACACTAAATGTGCTTGTGGTTCATAATTACCTTAAATCAAGGTATAAGTGAGCGGTAAAAGCAGATGTCACGACTTCCAATTCCTGGTGATGACAATGGAACGTGGGGAACAGTACTCAACGACTTCTTAGGGGTGGCTCACAAAAGTACCGGTCCGCTGAAAGATGATTCGGTGACCTCACTGGCACTTGATCCCGCTGTCCGGGCATCACTAGCAAAGGCCGACACCGCTCTGCAAACCGTGACAAAATCTGATGTTGGGCTGGGTAGCGTCGATAACACTTCAGACCTTGGAAAACCTATTTCTACCGCAACTCAAACTGCACTAAATGCAAAACTCACGGCTGCAAGTTTGGACGCATCAACTGCTGCACTGATTGGAACGAGTTCATCTACGGCAACAGCGATAAATTCAAAAATTAGTACTGCAACGGCTGGTTCGACTGCAATATATATCTTGGCTCCAGCAGATCCAGATCCAACGACAGGTTCACCGGCAGGACTCTACTTCCGGAGAACGACCTAGTGTCAGCTCCGACGGTTGTCGGTACTCCCACTGCGTCCTGGAATGCGACTGCAGGAAATACAATTACGATCGCCAAACCAGCTGGCGTACAAGATGGCGATTATTTGGTAGCGTTTCTGAGGGCTCAAAGCGCGACAGCTACAGGTGACTGGACACGGTCTGGATGGACGCATATTTCAGTGCCGTTTCTTGCAAACCAATCCGGTCCTCGACTGATTGGTATCTATGGTTTGGCAGTTCCGTCTGCTGCAGTATTAACAGATACAAGCTTTACATTTACCTATCCTGGCGGAGGCTCGCGTGTCATTGGGACAATAGTGATTGTACGAGGAGTAAGTTTGTCTTCACCAGTTGTCGCGGCGAGTACTCCATATGGAGGAACTGCTATTACCGGTGGTGCGCAATTATATGGCTACGCCAATAGTGCGGGGACGAATGCAATAGCACTTGCGTTGTTTTCAGGTGAACTTGTGCAAGGAAATACAAATGCCGTCACATTGGGTGCAAGCCCAGCCACTACAATTACGACGTTATTTACGAATGACACGGCAAATGACGGCACAGTGGGAATAACGGGGTCACGTACCGCACTGACTGCCGTATCTTATCCAGGTGTTGCCTCATTGCCTGATGTTACGGGCACTTGGCCATCAATCACTGCAGCAGGAGCTGTTGGTGTTGTTTTGAGAGCAGCGAGTGTGGCGCCTGTTTCTGCTTTTACATACAATACTTCCGGACTAGACCTTGCTGTCGACGGCTCAACTTCATCCGATAGTGATGGAACAATTGCAAGTTATGCGTGGAATTTTGGCGACAGCAGCTCAGGAAGCGGAGTAACGACTTCACATACTTACAGTACTAGTGGTGCATACACAGTGACACTGACGGTAACTGACAACTCAGGAATGACACACGTCAGCAGTCAAACCGTCACGGTTGGTGGTGTATCATTGGCTCCGAGCCGTGTTGGATATACTATTTTGAACACTTCTACTACGAATACTATAACCCTGGATCCATCGACTGTATCGGGTGGCTCCGCGGTAGCAACGGGCCATTGGATGATTGCTGCATTTGGTCTATTGAATACCACGACAACATTAACTCCACCAGCGGGTTGGACTGCAATTAAGGCAATTGGCGTTTCGGCCGGAACGTTACGGTATGCAATATATGCACGTATACGACAATCTGGCGATACGTCCTACGCATTCACAGTTGATGTAAATGGAGCTGTCTCTTCGGCTACGCTTATGTGGGGTGCAGGTGCTGATCCAGATATTTCACATTGGACTGTGGGTACCGCAACAGGCCGTACTGTCGATATGCATAATACAGCTGTGCCTTTAACGACAAGCTACAATCATTCACTTGTTTTGGGGTTATCCTTTGAGCGCACTGCGGCAGTTGAAGCGGGCATTACTTCTATCACAGGAGCAACGGAATGGTACTATGTACCCCAAAACTCCACAACACACATACAGACAATTGATGTTGCCTATATTGCAGATGTGTCACCTGCAGGGGCGACACCTTCGATGGAATGGATATATCCAAATACACAGACACAGAATGGATTTGCGCTGCAATTAGCGATTCCACCCGTACCATCATCAAGCACGATTAGTATCGGATACCCAGCAGTACTTCGAACCTCGGGAGGGGTGAACTATAACGGAAAAATGTTTTATTGGGATGGATCAGCTGCACATGATTTTTCAACAACCCTAAATAATGTATTTACTCCAATGACTGTGACGCAATTTATGACACAAACACCTTGGTTTGCCGCGCACCGTGGATTCTCTAATAGTTATCCTGAAGAAAGCCTCTATAGCTACCGCGGAGCAACTGACTGGGGTATAAAAGCAATCGAGGTATCGGTCCAGTATTCATCTGAAGGAACGCCATGGTGCTTCCATGACCCTACAACAACACGAACTACAGGCGTAACAGGAACAATATCGGCAATGACTGACGCGCAGATTGGTGCACTCACAAATCTAGGAACGACAGCGTCAAGAAATCCGACGCAGCCTGCGCGTCCAACTGCAAAATTAGTCGACGTATTAAATTTGTATGCTTCGACGCACGTTATTATTATCGAAGATAAGACATACACACATACAGCGGCGATGCTCGATATGATGGATAGCTACGGCACTTCTGGAAGGCCGGCGACAGAGATATTTATCGTGAAGGCTGGGGTAACATCAGGAAGCTGGCTTTGGACTATGGTCGCCGCAAGGGGCTATCACCGTTGGGGGTACATGTTCGATAACGAAATGGATACTATTGCTGCCGCTGCGAGTTCGGGAAAAGTCGACATGATCGGTATGGATTATGCCTCATCAGACGTAACACTGACGAACGGGATTAATGTGTGTATCGCAAATGGCGTGATGCCGACGGGCCATATCATCAACTCGATTGCGCAACGTGACCGACTATTAGGACTTGGAATGAAGGGTCTGATGATTTCAAATAAAGACGTTATTCCGCCATGGTATCTGCCGTAGTTGACGCTAGGGGTTTAAAAAACACCTTAAAAAGAGTAAAATACTTTAGTTATGGCAATTATATTTAAACGAACAAAAATTTTAGCAACCCTAGGTCCTATTACGAGTACCCCTGAGATGATCTCTGATTTAATCAGCGCAGGTACAAACGGATTCCGACTTAACTTTAGTCACGGCGATTACGCTGAACGTGACGATCAAATTAACTGGATTCGCGAAGCAAGCCAAAAAAATGGCAAGCCAGTTGCAATCCTTCAAGATCTTCAAGGTCCAAAGATTCGTCTTGGTATGTTGAATGAAAACATGGATGTCAAAAAAGGTGACGAAATCATCCTTGATCACGCTGCAGAGCACAACGGTAACGTACTTCCAATTCAATATAACCTTGCAGAGAAGGTGAAAGTTGGTGAGCCAATTTATATCTTTGACGGTAAAGTTCGCACAACAGTTATTGAAATTACTTCAGCAACAGCGATCAAGGTTCGTATCGAAAACAATGGAACATTGATGAGTAAGAAGGGTATTAACCTTCCTGACACCGACTTCGGTGGCGACATCTTGACTCCAAAAGACATGAAGGACATCGAATACGGTCTGACAAAAGATATCGATTTCGTTGCACTTAGTTTCGTACAAAGTGTTGATGATATTAACAACCTTCGCCAAATTCTTGTCGCTGGTGGTTCTCACGCGCAAATTATTGCAAAGATCGAAACTAAAGCTGCGATCAAAGATGACGTTATGGAGCAGATCGTTCTGGCATCTGACGGTATCATGGTTGCACGTGGTGACCTCGCTGTTGAAGCAGGTGCCGAAGTTGTGCCAATCGTACAGCGCCGCCTGATTGCACTCTGTCGCAAGCACGGTAAATTGAGTATCGTTGCAACACAAATGATGGCAAGCATGGTTGATAGTCCTGAACCTTCACGCGCTGAAGTAAGTGACGTTGCCAACGCTGTTATTCAAGGTGCTGACACTGTGATGCTTTCTGATGAAACAGCGAATGGTTCATACCCACTCGAAACTGTTGCTGCAATGAAGAAGGTGATTCTTTACACACAAGAAAATGCCCCTGTTGCACAAATCAACGACTATGCAATCGCAAAGAACGTACAGCTTGACGCAATTAGCGCCGCAGCTGTGAAACTTGCTGAGCAACTTGGTGTTGATGCAATTATTGCTGAAACTAAATCTGGTGCAACTGCGGCAAACATTGCTGCACACCGACCAAATCTTCCTATCATTAGCGTGACAAGTGAACTTCGCTCTGCGCAACAACTTGGTCTAAGCTATGCAAACCGAAGCTACGTTCGTGCTGATGCCGACGAAGCTGGATTTGACCTTGCGAAAGAACTCAAAGCAGACGGACTTTTCGGTGATGATACCGCTACGGTCATTATCGTCAGCGGACAACAGCCTGGAATTGTGGGAACTACTGACACAATCAAGGTTCGCGTGCTAGAATAAAAGCAAAGTAAACGGTGGGAAAATGTGGTGGGCTTCTTTAAACTGACAATTCGTGATGTACCTCTTGATAATCAAGTAGTTTTGGTTCGTGCGGACTATAATGTGCCTTTGAATAGTAAAGGTGAGATCGATGACGATCTTCGTATTAAAGCGAGTCTTCCGACACTTCAGTATCTTCATGATCACAATTGTAAGATCGTGATCATGAGCCACCTCGGTCGTCCAGAAGGACGAGATCCACAGTTTAGCCTCGAAAAGGTTGCAGCTCGATTGTCTGAACTACTTGATCATCATGTTGAATTTGTTGAAGATTGTATCGGCGACAAAGTCACGCAAGCAATCAAGAAATCTTCAGCGCACTCAATTACGCTGCTTGAAAACCTCCGTTATTACAAAGAAGAAGAAGCGGATGACCACGAGTTTGCAAAGAAAATTGCGCTCGCAACTGGTGCGCGCTACTTCGTGCAAGATGGTTTCGGTGTTGTCCACCGTGCACATGCCAGTACACATGCAATTACACTTTGTATTCCAAGCGTTTCGGGACTACTACTTGAACGTGAGTACACGACTATTACAGGTGCAATGCAACATCCAGCACGTCCGTTGGTTGCGGTTATGGGTGGTGCAAAGATTAGTGACAAAATCGCAGTGATTGAGCAATTTGTGAAAGTTGCTGATAAGATCATTATCGGTGGTGCAATGGCGAATACCTTCTTGAACTACAAGGGTGTGAATATGGGTGCCAGCAAGCTAGAAAGTGATCAATCCGAAACACTCGATCGAATTTATAAGGCTGCACATGAAAAAGTGGGCGACGCTGTTGATGATTTCTTAATCTTACCTTCTGATGTTGCGGTTGCGGTTGATATTAATGAAGATGCGCCTCGCAAGAATGTTGCACTTGATCAAATCGCTGCTGACGAAAAAGCACTCGACATCGGTGACGCATCAATTGAACGAAATATTCGTGAAATTGCTGATGCAAAGACCGTCGTTTGGAATGGCACGTTGGGATATGCTGAATTGCCTGCCTTTTCTCATGGTTCAGCGCGTTTAGCACTTTCACTTGCAACACAACCGGACACAACTTCTATTATTGGTGGAGGAGATACAGCTGACTTCGTACTGAAATGGGATAGTGCCGATGGCGCGAGTTTCTCACATGTTTCAACTGGCGGTGGTGCAAGTCTTGAATTGATGGCGGGTGACAAACTACCAGGGATAGAGAGTTTGCTAGATGCTCGTAAATAAGTTAAACTTAAACTCAATAAGCATAAGCGGTAAGAACTAATTATTATGGCACGCGATAAAGCGCTCATTGTCGGAAACTGGAAGATGAACCTCGGAGTCCACGAGGCGAGTTTGTTTCTACATAAACTTGATAAAGTCGTCAAGATTCACCGTAATGTCGAAGTAGTTATTGCTCCGACGATGCTTGCTTTGCAGACACTTAGCCTACAGGTAAATCTGCGCCAGATTAAGCTGGCCGCACAGAACTTTTATTGGCGTGACCACGGTGCATACACCGGTGAAGTATCGGCCAGCCAGCTGCAGGGAATTGTCCAATACGCACTTGTCGGACACTCTGAACGACGCAACGTATTTAATGAATCAGACAAAGATACACGCGCAAAGGTACAATCAGCTGTTCGCAATGGCATCAAACCGATTCTTTGTATTGGTGAAACAGCGGGTGAAAAAACTTCTAATGAAACACAAGATGTCCTGCACGACCAACTTGTTGGTGGCCTTGCAAACATTACAAGCGAAGAGCTTGAGAACGTTGTTATCGCCTACGAACCTATTTGGGCGATTGGAACCGGTAAAAATGCATTACCCGACGATGTGAGTGCTGCGATTAAAATTATTCGAAGCCAAATCAAACACTTATACGGCAAGAGTGCAGCTGAAAATATCCAGGTATTGTACGGCGGAAGCGTGACACCGGATAGTGCAGGTGGATACCTCGCACTCGATGATGTAGACGGTTTGCTCATCGGTGGCGCTAGTCTCGACGAAACTGCGTTCAGCACAATTATCGAAAAAGCATACATAAGTAAGAAATAAAGAAAGGAGTAATCATGCAAGATATAGATTTTGACGAAATTGACCGAGCAGTAAGTTCTGTCACCAACCCAACTACTGAAATAACGACACCGACACCTCCTGTGAGTGAATCTGTTGCGCCTGTAACAGCTCCTGCTCTTGATCCTATTGCACCACGAACTGAAACTCCGGTGACTGCGTCTCCAGCTGCGCGACGAAGTTCTGGTCGTTTTATGGATGTTGTACATCCTTCATCGGACATGCGTCCAAAGGCGCCGTCTGCACCAAGCTTGCACCGTGAAGAAATTCCACGCGAACCAATAGTTGCTGAGCGTCCCGCTCCAGTCACGACTGCAAGTTCAGCATTCCACTGGCCAGATACAACTCCATCAGTGAGTTCATTTAAGGCACCTGAGCCGATTGTTGAGCCGGTTATCGCTCCGGCGCCGGTTCCTGAACCTGTCGTTGCTGCACCAGTTATAGAAGAAGCGCCACTTGCGCCACTTGAATCACCGTTTTTGACTGATGCGAAAGTAGAAAAGCGTCCACTTGGTGCGTTCTCTCCTACCGAATCAGACCTCCCGCTGCTTGAAGATTTTAATGACACACCTACTGCTACACCAGAACCAGTCGTTGTCGAAGAGGCACCTGTTGCTGAAGTCTCAGATGTTCCCGATGTCGAAGAAGAGGAACTCCTTCTTGAAGCGCACACACAAACATCAGAGGTTGCGCAACCAATTGATGCCCCCGCACCAATTGCTGATGTTCCTGCTGGTCCAACCTCTATCGTGCAACAGTATAAAGAACAGCCAGCTACAGAAGCACAGGCATCTGGTTCGATTTACGACACAGAAGCATACCATCAAGCACTTGTGCATCAACCAAAGAAGAATTCAGGTGCACTCGTTATTGTGTGGATCGCTGCATTGATTCTTGTTGGTGGTGGTATCGGCGCTGCTGTCTACTTCTTTGTACTTCCGCTGCTTTAAACAGTGATATCTTCTAGCCCGACACTCTTAAAAAGGCTATAATAAGTGTAATGAATTTACTTGAAGGGTTAAACGAGGCACAAGCCGCGGCGGTCGAAGTTGTGAAAGGTCCATTGCTGATTCTTGCCGGCGCAGGAAGCGGTAAAACCAAAACACTGACACACCGTATCGCGCATTTGATTGCGAATGAGGGTGTTTGGCCAAATCAAATCTTGGCAGTGACTTTTACTAATAAGGCAGCACGCGAAATGCGTGAGCGACTAGGCAAGCTGATTGACCAAGAAAGCCACCGTCGTGACTTTATGCCGTGGATGGGAACATTCCACGGTATTTGTGTGCGTTTGCTGCGTATGGATGGCGCTGCGATCGGCATTAGTCGAAACTTTGTTATCTACGACGAGGATGACCGACAGTCACTTATTAAACAGTCCATGAAGCAACTTGGATTGACTGATCGTGAGCTGAAACCTTCACAGATCAGTAGTATTATTTCGAATGCAAAAAACCAAATGCAGACACCAGAAGACTTCGAGGTAGCCGCGACGTATCCTTATCAAAAGAGTGTCGCAAAGATTTATGAACGCTACGAAAAAATGCGTATCAGAGCTGGTGCACTTGATTTCGACGACCTGCTGCTCGATGGTGTGCGATTACTTCGTGACTCGCCCGATGTGCGTAATAAATGGCGCACACATTTTAAACATGTCCTGATTGATGAGTATCAAGACACAAACGCGGCGCAGTACCAGATGGTAAAACTGCTTATCAATGATGACCAAAACATTTGTGTGGTTGGTGACGACTGGCAGTCTATTTATAGCTGGCGCGGTGCAGACTTTACGAATATTCTTAACTTTGAACGAGACTTTCCTGGTGCGACCGTTGTAAAGCTCGAGCAAAATTATCGAAGTACAGGCAATATCTTGGAAGCGGCTGGTAATGTCATTGCAAAAAACACCCAACGAACGCATAAGGAACTATGGACTGCTGAAGGTCCTGGATCACCGGTGCAAGTACATGGTGTGTATGACGAAGCAGAAGAAGCTCGACTTGTTGGTGAGCGCATCGCGACACATGTACAAATGAAAGCGCGAGGGTTTGGTGATTTTGCGGTGTTGTACCGCACAAATGCGCAAAGTTACACACTTGAGCGTGCCTTTTTACAGTTACGTGTGCCGTATCAACTAGTCGGTGGTGTCAGGTTCTATGACCGTAAAGAAATTAAGGACGTTATCGCGTATCTTCGTTTGCTGTATCAACCAAATGATCGAATGAGCTTTACGCGCATCGCGAATGTACCTGGGCGTGGAGTTGGCGCAACGAGCCTCGAGAAATTCTTGAACTGGCAGTCTGAACACGATTTTGATATCATCACTGCGCTTGGTCATATCGAAGAAACGAGTGTGATAACAGGTAAGGCAAAAGCTGCACTAGGAACACTTGGTCGTGCGTTAAAAAACATTCAACCACGTGTCGAAACAGCTTCACCTGTTGAATTGATTGAGGCGATCTTATCTGCAACCGGATACAGAGATTACATTTTAGATGGAACGCCACAGGCGGAAGATCGTGAAGCAAACATTGGTTCATTGCTATCTGATGCGCAGACATTTAGTGCCTTGCCCGATTTCCTTGAAGAAGTGGCGCTAATGTCGAGTGCTGATAATTCAGCTGATGGTCAGAAAGTGACGTTGATGACACTTCATGCTGCGAAGGGGCTTGAGTTCCCTGTAGTCTTTATTATTGGGATGGAAGAGGGGATTATTCCGCATTCTCGAGTCTTTGAAGCGAGTCCGGCAGAGCTTGAAGAAGAGCGTCGCCTGGCATATGTTGGAATGACACGCGCGCGTGAAGAACTGCATCTAAGTTACGCATATAGTCGTTTGCAATTTGGTCAACGGAGCTATAATCCTATGTCGCGTTTTATTACTGACATGGGTGATCAAATTTCGCTCACTGCACCTACGCCAAACATTATGGGTGGCCAATCGCAACAGGACGAACCTTTCTATAGCGATGAACTAGGTTTAGAAGTCGGTGACGGAGTTAAATCTGCTGCATTTGGTGTTGGTGAAGTCATCGACGTAGATGGTATGGCGGTGACAATTCAATTTAGTAGCGGGCAGACCAAAAAGCTTAATGCTGAATATGCGCACCTCGAGAAGCTTTAGCTTTTTAATGCCTATTCAACACTTTGTTTGGTATAATAAGCACTACACACGAGTAGGGTGTGAATAATTTATTCATGATAAAAAATCTTCCTAAATCCACCACGTCCGTTATGACATGGAGCATCGGCATTGTTGTCGCTGTTCTTTTGGTTGTATTCACTTTTATCGCACTCAATCATCGAGCGCACGCCATGACTGGATCAGGTCGCCTAGTCACAATCCATGACCGCGGGGTAGAAAAGGTGCTATTGAGTGAAGGTGAAACAATCGGTGACGCATTAGAAAATGCAGGCATTACGCTTGATAGTCACGATGTTGTCGAACCAGCTGTAACTCAAAAGCTTATTGCAAGTGAATACCAGATTAATATCTATCGTGCACGTCCGGTCACTGTGGTTGATGGCCCTATGCGTCAACGAGTTGTGACCGCGTATCAAACGGCCGAGCAAATCGCAAAAGACGCAGGAGTGACACTGTTCGCCGAAGATGAAACCAAGATTACCAGGTCAAGCGATTTTATTAATGACGGTGCTGGCTTACAGGTTGCGATTGATCGCGCGACCGCATTTAACTTCACACTTTACGGGAAAAGTTCGGAAGCACGTACACAAAGTAGTACTGTTGGTGGCATGCTAAAAGATAAGGGCGTGACACTAGCCGAGAATGATCGTGTATCCGTCCCTATTTCAACGCCAATCGTTCCTGGTCTTGATGTCCGTGTATGGCGTGAAGGCAAGCAGACAATTACTGTCGATGAAGAAATCGACTTTACTATCGAAAAGATCCAGGACGCTGACCAAGAAGTGGGCTATCGCCAAGTCACCACGGCTGGTGAAAAAGGGCAACGGCATGTTACTTATGAAGTGACAATTCAGGATGGACAAGAAACAGGCCGTACCGAGATTGCTTCGATTACTGCAACTGAACCTAAAAAACAGGTTGAAGTTATTGGCAGCAAGAGCAAGCACAGTGGCTCATTAAACGAATGGCTACTCGCGCTTCGTACATGTGAAACTGGAGGTGTATATACGCGCAACTCGGGTAATGGATTCTTTGGTGCGTATCAGTTTATGGTAGGAACATGGGATAGTGTTGCGCCAAAAGTTGGACGACCCGACTTAAAGGGTGTACGTCCTGACATGGCAAGTCCGGCTGACCAAGATTTCATGGTTGTTGCAAATGCGAACCTGTCAAAGGGTGGACTCGCGACGCAACATCCAGGCTGTTATAAAAAACTAGGGCTCGCGCAATTCCCTCCAAAATAATGGCTGGCCCAAAGAAATCACTAGGCCAACACTGGCTCAAAGATCGAACAATCCTGCAAGGAATTGCGGATGCTGCTCAGATTACGCCCCTCGATACGGTGCTTGAAATTGGACCGGGGCTTGGAACACTCACGAGTGAACTCCTACGACGTGCTGAAAAAGTAGTTGCTGTCGAACTTGATGGTGAACTTGCCGCAAAATTGCCCGGTCAATTCCCCGGCAAGACGCTACAGGTAGTACATGAAGACATTCTGGAATATGACTTATCACATCTGCCGAAAGACTATATTGTGGTCGCTAATGTGCCTTATTACATTACGTCTAAAATTATCAAAAAATTATTAACTGATGCAAACAAGCCAAAACGAATTGTGCTGCTTATTCAAAAAGAAGTTGCTGAGCGATTGGCTGCAGAACCGGGTAATATGAGTATCCTAGCGGTGAGTGCACAGATTTATGCCGATGTGATCCTAGATCAACTTGTGCCTGCACGATTCTTCACTCCGCCTCCGAAAGTGGATAGCCAGGTGGTGATTGTCAAAACGCGCCCTCATCCACTCGTCACACCTGAAGAAGAAAAGAAATTCTTCCGCGTGGTAAAAGCGGGATTCTCATCTAAGCGTAAAAAACTGCGTAGTAGTATGTCTGCTGGATTGGGTATCTCTAAACTTGAAGCAGAAGAGTTGCTCAAAAAGGCGAATGTGAGCCCTGATGTCCGTGCCGAGGCACTATCAATTGAGCAGTGGCTCAAGTTGATGAAAATTGTTGACTCATAGCGCTCGTGCTAAACTAGGCTTACTATGAAGACACCGTTTGGGCAGAGTAGAACCCGTGGATTCACTATCGTTGAGATCCTTATTGTCATTTCTATCATTGGCATTCTCGCAGCAGTGACAATCATTGCATATAACGGTGTGCAGCAAAAAGCACGTGATACAGCTGTACTTTCTGATACTGATGCAGTTGCCAGCGAAATGACGCGGTATTCAGTGAATAATAATGGTGTGTTTGGATCGAGCCTTGCTTGGTATTCGCCGAGTGGTACGAACACAAATATAAAAGTTACCCCAAGTTCAGGAAATATTATCGATGTTGTTGCTACGGATACGGCGTATTGTATTCGTGTATATAATTTAGGTGCTTCTCAGTATAAGTCACTTGCGACAGCCCTCAAAAAAGGATCATCGGCGACAGCCTGTATTTTAGCTGCATCTGCTGGGGCTATTGCTGACTCACCACTTCCACCAGTGGTAAACCAAGGTGTTGTTACGACACTGGCGGGGTCAACCGAAGGGTCAGCTGATGGAGTTGGGTCAGCCGCACAATTTAAAGCTCCTAACGATGTGACAGTGGACGCATCCGGTACGATCTATGTTGCAGATACCCAGAATCATCGTATTCGAAAGATCACCCCTAGTGGTGCCGTCACAACATTGGCTGGATCAATTCAGGGATTTGTTGATGGAGCTGGAACAGCAGCTCGATTCAGCCTCCCACAAGGTATTGTTGCTAGTCCTTCTGGTACCGTTTACGTTGCAGATTCCTCGAACAACCGCATCCGTAAAATCACTCCCGCGGGTGAGGTTACGACATTTGCGGGCTCTACTCAAGGATCTGCCGATGGTTCAGGCGCCGCAGCGCAATTCAATAATCCACGCGGTTTGGCAATTGACGCCAATGGCACGCTTTATGTTGCTGATAGGTATAATTATCGAATTCGCAAAATCACTCCCGCTGGTGTAGTCTCTACACTTGCAGGTTCGACTATCGGTAATGCTGACGGCACAGGTACTGCTGCACAGTTTAATATGCCGTATAGTCTTGCTGTCGATAGCTCAGGTACTGTGTATACAGTCGACGCGTTCAATAATCGTATTCGAAAGATAACTCCCACGGGTGTTGTTACGACACTGGCGGGTACGTCACCAGGATTTTTAGACGGGACAGGTACTGCTGCGCGATTTAATGAACCATACGGCATTGCAGTAGATCCTTGGGGTGTTATTTATGTCGCAGACACATTTAATCACCGAATCCGTAAAATCACCTCCACGGGTGTTGTCACGACTCTCGCTGGTTCGAGTCTTGGCGCTACGGATGGCACCGGCAGTGGAGCACAATTTAATTATCCAGTAGGACTTACTATTGATTCTGCAGGTACAATTTACGTTGTTGATAATGAAAATGATCGAATCCGTAAAATCCAGTAAACGTAGTTAGTTTAGTAACAGATGAGAAATTTGCTACAATAAGACGTAATGGAAAAGAAACTCTACATCGCAACAGCTATTCCTTATGTGAATGGAACTCCGCACATTGGAAACGCACTCGATTACTTATTGGCTGACATTTGGGCTCGCTACCAAAAGCAAAACGGACACGATGTTCGTTTTCAAGTAGGAACTGATGAGCATGGTAACAAGATTGCCGCCATGGCTGCAAAAGAAAATATTGATCCAAAAGCGTTCACCGACAAGATGTATGGTAACTTTGAGCTTCTTATGAAAAAAGTTGGCGCAAGCTACACGGACTTTGTTCGCACGACTGACGATCACCATGTTGCATCTGTGCAATATATCTGGCAGAAACTACAGCCGTATATTTACAAAGGTTCATATCAGGGTTGGTACTGTGTTGGGCACGAAGCATTCTTTACTGACAAAGAAGTTCAAGCTACAGGTGGTATTTGTCCTGATCACCAAGCGCCATACCAGCAGGTGAGTGAAGATAACTATTTCTTCAAAACGAGTGCGTTTACTGATCAAATCAAAGCTGCTTTAACTGATGGCACTATGCAAATCTTGCCTGATTTCCGCAAGAACGAATTCCTCGAACTTATTAAAGATGGTATTTCTGATGTCAGTATTTCACGACCAAAGAAGAGTCTTACTTGGGGGATTCCAGTTCCTGGTGATCCTGAGCAGATTATGTATGTCTGGCTTGATGCACTCGCAAACTACATTACAGTTATCGGCTATCCTGACCGTGCCGAATGGCAAGAATACTGGCCAGCGGATGTACAAGTGATCGGAAAAGATATTCTTCGTTTCCACGCGGGTATTTGGCCAGCTATGCTTCTTGGACTAGGGCTTCCTCTTCCAAAGCGACTTTTGGCACATGGTTTCGTTAATATCGGTGGTGCAAAAATCAGTAAATCTGTAGGAAACGTCATTGATCCAAACGAGATTATTGATAACTATGGCCTTGATGCGTTCCGCTACTTCTTCTCGCGACATATCCCAACACTCGATGACGGTGACTTTACGTGGGGAAAATTTGAAAATGCGTACAACAACGAACTAGGTAATGACCTGGGCAACCTGATCCAACGGGTTGCAAGTATGATCAACAAATACCAAGCGGGTGTTATTGGTGAATCACAACAAACTGAACACGACATGACGCAGTATCACCGTGCAATGGAATCACTTGAATTCAATAAAGCGATCGATGAAGTATGGGGAATGGTACGAAGCTTGAACCAATACATCGAAAATGTAAAACCTTGGGAAGTCGCCAAGGGAATTGGAAAAGACCCTGAAGCTGAGCCACACTTGAGTGAGATCTTGGCACACTGTGCTGGCGCGTTAGTTCAGATTGGTGACTTATTAACCCCATTCTTACCGAACGCAGCTACGCGTATTCTTGAAATATTCGAGAGTGGTGTCGTGAAACTTCCTGAAGGCGTGTTATTCCCAAAGATTTATATTCACACAGCTGATCCACACGCACCAAAGGCTTAAATGTTTGTCGATACACACTGTCACATTCATGAACTGGATTACTCGATTCCGATTGAGGATACGTTTTCCGGGGCAGATACATCTGGTGTTGGGAAGCTTATTTGTGTCGGTACGGGCGAAATAAGTTCGAAGGATGCAATTACTTTCGCAGAAAAGCACGAACGTGCATTTGCGTCTGTTGGTGTACATCCGCATGACACAAAAGATGGCTACGCTGCAATTCGTGAGCTGGCAGGATCATCTAAAAAAGTAATCGCTGTTGGAGAGATTGGACTCGACTACTTTTACACAAATAGTCCAAAAGAATTACAAATTCAGGCGCTTAAAGACCAGCTTCAAGTTGCACTTGATTACAATTTGCCTGTTATTTTTCATGTGCGTGAGGCATTTGAAGATTTTTGGCCAATATTCGATAGCTACGAAGGTATTCGTGGTGTTCTGCATAGCTTCACCGACTCATCAGAAAACTTACAAAAAGCAATTGAACGTGGACTATATATTGGCGTAAATGGGATTAGTACTTTTACAAAAGATGAGTCCCAAAAAGCGACATTTGATAGCATTCCACTTGATAATTTATTATTCGAAACGGACGCACCTTTCTTGACGCCTATCCCTTTTCGTGGTAAAGTAAACCAGCCAGCATATGTAAAGAATATTGCTGAATATCACGCCGAAAGACGCGGGATTTCAGTAATAGAACTTGCAGAAGCGACGACGAAAAACGCGCAAGCACTATTCGCAATCTAACACCAACACCACCAACAATTTACTCTAACGAGAATTTTAAAGTATGGACAACGGACAATTCCAAATTCCAATGCAGGAACGATCACTCGATCCACAGTCGATTCAAGAAATTGAATCAGCTTTTGATACGCGTGACGCTCAAGAGATGCAAGAGCGAATGTCATCATACGAAGTGGTTAAAAACATCGAACTGAAAATTGAATCATATCGGGCGAATGCAACTGAAGACACCATTCCTAAGCAATCAACTGTTGATCGTGCTCGCGCAGCCGTAATGAGTCTTTTGGAGCGACTATGAATCTGTTCACCTCAACCGGCACTCGCCAAGGAAGTCTACACGATCGCCTCGTAGAGATTGAGAGCGCTATCGGTGGGACATTATTCAAGAAACCTGCAGGAGTTTTAGAGCAACGATTTTGGTATCACGAAGGTGATTGGTTTTACGAAACACGTGATATCACCGGACCTATGGTTGCACGCTATCAGTTTAAAGATGGCCAAGCGCATAAAATTGTCGCAGGGAAGCCTGTTGCGTTTGCCACTGGTGAAATTGAAAATCTTCACAAGATGATTCAGTCGTATCACGATCAAGTGTATGCACAGCTTTACTCGAAACAAAACGACGTCAGCCTCGCTGCCTAACTGGTATAATGAAGGGAGTGAATGATTCAATGATCTATCTTGACCATGCGGCGGCAACACCTATGGATCCTAAAGTAATTGCAGTAATGCAGCCATACTTTACTGACGACTTTTTTAATCCTTCTGCACCGTACTCGCCAGCTATTACCGTTCGACGTGCCTACGAAGCAGCGAAGTCAACTTTGGCTCGCGCAATTGGTGGGAAGGGCGATGAAGTTATTATTACCGCCGGTGCGACAGAATCTGTAAACCTTGCTTTTAGTAGTATTGGTGGACATGTTGTTACGGCAAATATCGAACATCACGCGGTGCTTGAAGCGGCCAAACAACTCGATCACACATTTGTTGAATCTGATGTACGAGGAATGGTGACTGCCGCAAGTATCAAAGCTGCCATCCGTCCCGACACACGTCTGGTGAGTATTGCACTCGCAAACAACGAACTTGGAACAATTCAGCCACTCCGTGATATTGGGGAGATTGTCCGTAAAGAGCGTGAAGCGCGACTTTCTCGCGGCGATCACACACCAATCTATCTACATAGCGATGCATCGCAGGGCGTAGGGCAGCTTGATGTGAATGCTGCTCGATTGGGCGTCGACCTTCTGACGTTAAACGCCGCGAAAGTATATGGACCAAAGCAAGTGGGGCTTTTGTGGTCTGCTCCACATGTTGTGCTATCGCCGATTATTCGTGGTGGTGGACAAGAGCGGGGTATTCGAAGTGGTACCGAGAATGTGGCGGGGGCAATTGGGTTTGCGAAAGCACTCGAACTTGCAACTGAGCATCGAAAATTCGAATCAGATCGTTTAGCAAAACTACGCAATGATTTAGAGTTAAAGCTCGATGCTGCATTTCCTGATGCGGTTGTCTCTGGTCATCACAAGCACCGCCTTGCTGGGCATTTGCATATGTCATTTCCAAACCTAGATGCGGAACGTGTCTTGTTTGCGCTTGAATCACGCAATGTATTGGTTGCAACCGGTAGTGCTTGTGCAGCAAACAAGGGAACTCGGTCACACGTATTGACTGCAATTGGACTTGCTCCAGAAGTTGCTGACGGCAGTTTACGCATGACACTTGGGCATCTTTCTACCGAAGAAAATACAGCCGAAGCGGCACAAATTATTATCGAAGAGATACAGCGTGAATACGACCGGACGGCTGCATAATGAAATGGCTGATTATTATTCCAATCGTGCTGATCGCGATCATTGCAGGAATTAGTTTATACCTGCAACCAAACAGTTTTGTTGGATGCCAAGAAGTGCCCATCGCTGGATCGAATCAATGTGAAAAAGCCGATGCCGTTGTTGTGGTGAGTGGTGGTGATACGAATGCACGTACAGATGAGGGTATTCGACTTCTGAAAAACGGATGGGCTGATTCAATTATCTTTTCAGGTGCTGCACAGGACAAATCGGGCCCAAGTAATGCTGCAGCAATGCGCCTTCGTGCATTGAATGCGGGTGTGAGTCAGGACGCAATTTACGTCGAAGAAGATTCAGCAACAACTGAGGAGAACGCACTCAACACACGAACAATTTTCTCAGACAATGACTTTAAAAAAATAATATTAGTAACATCGGGGTATCACCAACGACGTTCAGGTTTGGAATTTGATAAATCTAACCCTGGCATTATCGTACTTAATCACCCATTAATGAATGATAAAGATTGGTCAGTATTTTGGTGGCTCACACCTCGTGGCTGGTGGCTTGCGGGTGGTGAGATCGCCAAGATTGGTGCCTTTTATGGACAAGGAGCAGTGAAATGACAAAAGTATACGTAGGAATGAGTGGTGGAGTCGACTCTAGCTTGACCGCTGCATTACTCAAAGAGCAGGGCTACGATGTAACTGGTGTTTATATGAAAAACTGGACGCAAGACCTACCAGGTATGAAATGTCCATGGGCTGATGACCTGGCTGATGCGAAACGCGTCGCTGTACAGCTAGGCATTGATTTTAAGGTTTTTGATTTTGAGACTGAGTATAAGCAAAAAGTCGTTGATTATATGATCGATGAATACAAGTTAGGCCGAACACCAAACCCAGACATCATGTGTAACCAAGAAGTAAAGTTCAAGATTTTTCTTGAGACTGCACTTGAAGATGGCGCAGATATGATTGCAACTGGGCACTACGCGCGTGTTGAAGATGGCGTCTTGAAACAAGCTATTGATACCAATAAGGATCAAACATACTTCTTGTACCGGGTGACTGGTGAGGCACTAAAGAAAACTCTTTTCCCACTTGGTGAATACACAAAGCCTACTGTTCGTGAAATGGCAAAAGAGCGCGGACTTTATACCGCTGCTAAAAAAGATAGCCAAGGTATTTGTTTCGTAGGTCAGATTGGCATTCGTGAGTTTCTTTCGCAATATGTTGAGCAAGTTGCGGGTGCAATTATTGATAAGCGATCAGGAAAAGTTCTTGGCCAACACGATGGTGCGATATTCTATACAATCGGACAACGTCACGGGCTTGATTTGGGCGGCGGTCTGCCATATTACGTCGTTGGGAAAGACATGGACAAGAATGAAGTCTATGTAACAACTGATTTGAACGACGATACTTTATGGAAGCCAACATTGGATTTAATTAATGTGCACTGGATTAATGAAGTACCGGCTGAGGGTGAATTTACAATTCGCGTACGCCACCGTGCAAAGCTTGCACCTGCGACACTTCAGTTTGAGGCAGACGGCGTAAAGCTTGTATTGGGCGATGCTGAGCGCGCTGTAGCGGCTGGTCAATCAGTTGTTATTTACGACGGGATGAACTGTATTGGTGGTGGCATCGTTGCCTAGCATCAGCTGTCTATCAGCTAAAAAACGTATAGTCATAAGAGTACACAAATCTTAACAAAGGAGAATCTATGGGACTATTTGACGATGCGAAAGCAAAAGCAGAAGACGTAGCTGACGATGTAAAAGATAAAGCTGAAGAATTTGGCGACAAGGCCAAAGATGTTGCCGAAGACGTGAAAGACAATGTCGAAGAAAAGGCAGATGACGCCAAAGACGCTTTCGAGCAAGCAAAACAAGACTACGAAGACAAAAAGGATGACGAAGAGTAATTGCCACAAGCGCCATGGTGCGCTATAACTAAAGTATGAACAATGCGTGGGCGCTTAAAAAGGGATTTACGATTATTGAGCTACTTGTAGCTATAGTTGTCATTGGCATTTTGATAGGAATTGTTGTTGTCTCTTACGGCACTATTCAGCAGCGCTCACGCGACGCAGAGCGAGAGAGTGATATTACTCAGATCAAAATCGCACTTGAAAAGTACCATGCCGAAAAAAGCATGTATCCGGAAGTATGTGATGAGGATGGAACAGCGTGTAATATTAGCCTACTTTCGTCAGAACTCTCACCTTATCTAAAGGTTATTCCGCATGATCCTCGAAACGCACCAGATACATTTGCTGACTATCGCTATGTTCGGGGCGATACTTCGACTGATAGTTACGCTATTTACGCATCATATGAATCGAAAGCACCGTGTAAAACGGGTAATAATGTGAATGTCCAATGGTGGGGTGCAACAGTTCCTACCTGTTAATCTTCGACTAACGTCGATTAGCTGGTATAATAAGTCCTAATGAATGCTCAAGATATTCGCAACTCGTACCTCGAGTTCTTTAAAGAACGTGGCCACGCGGTAATCCCTCGTGCTAAATTAGTGCCGTATAACGACCCAACAACACTGTTTACAGGAAGTGGTATGCAACCTCTATTGCCGTACCTACTAGGTGAATCACACCAAGCCGGCGTTCGTTTAACTGATAGTCAAACGTGCCTCCGTGCACAAGATATCGAAGATGTCGGCGATAACCGTCACACAACATTTTTTGAAATGCTAGGAAACTGGAGTCTCGGAGACTACTTTAAGGAACAGCAAATTCGTTGGTTCTTCGAATTCCTCGTTGATGTTGTTGGCCTTGATCCACTTAAGATTTACGTCACAGCATTTATTGGTGATGAAGCACACGGTATTCCTCGTGATGACGAAGCGGCAAACATTTGGCAGAAGATTTTTGAAGAGCGCGGCATTGAAGCAAAGATTGTTGAAGTTGGCTCACAAGCCAATGGTGACGAGCGCGGTATTAAACCTGGCGAACGTATTTTCTTTTACGATGATGGTGAAAACTGGTGGTCACGCGGTGGTGGACTTGATAAGACGCCAATCGGTGACCCTTGCGGTCCTGACAGCGAAGTTTTTTATGACTTCGGTCCTGAAAACCATGCCGAAGGTTTCGGTCTTGCGCACCCTGCGAGCGACAGCGGACAATTTATGGAAATCGGTAACCAAGTCTTTATGCAATATCGACGGCTCGAAGATGGTTCGTTCGAACCTCTAGAAAAGATGAACGTTGATTTCGGTGGGGGACTTGAACGTATTGCTGCTGCGCAAATTAACAGCCCTGATGTTTTCAAGATTAGTCTTCTATGGCCAATCATCGAGCAGCTACAGAAATTATCAGGCAAAACATACGAAGACAACACTGCAAGTATGCGTGTGATTGCCGATCATCTTCGTGCGGCAACATTCCTGGCTGTTGATGGCGTGAAACCTTCAAATAAAGAACAGGGCTACGTCATGCGTCGCTTAATTCGCCGTGCTGTTCGTTTTGCATTTGATCTTGGTATCGAACAAAACTTCCTTGAAGGTGTTATTCCTGTTATCGCTGATATGTACGTTGATGACTATCCAGAAGTTGCCGAAAAGCGCGATGAAATTATTGCGACACTCGCAAAAGAAGAAAAGGTATTCCGCCAGACGCTTCGAAAAGGTATCAACGAATTAACAAAGCGCAAAGAAGATGGCATCACTGGTGCTGAACTGTTCACACTATACGATACATACGGTTTCCCTGTTGAACTTTCAACCGAAGAAGCAATCAAGCAAGAAATTCCACTCACCGTCACATGGCGCGAAGAATTCGATGTGAAGATGCAAGAACAACGCGAACGTTCACAAACTGCCGCAAAAGGAACTTTCAAAGGTGGGCTTGGTGGGCAGACTGAAATCCACAAACAATACCACACTGCGACACACCTGATGTATGCAGCACTTCGCCAAGTACTTGGTGACCATGTTGTGCAACACGGATCAAACATTACTGAAGAACGACTTCGTTTTGACTTTTCACACCCTGAAAAGGTTACCGCAGAGCAACTTGCAGAAGTAGAAGCGATTGTGAACCGCGAAATTAATAAAGATCTAAAAATTAGTTACGCTGAATACCCAACGACTGTTGCACGCGAAGAAATGGGTGCATTGGGACAGTTTGGTGATCGTTACGGCGAAACAGTGAAAGTCTACAAGATGATTGCTGATAACGAAGACGTACCATTTAGCTTCGAAATTTGTGGCGGTCCTCACGTTGAGCACACACTTGAACTTATTCAGCCTGGCGATAAAGTCTTTAAGATTCAAAAAGAAGAATCAAGCAGCGCCGGAATCCGACGTATCAAAGCGATTCTTGTTTAGACGTTTTTAATTGCAGTTAAGAACGAAGCGCAGATGCTCACCCAACGGGTGTAGTTTTCTTTTGAATCAATATATTCTGTCGTCGTTAGAGGCATCTCTGTGAGTACGGTCGAACGTTGTTCTGCAAAATGTTTTTTCAATTGGCCGACGCCAATGATAGAATCTTCGTCATTTATATTAACGATGTTTTGAGCTACCAATGTCTCGGTAGATGTTGGTATCTCATTCACATCAGTTAGTTCGTTCAAGAGCAGTCGATTCGATACGGCACTTTTTTCTGGAAACTCTTGTTCACGTAGTGTGGCGAGAATCGGTGAACCGTTACTATTTTCAAACATGGCGCGTGTTTCAAGACTAGAACTCCCTGTAAAGTTCCCAAGTGTCATGATTAATTGTTCGACGAAATCGACACGTGGATCGCGAGTGGTAAAAAGTGAAGATTCGGCGAGCTCAATCGCTTTATTTGGGTGTGCGGGGTCGTATTGCTTTGCGTATACGAACGTCGCGATTAATCCAATAATTTCCTCTGGCTGAAATGTGTATACCGTATCTTCTAAATCATTATTCTTAGTTTCGTATCGAGCGATGCCGTTTTCAATCGTTACGAAGTGTTCACATTCGTGTGTCCAAAAAGACATAAGTAATCGAGTTTGAGGAAGTGTCTGCGTAACTGCGTCGTACCCACCTTCGAATTGCTCGATTTTTAACTGCTCGATGTTGTACTGATCTTCGGGGAAGATACCACGAAGGCTTGCAGGGAAACGAGTTGCCATGACGTCAAAGTCGATGACAAGAGGTGCTACATCGTATTCTTGATCAGGGGCGTGATCGTATTCGAAACGAGCTACTCGGTCGATTCGGTTGTCATAAAGAAGGTGCTCAAACTCCTGGTCAAAGGGGAGGGCTTCAACTTCCTCTACTATTCGTAGCGACTCTTCTGAATAGGGATCGAATGCATGATATTTTTCGATATTCATCGTAATATTATATCACAATTTAACATTATTATCAACAGTTTAGGAGCATAAGCACCAATGTTATATAATGGAAAACAATATGGTATTACAAAAATTACGAAAAGCTCGCAAAAAAGCGCCAGCTGATGATTATATCGTCGCACTCGACATCGGAACTGAATTTGTAAAAGCGTTAATCGCACGTCTTGAAGGTGATGAATTGCACATTGTTGGCGTTGGACGTGCTCGCCAAGAAGTAAGTGACATGCACTCTGGGGCAATTTCTGACATTGCTGGAGTCGTTCGTAATTGTGAAGAAGCCCTTGCTGATGCCGAAGAGCAAGCTGGTCTACAGGCAAAGCGTGTAGTTATTGGTATTGCTGGTGAACTCGTCAAAGGCGTAACGGACACAATTCGTTACCGTCGCCCTCAACCGGACCGTCCACTCGATTCATCTGAAATGGAATTTATCATCGAGAAGGTACAAGAACGTGCACAGATTAAATCACAAAAGCAGATTGCGCTTGAATCGGGTAATGACGAAGTTGAAGTAAAGCTCGTCAACAGCGCGCTTGTGAGTATTCACATCGATGGATACAAGGTAAGTAATCCTATTGGATTCCAAGGACGTGACGTTGCAGTGCAGATCTACACTGCGTTTGCCCCTATGGTGCACATCGGTGCACTCGAACGTGTTGCGGATGAATTATCACTCGAGCTCCTTGCTGTTGCTGCCGAACCATTTGCAGTCAGCCGCTCGGTACTTGGAAATGACGCAAACAGCAACTTTACTGCGATCCTCGCTGACGTTGGTGGTGGTACAACAGACATCGCTGTCGTGAATGATGGTGGAGTCGAAGGTACAAAGATGTTTGGCATCGGTGGACGAAGCTTTACGCAAACAATTGCGAGTGAGATGGAGCTTTCGTACAAAGACGCTGAAAAGCTAAAGGTTAACATCGACCACAGTCAGATTAAGGCGAGTGTTGCGAAAGAAGTGAATAGCGCAATCGACAAGACACTAGAGGTCTGGATAGCTGGAGTCGAACTTGCACTGAGCGAATTCGATTCACTTGATCACTTGCCAAATCGTATTTTGCTCTGTGGTGGTGGATCAAGTCTCGAAAAGCTCGTGACTGCACTTGAATCAAGCGACTGGCACAAGGATCTTCCGTTTACAAAGAAGCCATCTGTGCACCACATCAATCCTTCAGAAGTGATTGGCGTCGTTGATAAAACAAGCGACGTAACAGATCACACCTTCATTACTGCCATGGGTCTGCTGCGAGTCGGCTATGATACACTATTAGGGAGTGGAGAGGGTGATTCCATCAAAGATAAACTTAATCGCCTTCTGAGAATTTAACATGAATAAAGACGTTATATACATTGATGTTGACGACGATGTCACTGCCATTATTGGCAAAATAAAAAATGCTAAAGAAAAAATCGTCGCTGTAGTTCCTCCGAAACGGACAGGAACGCTCCAAAGTGCAGTTAATCTGCGCCTTCTTGATCGTATGGCAAAAGCTGACAAGAAACAGCTCGTACTGATTACTAATAATCCTGCCCTCATTGCACTCGCTGCGAATGCGCAGATTCCTGTTGCAAAAAATCTTCAATCAAAGCCAGAGCTTGCTGAAATTGCTGCAATTATCACTGATGACGAAGATGACATTATTGATGGCGCCGACCTTCCCGTTGGTGATCACGCCGGCAGTCTGAAAGTAAAAGATAACACCCGCATCGCAAAAGATGGCCGCAGTAGCGCAATTGAATCACTTGATATCGACAACGATAGTGAAATTGATCCTGCTGCTGTATCTGCGGCTGGTATTGCCTCTGCACGTCGAGCTAGTGGTGCAAAGAGTCGGGTTAAGATTCCTAACTTTGATAAATTCCGTAAGCGATTATTCCTAGGTATTGGTGGTGGAGTTGCTTTGATTGCACTACTTGTGTGGATGTTTGTATTTGCGCCTGCTGCAACGGTGATCGTCACTGCAAGTACAAGTCCTGCACCCGTGAGTGCGACGGTCAAACTTGGTGGATCTGCTGCGACTGACTTCAAGACCGGCGTTGTGAAATCACTTGCACAACAAGAGAAGAAGGACGAGACGATTGATTTTGAGGCGACAGGTGAAAAAGATGTTGGAACTCCTGCAACCGGAACAGTTAAATTTTCAACGAATACGATTACTTCACTGGGAGTTATTCCGGCAGGTACAAAATTAACCGCATCTTCAGGTGCAGTGTTTTCTACGGATGAAGCCGTCACATTAACAACCGGTAATGCAGTAAACGGTGCTCAGACAACTATGACGTCAGTTGAAAATGGAACAAGCAATAACGGCGCAAGTGGAAACATGTCAGGTGCTCCATCCGGTGTTTCTGCGACAATTGTTGGTACAACCGCTAACGGAACAACTAAAATTGCAAAAGTCGTTTCAACCGACGATATCGAACGCGCCAAAGGCCAGCTAATCGGTAAATCTACAGACGCTGAGAAAAAAGCACTCAGTAAGAAGTTCTCTAATGGTGAAATTGTGATTGATAGTAGCTTTACAGTTGACCGTGCTGAAGCCGTTTCTGCACCTGCAGTAAATGCTGAAGCTTCATCGGGTAAAGCGAAACTGACCGTATCTACGACATACTCTCTGTACGCATTTGCAAAAGCCGACTTAGAAACATACTTGACGAGTAGTCTTGAACAACAAGTCATCGATAAAGATGCACAAAAAATCTACGATACCGGTGTTGATAAAGTAGGACTCAGTAACTTCAAAAAAGAAGGTGACACACTATCTGTCGCTGTTACTGCAAATGGCCAGATCGGTCCAAAGATTGACGAAAACGCGATCAAGGAACAAGTGAAGGGTAAGATTTACGGTGAAGTACAATCTGCACTCCAAACTATTGAAGGTGTAAAAGACGTGGATGTGAAGTTCTCTTACTTCTGGGTACGAACTGTTCCAAACAACACCAGTAAAATTGATATCGAATTTAAACTAGAGAACAATTAGGTATGAGTAGCTCCTCACTCGTGTGTCTTGATGTGGGAGAGAAGCGTATTGGCGTTGCCGTCGCTGACAGTAGTGTTCGTATTGCTGTCGCTTTTGACACGATCGAAGTGGACGGGAACGAACTGAAGGCAATTGCAGAGATTGTTATCCGCGAAGGCGCAGACACTATTATTGTTGGGTACCCTCGTAATCAGCAAGGTGAAACGACCGCGCAGACTAATTATGTCGAGAATTTTGCAAAAGGTCTCGAAGACATCGCTGACAACATCATTTTTCAAGATGAATCGCTGACGAGTGTTATTGCTGAGCAGCGCCTTGTAAGTATGAAAAAACAGTACACAAAAGGTGATATTGATGCACAAGCAGCTGCAATTATCCTTGAAGATTACATGGAGACACATTAATGGACCAAAACCCGCAACAACAACCTGAACAGCAACCTCAACCTACCGCCCCACTTGCACATCAGCCAATTGCCGGCACTCAATCTGGACTTCAGGTAAAAAAAGGTGCTCGTCGTAAAAAAGTACTCCTTTTTACAGGCTTAGCTTTGATTGTTGCGCTTATCGGGACTGCAGTTGCTTCAACAATTTGGTATAACGTACAACTTGACGCAGTTGACGCAAAAAAGACGGAACTTATCAAAATAACGATCGCGCCTGCGTCAACTCCTGCAATGATTGGGGATTTACTTAAAAAAGAGGGTTTAATCCGTAATAAAACTGCTTTTGCGGTATATACACGTATTACAAAGACACAAAATAGCCTCCAGGCCGGTTCATATCGCTTGTCGCCGTCTCAGACGACCCCTGAGATCGTCAAACACCTCACAAGCGGGAAAGTGGACACATTCAATATAACCTTCCTCCCAGGGGCTACATTGGCCGAAAACAAGAAAGTATTGCTCAAAGCAGGCTATAGCGAGGCAGAAGTTAGTTCAGGATTTGCTTCGACCTACGATTCACCTCTGTTCGAAGGAAAACCGGCGACAAGCGACCTCGAGGGTTACATTTACGGAGAAACGTATAACTTTGGAACTGGTGCGACTGTTCAAGATATTTTAATTGGAACGTTTAACGAATACGAAAAAGTTATTAAAGAGAACGATCTAGTCGCGAAGTTTAAGGCAAAAGGATTTAGTCTGTACGAAGGTATTACCTTGGCGTCTATCGTTCAGCGTGAATCTATCGGGGGTGACGAAGCACAAATTGCACAGGTATTCTATAGTCGATTGGCTGTTCCTATGGCACTTGGATCAGATGTGACGTACCAGTATATTGCTGATAAAACAGGGGTAGACCGCGATATAAATCTTGATTCACCGTACAATACGCGTCGCTATGAAGGCCTGCCACCGGGACCGATCGCTGTTCCGGGCAAGGCATCACTCCTAGGTGTTGCAAATCCAGCACCTGGAGACTTCCTATTCTTCCTTAGTGGTGACGATGATATTACTTACTACGCAAAGACATTACAGCAACATGAAGCCAATATTGCGGCACATTGTAAGGTAAAGTGCGGCATCATCTAACAGGGGTCAAGGTGTAACAAAAAACACAAACAACATTGACCCGATATAACTATTTTGATACACTTGGTGAAGCACATTACGTGATTCTGTCTACTAGTGATATCTGGAGTAATATTCAAATAAACACAAGCGAGTGGGAAGAGCAGTACATGAATGAGCCTACCAAAACGGTCGCACGGGTATCGAAAACTCATAAATATTATAATTAATCGGTCGACATATACCCCTTTCTCTGCAAAGAGAAGCAAGACTTAGTACGGTAGACGCCCTCTTAGTAATAAGAGCGGCAGGAGAACGATAATACGTAACCAGATCACGACGAGCATTGCTCATCCAGGATCAATTGCAGCTCAAAAGCCGCAAACAGTCGTCCGACCCCGAACAGCAAACGCTAAGGGACGGATTAAATCGTCAACTATTGCTGTGTACTCGAGTATTTTTGTACTCCTTGTAGTACTTATCGCTATTGGCTACCGCGCACCTCAACAGGTAACCGGTGTCGCTAATACGGCAGCATTACCTACGACTCCTACCGCCGAAAAAGAAAAGAAAGCCGTCAACACTGTTGTGGCTTCTAATATTGCGGCCAGTGTTGCAGCAGCAACGAATCTTTCTGTCGCCCCTGCGGTATCAAGCCTTGCGATTTCAGCGCAAATTGAGAGTGAACTTCCAAGTTCTGATGACTCTTCAATTTCTAAGCCTCAAATCATCCAGGTATCATCAGCATCTCGTAATATTACGAACCACACTGTTGCACCCGGCGAGACTATTGATACTATCGCTGCAAAATATGGTCTTTCTAAAGAAACCATTAAATTTGCGAACAATTTAACAAACGATAACCTTACTGTTGGTAAAGTTCTTGATATCTTACCTCGTGATGGTATCGTTTACACCGTAAAAGCAGGTGATACAGTTGCAAGCATCGCTGACAAATACAAGTCAGACGCCTCTGTTATTACGACATATAATGACCTTGAAATTAGCGGTGTAACTGCTGGTCTAAAGATTGTTGTACCAAACGGTCAACTTCCTACTAACGAACGTCCTGGCTATGTTGCGCCAGTAACTTATAGTTCAGCAAGTTCAGGTGGCTACTATGCTGGATACCGTTCAGGATCAGTTGGTAACCGTTACGCATTTGGTAACTGTACTTGGTATGCATACGAACGTCGTGCTGCAATGGGAATGCCTGTCGGTAGTTTCTGGGGTAACGGTGGTTCATGGGCGTATAGTGCATCTGCAAGCGGCTACCGTGTAGACAACGTACCATCATATGGTGCAGTGCTTGTGGAATCAGGAAGCCCTGGTCACGTAGCAGTTGTTGAAAGCGTTTCTGCCGACGGAACAGTCGTTGTAAGTGAGATGAATAACAGCGCCTATGGTGGCTTCAACATCATCAATAACCGTACGATTAGTGCCGGACAAGCAAGCCTATACCGCTACATTCACTAGGCCTCAAATAGATAATTTCAACCGCCTCTGTTAATTCAGGGGCGGTTTTGTTATAATAGACCATATGTTTGTTGATACCGCCAAAGTATTTGTCCAAGCGGGACGCGGTGGTAACGGCGCCGTTTCTTTTCGTCGTGAAATTTATATCGACATGGGTGGACCAGATGGTGGTGATGGTGGCCGTGGTGGCGACGTTATTTTCGTCGGTGATGGTGGCCTCAATACTCTTATTGATTTCCGTTATAAACCCGAACTAAAGGGTGAACCTGGTCAAGCCGGATCAAAGCGAGATCGTCATGGACGTTCTGGTGATGCAATCCGCATCCGTGTACCCGTAGGGACACTCGTAAAGCGTGATGGCCGTGTCATTGCTGACTTCACCCATGATGGGCAAGAAGAAATTATCGCTAAGGGTGGCGACGGCGGATACGGCAACGCTCACTTTAAGTCATCTGTTCGCCAAGCACCTCGAATCGCTGAAAACGGTGAAGACGGTGAAATCTTCGAAGCAGAGCTTGAACTAAAGCTTCTGGCTGACGTTGGACTTGTCGGATTCCCTAATGCTGGAAAATCTACATTCCTTAGTGTCGTTTCAAATGCTCGTCCTGAAATTGCTGATTATGCTTTTACGACACTGACACCTAACCTTGGTGTTGCCGATATTGACGATGGAAGCCTTTTGATTGCTGACATTCCTGGCCTTATCGAAGGCGCCAGTGAAGGAAAAGGGCTCGGTGATGCATTCCTTCGTCACGTTGAACGTACTGCGGTTCTTTTGCACCTTATCGATGCATACACCAGCGATGTTGCTGCAGCGTACAAAACAATTCGCAACGAGCTTGCTTCTTACAACGAAGTCCTGACAAGTCGCCCTGAAATTATTGCGCTGACAAAGATCGAAGGACTTGATGAAGACATCGTGCAGATGCAAATTGATGCCCTCAAAGAAGTCGCACCAGAAACGCCCATCTTTGCAATTTCTTCACCTGCTCACACAAATCTAAAAGAAGTACTCCGTGCGCTTCGTAAAGAAGTTGTGACTGCTCGTGAAGCAGAAGTTATTGAAGAAGAATCTGAAGGTCTGCCTGTCATTTCTCTAGGTGCTGAACAAGAAGCATTGTCTTGGAAGATCAAGAAAGTTACCGAAGACGAACAGGAAGTATTCTTCGTGACTGGTACAAAGATCGAGAAGTTTGCTCGTCGAACACGTTTCGAAAGCCACGAAGGTGTTGCGCGTCTACGTGACATTATGAAAAAGATGGGTATTAGCCATGCTTTGACACGTGCTGGTGCAGTCGGGGACAGTGTTATCCGCGTTGGCAACAATACATTTACCCTCCACGAACAACGCGAAGATTAGTTTCGTACACGCTTACGTCTATTGACTTTTCTAACCTAAAGTGCTATTATAGAGAGGTAATTGCCTCAGCTGTATCCGTCAATGTCGACGCGATTCCTAAACAGACGAAGCGATGCAACGAGACGCGTGCGTATGCCGCATAATCCAACCTCCCCCCAGGAAAGATTGTGCCGTCGCACGTAACACCCGTGGAGGGGCAAAGAGCTGCAGTTCGCCCCCGGACCGCCTCTTGGCCATTCGGCCTGCCCCTCCACGGCTCACCTCCCAAAATTATTATCTCTATTTTAAATAACTTCGACTTACGCACCCACCTGGGTGTTTTTTTGTTATGCTAGAGATATGGCCCAAACTTTTTTCTTTTACGACCTCGAAACCTCTGGGCTCAGCGCCAGGGATGACCGCATTATGCAGTTTGCTGGTATACGTACCACTATGGATTTAGAACCAATTGGTGAACCATACAACATCCTTGTGAAGCTCAACGATGACACACTACCAAGTCCTGATGCTTTGATGGTGACGGGTATTACGCCGCAGCAAACAACAGCAGAAGGATACAGTGAGGCGGAGTTTGCGCGAATCCTCGTCGAGGAAGTATTTACACCCGATACAATAACGGTTGGCTTTAATAGCATTCGTTTTGATGATGAATTCATCCGTCATTTGTTTTGGCGTAATTTCTACGACCCGTACGCGTGGGCATGGAAAGACGGGCGATCACGCTGGGATATGCTTGATGTCGTCCGTATGACGCGCGCTCTGCGCCCGGAAGGTATTGAATGGCCATTTGTGGATGGTAAAGAAGCAAACCGCCTCGAATTGCTTACAAAGCTCAATGGTATTGATCACCTCAAGGCTCATGATGCACTTAGTGACGTAGAAGCATTGATTGCTGTAACTAAACTTATCAAAGATACACAGCCGCAGCTATATAAGTATCTTTTGAATATTCGCGACAAAAAAGAAGTGAAGAAGCTTGTGAACTTAGACGACAAGCAACCGTTCGTATATGTGAGTGGTCAATTTGATGCAGCCTTTCATAAAGGTACGGTCTCATTCCCGCTCACCAGTGGCCGCAATGGCAATGTGCTTGTCTATGATTTACGCCATGATCCAACACCATTCCTCGGTATGAGTGTTTCTGATATTGAAAAACGGCTTTTTGCGAGTTGGGAAGACCGACAAAAAGAGGGCTTTGTACAAATTCCTGTAAAAGAAATGCAGTACAATCGTGCACCTGCAGTTGCGCCCCTTGGTGTCCTTGAGCAAGAGGGTGGCTGGGAGCGCATTGGCTTGGACGAGGCGACTATCACAAAACATCGCAACACACTTTTGTCGGTTCCGAGTTTCGCCGAGAATATTCGATCAGCTTTAGAGCGACGTCCTGAATTTACGAAATCCGCAGATGCTGAAGCGCAATTGTATGACGGATTTGTCACTGATGTAGACCTACTGCGTATCGACAAGGTTCAGCAAGCGGATGCACAGCAATTGGCCGACTTACATCCTGATTTTAATGATGAACGACTTGCGCCACTATTGTTGCACTATAAAGCACGCAACTATCCAAGTAGTTTAGCAGAAGACGAAGCGATGGCCTGGGAAGAATGGCGTGCTGCGAGAGTATTGCGACAATTGCCAAGTTTTGTAAAAAGATTACAAGAATTAAGTGCCACAATTAAAGATGAAGACAAGCAATTTGTCTTGCAGGAAATGCAGTTGTGGGCTGAAAGTATTGTTCCTGTCGATAACGACTAGACGCTACGAAGTACTTTTGTTCGACTCAAGATTGAGAGAACGGCTGTGTTGCTAATGCGTGCTAGAACGAAGCCTGTAAGTAGCGCAAAAACTTCTAACATAGTACCTGCGTTGAGGTAGACATTTGTTCCGGGAACTTGTCCGGCAATGATAAGCATCGCAAACGCTTGGCCTGCGTTCATACTATCTAATATCAGCAGTGCTGAGAGTGTGAGGCAGGTGAATATGATGGCTTTTTTCATTGTGAGTAATCCTTGAATTTCATAGGACTATATCAACAGGGGTCAGAATACGCAAGCATAAGGGGTGTGGGCATCCGCTCTACGTACTGGAAAAAATCGTCAAAAAAGCGTATAATCAAACGGTTATGTCAGAGGTTATACGGGTTACAGGTGCACGTGAGCACAACCTAAAAAATATTAGTGTTGAAATTCCCCGCGACAAATTAGTCGTTATTACGGGGTTGAGCGGTTCGGGTAAATCGAGCCTTGCTTTTGATACCATTTACGCAGAAGGTCAACGTCGCTACGTTGAAAGTCTTTCAAGTTACGCCCGACAATTCCTTGGTCTTATGGAAAAGCCGGATGTCGATCAAATTGATGGGCTAAGTCCTGCGATTAGTATCGACCAGAAATCTACGAGTCGTAACCCTCGTAGTACGGTTGCAACTGTCACTGAAATCTACGATTATCTCCGACTCCTTTTTGCACGCATTGGTGTGCCACACTGTCCTGTCTGTGGCAAGCCAGTGAGCCGTCGTACGCCCGAAGATATCATCGACGAAGTTATGAAATTGACTGACGGCTCACGCCTCATGATTTTGGCGCCGATTGTGAAAAGCAAAAAAGGTGAATTTGCACACATCCCAGAACAATATCGACGTCTAGGATATGCACGCGCTCGGGTTGATGGCGTCGTCTACTCACTGGACGAATTCCCAAGCTTGGACAAAAAGTTCATGCATAATATCGAGATTGTCGTTGACCGTATTGCACTGTCCGACGATGTCCGTGCACGTGTTGCACAGTCTATTGAGCAGTCACTTGAAATCGCTGAAGGCGTCGTAGAGATCTTGGATGTCGATGCGGAAACAAGCCATGTTTACAGTCAACGCTACGCATGTATCGATCACCCGAACGAAGAAATTCCTGAACTTGAGCCACGACTGTTTAGTTTTAACGCGCCACAAGGTGCATGTCCTGTTTGTACGGGTCTAGGAAGCCGACTTGATGTCGATCCAGAACTGGTCTTTAATTCAAGCCTGACGCTGGCTGAAGGTGCAATCCGCCCATACAACCGTGTGAATAGCGATGCCTGGTATATGAAGCGATTACAGGCAGTTGCTGATCGACACCGATTCAGCCTGAAAATTCCAGTGAAGGAATTATCAGAAGACGCAATCGAAAAAATCCTTTACGGAACGGGTGACGAAAAGTACCGAGTCTCACTTGGCGATGGCCGTGCCTACGACGCAGCATATGAAGGAGTGATTCCTAATCTCGAGCGCCGCTACAAAGAAACCGATAGCGACTTTATGCGTAAAGATATCGAGCGATTCATGCGCGAGCGCAAATGTACTGCATGTAATGGTGCACGTCTAAAACCTGTAGTTCTTGCGGTGACTATCCATGATTTCAACATTATGGACTTTGCGGGTCTTGGTGTTGATGCTGCCCTTGATATGTTCCAAAACAAATTAAAGTTGAACGAACAAGAAAAATTTATTGCAGAACAAATCATGAAGGAAATTACTTCTCGTCTGGGATTCATGAACAACGTTGGGTTGAACTACCTCGAGCTTTCACGTGCGGCTAACACCCTCTCTGGTGGTGAAGCGCAACGTATTCGTTTGGCGACACAAATTGGTTCAGGTCTGCAAGGCGTATTGTACGTACTGGATGAGCCATCTATTGGGCTACACCAACGTGACAACGATCGCTTGATCGCAACGTTGAAGCATCTTCGTGATCTTGGAAACTCAGTACTGGTTGTAGAACACGACGAAGATACGATTCGTCACGCGGATTACTTGCTCGACATTGGTCCTGGTGCTGGAGTTGCCGGTGGACATGTTGTCGCTGCCGGTACGCCTGCAGAAGTTGCGAAAAATAAAGAAAGTATTACAGGACGATTCCTCGCGGGAACTGAAAAAATCGAAGTACCTAAAAAGCGTCGCCCAATCGTGAAAGACCGTGCACTCGTAATTCGTGGCGCACGCGAAAACAACCTGCGCAATATTGATGTTTCACTTCCACTTGGTGTGATGACTGTAGTGAGTGGTGTGAGTGGATCTGGTAAATCAACACTTGTAAATGATATCTTGGCGAAAGAATTGTCTGCTCGTTTACATCGTGCGCACGTCGTTCCAGGCACACACGATAACATTGAAGGTATCGAACAACTTGATAAGGTAATTGTGATTGATCAATCTGCAATTGGACGAACGCCTCGATCAAACCCAGCAACATACACTGGTGTCTTTACGCCAATCCGTGAATTATTCGCGAGTACAAATGAAGCAAATATTCGCGGATATAAAGCTGGACGATTCAGCTTCAACGTAAAGGGTGGTCGCTGTGAAAACTGTCAGGGCGACGGTGTTATCAAGATTGAAATGCACTTCCTTCCAGATGTCTATGTAACGTGTGACGTCTGTCATGGAAAGCGCTACAACCGTGAAGCGCTCGAAATTAAATACAAGGACGCAACAATCAGTGACGTTCTTGAGATGACAGTTGAACAAGGTGCTGCATTCTTTGAAAACATCCCGACGATTGCACGTAAGCTCAATACTTTAGTAGAAGTCGGGTTGGGGTATGTGAAGCTTGGACAGCCTGCGACAACATTTAGTGGTGGTGAAGCGCAACGAATTAAACTTGCTTCAGAACTTTCACGTCGCTCAACCGGTAAAACTCTTTATATTCTCGATGAACCAACAACTGGGTTACACAGTGCCGATGTAAAACGGTTGCTTGTGATCTTGCAAGAACTTGTACAGGGTGGAAACAGCATGGTGATTATTGAACACAACTTGGATGTCATTAAGACAGCTGATCACGTTATCGACATGGGTCCTGAAGGTGGACTTGGTGGGGGAATGGTCGTTGCATCTGGAACACCGGAGCAAATCATCAAGGTTCCCGAATCATTTACCGGAAAATACCTCAAAGAACTTCTTTAGTCTTGCGAAAGAATAACAAGGTTGTAGTCAGCAAGTTCTAGGCTGACACGATTGTCACTATCGGTTGTAACGGTAGTGACTTTTGTTTCATTAAAGTCTGGGCTATAACCTTTCCAGCTACTGTTGAAACGAACTTGCCAAGTGCCGGGCATAGGAAGAATAAGTTCATAGGCTTTAAATCTTTGATCGTTAAAATTAGCAATGATGATGACGTCATCACGCACTCCGCCGTTGAGCCATCGATGATAGGCGATGACTTTGTTGCCTGTGTCTTGGTGAAATACATCAATTGAGGGTCCGGTCAGGCCTAGTGTATTTCCATATTCGTTCAAACGGAGTTTAATTAAGTGCTCGTGAGCAAGTACGATGCCAGCAAACTGCGTTGTTTTGTCCCAGTTCAGCATCTGCCAATCGTTAAAGTTACCTTCTTGCATAAATTCACCACCCTGTAACAGCATAGGAATGCCTGGGGCGGTCAACATCATTGCATTTGCAAGCAATCCTGTTTGGCGTGCGAAGACACTGCCTGCGTTGCCAGGTGTGGCTGCTTCGTTAATGCGAACAGATCCGTTCGCTGCAGTGTCGTGTGAGTCGCTAAAAATAACTTTTTGGAAACTTTGGCCATTGTAGTTGTGGAGTAATTCGTTGACGAGGTCGCCGTCATATTGGTTCTTGTGGAGGTCGAGCATTGAACGAAGTGCGTAGGGGAAGGTAAGCCCCCATTGTGCATCGAAACCTGCGCCACCTTCTGAGACAGGTTTTGTGATTGCCTCGTTTCCAGAGTTGTCTTCAGCGATCATGATGACGTGCGGATTGATTTTGTGGGCAAGTGAAGCGATTTCCTGAAGTAATGACCATGCGTCAGCGATATCATGTTCTGGTCCACCTTCGGATCCCTTGGTATTGCGCATATAGATCGTTGAATCGATACGAAGACCATCGATGTGGTATTCAGTCAGCCACATCGTGACATTGTCGAGAATAAACTGTCGGACTTCGGCGCGACCATAGTCAGGGCGCCCGCCCCATGGGGTGTCGCCACGTTCATCGTTATAGAAGTAGATACCTCCACGGTTATTTTCGCTCCATCCGTCGAATTGCCAGACACCAGTTTCGGTTGAGAAGTGATTATAGACAACATCGAGGATGACACCTATGCCGATTGCGTGGCAGGCTTTGACGAAATCAAGAAGGCCTCGTCGTCCACCGTATGAGTTTTCGACAGAATACATATCGTTCGGCGCGTATCCCCAGCCATTACTGCTTGCCATACTTGTGACGGGCATGAGCTCGATCATATTTACACCGAGTTCTTTTAGGTAGCCAAGCTTTTCGATTGCCGTGTAGAATGTGCCTGTCGTTGCGGCATCTGGACGATTAAAAGTACCGACGTGTAATTCGTAGATAATTTGTTTTTCTTTTTCGATGATAGGTGACGCAGTATCTTCCCAATCATACTCTGGGTCAACAATGACTGATGATCCGTTATCAGAAACGGTTAGTTGGCGAGAGCGGGGATCATTTTTTTCGAGTGTTGATCCATCAGCGGTAGTGATGCTGTATTTATAGGCTTGACCTGGTTGCGCACCATGGACAACGCCTGACCAGTAGCCATTCTCTTCACTTTCGAGTGGTGTCTTTTCCCAATTAAAATCTTTACTAATCATGACACTAACGGCAGTGGCAAAAGGTGTCCAGACACGAAAAGCTACACCATTATTTACTAAGTGTGTGCCAAGAAAGTGTGTTGGTTGATGCCCCATAACTATCGATTAGTATGGAGGCATAAGCGGTTTTTGACAACCCCTGTATAGAAGAGGTGTGATTACTTTTTGCGGCTGAAAAGTGAGCTCAATTGTCGCTTTGTGCCATTCCATAGTGCGTCGCGATTACTCTTGTTTTTCAAGATGTGAATAGCTGGTGGAAGTACAGAGATTAGAATGATGATTGCGATGACAGGAAGAAGTACGTGGTCAATCTCCCAGCCCATTGATTCAAACCAGGCACCGAGGAAATATCCAACATAGGTGACGCCCGCTGCCCAAAGCAATCCACCAATAACGTTAAATGTGATAAATCGGCGATACGGCATATTACCGGCACCTGCAACAATTGGTGCAAATGTGCGAACGATCGGCACGAAACGAGCGATAATGATTGTTTTGCCGCCGTGTTTTTCGTAAAATTCTTGTGCCTTTACGACATATTCTTGCTTGAATAGGCGGGCGTCTTGTCGTTTGAAAATGCGTGGTCCCGCCTTGCGTCCGAAGGTATATCCGACGCTATCGCCTAAAACTGCAGCGATAAAAATAATCAATACTGCGAGGTGAATATTGATACCGAGGAACCCAGCGTGGATCAAGAATCCAGTGGTAAATAGGAGGCTGTCACCAGGCAGGAAAAAGCCAATAAGTAGCCCTGATTCAGCGAACACAACAAGTGCTACACCAACGATGCTTACTATTTTAATAAAGTCGATTAAGTCTACTCCAGGTATCATTCCACTCATTTTAGCACTAAAAATGGTATAATTGGGAGGTAACAAATTATATTTCCGTAAAGGTATCTATTATCCAAGCAAAGGAAAAGAAGGAGAGACATGGGAGATAAAATTACACTAAACCTAGACCCACGTGTATTACAGGGCAAAAAGGTCAAACAATTGCGCAAGCAAGGACTCGTTCCAGCAGTTGTATACGGCGCAGGCCTCGAGCCAGTGAACGTTCAAGCTGCAATGAACATTGTTGACAAGGTTATCCGTGACGCTGGAAAGCACACACCAGTTCACCTTGTTATTGGTGACCGCAAAGAAATCGCTATGATCAAAGACGTCGAGTCAGATCCTGTAAAGGGACTTACTCGTCACGTATCATTTCACGCAGTGAACCGAAACGAACCAGTTATCGCTGAAGTGCCTATCCACCTAATTGGACAGGGTGAAAGTGAAGCTGAAAAAGCTGGACTTATCGTGCTACAAGCAGTCGACCGTATTGAAGTACGTGCATTGCCACTAAGCCTTCCAGAAGCACTCGAAGTTTCTATCGCCAACCTAAAAGAAGCTGGTGAACAAATTACTCTTGGCGATATTACATTACCAAAGGATGTCACACTTGTTGAACACGTTACAGGACACGAAGAAGAAGACGAAGAAGCTCCAAAGCTTACTGATCTTGTTATCGCAAGTGTATACGAACCAGCTGCACTTGAAGCTGCAAACGATGCTGCTGCAGGTGACGCGACACTCGACGACGAAGTCGAAGCTGACAACGGTGCAGATAGCGACCAGACATCTCAAGCTGAAGAAACCAAACCAGGTGGAAAAGCTCAAGACGAACCGAAGCAATCTAACGTTGATGCAAATAAGTAATATTTGTTGAAGCTATAAAATAACTCCGCTGTAAAAAGCGGAGTTATTTTTTTGTGAGATTATTATTCTTCTATAAATCCACCTGATTGATGTGCCCATAGACGAGCGTACAAGCCTTTCTGTTTCAGCAGATTGGTGTGGGTACCATCTTCAGCGATACGCCCGCCATCAAGAACAATGACCCGGTCAAGTTTCGCGATGGTTGAGAGACGGTGTGCAATAACGATGCTTGTTCGGCCTTTCATCAGTTTCTGTAATGCGTCTTGAATAAGTTTCTCGCTTTCGCTATCGAGCGCTGATGTCGCCTCGTCTAATACAAGGATCGGTGCGTCCTTCAAGATTGCGCGAGCAATAGCAATTCGTTGACGCTGTCCACCGGATAGTTTTACTCCGCGTTCACCGACAATGGTATCGAGGCCTTCAGGAAGCTTATTGATGAATTCGCTGGCATTGGCAAGCTTGGCTGCTTTTTGAATTTCAGCATCAGTCGCGCCAACTTTGCCGTACGCTATATTTTCACGAAGCGAACGATGGAAGAGCATTGGTTCTTGTGGGACGTAGGCTATCTGCGAGCGAAGACTATCCTGTGTGATGTCGCGTATATCGTGACCATCAATATAAATCCCACCACTAGTAACATCCGCAAAACGAAGTAGTAGGTGGGTGATAGTTGTCTTGCCAGCGCCAGACGGACCGACAAGTCCTACTTTTTGACCCGGTGTAATATCGAGATTAATATCACTAAGGACGTCTGTGTCGCTATCTCCATAACGGTAGCTGGCATCACGCAGTTCAATATGAGTTGTTTTGAACACGCGACTCTTGGCATGTGGTTTGTCGACAATTTCATTTTCGCGCATTAACATGTCGCTCATTGGTGCGGCATCAAGCATTGCCTGATCGTAGCCATTGAGCATTTCGCCAAGTGAAAAAATCTGCGAACCAATTCTTTGAAGATAGGTGATTGTGAAGATCGCAATTGCGATATCAAGCTCACCATTAAATACCAGCGTCGCACAAATACTAATCGCCACTAATTGAGTAATGGTCATGATAAATAAACGACCAGTGCCTTCAATACTTAGTAGTTTGAAGTCTTTCATGTAGGCGACACGAAACGCTTCGTTCGATTTTGACACGTCTTTTACTTCGGGCTTTTCACGAGCAAATGTTTTTACGATCAAACTGTTAGTAATTGCGTCTGCTACTTTTCCGTGGATTTCACCGATAAGCCTTTTGCGCTCTTGGCGGTACGGTGCACGGATTCGAAGGCTTATCTTTACCTGGATAATAAGGGCGACGAGTAGAAAGACTAGAATTCCCGCAACGAGGAGTGAATGGGTTGCAACGATAACGACGCCGGTTCCTACTGAAAGGATAAAACCAAGTGTACGCATGATAAGTAGATCTTGAAGCGACATATGACTTCTGATGAAATCGATATAGCGACTTGTGAGTGTACCAACCTTTTCGTTTACAAAGAAGCGGAGGTCTTTTGAAAGTAACGAACTAAAAACAGAATCCGACAAATCTTTTCGCACACTTGATTCGTGTCGAATTAATGCCTGGAAGCCCAGGAGATTTAACCCTACACCAACTAACCCGACTATAACCGCAGCAATGAGTGTCGATGTAAGGAGCGCTTGGTCTTTTCCTGGCAATGTTCCAATGGCCTGACTTAAAAAGTATGGAAGGAGCGTATCAAGCAGAAGCGCCGATGCGGGAATTGCAAATAATGATATAAAGAATGTCACTTTATATTTTCGGACATGCTGCCAATAAATTTTTAGCGTATTGCGGTTTGTGCTCATGAGAACCCTTTCAAGGCATTAAAGATAGTAATTAGATTGATATTGTCGCTAGAGGTTTGGCTCGTCCATACGTTAGGCGACTAGAGGATCCGGTGGATCTTAGTGAGATTATTATGCCATAGATATGCTGCACCCCGCAAGGGTGGTATAATACTATTCGTGCAAAAGATATTATTGTATTACAAATTCACCCCGATTAAAGATCCTGCTGCTGTTCGTTTATGGCAAAAGACTTTAACCGAAAGCCTTAACCTAAAAGGCCGTATTATTATTTCACCTCATGGTATCAATGGAACCGTTGGTGGTGAGATGGATGACCTAAAGGCGTACATCAAGACCACGAAAGAGTTCGAGGGTTTTAAAGGCACTACGTTCAAATGGAGCGATGGTGGCCGAGAAGATTTCCCACGCATGAGCGTAAAGGTTAAATCTGAAATTGTCGCATTTGATGCTGCGGATGAACTTCGTGTAGATGATAACGGTGTTATTGGCGGCGGGAAACACTTAAAACCAAAAGAAATTCATAAGTTAGTTGAAGAGCGTGATGATGTCGTATTCTTTGATGGTCGCAACGCGCATGAAGCTGCAATTGGCAAATTCAAGAATGCGGTCGTTCCTGATACGCACACAAGTCGTGATTTTATCGCCGAACTTGAAAGTGGCAAATATGACGATATGAAAGATAAGCCGATCGTTACGTATTGTACTGGCGGTATTCGTTGCGAAATTCTTAGCTCACTCATGGTAAATCGTGGCTTTAAAGAGGTCTATCAAATTGATGGCGGTATCGTAAAGTACGGCGAAGAATTTGGTGATGACGGTCTATGGGAAGGCAGTCTGCGTGTCTTTGACGATCGTATGACAATTGATTTCTCTGATAACACCAAAGTAATTGGTGAATGTAGTCACTGTAAAGACGCGACAAGCAATTATGAAAACTGTGCATGGGCGAACTGTAATGATCTTGTGTTGATTTGTGAAAAATGTAAACAAAATCCAGACCTTCTCTTTCATACCGATGTGTGTCGGCAGCGTGCGGCAGTAACTACCGTTTAGCGGTACAATAGAGTTATGAATGCGCAACTTGAAGCAAAACTAAAAACGCTCCCTCGTAGCGCAGGGGTCTATTTTCATAAATCAAAATCTGGTGAAATTATTTACGTTGGTAAAGCGGCGGTACTAAAGAATCGTGTTCGCCAGTACTTTCAAAGTACGCGTGACATGGATGTAAAAACACGAGCGTTGGTACAAGAAATCGATGATACTGATTGGATTGAGACAGAAAGCGAGTTAGACGCACTTTTCCTCGAGTCTGAAATGGTGAAACGATACATGCCACGTTTCAATATCTTGCTTCGTGATGATAAGTCACAATCATTCATTCGGATTGATATGAAAAGCGAGTGGCCGTATGTCTGTTTTACGCGCAACCCTTCGGATGACGGTGCGGAGTATTTTGGACCATACTACAATGCCTTTGCTATTAAAAAGGCGATGCGTTACTTACGTAAAGTATTTCCCCATTACACAAAACCTTTGAAGGAAAATGGTCGACGCGATCTAGATTCACACATTGGATTGAGTCCACGCGCAGAAACAACATCAACGGAATATAAAGCGACACTAAAAAAACTTATTCGTTATATTGAGGGCGGCCGCCTATCAATCGTCCGCGAGATTGAAAAAGAAATGCACCAGGCAGCAAAGGTTCAGGATTTTGAACAAGCTGCAAGGCTTCGTAATAAACTTTCAGATCTGCGTTCACTACAGCAGCAAATTATGTTTGGTGATCGTGAGTTCCTCGATATCAGTAAAGATAAGGCACTTAGTAGTCTGGTTGATTTATTTGGATTAAAGAAGATTCCTGCACGAATCGAAGGATATGACATTAGTCACATGGGCGGAACAAATGTTGTTGCCAGCATGGTGGTCTTTACGAATGGTGTCAGTGACCGAGCGAATTATCGTAAATTTAAAACGCGTATCGAACAGAATGATGACTACTTTAATATGCACGAAACGTTGCAGCGTCGAACAAGTGAAAAGAACTTGAAAGCATGGGGCGTTCCGGATCTTATCTTGATTGATGGTGGTAAAGGGCAGCTTGATGCAGCACTACGTGCACTCGAAGAACATGACTTGAAGATTCCTATGATCAGTATCGCTAAACGCGAAGAAGAGGTGATCATACACACGACTCGGTCTAATATTGATATCGAAAAGTTGCTTACATTTGTGACGGCACCTACTGATGATATCGCTGTGACAAAATCTGGTGAGTATCTTGTTGTAAACCTACATGTTGGCCAGCTCAACGCTTCTTCACACTCTAAAAATTTCCGTGGATCATCAACACATTCAAAATATACAGATGTTACCAAATTGTTTCAGCGTATCCGTGATGAATCACACCGCTTTGCGGTCAGCTATCATACCGTGTTGAAACGTACGAAACAGACAGCAAGTATGTTAGAAGAAATTCCGGGAATTGGCCCAGTGACACGAAAGTTACTTTTGAAAACATTCGGAAGTATGCGTGGGGTCGCTGCCGCTGAAGAAAGTGCACTGATTGCGGTTATCGGTGAAAAGAAAACCAAGCTTATCAAGCCATATCTGCAAGCGTAATCTATCCAGCTTGTGCTTATATGACCGTCGCTATATTATGGTGACAGATATATGAAAAACAATATTCGTTCAGCCTTTACCATTGTCGAGTTAATTGTAGTGATAGCTGTTATTGCTATTCTTGCTGCGATTACGATTGTTTCATACGGCGCATGGCGTGCACAGACTGCAACGAATGCGATCAAGAGCGATTTGACGAACGTCGCCTCGGCAATGGAATCATCTCGTAACTTTAACGGAGGGTATCCAACCTCTTTATCACAGCTTGAATTCACTGCGAGCGATAATGTTTCTCTTCTACTCACCGTGCCTGGCCCTGACGTATTCTGTATTGATGGTAGTAGTTCTATAAATGCCAGTGCGCATTATTACATCGATAACAATACGCGGACGCAAGGCGCGACCGAAGGGAGTTGTGGAGCAGCAACCCAGACTCTGCCGGATGTCGTGGGTGGAGTTTCATTTGTATCTACAGCCGGAGATCCACCAACTGCGAACATTGACGTGTCTTGGGTGTTAGCTTCACCAAATTATGCAACGCAATACTTGGTACAATGTTCACTTGATGCAGGGTTTGTGACCGGACTCCTTGAAGAGACTGTGCTTGGTGAGGATTCAACTGAAGTTATTCTGACGGAAGCCTTTTTGGATAGTACATATTTCTGTCGAGTCAGAGCAGGTAATGACGCAGGGACAAGCGACTGGTCAGATGTTGCAACAGGTAACACGTAATCCCGCGACTGTATTACAATAGACAGAATGAATTCTGAATTTTTCCAAAACAATCGACGTACTCTACTGAACACTACTGACGCTGAATGCATAGTCATTGCAGGAAATAGCGCAATCCAAAGCTCTAACGACGCATCATATCACTTCGAACAAGAAGCGAATTTTTGGTATCTTACGGGTATCGAAAGTGCCAACTGGTGGGTATTGATTCAACCACACAAAAGTATTCTTGTTGCACCTGATGTTGACGAGGTGCACCGGATTTTTGATGGTGACTTGTCGTATGATGAGGCGAAAAAAATCAGTGGCGTCGATGATGTAGTTGGAGCCGTGGCTGGAAAAGCGTTACTAGACGAGCTACTACCCAATGCTACAGTCTGGACGATTGGTGAGGATCCACATAAAGATCATTACTCTTTTGTCTTAAACCCGGGCCCGGTAGAGATGTATGTCATGCTTCAAGACGTATGTGATGACGTGCAAGATTGTCGCCAGGCGCTTGCGAAGCAACGAGCAATTAAACAGCCTATCGAAATTGAGTTAATGCGTCAGGCGATTGACCTGACGATCGATGCTTTTAATGAAGTGAAATCAGGAATCGCTACTTACAATTATGAATATGAAATCGAAGCAGATTTTTCGCATTACTTTAGATCACGCGGTGCGGTCGGGCATGCATATGACCCAATCGTTGCAGCCGGGAAGCATGCCTGCACACTTCATTACATAAAGAATCAGGCGCCAGTACAGCAAGGAGAGTTTGTATTGCTCGACGTAGGTGCACGGTTGCATGGATATGCTGCGGATATTACGAGGACGTATGCTGTCGGTGAGTTTTCTAAAAGGCACGCGCAGGTGCACCACGAAGTCGAGCAGGCACATCAGCAAATCATTGGACTATTAAAGCCTGGTCTTGCGGTGAAAAAATATGCGCAACTGGTTGATGAAATCATGAAACAGGCACTACGGAATCTGGATCTATTAAAAACCGATTCAGATTATCGTAAGTATTTCCCACACGCGGTCAGTCATGGATTAGGGATAGATGTGCACGATTCACTTGGAGCTCCAGAGGCATTCATGAGTGGTATGGTGCTCACTGTTGAGCCAGGCATATATATTCCCGAAGAGGGAATTGGTGTGCGCATTGAGGACGATATTTTGATTACACCAACAGGTTGCGAGAATCTGAGCGAAAAGCTCTCAACCTCTTTGTGATATACTTAAGCTAACGATGAAACAACAACTTCTTGTATTTATAGTGCGCTGGGTATTGAACTCTTTTGGTCTTTGGATTGCCGTTCGCTTGCTCGGAAGTGGATACGAAAATGTCGAGATCCAAGCCGGTATTGGTGGATTCCTTCTCGCTGGATTTATCTTCTCGATTATCAACAGTGTGTTGAAGCCACTCGCTATTATTCTATCGCTTCCTGCGATTTTACTGTCGCTCGGACTCTTCGTTATTATCGTGAATGGTGCGCTTGTGTACCTATCACTCGCCCTTACGCCTAATATTTCGATGTCATTCTTTAACTCGATTCTTACCGGAATCATCCTTAGTCTGATAAACTATATAGTAAGTGCCGCAGTCGAGATTCGGGGCGGTAAATCAGGAGTAAACTATGACAATTAATACAATTTTACAAATTATCACTTTAGGCTCAGCGATTCTATTCATCGTCTCTGTACTATTACAGCAACGCGGTGCAACGCTTGGTGCTGGTTTTGGTAGCTCAGGCGAACTTTACACAACTCGCCGCGGTATCGACAAGAACTTGTTCGAAGTAAGTATTGTTTTTGCGGTGATCTTTATTCTTTCGATCTTAGCCGGCTTGCTATTGCCAGCTGCAAATTAAGGAGCGTATCTTCACGTGGCTGAAAATCAACCGAGTAAATGGCGTCGTTTGCCTAAACTGAGCTTTAACTCAAAAGACCTTTCACGTCGAATGAAAAAGGTTGAGGGTGTGACAGTGAAGCACGCTCGTCGATTTGTTTTCAAGCGAATGGACAGTATGCGTGAAGCGCGGCGACATATTGCGCTATGGGTGCTTGTTGTCGGGGTGATTATTGGTGCAAGTGGACTACAGCTGATGTGGTACCAACAAAGCTATCGCTCAGTCGCGAATGCGAAAGACGGTACGTATGCAGAGGCTGTACTTGGTCCAGTTGATACATTGAACCCAATTTTTGCGAGTACGAGTGCAGAAGAATCTGCCAGCTACCTCTTATTCTCACGACTTTTGACGTATGACAAAACAGGGAAGTTAAACTACGACCTTGCTGAAAGCATGACGATTAGTACCGACCAAAAGACATATACATTATCTATTCGACCCGACGCTCGTTGGCAAGATGGTATCTATGTCCGGGCGAAAGACGTCGTCTATACCGTGAACTTATTAAAAAACCCCGCAACCCGCGCAACTATTAGTGGATGGAATGACATCACTGCAACTGCGGTTGATGATCGGACGGTTTCATTTACGCTCCCTGGTGTCTATGCGGCATTCCCTCATGCCCTTAACTTCTTGCCGATTCTACCCGAGCATGTCCTTCGTGACATAGAACCAAGTGCGCTTCGTGAGAACGACTTCAGCACAAAACCTGTCGGTAGTGGTCCATTTAACCTTCGATTTATTCAAAACATCGATACCACTGTTGGACGAAGTATTATTCACCTTGCGCGTAACGACACGTACTACAAGGGGAAAGCTAAGCTCGATCGATTCCAGCTCCATGTGTATACAAGTAGCGATGCGATTGCACGAGCGGTCACAACATCAGAAGTGAACGCAGCGACAAACTTATCGGTATCTGAAGCTGCAAAACTCTCAACAGACAGGTACGTTGTTGAACGTAAGCCGGTCAATGCAGGTGTCTATGCACTATTTAATACGACAACTGGTGCGATGGCTGACAAGACTGTTCGTCAGGCGCTGCAAGCGGGTACTGATACGGCTGCGCTCCGCAAGGTTGTTGGTCCAAATACACCTACGCTACATCTTCCTTTTGTGAATGAACAAGTAACTGGTGATGTGCCGTCAGAAGTTGTCTACGACAAAGCGAACGCTGAGCGAATTCTTGAATCTGCTGGATGGAAACTTGAAGGCGGCATTCGCAAAAAAGATGGTAACGCGTTACGGCTTTCTGTAGTGACCACAAAGAACACCGACTTCGAGCGCGTACTAACGGCACTCGCTGAGCAGTGGCGAGGACTTGGTGTAACCGTAACAACGAGTATCGTTGACCCGTCCGACCCAGCACAAAACGTTTCGCAGAATATCCTGCAAAAGCGTAACTACGACGTGTTGTTGTACCAGCTTACAATTGGTGGTGACCCAGATGTGTACGCATACTGGCATTCATCACAAGCCAGTAGTGGATTTAACTTCTCGAACTATTCAAACCAGATTAGTGATGATGCATTAACGAGTGCACGTAGTCGTATTGAACCTGATTTACGTAATGCCAAATACGTGACATTTGCAAAGCAGTGGATGGCAGATGCGCCTGCAATTGGTATCTACCAACCAACAATTCAATATGTCTATAGCAAGTCGGTGCACGCACTTCCATCTGGTGAAGTACTGGTGTCAGAAGCTGATCGCTACGCCGATGTACTGTACTGGTCAGTAGGTGATCGTATTGTTCAACGCACTCCGTAAGGATAGGAGTTGATTTAAGGGGTGAATTCGTATATAATTCAGTCTTGTTAGGGCGCTTAGCTCAGTTGGCTAGAGCATCTCGTTTACACCGAGAGGGTCGGGGGTTCGAATCCCTCAGCGCCCACCAAGCAAACAGTCTGTCAGTGATGATGGGCTTTTTGTTTGGTAATGGGGTGCAGAGAATACTACTTTGTAAAAGAAGTGGTATTCCCTGCACCGCAGGCAATGTAACAGCGCGTTACATTGAAAAGCGAAAATGGTGAAACACATGAGTGATACGGCATATATGTCGCATTCGTATAGAGTTCTGTATACATCGAGCGCGTTGAGCTTCACAGGCGAAACACCGACCGATGAAACGGTGAGTGTGGCGATTGGTGAATTCATTCAACTCGAACGCGAACTCGAGCGTGAAGACTGGATGGTAATGATTTTCATGCCACTCAGCCAAGAGGGTTGCATTACCTTCGAAATGCTCGTCCGGATCAGCGATGACATGGACGCAGATGAGCGCAGAGATACGCTTCTGAAGCGTTTCGAGGCTTATCTAGACGAACGACTCGGCATGATTATTCCTGATCGCTCACTTTTGGGTATCAAGGACATGACCATCGAGACCGAGATGGTGAAAGCTCTGTCCAACTCGAACCGTTAGCGACCACAATTAATGCCCGGCCTATTGCTGGAAAGACCCGACACAACCTTGTGTTGAAGCGTCATTCAACAGTAGGGTCGGGCTCTTTCCATTTCTGGGCTATTGTAGGGGCTGTTACCTTGACTTACTACCCTTGCTGCGACATACTTTAACGTATTATGGTGGGGACTTTAAAACAAACAAAAGGTTTTACGATTATTGAGCTTTTGATCGTTATCGTGGTTATCGGTATTCTTGCTGCTATTACTGTTGTCGCCTTCAATGGCGTACAAGGTCGCGCATTGAATACGATCCGTGTAAACGAGGCGAAACAGTGGCAACAATTGTTTATGGCGTACTCTGTGCAGAATGGTAAGTATCCGGTGGTGAATAACGCGAATCAGCGCGCCTGTTTAGGTAATGGGTTTCCGGATAATAATAGTGATGGCATAGGTAACTGTTGGGATGTGCACACAGCAGGGCACACATCTGTTGATACCGTTTTGAACGCCGAGCTTGCGACAATGGGGACACTCCCTCAGGCAACGAGAGTTCCCTTAAAGGGCATTGGTGCTGCATCACGTCTTGGTCCTGCGGTAGAAATTGTGACAAGCTCTTATTCGACGTATCGTATTATTTACTGGCAAACCGGCCAAGCGACATGTCCGATTGGTATAGCAAACTGGACTGACGGTTCAACCTCTGTATCGTGCCGCATTGAACTACCAGTGATATAGCCTAAGCTCGCTTTTCGATATTGCATTATTACCCCTTTGAATCTATACTGTACTAAGTCTGCGCGTGTGCTGGAATTGGTAGACAGGCTAGCTTGAGGTGCTAGTGTTCGCAAGGACGTGGAGGTTCAAGTCCTCTCACGCGCACCAGATCGACATTATCTGAAAAGATTATAAAAATAACTCGTCACATTGTGGCGAGTTATTTTTATTGAATTAATTTACAACTGCAGTAAAGGTAATACCGGTTGAATAAGTGTCTGCGGGTGTAGCTGTATTTGTGCAAATACCAAACCATACGGGCGTAGTGATTCCTGGGTTAGCAACTGCACTGGTTGTTGCGAGCGAAGCTGCTGTTTGTGCTGAAGTAGGGACTGCCGCAAAGGTGGCTGCTGATGGCGCTGTATTGCTACTGGCTATTGTAGGCCCACTGCCGAAGCTTGCAAGGCTGTCCACTCGATATCCCCATGTATTCGCAGCGAGTGCTGTAGGGCTTGCTTGCGTGCCTGACGTGGGTGGAATAAAAGCCGCACTGCTTCCGGTGAGGTTGCTGCTTGATGTGTTACTTTTCATAGAGAGTGAATATCCTGTCGGTGAATCGGTTGTGACTACGACAGAGTCCTTCTGGGTTGTGCATGTGGTGCTAGAACCTGGGGTTACATTCATATTTACCACTGAATCACTCGTGACGGTAATGCCGCATGTATTGTATGTACAAGCTCCATACGCACCTGCGCCGTAGTCGCCGGGGATTGCCGATGAGATAGTCGGGGCAAGTAACGAAAGCGCAAGTATTGTGAGAACGAGTAGGTGTTGTGTGTGTCGTTTCATACTTTTATCGCCTCCGTTTACTTTTATGTTTTAACTGTAGCTTGTTGTGTAGGATCAGTCCAACACTCGCTACGCCAACAAGGGCAACGCCAGCAATGGTGAGTGCAGTAAACTGTGGTGTGTCTTTTTCATTACGAATGTAGGTAAGAATCTGAGTCGTTGAAACACCTGCGAAAGAGGCATGGATCGTAAGTACATTCGTTCCCTTAGAAAGAGGAATCAAGACGCCAAAACTTCCATCGCTTGTTGCTGTGAGATTAGCTACTTTTATACCATTATTTGATATTTCAATATGTGCAGACGGGTGACTCATTCCTTTTAGAAATACAGACTCATCTGTAGTGGTGAGTGTGCTTGCGGAGGTGTCTATTGCACCGGAAGGTACTGTAATGCGAAGTGTTATCGCATCAGGTTTTGTTGTGGTGCTTGGTGTTGTTGGTGTTGGTGTTGGTGTAACCTCTTGTTCAATAGGCTCTTCAGCGCTTGACGCTGTAGTTATGGGTGTTATCGGAGATTCTGTGTTTTGTTGCAGTGTTCGTGTGATGATAATCGGGTCTTGGCTGGATGCGCTGCCGCAGCTATTGGTGCTTGTCGCTGTAAAGCTGTTACTTCCTGGTGCGAGCGAGACCTGTAGGCTAAATGCACCAGCCTCGTCACTTGTAAGTGTGGCAATGTGTTGTGTATTGCGTTGAACTGACACTGAAATATTAGAACTTGTTGTCCCTGATACTATTTCTGTGGTCGCTGTCGTCGTCGAGTCCTGAATGGTAAACACGGGCGCACTGACAGGTTCGCAAATACTCGATTGGATCGTCGTTGCGAACGTAGCAGGCGATAGCGTAAGGAGCAATAAAAGTAGGCTAGTCTTGAACATCGGGTGACTCTACGCTATTTTTTTGTTTTTGACGTGCTCGAAGTACCGCAAGGGTCACGAGGTACGCAATTCCTATGATAATAACTGCAAAGATCCATGGCTGTATAACGACAATATATGTGTCGGGAAGTCGCTGCACTGATCCTGCGATCGTGGAATCACGGGTTACTTTGTAGATACCAATTGCTGGTAATTTTTCCCAGTTTGCAGTGATGAGGCGCTGGGTTTGAGGAAGGACATATCGTTCAAGCTCTGCGTTAAATAGGGAGCGACCAAATACACTCGAAATATTGAGATGTGTCTTTGTTAAGTAATGCACGCCGCCTGTGTTTTTCACGAGCACACCTACAGCTGCGCTATTCCCCCAGATAACACTCGGTATATCTGATGATGGTTTTTCAATGCTTCCTTTTGTTTCGACTGCACCAGCTACGGTGATATAGAGGATGTTTCCAACTCGATTACGTGGTGTGACGCCACTTTTAGATATTTCGGGATTTGTTTCGGCAAAAATAACGGCGTAGTATCCACCCGGGGCAGTGCCAGCAGGGATGGTAAGTGTGTATGAGACATCTTTTGTTTTGCCGGCAAGCAGTGTTTGAGAACTCTCTTCATCAAATCGTATCCATGATGACGCGTCGGTTGTACCTGCAAGGGTTGTAAATTGAGGGTCGTAGATGTCGCCGACTACATGATAGGGCTGAGTTGAGAGCAATAATGGGTAACTGGTCTGACCTTGATTAACCACAGTAAAGCGTGATGTTGTGGTCTCACCTGGCGCAGCACGTAATTCTGTAGAAGATGGTGTCATTGTGATGCTATAGCCCGCTTGCTGCGCATGGGCACGAGATGGGCCTATAAGCACGAACAGTGCACTCAAAAGTATGACAACAATAAAGCTTATAAGGTAGAAATAGACAGTCGTAGATGAGCGAAGCTTTGTAGGCATAGAAGACCTCTAGTTAGCGGTTGCAGTATAGGTGACACCATTTGTATAGGTGCCTGTTGCGGCTGTTGTGTTGACTGCGAGGCCGTACCAGACGGTAGTTGTCGCATTTGAAGCAGTCGCAGCTGTCGTCACGAGCGTTGCAGGTGATGCGGTTGCTGGAACGGCAGCGAAGGTAAGTGCGCCAATTGGTTGGCTTGAAACAGCTGAGGTCGTACCAGCACCAAAGCCACCAACACCATCGACGCGATAGCCCCAACTATTGGCTGTTTGTGCGACTGGTGAACCTTGTGTGCCTGTACTTGCGGCAATGGTATTTCCGCCGGAAACGAGCGCGCTGCTGGCTGTCGTTTCACCAAGCTTTAATGTGTATCCAGCACTGTTGTTTGTGCTGACGGTGACAGTGTCACTCGCGATTGTTTGTACGCCTGCGCCTGATGGAGTGGCGTTTAAGTTTACGGTGCCGCTTGATGTGAGCAGGCTAATGACTGGACTTAACGTTGAACTGATCGTTGTGCCTGTTGTTAGAGCCGAAGTTGTAAGAGGGAGAGCAATCAATGCAGCGATCGAAAACACTGTCCCTATAACAAATTTATTATGTAATCTTGAAGTTTTTACCATCTCACTAGTGTCCTTCTGATTTATACAAATCGTTTGATGTATTAAGCATAAGTCAAATATGTTTTTTTCACAATAGTCACCTTGATTTATGAGTCGATCTATGCTTTAATTACAGATAAGGAAGCCTCCCAGAAAACTAAGGGGGCATATTTTTATGACAGACCCAAAACAAATTCGTAACGTTGCCATCATTGCTCACGTCGACCACGGAAAGACGACGATTCTTGATGGTCTACTCAAGCAGAGCAATACTTTCCGTTCTAACCAAGCTGAAATGGATCAATCTTTGATCATGGATAGTGGCGACCAGGAACATGAACGTGGTATCACGATTACAGCTAAGCAAACAGCTGTATACTACAAGGACTACAAAATTAACATCGTCGACACCCCAGGACACGCCGACTTCTCTGGTGAAGTTGAGCGTACTCTCAACATGGCTGATGGTGTTCTTTTGATCGTTGACGCACAGGAAGGTCCAATGCCACAAACAAAGTTCGTGCTTTCAAAGGCGCTTGAACTAGGTCTTAAGCCAGTTGTTGTGATTAACAAGATCGACAAACCTGCTCGTCGTATCGACGAAGTGATTGACGAAGTGTCTGACCTCTTCTTGGAACTCGCAATTAGCGATGACCAATTACACTACCCTGTGTACTATGCGGTTGGTCGTGACGGTAAGGCATGGCCTGAACTTCCAGAGAACACCGATCTTCACACAGATCTTACGCCTATCTTCGACGCAATTGTGAATGACATTCCTGCACCAGCTGTAGAAGTTGATGCACCATTCCAAATGCTCGTTACGTCTTTGTACTACGACTCATTCCTCGGTAAGTACGCAATTGGTCGTATCTCACGCGGTAAATTAAGTCGTGGCCAATCAATCCTTCTTATGAAAGCTGACGGAACACAAGTTCCTTCAAAAATCGACAAGCTATTTGTTTACCGTGGACTCCTCCGTGAAGAAATCGAAGAAGCTGGTGCTGGTGATATTGTTGCCCTGACTGGTGTTGCTGATGCACACATTGGTGAAACAATTGCAGACAAAGACCAACCTGAAGCGTTGCCTGTGCTTGAGGTTGAAGCGCCAACACTTTCTATGTACCTTGGTCCAAACACAAGCCCACTAAAGGGTAAAGAAGCAAAGTTTAATACAAGCCGCCAAATTGGTGACCGCCTTCGTCAAGAAATTGAAACAAACGTTTCACTTCGTGTAAAAGAAGATGGAATTGGATTTGTCGTTTCTGGTCGTGGTGAACTTCACCTTTCAGTATTGATTGAAACACTTCGTCGTGAAGACTTCGAATTCGAAGTTGGACGTCCTCAAGCCGTTACTATCGAAGAAGATGGCGAAATTAAAGAACCAGTCGAAGAACTTCTGATTGAAGTTGGTGCTGAATTCCTCGGTGCTGTCAGCCAAGAACTTGGTACTCGACGTGCTGCACCAATCAAGCAAGAGACAACTGCAAGTGGAACAACTCGCTCTACATACATCATCCCAACACGTGCAATGATTGGTCTTCGTAACCTTCTGTTGACTGCAACAAAGGGTACTGTGATCATGAACAGTCTTCCTCACGGCTACCAACCACTAGGTGCGAAGCTTCAGCAAACACGTAACGGTGCGTTGATTGCAACCGAAGCTGGTCAGACAACTGCATACGCACTTGATACAGCTGCTGCACGTGGCGAACTTTACGTCGGTCCTGGAACAACAGTCTACCAGGGTATGATCGTTGGTATGTATAACCGTGGCGGTGACCTTGATGTAAACGTTTGTCGCGGTAAGCAACTGACTAACATGCGTACCTCATCATCAGATGGTACAATTCAGTTGACACCTTTCACTGACCTGAGTCTTGAACAATCAATCGACTTCATCGAAAACGACGAACTTTTGGAAGTAACACCAAAGTCACTTCGTCTTCGTAAGCGATTCCTTGATCCTAACCAACGCAAGCGAAACTCACAAAAGAATCAGTAGTTCGTTGCTAATGAAATATCCCCGCTATCATGGCGGGGATTTTTATATGGAGTATATATCTTTAAGGACGGGTGAGTACAAAGGTATTCCATGGACCATACACGAACGTAGGGTTGGTTGCCGACTTCAAGCGAATGCGATATTCGTGGCTAAGTCCGGAGCCGCTTGGCTTACTTGAAGTGCCATTCCAGACCTGTGATGTAGTAGTAAGTGGTATTTCGGCTGTTGTCCCACCTCCACCTGCCCAGCCACCCGAGCCAGTGTTGATTTGACGCGCATACCATGTGCCGTTCGCGGGATCGCGAGTTTGTAGCTCATATTGGATATTTGTGGGTGAACCGAGGCTTGCTGGGGCTGTCCAGTTGATTGTAATGTTTGCCCAGCTAGAATCCGCACTAACTGTAAACGTTGGGATTACAGCAAGTGTTGAAGATGTTGGACCTGTAAGTGTGAATGTTGACCACGGTCCATAAATACTTGGCGTGACCGCTGACTTTACTCGTACACGATATTCATGGACTTCACCGGCTGCATTTGGTCTGCTCGTTGAAGAATTCCATGTAAGAGATGTAGTGGTTAAAGGAAGGCTACCTGATGTCCCACCTCCACCAGACCAGCCACCAGAACCAGTACTTGTCTGTCGGGCGTACCATGTGCCACCTGCAATTTGTGTCATCAGTTCGTATTCAACATTTGTTGGTGAACCCATTCCGGTAGGTGCTGCCCAGGAGATAGTGTGATTTGTCCATGACATGTCAGGTACCACATTGAAATTGTTAACTGTCCCCATTGTCGCAACACTTGGGACAGTTAACGTAAGGGTGCTCCATTCGCCTGCAGTTGAGCCAATGTATGGACGTAGCCGATACTCATGCACTTGGCCTGCTGCCGTTGGAATGCTTGTTGTTGATGTCCAGACAAGTGATGTCGTGGACGCAGGGAGCTCACCTGATGTCCCGCCTCCACCAGACCATCCACCAGCGCCGCTGCTTATTTGACGAGCATACCAGGTGCCGTTTGCTTCACGAGTCATTAATTCATATTTAGCCGCATTGGCAACAGGTGTCCATGATAGAGTAATCTGGGTCCACGCTTCGTCGGTTTGTAATTTAAATCCACCAGTAGTGCTTTCGACTGTAACAGCAGACGAAACTGGTGTGCTTGGTGTGGAGTAATCGCCGATGATACTTGCAGTAATGACGGCGCCACTACAAAGGCCTGTTTTTAATACACCCGTCTGATTGACGCTCCATTGAAGGTCTGTGTATTTTGGCGCGGTAACATTAATACAAAATTCATTTGCGCTACTGACGGTTGTAAGTGCTAGGCCAATGCCGGCAGGTGTTTTTAAATCTTGGGGAAGCGTTGCCGGGTATGTTTCAGTTGAGGCATTTGCAAGCTTCATCTTTGTCCCTGCGGACTGCACAGTTTCTTTCATGACAGCACCAGTGGCATTCTTTTGAACGCCGTTATATGCAACGATAACGACTGCTGCGAGAATTCCGATAACAACGATCACTATTAGAAGCTCAACGATCGTGAAGCCATTTCTTGGGCGTGTAGTGTTTAAAATGCTCATGCTTATTGTGTCTATGTTACCTGCTCAAGGTGGTGGTTGTCCAGTCGCTAAAGATTCCACTTGCGGCAGTTGAGCGGACTCTTATTCTGTATTCGTGAGTAGTTCCTGTGGCCGGCTTGCTTAAAGAAGATGTCCAGGTGGCTGTCGTAGTTGTCAAAGGAGTGTTATTTGATGTAAGTGTAGCCCCTGCGTATGTCCCTGCATATGAACCACTTCCGTCAGACAAGGCTCGTGCATACCATGATGCCGATGAGTTTGTTCTGGTTTGTACATCGTAAAGAATTGAGTCAGGCGTTCCGAAGTTGCTTGGTGCTGTCCATGAAAGAGCTATGGATGAAAAGTCACTTGTTGGTACGACAGTAAAGTTCGTTGGTGAAGGTAGAGCAAACGCCGGCACAGAAAGTGAAAAGTTTGTCCATGGGCCATAGATTGCGGCTGATATCGTAGATTTGACTCGAATACGGTATTCATAAGTTAGCCCTGTTGTTTTAGGGACACTAAGCGACGACGTCCACGTGAGCCCAAGTGTTGATAACGGCATGTTATTTGTTGTCGTTGTTGCGCCGTTGTAGTTCGCGTCATAGCTACCGCCTCCATCAGTGGCGTCTCGACTATACCATGAGGCAGCATTGCTAGTGCGGGTTTGTAATTCGTATACGATATTTGCTGGAGAGCCAAGGCCAATTGGTGACGACCAAGCAAGTGTTGCATTCGCCCATGATGTATTTGGTGTTACGGTGAGCGTTGGTACTGTAGCCATAGCAGCACCACTTGGCGCCGTAAGTGTCGCTGTACTCCATTCGGATGCGGTACTTCCCACAAAAGACCTATATCTAAATTCTTGTGTGCCACCGGCTGTTCGTGGAGTTGTGATTGATGATGTCCACACAAGCGATGTCGTCGAGCTAGGAATATTATTGGTGACCGTAGCTGCTCCGCTGTATGTCGGCGAATATGAACCGCCCCCATCGCTGGTAGTTCGAACTGCCCAGCTGTCGGCTGATGTTGTACGAGTCTGTATTTCGTATTTAGTTGCGCCTGAAACTGCATCCCAGGACAAGGTTAAACTAGACCATGCTTCGTTAGTCTGTAATTTGAAGCCACCAATCGTTCCGTTGACTGTGACCGCAGACGATACAGTAGTTGGCGTAGATGATGAGGCGTAGTCTCCGATGATGCTCGCAACAATGATTTCACCACTACATAATCCTGTTTCCATGACACCTGTATGGTCAACATGCCACTGAAGGTCTGTGTACTTTTGAGAAGTAACGTTAATACAAAATTCACTCGTAGTACCGACGACGGTAAGTGCAAGTCCGATACCTGCTGGTGATTTTAAGTCTGACGGGAGCGTCGTAGGGTAACTTTCTGTTGATGCATTTGCAAGCTTCATTTTAGTACCTGCGGATTGGACAGTTTCTTTCATAAGTGCGCCAGTAGCATTTTTTTGTATGCCATTGTATGCGACGGTAATTACCGCGGCTAAGATTCCAATCACAACGATCACAACAAGAAGTTCAACAATTGTGAAGCCATTTGGTCGTGTTCTATTGAGAGGCATGTTCATGCTTTGCTATCTTGTAACCATTACTGTTGACCACGGACTGTAAATTCCCGGCGAAACGATTGATTTTAGGCGAACTCTATACTCATGTGTCGCACCTGTTGAAGTGGGACGACTATCAGACGATGTCCAGGTAAGTGACGTTGTTGTAAGTGGTTGTCTTCCGCTGTACGACGAGTTATATGCGTTGCCTGTTGAATAATTTCCACTTCCATCACTGTAGCGCTGATACCATGTGCCGGCTGGCGATCGTGAGTTGATTTCGTAATTAATATTATCTGGAGTACCGAATCCTGCTGGCGGTGCCCATGAAAGAGCGAGACTTGTCCAGCTGCCATTTGGGGTGACTGTGAAATTTATCGGTGCAGAGAGTGCAAACTCAGGAACGCTGAGTGTGAATGTAGACCAAGGTCCATAAATAGCATCGTTCACATTAGAGCGAACCCTAATACGGTACTCGTGACTTGCGCCTGTATCTCTTGGCACACTGTCGCTCGATGTCCATGTGCGCGACAACATATTCAGGGGTGTATTTCCGCTGTAGTTGGTGTTGTTATAGCTGGCAGTGCTTGTGTTGCCACTTCCGTCGCTATATCGCTGATACCAGGTGCCGCCTGGTGATCGCGAGTTAATCTCGTACCGAGTATTTGCTGGTGAAGTGAACCCATTTGGAGCAGACCAACTCAGAACTATTCCGCTCCATGATGCATCTAAAGGAATTGCTTTGAAATCTCGGACTGTTCCCATGGTTGCTGTCGTAGGGTTATCGAGTGTTACTGTGTACCAATCACCAGCTACACCACTCACTATGGCACGCACACGGTACTCGTAAGAAGGATTTGTAGTTGTAGGGCGTGTATCTAAAGATGTCCAGCGCAGAGTTGTCGTGCCCGAAGGTACGTTGCCGCTGTAAGTTGTATTGTATGAATTGGACGTTGCATACGATCCGCTACCATCCTGATATCGCTGGTACCAAGTGCCGCCTGCAATTCGTGAATGGACTTCGTATTTTGCCGCGTTTGCTACAGTATCCCAATTAAGGTCAATGTACGACCATGACTCATCAGTCGATACTTTAAACCCGCCGCCACTTCCGTTGATAGTGACTGCGCTTGTTACGATTGCATTCTGTGCTGCGTTAGTGGTGTTTGTATTATAAGATCCTATGATTGTTCCGGGAATCACCGCACCGCTACAAAGACCTTCACTCATCGTTTGTGTTTGATCGGCATGCCATTCGATATCGTTGTATGCGGTAGTTGTTGCATTTATACAAAACTTACCAGAATCGGCAACGGTAAGTGCAAGACCGATATTTTGGCCCACCTTGACGCTACTAGGGAGTATAGTGGGGAAGCTATTTGTTTCGACATGTTCTACGAGCATAGCTGTTGTCGCGTTACGCAACCCGTCCTTAACAGTGTTCGTCAGTGCATTTTTCTTCACTCCATTAAAAGCTACCGTAATGACCGCAGCAAGAATTCCAATCACAACAATAACGACAAGGAGCTCTACTATCGTAAAGCCTAATGATCGATTAATTTTGCTGCGTATATTCATACTTTTTTTGTTTTCTAAAAATCTATCTAAATGATATCAGATAACGGATATAAACGTAAGCTTTTTAAGGTTGTGGACCATATTTATTAAGTGTTAGAATGAGACATGACTGAGTCGATATATAATAACGACATTTCTTCTGAAAAAGACCTTAATATTCCTGTGGTTAAAGTGTTCTTCAATGATGGTGATTATGTAGAACTTCATAGTGCTGCAAAATATCATTATGTTGATGGACGTAACCCCGAGAATGACTATGATGAGTTTGATTTGGCGGATGGCTCGACACTTGTACCGATTGATCTGATCACCCCACTTGTTGGTGATGAAGTACTTATAGATCTAATGAAAAAACTCGAACCTGTACCAGACGCGCTTGATGGGCCTTATTTAAGAACGCGCGCAGCTGGCGAAAACTTTCGCTTTCTTGAATCAGTAAGGGGTCTGGCATCAAACTTTGAGCGCCTCGAGAGTCAAATAAGTCTAGGTGAAACGATAGATGCTGAAAGGGCTGCAGATGATCTGCAGGCTGCACTTCGCCATGAAAAAGAATTATGGTTGCCTTTTGAGGCTGGGCCGAATGCAGACGAGCATATTGCCGGTAAAATCATTGTCGCACGGTTGGCGTTATTTATGTCAGAGAGTCCTTATAATGGTTCGCCAGGTATTTATCCAATTGTCTTTAATCACGACGAAGGACACTTTACTCCTGTACCAGAGCAATTACGTATGATGCATTCGTGGTTATACGTGCGCACAGAGAACGATAATGAATAACTTTTCCTAATCTGTCCGCTAGACCTTGTATAGCATTCTGTGATGTTTATACTTAAACGTAAGATGGCACGAAAGATAAACATAGATCCGATAAAAACTTCACTCGTAAAAACGGCTGGTGTTTTAATTCGATCTAAAAAAAGCCCCGATGAACTACTAGGTGATTTATTCCGGGATGTACAGAATCAACGGATTTATGAGGATGGGAAAACGTTTGTCGACCTTGTACCAAAGAAACGAATTAATTCGATTCAGGAAGAGTATAAACTTCTAAAAAAAGATCCATTGTTCGATCTGCGTGAGTTTGTGGGGCGACATTTCTATGACCTTTCAACCACCGTACATAAAAAAGAGCCTTTTATTGTGAATGAGAACGACACAATTGAAACGCACATTAGTCGACTATGGGCACACCTTGAACGACGGAATCGAATTGACCGTGGATCACTTGGTGCGTTGCCTCATGCATATATTGTGCCGGGTGGGCGCTTTAGCGAACAGTTTTATTGGGATTCGTATTTCATCATGGTGGGGCTTGCGGCTGAGGGTAAGTGGACGTTGATCGAAGGAATGGTGAAGAACTATGCATACATGATTCGTAAGTACGGTTTTATTCCAACGGCAAACCGAACCTATTTCTTGAGTCGTTCGCAGCCACCGTTCTTTGCGTTGATGGTGCAATTACTGGCGGAGCACAAAGGGAAAAAAGTTCTGCGTGATTACTTACCGTTATTACTGACCGAGTATCGCTTCTGGATGAAGGGACGCATTAAGCTAAAAGATGCTGAGCACTTTGCGTATCGACGTGTTGTTCAGATGCCAACCGGTGCACTCTTGAATCGTTACTATGATAATAAATTAACGCCTCGACCAGAGTCGCTTCTGGAAGATACTGAAACGGCTTCTATTTCTGCAACACGTATTCCTGCGCGTTTGTTTTTGCATCTTCGTGCCGCAGCAGAATCTGGCTGGGATTTTAGTTCACGATGGTTTAGGAATCCTGACGACATCAAGACTATTCACACGGCAGATATTATTCCGATTGATTTAAATTCACTGCTTTACACATTGGAAGAGACGATTGCGGATGCAACAAATTCAGTACTGCATCCAGTGACTGTTCGACGATATCGAAAACGCGCAGCTCAGCGCAAAGAGGCAATCGATCAATATCTTTGGAGTGATAAAGATGGATTTTATATGGATTACAATTTCCATCATGGTCGTTCGACGAAGGCATTTAGTCTGGCTGCAGCATTTCCTTTATTTACTGGAATTGCGTCAAAAGAACAGGCTGCAAAAGTTGCTGAAAAATTGAAAGATGAATTCTTGAAACCAGGCGGACTCGTCACGACTTTGCACGGGAATGGCCAACAATGGGATAGTCCTAATGGATGGGCTCCACTTCAATGGGTTGCCGTTGAAGGACTACGTCGGTATGGCTACGATGAACTCGCAGATGAAGTAACGGCACGTTGGATGAAATTAGTTGAAAAAGTTTACAAAGACTCGCATCGCTTGGTAGAGAAATACAATGTTGTTGAAGGTGATGGACTTGGTGGTGGTGGGGAATACGCGCTACAAGATGGGTTTGGCTGGACAAATGGCGTGTACTTAGCCATGAAGAAACGATCTAGCGAGTAACACTCACTGTTGTCCAAGGTCCGTATACATTCGCGATGTTGTATGAGATTCCACGGATTCGATATTCGTAGGTCTGTCCTACGGCTGGAATGCTATTTGTCCATGTCAGTGACGTGGTTGATTGAGGTATTTGTCCAGAAGCAGCGGCATACGCTGGATCCACCGCAAACTGCGTACCCCAGCCATCCGATCCATCAGATAGGCGGCGAATTTGCCAAGTGCCGGATGTGCTCGTTCGAGTTTGAATCTCGTATCGTCCTTGCGGGATTGAAGATATGTTGCCACTCCATGCGAGTGCAATATTGCTATATCCTGCGTTTGGTGTCACGGTGAAGGAAGTAAGCGCAGGAAGCGTGTTGTTCGCAGGGGGTGTGAGTGAAATACTTGTCCAAGGTCCGTATACATTAGCAACAGTTGACGAACGGATACGAAGTCTATATTCAAATGACTGTCCAGATGCTGCGGGAATGCCTCCACCTGTTGTCCATGTGAGCGATGTTGTGGTTATTGGGAGTTGACCAGTTGTGCCTTCAAAGCCTGCGACGCCAGCATTTTGTACACCCCATCCATCAATGCCATCAGATGTTCGACGAATCATCCATGTGTCGGATGAAGATGCCCTAGTTTGGAGTTCATATGCCGGTCCGGGAACTGCAACCGTATTTGCTGACCAGGCGAGTGTAAGGTTATTCCAATTAGCGTTCGGTGTCGCTGTGAAGCTTGTAACTGCCGGAAGATTTGTGTTTGATGGAGCGCTCAAGAGTGCAGTAAACCATGCTCCAGAGGGTGTGCTGCCTGTGTAAGGTCGAATCCGATATTCGTATGTCTGTCCGGCTGCATTGGGTATTTGACCAGTCCAGGTAAGTGAGGTTGTGCTTGAGGGGATTTGTCCCGAGATGCCTTCATATCCAGCCGTTGATGCAAACTGTGTACCCCAACCATCTTCGCCGTTAGAGATGCGTCGAATCATCCACGTGTCGGTCGAGCTCGTGCGAGTTTGAATCTCATATTTACTCGCACTCGGTACAGCGTCCCATTTTAGGACGATACTTTTCCAGTTTTCGTTTGTCGTCACAGTGAACCCACCACCGTCGCCAACTGCAGTACCAATGCTTGTTGTTGGTGCTGATGGTGTACTGCTGCCACCAGCATTCGTATTGTAGGTCCCAACAATACTGCCGGTAATAACACTTCCGGTACATAGTCCTTCTTTGACACCATCTTGAGGCGAGCTGTGCCATGCAATGTCATTATATTTTATGTGTGTCGCATTGATGCAGAATGTTTTGGGATCAGTGACCGTTGTCAGTGCGAGGCCAATGTCATTCGATACTTTGACGGTTGAAGGAAAAGTTGATCCATATGTCTCGGTTTCGACATTAGCCGCCATTAATAGTGAGTGTGCTTTTTTTACAGAGTCTTTTACGAGTGCGACGCTGGCATTTTTAGTGACGCCATTATAGGCGACGGTAATAACCGCAGCTAAGATTCCAATCACAACAATGACAACTAAAAGCTCTACGATTGTAAAGCCAGTACGGGTGATATTTTTTGAGTTGTATGTCATGTTTATTTTTTTGTTGTTTAATGCATTAATTGTAACAGGTTATGGTTTAAAAAATCTTTTCATCCTTTAGTTCATCGGGTAAAAATCCTTTAACGTGTTTGAAGTCAGCTTCCCATTTGTATCCCTTGCCGTATTCCAAATCCTTCATAAGTTTTGTCGGTGCGTTACGGAGCTGAAGTGGCACAGGTGCATCATTAAAGTGTTTCGCAAGTGCCTGTGCACGATGCATCGCATCAGTCGTCTGTCGTGACTTTTCACTTTTGGCGAGCGCGGTTGCGACGTGGAAGAGGATGTAGCTTGATTCGGGCATGCCGATACGTTCGACTGCTTGGAACGCATTAAGTGCTAAACCGAGGGCACCGTTACCAGCGAGGCCAATATCTTCTGACGCAAAGATCACCATGCGACGTGCGATGAATTTCGGATCTTCGCCAGCGTCAATCATGCGCGCCAAATAATAGAGCGTCGCGTCAACGTTGCTGCCGCGCATACTTTTGATAAATGCAGAAATGACGTTGTAATGCATGTCGCCTTTTTTATCGTAGCCAGGGAGTCGTTTTTGGGCAGCAGTTTTAACGACTTCGACCGTAACTTTTTTCGCCATTCCAAATGCTAGCTCTAGATTACCTAGTGCAACACGGGCATCACCACCTGAAAGCTCGGCGATATAGTCAATTGATTTTGCATCGATCCGGGCTGAAGCTTTTTCAAGTTTGACTGCGCGTTTGAGAATCGCGATGACTTCTGGTTTTGCGAGAGGATCAAGTACCAGGACGCGTGTTCGGCTGAGTAGCGGAGTGATCACCTCGAAACTTGGATTTTCAGTTGTCGCACCGATGAGGGTAATGAGTCCAGACTCAACGTGAGGTAGGAATGCATCTTGCTGCGCTTTATTAAAACGGTGGATCTCGTCTACGAACAGAATCGTACGAAGCTGCAGGTTCCAGTTTTGACGCGCGTGCTCAACAATGCGTTCTACGTCTTTTTTACCGCTTGTTACAGCGGAAATTTCAATAAACTCGGCATTTACTTCTTTTGCGATGATTCGAGCAAGTGTCGTTTTGCCACTTCCGGGAGGCCCCCACAAGATAAGACTGACCGGTTCACGGTTTTTCACGATCTGTTTGAGGATTTCCTGGTCACCCAATAGATGTGTCTGACCGATGACATCTTCGAGGGTTTCGGGCCGCATTCTTTCTGCAAGTGGTACTCGCTGCATAGTCTCATTATACTCTGTAACCTCGTGGTCTTTTAGCATATAATGAAGGACATATGAAAGTCCTTGTTAACGGGCAATTAGTCGAATACAAAAAAGAAGGTAAAGGGAAGGCCATTCTCTTGCTGCATGGGTGGGGTGATTCACTCAGTACTTTTGATGGGCTCGCTACATACTTGGTTGAAAAAGGTTTCGAAGTGATTCGTTTTGATTTTCCTGGATTTGGTGGAAGCCCGGCACCAACACATACATGGAATGTTGCCGATTATGCGCGCCTTACAAGTGAACTACTCACAAAGCTAAAAAAGACTGAATTTCATGCTGTTATTGGACACTCCTTTGGCGGCCGGGTAATTATAAAAAGTTTTGCCCACCAGCTTCTACGCACCGAAAAAGTTGTATTGATTGGTGCTGCTGGTATTAAACCCGCAAAAACATTAAAGAAACGAGCCTTTAAGGTCGTGGCAAAAGTGGGGAAGGTAGCGACTTCGTTCCCCGGATTAAGCCAATTGCGTAAAGGGCTTCGAACAAAATTATATTCTGCTGCGGGAAGTACCGATTATTTGTTGGCGGGTGAGATGCAAAAGATCTTTCTGCTGACAATTAACGAGGATTTATTACCTGATGTATCATCAATTAATGTACCGACATTGTTGATATGGGGTCAGGAAGATTACGAGACACCAGTAAAGGACGGCATTGCTATGGAGTCGCGTATTAAAGACTCTCGACTAGTTGTTGTTCCTGAAACAGGACACTTTGTCTTTAAGGATGACTTTACGGCTGTAAAGAAGGAATTGGAGCTATTTCTATGATCCTTTCCTACTGGACACGTTATATACTGCGCTATCCAAAAGTTTTGTTGTATATGCTCCAAGATACCGAGTATCGTTTTACGCGGTATGCGAAATGGTATAACCGGACAAGTGATTTTCGTGCTGTCATAAAGCGTCGTCAACTGGATATGACAAAAAAAGTTAGATTGCTTTTATTAGCACTGCGATTGATTGACTTTGTTATTATCGTCGCTGTGCTTGCTGGTGTGTACTTCTTCGTGACGACACAGGTAGTTTGGTGGCTGGTGGGTGGAATTACGCTGTTGATCTTGAAGCCGTCTATTTTAGCGTATGGGATTCTTATACCCTTGGTTATTGGACTGGTTTTCATTCAAAAGCCACGTGAACGGATGATAATCAAGAACGCGAAAACAACTTTAACAAAACACTCCGCTACACGTATCGCGATTGTCGGAAGCTTTGGGAAAACAACTGCGAAAGAAATACTACTCGCAGTTATTGGTGAAGGTAAGAAAGTTGCTGCCACTCCGGGTAATATGAACACTGCAATCGGGATTAGTCGATTTGCAGCGAAGCTTTCGGGGGATGAAGAAGTATTGATCTTCGAACTCGGAGAAGAGAAGGTGGGTGATGTACGGTACTTATCCGGTCTTGCTCATCCTGAGTACGCTATTATGACAGGTATTAATGAAGCGCATCTTGAATCATTCAAGACGCTCGAACGAACCGTCGGAACAATTTTTGAAATCAGCGAGTTTGTCACAAAAGGCAAGCTGTACATAAATGACGAGAGTGCACTTGTGCACGAGAAAGTAATGCCAGGTGACCTCGCTTTTACTCAAGAAGGTCTGGGTGGTTGGAAAGTCTCTGATGCAAAAACGAGTGTGAAGGGCACGACCTTTACGCTTACGAAAGATGACATTTCAATTCATGCCGAGACCGCACTGATCGGTCTTCATACGGTTGGTGTCACCGTGGCTGGGATTGTACTCGCGTATGAACTCGGTATTTCTGCGCCGCAGATTGAATCTGGACTCCGTAAAGTAACACCGTTTGAACATCGTATGCAACCACGACTTTTGCATGGCGCCTGGGTAATTGACGACACATATAACGGCAATAGTGACGGCGTTCGGGTTGGACTTGAATTTCTAAAAAATACTGACGCTACACGTCGCGTGTATGTGACACCAGGCCTCGTTGAACAAGGTGATAAAACACAGAACGTGCACGAAAAAATTGGTGAGCAAGCCGCAGTAAGTGCTGATGTAGTCGTACTGATGAAAAACTCGGTTACTGAATATATAAAGTCAGGTCTGGCAGAACAGCATTTCACTGGTGAGTTAATTGAAATCGATAGTCCACTTGAATTCTATACGCACTTGGATCAGTTCGTCGCTGCTGGTGACGTTGTCCTGATGCAAAATGACTGGACCGATAATTATCGTTAGCCTGTTATAATAAGTCTTATGAAAAAAACCGTTGCGGTATTCTTTGGGGGTAAATCACCCGAACACGACATTTCTATTATTACGGCGCTCTCGTCCGTCATTAAGCCACTTGAACTGACGAAAAAGTACACCGTCGTACCTGTGTATATTACGAAAAATGGTAAATGGGTAAGTGGTGATATTTTCAAAAATATCGAAATATATCGGACAAAGAAAATTGATGAGATTGCATCGAAAACGAAAGCATCACAGATTACTTTTGATGGCGGATTCGCAATTAACAAGCAGCGAATAGACGTCGCTTTTCCTGCAATGCATGGCGCATATGGTGAAGATGGTTCACTAATGGGACTGTTGCGAATGGCTGGTATTCCGTTTGTTGGTGCGGATATGGATGCAAGTGTGATTGCGATGGACAAAGTTCTCGCGAAGCAAATTGCGTTCTCAAATAATATTCCTGTTTCAAAGTTCACGTTTCTGACAGGCGAGGATGTTGCCTCAGGCCTAGATGGCCAAGTCGATCGTATTATGAATGAACTTTCATTCCCTTTATTTGTGAAGCCGGCTCACCTGGGCTCGAGTATCGGTATTAGTAAAGTAGCAGATAAGGATGAACTTGCGAATGCGCTCGAAGTCGCCGCATATTATGACGAAAAGATCATTGTTGAAGAAGGTGTCGAAAATCTCATTGAAGTAACCGTTCCTATGATGGGAAATGACATTTTAACAGCTGCGCTTATCGAGCGACCTTTGACTCAATCGGATGACTTCTTTGACTTTAATACGAAATATATTAACGGTGGCGGCAAAAAAAGTGGAGGAAAGCAGTCTGGTGCACAGGGTTATAGTGAACTACCTGCAAAACTCCCCGGCGACTTATCTGAGCGCTCTCTGGCTGTCGCAGCGGCTGTGTATAAAGCGATAGGCGCGACTGGCATGTCACGCATCGACCTTCTTATAGATAGTGTGACGGACACCGTTTATTTCAACGAAGTAAATCCACTACCAGGAAGTCTGTATAGTCATAACTGGCGCATGGCAGGAATTTCGCCAATGCAGCTTGTTGAAAAGTTCATTGTTCTTGCCGAAGATCGCTTCGAGGCTAAGCAAAAGCTAAACTCTACTTTCAGCTCAAATTTCCTCGAACAGTTTTAACTGCTACAATAAGGATATAAACAGGGAGTACTCATGGGACTAATTTGGACCTTAATCATAATCGTTGGAATCTTTATCTTGTCAGGATTAAAGGTGGTTAACCAATATCAACGTGGAATCGTTTTGACACTAGGTAAGTTTACGGGTGTTCGTCAGCCAGGACTTCGTGTCATCATCCCAATCTTTCAAAAGATGAGCCGAGTTGATGTTCGTTCAACACCTATTGATGTACCAAAGCAGGAGATTATCACAAAAGATAACGTGACCGCAGGTATCGATGCGATTGTGTATTTCCGTGTGGTTGATCCAGCTAAGGCTGTTTTGGAAACAACGAACTATGTCTACGCAACGAGTCAATTTGCACAAGCTGCACTCCGCGATGTAACTGGTAACTTCGAACTTGATGAATTGCTACAAAAACGTGAAGAAATTAGCGAGCGCATCAAAGAAATCGTTGACGCCGAAACCAGCAAATGGGGAATCGACATCGAGAACGTTAAGATGCAAAACATCGAACTGCCACAAGATATGAAACGTGCGATGGCAAAACAAGCTGAAGCTGAGCGTGAACGCCGTGCGAACATTATTGGTGCCGATGGTGAAAAGCTTGCCGCGCAAAACCTTGCAGATGCAGCCGCTATCTTTGCAAAGGTGCCTGGTGCATTGAACCTGCGTACACTTGGAACACTCGAACGTATTAGTACTGAGCCAAGCCAAAAGACAATGATGCTTTTCCCAGTTGAGCTGATTGATGCTCTTCGTGGAGCTTCAACCATTATCAATCCAGAAAAGAAATAGAGCAACCTTGCTCAAATAAAAAACCCGATCGTAATGATCGGGTATTTTATTTGGTGGCTCCTCCCAGACTCGAACTGGGGACACGCGGATCTTCAATCCGCTGCTCTACCAGCTGAGCTAAAGAGCCATAGGTGGTATTACCTCAATGATTATAGATGAAAAGCCGTTTCATGACAATATGCTGAAGGGGGTGTATACTCAATTTAACTATGGTGGGTCATACTGAACCAACTCATATGCGTCTTCAATCTAGGAAAATGCCTGGATTTACAATCGTTGAGCTTCTAGTGGTGATTGTCGTGATTGGGATATTGTCGACGTTAATTATTGCGGCATTTAATGGAGTGCAGGCACGAGCCCGTGATGCGCAAATGAAGACAGATCTATCTTCGGTCTATAAAAAACTCATGGTCGATAAGGCATTAGGGACTGATTTCCCTTCATCACTATCAGTTGCTGATAGCGGTAAGGGTATTACTCCATCAAGTGGTGGGTCATATCAATACACTGTTAATAACAGCGTGTCACCGGCGACGTTTTGTGTATCATTTGTAAAAAATGGGTCAGCTTTTTATATAAATGAGAATAATCAAGTGGTGTCTGGTGTGTGTCCAGGTCATAGCTTGACTGGGTATATGGCGCCAACAATGACCGGCTACTCAGATTTCTCACCAAATAGCGGGACAGGGTATATGGATATTATTCCTAGTACATCAATCCCTGACGGATCATGGATGATTGTCGTGATTACGTTTGTTGATGACGTGTACCCAACTATGCCGGCTGGCTGGACGACCTTACTCCCCCGAAATAGTGCGGGAACGATGCGCAATTCAGTCTTTGCAAAAATAAAAACAAGTAGTGATACATTCCCAACGCAGATTACTATTGCGACGAGTTCGGCCAGTGCAAACGGAGTACTCTTCTGGGGTGATGGGGCTGGTCCTGTAAGTAACTGGATCTTCGGACCACGACTTGTACGCGATGGATCTACTGCGGGACAGTTCAAGACCGACGCACTGTCTATTACGACAACCGTCCCACAGAGCCTTATTCTGGCGCTCAGTAATGAGCGTACTACTGCGAATGAAACAGATATATCGTCAATAACAAACGCGACAAAATGGTTCTTTATTCCACAAATTGGATCGACTAAGATACAAACAATTACGGTGAGTAGTTTTGTTCAGGTAAATCCAGGCGCGACGCCAGTTGTTACGGTTACGTATCCTAACTCTCAGATCAATAATGGCCTCGGGCTACAAATTGCACTTCCACCCCGCTAAACCTTGTAAAATACCCCCTATATCCGTATAATTCATTGAGTATGCGGGTGTAGCTCAGCTGTTAGAGCGCATCCTTGCCAAGGATGAGGCCCAGGGTTAGAGTCCCTGTACCCGCACCAAATAAAATATTCCAACCATCGTGTTGGAATTTTTATTTGGTCTGAGCTCTGCGATTCTGGCACTGGGCCTCATCCAGAAGAAAACAGCCCAGGAAGCCCAAGCGCTAAAAGCGCGCTGGGGTTAGAGTCCCTGTACCCGCACCGTTGATAAAATACCGTTTTTATGGTATCATTACTTTAATTATGCCACCACTAAGAGCCGAAATAATCATAGGTACAAAGGAGATAAAACTTCCTGATGTGCCACCTGGAGTACCGGCGAGTATGACCGATGCAACCGAAACCGGTCCAAGCGTTCTTATTTTAAGTTGTAACCAAGAAGATAATGGAGGAATTGTCTATAGACAAAAGCCTCAAGATACCCAAGAAATACTCAACCAGGCTTTTAGGCTCATAAGTTCCGAAAAGGGAAGTGTCGAGGCTGTTATTGGTGATAAGGAGACAATAAGTCTGCCTATTATTACTAGGTTCGGAAAAGCTATTCTTAAAATTACTCATTATTAGTACTTACAAGAGCTATGATGTATATATGAAAACCCTTTCTCCAATTTACGACTCCGATCCTGATACGGGTGCAGACTACGAAACCTACTCCATCCGTACAGCCGCCCGCGCCATAGTCTTGGACGATCTCAACCAGGTAGCGTTATTAAAAGTAGGAAATCACAACTACTACAAACTACCAGGCGGAGGTATAGAAGAAGGCGAAGATAAGATAGAGGCGCTGCACCGTGAACTCGCCGAAGAGCTTGGTTGCAAAGCAGAAATTATTGATGAAGTAGGGCAGATCACACAATACCTCGACCAAAAGAAGTTAGTGCAAACGTCGTATTGCTATCTTGCAAAGCAAATAGGTGAGCGAACTACACCTGACTTCACTGAAGAAGAACTTGCTGATGGATTTGAAATACGTTGGGCTAAAGATATTAATGAAGCAATTACACTCGTTGAGAATAGTCAGACTGATGATTATTCAGGTCAGTCGATAGTAAAAAGAGATCTCGCTTTACTTATCGCAGCGCGCGAAATGATTAAATAGCTTTTTCAGCTAATTCCTTCACCCGCCCCAAAGCCCGCGGATAAGCCTCCTTAAAATACTCCAGCATTTCAGTCGGAACATCAAAAGAAGTAGTTAATGTCGTCACACCTTCGTGCTCAACTAAAGAATATCGCTCGGCGCCACCAGTCCACTCATTCTCGCGTGATCGCGCACCTTCGTCTTGTGTGTCGGCGCTATGACGAAGTAACAAGAATTCGTTCGGAATAATCTCTTCAACTAAACTTGTGACGCCATATCCACCATGCGCCGAAATAAACTGAACTTCATTGCCTTGTTTCAGCTCGCCAACCATATACGTTTCCGGATCAATAATACTAGCCCATTCACGAAACGTTTCGTCCCGCCACAATACATCCCAAACGATTTCTTTTGCAGCGGGTATCTCTATAGAGAATTTCATTTCTTTCATACTCTTATTTTAGTCCAAAAATCTCATAACCATAGAAAAACCCGCTGCGCATGCAACGGAGCGGGGCTCTCTAACTGCGGCAGCGGGTGGTGCAAATTGTTTAGCGTCTCCTCGGGAGCATGTCGTCGTACTTCGATGATTCTTCCAGGCTCAGTATGAAACTGTTTACCCTGTAGAACTCGATCCTCCATGCTTCGAGCTCTTCCTCGTAGACTCGCCATCCGGTTGACTCCATCCGCTTGAGGTAGATGGGTCGACGAATGGAGTTGCTGATCTCTGGTCCCATGACGCACACAAGCATGCCTACGATAGGGAACACGACGATGGCAAGCAGGCTGACCGTGAAGTCCATGAACTTATACGTGTAGGCGAGGCCGGAGAATACGACCCCTAGTACTACAGCAAGTATGAGGACGGGGATTCCGATTCCGAAGATGACATAGGACTCTTCGAATTGAGGGCGTCTCTTCGTCGGTCGAATTGGGCGTTTGGCGGCCCATTCTTCCAGGTCAGCAAGCACCTGTTCTTTAGTGCGGTCAAACAGTTTTGCCATGATGACTTCTTTCGCTAGGCTGAACGCTTGGACAAGTTGCAATTCCGGAGTACTGAATTTCCTCAGCAGAATAAGGTGATTATATAACGAAATTAGTTATCTGTAAATTTCGCTTTATGTCGTTTCGCCATAGCTTGGTATTCCACATCATTCTTAGCTTGCTCATATCGAGTGTAAAATATGCGCGCAGACTCAGCTTTCACTGGATCCTCAACAGACCGAGGCAGTTCTTTTCGCCCATGTGCGCCACTCTGGCCTTTCTTGTCATCAGGAACTGGTCCATCGTACTTTTTGCCGCCCTTATGATTCGCATAGCGTCGTGACCGAGTGAAGCCCATCTGTAGGAACTTGCGCGCCATGTCCATACCTACGAAGTCATCTTTGGACTTGTATTCGTAAAACATAGCAAGAATTCTGTCAGCGGATACAGTCGCTTTATCAGGTGTCGCAAATTTCCAATGAGGGAGGATCTCGCTTTTGTACGGCTCTACTAACAAGACGCCTTGTTCGCCTCGCCCAATCAGATACTTCTCGGGTGATTTTCGAAAGTCGATGGTCCAATCTATATCGCTGTATTTCATTGAACCTCATTATATAGCTTTACTGATATACTGTACTTAATCATGAAACAATACCTTATCGACGCGAAGAATTTCATCATCAAATATAAAGATATCTTTATTGTGGGCGGAACGGGTGTTCTCGTTGTTATTGCGATAGTTATCGGCATCACTTTATTGGTAGAAAACAGCAAAATTAAAATTGTCTACCAGCCTGCAACTGCGTGTAACTTATTTACGCTCGATGAAGCAAAAGAATTGCTTGGTGGACGCGCAGTAAATAGCAGCACCGGCGATCCGATTCAGGATGAAAACTATACTGTCAGTCGTTGCGGCTACACAGACGGTAATCCAGATACCAGCCAAATGGGTGTGATAGCAATCATCGCTCGGTCAGGTATTAACGACAAAGGTGTTAAGCAAAATCAAGATGAATTTGCTGCCGGACTTCCAACCCAACAAGTTGAAATCGTCAAAGATTTAGGTGACCGTGCGTATTTCAATGTCGAGTCAGGTCAATTGAATGTGCTTGATGGACGTGACTGGATCGTATTTAGCTACGGATTCGCGGCCACGCCTGGAAATAATACTATCGAGCAAGCAACTGAGCTTGCCCGCAAAACATTACGCAGTAGTCCTAAAGACTAACGCGTAAGTTTACGTCGACTGCGCTATCAACTGTCTGGATTAAACCAGGCACAATTGGAAGCTCAGGTAGGCCGGGGATAATAGGCTCCTCGGGCTCATCAACTGGCACCTCTGGGACTACAACGGGTGTCGTAGGTGTATCAGTGACTGGTGGGGTGGTCGTAGATGGGGTCGTCACAACTGGAATTGTTCCAGTATTTGTAGCCGGTTGTTGAACGGGTGTAGTGCCTGTTGTTCCGGCATTAGCACCATTAGTAGATGAGTCTTCATTTGCTGGCGTGCCTGCTGGTTTGACCTCGTCTTTTTTCACTTCTGCACTTGTCTGCAAATTTGCAAGACTGCTCATTGCGGTTCGCTGTGGCAGCGTCAAAAGTACGAACATTATTGCCGCATATCCAACGACAAATGCCGAAAGTCCATATGCGTACGTTTTAGTAATAGGAAACTTCTTCTCGATTGTTAACATAGATCCTCCTCTGTTATACGTTCTTGATTTGTTACCACCTATTACTATTATACAACTATATTTACATAAACAAAACTTTGTGGTATTGCGCTTATAGTTAAAACAACGTAAATATGGTCTGATATTATGTTGGGCTGTAACGGGGAATATCTCTGCTATAATATGTCGGTAATGGCGCGTTGGCGGAGCAGTTACGCAGCGGTCTGCAAAACCGCGTAGACGGGTGCGACTCCCGTACGTGCCTCCATATTTATTACAATTCAGGTTTGCGCGGATGATGGAATCGGTAGACATGAGAGACTTAAAATCTCTTGGCCGCAAGGCCGTGCGGGTTCAAGTCCCGCTCTGCGCACCAAAGTGTTACAAGCTCGGTTTTTGACCGAGTTTTTGTTATACTAGTGATATTAAGTAAAAGAGGGAAAATACATGACATTGGTTTGGATTATTATTGCAGTTGTCGTACTACTTGGCCTGTTCGTCTGGGGTACATACAACAGTCTTGTTACATTGCGCGTTCGTGTTGAAGAAGCATGGAGCGATATCAACGTTCAACTAAAGCGACGTTTGGACCTGATTCCAAACCTTATTGAAACTGTTAAGGGCTACGCAAAACACGAAAGTGGCGTATTTACTGCAGTGACAGAAGCACGTGCGAATGTTATGAATGCTAAAGGCGTAAAAGAAACAGCTGCTGCTGAAAACCAGTTTGAAAGCACGCTAAAGAGCTTGTTTGCTGTATCTGAGGCTTACCCAGATTTAAAGGCTAACCAAAACTTCGTTGAGCTACAAAACGAACTTGTTGATACTGAAGACAAGATTCAGGCTTCTCGCCGTTTCTACAACAGTGGTGTTCGTGATCTAAACACAAAGATCGAAACATTCCCAGCAAACGTTGTTGCCGCGATGTTCCGTTTCATCAAGAAAGATTTCTTCGACGTTGAAGAATCTGAACGTGCAGCTGCGAACAAGCCAACTGAAGTTAAATTCTAAGACTTCTAAAGCGCTGACAATTTAATGGTGGATTTCATCTTCATTGAGCATTTCTCCTCTATTTTAGAGGAGTTTGCTCGTGCGGGTGGAGGTGGCTCAGGCGGTGGATCCGGCGGTGGTGGCGGAGGAGGAATCCTCTCTGTTATCGCAATGATAGGATTTATACCTATGTACGGTATCGGAAGTCTGCTGAGGCTTGGGTACTATGGATCTGCCTGGTCATTTTTGCGTGCTATTGGATGGGTGATCGCTGGTGCGATTGCAATTGGACTCGTTATCGCCGGTATTGCTATCGGTCGAATCGAAATGGTATTTATTATTTTTCTTCCAATCGCATTAGGTGTGTTGTTCGGAATGGGGGCTGGACTGGGCGCATGGTTCTCTAAATTAAAACAATCACGCAGTGTTATCAATGCACTTCGTGCTGCCGAGAAAAAAGATTACAACTGGAACGAAAAACGTCTACAAAAATATGGCGAAGGTATTTTCTACAAGTTTCAAAAAGACTGGTCAGAATTTAATAGTGAATCAATGGGGCGCTATCTTTCGCCGCACTATCAAAACCACATCAACCTGATGTTACATGCTTTGAGTGGTGCGCATCGTGTGAATAAAATGGGCTCACCAAAGATTTCAAAATCAATGATTGTCGCAGCCAAAGATTTCGACGATAACAACAAAGACGAATTTATTCTAGGTATTACTGCATCGGCAAAAGATCAGCTTATTGATACACGCGACAATACATTGCTGTTCGAAGATAAAAAAAGCTTTACTGAATTTTGGCGCTTCATTCGTCGTGGGAATGACTGGATATTGGATGGTATTGGTCAATCGACACGCGACTTTTATAGAACCCGTAACGATATTCGCGATTTCGCTGCGCAAAAGAACATGTACTACTCAGAGGATTGGGGATGGCTGCTTCTTCCAAAAGACGGCTACCTATTTAGTAAGGGTAAGTTCGGGCGATCGGATATTAACAACCACGTCATTGGCTTTGTAAACAATATTCTGACACAGCTATATACCTACGAGCCATACCACGTGCAGGGTCGTACAACTGAAGATCAGTACCTGGTGATGCAAACAAATGTACCAAAGAGTTACGGACGCATTTTGGTCAAACGACGATCGAGTGTTATCAACTGGAAGGTCGCTGGACTGCAAAAGATTCAGATGGAGTGGGGCGAGTTCAATACTATGTACGATGTCTACGCGTCTGATTCTGAAAAGGTCACTAGCTTCGAGTTATTGAACCCTGCCTTTATGGCACATCTGCGTGATTTGCCATTTGAGGTGAATATCGAAGTTGTTGATAATGTTGTCTACATCTTTACTAAAGCTCGAATTAACACGGCATTGTATCAATCGCTGTACGAAGTCTTGCTAAAAGCACACAAAGAAATGAAGCTGTAATCTGTTATAATTAGAGGTACTTATGTACAAAGCAATTGCTGCAAATAAACGAAATACTTTACTGATTATGGCCGTTTTCGTCGGGCTTATTAGTGCAATTGGATGGCTTGTAAGTCTCTACTTTAACAACTCATCAATTACACTTTGGGTAGTGATTGGTGCAGCGGTGTATGCATTCTTCCAATACTTTATAGCTAGCTCACTTGCGCTTGCAATGACCGGCGCACATCAAATTGAAAAGAAAGATAATCCTCGGTTGTATCGAATTGTCGAGAATCTTTCGATTACACTTGGTGTTCCAACACCAAAGATTTACTTGATTGAAGATCCTGCACCAAATGCATTTGCAACCGGTCGCGATCCAAAACATGCGGTTGTCGCTGCGACGACCGGAATCCTTGAAATTATGGATGACAGTGAACTCGAAGCAGTTATGGCACACGAAATGGGGCACGTACAAAATTACGATATTCGTGTCAGTATGATCGCATTCGGACTCGTAAGTGCTATCGGTATTCTTGCGGATATTGTGCTGCGTATGTTCTTCTTTGGTGATCGACGTGAAAACAATGTACACCCAGTCGTGCTGGTATTCGGCATTGTTATTATAGTGCTTGCTCCTATTATTGCGACTATTGTACAACTTGCGATTAGCCGTCAACGAGAATACCTCGCGGACGCCACGAGTGTTATGACGACACGTCACACCCAATCAATGATTAACGCACTTCAAAAGCTCCAGACTTATGGTCGTCCAATGCAAAAACAAAACACTTCAGCAGCGCACTTATTCTTGAACGACCCATTAAAGCCAGGGTTTGTGGCAAAATTATTCAGCACGCACCCGCCTATTGCCGAGCGAATAAAAAGGCTTCAAGCAAATGCCGAAAAATTCTAAGAAGTTTATGGCAGTCGCCAAAAAACCGTTTGCCAGTGTGAAAAAGTACGTCCAGGAATTTAAAACACGACGTCCTCATACGAGTTTTATGCTTACAAGGAAACGAGATTATCGACGATCGTTGTCGCTGCCTGGATATTTTGCGTTTACACGTTCAGTAAATAAAACACTTATCAAATATCGAAAAGTGTTACTACCGCTCGCTATTGTGTACGGATTGCTTAGTGCATTATTTATTGGCGTCGGTTCACAAGATACGTATTCGACATTGACGCAGACACTCCAAGAAACTGGCAACGAGGTATTCGCCGGTAATTTGAGTGAACTGGGTAAAGCCGGGCTTGTCTTCTTCTCGATTGCCGGAAGTGGACTGAACACAGCCCCAACAGAAAGTCAGCAAATATTTACGGTTATTTTGGCGCTACTTATATGGCTAACGACAGTATGGTTATTGCGCACACTTCTGGCTGGGAATAAGGCAAAAATGCGCGATGGAATATATAACGCCGGAACTCCGATCATTGGAACATTCTTCGTCGGGATTGTGCTTGTTCTACAGCTGATTCCTGTTGGCATCGCGATGATTGGATATTCTGCAGCCGACTCAACCGGATTATTATCGAGTGGTGTTGCTGCAATGCTGTTTTGGGCTGCTGCACTGCTGCTTGCTATCCTGTCGCTCTACTTGGTAACGAGTACTTTCTTTGCGCTGATTATCGTCACACTTCCTGGTATGTATCCAGGTCGCGCACTGCGCACTGCAGGTGATATGGTTATCGGACGTCGACTTCGGATACTATTGCGTGTTCTATGGATGTTTGGGTGTATTGCTGTTGCGTGGGCTATTATCCTGATTCCATTCATCCTTATCGATAGTGGATTAAAACAACTACTGCCAGTTATTGAAGGCCTGCCTATCATTCCTATTGTGCTGCTGATCCTAGGTGTGCTGTCATTTATATGGTCGGCAAGTTATGTATATCTACTGTATAGAAAGGTCGTTGATGATGACGCAAAACCTGCCTGAGACCCGTGCAAAAGAACTGCGAGATATTCTTTCTCGCTATAGCTACGAATACCATGTATTAGATCTGCCTTCAGTGAGTGATGCTGTCTACGACAGTTTATTTGGTGAGCTGAAAACAATTGAAGCAGAACATCCAGAACTTATTACTTCAGACAGTCCAACGCAACGCGTAGGTGGAGAGTTGCTTGGTGGATTCAAGAAAGTAACGCACAGCACACGGATGCTCAGTTTAAACGATGTATTTGATCGTTCGGAAGTTGAAGCGTGGGTGGTGCGAATGGACAAGCTTTTGCCAGGTACTAAGCATGAATTTTTTGCAGACATCAAAATGGATGGACTCGCATGCGCGCTGGTATATCAGGATGGCGTATTAGTTCAAGCAGTAACGCGTGGTGACAGCTTTGTGGGTGAAGACGTGACGGCGAATGTACGAACGATCAAAAACGTTCCACTGCGTTTACGTGACGCAGAAGGCTATGAGAAGTTCCTTCAGGGTCGGACTGAAATTCGTGGTGAGATCGTGATGCTCAAAAAAGACTTCGATGCACTGAATGTAAAACGCCGTGCTGCCGGTGAGCCTGAATTCGCAAACCCTCGTAATTTAGCAGCTGGAACAATTCGACAACTTGATCCGAAACTTGTCGCTGCGCGGCCACTCTCATTCCGTGCGTACGATATTCTTCGTACAGACTCTGCTGATGTTCCGACAAATATGTTTGCGTATGAAACATTGTCAGCTTTAGGGATTAGCCGCAACAAAGAGGCGAGTACATTTACTAATTTGGATGGAGTGATGCGATTCGTCGACAGCTGGAGTGATCGGCGATTAGACCTGCCGTTTAATACGGACGGACTTGTTATCAAAGTGAATGATCGTGCATTGTTTGCGGAAATGGGAGTCGTTGGAAAACAACCTCGTGCTGCTGTCGCGTATAAGTACGCCGCTGAACAGGCAACGACCATTGTTAAAGATATTGTGATTAGCATTGGCCGAACCGGTGCGGCGACACCTGTAGCTGTATTTGACCCGGTCGTGGTTGCGGGAACAACTGTGCAACACGCGAGTCTTCATAATGCAGACGAGATTGCACGTCTGGATATTCGTATTGGTGATACGGCTGTCATTTTTAAAGCTGGCGATATTATTCCAAAACTTGAAAGTATCGTCACTGAACTACGACCAAAAACAGCGAAGCCATTTAACTTCGAGGAAGCGCTTGCGCATCAGTATCCAGAGCTGACATTTGTTCGTCCGGAAGGTGAAGTTGTCTATCGTGTAGAGGGCGCGACTAGTGCTTTATTACTCACAAAAGCAGTTGAGCATTTTGCTTCAAAAGGCGCGCTAGATATCGATACTTTAGGTGAAAAGAATGTCGTTGCATTGGTCAGTTCTGGACTCGTAAAAGATTTGGCTGATATTTATTCAGTGACGAAAAAGCAGTTGCTTGAACTTGATCGTTTCGCGGATATTTCTGCCGGGAAATTAATCGATGCGATTGCAAACAAGAAAGCACCGCTACTTGAGCGGTTTGTGTACGGGCTTGGAATTCGACATGTAGGTACACAGACGGCAATCGACCTGGTGAATGCATTCGGAAGCCTTGAGGCTCTGCAGGCAGCAACAATCGATCAACTACGTGCAGTAAATGGAATCGGTGAAGTTGTCGCAGAAAGTATTATTGCGTGGTTTGCTGATCCTGATAACGAAGCGTTGATCGATAAGTTCGCAGCACTTGGTATGAAGCCGGTCTTTGAAAAGAAAACAGGCAAATTCGTTGGACAAAACTTTGTGGTAACCGGAACACTCGAGACAATGTCGCGTGAAGAAATTGCTGACACTATTCGTGAGTTGGGTGGAACATTCCAATCTGCCGTGGCGAAGGATACTAACTATCTCGTAACGGGTGGTAAAGTCGGTGCGAGCAAGCTCAAGAAGGCTGAATCGTATGGAACGACAATTCTAGACGAACAATCATTTCTTAAACTTTTGGAGAAATAATGCCAACATTTTATTTTAGAAAATTAGTGCGCGATCAAGTTTTGCAGCGCTGTCTTGATGATCCGAAAGTACGAACGGAATATCACACGCTTGAAACATCTGATTTTAAAAAAGAACTCATCGCGAAAATTCACGAAGAGGCCGATGAGATTCCTGTTGTTAATGAACGGTCAGACGATGTCCTTTCAGAAATCGCTGACGTACAAGCGGCTGTTGATGCATTGAGTGAATCGTATGGATATTCAAAACAAGACATAGCTGACGCACAAGCTAAAAAATCTGCAAAGAACGGGACGTTTGAAAAACAGATCTATATTACGAAAGTAGACCTAGATGACGATAGCGAGTGGATCGAGTACTTCCGTAAAAGCCCAGACAAGTACGAGGAAGCCGCATGAGTGAATTTGAAATCCCCTTAATCGAAGCGGGCGTATATAAACACTACAAAGGTCAGTTGTACGAAGTTGTCGGCGTCGGTTTGGATTCAGAAACGACCAAGCCGATAGTTATCTATATACCCTTATATGAATCAGAAGTTCCATTCTGGGTTCGTTCATATGAGATGTTTTTGGAGTATATTGATATTGATGGTAAGAAAATAAAACGATTCGAGAAAATCAGTGAGTAAGCATCCAGTCTATATTACAGGCAATATGAATAAAGTCGCGTATTTGAAAAAAGCGCTCGGTATTGAATTGGAGCATCACAAACTTGATCTTGATGAAATTCAGTCAGTTGATCCGATTGAAGTAATTGAACATAAGGTAAAGCAGGCATTTAATGTTTTGCAAAAGCCTGTATTAGTTGAAGATACCTCACTGTTCTTTAATGCACTTGATGGGTTACCTGGTCCATTTATTAAGTTCTTTGTCACAGCGAAAAACGGACAAGAAATTATGTGTCGCATGCTAGATGGATTCAATGATCGATCGGCGTATGCAAGCGCAGTCTACGCGTACTACGATGGTATAAAAATGCACGTATTCGAGGGGCGACTGAATGGAACGATTGCGCAATCTCCACGAGGCGGCGGGGGGTATGGTTGGGACGCTGTTTTCGAGCCAGAGGGCTATGGAGGTCTCACGAGAGCTGAGCTTTCGCCGGAATTGGATGTTGAGTCGTATATGAAGATACGCGATTACGACGGCCTTAAGGCATTCTTGTTACAATAGATATATGCATCACTTACTACGACGTGGTAAAAAAATAGGCACAGCGATTGTTGGTGGCCTTGTTGCTCTGATTGGATTGATATTGATCCCATACCCGGGCCCTGGGTGGCTCATCGTCTTTGCAGGGTTTGCGATTCTTGCAACAGAGTTTGAATTTGCAGGCAAAGCGCTGGCATGGCTACGCAAAAAATATGATGCCTGGACTGATTGGCTGAAGCGGCAGCCAGCGTATATACGAATCGGTGTATTGGCGTTTACGGGGCTGGTTATCCTGCTGACTGCATACCTACTAAATACATTCGGGGCCATTAATCGCTTATTGAGTCTTGATCTCCCATGGCTCGTATCGCCATTTTTTAAGTAAAAAAATAACCCCTCGTGAGAGGGGCTATTTTTAGTTGGTAAATTACCAGCTACGTTGGCGGAATGATCCACCATCGTTTGTACGTGGGCGATCTTCTTTAGGTCGGGCTAGGCTAACGTTAATTGGACGTCCGTCTAGTTCCTTTCCGTTTAGTTGATCAACGGCTTTGTCGTTGTTTGCTTCATCAGCAAATTCAACAAATCCGAATCCCTTTGAGCGACCACTTTCGCGGTCCATAACGACACGTGCACTAGACACTTCGCCGATAGTCTCAAAGAAAGCCTTTAGGCTATCATCGTTAGTTGCGTAAGCAAGGCTACCGATGAAAAGATTTTGTGATGCCATATTGGATATCTACTTCTTTTCTTCTTCTAATTACTTGTTGCCAGATCGACCATGACGACAGTATTTCGGTGAAGAAGAGAATTTATCCTTGTGAGATAAGCGCTCGTCGCCACTTTGGTACGCGTTGTGCTTCTGAACGCTTCTTAGTTAAGCACATTCTCAAAAAAAATACTAGTCCGACCCCTGAAAGTTCATTCTAATATAAGACTTGTGCTTATGGTTAAAAGAGGGCATAATGATGACATGCTGATGCGCATTGGGACAAAGTCCTAAGCGCGACAAAATAAACATGTTACGACAAAAACGGCGTCCCGGGTGGGCGCGCAGCAGCCGAAAGAACGTCTCCTTAAAAAGAGGCGTTTTTTTGTTATAGTATAAGTACTATGTGGAAAGAACCAACTTCGGCCCAGGTTATCGTTGTCATTGGATTTTTCATTGTCGCGCTACTACTCGTTTTTATTGGTATTCGAATGCTGCAAAATGCACTAAAAATTAAGCTTGGTGATTATCTTCCAGGCCTCCCTGTAGCACTGATTCTTTTTGGCGGTACGGTATTCATTGTTGCGTGTGATCTTTTCATCTATGCATTCACAAAAGATACGGGCATCTATCACTTCCACCGGCTCTGGTTTATAACTGACCCAACCGTTGGCGGCTTACAAGGTTTCTGGGCAAATCCATCTATGATTCTCCTTGTGATTGCGATATTTACTGCTTGGTGGGGTGTTCCAACTCCAAAAAAGATCCGTAAATTTATTGGAAACATTCGTAGCAAAAAGAAGCGGAGCGAAACTATCGCAGTTGCGTTGACACTTGTAAGCATGGTAGGGGGCGGAATTGCCGGCGCTTTCCTCGGTTATGCGTGGACGCGAAATGAAACTTTTGTATATATTGGGATAATTGTCGGAGCTGCTATATCACTAGTTCTTTTTGTCGTACTTGCGAGCTTTGCAATTTTGGCATATCAGAAAATTACGAAAACCCCACGAAGCTAGCTGCAGATCAGCCTAAGCTGGTATTATGGAGATAATGTTTAAGCTCTATATTCAACGAAAATTAGAAGGATACGTAAAAAAGTATCTTCATCGCCATCCCGAAATTAAACTTGTTATCGTGACCGGATCTGTCGGCAAGACAAGTACGAAAGTCGCAATCGGAACGGTACTTTCTGAACGTTTTCGAGTTCGCCTGCATGAAGGAAATCACAATGCAGAACTAAGCGCACCTCTTGCGATCCTTGGCATTGAATACCCGCAGTCGCTAAAGAGTATTGGTACATGGCTCGCTGTTTTCAAGGCAGCCAAAGCACGAATCCGCGAGCCTGCTGACGTTGATGTCATTGTACAAGAAGTGGGCAGTGATGGGATTGGACAAGTTCCTCATTTTGGTACGTACGCAAAACCGCATATTGCAGTTGTGACCGCAGTCTCAGCTGAGCATATGCAGGCATTTAAAACGCTTGATGCCGTTGCTGCAGAAGAACTCTCTGCTGCAAACTTTAGTGAGTACGCACTCATTAACCGAGATAATATTGAAGGAAAATACGCTGCTGATCTGACGAATGCAAAGATTAACACCTACGGTACGACCGATGCTGCAGAGTTTCATTTTGCTCAAGATGACTTTAGCTTAGACAAAGGATTTACGGGGCTTTTCTATGCACGTGGCGAGTTTGATATCAGTATTAAAATTGATCTGAATATTGTCGGTGAACACAGTATTCGTGCAGCGGTTGCAGCCGGTGCTGTTGGTGTGCGACTTGGCATGACCGTCGATGAAATTCGCGGTGGAATGGCGAAGATCCGTGCCGTAAATGGCCGCATGAGTGTGCTTCGTGGCGTGAACGAAACGATCTTAATCGATGATACATATAATTCAAGTCCACTTGCTGCTGCCGCAGCGCTACAGACCTTATATGCATTGTCTGTTCCGCAGCGTATTGCAGTGCTAGGGAGTATGAACGAGCTTGGTGATACTTCAGCTACCGAACATGAAGCGATTGGAAAACTCTGCGATCCTAATGATCTTGCGCATGTTGTCACCGTTGGTGAGGAAGCCGAAAAGTATCTTGCACCTGCGGCACGGGCAAACGGCTGTCACGTCGTCAGTTTCAAGACTGCACTTGAGGCTGGTGCATACGCACATAAAGTACTCGAGCAAGGCGCAGCAATTCTATTCAAGGGATCACAAGGGGGTATTTTCCTGGAAGAAGCAGTCAAGATTGTCCTGCACTCGACGGATGATGAGGATAAACTTGTCCGTCAGTCCGCTGAATGGATTCAAACCAAACAGGCATTTTTCTCTAAATTCTAAGCGTCTGTTCTCTTGATCGCCTCTGTTTGCTATACTTAATCCACTATGCAACGCTACAATCCATCTGAAATTGAACCGAAGTGGCAAACGATCTGGGAGGATCAAAAAGCTAACGAAGTCGTCAAAGACCCATCAAAAGTAAAGATGTATGTATCGGGTATGTTCCCGTACCCATCTGGTGCAGGTATGCACACTGGTCACGCCTTTAGTTGGGCAATTGTTGATGCAGTCGCACGATTCAATCGCCAACTTGGACATAATGTCCTAAACCCAATCGGTTGGGACACTTTCGGGCTTCCTGCTGAAAATTACGCAATCAAAACAGGTACCTCACCAAAAGTTGCCACTGCAACGAACATTGCGAACTTTAAAAACCAATTCAAACGAATGGGTGTCAGTATTGACTGGTCACGCGAAATTAACACCAGTGATCCTGAATACTACAAATGGACACAGTGGGTGTTTACGAAATTATTTGAACGCGGACTTGCGTACCAAAAAGAATCTTTGCAGTGGTGGTGTCCTGTCGATAAGACCGTGCTTGCAAATGAACAGGTAGAAGCCGGGCATTGTTGGCGTTGTGGTTCACTGGTTGAAAAGAAATCTATGAAACAGTGGTTTTTCAAAATTACTGAATATGCAGATCCACTACTTGATGGGATCGAAGACCTTGATTGGCCGCAAAAAATTAAGACTGCGCAAACTAACTGGATTGGAAAATCAGTTGGTGCAGAATTAGATTTTGCTATCGAAGGCAGTGACGAAAGTTTGACTGTATTCTCAACACGTCCCGACACTATTTTTGGTGCAACATTTGTTGTGATTGCGCCCGAACATCCACTCGCAAAAACACTTGGTGTTGGTGATTTTAAGGCATTTACGGATGAATATATCGCACATGCTGTGAAGAAATCTGAGATTGAACGAACCAACGACACCAAGGAAAAGACAGGTGTTTTCACAGGCACCTACGCTATCAATCCTGTAAACGGCGAAAAAGTACCTATTTGGGTAGCTGACTACGTATTGGGTGGGTATGGCACCGGTGCGATTATGGCGGTCCCGGCTCATGACGAACGTGACTACGCGTTCGCGCAGAAGTACCACTTGCCAGTTATTGCCGTTGTTGAACCCGAGACTGGAACGCCTCAAGAAAATCCTGAAGCACGTAAAAGTATCGTCGCGATTGTGCGTGATCCAAAAGAAAACAAATTCTTATCTATCAATTGGGGTCCAAAAAATGGCGGAAACTTATTCGTTGGTGGCGGCCGTGATGATGACGAAGACATTGTCGAAACAGCTATTCGTGAAATTGCTGAAGAAACTGGATATACAAATGTCGAACTCGTTTCTCAAACAGGCAAGATGCACCACAATTATTTTGCGCATAGCAAGAATGTAGCTCGACGCATTGAAGCGCACGCATTGTTATTTGATCTTATTGATGACACACGTACTGACACGGCACTCGAAGCTGATGAACAAGGAAAGTTCACTGTTGAATGGCTAACTGAAGCACAAGCGATCGCAAAAGTAGGTGACGAACTGCACGCAACAAGCTTTGGATTACTTGTTGGTGGTAAAAACTATCACGGCGAAGGTGTCATGGTTAATAGCGGACAATTTGATGGCATGGCATCTAGCGATGCGCGTGAAGAGATTGTTTCTTGGTTAGAGCAACAAAAACTTGGGCGTGCAAAGACGTCTTACAAAATGCGCGATTGGCTGATTAGTCGTCAACGATACTGGGGATCACCGATTCCAATTATTCACTGTGAGACACACGGTGCTGTTGCCGTACCAGAAGACCAACTTCCGGTCGTACTACCTGATATTGAAGACTTTGCGCCTCGTGGAGACGGTACAACTGCCCTTGGCCGTGCAACTGATTGGGTGAATACGACATGTCCTGATTGTGGCAAACCAGCACTTCGTGAAACTGATACTATGGACGGATTTGCCGACAGTAGCTGGTATTTGCTTCGCTACGCCGATCCAAATAACTCAGAAGTAGCCTGGGATCCTGAGGTTATTAACTACTGGAATCCAGTTGATGTATATGTCGGTGGTGACCATGCAGTTGCGCACCTTCTATATGTTCGTTTCTGGACACATGTATTTAAAGACATGGGCCTGGTTAATTTCGCGGAACCCGTCAAGAAATTGATTTACCACGGATACATTAACGCTGAAGATGGCACTAAGATGAGCAAGAGTAAGGGTAACGTCGTTGACCCACTTGATGTGATTGATTCTGGCTACGGCGCAGATGCACTGCGAACATACGTTCTGTTTATGGGTCCAATAGAACTCGATGCAAGTTGGAGCACTAAAAGTGTTGCTGGTGTCTATCGATTCCTTAACCGTGTTTGGACGGTGAGTCAGCACTACCTTGAATCTGAAAAAGACACAACCAAGAATGATGACGCACTTCGCGTATTAACGCACAAAACAATCCGTAAAGTAACCGATGACTATCGTCGCCAGAGCTTTAACACTGCGATTGCTGCGATGATGGAATTTGTGAATGAACTCTACAAGTTTAAGGTTGATGGATTCAGCAAAGATGTATGGCAGGATTCACTCAAAGCCTTGGTTCAGATGCTTGCTCCATTCGCGCCACACATGGCCGATGAACTTTGGGAACAGCTTGGTCAAGAAGGGCTCGTACAAAACGCATCATGGCCTGTATGGGACGATGCACTGATTGTTGAAGATGTGATTTCAATCGCTGTTCAGGTAAACGGAAAACTCCGCGGTGAGATTTCTGTTGCGAAGGATGCTGATCCAGAAGACATCAAGGCTCAAGCACTCCTACAAGACAACGTTGCAAAATTCGTTGGCGAACAAAAACCGGCCAAGATCATTTATGTTCCAGGCCGGCTCGTTAGTATTGTTCTGTAGATCTGTTATTCGACGTGATCAGGGATAACGAGTGTTTCACCTGGTTGTAGACCGTCTTTAAGGACGTCAATGTTTGCTGGGTCATCTGCGATATGTGAAATAGCATCGCGGATATCAATCTTTTCAGCACCGAGAATGTCTTCTGCTGCGTTTTGTAGGCCATCACCAGATTCTACGGTGTAGGTCTTTGTTTCATCTGAGAATTCAGGACCTTGGTTGGCACCTACAACAGTTGCACCAAAAACTGCAGTTGCAGCGACAGCAGCAGTGGCACCTAATTTTTGACCACGCGTCCATCCTCTTTGAGGCGTTGGGTCTGCGTCAACTTCTGCTGACCTATTTGATTGTTGTATCTCGAGGCGTCGCGCAGCTGCAGCTACGTCGCTGGTTTCCATTTCTTTATTTTCAGCGAATATCGCGTGAAAGGAATCTTCGATTGGTTCATCTATGTTTGTGTTTGGTTTATCGTTCATTATGGATATACGATACCACAAAATGCAGTATAAGCATAACCACTTGAGCTATAGAGGCAGAAATAGTATAATAACGATAAGTTTGAATAAACCTAGAAAAAAGGAGCACATTTCATGGGTCAACCAAAGAAACAAAGTAGCGCTCGGAAAACCGGCCTACGCCGCAGTCACCTGCGCCTCATCTTGGCACGTCGTGTAAACGGCAAGTCACCAGTTAAAGCAACTGCAACACGCAAAGAAACTGGCAAGAAAATTGTCGGAGCAACAGCAAAGATCGCTGTCGTTAAACCTGCGAAAACTGCAAAACCAGCTACAGCTAAAAAATAGTCTTTAAGGCTATTTTCGCTGTACATTCCACATTTACAATAAAAGAGAAACAAACGCATTATGGCATCTAATCGTCATCTCGGTCGCATCGTCGCCTTACAGACACTTTACGAATTTGAATTCCGCACTGAATGTAAGGATGAGTCTGTTGACGTCGCCGAAGTATTACAGCGAAACCTCGGACGATACGAAACAGCGATCGATGATACTGAATTCGTCGATGTTTTGGTCCGAGGAGTTCTGAAAGAGCAAGAAGCGTTGGATAACTTAATTCAACCGATTGCTCCTGACTGGCCGATTGATCAAATCGCGCGTATTGACCGCAATATTTTGCGTATTGGTGTATACGAATTGTTGCATCAAGCAAAAGTGGTCCCACCTAAGGTTGCGATTAATGAAGCCGTAGAGCTTGCTAAAGCGTTTGGTTCCGATAACTCAAGTAAGTTTATAAACGGTGTTCTAGGAACAGCGTACCGTACGCTTATAGAGGGAGCTACTGATGGCAGCACCACAGTTTGATAAGTTCAAGAAGTACTTCACTCGAAAGAAACCTTCAATTCAAGAAATAGTTCGCGAGCCGACAGCCGGAGGTATTGTTTTTCGTCATGCCAAAGAAGGCGGTGGCGTTGAAATTCTACTCATCCAAGATGCAAAAGACCGTTGGACAATTCCTAAGGGTCACATCGAAGAAGGTGAGACAGCTCAACAAACAGCAAAACGTGAGATCGGCGAAGAAGCCGGTCTAAAAGACGTTGATGTACTTGGTTGGTTGGGAAAGATTCATTTCAGATACCGCCGTATCGACAAGCTTGTGTTGATGACGACACAAATCTATTTAGTACGTGCAAAAGGTGATACTGATGCGATCCAAAAAGAAGAATGGATGAACGGCATTCAGTGGTTTGGCTTTCATGATGCACTTGATGCAATTGAGTACGAAGATATTGGTAAGTTAATGCTTCTTGCTATGAAGCGAATTCGATTGGAAAAATTGTAATGTCTGGAATGCAAACAGAACCATATCAAATATTTGCTCGCGATACGCTTGGCTATGAATTTGATAACGTTGAGACGCTTATTACCGCCTTTACACACCGAAGCTATGTCAATGAACACCGAAAGAGTGTGAGCGAACACAACGAACGACTTGAGTTCCTTGGTGACGCTGTACTTGAACTCGTCGTAACGGACTTTTTATTCCGTAACTATTCTGAACCAGAAGGTATCTTGACCAGCTGGCGTGCGTCACTTGTCCGTACTGAAAGCATTGGCGATGCAGGTAATAAACTTGGCTACGAGCCGCTTGTTCGTATGAGCCGCGGCGAAAAGCAGGGCGGCGATCGTGCACGAATGCAAATTCTTGCGAACGCTTTTGAAGCATTGATTGGTGCAATCTACCTCGAGCGTGGATATGATGACGCTGCAGCGTTTATTACGAAACACATTAGCTCAAAACTTGATCAGATTATTGCAGAGGGAAGTTGGCGTGATCCAAAATCACATCTGCAAGAAGTAATGCAGCGCAAAGACGGCGTGACACCTCGTTACGTAGTCATCGAAGAAGTGGGTCCTGATCACGACAAGATATTTACCCTTGGGGTATACTCAGGCGAACGCCTCATTAGCCAAGGAACTGGTCCAAGCAAGCAAGCTGCACAACAAGATGCGGCAAAAACTGCGCTGTCACAATATACATCATAGTTATTAACGAGCAATAAAGGATTTATATTATGCAACCTGATCCAAACCAACCAACTCAACCAGTAACGCCACCAGAATTTACACCTGCGACTCCGCCAGTGCAACCAGAGAATTCATTTGCGCAACCAGCGCCTACGCAGCCAGTGCAGCCTATTGCCGGTCCTGCAGCCCCTGCTTTTAATCCGAATGATCCTACACCAAGCCCTTCAAAAGGTCCGAACATGAAGATTGTCATCGTTATCATTGCTGTTGTACTTTTCTTGTTAGGTGCTGCTGGTATGCTTGCGTACTACATACTGAGTGGTGATAAAAAAGATGACTCTACGACACAAACGACTACAACCGGTGAATCTAAAGATGTTGTTGACCGTACCGATGGAAAACTTGATTTAACAAGTACGATTGATGGCAACGAAAGTATTAAAACCCAAGATATTAAGGCAGGCTTAAATCAACAAGTGAACATTAGTAATGGTCTGAGTTTTATGATCACTAAAGTCGAGCGTAACTATACAGGCATTACAGATCCAAAAGCTAAAGTTTACGAAGGCCAAGAAGTGGTTCGAGTATCGTTAACTGTCGGAAGCCGCAATTCAAGCAATTCAGTTACGAAATTGTCGACGTCTGATTTTGAGGTATTCGCTGGGCAAAAAGAAGCTTCATTGCGCGTCTCTGATGAGTGGATGACTGCTGACACATTAGACAGCCGTGTGAGCTTCAAAGAAGCGGGCGAGCAAGTGACTGGAAGCTATATCTTTATTGTCGATAAGGACGCTGAAATGAGCTTCGTATACACTGCGAACTACAAAAACTACAAGACTGAAGAAAAGGTTGCAATCAAAGCAATCGTTAATCTGTAGTAACAGACTAGAAACAGATTGACGTACTGACCAAAACAGTGTAAAATCAATTGAGTAGAAAAATTATTTTAAAGTGTTAGTCAATTTAGCTAACTAAAGAGTCAAAGGAAGTTCTGTTTTATGCTCGCAATTCGATTGCAACGTCTCGGACGCAAAGGATACCCAACGTATCGTCTTGCTGTCCAAGAATCTCAACGCCACCCATCAAGCGGTCGTGTTGTTGCCTACGTAGGTAGCTACAACCCGCACACTAAAGATGTTACTGTCAAAGTTGAAGAGGCTCAAAAGTTTCTCGACAACGGCGCACAGCCAACACCTCGCGTGGTTAAGCTTCTAAAAGACGCTGGCGTCAAACTTCCTAAATGGGTTGTTGAACCATCAACAGACAAGACTAAGACAATTCGTCACGCTGACAAGCTTCGCAAGAACCAACCAGCTGAAGAAGTTGTTGCTGAAGAGCCTGAAGTAGAAGCAGAAGTTGCTGCCGCAGAAGCATCAACAGAAGAATAGACTTTCCTCTACAAAAAACGCCCTCTCTAGGGCGTTTTTTGGTTCTCAGAAAATAATCCAAAGACGCTTGTGCTACAATAAAAATACGATAACACTGCACGTGACCGTAAGGCATTAAGGGGGAATATGTCCACAATTGACCAGCAATTCATAGAATATATCGTAAAATCTGTCGTAGGACATCCGGATGACGTTATCGTCGATCGGATCATTGATGAAAAAGGCGTACTACTGACACTGACTGTTAATCCAGAAGATCTTGGACGTGTGATTGGAAAGCGCGGTGTGACCGCGCAGAGCCTTCGTACGCTGCTTCGCGCACTTGGCACAAAGAATGATGCCCGCTATAACTTGAAGATTGTAAATAATGATGGCCAAGATGGTCCAATCATCGCTTCGTATACGCCTGCATCAAAGGATAATTTAGGTGATGAGCCTACAGAGTTATCCACGATTGAAGCGCCTGTGGAAAGTTCTACAGATGAGCCTGTGGACAATGCTTCTGCTTATACAAAAAAGACTCGGGCAGAGCTTGCGGAACTAGACGATCTCGATATATAATACCTATAAGTTCAGAACATCTTGAACTGCGAGAATTTAAGCTCATGCGAGCGACAAATCACCACATTTGTTGAGAGCCTATGTGTATAAGAAACCACCCTTTTTGGGTGGTTTTTTTGTTGGTGTATAGCACCTGATAATGTATGGAGTACCCGGGATTTCGCCCGGGTACTCGTGGTACACACTGGGCGTCGCTCCGGGCGACGAGGCTATCGTTTCGTTTGCACTAGATGATCTTGATATACGTACATTTCTTTGTAGAACCGTCTTTCATTCTTTTTTGCCCGCCTTGTAAGCATCGCTATTTTGAACTGAGCCTCAAAAAAAGTGATGCCATTCATGAGGAGGAACACAACAGTACAGACGAAGGTGAGAAAAAGAATTACCTTCATAATCACGTCGTCGTCTGTCTTGAAATAGCTATAAGCAGTGATACACCCGATGTACCCGGAAATTGCAGTGGGCATTCGTGTGTCGGCTGCTTGTGAACGTGATTCTTCGAGTGATTCACGTTCATGAGGCATTAGCATGTAAATCCTTAATCGTAAGCGAAAAGAGCCTTATTGATTATCCCACTCTGTAAGTTGGTGGTCAATAAAGCATTCACCGGCTAAATTATCAAGGCATTAATAACTTAGTGAGTACCCGGGATTTCGCCCGGGTACTCGTGGTACACACTGGGCGTCGCTCCGGGTGACGACAGTTCAAACTTCGATGTTTTCCTGGTAGAACTCGCGTTCGAGATCCTGCAAGTTCTTGCGAGCGACAACGATCGCGTCGAGAGAGAACAGGAAAAGGATTGCTGCAACCGCGCCAACAGCGTAGACGAGAAATCCCATCTCCATGTTGTCCTTATGGATGAAGGTACAGATGACGAATGCGACGATAGTAATCGCTGCGTAGATCGTCGTGTTCACCTTCTTCGCAAGGAGGTGATCCTTGCTGATTTGAAGCATTCCTTGCTGCAGATCTGTAAGCATTCGAACTCCTTAGTAGGGGATGGAAAGGTCATTTTTTGTTGAAGTAAAAAACTGATGATAACTATATCATTTTTATAACAAAAGTCAATCATATACTGACGAGGATATCGATATTTCGATGTGCTCGTTAGTTGCCCGAGATTTTCACCTCGAGCAACTGGTATGTTGCGAGGTGTCTCGGGCGAGTACCCTAGGCGGAAGCGAGCTGGTCTGTTGCCTCGACGTCGATCAAGAACATGAAATCGGGATCACCCAATTTCGGTGCTGGCTTCTCGACGTAGAGATCTGCGAACTTGGCATCGATGAGGAACATGGTGCGTTCGACATCCTCCACCGTTTCGTAGCCGAGTGACGCCATGCTGGCCTTGTCGACTCGGTTCGGTGCGGTGCTGCCGGCGGCAGGCGGGAAAGAGAACACGAGGGTTCTGGTCTCTGCCTCAGTTGACGTGATCGTCCCTGTGAATGAAGCGATCCATTCAGGACTCGGGGCGTGCCCTTTGTGCAAGAGGACGACGGGGGTCTTGTTGGTGATTGCTTCGAGGGAAGGCTGGAATATGTGCTCGGGTGCGATGTTCACTAGGTGCTCACTTCTATTGATGGGTAAGGGCAAATCAAACATGCGTAAGATCTGGAATATATTAGCACATATTTACAAAAAAGTCAATATGCCGTACACTGTTAACAGATGAAAAAACTGCAAGTAATTACTTTGTTTCCTGAAATGTTCGACGGTGTGTTGAACTCTTCAATGATGTGGAAGGCCCAGCAAGCTGGCGCTGCTGAATTCTCGATGATTAACCTACGTGATTTTGGACTGGGTCCTCGCCAACGGGTTGATGACACGCCATATGGCGGTGGTGATGGCATGCTTTTGATGGCTGAACCTTTATTTGCTGCGGTTGCGAAAGCAAAAGAAGCTGATCCTACTGCCAAAGTATTGCTTATGACGCCACGAGGACAGCGCTGGAAGCAGTCTCTTGCGCAAAAGTGGGCTGACGCGGATCAAGGCTATATCTTTATCTGTGGGCGCTATGAAGGCTACGACGAACGCATTGTAAGTCTCGTTGATGAACAGGTGAGTGTCGGGGACTATGTATTAACTGGCGGTGAACTACCTGCAATGACTATTATTGATTCAATTGTACGGCTTATTCCAGGGGTGCTTGGTGGCGAAATGAGTGCCGAGATCGAAAGCTTTTCTGATGGCGAAACACTTGAATTCCCACAGTACACAAAACCTGCTGAATTCAACGGCATGAAAGTTCCCGAAGTGCTATTGAATGGCAATCATGCGTTGATTGCGCAGTGGCGCGCTGAACACTCTTTAAAAGCTGAATAGATTTATTTCAAGAAACAAGAAACGCCCCAGAGAGAGGCGTTCTTGCTGTTGTGGTGGAACATCGTAGAGCGATTGAGTCACACATATTTTTTTTGGGACACATGTTTGTTTTTCGTAACTTTCGCTTGTTGAATACTGTAACTGAGCAGGGGCTAAAGCGCAAGCATAATGTATAAAAAGACAACACTATATGTTTGATAGTTGGTTCATCCGGCATTGGTGTATACTTTAAGCATGAGCAAAATTGCAAGAGTCACCCCCGCACCAGTACCGAAAACAAAAGATGTCCAGCGTATATCGATCTTTTACGCCGTAGTACTTGTGGTGATGGTTGTGGCGCAATTATTCACTTTCGATACATTTATCGAACTGTATGGTCCAATTATTGCAGCGCTATTGGTAGTCTTTGAGGTCTTTGCCTTACCTTTCCTATTAAGGATGCCACTAAGTCGTGCATTCCGATGGGTGAGCATGGTTTCTGGCTGGCTTGTTGCCGCATTATGGATAGGAATTACGTCGTGGCTTATTACTGCTGACGTCTCTGTCGGTACGGTTGGTTTTCTTGGAACTGCTATAGATACAATCCCGGGATGGTGGGCAGTGTTCATGAGCTTTGCATTTGCATTACTTGCTGCATGGTCAGCGTGGGGTATGTGGCCCGCGAAACACTCAGCAAAGCGCAAGAAATAGTTGTTCAAACCCCTCGCTCGCGGTATGATGAAGATACTTAAAATAGGAGTGTTTACATGGAGTTGATTAACAAACTTGAAAAGATTGTTCTTGGTTGGGTGAAGAACGTTCCACATCTACCAGTTGCTGGTCAAAAATGGCTTGCGGCAAACGTATGGTGGATCGCACTTGTCGGTGCAATTATCAGCGGAATTTCTGCATTATTCGCACTCGTGAGTGTATTCTCGCTTGCGGCATTTATCGGATCAGTCGCAAACACATACTACGTCGTCGACCCATACTCTGGTTTTGCGGTTGTAAAGGCAATTATTAGCCTTGGTTTCTTGGTGCTTAGTGGCGCAATCCTTGCGTTTTCTGTAAAGCCACTCCAGAACCGTCAAAAAAAGGGTTGGGTACTTCTATTCTTGTCTTGGCTCGTGAGCGTTGTCTCTGTTGTGATAAGCGCTGTCCTCAGTTTCAGTGTATTTGGATTCATCGCTGGTCTATTATTTGGCGGAATCTTCCTCGTAGCCGCAGGATACTTTATCCTTGAAATCCACGCACAATTTGCACATGTTAAAACTACGAAACACAAAACAGTTTAACTTCGTCTACTTGAGCGTTCACCCCAGTTAGTGTACAATTTGTTGGTACGCATTGGGATGTCGCCAAGTGGTAAGGCACTGGTTTCTGGTACCAGCATTCGGGGGTTCGAATCCCTCCATCCCAGCCAAGAAAAGAGACCGTCGTAAGATGGTCTTTTTTCTTGGCTCGAGATTGTGGCTCGAATCGCCGAATACGTTTGCGACATCCCTCCATTTTTATTCTTCACTTGCTATGCTATAAGCATGAACGAACCCATAAACACCGGATTCAAAGACAAGTCAAGCCGCGCGATCTACGTTGGCGACATTGTTCAGCATAGACTTGGAAAGTTCGGCAAATCTGGCGGAACGCAAAACCTCAAGGTGATTGGCTTCGGTAAAAAGTATCACCTCGTAGGTGAGTCGGACGACGATACAAAATACGGTGGAAGAGTGCTCAGCGAAAAAACCTGTGAAAATCTTGTCGTTATTAAATCTAATCAGCTAGGTTTGACGTAATCACCCAATTTCCATTCAAAGGGGCATTGACAATCTTGTCTAATAAGGTGTATTATTGTTTGGTATATAAAGCATTTGAGCTCCAGTCACGACGGAGCGAGCTGAGCGTAAAAATGCGCTACGGAAGCTAAACCGTAAAATATAGTAGCCGAAATCGCACTAATGTAGAGCCGGTACAAAGAGCCTTGTCGCAGTAATGCGTCTGGAATAAGGATGGAACCGCGGAAGATTTATCTAAAACCTTTCGTTCCTTAGAAAATTAACGAAGCATTTTTGAATGCCAAGGAACCAGCACGCATGCAAGATAATCTAAAAAATCAGAAGGTTCTAACGTACGATGATGTCGTACTATTTCCTGTTGGCGATAGCAATGAGCCTTTAATCGATGTACGTACTTATGACCAAACTATTGTAAGCGAATATCTGAAAGAAGATATGCTCGAGATAACTGGAGACATTATTTATATACGAGACACGTTGGCTCGTAAACTTGCACACGTAAATAGTTTACTTAATGAGATGGGATTACGGCTGAAGATTGTTTATGGATATCGCCACCCAAGTGTTCAGGAGCGTTATTTTGTTAAACGGCAAGACGTTTTGCGTAAAGAAAATCCTGGTATGACTTCTGCAGAGCTTGAGCGCCTCACGCATAACTTTGTGGCAGTTCCTAGTGTTGCTGGACACCCGGCTGGTGGAGCAGTAGATCTTACTCTTATCGATGCACAAGGAAATCTCCTTGACATGGGAACTGGCATTGCCGACTATACTGATCCAAAGCTTATTCAAACCTTTGATGCGCGTATTACTGATGTTCAAAAAGCAAATCGCATGATGCTACATAATCTTATGGTTGATGTTGGTTTTGCTCCGTTCTACGGTGAGTGGTGGCACTTTTCGTATGGCGATCGTGAATGGGCAGCTTTTTATAACAAAAATGCGCTCTATGGCGCTGTGAATATTGAACAGTAATTTCTATAAAGTAGTGTGACGAAAGGAGGAATGATGGGCAATAGTGCTTACATCCCCCCTCTCGTTTTAACCACTGACTGAATTGCGGGTTCTTCAGGCGACTGTGTCCTTGTCGTCATCTTCGTCCGTGTCCTCAAGAGGCTCCGGCAGAGGTTCAGACTTGATTTTGTCGTCGAGGCGAGCGATCGCCTCGTTACAGACACCGTACAGGTAGACCCGAAGGATCGACTCGGCCTGGTTGATCTGCACCTGGTCGGTTTCGCTGACATCGTGCAGCCTGTCGACCGCCTTCGCTCCAAGCTGCTCATAAAGATGCCGGGAGTTGGAGGGCTTGTCAGCCGCAGTGCGCATGATGAAGTAACGCTTGTTGCTGTGGCTGACGTCGAACATGCGATTGCGCACCAGGTCGTAGGCGATGCCACGGTTACGGTGCGACTCGAGAACGCCGAGTTCCGACATGTACCAGGTGTTCTGGAACGTGAAGTCCTCCGGCAGCAGCTCTCCATCAGCGATGCACTCAGCCAGAAAATCCTGGACGTCCTGATGAGCGCGATGAAGAGGGAGTGAACAGCCGAAGCCGACCACCTTGTTGCTGTCTTCATCTCGAGCAAGGATGATGCGGCCGTTGGCCATGTGTTCATCCCAGATCTCGCGAAGCTGCTCGTCGGTGTACGTTTCGTTGTACGGCTCACCGCCGAACGCCTCTCTGTACACCTCCATGAATCCGTTGATATCACTCTGTGCGACGCCGACAGGCGCCACAGCACTGATTCTAGCCAACGGGAACCACCTCCATTTCACTTTCGAGGATGACAGCGTCATCCGTGATTTCCGCCGAGATACTTTTCCCGGACGGCTGAATGATAGAAGGGACACGAGTGACCCTTCCAAGCGCAATCGTTCCAGATCCGCACGACGTCTCATAGAAGAAGGTGTTTATAGCCTTCACCCACACGACCGGGTGCATCTGGATTGCGTCGCCGACTCTTTCGAACCAGACGACGCCAACTGCGTCACGCTCACCGAGGTTGAATTTCTCGGTGATGGAGTAGTGCTCTTGCTCGTAGACCTTTGGGTCAACGGGGAAGGGCGCCTCGATCACGACATGCACGATGCCGCCGAGATCGACGATGGATGCCGGTGTGCCGTCGTCGAGTGTGACCTCGGTGACGTCGGTAGGCATGCCAGGAAAAACGCAGCGAACGTTGAACTTGTCGTTCTCGTCCGTCTGCTCAACTGTTGCGCTGACTGTTCCGTCAAAGCCAGAGACCGTGAAGGACACGTCCTTCTTGCCATCCGCCTGAGAAAACAGTAGTGCTGCAGCTCGAGATGCGTTGCCGCAAAACTCACCACCAGCCATTTCGAAGTGATGCCTGTCCAGTACCAGGAATCCGGCCTGCTCAGCGCCAGCATCTTCCAGACGCTCACCAAGATCGCTCCCAATCCGCTCGTATTCCGAGCGAGTGAGGGGTTCTTTGATGATGCGAATGGCAGTGCCATTGCCGTCGGCAGCCTTGATAAGTGTTTCTGTGCTCACCCTTACTCCTTTTCCTTATTTGGTCAGTCAGTGACCTCTTGCATCGTAGCAATGAATTGAGCTATTTGTCAATACATAGATCTAATCTATTATAGCAGAAAGGCTTATAGTATAATTAAGGGAGAGCATACAGATTGACTATATGTCTATTTTAAGGTATAAATATAATTATAGAGGCTGACATTCCTGTTGGCCCTAGCACACAGAGAAGAGAATACAGTGACAACGATAGTACAACCGCGAAAACCAGGGGGGTTCGGAGAACTTCTTCCTGGTGAGCAGATCGAATTCAACCGTTTGCTCGGCATCATACGCAACACCTACGAGAAGTATGGCTTCACGCCCCTCGACACTCCTGACCTGGAGCTGACAGAGGTACTTCTCGCCAAGGGTGGTGGAGAAACTGAGCAGCAGGTTTATAGCTTCATGCGAGAGGGGTCAGATACATCCCTCACGCTGCGCTATGACCTCACTGTGCCACTCGCGCGCTATGTCGCCGAGCACGAGCACGAGCTCACTTTTCCCTTCGCTCGCTACCAGATCGGCAAAGTTCACCGCGCTGAACGTCAGCAGAAAGGTCGCTTTCGCGAGTTCTACCAGTGCGACATCGATACGATCGGCTCTACTAGCCCGATCATTGATGCCGAGTTCCCGGCTGTCATCAATGACATCTTCGAGCAGTTCGGCTTCGGCGAGTTCACGATTCGGCTTAATAACCGGATGGTGCTCAACGGATTCTTCGAAGGTATTGGTCTGAGTGACGCGTCTCGCGACGTGCTACGCACCATCGACAAGATGGAAAAGATCAGCCGCGATGAACTGGTCAACGAGCTCGGGAAAATCGGCCTCACCGATGAACAGGTGGAGAAGGTACTCGACTTCACCTCGATCAACGGAACGAACGACGAGATCCTCGCACGTCTCAGCGCACTCGGCAGCTCTTCGGACCTGTATCACGAAGGCGTTGGAAAGCTGACCGTTCTCATTGAGTCGCTTCGTGCGATGAAGGTGCCAGAGTCACGATTCCGCATTGATCTCAAGATCGCGCGTGGTCTGGACTACTACACCGGCACCGTCTACGAGACGGTACTCGATGACTATCCGGAGGTTGGAAGTGTGTGTTCGGGGGGTCGTTACGATGACCTCGCGAGCTATTACACCAAGACTCAGTTGCCGGGTGTCGGAATATCGATTGGTCTGAGTCGTCTGTTTTCAAAGCTCCGGGAGATTCCCGGTTTGATCGAGACAGACAGGCAGAGCCCTGCAGATGTTGTCGTGATGCCAATCAACGCGGAGCAATCCGCGTATGCGATTGGTGTGGCGGCAATACTACGCGAGGCTGGTATTGCCACGATGCTCTACAGCGAGACAAACGGTCTGAACAAGAAGCTTCGCTTCGCAGATCGTATGGGCTTCGCGCACGTGATCATCATCGGCGAACGTGAGGTTGGCGATGGCACAGTATCTCTCAAGGATATGACTGCCGGCACTACCGATTCAATCGTTCTTGGCGAACTGGTTGAATTCATCAAGCGCTAGAGGGGATGGGGCAAACCTCTGTATTCTTCTCTTGTGCAACTCGGATGGGCGCGTAAGCGCCCATCCGAGAAGATGAACCATGACGTACTCCCTAGTTGGAGTTTTTTCTTTTTTTATGGACCAGAATAACATTCCAGAAACATTTACGTTATAGGCATTTGCTATAATAAACGTATGTCTTTCCAAGCCTACCTCGATAACATCGAAGAAAAAACAGGTAAAACGCCTAACGACTTTATTCAATTAGCCAAAGAAAAAGGCTACGATGACCCTAAGACAAAGGCTGCTGTTATTATTACTTGGCTGAAAGACGACTTTGATTTAGGACGCGGTCACGCAATGGCAATTGTCTATGTGATTAAAAACGGCGCCACAATTCCTGATAACAATGTTGGTGGTAAGGGTGTTCACCGAGATAAATCGAATACTTTGAAACTCGACGGCAAATCGAAATAGCATAAAGCATACGCTTATAGTGCCTATTTTGGTGTGTATTTGCTAAGATAGCAGCATGACACTGTTTCTCTTTTCTCTTTTTGGGTTCGTAATTCTTGTAGGATGGATCTCTTTGAAAACAGAAATAAAATATCATAAACGCCATATTGCTAATAAAAATACGCAAACACCTTCAAGTGACACACCTAAAAGCAAGGTTCAAATTCCAGTAATCGATGGTCCAGCTTCAAAACTTTCATATGTGCATAATCCCATATCTAAAAGAGAAGGCTTAGTTGATGAGCACCCTGCATCTAATGCTGAAGAGGCGGAGGCGTATGTCACAAGGATGTTATCAACGCTTGGTCAGTATTATATTATTTATCCAAATTTAATTATCGATAAGACGGGTCATCTTAAAACAACTGAAATAGATCATTTAGTTATATCTACCTATGGAATATTTTGTATCGAGACAAAATCTCATAGCGGTAGTATTTATGGTGGAGCGGGTAGTCAATATTGGAAGCAGTACCTAGCTGGAAAAACCTACCCTCTGTATAACCCGCTATTTCAAAACAGAAACCATGCAAGATCACTAGGAAACATACTTGGTAAAAGAATTAAATCAAGAATTCATAATTTTGTCATATTTCCAAATGCCAAAGTGAAAGTAGAGAGTCCATTAGTGTTTGGTAATGTAAATGAGCTTATTGATAAAATTCGTCTACATCAAAAAATGATCTATACCCAGCAAGAAATGACGGATATGGCGTATATTCTAGCTAAATATACGCACGAGTATGAACAACGACGAGGCGTACATGCGCAGAATGTTCATAATTACCTACACACGGTTAGTTAAAATTTAAATAACACCGGTATAATAGTGGTATGAGCGAATCTGAGCCAACTATATACACTCCTGAACACGTCGAATTATCTCGTGGTGAGTTATTTTCGATTGATCTTGATAGAATTGACGCCGAGATCGTTACAATGCTTGTCGATCCAACTATTGAACCTTCAGTGCTACAAGAAGCCTGGATAGTGCGTGCAACTCTTGCCGAGCAATTCATTGACTCTATAGAACCGACAGCTGATAATTCCCAAGTGCGACAAAGAATACAGTTCGACATGATGGTTGATAAGGCAGTGATATTCCAACGCGCAGGAGACACGATGCGATACCTAAAAGAACTCGATACGGCAGAAGGATTTGCGATGCAGCAAGGTTTTGATGACATCCTGGAAACACTCACGCAAGAATTGGATGAAAAGGTGAAAGAACTCGATGACTCACCAGATGCGCTAGTGATCAAACTTCGCGATCACGTTAGTTTTGAAAACAAGGAATATCTACGAGATTTGATTTACAAAGGTATCGATAAGGAAGATCTTTTAGGTACTGTCTATAAAATGATCTCCGATGGAGGTGGTAATCCAGTTGAAGTTCTGGCGTCACTCGTATTACGCAGTTCGTAAGATCTTTTCCATGGACTTGCCTTTAGCAAGTTCGTCAACAAGCTTATCAAGGTATCGGATCTCTCGCATAGTCGGCTGAGTAATTTCTTCAACTCGCACACCACAAATCACCCCAGTGATAAGTGATCGTGATGCGTTCATCTTTGGTGCCAGAGCAAAGAATGTTCTAAAGTCGGTACCTTTATCGAGTTCAGCTTCGAGTTCAGTTTGACTATAGCCAGTGAGCCAGCGAATAATCTCGTCGATTTCAGCCTTTGTTCGATTTTTTCGTTCAGCCTTTGCAACGTAGTGCGGATACACCGCTGCTACACTCATTGAAAAAATTCTGTGGTCTGAATCGTCCATGTATATAGCATATCATTTTGGTGGATTTGATATCCGCATAAACTTACAAGACAATACTGATACAACTTTAAAATGCTATAATCAACACACCAGCACCTATGAGCAGTTTTTTGAGGTACATAACTAGGAGATTCAATCATGGCACATTTCACAGACATCGATGATTACATAGCAAAACAATCGCCCGAAACACAGGCGCGACTATCACAAATTCGTCAGTTGTTTCATGATCTATTGCCGGATACTAAAGAATCGATCAGTTACGATATACCAGCTTTCACTGTTGGAAAAGATCGCTTGTACATTAGCGCTTATAAAAACCATATCGGTATGTATCCAATGTATGGTGTTCCAGAAATCGAAGACGTTATTGCTCCATACCGAGGTGTAGGTACGAAAGATGCACTTCACCTCAAACATACTGAGCCACTTCCGATGGATGTGATTGAGAAAATTATTATTGCCAAACGATCTCACGCATAGTGTGAATATTGCATAATTAGGTGTTTTGTGCTATAATATACATCTAATGTCTGAGTCACTCGCTGATCTTCATGCTCGTTATCCCTATGATAGGGATGAGCGTTATTGGCAGGGCAATCGAAGTCTTGAGGAAGCAATTGCTATTGCTGGTGACTTACATCTTCAACCAGACCCCCTTACGTACTTGGACGCTATTCGCGAACAGGATTACGGTCACGCAATAGCCGTAAACGACGCACTCTTGTTTCTGCCACCTGAAGCCGTGATTGAAAATTTCGGTGAAGAAGTTGGCCTGTGGACTTCGCTCGCATCAGCAATTAGTGGAGACAACAAAGCAATAAATGCCGTACTTGCCGAGAAATATGCATACGACCTTGATGACCTTGAGATAGCACGCGGATGGGTGTGGCGTCACGGATTTACTGCGTCACCAAAGCAGACTCTTGCACAATATGGATTAATGCAATCAATGAAACAAGATGTGCTGGCTCGCGTCGATCTTTCGCAGATACTCCATGAATCTGCCAAAGACGGTATTGAGTTGAGTGAATCACGTATGGCTGATTATACGATCGAACCTATCGAAGTAGAACGGTACAACAGCTATTATGACGGTGGCTCAGTGAAAGGATGGGATCTAGATAGATCAAAGGCTATTGGGTACGATTCTTGGTTAGATGCCCCGACAGGATTCGCACTGATGTATAAAGGTGTGCCGAATGCGATGGCTGGACTTGCTATGAGCGAACTTGATGAGGTAATGGTGCATCAGTTACAAGGTGTGCAACGCAAACGTGTGGATTTGACGAAAAGTTCGTATAGCGATGACTTTGTTATTGGGACTGTGTCATCACGCGGGCTATATCCACTTGATTGGCAGAAAACACTGGTTACCGTAGCTGAACATATTGCCATCGAAACAGGAGCAACTCGCGCAGGAATTCTTGCAGCAAAAAATAATGTATGGATTCGTCCAAGAATGCCTAGCGACACCGAACCACATTTACCGATTGATAAAGCAATTCAAGCGTATGACGAACCTGCTCGTCGACTTGGGTATGAAAAAGACAGTAGTGACAAAAAAGATAATTGGCACAAACGCGTCGCTTAGATTTTTATAACACCATCATCAACTTGTGATCGATAACTCCAGACACCTGGCTGTTCAGTTTTGTAGTTCCAATAAAACCAGCCTTGGACATCGTCGAAAATTTCTAGCTGTAGTTGTGTGTAAAAACGAGTGAGTTCGGGATGTGCATCTTTTGGAATACGATCGTAGGCTGTTTGGCGTAATGCACCGCTCCATTCGCCGATAATAATTGGCTGTGTCCTGGATAGGCGCTTCAAAAGTCGTTTACGGCGCTTTAATACACGGTAATACCAATCGATTGAGAAAAACTGCGCGAACAATTTCGTCATATGGTAAATATGGACATCCATCACCACCGAATGTTTGCGACGATCTAATATACCCGAGAACAATCGGGGACTAAAGGCATCACTATAAATAATGCGTGTGTGTGGCTGCAAGATCGTAGAAAGGCGTGTATAGGCATCTTTATAGAACTTGCGGAGCTTAAACTGCAACGCACCAACGCGCGGTTCGTTGATTACTTGGAGGCCCCAGAGATTTGCATAGTCTTTATAACGATAGGCAATCATTTGAAGCACATCCAATGTTGCGTTTCGATATTCGTTTTTATCAAACCATTCAGCCGGTCCAATTTTTGCGCTATGATCAAATCCATTTTGTGAACCCTGTAGGGCGTGAAGGTCGATAATCACTTGGATGTTATATTTCAAAGCAGTTTCCATTGCCCAATCGAGGTAGGTAAGCGCAGATGCAAATGGGGGAACGTCCGATAGTACCCAATACCCGACAGGAATTCGAACAGCATTAATGCCATGTGTGCTCATCCATTTGAAATCAGATTCGGTGATAAAAGACTTTCGATGCGCTTCGATTTTTTGTTTTGCATCGGGTGTCTGTATGAATGTATATTCGTCTTGCGCATCGAGACCCGCGAATAGTGATGGAGTCATCCATTTTTCAAGAACCAGCCATCCACCTAGATTTACACCACGTAGTTTGTCTGTAGTCATCCTTCTATTATACGCGACTCGGGTATACTAAGGGTATTACTTAAATAAGGACCTATCCCTATGTTTATTACCGGTATCATCTTTGCAATTCTGGCGACACTCGTGCACGTCTATATTTTCATCCTTGAATCGTTCTTGTGGACGAAACCATCAACTATTAAAACATTCGGTATAACAAAAAAAGACGCCGAGACAACAAAGTCATTGGCATACAATCAAGGATTCTATAATCTATTCCTTGCGATCATCACCGCTATTGGCCTGGTCTTTGTGTGGATCGGAACGCTTGATGTAGGCTTGGCGCTGATCTTTGCTGGTGTTGGCTCAATGGTATTCGCAGGATATATTTTGGTATCATCTGATCGTTCAAAAGTTCGTGCAGCACTCATTCAAATACTGTTTCCAGCGTTAAGTATCATCTTCCTACTCGGATAATTATTTCTTGAGGTCGAGAACTGCGAGGTTTTCGATGTGAGGTGTGCGAGGGAAGAAGTTATATCCCTTGTGTGCAGTAATGTCATACGCCTCAAGGAGAAGTGCAACGTCGCGTGCCTGTGTAACCGGGTTACAAGACAAGTAGATGATACGCTCTGGCTTTGCTTCGAGAAGTTTTTCGATAACAGGTGCACCGAGTCCAGCACGAGGCGGGTCAACAATGATCGTCGCATCGCTGCTAATAAAGTCGAGAGCTTTTTCGCTTGGTGCAAGCACGGCTTGTGCACTCTTTAATTTAAGACGGTCGATGTTCGCTTTCATCTCATTGACGGCACTTTCGTTGATTTCAACAAGTGTAAGGTCTTTTGTTCCGATGGTAAGGCCAATTGTTCCAACACCACTGTAAAGGTCAACAGTAGGTTTGCCAGGGATGACGTATTCTTTCATGTCGCGAAGCGCTTGCTCGTAGACAGGCAAGTTAATCTGGAAGAAGCTTTCAGTTGCGTAGCTAAATTCAACGCTGTTGATTTCGTCTTTCAGTGATGTGACACCCCAAGTTTGTAGGCGCTTCGTGATAACACTCGCTGGACTCTTCGGGTTTGAGTAGATCATTTCAAAACCTTTAACGCCCATTGCTTCGATATCAATTGGACGAATAGGTTTGAAAGATTCGCTCTTTACGTATAGCTGCATTGAAACGTGGCCTTTTTGATTGGCACGGATCATGAGGGTCTTGAGTGAAAAGCCTGTTGCATGGTGTGCACGAAGCAGGTCGCGCATCGCAAGTGCTGTCTTGTTGATTGCATCCATTGCAAGGTGGCTGCCTTCGACAGGAACTTTGCTGTGTGTACCACGTCCGTAGAAGGCGAGGTCAAGCTGTTCAGTTTCTTTGTCCCAGTACCAGCTGAATTCCATTTTGTTACGGTAGCCGAAGTCGTAGTTATCGCTAAAGATACTAATTTCACCAGGAAGTGTAACGCCGTGTAGTTCGAAAGCTTCAGTAATAAGTGCTGCTTTGTGCTTTTGTTCGCTTTCGAATTTCATGATCTGCCAAGGGCTGGTAGAGATGTAGCTGCCTGGATCGAGCGCTTCAATGCGGTCTACTGCAGGTTTCAAGACGTTGACAACGTAGCCTTCAGCGAAGCTATTCTTTTTACGGAAAAGCTGTACTTCGACTTCTTCTGTCGGTAATCCACCCCATACAAAAAGTTTACGGCCATCGTCCATGGTCGCAAGTGTTTGGCCGCCACCAACGATCTTTTCGAGCGTTACGGTGACGATTGGGAAAGGTTTTTTACTCATTAACTCTATCCATTATAGCTGATAAGGGGTAATTAGCCTATAATAGACACAAATACTATGAAACGCCTCGACAATTATTCACAACATTTCCTCCGTGGACAAGACTTTATTAAAGAGTTGATCGGTCACACCAACATCAAACCAAGCGACATTGTCTATGACATTGGTGCAGGTACGGGTGCAATTTCTGCTGCGCTTTCAACCAAAGCACTGCATGTATATGCGATTGAAGTAGAGCCACTGGCGATCGAAAAGCTTCGTGAAAACGTCCAACGCTATGACAATATCACTGTCAAAGAAGGCGACTTCCTTGAGATGACTTTGCCTGATGGCGAATATAAGATCTTTGCGAACATTCCGTTCCACTTATCTTCACCGATTCTGCGCAAGATTACCGAAGACAAAAATCCGCCTTCTGCTGCGTACCTGATTGTACAAAAACAATTTGCAAATAAACTGCTTCCTAATTCCGATCGATTTACCGGACAATTGGGAATGATGGTCGGGCCAACATTTAATGTTCGAATTCGTCGCCCATTAAAGCGATCTGACTACACACCGCCGCCAGCGGTTGATACGGTACTAATCGAGATTAAAAAGCGTGACGAACCCTTTATTCCACTTGATCAAATGGATAAGTATCGTACATTCATCCAAGGCTGTTTCTCGGATCCAAAGATCTTTGCAAAGACACCACAGAAAAAGATTGGGTTACCAGAAGGCATTAAGCCATCTGAAATGCGCCTGCACCAATGGGTGGAATTGTTTACCGCTTATAAATTCAAGTAGGAGATTTTATGAATACATTTTTCAAAGATTCAGTTGTCGTCATTACTGGTGGCGCATCGGGAATTGGTAAAGAAATCGTGAATCAAATTGTGCCCTCTGGTGCGAAGGTTATTATCGTTGGTCGTAGTGCAAAGACAGGCAAGGAATTTGTCAATGATTTGAAACACCGCGGATTCGTCGTTGATTTCGAACAAGTCGACATGGTTGACGAGAAAAAAGTTGAACGCATGATCAGCGCTATCGTAAAGAAATACGGACGCATTGATTATATGTTCAATAACGCCGGAATATTCATGGGCGGCGAGATTCGCGACACAAAATTAGAGAACTGGCATAAGGTCATGAATAATAATATCTTTGCGACAATCAATGGAACACACTACGCGTACCAGCAGATGCTAAAGCAGGGGAATGGTCACATTGTGAATGTTGCATCAGCAGCAGGCTTGATTCCCGTGCCAGGAATGGGTATTTACGGTGCGACAAAATTCGCCATCGTCGGTTTGACACATGCACTACGTAATGAAGCGAAAAGCCTCGGTGTGAAGGTGAGTGCTGTATGTCCAACGGTCATTAATACGCCACTGTACGACACCGCAATCTATAACAAGGTTGATACGAAAAAGGCATTGAAAACTCGAAAAGCATTACAAACCCCAGAAGTAGCGGCAAAACGAATCCTCCGTGGAGTCAGGCGGAATAAAGCAACAATCCATACCGCATTTAGTAGTCACGCGACTTGGGTGTTATACCGTATTGCGCCACGACTGTATGACTTCGGTGCACGCCGTGTTGTGAATATTTACCGCGAAAAATTACGCGCTAATTCTTAGCTTTTAATAAATGCAGAAGGCGTGCTTCGTCACGGCTCATGTATTTGCGTGGGCGGATCTTGTCGAGTGAATCTTTCACTGCTGCGATACCAGATGTATTGTGATATGCCTTGATGACACGCGGGTCGATATATGAACCACGCGCAATATTTGGAGTGTTGCCTAATTTTTCGGCAGTTTGTTTGACGACTTCGGTGATCGTTTTATTACGAATCTTTTCGTCGGGTGAACGTTCAGCGCCAATCAATAACGTTGTAGCAACCAGTGTTCCGCCCCAGGTACGGAAATCCTTGGCACTAAATTCGCTGCCCATTGCTGATTTGATGTAATTGTTTACGTCAGTGCTGTGTAGGTCATGCATTGATCCGTCGTCTGCCTGGTAGCGGAAGATTTCGTGCCCAGGTAATTCATCGAGTTGTTTTATGATGCCTGCGATATGCGAATCGGTGACTGTTTTAATATGTTGTTGGCCACTCTTCCCGATGAAATCAAAGGTGACGGATTTACCCTTGACCGTCGTGTGTTTGCTACGCAGGGTTGTGATGCCATAGCTCTTATTTTGCTTTGCGTACTTTTCATTTCCCACGCGAAAGTAGGCTTGGTCGATCAGGGTCACTATAGTTGCGAGCACTTTTTCTTTCCCAAGCTTTTTGCGGCGAAGATCTTTTTCTAATTGTTTACGGAGCTTTGGTAAGTTTTTGGCAAACTGGAGGGTGCGGTCAAACTTTTTCTTTTCTTGTTTCTTTCGGAAGTTCGGATTGTAGATAGCTTGTTGGCGACCGGCTTGGTCATAGCCTTTGGCACGAACGCGGGCTTTTGGTGATGGGTCGATAGTGACGTCAGACCAGGCTGGGGGAATGACGAGTGATTTCATATATTCAATAGTTGAATTGTCTGTAATATCGCCAGCTTTGTTCTTGTAGGCGAAGCCAGAACCTTTTTTGTACCGAGTAATCGCGCGTGATGCTTTCATAAAATTAGTATACGCCTGATCCCGCCAAGATTGGAATCTGCTGATGAAAGAGCGTATAATAAGAGGGTAACAAACTTGAAATAAGGAGAATACAAATGGAACTTGCAAACGCATTTTACATCATTGGAATCATTTGTATGAGCTTGATCACTATCATTCTCATCGCCTTGATCGCTGTGGCTGTTGCGATTAAAGTAAAAATTAATCACATCCACGCACAGATCGAAGCGCGCGTTCAACCATTCAAGGACTTTGCTGATACCGCTACAAAAGTAGCGAAGAAAGCAAAAGATACTTTCACCAAGTAGGTGCCTTGGTTTTTTGACAACTAATCCTAAAGAAGGAGTATTTCCCTATGAACGATAAAGATCAAACAACAATGCAGGACCCAACGACGCAGTATCCGACGGCCGATGCAATTGACGCACAACTTCAGCCTGAACCGGGTCTGGATGCCGACATGAGCCCGAAGGCTGATCATGGTGAAGAGACGTATAAAGGAAGCGGCCGTTTGAAAGGTCGCAAAGCCTTAATTACAGGTGGTGACTCTGGTATCGGACGAGCTGTCGCTATTGCGTATGCCCGCGAAGGTGCAGATGTCGCAATCTCGTACTTGCCTGAAGAGGCAGAAGACGCCAAAGATGTTGTGAAGGCTATTGAAGAAGCCGGACAAAAAGCTGTGGCGATTCCCGGTGATATTACGGATGAGTCATTTGCAAAAGAAATGGTAGAGACAGCTGCGAAAGAGTTGGGTTCTATCGATATCCTGGTGAACAACGCCGGTAAACAAGTCTTCGTCGAAAAACTGGAAGATCTGACCAGTGAGCAGTTCGAGAAAACATTTGCAACGAATGTATTCGCGATGTTCTGGATTAGTAAAGCCGCTGTGCCACACATGCCAGCCGGCGCGAGTATCATTAACACGACATCGATTCAGTCGTACCAACCTTCGCCTGGGCTGTTAGATTACGCATCAACGAAAGGTGCGATCACTGCATTCACCAAGAGCCTCGCGAAGATGCTGGCTGATAAAGGTATCCGTGTGAACGCCGTTGCGCCTGGTCCTATTTGGACGCCACTGCAACCGAGTCACGGTCAGCCGATGGAGAAGTTAGAGAAGTTCGGATCGGACGTACCGCTTGGTCGACCAGGACAACCAGCCGAACTAGCACCGGCGTACGTCTTTTTGGCTAGTCAAGAATCCAGCTACATCACGGCTGAGGTAATCGGTGTGACCGGTGGAAATCACCTGCCATAAATGGTACACTAGCGAAGTTAAACAATTTAAACCGTATCCAGAGTGCAGCGAGAGATCTAGCTCTATGACCTGCCGGCAACCACCTGATGAATCTATTTGATCAGGAACGGTGCCCCTTCTAGCCCTTACATAGGGAAGATAAGATTTTTGCTCCTTCTTATTCTTTCCGTCGTAATGGCGCGAAAGATACGAGAAGGAGTATTTTTTATGTCAATTTTTAAAACCGCCGAGAGCGTCTCGCCAAAACACCCAGACAAGATCTGTGATCAAATATCCGATGCGATATTAGATGCGCATCTGACGGAAGATCCACACGCACGTGTAGCTGTGGATGTCGCTGGTGGGCACGGCAAAGTATTTGTGACGGGTGAAGTGACCTCGCGTGCGAAGCATGTTGATGTAGCCGCAATTGTGCAGCGTCTGGCAGGCAATGTGGAGTTAATCGAACATATAGCCGCGCAAAGTCCCGAGATCGCACAGGGCGTCGATACCGGTGGTGCAGGTGACCAGGGCATTATGGTCGGCTACGCGACAAATGAAACGGCAGAATTATTGCCGCTAGAAGTAGTGTTGGCACGGAAGTTAAATCAGTATCTGTATGAAGTCTGGCCGTTCGATGGCAAGACACAGGTAACAACGAAAGATGGCAAGATTGTGTCGGTCGTCGCGAGTTTCCAACATGCAGCACAACAATACCTGACCAATCGAGTGCTCGATTGGTTTACGAAAGAACCGCTGGCTGTGACGATCGGTGAAGATGTTCGACTGCATATTAATCCAGCGGGGGATTGGAACGTTGGCGGGTTTGATGCGGATGCAGGATTAACCGGACGTAAATTGATCGTTGATAACTATGGTCCACGTATCCCTATTGGCGGCGGGGCATTTAGCGGGAAAGACCCAAGCAAGGTTGATCGATCGGCGGCGTATATGGCACGTAAGATCGCGATTGATTATTTGAAGGCGCGTAATGCAAAGGAAGTGTTTGTGTATCTTGCGTATGCGATCGGGTTTGATCAGCCACTGGAGGCGACTGTTGTGATTGATGGACGCGAGGAAGTAGTGGAGGGGTATGACTTGTCGCCGAATGGGATTATTGCGGCGCTGGATTTGAAGCGGCCGGTTTATGAGGCTACAGCACGGTATGGGCATTTTGGGTATAGAGAGTTTAGTTGGGAAGTTTAATGTGATTTTGGAAGCTCGATATTAAACCTTGTGTCTACTGAATTACTGAGTGATATCTTTCCCTTGAAATGTGTCTCTATAATTTGTTTTGCAATATACAGGCCAATTCCGAGACCGTCACCTTTCAAACTTTTGTGAGGTTCAAAAAGCTTAAGTCGTATACGTTCTGGAACACCTTTCCCGTAGTCTTTAACAATAATTTGTACTGTCGATTGCATAACTTTTGCTTCAATATCAATTCTTGCCACTTTATTTTCTATGCGCGCTTGATACGCATTTGTTACCAATATAACAATCGCTTGGGCAAGCCTAAGGGGATCGCCAAAAACTTTGTTATTAGCAAACTTAGATTTATTTTGAACAGTGAGCGTTATTGATGCATCCGGATGTTTTTTCATCAATTGATCATGCGTTTGATCTAATAGGCTAGCTACATTAAACTTTTTTACGGCATCGCTGTCTTTTATTTGTGAACGTACTTTTTCTATAATCGAATCAATGTAAGTGATACTTTCTTTCGCATGAGTTACCGCGAGTGAACTTTGATGGCGTTCTTTGATGTCATCGATGTCAAGGGTTAGTATGCTGAGGTAGTTGGCAAGTTCATGTAATATGACCGTGGTAAGCTGTCCAAGCTCGGCAAATTTATATAGCTGTTTCATTTCTTTGATTTGTGCTTCTCTTAAATTTTGGTTTTGAATTTCAAGCCTGAATGCAAGAGAGTCTTTTTCTTTTTGTAATTCATATTCTGCGCGTAGTGCTCTGCGAAGCATCCGCTCCATCTGCCTTCCTGAAAGCCATGCAATGAGTGCGAATATACTGAAAAGAATCGAATAGCTTGCGACATCACCAAAAGTCGAACTATTATCGAGCATTGTTCGATTGGGTTGGTGAGTACCTGTATGGGTCATGATCTGCAATAGTACCAGGATAAGTACAGTTCCAAATGTTACCCATACTATGTATTTTGCTCCGAGCATGATGCCTGAAAGTGCAATAATAAAGCCAAACATCAGTATTCCCACGGGAGCATTAATACCCCATGAGTGGAGAATAAATATTGCTATAAGTGTGTAAAGACTAATAAGCATCCAGGCGACTACCTTAATATAATTTTTTGAAGCAAAGATTGTCGCAATTGAAAGATAAGCCAGAACAAGTAAGCCTACGACTATCCGTGGTAAAACGTAAGAATGTTCAAGAATAAAGTAACTGACGCATAAGAGCGATATCAGTAAAAAACATACAACAAAAGTACCAAGTAAAATTACGATAGTTATATTTGTAGGTATCTTACCTATAAGTCTATATCTATTCCTCATCTATCTTGTATCCAAGACCGTATGCTGTTTTTATGTAGGCACTTTCAAATGGACGATCAATTTTATCTCGAAGGTGCTTAATATGGACATCGATTGTCGCTGTCCAGCTATTAGATCGAGAGCTCCAAACATGATCCATGATCATATCTCTTGTCATAATGCGTCCACTATTTACTACAAGGTATTCAAGAATATCAAATTCCTTACGTCGCAGTATGATGTCTTTACCTTTACGCGAAACTTTATGCTTGTCGATATCCATTACTAGATCGCGATAAGTTAGGAGGGATCGAAGTTGACTTCGCATTTGGCGTCTTCCGACAGCTGCTATTCGTGCACGCAGTTCATCTGTGTTGAAAGGTTTAGTCACGTAGTCATCCGCACCAGCATCGAGTAATTTGACGCGATCTTTAATGTCGCCATTTCCTGTTAGTACGAGGATTGGGATATTTATATTCATTGCTCGCATTTTTTCGCATACATCAAAACCCGTCATATCGGGCAGTCCTAAATCAAGTAAGATTACACCATATTTAATATGAGAGGCTTTCTCTAACGCTGCACTTCCATTTTCTGCGATATCAACTATGTACGAATTTCTGAGGTGGTAGGAAATTCTTTCTGCGAGCCGAGGGTTATCTTCAACGAGTAGTAGTTTCATTGTATCCTTCATCGAGCCTTAATGTTCTTATAAGATTACGATAAATTTATTAAATAATCGTTAACTTTTTGAAACAATAATATTACATAGAAGTAGTATTATAAATACATGATCCTAGAGACAATAACCCACGTCATCGCCGACATAGCCGTTATCCCCGTCATCCTCATTGGTGCCTATCTCCTCCTCTTTAAAATCCCGAAAGGTGGCCGCTTCGAAGCCTACTCTCGCATCCTGATGGCTGGCCTGACGTCATACCTGGTGGCCAAGCTCCTCGCAAGTATTTATCAACCGTCACTGGAACGCCCATTCGAACTATTAGGTGTTGAAGCGGGTGCTTTGTATCTAAACAATCCAGGCTTCCCGTCAGACCACGCACTCTTCGTCACCGCAATCACAGCAGCAGTGTGGTTCGAGACAAAAATGAAAAAAACCACGCTAGTTCTAGCGGGTCTGGTCGTCCTTATCTGTGTTGGTCGCGTGATTGCCTTGGTGCACACACCACTAGATGTGATCGCAGGTGTTGTCATAGGGCTGCTAGGTGCGGTATGGTATATCAATAAGCTACCGGTGGAGAAAAGAGTGAAAAGCAATGGCGAAAGTAATCATTGAAGACCAGCAGGTCGTTTCTAGAACTTGGTTTACATGGGGACGCACAATTGCGTTCGGCGCAGTCGCCGGACTGGCATATTGGGTGTTAACAGTCCTTATTGGACAATACATCGTTGAACCACTGGTGTGCCGTAACATTGTTGACGCGACTGCGTGTACAAACGCGACACCTCTGGCTGGTAACATTGCAGCTATCTTGGTTGCAGTATTGTCTATCATTGGTATGGTCCGAATGGGGATTGCCCGACCGATTATTATTGCGATTGCTTCGGCAGCATTACTTTGGAACTTTGGTGCGTGGACACAAGGATTATTTTGGCTAGAATCTATCGTCTGGAGTGTTGCACTGTATGCACTCGTCTTTGCATTGTTTGCCTGGATTACGCGTGCAATTTCATTGTGGGTGACGATTGTGATCAGCCTTTTGATCGTTCTGATTATTCGCATCGCTTTGATCCTCTAAAATCATTGTCCTTATGTTAAAATAACGACAGAAATAAACCTTGGGGGTAGGGTGTGGTAAAAAAGAAGTCATTGCAGGCTGATGTGCCTGCGCATAAAAAAGTAACGGTGCATCATCACCACGCAAAGCCGTATCGCAAGCGTCATCTAGGGTTACTGTTTATTATGATTGCCTCATTCGTGATGCTTTTGATCTTGTTAGTACAATACCGTGACCAGGTTATTACTGGTCTTGCCAGTAGCCGAAGTTATATTAGCGATGTCTTTAGTGGCAACAAAAGCTACGACGTGAAGGTTGAGTCAAGCTATGGCTACAGCCTGAGCTATGACCAAAAGCAATTTTATGCCAGCGCTATTAGCGGTTCGACCGGCGATCTGTATATTGGCAGCGAACTCGGAACAGAGCGTGCTTACAATATTGTTCGCGTCGCACCAAACTGGACTTCAGAAGAAACAGGTCCTTCAAAGAACACTGCGCTCACTTTGACATTCCACCCCGGAACAGCAAATAGCTCAGATTCATTGACGGCGCTCGCCTTGCAGGATGGTGGAATAGATACGAGTAACGTTAAACAGGTATCTAACGAACAGGTTCTGCTTGGTGGCCAGCTATTCCAAAAGATGCAGTGGCAATCATCAACCACTGGGCAGCTTCCTGGTAGTCTGACTGCAAAGTTCACGACATACGCCGGTCTTGTTCGTGGAAGTGCGGTGACGATCGTTATTGCTGCAGGTGTGAGTAATAGTAACGAAGCACGCTACGATGACGTGCTGCGTTCGCTTACATTTAATGTTGATGCAAAGATTAGTGCCGCGCCAACGGAAGTAGTCGCAACGAAGGTTGCTGCATCCCGCTCAATCTTGGATATTGTTACAAACACAAGTTTGGCATCAGCTGCAACGAACGACCCAACCAGCGCAACTTCAGAGCAGATCTCTGCGCTGTATAGCCCTGCTGTGGCCAAGATCTACAACGCGTACTGTATGGATATCATGATCGATGCAAAGCCGTACCTGACGAACTATTGTGGTGCTGCATCTGGATCTGGATTCTTCGTCAGTAACGATGGCTACATTGGGACAAATGGGCACGTCGCAGTGACAACTCCGCTCGATATCATTATTGGTGATGCTTTGACGCTATATGCAACAAAAGGTGATCCTCGTTATTTCAACCAGCTGATGAACATGACGAAATTAAAGCCATCTGACGTTCCTGCGGACGCTACCGACAAAGAAAAAGTGGGTTTGTATGTTGATGCGATGTACACAATCGATACCTCACGCATTACGGTAAGTAACAATGTGCAGAACTTACTTGTTGGTGTGACTCGGCGAACACCAGATATCACTGCGCTGATAAAAGCGACGAATGACCGTAAGGTATTTAGTGGTGACGAGAACGTGGTGACAGCAAAAGTAGCTGCGTATGACTATCGTGCGAATGACGGATATAACGGATTCAAGGCATCTGATGTTGCGCTTATCAAAGTAGAAGGTTCAAACTTCCCAGTCGTAAAGCTCGGAAGCATCGATACATTACGCCAAGGTGCTGATCTGCTGATTCTGGGCTACCCAGGAAACGCTAGTACAAATGGCATTGTTGAATCAACTTCAAGTGACGCAACATTGACGACCGGTAAAGTTTCAGCAATCAAGAACGCATCTGGAAGTGACAAGAAATTAATTGAAACAGATACGACAATTGGCCACGGAAATAGTGGTGGTCCAGCTATCGACTCTGAAGGTGATGTCGTTGGTATCGCAACGTATACTGCTGATGGATCAGGAAGTGGCGATGGCGTCTACAACTACATTCGTGACATCAAAGACTTCCAAGATCTTGTCGCAAAAAATAATATCTCAATCGATACCACCAGCAAGACGCAAGATGAATGGCAAAAGGGAATTGATAACTTCTATTCCTCGCACTATTCAAAAGCCGTAAAGAATTTCCAGGCCGTGCAGACGCTCTATCCTAATCACTCTCGTGCTGCTGATTTGATCACTGCAGCGCAAAAGCGTATTGCCGAAGGTAAGGATGTCGTAGATTTCCCGCTTATTCCTGTGATTATCTTTGCAAGTATTTTACTGATCGGATCTGCAGTGACAGTTGTGCTGATTGTTCGTCACCATAAAAAGCATGTGATCTACGCAACCGGTGTTGCACAAGGGACTGTGCAGCCAACGGTTCTCGGCGATCCTTCACAAGCGGTGAATGTTGCAACGATGAATCCTGTCGTAAGCACGCCAGTCGTTCTGGAACCACTGAATGGTCAAGCTGCGTCTGATGCTGCAGCGATAAATATCGCAACTCCACCGGCTGCAGTAGTGCCAGTAACGTCAGCGCCTTTGGTTGAGACATCAACTGTCACACCTCCGCCAGTTGAGCCAACCCCCGAACAAGATCCGACGACTCCGCCGCCACAGAATCCTTTCCTGTAGTGCGCACCAAAGGACTCTGCAATAGCAGGGTCCTTTATTCTTATGGTTTTGGTATACTGAAGATATGGAACAAGTCTTGTTGGTGATTTTACTTATTGCAGTCATTGGGTTGGGCGGCGCACTATTTGCTGTCGCGCACCGTCTTCGTGATATGAAACCGTCTGATAATTCAGGAGGTGTTGAGATGTTAAAGTCTGACGTCACTGAATTAAATCGTACGATTGCAAATCTGCAAACTTCTTTGAGTGATCGCTTGGAACGTAACGCAACAAACATGCAGGGTGCGATGCAACGACAATTGACCGAGAGCGGCAAGCTCGTTAGTGATGTCACGCAGCGCCTTGCGAAGCTAGATGAAACAAACCGTCGAGTGATCGATGTCGCGGATGAATTAAAGACCTTACAGAACGTCTTGCAGAATCCAAAGCAGCGCGGTGTGTTCGGTGAGTACTTGTTGGAATCAGTTTTGGGTAATATCTTACCGACAAAAAATTATCAAATGCAGTACAAATTTAACGACGGTAATATTGCCGATGCTGTCGTGTTCTTGGACAAAGGACTGGTTCTGCCAATCGACAGTAAGTTTAGCCTCGAGAACTATAACCGCATGGTGTCTGCACCAACGAAAGCTGAACGCGAAGAGCTGTTAAAAAAAGTCCGCACTGACCTAAAGGGCCGTATCGATGAAACCAGCAAATATATTAAACCAGCTGAAAAAACTATGGATTTCGCATTCATGTTTATCCCAAGTGAATCGCTGTACTATGACCTTTTAATCGGTGATGTCGGTACTGGTTCATCAGCGCGTGATCTGATCGAATATGCCTTCCGTGAGAAGCAAGTCATTATTGTCAGTCCGACTAGTTTCATGGCATACCTCCAGACCGTCCTACAGGGCCTGCGTAGTCTTCAGATTGAAGAGCAAGCAAAAGATATACAAATCCAAGTAGGCAAGCTAGGGCGTCATATTTCAGCCTTTGATACGTTCATGAGTAAACTCGGTAACTCTCTCGGTACAACCGTGAATCACTATAACAACGCACATAAAGAACTTGGCAAGATCGATACTGATGTCACCAAGATCGCTGGTAACAATAAGAGCATCGAACCTTTGTTAATTGATAAACCTCACGCTGACGAATAATCTCCGAAAATAAAGTAGAGCCCATTCCGTAAAGGAGCAGGCTCTACTTTAGGAATGGGCTCTTGGTTATTCGATGGAGAAGTGGGTGACGTAGTCTGCGTACAGACCGTCGAAGTGAATCATGTTCGCTTCGAGGCTTTTGACGGCCAAATCCTTCTTGCTGAGGTGCTTGTTGATGTGAGCTTGAATGCCTACCAGCTGCGCCTGCGACAAGAAGGGGTTGATGCCGTATGCGCTGCCCCGTATTGACAACCTCATTTCGCCACGCAGTTCTATCGACTCATCGTTTATGAGCGCCCTTCTCTTTGCGCGGGCCAGCACTCGTGTCCCGATCCAGAATCCCAATGATGAGTTCATGTGGACCGTGACGACTGTTGCGGTGGAACCTTGCAATAGTTCTTTCTTTTTAGTGCCCACAGGACACTCCAATCTATGACTTTTGCGAATGTGTGTGAAAGTACGACATTGTACTGTTTACCAAGGGTAACAGTAGAACGGATTATAAAATAATTTTGTTAAAATGGCAATAACTACTTCCATTACTTATGCTTTATGTAGTGCGAATAAAATGGTATAACTAAGTCGTTCTTAATACCCACGTCTTCACCGATGTGGTGAACGGCACTTTGACAGAGGAGAGAAATGTTTACACCTTCGGAGACATACAAGGAACTTAACCGCGTTCGTCGTGACATGGTTCGCATGGCAGCTTCCCGTTATATGGAAGACTTCGTGAAGCACCTGCATCACTGCTACGAGATGCGGAACAAAGACGGGCTGACATTCCTGCCGTGGTTGGGTGCAGCTCAGTTTTACAGTGTTGTCGATGGCGGCAACAGTGCAAAGCTTGAAATGTATGACACCCTGCAGGTTGCGTCAGGGCTCGGTATTAACCACCGAGAGTTTGGAGGTCGTCTTAGCCATCTGCTTAACGAGCAGTTCGGCGAAGAAAACGCCGGAGGAATCATCGTGATGGCCGAGGCGATCGAGGAAGGTGCTAACATCAAGGATCTGCTGACGTTCACATACGATCCTGTGTTGGCCTGGGGCGACTAGGTCGTCGGGTGGGTGCAGAAGTTCGTTTCATCTCCTCTGTCCCCATCCCTAAAATTATAAAAAAATACCTCGCTGGTCATAGCGAGGTATTTTAATTGTACGGGCTTACAACTACTTGATAGTTGTTGTAGAGCGGCCGCGGAGTAGGTCGTAAATGACGAACCCAGCAACACCACCGATAACTGGTGCAATTGCGTAGATAGCAAATGGCCAGATTGAACCCCAGCTGTAAGCGTGAAGTGAGATCGCAACCGCAGGGTTGATGATCGCAGTAGCACCTACGTAGCTAGCAGCACTTACGGCAACCATCAAAGCGATGAAGATACCGAAGCCTACTGTGAAGGCAGCAGCAACACGATCTTGAAGTTCACGAGTCGCGTTAGCGATAGCGAAACCAAGGATTGCTGTACCAGTTAATTCAGCAAAGAATACGAACCATTCTTTACCAGCAAGTTTTGCGACGTCAGCAGCTGCGAATAGTGCTGGAGCGGCTTGGCCGTATGCAGCAGCTTGTTCGCTGACTGGGTCAGCACCTGCGAGGAACGCACTAAGTACAACGTATGAAAGCGCTGCACCAAGTAGTTGTGCGACAACGTATCCGAGTGCTCGTAACCAACCGATTCGGCGAGTAACAAGCGCACCAATAGTGATCGCTGGGTTGAAGTGTGCACCTGAAATTGCACCAAGTGCAAGAACAAGTCCTGCAAGTGCAAAGAGTACAAAGATTGGTTGTCCTTGACCAGCGATGACCACGCTAGCGAGTAGGAATGTACCAATTAATTCAGCGGCTAATGCGCGCCAAAGTGTGACTGATCGAACTGATTGCTGGAAACGTCCAGCGAATGTGTTTGTCGTTGCAGCAACAGGAGCTGTCGTAACGGTTGTTTTTACTGCAGTCTTTTTAGAGACTGTTGCTTTTTTATTTGTCGAAGTAACTTTCTTCGTAGCCATAGTATGTTTCCCTCCTTATAGTCAACATGGTAACAGTATAGCATAAACAACAAGAGTCAAACGGGTGTTACAATAGGTATATATGGCATTATTTGTAAGACAAGACGAAAACCGATCCGAACTGCAAAAACAGGTAGCGACGCAAATCCAAGAACGCGCCCGCGCAAAAGCAAAAGAAGCTGAACTTCCTGATGGAATTACTGACTCTGCGTATATAAAAGGAACAAAGCAAACAACTGGCCTTGCATGGTTATGGGCGATTGTCTCAATTTTAGGCGTCGGCGTCGTTATCTATTTAATGATTAAATCAGGTAGCTAACGGGCTTACCGATAGGCCACTTTTAGCGTATAATAACGACTAGTTATGCCAAGCCACGATATAGATGCTGTACGCCTGGAGCTTTTGGAGCGGGTAAAAACAAGTGAGACACCTCGCGATATTTTGCGTGCGCCAGAATTCAAAGACCTCTATAGTGCGATTGGTTCATTGTCTGCAGAAGAAAAAGGTCCGTATGGAAAATCTATTAACGAACTGAAGCAAGCGGTTGAAGCAGCTGTTGAAGAACGTATTACGCAGCTTGAAAGTGGTGATGTTGTCGCCCTCGATGTGACTGCACCTTGGGATGTAAATAGTGATCGTCCTGGATTCCTACCTACACACGAAGGATCACAACACCCACTCACAAAAGAAATGGACACCGTTGTCGATATCTTTACACGTATGGGATTTGCTGCGGTTGAGTCACGTCAGATTGACGACGACTTCCATATGTTTGGTTCGTTGAACTTCCCAGAAAACCACCCAGCACGTGATGGTTATGATACGTTCCGTACCGAAGAAGGATTTATTCCACCTGCACACACTAGCACAATGCAGAACCGAATTTTACAATCTGGCAAAGACGCCCTTGAAGCTGGTGGCCAAATCGCTGCAATTAGCTATGGCCGCGTCTTCCGTAACGAAGACGTTGATGCAACACACGAACACACATTCCATCAAGTTGAAGGTGTATTTGTCAGTAAGAACGCGACACTTGGCGAAATGCTCGGTACGCTGCAGGCATTCTTTGAGGCGTATTACGGACAATCATTACGAATCAAAACGCAGCCTGCATACTTTCCATTCGTTGAACCAGGCCTCGAAATTATGATCGAAAAGCCAGCAGTCCTTGGTGGCAAAGCGGGCGAGTGGCTTGAGATGGTTGGGTGTGGCATGGTGCATCCAAATGTCTTGTCTGCTGCCGGCATCGATCCGACGCAGTACCGTGGCTTTGCCTGGGGTATGGGAGTTGAACGTTTAGTGATGTTGAAATACGGCATCGAAGACCTACGTCACTTCGAATCAGCAAAACTTAATTTCTTGAGGAAGTTCGCATGATCATTTCCGTAAACTGGCTGAAAAAATTTACAGACATCGATGTTTCTATCGATGAGCTGACCGAACTTATTGGCGCGCGCCTCGTTGAAATCGAAAGCGTTGAAAATCTTGGCGAAAAATACAAAGACGTCATTGTCGTAAAAGTTGTTGAGTGTTCTCCTGTTCCTGATTCTGATCACTTGAACCTTACAAAAATCGATGACGGCGGACGTGCGCAAAACGTCGAACGTGACGAGAACGGACTTGTCCAGGTTGTTTGTGGTGCACCAAATGTTACTGCGGGTATGTTAGCTGCGTGGTTGCCACCTGAAAGTATCGTTCCTGAAACTTTCAATGACAAAGAGCCTTTTGTTTTGGGTGCACGATCACTTCGTGGATTCATGAGTAACGGTATGCTTGCCAGTGCAAAAGAACTCGATCTGTACGAAGACCACAGTGGGATCGTCGCTATAGATAAAGACGCGGCACCTGGAACTGGATTTGCTGAACTGTATGAACTTGATGACTATTTATTAGACATTGAAAACAAATCACTGACACACCGTCCTGATGCGTTCGGTATTATTGGATTCGCGCGTGAAGTTGCAGGTATTCAAGGTAAAGAGTTCCGTACACCTGAATGGCTCCAAGATTTAAACCCAACATATATTGCTGACGGGTCTGTTGAAAATCCAACTGTCACGATTGATGACCCTGAACTCTCTGACCGATTCCAGGCAATCGTATTATCTGGTGTGAACGAATCAGCACAATCACCAATCGAAATACAAACCTATCTTGCACGGAGCGGTGTTCGTCCAATTAGCGCGATTGTGGACGTCACAAACTATATGATGCTGCTTGCTGGTCGTCCTTTGCACGCCTATGACTACGACAAATTCCTGGCAGTGGGAAATGGCAAAGCTGATATTCATGTTCGATCTGGACGTGCTGGTGAGACATTAAATCTTCTTGATGGACGAGTACTTGAACTTAGCGAAGATGACATCGTTGTTGCAGCAGGCGAAACAGCTGTCGGGCTTGCTGGTGCGATGGGTGGTGCTGAAACTGAGATCGATTCAAACACAAAACGTATCCTTCTAGAGGCAGCGACATTTAACTTGTATAAATTACGTGCTGTCCAAATGCGACACGGTGTCTTTACCGAAGCAATTACACGCCTGACTAAGGGACTTCCTGGTGCACTCGGGGCGCCCGTCTTGGCTGAAGCAGCCAAAATGATGGGGCAATTTGCAAACGCACAACCAGCGAGTGATATCGCCGATGCCTATCCTGGCAAACACGATCCAGTTGTGGTGACATTACAAGAAAGTGTCGTGAACGCAGTGCTCGGAACACAATTTACCGCTGCTGATATCAAAGATCTTCTCGAAAACGTTGAATTCAGCGTCACGGTTGAAGGGTCTGACGTAGCAGTCACCGTTCCGTATTGGCGCAATGATATTCATATTGCTGAAGATATTGTTGAAGAAATTGGACGACTGAGCGGCTACGATTCTATTAATACCGTTTTGCCTCGTCGAGATTTCACTGCAGTCCGACCAGAAGCGTTTGATGCACTACGAACAAAACTTCGTTCATTGTTGGTTCGTGCTGGCGCAAACGAAGTATTAACTTATAACTTTATCCACGGTGATGTCATGCGTAAAGCTGGCCAAAACCCAGACACTGCCTACCGTTTAACGAATAGTATTAGCCCCGACCTACAGTATTATCGCCAAAGTATCACGCCAAGCTTGCTCGTGAACCTACATCCGAATGTAAAAGCTGGATACGATCACTTTGCATTATTCGAAATGAATAAGTTCCACACAAAAATTCTCCCCGTAACTGAAGAAGGTGTTCCGAAGGAGCTTGATGGACTTGCGTTCGTTGTGACAGCTGGCAAAAAAGCCAAAGGCGCTGCGTACTACGAGGCAAAGCAATATCTTGACTACATTGCGACTGAACTGGGTCTTGAATTTGCTTACGAACCACTTGAGGCTGATGCGAGTTATCCTGTCACCGACCCTTACGAACCACTGCGAAGTGCACGCGTCTGGGATGCAAAAACTCGTGAACGCATTGGTGTTATCGGTGAGTTCAAACGATCAGTCCAAAAAGCATTCAAGCTTTCAGACAACACTGCAGGATTTGAGATTGCACCACGTGGACTTTTGAAGCTTATCGAAAAATTCGAATCAAACTATGAGCCACTCAGTAAATATCCAAGTACTGATCGTGACATTTGTTTCCAAGTTGAATCAGGTGTTTCATACGATCAGGTGTATAGCGCAGCAAAACAAGCACTGGCTGATGCAAACGTTCATACATCCGTAGCGCCACTGGATATTTATCAACCAGAATCAGGTGAGACAAAGAATATTACCTTGCGAATCACACTGGGCGCATACGACAGAACGTTAACAGGGGATGAAGTACATACAATAATGGCAGAAGTGACTGAAAAAGTGACCGCAGCAACACATGGAAAGGTAGTTTAAAACTATGTCAGCAACAAAAGGACAGCAAATTGGTATTTGGATTATTGCAATCGTTATGACCGTCGGAACAATTGGATCTTTCGTGGTCTTGATTCTTGCGAACGACAATGATGCAAAGGACAAAATCACCGAGCAATCGACCCAAGCAGAGCAGTTAAAAGCCTACCAAGAACAAGTGAAGGTGCAAGCGCAAGCAAACGCCGACAACTCAGTTGCACTTGATGGATACAGTCCTTCAACATTCGATCCTGCATCAATCACAGCACTACAAAAAGAAATTCTTGTATCTGGAACAGGCGATGAACTGAAGGCAACTGACACAATTAATGTAAGTTACTTTGGTTGGACAAGTAATGGTGTGATCTTTGATAGCTCAAAGAAAAAAGACGTGGGCAAGGATGAACCTATTGAACTATCACTTAGTGGTGTTATTAAAGGATGGACTGACGGCTTAACTGGACAACGTGTTGGAAGTACAGTGAAATTAAGCATTCCTGCCGATCAAGCATACGGTCCAACTGGTTCTGGAATTATTGGCGCAAATGAACCACTCGTATTTATCGTGACAATTCAATCAATCGGTGCCGCAGCAACAGAATAATTATGCTATACTTGGTATAGTAAAAAAGGGAGACGTATGGACAATTCAGTGAAAGAAGTACTTATGATCGGAGCAGGACCTAGCGCCCTCGCTGCTGCAATTTATACGACTCGTGAGGACATCGACACCACACTCTACGAAAAGAGTGCGATTGGTGGACTCGCCGCTATCACTGATATGGTTGATAACTATCCTGGATTCGAGAACGGTGTAGAAGGCCTTATTCTTGCTGGACACCTAGAAAAACAAGCTGAGCGATTCGGTGCGCACATTGAATACGGTGATGTCACTGCGATGCGTACTGAAGGCGATTTAAAGATCGTTACAGTTGATGGTGCTGATGTAAAAGCAAAGGTTGTGTTGATTGCAACTGGGAGTGATTACAAAAAGATTGGTGTTCCTGGTGAAGCTGAATTCTACGGACGTGGTGTGCACTATTGTGCAACCTGTGACGGTGCCTTTTACCGTGACAAGAAATTAATCGTGATTGGTGGAGGAAACTCTGGCTTCCAAGAAGCACTCTTCCTGACTCGCTATGCGACACACATCGATGTATTGGTGCGCAGCAGTGTTTCTGCGAGTGAAGTCTTGCAACGTGACATGCAAAAGTATGTCGACGAAGGTAAGGTAACGATCCACCTTCAAACAGTCACTGAAGAGATTATTGCAACTGACGGACGTGTTAGTGCAGTGAACGCAATTCAAAATGGCGAAGCGGTAACATTTGATACTGATGGTGTCTTTGTATTCGTTGGACTACTTCCAAATACACAATTCCTCGAAGGGAGCGGTGTTGAATTAGACGAACGTGGGTTGATCAAGACTGATATGCACCTTGCAACCAACGTTAAGGGTGTCTTCGCTAGTGGTGACGTCCGAAGTGGCGCAACAATGCAAATTGCCAGTGCGGTAGGTGAGGGTGCCTCTGCAGCGTTATCTATTCGTGAATACTTGACCGAATACAACCGCGAAGCAAAAGCTTAGGCAATATACTTCTTGTAAAAAGATTCGAGCTGACCAATCACTTGTGGGTTGGTCGTTTCGAGTGCGATTTCGCGTGTTCCGAATAATACTCCCGTGTATGCAAAGTTGTGTGAACCTGAGATTGCAGTCTTTGAGCCATCTTTCATTGTAAAGATGATGAACTTGGCGTGAAGATACGGCATACGGGTATAGAGAGTCTTGTGTCGACGTGAGATCGTACCGATCTTTAAGAGTAATTTGTTCAAGAAATCAGCTTGTTCTGGACGATTAAAATACAGTGCGGCTTCTTTCTTTTTCAGAAGCCGGGAAAGTTTGCCTGTTGGGCAGTACTGCGAGACAAAAAGAATGCTTTCGGCTTCTTCTGCGAGTTCGAGCGCGCGACGATAGATGACTGAATGAGCAATAATGCCACCATCAATAAGTACTGAGTCACCGTGAAGTTCATGCGATACGCTTGGATAGTTTGTTGATGTCCGCTCGGCTTTAATGATTCGGCCTTGTTCGTGCGCAAGGCGGTCTGCGAGGCGATCGTGGTCAATGCGGAACATGTAATCAGTGTTCTCTGCAACACCACCTTGATACATATTTACACCGCCAAATACAAAGCAGGTATCGTCGACAACTAGCCACTTGCTGTGGGTACGGCCATTAAAGAGTGTCATGCGTGCACGACCGAGCCATAGAAATTTTACACCAGATGCGCGAAGACGTTTCACCATTGTGTTTACATCTTTAACACCGGGGCTGTAGTAGCGAATCGGCAGAAATCCGCCGCTGACTTCACCGTACGTAAAGATATCAGCGGTTACCGTGACCTTCACGCCCCGCATGGCCGCCTCTTCGATTGCCGCAATAAGTTCGTGTGTCGCAGGGTGATCAGCAACAACCATTGAGATTAAGAAAACGCGCTTTGTGGCTTTTCGTACCAGCTCGGTGGCTTGTGCCACATAGGCTGGTGGCAAGACTAATTTCATATCCATTACTGCTTGATTATAAACGGTCTGGCACTTTATCACTAAAAACTGATAAAATACAGGTAATAGAACGAACGGAGAACATATGGCTGACTTTAATAAGATCTTAACACCTGGTGATATTGATAACGGATTTGCAAACGTTGTGATTGAAATTCCAACAGGAAGTAATAACAAAATTGAATGGAACCGTGAGCTTGCTGTATTCCAGCTTGACCGCGTTGAACCAGCAATTTTTAGCAAACCAACAAACTACGGCTTTATTCCTCAGACACTCGATGAAGATGGTGACGAACTAGATGCACTGATCATTACAGACACACCGCTCTCAACAGGAATCTTCCTTGAAGCAAAGATCATTGGTGTGATGAAGTTTGAAGACGATGGCGAAATCGACGACAAGGTTGTCTTTGTTCCTGCGGATGACCGCAACACTGGCAATGCGATCAATAGTCTTGCTGATCTTCCAAAACAACTTCTTGATCAAATTGAACATCACTTTACACACTACAAAGACCTCAAAAAACCAGGTTCTACAATCGTGAAGGGCTGGGGCGACATCGAAGAAGCGAAAGCGATCATCCACGAGTCTATCGAGCGCTGGAACACAAAGTAGTGACTGCTGACGATCAGCAGGTCATTGATGCACAAGCGCTTGTTGTGAGTGTTTTCAAGGGTTTCCGCGAGGAACTGCTGAGCGTCGCAGGTAATATTGAATACACCCGCAAGACAGATCTTTCGCCCGTGACTTTCTACGATGTCAAAGTAGAAGAGACACTCAGGCAAACTTTATCTGAATCATTTCCTGAAATAGGATTTGAGGGTGAAGAAACGGGTGCAACGGGCAACACTGATACCTATTGGCTGGTTGATCCAATTGATGGAACGTCTAGTTTTATCCGTGGATTGCCGTTTAGTACAAACATGGCTGCGCTTGTAAGTGGTGGTGTTGTGATTGCCGCGGTAATCTATGACTTTGTGCACGATACTTTGTTTACGGCTCGTAAAGGTCACGGTGCATTCAAGGACGGCGAGCCAATCCACCTCAATACAACGCGTGAGGCAGGTAACTTATTCCTATATTCAACGACAGGTACGAAATTTGGTTTGATTCGTGAAGCATTGTTGGAACTAAAGATGCGTACATTGCTACCAGTTGGTGCCAGTGGACATGCATATTGCTTGCTAGCCGAAGGCAAGATTGATGGCATTATCAATCTAGAAAAAGGTATGGGTCTACACGACAATGCCCCTGGAGTGCTGATTGCAGAAGAGGCCGGTGCCGTCGTTCTTCCGTATGATGAAGAAACTGGCGTCTATCGAAGCCAGTTTATTATTGGAAGTCCGTTAGTCATTGATCTGATTGAACACAGCGGACTGATTTAGTCTGTCATCATCGCAACGATTGCGTGGTCACCGTCAACTGGGCGGTGACCTTTCAGATATTCACTATAAGAGTAGTATGCTTTGTTGCTTGTTGTGTCGGCTGGATCGTCAATGATATTGTCTGGTGCTATGCCAGCTTGCAAGAATTGTTCGAATGTCGCTTCTTTCATTCCTTTGTTATCGAGTTTCCAAATCTGATAAACATCCTTACCGGCTGCAGCTGTGAGCCAAACTTTTAATAATGCGGGATTCGATGCGTATGTTTCTGCTAAGTGTTCGATTATTTTTTGTGCACCGAGTTGTTCCAAGCTGTGCCTGCCTAAATGGGCAAGTGCAAGGATGTTATGTTCGGGGTCGTATAGTACGGCACCGACACAATCGGCAACAGGCAAAAACAGCGCGTGGTGTGTATTTCGAGTAATAATTGCGTCAACGATAGGGCCGTTGTTATCTTGTATACCATCGCCCTTTGTTGATTCGTCAATTTCAACGTACCTGCAGTAATCATCACGTTCGAATACTACTTTTAACCGAGTTGTTTGATCAATAGTGATATTTTGATTTTTGAGAAAAGCTTTACGAGCTGTAATAACGTTTGCGTCAAACATGTCGTTTCGGTTATACATGCTACCATCCGATACGTAGGACAGTGCAACAGTAACGGGCATTATTTTCGTTTCTTGATGACTGTTTTTTGGCGAATAATCGCTGCAGCATGAGATATGCCAGCGATAACTCCCGATTGTCGTAGATGTGCACGAAGCTTATTGCGAGCATGTGTCGTCGTGACTTGATCAAGCCATGCTTGTTTCGGAGAGTTCGAGGCACGAGTCATGACTTCGACGATGTCGCCATTTTGGAGTGGTTTGTCGAATGGCTGAATAGCACCGTTCACGCGGAATCCATAGGCGTGCTTTCCGATGTCGCTGTGTACGAGGTAAGCAAAGTCGAGCGGCAGTGCGCCTTCAGGGAGGTTATAAATATCACCTTTAGGGGAATATACAAAGATCCGGTCACCGAATAGGTCGACGTTCAACTGGTCACTGGTAATATCTTCGCCGCTGCGAAGCTTTGTCGCGATTTCTTGAAGCTGTGTAATCCACTGCATGTGTGTTGGCAGTACGGCGCTTTTTTTGTTACGCGTGTAATCTTTCGAATTCTTTTGGTCGTGGTAGTGGAAGCTGGCGGCAAGTCCACGTTCAGCAAATTCGTGCATGTCGTAGGTACGAATCTGGAATTCAACGATTTGTTTTTGTGGAGTAATGACGGTAGTGTGCAGACTTTGGTAGCCATTTGGCTTTGGGATCGCAATATAGTCCTTGATACGCGAAATCATCGGTTGATACAGCGAGTGAAGAACGCCGAGCACTCGGTAACAATCTTCTTTTGATTCAACAACGATACGCAGCGCCATGAGGTCGTAAATGTCATCCATGTTGCCGTTCACTTTTTTTAGCTTTTTGTGCAAACTGTAGATGCTCTTCACGCGGCCATTAATTTCTGATGAAATATTTTCTTTTTTTAAGACTTTCTCGATTTCTTCGCGGACAGCACCTAATTTACGAGTACTTTTACCTAGTCGTTTACGGACGCTGTTTTGTAGTTTCTTGAATTCTTCTGGATCAAGGTAGCTAAAGGCGAGTTCTTCTATCTCCATACGGACACGTCCCATACCGAGGCGGTCAGCCATTGGTCCAAATACTTCCAGACTTTCGCGCGCGATCTTGACCTGTTTTTCTTTTGGCATGTGTTGCAAGGTCTGGAGGTTATGGAGGCGGTCTGCAAGTTTAATGATAATCACGCGGACGTCTTGGCCAACGGCAATCAAAAGTTTTGAAAGATTATCTTTCGTTTGAGGAAGATATTCGGCCAAATCTTGCATACCAGCCCGGGCTTGCGAGACTTTTGTAACGCCATCAACAAGGAAGGCTGTGTCTTTGCCGAACAATGATTCAAGTTGAGAAAGGGTAGTGTCGGTGTCTTCCACTGTGTCGTGGAGTACTCCAGCGATAACGCTGTCGATATCCATCCCCCAGTCAATTAACGTCGCCGCAACAGAGAGTGGGTGAATAATGTATGGTTCACCACTTTTGCGTTTTTGGCCTGTATGCGCAGTTGTCGCAATGTCGATGGCATGTTCAAGATCGAGGATTTGATTCTCTTCGTAATGAGGTCGTGCTTTCTCGAGAAGTTCACTCTTTTTCATAGCCTTATTAGTATACGGAGCTTTGGGGTGTTTGTCAGCCAGATTATTCTTTGACTTAGCGTAGTGAATGTATATACTAAAGTGGTTATGATTATTAGCTTAAACGCGTAATGTTGGGAGACAGAGCACAATGAGTAAGACAAAGATTGGTATTAACGGATTTGGTCGCATTGGACGTAATGCATTCAAAATCGCTTTCGATCGTAGCGACCTTGAAATCGTTGCCATCAACGACCTCACTGACACAAAGACACTTGCATACCTATTGCAACACGACAGCAACTACGGTGCATACAAAAACACTGTCGGTTTTGACGATACAGGAATTATTGTAAATGGTCATCACGTTAAAGTCTTGGCTGAACGCGACCCAGCTGCGCTTCCGTGGGGCGACCTTGGCGTAGAAATCGTTATCGAATCTACTGGACGTTTTACTGAAAAAGAACAAGCTGAACTGCACATCACTGCTGGCGCAAAGCGCGTTATCATTAGTGGTCCAAGTAAGAGCGAAGGCGTTGACACAATTGTACTTGGTGCAAACGAAGACGCAATCAAGGGTGCAAGCCACGTTATTAGTAACGCGAGCTGTACGACTAACTCACTTGGTGCAGTTATGGCGATCATTGACGCTGAATTTGGTGTTGAAAAATCTCTTCTTACAACTGTACACAGCTACACTGCCAGCCAAGCACTTCAGGATGCTCCTTCAAAGGATCTTCGTGAAGGACGTAATGCTGCAGAGAACATGGTTCCAACTAGTACAGGTGCTGCAATTGCAGTCACAAAGACCTTGCCTCAATTAACTGGTAAGTTTGACGGACTCAGTATTCGTGTCCCGACACCAGTTGTTTCAATCAGTGACGTGACCGTTCTTCTTGGACGTGACGCAACTGTTGAAGAAATCAACAATGTCTTCAAAAAAGCTGCAGCTGAACCTTTCTACCAGGGTATCCTTGGTGTCAGTGAAGAGCCACTTGTGAGCCGTGACTACATCGGAAACAGCCACTCTGGTATCGTTGACCTGCTTCTCACAAAAGTTGTTGGTGGAAACCTTGCAAAGATCATGGTTTGGTATGACAACGAATGGGGTTACAGTAACCGCCTTGTTGAACTTGTTGCTGATGTGGGAAAAGACTTGCACGCATAAGCGTATAAAGCTTATACTTTAAACAGTTATGAAGATCTTTTTGGGCAGTGATCACAACGGTTTCCACATGAAGGAAAAAGTATTCGCATATCTGGCAAAGCACGGATATGATGTTCAAGATGTCGGTGATACGACACTTGATCCTGAAGACGATTTTCCTGAGTTTGCGCAACTGGCTGCCCTGAAGGTCCTCGGTGAAAATGACGGCGAAGGCCGTGCAATCTTGCTTTGTGGTGGTGGTCAAGGAATGGCTATGGCCGCAAACCGTTTTAAAGGTATCCGAGCAAGCGTTGTCTGGGATGCTTTTGAAGCAAAGATGACACGTAATGATAACGACAGTAATGTACTGTGCTTGCCTTCACGAGTGCTTGAGAATGATGATGCTGCCTGGGCGGGTATTATCGAAACGTGGATAAGCACACCTTTCGCTTCAGCTCCTCGCTATCGGCGACGTAATGCACAGATCGACGGGCTATAGACTATGGGTGAGATTGTTCCAACGATCTTGTCTGAAACGGCTGAGGAATACAAAGCTTCTGTTGAGCGTTTGCAATCATTCGCTCGCCGGGTTCACGTTGATATAAGTGACGGTGAGTTTACACCAAGCTTCCTCGTCGCAGAGAACCAGCTGTACTGGCCGCCAACATGGCAGGTTGATGTTCATGCAATGGTTGCGCGACCAAGCGAACATATCGCTGCACTGATTGCATTAAAGCCGAGTCTGATTATTATTCATGCAGAGATCCAAGAGGATCGAGCGGCACTTATTAATCAAATCAAAGCTGCGGGAATTAAAGCGGGAATTGCGCTCCTGCGCACAACAGTACCTTCAACGCTTGCGGATGTCATCAAGATCGCAGATCACGTCATGATTTTCTCGGGAGACCTAGGGAAGAACGGCGGTACTGCAAGTTTGATGCAGCTCGAGAAAGTTCGTTTAGTGAAAGCAATTAACCCTGCAGCTGAAATTGGCTGGGATGGCGGCGTCACTATTGAAAACGCGTACACATTAGCACAAGGTGGTGTGACCGTTTTGAATACTGGCTCCGAAATATCTCAGGCAGAGGATCCAGCAGCGGTGTTTGCGGCATTGACCAAAGAAATTAATAAAAATGGAGTAATTTAGGTGGATAAATTAACAATTCCTCAAATCGAAGAGAAGGCGAATATCATTCGTCAGCACATTATACGTATGCTTGAGCACGCGGGAAGTGGACATAGCGCTGGTCCTCTAGGCATGGCTGATATTTTTGCCGCGCTATATTTCAATATCTTGAACATCAATCCAAAAGATCCCGAATGGGCCGACCGCGACATCTTCCTTCTGAGTAACGGACATGCTATTCCGGTCCAGTATGCTGCAATGGCTGAATCTGGATTCTTTGACGTCGAAGAACTGTTAACACTTCGTCAGTACGGTAGCCGCCTCCAAGGTCACCCTGAACGTGAACGTCTTCCTGGCCTTGAAAACACAAGCGGTCCTCTAGGAAGTGGTCTCTCGCAAGCTGCAGGGTATGCATACACCTTGCAGTACATTGATGACATCAAACACCGTTTCGTCTATGTCATGATGGGTGACGGCGAACTAAACGAAGGTAATATTTGGGAAGCAGCAATGTTTGCTGGTAAGAATAAACTTTCACAACTGATCGCTTTTGTTGATCGTAACAATATTCAGATCGATGGAAGCACTGAAGATGTTATGCCGCTCGAAGATCTTAAGGGTAAATGGGAATCATTCGGTTGGCATGTCATTGAAATCGATGGGCACAATATCGAGAGCGTCATTGATGCAACGAGTCAAGCACGTGCGATCTCTAATCGACCGACCGTTATTATTGCCCACACGATCCCAGGCAAGGGTGTTGATTTCATGGAATATGACTTCAAGTGGCACGGTGTTCCACCAAATAGCGATCAGGCAAAAGAAGCACTTGAGAAATTACGAACACTTGATGGAAAAATTACGCACGAAGGAGCCGGAGTATGACCTATCCACTAGACCCAGCATTATTTAGTGATGCGATGAAAATGGATCCAACACGAGCCGGATTTGGTCGTGGCCTAAAAGCTGCGGGTGAAGCAAATGAAGCGGTTGTTGCACTATGTGCGGACCTTACTGAAAGTACTCAGATGCACTTGTTCCGTGATGCATTCCCGAAGCGCTTTGTTGAAATGGGTATTGCCGAGCAAAACCTTGTGACGGTCGCAAGTGGTATGGCACGCGCAGGCAAGATTCCATTTACCAGTAGCTACGCAGCATTTAGCCCAGGACGTAACTGGGAACAAATCCGTACAACTGTATCTTTGAATAACATGCCCGTAAAGATTGTTGGATCACACGCTGGTATCTTTACTGGTAAAGATGGTGCAACTCACCAGATGCTTGAAGATATTGCTTTGATGCGCGTCCTTCCTAATATGGTAGTTATTGCGCCTGGTGATGCAATTGAGGCCGAGAAGGCGACAAAAGCAATCGCTGAGAACGGACTTCCAAGCTATATTCGTCTCGCACGAGAAAAGACGCCTGTCTTTAGTCTTGATGAGTCACCATTTGAAATCGGTAAAGCGTATGTACTTAAAGAAGGTACTGACGTTGCACTGATGGGTACGGGAACAATGACCTATCAATTACTCGTTGCGGCGAAAGTGCTTGCTGAAAACGGCATTAATGCAGAAGTCGTCCACGTTCCAACTATCAAGCCGCTCGACGAGGAAACAATTCTCGCCAGTGCAAAGAAGACCGGTCGTGTCATAACAGCCGAAGAAGCCCAGATTGCTGGTGGCTTCGGAAGTGCTATTGCTGAACTCTTGTCTGATAAGTTGCCAATGCCTGTGAAGCGTTTTGGTATGCAAGATCGATTTGGTGAATCTGGTGATCCAAAAGACCTGTTCGAGGCCTTTGGTTTGACCGGTGAACAGATCGCGGCATCGGTAAAAGAATGGTGCGAAACAACACACCAATATCACCAGTAAGCATTAGTGATATACTAACTTTAGAAATAGATAAATAGGGGGCACATTATGGGACTGACGATTCGAGAGATCCGTGATAATACAACGCGGGCACGACATTTAATGCAACGGTCTCGTCAGCAGCATTTTGCAGTTGGCGCGTTCAATATTGATAACCAAGAAACGCTTATTGCGATTGCACAAGCTGCACAAAAGCTAAACGCTCCTGTCTTGGTTGAAGTGAGTGACGGTGAAGTCAAAGCACTTGGTATCGAAAATATTCGCGACATGGTTGATAACTATAAAGAACAGTATGGTATCGAAATGTATCTTAACCTCGACCACAGCCCAACAGTAGAAGACTGTAAGCGTGCGATTGATGCTGGATTTGAATTTATTCACATTGATATTTCACAAGCAAATCACGATGCGACAACTGAAGAGATTATTGAAAAGACAAAAGAAGTTGTTGAGTACGCGAAGTTTACTGGTGCGCTTGTTGAAAGCGAACCACACTACTTTGGTGGAAGCAGTAATGTGCACACTGAAAACATTGACTACGACGAGATCAAAAAGACATTCTCGACACCAGAAGGAACAAAATCATTTGTTGAAGCAACAGGAATCGATACCTACGCTGCAGCAATTGGAAACCTTCACGGTAAATACCCAGTTCCAAAAGAACTTGATCTTGAGTTACTCCAACAGATTCGTGACTCTATGGATGTCCAAATTAGCCTTCACGGCGGAAGTGGTACTCCGCTTCACTTCTTTGAAGAAGCAGCACGTATTGGTGTCAGTAAGATTAATATCAACAGCGATATGCGTTTTGCTTTCCGTGAAGAACTTGTCAAAGTACTAAACGAAAACCCAACTGAATATGCAGTCGTTAAATTAATGCCACAAGTATATGGCGCAGTCCAAGTAGTCGTTGAAGAAAAAATCAACGCATTCGGAAGTGCGGGCAAAGCAGTACTATAATCATGGCTGTTCCGACTATCATCACTATTGGCAAAGCGACACAAGATGTCTTTGTTAAAAGCGCAAATACCTATAAGCAGCAGAAGCACAAAGGTGTTATGTATGAACAACTTCCTGTGGGGCAGAAGCTCGACCTCGACGAGGTGGTTTTTTCGACAGGTGGCAATGTTACTAACGCTGCCGTTACGTTTGCGCGTCAAGGCCTCCACAGTCGCTACATGTGGTGCATCGGAACGGATGTTGCGAGTGAATCAATCCTGCAGTCACTCGACGTTGATGGCGTTGACACGTCACACGTTGTGCGCAAAGACACATACCGTGCAAGCTATTCACTCATCTTGATGCTTGAGGGTGGCGAGCGAACTATCTTGAACTACAAAGGAACAAAACTTCCTTCGAACACACATGATCTTGATTTTAGTGTGATTGAAAAAGGGGACTGGCTCTATCTGTCAGCGCTCGGTGATATGGATCTTCTTGAAAAGATCATCAGTCGTGCGGCAAAGCATGGCGTCAAAGTGATGCTTAACCCGGCTGGGGCGGAACTAAAAGAAGCTAAGAAGCTTCGAGCACTTCTTGAAGATGTTGAAATCTTGGCAGTGAATAAAGAAGAGGCAATGCAAATTGTTTCTGGTGAGAGTATGGAAGAATTAGTACGACACGCGACACACTACTGTCCTGTTGTGATTGTCTCTGATGGCCCACATGGCGCATTTGCAACTGACGGCAAAACGATTGTAGAGGCGGGTATGTACGAAGATGTACCTGTGATCGACCGAACTGGTGGCGGAGACGCATTTGGATCAGGATTTTTAAGTCAGTATGCTCAAGGCAAATCACTGAAAGAATCAATGATTTTCGCAAGTGCAAATTCAACGTCAGTTGTGACAAAGATTGGTGCAAAAGAGGGTATTTTACATGAAGGCGTTGTGTTGCATGACATGCCGATTAAAGAGAGGGAGTTTTAAATGGCAAAATTTTTACGGGACTTATTGGATGCTGAAGAACCTCTGTTTACAGAAGCACTTCGTCAACTAGAGCATGCCAGCGGGCGACAAGCGGCTGATACAAAGCTTATCGGTGACATTACAACAATGGCACACGAGAACTTACGTCAAATGGGGCTAAACCCAGCGACATCAACCGGTGAAGAAGTATTCCACGGGCTCGAAGCGCGCCTTGAACAAGACATTAAGCGATTAACTCGTGTTATTGGTGCTGAAGAATCAGAAGATGTGCGTTACCTCGTACCATTTATGGTGAAGGCTGCGAATGAAGTTGAATTCAATCGTAAAGTGTTTGTTATTAAGCATGAAAGTGCCAAGAACTTACTTCGCCAAATGCCTCCAAAGAATCTTATGGAAAAACTAGGATACGATGATATCGAATCTATGTTTGATCACGAGCGTTTTGCTGAACTTTACACAGCGCTTCGTTTTTCTGAAGGTCCAGATTGGTTGAATAAGTATGATGAACTTTTCGAAAAAATCACTCCAGCTGATTACGAAGAGCGTGACCTTGAGATTGTTGTTATGGATCACGATAAGTACGTTGATCTTGCGGCGCACTTCGTCCAAAAGAAGCTTCACAACGTCACCCACACCAAAGAGCTTGGTGTTATCGTTGTTGTCCCTATGCACGCAAAGACGATGCGCGGACTTGTACTAAAGACGCTTCCACTTCTGTTCCACTACATGAATGAAGTAAAGCTCTACTCTACATTCTTTAAATTAAAGAGTAAAAAGCCACACTTCGGTAAAACCGTCGTGAATACACTTGTTGCTGATCCAGGCGACGCAAGTCAAATGGCTGGCCAAAAGATTCACTGGCGCGTAATTCAACGCTACCTTGGAAAGCACAAAGAAGATTCAATTAGCACCATCGCATTTGAACCGCACGTCCAGCCAGAAGATCTTCACTGGCGCCGTGCAGAAGATTTACTCTACAAAATTGATCCTGAACTAAAGTTCTGGAAAGACCGTGACTTTGTTGCATTAATGTATGATGGCTTCCCGGTTGCATTCAACTTGTTTGACGTCAGCTTTGCATACTCAAACCGTGAAACCTATGAAAAGCGTTACGCATACCACTTCCGCGAAAGTCTTTGGAATGAAATCTTTGTTCGTTACATGGGCTTTAAGAACTTGGCAGCGCAGGTGCTTGAACAACTTGATAACAGTATGATTGCTCCAGAAAAATTGCCAGTCACAAAACGAAAAGCAGTCCCTGCACTCCGTAAAGAAAACGACAAGCATGATTTGTTGATTCGTCGAAAGTTGATCGATGCAGCCGAAGGGCGTCTTGACGGTGTCGTTGAAGAATTCGAACACGTGTTTGAACTTCTTGGTAAGTACAGCAAGACGGTAACAATCTTTGGTTCAGCACGAAAACCACTTGATGATGGAATTTCAAGTAACGCATACGAGATGGCTCGCCGACTTGCACACGATGGATATGCCGTTGTAACGGGTGGTGGACACGGAATCATGGAAGCTGCAAATAAAGGTGCATATGACACTGGCTCAGATTCAATTGGGCTTAACATCTTGTTACCGCACGAACAAAGTTTGAATGAATACACGACGGCCAACTTCCAGTTTGAACACTTCTTTGGACGCAAAGTCGCAATGACGTTGGACGCAAGCGGATACTTGTTCTTTGCTGGTGGATTCGGAACACTCGATGAACTGTTCGAAATTCTTGCGCTGGAACAAACAGGCAAGATCCCACGCGCACCAATCATTTTGGTTGGCTCAGATTTCTGGGGACCAATTGATGAGGTGATTCGAAATACACTTCTCGATCGCTTCCAGACGATCAATGGCGAAGACCACCAGTTGTACTCGATCGTTGATGACCACGATGAAATCCTTCGACGGATTAATGCTTTCGAGCGTGAGTCAAACAGGTAGCTATACGACATGGCACGGGCACAAGGCAATACGAAACTGATTATCACAAGTATTGCACTTGGCCTAACCATTCTGGTTGTTGCTATTGTTTTAACGGTGCAACGCCAACAGACCGACACTACAGAATCAGCTTCGACTCCAGAAGCTGATTCTTCTGTTGTGACGAAAGATACAGCTGAGAGTACTGACGAAATAAAGCCAGAAACTCCGGCTGTGGACCCCGCAACACTTGCGTCAATTGCAGTTGAACCGCTTGGTGTGACAATTTCATATACTAAGGGTATTCAAGCTTTTGGGTATGAAGTCAAGCGCACTGCAGACAGTACGATATATGCTGAATTTAGCGCAGATGATCTGATAGGAACGAAGTGCACTGATGATACAGGGCTCTTTGCTTCAATTATCAAAAATCCGACCTCTACTGAAGATCAAACAATATTGGCGAATACAGTAAAGCTTGGGGGCGACACGTACGGACTGTCTCTTGCAGGCGAGGGGTGTACGTCAGATGGGAAATTATTACGTGAATATCAGTCGGCATTTTCGAATGGATTTTCGAGTCTTAGATCTTTGTAGTGTGTCACAGTCTGCGCTTCATATACAAAAGATAGTATAATAAGAGTAATGGAGCAGAAATTTCGCTTAAAATCAGACTATAAACCAACTGGTGATCAGCCGAGTGCTATCGCTGGTCTTATTAAAGGTCTCGATGATGGGGAAAAAGAGCAGACACTTTTAGGTGTAACCGGAAGTGGTAAAACTTTTACGATGGCAAATATTATTGCGAATCGGGGAGTGCCAACATTGGTGCTTGCCCACAATAAGACACTTGCAGCCCAGCTATATAGCGAATTTAAGTCATTCTTCCCGGACAATGAAGTGCATTACTTCGTCAGTTACTTCGATTACTATCAGCCGGAAGCGTATATCGCCAGTAGCGACACATTCATTGAAAAAGATAGCCGCATTAACGATGAAATCGATCGTCTGCGTCACGCTGCAACAACCGCCCTTCTGACGCGCCGCGATACGATCATTGTCGCAAGTGTGAGTTGTATTTACGGTATTGGATCACCTGATGACTATTCAGAGATGTCTATTACTGTGACGAAGGGTGAACGTCGCCAGCAAGATAAGTTTGTCCGACTGTTAACAGATATTCAATATCAACGAAATGATATTGATTTCCACCGCGGAACATTCCGTGTTCGTGGCGATATCGTCGATGTTTTCCCTGCCGGAAGTGACGTTGCATATCGTATTGAATTCTTTGGTGATGAAGTTGAGCGTATCACACGCATCGATCCTTTGACTGGTGAAATCTTGGGTGAGCCTAACGAAACAACAATCTTCCCAAGCAGTCACTACGTGACACCACGCGCAAAACTTGATGATGCAATCGTGAATATTAAACGTGAGTTTGAAGAGCGCGTTGAATTCTTTGAATCTCGAGATATGCTTCTTGAAGCACAACGACTTAGTCAGCGGACAAAATACGACATAGAGATGCTGGAAGAAACAGGATTCGTAAAAGGAATCGAGAACTACAGCCGATACCTTACTAATCGTGAACCAGGTGAGCAGCCTGCGACATTGATGGACTACTTCCCAGATGACTTCATGCTATTTGTTGACGAAAGTCACATGACCTTGCCACAGGTGCGTGGAATGTATAATGGCGACCGTGCACGAAAAGAAGTGTTGGTTGATCACGGCTTCCGTATGCCGAGTGCACTTGATAACCGCCCACTGACATTCGATGAGTTTAATCGTCACATCAATAAAGCAATTTACGTATCGGCGACACCAGCAGAATACGAATTGGCGCACAGTCCTGAGCCTGTCCAGCAAATCATTCGTCCAACAGGTTTGATTGACCCGGAAATTATCATTCGTCCAACTACTGGGCAGATTGATGACCTGATTGCTGAAATTCGTGATCGTATTGATAAGGGGCAGCGTGTGTTGGTGACGACATTAACGAAACGTATGTCTGAAGATCTTTCGACGTACCTACAAGAGCTTGATATCAAGACAGCCTATATCCACAGTGAAGTGGATACACTTGAACGAAGTGACATCCTGCGTGATCTCCGATCAGGAGTATATGACGTCCTTGTTGGTATTAACCTGCTTCGTGAAGGACTCGACCTTCCAGAGGTAAGTTTGGTTGCAATTATTGATGCCGATAAAGAAGGCTTCCTTCGAAGTGAAAGTGCGCTGATTCAAACGATTGGACGTGCGGCACGCCACCTTGATGGTAAAGTCTTGATGTACGCTGACAAGATTACAAAATCAATGCAGTACGCGATTGACGAAACAACACGACGTCGCAGTATTCAGCAGGCCTACAACGTCGAGCACAACATTACGCCAACAAGTGTTGCGAAAGAAATCGACGAAGGGCTTCGTGCCATTATTCCAAAAAAGGAAAATGAGACATCAAAACTTAACCTCAAAAAGATTCCAAAAGACGAATATGCGAGTCTTGTGAAGGATCTCTCTGCACAAATGGATCTTGCAAGTGCGAACCTTGAATTTGAAAAAGCAGCCGAACTACGCGATGTTATCGCCGATATTCGTTCAAAGATGTAGCTTCGTAAGGTATAATATAGTCATATGACACAAATCTCTGACAGTGATGTGCAACATCTGGCACAGCTTAGTAATTTGCAGCTTGCAGATGACGAAGTAACTTCGTTGCGTACTGACCTTGAAAATATCATTGGATACATCCAGCAACTAGATGAACTAGATACTTCAGGTGTTGAGCCAACGTATCAAGTGACTGACCTTCAGAACGTATGGCGTAATGATGTCGTTGATAATTACGGGATTGAAAAAGCCGCATTGTTGCAGCTTGCACCAGCAACTGAAGCTGAACAAATAAAGGTTCCAAAGGTATTATAATGAGCAATATTTCTGATTTTATAGGTGTATCTGCACGTAAAAACGTCGAAGACGCGATTGCCAAAGCTCGTGAAAGCGAGTCATTTAACGCTGTATTGAGTTTGACCGAAGCCCGAGCCCTCGAACGTGCTGATCAAGTTGATAGTGGTGAAATTACTGGGTCACTCGCAGGCGTGCCATTCATTGCGAAAGATAACTTTTTAACACTTGGTGGAACAACTACCGCTGCAAGTAAGATTCTTGAGAATTTTGAAGCACCACTGCAATCAACGGCGATCGAAAAACTCGAAGCCGAAGGTGCGATTTGTATTGGTAAGGCAAACCTCGACGCCTTTGCGCATGGGGGAAGTACAGAAAACTCTGCTTTTGGCGTAACTAAGAATGCAATTGATCAAGAACGTGTCGCTGGTGGAAGTAGTGGTGGTTCAGCCGTTGCTGTTGCACTCGGCATCGTTCCCTTTACACTCGGTACAGACACTGGTGGTTCAATTCGCCAGCCAGCGAGCTTTAACGGTGTTGTTGGAGTAAAGCCAACCTACGGAACTGTGAGTCGTTACGGCGTTGTTGCGATGGCAAGCAGTACCGATACGATTGGTGTACTCGCAACCAATACACATGATGCAACCGTTGTGATGGATATCATCAGCGGCCGAGATACTAAGGATGCAACAACGCTACCTGACTTCTTTAGCCCCGTATCTATTGAGGGCACAAAGAAAATTGGTGTGATTTCAGAAGCAATGACCGACGATGTTGATCCGGAAGTTAAGAAAGCAACTGAAAGCTATATTGAAAAATTACGCGCTGCAGGGCACACGGTTGAAGAAGTGAGCCTGTCACTCTTGAAATATGCATTGGCAATTTACTACATCGTTGTCCCCGCTGAAATTAGCAGTAACCTTGGGCGATACGATGGTGTGCGCTATGGTCGTCGGGCTGAAGCATCAACTTTGAATGAGCTCTACGGTGCATCTCGTGACCAAGGATTTGTGGATGAAAATAAACGTCGTATCATGATCGGAAGTTATGTACTTTCGAGCGGATTCTTTGACGCATATTATTTACAAGCGCAACGGGCTCGGACACTTCTTATTAACGAATTTAATGCGCTTTTTGAATCGTACGATGTACTATTGACTCCTGTCGCGCCAACTCCTGCTTTCAAGATTGGTGAGAACACAAGCGACCCGATCAAGATGTACTTGGCGGACGTCATGACAGTCCCTGCAAGTCTCGCTGGGTTGCCTGCGATCAGCGTTCCTGCTGGATTCACCGAAGCAGGATTGCCTGTTGGTGTGCAGCTTATTGGAAAGCGCCGTGATGATGCATTGTTGCTGGCTTTGGCTGAAAGTATGGAGCAGTAAGTATGATGCAAGACTCAACCTCAATCATTCTTTTCCTAGGTGCAATCCTCGTGTTTGCTGGGCTTCTGTTTGCAGTAATTGCACTGACACGTAAAAGCCCAAGTGGTGTGAACGTTGAGAAATATCGTTCACGTTGGCTTACGATCGAGCAATCATTGAAAAAAGACGAAATGAGCACCTACCACATGAGCGTACTACACGCTGATACGCTCCTTGATCAGGCATTGAAAGATAAAGGCATCCAAGGTGCAACTATGGGTGAACGTATGAAAAAGATGCAAACAAAATGGTCTAATGCGAATAATGTATGGACTGCACACAAACTCCGTAATCAAATCGCTCACGAACCAGAGGTGCGACTTAGTTATGATAGTGCTCGTCGTGCGCTTGGAGCATTTAAACAAGCACTGAAAGATGTAGGAGCAATCTAATGGTATCTCAAGATATTCTCGACAAATACGACATGACAATTGGTATCGAATGTCATGTGCAGCTTGCAACTGTCAGCAAGCTATTTAGTGGCGCCGATAACGACTCTCGTGGAAAATCACCAAACTCCGCAACGAGTCCAATCGACTTTGGGCTTCCTGGTATGCTCCCGGTTCTGAACCACGAAGCAATCCGCCTTGCTGTTCGTGCCGGGAAAGCTTTAAACGCGGAAATTGCACATGTCAGCCGATTTGATCGAAAACATTATTTCTACCCAGACCTTCCAAAGGGATATCAGATCAGTCAAATGTATCAGCCAATTATTATTGGTGGATACGTTGAAGCGCCACTGCTTGATGGTGATCTTGTTCACGTTCGCATTCATCACGCACACATCGAAGAAGATGCCGGAAAACTGACGCACTATGCTGGGTTTAGCCTTGTTGATCTTAACCGCGCGGGAACACCACTGATCGAGATCGTGTCTGAGCCAGATATCCACTCTGCCGCTGGCGCAAAAGCATTCGCAACTGAGTTGCATCGCTTGATGACGTTTGCAGGTGTAACACTCGGTGATCTGTATCAGGGTAACATGCGTTTCGATGTAAATATTTCTGTCGCATTAAAAGGTGCAACTGAGCTTGGTCGCCGCGCTGAAGTAAAGAACCTGAACTCATTTAGAAGTGTTGAAAAAGCAGCTGAATACGAATTTATTCGCCAGATTGAATTACTCGAAAAAGGTGAAGCTGTCGTGCAAGAAACTCGTGGTTGGGACGATGCAACAGGCAAGACCAGTTCACAGCGAAGTAAGGAGGATGCGCAAGATTACCGCTACATGCCCGATGCTGATATTCCACCAGTCGTATTGACTGCGGAAGAAGTTGAGGCTATTCAAGCCGATGTTCCTGCGCTTCCGGCCTATTACCGTACAGCCTGGCAAAATCTTGGACTCGATCGTTCAGTGACCGAAGCACTTCTAGGTACACAAAGTTACGCAGTGCTTATCACAGAGATTCAAGCAACAGCTAATGACGATGCTGCCCGAAAGGTCGCACACTGGTTTGCAAGCGCTGTGACATCTGGTGAGGAAGAAGCAGCAGTTATTGCAAGTAACTTTAGTCCTGAAGGGTATGCAGAGCTTGCTACTATGGTGACGAAGAACGAACTTTCTAGCACCGCAGCAAAAGAGATCTTTGTTGAATTACTCACAAGTGACAAGACACCTCGTGAAATTGCTGAATCTAAGAACTTGCTTCAGGTGAGTGATGAGTCTGCGATTCAAGCAATTGTTGATGAAGTCTTAGCTGATCCTGCGAGTGCGCAATCAGTCGAAGACATTAAGGCTGGCCAAGATAAAGCAATTGGCTTCTTGGTTGGACAAGTTATGAAGAAATCAGCCGGGAAAGCAAACCCAGGCCTTGCGCAACAACTTATTCGTAAAAAATTAGAGGAGTAATTATGAAGCAGCCCACTAAAGCGATCATTTGTGCAGCCGGTTTAGGAACGCGATTCCTACCTCAGACAAAAGCAATGCCTAAAGAGATGCTTCCTTTGATTGATCGACCTGTGATTCAGGTGATTGTTGAACAGGCAGTAGCTGCAGGCGTGACAGAGATTATTATCGTTACAGGCTCAACAAAACGTGCGATTGAAGACCACTTTGACCGAAGCGATCAACTTGAAGCGGAGCTACGAGAAAATGGTAAGCACGACAAGGCTGATGAAATTAAACGTGTCGCCGAACTTGCGAACTTTGTCTATGTTCGTCAAAAGGGCAGTCCAAAAGGAAACGCACGACCAATCCTTAATGCACGCCACCTTATAAACGACAACGAACCGTTCTTTGTGTTCTTTGCTGATGATTTCTTCCGCAGCGAAACACCTTGGCCGCTACAACTAAAGGAAGCATATAACGAAACAGGTAAGTCTGTTATTTCGCTGATTGAGGTTGATAAAAAAGATGCTGACAAGTATGGCATGGCAAGTTTGGCTGATGAGAAATCTGATCGTTTATTCCGATTGAGTGAATTAATTGAAAAGCCTGGTGAAGCGAATGCGCCTTCAAACTTCGCATCAGTAGGAAGTTACTTGCTGACACCTGATATCTGGCAATATCTTGAACAAGAAAAAGTTGGTGTGGGTGGTGAAATCGGATTGTCTGATAGCATCAATGAGCTTGCAAAAGCCGGAGAAGTCTACGGACGCTTTATTGATGGTGTATGGCACGACACAGGTGACCAACTGAAGTACATCAAAGCTGTTGTTGACCTAGCATTAGAGAGTCCTGAGTACGGCCCAGAATTGACTGCCTTTTTAAAGCAACGTCTCAGCTAGTTATTTGCCCTCATATCATACTGGGCGTATAATAAGAGAGTAATTAAGATCACTAGAAAGGAGCATACATGAGTTCAGCCGCCGAAATACTTGTTATCATTCTCGCAGTTGCTCTTGCAATCTTTCTGATTGTTGGAATCATTCTGACCGTCTATCTTATTCGTTTGTCTGCCGAGATTCGCAAAATTGCGAAGACCGCCCAGCATGCAGTAAGTTCTGTCGAATCTGCAGTTTCTGGAGTAGCTCGATTAACATCACCGATGTTTGTCGCAGAGCTTATCGGACGATACATCAAGAAATACACTAAGTCATCTAAAAAGGGGAAATAATCATGGCAAAAGGTAAATTTGCAATCGGAGCACTTATTGGAATCGCAGCTGGTTTTGTAACTGGAATCCTAACCGCTCCTAAAAGTGGAAAAGAAACTCGAGACGAACTAAAAAGTCGTGCACTCGATAAAAAAGAAGAAGTTATCGAAAAAGCAAACGACGTAAAGCACAAAGCTGGTGACGTTGCTGAAGATGTTGTCGACAAGGCAGCAAAGGTGACAAGCGAAGTTGCTGACCGTATCGTTGGTACAACAAAAGACTTGAAGGCAAAAAGCCAACAAGCAGCAAAAGACGCAAAGTCTACAATCCAAAAGAATAAATAATTCTTGCTCAACATAAAGACGCGCCATGAAAAGCGCGTCTTTTGTATGCCCGTAGGATATAATCATAACTATGATTAAGAAAGCCGTATCAAAGCTCAAGAAGGACAATGAAAACGAAGCTCGACGAGCGATTATGGAAGATTTATTTTATGACTTCAATAAGTCTCGCGGCCAGGTGTATAAAATGAACTTTATTCGAGGTATTTTCTTTGGCGTCGGAAGTATTGCTGGTGGTACGATCGTCGTTGCGTTGGTGCTATGGCTCTTGAGTCTTTTGGTTGACCTACCTGGTGGGGTTGGTGACTTTGTGCAATATATCGTTGATATTGTCCGCAATCAATAATTGATAGCTTCAATCCTTTTTTACTACAGACGTGCTGAGTCTCTTTCGCTATACTAAGAATATCCATGGGGGTAGTAGAAACTAATACAGAACAAGCTGTAGCGCAATCTTTGAGCGCGTCTAGTTACGTGCACCTCCATAATCACACGCAATATAGTGTGCTCGATGGTCTGACGAAAATTCCTGCTCTATTCAATAAGGTGAAAGATCTTGGAATGGAAGCTGTCGCTATCACCGATCACGGGACGATGTCGGGCATCTTTGAGTTTTACAAGACCGCGAAGGCCGAGGGGGTAAAACCAATACTTGGTATGGAGGCGTATGTTGCGACACGGTCTCGTCACGATCGTGATCCACAAAAAGATAAAGCTCGATACCACCTTATTATTTTGGCGATGAACAAAACAGGCTATGAAAACCTTATGCGCCTCAGTTCGATTGCGAACCTTGAGGGAATGTACTACAAGCCGCGTATTGATCATGAGCTTTTGGAAAAATATAACGAAGGTTTAATTATCTTGTCAGCCTGTGCAAGTGGGGAGGTTGGTGAGAATCTTAAAAATGATAACTATGAAGAAGCAAAGCGTGTTGCTGCGTGGTACAAATCTGTCTTTGGTGATCGCTACTACCTAGAATTACAAGACCATGGACACATGGAAGCCCCTGCGCGCTGGGATGTTCAGACCAAGATCAACGGCTACCTTGAACGTATTGCCGAAGAGCTTGATATTCAGATGGTTATCACAAGCGATGGACATTATTTGGTGCATGATGACTTGGATGCACATGAGATCTTGCTCTGTGTTGGTACTGGATCATTCCTGACGGATGAAAAGCGTATGTCCCTCAAAGACTTTGAGCTTCACGTTACCGAACCAGAAGATCTTATTGGCCGCTGGGGTAAAACACATGCACAAGCTATCTTGAATACACGTAAAATCGCCGACATGTGCGACGTTGAGCTAGAGCTCGGCGGTATTTTAATTCCAACATTTCCGACACCTGAAAACTACAATGAAAAGTCATACCTTCACCAGATGGTGTTCCAAGGTTTGGCTGCACGGTATGGTGACCTGCCGTTGACGGACAATCCGCTCGAATTCACCGTTGAAGAGTATCGCACGCATATTCCAGCCGAAGTGCTTGAGCGTGCCGACTACGAACTTGGTGTGATTGATCGAATGGGATTCAATGGATACTTTTTGATCGTCCAGGACTTTATTAACTGGGGCAAGAATCGTGGGATTATCTTTGGTCCAGGGCGTGGTAGTGCGGCTGGTTCAATTGTCTCGTATGCCGTTCGTATTACCGAACTAGATCCATTGAAATACGACCTGCTGTTTGAGCGTTTCTTGAACCCGGATCGTATTAGCATGCCAGATGTCGATATCGATATTCAGGATACACGCCGCGATGAGGTGATTCAGTATTGTACCGAAAAATATGGCACTGAACGCGTAGCAAATATTGGTACATTTGGGCGTATGGCTGCACGTGCTGCCGTTCGTGATGTGGCACGTGTGCTACAGGTTCCGTATAGCGAAAGCGATCGACTCGCAAAACTTATCCCTCCACCAGTTCAAGGTCGTGCAATCCCTCTAGCTGTAAGTATTAAAGAAGACGCGGATTTAAAGCATGAATATGAATCAAACCCTACAGTGAAGAAAGTGCTTGATTATGCGATTCAACTTGAAGGCACGATTCGAAGTCACGGAGTGCACGCTGCGGGTGTGGTGATTGCTCCAGACGACGTAGTAAAGTTTGTACCGGTAGAAATGTCCCAAAAGGGTGTTGTTGCAACACAGTTCCCGATGGGGCCTGTTGAAGAGTTAGGGCTGCTCAAGATGGACTTCTTGGGACTCTCAAACCTTACAACGATTAACAATGCACTACGTATCATTAAAAAGGTGTTTAATACTGACATCGATCTACAAGAGATCCCGTTGGATGATGAAAAGACGTTTGCCTTACTGCAACGTGGAGACACTACTGGTGTGTTCCAGCTTGAATCTGCTGGAATGAAGCGCTATCTTCGCGAGCTGAAACCAACAGTTTTTGACGATATTATCGCCATGGTGGCATTGTATCGACCAGGTCCTATGCAATTCATCGACAGCTTTATTAAGCGTAAACATGGCGAAGAAGAGATTAAATACATGCATGGGAAAATGGAGGGTGCACTCCAGAGTACGTACGGTGTCTTGGTCTATCAAGAGCAGGTCATGCAGATCTCAAAAGACCTTTCCGGATTCACCGGTGGTGAGGCCGACACGCTTCGTAAAGCGATCGGTAAAAAGAATGTCGAAATGATGAACAAGATGAAGACTCGCTTCGTAGAAGGTGCTGCGGATATCTCTGGCGCCGATCCAAAGCAAATGGAAATATTCTGGAAGCAACTTGAAGAATTTGCCGCCTACTGTTTCAACAAATCTCACGCGGCATGTTACGGGTTGATCGCCTACTGGACAGCTTACCTAAAAGCACATTTCCCAGAAGCATTCATGGCCGCACTTATGACGAGTGACCAAGATGATCTCGAACGACTTGCAATTGAAATGAACGAATGTAAGCACATGGGTATCAAGGTGTTGTCGCCAGATGTAAACGAATCATTCGTTGAATTCGCGGTTGTGCCTGGTAAGAAAGAAATTCGTTTCGGTATGGCGGCAATTAAGGGTGTCGGTACTGCAGCGGTTGAAGAAATCCTCCGTGCCCGTAATGATGGCAAGTTTAAGACTGTTGAAGATTTTGCGAAACGTGTCTCGACTTCAAGGTTTAATAAAAAAGCATGGGATTCACTTATTAAGACTGGTGGATTTGATAACCTAGCTGACCGCTCTGATCTTCTATTTAACCTCGAGACGATTCAAGGGTTTGCTTCAAAGATCCAGAAAGAAGCATTAAGTGGCCAAACTGATCTGTTTGGTGGTCTGGCGGATGTTGCGTCAATCCAACCATCTGTTGCGATGCTTGATGCCCCTGTAAAGCACACTGACAAAGAACGCCTGACATGGGAGCGTGAATTACTCGGTCTCTATATTAGCGCACATCCACTTGATAACTACGACGCATACTTCAATGAACAAACGGTGCCTGTCAGTGAACTGTCTACAGATATTGATGGAAAAGCACTCACTGTCGGTGGGCTGATTACTGCCGTTCGAAGTATCGTCACGAAGAGTGGCTCAAAGATGGCGTTCGTGAAAATTGAAGACAAAACATCTGAAACAGAAATTATTGTCTTCCCTAGTATCTATGAAGTCGTTGGTGGCCAGCTTATACAAGATTCTGTCATTCGCGTCTCAGGAAAAGTAAACGCTCGAGACCGCGATGGAAACCTGAGTACTGACATTAAGATTATTGCTGATGATGTGCAGATCGTGGATGACGCAGAGCTTCGTAACTATGAATCACATGGAAATAAGATGGCTCGGCCAAAAGCTCATACTGCGGGTGTTATGGCGAAGCGCAACCTAAAGGCACAAGCAAAGAGCCAGGCAGCAAATGAAGCTTCTGCTCCAGCGCCTAAGGCGACTGCATCATCGTACACCGTACTTGCCGCAGAACCTATAAAGAAGTTATTTGTACACGTTAAGAATCCTGACGACCAAAGTACACTTGTATCTTTGAAACAAATTTGTAGCGAGTTCCCTGGTGTAACGGATATCGTATTAGTACTAGGTGCTGATAAAAAATCGGCTATTAAGATGCCGTTTAAAGTCGATGGTAGCAATGACCTGGTTGGAGAGCTCGTGAAGTTACTTGGTGAAGACGCGGTCGTTCTAAAATAAAACACCCGCCTCCACGGATGTTCTATAAGAACTCAACGTAGGGCGGGATTAGAGCAACTCGATGTCCGTGATGGTGCCAAGCTGCACGCGGCCGAAACCGTAGAACACGAGGTGGGCGCTGACCTTTTCGCCGATGGCGAGCTGGTCGTGTTTGCGACCTTCAAGTCGTAGTACCAACTTCTCGTGTTCGAGTGCATGAAGCATCCGCGTATGGAGGGTGTCGTCGATGACGTGCTCATTGTTCTCGGCGACCTGCTCCTTGTAGAGCTTCCAGATACGCGCGAAGTTCTTGTGCGTATCAGGGTTAGCTTCGAACTTTGTCATGGCTTCTTTGCTGAACCCCTCGAGCGACGAAAACTCGTCGATCAGAAGGCTTGGATTGGGCGGCGGTCCGTCCAGTTGACTCACGATGATGACGGTTCCGTCATCGAGGCGAATACGTGCCTTTCTGTAAGCGTCACTGTCGGCCTGACGACCTAGCAGTAGATGCATGGTCTGCCTTATAACAAGCGACATATTGATACCTTTCGGTGGTTGGAATGTACAAGTTGACGAGGGTTACTATAGCATTTTCAAGTGGCGACGCAAACCGTAACCTAGATTGTCAGCGCGTAAAGTGCGATGCCTGTCGCAACGCTGACATTGAATGATTCCTTTTTGCCTACCATTGGGATTTCGATAACGTCTTGGCACTGATCAAGGAGAGATTGTTCTATGCCATGAACTTCTTCGCCGATAAGAAGTGCAATCTTAGCGGGTGGTGTGTAATTCGGTAACATAACGCTTCGATCGGACTGCTCAAGTCCAATAAGTGTGTAGCCTTGTTGCTTTAATTCTTCGAGCGGTGGATTTTCGAGGTATTCAAATGGCACCAACGTTTCGGCATCAAGGGCAGTTTTATGAATCTGCGCAGTAAGTTTTTCGGAAATGTGGGGGAGGCGAGGATCATTTTCAATGCGTGGATAGGCCGTGTATCCAGTAAGCAGAATCTTCTGTACGCCAAATCCCTCGGCGGTACGGAAAATAGATCCAACGTTGTGCGTTGATCTAATATTGTGGGCGATAACGATAATTTCGGGCATCGTGGTCATTATACCACTATAAAATGCTTACGTTTTTTGATAGGATGATAGGTAATGGACGAACAGAAAATTCAAGAACGCGCTCGCGAACAAGATGAGCAGTCAACTCAGAACCGTGCATCGATTCTGGGCATGCAGTATCTTGATACCCGTTCAATCGAGCAGATCATTGATCTTGTTCCTGATGTACTCTCGAATGAAGAGATGCATCGCAACCGACTTGTGACGCTTCATGCCGGGGGTGACTCTTCACCATGGGAGTTTGGTGTCACGACTCAAACGCCGCAGTCTTTCCTTCGTGATCTGCAGGGTAAATATGCAGCTCAGGCGCAAAACGTTGTCTTTGTTTTGATAAGTTTGAGTGGATTCAATGTGATGATGAACCGCTATGATCCGCCTGTTGTTGCGGTGTATGACGATATTAAGATCGCTAAAGAAGGCGATAGCGACACGATGTCGGAAGTGAGTACAACGCTCAACTCTGTAGGCAGTGACGAAGTATTTGATTATCTGATTACTCAAGCAGATAGGCTTGGTGCAAGCGATATTCACATCGAGAATCAACGAAATGGTATTCGCATCCGTATGCGTATCGATGGTGCGCTGCACCCTGTTGCAGAACTCGACAGCGATCGTTACCGAGTTATCCTGGGCGCACTTGCGTCACGCGCTAATATTTCAACTGCTGCTAATGAGCCTCAATCTGGCCACATGCAAAAAGAAATCACTATCGACGGCGTTACCCACCTATTGAACATGCGTATTGAGGTTATCCCAACAATGTATGGTCAAGATGCGGTTATTCGTTTGTTTAATTACGATGAATCTATGTTGAATCTCGAACGACTCGGCATTGGTGCGGATGAGCGCAAGGAAATCGATGAAATTATTAGCCACCCTCGAGGCATGGTGCTGATGGTTGGTCCGACTGGATCTGGTAAGTCAACAACCCTTTACAGCATGATTAATGCGCTTAATACAACCGATCGCAAGATTATTACACTCGAAGACCCAATCGAATACGGTATTTCTGGTATTTCGCAAATTCCTGTCGACACCACTGGTGGACAAAACTTTGCAGATCACTTGCGTTCAGTACTTCGTCTGGACCCTGATGTGGTAATGGTAGGTGAGATTCGTGATGCTGATACGGCTAAGACAGCAATTCAAGCATCAATTACGGGACACCTAGTGTTATCTACATTCCACGCGAACTCTACTGCGTCTGCATTTAGCCGCATGATTGATCTTATCGGTGTAAATCCTATCTTTAGCTCAGCCATCCGATTGGTTATTGCTCAACGATTGGTTCGTCGACTCGATGACGCCTCAAAAGAGGAGTACGATCCGGACGAAGCTACCCGCAACTGGGTAAAAGGTGCGCTTGCGAATCTCCCTGCGCATATTGAGAAGCCTGACCTTGATACGTTCAAGTTATGGCGGCCTGTGCCTAGTGAGACCTCACCGTTTGGATACAACGGACGAATTGTGATCATGGAGCAGATGGTTGTTCGTGAAAGCGTACAGAAGTTCTTACGCGGTGATGTAGCAGAGGTTCACACCGAGGCGATTGAACAAGCAGCTCGCGAAGATGGTATGGTTTCGTTGTTAGAACATGGTGTTCTGGCTGCACTTCGTGGCGATACAACGCTTGATGAAGTAAACCGCGTTATCTAAATACACCTCACCCCTTTTAATAACAGGGAAGCTGTGGTATATTGGATACTTGATTACAGATATAAAAGATTAAGTGAGATAAAGATGAGTTTTGAGCTTATTAAATTGGTAAACGAAGCACAGAAGAAACCCGCTGTTGTTGATGCAAAAAGCGGTGACACTGTTAAAGTTCACCAAAAAATTAAAGAAGGTGCTAAAGAACGTATTCAGATTTTTGAAGGCGTTGTTATTCGCGTAGACCGCGCAGCATCACACACAGCACGTATTACCGTGCGTAAAATTGCCAGCGGTGTTGGTGTTGAGAAGAGTTTCCTTCTTCACAGCCCACTCGTTGAAAAAATCGAGATTACTCGTCGTTCTAAGGTTCGTCGCAACTATCTTTCTTACCTCCGCGAACGTAGTGGTAAGAGCGCACGTCTTAAGGGTGTTAACTTTGACCGCGAAGGTGTGAACGATATTCGTGACCTCCACGCTGAAGAAGAAGCAGCACGTCTTAAGGAAGAAGCTGTTATTGCAGCCGAAGCAAAAGCTGCTGAAAAAGCCGCTGCAGAAGCTGAACTTGCTGCAAAGCAAGCTGAAGTCGAAGCACGACACGAACAAGCGTAAGGTTTGCTCAACAAAAAAACGCCTCAACTCGGGGCGTTTTTGTTTTATATAAGAAATTGATAAGACTGACGGTATATAGTAGTGAACATGATATTGGGAATTGATGAGGTAGGAAGAGGTCCGTGGGCAGGTCCGCTTGTCGTGGGCGCAGTGGTGCTCGGCGAGGCGTCGATTGAAGGTTTGACTGATAGCAAGAAGCTGTCTGCAAAGCGGAGGGTAGCTTTAGACATACAGATTCGTGAAAAAGCGAGCGGATTTGGACTGGGCTGGGTGCATGCAGACGAACTTGATCGTATCGGATTGGCCGAATCGCTTCGTGTCGCAACAATTCGGGCAGTTGAACAAGTGAAGGCACCTTATAGTGAAATTATTATTGATGGAACGATCAATTTTCTGAAAGAAACCACAAAAGGGCAGTACGTCACTGTGCTTCCTAAGGCGGACTTGCTTGTGTCATCGGTCTCAGCCGCTTCCATCATTGCGAAGGTTGCTAGGGACGAGTATATGACCGCACAGGATGTGGAATATCCTGGCTATGCATTTACGAGCCATGTAGGGTATGGGACAGCAAAGCATCGCCTTGCGATTGAACAACTTGGCGTCACCCCACTACATAGGCTTTCGTTTGCTCCACTTGCAAAATATAAACCTCAGATTGCGACAACGATGCAAACGACAAAACAAATCGGTGATGCTGCAGAGCGAGAGGCTGAAATGTATCTTGTCGCCCAAGGCCACGACATACTTCAGCGGAACTGGAAAACAAAGTTTTGTGAAATTGACATTGTTTCATTGAAAGACAAAACGTTCTATTTTTCCGAAGTGAAATATCGAAAGAAAACGACTCAAGGATCTGGATTGGATGCTATAACCCTAAAGAAACAGCAGCAAATGAAATTTGCTGCTGAACTGTACGCTTCAAATCATTCGTTGAAAGATGTCGCGATGCGCTTGGTGGCAATCGCAGTATCTGGAACACCACCAACCGTTGAAACGTATTTAGAGATCGAGTAGTGCTTTTTTGACAGCAGCTTCATCACGAGCGATGTGATCAATCTTGCTACCAAGTTCGACGATACCAAGTTCGATATTTCGCTTCAACGATACTTGATCACGAAGTGGATTAAAGAATGCTTTATATTCCTCAAGTTGTGCAGCTGTCATCAGACAGATTGCGACGTATCGAGGGAATGCATCGTAGCTCTTATCACCAGCGAAGGTCTCTTCCATCCAACCCCAGTTGTCTCGGCCCCATTGCCAAGCAGCGGTACGAGCGTAACGGTTCCGCAGTAGCCATACGAACCAGCGCATGAAATCTTGTGGGCGAACTATTGTTGGATCCTTAAGGATGACGAGGAGACGCTCAATTACTTCTGGATTACGTGTTGCGGTGATTGCAGATGCAATGTCTTCCTTCAGTTCACTTGAGGTTGCTTTCTGGTGTGTATCGAGGAGTGTATCGATAATTGTCTGATCTTTCGCGTATCGAACGACGGTCGCAATGATATTCACGCGCAAATTAGGGTCAATTGCTTCAAGCGGAGTCGATTCAAAGATTGCGTGAGCTTTTGCGAGTGCGTCAGCGTCTTCGCTGTAAATCTTTAGGCCAACAACGATGCTTCGTAATTTAGTATCAGACTCCGCTTCACCCTCTTTCGGGTCCCAGCCAAGTCGGTTAAATTGTTTGTCAGCAAGGCTGCCTGCGTATGCACGAAGTTTACTTTCAAGCTGTTCGTCATTTTCAACAAACTTCTTCAGTTCATTAAATGCAATCAGCATAATGTCCCATACAGCTTCAACATCTTCGTCTTTGTACTGTCCTAGAAGTGGAATTAACTCTGCACTTGAAATTAGGTTCGCTTGCGCCAAAAGCACTTGTTCGTTCAGAAGTTTCAGTCGATCAATCTCTGAAAGTGATGGGAGTGCCTGGACAAGTTCGGCGAGAAGTGTCGGTGTGTAGTGAGTAATGAAGTGCGCGGTGCTTTCATGGTTAATCACAAGTGGCTCATTTGAACTCCGTGTCACAACAAGTTCTTTCTCGGTCAGGAGGCGTGGGAAGTTTTGGTCGGCAGCACCGAGCGGAATTGGCCATAGCTTTTCAGATGGTTCGTGTGGTCCAACGAAGAATTGTTCTTGTGATAGGTGAATTTGATCACCATCTTGTGAAACGTTCAGTACAGGGTAGCCTGATTGTGAGATCCAGGTATTCATCAGCAGGCCGATATCTTGACCAGATGCTTCACTGAGACACTCCCAAAGATCATTCGCTTCAGTGTTTTGGTAGGCGTATTTTTTGAAGTAAGTCTTGAGTCCAGCCTGGAGCACCTGATCACCAATATATGTTTGGAGCATACGAAGCAGACGACCGCCCTTGGCGTATACGATTGAAGGATCGAAAATAGTGGCGATTTCATCAGGGTGATTTACTTCTGTGCGAATTGCTTGAACCCCATCGAGGCTGTCACGTCGAAGTGCTTGAACGACTTCGTATGTCGCTTGATCTAGCCAGATGTGCCAGTCGGGTTGTAATGCGTCGACACAGACGTACTCCATCATGTTTGCAAAGCTTTCATTAAGCCAAAGATCGTTCCACCATTTCATTGTTACAAGGTTGCCAAACCACTGGTGGCTTAACTCGTGAGTAATGGTAAGCGCTGCTTGTTGACGAGTCTGGAGTGACCCAGTTTTTGGATCTGTAAGGAGGGCAATTTCACGATAGGTAATAAGACCCCAGTTTTCCATGGCACCCGATGAAAAATCAGGGAGCGCGACGTGATCAGATTTAGGGAGTGGGTAGGGAACATCGAAGTATTCGTCGAAGAACTCAATGCCACGAGTTGCAATATCAAGTGCGAAATCAAGACTTGCTGGTTCTTGAGCTGGTGTTGCGTAGATATTAACTTCAACGCCGCTTTTTGTCTTGGCTGATTTCTTTTGTAATTCACCAACTACCCATGCAAGTAGGTAGCTACTCATGCGTGGTGATGTTTCGAATTGCGTCACGAGCAGTTCATTTTCAACACGTTGGTCGACAACAGGCATGTTTCCTAAAACAGTAACGCCTTGTTCAGTCGTAAGGGTGACATCAAACGTCGCTTTGGCTTCAGGCTCATCGATGCAAGGAAAGGCCTCACGAGCGTGGTGACTTTCGAATTGGGTGGCGATGAGTTCTTTTTTGACGCCATCATGTTCGTAGTAACAAGGATAAACACCGTGCATGCCGTCAGTAATTACACCAGAGAAAGCGACAACAACGACGTGCGTACCTTCGATGATATCAGGATGGGAAATTGTCAGCTCTTGATCATCAAGCGAGAAGTCTGCTTGCTTGCCATCAAATGTTGCCGATTGGATTGTAAGATCTTTCGAGTGAAGGACGATAGTGCTCGCAAGCGCAGTCGAGACCCCGTTGATCGTTACCGTACCGGCAAAAGTACGACCGATTCGATCAAGTGTGACTGAAAGTTGATAGTGTTCTGGAACAAATGTCTGGATAAGTCGATTTACAGTCTGCATTGATCTAGTATAGCAATCAAAGTGACTGCTCGCTACACAGGGAAGTCGACTTCCCTAGACATTATTTTCATACAGACTTATGATCAGAGGCAAAGAGGAGAATAACGGTGTCACACGAAGCGCGAATCCATATTGCACAAACGACAATCTTGCGAGAGCTGCTTTTTATGCCCTCGGCACTATTTAGTGAACTTCAAAAAGCGACGGCTCTAGAAAGTGATCATGTGAAATTTCATATAGCCCGTTTGGTTGAGCTGGGGTATGTTCAGAAAAATGATCAGACCTACTCACTTACTCAGATAGGTAAAGAATATGCGAACAAGCTTGATACCGATAACAATCAGATTGAACGTCAGCCAAAATCAGCAGTTATTTTAGTTGTTGAAAATGAACACCAACAGTATCTTGTGCAGGAGCGACTAAAACATCCCTATTTTGGTTACTGGGGTTTTCCAGGTGGCAAGATTCGTTGGGGTGAGACGATACTTGAGGCTGCACAAAGGGAGTTGATGGAAGAGGCGGGGATAACTGCAACACTTGAACATAAAGGCGTTTATCACGAGTTGACTCGATCAAAAGAAACGAATGAAGTATTGGAAGATAAAATTTTCCAGGTTGTGTTCGGACATTCACCACAGGGCGAAATAGCTCAGAACTTCGAAGGTGGCCGTAACGGATGGCTGAGCGCGGATGATGTTGCGAAAAAGAGCAAAGTGTACAAAAGCTTTGATATTGAATTTGCAGTAGGGACGGGTGACATGAAATTTATCGAGAAAGAACAAATCTATGACGAAGGTGAGTTCTAGCTCGATCATTCGCGTTACTTTGTCGGGATCGTTCCGACGAGATACAGAAGGTTTGGAGCGTGTATATCGAGAGCTTGCTCTGAATCAGTGCCAAATTCTTTCACCTCGAACACTCGACTTCAGTGACACCTCGATCCTATTTATCCGTAACCAGGTGGAGGCAACTGATGAGGTTAAGACAATACAGGATCACCACCTGCAGGCAATCGCGCTGTCACACTTTTTGTGGGTACATATATCCAAAGGCTATGTAGGTACGAGCACGGCAATGGAAATAGGGTTCGCGTATGCAAATAATATTCCAATCTATGCAACTGAGGCGCCAATAGACGAAATGTTAAAACAATATGTACAGGTTGTCGGTAGTGTCTTTCGAGCCATTGAACATTTACCGTCATAATTCCATACTAGTCACATGAATGTTCGTCAGCGGAGGATTTTTGCAGTTATACTGAGCCTTATTGGATTGGCTGCGACTATTTTACTCGCAGCACCGCCTGTTATCGAAGACACACAACGAACCGTCGTTATGCCACCAACCGTTGCGCAAACAGGTTCAGCTGCAGAAGCGCTTGAATCCTTGGCGGTAAAAGGCCGAGCTGCAAAAACGGGCTATGCTCGATCTGAGTTTGGAAATGGCTGGGCGAGTACAAGTGGATGCGATACGCGTAATATCATCTTGCATCGCGATCTAGACAATCCGGTTGTTGATGACAAGTGTGCAGTTGTGAGTGGCACGCTGAATGATTCGTATACGGGAACAGTTATTATATTTGAGAAGGGGAGTAGCTCGATACAAATTGATCATGTCATCGCATTGTCTGCTGCGTGGCAAACGGGTGCACAGCTACTATCGCGAGAACAGCGTATTCAACTGGCAAACGACCCACTCGAACTTATTGCGGTTCAAGGTGATGCCAACCAACAAAAGAGCGATGGTGATGCAGCTACGTGGCTCCCTTCCAGCAAGCCGTTTCGCTGTGAATATATTGCTCGTCAGATTGCCGTGAAGCAAAAATATACCCTATGGGTAACTCCTCCAGAGAAAGAAGCGATGTTGTCTGTATTGTCATCGTGTCCTGATCAGGCACTGCCTGCGAAATAGGTCTATTGCGGTACGATCAAGAATTAGGTATAATAGCGACAGTACATTCCGGCCGTCAGGTCGGAATTTTTGATAGAAGATACCCCACATTTAATCGGAAAGGATTATATATTATGGAAGAACTAAACCTAAAACAATTGACTCTCGCAGTTCGTACAATCGCTGAAGAGAAGAACCTCCCAGAGAACGTTGTTATCTCTGTTATTGAACAAGCAATCGCTGCTGCATGGCGCCGTGATAACGGTGAGCGCGACCAAGAAGTTCGCAGTGAACTAAACGTGAATGACGGTACTGCAAACGTATTCGTTGCACGCGAAGTTGTTGAAGCTGTTGGATCTGACGCACACGAAATCAGCGTTGAAGACGCTCGTAAAGTGAAAAAAGACGCAGAAATTGGTGACATGATCGAAGAAGAGCACGAAGTCACAAGCTTTGGACGTGTTGCTGCACAGACTGCGAAGCAGGTTGTCTTGCAACGTCTTCGTGAAGCAGAACGTGAAGTAGTACTCGGTGAATACGAAGACAAGATCGGTACAGTTGTGAACGCAACTGTCCAACGCGTTGAACCACGTGTTATCCGTATCGAAGTTGGTAAAGCTAACGGAATCATTCCTCAGAGCGAACAAATCCAAGGCGAATACTACAGCGTTGGTGCACGCATCAAGGTCTACATCAAAGACATCGAACGTGACAACCGTGGTCCACAACTTATTCTTAGTCGTGGTAACCCTGAATTCATCGAATACCTCTTCCGCCAAGAAGTTCCTGAACTTGAAACTGGTGCAGTAGAAATCAAGGGTATCGCTCGCGAAGCTGGTCGTCGCACAAAGCTTGCTGTCGCAAGTACTGTTCCTGGTGTTGACCCAGTTGGTACATTCGTCGGTGGTCATGGTACTCGTGTACAAGCTGTCATGAACGAAGTTGGTGACCAAGAAAAGATCGACATCGTCACATTTGACGAAAACACAGAACAGTTCATTAAGAACGCACTTAGCCCAGCTGAAGTAAGCAAGGTTGTGATCAATGAAGAAACAAAGCGTGCAACCGTATTTGTAAACGAAGACCAACAATCAATCGCAATTGGCCGTGGTGGTCAAAACGTTCGCCTCGCAAGTAACCTTACTGGATACGAACTTGATATCGAACAAGCAACTGCTGCTGCAAAGCCTGCTGCCGCTGGTCCAAAGAAGAACATCGAAGACAGTCTTTTGAATGCTGTTGAAGAAAACACCGAAGAAACAGCTTAGTTTTTTCTAACAAATATAAATTAGCACTCTATTGCAACGAGTGCTAATTTTGCTATACTAGGTATAGAACGTAAGAGCACATAACAAATAGGCTTGCGCTTCTTATACAGGAGGATAGATAATAGTATTATGGCTGATGATTTCGCAGAATTTATCACACATCTGACCGATAATGCTCGGACAAGCCTTCACCACGCAACAATGATTGCGCAAGGGTACGGTAGCCCGTATATCGGAACAGAACATCTCCTTCTCGGAGTTATGGCACAAGGCGCTTCTGTCGGTGCAAAAATCTTAGCAGATGCGGGTGTCACACTTGATCGTGCGCAAAATGCACTCAACATGGTACCAGTTTCGGCAATTGTTGGTGGACTCAGCACAAAGAGCCTCAGTGAAACGGCGAAGCTGACACTAAAAATGAGTTGGGATATTGCTCAAGAATTCCACCAAGATTATCTCGGCACGGAACACATACTTTATAGCATCTTGACTCAAAAGAACGCTCGCGCAACAGTATTGCTGCGCGACATGAACGTAAATATCACTGATATTGTTTCGGAACTTGAAGAGTATCTGGATCGACAAGGTGAATCTTATACTGCAGTTGATGATGACATGATTGCAGAAAAGAAAAAGGCACCAGCTCGTAAGGGTGCACTTGGTATCTTTGGAACAGACTTAACTGCTCGTGCAAAAGAAGGCAAGCTTGACCCGGTCATTGGCCGTGGTGAGCAGGAAGAGCGACTCGTAACGATTCTTAGTCGTCGCACCAAGAACAATCCTGTGCTTGTTGGTGAACCTGGCGTCGGTAAGACAGCAATTGTTGAAGGTCTTGCGCAACGTATTGTTAGTGAAGATGTCCCCGAACATTTACTCGACAAGCGTATTATTCAACTTGATCTTGCAGGAATGATCGCTGGTACAAAATACCGTGGTGAATTCGAAGAACGCCTGAAGAAGGTTGTAGCTGAACTACACGAACAAAAGAATGTCATAGTCTTTATTGATGAACTCCACCTTCTTGTTGGTGCTGGTGCAGCCGAAGGTGCGCTCGATGCTGCCAATATCTTGAAACCTGCACTTGCTCGCGGTGAGATTCGCCTGATTGGTGCAACGACCTTGGATGAATACCGAAAGCATATTGAAAAAGACACTGCGCTCGAACGTCGTTTCCAAACGATTGTTGTTCCAGAACCAAAGCTGAAGGATACAATCGCTATCTTGAAGGGTCTGAAGCCTTACTACGAAAAGCACCACGGTGTCACTATTAGTGATGACACGATTGAAGATGCAGTATATATGGCCGATCGCTACATTAACGAACGCTACATGCCAGATAAAGCAATCGATGTTATCGACGAGGCAGCTGCACGAGTTCGTGTAAAATCTGGACGCAAGCCAAGTAAACTGCGTGATTACATGAGACAGCTCAAAAATCTGAACGAAAAAATGGAAGAAGCGGTGACCGCGGAAGATTACGAACGCGCAGCTTTGTATAAAACACGTATTAGCCAGCTAAATACAAAACTTGATGAAACCCGCACTGAATACGAAAAGAAAACACCGATTGTCCTTAAAGATGATGATATTGCACATGCGATTTCACTTATGACCGGTATTCCTGTGAGTCGCGTTCAGAAATCTGAAGCGAAACTGCTTCGGAACCTTGAAGGTCACCTTGAAAAGTATGTCATTGGCCAACGTGAAGCCGTCGAAAAAGTATCTCGTGCAATTCGCCGAAGCCGCAGTGGTGTAGCAAGCAGTAAACGTCCAATCGGATCATTTGTATTCATGGGGCCTACTGGTGTTGGTAAAACTGAACTTGCAAAGGTTCTAGCGCGCGAAGTATTTGGAAGCGAAGATAACTTAATCAAGATCGATATGAGTGAATTTAGTGAACGACACACAGCCAGCCGACTCGTCGGAGCACCTGCTGGATATGTTGGGTACGATGACGGCGGACAATTAACTGACAAGATCCGACGTCAACCATATAGTGTCGTACTGTTTGACGAAATTGAGAAAGCTAACCCAGAAGTATTCCACTTACTACTACAAATCCTCGAAGACGGCGCATTGACAGATGCAAAAGGTCATAAAGTAGATTTCTCTAACTCAATCGTTATTTTGACAAGCAACCTTGGCGCTGACCGAATGATGAAAGAATCAAGCCTTGGATTTAGCGCGGTGACACGAAATGACCAAAAGCAACTTGATGAAGTGCATAACGAAAATGCGCTTGCAGCCGAAGAAGCGTTGAGTCGTATTATGCGACCAGAGCTGATTAATCGGTTTGACTCAATCGTCACATTCCGTGCGCTTACGAAAAAAGAAGTAGGAAAGATCTTTGATAAGCTCTTGAATGAATTGCAAGATCGTCTTGTGCGAAAAGGTATACACCTTGTTGTTGCAGCCTCAGCGAAGCGTCAGATAATTACTGAAGGACACGACGAAAAGTATGGCGCACGTCCACTGCGACGCGCGATGCAAGACCTCCTAGAGCTCCCAGTTGCAGATGGTATCTTGTCTGGTGAATATGAAAAAGGTACAGTATTAAAAATAGCTGCGGTAAGAGGAAAAATTCAAATCAATGTCGGACAAGAAGCATAGCTTACAAAAAACAATAACTGGTGCTGTTATCAGCATCGTCATCCTCGTCGCTGCCGGACTTCTGTACATGAACCGGCAGTACGCGATTGATCAAGTAGTTGTATGGGGATACACCCCAACTGCGAATATCAAAGCTATTGAGGATCGAATTGATTTAACAGGCAAAGGCCAATTCTATTTCTATGCGACGCAACCTGAAGTCGCGAACGCGGATCAGTTTAATAAAGATTGCCCACGCCAAGAAGTTGGAAACCCAATTTTAGGATGTTATGCAGCGGGCCGAATCTATATATACGATATTGATAACGCACAGCTTGATGGAATCGAAGAGGTAACGTCTGCTCACGAAATGCTGCACTCTGCGTGGGATAGGATGAGTCCAGAAGACCAAGAAAAAGTTGGAGTGCTACTAAAGACCGAGTATCTGAAACGTTCACAAAATGACACGGATTTCGTTGAACGAATTCAATATTACCAACGAACTGAGCCAGGTGAATTTTTAAATGAACTCCATTCCATTTTGGGTACGGAAAATAGCACCCTCGATCCTGAGTTAGAAGCGTACTACAAGAAATATTTTAATGATCGTCAAAAGATTGTCGCACTTCACCAAAAATACGACAGTGTGTTTAAAGATGTGAAAAAGCAATCAGAGACTCTGTATGCTGAACTAACTGCATTAGGCAAAACAATTGATACGCGAACAAACGCGTACAACGCTGACGTAAAACAACTGTCTGCGGACATTGAAGCGTTCAATACTCGTGCGAATGGTGGTGGTTTCGTATCCATTAATCAGTTCAATAATGAACGAGCAGCACTGGTTGCGAGATCGAATCAGTTAGATGCTGACAGGGCGGCTATTAGTACTGACATCGACACCTATAATACAAAGTACACCCAATACGAGGCGCTGTCTTCGCAAATCGAAGTATTAAATAAAAGCATCGATAGCTTTAATCAACTACAACCAACACCATCGGTTAATAATTAAGGAGCTTTTCTAAGCTATAATCAAACGTAATGGCAAAAGCTAAAACTCAATTCATCTGTCAAAATTGTGGAACGACGCATAGCAAGTGGGCTGGGCGTTGTGATAACTGTGGCGAATGGAATACACTTGTTGAGCAAGTGATCAGTGGTGGAACATCATCTGTCGCCAAGGCGTCATCGAGTGGTCGTGTACTAAACGTACAATCTATTAAAGACATGCCGGCTGACGATACTTCGAAGCGCATGACTACCGGTACGAATGATTTAGATGTTGTGCTTGGTGGGGGAATCTTGCCAGGTGCTGTTGTGCTTCTTGCCGGACAGCCGGGTATTGGTAAAAGCACCTTACTCTTGCAGGTAACTGCACATATCGCAAAGTCGACATCGGTTTTGTATGTGAGTGGTGAGGAATCTGCCAGTCAGGTAAAGTTACGTGCAAAACGTCTGGGTGCTGAATCGAGTGAGAAATTAGATTTCGTTGCCAGTACGAGTGCGAATGATATTGCGGCAACGATTCGCAATGGTCAGTATGCGCTCGTCATTGTTGACTCGATTCAAACACTTGCATTGGATGAGATAACGAGTGCGCCGGGAACGGTCAGTCAGATTACCAATAGTAGTAATGTTCTTATTCGCGCTGCAAAGGAAACGGGAACGTCTGTGATTCTTGTCGGGCACGTCACAAAAGAGGGGAGCATTGCTGGTCCAAAGGTACTAGAGCACCTCGTTGATGTTGTGCTGCAGTTTGAGGGTGACCGATATGGTGGCTTCAAAATTGTGCGTGCAGCCAAGAACCGTTTTGGATCAACCAATGAAGCTGCTATCTTTGAGATGTTTGAAGAGGGCCTTAGAGCCGTTGAGAACCCGTCTGCTGCACTTCTTGCAGAAAGAAACCCTGCGGATGGTTCTGTCGTACTAGCGACCCTAGAAGGCACGAGACCGCTACTGGTAGAGATCCAAGCGCTTGTGAATCCGACCAGTTTCGGGTATCCTAAGCGTACCGCGAGCGGGTTTGACCTCAATCGACTCAACGTGCTGATCGCCGTTATGGAGCGTCGCACAAAATTGAATTTATCTGATAAAGACATCTACATAAACGTTGTTGGTGGACTCAAACTTAACGACCAGGCCGCGGACCTTGCAATCTGTATGGCAATTGCCAGTGCAGCAGCTGGCCGTCGTATGGATGACGAAACGGTTGTCTTTGGTGAAGTAGGACTTGGTGGCGAGGTTCGATCAGTCCCTGGTGTCGACAAACGTGTCGCGGAAGCAAAAAAGCTTGGCTTTAAAAAAGCTATCGCTCCAAAAATACACAGCGCAAACACATTTATTAAACCCGTAGCTGATCTTCGTACTGCGCTGATCGACTACCTACAAAAGTAAAAGGACCTTATGGAACTACTTATTATCCTCACGCTGCTTGTTATTGCAGCCGAGACGAGCTACCTTGTTGTAGCGCAAACAGTAAAATTAAAACATTCAAAGAAACAGCACATGCCAATTTTCGTTGACACGTCAGTATTGATCGATGGCCGTATTATTGCGATTGCAGAATCCGGTTTCATCACCAGTACACTGTTTATCCCACGTACTGTCGTTGGTGAATTGCAATTCCTTGCAGACAACGCCGACAGTGAAAAGCGTACACGTGCTCGTCATGGTTTGGATATTGTAAAAGAACTTCAAGCAATGTCGAACGTAAAAGTTGAAATTTTTAACGACGGAACCAAAGCCGAAGAAGGTGTCGACAACCAGCTTCTAAAGCTTGCCAAAGAATATAACGGAGCAATCTGTACTATCGACTTCAACTTGAACAAAGTTGCACAAGTAGAAAAGATCCCTGTACTGAATGTAAACGATCTTGCGAAGACACTGCGTATGGCATATCTTCCTGGTGAAAAGATTCGCCTCGAGTTAACTCAAAAGGGAAATGATCAACACCAAGCTGTTGGACACCTTGCCGACGGAACTATGGTTGTCGTTGAACACGCCAACAGTCAAATTGGTAAGACTGTAGAGATCGAATTCATTCGTGCACTTCAGACTGCTGCAGGCAAAATGATGTTTGCACGACTCGTTGGTGGCGGTGACCGTGACGTCATTAAAAAAGCAGCCGCACAAACAAAACGTGCTTCTGTAAAAGCGCAGTTACCTGCAAAGATCTTGAAGCCTGTACGTCGTGCACGTACACAACCAGAGCCTGTTGCGATTCCTGTGCCAGAACTTGCACCCGCGCCGCAACCTAAGCCACAACAGCAACCACGACAGTCTCAGGCGCCTCGTGAAACACCTGCACGACCACAACCACAAAAGAATGCCGGTCGCCAGAACAATCGTCGTCGAACACCTGAAGACAGTTTGTTTGAACTACTCGATAAGCAAGAATAAGATTTTCGCATATACAACAAAAGAACCTCCGCAATGGAGGTTCTTTTACATCTGTAAGATAGTACTAGTTGGTGTAATATCCTGAGTCAGTTACGGTCACTGTTATACGACCCAATGGTGTCGCTGCACCACTGTAGGTACCGATAAACTGATTAGTGCTTCCTTGGGCTACATCAACGGTTACTCCATCAACCGTTATCTTCACGCTTGATGCGCCATTAAGAGGGAACTTACCAGGTGTGACTGACACTGGAATCTTCCAGCTTCCTGGTCCATTAGAAGTTGGGGTTCCAATTACTGCTGTAGGTCGTGCCTCACCACAAACGTGCGCATCATCATCCTTGGTAGAGTCATAACCATTAGGGACGCTTGTATAGACGTCTTTCTTTGTCACTGGATCAGTTGTCTTGATGACGCCAACCTTGTCACGTGCGCCTTCTGGTGTACAGTCAGTCGCTTTTTTCTTCGATACTCGGTCGAATGTTAATTCAGCATTTGCTTGACCTTGAGTCTTGTTCCACCATGATGGATAGAGTTCGTTTCCAACTTTTTGAATTCCTGTTGGCATCGTGAACCAATCACCAGATTTCCATTTACCTTCAGGTGCATAGACTTCTTTGTGCGCGAATTCCATAACTGATGCAACGATTGGGCTACCGAGTGATGACGTTCCTTTTTTAAGAATTGTCGTATCAGGGTTACCGAGCCAGACACCCATTGTCAGTGCTGGGCTGTAGCTCATCATCCAAAGATCCTTTGCGTTTCCACCCTTGTCGGATGTACCGGTCTTGGTTGCAGTCTTCACGCCAGGAATACTTTTCGCTGCGTATGAACCAAGTGCAGCACTTGCGTTCGGGTCACTGAGGATGTCATCAAGAATGTATGCTGATTGCGCACTGACAACTTGCTTGCCTGCAACATCTGCCCACTTCTTTAATGTTTCACCAGAGCTATTTTTGACTTCAAGCACGCTTGATTGAGGCTTATAGATACCACCACGAGCAATTGATGCATATGCATTGACGAGATCAACTTGCTTTAGTCCACACCCACCAATAGCAAGTGAGAGTCCAGCGGTTTTATCTGCACCTTGTGTACAGTAACTGGTTGCACCCATTGCCTGGATGGTAGCAAGTGTTGAGCCCTTTTTAGCTTGTTCGTTGATGTACATCGCTTTTACAGCAGGAATGTTACGAGAAGTTGCCAAGCTGATTCGGAGAGGGATACTTCCCTTGAATGTGCGGTCAGCATTTTGTAGTTGTGAGCCATAGATGGCATCAATTGGATCGTCTGTTAATTCGCGTGATCCACTTCCGTAGTTTTGTTGACCAGTTGCTTTCTGTTCAAACAATTGAGAGAAAACAAGTGGCTTCACTGATGATCCTGGCTGGATGTAGGCAGTTGCTGCGTTGTCTTGACCGTAGCCTTCGTATTGGAAGTCACGACTTCCGACGAGTGCAACGATTTGTCCGGTCTTTGAATCTTCAACTGTGGCGGCGCCATTTGAGAATCCTGCTGATTCAGGAACATATGATTTGAACATGCTTGTCATTGCTTCTTCGAGCTTGTTTTGGATACGGATATCAAGCGTGGTTTTGACGGTGAGGCCACCTTTACCAACAGTTGACTTACCGAGTTCATTTTCGAGTTGTGAGCGAACCATCTGCACAAAGTGTGGTGCCTTGATGTTTTCGTACTGGTTTGTCTGTGGTTGGATGCTATCGAGGATAGGAACCTTCTTTGCTTCGTCTGCTTGCGCCTGTGTAATATATCCGACGTCGCGCATACTGTTCAAGACTTCGTGTTGACGATTAATCAGACGTTCGTGACCAGGAATGTTATATGGGTCAAATGTCGTAGGGTTCTGTGGGATGGCTGCAAGAAGCGATGCTTCTGCGAGTGTGAGGTCTTTTGCTGCCTTACCGAAATATGCACGTGCACCAGATTCTGCACCGTTACGAGGTCCACCGTATGGTGACTCATTAAGATACAGTGACAAGATTTGATCTTTGTCATACATACGTTCAATTTCGATAGACAGAATCAATTCTTTGATCTTGCGGGGAACACCACCAAAACCGCGATCTGATGCTTCATCAGCGAAGAATACCTGCTTCACAAGTTGCTGAGTTAGTGTTGAACCACCTTGGACTGATCCACCGGTGGCATTGTTAAAGAGGGCACGAGTTGTACCGCTAACGCTGACACCGCTATGCTTGAAGAAATCACGGTCTTCAATTGCAACTGTCGCTTTTTTCAGGTTATCGCTAAGGTCTTTGCTTTGAACGACAAGTTTATAGTTTCCACCACCTTTATCTTCCCAAAGGAGTTGATCGTTGCGGTCGTAGTACTTAGTGACTGTAGACTGGACTCGCTTATCAATTTCACCTGGACGAATTTGGTCGAGGTCTTTACGGAAGTAGGCAAAGAGACCACCAATAAGAAGTGCCATAAGTAGAAGACCGACACCGGCAATTTTAAGGGCCATGATAACACCACGTTTACTGAACCAGTACGCCCAAAAGCGCTTTGGATGCATACGATGTAAGAATCGTTTTACTGGGTGTTTTGGAAGTGTCGCAAGGTATTCAGCTCTGCGACGAGTCTCTGAGTCCTTCTTTGCCTTGCGCTTGCGCGATAGGTTTGAATAGACGCTTAATTTTCGTGATGACGATTTTTTAGCTTTAGCCACTTTTCCCCTAATTCCCTAGATCTCTTTATGAGCAATATCTTCACCATTATACCATTAATTACGGTGCGTAAAGATGAATTATTTGCTATACTACCAGAGATATAACAGATTAGGAGAAGATAGAATGCGACTTTCCGAAGAACTGCAGTGGCGTGGCTTCGTCAATCAGATGACGTATGCAGATATTACCGAACTTGATAAAGGTCCTATCTCTTTCTATTGGGGTGTAGATCCTAGTGCAGATAGTATGACAATTGGAAACTTTGCAGCTGCTATGATGGTGCGACATTTTATTGAAGCCGGTCACAAAGCCTATCTGCTAGTCGGTGGAGCAACTGGTATGATCGGTGACCCGGACGGCAAAAAAGATGAACGCAATCTTCAAACCTTGGAAGATATTGCTGCGAATAAAGCAGCTATCTCAGAACAATACAAAACAGTCTTCGCTGGTAAAGATTTTGAAATTGTCGACAACTATGACTGGTTCAAAAATCTAAACTATCTTGATTTCCTACGTACAGTTGGAAAAAATGTTCCATTAAGCCAGATGCTTGGCCGTGAATTCGTGCAATCACGACTTGGTGAAGATGGTTCGGGGATTAGTTACGCTGAATTTAGTTATTCTTTGATTCAGGGATACGACTTCCTTCATTTAAATCGTGAGCACGGCGTTACATTACAAGTATGTGGCGCTGACCAATGGGGCAACTCAATTGCAGGTGTTGATTTAATCCGCCGCTTGGATGCTAAAGAAGCACACGTATACTCAACACCACTCGTGATGAACAAGGCAACCGGCAAGAAGTTCGGGAAATCTGAAGAGGGTGCAGTCTGGCTTGATCCAAAAAAGACGAGTGTATTTAAGTTCTACCAATTCTGGTTGAATTCTGATGACGAGGGAACTGCCGATTACGCAAAAGTCTTTACGCTACTTAACCAAGACGAAATCGCCGAGATGCAACGTCAAATTGCTGAAAATCCAAGTGCTCGTGAAGCGCAAAAGACCTTAGCGCGCGAAGTGACGAAGATCGTTCACGGTGATGCGCGTACAGAAAGTGTCGAACGTGTTACAAGCGCACTCTTTGGTGGCACACACTTCAACGACCTTACGGGCGAAGATCTTGATGTCCTCGCGGGTGAAATTCCAACAGGTCTACGAGGCACATCAGTTGTCGAACTGCTGGTTTCAACCGGGAATGCCTCAAGCAATGGTGATGCGCGTCGCCTCATTGAAGGCGGTGCAGTTTCTATGAATGGTGAAAAAGTTTCTGAAGACTTCGCTATTAACGAACCGGCTCTTCTTAAAAAAGGTAAGAATAGCTTCATACTTGTTCGCTAAGATACTATAGAGATATGAATATTAATGCGCCACTTGGTCAGGTCAAAGGCGTAGGCGAAAAAACGGGTGCTCAATTTGAGTCAGCTAACATTCGTACTATTAATGACCTGATAACATTTCTGCCTCGTGCATACGATGATTTTTCGCATGTGACTGCGATTGCAGATATTAAGCCTGGCAAGTTAACTATTAAGGCACGCTGCGAGAAAATCGCAACACGACCTGTTCGACGTGGACTTCGCATTACAACTGCAACACTTGCTGATGAGACGGGTAAGTTGCAGGCAGTTTGGTTTAACCAGCCTTATCGTGAAACACAATTAAAGACCGGTGAAGAATTCTACTTCTCTGGTGACTTTGAGTTTAATTACAACAAATATCAACTTTCGAATCCAAGTGCCGAAAAGGTGAGTGACATGCCAATCCAAACGGATCGCATCTTGCCAACGTATCGTGCAATTCATGGATTAAAAACGACATTGGTGCGCAAGATCTTAGGCGAGCTTCGACCGCTTATGACAATGCTCCCCGAAACACTGCCGGCGACTTTGGTGAAATCCGAAAAGCTTGTCAGTCATAGTGACGCAGTTTTAGGGATGCACTTCCCAGAGACAATAGAAGATATATCTAAAGCTAAAGAGCGCATTGCGTTCGAAGAGCTATTCGCGCTACTGCTTGCGAGCCAAATGAATCGAATTGAGAATGCGAAATTACAGGGTTGGCACATTCCTTTTGAACAATCAGTGGTGAAAAGTTTTGTCTCGGGACTACCATTCGAACTGACCGGCGCACAACGCATCGCTGCCTGGGATATTTTGCAGGACTTTGAAAAACAAGTACCAATGAACCGCCTCTTACAAGGTGATGTGGGCTCAGGAAAAACTGTTGTTGCAGGACTTGCTGCTCGCCAGGCTGCGCATGAAGGTTTTCAAACGGCAGTGATGGCGCCAACTGAAATCTTGGCTTCTCAGCACGCTGAAACTTTAAACCGATTACTGTCACCATTTGGTGTCAGAGTTGGGTTACTCACGGGTAGTGTCAAAGGTAAGGCTCGTGAAGCGCTGTATGCCGCGATTACATCTGGTGATGTTGATGTTGTTGTTGGGACACACGCCTTAATCCAAGGTGGAGTGCAATTCCATCGATTAGGGTTCGTCGTTATTGACGAGCAACATCGTTTTGGCGTGAACCAACGCCAAGAGCTATTAAAGAAGTCAGAACATATGCCACACCTCTTGGCGATGACAGCAACACCAATTCCACGAAGTTTGGCTTTGACTGTATATGGTGAACTTGATGTGTCGGTTCTGAACGAACGGCCAAAAGATCGCAAAGATATTGCAACTAAAATCTGGTCACCGAATAGTCGACCGCAGTTATATAAGCTTATCGAAGAACAACTTGTTGCAGGACGACAGGCATATGTCATCTGTAGTCTGATTGATGGCAATCCGGACAATGAACTGAAGAGCGTACAGACAGAATTCAAGCGCCTCGACCAGGCAATCTTTAAACATCGCAAGATTGGGTCGCTTCATGGAAAAATGAAGTCATCTGAAAAAGAAGAGGTGATGCGACAATTTTCGACAGGTGAAGTCGAAATCTTGGTAAGTACAACTGTTGTCGAAGTGGGTGTCGATGTTCCGAACGCGACGGTAATTCTTATTGAAGATGCTGATCGGTTTGGATTGGCACAGCTACACCAGCTACGTGGGCGTGTCGGGCGAAGTTCGTATCAAAGCTATTGCTACTTGATGGTCAGCTCATCGAAGGCGCCGAGTCAACGTTTGAAAGAAGTCGAGAAAAGTAATGACGGATTCCATTTAGCAGAGGTGGATATGCGACTTCGTGGTCCAGGTGAGATTTATGGACGAGCACAGCACGGTGAACTGAACCTGCAAGTTGCGACACTCGCCGACACTAAAATGATTGCGCGAGCGCAGAAGGCTGCGAAAGCATTCGCCGCCGAAGGTACAGATTTGCTACAATATAAGCAGTTACACAAAGATGTTGAGCATTATCAACGTCTGACGACATTAAATTAAACAAAACGAATCAAAAAAATGTACGCTGGCACAACTTACGGAAAACGATCTGGTCAACTTATTGGTGTACACCAACGGATTGATCGTGTTGCCCGTCGACATATTGCACCACTTCTTGGCAATAAGATCATATTTCCAACTGCGGGTGAAATTCTTCACTTTGAAGGAAATAACGGTCCAGATGGTATCAAACGTAAAAGCCCTTCGATTGACGAGCCGTGGCATTTTATTGATCCAGAAAATATAGATGATCGTTCAGTCCTTGATATGATCGGTGACCATCAGGTGAACCTCACTGTCGCATTGAAGGCGAAGAACCAAGAGCGGGCCGCATTTGAGGCTGCCTGGATGGCCCACGCGATCGTAGACGGTCTCACACCAGCACACCACTTCCCCCTAGCTGATAAGATTGAAGAACTTTTCGGTATGCCACACCATGAACGCAGTAGCGTTAAAGAAAAGAACATCATCAAAGGTACAAATCGCCGAGATACCTTATCAAAAAACTGGCAGTATTGGGGCAAGCACGGTATCTTTATGAATCACTTCATGTTTGAGTTTGGTGTTGCGACTGCGATCCTCGGTAAAAACTTTGGCAAGATTGTGATCAGTGAAAATGATATCGCAGAACTGAAGCTTTTAGGGTACGAAAAATTATTCCTCAATATTATGGAACAGGTAATTGAACTCAATACATATGAAAAATATTCAAAAAAAGGCTGGAGTCGTCAATTAGCTCGGACAGTTCGTCTTGAATTGGTACCACTTATCGTAAGGGCTGTCGTACTTGGTTGGTATGAATCAGTGTTGAAAGCTGAGAAGAAGTAATGAACGTACGTATCATTGCTGGCTATTACGGCGGACGAATTATCGTTGGTTCTGGGAATAGGCGAACGCACCCAATGGGCGAGCGCATTCGCAACGCACTTTTTAACAAGATCCAGCACGAACTTCCAGGTGCTGACGTATTAGACGTATTTGCAGGCAGTGGAGCGTTGGGTCTTGAATCATTAAGTCGTGGAGCAAAGCATGTCACCTTCGTTGAAAAAGATCGAGTTGCTCAAAAAGTAATTGCAAAAAATATTGAAAAACTTGATGTTGATGAGCAAACGACACTCATTCGATCGGCTGCATCACCTTGGTTGAATCTGTCCGAAGAATACTATGACATTATTTTCGCAGACCCGCCGTATTACGACCCACAGTTTTCCACAGTTAAAGATTTGTTTGCACTATTAAAACCAAACGGGCTTATGGTATTATCATACCCAGGTAGTGAGGAAGCGCCGACCGAAACGGGAGTTGTTGTGGTGGACAATCGTAGTTACGGAAATGCAAGTCTTGCTTTCTACCGTAAAAGGGACGCTTAGGCGTCCTTTTTGCTTTAGTTATTATGGAAGAATTAGACATTATTGAGAATTCACACACTGCTCGTCTTCAAGATCGAGGATTTAATGTCTATCGTGGTTTTAGTGACCAAGTGGCCGCGTTGCTACACGATGGAACAAGAGATCCGGTAGTGATTGCTCATACACACGATGCAGAGCGATTTAAGACACCTGAGAGTGTTGTGCAGTGGCACGAATCTTCGCCTACACCTCGTACATTCTACAGCCTAGGGAATGCAGCACTCTCTGCAATTATTTGGTTTGGTGAATCTAAGTCCGTACATTCATCAGCTACGGCAACATTTGCAATACGCATGTATGATGGTGCTCGCGGTCTAGGCATAGCTGGCGACTTTCTTGAGGCGGCACACGAGGATTTTGCAACAATACATGGCGGTGATGTGTGGTTGGCGGTAAAGAATACCAACAGTGCAGCGCAACGACTTTACAAAAATCATGGCTATATACAGGATGATGAGACTGACGGCTCAATTACTATGACAAGAGAATTATCGCGTAAGTAGTTTGCTATATGTCTGCCAGGGTTTATCATTCCTTCTTGGCTGATCCCATACAGACAAATTTAAGTCGTTATTCTTTAGGTGGGACTCGATATGCGAGCGATACGCTTTCCATTCTTCTGGCGAATGTTTGTACATCTGTGCAAGCTGCTGGGCTGTATGAAATAGAGAAGTCATTTGAGAAAACGAACGAGCTACCAATGTCCTAAACTCATACCCTTCGGTATCATCACCCATGAGCTCTGAAGGAGCTCTTTTTAATAATCCACCTCTTCCTTTTCGTGCCCAGGAGCCTTTAGAGGAACTGAAGGCCGTTTCTATTCTTTCGACAGTTGATCCGCCCGATAGCTCTAGTCCGCAGAGAAATGCGAATGCATCACGGTCGTTATCTATTTCGGCAACGGTCATATGTGTCGCGTAGGGAATTCCATCATGAAGAATCGATGCATCATATAGAGTTTGTAGTTCGGCAATAGATACGCCTATGTGTTTTGAGGGCAAGAAAGAGAATTCCCAGTAGGCATCTTTGCCAACACGAGGAATGACATGCTGGACTTGCTCAAGCAGGGGCTTGAGTTGACGATCATGCGTATCGTACTGACGATGAAACGCTTTATACTCTGCGGTGTATGATTTTAATTCGGCGGGGCGGACAGTGCTTGCTTGCCATTCTACTGCCATATCAGGAAAGGCCTGCATCCATGACATCTCAATTTCGATTCCCATAGTAGGGGTGTCGAGTGTAGATTCTGCCGTAGCGCCATAAGTCGCCATGTCTATTGGTGGCAATCCAAGTTGTGAACGCAACACTTCGACCTGTTTAAAACGTGCGCTTACATTAAACACATCGCTCTTGTCAGTCTTATGTAATGCTTCCATATCATTATTCTATTGACCTTAAGAAGTAACGCAACGATAACCAGTATAAAAAGTCAGCCAAATCAAAAAGCAGGCCAGCCGACCTGCTTTTTGATTGGTGCGCGCGAAAGGACTTGAACCTTCACGCCCGGAGGCACTAGCTCCTAAGGCTAGCGTGTCTACCAATTCCACCACGCGCGCACGATACGTCGTATTATAACAGAGAGAGAATTGTTTGTCACGACTATGGTTAAACCATATCACGCTTGTGCTATCATAGAGACAAAAGAATACAAATGTACATAGAGGACGGACGGGGATATGAATAAGATTGCAGTATATCTGAACGAGCATTTACTGGGTGAAGTGACGAGTTCAAAAGCGATGCGTCGTCGATTTAGTCGCGACGGTAGCGTCTTAACTATTACACCTGAAATTGTTGTGTTCCCTCGTATCACTAATGACATTCGTAAAGTAACTCGCTTTACATGGCAGCTTGCTGAAAAAGGTCACCCGATGGGTGTCACCGTCCGAGGGCTTGGTGGAGACGTTACTGGAGCTGCAATCGGTAAAGGGATGATCCTTGATACCTCACAACATCTTAATAACATTATTAATATTGTGACAAAAGACCGACTTGCGCATGTACAGCCAGGTGTGACATTCGACACACTTCATACTGCTTTGAAGTGGCAAGGTATCTCATTCGCGAATGTTCCTAATTATGCACGCCACACAACTATTGGTGGTGCAATTGCCAACAACGACCTAGGTAATACAGGTGAGGTGACGAACGCAATCGATAAGCTTGAGGTAGTTCTTGCCAATGGTGATCTTATTGAAACAAAACGTATTAATAAGCATGAATTAAACAAAAAGCTTGGACTCCAGACTTTTGAGGGTGAAATTTACCGAAAGCTCGAAGGGTTGATTGAAGATAACGAAGCATTTATCAAGCAACTTGCAGCAGATAACACTCGTGACAATGCAGGATACAAGAACCTTTCACTCGTGAAGGCAAAAGACGGATCATTCGACCTCACGCCGTTATTTATCGGAAGCCAAGGAACACTTGGGATCATTTCCGAGATCGTTCTCCGCGGTGACTTCTACAGCCAATACCGTACTGTCGCAGTTGCAGTTGTTGAAGACCCAGCAATGGCACGTGATATCACGGATCGCCTCGTGGAATTAAAACCAGGTATTTTAAAGACAATTGATGGCGAGCTCTTCCGCCGTGCAGCAAAACTAGGTGCGAAAACAGCCCTTCTGGGATCTACCGAATCTATTGGAACGGTTATCTATGTTGAATTTAATGACTTTAACTTCCGCGTTCAAGGCGTAAAACTGAAGAAAATGAAAAAGTTAATGAGCAAGCTTGGTGTAGGAATGATTGATTCATCCGACCATCACCTTGATGAGTTTGATGCGGTGCACGAAGTCGGTGAATCTTTACAGTATGCAGAAGACGACGATGGCGTTTCATTGCCTATTATTGATGGTGCATTTATTCCTGCAGGTCATCGCGAAGCCTTTACGGAGGCACTCGCGGAACTGTCTGCGAAACATCATCTGCCGTTGCCACTTGTCTCTAATGTACTTACGGGTACGATTCAAGCTTTCCCTGTCTTGAAACTGGATGTGATCAGCGACAAGCAAAAGTTATTCCGCCTTCTTAATGACTATGCGATTCTTGTTACAAAATGTAATGGTGCATACGCGAGTGATGGTGGCGAAGGCCGGTTGAAGGCAAATGCAGCTTGGTCTGTATTTGAAGAAGTCGAAACAAAGCTCTACGAAGATCTTCGCGCTATCTTTGATCCATTTAAGACGTTAAACCCTGACGTGAAACAGAAGAACGATATTCGCCATCTTGTCACGGCACTTCGAACATCGTACGACCTTACAGACTTCGTTGCGTAACGCAGAAACTGTTTGCTATAATTCCTGAGTACAATTGTATGCGCGCGTGGCGGAATTGGTAGACGCGCTAGCTTCAGGTGCTAGTGTCAGCAATGACGTGGAGGTTCAAGTCCTCTCGCGCGCACCAAACAAAAAAGAGACAATACGTCTCTTTTTTGTTTGATATGATTTCAGTGATATTTTGTCCGGCCCCAGAACTTGCAAGGGCCGGACGATTCGATTAGAGGATGGCGAAGTCAAAACCGCGCACGTCTGTCGGGTCGAGATTCTTGGTTTCGGCCGACATGATGGTTGCCGACCATACCATCGGAGCACTCAGGCGAATGCTTCCGTCGTCGTTGTCATGAGCCGAACCGTGTGAAAGCGCGACTGCGATCCTGTTGGGTTCGAGTGCTGATAACGACGGTTCCATGTATGTCCATGTGCCTCCAGCTTCGTACGTGTGCTCGGCACTCCAGCTAAGTATGACGACGAACATGCCGTCATCGATCTCGATGCCCTTGATAGGTCCGCGCCATGTGTGTCCGGATTCACTTATCTCGATGTCACGACCAATGAGGTCTGATTCCATCGAGACAATTCGTGCTAGATCCTGTGATGTCAACGTTACTCCTTGATCGATTTTCTCAAGCATATCCGGGCGGATACGCGAGTTTCAGTATAATATCACAAAATAGATATAAAGCAAATGAGGCTTTATAAGGGTTATGACTTATACTGGAATGATGCAAGAAGAAATTATTGGTGTCGGCCCGCACCCAGAACCGTGGCCAACTGATCCTAAATTTGACCGAATGTTGATGAAAGAAGGTGATAACCGGAACGTACTCGACAAGTATCACTACTGGACAGTCGCAGCAATTAAAGCAGATCTCGACAGTAGTCGTATTGATCTTGAGATTGCGATTGAGAACCTACAACGTGACTACAATATGGGAACAATTGTTCGTTGTGCGAATGCTTTCAATATCAAGAAAGTACACATCATTGGTCGCAAACAGTGGAACAAGCGTGGTGCGATGGTTACCGATCTTTACATGAATATTCAGTATCACGATGACGTTAAGTCGTTTAAAGCAGATATGGATAAGACAAAACGAGACATTATTGCAGTGGATATCGTAAAGGGCGCAAAAGGTTTATCCGAGACCACGCTCCCTGCAAACGCAGTACTTGTATTTGGGGCTGAAGGTCCTGGATTAAGCAAAGAGCTTATTAACACCGCGTCACAAACTGTCATGATCGAACAGTTTGGTTCAACTCGATCTGTAAACGTTGGTGTTGCGGCCGGAATTACAATGTATACCTGGTTGCAACAACATTCGTTGACCCGCTAGATGTAGCGTGTCATACTAATGGTATGCCTCACTCGCCACACCAGTCACACTCTGGAAAGCAGTATGAACTGCGTGTGACTGCGAGCAATCTCGAATTTGATGAAAAACTAGCTGCACATACTACCCCGGAAGCACGTCGTCGTTTACCGGGGTTTTTGCATCTGTTTTCGCAACGTAGGTTCCTGGTTGATATTGATGATCGAGATATAGATGGCAATAGTCATACGGAAAACCACTATCGCGCATTTTTAATGAAAACAACCAGGCATCATCGCAATAAATTTTCACTAAATCTGCAAGCTGAAAAAGAACGACTCCACGCAGGAAAAGATGGCTTAAGGATCCATGTTGGGTTGCAGTTGGGTATGCAAGCTGCAAAAGAGATAATGATCGAACCTTTCTTTACACCCGAGGAAAGAGACGAGGGTGTCATTCCTATGTACTACGCGATCCCAGAACCTATTCATGGACGCGGTATGGAAGTTGCAGTAGGGAGATTGCAAGAATTCCTGTTTGAGCATCCAAAGGGAATCGTTGATGAATTAATGCTTGTCGAAAATGCCGTGAAGCACCGATCACTACGCACGCGAAATCGCCCAGAACCACCTGTGGCGATTCCGCTTGATGTTGCCTCGTAATATTACCTCTGTTATAATCGAACAAATGGACACAACACTTACATACCTATCTGACACAAAAGTGCAACTAACCATCGTTGTTGGTGCAAAAGAACTCGCTGAAGCTGAAGCTGTGGCGCTGACAAAACTAAGTAAAACAGTAAAAGTTGCCGGTTTCCGTGCGGGCAAAGTACCTGCTGCGGTTGCTGCAAAAAACGTAAGCCCACAAGCACTTCAAGAACAAACACTTGATGATGCACTCAGTCGTGCGGTTGCGGAAGCATTCATGTCAAACAATCTTCAAGCGCTTGACCGACCTGCTGTCGAAGTCAAAAAATTCGTTCCAAAAGAACTGCTTGAATTTACTGCTGAATGTGAAGTTCTCCCTAAGGTTGAACTAGGTGATTACAAGAAATTAAGCGCTAAGCGTGAAAAAGTCTCTGTTTCAGCTAAAGAAGTAGACGAAACGCTTGAACGTATGCGCACCGGTATGGCCGAGAAAAAAGAAGTAACTCGCGCCGCCAAAGATGGTGACGAAGTGGTGATTGATTTTGTTGGTAAAAACGACGGCGTCGCATTTGACGGCGGTACTGCAACTGACTACACATTGAAGCTTGGTGCTGGCCAGTTCATCCCAGGATTTGAAGAAGGAATTGTTGGACACAAAGTTGGTGAAACTTTTGACCTTGATCTTGCATTCCCTGCGGATTATCATGCAGCTGAACTTGCTGGATCTAAGGTTGTCTTCACGACGACACTTAACAAGATCCAAGAACTAGCGCTTCCTAAACTTGATGATGCATTTGCAAAGAAAGCTGGTCCATTCAAGAATCTTGATGAATTAATGGCTGACATTAAGCGCGAACTGACGAAGCAAAAAGAAAGTGAAGTAGCAGGCAAGTTCCAAGACGCACTCGTCACAGAACTGATCGAAAAGAGCAAGGTCCCTGTTCCCGAAATCTTAATCGATGACCAAATGAAATCTATCGAACGTGACTTTGAACAGAATCTTATGTACCAAGGTCTTTCTATTGATATGTACCTTACGCAGAACAAGTTTAAGGACATCGAAGCATGGCGAGCAAAAGAAGTTCGTCCTACAGCACTTCGCCGCGTTCAAGCTGGACTTGTCCTTGCTGAACTGACAAATGTAGAGAAGGTGACTGTTACTGAAGACGAGATCACTGAGCACGTTGAAGTACACAAACAACAGTACCTCAACAACCCAGAAGCTTTGAAGCAGTTCGAGACTCCTGAAGTACGTCGTGATATCGCAAACCACTTTGTCACAGAGAAGACAATCGAAAAACTGATTGCACTTAACAGCTAAACGCGTATACTGTCGTCAGAGAGCATTCGTGTTCTCACATCTCGGATATAGCGCGATCTAGAGGGAGCACGCAGTTGATGAGATGAGAGGATGACACTTGGGGTCAAGATGTCTCCTCTGACGGCGACCGCACGGACGGGGGTCTGAGCGGTCGCCGTCGCTCTTACCGAATTTTCAATTAGCACTCTATTGCATGGAGTGCTAATTTTATATATACTGACTATATGAATAAGCCAACAAGTTACCTAGTACCAACTGTAGTTGAAAAATCTTATGACGGGGAGCGTGCGTATGATATTTACTCTCGTCTACTAAAAGACCGTATCATTTTCCTTGGTGAAGATGTCAATGAACATACAGCAAATATCGTTGTCGCGCAACTCATTCACCTTGCTGATGAAGATCCTAAAAAAGATATTAAATTATATATCAATAGTCCGGGTGGAAGCGTCTATGACGGTCTCGCTATTTATGACACCATCCAATACATCAAACCAGATGTGCAAACAATTGGTATTGGACTACAAGCCAGTATGGGTGCCTTCTTGCTTTCAAGCGGCACGAAAGGGAAGCGATTCGCACTACCAAGTAGCCGTATCATGATCCACCAACCTTCGAGTGGAACACAAGGCAAGATTACTGATCAAGAGATTACGCTTAAAGAGGGTATCTATCTCAAGAAGATGCTGAATGAAATCTTGGCAAAGAACACTGGGCAAAAACTTTCTAAGGTTGAAAAAGATGCCGATCGTGACTTCTGGATGAGCGCAAAAGAAGCTAAAGAATATGGTCTTATTGACGAAGTGATTACGAAAGCCTAAGTATGCTTAATGTAGCGAAGATTGTCCCAACTGAGCGAAATGCACATGCACTTGCGCGATCTGCACGTGCAGATATGGTTGGATCATATGATCGAGCACGCGAATACGGTGCGACATTTACTGATGAACAAGAGCAGGCGATTGCGAAAGCGGTTGCGAACGTTAGCGCAGAGCGAACATTAAAACGAATCCAAAATAACGAAGGACAATACTTTGTTGCTCGCAAAGATGGACAACCACTTGCATTTGGACGGTTTAACCACTGGGGGCTTGCTGATCAAGCGCCCTACGAATCTGGCATGCGTGCGAAAGTGTATGAAGGACTTGGGAGTATAGGAATTGTTAATACGTTCATTGCGCCTCTTGGTATCTTTTCGTTATTCGGCGCAGAGGGCGTATCTGAGCAGGCGCATGAAAAAGGCCTCGAACTTTTAACGAAGCATGTCATAGATTTAGCCGGAAACCGTGAAATCCGTATCGGTCTTTCTGTAGGCGATCCTTTAACTGAAACACTTGATGAAAATTACTTTGAACCTACTGACAAAATTGCACACGATGTGACACATGTACCTGCGCTAGACCAAGTGCTATACATTCGAAAGAATAATCCGTAAAACCCCTTGATTTTATAAGATTTAGAGTGCATAATCATTACTAAGAAGTAGTGTAGCCGTGGTTACTTATGTCTAAAATGTGGATGTGGCAATCTCGTTAGGCAATGATTACAACCAGCGGTTAAGGGAATCTTCAGTGCCAAAGACCCTTCTCGTTCGACGGAACGAGTCTAAAATAATTTAATGCGAGGAATTATATAAGCCTATGGCAACCACCAAACGTGCAGACGACGCGAAGCGTGTTTTCTTTACAAAAGACGACACCGCGCTAGCATTACCAAACCTAATTGATCACCAACGATCTTCATGGCAAGAATTTGTCGAGACCGGACTTGGTGAAATTTTTGCTGAGTTAAACCCAATCGATGACTACACTGGCCAAAAGCTAGCACTACGTTTCGGTAAGTACGCTTTCGAAGCACCAAAGCACAGTGAACTTCACGCTAAAGAAAACAATCTTACTTTTGATGCTCCACTAAAAGCAGTCGTAGAACTTACGAACAAAGTAACTGGTGAAGTAAAAGAACAAGAAATCTACCTTGGCGACTACCCATGGATGACAGAACGCGGAACATTCATTATTAACGGTACTGAACGTGTCGTTGTTTCTCAATTGATCCGTTCTGCAGGTGTATTCTTTACAGCTGACCGCCTTGCAACTCGCAACAACTATGGTGCGAAATTGATTCCAGGCCGTGGTGCATGGCTTGAATTCGAAACAGCATCTAACGGTGCTATCTATGTAAAGATCGACCGTCGTCGTAAACTTCCTGTGACAACATTGTTCCGGGCACTCGGATACAACAAGACAACTGATATCAAAGCTCTCTTTGAAGACGTTGATACTGGTGAAGTAAAATACATCGACGCGACTCTTGATAAAGATCCAGCTCGTGGAACAAACGAAGCATTGATTGAAGTCTACCGTCGTCTTCGTCCAGGTGACCTTGCCACAGTCGACAACGCTCGATCAATGATCGAACGTATGTTCTTTGACTTCAAACGTTTCGACTACAGCCGTGTAGGTCGTTACAAGTTGAACCAACGTCTTGGTATTGACGTGCCAAACGTTACTGAAAACCGCGTATTCATGGTAAAAGACCTTGAAGCAATCGTTAAGGAAATTATTCGCCTTAACAACAGCCAAGATCTTCCAGATGACATCGACGCACTTTCTAACCGTCGTGTGAAACTCGTTGGTGAACTCGTTGCTCGTCAGTTCCGCGTAGGTATGCTTCGTATGCAACGTAACGCTATGGACCGTATGTCTATGTCTGACATCGAGAACGTTTCTCCTAACCAACTTATTAACGCTCGCCCAGTTGTTGCTGCAGTCCGCGAATTCTTCGCAAGCTCACAGCTTTCACAACTTATGGATGAAACAAACCCACTTGCTGAACTTGCACACAAACGTCGCCTCAGCTCAATGGGTCCAGGTGGTTTGAGCCGTGAACGTGCCGGATTTGATGTCCGTGACGCCCACCCAACTCACTACGGACGCCTTTGTGCGGTTGAGACACCAGAAGGTGCAAACATTGGACTTGTATTGAACCTTGCAGCCTACGCTCGTATCAACGAGTACGGTTTCATCGAAACTCCTTACCTCAAGGTTGAAAACGGTAAAGTAACAGATAAGGTTGTCTACCTCGATGCTTCAGAAGAAGCTGTTGAAGTGATTGCAGACGCTGGTGCTGAACTAAACGATGATGGTTCATTCGCTGCCGAACGCCTAAGCGCACGTAACGGACTCCTCCCAGAGCAAGTTGACGCCGCTGAAGTGACGTACATGGACGCAGCGAACAAGCAGATTCTTGGATCAACTGCATCACTCGTGCCTTTCGTTGAAAAGAACCGTGTTGACCGTTCATTGATGGCCGCAAGCATGCAGAAGCAAGCTGTGCCACTATTGACTCCTGAAGCTCCTGTCGTGGGAACTGGTATTGAAAGCGAAATCGCTCGTAACACCAGCCAACTTGTTGTTGCTGAAGCTGCCGGTGAAGTTGTTCGTGCTGACGGTGACGAAGTACACGTTAAGTACGCTGATGGCCTAAAGACTTACAAGCCTGTTCACTTTACAAAGTCTAACGACGACCGTTCAATCAACCAAAAAGTTCGTGTAGAGCGTGGTCAAAAAGTTAAAGCAGGGGACATTCTTATCGAAGGTGCTTCTGTTGCTGATGGTGAAATCGCCCTCGGTCGTGACCTTACTGTGGCTTTCATGCCTTGGTCTGGTTACAACATGGACGACGCGATCGTACTTTCACGACGCCTCGTACAAGACGACACACTTACAAGCATCAACATCAAGGACTACACAGTAGAAGTTCGTGAAACAAAGCTTGGTCCAGAAATCGTCACACGTGACATTCCAAATGTTTCAGAAGAATCACTTCGTCACCTCGACGAGAACGGTATCGTTCAACTTGGTTCAGAAGTGAAATCTGGTGATGTGCTCGTTGGTAAGATTACTCCAAAGGGTGAACAAGAACTTTCATCAGAAGAACGCCTACTTCGTGCAATCTTCGGCGAAAAAGCGAAAGACGTTCGTGATACTTCACAACGCATGAACAATGCCGGTGGTGGTAAAGTTGTCGGTGTTAAGATCTTTAGCCGTGAAAACGGTCACGAACTTAAGGCCGGTGTATTGATGCAGATTCAAATCTTCGTCGCTCAATTCCGTAAGATCTCAGTTGGTGACAAGCTTGCTGGACGTCACGGTAACAAGGGTGTCGTTGCAAAGATTCTTCCAATCGAAGACATGCCATTCATGGAAGACGGAACACCTGTTGATGTCGTCTTGAACCCACTCGGTGTGCCATCTCGTATGAACATCGGACAGCTGTTCGAAACGCACCTTGGTATGGCTGCACGCGCACTTGGTTACAAGGTCGCGACGCCTCCATTTAACGGTGTTGCTGATGAGACTATCTCTGACGAACTTGAAAAAGCTGGATTTGCTCGTGACGGTAAGAGTCAACTATACGACGGCCGTAACGGTGAACCATTCGAAGAACGAACCACTGTTGGTGTCATGCACATGTTGAAGCTTCACCACATGGTGAGCGACAAGATCCACGCTCGTTCAACCGGTCCTTACACTATGGTCACGCAACAACCACTCGGTGGTAAAGCGCAAAATGGTGGACAACGATTCGGAGAGATGGAAGTCTGGGCACTTGAAGCATATGGTGCTGCGGCAACACTTCAAGAAATGCTTACGATCAAGTCTGACGACGTCTACGGACGTGCAAAAGCATACGAATCAATCATCAAGAACGAACCAATTGTTGGTCCAAAGCTTCCAGAAAGCTTTAACGTCCTCGTGAAAGAACTTCAAGGTCTTGGACTTCGTGTCGACCTTTTGGATGAATCGGAAGACGCTATCGTTGACGCTGAACAAGTAATTGGAAGTGTGATCAACGGACAACCAGTATCTATTGCCGAAGTTGATGGCATCGAAGCTGAAACTATCCTTGACGAAGCTGATGATATCGGTGAAATCGAAGATGGAATGAGTATTCAGGATATTGATGAAGTAGAAGAAATCAAGGAGGAGGCGTAATATGTCACGTGTACTAGTAAACAATGGCATCGCTGACTTTGACGCAATCCGCCTTAGTGTTGCGAGCCCAGAAGACATCCTTAAGTGGAGTAATGGTGAAGTCACAAAGCCTGAGACGATCAACTATCGTACTCAAAAACCTGAGCGTGATGGTCTATTCTGTGAACGAATTTTCGGTCCAGTAAAAGACATCAACCCACACGATAACAAACTAAAGGGTGTTCGTTCTCGCGAAGCAGCTGTCGACAAGAATGGTGACCTCGTTACTAAATCTATCGTCCGTCGCGAACGTATGGCTCACATCCAACTTGCAAGTCCTGTTGCGCACATCTGGTTTATGCGCGGTACTCCATCAGCAATGTCATTGCTCCTTGGAATCACTGTTCGTAACCTAGAACGCATCGCGTACTTCGCAACATATGTGATCCTAAAAGTTGACGAAACATCTCGTGACAAGTATCTTGCAGACCTCGAAGCTGAAACTGAAGCTGGTCGTGCTGCAATCAAGATCCGTTACGAAAAAGAAGCTGAAGCTGAAGGCGCAGATGTTAAAACTCTCGCTGAAGGTATGACTCGCGAAACTGAAGAACTAAACGAAAGCTACGCAGTAAAGAAAGCTCAGCTTGAGAGCCTCGTAAAGAACGCCCTCATCTCTGAAGTTGACTACCGTAACCTTTCTGACGAGTTCCAAGACCTCGCTGAAGTTGGTATGGGTGGAGTTGCTCTTAAAGCACTCCTCGATGGAATCAAATTGCCTGAACTTATCGCTGAGTTGACTGAAGAAGTCGCTGGTGCGAAGGGTCAACGCGAAAAGAAACTATTGAAGCGCCTTAAGGTACTTGAAGGTATGCAGTCTGCTGGCATCAAGCCATCAAGCCTCACACTAACAGTACTTCCAGTTATTCCACCGGACCTCCGTCCTATGGTGCAGCTTACAGGTGGTCGTTTTGCGACATCTGACCTCAACGACCTTTACCGTCGTGTAATTAACCGTAACAACCGTCTAAAGAAGCTGATCGAGCTTAACGCTCCTGAAGTTATCCGCCGAAACGAAATGCGTATGTTGCAAGAAGCAGTTGATGCTTTGATCGACAACTCAGCAGCTCGTGGTGGTCGTGCAGTGAATGCAACAGGTGGCCGTCGCCGTCTGAAGTCAATCTCTGACATGCTTAAGGGTAAACAGGGTCGTTTCCGCCAAAACCTTCTTGGTAAGCGTGTTGACTACTCTGGACGTTCAGTTATTGTTGTTGGTCCGAAGCTTAAGATTTCAGAATGTGGTCTGCCAAAGCAGATGGCACTCGAACTCTTCAAGCCATTCGTGATCCACTGGTTGATTGCAGGGGAGTACGCACACAACATTCGTTCAGCTACTCGTCTTATCGATGCTGGTGAAGCAGTTGTCTGGGACGCCCTCGATTCAGTGATTGCTGGTAAGTACGTTCTTTTGAACCGTGCGCCATCACTTCACCGTCTTTCAATCCAGGCTTTCATGCCTAAATTGGTTGAAGGTAAAGCAATCCAACTTCACCCACTTGTAGCCAACGGATTCAACGCCGACTACGACGGTGACCAAATGGCTGTTCACCTTCCATTGTCACGCCAAGCACAACAAGAAGCTCGTGAGCTGATGAGTGCGACAGCAAACCTCTTGAAGCCAGCTGATGGTGCGCCAGTGCTTTCAATCGCACAGGACATCGTTCTTGGTAACTACTACCTCACATACGACAAGCCAAGTGCACAAACTGAAGTCCGTAAGGCATTCAGCTCTGTATACGAAGCTGAAATGGCGTATGACAACAAGAAGATCCAATTGCAGACACCAATCCGTGTGATTGCAAAGGGTGAAATGCGTGAAACAACGCTCGGACGTGTTTTCTTCAACGAAATCCTTCCTAGCGACCTTCCATTCGACGACAACGTTCAGAACAAGAAGCAACTCAAGAAAGTGTTGAACACAATCTTCGAGAAGTATGGTGCTGAACAAACAGCTCAAACAGCTGACCGTATGAAGGGTCTTGCCTTCCGATTCGCAACAATCGCTGCGGTATCAACAAGCAAGGACGACTACATTGAATTCCCTGAAACTGACGCATTCATTGCTGAAGGTGACGCGAAGACTACTCTGATTAGTGACCAGTTCAACCAAGGACTCATCACTGAAGAAGAACGTTACAGCCTAACTGTTTCAACATGGCGTGGTGTGGTTCGTACAATTACTGAGTTCCTCAACGAGAAACTTAAGGGTATGGATACATCTGTCTCTGTCATGGTCAACTCAGGTGCACGTGGTGATATCTCAAACATCCAGCTTGCGAGCGCGATGATCGGTATCATGGTTGATGCAACTAACCGCGAAATTGAGCTCCCGATTCGTTCAAGCTACAAAAAGGGTCTTTCATCACTTGAGCAATTCGTTGCGACACGTGGTTCACGTAAGGGTCTGATTGACACCGCTTTGAAGACTGCCGACTCAGGATACCTAACTCGACGTCTCGTTGACGTGTCACAAGACGTATTTACCGTTGAAGACACTGATGGTGATGACGAAGGATTCACAATCTACCGATCTGAAACAGAACAGACTATGATCGACTTCGGTAACCGTCTTTACGGACGATTCGCTGCAGAAGACATCGCTGGTCACGTTAAAGGTGGAGAGTTAATTACTCGTGCAATTGCGAACGCGATTGAAAACGACAAAGACTTAACAGAAGTAAAAATCCGTTCTGTCCTTTCAACAAAGAACCTTCGTGGTGTGCCACAGTCAAGCTACGGTATCGACATGTCAACTAACATGCTTGTTGCGAAAGCACAGCCAGTTGGTGTTATTGCTGCGCAATCTGTCGGTGAGCCTGGTACACAGCTAACGCTTCGTACTTTCCACGCCGGTGGTGTGCAAGAATCTGACATCACGCAGGGTCTGCCTCGTGTGGAAGAGCTCTTCGAAGCTCGTTCACCAAAGGGTATGGCACACATGACTGAAGTAACTGGTCTTGTAGAGCAATGGGAAGATGGCAAAAAGTACATCGTCCAAGTGACTCCAGAAGCTGGTCACGTAGAGCAAATTGCTCTTGAAGGTCGTACTGCGAGCATCAAGTCTGGTTCAAACGTAAAGGTTGGTGACGTTCTTGCTTCTGGTGAGAGTGAATCTAAGCCACTCGTTGCTCCATTCGACGGTATCGTTGAAGTAACTGACGAATTCCTGATCCTTGCTGCAAACGCAAGCTCACCAGTTCGTTACGAAATTCCAGGAAACTACCAATTGACAGTTAAGTCAGGCGACACAGTTGAAGCGGGTGACCGTCTCACGGGTGGTTCATTGAACCTCCACGACCTGATGCGACTTAAGGGTATTGAAGCTACACAACGCTACATCATTAACGAAGTGCTTCGTATCTACGCTGCACAGGGTCAAGACGTTGCTGACAAGCACCTCGAGATCATCGTTCGTCAGATGTTTAGCCGTGTCCAGGTTGAAGATCCAGGTGATAGTGCATTCGTAACAGGCGACATCGTATCACGTGCCGCTGTTATGGAAGCAATCGAAAAGCTTGCTGTAGAAGGTAAGGAAACAGTTGCGTTCACGCAATTGCTTCTCGGTATCACAAAGGTATCAATCTGGTCTGATAGCTTCCTCTCTGCTGCATCGTTCCAAGACACAACTCGTGTTCTGATCAACGCCGCAGTAAGTGGACGTATCGACCGCTTGAATGGTTTGAAAGAAAACGTGATCATCGGACGCAAGATCCCTGTTGGAACCGGTGTTGATAGTGCAACTGCACTTGATACTATCGATGAAGACATCGTCGCGTCTGATATCATCGACGACGTCGAACTCGCTGCTTAATCTATAAGTAGCAAAAGTAAAAACGCTCTCTGCAAGGAGGGCGTTTTGCTTTTGTTGGGTTATGATCAGTTAAAGTTTTACAGTAGCTGCTTCGTTATTCTCTTCGTAGCAAGACTCACCTAGGTAGGCTTTCTTTATATCAGGTGTATTAAAGTCGGTACACGGAATCTGACTTTGGGTGCCTCTGAAGAAGTGGATCTTGTCATCAGGTGTCTTGTAGAATAGTCCGGCAAATCCCCCCACTGTCCCATACTCAGATCCTGAGATACCAATAGTCATTGTGGAATATCCGTCTGTTTTACTCGCCTTCAAAACTGGGTCGCCCATCGCAACTTGAGAAGTGTTGTTGCCTGACTCTGCGGCGTAAACGATGTAGTAGGGGTTTAATGCCTTTGCATTTGAGAGATACGAAGATTTATCTGCACACCCAACAACCGCACTATAACGGTAGTCAGCAGTGTATGGTTTTTGATCATTCACACTACATACGATAGTGTCTGATTCGAAACGTGATGCATAAATACCTATGTCACTCCCTGGATCGAGAACTGTCTTTACAAGATCATGACTTTCTAGGGTAGATTCAATCTGTGCGAGGTCTTTTTTTGCTACGTCGTTTGCGCCGTATGAAGCGAATCCGCTTTCCTTTGTTGCGGTGACAGAGAAGTCGTAGCCGGTAGGTTTGTATACTGGAGCGCTATATGACTTCGCTGGATTGTCGGCGCCATTAGGAAGGACTGTCTTTACATCGCCAACCATTTTAGGTGTAAGCTCTGCAATAATTGCCGCAGCTGTTAACTCGGCTGTTGTTGGCTTCGTTGAGCTATTCGGAGATGTATCTGCTGGCGCAGGATCAAGCGGTTTGAGAAGGAGCCATCCAACGTACCCGGCAGCACCCAAAAAGGCGAGTGTGAAAAGGATAATAAAGATATTACGTACAATGTGACGTTCTTTTCCAGGCTCTATAGTGAGTGGTTTACCGACAGTATTATCAGGGGAATCGATACTATCAAGCTCTGCAACGATCTCAATTTCTTCTTCCTTTTTCATACACCAACACTCCAATGCTTATCTACTATCTATTAATATAGCACGTCACTCTGGTGACCACTGGACATTAGCGTGTTAATTTGATATGATTGAACGTGAGTTTCCGTTTATCTATTACGAGGCAGTGTACAAGTTTCGTAACGAGATAAACAATGTTCCTGGGGGATGCTGACCTCCGAGAACCACCCGTAGATTTCTTTCTACAAAAATAATTAATAACGAAAGTTTATTTTTAATGCCAACAATCAACCAACTGGTTCGTAAGCCTCGCAAGACGGCTAACACGAAAAGTAAGTCACCTGCACTTGGTCGCATTCACAATGCCCTCAAGACTCGTTACTACGAACAAAATGCCCCACTAAAGCGTGGTGTATGTATCAAGGTAACAACAAAGACACCAAAAAAGCCTAACTCAGCACTCCGTAAGGTTGCTCGTGTTCGTTTGACTAACGGTCAAGAAGTATGGGCTTACATCGGTGGTGAAGGTCACAACCTCCAAGAGCACGCCGTTGTGCTTGTACGCGGTGGACGTGTGCCAGACCTTCCAGGTGTTCGTTACCACATCGTTCGTGGTGCACTCGACCTTCAAGGTGTTGCGAACCGCCAACAAGGCCGTAGCAAATATGGTTCAAAGAAAGAGAGCAAGTAATGCCTCGTAAAACTACCGCTAGTCTCCAACGTGTTTTGACGCCAGACCGCCGATACCAAAGCGTATTAGTGCAACGTTTGATCAACAAGTCTATGCTTGATGGCAAGAAACTTACTGCTGAAAAGGCTGTTTACACAGCAATCGAAACAGCAGCAAAGAAGCTTGATGTCGAAAGTCCACTTGAAGTATTCGAACGCGCACTTAAGAACGTATCACCTAACTTCGAAGTTAAATCTCGTCGTGTCGGTGGTGCTAACTACCAAATTCCATTCCCAGTTGCTGGGCACCGCCAACTTCACTATTCATTTAGCTGGTTGGTACAGGCTGCACGTTCACGTAAGGGTATCCCATACAGCCAACGTCTTGCATTGGAAATCGTTGATGCGTACAACGAAACAGGTGCTGCCTTCAAGAAAAAAGAAGACACACACAAGATGGCAGAAGCAAACCGTGCTTTCGCCCACTTCGCTCGAAGCTAACACAGCTCAAAAGCATATTTTACCCGGCATGCCAGCCGGGTATTTTATTTGAGGGTTTACAAGATAGATACTGCTCATGTATAACAGGGTCAAATGGGAGTTAACTTACACGGGCACGATGGAAGGTATGAATTATACGCATCTCGTACGCTTGATCATGTTCAAAATGATTGGACGGATGAGGTTATCGATTCAGCAGCCGTCACTCCTTACATAGAAGATACTTCACATAGGAAATATCTTGAAAATCCAGCCTACAATCATTATCTAAAGATGCACAAAGTTGCATTGGGCCAATCTGGATATGTCGAGCTAGGCGCTATTGCAGACCAATTGTCTGTTGAGTATATGCCAAGATTTCTCGACGCGTCAGCCTGGGCATATGCTGAAAGGGGTATATTTGATCAATCACAATCAGTTGTTGATCGGATAGAATTTGTATCGAAAGCTGATGAAATTTGGCAAACCGCGTTGAAACGTGAATCTGCATTGCAAACGACTGAATATAGTTATTTTTTCGATGAGTATGAAAGCCCTCATAGATTAGCATTGAATATAGCATTCGTCCCACTGATGAAATCACTGGTTGTTGGAGATGTTACTGACGCAATTAGACAGCAAACATTGCGCGATGTTACACATCTTGCGGCTGATGCTGCGGGTGAAATGACTAGAGCTTTCGACGCCGGTGTGAAATCGACAGGCAATCAATTTTCGGGATTGGTACATGAACTTAATGTATTATCAGCATTGTTATATATTAATGATCCGAGATATCTTCCTCTGCCTGCAACAGCACGAGCTGATAGCGGTTATTATCACCGAAAGCAGACGCACGATATATCTATCTTGAATCAACATTGGGGAACTGTTCGAAAAGTAATTCCACTAGAAGTAAAAGCTAGCGCCTCTAGAGGAGATCGCCGTCGTTACGATGCGCTTATTATTAGAGGCAAAATGCACCTTACTCCAGATGGGGTTGATCCACGCAAGACTGCAGAAGCATTTTATAATGTAGCGCAAGGCGGCTCAATGATACATGAAGAAATAATTGCTGAACAATTATCGACTGATCTGCGAGAGATGCTAAGACTGTACCAAAGAGGGCAAGCGGTCGAAAAGCTCGGAACACATAGTCTCACGCGATTTTATGACACCAAGCAAGTCGCCGAGAGTTTTCCTGGACTAAATAAGTAGATTTCTGTACTTCATCGGCGTATAATTTCAAAATACACTTCTATAATACCCAAGGTTTTCATGTCCGAACTGCAATTTCGACCACTCCCAACGCAAGCTGATTATATTGCAGCAACAAAACTACAGTCGCACCGATTTAAACAGCTTGATGGTGCTGCTGAAGTAATGATGAACATAGAATCTAGAGCGATGATGTATCCCGATAGCATGGCCTCGTACGAAATGTACAAAAGTGCCATTATTGCGCACGGATTAGAACCAACCGATAGATTTGGTCGGTCTTTTGATAGTAATAATACTATCTCATTCGCCTTTCAGCGAGGCGCTCTGATGGCTTTCCCTTTACTTAGTATTGTTCATGGCGATGTTGGTCCGGAAGACATTGCCGATGCGGTATCAAATAATATTGCTTCTCGCCAAGTAGATATGAAAAGTGGCACCTGGGTATCAGAAGTCCCATTATTAAGTCTGGGTAGAAATGGCCTCGATTTAATAGGTAACATCGCTATGACTGAGGTCGCTCGTTGGACGGGCGAGGTTATGAAGGGCGGCGAGAAAAGGATGCGACTTATCACTATGCTGGGTGCTGGTGCGGTGCTGAGGTTAGGCTATGCTGTGCATGAGTATAATAACCTTATGATTGCTGAGCGTGCTTTTGCCAATGCTGACTCGACGCAACACGACGAAACGACTGAATAGGTATACCCCTTGTCCTTGTCTTGTCGTTGTGAGACTGGTACTCTAAAAAGCAATTAAATAGGATTGTGAGAGTTGTATGTCTGAAATGAGTCCCGAGATGTCTGTTTTTGGTAGTGAATTTGAAATGCTCGAAAGCACAATGACTGATCCATATATTGAAAGTGTTCTTACGCTTGCTCGTCAGTATAACGATATTCTAAAAAACACTACTCCTACAGCTGAGGAAAAAGAGGCAATTATCAATGAACTTGATTCAGAGTGGGGTAGTGCGCTTCATATGCCCATGAAAATTACTGGGCATATATCAGCACGTGATGGTGACGATGTTATTGAAAAAACATATTACGATGATCTTGATGTGATATCGAATGGATTTTGCATCACTGAAGATCAAATCTTAATTGATGATGAAGTAGTAGCGATTAATTATGTTGTTAAGCATCATTTTCTTGTTCCAGGAAATCGCATAGCTGGTTTAAATAGTGATAGCGAAGATTTTGTCGGTGCGACTGGTGAGGTTGATGATGTAATTTTAGAATTGCCCACAGCATCAATGGAGAGGGCTACGGCATGGCTAACCGAGAATTATCCAGATGTGATTCAGGATATTGACGAAAGAATATTGAATGCCGAAGGTACTGAAGCGGATTCAATACTCGCATTACGTGGGTTTGAGTTGTCTCCGGCTTTAGCTGCTGATACGGATTTTGCACGGAATTGTGTAATTGTATACATAAGTCAAAGTCTACAGCTCGACCAGTACGTTCCATATTCTGTGAACTTAAGTGGTAAGGTTCACCTACATAACGATGACGGCACAATGTCGAGAGCTACTATTAAAACAGGATCTTCTCTCGCTGTCTTTAGGGGTATTACTATGACGAAATACAACGAAGAAGAAAATGATAACTATGAAATATTCGTGATCATGAACCTTATCACGGAAGATAGAACTGCTGGGGCTACAAATCTCAACGTCCCACTCGACACGATTCACAAGGCGATGTCTATTCGCGCAGCATTCTATGACGACTAGTAAATAACGGGGTTATTTGTTATAATATACATATAAAGCGCTATTTTTTATGGCAAAAAATAGTTTAAGAGTATTTGTGAACCTAATAGAGAAAGAGATGACCAACCATGGCCCAGAAAACTGTCCAACTTAAGGACTTCCGTAACGTAGGAATTATCGCGCACATTGATGCAGGTAAAACCACTACAACTGAAGGTATTTTGTACCGAACAGGTATTAACCACAAAATTGGTGTTGTTAAGGGTACCGGCGCTGAAGACGGTACAACAACTGACTGGATGGCTCAAGAAAAAGAACGTGGAATCACGATTACTTCTGCTGCCGTTACGGCACAATGGAAGGGTCACACGATCAACATCATTGACACCCCTGGTCACATTGACTTTACAGTTGAAGTTGAACGTTCACTTCGTGTCCTTGACGGCGCGGTAACAATCTTCGATGGAAAAATGGGTGTTGAAGCTCAATCTGAAACTGTATGGCGCCAAGCTAACAAGTACGGTGTGCCTCGTATCTGTTTCATCAACAAGATCAACCAAATTGGTGGTGACTTCTACAAATCTCTCGACTCTATTCACCTTCGTCTTTCAAAGCACGCACTTCCTGTGCACCTTCCTATTGGATTTGAAAAGGAAATCAACGGTGTTGTTGACCTTATCGACATGAAAGCTTACACATACGGTGATTACACAGACCACGAACTTGTTGTCGGTGAAATCCCTGAAGACATGCTTCAAAAAGCAAAGAACGCTCGTAGCCTCCTCGTTGAAGCTGCGGTTGAAGCAGAAGATGAACTTTTCGAACGCTTCCTAAACGAAGGCGAAGAATCAATTACTGTTGAAGAACTAAAGCGTGCGCTTCGTATTCGTGTGCTTGCTGGTGACTTCTACCTCGTTTCTGGTGGTGATGGCCGTGGTGTTATCGTTGAAAAACTTCTTGACCTAGTAAATGACTACCTTCCATCTCCACTTGATGTTGGTAACACACAGGCAACAAACCCAAAGACTGGTGATGTTGTTGAACGTGAACCATCTGACGATGCGCCACTTTCTGCACTTGCCTTCAAGATTGCAACTGACCCATACGTCGGTCGTTTGATCTTCGTTCGTGTATATAGTGGTAAATTGACTGCTGGTAGTTACGTACTTAACACGACAACTGGTAATAAAGAACGTATCGGACGTGTTGTTCGTATGCACGCCGACAAGCGTGAAGACATCGACATGATTGGTGCTGGTGATATTGCTGCAGTTGTTGGTTTGAAAGATACTTTCACAGGTCACACACTTGCTGACCCAGCTAACCCGGTACTTCTTGAGTCAATCGACTTCCCAGAACCACCTGTATCGATTGCTGTTGAGCCAAAGACTAAAGCTGACCAAGAAAAGATGGGTATCGCACTTCAACGACTCGCTGAAGAAGATCCAACTTTCCGTATTCACACGGACGAAGAAACAGGCCAGACAATTATGTCAGGAATGGGTGAGCTTCACCTTGAAATCCTTGTTGACCGTATGAAGCGCGAATTTAACGTTGAAGCAAACGTGGGTGAACCACAAGTAGCCTTCCGTGAAACAATTCGTGGAACAGTTGAAGCGCAAGGTAAGCACGCTAAGCAATCTGGTGGACGTGGTCAATATGGTGATGTTTGGGTTCGTTTCGAGCCGACAGAATCTGGCACTGGCTACGAATTCGTTGATGCTGTTAAGGGTGGTGTGGTTCCAAAGGAATACATCAAGCCTGTTGAGAAAGCTATTCGTGAAACACTTGAAGGCGGAGTTATCGCTGGATACCCAATGATCGGTGTGAAAGCAACCCTCTACGATGGTAGCTACCACGACGTTGACTCAAGCGAACTTGCCTTCGGTCTTGCTGGTGTCGTCGCCGTAAAGGAAGGTATTCCAAAGGCACGTCCAGTTATCCTTGAACCTGTCATGAAAGTTGAAGTATCAACTCCTGAAGACTTCATGGGTGACATCATCGGAGACCTTAACGGTCGTCGTGGACGTATCGACGCAATGGAAGACATTCCAGGTGGCGCAAAGCTGATCCGTGCATTCGTACCTCTTTCAAACCTCTTTGGTTACACGAACGACATCCGTTCAATGAGCCAAGGACGTGCAGCTTCTACTATGGAAGTCGCGCAGTACGAGGAAGTACCACCAAACGTTGCAGCCGAAATCGTTGCAAAGCGATCTGGCAACTAGTTCGATCTAGAAACCACAATACCGCGTCTGTATGGACGCGGTTTTTGTTTACCTTTTTACATTTAAGGATGATGCTATATTTGTTTTTTATAGTGGATGTATGGAAACAAGCACAACCTATGACCGACCTCGCGAGAAACTCCAAAAAAGGGGAGTAGCGTCGCTGACCAATCTAGAGCTACTGCAGATACTTATTGGCAGCGGTAACGCTCAGGCGAGTGTACAAAAGATAGCTCGTAGGACGCTGAAACTGCTGAGTAGGCATGGTAACGAGATTACCTTGCAGCAAATGACGACAGTAGCTGGTCTTGGTGTTGCGCGTGCCTCATTGATCTTGGCTTCATTTGAGCTCGCCAGCAGGTACCCTGTAAGTCGCAAACAGAATGTGATTGATACAAAAGACAAGCAAGATATTCTGTTTGCTGAAGTGCGAACGTCATCTAGGCAGTTACTGACCTACGTAACACTTGATGGCGGGAATAATTTTATCGCGCAGCGAACTGCTGTGCTTGATCCTGATGAGCTTCAAGTTGGATTGCTACGAGATCTATTCTTGCATGTTGTGAATGATCGGGCGGCGCGCATTATAGTGGCGACTGGCATGCGGTCTCATGCACTGCAACCATCCTTATATGAACTGGGTCTTGCTAAAGATCTCACGAGTATGGCACAGCTCTTTAATGTGAGTGTACAGTCATTTGTATTATTGAACGTCGAATCAGAATTACATCTGAAAGGGCAGGCATGGTAGGCATGGTAGGCGTGGCAGAGTCGCTTGTCTATGCTTGGTACGATCGATCGAGTATTGATTATCGAGAACTATTCATGAGAGTGTATGTGTCGTATAACGCATGGTTTCGAAAAACGACGAGTACCCATATAGATTACGAAGCAATCAAACTTCTTAAAACACGGTTTGTGATCTGGGATGACTACGTGGAAAGACGCTCAATGGTTGATATGCAATCTGTTATGGCTCGAATTGTAACAAGTACACACAGGTCTCCGTTACAGATAGGTGCTCACTGGAATGGTGTCGTTCAGAGTAGTGATGACTGGAAAGGTCTAATAGATTTTTGGTATCAAATCAGGTGTGATCTTTTTCATGGATTCATCTCTGTTGACGGTGAGGCTGAGCATATACGGCTTGCGTATGAATCACTGTATATATTTATGTCAGAGATCGTGTCGCGTATGCGAAGTTCATTTAAACATTCTGACATGCGGCGATTAGAGGAGTTAAAAATCCTTACAGAATCTCGCTATCCTCACCATGAAACGTACCAAAACGAAGCATTGCTCCTCCATCAAAAATTTATACACTCGCCAGATCTATGGAATGTAGACATGGTCCGAGCGCGAAAAGAGTGAAACCTCTTTACGTATGGGCGAAAATTCTGTATAATTTACCTATACGTCATGAGGTGCTGTTGCTCTTATGCGAAAATAATTAATGGAGATTTAATCTAACATGGCTGATTTCGATCGCACAAAAGCACACGTTAACGTTGGAACTATGGGTCACGTTGACCACGGTAAAACAACTCTAACCGCAGCTATCACAACTGTACTTGCAAAACGTCTTCCTAGCGATGTCAACAAAAAAGTTGACTACGCAATGATCGACAACGCACCTGAAGAGCGTGCTCGTGGTATTACTATCGCGACATCTCACCAAGAATACGAATCAGAATCACGTCACTACGCACACGTCGACATGCCAGGTCACGCCGACTACGTAAAGAACATGATTACTGGTGCCGCTCAAATTGATGGTGCTATCCTCGTGGTTGCAGCAAACGACGGTCCACTTCCTCAAACTCGTGAACACGTTCTTCTTGCTCACCAAGTTGGTGTGCCAAAGATTCTTGTTTTCCTAAACAAGATGGACCTTGCAGACCCTGAACTCGTTGAACTCGTTGAAATGGACATCCGTGAACTACTCGCAAAGAATGGTTACGACGAAGACGCTCCTATCATCAAGGGATCAGCTACTAAAGCCCTCGAAGGTGACGAAGCATCAGAAGACGCAATTATGGAACTCGTTAAAGCTATCGACGACTACATTCCTCAACCACCACGCGACCTCGACAAGCCTTTCCTAATGCCTATCGAAGACGTTTTCTCAATCAAGGGACGTGGAACAGTTGCAACAGGACGTATCGAAACTGGTGTTATCAACATTAACGACCCAGTTGAAATTGTTGGTGTTAAAGCTACACAAAGCTCAGTCGTTACTGGTATCGAAGCATTCAAAAAGAACCTCGACCGTGGACAAGCTGGTGACAACGCCGGACTCCTCCTTCGTGGTATTGAACGCGAACAAATCGAACGTGGTCAAGTTATCGTTAAACCAGGCTCAATCACTCCACACACAGAGTTTGACGCCGAAGTTTACATCCTTAAGAAGGAAGAAGGCGGCCGCCACACTCCATTCTCAAAGGGTTACAAACCACAGTTCTACTTCCGTACTACTGACGTAACAGGTGAAGTCGAACTTCCAGCTGACAAAGAACTTGTCATCCCTGGCGACACACTTACTTTCAAGGTAAAACTACTCGCTCCAATCGCTATGGAGCAAGGTCTTAACTTCGCTATCCGCGAAGGTGGTAAGACTGTTGGTGCTGGTGTTGTAACCAAGATTGTTGCTTAATACAATCTAACCAATAAAAAATATCCCCCGGTTTTGCCGGGGGTATTTTTTTGTATGCATTATTTATTGTTGGGTGGTCTGCTGCCATGTGACGCCAGGCATGTGCTTTGTTGCGATCAGGATGAAGTCAATGAGTGACCATACGCCAAATCCACCAAGTGTGAGGAGCTTGGCCATTCCTAGACGCATGTGACCAAGGTAGAAACGGTCGACGCCAATAGTTCCCAGGAAGAATGAGAGTACTAGTGCAACAACGAAATTCTTACCACCCGTCACGGCGATTGGTGCAACAGCTGGTTGTGGTGTCACAGGCTGCGCAAAGACGTCAGTAGCTGGTGCCGCTTGCGGTGCGAATGTAGGTTGAGGTGCTGGTGTAAATTGCGTAGGCTCTGGCGGTGCTGATGTAAATGCAGCAGGTGATTCCACGCCAGGAACGAAAGCACCTTGATCGGGAGTACCAGGAACAAATGCGGTTGGTTCAGTAGGTGCTGGTTGAGGTGTGTATTCGGGTTGATTCGGTTGCATAAAAACTTTCAATATTGTAAACGTTAGTGTTATGAAAATTATAACACTTATTTAAGCCATATTATTGTCGAGTGCTTGCAACACCGATCCAGGTGCCTTCGGTTCCTTCTAAGACGGTCCTACCAAGGCGCAACACAATCTCTGGCCTGAAGTTGGTATTCGCGAGCTCGTTCCAATACAGGAGCGATCGAGCATTTAACACTTCATGTGTCGTGTGAATACGCGCAAGGTCTGGGAGTGCATACGATTGAAATGCATTTCCTTCCGATCCTTTAGTAGCAAGACGTGCAATTTGAATTGTCTGGCGAGTCCTGGTTTCGGGCTTACGAGCGTTTTTCTGCTCAATATAGAATATTTTTTCAATCTGCTCGTCGATAAGATCTTCATGGGTGTCAACGATGTGCCGTAACTCATGTGGGGATGTCACGCTTAAATCAATAAATTCACCGTCAAGACGTAAAATACGGTTTGGTGCAAACGAAGGGATTTTAGGAGAATGTTCAGGCATGTGTTTTAAGATACCAGAAAAGCGAAAACCCCGCTACTCCTAGAGGAGCAATGGGGTGCTCGCATCGTCAGAAGGCGGGGTAAGGGTGGTTAGCTTGTCAGGGGAGATACATCGAATGCACGACGTACTGCATCCCAAACGAGCTGGTGTGTGACACCGACGGCACCAAGTGCTCCGAACTTGAAGTTGTTGAGCCGCTGCAGGACGAACGCGAGTTCATTACTGCTGAGCGCCGCAACTTTGTCGCTGTTTACGACACAGGTCGTGTCAACAACGGACTGTCGGGCTTGTTGTTTCAAGGTGTCGATGACAGGCCAGAGGTCTGTCGTCATGGTGTCTTCTTCGATCTCGGTAGTGCTCGGCATGAGAGATTCCAATCTTTCGTGGCTGATACTGGTGTGAACGATGTTACCAATTTATAGCGATTAGATAGAGAAGTCAACGCAAAGTAAAAGAATCGTAAAAAAGCGAAAACCCCGCCAGTCCCGGAGGAACCTTGGGGGTTCTCGTCAACGGGCGGCGGGGTTGGTCTTAAGCTCTAGGCGAAAGCCGTCACGGTGTTCGTACCAGTGCAAGATGATGACGTTCTCGGGTCCAAAGGTTAAGGACTCCAGGAACGCAATTGCATCGTTGCGGCGACCCTTATTGATGCTGCGGAAGGTGTAGGCGTCTAGGTAGCGCCAGTTCTGCAAGCTAGACTTGTAGCAATCGATCTCGACGCACAATGCGCGCCAGAAAGATCGCAGCTCAGCGCGCAGCACGTCATTGATGACATCGTCATTAATGGGGAACGCTGCGTTGAGCTTGACGTCGAAATCTGCCATGGCGAGCAATTCGTCATTGCTGATCGACTGCTGCACGAGAACGATGTCGTTGATGAGCTCCATCTGCTGTACGATCCGTGGATCTTGAAGACGGGGATCAACGCGTTCTACGGTTTCTATCATGGTATCCATAAAACTTCTCTCTAAGGGTCTGGGTATGAAAAAGGACTTATCTTATTATAATCTAAATTTAACATTGTGTCAATTTGCTTATCTGTTAAAATTTGCTATACTACTGAGGTATATTAATCCGTATTGAGAACTCGGCCAGACGTAATAAAAGCGATTCGAGCAGAGGTTACGATACACAACACAGAAAGGTTTCTTCCTCATGGCAGAAGCAGCAAAAGACCAAGGCCTACGTATTCGTATTCGCCTAAAGGCATATGACCACAAAGTCATCGACCAATCAGCAAAGCAAATCATCGACACAGCTATCCGTAGCGGTGCGAGCATTGCTGGACCAGTACCACTTCCAACACGTCGTAGTACTTTCACAGTTGTGAAGTCACCACACGTGTACAAGAAGGGTGGAGAAGCTTTCGAAATGCGTATTCACAAACGTCTTATCGACATTACGAACGCAACTCCAAAGACTATCGACAGTCTTCAAAACCTCAGCCTTCCAGCTGGTGTTGACGCTGAAATCCGAATGTAGTTTCAGTTTTAACTAAAAATAGCCTCATTACGAGGCTATTTTTTATATGCACATATTACTGTGCGAGGAGTGCGTCAGTAAGTGCTGAGATATCCATTTGGATCTTTAGAATCCACAATTGGGTAGCAATGATGAACGCAAGAAGGATTGACCAATACACTGTTTGGCGTGTAATGCGGAAAGTTGTGAAAGGAGTTGGGTCTTTGTAAACGCGGAATGATTGCATAGGCGCAGGCTTCTTAACGCGAGCGGCAACTTTCTTCACTGTTTTCTTCACTGTCTTTTTAATAGGAGCTTTTGCTTTAGAGACTGCTTTCTTCACTGTTTTCTTAGTGGCCATAGGTTTCCTTGCGTTTTTATGAAGCTAATGAGTTCATTATCGCGCAGTTAGCAGATAAGCACAAGCGCAATCGCTAATAGTTGCCGCCAGTTATGCCCCAGTACTGTTCGAGTGTCTTTATACCTCTCGCTTGCATGTCTTTTGCGACAGCGACTCCTACGTAGCGATAATGCCACTCTTCTGCGCTGTAGCCGGTAATTGTTTCATATCCTGCGTAATAGCGCTGAATGAAACCGTAATCGGCCGCATTAGCAAGTAGCCATTGATACTGTGTTGTTCCACCAAAATCACTCAACCCACGTCCGTTACCAGAGACATCAAAGGCTAGACCTGTTTGATGTTCGCTATATCCAGGTCGGGCGCTATACGTATCTGCGCCTGCGACACCACTTGTGTTGACCCAATAGTTGTATGTTGATATCTGATCGTTGTATGAACGGTAGCTACTTGTAACGGCGAATGGTTGTCCGGCTGCACTTGCTGCGGCGTATAGTTGATTGAATGCTGTGATCGCTTTCGCACTAAGCGTTGCACCATATGATGACACGAGGTCACCAGGAGCGAACATGACTGGCTGTATACAGTGCTTCTTGTTCACTACTACATCGATAGAAGCAGGATTATTGTGTGTTTTAGAAGTGTTACAGTTTGCAGACTTAATGGCTTTGGCTGAAGCTTCGGTAGCAATACGGGCTGCCTCTGCCGCTTCGGCTGCCTTGCGAGCTGCTTCTTTCGCCTCTGCTTCTTGCTTTGCTTTTAGTTCAGCGGCTTTGCGAGCTTTAATCTCTGTGATCTTCTTGTCCATAGAGATGGTCAGTGCTTTAGAATCTTGCTGAGTTTTTGCAATCTCAGCATTTTTGAGGTTCATATACCAGTAGAGGAATCCACCAGACGCACCTAGTGCGACAATAATTGCGATGATACTAATGAGGTGTCTTTTTAAAAAGCGACGGAATCGACGTGGGGAGCGTTTTTGCATATATCTCATTGTACAGCACAAGCGATATCGAGGTGTTCTGATTTAAGGGGTGTAACACCTTGACTAACGATCAAATTTTTGCTATATTAAGTCGGTAACATTACGAAAATATTAACGATTCTTGGTAAATTGGTAAGTCTAACCCCTTATATGGGGCCCAGATACTGCCTTCTACCAAGAATTTTAAGTGGGAGTTAAGAAGTCTATGAAAGCACTTCTCGGTACCAAAATTGGTATGACCCAAATCATCAGCGAAGATGGCAAGGCAGTTCCTGTCACGCTTATTCAAGCTGGTCCTGTGACTGTGACTCAGGTGAAGTCTGTCGATATCGACGGCTACAACGCAGTACAAGTAGGATTTGATTTAGGTAAGAACCTGAGCAAGGCCGTTGCTGGACACGTAAAGTCCAGCTCTGTCACACCGAAATTCATTCGTGAATTTCGCGTCGACGCCCTACCAGCAGAATTAACTGTTGGTAGCACAATCGACGTTAACGCGTTCCAACTCGGCGACATCGTCGATGCTACCGGAACAAGCAAAGGTAAAGGATTCGCAGGAACTGTGAAACGACACAACTTTGCAACGAGTAAAAGTACTCACGGTGGTAACGGAAACGTTCGTAAACCGGGTTCAATCGGATCGATGTACCCGCAAAAAGTCTTTAAAGGTAAGCGTATGGCTGGCCGTATGGGCCACGACCAAGTTACCGTTAAGAACCTCATTGTCAGCTACATTGACATCGAGAACAATCTTATCGGTCTACGCGGCGCTGTTCCAGGTCCTAAAAAAGGCCTGATCGTCATTGACGCTCAACGCTTCGCTACGGGAGGAAAAGCATAATGGCTGATACAGTTAAAGCAACAACAGCAACAACTCTTCCAGAGGATGTCTTCAATGTGGAAGTTAAAAACCACGCACTATTGAAGCTTGCATATGATGCATACCTTGCAAACAGCCGTAAGGCGAGCGCTACAACACTGACTCGTGGACTTGTCCGCGGTGGTGGTAAGAAGCCATGGAAGCAAAAGGGAACAGGACGTGCACGTTTCGGTTCATCACGTAACCCAATCTGGCGCGGTGGTGGTATCGTTTTCGGTCCTCTTGGAAACGAAAACTACAAGCTTAAGATCACGACTCAGTCTAAGCGACAGGCAGTACGCCAAGCTTTGACAATTGCAAACCAAGAAGGAAAAATTTCTATTCTTGATTTCAAGACGACTGGTAAGACAGCTGAAACTATCAAGTTCCTCGAAGACAACAAGTTGACTCGCAAGGTCCTCCTCGTTGTTGATGAGAAAACACCTGAACTGCTTCGTGCAACAAACAACGTTCAAAACGTATTACTCGTCAGTACTAAGTACTTGAACGTGTACCACCTATTGAATGCTGATGCGATTGTCCTATCGAAGGCTTCAGTACCAACGCTACAAAGTTGGCTAGTAAAGGAGGAGGTGTAATATGACTTCACCAATTCTAGTTACACCTGTAACGACTGAAAAGGCTTACGGGCAAAGCCAAAAGAACATTTATGTATTTAACGTTCCTAAATCTGCGAACAAGCAACAGATCAAAGACGCAATCCAAGCTCAATATGAGGTAACGATTGTTGCGATCAAGACACTTGTTCAAAGTGGTAAAGCAGTTCGTTTCTCTCGTGGAAAGAACAAGTACCCTGGAACAACAAAGCGTGTCGATAGCAAGAAGGCATATGTCACACTTGCTGCCGGTAACTCAATTAACGTCTTCGAGCAACCAGCTGAAGAGGAGAAGAAGTAATGGCTATTAAACTCTACAACCCAACGACTCCTGCCCGCCGTGGCATGACGACTCAGGATATGAGCGAAGTTACTACTCGCAAACCTCTGAAGTCTCTTCTAAAGAGCAAGAAGCAAAACGCTGGACGAAACAATAGTGGTCGCATTACTGTCCGTCATCGCGGTGGTGGTGTAAAGCGTCACTATCGTCTCATGGATCACAACCTAGCAGCTGGCCTTACGGTTACTGTTGAGGAAATTGAATACGATCCAAACCGAAGCGCGCGTATTGCACGTGTCAAAGACCAAAACAACGTGTACCACTACATCCTTGCCGATACATCTATGTTTAAAGGCAAAGTGATCGTCAGTGGACCCGAAGCACCTGTTGAGTCTTCAAACCGTATGCCACTTTCAAAGATCCCTGTTGGTTCACAGATCTACGCTATCGAAATGCACCCTGGAAAGGGAGCTCAGATGGTACGTTCTGCTGGAACAAAGGCACAGCTTATGGCTAAAGAAGGTGACTACGCGCAAGTTCGTCTTCCATCAGGAGAGGTTCGCCGCTTCCGACTTGAAGTAACGGCTGCACTTGGTATCGTTGGAAATGTCCAACACCAAAATATTAAGATTGGTTCTGCTGGTCGTAACCGACGTAAGGGTATTCGCCCATCTGTCCGTGGTGTTGTAATGAACGCCGCAGATCACCCACATGGTGGTGGTGACGGTGGACGACATGGTCCTGGTAAAGCGCCTCGTACTCCTTGGGGTCAATTGACGCTTGGTTACCGAACACGTCGTCGTAAAGACGTTGCCGGATTAATTGTAAGGACGCGTCACGACGCGAAGAGGAAGCGATAATGAGTAGATCACTTAAAAAAGGTCCTTTCATTGACTTCAAGCTAGCTAAAAAAGTGGCTGCTCTTAGTCTCGAAGACCGCACAATCATCAAGACTTGGGCACGTGCAAGTACTATTGCTCCTGAAATGGTTGGTCGTACGATCGCTGTTCACAACGGTAAAGTACACGTTCCTGTCCTTGTTTCTGAAAACATGGTTGGTCACAAGCTCGGTGAGTTTAGCCCAACTCGTAAGTTCCGTAAACACGGAGGTAAGAGTAAGTAATCATGGCTAATACGACTAAAAACCGAGTAGCTGACGCTGACAAAGTACGCGCATATGCAAAGGGCGTTGACCAGACTCCACGTAAAGTGAGCCTTGTCGCGAGCCTTGTACGTAACCGTACTGTCGCTGATGCACTTGTCATCCTAAACCACACACCAAAGCGTGCTGTTCGCCCACTTATCAAAGTGATCGAAAGTGCAAAGGCTAATGCTGTAAACAACCACGGATTTGACCCTAAGACTCTGACTATTGTCACTCTTTCTGTCACAACTGGTACACGTTTGAAGCGTTTTGTCCCTGCGAGCCGTGGACGTGCACTGCCATTCCAAAAGAAATCTTCAAACATTTTGATTGAAGTGACAGGTACTATCAAGCCAAAGAAGGTTGCTGCGAAAGCTGCACCTGCTAAGGCAGAAGCACCAGTTAAAGAGGAGACCAAATAATGGGACAGAAAGTAAATCCAATTAGCTTCCGTCTCCAGCTCACTAAGAACTGGGACTCTCGCTGGTTCGCTAGCAAAAAAGACTTCTCACGCCTTCTGATCGAAGACATCAAGATTCGTGAACACGTTGAAAAGCGTTTCGAATCTCGTCCAACAATCGGACGTGTTGAAATCGAACGTTCTGCAAACCTTGTTACTGTAACTATCCACACAGCTAAAGCTGGTGTTGTGATCGGTCGCGGTGGCGCAGGTGTCACAGAACTAAAGAACGAACTTGAAAAGATCGCAAGTCTTCCAGTTCGTATTAACATCGAAGAAATCAAGCGTCCTGACATGTCAGCGAAGCTTGTTGCTGAAAACATCGCTCACCAATTGATGCGACGTGCTAACTTCCGCCGTGCAACCAAAATGGCTGCACAAAATACTATGAATGCAGGCGCTAAAGGTGTCCGTATCCAAGTTGCTGGTCGTTTGAACAACGCTGAAATGGCGCGACGAGAGAAAACTATTGAAGGTTCAGTCCCACTTCACACCCTACGTGCTGATATTGACTTCCACGCTGCACGAGCGAAAACTCCTGCCGGCATCATTGGTGTCAAAGTCTGGATCTACAAAGGCGAGAGGAACGACAAGTAATGCTACTTCCAAAGAAAACTAAGTACCGCAAAGTACGAAAGGGCAAAAACGAAGGAAACGCGACTCGCGGAAACTACGTTGCCTTTGGTGACTACGGTCTTCAATCACAAGACAACAACGACATCACGTCACGACAAATCGAAGCATCACGTCAAGCGATGACTCGACATATCAAGCGTGGTGGTAAGATCTGGATCCGTATCTTCCCACACACTCCACGTACTCGCAAACCGCAAGACGTGAAGATGGGTAGCGGTAAAGGTAACCCAGAATTCTTCGTAGCAAAGGTGAAAGCCGGAACTGTATTGTTCGAAATGAAGGGTGTTGACGAGTCTGTAGCACGCGAAGCAATGCGCCTCGCTGCACACAAACTTCCTGTTAAGACTAAGTTCATTATTAGGGAGCAAGCATAATGGCTGACAAGAAAACTACAACAAAAGCTACTGTTAAAGCAACTGAAGTGAAGACTTTGGCTGAACTACAAGTAGAGCTGGTCACACAGCAAGCTGAATTCCTTGAGTCTCGCAGGAGTCACAAGCAAGGCGAATTGGTTAACCCACACGTCTTGACAGTTCAACGTAAGGGCATTGCTCGTACACACACTGCAATTGCTGCTGCAATCAAATCAGAATTAAAGGAGGAGAAGTAATATGGCTAAGACACTTACCGGTATTGTCACCTCTAATAAAGCTGACAAGACCATCACAATTACAGTAACAAGCCGTGAGACACACCCTATCTACGGAAAGCAGTATTCTGTTTCTCGTAAATACACTGCTCACGACGAAAAGAATGAAGCTCACGAAGGTGACAAAGTAACTATCTCAGAAGTACGACCTATTTCTAAGACTAAGTTCTTCACCCTCGTAAAGATCGACGAGAAATCTCGTGGTTCAATCGAGCTAAAGGAAGAGGTGTAGTATGATCCAACAAGAATCACGCCTCAAAGTAGCTGACAACAGCGGCGCAAAGGAAATCCTTTGTATCCGTGTTCTTGGCGGTACTCGTCGTCGTTACGCACACGTTGGTGACATCATTGTCGCTACCGTAAAGCTTGCGAACCCAACTGGTACTGTAAAGAAAAAATCTGTCGTAAAGGCTGTTGTGGTACGTACTCGTAACCAAATCCGCCGTAAAGATGGAAGCACAATCGTCTTTGACGACAATGCTGCAGTTATTATTAACGACGACAAGACTCCTAAGGGTACTCGTGTCTTTGGTCCAGTTCCACGCGAACTTCGTGACCAAGGTTACGCAAAGATCATTAGCCTTGCACCGGAGGTACTATAATATGGCCCGCATCATTAAAGGCGACACAGTAAAACTCATCAGCGGTGCTCAAAAAGGCACAACTGGTAAAGTTGTCGGTGTTACCGCAAAAGGTATTTTGATCGAAGGAATTGGTCTAAAACACCGTCACATTAAACCAAGCCAACTAAACCCACAAGGTAGCCACAAAGACATTCACGTTGCTGTGCCTGCTCACAAGGTTGCACTTGTTATCGACGAAAAAGCCGGTAAGACAAGTCGTGTTGGATACGTAAAGAACGCTGACGGCGACACAGTACGTGTTGCACGCCAAGCAAATAGTAAGGAAATCAAATAATGGCTACTAAAACAGCTGTTGTTACCACTCCTCGCCTGAAAGCCTTGTATGCTTCACAGTATGCTAAGGAACTACAAGCCGAACTCGGTCTTTCGAACATCAACGAAGTGCCAAAACTCGAAAAAATTGTAGTCAGCGTCGGAATCGGTAAGAACAAAGATGACAAGAAACACTACGAAGTAGTACGTAACACTGTCACAAAGATTACTGGACAACACCCTGTTGACCGCATGGCTAAAAAATCTATCGCCGGATTCAAAATTCGTGCTGGTATGAACCGTGTTGGCCTCAGTGTCACACTTCGTGGTGCTCGTATGTACGAGTTCCTTGATCGACTGATTAACGTCTCACTTCCACGTGTTCGTGACTTCCACGGCGTCAGCGCTAAAGCGTTCGACAAATCTGGTAACTACAACCTTGGTGTGACTGATCAATCAGTATTTGCTGAACTAAGTTTCGAAGAAACACAACACATTCACGGACTTCAAGTTACCTTTGTTATCAAGGGTGGAAGCAAAGTGAACAGTCGTGGACTCCTAGAAAAATTCGGTGTTCCGTTTGAAAAAGAAGGGGGAATTCGTTAATGGCTAAGAAATCTGCTGTCGCTCGCGACGAGAAACGAAAGAAAATGATCCTCAAGTTTGCCGCTAAGCGTGCTGAACTAAAGGAAATGGGTGACCAAGACGGTCTTCAGAAACTTCCAAAGAACAGTTCACCAACTCGTTGGAAGAACCGCGACGCTCTTCACGGACGTCCACGTGGATACATGCGACGCTTCGGGCTTAGTCGTATCAACTTCCGCGAAAAAGCATCTGCAGGGCAAATCCCTGGTATTACTAAGAGTAGCTGGTAGGAAAGGAATAGATTATGTCACTACAAAGCACAGACCCAATCGCTGACCTCCTTACCCGCATCCGTAATGCAGTAATGGTTGGCAAGAACGAAATTACAGTTCCTTCAAGCAAAATGAAGGTAACTGTTGCAAAGCAACTGAAAAAAGCTGGCTACCTCGTAGCAGTTAAAGTTGAAGCTGCAAAGCCTCGCGACATCTTGGTTGTAACAATCAACAACCCTGGTGAAACCTCTACGATCAATGAGATCACTCGTTTGTCTAAGCCTGGACGTCGTGTCTATGTTGGCGCAAATGACATCCCACGCATCAAGAGTGGCCGTGGTATCGTTCTCGTAAGTACAAGTAAAGGCGTTATCGCTGGACATGAAGCTTACAAGCAACGTCTCGGTGGCGAACTTCTTCTAAAAGTTTACTAGAAGTTTACATCCAAAAAAGAACCTCATTATGGGGTTCTTTTTTATTGCAAGCATCAGCCAATTGTATTCTTTTAACAGATATGATATGATTATCTAGATAATTAATTGCGAGTGAAATCAAAGCTATGATTTTGCGCTAGTATCCATTCTGGATCGAAGCACCGAAATGCCTTGCCGTTTCACTCGTGTGTAAAGGAATAAATCATGAGTCGAATCGGAAAACTACCAATTCAAATTCCCTCAGGCGTGACAATCACGGTCGACACTGATGCTATTACTGTTGTTGGCCCTAAGGGTCAACTCGTAGTGCCTCATCTGTCAGACGTAACTGTCGCAATTGAAGATGGATTTGCTGTTGTCACCCGCAAGGATGACCAGAAAATCGCTAAAGCGCAACACGGCCTACAACGTGCACTCCTAAACAACGCTGTTGTTGGAGTTACTGAAGCTTTTGTAAAGAAGCTTGAAGTAAACGGTGTTGGTTTCCGTGTATCAGGTGGCGGTCAAGTAATTGACATGTCACTTGGTTTCTCACACCCTGTGCAGTACACAGCGCGTGAAGGTGTAAACCTTGAAGTGAACAAAATGGAAATCACTGTCAGCGGTATCGACAAGCAACTTGTTGGCCAAACTGCAGCTGAAATCCGTAGCCTCAAGAAACCTGAACCGTACAAGGGTAAAGGTATTAAGTATGCTGATGAAGTAATTCTCCGCAAGGCTGGAAAGGCAGGCAAATAATCATGAGTACACTTTCTAAAAAACTACTCAACCGCGAACTTCGCTCAAAGCGAGTCCGTGCAAAAATTACTGGTACTGCTGAACGACCTCGTCTAACAGTTACTATCAGCAACAAGCACGTAAGTGCACAACTTATCGATGATATCGCTCAAAAAACGATCGCTTCAGCAACAACTGTAGGAACCAAGCAAACTGGTACTATGGCTGAACAAGCTGCTGTTATCGGTACTGATATCGCAAAGAAAGCTAAAAAGAGCAAGATCACTGCAATCGTCTTCGACCGTAACGGTCGTCAGTACGCACAGCGATTGGCAGCACTAGCTGACGCCGCTCGTAAAGAAGGACTGGTATTCTAATCATGGCTGAACAACCATCTAACCCAACTCAGAACCAAAACGCTCGCCCACAAGGCGGCGGACGCGGACAAGGTCCTCGTGGCCAACGTCGCGACCAAGCTCCTGCAGAACCAAAGCAATTTGAAGAACTCGTTATCAACATCGACCGTGTGTCACGTGTTGTAAAGGGTGGACGTCGTTTCCGATTCAAGGCACTTGTTGTCATCGGTGACCACAAAACTAAAATTGGTGTTGGTGTTGCAAAGGGTGCGGACGTACAAGCAGCAATCGCTAAAGCAACTGACGTTGCAAAGAAGAACCTGATTGTTATCCCTGTCGTTAACGAAACAATTCCTCACGAAAGTGAAGTTAAGTTCTCTGGTGCTCAAGTTCTCTTGAAGCCAGCTGCACCAGGTACCGGTATTATTGCTGGTGGTGTCGTTCGATCAATTATTGGTATGACTGGTATTCGTAACCTTCTTTCAAAGTCTTTGAACTCTACAAACAAGGTGAACATCGCTTACGCTACTATCGAAGCACTTCGTGCACTCGTTCCTCGTGACGAATGGACAACAACTAAAAACCAGAACCCTAAAAAGGTGAAGGCACCAGTTGCTGAAGAAGTTGCAGTAGAGGAGACAAAATAATGAAGTATAACGAACTCCAAGTTAACGCAAACAAGAGCCGCAAGCGCGTTGGACGCGGTATCTCAGCCGGTGGTGGTAAAACTGCTGGTCGTGGTACAAAGGGTCAAGGCGCACGTACTGGTAAGAAACTTACTGCTATGTTCTCTGGTGGTCAACGTTCACTCGTTGCCGCAGTGCCTAAGGCTCGTGGATTCAAAAGCCGTCGTACACCTGCGCAAGTTGTCTACCTTGATACTTTGAATGAACTCAAAGGTCAAACAGTTGATAACTTTACACTATACGAAGCTGGCTACATTGATACACCATTCCACACCGTTAAGGTGATCGTACGTGGTGAAATCACTGAAAAAGTCACACTTCACATTGCAAACATCAGCAAAACTGCTGAAGCTGCAGTCGTGAAGGCTGGTGGATCTTACGTACAAACTCCAGTGCCTCTTCCAAAGAGCACAAAGGAAGCTGAAGCAGCTGACGTTGCTAGCGCAAAATAAGACTACTCGTCTAATAAAGAACCCTCCAAGTGAGGGTTTCTTTTAATTTTGACATTATTTAGACAAAGATGTATAATATACTATACGTTCAGGTCAGTCGACCGGATCAGACCGACGAGGCGTTCCATCGCCTCACGAGATTAGGAAAGTTCGCTCTTGCATTAGTGAACGGCCCTAGAGGGCGGGAGTCAGCGATTTCATCGCAAATCAGTGCAGAGCCCCGACGCTCATACACAGTGGACTCCCGTCCTGCCACCAACCCACAGCGCTCTCCGGAGCGCTTTTTTCTTTGTTTCGCTATACCATCTGTAGTATAATAATCCCTAATTGATTCACAAAAATACTTAAGGGACTGAAAATACTGATGAACTGGAAAACGATTTTTAAATCACTAAAAAACCGCGACATGCAAAAGCGGCTGTTAATTGTACTTGGTATCGTTGTCGTATACCGATTGTTGTCACACATTCCTGTGCCATTGGCCGCACCTACTGAACTTCGTGAAGTCATTAACAGTGTCGTTAGCAGTACTGACTTTGGTGGGTTCCTGAACCTTCTTTCTGGTGGTGCGCTTGCAAGTTTCTCAATTGTTCTTGTGGGTATGACGCCGTTCATTACCGCATCGATCATTACTCAGCTTTTAACTAAGGCAATTCCACGACTCGAAGAGCTCCATAAAGACGGTGAGTCTGGTCGCCGCAAGATTAACCAGTGGACTCGTATTGCGACAATTCCACTTGCGATCATTCAATCTATTGCATTCATCTATATCCTTCGCCAAACAGTTCTGGCAGGGAACACAACGATTATTGATGGTGCAACACCAATTGAATGGATCGTCGCCGTAACAGCTATGACTGCCGGTTCAGTACTGTTGATGTGGCTCGGTGAGTTAATTACTGAACAAGGTGTTGGTAATGGTATTAGCTTGATTATCTTCGCAGGTATTATTAGCCAACTTCCAAGTACACTTACATCTATCGGAACAGGACTTGTCGATACGTCTAACGGCTCATTGAGTGTGTTTGGTTGGTTTACACTACCGGTGAATCCGACACTGTTCTGGGTAGTCTTAGCTATATCGGCTGCCTCTTTGATGCTACTGTATCTGCTGGTTAAGATTAATGAAGCGCAACGCATTATTACTGTGAACTATGCAAAGCGTGTTCAAGGTAATAGCAACTACGGTGGCGTAAAGAGCATCCTCCCAGTGAAGCTTATTGCTGCAGGTGTGATCCCGGTCATCTTTGCTGTCGCATTCTTGTCACTCCCTGCATTCCTTGGGCAAGTATTGAAGGCTGCAGATAACCCTGCATACCTTGAACTTGCAAACAACTTAATCCTTTGGTTTCAAGCACCAACACCTGGAGCATTTACTGGATCTACACTCCAAGCTTTCATTTACCCAGCAGCGTACTTTGCACTCGTGATTCTGTTTACATACTTCTACACGGGCATTGTCTTTAACGCGAATGAAATCTCTGAAAACCTTCAGAAGCAAGGTGGGTTCATCGAAGGTGTACGTCCAGGCAAGACGACCGAAAAATACCTTTCAACAACCGTGAACCGTTTGATCCTATTCGGCTCACTCGTTCTTGGTCTGATCGCAGTCACACCATTCGTCGCTGAGTACTTGTTGTATCATATTGCGGGTATTTCTGGCACAAACCTTTCAATCGGTGGTACAGGGCTTCTCATCGTGGTCTCAGTAGGACTTGAGTCACTCCGTCAGATCAACTCTCGTGCACTTATGGTCACATACGACGACTACAAGTAACGCATAGCGTTACGATGAAGGCGTACGTGCGCGCGTATGCCGGTACGACTACAAATAGTCTTTACGCTTACGGTTCAATCTTCTTCCTAGAAATGCTATAAATAGTAAGTCCATGAAATTCATGGATTGGCAGAAGATTGGAATCGTATGACTACGATTGAGCTCGTAAAGAAGAACTTGAGGCGGCTTGAAGGAGCGTATGGCTCCGACGTCATGCGGAGCAGCAGGACAACAGACACCATTTTCCCGGACTGGGTTGCTGGAAAAGTCTTCTTTGAGGCTGATGACACCGAGTCGTCGCGCCGAGAACAGAACGACGAGAGTATCGTGCTGGCACTGCAGAGCATTCGAGACATCCTCGGAGAACTCGAAGTGAAGCGACTTGCTCCCGCGCTGACGTTCGACAGGGAAGGCAGGCATGTTATCCTGCTTATTATCAAGCCTTAGTGTATCGATGCGGGCCCGAACTAATCTTCTGCCCTCATCTCTGAATACTTAATGAGTTAAGTACTGAGATTTGAGGACTACCTCCGTTATATATTGACTCTAATGATTATTAGTGGTATAATATATACACTTTGATCACCAACCGGTGAACAAGTGCACATCGACAGAGGAGAGAAGTGGACATTCCACCGACCGAACAAGAGATCCGAGCTCAGGCACTTCGCCACGCTCGCAACACCTGGCGTCGCTTCATCGCGTACACCAAGCGCTTCATGATCAAGTACGGCTCGACAGCGGGGAAAGCCCCGTCGCCTGAGGCGTACTTCAACAACCGGCTGTATGAGGACACCTTCGCAAAGGTTGGTGGTGAAAACCCGCTTCCAAACGGCAAGAAGATCGAGACCCGCCAGATTTTGGCAGATCCGATCATGGTGTTCAGGGAAAGCTTGGGAGATCCGTCGGAATTCGACGCGATCTTTGCCGAGAGCCTTGCACGTCGCATGCCGGGCCACAAGGTCGTCATCAGTAAGGCTATGAGCGCTTCGGTGTACAAGCACGAGAAGAACTCGCTTCGGACCTTCGTGACGAAGATCTAGCGAGTGAACGCTCAATAGGTGAGGGCCCTGGAGGCTCCACGCCTCCTCTGTCCTTATCCTTGATCTGTTAAATATATTTTGACGGCTGAAGGATAAGATAGTTAAGAAATAATACATTGACGTCAGCAATCTTTTTGCTACAATATTAATCATAAATGTAATTACATGCCAAAAACGCGCTGTAATATTCTTGTAAGTGGTTGAAGTCCCAGGGCTTATGGTGTATAATTCACTACTGTAACTTATGGTAGCTCAAAAAGAAGTAATTAAAATGCGTGGTAAGGTGGTGGAATCACTGCCTAATACTCAATTTAAGATCCAATTGGAGAACGACCTAAGCATCATCGCGCACATTAGCGGAAAAATGCGTAAAAACTATATTCGCTTGGTGCCTGGTGATCAGGTAGACGTTGAGATGACCCCTTATGACCTCACTAAGGGAAGAATCACGTATCGCCACAAAGATTAAATGTAACAACTGGAGATTTTAAACGACATGAAAGTTCGTGCGAGTGTCAAAAAAATCAGTCCTGACGACCAAATAGTGCGTCGTAAGGGCGTTCTTCGTGTTATTAACAAGAAGAAACCTAAAAATAAGCAAAGGCAGGGTTAAGCATGGCTCGAATTGCAGGAATAGTTATTCCAGCTGAAAAGCAAGTGCAGATCGCATTGACGTATATTTACGGCATCGGTCCACATTTCGCATCGACCATCCTTGCGGCGGTCAATATTGAACCGACCACTCGGGTGAAAGATCTCACCGAGGCTGAAGAACAACGACTTCGCGAAGTAATCGACCGAGATTACACCGTAGAAGGCGATCTCCAACGCCTCGTTACAAATAACATTAAACGTCTTAAAGACATTAACAGCTACCGTGGCCTTCGTCACAAAGCTGGTCTTCCAGTCAACGGTCAACGTACTCGTACGAATGCTCGAACTCGTAAGGGTCGCGCGATCGCTGTTGGTGGTGCACAACCTAAGTCAGCAACTAAGACCTAAGAAAGGAACAGATTATGGCAGATTCATCTACAACCAAGAAGAAACAAAAGCGATCAGTTCCTGCTGGTCAGTTGCACATTCAGGCGACATTTAACAATACTATTGTTAGCTTCACTGATAAAAAAGGTAATGTCCTTACACAAAGTAGCGCTGGCGCTACTGGCTTCCGTGGAAGCAAAAAGGGAACCGCTTACGCCGCTCAAGTTGCTGCTGAAAAAGCAACTGAAGCAGCTAAGGGCCAATACGGCGTCGGTTCTGTTGATGTTTTCGTGAAGGGTGTTGGTATGGGCCGTGATGCTGCGATTCGCGCATTAGGTGCATTTGACATTACTATCGACAGTATTAAAGAGGTTACCGGAGTACCACATGGTGGTGTTCGTCCTCGTAAGGCTCGAAGGGGTTAACATATGGCACGAGATACTTCCCCAATTGTTAAACAATCTCGTCGCGAGGGCTATGCACTGCACCCTAAAGCGCACAAGGTTATGGCAAAAAAGACTGGTATTCCTGGTCAACACGCCAATGGACGTCAAGGCAAGCCTAGTCTTTACTTGACACAACTACGTGAAAAGCAAAAAGTTCGTCGTTTGTACGGCCTTCTTGAAAAGCAATTCGCAAAGCTTATGAACGAAGCGACTCGTCGCCCAGGTCTAGCTGGTGAAAACCTTCTTCAATTGCTTGAACAACGAATGGATAACGTTGTGTACCGTGCTGGTTTTGCGACTAGCCGTCGTGCAGCGCGTCAACTCGTAGGACACGGACACTTTATGCTGAACGGCCGCCGTGTTGACATTCCATCAATCCGTCTAAAGGCTGGTGACGAACTCGTTGTTCGTCCAAAGAGCACAAAATCAGGCTACTTCACTGTACTTGATGATGTTGCAAAGAACTCTGTTCAAACTACACTGAGCTGGATTAAGAGCGATGTAAAAAAGATGACTATCTCTGTCACTGGATTACCTACTCGTGCTGAAGCTGAGCCAGAAATTAACGAACAACTAATCGTTGAGTATTACTCACGTTAAAGGGTAAGGAGCCTACCACTATGTCAAAAGTCATTCACAACCCAGCGCTTGCAAGTGTCGAAGAACACAGCGCTACGAGTGCGTCGTTCGTTATTGAGCCTCTACAAGCCGGATACGGTAACACTCTTGGTAACAGCCTTCGTCGCGTACTTCTTTCAAGCATCAAAGGTGGCGCTATCGTCGCTTTCCGTATTGAAGGAACAAGCCACGAATTCACAACTGTTCCAGGTATCAAAGAAGATGTCGTTGACATCATGCTTAACCTAAAGAACGTAAAAGTTAAGGTTAGCACAGACGAACCAGTCGAACTTCGTCTTGAAAAGAAGGGTGCCGGCGTTATTACAGCTGGTGACATCAAAACTTCTGGTGATGTAGAAATCATCAACAAAGATCAAATCATTGCAACTATCGACGATCCTAAAAAATCTGTCGTTATCGACTTCGTTGTTGAAGCTGGTCGTGGCTACGAGACTATTGAAGACTCTAGCGTGAACCGCCTTCACAGCGATATGATTGCACTTGATGCGGTCTTTAGCCCAGTACTCCGCGTGCGTTACAAGGTTGACAACACTCGTGTTGGTCAAGAAACAAACCTCGACAAGCTTCAACTAAACGTTGAAACTGATGGTTCAATCACACCTCGTGAAGCATTCGAAGAAGCTGCTGCAATCTTGGTTAACCAATACACTGCACTTGCTGGTTCAACAACTGTTGAAGCTGCACCTGCACTTGGCCAAGACACTGAAGAGGAATCAAATGAACTCAACACGCCAATTGAAGAATTGAACCTCAGCGCACGTACTGCTAACGCGCTCATCAACAACGAAATCCGCACTGTTCGTGACCTAGTTACGCTTTCAGAGCAAGATCTTCGTGAGTTGAAGGGCTTCGGAAGCAAAGCGCTTGATGAAGTAAAAGATAAATTGGCTGAATTGGAAATCTAAAGATGCACCGACACGGATATAAAGGACGTAAATTTGGACGCGAACGTGATCAACGTCGTGCACTACTAAAGGGACTTGCTACAAGCCTCGTACTGCACAACAAGATCGAAACGACGCTTCCAAAAGCCAAAGAGCTCGTCCGCTACATTGAAAAGCTTGTCACCAAAGCTAAAAAAGGTGGCCTCGCAAACCGACGCCGCGTTATTGCTGGCCTTTCAACACAAGCTGCTGCTTTCCGTCTTGTAGACGTGATTGCACCACAGTTGACTGGACGCACAAGCGGTCACGTACGCGTTGAACGAACTCGACTTCGCGTTGGTGATGGTGCCCAAATGGCAACTATCGCTTTCGTCGATGAGATTTCAGATACTCCAGTTGCTGCCGCACCAGTTGCGAAAGCTGCTGCAAAGGAGACTAAGTAATGGTTAATGCAAAAACTTTCAGTCAACGAACTGAAGACACAAGCCGCGAATGGTTCTTGATCGATGCTGCTGACATCCCACTGGGACGTACTGCAACAAAGATTGCTAACCTTCTTATCGGTAAATCTAAAGTAACCTACACACCACACGTTGATAGCGGCGACTACGTTGTTGTCATCAATGCTGAAAAGCTCGTGGTAACTGGTAACAAAGAAACTGACAAGAAATACTACAGCCACAGTGGTTTCCCAGGTGGAATTAGCGATGCAACTTTGAAAGAAGTTCGTGTTAAATATCCTGAACGAATCATTGAAGCTGCAGTTAAGGGAATGATCCCTAAAAACAAGCTTGCCGCTGGTCGTATGGCACGCCTACGTGTGTTTGCTGGTGAAGCACACACGCACACAGCTCAAACACCTAAGAAAGTGGAGATGAAATAATGGCAACACCTGCTGGAAAATACATCTACGGACTTGGACGACGCAAAAGTGCAACTGCACGTGCTCGTCTATACGCTGGTAAAGGTTCAATTGTAATCAACGACAAGCCTGCTGCTGAATATCTTTCAGACAACAAGACACTTCTCGCTGAAATCACTGATCCTCTTGCCCTCGTAGGTAAGCAAAAAGACTACGACATTACTGTCTTGGTTCAAGGTGGTGGTTTCTCAGGACAAGTCGATGCAATCAAACTTGCTATCGCTAAAGCTCTGACAACTGCTCACTCTGACCTTCGTACAACTCTTAAGAAAGCCGAGTTCCTAAAACGTGACTCTCGAGAGAAAGAACGAAAGAAGTATGGTCTCCGTTCTGCACGTAAGCGCGAACAATTCTCAAAGCGTTAATATCGCTCACAGATTCAAAAAGCTCCTCCGGGGGCTTTTTGTTTTATATGCACGTAACAGAGACAACTAGGCTATAATAAGGGTAATGACTAAACCTGTTATCTTAACTGGGCTCCGCGCCAACAACAATCTGACGATCGGTAATTATTTTGGTGCGATGTTGCCAATTATTGATATGGCAAAAAAACGTTCTGCTGAATACCAGGTGAATATGTTTATTCCTGACCTTCATAGCATCACAACGCCTGTTGATTATAGTGCGCTAAACAATCAAATCCTTCTTACTGCAAAACACTTTGTTGCTGCAGGGCTTCCGATTGCTGATGAAAACATTTATCTGTACCGTCAAAGCTACATTCCAGCTCATAGCGAACTAACTTGGATCCTCGATTGCTTTACGGGTATTGGTGAAATGAACCGCATGACGCAGTTTAAGGACAAATCAGGCACTATTGGTGCTGATCGCGTCAGTGTTGGGCTATTTAACTATCCTGTCCTTATGGCGGCTGACATGCTGTTGTATGGCTCTGAGTATGTACCGGTAGGTGATGATCAAACACAACATCTTGAAATCACTCGTGACCTAGGTGAAAGAATGAATAGCCAGTTTGGTGAAATCTTTACAATTCCTCGTGCAGTCAAAGAGCAGCACGCATTCTTTGGTAAAGACCAAGGGCTTCGTATTATGGACTTGCAAGATCCTTCAAAGAAGATGAGCAAGAGTGATGAATCTGGTAAGGGTGTAATCTTCCTCAGCGATACTCCAGAAGAAGCAGCACGCAAGGTGATGAGCGCAGCAACAGATGACAAAGCATACGTGCGATACGATCGCGAAAACCAACCGGGTATCAGCAACCTTCTTGAAATCTTGGCACTATTCCAATCACGTGATCGTGATGAAGTTGTGGCTGAATTCGAAGGTCAAACATTGTACGGTGATTTCAAAGCAATTGTTGCCGAAGAAGTTCGTCGCTTCTTGTTAGATTTCCAAAAGAAACTTGCAGATGTTGATGAAACGGTTGTTATCGAAAAATTAGAACAATCAGAACGTGACCTCGCCGTCACTGCAAACGCAACATTATTGCGCGCACAACAAGCAGTTGGACTTCGTCCTAGGAATTAAATTATGTCAAAAACTCTCTCGCGCGATATTCGAATAATCTTGCGGCAATTTGAAATTGCCGGTGAGTTAACTATGAAGTCAGAGATCTCTCTGATGAAAGAAGTTGAGCTACGCCAAGGCTGTACGCTGATTACTTTTGTATTTAGCAAAGCAAAATATTACGTTCTAATTGATGGGAACGCTAACGACGACGAACACTATATCGTTGAGCAGATTCAAACAATGGAACCAGAAGTAAACGGCAAGCTTGTCCGTAACCCACTTGATGATAGTCAGACAACGTACGGTATGCCGTTTAAAGGTAAAGACGCGTATCTGTTCAAGCTCGTCGTAGAGAAACGACGTCTTGATATCGAACTTTCAAGCCGCTATCCAAACCTTTCTCGAAGTACCATTCAAAAGTATATTAAAGCAGGCCACGTACAAGTAGGTGGTGTTGTTATTCTGCAGCCGAAAAAAGATGTACTCGTTACTGATGATATTGCTATGGTTCCACCAGTGCCAACTGATTTTAGCGAACGTGAAATTCCTATTATTTATATTGATGATAATGTTATTGTTGTGAACAAACCGACAGGGCTTTTAACACACAGTAAAGGTGTTATGAATGATGAATTTACTGTTGCTGACTTCTTCCGCCGCTATACAACATTCGGACTTGAAACGAACCGTCCAGGTATCGTCCACCGACTCGACCGTGATACGAGCGGAGTTATTATTGGTGCTCGCAACGAAGAAACCGCCGATGTACTAAAGAAGCAGTTCGCTGATCGTGTGACTAAAAAAGAATACATGGCCGTTACTGATGGTGTGCCAAAGACTGCCAATGCAATCATCGACCTTCCTATTGGACGTAACCCGTCAGCACCAAGTACATTCCGTGTTGATTCAAATGGCAAAGCAGCTATTACGACCTACGAAGTAGTTGATTCAAATAAATCTCAAGCATTAATTAAACTATGGCCAAAGACAGGCCGAACACACCAACTTCGTGTGCACATGCAATATGTACTCGCACCAATTGCGGGTGACCGTGTGTACAACAAGAAGAAAGCAGGACGATTGTATCTACACGCACACAGTCTAGAAATTACAATTCCTGCATCTAAGCGTGTGACGTTTACTGCACCTGTCCCAGCTGAATTTACTGATAAGTTCCCAGGATACAAAAATGTCTAATGCGTACATCCACGCAAAAACGCTCCATCAATTAGAAACACTTGTTAAAGATTTGCCACAGTCTGTCCTTGTAAGTGGCCCGGTAGGCATTGGGCTCAAAGCCACAGTTACGTATATAGCAGACGCGCTAAGAGTGAAACCTGTCTATGTACTTCCCGAAAAGGACGAGAAGGTTGATCTAGAAAAAGGTGTCATCACCGTCGATGTCATTCGCCGGCTGTATGCGACAACCAAGACTGTCGAGACAGGGAAGCGCTTGATTGTCATTGATTACGCAGAGCGTATGAGTACTCAATCGCAAAATGCCTTTTTGAAATTATTAGAAGAACCGGGTATCAATACTCATTTTATTCTTTTGACCCATAGTGTCGCAAAAGCATTGCCGACGATCTTGTCACGAGTACAAATAATAGAAGTCCAGCCAATCAGTGTCGACCAATCATCGAGCCTGCTCGAAGATTTAAAGGTGACTGATGCACAAAAACGTGCGCAACTATTATTCATTGCGGAGGGATTGCCTGCACTTATGACGCGGCTCGCTGCAGATGACAAGGCCTTTGAATCAAGGGTGCAGATTGTTCGAGATGCACGAACGTATTTGCAGGGGAGTGCCTATGACCGCCTAAAGATAGCGCTTGCATATAAAGACTCTCGTGAAGATGCGCTGACGGTGCTATCCGATGCCGGTAAACTATTAAAAGGCTCGATTAAAAATGGCCAGGCAAAGGATGTGCTTCGAAAGATCGATGCAGTACTGAGCGCGCACGAACGTATTGAGGCAAACGGGAATATCCGATTGCAGCTCGCCTCGGTTATGTTTTAACCGTATGGTATACTAAGAACAATGTTAGGCCTTATCGTTATTGCCTTAATTGGTGCCTGGGCACTGTATCAGCGACAAACTATTAGTGAAGTCGCCAGTGACTTGCCCTCTAAACTTTCTGACAAATTAGATCAACTTTGGTCGATTGCGCAGACCTCTTTGCAGGATCGCAAATATCTTCGTGCTGAGAAGGCACTTCTAACAATTCTTCGTGTTGATGAGCGTAATGCAAGTGCATATAACCGACTTGGTATCTTGTACGCAAAACAACAGCAGTACAAAGAAGCAATCGAATGTTTCGAGATTGCACAATCACTTGAGCCAAGTGCAAGTAGTCTTCATAATGTTGGACTTATCTATTACGAAACAAAGACATATGAAAAGGCTGCGCTGGCATTCGAACAAGCATTGGCGATCGATAATGAATTAGCATCACGTCACATTGCATACGCAAAAGTACAAGAAAAGCTTGGTAATGACCGCAAAATGATCGACTCACTTGAACGAGCGATTCAACTTGATCCAATTCCTCAGACACTGACAATTCTTGCTGATGCGTATGAGCGCGTTGGTGAAGAAGCTTTGGCACTCGATCTTCGTGAGCGTGCCGCCAAGATGATTATCCCGCAAGGTCAACCAAAACAAGTAAGACAGCCACGTCGCGTGGTGATGTAAGGAGTATACGATGACTGCACACAACGAACACACTAAGATTTTATTCGAACGATCAGCCTCACTATTGAGGGTACACGGCATTGTTTCAATTATCTTTGGTGCAATTGGCGTATTTTCAGCACTTGTTATCGCAGCAGTTGTAGCCGTCATATTTGCTGTACCTACCGCAGAGTTTACACCACCAAATGCTGAAGAAACTGCGGGGCTGCTTATTATATCTATCGCTGCATTCTTCTTCTGGCTACTGCCACATATCTACCTTATTGTCGCAGGTGTATACCTTGTGAAGGAGCCTACACCTGGTGTAGCTAAAGTCCTGGTTATTATTAACCTCATTATTGGGTTCTTCACAAACCTGGGCCTATTAATCTTTGGTATTATCAACCTTGTTCAATCAGCTGATTACGAAAACGGCTACCACAAAAAATAATGGCTATGTCATCTGAGCACTTAGCAAGTCTGTTCGTACATTCTGAGCTAGACCGTGCGCTTGATGAAAATCCGTTTACTCCGATCATGGAGAAGTATGTCAGATTGTCGAATAAGTTCACGCCCGAACAACTAGATGAGTTGCAGGCAGACCTTGAAACATCTGATTTTATGCGCACTTTAGAGGCTGATTTGGCTCAAGCACCACATTTCACAAGTCTGTATCGATATGATCCGTATTCATTTCCAGATGGTGCACAGAAGTATTGGCTGCGTGTTTTTGAAGATCTGACTATAGATAAAGTGCATGTCACTCGTACAGATCAAGAGGTGGCAATTACTATTGACCACCCGTCAGTTCTATCCAGCTCGCGTATACCTGAACAGGCTGTAGCCGAAACGGTCGTATGGACATCTGTCATGTTAGAGCGAAAGAAAACTGTGAGCGTAGAGGAGTCTACCGTTCCAGGTTTTCAGATTAAGCACGGCGACTCTATAGAAAATGTGACATAAAAAAATCTCACTATTACGGTGAGATATTTTATTTGGTGCTGGAAGTAGGACTCGAACCTACGGAGCCTTACGGCGGGAGATTTACAGTCTCCTGTGATTGCCACTACACGATTCCAGCATGTTAAATAATGAACGATAATATCATGGAGCCGCCTCACGGATTCGAACCGTGGACCTACTGTTTACAAAACAGCCGCTCTAACCAACTGAGCTAAGGCGGCAGGCTTATGATACTTGAACTATTCTATCTGAAATCATTTAACTTTTCAAGGTGTTGTGGAGCCGCGATCGGGATTTGAACCCGAGACCTCATCCTTACCATGGATGCGCTCTACCAACTGAGCTATCGCGGCAAGCATACTGGACGATTTTAGCATAAACGCTGCCAGTGTTCAATCTGTTATACTAGTCATATGCCTACTTTTAGTTTTGATATAGTTTCTACTTACGATAAAGCAGAAATGAACAATGTTTTCCTACAAACCCAAAAAGAAATCGATAATCGGTTTGATTTTAAGGGCACGCCTGCTGCTGTTGAATGGATCGGTGACAAGACCGGCATCAAAATTACTGGTGCAGGGGACTGGCAGATTGAAAACATTATTGATATTATCCGTAAGAAACTTGCTGCTCGTAATCAATCGAGTAAATCTCTTGATCTGACAAAAGATATTGTGACTGCTAACTTAAAGTCTACAAAAGAAGTACCATTCATCGCTGGACTAACTCAGGACAAAGCGAAACAAATCACCGCGCTCATCAGAGAGCATGCTCCAAAAGCAAAAGGACTTATCCAGGGAGATGCAGTCAGAGTGACAAGTTCGAGCAAGGATGAACTCCAGAATGTAATGCAAATAATTCAATCCCAGGACTTAGATTTTCCTGTAAACTTCGAGAATTATCGATAACAGATTGAAGGACTTGATATTACTCTAGTAACTTGCTATAGTAGACCACTGAAATACGATATCATTTAAGGAATTCTAATGGCTAAAAAGAACACCAAGCGCAAACTCGTCGGACTCGTCAGCGAATTGACTGGACACCGTACGTATTACACTACCAAGAATACTCAAAACACGACTGAGAAAATCAGCCTAAAGAAGTATGACCCAATCGCTCGCAAGCACGCTACTTACACTGAGACAAAGAAAAACCTCGGTCGTAACGAAGTTAAAAAGCGCAAGAACTAGTCTTCTCTTTTATCTAAGACGCCAGCCAGCCACGTTGCTGACTCAAGTGTCGCACCTAACATCGCCTCATGTAGGCGGTGTTCTGTTATATAGACATATACTTTGCCTTCGAGGATTTCGATAGCATGTGGCCAGAATCGTGCAGCGATAGTATTAGTAATTGCAGGAGATAATGTCTGTTCGATCTCGTCTGCGCGCGAAACAAGCCCAAATACATCGAATCGAGCGTGGAATTCGGCTGAATGACCCGTTGTAAAGAGGCTATTAAGTACTGACACATGATTAAAGGCGACAAAGAACTTGCTATAGGCTGCAGGGCTATGTCCTTTGGGCTTCAAGAATATATGAGGTAATTTTGCATCAGTGAGCCCAACTTGCATGATAAGCCATGAATGCTCAGTTGCTGTTTGTGCGCTGTCTTGGATGATATCGAAACGATCAACAATACTGACGTCGTAACCATCATATGATCCGACTGCGTAATGAGTGTCTTGATGCGTCGTTGAGACTGTGAGGCCACGAATAACTTCATGCTCATCAACATGCTGATCAACTGATCCAAAGTAAACAAAGCTTATTTTTTTGGCAAACTGGCGTAGGACTCGACCTCTTGATCGAATCTGTGGCGAGTAGTGACGAAGCATGTGCTTCAAGAACCCACCCCTACGCATTATTTCTTCGTTCGTTCTACGTAATCGAGCATCGTCGACAAGTATTCAGCGTGCGACCATGTTAGTGGGGCAGGAGCGATACTTATGTCAGTGATTGGATCAACTTGCTCTGCAATCATGCCAGATCCAAGCGCGTGTGCCTTTACCCAGTCAAGGATGTGCTTCGCTTCATCAATCTGACCCTTTTCAAGCATGTATTGAGCGTGCCAAAGTGTCGTAATAAACCATGGGTTACCTGTCACAGATGGATCAGAACGTCGGTATGGATCATTTTCGTACCGCGGAATACCCGGTTCGTCATCCAATAGATTAAATAAGTCTTTCATCATTTCGACTGCATTTGTCATTTCTGGGCCATTTGCATCGAAGAGTCCGAACATAAAGGCACCAAAGATACTCGACGCGTCAACGGTTGGGTCTTTTGTGACGTTTTCTTTTTCAACGCTCACACTCTTGTAGAATGTTTTACGTTCTTCGTTATACAAGTGCTTTGCAGCAGCCTGTTTGATGTCGTCAGCCGCTGTACGCCACTTTACGGCGTTTTCTGAGTCACCGGCAACAACTGCTAATTCAGATGCAGCAAGGAGGCCTCCGTAGGTCACTGATACAGTGTAGGTGAATGTCGCGAATATCTCTTCCCAAAGGTCATAGCTGGCTTTCGGGAGACCAGTGACATCATCAATGAACTCAGCTAGGAAGTTTGCCATAGGGACAATCATGCTTGAGTAGAATTCTTTAATAAGCTTGCTGTCTTTTTGTACGTTATAGAATTGCGCAAACATAAAGACGACAACTGCAGTTTCATCTTCTTGAATTGGTGCGGCAACAACATCACCATGGACGTATGGGTGCCAACTACTCCCTAATGCGCCATCTGCACGGTACTTATGATTAAGGTAGCCATTAGGGTGCATACCGCGTCGTGTGAACTCAAAGAATCGATACGGTTCGTCAACGTAGCCCATACGAATGAGTGGCCACATGACATAGCTTCCATCGCGAGGCCAGCTGTAGCCGTACGCATCACGTGAGTAGTTCAACATTGTACTGTCGGTGCTTGCGATTGTCGCGCCACGCTTGTCCATCTGCGACTTCATAATCATCATGCTGTTAATAAACAGTTGTTGGTGATCTTTCGGTACATTTGGAGCAACTTGAAGAACTGGCTCAAGCCATTTGTGCCACCAGTCAGCAGTTAAATGAAGCCGTTTCATCATGCCTTCATCGTCTACTTGTTTGTGAATATAGAGGGCTTCGCGGATCGACATACCGGCACTGATCCAATAATGCACACGTTCTGAACTTTTCGCACCAATGTTTAGCGTAAAGCCAATAACAGAGTCAACACGACCGTGTTCAACATTGTTACCTTCAAGCTTGCCGTCTTCTGCATCGCGGAAGCTTCCTTCGTGACCTTCGATACCAAATAGTCCCATTGTGTACTGGTCAAAGAATTTGCCATCATGTTGTCCAGAAATGACGAATGCACGACGTCCGCGGTAGTGAAGCAGGGCATTGCTATCAGGAAGGTATTGCGCAGTATCGGTGTTGCTTCGTGAATCACCAATAGCGAATGCTTGGTGCATATATAATTTAATTTCGCGTTGTTTGTCGGATAAGTTTACGACGTGAATATTGCGCATAAAGACACTAAACTCAGCATCAACACTGTCATCAAACTCAAGCACAATATCAAGCGTCTTGCTTTTAGCAATCGTATGGCCGATCAGTGCAGTGTGCGGGTAGCGGAATTTAAATTCCCATTGATCAAGATCATCAAGCCAGCTGATTTTGCCATCAACATATACACCTACTTTGTGGCGTAGATTTGCGCCAGCAGCGTGGTTTTCAAAGCCAACGTAAGGATAGTAAAAGTCGTGTACCAGTCCGAATTTGTTTAAGCCTACATGTAGTTCACCGTTGCCCAGGACGATTGGTCTAGCCACGTAGACCTCCTGTCTTGTGCGTTTCATGCAAACGCCAACGTAAGTCACGGATAGCATTCATGTAATACAAGAACGCGTCATATGGCGATTCGTATGGACTAAAGTATGCGTGCACGTCACCATCACTGAACCATTTCGTGCACATGTAATATGCGTGGTCAGAGGTTTGTAGTTTTCGCCAATCAGAGATCAGTTCGAGATCTTTCGTGCGAAGAATGTCCTTTTCAAGCGCATACAGGTGGCCCATTGCTTCTTGTTGCATGTTGTTTCCAAGCCATGCAGTCAAGTCACGCTCAGCATCGGCCCAAGTTACTGTTGCAGGCATACTGATAACACCAGCTGGTTTGTTGGCATCAATTGCTTCAGAAACCGTATAGAACGTGTTGTCTGGATTTGCAATCCAACGTCCGACGAAGTCTTCAAAGAAGTTAAAGATGCCCGTATCTTCCCATTGGTGTTCGCCGAATGTCTCGTAGTCCATGAACAAGTTAATGAGTGGCGCGTCGTCGATTGAAGCGTTTGCCCATTCTGTGTACTTGTTTGCAGTCAGTGGGTATTCTTCCCAGGCTTTGTTACTAAAGCGGAAGGCAAGGTCGTCGCTAAGCTTGTAGTTCTTTAGAAGGAGAGCTATGTCTTTTGTACCTTCTGGTTGGTATACGAAGTTAGGACTGCGCCAATCAAGGATAGGATCCCAACCTTCTGCGAGGATACCTTTAAATCCATAGCCATCAGCCCATTGTGCGAGTGCATCGTTGTAGGCAAGCTCAGTGTTGCGGAACACGCTTGTCTCGACACCGAATAGTTCACGAATCTTTGTCTTGTGTGCTTCGACTTGATTTTCGAATTCGCTACGGCTGTAGAAGAAGGCGAGTGAGTGGTAGTAGGTTTCAGATACGATCTCAACCTTACCTGTATCAACGAGACGTTTGAAGCTTTCAAGTACGTCTGGGCCCCATTGCTCGGCTTGTTCAATGAATGTACCGGTGATACTAAGTGAAACTTTGAAATCATCATGCGTTTTTAGAAGTTTCTCGAGGAGGGCATTCATTGGGCGATATGACTTATCAGCAACCTTATTAAAGATCTTTTCATTATTACGGTCACTTAGTGGATCAGGATCGTCAAAGTAGTCGTGATTAATAGCTGTATCAAAGACGCTGTATTCGCGCACACGGAGTGGTTGGTGGACGTGCAAGTAAAGCGTTATCCCACGTTTTGCATTTACATTGCTCATGCAAAGACTCCTACACGAGCAGTATTGCTGTATGCGTGCATACATTTCTTGGCAACATCGTTCCATGAAAGTTGTGCGTATTCATTAGTGACGTTTTCACGAAGTGCTTGTTTGAGTGAATCAGATGTTGCGATACCCACAATTTGATCAGCAAGACGGTCAACATCCCAGAAATCGTACGTAAAGATACTGTGAAGAACCTCTGCAACACCAGATTGCTTAGTAAGGATCAGTGCGTTGTCATGGTGTGCTGCTTCAAGGGCAGTTAAACCAAATGGTTCACTGACAGAGCTCATGACAAAGATGTCAGAGACACTGTAGGCGTCGCGCCATTGCTTCCCACGGACAAATCCGGTGAAGAATACTTTGTCAGAGATGCCTAGATCTGCTGCAAGTGCTATCAACTCATCACGCTGTTCGCCGTCGCCAGCGAGTAAGAGTGCAATGCGGTCATAGCGCTCGTTTGCCTTTGCGACTGAGCGCACAAGGTATTCAAGGCCTTTTTGAATGGTAAATCGTGTAACGGCACTAATAATGGTGTATCCTTCGTCTTTTAAGCCTTCCAGGTAGCGGTAGGTGCGGTTATCGTATTCATAGCCATCATTGAAGCTATCGACGTCTATGGCGTTGTGCATGACGTCAATCTTGTCTGCAGGAATGCCATATTTTTCGATAATGATGTTCTTGGTGATTTGACTGACAGCGATGATGCGATCAGCAACCATTAATCCTTGGTATTCAATCTCGTGCACAATCGGGTTACCTTGGTTACCACCCGCGCGGTCAAATTCTGTTGCATGTACATGGACGATCAGAGGAGCGTCAGTTAATTGCTTGGCGCGGATGCCCGCTTCCATGGTGAGCCAGTCGTGAGCGTGGATTGCATCGAACTTTTTCTTTGAAACAAGTCGTTCAACGTACTTTGTGTAGTGACGTTGGACACCACGGATATCTTTGGCATCTTTGATCTTTGATCCAGGTTGACTCTCGATAGCGAATTTACTGTCGTAGGCGCCCATACCGTAGCGATCAAGCGGTTCAAGTGCAGTCGCAGCGTGAATCTTCATGTAGTCAATGTTTTCGTGCTTGGCATCATAAGGGACGACAAAGTCGATAGAAGCACCTTGTAGTGCGAGTGCTTTTGAAAGATGGTAACAGGCGACACCCAGTCCACCACTATTGTGTGGTGGTAACTCCCAGCCCAGCATTAATATCCTCATACCTTTGTCATAACGAGTTAAACCTCGTTGACTGCTCCCTTTTATTTTTGGCCATTTTTTCTATCACAAGTATAGATGTAAGCTTATGCTTTTACAACAACATTTATCCCTTTTATTGAACGAAATTAATCGTCAACCTGAGGGATGTCATGCGCACGCCATACGGCAACAGCTTTTTGGAATTTCACAAGCTGGTGATAGCCATATAATTCCATCCAACGACGGACGATAAAGCCAGGCCAACCGGCAACATAAATGTTCATCCATTCAACGTAGCCCCACTTCTCACCAACAGGTAAACCAGACATGACAGAGTGAGGGTGGAAAGCAAATTTAGGTCGCTTTGTGTGGATACGCGCGAGATGTTTTGCAACATACTTCGCTTGGTTCATTGCAGGCCAAGCTGTACCACTAAATTTCACAGTATTATTGTCACCCAGAACGTAGACATGGGGGATAGCTTCAAGATACGGGTTTACATTGACTCGGCCATTAGGTGCCAAGTGGAATACAGTCTCGTTTGCCTTGAAGAAAGGTGCGTTTGCAACACCAGATGTCCAGACAGCGGTAGTTGTCGGAATCTTCTTGCCTTCAACAGTAATGAATTGATCATCGAGCGCACTTACTTTGTGGTTTACGAGAACGCGAATGCCAAGCTTCTTCAGGCGTGCAGACACAATCTTGGCTGCAGTCACAGATGAACGGGGTAGGATGCGAGGCGCTGCTTCAACGACAGTCACGCGAATGTGCGCGCCTTTCAGGCGATAGGCACTAATAAGGTAGTTTAGGTATTCCTGAAGTGCACCAGCGAGCTCAACACCTGTTGGGCCTGCGCCAATGACGAAGTATTCTTTATCGAGCTTCTTTTCAACCAGCTCGTTATGAATGTGTTCTTTGAAACGTTTGATCTCGTCCAAAGATTTAATACCGTAGGCGTGCTGTGCCATACCTTCAATACCAAAGTAGGTAGTCACTGAACCAAGTGCCAAGACGAGTTCGTCGTACTTGTACTGTTTCTTGTCGCTAATGATAAGACGTCGTTCAGGATCGATAGAAGTAATCACATCCTTCACAACCGTCACGTTAGGGTAATCTGCAAAGATATCTTTCAAATCAATTACTGATTCAGCAACGTTCTTACCGGTTGCTGTCGCATACAAAGTTGCGTGATGCGTAAAGTAAGATTCATCAGAAATAAGTGTTATTTTCCCTACGTGCCGTTTCCCTAATTCAAGTGCGGCTTTGACACCAGCAAACCCACCACCGACAATTACTACATTCATTATTATCGTCCCATTTTACGTTAAGTATTCTATTCTTGCTTATGGTAGCAGATCACATGCGTGCATCAAAGCACTTTTAGCAAAGATACTCATCTGTTACAATGTGAAAGCTACGCAGTAATCTGTAGAGCGTAAAGGGGCATAGTACAACGGTTAGTACATAGGTCTCCAAAACCTGAGATCGTGGTTCGATTCCACGTGCCCCTGCCATAAAAATATGATCACCATTTGGTGGTCTTATTTTTATAGTTGAGCATGTTGAGTTGAAACAGGATCTGCGAGCGCAGCGAGTAAGATAGGGTTCGAGCACAAGGAACAACGAAAATGTGTTTACATATTTTCGTGTGACGATGAGCTATCTTAAGATATTCCACGCACGCCCTTAGGAGCTCTCGGGATTTTTAGATTCCCCAAAGTCCAGCTGTTAAAGTTTCAGAATTAATCTCAAGCCATTCAACTTTTATATCCTTAGATAGAAGTCGCTGGCTCATTTCGTTTATTTTTGCTTGTAAGGCAATACTTGGGGTTTCCGTCATCGCAGACAACACCACTCGATCTGGACGTATTTTGAGTGCTGCTTTTTCAATCTTCTCAAGCTCATCATCATTAAATAATTGCTGGTTTACTTTGACTTCACCAATTACTAGTTTTCCATCTACGATTGCAAAGATGTCCAAATCAGTTTCAGGCCCCTTACGAAAAGAAGAATAGATATCCACCGGTGTGTGATAGAAGAATGATGAGTAAGATTTCTCATAGAGTTCACCCAATGCTAGGATGAGTGGAACTTGATTATATATCCCACCGTTACTTCCAATTAAAGTATTGAGTCTATACCACCACCTTTGCTCGGCTTTAATTGAAAATTCATAACCACAACCTTTACATTGATTGTCTGTCTTAATTTCATCAATAGTGTACCAAGATTTAAGCCCACAGTGTCTACAGTGAAACATAATTCCTGAATTTAAAATGCCGGTAGCAATTAGCCAGTCTAAGCGACTCTTTAAACGGGGCTCTAGCTCCTTTAACGTATATTGGTCACCGCCGGTGTTTGATTTGGCCACCTCAGCTTTGAGAATATTCGAAAACCATGAAAAAGTCTTGTATTGAGCTTCTGCTCGAATATTAGAAGCATAATCAGTTACCGTTTTTGTCCATACTTCTACAGCTTTCTCTGAAACAGGCTTGTTTACCTTACTTAGATTTTTGCGAATCTTGTTTCGCAAATTATTCGCCTCAACTGTATCACCCAGAGGATTTGCTCCAGCTAAAACCATAAATATATCACGCCAAAAAGACGTTTCGAAAAACTGAGCAGCGCCCGAGAGACCACCAAATAGATGAATAGCGCCTCTCAGTGACCTGCCTGCGACAGAATTAGCTATTTCAACGTAAGGTCTTTTCTCGATGTGCTCCCTAAGATCGCCATTATAATGAATGCCATTTCTTTCACCAATAATCAACGTTTGGGTGATCGAATCCATTTCAGGAATAGTACCAGTAAACCGAAGTGTGTCTTTATCACGATTTAATGGCATTGATAAAATCCCGTCACGATTAATGCGGCCTACTCGTCCATTATTATATCCGACTTGAAGCTGGGCTAAATTGTTATCACGAGGTAGCTGTAACCAATATTCCTTTAATGGCCTCCTGTAGTCATTTTGATCTTTACGTTCTACGAGAACATCCGTCATCCACTTCTGACCACCCATGCCGCCTTGCATAACATTTACTTCAGGAATCCCGATTGTGTACTTATCACCAGAAACGCTAAACGACTCCATGTCCGAGGTTGTTGTTATGCGACCAGAATAAACTAATTGTGCAGGCTTAGACGTTCTTTCAATTGTCGGATGAATTGACGTACCCGACATTAATTCAGTTTTGTACTGTTCGAGCTTTTGTTGACTGACTGAAGAACTTATCAACTTCAAATCTCTTACATCCGAGTTACTCTGAAGCTGACGAGCAAACTTACTCAACCAAGCTTTAATCTTATCCTTATACTCTGGATTATCTAGAAACTTAGTAGGTACCCAAATCTGGTTTTTCTGTGTCGATAGCCAGTCAGGTCTACTGATCGCATCATTCCAATAAAGAATCAAATCCAATGGACTATCACCGATATATAGTGAGGTCACATCACTCGAACGATCACGATGCACTTCGTAAGTTAAGCCTGGAAGCATAGAATATTCATTTGGATATATTCGCCGATTCCACTCATCTAAAGTATTTAGTGACCTTATGAATTGCGCTTTTGTTCTTGCTGGCAAGATTGTCTGCTTTGCTCCAGATCCCTCAATAGCTTTTATATGCGATAAGTCTTGCGGCATAGAACCAAAGTTCGCTTTAATGAAGTTCACTATAAATCGTGGCCCTTCGTTGCCATACTGTCCATAATCAAACGATAGTATGTCGGGCTGACTAATTGGATTTCTCCAAAGGCGTGATGTGCTGATAGCATCTGGTAAAACATCTATCGGGTCATCTGGACTACTAGGTATCCTCATAAAACGATTTTCCTGCATAAATGCATACGGATTTGCAGCCGTTGAAATGCGCTTAATCGTAGACTTATTTAGCTTACAAAATGTATGAATGAGGTCGGGATCATACTGCCCAAGGTGGTCTACCCATACCTGTGGAACGCTTCCATTTTTAGCTGGGATAATTTGAAAAAAACGTCCACCCCATTTAGTTGAAGCATCATTCATTAATGAGGTGATGTCTTTGATAGCAGACGCCTTTCCGATATCAACAATAAGAGCAACCCTGTGTGGGCGGTTCCTTGTAAATACTAGATAAGGCTCTCGATCTTGCTCCATACACTTCCTTCTGTGTGTATTGTAGTCTTTTAACCCCTTATATTCAAACGTGCACCTCTATAATTTGATATCATAGGTGAATGAGCACCATAGAAAGAAAAACTTCAGACTTCATAATGGTCAATCCAACAACTATTCACGTCGATATTGATCCAGGCGAACCACCTAAAAGTAAGTTCTATGAGCCACGAAAAGCATACTGGCTGTATGCTTTAAAACTAGATCATAACCGGTATTACGTAGGATACACGGGCTATAAAAATCCGTATGACAGGATAATGCAACATGTAGAAGGAATGGGAGATGGTGCAAAATGGACACAGATGCATCCTCCCATTGAAGTTCTCGAAATCAGAGATGCAGGAGAGGTTACTTTAAGACAAGTGAAAGCATTCGAGCAGAACCTTACGTGGGCATATATGGATAAGTACGGAACCAATAAGGTTAGGGGCGGCATATTTAACTACCCCGGTCGAATATTACGAGTAGGCGATAGGGTTATTATGGGCTACATGTTTAGCTCGTATCTAATGGGACTATTAGTAATTATTTTGTCGATACTACTTTTTATTGAGCACTACCGCTAGGCCTTGTATGATTCCATACGTAAACTTCAAGGATAATAACTCTTTTACAAAACTTCCTAATCCTTTTGAGGATAGTAGCATTCCGATGATTGTATTTCTTGACGAAGATACAGTTAAGGATTCGAGTCGAATCAACTTACTTATAAGTCAGCTTGATGAGCAGCACTTAAAGGTCGTAAGCAACTCAAAAATACGGCATCAACATGTCAATTATCTTGATGAGCGCAAAGGTTTTTTAATGTTTGATGAGGTTGATATATTGAAAGAACGTGTAGTTCATCATGGTTTGGAGATAGATAATATCCGAAAAACTTTTGATTCATCTTCATTCTCGAATTGGGGAAGTACAGACGAATTGATTCGAGCAGCAGTGGCTTCGAGGACAGCTGAGGCTATCCATGCTCACATAATCATCACTTCAGATCCAGTCCTGCTCGAACATGCTGATAAAGGTATTTTGAACAAAGTATTGCCTCTCAACTCGCAAGATGGACTTGCACTTATTGGACTCTTGCTTCGTTCACGAGGTAAATATAAAACTCTTACGGAGAAAACTGATTCGTATACCAATATCTTCAATCACACAAAGTGGTTGTTCTTCTGGTCTGCTGCACGTGACTATATCCCAGGTGGATGGAAGTTAGTAAGTGCTACACAGCAGTTGAACGAGTCAAACGCTAGTGAACTCTCTTTAACATTGATGGCTCGTGCATCTAACGTTTTGAAGTGTAGGGATGAGATACATAAAAACTTACTCATCACACAAACAAATAGTAGTGTCGATGAAGCGTTATTCTATTTTGAATATTACCTTATAAACATCGCCGCACTATTTGATGTTATTGCTAGGGTAGTGGATGAAATATATAGGCCAGTAGATCGGAGAAATAGAAGAATTGGTAACCGATCATGGAGAGGGCATTGGCTTGCTCAATTAATATCTACTGCACCAGAGTTTGAGTCTTTAATGCAACTAGGTAGTTTTAACAGAGATGTACTTGAGTTTACCGCCACATTAAGAAATTATATCCATGCTGAAGGCCTAAACGGTTCATCGCACTCAAAAAACGGAAAAACAGCTCCCATTCTAATTGATCTACCTCGGAGTGAAGTTCCGAATCTTAAGCCGATAGTCCTAAGACTATGGGGCGATGCATTTGGTCGAGATTATATCCTTGACGATATGATGATGCTTGAAGTGGGGGTTATTGTTGAAAGGCTTACACCGTATGCGATTACGGTAATAAACAATATCATCGAGGTTATCGACTACAACGCAATAACGGACTATAACGAGTCCATTGTTCAGACAGAGGAGCCTGCTGATTGGTATGCGAAGGGTCATATGGATCAAATCAAAGGTCTCATAGGCTTAGAAGAGCTTAGAGCGCCGGAGTACTAAAGTCCATATGAGCACAAAATCTATAGGAAGAATCTACTTACGAAGAGAAAAAGATATTCTCTATCTTTTAAGTGTTTTTGTTGAAACGAAAGACAATAGCATCTACTTTTCAATGCCAATGAGTGATGAGCAAAGAAAGGCGGGGATTGATAACGTCAAGACTTCATACCATCCCGATGGTCAAACACATCTCACTTCACAGATTCCTGAGTTGAAGAAAATTGATGATAATCTGAAAAGATCTACAACTAAAAAAATGGGATTCAACGGAGATAAGGTCTATGTTGTGTCACTGAAGAATACACCCTTAGCGGATATAACTGAAATCACGAAAATGGCGCAGGGTGCATCCTACAAAGACATAAACAACATAAACCATAGCTCTTATAAAGTCGTCGAATTCAAGGATATTAAGTGGGGCTCAAACATCATTGATAGCCAAAATTATCAACACTTATCATTTAATTATTACTTGGTTCCCAATAATTCAATCAAAGATATGTCGGGCCATATTGATAATGAATATTTTATCTTTGGGCATCCGATACTAGATATGTCTGTGGTGGTAAGAATTTTTGACCACTGGAAAGATTAGTAGAAAGTTTCGTCAGCTACTATAATGGCAGAATGACTAAAACGGTATTTTTCTGCTGGCAATCCACAAACCTTGGTAATAAAAAGTTTATTTCCGATAGTCTTAAGCTTGCGCTTATAGATTTTCCTGAATATAAGTACGACGAAGCCACAAGAGAGCGAGCGGGTGCAGTGGATGTATACGAATCAATCTTAGACAAGATTGATAAGGCCAGTCTGTTTGTTGCAGACATAAGCAAAGTTTTCGAAAAGATCATTCCAGGAAAGAAGCTGATTAATTCTAATGTAGCGTTAGAGGTTGGCTACGCACTTGCGAAGCTACCAAAGGATAACATTGCATTGATATTTGACACTAACTCTGGCGACTCTGATAAATTACCGTTTGATATTCGAAATCTGCGAAGAGCTGATCTTAAGTTTGAACAAAAGAAGCAAGACTACCTTACAGAAATGTTTCGTGAGATGCTCAAGACACATTCATCTACACCGGTTGTCTCAATCAATGAACCTAACGTCTTTTGTACGCTTAACTCTCATAGCTCGAATGGTTCCATGCAATTAACTTTTACCAATCAAGATAAGATGCCTTATGTCTTGAATTCGATTGAGATAGGCGGTAAGGAGGTATTTACAAACTTCTCATTAGTGCCGGAAGCAGCAAATCCTTTTTCTGTGGGAGAAGGTTTGCCGCAGCATCCTTATCCAGTAAAGATTAAAACATTAAGTTTTGTCATTTCAGACAACAAAAGAAGTTACCGTATGAAACAAAGGATTAACCTCGGGAATAGAGTCGATGGTCAATACAACCTAGAGAACATTGACTCAAGGATTGTCACAGTCCAACAATTGAATGCATGGCGGAAACTTGAACTCGAACCAATCAATGCAGGGTTTGACGGTAGAGCATACAAAGTTACTGATTATGATACAGAGAATTCTTTTGAATTGAGAATTTCCGGCTCGTGTTGGGCGATACTTGGATCTGCGTACGAAACAGACAACGACAATATATCCGAGAGATTTGCTTACGCAATAAACAACAAGTATGAGGGTCTACGAAGAGAAACAGTCACTATATATGCTGGCGATATGAAAGATGATTTAAATTCTACGATTGAATCATTCAGTTAATCTGGTTCTAATTTCGTACACAACGTTCTGCCAAGAAAAATGACGAACCTAGTGTTCGTCTTTTTTCTTGATACGGGATACGCAGAGTTGGGCCACGATCTGTGAGCGAAGCGAGTAAGATCGGGTTCGAGCACGAGGAGCAAGTCCAAAAGTGTTTACATTTTTGACTGTGACGATGGGCTATCTTTAGATATTCCACGTACATCCGCAAACACGGGTATTGTATAGATATCCCTTTTTGAAGGTTTTGATATGATATATGTATGGACGATGATCTTAACTATATTATGACGGAAGTGAGAAATCGTCACGACGAAATAGAACGGCTTACAAATATCACGAAACTACTCGTTGGCAAGACAAGCATGCGCACTACAAACTACATGCTTTACCTAGAAGCTGTGTGTAGACGAAATTATTATTCGCTTTTTTCGCTGTACCACCTCGCTGATGTGCAACTAAACTGGTTTGGAAGTGCAGCCTTAGATATCTCTCGGCAAATGATTGAAGATATGATTTCTATCGAGTGGATGGAGTTACACAACCCTGAGCGTCAATCGCTTAAGATGAAGCGCTATCAGGCAATTGAGGTGTTCACAAACCTTGAACAAAGCAAGCGCCTTGGTGTTGATCCGGCAACAATGTTAACCGCAGATCAAATTACTAAAATCGAAGGTGATTTTAAGTCCGCAAAAAAAGAGTTTTCAGACTCAACCGGTCGAGTTTTCCATAACTACAACCACCAATCTGTTGAAACTATGATTTCAAATCTGAAGGGTAGGATCAGCCCAGAGGTCCTATCTGAACAAAGCCTGGAAAGGATTACTTACTGGTATATTGAAGGGAATAAAAAGAATCACTTCAATGCAGATGATATTCTGTGGTATTTAGAGGATGAAGCAGTCCGAGATACACAACTAGCAAGGTCACTTGAACGTGCGCTCTTTGTAGGGTTCAATACTTTCAGTCAAATCTGCCTTAGGTATATAGATGAAATGATAAAGAACGGCGGAGGCATCCCACACATCGAAGATATAAGGGTAGAAATAGTAGCGATTGCAAATGAAGCTTAATTCACTATAACTTCTTCGTTTGCTGAAGTTACATTTAGGAGTAAAATATCCGTATGGCTAAATTAAAAGATTTCTTATACCTAGACGTGCAATTAGTGAATTCAATATTCGCCCAATATTACCAGGGTGTAATTACAAGTATGTCAAAGACGGAATCAGATAAAGACGAGCTCGGCTCCAAAATTACTGTAGACCTTAAATTGATCAAAGCTTCAGCTGGAGGCAAATCTGAAGGAAGCTCAAGTCAAAACGAAAATATTGACCTACATCATTATGCTTATGAAATGCTAGAACAAGCTCTAGAAGATGATGGTCTTTTAAATGGTGGTAACTTCGTCAGTTTGAAAGGTCAACTAAGGATTATTGATGCAGAAAAAGTAATTAGCGGATTCGATGGCCTAAAACCGTTAATTTCTGGTATGGAAGCAGCAATGAAATTCTCAAAAGAACAAAACCAACCAATTGATCAAGACATGAAGTCGGCAGCCACAAAAGGAAAAGATATTGGAAAGTTAGTAGACCAATTGTCACAGGGACGTATATACGCCTATATAGCGAACGAAAAAATAGCGTTAAATAGGTTAGAATTCATCAGTGCTAGTAGTCCGGAATTCACTAATAACGGCAAACTCTTTAAGGGCGAATACACCGTCATAGGCATAAAATCAAAAATTGATTTTTCCGATGCTCCTCAACCAGACGATGATATGCTCATTACTTTAAGTAGAGCATTCGGAGGAATACAGGATATACTCAAAACCTCGACAATTAAACCAATTGCAATATACCGAGTTGTAGATAGTTAATTTTATCGTAAAAGGCATTTCTAAACCAAATTATTTGTATCTTTGTATATAGACATAGTTCAAACATAGATAGTGAGAATGTCTACCTTTCAAGCATTATATAAAAGTCTCCGTTTATAGAGGCTTTTTGGTATCATGAACTCATGGCTGGTTTTCACTACAAACACAAAGATCACATCATGACCGACTCAGAACACTCATTCTTTAAAACACTCGAGGGTTTAGTAGGCGAGCACTATTACATTTTTCCACAAATACACCTAGGCACTATAGTGAAGCCAAGTGTATCGTGGACACCGCGATGGTCACTATGGCGCAGTGCTTTTTTCTTCAGCGATCGATACTCAATAGATTTCCTACTCTGTGACAAGAATGAAACACAACCTAGTATCGCTATTGAACTAGATGACAAGTCACATATGCGTGAAAAAAGACGATATCGTGATGCAGTGGTGGGTAAAATACTCGGTGAATCTGACCTTCGACTAGTCAGATTCACTACTGCTGAAGCTCATGACCACGAATTAATAAAGGTACGTATCAACAACGGATAGCATTCGAAATCAGACACAACACAAGTAAGAAGCTAATGATTTGAACGCTCTGATTACGCTGTTATAATATCCCTCCTATGACAAACCCCAACCTTGGCCAAGAACTCATCACGAAAGCGAGCGAAATCAATAGCTACATGCGTACTCACGAAGGTGAATATGCGCTTCGTAAAACAAGTCTGATGCTCGGACGACTTGCATCGCAGTACAGCGAGATCCCTATCTTTGCCTCAGCGAGCATAGTTGTGGGCCCAACAGAACACGGAGTAGGCGCGGGAATGGGTGAACTCACCGGCACTATTAAAGGTTTCTCATTCGATCAATACCCAGCCAACATCCTTACTCCGGACAGTTTCGACAGTGGTGTTGTGCTTAATATGAGTACACCCGTATACAACGACATCGAGGCTAAGGACGCAGAAGCATGGCGGCTGAACGTTTTGCCAAACGCACTTAAAGATCCATCAATTGAAGGCTTCGTCGTAAGTATTCCACTTATTGAAGGCCAAGACATTACACAAATCGGTGAAAAGGCAGAAGAAATTGTACCCGAATCATTTCTGGGCCGCGCTGAACAGACTGAAACATACAGTTATAGACAATATGTTAATAAGATTCGTAACATCACAGGTGGACGAGCAATCATGGACGAACAGCTCGATGCTCCACGCATGCAAGCAGTAAATGAACTCGTTCACGATATGGTGTTTAAATGCCCGTTTCTTGGCGAGATTGTAGCCATAGAATCTCAATACCTTCGTTCTCCTAAGCCAAACAACGAGACTGGCTTTAAGGTTTCTACCGGAGTAGTCACCGGCATACTTCGTAAATTTGTTGTAGACATATTCCAGGACTATCGTACGAAAGAATGGAAAAGCGATATCCATGCTGTTATATATACGCCAGAAGTTGCTGCCGAAGTTGTTGTTGGCAACATAACAGGGCAGCACGCTGATACGTTGCCAACAACATTCCTTGTACCGCTTTCAGAGCCACACTATCTTGTTACGAACAGCGGTATAAAGGACTAAGGTGAATCTTATGGACGTTCCAATTCATAGGCATTTGCTATAATGACGACAATGTCTGAAAAAGAGAATACTCCCGAAATTGCTCCAACCCTAGAAGAACGGGTAGCTCAGCTCGTAAATGAATTTGGTGCACACGCTGTAAAGGCTGCACTAGACAAGCCGACACGGTCTTTTGTCACCAATACCACTGATTCAGCTTTTTCTGAAAATTGGAAAGATCCTAACTTTGATCATGATTCATACCGCCAAATTTCGCCGCCTGGACACGGATTAATTGACGACCCTGATGAAGACTTAGACCTACTCGGCCCAAGCATTCCTACTCGCAGAGAATAGTCCCAATTTAACCTCACTTCTTGCTATGATAAGAAAATGAAAAAGAACCAATCCTTAATCCTTATCACCGCCATCCTCGCATCCTTCGTAGCCTTCCTCGACGGATCAGTCGTCGGAGTCGCCTTACCTCAAATCAGCGAACACCTGGGTGGGGGGTTATTAACGCAGCAATGGGTGAATGACGCCTACCTCATAACACTCGGAACACTTATCCTCGCCGCCGGATCACTCTCGGACATCTTCGGTCGCAAAAAAATCATTACCATCGGACTTATCGGATTCTTACTTACGTCCTTACTATGTGCGGTTGCCCCGAACGCAGAAGTATTGATCATTTCCCGCGCGCTCCAAGGCATTGCGGGCGCTCTCCTTGTCCCAAGCTCATTAGCACTCATCATCAGCGCCTTCTCTGGCTCAGCGCAAGCGAAAGCCATTGGTATATGGACTGCATGGACAGGCGTCGCATTCATTGTCGGCCCACTCGTAGGCGGTATCCTTGTTGACTTGTTGTCATGGCGCTGGATATTCGTTATTAATATTATTCCTATCGTCGCCGCACTCATCCTACTGAAGCGACTACAATTCGAAGAGCACCTCAATGAATCCAAGTCACTTGATATCGCCGGCATTGTCCTAGGTGCACTCGGACTAGGTGGCATGGTATTTGCACTTATCGAGCAGGGGAATTATGGATGGAATAGTCCGCTTATCTGGGGAACATTCGTGGTCGGACTCCTGAGCTTCATTGGCTTTATATACCACGAAGCGAAGACCAAAAATCCAATGCTTCCACTAAGTCTTTTCAACGTTCGTAATTTCAGTGCAGGTAATATTGCGACATTCCTCATCTATTCGGCACTTTCATTACAAGGTTTCATCCTCGTTATCTTCCTACAACAAGTTGCGGGACTCTCTGCAACACTCGCAGGTTTAACATCACTTCCGGTGACGATCATTATGTTGCTGCTCTCATCACGATTCGGAGCACTCGCAGGAAAGTATGGCCCGCGATTATTTATGACCCTTGGCCCAATAGTAGCTGCGATAGGTATGCTACTGATGCTGACAATTCAGATACCATTTAATTACTGGTTCCAACTCTTGCCAGGTATCTTACTCTTCGGCCTTGGTCTGTCTATTACCGTCGCTCCGTTAACATCAGCTATCCTTGGTTCAATCAAGCCATCACAAGCCGGGATAGGTTCTGCTGTGAATAATGCAGTCTCACGTATCGCTGGGCTGCTTGCCGTTGCGGTGATTGGTATTTTCGCTGGAACAGCGCTAGATCTAAATGGTTTCCATATCGGTGTGGTGATATGTGCGGTATTGCTATTTGCTGGTGGACTTGTATCATTTGTTGGTATTAGGAATATAAAGCACGTTTAATATAAGTATGACCATGCAACGAAAAGTACAGATCGCATTTGCAAACGAAATACTGGCCCTAAGTGAGGCTGCATCGAATAACGTAGAGACATTAAGAGGGCTGCACGAAATTGCAGCACTTGTAATGAAAGAATCTGGGTTTGAAGACAACGGTGTGGCATTCGCAATATCTGAATATACCTACGAGCTCCTAGAACTAGCGCTTGGTAAGCCAGATACTGGGTTGAAAGATCAAGCAGAACAGAACTTAAAGAGTGAGATCGCGAACGAACAATGAAACTCATCATCATAAACGGACTTCCTGGAACAGGTAAAACAACCATCGCAAAACCCCTGGCTGAGCAACTTGGATTTCCACTTGTTTCCAAAGACACTATCAAAGAGTTCCTATTCGACACTATTGGCGTAGGGGATAGAGAATGGTCAAAAACATTAGGCAAGGTATCGAGTGAGTTCTTGTACAGTCTCGCCGATGAACTGCTTTCAAAAGGTCATTCCGTTATTATTGAGAGTGCTTTTGAACCAATATACGCGCAGCCTAACATCCAAAAATATATAGACCTATATCACCCAGAAGTATTCGAGATCTATTGCACAACCGAAAAAGAGGTTCGCAGGAAACGATTTGAAGAACGTAATGAATCAGGACTTCGACATGCAGGGCATCAGGATCACACGAATTATCTTTCCGAGGATGATGAAGAGCCTACTAATAAATTTGCGCCTATCAACATAGGCTTACTAAAAAAGATCGATACAACACACGATCATACTGATATAGACGAATTAATTGACTGGATAAAAAACGACTAAAAGGCGCCGATGATTAACCCCATCAAAGAGAATAATACGGTATTATATCCAGCATTAATCACCCAAAGCTTGAAAGATTTACCCTCGTACATATAATTCACACCAAAAGCCAATCCAACAAATCCTAATCCCACGACGAAGCCAGTACCAAGGCCGGTTAACCATGTCGCATCAATACTAATAAAGATAGCTAATACAAATGCCATGATAATCTCTAGGATAAGTGATCCAATGAGTAAACGCTTTAGGCTTGGAGTCTCAGATGTACTCTCAATACCCTTAGTTTTAATTTTTATACCAATGAGTTGTTTCCATGATTTCGCAAAGATAACCGTGTACCAAAGATACCCTAAAAAGAATGCTGAAAGGGCTGCCAACGCAACTGCTAGAAAATTTATATCCATATGATCTCCTCTGCACGTTATTTGATATTTAGATTATGCCATACATGAATAGAAAACTAATAGCAAAGTGCTAGTACTTTACAAATTACAAGTTTTATGGTATTTTAACACCAATGACAATTCTGAATATAATTATCAAAAACGTATTTTGGATTCTTGCCGTAGTATGTATTATGCTCGGATCTTTAGCCTTTTCGCAGTTTAGCTCAGCGCATCCAGGGAGGACTGATAGCAGCGGTGGTCACACATGTAGAACTAATTGTGAGTCTTGGGGATTAGAGTATGGTGAATATCACTACCACAATGGTGGTGGCAGTAGTGGCGTCGATCATACTCAAGAATATATACAGGCGTCAACTGGTGGTAAGAACCACGCGAACACGGTCAACCTACACTATATCGAATCCGTAGCGACGTCTAACGCGCAGCCAAAAGGATACGACGACGGTCATAAAAATAAAGGACAAGCATCACTATATGCAGGTTCTAGTGATGATATTTGCGATGACACAGTCGTATTTAGCTCAACCCCTACAGACTACTATCGTCGAACGTTCCAAAATTACTTCACATCAGAATGCACTGCTATCTATAAATCTAAATATCAAAGCGTATATACCATCGCCTATGCATCAGGCAAACAGCTTTACGAAACCGAACAGGCATCAGCAAAAGCCGAAGAAAAACGAGTCAAGGATTCACAGAACACTGTTTGGGGCTGGGTTGTAGGTATATCGATCGTTGGTGGGATAATCTATTTCGCACGAAAAGCTTAACTTGCTATCATAAGCCTATGAAGTACTGGATAAACGTAGTCAGTCGCGATCACGTCCTCGATGGCGTGACTCAAGGCATCACACAAGCCAATCATGGAAAACCGTGGGCGCTTCGTAAAATGGACGAAGGGGATTGGTTGATTTTCTATTCACCAAAGACAAAGATGCAAGACGGAGAGCCCCTGCAAGCCTTTACTGCAATCGGACAAATTATCGATACCGAACCATTCCAAGTAATAGTGAGCCCAACCTTCGAGCCTTGGCGCAGGAGAGTTCGTTTTGAGGATACACAAGAAGCACCTATTAGACCTTTGATTGAAGACCTGGCGTTTATCGAGAACAAAAAACAGTGGGGTTACAGATTCCGCCTTGGCGTTATTGAAATTGATAAAGCTGATTTTGAACTCGTCAAAGCAGCAATGAGGTATAATAAGAACCACTGATTACATTGATTCTTCAACCTGATCACCAATATTTCTAAATCCTATGAAGGGAGTCTCCTATGGAAGACAAAACAGAAGCTGGTGCTCAGGAAGTACAAGCAAAAATAGAAACGTTTAGCGATAAGTATCGTGCGGTTGCATTGCAACTTCATGACTTAATCCTTGCGACGGCACCAAACCTACAGCCAAGGCTTTGGTACGGCATGCCCGGATACGCGTTAAGCGCACAAGGTCCGGTTGTACTATTTTTCCGTGAAGATAAGTACATCAGTTTTGGATTGACCGAAAGCACCAATCTTACAGAGATTGGCAATCCAGACGAAGGACTCGTTGATGTTGCATGGTACCTCAGCAGCCTCGATGCAGCATCTGAAGCAAAGATCGCTGATATTGTACGTAAAGTAGTTGCATAAACTAGCGTATATATAAGAAGAGCCTCCATTGTGGGGCTCTTTTTGTTATGATTATCGTATGAACTGTATATTCTGTAGAATAATAAACAAAGAGGTTCCAGGTACATTTGTTTATGAAGATGATGACGTAGCCGCCATTATTCCAAAAGAACAAGTGAGTCCTGGCCATACCCTTGTCATACCGAAAAACCACTACACCGACGTATTTGATATTGACGACGAAGTACTGAGAAACATTGCATCAGTAAGCAAAAAATTATCTAAGGACATCATCACAACTACGGATTACACATCAGTAAATCTATTGAACGCAAGCGGCAAAGACGCACAACAATCTGTCTTTCACTTTCATCTACATATTGTTCCTCGAAAAGAAAACGACGGATTAGATCTTTGGATCAAACAAAACCTATAACAGACAAGGGGATACATGCCACACATCCATACAGAGCCTAATCATCACGACCTCACCGTCACTGCGTACATCATTCGCACAGATACACCCGAACCTCGTGCGCTTATTCATATGCACAAAAAACTTGGAAGGCTCCTTCCAGTTGGAGGTCATGTTGAATTACATGAAACGCCATGGCAATCTATTGCACATGAAGTAGAAGAAGAGGCCGGCTATACGTTAAACCAGCTACACATCCTACAACCAAAGTCTCGCATTAAAAGCATGTCAAAGGCCGCACAGCACCCAACACCACTCTCGATGAATACCCATGCAATTCCCGGAGGTCATTTCCACACAGACATTCAATACGCATTTGTGACCACATTAGATCCTACACTCGAACTAAGCGAAGATGAGTCTGCTGACATTCGCTGGGTAACTCAGCTTGAGTTAAACGCGCTGGAATCGGAAGTAGTCTTCACTAATACAAAAGAAATTTATAATTTTATCTTCGATGAGGCACTACCTACATGGGACGTTATTCAAACAAGCGAATTCATCCTAGACTTTCCCGAAGAATATAAATAAAATAATATACCGACATGAGTACGGTTCTGCCCATCAAAGTACACAAAGGCACAGGCGATCCAATCGTCTTGATTCATGGCCTAGGCAACAGCCACAAAAGCTGGACGTATGTTCTTGAGAACTTTGATTACTCAAAGAACACGATCATCGCTATGGACTTACTAGGATTTGGCGATGCCGACAAGCCAAGTAACAAAGAATACACTGTCAGCGATCACGCAGACGCGGTTATCACGACGCTTGATAGCATGAACATCAAAAGCGCACTGATCTCAGGTCATTCAATGGGAAGCCTCGTTGCGGCTGAAGTAGCAGTTCAACGACCTGATTTGGCGTCAAAGCTCGTGCTTCTAGGAGCACCACTCTTCAAGCGAGTGCCAAGTAGATACACTCGATTAAAATTCTGGCAAAAAGAAAACTTGTACGCAAAAATGTTTAGAATTCTTTCCAAGCAAAAGGACATAACGTTAACCGCGGCGAATGGAGTTGTTAAGTTTCTACCGCTCATTAAAGGTATGGAAATTACAGAAGATACATGGCCGGCATTCAAGAAGAGTCTTCGCAACACAATTCTTCAGACGAAATCATATAATGATCTTATTCGTATACAGACTCCGACGCTCCTTATGTACGGTGTACTAGATTTCTTTGTAATTAAAAAGCATTTAAAAGCAGTCGCACGACGCAACAAAAAGTATGTTACGTATGATTCAGAACTTGGCCCGCACGAGATCACGCCAGTGAATGGTAAAAAGATCGCTGAATTGCTACAGGGCACACGCCCAACAGATTGACAAATTTAAATACTCTGCTATAATATGTACATTCCATTCGACCATCAGGAGATGAAATGTACCTACTCAGCAAGACACAGACCGTACTGATTGCAGTACTGCTCAGCGCAATCTCCGTTGGACTAGTTATCGGCTTGATCAACGATATTGCTAAAAACTCGATACCAAGCATCATTTTCAGCATCATTCTGTTGGTGCTTTACGCGAGAATGTGGGGTGATTTTGCAAAAGCGTTCAAAAGACGCATGTACGATCGATCATACGCGAAAGAGAAGATCAAACTCTATGACACGTTGATATCGATACTTCCAGAAAAGGGAGCTGTCGAAGTCAAAAATGGTGAAATCGAGATTGAGATATTCCGCAGGAAGTCGAAACTTCTTAAGGACTCTTTCCTCGTGATTGTTTCAGAAAAAAGCGAAACCACCTACGACGAAGACACACTCACTCACACAGTGACGCTTGCAGAACACAGGTATTACGTCTACCGGCGAAAGATGCGTGTAGACAAGTACTTCGATGTCGGAATCGCTCGTGTCAAAAAGGAGCTCGATTCATCGAACATTACAGTCATCGCAGACACTCCCCCAGTAGGAGTGTCGAACCTCAGGGCGGTGCGAGCCATCATGAAAACACCGGAAGAGTTGCGCATCGCTTCAGTCGAAGAGATGCGGGATCTGAACACCTTGCTAGTAGATTCAGAGCGAGGAATCGTCTCGTAAGAGACTCGCTGACCGAGTACGGTCTTTTCTTGTGCCCTGAAATCGGCTAAGCACCAACACAACAACAACCAACCACGCTCCACTTACACACCATCCAGCCAAGATATCCGTAGGGTAGTGAACTCCTAGATAAAGACGCGAGAGACCGATGATTATTATAAATAGGCTACAAATAATCAGTGCAGGATATCGATATCGTGTCTTCCAGCAAACGCAAATAACGGACAGTGCAATTGCCGCACTAATCATCGCGTGTCCGCTGGGGAATGAGAAGCTTGTCTCAACAACAAGTTGCTCCCACAGATCAGGTCGCGCTCGCTCAAATAATAATTTCAACACAAGATTCAATAATGCAGCACCTGCAACTGTCGAACCAATAATAAGCGCTTGCTTGTATTTATGACGCAGTACCAAAATGGAAAGTAGCCCGACGCTAATCGTAATTATTCCAAGTACCCCACCAAGCTGCGTTACAATCACGAAAAAACTATCAAAAAAAGGCGTCGAGAAACCATTTATAGTCTGTAAGATCTTTTCATCCAACCAAAGATGTTCACCTTCAAGCACCTCATCTGCAATTTGCACAAATCCTGTCACAAAGATAATAAACAGCGCAAAATACAGACTCAAGCTAAAAATGCGATGGGATGATATATACGAAAATATCTTTTGCATAGTAATTATTGTACCAAAATAAAAACGCCACCGTTATGGTGGCGTCATTACTTTACTGGCAAACCTTAAAGATTAATCAACCAGATAAACGCGCCTATTGAAAGCATAGTTAATGCGATAAATAGACCTAGACCGACTGGTGATCCCCAGCTAAACCATGAACCCCATGCGCGCCAGTGTTGTGCAGGCCAGCCTGCTTCACGAGCTTGCTTTTGAATCTCAAAAGCTTCTTGGAGTTTTTGCTTTTTTACTTCTTCTCGAGTCATACAAGTAATTCTCCTAAAATATTTGATCAACATATTCGACCGGTACATTGATGCTCTTTAGTTGAAACCGCAGCCTCTTATTGTCCGAGCTTGACGAGGTGTGCATGGCGGATTAATTTCAAATATATAATACCACAATAACTATAAAGACGCTCATCCTTGCACACGCACCCCTATAGCCTTACATTGAATACACTATGGAAAAGGGTTTTGATGCAACTGAAGCTCGTCTACGCACGAAAGAAGCGCAAGCATCTCTTGAGCTTGCAATCGAACTTCCACCCGACACAACTGAGCAAGTGAATGCAGAAATCAATACACTTGTCGTTGAACACCTAGAAAATGCCCATAAAGCAATTGAACATGTTATTGAGCAGGGGATTGGACTTTCAAACGTCAGATATACATTCACACAAGAACTCGACAAAGTCGATACATACCCAATTTCGTCATACACAGAACTTATGGATACCGTTATGACAAGAGTGAATCATGAATTGCAGAACGAGGGGTTCCTGACTCAACTTCACCCTGCGCAGATGTATGACAATCTTGTATCTCATACAGATGCACCCAAACGTATCCAATCTATCCTGCAAATTGCCTGGATTTAATCTCACTATTCGGAGATGTATTTTTGGAGTAAAATAGCACGACAATGAAGAATTTCTATAACGTACTGATCAATACATTAATTGCGAACGTTACGACGAGCTTTCTATGGTTTGGATTAACATTCTGGGTCTATCTTGAAACGCGTTCTGTACTTGCTACGGCTATCATCGGTGGTTCGTACATGCTTCTCGTCGCAATTTTTAGCCTTGTCTTTGGTACAATCGTCGACCACAACAAGAAAAAGAAAGTCATGCTCGCTTCCAGCGTTATTACACTTGCGACATATCTTGTCGCTGGGGGACTGTTTCTTGTGTTTCCTCAAAGCGAACTTATTGATTGGAAAACGGTCGCCTTTTGGTTATTTGCCGGCGTTATCTTGATCGGTAGTGTTATCGAAAACATGCGCAACATCGCGCTCTCAACAACCGTAACATTACTCGTACCAAAAGAAGATCACGCCAAAGCAAACGGGTTGGTCGGTGCGGTGCAAGGTGTTGCGTTCCTTGTAACGTCTGTATTTAGTGGCCTCTCAATTGGATTCCTTGGTATGGGATGGACGCTTGCGATTGCGATCACATTAACGACGATTGCATTTATTCATCTACTTTTTGTTTCAATTCCGGAAGAAGAGATCCTGCACGACCCAGCACTTGGCGGCAAGAAGATTGATATTAAGGGGAGTATTGCGGCAATCAAATTAGTACCAGGTCTAGGGATGCTCATCTTCTTTACAACGTTCAATAACCTTGTTGGTGGTGTGTTTATGGCGCTCATGGATCCTTATGGGCTGACGCTATTCTCTGTACAGTGGTGGGGCGTTGTCCTCGGAATAACCAGTACTGGCTTTATTATCGGTGGCATCATCATCAGTAAATTTGGATTGGGCAAGAACCCACTCCGTACAATGCTGATTGTAAATATTATTATCGGTGTGCTTGGGATGACGTTCACACTTCGAGAATGGTGGCCACTCTATGCAGTCGGAATGTTTATATTCATGACCCTTATGCCATTTGTCGAAGCTGCCGAACAAACAATCATTCAACGCGTTGTACCATTCAAACGTCAAGGTCGTGTATTTGGATTTGCCCAGAGCATTGAAGCCGCTGCTGCACCTATCACTGCATTCCTCATCGGTCCTATTGCTGAATTCATACTCATTCCTTACATGAAGGGGAGTGAAGGGAAAGCACAGCTCGGATGGCTCCTTGGTGACGGCGACGCACGTGGTATTGCGTTAGTATTCCTTATCGCAGGCTTTATCGGACTATTATTCGCCCTTTGGGCATTCACAACCAAGGCATACAAAAAGCTCAGCGAGTTCTACCAGAAAGCCTAGACACTACATGCTCATGGTATGATAGATGTAATGAAATCTATATTATATCTGCAGAAAAATCCCTTCTACAGCACCCCATGTGTCGTAGAGACAGCAAACGGCCACCTCATTATTACCAACAAGAAGAATGAAGTAATCCTAAATGAACTTGGTTCAAATATATCTGCCCATTTCGTTGCGGCATGGGGTATTAAGCTCTCGACGGCAGACAAGAAATACCGTTTGTATGTGAATGAATCAGGTTTTTCGCCGTCAGCCTCAAAAGAACAAAAAGAAGCGGTTCGAAACAATGCAGTCACAATGCCTGCAGTTACAACAAGTCCCATTGATGCACTATCTGGTGTTGAAGCCATTGCTGATAGCAAGCAGCTTATTAATGATTGGCGCCGAGCATTCGAAGAATTACACGTAAAATTGGAGAACTAATACAATGGCTCAACCAACCCAAAAGAACATCCCACGCAAGAACACACCATTAGGCAATGCGCTCATCACTATGTCAGCAGTGCTCGTTATCGCGTTTTTCGCATACCTATTTGCACCAAGTTACACAACACAGAACCTATTCCTTGCATGCCTAGCGCTATACTTCCTTGCAACGCTCTTTATCATTGTTCGACATTTCTTGAAAAAAAATCGCTAATTAATTACTGAACAGCAATTAATTCTATATCGAATACCAAATCGCTATTTGGTCCGATTTGCGCTGAGGCGCGTCGTTGTCCGTAGGCGAGATCCGACGGAATAACAAGTCGTCGTGTACCGCCGACTTTCATGCCTGGAACACCTTGAGTCCAGCCATCAATAACTTGATTAAGTCCGAATGTTGCAGGTCGACCACCGTCGTGACTGCTTTCAAAAATCGTGCCGTCTGCACAAAGTGCACCTGTATAGTGTGCCGTGATCGTTGCGTCAGCAGGGACTTCTTCGCCTTCACCAACAACAAGGTCAATAACCTCTAGTTCCGCGACTTTACCCTTTTTACCAAGTGGTGTGTAGTTTTCAAGGAGTGTACCTTTGAGTTTTTCAAAATGATTCATATATCTAGTATAGCAAGCTAAGGAGTTATTTTGGTATGATAGATACTGATACTGAATCGGAGGAATCATGGGAAAATCTTTACACGCGTTAGGCCTTTGGGCATTCAAGAACAAATGGTGGGTCATGAGTGGCTGGCTTGTTGTGATTGCGTTGCTAGGATGGGCGGCACTTACTTTCATTCAACCAACCTCAAGTATTATCTCTATTCCTGGAACAAACGCGCAGAAAACCCTCGATCGATTCAATGAACTTTTCCCTTCGACTGGATCACAATCTGGACGCATCGTTATAGAAGCACCGCAAGGTAAAACGATTCAAGATTACGCTGTCCAAGTAAATGAACTCAGCAAGAAAGTTGCTGAAGTACCCGAGATTACAACTTCTGTCACACCCTTCGACAACCCATCAGCACTTTCTAAAGACAAAACAATTGGCTATATTACGGCACAAATTAAGCCCGAAGATCAAGCGATCAAAGCCGAGAACATCACAAAAATACAAGAAGCAATCAATGAAACCCGCAAGAGTGGACTGACTGTTGAATCAGGCGGTGATCTTGTAAATAAAGAACTGGGTGAGCTCATTGGTGTTGGTGAGATCGGTGGAGTTGCAATCGCACTCATCGTGCTTGTTATTACACTGGGATCACTCGTTGCAGCCGGACTCCCGATTATTATCGCCATCTTTACTGTTGGCATTAGTATGGCTGGATTGTTTGCGCTGAGCGAAGTAATTACGATTGACAGTACAAGTCCAGCACTTGCAGTAATGCTTGGACTTGCAGTCGGTATCGACTACTCACTGTTTATCATCAACAGGTATCAAACATTCCTCAAAGAAGGCTTTGAATCACGTGAGGCGGCAGGGAAGTCGATCGCTACAGCAGGAAATGCAGTGATCTTTGCGGCAATAACCGTTATTATTGCGTTGTCATCACTGGCGGTCGTCCAAATTCCGTTCATGACAACTATGGGGCTTGCTGCAGCGGCTACTGTTGCTATGGCAGCAATTATCTCAATCACATTAATTCCAGCGCTCTTGGGGCTTGTTGGCCTGCGAATCTTTGGCAAAAAAGTGCGCAAGCAAGTACAGACACTGCAATCAACACACACTGTGCACAAACAAGCTGTCAGCCATAAAACAATTTGGTATCGATGGGGTCAAGCACTGCTGCAATACAGGAAACGTATTCTTGTTGCCGCACTGCTCATTATTACCGTAATGGCACTCCCAATTTCACAACTCCAACTAGGACTACCGACTGATGAGACCGCAGCGCCCACATCATCCGCACGTAAATCATATGACCTCCTTACAAAAGGCTTCGGAGCAGGCTACAATGGGCCACTACTCGTTGTTGTTGAAGGTCTACCTGCTGTAAGCGATACAGACAAGACTGCTGTACGCGAACAAATTCTTGCTGAATACCAGAAGCAGCAACCAATGACTGCAATGAGCATAGAACAGCAACAGGCTGCCGCCCAGGCACTTGAGGCGCAAGTCGAGACACTCGCACCATACTACCAATTAAACCTTGTTGCGCAGCGTGCTGGTGAGATTGAAAATGTTACTGCGGCTCAACCAATCCTTACAACCGATAACGGGACAAAAGGCGTAATTCAGATCACTCCATCAACCGGTCCATCTGATTCTGCAACAAAAGAATTAGTCACATACCTGCGCAAAGAAGATACTCGAAATAAACTTACACAAAGTGCAGACGTAACGCTGGGGATTACCGGATCAACAGCTATTCAAATCGATATCAATAATAAACTCGCAGCAGCGTTGCCTGTGTACCTCGCTGTAGTCGTAGGTCTTTCACTTGTACTGCTCATGATCGCATTCCGTTCAATCCTTATACCGATCAAGGCGACACTTGGATTCCTGTTATCAGTGCTCGCAATGTTTGGTGCACTCGTTGCCGTATTCCAATGGGGCTGGTTCGGCGTGACTGATGCGACAGGTCCTATCGTGAGTTTCATTCCGATCATTGCGATTGGGATCTTGTTCGGTCTCGCAATGGACTACGAGTTCTTCCTGGTATCAAGTATGCAAGAAGCTTACCATCAGAAAAAGAACGCTCAGAAAGCGATCCTTCGTGGGTTTGCACTCGGCAGCAGGGTTGTCGTTGCAGCAGGACTCATCATGATTTCCGTCTTCGCAGGATTCATTAGTAACCACGACAATACCATCCAAGCAATCGGTTTTGCATTGTCTGTAGGTATACTCGTTGATGCATTCCTCGTACGTATGGTGATTGTGCCGATTGTGATGTCGCTTCTTGGCGATAAAGCATGGTGGCTGCCGAAATGGCTCGACAAGCGACTCCCTAAAGTCTCTATCGAAGGTGAATCTTAACTACTTGGTAGTTCGAGCGCGAGTTTGATTTTCTAAACGGAAGTTAATTTCTGCACCAATCAGAATTGCGAAAGCAGTTAGATTTAACCAAGTCATTAAAACGATAATTCCTGCGAATACGCTGTATGAATCAGTGAAGTGTGCAAAATAGCGCGCATAGATAAAGAATAGTGTCGTTCCAATCAACCAGATTGCAGTAGCGATACATGAACCCCATGTAACCCATTGCCAGTGTGGGCTTTGACGATCAGGTGCATATCTGTAAAAGACTGCTAATGAAAATGCGACAAGTCCTGCAATAAACACCCAGCGCACGACAATAATAGTCATCGCAAGTATTTGTGGGATGCCAATCGATACAAGGAACTTCTCGTTCAACACAAGGAGTCCTACGACAACGACAGCGATGGCCGCACCTGCAGCAATGAACCCTAAGCTAGTTAGGCGCAGTTTAATGAACTTACGCGTTTCCGAACGTTCATAGATAGCATTTGCTGCACTAATAATATTACTGACAGCACCAGATAGGCTGAACAGCGAAATAAGCACACCAACGATAATAATAAAGACACCCGATGAGGGATCCTTCAAGGCTGCCTCAAGTTGTGTTGATATTAGTGTTGCGATATCACTTGGGAGGTATGCTTCGATAGATAATACGACGCCTTGTAATTGTTCTTTTGAAATAACAAAACTAAGTATCGCAACAGCCGCTGCAATTGCCGGGAAAACAGCAAGCGTTGCGAAGTAGGCGACACCAGCGGCCAATACTCCGATACGCTTTGATTTGATTGCGATACCAGTTTCTTTAAGGGCATTCTTCCAGTCCTTTAATGCGAATTTCCGAGGTGAACGGGCGAATGACTTCCTGTCATCAGCAAGTACTTCTAGCGCTGCACTGTAGATCTTTTTGAATGTAAACATGAGATCAATTATACTCCTCTGTTCGATCATGAGATAATAGTTTCATCATGGCAAAGCGAAAACAAACATCTGATCGTCATTCATATAAGTTTTTATTGATCTGCGAAAGTAAAAGACCCTTCAAAACAGAAGAGCTTGCACTTGAGGCCGCAGATTTCGGGATGCTCGATCACATGACTTTGGAATTAGGTGTCTATCAATGTGACGTCTGTAACAATTGGCACTTAACTCGCGTCGAGTCTATTTCGTAACTTCAACTGCTTGTTTTACGGCTTTCACGACAGCCGGTATATATGCACCCATGAGTTCATGTCCAGCAACGACTTGCGACAGACGAATACGTGTATTCGCAGCCACAGCTTCATCAAGGTTCTTTTTTACCACAACCGGATCAAGCATGCCATGCAACAATTGGACTGGCTTCTTTAATCGAATAAGATCTTTTAGTGACGACTGGTGTAGAATACTTGATTCTAGCGCAGCTAAATAGACAGAGACTGTTTCGCGCGTTACATCAAAGCTCTTACCAACGACCCGCAATCTAATTGCCATTGGAACAACACTCACCACGCTCGCAGGATTCTTTAGAATTAAGCGATAAAAATCTTTTAACAATTGTCCTTGAGATGGCAGGATCGATTTCTTTTCCTCCTCGCTATAGAGCGGAGGACTACAAAGAATTAACGACTTAACAAGTAAAGGATATCTTTTCGTAATTTCAATTGCTGTTAAACTTCCCATTGAATGCCCGACAATAATCAGTGGTTTGCGAATATTTCGACGAAGCAACGTCGCGATAACTGATTTTGCCTGAATATCGATATTATATTTGAGCCAATGTGGTCGTGGTGATTTTCCGAACCCAAGCAAGTCGACTGAAATAACGCGGATATCATTTGGTAACTTTCGCACCACTTCATCCCAAGATGCGCTCGAGTTACCCATGCCATGCAAAAGAAGTACTGTTGCACGTGCAGACTTTACGTTTTGGTCAACGTGTACGTGGAGTCGATAAGGGATATGCAGATATTTGTGTACAAGAATTTCAAGAGCATTGATCATATATATTAGTTTACTATACCTGTGTTTGGTATGATGGCGATATGACCCAAACGATACACAAACATTCTGCTGGTGGTCTCGTAATTCGAGATGGTGCTGTGTTGTTAATTCACTGGGATGAACCTCGGAACTCATACGACTTTCCGAAGGGATCGATTGAAGCAGGTGAAAGTCCTGAGGTAGCATGTGTACGCGAAGTGCTGGAGGAGACTGGCTTTGATACGAAAATCATACGCTACGTTGGACAAACGCACTATGAATACGATTGGATCGACGGTACACACCACGATAAGATTGTTGATTACTTCTTGCTTGAAGTAATGAGTGAATCGAAACCACAAAGGGAACTACACGAAACTTTCGAAAATGTATGGATGCCTATCGATGAAGCGTTAAAGATCTTAACAAGGGATATTGATAAAAACATTTTAAAGAAAGCTTTGCATGAATAAATATAAAACACTAGATGCATTCTTGAACGATCTTACTCCTACACAAAGTCAAGTTGTCGATGCATTACGAAAACTCATTCTTTCATTGAACACCGACCTGACAGAAGAAATTAAATGGAATGCGCCAAGCTACATATATAAAGGCGAGCATCGTATTACTTTCAATATGCGCTATGAGGACAAAGTCACACTTGTTTTACACATGGGGGCTACTCGCAAAGAAGACAAGAAGGCTGCACCAATCATGAAAGATGCAAGCGGTCTTATCGAATGGGTTTCTGATATTCGTGGAACACTTTCTTTTGAAAGTATTGAAGATTTCGAAATTAAAAAAGAGAGTATAGCTAACGCATTAACGAACTGGCTGGCTATACCTGCTTAGCACGAAAACAGTAGGGCTCGTGGTCGTTAATCATTCCTGTCGCTTGCATGAATGCGTAACAAATCGTCGCACCGACAAACTTAAAGCCTCGTTTTTTTAGTTCTTTGCTCATTGTCTCGCTGATCGCTAACGCCTCTTTTTGCTGGGAATGCTGCAGCGGCGTATTATTCACAAACTGCCATATATACGCATCGAAAGACCCGAATTCTTTTTGTGCAGCTAAGTACGCTTTTGCATTTTCAATCGCTGCATTAATCTTGAGTCTATTTCGAATAATACCTGCGTTACCCATTAGCTCTGCGCGCTTTGACTCATCGTATAACGCAATCTGTTTCGCGTCGAAATTATCAAAGGCTTGACGATACGTTTCACGTTTTTTAAGCACCGTCAGCCAGCTTAAACCTGCTTGCGCACCCTCGAGATTAAGCATTTCGAATAGCAAACGATCATCGTGTGTCACAACACCCCATTCCTCATCGTGATAGGGAATAAATAATTCATTTGTGTCTGACCATACGCATCGCTGTTGGGTGTTTGTCATTTTTTCTCCAGGCTTACTAATGTTCTTAAGTATACGGCAGAAATATTAAAACCTCATTACACTGTTCTTATAGAGGTCAAAATGCTATATTGGAGGTAATATGACTCGAACACTTACAAAAGACGTAGCAGGACTCATCGGACAAACAGTAACCATTAAAGGATGGCTTCACAAAAAGCGCCTTATGGGTGGTATGAACTTCATTTCACTTCGTGACCGATCAGGTATTACTCAAAACCTTATTAATGACAAAGACGAACTAGAAAAACTACGTGGGCTACAAATTGGTACTGTCCTCGCACTCACTGGTGTCGTCACTGCAGACGAACGCGCACCGGGCGGAGCAGAGCTTCATGACGTACAAGTTGAAGTACTTGTGCCCGTCACAGACGAACCACCAATCGAGATCGACAAACCAATTAGCCACAAATCAGAAAACCTCGACACACTTTTTGAATACCGCGTACTCAACATCCGCAACCTGCAAGAACAAAAAATCTTCAAGATTCGTGCAAGCCTCACTCGCTACATGCGCGAATACCTTTACGGAAACGATTTTACTGAAATTGACACGCCAAAATTGCTCGCAGAAGCAACTGAAGGTGGGGCAGAAGTATTCCAACTTGATTACTTCGGCAAGACAGCAACTCTCGCACAAAGCCCACAACTTTATAAGCAAATCATGGTCGGTGCATTTGAGCGTGTCTTCGAAATCGGTCACAGCTACCGTGCAGAGCCAAGCGCAACAACACGTCACCTTACTGAGTTGACGATGCTTGATATCGAAATGGGCTTCGTAGAAACTCACCAAGAAGTCATGGACATGGCTGGTGGACTTGTTATTGACGCCCTCAAACGTGTCTACACCGACCACGCTGATGACCTAAAAAGCCTTAACGCACCACAGCTAAAACTTACTGAAGATGGTTCAATCCCACGATTTACTGTCGCGGAGATCCATGAACTCTACACCAAGGCCAATAAAGTAGATACAACTCAAGAAAAAGATCTTATTCCAGACGAAGAACGCTGGATTGCTGACTATGCAGTAAAGAACTTTGGAAGTGACCTTGTGTATGCAACTGATTTCCCTGCTGAAGCTGGCAAATTCTATCACAAGTTTAAGGACGAAGAAGGAACAGTCGCCTGGGCTGATCTACTATTCCGAGGGCTAGAAATTGCAACCGTACCGCTTCGCGAGAACAACTACGAAAAGATGATTGCACAAATGACCCGCGCAGGACTCGACGTCACACAGGAAGGCTTTAAATACTACCTGCAGGCATTTAAATACGGACTCCCTACGCACGGTGGTGCTGGCATGGGTGTTGATCGTATCGTGCAAAAAACAATCGGTCTCTCAAATGTGAAAGAAGCAACACTCTTCCCGCGCGATATTAACCGTCTTACTCCTTAACTAATAGGAGGAGTATGGATCAAGAACGAACAAAGACTGAAAAAATAACACTTGGTATCGTCGGCATTGCCACAATGGTATTCGGCTCTATCGTGACTCTTTTTATGCTCATTGGAATTGTCTTGTCATTGACCGGCGTAAGTGACACTGACCTCACAAGTATTGGTGGTTCAAATTCAGAGCCGATGAGCGCAATAGGCGGACTGCTTATGATCACTATCTTTGGCGTGTTTATTACCTATGGTGGCTATAGAATATTTAAGAGTAGAAATGTAAAAAAATATTTGCGCTTCAAAAAATCTAAGTAACTTTTTAAGAATTTATTAAGCATATTCTAGGTATACTTGATACATGAATACACTACTTGAAACATACACGCTTAATACTGGTGCACTAATTCCCAAAATTGGATTTGGCACTTGGCAAATACCTAATGGGGATGCAGCCTATGATGCGGTTACACTCGCACTCAATAGTGGATATCGTCACATTGATACCGCACGTGTATATGGCAACGAAGAAAGTGTTGGCAAGGCAATTGCCGACAGCGGAATTAATCGTGAGGATATCTTTCTTACGACCAAGCTTCCCGCTGAAGTAAAGACCTACGACGGTGCACTCGAAAAGTTTGAATTGTCACTTGAAAAACTAGGTGTTGAGTATGTTGATTTATATCTGATTCACGCGCCTTGGCCTTGGTCAGATAAAGCAGGGGACTATACAGAAGGCAATATCCAAGCATGGAAAGCCATGGAAGAAATTTACAAAAGTGGACGAGCCAAAGCAATTGGTGTTTCTAACTTTAGTGTTTCTGACTTAGAAGCAATCTTGGAAAGCGGAACGATCGTGCCAGCTGTAAATCAAATCCGATTCTTTATCGGAAACACCCAAGAAGATGTCACAAAATTTTGTGAAGACAACGGCATTCTCATTGAAGCATATTCACCACTTGCAACCGGACAAATCCTCGACAACATAGAGGTAAAGAAAATTGCTGACAAATACGATAAAACAATCGCTCAGATCTCGATTCGCTATACCGTCCAACGTGGAACCGTCACACTCCCTAAATCAACGCACGAACAATATATTTTACAAAATGCCGATATTGATTTCGTCATTTCCGATGAGGACATGCGATACCTCGATAGCCTTAAAGGTATTGTCGAATAGCTACGCGATTTTGATTCCAGCCTCGGCTGCAAACGCGGGCGCAAACTGCATTAATTGATCGTAACTAATAGTGACGCCTCGCAAACTATTAATACCTTTGAGTCCTTCGACTTGAGATTTCGAGATATCGACATTCGTCATACGTGCACTCGCAAAAGTAACGCCGTTGATCGTGCAGTTCACAAACTCGACGTTTTTCAGACGAGCGTTATAGAAGTCTACGTCATTTAGCGCACAGCCATCGAAACTAATATTTTCTAGGTGAGACAATCGAAAGTTCACCATGTCTAATTTAGAGGTTTTAAAATCGATGTTTTTGAGCGTACTATTCGTCATTTGTAGACCTGTGCAGCGACCAGAATCTATTGAAACACGGTGCCAACTGGATTCAGGGAACTTTGCGGCAGTAAAGTCACAAGACCTAAAGATGCAATCAAGTACGTCAAACTTCGAAACATCAACCTGCAAGAAATCGACTTTATCCAGTAGTGATTCGGACAGAGCTATCTTGTCCAAGTCGGCGCTTGAAAATGTCGCATGTTCGATCCTTAAACCCGAAATATTGTCTTCGTCTGCAAACAATTCGTGCACATCATCAGGTGTAATAAGCGAAGGGGGAAGTGAGGGCATCTTGATCATCATAGTATGACCTACTATACCAAGTCGCTTGTGTCATTTATAGAATTGATTTTTACAGAGGGTCGTAACACTTTTGATATAATAGATGCATATGGAAGAGATTGGGATCGACGCACAGCTCGTCGAAGAGATACGAAAAGGCAACAAATACATAGAAGGAAGGCTTGGCAAACCTCGCTTCTTGAAAATCAAAGAAGGGGATATATTAAGTATCCGCGAAGATCTATGGTTAAACGGGAAAGTTGTTCATTCCATTCATCATGCAGTGGGCATCAAAGTAACTGAAGTATTATACTTCGAAACATTCACGGAAATGCTAAATGCAGTTGATCACAAAGGCGTCGTCCCTGCAGCAAAAACAGTCGATGATGCACTTGAAAAATATCGCGAATTTTACTCTGAAAAAGACGAAGAAGAGTTTGGTGTCGTAGCATTTTACTTTGAAGTCATCCTTAACTAATTAGGAAAAATAGCGCTTTAGGCGCATAATGGACAGTACATATAGGTGCGTTCATAAACGAGAGGTTCAACATGGCCAAGTCACAGGATAAGAGGAAAGAGCTCAAGAAGCCTAAAAAAGCAAAGGTAGTATTGTAATGGCAAAATCTTTGAGTGCACAACGATTCCTCGATTCAAAAGAAGCAGACCTCATTCGTGACACACTAAAAAGCATGATGACCGATCCAGCCTTCAATACAAAATCAATGTATTCACCAGCTGCAGGTGGTGATGTACTGTTTGTTGACAAGCACATCGAATATCTTAGCCAACACACATCACTGAACGTTGAACACTACCTATCCAACCTTCGATTGATGACACGAATTACTTCGTAGGTATCCCTAATTTAGAAAACGATTGATTGCGCCAATGTGCGCAATTTTTCTTGTGCGGTTGCTTCTGTAAAGACATCACTCGTGCCTGGTTGTGAGACAACGAAACTCGTGAGCTTCATTCCCTTAAACACATACAAACCGTAGTCGTTGCGTGCAGGAGTGTTTTCACCTTCAGGTGCATTGCTAGTTAGGTAATAGGCAATGTCACCTATATTATCCGCAGTGGTTGCCCCCGCAAATCCTTTAATAGCCGCTTCTTTTGATGTATCTTTTGTAAACCGAGTGACGGTTGTCGTGAAACGATTCTCCATACTGTTATCGGCTGTGAATCCAAAGATACAGCTTTGTAGTTCATCACCATTAAACTCTTTTGTGTATCCCCGATTTACTGCCTCACCAACAGTCTTAATAGCAGGCGTCAGTGTCGACTGTAGTGTTGCTTGCGTCAAGATAGTGCACGCGCCTAAATCAATGGACATGTCAGGAGTGACTGTTTCTTCTTGTTTTGAAGGATCTGTATCTCGTGAGTCATCTTTCGCTACTTCGGATTGATTCGAATCAGTTACTTTATCAGAAGATCCTTTAATAAGAACGAGTGCGCCGACAACGCCACCGGCAATAACAATAATAGACGCGAAACTGATGAGTATAATAAGGGCTTTCTTTGACATATCCTCAGTGTAACCGTCCTGATGAGCATAAGCAAGATGTGTCATCAAGTCTTGATTTCTTTACTTTTTAACGTTAGTGCTATACTACTTTTATGAATACGCCAGAATCTCACCCAAAGCATCCTCATGTTAAAATTGTGCGCCACGTAGTGCCTGATCCAGCTGAAGTTCCAACGACCTTAAAACGCGACTCATTCCACAAAATCTCACAAGGTGTCTCCAACAAACTGGGATCACCAGCGGCCTTTGGTTTAGCAGTACTCCTTATCGTTGTTTGGATCATTACCGGTCCATTCTTTGATTTCTCTGACACATGGCAACTTGTTATTAACACGGGCACAACAATCATTACATTCTTGATGGTATTTGCGATTCAAAATACTCAAAACCGTGACGCAAAAGCGATGCAGCTAAAACTAAACGAGCTCATCAAGAGTAGTCGCGGCGCACGCACTGAGTTTGTCGACATCGAAGATCTTACTGACTCTGAACTAAATGTTATGCAAAATCAGTTTAAAGAAATTCACGATAAGTTCCGCGAACAAGTCGCAAAAAAATCTGTCTAGATTTTCACTCTCCCTATCCTCCTGTATAATAGAAGGGTAATATAAGGATGATTACCTATGAAATCTATTCAACATCTTAGCGAAGCAGCCGACAAAGAACGCCAGAAAGCTGACGACTTCCGCAACCGAGCAGACAGAGCCCGCCTACGCGCTGTAGCCGGCTCTGACAATACCCGAGCTGCAGCTGCCGAACAAGAAGCTCGTGCAGACGAAGACAAAGCAAAAACGCACGAAGAGCTTGCAAGTGGCTACGACCAAGAGGCGGCGATGGTCGCACGCGAAGCCGACAAGATTCGCACGAAACGTGAAGAACTTATGAAAGCCGCCCAAATGCGTGCTGACGAATTAGAAGCTCAAGAAAAAGCACTACGCGGCGAGACTAAGGGTATTTTTTAGCCCTAAACAGTCTGGCTACTTTTTGCTATACTACGTATAAACGTAAGCAGCATGGAGCATCGCTTGAACGCACGAAATCGAACGATCACGACAATTGTTTTTATCGCAGTAGCGACAATTCTTGTTGTTCCCTCTGTTCAAGCGCAGACAGCTGCAGTACAAACCGAAGCTCGATGCACAATTGCCAAGACTAACCTTACCGAGCGGCTTGCAGTGATTGAAAAAACTCGATCAGTCCATGCAAGTGTTCACAGTGATATACAAGCAAAAGTTGATACTTTAATAACGAGCGCAACAACAAAAGAATATGACCAAGTAAGCGCCTTAACTACAGCTCAAGCGTCAGTACAAAAGAATATAGATACCTATTCTGCAAAAGTTATCGCTTACACCAATACACTGAAGACCGCATCAACTATCGATTGTGGTAAGGCCCTCGCAACCCTTGATCCAGCAATTAAGGCCGCGCGAACATCACTCGCTGAAACGAATACAGCCGCAGCTACAGTTCGTAAAAGTATCACCGAACAAACAATCCCTGCAATAAAGGCGTACGCCACATGGCTTGCGACACAGAATACGACACCGACAACAGGAACGACCGAATAATGAACCCTCCAAATAATTATAACCAACCAATCAGTCCTGAGGACGATGCTATGCTTCAAGCAATTGAAGCCCTAGAAGCACAAACTGTTGATCCTGACCCGAAGCCCTTAGTGCCCGAAACACCGGTCACACCAGCGCCGGTCGTTGTTACTCCAGCACCAGAACCAATACCCACACCTGTAATCACGCCTGCACCAGTACCAACTCCACTCACTGTTATCGAGCCGACTCCCGTCACCACAGAAGCCCCTACAGCTCCAATCACTCCTGAACCGGCTACAGCCCCGACAGACCCTTCAAGTGCAATTGCAGCAGCACTTGCTCGTGGGCCTGAAACAACGACACCCAAGTCAACATACCAACCTTTTCCAAAGAAGAAGCTGGGCAAAAAGCCACTTCTGATTATCTTGGCGATTATATTAGTTGCTGGGCTTGGCGTTGGTGGATACTTTGGATGGCAATACTTGCAATCGCAAAAAACATCTCCAATCGTCAACGGTATTGATACAAGCGTTCCAGATGAAGACCCTGGGCTACCAGCGGATTCTGAGGCCTCAGTTAATAGCACTGCGAGTGATATTGAAAATCAAGTTAACTCTGTTGATGAAACTGAATATAAAGATGAAACACTTTCAGATGCAGCGCTGTACGAGTAGTCCTCAATAGCTAATAACGCCATATCTTTGCTATAATGTCATATATGAAACCTTTGACTCCTACGACGCCACACGTCATCATCTTGGTGGGCATTCCCGGTTCCGGCAAGACTACTTTTGCCGAACACTTCGCAAAAACTTTTCATGCGCCTTACATCAATACATCTGGAATTGAGGCGACCGTAGGTATTAATAAGGCTGCTGCACTAAAAGTAACAGAACTATTATTTGATGAACTGTTAAAAACGCAGCGATCACTCGTATATGAAGGCCCGACAGAAAATAGCGCAGAACGACTCGCACTTTCGAAGTATGTCGCAAAGGCTGGCTATAAATCACTTATCGTATGGGTACAAACGGATCCACAGGAAGCAAAACGGCGTGCAACGAAACGTTCAAAAGTTGGCGCACTTTCGCCCAGTGAATTTGACGCGGCTTACGCACAGTTCATGCCACCGATTGGCAATGAAAAACCAGCAGTGATCAGCGGGAAACACACCTACGCTACGCAACTGAAAGTTGTACTGAAACATATTGCCGGAACACGACCTGCCACGTCTATAACATCTGAACCCCGGACACAAACGGGTCGGAACATAACCGTAAGGTAATACGACATGCCGATCATTCATGATGAAGAGTTTGGCAAAATCACCATCAGGCGAAGTGCTCGTGCATCGCAGGTGAGACTTAGGGTTGCGCCAGATGGCACATTACGCGCTTCATTGCCGTTATATGCACCGGCGTTCCTCGTGAAGCGTTTAATTAAGTCATCCCGCGATGAACTGCGTGACCTTATTTCGCAATCACAACCAACGACGAGCTACACTGACGGGATGCAGATAGGGAAGAGCCACACGCTTATAGTTCGACCTACAACTGGCGCGCTACAGACAAACCGACGCGGTCAACAACTGATAGTCAGTTTGCCGGAAGGTTCATCACTAAACGATTCTGACGTCGTGAGAGCTGTGCGTGACGCAATTATTGCTGCACTTCGAGTTGAAGCTAAAAGTTATCTCCCAAAAAGACTCTCTTTCCTCGCTAACAAATATGGCTTTAGCTATAAAAAGGTACGATTCTCACACGCCAGTGGACGATGGGGGAGTTGCACCTCAGAAGGAACGATCAGCCTGAACATTGCACTTATGAAACTACCTTTCGAACAAATCGACTATGTCATCCTGCATGAACTTGCACATACGAGGCATATGAACCATAGCCCTGAATTTTGGTCTGTCGTGTCCGAAAGTGACCCAAATTATAAAGATCATCGCCGAGCATTAAAACTCGAACAACCAACAATCTAATCACGCATATACAAAACGCTTATGCCTGCGGTATAATGACAGCACATGTTCGAGGGTGGTATTAGCTTTAACAAGGATTCCGACAAAGCAGTTCGTTATATTGCTCTTTTAGGAACGCCAATTTTTGTTGGGTATAATGCCCTCGTATTCCTAGGCATCGCACATAGCCCTAACTATGCCGGTGACCTCGTCTGTCTGCTAATTTCTATTTTATGGTTAGCTGCAGGCTTATATCACTTCTTTGCACCGATTCGTTCACGCTTTGATATGATGTGGCGATTGGTGCTCTATTACGCACTCGCACTTGCAACGATTGTATTCATTACTGGATTCTTAGCTCCGTTTGTATCATCAATCGCTTTATTCTTTTTAGCTGCAAATATCTATTTTGGACGCAGAGCACTCGCCGCAAGTGTACTAGGCGTTATTGTCGTAGCAGCTGTTGACGCAATGGTTCGCTATCCCAGCGATCACAGCATCCTTGTGACAAATTTCCTTGGGCTTGCGAGCATACTTATTCTTGGCGTTGCAATGGTAGGCGTCATTATTGCTCAAGAAACTCGGCGACAGGCATTGGTACAAAGCCGTTCACAAGAGCGCCTTCAATACGACCGAATTTTAACGATTATCAACAATCTTTCGGATGCGACATTCAGTACTGACGACAAAGGCCAGGTGCTTATGTATAATGCTGCGTGCTTAAACCTTCTTGATACAAACGATAGTTTACGCGGCAAGAATATTAGCGATCTATTTAACCTAACCGATAGCGACAAGAATCCAGTTAAGCTATTTGACGTGCTGAGTGATTCGCAAAAGACAACTCGTCGTGATGACATTCGCCACACATATATTGACGGTGAGGAGATTCGCCTCGAACTAACCTACGCACCAATTAAAAGTACTTATAGTCGTCACAAGAAATCACAAGCTGGATTTGTCCTTATCATGCGTGATGTTACCAAACAAAAGAGTCTCGAAGAAGAGCGCGACGAGTTTATCAGCGTCGTCAGTCATGAATTACGCACACCAATCACAATCGTCGAGGGGACACTCTCTAATCTACAACTCATAATGGATCGTCCCGAAAAGACAGACCATTCGGTTCTTGCTGGATCTATCAGTACAGCACACGATCAGGTACTATACCTGGCCAAGATGGTAAACGATCTCAGCACACTGTCACGCGCCGAACGTGGCGTTGCCGATGCAGGTGAAGACATTGATGTCCAAGAACTAATGCACAAGCTTCACACGCAGTACGAGAAGGACGCGTCAGCACGTTCACTGCACCTGAACCTTGACCTTGGAACGAAACTCGGTTCTGTCCATGCGAGCCGCCTCTATCTTGAAGAACTACTGCAGAACTTCATTACAAACGCTATTAAGTACACACACGAAGGTAGCATTACTGTCACCGCCAAGCAAAAGAAGGGGAATGTCATCTTTGCAGTAAAAGATAGCGGTATTGGTATTAGCCGTGGTGATCAACAAAAGATCTTCAATAAGTTCTACCGTAGCGAAGACTACCGTATACGTGAAACCAATGGAACTGGGCTAGGTCTGTATGTATCGACCAAGCTTTCTCACAAACTTGGTACACAAATCAACTTAACGAGTCGCTTGAACCACGGATCAACATTCAGTTTCGAACTTCCTCAATCCGATACTCGCTCAAAGAAATAATTACACTTTCGGAACTTTGACGTGACGACCTTTCCAGGTCACAGCATTTTGTGCGTAACGAATTGCGCTCAAGACAACCAATACAGCTTCTTGAATTACAACATATGACCACAATAGACCGCCAATAATTGATCCAGCGTTCCATACTTTCCGTGCGTAAAAAGCGTAGAGTCCTGCGAATAGGATGTAAAAGATTCCAGCAATAACTTGATGCACACCCCAGCCAAAAATAAATCCAGCGAGAATAATCCATAGCGGCATTGATGCGATCAACAGATCAAGTGCAGCAATAATAACGTGCACTGTTTTGCCACCTAGCAGCGGGAGAAGGAGACGAATACTCGTTCCAATTTGCGAGCTCCACTTTTTTTCATACGTGATACCCAAAAGTTCCGTTCCAATTAAGAATCTGTACTGCCCAGACGCCATCAGCTCTGCAGACAAGCGTGATTCGGGTTGAATTGCATCTTTGAACTGCGTAAAGCCCCGCCACTTGTCTAGCAATGTCTGGCGATGAATCATCCAGGCGCCGCTTGATGTTGCAGGTGCAGTGCGACGATGGAACATAATCTCCCAGAAATATCGAAGGGGCGAAAACAGAATGCTTGCACGTGGTCCATCTGCGCGACGAGGTAATACCGACACCATCGTTGCATCTTCTTGGAGTGTGTAAGAGACAAGCTGCTCAATCGAATCAGGACTGAGGCGGGTATCCACATCCATAAACAATACATATGTACCGCTGGCTTGTTTTAAAAGACCTTGGAGTGCATGGTTTTTACCTAACCATTCCTGCGGAAGTGGCGAACCTTCAACAAACCGGATACCTTCGTGCGCAAATGCCTTAATAAGCGCAGAAGTGCCGTCGCCTGACAAATCGTCCAAAACTATTACTTCAAGTTTTGGGTAGGTGCTGGCGATCACACGTTGTAACGAGTCGGTCATCGCGTGATTCTCATTACGAGCCGGAATACAGACGGTCACACTCGGCATAGCATCGATTGAACGAGCGTTCGTTAGTAGTGATTTCATTTTGAAATGCTTGTATGCATAGCGGAGCTTCCAGGCCGCTCCGATGAGCATCCCCAGCAGCACTGCGTATAGTAGATATAATATAGCCTCAAGCATCTTCATCCATGATACCACCCCCTTGACGACAGGGGAAATACAAGATACACTGTACTTGACAGTCTGCAAGAGCAGACTATTTTATTTGGCAAAAAAAGAAAGAAGGAAGGCCCAATGGCCGATAAAGCTACTGCATCAAAAGTGACGCGCATCAAAGCATCGTCAGCCGCACCAAAGAAAGTCTCTAAAAAGACTGCCAAGGTTAGAAAAGAGCGCAAAGCTCCGACCAATCCTTTCGTCAAAACTTTATTTGCCATCGGTGGATACTTTAAAGGTGCTTGGGAAGAACTTCGTATGGTCCGTTGGCCAACCCGTTCTGCAACATGGGGTCTTACTCTTGCGGTTATCCTATTTAGCGCCTTCTTCGTAGTAATCATCGTACTACTTGATCTGTTATTTAAATTTTTATTCGAACAAATTATTCAGTAAGGAACTGATCTATAATGTCTACAAACCGATATGACTCATCACGACAATGGTACGCCATTCACACTTACAGCGGCTACGAAGAAAAGGTAGCTGATAGCATTCGCCAACGCATCAACGCAGTCGACATGGCTGACAAAATCTTTGACGTTATGGTGCCAAAAGAAAAGCAAATTCAAATCAAGAACGGTAAACGTAAAGTTATCGAAGCGAAAATCTTCCAAGGCTACGCCCTCGTTGAAATGAAATTGACTGACGAAACATGGTACATCGTTCGTAACACACCTGGTGTTACTGGATTCGTTGGGACAAGCACACAACCGACTCCTGTTTCTGACCAAGAAATCAGCAAGATCAAAAAGCGCATGGGCGTTGAAGATCCTAAGCACCAAATCGACTTCTCTGAAGGCGAAGTGGTCAGCATTACCGACGGTCCATTCAAGGGATTTGACGGTGCTATCTCTGAAATTGACAACCAAAAAGGTAAAGTCAAAGTTATGGTCAGCATGTTTGGTCGTGATACTTCAGTCGAACTTGACGCACTTCAAGTTACAAAAGTTTAGGTATGTCACCAGAGTCTAGCAACTCGGCAGAAAATAAAGACTCGTTCTTTAAAGCTGTCGATAGCGTTGACTTGGCTAACATTGCAAACGAAACCGATAGTTATGTTGTTTTATATAAGTTTCGTACTATCGCGTATGAGCGCTTAACTCTCAAACCCGACGACGAAGCATCAACAATGCTCCTCTCAATCGTTCTCTCGCGCATGAAAGAAATGCAAGACGAAGAAAGACAAGAAGCAAAACTTCTCACCATCGAAGCTATGTCGATAGGCTACTGGGAATCGCAGTTCAAGAAAAACGAGCTCCCGCCACAGTAACCCTGTTCAAACAGCTTAAAAAGTGATACAATACCTTAGTTACGCACTAAATAAGCTTCAAATTATTTAGTACAAGTTCTCGCAAGAGGACAAGAAAGAAAAGTTATGGCAAAGAAAATTATCGGTAATCTAAAACTTCGTATCCCAGCTGGTCGCGCGACTGCAGGTCCTCCTGTTGGTTCAACACTCGGTCAATGGGGTTTGAATATGATGGATTTCATCAACCCGTTCAACGACGCAACTAAAGACCTTATGGGTAAGGACGTTATCGTTCACATCCAGGTTTACGAAGATCGCTCATTCACATGGAACTCACTGGGACAACCAGTTGACGACCTTATTCGTGAAGCAGTTGGCATCAAAAAGGGAAGCGCTAAATCTCACATCGAAAAAGTCGGTAAGATTACACGTGCTCAACTTGAAGAAATCGCTGAGATCAAAAAAGACAACCTAAACGCTATCGACCTTGAAGGTCGTGTGAAGGTTATCGCTGGTACTGCACGCTCAATGGGTGTTGAAGTAGAAGGCTAAGTCTTCATCGAATTAAAAGAACGCATCAATTGATGCGTTCTTTTTTATAATTTCTATAAGCGGGTGACCGTGAGTGCTTCCGAAGTTTCCCGGAAGCACTCACGAGTCCTTGATAACTAATTTAGATGAGGAGAGTAAACTCCTCTTCATATTCGTCAATTACACCACTTCTTTCAGTCAAACATCTTCTGTGCGGAGGACATTCGTGGTCGACGAATGTGCCATCGAAATTGCCTACGTACAGACGCGGATCTTCGTCGCACTCTTTACGAGCGCCACTTGTGTCTGTTTCGAAGAACAAATAATCGACAGTGCATTCACCACTGTCGTCGTAGACTTTTGCGAGCGGGTCACACCCGCAAAGCGTCGTACGATAACGATGTGAAAGCTCTTCCAGGTCCAAACCTTCTGCGATAACAGAACGTGTGTTGTGAATGAGCTGTACTACTTCATACAATGTTGCGTGGAGCATGTTATATCCTTAAATAATCACGCAAAAGCCCTGGCTTAAGCGCTCACATCGTCGTACCGATCGTTCAAATATAATTGGTGATCCCTATGCGTTTAAGCTAGGGGCGAATTAAATCAGTTGTCAAGGTACATGCAGAAACCGGCGGTCTCAACGCAATGCGTGAAAAAAGTATCTCATCAAGTACTGGTTATAGCAAGCATGAGCGCATTAGTATTTCGTGTATATATGTCGAATAACCGCATTCGGATTAGTGCGGAGCATAACAAGCGGCGATTCACCCGTCAGCTCAAGGTGCACATTGGGTGTATCCCACCATAAAATAACTTCTTCAGGAGTCATAGTGCCGAGAAGGCGAGAATCTAGTTCCATACGAACCTCGTCCGGATCACCAAACGCATCGTACGTCGGAATGTGTCGCTCTTGGCTGGGAGTCGTATTTCTTTCCATACACTTATCTTAACACCGTCCATATCTTGTAACTGTTGTCATTTTGTGCTATAATAGATACATAACAATCAATGTTGGGAGATTGCAAGGGAAACCTTGCATCGCTACTACCACAGAAAGGGTTCACACCTATGGCTAAAAAAGCTAATTTGCTTGAAGAAGCACAAAAACTTGGTCTCGATGTATCTGAAAAGAACACCGTTGCTCAAATCGAAGCAGCAATCGTAGACGCACAAAATCCTGCAGTTGCAGAATCAGAAGTAGTTGTTGAAACTGCTGAAGAAGAAAAGACAGCTAAAGCTGGTAAGCGAAGTGCAAAAGCTCTTTCAGAAGCTGAAGCAAAAGCTGAAAAAGAAGCTCGCAAAGAAGCTGGCGACACTTCATCTGTTGATGGCGAAGAAGCAAAGATGGTTAAGGGTCCAAAGCCTGTTACTCGTCCTGTTCTTGAACGCCGTGGTAAAAAGTACCAAGAAGCAGCAAAGCTTATCGAAAAAGATACACTTTACTCACTCGCTCAAGCAATTGAACTTGCAAGCAAGACAAGCCCAAGCAAATTTGACGCATCTGTCGAAGTACATGTTCGTTTGAACGTTGACCCACGCCAAGCTGACCAAAACATCCGCACAACAGTCAGCCTTCCTAACGGAACTGGTAAGACTATCCGTGTTGCTGTATTCGCACCAGAAGGTGACCACGCAGCAGCGAAGGCAGCTGGAGCTGACATCGTTGGTGACGAAACATTCATCGCGCAACTTGATAAAGAAACTATCGACTTCGATATCCTTATCGCAACTCCACAGTACATGCCTAAACTTGGTAAGTACGCACGTCTACTTGGTCCACGTGGCCTTATGCCTAACCCAAAGAGCGGATCAGTTGCTACTGACGTCGCCAAGGCAGTTTCAGAAGCAAAGACTGGTAAAGTTGAATACCGCGTCGACAAGCAAGCGATCGTTCACCTTGCAATCGGTAAGGTAAGCTTCGGTGCTGACAAGCTCGCTGTAAACGCAAAGAGCTTCTTTGACAGCCTTATTAGCCAAAAGCCAACAGGCCTTAAGGGTGTATTCGTAAAATCTATCAGTATCAGTACCTCACAAGGTCCAAGTATCAAGGTAGAAAACTTCGTTAACTAATCGTTACGAATCCTTATAAAAATAACCCGCTGTGATGCGGGTTATTTTTTATGCAGCGATCTTTTCCGAATCGACTGTTTCGTGTTGATCGGTTTTTGGTGGAAGAATATTTACGACACCCAAGCCAAAGCGTCCGACAGCAGAGATAACGTGCCAGAATTTTCCTGTCCAAGTTTTTGGCTCCATATTCTCGTCATCCTCGGCCTGGATTGCTGTACGAATCTTTGCGATTGTATCAAATTCATGAAGTTCTTCTTCAGATGCGCCACGATCCACGGCTAACTGACGTAACCGAAGAATTTTAAACTGTGCTTCTGTATTCGCATGTTCAAGTTTTTGGATTTTTTCATCACGTTCAAGATTCAACTGATCGATCACATCCGGGCCAGCAAAAGTGGCGTGCGGAAGAGACATGCTCTCAAGATCACCCGCGATACCCGTTGATTCAGTAATGAAGCGTGTAATACTTTCATCGGTGCTGAGCAATGGGTAGTCATCCCTTAATCGAAGATTTCCAGTGGAAACAGCCACTGTGACATCTTTTACGAGTCGATCGTATTCATGAGGAAATAAGTTAACGCCCACAGCCATTCGTCCGAGATCTTTGGCTCGAATCAACATAAGTTGACGAGCGCTGTCGCTTGCATCACGTGGGCCGATGAAATCAGGGTGTCCTGGATCAACAATTTTCGCGTGATGTATTGTTGATTCTATAGCGAGTGCTACAAATTCAGATTCAGGCAAGAACGTCGTTTCAGCACTCGGCGGTACAGAGCCATCCCAAGATTTGGGGTTGGCTTCCTGTATCGCTTCGTGTGTCATAATGACGGCTCCTTGGACTTTTATTTGACGAAATAAGTGCGTTTTTGTTTGTGGTGATAACTGCGCTTGCCAACAGTATAGCATAGGCGCAATGCATATTTGAACCCAATTTGCAATTTTTATCGTACAATAGGGCACAGGTGGGAGGCACCAACACAAAAATCCAAACAGAGAGAAGGTGAGGCCAATGGCCGACACTGAGGAAAAACCGGAAATTAAATTCCGGTCCGACATGAGGGTCGAGCTCATCAGGGCGAACGCCAGCGATGCTGACGTGCTGTTTGCCGCTCGCGTTTCGACGCAAGGTGAGCAGACGCTCGAAGCGGCGCAGGATGAGACCGTCGACGCAAGTCGAAGCAAGGGTCTCATCAACTACCTGATGCGTGATCGACACGGTTCGCCGTTCGAGCACAACTCGATGACGTTTTACGTCGAGGCACCGATCTTCGTCTTCCGTGAGTTCATGCGACACCGAATGAACTCGTACAACGAAGAAAGTGGCCGGTACCGCGTCATGCGACCGACGTTCTACGTGCCCGGTGAAGAACGGAACTTGCTGCAAGTCGGCAAGGCCGGTGCGTACGAGTTCCACAAGGGTTCGCCGGAACAAACCGCGCTTGCTCGGCACGAAGCGACGACGCATGCAATCGCGGCGTACGAGTCGTACCAGCGCATGCTCGAAGCCGGCATCGCCCGTGAAGTCGCGCGCATCGTGCTGCCGCTCTCGCTGTATTCATCGATGTACGTCACGATGAACGCGCGCTCGCTGATGGGCTTCCTCAGCCTGCGCACGATCCGCGAGGGGTCACACTTCCCGTCCTTCCCCCAGCGGGAAATCGAGATGGTGGCCGAGCAACTCGAAGGGCATTTCGCCACGCTGATGCCCTTGACGTACGAGTCCTTCAACACAAACGGGCGCGTTTCGCCGTAACACCCAAGTGGGCCAATCAAACGAATGCAAGAGTTCGTGCGATTGGCCCGCTAGGGTCTTTTTTTATTGCTTACGTTCTTGATCTGAAGAACATCATGGTACAATCGAGAAAACAGGGGAGAGTGTTATGAGTGTCTATAGTAATGTCCAAATTACCAATGCCATCAAAGATGGAACTATTGTCTGCGTGCCGTTCAATGAAAAACACGTCTCTGAAGCAAGCCTCGATTTCACATTGGGGCATTATTTTTATAAACAAGAATACTCTGAAGACGCCCGCGTCTATAACCCCTTTGACAAACCTGACGTAGATCGTTACTTCAAAGGTCCACTCGAAGCGATGCCACATAAACAATGGTGCGAAGAAAACGGCTACAAGTTATTTGCAAACATCCCCGAAGATCACCCAATTATTGTCCTTCGTCCAGGCGAACGCATCTTGGCGCACACCCACGAGTTCGTTGGTATCCGTCCACATGGTGGCGCATCTGAGGTGAAATCACGTAGTAGCTGGGGACGTAATGGCGTTGCTGTGTGTTTCGACGCAGGTTGGATTGATCCTGGATATATTAACCGCATTACGCTTGAAATCTATAACTTGAATCAACATGAATCAGTCGTCCTGCCTGTTGGTGAACGTATCGGCCAACTCATCTTCCACACAACTGGTGAAGTTGATGGCGATTACAGTGACGGCCGCAAAGGTATGAGTGGCAAGTACCAACACACCGACAACCTCGATGAGTTGATTGCGACATGGTCACCTGAACAGATGCTTCCACGTGCGTATAAAGACCAGCGCCAACCAGCGCCGGTGATTAAAGGTCTTCCGAAGGGAATGAAGTAGCATGTCTGAACGACAATCGGGGCACTATGCACGACTTGAAGGTCTTGACGGTGTTGGTAAAAGTAAGCAAATGATGCTCGCTCAACAATACAGCGATGAACATAACTTGCATGCCTTATTTATTCGAGAACCAGGCGGTACATCACTAGGCGTAGATATTCGGCACCTTCTTTTAACGAACAAGGAGCATGATCTGAGTCCTGTCGTTGAATTCCTACTCTTCACCGCTGATCGTGTTCACTTACAAAATACCGTCATCCTTCCTGCACTTGAACAAGGTCGTCCTGTTATTAGTGACAGAGGGGTCGAATCAACAATTGCCTACCAACCTGCGGGCGGGGGCATCAGCAAAGAAATGATTATGAATGTTTCGTCTCAATTGCTTGTTCCACGCTATATGAAGCCAGATGGGCTTGCTATTCTTTCACTCAACGAAGTAGTACGTCAGAAACGACTAAAAGATAGATTCGTTGCAACAGTAGCGGATAAGATTGAGTTGCGTGACGATGGCTATACCAAGCGTGTATATGATGCCTATAAAGAACTAGAAAATCTAGATTATGCCCAGGTTGTTGATGCCGATCGCAGCCCGGAAGAAATTTTTGAAGACCTAAAACCAATTCTGTTTGGTAAATTTGCTCAATAGTTACTTCGTTTAAATTCGATCTTTATTCAGCTCGTGTTTCGGGCCAAAATACGCAATGCCGTTGTCTTCAGTAGGACCTAGTGCAACTTTAGCCAAACGCTGATCACGCGTATACAGCTCTTTATATCCATAAATAGTCGTCGAAACAGGCTCTACAAAATCCTCAAGAGAGTCTGTTTGAACTGCCCGTAAAATAAAGCCGCGCGCTCCAGTATCAACAATGTATTCCATGTACTGATCTTCCCATGGGTTTGCGGGAGTGATCTGTGTCGCGAGCATTCGGCGAACAACGTCCTGACTGAATCCAGAAGCTTCGTCGACACGATAGCCAGCGATTTGTCGCTCTACCAAGTGAAGTCGTCCGGTATTATTCGGTAGGTCTATGTGTCCAAAATCTCGCTTATAGCGCACGATAAATCCATTAATTTCGTGACTACCATCACGGAAATATGAAACGTCAGGTTTGATAGCGAGCGAATGGTAAGGGAATATCTTTGGGTACACAACACCGCCATGCGACTCGATTGCTTCAGCAGAATCGGTACGAAACGCTCCAATGTGTTCAAGTCGGCGGCGATACGGATGGGTTAACTTACCAAGCTCAAGATTCTCAACAGAGGTTTCAACCGCAAAGTCTAGCGACTCACTTATAAAAGCACTGCCCCGGTCCATAAAATTCATCTTTTCATGAAGCTCGGCGCTCACAGGTTCATGCTTGTCGTGCCATTTCATATACGCCATCGTGTTCATCATCTTGCGACGTTGTTCACCAATAAGATGGTCATTAGAAAGCATTAAGGCAAATTCTTCAGGAACACCCTCTGGCGGATTATCGAAAAGTTTTTGAAATTCACTGTCGATATACAGTTGGCGTTGTTTTAGGGCTTCGTCAAGAAACATATTTGAAGGCGTTGCGCCATAAGGACGATATCGCAACGAGCCATCTGTAGGTTCCCTAAAAAAGTCAGTATGTTTAACTTCTGGCTTATTTTTTGGGTGAAACGTCTCCGCTGCTATATATCCGAACATAATTACTTATATTATTATATCACACTTTAAGCATAAAGTCTATGTATGTACAGAGGTGAAATGAGCCTCAACCGATGTGGTCGAGGCTCGTAGAATAAGGAAGGGGAGTGGCGACCATAGGTGGTATGGCCGCCACTCGACCTTGGAGCGAAGTACTAGACTTCGCTGCTGAAGACGGGCTGGGTATCTGCCTCGTCCGACTTGGCGTTGATGAGACTGAGCGGCGAAGCCTGCGTCCTGTCTGCACCAATCTGTGAGATGTGCTCCCCAAATGCTGCCATCTGTACTCCCTTGTTCCTTGTCATGCGCAATTGAATGACAATATAGTATTATACGATAACTTAAGCGTAATGTCTATAGTATATAGAGAGGCCGTTGACTTATTTACACCTTGAATGTATACTGTTTCTTAAGACAACCAAAGACAGTAGCCGTAGAAATACTTAATCCGCTACCGAGGAATTGTAAATAAACATACATTTCATGAGTCTTTGGCAGTGCGAGGTCCAAAGACTTTTTGTTTTCTCGAAATACTGCCTGTCTAGATTTGATTAACAATCTGGCCGAATACAACTAATGGAGATTTAAATTTATGGCGATTTCACGCGATAAAAAGAACACATTGGTTGCTGAGATGACTGAGCTCATCGCCAACGCTAAAACAACCGTCTTTGCAACATACGACGGTCTTACTGTTGCTGATGTCCAGAAGCTCCGTGCACAAGCACGCGAAGCTGGTATCGTGATCAAGGTGATTAAAAACCGCCTTGTCCGCGTTGCTCTTTCAGAAGTTGAAGCTTACAAGAACACCGATGTTTCTGGTCTTACAGGACAACTCCTTTACGCAGTAAGCGCAGAGGACGAAGTTGCACCTGCAAAGATTTTGAATACATTCGCAAAGACAAACCCAGCCCTCGTTATCGCGGGTGGTTTCTCAAGCGAAGGTCTTCTTCTAAGCGCCGACGAAGTGAACGCACTTGCAAGCCTACCTAGTAAGAATCAACTTATTGGCGAAGTTGTCGCAATGCTTCTTTCACCGGTTCACGACATTACCAACGCGTTGTCAGGAAACTTACACGCGCTGCTTGATGGCGTTGAAGCTAAAGCAACCAGTTAATTTTTTAACATACGTACACAATTAATTTTTGAATAATAAAGGAGTCATATAATGGCTGATCTAAAGAAATTTGCAGAAACCCTCGTTGGTTTAACTGTACTTGAAGTAAACGAACTCAAGACTATCTTGAAAGACGAATATAACATCGAACCAGCTGCAGCCGCAGTTGCTGTTGCTGGACCTGCTGCTGATGCAGCCCCAGCTGAAGACGCTAAAAGCGACTTCAACATCATCCTAAAAGAAGCTGGTGACCAAAAAGTTGCCGTAATCAAGGCTGTTAAAGACATTACTGGTCTTGGTCTTGGTGAAGCTAAAGCTTTGGTTGACGGTGTTCCATCAACAATCAAAGAAAAAGCTCCAAAAGAAGAAGCTGAAGCTGCTAAAAAGCAACTTGAAGAAGCTGGCGCAACCGTCGAACTTAGCTAATCAACCATTCGGTCATTTTGAAAATCCTTTTATGCCGTCCTTTATAGGGCGGTATTTTAGTGGGAGCAATTATCTCTAGGCAAAATATACAACAATTCTGCAGCGACTACTGATAAACGTGTGGAAAAGAAACTTTTTACTGTACTGGACATTTTTTAAAACTTACGCCAGGTGACTACGATAACAATTGACATAATTATGATTGATTGGTATAAGTGAGGTATACAAATTCAAAAATACACAGATAAAGGAATTGCGAGTACCCATGTCTGAATTACCAGAGAAACAAGTAAAGCGTTTACACGCTTTGATCCAGGAAGCAGAAACAAACTTAGCCGCAGCCAAAGAGCTGCTTATTAGCATTATTGGCGACGATGGCACAGTCATCACTCCACGATCAGGCACAAACGAAGAAGTTGGTGGCAAAATCGTAGAAGGTATCTTTGACGGACAAAAAATGGCCGGACCAGATGGAAAAGAATACCCAGTCCCTGCAAACTACGCCAGCAAGTCTAAATTAGTTGAAGGTGACATCCTTAAGCTTACGATTGCTGACGACGGATCATTCATCTACAAGCAAATCGGTCCTATCGAACGAATCCAGATCATCGGAACGCTTGTGCAACACGACGGCGCATACTACGTTGAAGCAAACGGACGCGAATACCGTATCCTTCTTGCAAGCGTGACCTACTTCCGCGTAAACGTTGGCGACCAAGTTACTATCATCGTCCCAGCTGAAAACCCAGAAGCCGTTTGGGCTGCTGTTGAAGCTGCACTCTAGTCTTACCCTAAATTGACTTATTCAATCAAAAGTAGTATAATAAGGTTAGTTTTTGCACGCCAGAAACTTGTCCCTACTACAGAGAGTTGAAGCAATGAACACAATGAGTCGTGGCAACACGGCGCTGCAGTACGATCTTGAATTTCTCAAGATGCGTGTCGCTGACACCGACCTGCCTCGGTACACGAAGCAGGCTCTACTGAACAACGCAATCCACACGATCGGGTGCCTTATGCTCCTGACGGAAGATGACTTCCGTCGCCTCAGCAGCTTCGGAAACGCAACAATCAGCAACATCAAAGAACTGCTGCGGAGCAAAGGCTACACGCTTCGTCCCGCGGACACGAAGCTCGTTGATCATGCAGTTTCGATGTTCCGCGATCTTCGCGACGCACCAGCACTGGTGCTCATCGAAGCGACACGCTCCGAGATCGACGCACAGACCGCGTACAACTTGAAGCGACGCTTCGGCGCGGCATCGATCGGACGAGTTGCTGAAGGTGGTGCAGAGAAGCTCTTCGGAGACATCCTGCACGTTCACCGCAACAACTCAGAACAGAAGTCAAAAGCAGCCGTCCAATCTATCGAGGTTTTCCTCGCGAAATACGACATCGCTCTTGCTGCGTAGTAGGACGAGCCGACCTGTATTCATTTACATGGTCGGCAAAATCCCCGAATACATATATCAATATGTCGTCGGGGATTTTTATTTGCCTAATTTATGCACAAGCAGTATAGTTATGGCATCACGAGGGTGAAAACAAACAGGGTGAGCAAAAGGGGAACAGTGTGGCAAAACTTCATTTTAAGTACGGGGCAATGAATAGCGGTAAAAGCGATACGCTTATTAAAACTGCTTACAATTATATCGAGCGTGGACTTTCGATTATAACGATCAAACCAAGCGTTGATACCAAAGGCGATGCAAACATTATCGCTCGCGGTGGAGCGCAGCGAAAAGTGGATATTATGGCGACTCCGGATATGAATGTCCGTGATGCGATACATACATACGTGGATCTCAACGGACTCGCACCACTTTCATGTGTCCTGATCGATGAAGCGCAGTTTTTGACAGATACACAAATAGACGAACTGCTTGAAATTGCAAAGACAGATAATATTTCTGTCATTGCATACGGTTTGCGTGCTGATTTCAAAACGCATCTATTTCCTGGCAGTGCGCGCCTTTTCGAGATTGCTGATAACATCGAAAAGCTTCCAACTATGTGCCGCTGCGGTAATCAAGCAGAGTTCAATTGCCGAAAACTCAATGACCGCTACGTATTTGGAGGTGAACAAGTAGCTATTGATGGTGAAGACGCTATTACGTATGACTCACTCTGTGGGACATGCTACCTTACCGAAAAAGCAGCCGTTCATGCTTAAAAACACAACAAAGTCGGCCGTTTTGGCGCGTATACTAAATACAGAAACAAAGGGGAAATAAAAAGTGTCACAAGCGCTGTACCGCAAGTATCGAAGTAAGTCTCTCGACGAAGTCGTCGGACAAAACCATATTACTGACATCCTTCGCCGAGCAATTACCGCCGGTCGTATTTCTCATGCCTATCTATTAACTGGTCCACGCGGGGTTGGTAAAACCTCTGTTGCCCGTATCTTGGCGCACGAAATTAATGAGCTTGCCTACAGTGATGACTCGACACATCTCGATATTATTGAAATCGACGCAGCCAGCAACAACGGTGTTGAAGACGTCCGTGATCTGCGCGAGAAAGTGCAAATCGCACCAGTTTCTGCGAAGAAAAAAGTGTACATCATCGACGAGGTCCACATGCTCTCGAAGGCTGCATTTAACGCACTCCTCAAAACTCTTGAAGAACCACCAGCGCACATTGTCTTTATCTTGGCGACTACTGACGTCGATAAGCTTCCTGCAACAATTATCAGTCGTACTCAACGATTCGGATTCCGCGCGATTAACGAAGCAGATACACTGACACACCTTCGTTTTATTGCCGATGAAGAAAAGATCAAGATCGATGACGAATCGCTAAAACTTATTGCCCTACGCGGCGATGGAAGCTTCCGCGATAGCATTAGCTTGCTTGACCAACTTGCCAGTCTCGCTGACGAAAAAACAGGGATTACCGCCGAACTTGTCAGCCTGACACTCGGACTCGCGCCTGTTACGGTTGTGAACGATCTCATCAAAGCAGTGGAAGCGCACGATGTAAACGCAGTCGCAACGTTGCTTGAACAAACCGTTGCTGACGGCATTAGTTCCGTTACGCTGACCGAGCAGCTCACGCATACGCTTCGCACGACTATCATTGCGAAACCTCACCTATTACCATTGCTCGATGCTCTCCTTGATGTGTCACGAAGTAGCCAGCCACAGCTAAAACTTCTTGCGGTCCTTGGCACGTTCACACTAGAACAAAAACATCCTAAAACCGTTGCCCTCGCTGCACCAGTCCTCGAAGTATCTGCAACTATTGCCGAACTGACAAAGCAAGCAACAAAGGCGAAGCCTGTAATGCCAGCGCCTGTTGTCACAGTAGAGTCAAGGACAGAATCTCCTTTAGAAGGGGATGTCCCGACCACGGCGAGCCAAGCGCCACAGGCTGCACAGAGTGCACCTGTAGAGCGGCCCCTTCAAAAGGATGTGTCTGTCATTGCCGATGCCTTAGCGAATGAAATCGAAGCAAAAGACTTCGACTGGAAAACACTGATTGAGCATACTCGCAAGAACTACGTCGCCCTCTTCAGCGTCTTATCTAAATGTGCCCACGAACTCAATGGCAACGAACTTACGCTTTATACAAATTCTGCATTTTACAAGAAAAAGTTAGACGATCAAAAATACAATGCCCACCTCTATGAATCTTTGAAAAGCATTGGAAGTTATCAACTGACCGTCCACACCGTACCCACAGCGGCGCCACCAAAGGATAGCCAGGCTGCGGCCGTAGCTGCTATTATGGGCGGAGGAGAAGAGGTCGCAGTTTAACACGCGCCTCGAATGAGGGTTACAATGGCGACGAAAGACGTCCCAGCAGGGAAATTACCACCACAGAATTTAGATGCCGAGATGAGCCTACTCGGTGCTGTTCTTATTGACGAAGAAACATTGGCTGATATTTCTGAGCACGTCAAACCTCATGACTTTTATGACAAGCGTCACGGACTCGTATATGAAGCGATGATGCGTTTGTACGAACGACACAAGCCCGTCGACCTTTTGACGCTAACTGAAGAACTTAAAAAGAAAAACGACATCGAAACAATCGGTGGTTCTGCGTACCTGACGGAACTAACAAACTATGTTCCAACCGCTGCGCACGCTGAGGCATACGCGGAACTCGTCTCACAAAAAGCAATTCGTCGCCGACTTATTAAAGCGAGTGCCGAAATCTCTGAAATGAGTTTCGATGAAGAAACTTCAACCGAAGAACTATTAGGACAAGCCGAAGCACAGCTCTTTTCTGTAAGCGATGCGTCACTCAAGAACGACCTCGTGAGTATCGAAAGTATTCTTACCGATAGTTTCGACCGCATGGAAGAACTACACCGCAATAAAGGTCAGCTTCGTGGTGTTCGTACCGGCTACCGTGACCTTGATAACATGACCGCTGGGCTACAGCGCAGTGACCTTATTATCCTTGCTGCTCGTCCTGCCATGGGTAAGACAACACTGGTGACAAACCTTGCCTATAACGTTGCGACGATTGCCAAACAACCTGTTCTGTTCTTTAGCCTCGAGATGAGTAAAGAGCAATTGGTCGACCGTATGTTGGCCGACGCATCAGGAGTTGATGCCTGGAATATTCGTACCGGAAACTTGTCTGATGACGACTTCAGTAAACTATCCGATGCAATGGGCGAAATGGCAGAAGCGCCAATCTTTATTGATGACACCCCTGGTGTGAGCGTACTTGAAATGCGCACCAAAGCACGACGTGCTGCACACGAACAACCTCTCGGGCTCATCATCATCGACTACCTTCAATTGATGCAGGGGAGTGGCAAAAGTGACGGAAACCGTGTCCAAGAGGTGAGTGAAATCTCGCGTGGACTGAAGCTTATTGCTCGTGAGTTGAATGTGCCAGTCATCGCCCTCAGCCAGCTGTCACGTTCAGTTGAAACGCGTAGTCCGCAAATTCCACAACTTTCTGACCTCCGTGAATCTGGATCAATCGAGCAAGATGCCGACATCGTGATGTTTATCTACCGCGAGGCGTATTACAACCCAGAAACCGAACGTGAAAACATTACCGATCTGATTATTGCGAAACACCGTAACGGACCTACAGGTAAAGTAGAGCTCTTCTTCCACCCAGAACGACTTCGATTCATGTCTCTCGACCGCAAGCACGATAGTTAGTGATATAATCAAAGGAACTCATGGTTGCTGCAAAAGACTTTACCAACTTCCTGATCTACCGATGGCGTTACATCCTCGGATACAGCATTATTGCACTCCTTCTTGCCGGGCTTTTGATTTTTGCTGGACTATACGTTCCTGGCGGAATTTCAGCAGAAGAAACACGCGCAGCAGTAATCAGTGATTCGCTCTCACTTGCTAACCCGGCATCATTTGCTGTTGCGAACGCACCGTACTACGCACTTCAAGCGAGCATCTTCCATCTATTTGGTGTCTACGATTTTACCATTAAATTACCTTCATTAATCTTAGCGCTCTTTTCTGCAGTGGGACTTATCATATTGCTTCGTCGATGGTTCAAGCCAAACATCGCAGTACTTGCGTCAATGATCGCTATCACAACAGGACAGTTCCTATTTATCGGTCAAAATGGTGCACCAGGAATCGTGTATGCATTCTGGCCAATCTTCCTGTTGCTGCTTGGAACTCAAGTAACCCGTGCAAAGAAGTTCCGGATTTTATGGAAACTCCTTTTTGCCGCATTTGCCGCTGCGAGCTTGTACACACCACTTAGTATTTATCCGTTACTTGCGATTGCGATTGCGATTGCGCTGCACCCGCATCTGCGTGCAATTGTTCGAAGGCTATCAAAGCTAAAGGTCACAGCGAGCTTACTCATCGCAGGCGTTGTCATCGCTCCGCTTATTTTTGCGATTGTGACGACACCACAGCTTGGATTGACGTTACTGGGTATCACGACGAGCGTGACATGGCCACCAGACCTGATTGCAAATATTGCCACCTTAACTCGCCAGTTCTTCTTGTTCTGGGAGCCAAGTACTACTGCACTTATGACGCCGGTATTCGGACTCGGTTCAGTGTTGCTTATCCTGATTGGTATTTACCGAATTATTAAAACCCGCGAAACAACCAGAAGTTACCTGATTATCTTTTGGATTATTTGTTTAACGCCAATCCTGATTATTAACCCACGATTCACAAGTGTCTTATTCGTTCCTTCTGTCTTACTACTTGCAGCTGGACTCACATCACTTATTTCCTATTGGTACCGATTATTCCCACTCAATCCATACGCGCGCATTGCAGGACTCATTCCATTGATCGTGCTCGTCGTAACACTGATAGGTTCTGGACTGGATCGTTATATTTACGGCTATCACTACGATCCAAGCACAGCGGTAAACTTTTCAAAAGATCTGAAGCTTATTCCTAAAGACACAAAGAATCTAGTGGTGGCTGATAGTGAACTCGCGTTTTACAAAGTTGTTGCCAAGCACCGTGATGGATTAAACGTCTCGACAGCGACAACAAATAACACATTCACTGCAACACGAGCTGCTCGAGGAAGCGTCGATCCTGCGTATGCAATCGATAGAATTATCACCGCACCGTATAGCAAAGATAGTGATCGTCTGTACATCTATAAAAAGACTGCTCAGTAACGTATAATTAATAAGTAATAAAGAGACGGAGAATACAATGGCTTTTGACCAAATGAAGATGCTGAACAAGCTACGTAAAGCACAGAGCGACCTTAAGAAAGAAATTATCGAAGTTGAAGCAGGTGATGGCGCAGTTGTCGTACAGATCACTGGTGAACTAAAGATGAAAAAGATCACGATCAACCCAGAGATGGTTGACCTTGAAGATATCGCTGAACTTGAGCACTGGATTGAAATTGCAACTCGCGATGGACTTGCTAAAGCACAAGAAGTTGCCGCTGAAAAAATGAAGCCACTCATGGGTGGACTTGGCAACCTCGGACTGTAATTCCCGATGGCTCACTTGCTGCCTGCAGCACTGGAAAAATTGATTGATGAACTAGGACGACTTCCTGGCGTTGGTTCGCGTACCGCAGAACGTTACGCGTATTATTTGCTACGCGCAGACCAACACATCAATCAATCTCTTTCTACAGCCATCCACGATGTCCATGCGCTCGTAAAGACATGTCCGGTGACATTCGCACTGATTGATGCAGACGAAGACGTCTCGGCGCTCTACAGTGACCCGGATCGCAACAAGAAACTTATCGCAGTGGTTGAAGAGCCGCTTGATATTGTTGCACTTGAACGAACTGGACAATTTAGAGGCACCTACCACGTACTTGGTGGAGCAATTAGTCCAATCGATGGCATCGGTCCAGAACAGCTTCACATCCCCGAATTACTCCAACGACTCAAAGACGACGAGGTAGAAGAAATTATTATTGCTACTAACGCCAGCGTTGAAGGTGAATCGACTGCGCTTTTCTTGCAACGTCACGTTCTTGATGCGGCCATCAATGTAAAGATGAGTCGCTTGGCTCGGGGTATTCCAGTTGGAGTAGACCTTGAATATGCCGACCAGATTACTTTGACACACGCCCTCGAAGGCCGCCGCTCTTTCTAGATATTATTGTCTGTATGTCATTTATATGATATAAATTACCTCAGTCTGAAACGAGTAGAGATGAGTGTAGGATGAAACTTAATATAAGAGGTGATGTCGTGTTCGAATATCGAACACCACCTCCGAAGATTCGCAAAGCTGTGCGACGAGATGTAAAACGTCTCAAACGAGTCCATGCTGTGACGATGGGGTTACTGGTTGCGTGCTACATTGCCGCTGCGGTAATCGCGGTCACACTGATCGGAAAGGACAACGCTCTTGAGAGCAGTCTACCCCTGGGTATTCTGCTCGTGTCATTTGTTCCTTTTCTAGCAGCAAAGATGATCGTCAAGCAACGATTGCTGTCGACGACCAACATCCAACAGAGGGTCGTCGATGGGCTGTTCAGCGACTTCTATGTGACCGAGTACGACTACAGTCTTCAGCTGGTCATGAGCAACTTGCACGTCTTGCAGTACGAAGAGGACGAGCTTGTCGAGTTTTTCAAGCGCATGAATCGGACCGACTACGATCACGAGATCTCGACATACAGCAGGTTCGACAGCCCAGTGAGTCTTCGCATAGTTCGCGATACAAAACTGCACGTTATCGGGCTTGCCCGTGTCGTGTTCGGCGAGGGTCCTCTTATCGAAGAGAGGATCGCTGAGGTTGAAACAGAAGTACAGCACCACCTGGACGAAGGAATCCGCACACAGCACGAGGCAAACATCACAGCCTTCGCGGAACTTACGCACCAATCGCAGTAAGACTGGGGCGCCCAATTGACAGAGATTCATCTTGTCAAAAGGGCGCCCCTATTAAATAGGATATTATTAGAGTAATTAGGGTTATGCTAATATTGACTTTTTAGTGATTATTTGCTATAATATATGTCAGTCTTTGTCCATTCAACAGAAAGTAGACTACTGTGTTCTTTTTCAGCAGAAATAAGGAAGTGTTCCCGGTTACGAAGAAGATTCCGTTTGTACTTCGATGTGCAGCAAAGCTTCCTTCCCCCGGCACACTCAAGACCATCGCGTTCGTCATGATGGTGATTTTTGGCATCGGAATCGTCGTTGCGCTCATCATGCTTCGTTACGAATTCGATATGCGCAGCTATGGCATGTCAGATTTCGATCTGGCTGCTCACATCCTGCGCGTTGCAACATGGATCGGGTTGCTTATTTTGAGCGTCGTGGCTATTTATGTCATCGAAAAACTCGAAATGCACCAGCACAACATCGTCAACGGCTACCACCGTTCGTACTACATGACGGCTGAGCATCACAGCTACGACCTGGTGTTCTCACCCTTGGTACGCGAGTTGATCGCGGACACCTCGAGTGATGCACACAAGACAGTCATGCGAATAGTTTCAGACCCGATGGTTGTTGAGACCGACAAGTTCATCTTCGAAATGGATGCGAGCCTTGAAGATCAAGGTGAGTTCTATGAACGCGCTGTCTCGCTCATTAACTTCTGCGAACGTGCGCTTGCGCCGCTTGGAACCGAGTTCGAGGAATATTTCGAACAAAAGCGCGAAGAAGTAGTTCTTACTTTCAAGGACGAAATGGGTGAGTACCAAGCACTCATCAACAAGTTCACCAAGAACGTTGATATGCTCACGGCATAGCCGCGATCATGGGACGCCCAACGGATGGAACCACGAGTTCCTCCGAACGGGCGTCCCTTTTCATTTTCTGTTACAATAAACACCAATGTTTGAACAATCTAAAACCCTCATTGAAGAGGCAAAAAAAATTATTATTATCCAAGCCGAGAATCCGGATGGCGATAGCCTCGGAAGTTCTTTGGCACTTGAAGAAATCTTGTCCGACCTTGGCAAGGAAGTTGTATTGTATTGCCCTGTCGATATTCCAAAATACATGCATTACATCAATGGTTGGGATCGAGTTGTCTCTGATTTTGATCCAAAGGCTGACTTGGCGATTATCGTTGACACAACCGCAGACGTACTTCTTACAAAAGTACTCGAAACACCCGGCGTACGACATTATCTCGAAAGCCATCCTGTCATCGTGATCGATCACCACATCCAATCAGAAGGCAGTCTTAGTTTTGAGCACACTATTTTGGAACGCGAAGCTGTCGCAACAAGTGAAATCATTTACGAACTTGCAGAAAAATCTGGCTGGGCAATGACCCATCAAGCAGCTGAGAACATGATGGTCGCAATCATGAGCGACAGCCTTGGACTGACCACACAAAACGTCACAGCTGACACGTACTTAACCGTCAGTAAACTCGCCGCACTTGGCGCAAAGCAAAGCGACATCGAAGGACGCCGTCGTGAATACATGAAAAAAGCACCCGAGATCCTCGCATACAAAGGTCGATTGATCGAACGTATCGAATACCTCCTCGATGGCAAATTAGCTGTTGTTCATATTCCGTGGAATGAGATCCAAGAGTTTAGCGATCAATATAACCCAAGCGTCCTCGTGCTTGATGAGATGCGTCTCGTCACTGGCGTTGAAATTGGTGTTGCCATCAAAACCTACCCTGACGGTAAACTCACCGGTAAACTACGTGCTAATATTCCGATTGCAGAGCAAGTTGCCGGCTTCTTTGGTGGCGGTGGACATGTCTATGCAGCAGGCTTCCGTGTTTATGAAGACTATGACAAAATAATTTCAGAACTAGTAACTGCAACAGATAAGGCGCTAACCGACTATGAGTCTTCAATTTCATAACCAGCTGACAAAAACTGTTGATCTCTTCAAACCTCAAGAAGAGGGCAAGGTAAGTCTGTATACCTGTGGTCCAACTGTCTACAACTATCTTCATGTTGGAAACTGGACAGCCTACATTTACTGGGACACACTTGTGCGCGTATTGCAGGCGAACAACCTGACGGTTGATCGTGTTATGAACATTACTGACGTCGGGCACCTGGTCAGCGACGCCGATGATGGCGAAGACAAACTTGAAAAAGGCGCAAAGCGCGAGGGTAAAACAGCATGGGAAGTTGCTGCGTTTTATACCGAAGATTTCCTTGCGGGTATGGAGCGCTTAAATCTGATCGCGCCGACACATATCACTAAAGCAACAAACTATATTGAAGAACAGCTACAGCTTGTCCGCACACTAAAAGACAAAGGTTTTACTTACGAGATTAATGACGGTATCTATTTTGATACAGCAAAATTTCCAAGTTACGGTGCATTTGCCGGGCTTGATTTGGACGCCCAGAAAGCCGGCGCACGCGTGGAATATAATCCCGAAAAACGAAACCACAGTGATTTTGCATTATGGAAGTTTACTCCAGCTGGTGAGACGCGCGACATGGAATGGGAAACTCCAGCAGACCTTATTGAAGCAGGTGAAGAACGACTTGGGTTCCCAGGCTGGCACCTTGAATGTTCTGCAATGGCAATGAGCCTTCTCGGAAATACTCTCGACCTACACACTGGCGGTATCGATCACATCCCTGTGCACCACACAAATGAAATTGCGCAATCAGAAGCAGCAACCGGTGAAGTATTCGCTAACTACTGGCTACATAACAATCACCTGAAAGTAAACGGCACAAAGATTAGCAAGTCACTTGATAACGGCTATACGCTCGATGATCTAGAAGAAAAAGGCTACAGCCCAACCGAATTCCGTATGTTCGTACTGCAAAGCCACTATCGTAGTGAAGGAAATTTTACATTTGAAAACCTCGACGCTGCGAAAAACCGATTAAAGAATTGGCGTAATGTTGCGGCACTTCGTCACCAAACACACGACCGGCTTCGCGATGACACTGAGAAGTCAACTGACGAAGACTCTGTATCGCTTTATGCCAGCTCTCAGGCTATTGTAGAGGCACTCTCAGACGATCTTGATACACCAACCGCATTCGCGCTCATTGACGAAGCATTTAGCCGTCTACAAGGCAGCAAAACAGAAGCTATTCATCAACACGCACTCACAAGTTTGCTTGAGACAATTGACGAAGTACTTGGTCTTGAATTAGTTGCATCAACGAAAGATATTTCAGACGACGTAAAGCGCCTTATCATCGAACGCGAACGTGCGCGCGAGAGCCAGGACTGGAAAGTAGCCGACCACCTACGTGACGCAATTGAAAAGAGCGGCATCACTGTACGTGACACCGCTCATGGTTCGATCTGGGAATATAACTAGGCTTTTGTCTTTACCTTGGTTATTGTGACGTCAGCCTTGTGCTGGCGTTCTTCTTTTGCATCTTTAAGATATTCGTCCACGAGTACACGAATTGATCCTGCGATAGGGATGGCGATAATACCACCAACCACACCGAACATGTAGAGCCCGATTGTCACTGACGCAAGCACAGCAAGCGCAGAGAGTTCAATCTTTTTCGCTTGGATGTGTGGTGCAATAAAGTTGTTCTCAACTTGTTGGTAGATAACAAAGTAGATTGCGTAGATGATCGCTGCCGGGAAGGCATTGAATGCAAGTAGGGCAGTAATGATCACACCACCGATAGTCGCACCAAACATTGGAATCAATGAGAGGACGAATGTAATTGCAGCTGCAGGGAAAGCAAGTGCACCAGGAATAACAGGGAAGATGAGGCTTAGTACAAATACCGCAAGTCCAGCGAATGTTGCACCGATTGCAGAAACAGTGAGTTGTCCTGTAATGTAGCCGTTCACGACGCCGTAAATACGACCAACGATACGCTTGTGTGTTTCCATCTTTTTCTTGTTGTTATATAGACCCCAGATGCGTCGCATCCACATTGGGCCTTCGATAAGCATCAAGAACGTAAGCACCAAGACAAGAAGGAGCGCTGTGAAGAAGGCGAAGACTGAACCAACTCCACTAATAACACTTTGGCCAACATTGCTCGCCCAGCTCGCAGTGTTTTCTTTGATAGAGTTCACAGCCTGATCAACTTGAGGTTGAAGGTTGTACTGCTCGACAAGCGCATTTAAGTTTCCGTTCTGCGCAGTTGCAGATTCAACAAAGGCAGGAATATTCTGTACGAACTTCGCTGTTTGTTGCACGATTGGCGGAATCACCAACGTAATGATCGATCCAAGAATAATGATCACCAATAGATATGAGATTGCCGATGCCGCCACACGACTCTTACCAGGAAGGATACGAGCGATGCGCGAAACAGGTGAGTTCAAGGCAACAGCCAAGAATAGTGAGACGCCGAGGATAATCAGTGCCGTCCTGGCGTTATAAATTAATAGTATGGCGAGGCCAAATCCAATTACGACCAGCCAAAATCGAACGAATGTCTGAGTGTCTATATCTATACGTGTCTTCATAAAAGGTATTATACACTTCTTACCTCTATACAGATAATTCCTCGACAAAACGCTTATGTATCAGTATAGTTATCGGTATTATGGAATCTCTACTTCACAACCTCAAGGCAATTTTTCAAGGCGACATTTTAACAAAAGACGAAGACCGACTGGCGTACAGTCGTGACGCCAGTATTTACGAGCTCGTACCTCAAGCTGTCCTTGAACCAAAAGACAGTAAAGACGTAAAAACACTTGTGAAGTTTGTGAACGACAACAAGAAAAATTATCCTGCGCTATCGATCACTCCTCGTAGCGCCGGGACTGACATGTCAGGTGCAGCAATTGGAAATTCACTCCTTATTAGTATGGCGAAGCACTTCTCAAAGATTGAAGGTCTATCTGGTAATATCCTTCATACACAACCAGGTGTATTTATGCGTGACATCGACCCATTCCTAAAAAGTCACGACATGATGCTCGGTTCTGTTCCAGCCAGCCGTGCGATCAACACAATTGGTGGTATGGTCGGAAACAACTCGGGTGGTGAGCAGTCGCTTCGTTACGGAAACACCGAACGCTGGGTGCGTGAAATGAAAGTCGTTTTTGCCGATGGTAATGAATACACAGTGAAGCCACTACACCACAAAGAGCTTGAACAGCTTCTGAAAAAAGATACTTACGAAGCAAGCCTATACCGCCAAGTATACGAACTGATCGAAGCAAACTACGACCTTATTAAAAATGCACGTCCCCACGTGAACAAGAACTCAATGGGATATAACCTATGGAGTGTCTGGGATCGCGGTACTGGCATTTTCGACCTGACTCGTTTAATTAGTGGAAGCCAAGGAACACTTGGAATCATCACAGACCTTAAGATGGAAGCACTTCCGAAAGCACCACACTCGGGACTTCTGTTGGCATACCTTAGCTCATTCAGCCAACTTGGTGACATCATTCCGATTGTAATGAAGCACGAGCCGGCAACATTCGAAGGGTTTGATGACATTACATTTAACCTTGGTGTTAAGTACTTCTCAACATTCAGCAAACAACTTGGTGTTAAAGAGATGCTAAAGCAACAAGCTTGGCTATTTGGTTCAGTCGCTCGATTCAAGGGACACCTTCCAAATGTACTCATGATGGTGGAGTTCGAGGGTCAGACAAAAGAAGAAGTATATGCAAAGATTTCGAAGCTTCATGATGAGCTGAAACCATTCAAACTACGTATGGACATCGAAGGTGATGAAGCCTCAAGTGCACCATTCTGGCAAATTCGCCGATCATCATTGTCATTACTGCGAAATCGCGTCAAAGACAAGTACGCATCACCATTTATTGATGACCTTACCGTGCAACCGAAATACTTACCTGAATTTGTCCCGCAACTTCGTAAGATCATTCGTAAGTACAAACTTCCCGCAACACTAGCTGGACACTTCGGCGATGGTAACTTCCACGTCATCCCACTGATGGACATTGAAAATAAAGCAGATCAAGCAAAACTTGAACCAGTTATGCGCGAAGTCATCCCACTTGTTCTTAAGTACGAAGGCACCATGGCAGGGGAGCACAACGACGGTATGGTTCGCGGCCCTTGGCTTCCGACTGTGTTTGGTGATGACGTCTATGCACTCTTTAAGCATACAAAGGAAATCTTTGATCCTCATTACATCTTTAATCCTCACAAAAAGACCGATGCAACCTGGGACTACAGTATGGACCACATTCGGACACATAATGGGAATGGCTTGATCAAGTAACTTTACTGATCACGCTAGATAATGTATAGTAAAAGATAGCTATGAGTACAGATACTATTGGATGCGTCAAGGCAGCAACAAAAATTCTTGGTGACAAATGGACACCACAACTTTTACGTTTCTTTATTAACGAAGAAGCTGTTCGCTTTTGCCAAATCCAAGATTTAGTCGAAGGTATTAATCCTCGCACATTATCTGCCCGCCTCGACCACCTTGAAGCAGAAGGCATCATTACAAAAAATGCCACAACCTCTGACAGTCGCTGCGAATACCGCCTTACAACCAAGGGTCGCGACCTGATGCCAATCTTGAAAGACATGGAATCGTGGAGTGATCGCTACGCGGTTGCAGCCTAATACAGACTTTCGATTCAGATAATTCTCAGCATTTTAGCGGTATACTAGAAGTATGAGAATACTGATTGTTGAGGACGAACACAAAATTGCCCGTGCTTTAAAGAAAGCGCTCGAGCAAGAAACTTTTGCCGTTGACGTTGCCTACGATGGTGATGAGGGACATGCAATGGCTACAACTGAACCTTATGATATTGCGATTATCGATCGTATGCTGCCTGGTGACTACGATGGACTTGCAATCGTAAAGGCGATGCGCGAAGCAAAGGTGCACACCCCAGTATTATTCTTGAGTGCCCTTGGAAGTATTTCCGAACGAACCGCTGGCCTTGATGCGGGTGCTGATGATTATCTCGTCAAACCTTTTGCGCTCGAAGAACTGTTGGCTCGTGTGCGCGCACTCCTTCGACGCCCAACCGAGCAACAATCTGCCGTTTTAACGTCAGGCGACTTAACACTTGATACGGTTACCTATAGCGTTGAACGTGGCGGTAAACCGATTCAGCTCACCAGCAAAGAGTTTGCATTACTTGAATATATGCTACGCAACCCAGGACGCCCCCTTAGTAAAGAAGTTATCATTAGTCACGTCTGGGATTACGATGCAGATATCTTACCGAATACGGTCGAGGTATATATTAAATATCTTCGTAACAAAATTGACGCACCATTTAAGAAAGCGCTTATTCACACCGTTCGCGGATTTGGATACAAACTAGAGGCATAACAGCATGTTTCGATCTGCAACCGTAAAGCTCACCGCCTGGTATTTGGCGATTATCATGGCGATTAGCCTGATTTTTAGTTTGGCGATTTATCAGATCAACTTCCACGAAGTAAATATTCGTTTAGAGAACTTCCAAAGAGGGTTATTTGAACCTGACCTAGGACCCAATACCGTTAACAATCAGAGTAGTAGTTTCCAGAACCGACTGCGTATGGATCAATCACGCCAAGCAGCCAGTCAAATGATACTAGCACTGGTCTATGTAAATGCAATTATTGTGATTGCCGGTGGATTCGGAAGTTACTTCCTGGCACGTCGAACGCTTCTTCCGATAGAAAAGGCTCACGAGGCACAAAGTCGATTTACGAGTGATGCAAGTCATGAACTTCGTACACCGCTTGCTGCTATGAAGGCCGAACTAGAAGTATACTTGCGCGATGACAATCTAGCGCTCGATGAAGCGAAAGAGCTGCTTGAAAGTAACCTGGAAGAGGTAGATAAACTAATTCAGCTTTCAGAAATGTTACTGAAAATGGCACGCTTAGATTACGATAAACTAGAAAAGACGAACCTTGATCTTGTCGAGTTACTCCCACATGCGATGAAGCCTTTTGCACGATCAAAGAAACGCTTCGATATTACAACTAGAAAGCAAGCGATTATCTCTGCAAACGAGCCAGCTATTATCGAACTGATGAACATACTTATTGATAACGCATTAAAATATAGCCCCGAACGATCACGTATTTCTATTCGCATCTTTGAACGGCGAACTATGACGGGATTTGAAATCAGTAACTCAGGTACACCAATAAAAGCAGAAAAGCTCCCTCATATTTTTGATCGCTTCTACCGTGCAGATAATTCGCGTACCGATAGCAACAAGAATGGATATGGGCTTGGTTTGGCGATCGCAAAGAAGATTACAGACATCCATCATGGCTACATTCAGGCATCAAGTACAGAGAAAGCAACCACTTTCACGTTTTATGTGCCAAATCTCAGGAACATCACAGCAAAAATTCAAGATCCATCGTTATAGTTACCTTGTAATCAAATAACAAGGAGAATAAAAACAATGAATGTTGTGACACGTGGCATAAAAAATGCCATTCGAAGTCCGCTTAAATCTGGGGCAATCGTCCTCATGTTCGCGATCAGTATTGCACTGATCTTGAGTATGTTGGTAGCCAGAGGAAGCGTACTCTCAAAAATTGAAGAAGTGAAGGCAACGGCCGGAACAACTGTCACAATCCAGCCGGCCGGCGTCATGGGTAACATGGGTGGAGGCGATCCACTAACAGCCGAGCAGATCGCAAAGATCACCAGTACAGCAAACGTTAGTTCGATGACATCGACACTTACGGATCAACTTGGAACAGATGACACCAACTTAACGTCATCGCTCGAACTTGGTTCGTTTGGACAGCGACAACAACGGTTTGAATCATCGACAACTGGAGCGACTGAATCAACAGACACTACGACCACACAGACTGATCGCCCAGCACCGACACCTCGAACAAGTGTGACAGGGACGACCGATGCAAACTCAATCGCAACCAACGGCGGTGAATTAACAATCACGAATGGTGAAGCATTTGACGGCACAAGCAACGAGTTAATCGCACTTGTCGGATCAGACCTTGCGACCAAGAACACCCTCACCGTCGGAAGTACTTTCACTGCGTACGGCAAAACGATTACCGTAAAAGGAATTTACGAAACAGGTAATGCATTTCAGGATAGCGGCGTGATATTCCCACTCGCCACGCTACAAACTTTGACTGATCAAGCAGGTGCAGTTTCAAGTGTCATCGCAACCATCAACAGTAGCGATAACGTTGAATCTACCGTAGCAGCACTCGAAACAAGTCTTGGTGACGATGCCGACATTACAAGCGATGCCGAAAACGCTGCTGCAAGCGTCGAATCACTCCAAGGGATTGCGAGCCTGACAACAGCCGGAGTTATCGCAGCCTCAATTGCAGGCGCACTCGTCACAATCCTCCTGATGTTCCTCGTGGTTCGCGAACGACGACGTGAGATTGGTGTCATGAAAGCAATTGGCGGATCTAACCGATCAATCATTGGGCAGTTCATCGTGGAAGGACTTACGATTACTGTCATCGGCGCGATCATTGGACTCGCACTCGGCATTCTTGTGAGTGGGCCTATGACAACATCTCTCGTAAGCAATAGCGCAAACTCAACAACTTCAACCCAGACAGCGACTCAAGGTGGACCTGGTAGCGCTGGTATGAGAATGGGTGGACCTGGTGGAGCATTCCGCGGCGCCTCAGCACAACTCAATACTAACCTTACCCAAGTAACTGCAAGCTTAACGCCACAGATCTTTGCGTCAGCAGTGGGTATTACATTACTGATCGCACTTCTTGGAAGCGCAATTCCTGCATGGCTTACCGCACGAATCCGACCAGCAGAAGTATTAAGGACAGAATAGGAGCATCATATGTTAACAGTAGAAAATGTATCAAAAACCTTCAACACCCCCGGAGGACAAGTCCAAGCGCTGAAAGACATTAGTCTATCGGTAAAAACCGGTGAGTTCGTCAGTATCATCGGAAAATCAGGAAGCGGAAAAAGTACACTCCTCAGCATCCTTGGCGCACTCGACAATCCTTCGACCGGCAGCATTGTTGTCGATGACGACCAGATCAATAAGTTGAGTGGCGCCAAGCAGACACAGTATCGTGCCAAAAAGATCGGGTTTGTGTTCCAGCAATACAACCTAGTGCCAAACCTCACCGCACTTGAAAATGTCATGCTCGCACTAGAATTTGGAGGCTATCCAGCAAATAGTCGCTTAGATCGAGCAACACAGTTACTGGAATCGGTAGGAATTGAAGCAGACCAGCAGCAACGCCGTCCAACACGACTCAGTGGCGGGCAACAGCAACGTGTAAGCATCGCTCGAGCGCTCGCGAATCAGCCGGCATACATATTAGCTGACGAACCTACAGGAAACTTAGACAGCGTAACGGGCAAGAAAATTTTCGACCTGCTTCACGATTTATCGCGTAGTCAACAGACAACAATCATCGTCGTAACGCACGATTTAGAGATAGCAGGAAAGACCGATAAAACCTTTACGCTTAAGGATGGCAAAATTACAACAAAATAGTACGTTGTTTTAAGAATCTATTCAGGAAGTCGCGCGATACTAAAGTCAGTAGCACATAAACAGCTACACAAAAACGCTTATAACAGCACAAAATTAGGAGGGAGTGAACAACATGAACACCACCATCACCGCATCAGAAAAAACAATTCTACTCAGCAAAAAGGGTATGAAAGAACTTCGAAAAGCAATTGCACAACTTGAACACGACCGCGCAGCTGCAATTCGTGGACTGCACGATATTGATAAGACAACTGGTCACGACGACCGATTGGAGCGTATTGAACGACTTGCACAACTGGAATCGATTGAATCAGAGCTTTCAGACAAGCATCGTACATTGTCAGAAGCAAAACTTTTGCCATCAAAGCGAGCGCGTATGAAGGTAGCGATGGGATCAGTCGTAGACTTGATCGACCAGCAAGGACGACTCTTCCGATACACACTGGTTGATACGATCGAAGCAAACCCAAGTGATGGACGTATTTCTGTCCTCAGCCCACTGGGACAAAATCTGGTCGGTAAAACCGTAAAGGATATTGTCGAATGGAGCTCTGGCAAACACAGCAACACGTTCCAACTTGCTAAAATTAGTTAATAACACAGTAACTACGAATAACCTCTCCACCCGGAGAGGTTATTTTGTTACAATAGAGCTAATGCTTTTTTACCATCGATCAATCCAGTCTTCTTACGACGAACTCCGTACTGGACCAGATGGCATCTTGCGCCGTGAAGCTGCCGAGCGACTGAAAACATACGGGCCAAATGCCATTCGTATCGAAGGCGAGCCATTATGGCGCAAACTTGCGGAACCATTCTTGAACGTATTTATGTTGGTGCTATTTATTGCCGCAATGATCAGCCTGTTGCATCACGCTTATTTTGACGCAATTATTATCTTCGTCATTATGGCCACCAGTGCATTAATCTACTATGTGCAGCGATTCTCTACAGAGCGAATTCTTCGTTCACTGCAAAAACATAACACGCAGCGCGTCGAAGTCATCCGTGGCGGCGAGACTCATCTAATTGACGACATCGACCTCGTGCCGGGTGATATTATCCAGTTGTCTGAGGGTGACAAGATCCCAGCAGACATTCGACTTACTACTGCGAGTTCATTGCGTATTGACGAGTCGATTTTGACCGGTGAATCTGCACCGATGAATAAGCAGACCGACCCACTGACAGGTGACAAAGAAGTATACGAGCGAACAAATATGCTATTCCAAGGTTCATTCGTTGTATCTGGTCAAGCAACGGGAATTGTTGTCGCTACAGGTAATACGACAGAATTTGGACGTATTGCGGCACTTACCAAAAAAACACCGGGCGAATCTACCAGTCCAGTTCAAAAGAAGATCGACAAGCTACTGAATAAAATTATCATGGCCGTTGGGGGGCTGGCGGTTGTAGCATTTATTATCGCCTTGAGTCGTGGTATTGAATTTGCAGAAGCACTACAGTTTGTCCTCGCCATCGCCGTTTCGGCCGTTCCGGAAAGTCTGCCTGTCGCGATCTCCGTAATTCTCGTACTAGGAATGCGTCGCATGGCAGCCAAGAAGGCACTCGTTCGTACCATGAAGGCAATTGAGACTATTGGTGTCATTACAACCATTGCGACAGATAAAACAGGGACGCTGACCGAAAACAAATTATCAGTACAAGAAACGTGGCAGCCAGAAGGAAGTGATCACCACTTACCGACAATGGCGCACCGTACGATTAATCACCATAGTGAGCGAACACGTGATCCACTCGATATTGCGATGATTGAATTTACCGAAGCAGAGAAGCTCGTGCACCTAAAAGGCACAACTATCGCGAAGCTACCTTTTGACCAAGCAGTATCAATGAGCGGAAATGTTTGGCACCACCAAGGCCGCTATGATCTTGTTGTGAAGGGTGCACCTGAACAAATCATTGAACGAAGCAATCTTTCGAAAGCAAAGACAGAAGAAGCAAACGACGCACTTCAAAAACTCACCTCGAGCGGGTACCGTGTTATCGCACTTGCTGTTGCGCAGATTGATAAGCCACTTGAATCATTCGAACACATGCACGCCAAGACCTCATTTGAATTTGTTGGATTCCTTGCAGTCGCTGACACGCTTCGACCAACAGCACGACGCGCCATTCACACCGCCCAACGCGCCGGTGTTTCAGTGCGTATGATTACGGGTGATCACTTTGAGACCGCGTATCACATTGGTAAACAGCTCGGGCTTATCGATAATCGTGATCAAGTATTCGACAGCCGCATTATGAATAAGCTTAGCGATACCGAACTACAGGAACGTATTGAATATTCACGAGTGTTCTCACGTGTCACGCCTGAAAACAAATTCCGTATTTTACAGATCCTCAAAGCCAAAGAAGTCACCGCTATGACAGGGGATGGCGTGAATGATGTTCCAGCCTTATCAAGCGCACATGTTGGTGTTGCAATGGGAAGCGGCTCACAGATCGCCAAAGATGCCGGCGATATCATCCTATTGAACGACAATTTCGAAAGTATCGTTCGTGCAATGAAAGAGGGTCGGGTGATCTTTGCCAATATTAAAAGAATGCTGTTCTACCTGCTTTCGACTAATACAGGTGAAGCAATTACGTTTGTCACTTCAATTGCTTTGGGACTCCCAATGCCACTTGCTGCCGTGCAGATCCTCTGGGTAAACCTTGTCACTGATACGTCTATGGTAATTCCTCTCGGACTTGAACCGGGCGAGAAGACAATTATGAAAGCGAAGCCAATCTCACCGACAGCGCCACTGCTGAGCAAGTACATGATTAGTCGTATCATCCTAGTTGCGCTCACCATGGCTATACTGGCAATCGCACTTTTTGCACACTTTACTGCCCAATACGGCGCAGCGTACGGCCAGACAATCGCTTTCTGTGCACTAGTTGTCATGCAATGGGCAAACGCCTTCAACGCACGTAGTACTTTCGAATCGATCTTTAGCCGTATCAAGGTCCTTAATAAGCCGTTCTACATCGGATTGACCATTTCCGTAATACTTCAGGTACTGGCAGTCTTTGGTCCACTACAAGGCCTTCTGCACATCCACCCGGTTGGTATTGGCGACCTGTTTATCGTCAGCTTGGCTGTATTTATCATCCTTATCGCCGTCGTTGAGATTCATAAATACTTTGGTCGCCGTTTCATCAAAAATCCAATCGAATAAAAAATACCCGACCTCGCAGTGTCGGGTATTAAGATTTCACAGGTAATCTCCTAAGACATGATGCTCAAGAGTGTCCAGTTTCCGCCGTGGTTGTCGCTACGAAGACGGTATTGTGATTGTCCATCAGTCAATGTAATGATCTCTGCCATTTGTTCGCCTGAGCGGATAAGGCAACGAAGGCCAGCGTCGAGGAAGTCATATACAGTGCCACGGAATTCCATACGGCGTGGGTATGCAGAGAGGTCTTTTTTGAAACCCATTCGTGTGACAGCGATTTCTTCATTTACAGTGATACGATTCATAATTTGTTTCTCCAAGTAAGATAGTTTGTTGTTTGGCACAAGTAACGCAAAAAGGCTGACAACTTATTTTGGTCAGCAGCGGCTTTGGTTTCCGATTGGAGACGGAGGAGAGATTTAGAGAGGGGAGAGAGACCGCTTAGACTCGTCTGCCTGTTTACTAAATATCACAATAGAATTGTACGAGTACCAGGGGCGCTTATAGAATACGTCTACAGTGAGCATGGCATCGGTTGGTGGCTTCTGTATAAGCCTATAGGTGGAAATCCCCAAATATTTTCGGTAGAAGTACCTATACGACTACCCTTAGTATACACCTGTGTATAGCATGAGCGTCAAGTATTTACATTTTAAGTATTTTGTGCTATAATACCGCAAGTCGCGAGACGCTTTATCAAAGTGTCCAGCTGGCACATTGATAATTCGGCTCACAACACTTTGATATGTTGGCACCCGCCAACGTATTTTCATGTCCCTTGCAAAACCCGACCCGATGGAAACATCAGGAAGAGAGTTCCCAGTGAACTTCAGATTCAAAAAGGTGGTGGCCACAACAGCGGCCCTCATCGTGGCAACCCTTGGGTTGTCCGCGATGGCGGTGCCCGCTATGGCAACCACCAAGACCGACGACCTCTGTGTGGTGAAGATCGTTCATCACGACGAAGAGAGCCACAAGGAGTTCAAGTACTCCAAGGTGATCCCGGGTAAGGAAGCGACTTCTCACAAGGAGTACCGCTACCAGACCCGCACCAAGGTCTACGGCGAGATCGAACACAAGTTCATCAAGTCGAAGTACGACTTCGTCGACGGCGGAACCACCAAGGTCAACGGCAAGACGGTAAGCGGCCACTGGGTCGACACCGGCGCCACAACCTGGCACCCGATCCCTGACTCCGTGATCAACGCGGTCTGGGGTTCGGGCGGTGTTCCCGCGCAGTACATCGGTGGATCCGAAGACAAGCCGAAGGGCAATGTCGGACTCACCACGTACGGTGGACCTAACGTCACCGTGCCGTACTACGCAGCCCTCACCAAGACCGACGCAGGCTTCACCGCCTGGGGACCGTGGTCGGGATGGTCAACGACCAACCCCGGCGCTAACACGGACCTCATGAACGTGGAGTCCAAGTCGGTTTCGGACAACAACGGAACGCCCGACAAGACGGTCTTCTACCTCCCCGGAGGTGGACAGAGCGACACCAACACCAACGCGAACTGGACCACGGACACGCCGAGCGCGCCCTGGGTCAAGATCGAAGAGAAGAAGGTTGTCGACAAGGCTGCATGGGACGAGAAGGTCTACGGACCTTGCCCCACTGATGCAGTCGCTACCGTTTCGCTCGATCAGGCAGAGACTTGCCTGAACCCGAGCACCGTCAAGTTCACCCTTACGAACGCCACGTGGGACAGCGAGACGTACGACAAGACCGTCGGCACGCACACCCGCACGGCAACGGCCGACCCGAAGCACCTGTTTCCGAACGGGACTTCGAAACTGACCGTTTCGTACACCATCAAGGCTGCAGACCCGAGTCTGTGCCCGCTGACGGCTGTTGCAACCGCATCAACCGACCAGGTGGAATCCTGCCTGGCGCCCAGCACGGTCAAGTTCGACCTGCAGAACGCCAAGTGGATCACGGATGAAGACCGCACGGTCGGAACCCACACCCGGACGGCGAAGGCTGACGCCGGACACCTGTTCCCCAACGGCACCTCGACGCTTGTCGTCGAGTACACCGTGAAGGATGCAGATCCGTCGCTTTGCCCGAAGACGGCAGACGCAGCAGCAACCCCCGACCAGGCAGAGACTTGCCTGGAGAACAGCACCGTCAAGTTCCACCTGACGCACGCAACCTGGGACAGTGAGACGTACGACCGCACGGTCGGCACCCACACCCGCACCGCGACGTCAGACAAGGGACACCTGTTCAGCAACGGAACCTCGACGCTGACAGTGACGTACACCATCAAGGCGGCTGACCCCGCCCTGTGCCCGAAGGACGCAACTGCGACCGGAGACACAGACCAGGTGGAGACGTGCCTCACGCCCAGCACCGTCAAGTTCAGCCTCAAGTTCGCCAAGTGGGACACTGAGGAGTATGACCGCACGGTCGGCACTCACACCCGCACGGCAACTGCTGAGCTCGGACACCTGTTCCCCAACGGCACCTCGACGCTTGTCGTCGAGTACACCGTGAAGGATGCAGATCCGTCGCTTTGCCCGCAGGACGCCACCGCGTCGGTTTCGATCGACAAGGCAGCAACCTGCACGACAAGCGAGACGGTCAAGCTGACCGTCGTCAACGCAACGCTCGATGAAGGACAGAAGCTCGACCAGTCGGTCGGCACGCACTCCGTTAGCCTCACCGCTAACAAGGGCTCCCTGTTCGCAAACGGCACCGCGAAGGCGATCGTCAAGTACGTCGTTCACGACAAGAAGGATCCGAAGCTGTGCACGACCGGCGGCATTGACGCTGGTCTTGTTGGCGCAGAACCCAGTGGTCCGCTCAGTACCGAGCAGATCATCTGGATGATTGCGCTGCTGGCTGTAGCAGCTGGTGGTGGAGGAGTCCTGGGCTACAAAGCCCACAAGCGTCGCAAGGCGCGCATGGCCACCTCGGTGGAGTGAGTCGAATAGTTCAGATTAGTACTGAGTAGTCCTTCGGGATAACTCTGCTAGTCTGGACGGGGTCTTTCACAGGCCTTGGGGTCCCCTTCACGGGGGACCCCTATTTCATTTCTGGCATTATTTACATATAAATAGATATATGATATAGTAACCTTTAAGACGTGAGAAAAGTCGTTTAGGTACTGCTCGCGAGCACCTAAAAAACATGACTCACAATAATGTCAGCAATCGTTGACATGTACTCCTATAGAACGGATTGTGATGAACAAACTCCGCTCCACCATGACGGCAAAGAAGGGCACGGCAGTCGCCGCGTTCTTCGTCGCTCTCATGCTCGTGGGCGCACCGACGGCAGCTTTTGCCGAAGATGCACCCGCAGAACCCGTTACGACCGAAGAACCGGTCGTCGTTCAGGAATCAACTCCGGCAACGGAGTCGACACCTGAGGTAAAGGCAGAGGTCACACCGACCAAGCCCAAGCCGCCTGCAGAAGAAGCTCCGGCTTCTGAAGCACCTGCCGACGAGACCTCCGCGGGCTCGAAGACAGTCGAGAAGACGAAGACGACCACCCCCAAGAAGGTGTTCGTCTGCAAGTACGTCGGTACCCCCGGTGTCGACGAGCGTCTTCAGACAGGACAGAACCCGATCTCGGTTTCGGTCAACAGCATCCAGAACAACCAATGGGACGGCACCGTCCCCGGCTACTTCTCGGACGCCCACGACCGTTCCTACGTCCTCGCCTATGACGAGGGCCAGGCAAAGCCCGATGTGTCGGACTGTCCGGCAGTCACACCGCCGCCGGTCGTGACCAAGGTCTGCGAACTCGGAGACAAGTCGGCCGTCAAGTGGGACAAGAACGCAGACTTGAGCATGGCAATCGTCACGCTCAAGGCTCCGTTCACGTCTTGTGACGTGTCGCTCTACTCCTACGAGACAGAGGGTCCTGACTGGGAAACCAGCGGTACCCAAACTCCCGTGGACTTCGACACCGTCACCCTGACAACGGAACACCCGACGGCAACTCTCAAGGTTGACGTGCGTGGATGCTTCCAGCAGCAGGACCTGGCAGTGGGCACCAAGCAGAAGTTCGATGGGGTCGACGGCGCACTGCCGCACTTCCCGGAGAGCTCGACGCCGAAGGGCCTGATCGACCACTACAACGGTGGCGAGGCTTGTCCTCCTGTCGTGTTCACGTGCCCGGCCGTTTCAAACGGTCCGGTCGCAACGAACCTCGACGCAGCCGGCTGGACGTATGACGACACCCGTCCCACCCCTGGGACGCGTCACGAATACGTCGACGACGCAATCGTGCTGTTCACCAACGCCCAGTCGTCAACTGAGAAGTCGACGCTCTACCGCAACGTGTCTGGACCGATGGCAACCTTCGGGGAGCCCACGGTTGAGTTCGGGAACGGTTCGGGCGGCAAGCCTGGTCTGCAGTACGGCATCGACGCCGATGGCAACGGAACGATCGACGGCATGCTCGTCGGCGAACCGCACATCGCCAGCTACAACAACCACTGGTCACTGTTCAACTCGACCTTCGGGCCGGCTGCACAGTTCGTCAAGGACGGCGCCCCTCACACAGGCGGCGGCTACGGCAGCCAGTGGCACGGTACCTGGAACGAGTGGATTGAAGCGTTCCCGAACGCCCAGTCCGTCAAGCTCGGTCTGAGCCTCGGTTCAGGCGTCCTGGGAAGCTGGGAAGTCAAGTCCATCACGGGCGGCTGCACGAAGTACACCTTCGACGAGGTCGTCGTGGTTGACAACAACCCGGCGTTCACAGGCACAGTCGTCTGTGGATCCGTGGAATTCAAGTTCACCAACGAGGTCGCCCTCAAGGAGAACGAGACCACCGGACCCGCCGAGTTCACCTACACTGATGCGAACGGGGTAACCCAGACCGTATCGGTTGAGGCGAATGAAACCGTCACAAGGACGGTGTCGTTCGGCGAAGACACAGGCGATCACATCGTGACCGCTGGCGTGAAGGGTGAGGTACAGACAGAGTTCAAGGTCTCCACAGACTGCGAGCCCAACAAGTACTTCGTCAACCCCGAAGGCCCGACCTTCCGCGACTCGTGCGACGCTCAGTTCTACAACGTGCCCGGCACGCCGCAGAACGCCACTTCCTCCACTGACTCGGAGACCGGCGACGTTCACAAGACGGTTGAGTACGTGACGGATGACGGCACGTACTACGTCACGGATGACACCGTGGATGGAGAGCGGACGGTGAAGGTGACCTATGTGCCATCTGACCCGCTCGCCGTTGTCGCCGCACCTGGCGAGAACGACACCTACGTGGTGGTCGAGAACACGGCCGTGTGGTCGTACACCTTCGACAACAACGAGGACTGCCCGAAGCCGCCCGTGCCACCGGTTCCCCCGGTGACACCTCCGGGTGGTATCGACGCAGGGCTTTCAGGTGGAGATCCGAGCGCAGTCATGCAGACCGCAACGTACAACGGGGGAGACTCATCTCTCATCGGCGTATTCGTGTTCATCATGCTTGTCGCTTCGGGTGCTCTCTACGCTCGTCGTCGCACGACAGCAACACGCTAACAACGTGAGTCATTCAACTCCTCGCAGCACGTGCGGTCCCTCCGGGGATAGCTCAGCTGGTTTGGAATAAGGCATTACCATTTAGAAGCATATGCGAAAGCGGCTCGATGGCAAATGTATCACTGGGGCCCCTTCGGGGGCCCCTTTTAAATTGGTGGGAATGCAACAATCAACAGAGGGTGGTCATTTACATTTTGTTCAATTTGTGCTATAATTGTACTGTTGCTCATGGGCCTTTTATTGAAGGTGCCGTAGTAGCACCTTACATCTTAGGCTTACTAGCAATAGTACCCAAACTACATATCCCGACAGCTTGTCTGTCCACTCAAGAGAAAAGAGAAATTCATGAGGGATCGACCCATGGCACATATGCGGAGACCTGAAAAACGGTCTCCGTGGGACGCGATACTCGTGATCATCATTGTTGTCAGCCTCATAGGCGCCGCAGCAATCGCAATCACTGAGCTTAGCCCCAAGCCCACGTCGCAACCACCGCCAGACGTATCGGTCTGGGAGCCGGTCATCGTACCAACTCCTGACCCGACCGTCAAAGCGCTGCCTGACGTCGACAGACCAGCGAGCCTTCCGACTCGTATTCAGATGCCGACACTGAAGAACATCCCGGGCATGCCCGACGGATTTGACTCAGCACTTTTGTTTCCAAAAGGACAGGCGTCATCGATTAGTCGATGGACGCATGCGATGAACGATGCAGAAGATGGTGTCCTTCGACCCGGCGGTGACTGGTCCAAGACGATCGTGTCAGATGACACTGTACCCGGCGGAAGTCTTTTTGGGACCGATGCTAAGTACGGTGGCGTTATCGCTGGCCATACCACCCCAAACGGGTGGGAGAAGCTTGGAGTGTTTCAATCCCTAAAGAAACTTCGTGTTGGCGACCCAGTCGCAATCACGACAGCAAACGGACTTTTGTGTTACACCGTCGATTTTGTCGACACCAAAACACTCAAGAAAGACGCCGGTAAGTTCCGAATGGGTGAGGGAAACTGGTTGCTTGCGTGCTACCGCACGACAGAGGCAGACTCTGAAGCAACCAAGTACGCACTCGCTGTACGAATTCAACTCGATCAGCAGCAGACCAACACCGGTTCCTGCTGGGCGGGCATGACAGCCTAAGAACCCGCTAGTCAGACGGCCTCTGACTCCCATTCGAAAGAATGGTCGAACGGGCCCTCGCAAGAGGGCCCTTTAACTTACTTAAAAATAGAACAATAACGGTAGTCGGAGTGCCCTAAAAATGTCACCTCACGTGGTATAGTAGAGGAACATGAAGCACGTCAGCCTAATCCCTGCCACCAGCTTGGCACCAGCGACTTCCAAAGATATGGTTGATCGATTCTTGACGCCACTTTTACTGCAACGAACGAATGAAGCACGAAGCATCAATCCACACTACGAAACCTTATGGCAGGACATCCAAAAATTATATACAGCTGGTGGAAAAAGATTGCGTTCATACATGACGCTTTTGACATTTCAGGCATACAGCAATGAACCAATCGAAACAATCCTTCCCGCAGCAGCCGCGCAAGAACTGCTTCACGTCGCCATGCTTATTCACGACGATATTATCGATCGCGATGACATCAGATACGGCGTAAAGAACATCGCCCGCGAATACCTGGATCACTACGAAGAGATCATCGAAAACGAACAGGACCGTCGTCACTATGCGAACAGTGCAGCAATTCTGGCAGGTGACCTGCTAATTTCAGAAGCCTACATTTTGGTTACCGAAACAACCGCCAGTCCAAAAACCCTCGTCGCAGCCCAACGTTTACTCTCGAAAGCCATCTTCCAAGTTATCGGCGGCGAACTACTGGATACCGAAGCTGCATTTCGTGGTATTGATGCAGCCGATCCACTTTCAATTGCCGAACAAAAAACTGCAAGCTACTCGTTCGTGAGCCCATTCCTCATGGGAGCAACTCTTGCAGAAGCCGACCCGGCACAACTCGAACTACTAAATCAGCTTGGCGAACAACTCGGGATTGCATATCAACTACGCGATGACATGATTGGCGTTTTTGGTGACGAAGCGGCGACAGGCAAAAGCGTCAGTAGCGACATCCTCGAGGGGAAGCGAACATTCCTGATTGAAGAATTTTACAAACGTGCCGACGAAACACAACGTATTACATTCGATGCACTGTTCGGTCGTCACGAATTAAAGGCCGACGAACTACAGGTGGTGAAAAACCTTCTCGTTGATACGGGCGCCGAACAAGCGGTCGAAGATCTTATCGCTGCCTATCAGCAACACACACACGCACTTGTCGAGACACTCACTATCAAAAACTCTCACCGTGAAGCATTTAGTAGTCTGATTGACCTATGCCTGAAACGAGACAGGTAGTGGATACGTATATCGCCGCAAGCTACGAAGCGAGCAAACTTATTACGAATCGTTATTCGACTTCTTTTGGGTTAAGTATTCGACTTTTCGAACCCGCACTTCGTCCACACATTTACGCTATTTATGGATTTGTACGGATCGCTGATGAGATCGTGGACACATACACGGGATCTGATCGGCTAGAAGTGCTTAACGAGCTAGAGTCACATGCAAAACATGCACTTAAAACAGGGTACAGCACTAATCCAATTGTGCAGGCACTCGTCACAACTGCCCGCATGTACAACATTGGTTCGTCACTTATTACACCTTTCTTTAAAAGTATGCGCATGGACATCACCCCAAAACCCTTCGACCAAAAACGTTATGAAGCGTACATTTACGGTTCAGCAGAGGTAGTAGGGTTAATGTGTTTGAAAGTATTTACCGCTGATGAAAAAATTTACCAGAAACTTGAAAAAGGCGCCAGTCATTTAGGTGCTGCCTATCAAAAAGTAAATTTCTTGCGCGATATTGCTGCTGATGCTGACGACCTTGGGCGTTGGTACTTCCCAATATCATCATTCAAAGCTTTCGACGAGAAAGCTAAAGCCGTCATTATTCGTGACATCGAAAAGGATTTCAAGGCCGCCAGCACAGCAATCGCTCAACTGCCGGAGTCATCCAGAAAAGCTGTTGAGCTTAGTTATCAGTATTACAACCAATTATTAAAACGATTGAAACTTACACCAGCTTCCAAACTTTTAACGACGCGGATTCGAATTAACAACCTGCAAAAAACAGCACTCCTCGTGAAAGTATCCTTAGGTAAAAAGCATGCCTAAAAAAGTTATTATTATCGGCGCAGGTATCGGGGGGCTCGCTACTGCTAATCTCTTACAAAAAGCAGGGTACCAAGTCAGTGTGTACGAAAAGAATGCGCAACTCGGTGGGCGAGCAGGGCAACGCAAACAAGACGGATTCACTTTTGACACGGGGCCGTCGTGGTATCTTATGCCAGAAGTATTCAAACAGTATTTCGAACTTTTCAACACGAATGTGAAAAAAGAACTTGAGATTAAACGTCTTACGCCTGCCTACAAGGTCTTCTTTGAAAGTCATGATCCAATTACCGTAGAAGGCGAGCTCAGCAAAGACACCAAGACCTTCGAAGCAATCGAAAAGGGTGCCGGCAAAAAACTCGAAACATACGTCAAAGAGGGGAACGAGATCTATCAACTCGCGATGCGCCACTTCCTCTATACAAATTTCACTGATGTACGAGACCTGACACAAAAAGAAATTCTAAATAGTAGCGGCAAGATGCTACACCTCCTATTAACACCAATTCATGCACGTGTTAAAAAATTCGTACGCACAAAACCGCTGCAACAAATCCTGGAATATCCCATGGTTTTTCTAGGGACTTCACCCTTTAAGGCACCTGCAATGTACAGCCTCATGAGCGCTCTTGATTTTAAAGAAGGAGTTTTCTACCCCGCAAAGGGCATGTACTCGATCATCGAACTGCTCGTGCGAATCGGAAAAACGCTAGGTGTTGAATACCACCTCAACAGCGACGTGACACGTATTATGCACGGCAACACCGTCGCAACGGGTGTGTCGCTTGGCAGAATGGAAGTTGCAGCTGATATCGTTATTTCGAATGCCGATCTTCATTACACAGAAACTGCCCTCCTCGATCACACAGCCCGTAGCTATCCAGACAGCTATTGGAACAAGAAAGAGTCCGGTATCTCGGCACTCCTGCTATACATTGGCGTTAAAGGCAGCCTACCTCAAATGGAACATCACAATCTATTATTTGTCGATAAATGGAAGCAGAATTTTACTGACATCTATTCACATAAACGAATTCCAGAATCTGCCTCTATTTACGTCAGTCGCACAACTGCGACCGATCCTAAAACCGCGCCAAAAGGACACGAGAATCTATTCGTCCTAATTCCACTACCAACAGACGTACACATCACTAAAGTTGCCCAGAAAAAGCTTGCTGGTCGATTTATTCAGCAGGTTGCAAAAGCTATCGGCGTACCAAAATTAGCAGACCAGATTGTTAGCCTTGAAACATTCGGTCCAGGTGATTTCAAAGATAGCTTCAACGCATGGGAAGGAACCGCACTAGGCATGTCACACCTCTTGAAACAAAGTGCGATGTGGCGAACACCAAACAAAAGCAAAAAACTTAAGAATTTATACTACGTAGGAGCGAGTACAGTACCTGGTATAGGATTGCCGATGTGCCTCATAAGCGCACAATTGGTGTATAAGCGAATTGTAGGAATTAAAAAGGGCGGACCCGTCCAACATATAGAGGAGCGTACATAATGCAGTGGTTTTATTTAGTAGGGCTTGTGATTGCAATCAGCTGCTTAGTGCTGATTGATCGTAAATTCAAGTTGGCATTTTTTCATAATTTTAAACGAACAGCCTTAACACTCGCAATCTCAATCTGGCTCTTTATTGTTTGGGATATATTTGGGATTAAGTTAGGAATTTTCTTTCACGGGGGATCAGCCTACACATTGCCATACCGCATTATTCCAGAGTTCCCAATTGAAGAAGTGTTTTTCTTGTTCCTACTCACATACGTGGCGCTCCTGATTTACCGCTTCATTGAAAAGAGGCGTGCATAATGACACTCACATATCTTATTTTGAACGTTTTATTCCTCGTAACTCTTGTTATGTTCATGCCGAAGAAGCTCAAGAAACCGCCGCTCGCATGGTGGTTCACGCTCTATGGAACTCTTCTGCTCACACTCGTATTTGACCCGATCATCATCTTGCTCGACATCGTTGCATACAATCCTGAAAAGATTCTTGGCTTTAATCTTCTTGGTGCACCAATTGAAGATTTCTTCTATGCGGTCTATGCGGCATGCATCGTGCCACTGGTATGGAATAGGTTAGGGGAAAAGAATGAGAAATAGTCTCGTCAAATTATTTAAAGTCTCGCGCCCGATTTCATGGGTAAATACTGCGTTTCCCTTTGCGGCTACCTACCTCGTACTAGGCGGGGGATTTGACGCGCTATTCTTTATCGGAACATTATTTTTCTTGATTCCATACAACCTATTAATGTACGGCGTAAACGATGTGTTTGATTACGAATCAGATATCCGCAATCCTCGCAAAAACAGTATTGAAGGCGCACTTGAGGCAAAGAGTTTCCACCCAACAATTATATGGTCGTCTCTTATTCTGACTATTCCATTCGCTGTTGCGCTCATTGCTCTGTCGCCACTACATGCAGCAATCATACTTGTCGCTGCAATCTTTTTCGTCGTTGCCTACAGCATGAAATGGTTCCGGTTTAAGGAAATCCCATTCCTCGACTCGATCACTAGCAGTATCCACTTTGTTGGCCCTATGATCTATGCGCTCGCGCTGACTGGTTTTCAACTACAGGCGTGGCCATTTGCGATTGCACTGTTCTTATGGGGCATTGCGAGCCATGCATTTGGCGCAGTCCAAGACGTTATACCTGACCGTGAAGGGAAATTAAAATCTGTTGCAACGATTATTGGTGCGCGGAACACCGTTTGGTTAAGCGCGATACTATACGCACTTGCCGTGTTTGCTGTAGCTTCACAAGGTGGAGTTGCCCTTATTGTTGGTCTCGCAGGTATCGCATACATTGCAAATGTTGCACCCTACCTGCAGATCACAGACAAAACATCACATACCGCCAACAGGGGATGGCGTCGATTTATCTGGTTAAACTACGGCGTTGGTGCGGTAGTGACAATGTGTTTAATTGTCGCAGCGTTCTAATTAGTTAAGACTGAGAGAATATTGCCCGATGGGTCTTTGAACCACGCGATGTCAGGTCCTTGACCCGCGGCTTTGCCACGAAGCACACCTCGTTCATCTTGTGGCGCAGGCATGCCGTCGTACCGTTCAAACACAACGCCTTTTGCGACGAGTTGATCTATCGTGGCATTAATATCATCGGTAGGGAAGTTAAGGATCGTAAATTCAGCTGGGACGTGGTTTTCCTTCTGATATACAAAGATAATAAGTTCAGACCCAAGGTGCAATTCAAGGCCCATACCGGTGTCTTTTACGGTAAGTCCTAGGGTTGTCTCGTAAAACTGTTTCGCCTCTGTTATATCTCTTACACTGAATCCACTAAACGCTTTGCTTTCTTGCAACATATCGCCTCCTTGTTTGATCTTATTATACGCTCCTTGCTATACTTGATAAAAGTGAACATCGAACAAGGTACAGATGTTATCAAATACATCGCACAAACTTATTTAAATATTCACACCATTCTTTCCCTGGTTTTATGTTTAACCATCGCCCTTATTCTAGGGCGATTTATTGCGTACATCTTACGTAAGGTCGTCGCGGCGATTGGCGCGCGCGCTGACAAAAGCCAAGATTTACCAACCGTAAATCGATATAGACGGTACGAAACGTATCTGGTATTAAGCATCGCACTTATCCGTGTTTTCCTCGTGGTGATAAGTCTGTATTTCTGGTGGCTTCTGGATCATCCGAATGAACCCCCGACCGCGTTGATCGGAGCAAGTGCGGTATTCCTGCTCATCCTCAGTGCATCATTGGCACCCATCTTACGTGATGTCGTAAGTGGGGGAGCGATGATGATCGAGCAGTGGTATGGTGTCGGTGATCACATCAAGGTAGTGCCATTTGATATTCAAGGTGTCGTGGAACGGGTCACTCTTCGATCCACTCGTATTCGCGAGCTTAACGGCGAAATCACCTGGGTAAACAACCAGGCGATTCAAGGGATTCGCATTACACCAAAAGGGATTCGCTCAATCGCACTGGAGCTATTCGTCACAGATCTTGCGAAGGGACAGAACTTGATCACAAAAGCAAATGATCGTCTCCCTAGTGGTCCACTTCTACTCGTAAGCCAATTACAAATCACTGAAGAAACGAAAGTTGGCGAAAGTCTCTGGCATATCACTGCAATCGGCGAAACAGCACCTGGTCGCGAATGGTTAATCGAAACGGCTGCAGTAGATCTGATTAAAGAAATGGACGAAAAATCAAAGAACCCCGTCATCTCACATGGGCCACTTGCACGCTTTGCTGACGTGGAAGCTGAAAAGAAATTCAAGCGTACCATCACTAATGCACGCAAGAAGCCGCAGCCGAAAAAGCGCCGAACCACTAGACAAACAAAGTAGCTTGTGCTATAATGATTATATACGCATCCGAATGGATACCGCCTCTCATGGTTAGTTGATAAAGACTTGTACCTAATGAGATATCAAAAGGTTCTCACTGTTCGTCTGCTATGCAGATAATTTTTTATATCCCAGAAAGGGAACTATAGCTTCATGCCATACCAAAATCGATCAACAGCACCTCGTGGTGCACGCCCAGGACACCGTTCATTCGGTGGAAACAACCAAAGTCGTGGCCGTTCAGGCGGCGGTGGACAACGCCGTGGTGCTTACATCCACCCAAGCAAATTCATCAACAAAGCAGTCACAAAAGCTGAAGAAGTTGTATACGAATCAAAGCACGAATTCATGGACTTTGCATTTAGTCCTGATGTTCAAGCGAACATTATCGCAAAGGGTTACAAAATCCCTAGCGCAATCCAAGACCAAGCAATTCCTCACATCCTTGAAGGTCGTGACGTTATTGGACTTGCGAACACTGGTACTGGTAAGACAGCTGCCTTTATCCTTCCGATTATCGAAAAGATCCGCAACACACAAGATTTCAACTCAGTATTGATCATGGCTCCAACCCGTGAACTTGCTGTTCAGATTGACGAACAATTCCGTGAATTCTCACGTGGTATGCGTCTTTTCTCTGCACTTGTTGTTGGTGGAATGAACATCGAACGCCAAATCCGTGACCTACGTCGCCGTCCACACGTCATCATTGGTACTCCAGGACGTATGAAGGACCTTATGCAACGCCGCGAGCTAAAGCTTGATCAAGTGAAATACCTTGTTCTTGACGAAGCTGACCGTATGCTCGACATGGGATTCATTAACGACATCCGCGAAATTGTTGACCAAACATCTCGTGACCGTCAAACAATGTTCTTTAGCGCGACAATTACCCCAACTATCCAATCATTGGTAAACACATTCCTTAATGATCCTGTTGAAGTTTCTGTACGTACATCAGACACCAGCGAACACGTTGAACAAGATATCGTTGAAGCGCGTGACAAAGATCACAAACTTGAACTCCTTATCGACATGCTTTCACAATCTGATTTCGAAAAAGTACTTGTTTTCGGTGAAACTAAGTTTGGCGTCCAACGTCTTTCTGACCACCTTGAACAAAGTGGTATGACTTCAGTTGCCATTCACGGTAACAAGTCTCAATCACAACGCCAACGCGCTTTGAAGTCATTCAAAGACAACCGCGTCCGCATCATGGTTGCAACAGACGTTGCTGCTCGTGGACTCGACATCCCTAACGTGTCACACGTTATCAACTTCGAACAACCTGCTACCTACGAAGACTACGTTCACCGTATCGGTCGTACTGGTCGTGGTGGTGCAAGCGGAAAAGCTTTCACTTTCGTTCCTATGCAAGTTCGACGCTAAGTCGTTTTACAGCACAGTCAAAGGCGCACCTCAATATGGGGTGTGTTTTTGATTCCTAGGAAAAAGGGGCGTATAATAAAAGGGTAAAGCTAAAACGAAGGAGGGAATATATGTCCACCCAACAAACCGTCAAGCTCATCGTCACCGCAAGCAGGTATGCGACTCTCAGACCCGGTGATCAGCGATAAGAATCGCGAGTAACCAATGTTACAGAAGAGGCCCTCATGAAAGGGGCCTTTTCTTTTACTCACAATTTATTGATTACACGAAGGCAAATATAGTTGCGACGACAATACCAGTCAGCCCGGATTGAATCAAGATATATAACGCTTTACGGCGATCTAATTTACGGAATGCCTCAAGTTCAACGTTGTCCGTTATACCTGCACTATTAATCACATTGAAAATACCTTTCAGTCCAAAGCCAACACAGAACTGAAGCCGGTTTTGCAAGAACCCCATCGCAGCAATTGAAATCGGAACTGCCGTCACAAGTCGCCAAGGCGCGGGCGCATCTATAACAATTAAGAATATAAGTATCAAGACAGTGACGATAGTGCCACCGTATCCAACAAGCAGTCGCTTCGCTCGTTCATCGGGACCAATATTACAAACGCCAGGAATATATTCCTGAGATGATTGAGAGGACGTCATTATTTCGTTTTTTTCATTGTGGTCAGTACAACCGACAATGAGAAGAGCACGACGACACCAAGAAGGATAATCACTGCAAATGAAAGCCATGGGTCAAGCGCAAGATCAACCAATGTACCAAGCGCCAAAAGGCCCATCATAGCGAGACTTAAAAGGATAATAATTCCGTGTGCACGCGTTAGTTCTGCTTTTGCAATTTTGTCTTTAATTCGAAACTTGTTGAAGATGTATTTACTCATAGTTTAACTATAGCACTTTGCGCCCACGTACCAAATTATAGAGGTGCAAACCGCTAAACTATGGTATAATAAGCCATAAGTTAATAACAACAACTGATAACTGTGCCTCTAAAATGGCGTGAAGGATGATAATTTACTATGGCTAAGCACAAAAACTGGCACGGCGCGGCACGCAAGCGTCTTCTAAAAAAGAAACTTAAGAGCCTAAAACTTAAGAACGCCTAAACAAAAAACGACTCGCATACTGTGAGTCGTTTTTTGTTCCCCATAAATCCCGGGTGTTACTGCGCGCCGATTTTCAACACTTCACCAGAAAGCTTGTCACGGAAATATCCATCGTGACTGACGTAGATAATTGCCCCAGAGTATTTCGCAAGGGCTGTTTCAAGCTCTTCGACACTTGGAAGGTCAAGGTGGTTTGTTGGTTCGTCGAGGATCAGTAGTTGTGGATCGTTTGCAAGCATCGCAATCAATTGGAAACGAGCTTTCTGACCACCACTCAAACGCTTCACTGGTGTTTTGCCATCGCCTTCAGTAAAGAGGTAGTCGCTCATAATTGAACGGATCTTAGTTGTTGAGATAGACAAATTCTTTGAGAGGTACATTTTTTCAATAGCATCTTCGAGTGGCATCTCAAAGTAAGTCGATGAAACTTCTTGTTCATAAATACCAACGCGGACCTGTGTATCAAGTTCCAGTTCACCGCCGTATGTCGTGACTGACTCATCGCCAAGAATTGCTTTAATAAGCGTTGTCTTACCCGCACCGTTACGTCCACGGAATTCAATTGCTTCACCTTCGCGGAGGTCGATGTTGATGTCTTTAAAGAGTGGCTTGTCGTATCCAAGGCTTAAATCACGTGCAGAAATAAGAACGTGCTTGCTGCGTGATTCGTCAGACTTCAAGTTAATGCGTACATTCTTTGCCTTGAACTTGTCGTATTGTGCAGCAACCTTGTAGTTGAGGTTGTCGACTGAGTCTTTATCGATCCAGAAAGTTGGCTTAACGCGGGTCTGCAGTTCGGCCAATTCCTTACGGCCTTCTTCTTCGAGACGCTTAAACCGTTGAATCGTGCCGCCGTGGCGAGATTTTTCCTTGAATCGTTGGTATTCAATAACCTTTGATTTCAAGTTTACGATACGCTTTTCGATCATTTCAAATTCGTTCATCTGACTTCCGGTTGAGACAGCATTTTGTTTCAAGTATGCATCATAGTTACCCTTGAAACTTTGTGAACCGCCGTCCTTTAATTCGACGATGCGATCAACTTCGCGAAGAACGTCGCGGTCGTGAGTGATCAGCAGCGTTGCTTCTTTCGCACCTTTTAACCATTCAATAAACTGGTCTTTTGCAACGTAGTCCATGTGGTTGGTAGGTTCGTCCACAAGCGCAAGGTCGGCATCAGAGTGCATAATCTTAACGACTTCAACAAGGCGCTTTTGTCCACCAGAAAGAGTAGAGAAGGCGCGGTGTGCAACGTCAGGCAACTGGAAGTTCGCAAGCTCACGCTCAATTTGCTCTTCGATTTGGTAAAAGCCCTTATCGTCGAATCGAACCAGCGCTTCGCTATATTCGTTAATCTTCTTCATGTTGTCACCCATAGTTTCTGGGTAAGTTTCGATGATGTGGCTCAAGCCAGAGTATTCTGGTAGACCTTGTAAGACGTACTGAAGCACCGTCTTATCACCGACGTCGTGGTATTCCTGTTGCGTTGCAACAATAACCGCGCCGGGCTTGTACACGATGTCACCAGTAAAGTCTTTGTCATCACCAGCAAGTATGCCGAACAGAGTGGACTTGCCGACACCGTTACGTCCAATAACGCCGATTTTTTCGCCATCATTAATAGTAAAGCGCACATTCGACATGAGCGATTTTGGTCCAAAAGATTTTTCAGAGATAGTAATATCAGAGATCATAACCTGACCATTATAACAGATCAAAGCCAGCTTGTCGCTTGCGAAATGTTATTTTCTGTGACATAATTATACGTAATAGAACGTGTCATTCGTCACTCCCAACTTTTTCATTTAGTTCTGGGCGTCTTTCCAGCTTCTACATAAAAACAACCTAACAAAAAGGAATTATTTTACATGTCACACACAGACAATATTTTTGCCGCGCCAAAAATTACGATGCGCATCGAAGTAGTACGCTCAAACTTTAAACACTTTAGCTCAATGGGTGAAGAGTCTGCACGCGCAATTGTCGATGTTTTACACACACAATACACCGATGTTGTTTTAACAAATATCGATAACACCGCCGATCTTAATGCACTTATCGCTCGTAATCCAGATCTCGTATTCTTAGGTATAAACTACATACACGACAGCCACGATAATGCGCCAGTTGTATGGATGAGTCACGCGCTTGAAAGTAATGGCATTCGTCATACCGGATCAAGTCAACATGCTCACCAACTTCAAACCAGCAAAGATCTCGCAAAGCAGCGTATGAAGCGACACGGTGTAAAGACGGCTGATTTTCATATTGCACGCCGTGGAGATGCCATGATGAATGATATAGGCGACCTAACATTTCCACTTTTCGTAAAGCCTAGCGACAAAGGCGGCGGGCAAGGAATTGATGAATTCTCAGTCGTGCATACACTGAGTGAGCTGCAAAGTAAAATCAGCAGTGTTCATAGAGTGCAGGTTGCAGATGCACTTGTTGAAACATATCTTAGAGGACGTGAATTTAGCATTGCCGTTATAAGAGACGCAAAGACCAGACAACTTACAGCGATGCCTATTGAGCTAGTTGCAAATGAAGACAGCAACGGTGACCGAATGCTCAGCAATATGGTCAAACATATGGATACAGAAACTATCCTCGGGGTAACCGATCCGATCGAACATCTGAAACTAACTACATTTGCTATTGAAGCTTTTCAAGCACTTGGTGCCCGCGACTACGGTCGTATTGATGTCCGCTTTAACGAAGACGGTGTGCCGCATTTTCTTGAAGCAAATCTTATCCCTAGTCTGATTAACAAGTTTGGCTCATTCCCAAGAGCTTATGCATTAAATCTAGGTCGGACACACACTGCTATGATTCTGCACATCGCATACCTTGGCCTCACACACGACACAAAAACACTCGTAACCGTCTAGTTATTTCGCCGGGTGATGTTTACTTTCAACGTTTTCACGCCCATATTTCATTACTTTCGTCATCCAAATCAGTTCGATCCAGGCGCCTTTGACGTATTCACGGTAATCTTCATTTAAAAGTTTACCCTTATCATCGAATAATTCTTGTACTTTAGGGAACTGCATATCAGTAAAAGTTGCGACCAACCCCATCTCGCGTACAGAACTGACGAGTGATTCGATTCCTCGCACGCCGCCCCATTGGCTTTTTGAGACTCCACCAAATGCAACCGGCTTATGAACATAATTTTGTAACTCACTGTCGAGCATTCGCTTCAGCGTAGCAGGGAAGCTGTGGTTGTATTCCGGGAATACCACAAAGAATCCTTCGGCGCGTTCGGTCACTGCTGTGTATCGCGGGTCCTTGCCCTCTGGATCATTTCCATCACCAGGGAAGTAATAGTCTTTCGGGTCAATCAACTCGGTTTCGACTTCATCAAATGTTGCACCGACCTCCGCAACGAGGCGGGCAGCATAAATGCTTTTTCGTTGCTCTCGATTTGTTCCGGCAAGAACGGGAATATATAGTTTAGACATGAAATTCTCCTTATGCTTTCCAGTATAGTCCATTGACAAAATAGAACATAAGCTGTATAATATAATATGACTCGATAGATACCCTTAGGAGGTAGTCCCATGTCATCAAGGTCAAAGCAACAGGAATTGCAAGACGAGGAGCGCTGGAAGCAGTCCGAAAGAGAGCAGTCATACTTCATGCACCTCTCGGGAATCCGGGCTGCACGACGGCATTTTTGGGAACCTATTCTCATTATCACGATCGCAGTTGCTGTCATCGCCGTCGTTACTGGTGGAGTCCTTGCACTCGCAACACTGTAACAACGACCCAACTCATCCCCGCATGTCGGCCGAGAGCTCCCCGTGAGCCCTGCCGCCAGCGGGGATTTCACTTTTTCTAGATAAAGTTGCACGCGTGTCATTATCCATGTACCCTAAATGCATATGAGTGAACTTCCACGGCGATTTGAAAAAAGTGAGATACAACGTACAGATAGAGGCCTTACCCAAGATTCTGATGCTTTATGGGTTGACGTTCCCGGCATACTCGATGATACCCACATCCTTGAAAGTCTCCGCAGACGACCAGCTCAATACATGAGTGACCGCCACTATAAAAAACTCGAGCGAGCATCAGCTGCTTTTACAAATATTGGCACGGGCAATCAAGAGCGCTACGATAAATCCACTATTCACGAAGCGAGCGAGAAACTAAAAAACTTATTGAAAATATTTGAAGCAGATCCAGAGCGTGCCCATCTGGCAGATGCTATGCGCGGCATCATTAAAGAGAGCACCGAACTTGATATTGCTATCCACCACAAACAAGTGACTGAACTTGGTCGTATAGCCCGTGGACGAACAAAACTTTTTGTTACTGGCGAAGAACTGTGGACAGACTACGCAGATCGGCAGTTTGGGTTTGTCGCTCCCTACAAAGGTGCGGTTGCGATGCAGTTTGAAGATACGTATGGAGTTGAACCTCTTGTCGAAAATAAAGACGGTGAAACGGGATTACTTCCAGTCGGCGTATACCTCAAAGGCCTCTATACGGTTCGCGAGGTTACGACATGGGAAAAGAAGTATATGCTCGACAAGTATACCGACTACACTCCGGCCGAAAGAGTTGAAATGCGACAAGCGTGGGACGTATTGGAAGCAGAATCAACTCAAACGAACACTTAGCCCAATACCGCCAAACTCTTTACATACAAATACAGGCTGTTTGTGCGTACTCAATTCGGCGTTATATACATAGCCAATTTCATCAAAATCCTTTAATGATTCGATATCCTCAACACGGTTTCGAATCATCCAACTCGCAAAAGCTCCACGGGCAATTTTTGCATGCACGACGACAAAAGTTGGTTCGCCTGTTTTCGGACTAATCGTCAAGAAGCGGGGAGTAATCACCAATGAAGTATCGAGGTGTGGCGTCACAGTCTTACCATACTCAACCGCAGAAAGATCCACCACTGAAACTCCAACAGGGAGTGTTTTTAGGATTGAATCACCCCAAAATTTATAGAGGTTTTTATATGCAGGATCGGGAAACTTATAGCCCATTTCCAGGCGGTAAGGGAAAATACCATCAAGCGGACGCAAGACGCCATATAGTCCCGACAGAATCTTTAAATGATCTTGTGCATAGCTATGGTCTTGATCAGACCATTGTCCAACTTGCATCCCACTGTAAATATCACCAAGAAAGCTATCAACTGCAGCACGTTGGTTCGTAGGCTTTGCCGACCAACTCTGAATCAAATCACGTGTGGTCTGTGCGAGTTTTTCGGAAACATGCATCGTTTTCTCGACATCTTTCACGGTGAGCGTCTGTGTGTATGCCTGCAGTTCAATTGCCTTGTCTAAAAGCAGAGGTTTAGTTAATCCAGGAGTCGCCTCATCTGCAGGTGGTCGCATCGTCTTTGAGGTATGAATTAAGATAATCATATTTATTCCATCCGGCGAGCAAATAGTTCTTCTGTCTCGCGCATAAAAATCTCGGCCGTCTTTGGACCGACTCCATATAATGTCTGAAGGCGTTTCGAGAATTGCTCTTCGTCTTCGCTACTGTCAAACATCAGAACTAACGATCCTTCATAATCTGAAATGAGTCGCTCCATACAACGATGTAACGCATATGCCATCACTTCATCGTACCGTGTGTATTTACCCTCATCTAAAATGTGTACGAGCTGACGATGTGGAGTTTCAAGGATTGCCCACGGTGTATCCAGTTTGCGTTCAATAAATATCTTCCACGTATTTGCGGCAACTGTTGATTGAATTGGCTTTCCAAAAAGAAACGATAACAGAAACCAACGAAACATATCGTCGTCGCCAGACGTCACGTCTAAACCAAAGTCTTCAGCGTAATGCACCGGCTTTGGTTTCTTCACACGCTTGCGCGGTGGGGTAGGTGGATCATAACTTGCCATTACTTCTAGTATAATCCCGTCCGAGTCATACACGAAACGCTTAAGGTACAGTACAATGAAGGCATGGAGATTCCCGAATCTAGCTTTATCACTGATTTACCAATTTTTGATTTTCACACGGCGATTACTGACGCCGTTGACGCCAACCAAGTCACTATTATCACCGCCGAAACCGGAGCAGGTAAAAGTACCCAAGTTCCACAGTACCTAGCTGATCATGGCTACACAAAAGTTATCGTCACGCAGCCACGCATTTTGGCGGCACGCAACTTATCGAAACGTGTTCGCGAAGAATGGGCAACACGCACTGGTGATAACGCAGATTATTTAATCGGGTACCGTACCGCACACGAGCGCGACGATAATCCAGGCACACAAATCTTATACTGTACCGATGGACTACAATTAGTTCGTGAATTAACCGGTGCCGGTACCGTTGATCGCCAAGTCCTGATCCTCGACGAAGTTCACGAGTGGAACGAGAACATGGAAGTCCTCATCGCATGGGCAAAGAAACGCTGCCAAGAAGACGCACAGTTTAAGGTTGTGATCATGAGCGCAACAATTGACACCGCACCGCTTGCGGAATATTTTAGTACAACGGCAGTTATTACGGTTCCTGGTCGCAGCTTTGACGTCAAAAAGCGCGTTGGAACAGATGTTATTCACGAAATCATGGAAAAAATTAAAACGACGACCAGCAACATGTTGGTATTTCTTCCGGGTAAATCAGAAATCCAGGCAGTCACTGAAGCGATTGAAAAACAGGCGACCGCAGCGAAAATTCCTATCATTCCATTGCACTCTCAATTAGAAGCAACAGCTCAACAAGCGGCATTTGCAAGCTACCCACAGGGTAAAGTGATTCTTGCGACAAACATTGCCCAGACAAGTGTCACGATTGATGATATCGATGTCGTGATTGATAGCGGCCTTGAACGACGAAGCGAAGTTAGAAACGGAGTTGAAGGATTATTCATTGCTCAAATCTCTCAAGCTGATTCACTGCAACGCGCTGGTCGTGCTGGGCGCACCAAAGAAGGTGAGTATATTCTTGCGCCATACGACGTGATGCCGTGTCTAAAATTCGAAGACCGTCCTGAATACGGTACGCCTGAAATCTTGCGAAAGCACATTGATCGCCTCACCTTACGACTGGCAAACGTCGGTATCGACATTGAACAACTCGACTTTTATCACGACCCGAGCAAGGCTGCGATTCGCCGCGCCAAACAAACGCTCATCGCACTTGGTGCTATGACGTATCAAGGTGACGTCACCAGCATTGGACGCAGAATGGAGAAATACCCGGTTGAATCGAGTTATGCGCGCATGCTGGTTGAGTCGCAACTATACGGAAATGATGTCCAAACAAAACTTGCAGCAATTATCGCGATCCAAGAAGTCGGCGGTATTGCAAAAGGTGGCACGCGTTACACAGGTTGGCATAAATATACAAAACAGAAGAAATCAGATCTACTCGCGCAGTATGACTTATTTTTAGCACTGCCAAATATCAATCCTGATGACTTTGAAGACTTAGGCATTATTATTAAAAACGTCGTTAAAGCACGCGAAACGATGCAACGCCTCGGTAATGACCTCAGCGATATCGACGTTGATGACACACTTCTGACGCCAATCGCCGAATCCGAACAAGACTTCCTTATGCGTTGTATTGTTGCGGGACAAATCGACCAACTTTGGACAATTGACGAGAAGGGGAATGCAACACACGTCGCGACGCAGGTTGTACGCGAGCTTTCAGGAACGACCGTTGTTCGTAATCCTGTATTAGTTGCGGGGACACCGTTTGACCTTGAAGTTCCGACTCGCGATGGCACGCTCCAGACATTACATCTTGTACAAAGTATTACAGCGGTGAACACAGAATGGCTGATTGATTTATCGCCAGAACAATTTGCAACCAAGCGCGGCAAGATGGTATTTGATCCACGCATGGGTGGACTCGTCATTCGGCAACAAGTTCGTGCAGGCAAGAAAGTATTTGAAGGCGCCGGTATTCCGGTGACGCAAAATACTCGCCAGAACCAGAAATTTTTCCAAGAAGCGCTCGCTAAATGGATTTACGAACAATTAGAAAAAGAACGACGAACATTATCTGGCTCACACTCGAAACGCATTCCAAGCATTCCATTTCCGCAAGTGCGGAGGCAAGTAATGTCGCTTGCAAGTAACAGTATTAACCTTGAGACGATCGCACCGCACAAACGCAAAGAAATCGCGGCACTTTCAAAACTCGCTACACACTTTGGTATCGATTTTATGAACCAAATTGCAGCTTCGTACAGAAGCGGCCACACACCCGGTAGACACCATGCGCACAGGGGATGGAAACCTCAACACAAACAGCGTTCACCCAAGCGTGAATATCGCCGCAACTTTGACTGAGAGCATAAGCATAAATTGACTTATTTACATAAATATGCTATAATTTAACTATTCTTGTACACAATCCCGGAAGGAAATAAACAAGATGTTCTTTGTTAGAAATAAGTGGACAATCTTGGTGTCAATCGTTCTGTTCACGGCCTTCGTGGTCATGAACGTCGTGATACTGACGGTGCAGTTCATACCCATCGCGGTTGAGAAGCCCAATGCAGGATTCGTGATCCTGTGCGTATCGCATATCTTCGCGTTGTCGCTGATCGTAGCGATCTTCGTCGGAGATGTACAGAAGCAGTATTACTTCCGCAAGTTGCGTCGTATCGTTGAAGCGAACTTTTCTGTTCGATCGCGTTACGAGCAGCGTGCGAAGGATGGCACTGCCTACATCGTCTCGGGAGTCATCCAGGGATACACCATCCAGCAAACCTCGCCTGACAAGAAGACGTCACGTCTTTACCACGTGTCTAACATGCACGTCAGCGCTGAGGAACAGACCACAGAGACTGTCGTCATGACAACTCCCGAAGGTTTGGCTGGTCGCCCTATGGCGAAGTTCCGTCCGCTCCACCAGTTCAACATCAGAACCACACTCAAGCGTCTCGCAAGAGACCTGAATGTGCCGGTGCTCCAGTAGCACCACCGCCCGAAAGGGCTCGCTGACCGAGTACGGTTATTTTTTTTGTTTTATTGCAAAAAAGGCGATAGCAACAAGACCAAGCACGCCACCAAGCCCAAGTAAACCAGAGAGTGAACCTATCACAAGACCGCTTGTTGCCTTGCCGCTTGTCTGTTCAGTCGTTGCTTTCGATGGATCGTCCATGGAATACAGAATATCAACTGTTTCGCCGACATTATTACCCCTCAGAAGTACGACATTAGCTGCGTAATTTTTACCTGCGACATCGTATTCAACCTGGGCTAATCGAACCCGTGATCCACCACGACTTGCCGAGAACAAATACCCCACATCTTCGCTTAGAACAACTGCAGTTGTCTGTGCGCTGCGCTCTTTTACTTGTGCATCATTTTGAAGCAGGGGAATCCATGTCGCAAATATATAAATGCCCGCCCCTAGAAACGCAAGTGAACTAAGTATCATTGATGGAATAAGCCACCATGGTGCTTTTTCATCTTGTTGTTTTGTTTTCTTTACCATATCCTCGATTATACCTGATTGACTTTTTAATTAATTTCTATTTGCGGAACTAAATCTCGAGATATCTTTCGAACGACAACAGTCGTTGCTCCACCATGGGTCAATTTCATCAATCGATGCAACCCATCCATGATCAGCCAACGGCCTTTGTTTTCCATAACATCTATTGGGAATGATGTATCGCTTTGCATAGTACGCTCGTACTGCTGCGGATATAGGTCTGGGTATTGCATGATACCTGCTGGAGTCAGGTTAAACCTTTCACCCTCTGTATGCAGCCAAGGAACGTCGAAGTGCCACAACAGTTCATCGACCGGCATGACTTCTGTATCAACCTTCAGTTTCCACACGAGTTCATTATCCCAACGAAAATCAAATGCGTAGGGGACTATGTGAGCCGGGAGTGGTTTCGGGACTTTTTTCATCTATCAATAATAGCAGGGTAGGAGACTATAGCCGTTCTTATGAACGAGAAGCTTGGGCCTTAATCTTTTCAACAGCTTCGTTAAATCCTTGCGTTGTCAGGCTTGATCCTGCAAGTCGATCAAGATGCACCTCGTCGATCGGTCGTCCGACGACTTCGTCCGCTATAGCGACAGCGAACTTCTTCTGAAGCCCAAGTGACATTTTAATCGTTGCCATTGGTACGACAGTCACACTCGAGATTGCGTCATCGCTCAAACCAAGTGTGACATCGATACTATTTTTCCCTTTTGCATAAGTTCCGACCGCATTGTAGCTACCGTCTGTATATTTTTTAAGTGTCATAGCGTCAGTATAACAAACCGGGGAGCGTGCCGGTTTACGAAGACTTAACCAGATCACTATCGGTAGGATCATCGAGGATCACCTGCTTGGCGTCATCTTTATCCTGGAACCCTAGTGCATTTGTGCGATTTACGATGACTTGGTGTTCATATGCCTTTTTAATGACACAAGGAAACCACTCTTTGTCGTCTTTATCGTAGTACTGCCACAGGCCTTTGAGGTAAGTTGAGCCGACTTGGTACAATGTACGCTCGGCTTCTTTGCGCGTAGTAGTGCGGGCTATCAGATAACCGAAGATGGTTTGTAGCTCAAAAGTTGTACCGTCGTCGACAATAAAGCCAAGAAACTCATTTGTATCTTCGTCGTAAAAAGGGGATTTATTGTTTTTGATCATTAGTATCTATTGTATCAAATACCTAGATGAATGGGTGACGGGCTAAGAGATTGTACGCGAGAGTGATGGGGAAGATTTAGCACTATAAATATGGACATAATCAATAAAATAGTGTATAATAACACTAATTATGTTCAAAGAGATAGAAGTCGATCATCGACAGTGGTCCGGAGCCTCAGCTACTGAGCTTGGGTATGATGGATTAGAAGATTCGACAAAACTCCACACTTATACGAATAGTGATGAGTCTACTCACGGCGTGCTTGTTATCGACGGCCGAAAAGGTGAAGAGGGACGCACTATCTTAAAAAGCACATCCCTAAACTACCGCATTGATCCTATGCTTGTGCGACAAGAAACAATACTCGCTAATAAACTTGGTGCCCGCATTGCTGTAGCAGAATTGCCTGGCGTTTCAGGCCTACCGCTTGATGCGCAAGGTAATACAGATTTTACAATCGATATCGATCAAAAGATAGAATCTGTATTTCAAAGCCGTAAAGAAATGTCAGACGTCAGGCATGGAAAGTTCGATTTGCTTGCAAAGAAGCAACTTGATTCACTCATTGATATCTTGAAGCTTTCGCCACATGACAGTGTCGAATTTCATGGACACTCCTTAGGTGCAATGATTGCGACAACAATGGCAAGGGTCGCTGTTAATCAACAGGCATTCATACCGTTAACTATCGATCGAATTCATCTTGATGATCCAGCGAATATATCAAGGCTATCTGTCTATGATGTTGCGCAGAAGATTAACAGTAACCGCACAGAATCAAAACGTCGGAATGAAGTGTACCTCCGAGAGAACGAGCTGATCGGCCACGGAGATATTACCGCATTTGAAAGGCAATCGAAACAAGCAGATGATGTCGATCGCTACATCAAAAGCAAACAAAGAAAAGCAGTGCTCAATTCTGCGCAAGCTTTAACGAAGGGTATTGATGGCATTATTGATGACGTCATCCTTGAAGGTTTACTGAATGGATCAATATCCAACGAGACAGTAATCAGCACGGCGCATTATAGAGATAGTTTGATTTCAAACATAGATGACACAAAGAACTTGTCTGCTTACGCCACTGCAAAAGGCGTAAGATCAGAAATTTTTGAGTATAGCCCAGCCGGAGATGATCCAACTATGCTTGGTCATCACACGCCTACGTCGCTAGGGCGTGCTGCTTCTATTGCTATCAACACGCCTCGATAAAAACCGATTAACAATATCGCAACTCGAGCCAAAAAGACTTTCTGTTATCATAAATATACGATGAAAAAAGACGAAGAAAAAACTATACAGCCTGGCGGTATTGAGGAATATATAACCCTTCAATCTTACGAAGCTCAAAGCAAGCTACAACAACTTCGCTCAATCATTAACACGACGGCTCCCGGTGCTACTGAAACCGTTAGTTATTTTCAACTCCCGGGATATTCTTACCCAGGATACGATTACAACGGCATGTTCGTATGGTTTAGCTTCAAAAAACCGTTCTTGCGCCTGCATGTTCGACCACCGGTATTAAAAAATCACGCAAATGAATTAACTCATTACGCCAAAACAGCAAGTATTATTAGCTTTCCAATGACCGATGAGCTTCCCAATGAATTAGTAAAAAAACTAGTCCTTGCAAGCTTAGAGGTCATGAAACAAAAGAAGCTTTAAAACAATAACTCTGGTTGAGAATGAGGGTTGTCGCAATCAAAGATTGCTCTCTCACTCGTTCGTAAAAACATGTAAACACGTTTTTATTTCACTTCGATCACCGAACCCCCGAACTTTTGTTCCAAAAGAATTCGGGTGCTGGAATTACTCATCTCGGCAAGAAAAAAGATCTGCACATGCAGATCATTTTTTCTTGGCTGGGGATGAGGGATTCGAACCCCCGAATGTCGGCACCAAAAGCCGATGCCTTACCACTTGGCGAATCCCCAGTACAGGCTTGCTCATAAAGAACTTAATTATTTTACCATATTTAGTACGAAATGGGAGAGTCTTTTATCTGTTATTGCAGTTTACAACAACGCTTGTGCTTGCTACAATGCAGGTATGAATAGAGTCCAGGGCCGGATTCGAGGTTTTACCTTAGTTGAACTCATTGTCGTTATCGCAGTGATAGGTATCTTAGCGACGATTACTGTTATTGGGTTTGGACGATACCAAGCCGACACACGTGACGCTCGTCGCGCATCAAGTGCTACTGTTATCGTTGAGTCTTTAGAAAAATACTACGACGAGAATGGTGAATATCCAGGCTGTAATGCAATGACAGCGACACCAAAAAATATCTCCGACAATACACTAAAGGGAATTAGCCCTACTGTACTCAAGGTCCCTCAAGCTACGGCATCGCAAACAAATTCAATAAAATGCTATCTTTCAGCAAGTCCTCTGGCACCTTCAGGAACGGACTTCTTCGAATATGAAGGTGATGGCAGTGTCGACTGTATCGGCGACGGTTCATGTTTGAAGTACACCTTCAGATACAAGAAGGAATCGAATAGCACGATTATATCTATTTCAAGTCGCCGCAACACAAGCATTGCGACTGCAAAATGTATCACTGACCTAAAAGCAAGTTCAACCAGCTTTAGTACTATCGCGCTTAGTTGGAGCAACGTCGCCAACGCGACAAGCTATCAAGTACAACAAGCTTCAAACTCGACCTTTACCAACAACCTTGTCACAATGTCGCCAAGTCCAACAACCAACAGCTACACAGCAACAGGACTAACAGCAGGAAACACTTACTACTATCGAGTTCAGCCTATTGGCGCATCAGGAACGGCTTGTACATCAAATGTCGCGAGTGCAACGACTAGGGCGATCCAAACGCCTTTCATCGTCTCCGAGCCAATTTCAAGCTCACAAATTACAGTTACATGGGCCGACGTTCAGTATGAAACAAGCTATACCCTGCAGTATTCAACAACAGGTAACTGGTCAGCCGTCGCACCTGAACCACTACCCGTAACAGTCAGCCCAAACCTTGCGGCCAATGCAACAACGTATACGCTTACTGGTTTGACACCAGGGATAAGAATCTATTTTCAGTTACGTGCAAACGGCTCCGGTGATCAAAGTGATTGGTCTAACACGGCCTATGCAACTCCAACGGTTCCTGCGCCATCGTGTATGTCCGCATCTACGACATCCTCAACAGCTATAACCGCAACATGGTGTTCAGTCGCAAGCGCAACGTCATACAAATTACAGTACTCTGCCAGCAGCACATTCTCATCTGGTGTGACCACTATCGAAAACCTTACTTCAGTATCGAGGTCTGTCACCGGATTAACACAGGGTGCTCAGTACTATTTCCGCGCATATGCTTTAGTTGGAAGTGCTCAAAGTGGTGCTTCGCCAACCGCAAACGATACCACTACCATCAGCACACCGAGTGCGCCTTCAATTACTGCGTATCGCCCCGGTGCTACCCGTGCGACAAGTGCAGGGAGCTGGATTGTAAACCCTGGTGGGTCACAGTGGTACTATGCATACGCAACTGCGACAGGAAGCTGCCCATCTGGTACAAGTGCCCGCTACATGTTCAGAGGCAATTACAATGAAAATGCCGGTGGAACACCTGGACCTTCTGATCCTGCATCGACTGCGACAACCACAACTCGAACATGGTACATGATTCAACCGACAAGTGGGTACAAAATTAAGTTTGGTGCACGTGTGCGCTGTTATAACTCATCAACCGCAACCTACTCTAGCTGGAGTGGATACAAATACAGCTGTGCACAGAACTCTGGTTCAACGGTGACGTGTAACTTCTAGCTGGTCTTGATTCGACGATACGTAAACTTAGTGTTTAGTCGCCACTCACCAGAACTATCGCTATCATATTGATATATCGCACCTGTTTTTACTTCTGCGATCAAAATCAGCGCTGGGCTGTATGGACTAAGCGTGCGATAGAAGGCAATGTCTTGTTGGCTTACACTTCCACGTCCAGGGAAGATTTCAAGGAATTTTGCCGTACCGATCTCATCAAAGTAGTGAGGTCGGTTTTTCGGTGGCATGTAGAGTTCTGGTTTCAAGCCAACGCGCGAAACAATCTTTTGTACGTCAGATAAAAGTAATTTTGATTGGCTGTGAACATACAGAAAGAGCTGCTTCTTTTTTGTAAGGAAAAGTGTCGCTTCAGCTGTGCGGCTCACAGGAATTCGACGCGCGATAACAGAGTCAATTTCAGCACTGACGCCAAATTGGGCTTTGATATTCTTCTCGAGAGCAAAGTCGTCGTAGACCTGATCATTCATGCGTGTCATTGTAGCATACAGAGGTGGTATAATGAATCGTAATGGATTTTGAGAAGCGATACAGCCAGCTGAACGCTGCGCAAAAAAATGCGGTCGATCTGATCGAGGGACCAGTCATGGTTATTGCCGGACCTGGTACAGGTAAAACCGAGCTGCTCAGTGTGCGTGCGGCAAATATTCTGAAAAAGACCGACACACTCCCAGAAAATATCCTTTGTCTTACATTTACTGAAAGTGGCGCAGCAGCCATGCGTGAACGTCTTATTGGGATTATAGGTAAAGACGCCTACAAAGTTGCCATCCACACGTTTCACGGATTCGGTACCGAAATTATTAATAACAATCGTGAGTATTTTTACCGCGGTGCGTTATTTCAGCCCGCTGATGACTTAAATCGATACGAAATTCTTCGTGCGATATTTGACAATCTTGATTACAAAAATCCGCTCGCCAGCACGATGAATGGTGAATACACGCATCAGTCCGATGCAGCACGAGTTATCTCAGAACTGAAACGAAGCGGTCTTACAAGCGATGAGCTGTTAGCAATTTTAGACGAATGTGAAGCAGCAATTGACTTTGCCGAGCGCCTGATCGTTCCGCATATTGTAGGCACTGTCAGTAAAACGACACACGAAAAACTCGCAACTATTATGCCGGAACTGCAGACACGCGCAGATGAAGCGAAGCCGCTTTTTGAAGTCATTCCACTGATTCGTGTCATTGCCGATGCGCTATCGCTAACAATCGAGCAAGCAGTCAGCCAACACCCAACAAAACCAATTACTGCCTGGAAAAAGAAATGGTTCGTCAAAGATACAAAAGGTGAATACATACTGAAATCTCGTGCGCAGTTAGTGAAATTACGCGCACTTGCATACGTGTATTTCGAATATCTTACTCACATGGAGCAAGAAGGTCTGTTTGATTACGACGACATGATCCTACAGGTCGTCCATGCAATGGAAGTGAATGACGATCTGCGATTTAATTTACAAGAAAAGTATCTGTACATCATGGTGGACGAGTTCCAAGACACCAACTTAGCCCAAACCCGTATCCTGCATAGTTTAACTTCAAACCCTGTAAATGAAGGCCGTCCAAACTTGATGGTCGTGGGTGATGACGACCAGGCGATTTATAGTTTCCAAGGTGCTGATATCAGTAACATTTTGGAATTCCGTGAAACATACCCTGAGGTTCAGCGCGTTGTCCTAACTGACAATTATCGGTCGGGTGATTCTGTCATTGCCGAAGCACGTGCGGTGATAGTGCAGGGGAATGATCGCCTCGAAAGTATGTACGAAGACATTAATAAGCAGCTGACCGGCAACAGGGGATCAGCCGGTGTCGTTGAACTGTATAAAGCAGAATCAATTGATCACGAACGTCACTGGATCGTCGAAAGTATTCGTAAAGATATCGAAAGCGGTGTTTCGCCAAATGATATTGTCGTCCTTACGAGGCAACATAAAGAAATTCAAAACCTACTGCCGTACTTTAATCGCGCTGGGGTTGCCGTAAATTACGAACGTCAAGAGAATGTACTTGATCAACCACCAATTATGATTATCGAACAACTTGCGAAAGTCATTGTGGCACTAGGAAAAGGTGAGCATGCCTATGCAAATGCAATGATCCCCGAACTGCTCGCACATCCAGCGTGGAACATTAGCCCACTTGAATTATGGCAGCTCAGTACCGACGCTTATTCAGGTCGCAAGCTATGGATGGAAGTCATGGCAACCACGCCTCGTTTCCTCGATATTCATAGCTGGCTGATCGAACTTGCCGCTTTGGCACAACACACACCACTCGAACCAATGATTGATCGCATGATTGGGCGGGTTGAAGACACTGTTGTACCAGCAAAAAACAGTCCGTTCTTTGAATATTATTTCGGACAAGATAAACTTGCAGAAAATCCAGCAGCCTACATGGATTGTCTGGCGGCACTGCGCACCATCCGCTCTAAACTACGCGAATACCACGATAAGGATACACTGACGCTTGAATCGTATTTAAACTTTGTTGAATTACATCGCCGAATTGGCACAACGCTTTCTGTATCGCATATGACCGAATCAGCGCCAGATGCGGTGAACCTTATGACAGCCCATAAATCAAAAGGGCTCGAATTCGATACCGTGTATATCTTTAACAGTATTGATAATATCTGGGGTGAAAAAGCACGAGGCATGAGTCGAAACATTAGTTATCCCGAGAACCTACCACTTGCACCAGTGGGCGATTCTGCTGACGAGCGCCTGCGTTTGTATTACGTCGCAATGACTCGCGCAAAGGCGACGCTACGGATGAGTTTTAGTGCATCCGATGACAAAGATAAACAAACACTTATTGCGAGTTTCCTTAGTGATGTTGCAATTGAACCGATCGCAATTGCTCCCTCAAACGCCGAGGAGCGCGTTGTTTCAGCTGAACTTGCCTGGTACGAACCTCTGACAACTCCAAATGTTGACCTGATTGAGCTCCTAAAGCCTTCTCTTGCGAATTACAAGCTCAGTGCGACACACTTGAACAACTTCCTTGATGTAACGCATGGCGGGCCTCAAATGTTCTTATTGGGGAACCTGCTTCATTTCCCTTCAACTAAATCACCAGCTGCTTCATACGGAACTGCAATCCACTCGACACTCCAGCAAGCACATGTACACCTAGTCGCGCATGGCGAGCAAAAACCACTCGAAGATGTATTGCATGATTTCGAGACAAACCTAAAGAACGAACGACTTAATCCACTGGACTTTGCAACCTATCACCAAAAGGGGAGTGAACAACTACATATCTTCTTAGCGCAAAAGTACGACACATTCACAACGACGCAGAAATCCGAGCTTAACTTCAGCAGCCAAGAAGTCTACCTTGATAACGCGCACCTGACGGGTATGATTGACGTCGCAAACATCGACAAACAAAACCGGACCATGACGGTGACTGATTACAAAACCGGTAAAGCTGTCGTTGACTGGAAAGCGTACGCGGAATATGACAAGATTAAACTGCATAAATACCGCCAACAATTATTGTTCTACAAACTCCTGGTTGAACGATCACGAGATTACAGCACCTATACCGTCACCGAGGGATTCCTTGATTTCGTCGAACCAACTCGCGACGGGAATATTGTGTCGCTTTCACTCGATTTTGATCGTGATGAGCTAGAGCGATTCAAACTTTTGGTGTGTAAAGTATGGGAGCATATCACGGCGCTCGATCTTCCAGATACATCTCATTACGAACCTACCTACAAAGGCCTGCTTCAATTTGAACAAGACCTTCTCGACGGCACACTTTAAATAGAGGTCAGCCTATTGACCAAAGAGGGTAAAAAGTGCTATAATAGCATTAATACAGATCGAGGAAGTAAGACCTCGACAGCAATTTATTGGTGTCTATATCTTACTTCCTCTCTGTAGTACATAGACAGAGAGAGTAAAAGGTTCCGGGAAACCCACGCCCGGAAATTGCCGGCCTCGCCGTAGACACCGCAACGGTCTACGGCGAGGCTTGGTACCCCTATGCAGCATCCATTCCACGACCACCCTTAGGAGGTGAACCATGGGAGATCACAAAAACGCACAGGACTACACGAACGCCATTACGGCAGTCGCGGCTGGAACAGCATCCGCTCACCAGACCGGTCTTGTCGCAACAGCCGCCAAGCAGGCAGGAAGCACCGGCAACGCAGCACGCGCTGCACAGCAGGCCGCCGGCAAGAAGTAACACCCGCAAGAGGAGACTCGGCCGGCTCGTCCGTTCGCAAAAAGCATAGAAATTACTCTCTCTGCGTCTCTCATTTATCATAATTATTTATGGTCGATGAGAGATGTTTTTTATTTAAACGTAACCGTGAGACAATAGATACCGCAATGAAAAACTTTTGGCAAGAACTTCCGGCTCCATTCTTTGTCCTCGCCCCTATGGAGGCAGTGACCGACGTTGTCTTTCGCCACGTCGTCGAAGCTGCCGGTGGACCAGACGTTTATTTTACTGAATTTACCAATGCTGCCAGCTATTTTAGCGAAAAGGGGCGTGCGAGCACTCGCGGTCGCCTTGCTTTTACTGACGATGAACAGCCAATGGTTGCTCAAATTTGGGGAACGAACCCAGAGCACTTCGAATTTATGGCAAAGGGTCTGGCCGAACAAGGCTATGCCGGTATCGATATCAACATGGGATGTCCAGCAAAAGACGTCGTCAAGACAGGTGCTGGAAGCGGACTTATTCGAAGTCCAGAACTTGCGGCCGAATTAATCGCTGCAACAAAAAAAGCAGGGCTTCCCGTCAGCGTAAAGACCCGCCTTGGTGATATCCGCACCGAAGAATGGGAATCGTGGCTCACACACGTGCTCCAGCAAGATATCGTCAACCTGACTATCCACCTACGTACACGCAAAGAAATGAGCAAAGTTGATGCACACTTCGAACTTATTCACGATATTAAAAAGTTACGCGATAAAATTGCGCCACACACGAAACTGACTATTAATGGCGACATCCGTGACCGCGAACATGGCCTAGAACTGGTAAAAGAATACGGCGTCGACGGCGTCATGATTGGTCGTGGCATCTTTAGCGATCCATTTGCATTTGCCCACGAAAAACGTGATCGTAGTCGCGAGGAGCTACTCGCATTGCTATACCTACAACTCGATCTCTTTGATAAATATTCAGCAGAACTCGAACCCCGTAAATATGACCCTCTCAAAAGATTCTTCAAAATCTACGTCCGTAACTTCGATGGCGCCGCTGAGCTCCGCGATGCACTTATGCACACAAAAACAACAGGCGAAGCCCGAGCAGTCTTAGCGACACAACAGTAGGGTATTAAGAACGTCGTCGTCGGTGTAAGTCAGCAACTCGCAGACGAACTTGGTGTCGGTCAATAAGTTGATGTGCCTTATCCAGCTCAACACGGTCTTTTGCATTCTCACGAAGCTTCAAAGCACGCTCAAGCGCAGCTCGAGATTCAGCTTCAACAATATCATCACCGTGATCGGCTTCATCAACAAGGACACGGATCTTCGTTGGATTAATTTCAAGAATACCACCGCTAATTGCGAAGTATTCTAATTCACGATCAGGATCAGCTTTTTTGTAGCGAACCGTCAGCGCACCAGGAGAAGCTAATGTCACGAGTGGTTCGTGTCCAGGAAACACACCTATTTCTCCAGCGACAGTCGGCGCCAACAGTTCGTAGATCTCTTGATCAACACGAATGCCCTGAAGTGTAATAAGTTGCAGGTGCATAGAACCTACTTCGCTACTTTCTTAGCAGCTGCAGATTTTTCAGAAAGTGTCCCGTTAACCATGTAGAACCAGTCCTCAGGTTGGTGGTCATATTTACCAGCAAGGATGTCAGCAAAGTCACGAATAGTGTCTTCAAGTTTGACGTATGATCCAGGGTTTCCGGTAAACTTCTCTGCAACGTGGAATGGCTGCGATAGATATCGTTGGATACGACGTGCACGCGCAACAGTTTGCTTTTGGTCGTCAGAAAGTTCTTCCATACCAAGAATCGCAATGATGTCTTGCAGTTCTTTATATTGCTGCAACACACGTTGTACTTCACGAGCGACGCGGTAGTGCTCAGCACCAACAACTTCAGGATCAAGACTGGTTGAGTTACTCGCAAGCACGTCAACCGCAGGATAGATACCAATTTCAGTCAGTGCACGGTTCATAACGATCGTCGCATCAAGGTGTGCGAATGTCGCAGCAGGTGCTGGGTCAGTAAGGTCGTCAGCAGGCACGAAGACTGCCTGCACTGAGGTAATTGAACCCTTCTTTGTTGAAGTAATACGTTCTTGCAGTGCACCCATTTCCTCTTGGAGGTTTGGTTGGTATCCCACAGCAGAAGGGAGGCGACCAAGCAGCGCTGAAACCTCAGCACCAGCTTGTGTGTAACGATAAATATTGTCGATGAAAAGCAGGACATCTTTTCCTTCGTCACGGAAGGCTTCAGCCATCGCAAGCCCAGAAAGTGCAACACGAAGACGTGCTCCAGGTGGTTCGTTCATTTGACCAAAGACAAGAGATGTTTTTTCGAGAACGCCAGCTTCTTCCATTTCGTAGTAGAGGTCGTTTCCTTCACGAGTACGTTCACCAACACCAGCGAAGACAGAGTTACCGCTGTGGAATTTTGCGATGTTGTTAATCAGCTCGGTAATAAGAACAGTTTTACCGACACCAGCACCAGCGAAGAGGCCGGCCTTACCACCCTTGATGAGTGGAGCAATAAGGTCAACAACTTTGATACCAGTTTCAAGAAGCTCAGATTTATTTGCTTGTTCGTCGAGTGGGGGAGCTTGGCGGTGAATTGAAGCACGTTTGCCAGTTGGAGTCGGCTTGCCATCGATCGCGTCACCAACAACGTTAAACATACGTCCTTGTGTTTCGTCACCAACAGGCACGGTGATTGGACCACCGGTTGCGATCACTTCATCGTGTCGCTTCAAGCCATCAGTGCTTGAAAGTGCAATTGCACGAACAGTATCTTCACTGAGGTGCTGTGCAACTTCGAAAGTCATAGTATGTGTTTTGCTATTAATCAATAGTGCATCGTAAATTGCCGGAAGTTCACCTTCAAACTGAACGTCAACAACGACTCCGACGATCTGTATAATTTTTCCTGTATTTTTATTCATTGTGTTCTCCTTGAATTTCAACCGTGTTGCTTACTACTATTTCTGTCATGTTCTTTCTTTGTCTCATCATTCTGCCAGTGCCTCTACACCACCGGAAATTTCAGCAAGCTCCTGGGTGATGGCACCTTGGCGAGCCTTATTCATTTCGAGTGTTAAGTCATCAATCAAATCAGATGCGTTATCGGTCGCATTTTTCATCGCCATCATACGCATGCTGTGCTCACTTGCACGAGAGTCAAGAAGTGCTTGGAAGATTTGTGCGCCGACAAGTCGGTACGTGATACCATCAAGTACTTCTTCAGTACTTGGTTCATACGTCACGTCGCGGGCGACACGAGGTTCAGTCGCTGGCTCGAATCCGGCAGGCAAGACGCGAATAACTTTTGCTTCTTGTGTAATGCTACTGACGAAATCAGTGTAGATGATATCAACAGCATCAACTTTACCGGATGAAAAGAGTGAGCGTGCGCTATCAAGCACCGCACGTAGTTCTCGACCATCAGGACGATCAGCAAGTTCTTCATACGCACCGAGGACCTCTGTGTCTTTGATACGTGCAACAAATTGTGCAGCTTTACGGCCAATTGTAATGGTCGTATTTTTGATGCCCGCTTTGTCGTCAGCCTTGAGTTCATTCGTGTAAACACGGACAACATTGCTGTTGTACGCACCGGCAAGACCCTTGTCGGATGCAATAACGATCATCAAACGAGTCTTCACAGGACGACTAACGAACGCAGGGTGATTCTTCACCGAAGTATGCGTTGAAAGGGCGGTCAGCAACTCACGCGCAGCAAGTGTATATGCAGCAGAAGCTTTGGTCGCTTCTTGTGCACGACGCATCTTACTGGCCGCAACTAATTGCATCGCCTTGGTGATCTGGCGAGTGCTTTTAACGCTGCGAATGCGTGATTTTAATAGTTGCGTTGATGCCATCGTTAGCCTTCAAAGCCTTTCGCCGCAGTGCGAGCAACCGTTTCAATCAACTTGATCATTTCAGGAGTTGGCTTTCCACCCTTATCAAGTTCAGTCATGTCTTTTTTGTGAGCTGATCCAAGCTTCGTAATCAAAGCTGCTTGTGCATCTTTAATCTTCGCCGCTGGAACGGTATCGAAGTAGCCGTTAGTAACTGCCGCGATACTGACAACTTGTTCCCACACAGCGCTCGGTTGGTACTGAGGTTGCTTCAACAGCTCTGTCAAACGTTGACCACGATCGATTTGATTTTTCGTAGCCTCATCAAGGTCACTTCCAAACTGTGCAAAGCTAGCAAGCTCACGGAATTGTGACAAACCAAGCTTCAGGTTACCACTGACAGATTTCACTGCAGAAGTTTGGGCAGCACCACCAACACGTGACACAGACAAACCGGCAGAGATTGCAGGACGAATTCCCTGGTGGAAGAGGTCTGTTTCAAGGAAGATCTGACCGTCTGTAATTGAAATCACGTTCGTAGGAATGTATGCAGAAATGTCACCGGCCTGAGTTTCAATAATTGGCAACGCAGTCAATGAACCAGCACCGAGGTCGTCAGAAAGTTTCGCAGAACGTTCGAGTAGGCGAGAGTGAAGGTAGAACACATCACCTGGATATGCTTCACGTCCTGGTGGGCGACGAAGAAGGAGTGACATTTGACGGTAGGCAACCGCGTGCTTTGTGAGGTCATCGTAGATCATCAATGCGTGTTGCGCATTATCACGGAAGTATTCGCCCATTGCAGTACCCGCATATGGCGCAAGGTAGAGAAGTGATGCAGGGTCAGATGGAGATGTAGCAACAATAATCGTTTGCTCCATCACACCTTCTTGCTTTAGGCGGTCAACAAGACGTGCAATCTTTGAGAACTTTTGACCGATCGCAACATAGACGTTTACGACACCAGTGTTTTGCTTCGCTTGGTTAATCATCGTGTCGATCGCAAGCGCGGTCTTACCAGTTTGGCGGTCACCAATAATAAGCTCACGCTGGCCACGTCCGATAGGGAACATTGCATCAATAGACATGATTCCTGTCATGAGTGGCTCGTGGACAGATTTACGACCCATCACACCAATTGCTTCACGTTCAACAAGACCGTTTTGCTTCGTCACGATTGCAGGACCACCGTCGATTGCTTTACCGAGTGGGTTTACAACGCGGCCGAGTAATTCTGGACCAACAGGAACTTCAAGAACTGTTCCTTTTAGGCGAACTGATTGTCCAGCCTTCACTGCACTGTCATCACCAAGCAGGACGGCACCGATTTCATCTTCCATCAAGTTCAATGCAAATGCTTCGACGATTCCGTCAGCAGTTTCAATGTTTACAACTTCGTTGTATCCGGCGTTGCGAAGTCCGTGAATCCATACAACTCCATCACCAACACGAACCACGACGCCCACTTCGTCAAGATTTTTGTTCGATTCTAAGTTCTGGATCGCACTGCGCAGATCTTTTGATAGGTCGGTTATCGATAGTTCACTCATAAATAATTTCCTTTTATACTTTCTTGAATCGAGTCTTTAATACGGTCAGTTGGTGGGCGACAGTTTGGTTTATTTCACGTCCTGGCAGGCTAATCTTGACGCCTCCGAGTACACTTGGGTCAATCATGGTGGTCAACGAAACATTCGTTGCTTTCGTTTTATCCTTCACAAATGACTCAATCGCTTTCTTTGTCTCGGCGGTCAGGTCATACGCGGAAGTGATCGTTGCGCTTAAGTGGCCTTTTTCAGCCAGTTGGTATTCAATGTCTCGTACGATCAGTCCGAGCTCATTCGTACGTCTTGTTTCAATTAAGTACGCGGCCAATTGTTCGAGAAGTGTTGCTTTGTGTGTACCACCAACGAGTCCGTCGGTAATATACGTTGCAATACGACGACGAGACAATCGGCCAGCCATTACTTAGCTGCCTTTACGGCGTTTGCGATCAAATCGCTATCTGTTTTCGCATCAAGCTTTGTGCCAATCACTTTTTCGGTAGCTGTTGCAACCAACTCAAGTGTGTCGTTATATAGCTGCTTGCGCGCATTCGCCACATCTTTTTCAAGTTGATCGTGTGCATCAGCAACAATACGTTCAGCAGATTTCTGTGCACGTTTTTCGCTGGTGCTAATCATCTCGGCAGATTCAAGCTTGGCAGTACTGACAATTTCAGCAGCTTCTTTACGCGCTTCAGCGAGTAGTTCAGCAACTTTTTCTTGATTTGCCTGTGCAGCCTTTTGCGCCTTCACTGCAGCTTTCGATGCAGCTTCAATGTTAGCTTGGCGTTCGTCAACCGACTTCATCAGCCATGGGTAGACAAAACGACCAAGTAACGCCACCAAAAGCAGAAAGGCAACAATCTGAATAATCAGCAAACGCCAATCAATACCAAGTGTAGAGAAAATATCTCCTTGGGCTTCAGTTGCTTCGGCAAATTGGCGTAGAAAAGTCATCTAATCAATAGCCTTAAATGAATTTTGCAACGATTGCGACGATGATACCGATGATCGCGAGTGAGTCGGCGAAGACAATCGCGGTGATCATGAGTGATCGGATGTCGCTTAATTTTTCTGGGTTACGTCCAAATGCGTTCAATGCTGCAGCACCGATAAAACCGATACCAAGTGCAGCTCCAACTGCTGGAAGACCGTAGGTAAGTCCAAATGCTAATGCGTCCATAATATGTTACTCCTTAATTTCTTGCTTAATTATACCATTCATCACTTTTCATTCCTGCCTGACGGCTTTGCGTGACGTTCGAGCAGGGGAATGATCAGGTGAAGGCCCAGACGAGGGCGAGTGCGATGCAACCGCAAGTGAGGTAAAGATAAGTGTCAGGACAAAGAAGACGTAGGCTTGGATAAATCCGATGAATAATTCGAATGCCATGAATACGGGCAGGACAGCAGCGGCAAAGTAGCTTGTGAGTGCCGCAATAACAATCAATAGAACTTCACCCGCAAATGCATTTCCGAATAAACGAAGGGCGAGTGCCGCAGCGCGGGATACTTCACCAACAAGCTCGAGGACACCTTCAAATGCGCCGATTGGATCTTTGAAAGGATTACGGAAATAGCGGTGTAAGTTACCGAAATTACCAAGGTGACGAATCGCATAAATCTGCACGGTCACGATTGTAATAAGCGCAATAGCCAACGTGAAGTTAAGGTCGGCAGTAAGACTCCGAAGGACGGGCACGCCGTTCCACATGATTGACTCCAACCCAGGAATAACGCTTAACCAGTAGTTAATAAGTACGAAGAAGAAAATAGTAATCGCAAGCGGAGCGATCTTTCGACCCATTTTTTTATCAGGAATAATGTCGTCAATAGATTTCAACAAGCCTTCGAAGACCCATTGAACTAAACCAACAAAACGATTGTATTTGTCGCGTTTTACTTTGCCTGCGACATAGAACAAAATCGCGACAGTAATAAGCAGGCCAATAACGCCAGTGAATAGTCCGTTGGTGACAGGGAAGCCAAAGACAGTAAAAAGCGTCTGTGCAGAAATTGAGATGTGAATATCTAAAGCCGCGAAGTTCATCGACTATACTTTCTGACACTACTGAGTTGGCGAACGACTAACACGATACTTAAAATGGTTCCTAAAATTAAACAGATAATTGTTGCGATCGGTGCAATGTTGAATATGCTGTCAATCCAGATTCCTAGAAAGACGCTTCCCAGTGTTGGTGCAAATAACCTCCAAGTAGTGTCGAGCGCTGTTGCAAGAATCAACATTGGCGCAGAAAGAGGCCGCTTTGTCGTCTGGCTAGCATGTTTTGGATGTTGCGGCGACTGTGGCATACAACACCCATATTAACAGGTGGTGAGGGACTTGTATAGTCGGGCCGATCTATCAGCAACTACATCGCTGTAACGTTGAACGTGCCGCTCGATGTAAACTTGTGAATAGTGCGTCCACCCGATGTAATTTTTGTTCCACCAGTAGCAGTTAATGCGCCAGTCGAGTACGAGATGATCACAACACCACGACCACCGCGGCCTCCATATCCACCAATTGGTGCACCGCTTCCGCCGCCGCCACCACCGCCGGTACCGTCCGTTCCGTCGTAGCCACTTACTGAAACTTGGTTTCCGCCCATGCCACCACCGCCGTTACCACCTGCACCAGCAGGGTTTGTAGAACGTGCACCAGCGCCGCCACCACCGCCATAATACACAGAAGATCCAGAGATAGTGTACAGCAATCCTGCACCACCTTTTGCTGCCGCGCCTACCCCGCCAGCTTGTGATGCACCGCCGCCTGCGCCACCACCCAAAAGACCTGTGCCTGTTCCAAAACCACCATTATAGCCTTGTCCAGCAGTTCCCATGCCATTACCACCAGGGACAGGGCTTGATCCGCCGGATCCGCCGCCACCCGATCCACCCGTTCCACCAGCTGAACCATTTTGCGCCTTACCAGCACCACCGCCAATTACTATAAAATCGCCAAAAGATGAATTTCCACCATTATATCCGTTCATGACACCCATATTAGTCGCGCCACCAGCACCACCGACGCCACCAGGACCACCGCTCCCAACCGTAACCGCTGTTGCACCTAGCGTTGCTGTAATAGAAGAAGTGTAATCGACGCCACCAGCACCACCGCCACCAGCACCACCACATGTTGTGCAATTTCCACCGCCACCACCACCGCCGCCAACAGCGAGGACCTCAAGCAGTGGAGCACTTCCGACGATAAATGAGCCACTTGAGTAGAATACGTGTGTCGTAAAGCCGGCTACCATATTTGTAAAGACAGATCCGCCAGACGCTTTGAGTGAGCCGGTAGGGTAGGAGATCACGACAATTCCAGATCCACCATTACCACCATTATTAGTAGTAGCCGTAGTACTGTGAGAACCACCACCGCCACCACCACCGGTATTTGCTCCGGCGTTTCCACCTGGTTTATTAGCAACAGTCGCAGTTGTACCACCGCCACCCGGTTGTCCTGCATTCAGCCCCGAGCCACCGGTTGTCGTTCCAATTGCACCACCGCCACCGCCGCCGTTTCCACCATTTCCACCAACTCCTGTGTACCCAGAACCGCCGCCGCCACCGCCAAAGAAGTAAGAGGTACCCATAATTGTACTCGTTCGGCCTACACCACCCGTGCCTGGGTTTGTTGCGCCAGCGCCACCAGCACCACCGCCACCAGTTGGATAACGAATACCTGCCGTAAGTGGACTTTCAAATCCCTGACCAATCACAGGTGCTGCGCGAAGATCCTGGACAGACCCGGCACTTCCACCAGCTGAACCTCCGCCCGTGGGAGGGGAGGCGTTTGTATTATAGAAAGAACCTCCGCCACCGCCACCGTATGCGCGAAGTGTAGAGAAACTCGATGCCTCACCAGCATAACCCGCCGGAGCAGTACCGGCCGGAGCTCCAGCGCCACCAGCGCCAACAGTAACAGGGTAGACACCGGGTGTCACGGGGAATGAACTCTTTTCGACAACACCACCACCACCACCGCCGCCACCCATCGCGTTGCCGCCACCGCCGCCACCACCCACAAGCAATGTACGCACATTCTTTGAAACAAGGAAGCTCGGTGTCGTCACAAAGGTTGCGTCATATGCATACGGTTCACCATTTACATCCGCTGCTGCCGTCCAACCAGTCGTCGAGTCCCATCCGGCATCGCTTCGTGAAATCACCGCACCATCTGCTGTCTTTACAGCAGAGAATAAGAATCCAGTATAATTTGCTGTTCTGTTATAAAGACGAACGCCAAATGTATGTGTACCTGGCTGAATCGTAATCGTTTTTGTGACAATATCACTCGCAGTAGGGGATGTAGTGATTAACTCTCCATCTAGATATAAGTCACAGACATCATCATCACAGTACGTAGAGACCTTCACTTCAGTTGCATCCGAAAGTGTAAATGGCTGTGTGTTCCTAAACCATGCATACGATGCACCAGGTGCATTCACACCGCTTGTGACAAACTTGGTTGTAATCCACATTGAGAGGGCGTCACCCGTAGTTGCACCCCAAGTAGTTGGCGCACCGCCCCACGACAGCGTCCCGTTGTTCCAAATGCCGCGAACTGCAGTAGGTTCCCAAGTTGAAGCTGTCTCATCATAATTTGTTTCAGAGAAGTGTCGCGCATCGCCGCTATCCACTCGCCACGTGTTATCCGTTGCGATAAGTGGTGTCGTATTTCCTTGCAAATGTAGCGATGCAGTAAAGTCAGACCTACGACTCATGACCGTATCATTTACAAGCCGAACGATTAATGTGTGACACCCCGAAGTAAGAGGAACAGTGCTTTTTTGTAGACCTCCTGCAGTGGTCAAAACGGGTTTTCCGTCCATAAACGCATCAACAACATCCTTTGAATCAGGACTGAGTACGTTTAAATCGTAATCACCACTTCGAGTAACATTGAAATCTTTCCTAAAGTAGAGTGACCCTGCTGGAATTGAGCTATTGCTCGAAGTGATTGTTTTTGCGGCAGATGAAGGTGCGAAACTGTCTTGATTCGTTGCAACAACTGCTGCGAGCCAGCCTCGGGCTGCAGTCGCATTGCCTGAACAAAGATCTGGAACTACAGCAGACTGAACACTTGGCTGAGTATACGTGCGCCAAATAGTTCCGCTCGTGGTGCGGTAGATATTTACGTATCCGCTATTCGGAATAGTAACCGCACGTCCACTGCTATCAACTGTCGGCGCACCCACACTAAATGAACTGCGGACATTCCCATTTACAGACACCGAACAACGTGAATCCGACGGACAACTTGCGACTCCAACGGAGTCAACCGTAAAAGTACCCGAGCCTGTAAATTTATAAATTCGATAGCCACCAGAAGTGGTGGTTGTATATGGTCCCGTTGCACTGATTTCCATACCACTGCTGAGAGGGTATGACACAATAACAACTCCAGAGCCGCCAGCACCACCGGTACCTGCTGCATGCGACCATCCGCCACCGCCGCCACTACCAGTATTGGCTTTACCGGCTGAGCCCGCGTTAGCTGCCGCAGTGCTATTAAAGTTCGCGCCGTTACCACCGCCGCCAACGCCACCCGTACCACCAAGGCCGACAGTACCACCGCCACCGCCACCAGCGCCGTAATACACCATCGAACCTGTGATATTGTTCTGAATACCAGGGCCGCCGTCGCCACCACCGCTCGCTACAGTATTTGTAAATCCGTCACCACCTGCGCCGCCACCACCACCCGTACCGGTTGGTCCACCTGGCGCACCATCACTTCCTTGGCCGCTTGTACCGGTTCCAAATGCAGCGGGCGCAGGAATAACTGTTGATGATTGATATGTTTGACCACCTCCACCAGAACCACCGGTCGCAGCAATACCGGTTCCATTTGTGCCTGTATTACTGTAGGCACCGTAACCACCACCCTTAGAAATGATCCCCGCAAAAGATGAATCAGCACCTTTATTTCCAGCAGCAGTATTTGCAGCAGTTGCACCTCCAGCACCGACAACAACCGGATAACTGCCTTCGGCAACTGCGACAGTACTTGAATAGCGAACACCACCAGCACCACCGCCACCACCAGTAGAACTTCCTCCAGATCCACCGCCAGCAACTACCAATGCACGTACAGTAGGGGAAAGAATCTTGTTGCCAGAACAGTCCGTTGAAGGGGTGAGTGGTTTTGCATTTGTCCACTGTGGCACATTGCCGCTTGCCGCCAAACAGGCTTTTGCAAAGGCGACACCGGCCTCACCAGCAACCTGTGCGAGCTGCGCATAATATTGATTCTTGAGTGTCGTACGGACTGATGCAGTTGCCGTCACAGATACAGCCAAGATAGATAGCAGGACAACAGAGGCAATTAAAACAGTAGGGAGTGCAAACGCCCGTGATGAATTCGCCGATTTATACCACCCAAAGTTACCCATATTTTTTTAGTTAACCCTATAAAAACTCTTATGATTATTGTAGCATAAGCAGGTAGCTCGAGATCTATTTACTTGAGAGAATAATTACTGTACAATGTATAGTGAAATAAGAGGGTATAACTATGTCAGATACAACTAGTCCACAGATTACTATTTACCGCACCAGCTGGTGTGCATTTTGCCACACTGAAATGCAGTGGCTCGACAAACTAGGCATTCCGTATGTTGCAAAAGACATCGAAGCCGACCCAGCAGCAAACGAAGAACTCATGACGAAACTCAACGGTGACTTCCGCGGAGTTCCTGTTACTGATATTGCTGGCGACCTCGTTCTCGGATTTGACCGTCCAAAAATCCAAGACGCAATCAAAGCGCACGGAATTCAACCAGTTACTGCCTAAATGGCAAAACAAACTATCATCATGATTCATGGGTTCCGTGGTACACACCACGGACTCTCTTTGATTGCTGATCAACTGGAACAATACACCACCATCGTTCCAGATCTTCCTGGATTTGGAGCAGGTGATGTCCTCAAAACGCATGATTTAGATTCATATGTCGAGTGGCTGAAAACATTCATCGAAAAACAGAATCTTAAAACACCACCCGTGCTCCTTGGGCACTCATTCGGCAGCATTGTCGGTGCAGCCTACGCCAAAAAGTATCCTTCAACAATCGAAAAACTTATATTGGTAAATCCGATCGGCGCACCTGCACTGGAAGGACCGAAAGCGATCATGAGTAAATTGGCTGTCTTTTATTACTGGGTTGGTACAAAGCTTCCACAAAAGCCTGCACATAAATGGCTTGCCTCCGACGCTATCGTTATGGTGATGAGTGTCATGATGGCAAAAACTAAAGACAAGAAATTACGAGCATTTATTCACGACCAACATCGCCAGTATTTCAGTCGCTTCCACACACCAAAATCTCTTGCTGAAGGGTTTTCTACATCCGTCTCAAACAGCGTCCGTGATTTTGCAAAAGATATCACGACACCGACACTGCTTATTGCAGGTGCAAAAGATGACATCACCACACTAGAAAAACAAAAAGAGCTCGTAAAGCTCTTTCCGAATGCACAGTTGAAATCTATTGATAATGTCGGACACTTAACGCACTACGAAACACCTGATCAGGTCGCTGCGTTTGTTCAGGCGTTTATTACACCTGTATAGATTGCTTCGAATCGATCAAGCGTCGTATTTAAATCGTGTGTCTTGGCGATTGCCATGCTTTCCTTGCTCATACGTGCGTGCAACTTAGGGTCTGAGATAATTTTTGCAATTCCTTCAGCCATTTGTTCGACGTTATCTTTTTCAACAAGGAACCCATTCTCGTCATTGTGGCAAAGTTCACCAAGCGCACCAGCATCAACCGCAACGACAGGCTGGCCACTTGCCATAGCTTCGAGTGTTGCGATACTTTGCAATTCCATTGGAGAAGGCATCGCAAAGACGCTACCAACTTGGTGCAAGAGTTGTTTGTCTTCTTCTGTGACGCGACCCGTGAATGTCATGTGCTCAAAAATACCCAGTTCATAGCCAAGCTCTTTCAAACTGACCGCGTCTTGACCGGCACCGATAATCATTAGGTGCGCTTTGTGACTCTTCAGTACTTCGGTAAAAGCCTTTACAAGGACAGGTAAGTGCTTTTCGGCATCAAGACGTCCAACGTAGGTAATAATTGGAACATCCGTCGGAAGATCGAACTTTTGATAAATCGCGTCATCAGGTTGGCCAGGTTGGAAACGAACGAGATCAATTCCGTTGGAAACTGCTTCCATTGGCACGGTCATTTTATCGGTCGCACGGAACATCTTGATTGCAGATTGCGTTGGTAGCGTCAGATAATCTGATTTTGAGTGGAAACGTGCACCGTACTGGCGAAGCATGTAGTTAATCGGTCGAGCAAAAGGTGCGAGAAGCACCACGTTGTCCATCAAGTTCTCGGGCATTGCGTGGTTTGTACTGACAATTGGAATACCGAATTTGTTACCATATTTCATTGTCGCTTGGCCAATCCACATCAACATCTGAATATGAATAACGTCTGGATCAAATTCCAAGATTGCTTTCTTTACTTCACGACCCGGAGTAGGTGAGACGCGGAAGTTTTGATACGGCATAAAGGGAACTGAAGCGGTTCGTACAACGACGTGATTCACATCAACTTCTTTGAATTTCTTGCTGGTCTGACTTGGGGCAATAACCATTACTTCATGACCGCGCGCTGCAAGTCCGAGCGCTAAATTGCGCCCAAACGTAGCTACACCGTTAATAGTCGGGTAGTGTAAATCCGACGAGATAAGGATTTTCATATGTACCCATTGTACCATGAGTGTTTCAGCCAACACCCCCGTGTTACAATGTTCAGATATGAAACTGCTATATGACGCACGCTACATTCGAACTGATTTTCACGATGGAATTAGTCGCTATTCGACAGAACTTGGCAACGCACTCGCCAAGGTTACTGATGTTACATTCCTTATTTCTGACCCTGCACAGGTCCAGTTCTTGCCCAAAAAAGCACACTATATTCAGATCCACGCACCGACATCACCAATGGAACCGTTTACTTCAACAGTACTAAACAAGTTGGAGCCAGATGTCGTTTTTTCACCAATGCAAACCATGGGTGCAGTCGGACGAAAATATAAACTTATCCTGACATCCCACGATATGATTTACTATCGTCACTCAACACCACCGGGAAATATTAACGGACCTTTGCGCGTAGGATGGCGCCTATATCACATGACGTATGCACCGCAGCGTATTGCACTTAATGGCGCAGATATTGTCGCGACAGTCAGCACGACCGTGCAACGCGAATTTGAACAGGCAAAATTAACAAAACGACCAATCGTTGTTATTCCAAATGCGCCCCAAAAATTCCACACCCATAAAGTCGTCCAAAAAAAGATCCCAACAAATATCGTCTACATGGGTTCATTCATGCCGTATAAGAACGTCGAAACACTTATCAAGGGTATGGAGTGGCTCCCTGGTCGCACACTTCATCTCCTTAGCAAGATTACGCCTGCTCGTCGTAAAGAACTGACAAAACTCATTCCAAAAGGAGCCGACGTTCGTTTCCATGGTGGAATTACAGATGATGCCTACGAAGCACTTCTGGCGGATAACGCGATCCTGACAAGCGCGAGCTACGACGAAGGATACGGTATTCCTGTCGCCGAAGCGCTTGCTATGGGTGTTCCAGCAGTTATTAGTAATATTCCTATCTTCCATGAAGTTGCAGCTGGTGGCGCACTTTACTTCGAAACCGATAATGCAAAGCAGTTCGCAGAACGAATCAAAGAACTTGATGACATGGCAATCCGCAAAAAACTCATTCAACACGGCCTCCAACACATCAGCTCATTCTCTTGGGATGATTCGGCACGCGCCTTGCTCAACACCATTAAATCCCTTGTGTAATCTGTTACAATAGAGGACATTATGGCAAATAAAAAGAAGCCCGTTAAAGTTGGTGCGATCGTCAATCGTCGTGCTTCTTTTGATTACGCTCTCGACGACGAACTCATTGCCGGAATCGTCTTAACTGGACGTGAAGCCCGTGCCGCCCGCGATGGGCGAGTGCAGCTAAAAGGATCTTTTGTAACAATTCGCAACAACGAATTATGGCTAAATAATTCAAGTTTTAGCCTCGTATTGAATTCGAAAACAGATGGCGGAACGACAGTTGACACCTCCGCCAGGAAACTGCTTGCCAGCCGCAAACAAATTGACGAACTCGCAGATCGAAAGCAATCTGGTATGAGTATTGTCCCTTTGAGGCTCCTTATAAAAGGCAACCACATCAAACTCGTTATTGCCCTTGGTAAAGGCAAGAAAAACTACGACAAACGAAATTCTATCAAGCTTCGCGATCAAGAGCGTGAGAACAAGCGACTCACTAAGCACTTATAGTCCACATCTGATAAAATAAGAGCATATGAAACTCTATTCCTGGAACGTCAACGGTATTCGCGCAGTCCTCACAAAAGGCACCTTTCAAACTTTCATCAAAGATCACGATCCTGACGTGCTGTGTCTCCAGGAAACAAAAGCCAAGCCAGAACAAGTCGAGTTAGATTTGCCGGGCTATCATCTGTATTGGAACAGTGCCGACAAGGCAGGCTACAGTGGCACGGCTATTTTTAGCAAAGAAAAGCCACTCACGGTCATCAACGGATTTACCGAAGATATTGCTCAAAAATACAATCTTGCCGGCGACAGTTACGGCGATCCTTCAAAAGAAGGCCGTGTCATTTCGGCTGAATTTGAAAAGTTTTGGGTTGTCACAGTGTACACACCAAACTCGAAGGGTGATTTATCACGACTCGATCTTCGCCACAAACAATGGGACCCAGCCTTTCTAGAGCACATCAAAGAACTTGAAAAAGATAAACCCGTTGTTTTTAGCGGTGACCTCAACGTCGCACACAACGAAATTGACCTTTCGAACCCAAAGCCAAATGTTGGCAAGCACGGGTTCACAAACGAAGAGCGTGAAGGCTTTGATAATTTTGAAAAAGCTGGACTTATCGACACCTTGCGAACAATGTACCCGGATACACCCGAGCTGTACACCTGGTGGACGCACTGGGCGAATGCACGTGCACGAAACGTCGGATGGCGGATTGACTATTGGGTCGCCAGCGAATCACTTAAAGATAATGTAAAAACAGCCTCAATTCACCCTGATGTTATGGGGTCTGACCACTGCCCAGTCAGTATCGAATTAGCATTCTAATGAACACCAAAGTACTTTCGTTACTATTTTTACGACGCGACAACGAGGTACTCCTTGCTATGAAAAAACGTGGTTTTGGCGAAGGGCGCTGGAACGGCGTTGGCGGCAAAGTGGAAAACGGCGAGTCAATTGAACAAGCAATGATTCGTGAAACCGAAGAGGAGATCAGCATCACCCCGACAGCATATGAAAAAGTAGCCGACATTCGTTTCGACGAATATTTTAAAGGTGAGCCAACTTTGATGCATGTCCATGTGTTTGTCGCCACCGCTTGGACAGGTGAGCCCGCCGAAAGCGAAGAAATGTCTCCGAAATGGTTTACATTGGACCAGATTCCTTATGACCACATGTGGTCAGATGACCCTTTCTGGCTACCGCAAGTTCTGGACGGAAAAAAGATCAGCGCAGACTTTAAACTTGATGCGTCAGACGTTATACTAAATCACACTATCAAAACCGTGGTGGGTTTTAACGAGGAGCAATGATGGCCGAAACCGGCGAGTCACCTGAATTCATTCAAAAAACAATCAATGCTTTACGAAGCAAAGAAAAAGATTATCAAGCAAATGCACGCGTCTATGCGTCACTAGGTAATCGTTCGATGATCGCAATTGCCGGACCAACTGGGTCGGGTAAAACAACAGTTACAAGTGAAGTTATTCGTCTTGACTCAGATTTTAGAGAGGTAGAGACAACAACCACCCGACCTCATCGCGATGGCGATCCTGCAGGATTTCAGACAGGTGTCAGTTACGCTGATTTCTACGAAGGCGTTAATGCAGGCGAGTTCGTTAACTACACAGTTATTGGCCAGAATGCATATGGCACATACGAGTCTGGATTCCCAGGAACTCACAACATTGGTCCAATCATGAGTAAAAGCGTCATTCAGATGCTTGAAAGTGGCTTCAAAAACATAGATGTCGTATATATGCTTGTCGAAGAAGCAGAGTACGAACGACGACTCCGACAAGAACGAATGCATTTTTCAGACTTCAAGCCTCGTCTTGACGAAGCAGAAGAATCACGCAATTTTGTCTATGCACATAAAAATGAACGCTGGCTACACTTCGTTGAAAGCTCTGCATCGGATGAAAGAGCGACCAAAGCAGCAAGCAAAATCATTAACATTGCAAACCATAATAGCGGTGAGTTTATGACCGTTGATCATGCCCTCAAATTACTGGATGGTATGCAGAACGCTTTGCATCGCGTCGCTGACGACTTACACTAGAAGTAATGGACTTTTCTTACTGGAAAAAACAATCAATCGAAGCACCGCTGTTTCCTGATATCGAATGGAGCAAGCCTGAACAAAAGGGCATGGCTGGAAAACTCGGTATTATTGGCGGCAACAAACTTGGGTTTGCTGGTGTCGCAGAGGCATATTCAGTTGCACTTGGTGTAGGGGCGGGGAGTATACGCGTTCTACTGCCTGATGTTCTAAAAAAGACAATTCCGCCTACAATTACCGATGCTGTCTTTGGACCAACCAACCCCTCTGGAAGTCTCAATAAAGACGCGCTTGATGAGATGAACGCAATGAGTGGCTGGGCAAACTCAGTACTATTGATTGGCGATGCCGGACGCAGTAGCGAGACAGCGATTTTGTACGAACAGTTTATCCAAAAGTACACCGGGCAGCTGGTTTTGACACGCGATTCAATCGATTTGGTCAAAAATAGTGCCGAACTGTTGGTTGAACGACCCAAAACGGTGCTCGTTGCATCATTTGCGCAACTACAAAAGATATTCCAATCAGTCTACTATCCAAAAGTGCTGACATTTAGCATGCAATTAACAAACTTCGTAGAAGCGGTGCATAAATTTACTATCACATATCCCGTGACACTCGTTGTACTCCACAAAGATCATCTCGTAATCGCACACGGCGGGGAAGTTGTCACGCAGCAATGGGACAACCCAATGATGATCTGGCGGGGGACAGTCGCTGCAAAAGCCGCCGCATATTGGCTTTGGACGCCGTCGAAACCACTCGAGGCGATCGCTAGCTCAATCCATTCTTAGATCATTGAAAAAATACCATAAAAGTGGTATAATAAAAAAATGGACAGTCGTAATTTCGCCGAGAGGTATGAAGTTCGCACACATCCCAATATTCTTCCTGAAAAACCCGAGGTTGCAGAAGCTCTAGAAGGTGTCAGGAAATGGGCCTCTTTTTTCGATGAGATCGTTTATGATTACCTTAACGAAAACACCGACACAAACGAATACTATCAAGATCGATTTGAACAATATCAAAAGTGGGTTGTTCACAACCTTGGTGACATACAACAGACAGTGCGAAAACATGCGCTTGCAGATGTAGCCAGCCAAAAGTTTGCATCAGAAATTAATTTTCATGCAATTGCATATCCAACGATTTATTTATTCGAGCAACTGATAAATAACGCGGAGTTACCGGTTCAGAAACTTACCTACATCCAAACTGAGCTCGCAATACAGGCAGCCGAGGTTGCAAGGCAACGCAAAATCCTTAAATCTCAGGAAAAAGCATCAGGAGAAATGAGTGGAATGGTAGGTGTATACAATGGTCAGCTTACTGAAATTGATACTCAGATTATCGCTATCGAAGTTATGAAGTCTGACCCAGAACGCAAACTCATCATCGTTCCTGGACCACCAATGTTCGAATCCGGTAAAAATAGAGCTATAAATGCAGATTTCATTGCCATAGACAAAGAGCTTCACCAAGCACGCGGTATACAAGTTAAAACAGCAATCCCACTTCATAACGATGCACTCGTGAAATATGACAATAGCCACATTACACTGATTGACGGAATGATAGACCTTGGCAATTCTGTTCCGGGCGAATATCGACCACGAATAGGACGGGGTATGTCAGCGCTGCCAGGGCTTATCGCTATGGATCACTTGCAACGTATTACCGTGAAAGATACTCCATTTTTTCATGACCAAAATACGAGAAATGAATTAATGAGAGCAAAAGGCATTGCTCGCGAACTATCCGCAGGGCGCAAATCATACATTCCTTTTGCAACTGAAAATGTCAAAAAGAAGTTACTCCACGATCTTTATATTGAACCTGCCAAAAACACACATACTTACGGACATTATTATCGTCCTCGAAACAATATCGTCTAGATAATAGCGTGAAAAGAAAAAAGCTTGTCATAATCGACAAGCTTTTTTCGTGGTACCGCGAACCGGATTTGAACCGGTACGTCCATGAAGGACACCAGATTTTGAGTCTAGCGTGTCTACCATTCCACCACCGCGGCGCACATGTGCGTTTCACTACTGAAAAGTACCAATGTATTGTACAATAGAACCCAATAGGAAGAAAGATATGAACCCTGACAAAAGCAATCCCGGTGGAGATATGCAGCCTCAGTCCGAGCCAGATTCAGCTCGTACTCCGACACCCGCAGAAGCCCGCTCTCAACAATCTGCAGCCGCAAATGTTATCCGATCTCAAATCGATTCTCTTTACGGTGGCGCGACAGAAGAGGTAGTTCAGACCCCCGTTAATGACGGCGGCGCTAGTCCATATCACCGAACCCACAATCCACACCCAGCTCCACAAGCAGAGCAGTGGAAAGAGTACCACTCAGCGTGGCAAAATTACTACCAAAAATACTACGAAAATTATTACACTGCACATGCTGCAAAATCTCCTGTTGCAGCCATTGTACAAAAGGCAAATCAGCCAGATGAGCGCGAAGGATACTTCTCGGAACAGCCCGTAGCGCCCGAAACAGCAGAAGAATTATCGAATGACCAGGCACTCTATGAGCTTCGCCAGAAACTCCTTGGCCGCGTACAGGAATCTGCTAAAAAGATTCGAAAGAGTCGCCATTTCGTTCCCATTAGCGCTGCTATTCTCGTCGTTCTATTATTCGTGTTCGTCCAATACAACCGAGTATTTATTGCGAACGTTAAAGCATATGTCTCTCCAGGTAGCATTGATCCTCAAAACATTGTCGTCGACCCAACCGCAGACGTCGTCGTATCAGCTGATCCTCGTTTGGTGATTCCAAAAATCAACGTTGATGTACCTGTTGTCTATGACGTCGGAACCGATAATGCCTCACAGATGAAAGCAATGGAAGGCGGTCTTGCTCATTTCCCAATCGCTGGCGCTAGTAGCCACCCTGGCGAGATCGGCAACACTGTACTTGCGGGCCACAGTAGTAACGACTTATTCGATAGTGGTGACTATAAGTTTATCTTTGCCCAACTCGAGAAATTAACAGTAGGCGATAGCATTTACGCCAACTATAACGGCAAACGATACACCTACGTCGTCACACGGACAGAAACAGTGAAACCAAACGAAGTAAACAAACTTGTATACCAAACAGATAAGCCTGTCATGACTTTGATTACGTGTACACCTCTTGGGACCGCTCTGAACCGTTTCCTGGTCACAGCAGAACAAGTCAGCCCAGATCCAGTCACGGCGACTGCAGCACCCGCAGGAAGCGGCACAGCATCAGGCGACTCAGTCATTCCTGGTAATGAACCGACACTCCTCGAAAAATTATTTGGCGCTCGCTAAAGTTTTCTAAAGTCCTTAATTAAGAATCATTTGTACACGTTGTAACTGATATTTGCCGTCAACAGCTTTTCCTACGCCGTAAAGGTAGCGTCCGTTTTGACTTAGTGTCGCATCGAAGCCTGGTTCCATTTTCATAATGACATGCGTATTCGTGCCATCGAACTCACGAATCGATAGGTGGCCGTCATAGACCGCCCATAGATATGCATCATCCAACCATGATAGTGGGTGTGCTTGTGTTTCGCTGGTTGGGATAGTGCCGTTGGTAAATCGCATGTATTCAATCTCGTACCCAACAAATGTCAGTCCAGATTGTGCAACCAAGAAGTTTCCTTCGTTACTAAAGCTGAGCTTGTCGACATTAGCGACCGCGGTAAATTGGGCATATTGTTTCAAACTAGCATTCTTTACGTCAGTTGCAGAAGGGTAGTCGCCTCGAAGAATTGTCACTTTCAATCCTTCAGAAATCGCAACTACGTCATCGTTATAGTACTGTGTAGCATCAATCCGAAGGGGAGTCTCAAGGGAATTAACTGTTTCAAGCACACGAGGAGTCGCGTCACCATCACGATACAGACCTACGACCTGTTGTGAGGCGTTGTCAGGATTAATACCTACATAGCTAATGATATTCGTGTCATATAAATCAAAACTCTTTACGTGCGTCACCAGTGGGCGAGAGATTGTCGCAGCAGACAGGTCTAGTTTACGGATTGTACCGTCTGTTGATAAGCCATATAGTACATTGCCGCTGGTTCCCGTAAATACTACTGAATCAAGTGAAATACTTAGAAGGTTCGAGATGTTCACACTTGCATTCACATTCTGTGTATCAAGAACAATGTACTCACTTTTGCCAGCGTACGTGTGATTCACTAATGTATATCGCCCATTTTCGTCCCATGATTGCATCGTGAAAGTATGTTGCACATCTGGGTTTCCAGATTCACTGTACACAGTTGCAGGTAGTTCAAGCGTCGTAGATTTAATTTGTTGTGAGCGCAGGTCAACCAGTTGGAAGGTAGGTGTTGCAGCCACTTCTTGGATCAGTAGCCATTTATTATCAGGTGAAGCTTTTTCACCATAAATTGTTTCGTAGTTCGCAACTGACTCAGTCTTTAATTCTTTTGGAACCAAACGAATATAATCAAGCCACGTCAGTGTACCCGCTTTGACGGATAAGTTTTTTGTCCACGTCTCATACTTGTCTTTGCGCACCATAAATGAGTGTGTCCCGGCAACAATCGACTGCTTTGATGGAGTGTTTGCCCGTATCGATTTACCATCAATCAATACGTCGGCACCGTTTGGTCGTGAGTCAAACTGTACAAGCGCGCCTTGCTCTAAACGACCCTTATCACCATCTAATCGATACCCTAAAATAAATAAAATAGTTCCCGAAACAATAACAACGACTGCGAGAGCCATAATAGTAAGGACAACAATGCGACGGAACAGTAACTGCTTTTTGGTAGGGCGTTTAAACATAATTACTTATTAGTATAGCAAGTTGTATACATTTTTTAATCAAGGCTTGCATAAGCGCTTTGATGACACTAATATAGTGATTATATGCAAGCGAACAAAACGGTAGAAATTAACGGTCGTCTTTACGACGGCGTCACTGGTTTACCGATCAAAACATCACAAAAAACAACCGAAAAACCGGTTTCTCCTGCTTTGGTAAAAAAACGCGCCGCTGAAGTTGCTGCGACAAGTATTCACGCACAACCACAACGCTCAAAGACGTTGGTGCGTCGTGCTGCAAAGAAGCCTGTTAACCTTGCGACAAAACGTCCACAACCAGGCCGTCACATGGATTTTGCACGTAGTACAAAGGTTGCTAAGTTCGCAGCACACCCGGTTACACCCGCAGCTTCACCAGCTAAGAAGCATATTGAAGTGCCTGACGTTGCGCCAAAACCACATCCTATCGCACAACGTGCTGCAGCAAAACTCTCAAAACCCGTAGTTGCTGCGAAAGTTGCACCAACTCCTAAACAAATCAAAGATACTGCCATCGCTAAAGCGCTCGCGAAGCCAGTTGAAAAGATTGCAAAAAAGAAATGGAAGTTCACTTTCTCACGCCGTTTTGCGATTATCACAGCCGTCTTTGGTGTACTTATCATCGGAGCTTACCTGACATACGTCAACATGCCTTCATTATCTGTTGGATTCGCCGCAGCTCAAGCTGGCATTGATGCGAAATACCCAGAATACAAACCGGATGGCTACCACTTGGCGCAACCTGTCACATTCAGTGATGGCGAAGTCACCCTTAACTTCAGCTCAAACTCTGGCGCAGGCGAATACACTGTTATTCAGACACGAAGTTCATGGGACTCATCTGCAGTTCTTGATAACGTAGTCAAAAAAGCGGCCGGTGATGATTACGCAACTACACAAGAACAAGGTTTATCAATTTATACGTATAACAATAACAGCAATGCTACTTGGGTAAATGGCGGCATCCTGTACTCAATCAAGAGTAGTGCTCCACTTTCTGGTGACCAGATCCGTCACATCGCAACCAGCCTGTAGTCACACCTCTTAAATCTATTCTCAATCTGTTATACTAAGCCTCATGTCAGATACACCTATTCGTACTCGTTTCGCACCTAGCCCAACTGGATTTATGCATGTTGGAGGAGTGCGCACTGCCTTGTTCGCGTGGCTTTTAGCGCGACAAAAACAAGGACAATTTATTCTTCGTCTTGAAGACACCGACCAAAAGAGGGAAGTTGAAGGCTCAGCTGAGCATATTATTGCTGCACTCGGTGCACTGGGGATTCATCACGACGAAGGACCGGATATTGGCGGACCTTTCGCACCATATAAACAAAGTGATCGTCTACCGATTTACAAAGAGTGGGCACAAAAACTTATTGACGCTGGTCGTGCATATGCAGACCCGTATACTCCTGCCGAGCTTGATGCTTTCCGCGAATCAGCTAAAGCAAACAAGAAAGCGTTCTTGTACCGTGAGCACCGTCCTGAATCACCAGCGCCATGGGATGGCACGACACCGCTGCGTCTCAAATCAGATCCAAAAACATATCATTGGCATGATGAAGTCCTTGGTGACCTTTCCACTGGACCAGAGGTCATTGATGACATTATCTTGATCAAATCAGACGGTTTCCCGACGTACAACTTCGCCCACATCGTCGACGATGCCGAGATGCAGATCACACACATTATCCGTGGACAAGAGTTTATTGCCAGCCAACCTAATTACTTAAATATCTACGAAGCACTTGGGTTAGACTTTCCAATTTTCGCTACCATGCCACACATCATGGCTGAATCTGGTAACAAAAAACTAGGGAAGCGAGATGGCGCGAAAGACGTGCTTGATTACCTGCACGAAGGCTACTTACCTGAAACGATGGTGAACTTTATTGCGAGCCTTGGCTGGAACGATGGGACTGAGCAAGAAGTATTTAGTGTCGCTGAACTGATTGAAAAATTTAGCCTCGACCGCGTACAAAAAAGTGGTGCACGCTTCGATGAAAAGCGTCTTGAGTGGATGAACGGTCAACACATTCGATCACTTTCACTTGATGACCTATATACGCGTGTTACTGATTTTTGGCCAGAATCTGCCAAAGATATTAGTGAAAGCGACAAGAAACAAGTACTTGGACTTGTACAGGACCGCCTAAAGACATTGAAAGATCTTGCCATTCTGACTGATTACTTCTTTAGTGAGCCAATCGTTAATCTACAGATGCTTGCCGACAACAAACAGCTGTCAAAACTTTCAAACGATGAAGTAAAGTCACTGTTAACTGAAGCATCGAATGTCCTAGAAGGAAGCGACTTCACATCCGAAGCAATTCAACAATCACTTAACAAGTTACTCGAAATTACTGGTCAAAAACCAGGTATCTTGTTTAGCCTTATTCGTTTGTCGGTGTCTTGGGCACCATTTAGTCCTGCATTGAACGACACACTCTCTGTACTTGGCAAAGCAACGACGCTCAAGCGGCTCGCTGAAACAATTAGTTCTCTGTAATCTTCTTTAAAGAGTTTAGTGCTAGATCCATGTCAGTAATAAGTAGTTCAGACCACTGCAACGCATCTTCAGCGAGGTGATCAACCTTCGCATCGACATGCTGAACATCTTTGTCAGACTCGACAAACAATAAGTCTTCACGAATTGACTGCAGCGTTACGATGGATTCGTTCATACTTAAAATGATACGCGCATCTACAAGAGTTACAAACCATAAACACTTTGCTATAATGACCTGTAGTTATGTTCAAACGAAAACCAAAAACTACATATATTGAATTCGGACGAAAAGGACCTAATTGGTTTCGTCGACACAAAAAACTTTCGATTATTTTAAGTATCGTCGCGGTTCTTTTGATTGGTGGGGGAGTCACTACTGCTTTATACTTTGCAAACAAGAAACCCATCGTTCCACAAGTTTCAAATGTAAAGCCAACACCAAAGCCTGAAGCTCCTAAGTATTATTCACCCCTCACAGGAAATCTGCTCGACGACCAAGCGAAGCAAACCCAAGCAGTGACGGGGATTATGATCGAGAACAGTCCCGATGCACGCCCTCAATCCGGTATTAAGGATAGTGGTGTCGTCTTTGAAGCGATTGCTGAAGGTGGGATCACACGCTTCCTCGCACTCTACCAACAAGAAAAACCACAACTTATTGGACCTGTTCGGAGTGTCCGCATGTATTACGTCGACTGGGTCGCAGCCTTCAACGCAAGCGTTGCCCACATTGGTGGATCTGCAGCAGCACTGTCGGAAGTCCGTAACGGCAGCTACCGTGACATCGATCAGTTCTTTAACTCGGCTGCATACTACCGCGCATCAGATCGTTACGCACCACACAATGTCTATACAACATTCGAACGTTTAGACGCACTCAATACAGCCAAAGGCTTCACCTCATCAACATTTACAGGATTTACCCGTAAAGATAGCAAGGCTGCCGCAACCCCAACAGCAAGTGTCATCAATGTGACCATTAGTGGACCAACGTATAATTCTTCGTACGCGTATAACCCGGCGACAAACACTTACGACCGTTCACAAGCAGGCGCACCGCACCTTGACCGCGAATCGGGACAGATCAGCCCGCGAGTTGTCATCGCAATGAACGTCGCCCAGACCACTATTCTTGAAGATGGCTATCGCGAAAATATTAATGCAGTCGGCACAGGCAAGGCAACTATCTTCCAAGATGGAACCGCACAAGAAGTAACTTGGACAAAGGCGAGTCGAACAGCGCAAATTGTGTTCACTGATGCAGAAAGTAAAGACGTTCCACTTGCACGTGGTCAAACTTGGATCTCTGCCGTTCCCCCACAGGGAAGTGCCACATGGCAGTAACACCCCCTAAATTTGCGAAAGACTTTTGGCCTCACTTTAATCGAGTTGTCGCGTCTATTATCATCCTGACACAGCTCATTATCTTTGTGATTGTCGCAGGGGTTTTATACGTCCTTGGGTTTATCGACACAAACCCAATCGCATTTGCTGGTATCTTAACTGCACAGACGATCATCAGCAGCCTTGGCTCATTCATCATCTATAAAGTTATCTCACGACCTATTCGCGACCTCCTCGCTGCGATAGTGCACGTTTCAGGCGAACCAACCGCAACGACACCACCAAATCCTAATGACAAACGGTTTGCAAAGAGTGGCTTTAAAGACGTACTCCAAACAATTTACGCACTCGCCAGTAACGACACACCGAGCGCACCAGTTATTGCATCCACTCCTGATACGATCACCGAGTCAGTACTCCCACAACCAATTCAATCACCCGTGGCAACAACACTTGAAAAAGCCCTCAACGAAACATCGTGTGGATTTGTGGTTATGGACCACGAGCGCAAAATAACATTTTCAAACAAGGCAGCGCCTATCAACATCGATACGAATGGCGTCTCTTCATTAAGTCTATTATTTAACGGCAAAGAAACACTCGAATACTGGCTGGATGAATGCGAGAAGAACGCTGTGCACGCCGAACGCACGTGGTCACGCGTACCGAACAAACTCCCCGAAGAAGACGGCCGTCGTTTGTTTGATGTCATCGCATCATACGATAAGGGTGCCGAAAGCGAAGTTGTCTTAACGCTTATCGACCGAACCAGCTTATACGCAGTTGGTGAGCAAGAACTTGATTTCATCGCCTTTGCTGCACACGAGTTACGTGGACCAATTACGGTGATCCGTGGGTACCTCGATGTCCTAGAAGACGAATTGAAGGATGTATTGAAAGATGACCAACACGAGCTATTCCGTCGTCTGACCGTATCTGCAAACCGTCTGTCTGGCTACATCAACAACATCCTCAACACGTCACGTTATGACCGTCGTCACTTAAAGATGCACCTTACGGAAACAACTGTTGCCGAGATTTACGATTCAATTCGTGACGATATGAACCTACGCGCCAGTGCACAAAACCGTCTACTTGCGATTAATATTCCGACTGACCTCCCAAAGATCGCCGGTGACCCAGCGAGCCTAAGTGAAGTATTTGGTAACCTGATTGATAACGCCATCAAGTACAGCAATGAGGGTGGTTCGATAAATATCACCGCATCGTTAAAAGGTGATCTAGTAGAGATGGCGATTGAAGACCACGGTATCGGCATGCCAAGCAGCGTTATTGGCAACCTCTTCCAAAAGTTCTATCGCTCACACCGTTCACGCGAGACTGTCGCTGGAACTGGAATTGGTCTGTACATCTCGAAGGCAATCGTCGAGTCACACGGCGGAACCATTGCAGTACGAAGCGAAGACGGAAGAGGCTCGGTCTTTACTGTTTCACTCCCAACATTCCAATCAGTTGCAGACAAACTCAAAGCAGGCAATAATAGTAACGAAGGATTAATCGAACAGGGTAGTGGCTGGATTAAAAACCACTCAATGTATCGAGGGTAAAATACATATGGCAATTAAAACAATTCTTATCATTGAAGATGACCGCTTTATCGGCGAAATGTACGTACGCAGTCTAAAAAAAGCAGCCTACGAAGTTGACTGGATGGTTGACGGCAACGACGGCCTTATCGCCGCGCGTAACAAGGCGTATGACCTGATCCTCCTAGATGTCATGTTGCCCGAGCGAAGGGGGACAGAGATCCTCGAAGCACTGCGAGGTGGCACCGAGGACCTCATTCCTAAGTCTAAAGTAATCGTCTTAACTAATTTTGAACAAGACGACGAATCTCGCATGGCAATGGAAAAGCGTGCCGACGGCTACCTTATCAAAGCAGAAATCACCCCAAGTAAATTACTTGCGGTGATTGCACAGCTCGACGCAACAGCTCAATAGCTTTATTTAGTCGACTTGCTTTTTTTCTTCAGTTCTTCAAGTGCCGCTTGGCGATACTTCAAGTTTGTACGACCCTTGTAAAAGAATTGAACAAAGATCCCTGCGAATATAAAGGCGATAGGGACAATAAAGATATATTGAAATCCTGGAGCGATTGCAACGACACCGTCATCATTCGCAAACCCAGCGAGTTTTTTGCCTTCGGTTGTATATTTAAGTGCAACTTCAGTTCCCTCGTCAAACTGATGAAATGCAGAGTTATATACTTTCGTCTCGCTATCACGGACAATCACGTTTGGCGTATACGTTGTCTTGCCATCATTTTTTGTTTCATTCAAGCTGGTAACTTTAAAATTACCAAAGGTACTTTGCGAACCATTCAACATGCGGTAATCATTCACAATTGAAAGTAGTGCGATAAGTGTAATGATTCCAGCGAGGTAATAAAGGCCCGGAATGATAAATCGGTGCCAAGGCTTGCCATTTCCTAGTACCCACACATATTGACGCTCATCTTTCGGAGTATTTTGCGTCACGTAGCGATTAAGTCGTCGATCCCATTGTTTATCGGTTTCGTTTTCTCGGCGGGTAGGTACAGCTGGGGTTTGTTTCATATCTATAGTATATACAGTTTTGAATCGTTTGCCATGCCATGGACTGCCTAGACATTACCACTGTTATTTGATATATTAGGCAAGTTCAACAAACCACCGTGGTCCTATCGTCTAACGGTTAGGACACCAGGTTCTCATCCTGGCAATTGGAGTTCGATTCTCCATAGGATCACCACGAAAATAGCTCATCCAGCGGATGGGCTTTTTTCGTGGATGGTTTTAATTTATAGATACACAATCAGACAGAAAAACCATAAATTTGTATAATTAATTCTCCTCAACAAAGGATCGTGATAGAATGACGACATCGGGGAGGGAGAAAGAAGTCATATAATGGAGTATGCAGATTTTATTGTTCTCGTAAACCTTGCGCTCGTAACGGTGATCTATTCATCATTTATAGCACCTGGGCTTCGTAAACTATCAGAGTTAAAAAGTGACATAGCAAACACAGAATTTCCACTTTTATCAAACACCTCAGATAGTGTAGAAAAGGTAAAAAAAGCTGGTGTAATACTCAAGAAGCGAATTACCCAGTACGAGGACCTATACAAGGAGACTCGTCATTTTTTGGTATTCTTCTATATAATTCTTATCATTATCTTTGTAGTCCAGGTGATTCTTTTATACCTCAGCAATGAGCTGACGGTACCATCTTTGCTTCGACTCGGTGCAGCGCTAATCGTAATCATATTGCTCATAATTGCACTTAATCTTTTTATAACCACACCCGGAAAACTTAGATCAATCCAATGGCTCAGGCTTCACGGAATAGGTTCTGCATATTATCGTCTACTCCTTAGTCCAACATTAGAAGTAAACTTACCTTTGATGAACTTGAGAGAGGATAAAACCGAAGTTAAGTTTGCAATGATGGCTGTCGTCCATTTGATTGGATATTCTTATTTATTAACTATTCAAAGCGTAAATGGTAAAAAACTCTATTATGCCAGCGGCGGAATGGTGAGTAGTCGCTCTCGTTTTGGTGTTGCACAGCGCGGCGATGGGCAAGAGAGTCGCACCATCCAGCTAACGTCAGCCGTCCGGCTTAAGCCAAAAGAGTATAAAGTTACATTTCAATTTTTTGAATATCCTTTTCCAGGAACATACGCCGCACACGAAACCACACTTAACATTGACGGGCGAGAGGGTGGATTCGAGGCTGACTCGGTCAAAATTAACCTCAAAGACAGAGGTGGTTCGTACGAGTTTACTACTGATAAGAAATATAAGATTTGCTCGATTGAAATCCAAGATGAAGCAAATTCAGATATAGTAAATACACTTATATCATCAAATCGATTTATCAAGTTTTTTAAAAAATCTAAAGTTCCATTTAGCCTATATGACAAAGAGGGGTTGATTGGGAAAGAGGATATAAATAGAGCTTTTGCAAGACGAAACATTTTTGTGAGCAAAGCTAGGCGTTACTTTACCCCTAAAGGCCGGCAGCGACGCGACGCACGCCTTTACGACTCAATATGACAAAAATTACTAGTCTTCGACACTTTTACAACCGGTGTATAGTAATTATTAGCGTTTAGCTACTGTATTTTAAGTTACGACATAAAGATAATTCACCATTTTCTTTGATCATAACTAAAAAAGTGAGATAATAGGTGCTTGATGACACCACAAGCAACATCCACCAACTCTGCCGCTAGCGCTCCAAATGCGCTTGATGTGCAATACCTCGATAATCTCGAGCGGTACGTTGCTGACGGCAAAAAAGCCGATATCTTGTACGAGCACCAAAAAGCTATTATCAAAGATACGACCGAGTTTCTTCGGAGCGGCAATCGCCGCGGCTATATTGAAGCCCCGACCGGGACAGGTAAGACTGTCTTATTCGTCACACTTGCAGAAGCATTTAGCTACCAGGCTGCAACACCACCGAAAATCCTCGTCGTGACGCCAACCAAGGACCTTGTTCGCCAAACACTCGGCGGAAGCAAGGGAGATAAGGGTTTCGCAGGATTTGCGCCTCACATGAGCGTTAGTACTTTCTATAGTGACACGCCAGCTGGCATGCGTGGCCTCGATGCACAAGTGACGATTACGACATACGCTTCACTCGCAAAACTAGCCGCAACACCAATCACGACAACTGACGACGAAGGTGTCCGTCACACAAAGCTTGTGAACCTCGTCAATGAACGGTTCGACATCATTTTCCTTGACGAAGGTCATAAAGCACTCGGCGCCAGCAGTCGCGATATTATCAACGAGATCAAAGCAGATACGTTAATCATTGGCTTCACCGCAACGCCTGATTACCACGCATCTCGCGGACTTGAAAGTCTGCTGCCATCGATGATTCATCGTCTGGACCTCAAAGAAGCAATCGAACTCGACATGCTTTCATCTGTAATTCCAATCGCAATTCCAGCACCACGGACAACCGCTCAGGAATTCTCGATCGGTGCACTCGGTGAATATGAAAACAAAAGTCTTCGTCAACTCATCCACAACACCGCCCGCAATAAGATGGTGGTTTCAATCGCTACGCAATTAATTCAGACAGGAAACACACCAATCATTGCGTGTATTCCAGGCGACACTATGACGCACCCTCACCTAATCGCAGACCTACTGTCTGAACAATTCATCGATGACGAGCAGGGGATTCCTAGGAACATCCGCGTTAGTGCAATCACCAGCTCAATTTCAGCAGCGAATCGTCAGAAGATTTATGCAGAACTAGAGAAGGGTACGATTGATGCGCTTACCTATATCGATGTTCTTACAGAGGGCTGGGATAGCCAACGTGCGAACGTTATTATTAACGCACGGCCAACCAGGTCACTTGTTGCAGCCCGCCAACGCACAGGGCGCATCTTGCGCAACAAAGCCGACAATCGCCCAGCACTCGCAATTGATATTGTCGATACAATCGCTTCAAATACAGCTCCACAGGTATCAATGGCTGACATCTTTACACTCGACAAGATCACGAATGGTGCTCCAATCGGTGCGATCGATCCCACACACGAGTCAGCTATTCATACTTCAATCCAAACGCTGTTCAAGCAGTACGGTGCAGTCGAGACAATCTTGAATAACTACACGCAGTACGCCGCGCTTCTGGAAACACTCCCGACATTAACACGCGGTCAAGCAACTATTAAGCAAGACGGAAAAGTACGCACCTTCGCATCCGCTGGACGACTATTCACACGACTAAATGTTGATAGCTTTGCGCTGGAACACTTAAAGAAAAACCAAGACATCGAAACTCGATTAGTTCGTCGACACCACGAAGCTATCGAGGCCTACGATGAGGACCAAATCCAGACCTATCTTGCCGACCTCCCAAATGCCGTGCATACCGGTATGGGCCTCCGTATTGGCGAGAAATCTTTCATGAGCCTCAACGAAATCGTCAACGTCATTAATCGCAAAGATCCTTACGTCGACGCGAGCTACCGAACTGTTGAAGCGCTTGCGCACGAAATCGTAAAATCAGATAAAGACCTGTACTTCACAAAACGATTCCGTGCACGAACACACCGCGGCTTCATGCTATACACCGCCCAAACAATGGTGACAGTCGAAATAGGGCAATCTATCGCCGCATCGTACCGCGACGAATAGCTCATAGTCACGTTACACCCATCAAGGTTATGGTATGATAAAATCACATCACATAAGAGGTTTTATTCATGGCAGCACGCAAACCAACAGCAGATTCGGCTCAACGTAAGATAACTGTTATTTTCGGGTACAGTTTATTTGTACTTACAGTTGCAGCGCTGATTGTTTCGACAGTAATTCCATACAGCACAATATTAATGAATCCTGTCGTTCTACACTTCAATGTTGTAATGATTATGTTCTCGTTTATCGCTGCCGCAATTGTGCCGATTCTAGTCGCATACATTATTGGCGACAAAGCCGCGCGCAACAAAGACAAGCTCACGCACCATTTTGACGGAGTCCTGCTGGGTGCCTTGGCCTACGCACTTTCGCTTGTAATCAGCGGCATTGGATATCCTGCTATTGCTGCTTCTAACGTCCTGCCAACACCATGGCCAATTGTAGTTGCTAGCATCTGGCCGGTGGTCGCAACAATTGTTGTCATTACACTTGTATCAATCGGCTATCATTCACGGGCACGAAAAACAGGGGAGTCGGCACTCAACTACAAACCCTACCAATTGGTGCTTTTTGCATCACTTGCTATCGGTGTCGCATCGAGCCTGTTTTATGCGGCCCAGTCGCTCAACCCAGGCGTACTTTTGAATCTTGTTGTGCCGTTTATTTTTGTAGCGATTGGCTATACTATCTTAAAGAAGTCGCAACCAATTAAACGAGTTCGGCTAGCATTCGCTACCATTGCAGCGATTTTTGGCTACGCAGCAATGTTACAAACTGGCCAACTGTTTATTTACGCTGGCTACGACACAGCAGCAATGATCGTAACGACTGTTGCTGGACTTGGAGTCTGGGCAGTATACTTAATGCTCATGGCGCGAACGATCAAAAATACTAACGCAAAGAAAAGGAAATAATCATGCAACAATCACAACCAATCACGAATACTATCATCAAGAGCGTTTCACTTATCATTACTGCACTCATTATTTCAGTCGCAGCGATATTTTGTACACTTCAATTTAACCAGACTCAACTAAAGATTGCCGAAGAGCAAAAAGACTCTCAGATTGAGCAATCAAAGAACATCAAGCAAGGCCTCGATAAAATTGGGAATGGTATTTGTAAGACTTCAACGAAGACTACGAGTTTTTGTCTGTAACGAGTAATCGTCCCGCAACCATAGCGTGTACGCTATAATTAATATACTATGACAAAACTTCAATCAGAATTCAAAAAGATAGATAATATCTTGTACGAAGACGCCGGTACAAACGGCGCAAATGATTATATGGCACAAATGTCATGGATTCTTTTTTTGAAATATCTCGATGACCTTGAAGACACCCGAAAACACGAAGCGGTATTTGCAGGCAAAGAATACACACCACTTTTTAAGGATGAGTTTCAATGGGGGAGCTGGGCAGCACAAAAACGAGCAGATAATTCGCCCGATATCTCTGCGCGACAAACAGGTCAAGATCTTATCGACTTCGTAAATCAAAAACTATTCCCTTATCTAAAAGAATTTAAAAACCCGGCCCTTCCGCCGAATTCATTACTATATAAAATCGGTGAAGTTTTTGGTGAGTTTACAAATAAAATTGTCAGTGGACGAAATTTACGCGAAGTAATTGATATCATCGACCTTCTTGAATTCAAAACCCAAGAAGAACTTGATGATCTATCTGTTCTCTACGAAGACCGCCTCAAGCTACTAGGTGGAGCGGGGCGCAGTGGCGAATATTACACGCCACGTCCGCTTATTCAGGCAATCGTAAAGGCAATCGACCCACAGCTAGGAAAGACTATCTATGATGGCGCTGCCGGATCGGCTGGTTTCCTGACAGAAAGTTACGCATATCTTCGAGACAAAGCAAAGACACCGTCAGAGCTTAAGTTTCTAAAAGAGAATACTTTTTTTGGTAAAAATAAAAAACCAGAGCCATACCTGCTTGGTACAATGAACATGATTCTTCATGGCATCGAATCGCCAAATATGATCCACGGGAATACATTGTCAGAAGACACACACGACATACAGGAGAGGGACCGCTACGACTATATTCTTGCAAACCCGCCATTTGGTGGAGCAGAACATGCAGAAGTCCAGCGAAACTTCACGATCAAGAGCAGGGCAACTGAAAACTTATTCATGCAGCATTTTATGAAGAAGATGCGCGTAGGCGCAGAAGCAGCGATCGTTATTAAAAATACCTTTCTAATTAATGAGACAAATGGCGCAACCGGAAGTATTCGGAAAGAACTACTTGAGAATTTTAACCTACACACCATTCTTGATTTACCTAGCGGTGTATTTAGCGCAACCGGATCAACCGGGGTAAAAACAGTCGTATTATTTTTTAGAAAAGGCGAACCAACGAAAAATATTTTTTATTATCAATTAAATGTTGGAAGAAATTTAGGAAAAACATTCCCTCTTAATGCCGACGACATGGTCGACTTCCTCGAAAAATACACCTCTCGCCAAGATAGTAAAAATAGTTGGACAGTGCCCGTTGATTCACTCGATATAGCCGAGCCAGACCTCAGCGTTACTAATCCAAATGTAGAGGATGTCGTTAAATTAAAAAGCCCGAATGAAATATTAGAAGACATCAAGAAAATTGATGACGATATCGTAGCAATTTTAAATAGTCTCAAAGTTGATGCAAACAATTAAAATTACTGACGCGTTCAAGGTGATTACTCCTATATCAAAAATTAATAGTAGGGATTTTTTACGTGAAGGTGCATTTCCAATTATTTCACAGGATGCATCACCAATAAGTGGATACTGGAATAACGAGATTGATGTTATGCATCTTTCCAAGCCTGTCATTGTATTCGGAGATCACACGCGAGTCGTAAAATTTATTGATTTTGATTTTGTTGTTGGTGCTGACGGAGTAAAAATATTTGAACCGCTCGATACTATTAATCCTAAGTATTTATACTACTGGTTCTATGCGAATCCCATAAAAAGCTTGGGGTATGCAAGACACTATCGAATACTAAAAGATAAGAAAATATTTGTACCGCCATTACCCGACCAGCAGCGCATTGTTGAGAAATTAGATAAAGTGTTTAACGCAGTGGATCAAGCAATCACGTTAAATGCTAAGAATATCGAAAATACACACCTTCTTTTTACGTCACTACTATCTCAACTTCTTGGTAGTCATGAGACAACAACTATTCCACTTGATAGACATTGTGATTTTCAAGGAGGTTCACAGCCACCCAAAAGTAACTTTGTATTCAAACCACAGCCTGGGTTTGTTCGTTTTTTGCAAATTAGAGATTTCAAAAAAGACATTGAACCGACTTTTATCCCTGTATCAAATCGCAATAAAGTTTGTAATGAAGATGATGTGATGATAGGTAGATATGGTGCATCGGTTGGTAATATACTGCGCGGCAAAGCAGGTGCCTACAACGTCGCACTTATGAAGACTATACCGGACACAGATTACATCGATAAAGATTTTTTGTACTACTACTTATCATCTGATCTTTTTCAAGTACCGCTGCTTGCATTAACATCACGGTCTGCACAAGATGGCTTCAATAAAAATGACCTAAGCACCATAAATATTCAACTACCGTCATTATCTGATCAAAAAAGCATTGCGCAAAAACTACTGACTATACAGAAATCCACCACAGCACTTAGGCAGAATCTAACTCTAAAAAGAACTCAACTCGAATCACTTAAGAATTCTTTGATAAGTGACGCGTATACACAAAGTACGGTAGAATAAACACATGAACGAAGCTACGACGCGACGCGAACTTATTGACCCTCAAATCACCTCATCCAAGTGGGGGATGAATGAAACAATAGGCTCTTACGTAATCGCGGAATACGTCTTCACGGATGGTCGACTCATTGGTGCAGGGCAGCGTGGCAAAACCAAGAAAGCCGACTATATTCTTTCTTACAAAAATCAAAAACTTGCCATTATTGAAGCAAAGGCCGAGAACAAAGAAATCACAGATGGACTTGAGCAGGTAAAAGCGTACGCAGAATGCCTTCAGATTCGTTATGTTTACAGCACCAATGGGCATGGCATCTACTTCTTCGACATGAAAACTGGCCGCGGCGAAAACGTATCGAAATACCACACGCCGGATGAGTTGTTCGCGATGACCTTCGATAAATACGATGAGTGGCAACTACAGACGCTTACTGAACCTTTCCATCGAACTAAGTTCTCGCCGCGCTACTACCAAGAAAATGCTATCAATGCAGCAGTGGAGAGTATCACAAAAGGAAGCGACCGTGTTCTTTTGACACTCGCAACAGGCACAGGAAAGACCTTTATCTCATTCCAGATTGTATGGAAATTATTCCAAGCCAGATGGAACCGACGTGGTGACGAACGGCGCCCTCGTATTCTTTTCCTTGCAGATCGAAATGTACTTGTCGAACAGGCGATGGGGGACTTTAATCCACTTGAAAATGAGATTGTTCGTATCAATGGCGCGGCCGTTCGCAAGGCAGGAAAAATTCCAACCAATGGAAATATCTTCTTTAGTATTTACCAGGCAATGACCGGTGGACCAACAGACAAGCCTTACTATAGTGACTATCCGAGCGATTTCTTTGACCTCATTATCATAGACGAATGTCATCGTGGTGGCGCAGGCAATGAAAGCAACTGGCGTGCAGTACTTGATCACTTCAAGCAGGCAACCCACCTTGGGCTGACCGCGACGCCAAAACGAGACGACAACGTCGATACCTATCAGTATTTTGGTGAACCACAATACACATACTCATTAAAAGAGGGTATCGAAGATGGTTTCCTAACACCATTCAAAGTAAAGCGTATCACCACCACTATGGACCGATATGTATTCCACCCAAAGGACACTGTCGAGAGCGGCGAGGTGGAATTAGAGAGGGAATATAGCCTCAGTGACTTTAATAATAAAATATATCTTCCAGAGCGCGAAGAACGTATGGTGCAAATTCTTTTAGAGCAAATTAACCCGAATCAAAAGACAATCATTTTTTGTAACGACGAAAAACATGCAGCCATGGTGCGAGATGCTGTCAATAAATATAAGCCAGCGGGCACTCTTGGCGACAATAGAAACTACTGTGTTCGAGTGACAGCAAGTGAGGGTGAGGTCGGCGATGAGCATTTACGCCAATTCCGCGACAATGATAAACAAATCCCGACAATTCTTACGACAAGTCGCAAACTTTCTACTGGGGTTGACGCACGAAACGTAAGGTTTGTTGTACTTATGCGAAATGTCGGATCTATGGTCGAGTTCAAACAGATCATCGGTCGTGGTACGCGCGTTTATGACGGTAAGGATTACTTCACGATTGTCGACTTTTACGGAAACGACACCAAATTCCAAGACCCTGCATGGGATGGTGAACCTGGTGACGTCACGACAGTCCCTGTACCTCCGTCTCAGCCCCCAGCACCAAACCCAACACCCACACTTGATCCCGAACCGGTGCCGCACCCCGATCCCGAACCTCCAAAGCAAAAAACAGTTGTGCGATTCGCAGATGGCAAAGAGCGAGAAATAAAGTACAGCGTCGATACTCAATTTTACATGGACGGCAAGCCTGTTGGACCACGTGAATTTATTGAAATTCTATTTGGTGAATTGCCCGAATTTTACACGACTGAAGCCGAGTTGCAAAAACAATGGTCTGACCCACGTACAAGAAAAGCACTCCTTATGGGTCTCGCGGAAAAGGGATTTGACGAAGAAAAGCTTGAAAAACTCAAAGAACTTATCGATGCCGAGGACAGTGATGTTTATGACGTACTTCGCTATATTTCATACGCGAAAGAAACAATAACACGCCACGACCGGGCAAGTATCATACGTGATTACTACCTTGAACAACTAAGTGATGGTGAACGAAACTTTGTCACCTTTGTGCTCGATACTTATGAGAAATCGGGTGAAAACGAGTTATCTATGGAAAACTTAAAGGGACTTGTGCAACTAAAATACAAAACTATGTCTGATGCTATCAAGCAAGTAGGAACACCCGAAGAAATTGTTCAAGATTACCTTGAGTTACAAAAAGAACTATACATGGCTTCGCAAAATAACATATAACGTCAAAATAACGAAAGAACAACATGACCCAAAAAATAATCGCCCGTGACGTCTACGGTAACGAATACGAACACAACGTCGAAGACCTTACACAAACTATCCGCACGTATGCGATTATTAAGCATGACGGGAAGATTCTCGTCACAAAGCAATGGGATGGCTACAGCTTACCTGGTGGTGGAGTAGAAAACGGCGAAACACTTGAACAAACAGTCGTTCGTGAAGTGAAAGAAGAAACAGGACTCACTATAAAAACTGGTAAGATCTTTTATAACACTTCACGCTTTTTCCAACGAAACGAAACCAGCAAACCCGTTCAAGCCTTCATGTTCTTTTTTGATGGAGAGTATGTATCAGGTGAGATCTCGAATACTTCAATTACCAAAAGTGAAACAACTTACACAAACGGTGTTGCCGAATGGATAGATGTAGATAAGCTTGATCAAAAAGATTTTCGACATAGTGTCAGTCTTGCTGAAATTCTTGATAACTTCAACAGATAACGAAGAGTTATTCCTGCCGTAAAGCCTCAATTGGGTTAATCTTTGCTGCTCGTTGCGCTGGTACGAATGACACAATCACACCAACAACAACCATAAATAGCAGTGCGCCAATAATCAAAAGTGGGGGATGAGCAAACAGGCTAAAGCCATCTTCGATACCACGACCACTCGCATACTGATTCAGGATCGCATCAATGATGAATCCCAAGGCCATAGCAACCGCTATACCGATCGCTCCACCCAAGAGTGACAAGATAACTGCCTCTACCGTAAACAGTCGCCTCATGTCCTTAGGACGCGCACCAATGGCAATCATAAGTGCGATTTCCTTCGTGCGCTCCAGCAGTGAAACAGTTAGGGTGTTAAGCATGCCCAAAACCGCAATCACCATACCAATACTTCCTAGGCTAATGAGTACGATATTAAAGAAGCGAAACACTTCATTCACCTGGTCGAGCGTATCAACAGGTGAAGCGGTTGCATAGCCAAGGCTTTCGATACTTCGACGGACATCTGAAATATTCTCTCGCTCGTCAACAACTGCTTTTGCTTGTGTAAACGTATCAATACCAGCTTGTTTAAATACTTCGGCAGCGACAAAGACTTCTGATCCAGCGCCTGAATCAACCACGCCGACAATACGCTGCTTGGTGACATTGGTCTTACCTGTTGCATCAGTAAGGGTTAATTCAACTTCTTTATTGAGAGCCTTTTCTGTATCACCAATACCAGCAGACTCAAGGAAAGAGGTGTTCACGACAATCTGATCAGATGCAGTCGCATCAATACCGTCACCGTGAGCAATCGTGATATTGCTCAGTTTCATATAGAGCGAATCGATTCCATAGGCAACGAGGTCTGCCGCGGCACCATCGATAGTAACTTTACTGGCACCGATAAAGACACCACTAACGTCAGTCACGTGTGCAATTGAACGAACTTGGTCTAGATTATCAGAAGTTAATTTTAGAAGTTTAGAATTAGCAGGAGTGATATCGACTGTGTTAATCGATTCATTCCCTACAATTTCACCTTGGACTAATTGCTGCAGTCCGATGCCAAATGATACCAGCATAAAGATTGATCCAATACCAATCACAATACCCAGGATAGTAATGAAGCTTCGGAACCGTTTAAAACGAAGGTTCTGAATTGCCATGCGCACAATCATGCGTAATTGAATGTGTGGTCGAGGTGAAGTAGCCATTATACTTTTGCCCATCCTTCGATACGTTTTCGCATGTCTGTAAGCATGTGTGTTGTGGTTGCACGAATATCTTTACCTTTAATTTCGGTGACGTTGCCATCTTCAATGAGTAGCAATTTATCACCAATCGATAGGTACTCGAGGTTGTGTGTAACTAGAACAATTGTGCGACCGAATTCAGTATTGAGGTAACGAAGCAGGTTAATCAAATTGTCACTGTTCTTACTATCGAGGTTTCCTGTAGGTTCGTCGGCAACAATATACGCCGGGTTATTTACGAGTGCTCGCGCCATCGCTGCACGTTGTTGCTCACCACCAGACAAGACTGACGGGAATTTCTTGGCGTGCATTTCGATACCAATGCGCTGCAGCGAATTCTTCGCTTGTGCCAGTGCAGAATCATGGTTCACACCCATGAAATGAAGGGGGAGTGCCACGTTCTCGAGTACATTCAAACTCTTCACCCAGTTATTGGTTTGTTGGACCATGCCCATAGTAAAAGCACGGAAATGCGCACGATCATTCTGACTCATTTCGTATAGATCTTTGCCTTCGTATGTCACCGTACCGCTGGTAGGCTCGTCCAGCCCAATGATCGCGTTAAGAAGCGTCGATTTACCACTTCCTGAGGGACCGTAGATGATCGTGAAGCTTCCATCCAAGATTTCAAAGTCAACATTATGTAGCACTTCAATTTCATCACCACCTGGCAGCTTAAAACTCTTGGTCATGTTACGTACTTCAATAAGTGGTTTACCTGATGTCATGATTTATAGCCCAAATATTCTATTCAATGTTGATAAGATGATGTTCAAAACGCTGTCGGTCGCACGACCGATGATCGCTGACTTGTCGTCACCCTTGGCAATGTTCGCAGATTTATCTCGTGAGATCGGTTGTAGGTGATAGACGGACGAGATAGCTAGGTCAGAGACAATCACTACGTGCTCGGTTGTCAGTCGACCGTCTTCTGCTGTTTGGCTCGCATAGGTTGAACCTGTGCTTCCTTGCGCGTAGGCGATTTGGCTCGTTGCAGGTTCGTCGGTCTTCCATGACACGACGATCTGTCCACGCGCTTCACTTCCGTTGCCTTTCACGAGTGATTCGATTTGAATATCGCTAATCTTTGGTGGGCGAGTATCAAGTGCCGTGCGGAATGTTTGACGGTCGCTGGTTGCGAGGTTACCGGCTGTGTCGCGACTTTGTGCAAGCAAGCTATATTCGCTGGCATCCTCAAGGTTCTTAATCAGGACCTCGTGATCCGTCTTAACTGTTGCGTCATAAATGTCCTTAGTCGCATCACCGATTTTGCCGTAGCTCACCGTTGAATTAGTAGGGACGTTAGTCTTCCATGTAACTTTTTGAGTACTCGTAGGTTCACCCGTCACAGGCTGGAATCGGAGTTCAGAAATACGTGGACGTTGTGGTGTCGTAAAGCTATCAGCTCGGCGACTGTCATATTCATTTCCGTCACTGTCAAAGGTACTAAACTTGTACAAGTAGGTTGATCCATCATCAAGACCACTCAACTCAACTGTGTAGGTTGATTCGCTCCGTGATGTATTAATCTTTTCAAGACCACCGAAACCTTCAGATTTACCGTAATAAATATTTACTTGACTGGCATCAACAGAAGTGAATTGAATCGTTGCACTACTCAGAGTTTGCTTGATAACTGAAACATTTTTGATCGATGGCGCAGGTAGAGTCGTAAAGCTTAGCTCTGTACTTGTCCCAGTATTGCCGTCTTCGTCAGTCCACTTTGCTTTATAGAAATAGGTCGTTCCAGCATCAAGGTTCGAGATCTCAACCTTGTGGTTCTTGGTCGATGCACTCACTGCGATTTCACCGGGGAAGTATTCACCACTCTTTGTACCGTACTGGATGCGGCTGTCACTTTCGCGATCAGTCACGTAGCTAAATGATGCTTTCTTGGTACTTACTTGGACCGAAGGACTTGTCACAAGTTCCGGCGGACTTGTAAAGCGACCAGTAGGAGTTCGTGAGAATACATCAGAGTACGCACCGCAGTTATTCGCAGAGTCACACGCACGAATCTTGTAGTAATACATCTGCTGGTCGAGTGAACTATCGACGTAACTCAAGCCACTTGTTGTTGCAACTTGCGAGAATGTCGTGCCGTTCGTTGATCGATAAATCGCGTACTTAGACACACCAGCACCAACGTTTCCAGGCGCAGCCCACGACAATGCAAGCTTCCACGTTTGTGTTGCCTTCGTAGAGATGTCGGCAATTTCTGTCCCAATTGGAATTCCTGGTGCAGGAGTATTAGCGGTGAATTCAACTGTTGCGTACGTGTCGTAGTTCACATTTCCAGCTTCGTCACGCGCAACCACATACATCGTGTTTGTTCCCGGCTGAGTCGCGAACGCATCCGCAGCAAGTGATGTTTGCCCGGCAGGAGTGAACGTACACGTGATGTCGGTAGGAAGCGTATTTACAGTGTAACAATATGTTAGCGCGTTTCCTGGACCGACGAATGAACTTGGTGCTTGCCATGCGAAGGCAAATGAGTTTGCTGTACTTGTCGTTGGAGTTGCAGTTAAGTTCTGTGGTGGAGTAGGGGATGTTGTGTTAATTTTAATCGCAGCGGTATTGTTAGACGTCGAAACATTCCCCGCGTTGTCGATCGTCCTAAAGTACATAATGTTATTACCTTCTTGCAGAAGCGGATAGTCATGTGTCGCATCGGTCGTATACGTACCATTATTCTCAAGAACGTCTGTGACGTCTTGCGCACCCGTATGGCCGGCACCAAACCATGTGCCATTTACACCAATCTTGTACTGAAGTCCCGCTAATCCACTGTCGACATCATTGGCAGATTGCGCACCTGTAGCTGGCCATGTGATCGTTGCTTCTTTGCTCGCAATGAACTGTGAAGGGGCAGACATAAAGGCTGGGTTCGTTGGTGGCGTGTTGTCATATTTAAAGCTAAAGCTTTCAGCACTGCCTGCGAATAAGTTACCAGCTTTATCGAGTGCTTTTACGAGCAGGTGATACGGCTGGTTAGACGTCACAAACGGCGTTGCAAGCGCGTCAATTGCTGAAAGATCCAAGCTTGTTCCTGGTACTGCGTACGGACATGCGCCATTTGTATCGACTGGGGAATTACCCAAAATACCCTTTGTCTGCTGCACGTTTGCACTGGCGTCCTGGCCAAGATATATACAATAACCCGCTAGACCCATACCATCGTTATCATCAGCACCAGCAGCCCAAGAGAAGTATGGGGAAGAGTCATTCATCCAGGCATTTTCAGCAATACCTGCACCATTCGAAGCAGTCTTTAGCTCAATATCCGATGCATTCGTTACAGGCGCCATATCATCATTGATATACGTCACAGAGAAGTCGTTAATTCTTGGTGTTCCAGCTTGATCTGGTGATGTAAGTGTTGCGCGAAGTTCAATAAATCGAGTAATCGGACTGCCGTTGATCACGCCTTCTCCGGTCGTCGAACCGACGCCAGATTGTGCATACTCAGATGACCAAGCCGACCACGTTGTTCCATCATTACTTGTGCGTGTTGCAAAGGAAATACCTGTATTTTCAGCGAGTGCGCTTGATGCCCAGTTCACAGTGTTCCATTGATATTTTTTTCCTGCACCGGCATCAACAACATATCCAGATGCAGTTCCGTCTGTGGCATATCCAGCATTTGCACTAAACTCAGCAACCATTTCTCGTGGAACATTAGCGGATGACACATTTCCCGCTTGATCATACCCTATACTGCCAGCGTTATTTGTTCCCCAAATGAGCACATCATTTGTTCCTGTAATTACTACAGTATGGTAATTACCAAGAGCAACCTTTGTGACACCAGAGAGTTGACCCATAGAATTAATACCGAGTGTTCGAATAGGTAGCAATCGAGTAGATGCAGTAGCATCACCGAGTTGAGAGTAGTAATTATATCCCCATCCCCATAATGACCCGCCGACACCAACTGCCATCGAAACAGCGTCACTCGCGGCAATTGAACTAATACCCGTTAAGAACCCTGAACCATCGTTATTTTTGACCTGTGCAGGAGTGCTGCGACTTGTCGTTGTTCCGTCACCAAGTTGCCCACCTGCGTTATAACCCCATGTCCAAACCGTGCCGTCATTTTTACGAGCAACACCATGCTGTGAACCGAGCGCTATCTGCGTGATGTCAGTCAGGGTACCAGCTCCAACCTGGACTGGAAGTGTGCGTGTCGTCGTCGTTCCATCACCAAGTTGCCCATAACTATTATTTCCCCATGCAAGTACCGTACCATCGCTCTTAAGAGCAGCCGAAGTGTAGTAATTCATTGCTATAGCACTAATACCACTCAAGTTTCCTAACCCGGCTTCATCTTTAACATGGATCGCAGAATATGAAGAATTGCCGTCACCAGTACCCAATTGCCCGTAAGGATTATACCCCCAAGACCACACGACTCCGTCATTATCCAATGCTATCATGGCATATGCACCAATAGCGAGCTGTTTTATATTTGTGAGCGGAGTTCCATCGCTCTCTTTTACAACTTGCGTTGGAAGAACCCTTGTACTACTCGCAGCGTTACCGATTTGACCATATGAACCGTATCCCCATGTCCAAACCGTGCCATCACTCTTCACGACACCGCTATTATGATCTCCTGCAGCAATAGACACAACGTCCGTCAAGAATCCGTTACCGTCTGCGCCCTTCACTTGAACCGGGACGGAACTATGGTCATATGTATTTTGACCAAGCTGGCCAAACGAGTTATATCCCCATGTCCAAACCGTGCCATCCGGTTTTAATGCAATCGTATGCTGTTGCCCGGCACTTATTTCACTGAAACCTGTCAGCTTAGGTGCATATAAATTAACAATAATGTACTGCGGGAGTGCAGTCGTAGCATTATCAATACGAAGACCCACTTGACCATAATTATTATTACCCCAGCCTAGAAGACTACTAGAACTATCGGCAGTAAGCGCGACAACGGTTTCAAAGCCTGCTTGGACACGCTTAATACCTGACAGCACACCTGTACCATCTGATGACTTAACCTGTGTTAGCGAGTTCGTTGGGGTATATGTATTATTGCCAAGCTGACTGTAATTATTAGATCCACTTGTCCACACAGTACCGCCTTCACGCACAACGGCCGTAAAGAACTGTCCCGCGTCAATAGAAATTGCATCGGTGAGATCTTGACCTTCAGGGGTCTTCATTGGCGTTGGAACAGGTGAACTCGTATTTGAATTATTACCAAATTGACCACTTCCGTTATTACCCCATATATACGCTGAGCCGTCAGATTTTAGTGCGGCGGCATGATATTCACCTGCAGTTAGTGCAACGACACCAGTTAAGAATCCGACGTTGCCAACGCCGTGCACCTGGGTTGCATAGTAGCGATTATTAAATGTATTATCGCCAATTTCACCATTGCCGTTATACCCCCAGCCCCACACGGTACCATCAGTTTTTGCTGCGAATGAGTTGTTTCGGCCAGCATTAATCGTTGCGACACCAGTTAAGTATGTTGTGAATGTATCCTTAACTTGTACAGGCGTATACCTTGTGTTGGAGGTACCGTCACCAACCGCTCCACTGTTGTTATACCCCCAGCCCCACACGGTACCGTCATTTTTTAAAGCAAGTATATGTGAGCCACTCGCGCTAATTTGCTTTACGTTTGTAAGGAAGCCGGTTCCATCGAGGCCTTTTACTTGTACAGGGTAGGGGCGGGTAGTTGAGGTTCCGTCACCAATCTGACCAGTTGGGTTATATCCCCAAGCCCATACTGTGCCGTCGTTCTTTAGAGCAAGACTTGTGTATTCGGCCGCTACAACTTCCTTAATATCCGTCAAGAAACCTACTCCGTCGACACCTTTCACTTGTACTGGCTTTTGTTGTGTTGCCGTTGTACCATCACCCAGCTGACCGTATCCGTTATACCCCCAGCCCCACACTGTGCCGTCTTTCTTTGACGCTATAGTGAACGTCTGTGCAGCACCGAAGCTCTGCACGTCTTTTAGTCGTAGTACATCTCGAGAAAGTGAAATACTCGAATCAGCGCCAGCAGCTGCACAGGTGGCATCAGTGTAATTCGCGCCTGAAATAGTCAATGAACTCCGCTGTGTTGATTGGCATTTCGAAGTTTTATTGAAACTAAAGTCTGCATTTGTAGACCAGTTAAGTGTTTCGCTTGCTTGGGCATTCGCAAGAGGAAGGAGTATCGCAACTATTAATGACACAATCGCCAAACCACTTACACCGATATCAATTACCTTACGGTTTCGGAACCAACGACGTTTTACAGTAGTATCAAGCGTTTTCTTGCGTTCAAAAGAGGGGAGCTTCGCAATCACAGACTTTGCAGTCAGCGTAAGAGATTGACGAGATTTCGTCGCTATAGCCTTGTGATGAATGCTTTTGCGCTTTGGCATTAAATTATCTAACCCTTATCCCCATTAATTTCACACAAATATCCAATCGGATTAGCGTAAGTTTAATCAAATTATAGCATGAACAGTACCATATATATGTAAGAATCTCTTGCTATCAGAAACTTCATGATTCATACTAGCCATAAGTGATTTGATACATACTTATATAGGGGGCAATTATCACACCACTCACGCTGTCAAAATTCTGGCAACGCCGCGTCTACGAGGTGGCTTTTTTACTTTCACTTGCTATTGTCGCACTCTACACAATTCCTATTTTGACTAACATCGCACCGCAGGGCCTATTCGGCATTGGTATTATTGTCGCTATTCTAGCTGGCGGAACTGCACTGGCAAGTTTAATCATGTACTTCGTGTCTCCAAAAGGCGCAAATTTCGTTGAGCCACTTCTGGTATATCTACTATTTGCAGCGACCAGTGCACTATTAATCATCCAAACAGGCGGTGTGAGTTCGCCATTTATCATGCTCTGGATGCTCATCGCATTCTTCGGAGGAGTTTTTGCTATATACGGTGCCTTGCCGGTCTTTATCGCAACGGCAGTATTTGTTGCAGCAGAATACTTATCGGGCGATTTTAATGCTAACCTCGTTGCAGTTGTTGCCTTTAGCACATTACTTCCAATGATTCTTGGTCTGGTCATCTGGCGAAATAGGGGAGACAACGAAGAGGACCGCAACGTCAAAAAGATGGCGAGTGAACTTTCAGAAGTTGCGAACAGGTCAGAAATTGTCATTAACGCCATCGGAGACGGTGTGATCGCAATTGATACCCAAGGAATCGTTCAGTTGATCAACCCGGCAGCGCAAGAAATCCTAGGATGGGGCAAGCAGGACGCATTAATGCTGAACTACAAATCAATTCTGCAGCTGACAGACCTCAATAATAATCCTTTAGATCCTGTCGACGATCCTATCCAACAAGTCCTTAATACAAACCAACAAATCCGTTCGAAAACACTGACGCTTATTACGAAGTCGGGCAAAAAAATCACGACATCACTTGTTGTTTCGCCGATTGGTGATGCGGGTGCAGGTATTATCACCGTCTTCCGCGACATGACAAAAGAGAAAGCCGAAGAACGCGAACAAGCAGAGTTCATTAGTACTGCCAGTCACGAAATGCGAACACCGGTTGCATCGATCGAAGGGTACTTAGGACTTGCCCTAAACCCAAACACTGCGCAGATTGATGCAAAAGCACGTGACTTTATTATGAAAGCTCACGAAGCAGCACAGCACCTTGGACGCCTGTTCCAAGACCTGCTCGATGTATCTAAATCAGAAGATGGTCGCATGACCAGCCTGCCAAAAGTCGTCGATATTATTCCATTCGCTGAAACGATTACGCAAGGACTCCAAGAAAAAGCCCGCGAAAAAGGACTTACGCTGACATTTATTCCAACCACAAACCGATCTCAAAAAACTATTACACCTGTGTATTTTGTAAACCAAGACAACGACCACATCCGCGAAGTACTCGATAACTTAATCGAAAATGCTATCAAATACACTCCAGCAGGCGAAGTGGCGGTAGATGTCACCGGATCAGACGATAAGGTCGTCATTAGCATTAAAGACAGCGGTCTTGGAATTCCTAACGAGGACGTCCCGCACCTGTTCCAAAAGTTCTACCGCGTCGACAACGCCGATCGTCAGCAAATTGGTGGCACAGGCCTCGGACTATATCTTTCACGGCGACTCGCAGAAGCAATGCAAGGCCGCCTTTGGGTTGAGAGTGTGCACGGAAAGGGAAGTACTTTCTTTATGGAATTACCTCGAATTAGCAGCCAGGAAGCAGAAGATTTACGCGCACGCCAAGCCGTCCAAGCACAACAATTGGCAGCTACTCAAGCAGCAGCAGCAGCACCAGCGCCAGTCGTCAATGCGATGCCACCAGTTGTAACACCACGACCAGAAACGCCGACAGCATCTGCTGAAGCAACGGCAGAACCGTCAGTCAAGGCGGCGACAACCGTGCCACGTGGCGAAAGTCTTAGTCGTGAACAAATTGCCGCACACGTTAAACAGCTCCAAGAAATGGCTCGTCAAATGCAACCACGCGATGACACACCACCACCGCCAGCGGGCACAGCATAACCACTATGGTAATTTTAAGAAGCATCGGATAGAATAAAGGTAATTATGGCGAAAATTTTACTAGTAGAAGACGACAAAAGCTTACGCGAAATCTATGGCGTGCGGCTCATGGCTGAAGGATACACAATTACATCTGCTGGTGACGGCGAAGAAGCATTGGCAGTTGCCATCAAAGAACGCCCTGACCTGATCGTCAGTGATGTGATGATGCCAAAGATTAGTGGATTCGACATGCTCGACATTCTTCGTAGTACAACTGAAACCAAAGACATTAAAGTTATTATGATGACCGCGCTTTCGAGCGAAGATCAACGTGCACGCGGCGAAGCGCTCGGTGCCGATCGTTACCTCGTTAAATCACAAGTTGGTATCGAAGACGTCGTTCGTACAGTTCACGATGTACTTGGCGATAACATTGTCGCAGCAGCGCCTGCAGCACCAGTCTTCCCACCGGCAGCAGCTCCAGTAGTTGAAGCTCCAGCTCCGATTGCACCAGAGCCAATTGCACAACCCGCACCAGCTCCTGTAGCTGAGCCTGTTGCGTACGCAGCGCCTGCACCTGTAGCGCCTGTTGCACCAGAACCAGTAGCGCCTGCCCCTGAACCTGTCGTTGCACCTGCTCCAGTTGCGCCATTTGCCGTCGAGCCTCCTGTTGCGACTCCTGTGCAATCATTTGATATCCCTGCACCCGCACCAGTGCAACCTGCACCAGAACCTGTGTATACAGCGCCAGTTCCTGAACCAACGCCTGTTGTTGCTCCCGTTGCGCCAGCGCCTGCACCATTCCCGCCGGCATCAACACTGCCTGAACCAACTGCGCCATTCTCATCACCACGCCCAGCTTCACTCGGTGACCGTGTGATCAACCCGCTTCCATCTGCAGATTCTCTCAACCCAGGTGTCGCTGATCTTGCAACTCAAATGAACCAAGAGTTGAACGCACAACTTCAACAAGTAGCGCCGCAACCACAAGCAATCGCGCCGCCGCCAGTGCCGCCAACCCCTCCAGTGCAGCCACTTCCTCCACAGCCTGGGCTTTAAGCTGTATACTAAAGACGTGAGAGAACGCCTAAATAAACATCTCGCCCTGCAAATGGGCATCTCGCGTCGCGAAGCCGACGATCTTATCGAGCACGGTCACGTCAAAGTGAACGGAGCTAAAGTTACCCTTGGAGCACGCTTCGAACAAGGTGACGACATTACCATCCGCAACCAACCGCTTGGCGCATCTGTTGCGTTTGAATTCCTAGCGCTACACAAACCAATCGGATACGTTTCGTCACGCAAACAACAGGGTGAAACACAGACAATCTATAGCTTATTACCTGAACATTATCACCACCTGAAGCCTGTCGGACGCCTTGATAAAGACAGTAGTGGCCTCATGCTCTTAACAAACGATGGCGATTTTGCGTACCAAATGACACACCCAAAGTTCTACAAGACCAAGATCTACGAAATATCACTTGATCTTCCACTCGCACCATTACACCAACAGATCATAGGGGACCACGGCATTCAACTTGATGATGGGCCAAGCCAACTAGTCCTCGAGCGGGTGAGTGATGACCGCAAAGATTGGATCGTCACCATGCACGAAGGCCGCAATCGACAGATTCGTCGCACCTTTAATGCACTGGGCTACACCGTTACTAAGCTTCATCGAACAGACTTCGGCCATTATACGATTGGTGATATAAAACCTGGCGAGTTTTCTATTGTTGAAAAACAGTAGCCAGCACTGTTTTTAAAAGCGCATCGCGCTTATGCTCGCAAAAAATAGCTACCTCTGTTATAATTATCCTCTGTTATGGCCTCTAAACTTCCTACAGTCGCAATTATCGGACAAGCCAATGTTGGTAAGTCTTCGCTTTTCAACCGTTTCGGACGGTCTCGTCAGGCAATTGTCGCAAAAGAAGCGGGTACGACTAGGGATAACGTCCTTGGTAAAGTATCGTATGAGGACCACACTTTCTGGATGGTCGACACCGCTGGTCTAAAGGACCCTAACGACGATTTCGAAGCTTCAATCCAAGAGCAAATCACTGAAGCAGCTGAAGCGGCCGACATTATCCTTGTTGTCGTTGACAGCACCCAATACTCAAGTGACGAAGATAAATTAGTTGCGAAAAAAGCGCTGCGCAGCAAGAAGCCAGTTATCCTCCTTGTAAACAAAGTTGACCTTTCGGGTAGCCTTCCAAACGACGAATACAAGCGTCTTGGTATCAAAGATATTATCCGCACCAGCGCAGAACACAACATTGGTATCGAAGAAACGCTAAAACAGATCACTATGATGATCCCGCCCGTCGAAGACACACCTGTCAGCGACGTCATTCGTATCTCACTTATTGGTCGTCCAAATGTCGGTAAGAGCTTCCTCTTCAACACGATGGCAGGCAAGCAACAAGCAATCGTTGCTAACATCGCAGGAACAACCCGCGACGTCAACCGTATCGCGGTTCGCTACAAACTCCAGAACATCGAAATCCTCGACACTGCTGGTATGCGTAAACCTGGTAAGCAAGAAGTCGGTATTGAGAAATTCTCAGTCCTCCGTACACTTCAAGCAATCGAAGAATCCGACATTTGTTTCCTCCTTATGGACGTTAACGAACTAAACACCGCACTTGACCAACGCCTCGCTGGAATCATCGATGAAGCAGGCAAGGGCCTTGTTATCGTTGTCAGTAAATGGGACAGCGTCGAAGACAAAGATGCATACACTCGTGACGAACTTGCGCCAAAGATCGCTCGCAATTTCGAATTCGTTCCTTGGGCACCACTTATTTTCACCAGTAGCGTGACAGGTCAAAACGTCACAAAGCTATTTGATCTTGCAATTGATATTCACAACCGCCGTGGTGCTGAACAAAAGACTCGTGCAATGAACGACCTTCTGCAAACAATCGTACAAAAGCATCCACCAGCTGGTTTAAAGAACACTCACCCGAAACTTCGTTACGTTGTCCAAACCGACAATTCACCTCCATGGTTCGTTATCTACGGTAGCAACTTGAAATTCATTCACTGGTCATACAAGCGCTACATCGAACGTCACTTCCGCGAAACATTCGATTACATCGGTACTCCGATCAAGTTCAGTTTCCGTGACACAAAACAGCTTAAAGATAATGCTGCGCGTATCGCTGAAGGCAAAGAGCCAATCAACAAGGCAAAAGCCAAGAACGAAGAACTCAAACGCGACCTCGAAGCGCGTCAAGAAGCTGGCCGCGAAGCCAAAAAAAATAACCCTGCCGTTTAACGGAAGAGTTGTAGGTAAAGCTGGATTGGTCTGGCGAGAAAATTCCTCAGCCAGACCAATCCTATCGCTCTGGAATGAAAGCGTTACTTCTTGACGAGCTGACGCTCGAATACACGATTCCTCTTACGAAGTTCATCGTCGAGTACCCAGACCTTATAGATGTCGCGGGCTACTACGACGAACGCGACGAGCAAGGACGTGCATGCCCCAATGAAGAACAGCTGCTGCTGAACCCCTTCGGATGGTGATACATATGAAATTACCGACGTCAGCAGCACAACGGCTGCGAACAGCCAGTATCCCATGGACGACGCGAACGCCGGCACCTGGGTTTCGATCTTCTTCCTCGAGTAGAGGATGAAGAAGATGATCAACTCAATCGCAAGCAACACTGATGCGATCGGGACCACCACGTAAGCCAATACAACCTGCATGATGACCATGCGTAACTTCCTTCCAATTGAAATGAGCGATGATTTTGTCTAGCAAAACTGGGGATATTATGGCATGAAAACAGTAGAATATCAATGTTATACAATAGAGACCAGTTATGAAAATTATTTTTGCCCAAGGCAACCCAGACACAAAATACGCCCGAACCCGACACAACACCGGGTTTATGGTCATTGATGCACTTGGAGAGAAGTACGATGCCCTCTGGCGCGACGTCGATAAGTACAAGGCACGCACAGCTGAAATTATTATCAACCACGAGAAAGTACTGCTCATAAAACCACTTTCGTACTACAACGACACAGGGCTCGTTGCACGACACTTTATCGACTACTACAAACTTGATCCCGCAACTGACTTCCTTGTCGTACACGACGACCTCTCGTTGCCATTTGGGACCATTCGGATCCGTCAGAGTGGTAGCGATGCAGGAAACAACGGGATAAAAAGCCTTAATAGCCACATTGGCGAAAAGTATTTCCGCATTCGCATTGGTATTTGGACCGAAGACCGTGACCTTATGGATGATGTTAATTTTGTACTTGGAAAATTTCCAAAAGGCGAGCAACACAAAATCGACAAACATATCATTCCACACATCGACACGCTCATTGATCAGTATGTCGGCGGAACACTTGAAATCTCTAGTGCATCGATCTAAGGTTTATTTCACTCTGTAACTGGCGTATACTTTTTTACAGACCGAGTCCACACAAACACCGAAAGGAGTGGCTATGTCCACTGTCGCGGGCACGACACACACAACTCAATTGGGGCACGATGTCGTGAACATGGTTGAGAAGCTGAGGGAGCACATCGCAGACCTCGCAGACGCATCAACACGCACGATCAAGGTTCGAACGTATGACGATGTCGTGCATTCGGCAACGTTCATCAACGCCGGCAAGCACCACAGGATCACGCCGCACGGTCTGGTCGAGAAGAAAGCCTGGTGGCGACGCACTTCGGTGCTCGGTCGCCACTCGGTGTGCATGATGAGCAACGCCGAGTTGCACGCAATTCGCCTTATGCTCGTCGGCCTCATCTCGCAGCTGAAGGTGCTCGAAGAGTCCACAGTGTGACCGGTTGGAGTGGTGTGGTGAGAATTTTCTCCCGCACCACTCCGCACACAATTTCTGCATATAAAAATACCCCTCAATCGAGGGGTATTTAATGTTAACTTCATAAAAAGCGCTCACAGTAAGGGTGGGCATCACTGTGAGCGCATTTTACCCTTTAACCCACCCGGATTCTCAGCGAAGCGTCGCGACCGATAAATATAAATATGGTGCGCGCCTGATCTTCACAAGGAAGATCACTACTGTATAGTCACTATACTTGAGAATCGTAATTGGGATCCCTTATCTCTAAAAGAAATAAGGTGTTAAAGGGATTAGTATACGCACATGGCTGACATGCCGAGGCAAGGTCTACGCAGTGGAGGGTAGTTACTACGTAAACACCATGTGTGTAACCTAACATTAAAGTTAGAATAGGGGGTATAAGGTACTTGGTAAGCCTCGCAGGACTAACCAATCGCTTTGCATCTTAGCACGTATTTGACAATAAGTCAATACTTACTAAAACAATTCTCATGAAAATCAAGACTATCACACCAGATAAAGATATTTTCTTCCAGATCATAAGCACTATTGCTTATTCACCGAAAACATTATATTTCATCGGTACTATTCCAACTGAACGGCTACCGGTAGTGGCAATCGTGGGGACTCGGAAGCCTACCTCTTATGGTAGGGAAGTAACCTTTAAATTAGCTTATGAACTCGCCAAGAAAGGGGTGGTAATTGTCAGTGGACTAGCCTTAGGAATTGATGCCATAGCTCATCGTGCAGCACTCGAAGCAGGAGGGCGGACAATTGCCGTGCTCGCCAATGGGCTTGACTCGGTGTATCCCGCATCGCACCGTGCGCTCGCCGACGAGATTGTCAGTAAAGGTGGGTTGATTATCAGCGAGTATCCCCAGGGAACACTTGCCAGAGATCATCAATTCCTCGCGCGCAACAGAATTGTTAGCGGCATTGCCGACGCGGTTATTGTTACCGAAGCAGCAGCCAGAAGTGGTACATTAGCCACCGTCGCACACGCACTGGACCAGAATAGGGAAGTCTTCGCAGTACCTGGCAATATCACTAGCCCAATGTCAGTCGGTCCTAATCGCATGATTATCCAGGGTGCACATCCAGCGCTTGAAGCCGATGATATCCTTCGGGTTATTGCGCCCCATCTCATCAGCGCGCAGACCAGTTTAAATATGGGGAGTAATCCAGTTGAGATAAAAATAATTGACCTACTAAAGCAGGGGATACGGGAAGGCGATACGCTCCAACAGCAGTCAGGGTTTGATGCTAGCAGTTTTTCTCAGGCGATGACCATGCTCGAAATAGGTGGTCTCATTCGTGCGCTCGGTGGCAACCAGTGGACAATTACGTAATAAAGTGCTATAATATAAATAGCGTAGAGTTTCACATTACTCATTCTCAAAAAATGGGTCCGTGGAATTCCGCGAGACCCTTGGACAACTGGAAGGCACTTCAATGCAATCAACCATACCGAGCGACATCAATAGCGAACTGGCGGATGCACAGGCGTACGTAGCAGATGCTCCCGAACTGCTGCTCGAAGCACTCAAGAAGATCAACTCGAGCTACCGCGCTCACGAACGAATGCAACACCACAACGTTGAATTTGGCATCACGAAGAACCGCGACACGTTCAGCACACTCACGCTGACCCGTGGTCACTACCACCAGATCGGTTCAACCGATGGAAACAGGATGCTGGTCATCTACAAGGAGGCAAAGCACGTCGGCTTTGGTCTCTTTGACGAGGACCTGTCGACCTGTCTTCCGCTTGATCTCGATGAGCTCATGGACCAGATCAAGCAGGAAGTGAACTCGATCGTCATGCGTATGTCGATCGAGATGATCCTCGTCGACATGCATCAACTGTCGGATCCCGAAGATTAGCCCCAGCACACCAAGGTCTCAGGCCGCCCAACTCTCCCTCAAACGAGAACCGGGCGGCCTTTGCCATTTCTACACACTATTGAACAATCTAGCGGGTGAGTGCTATAACTTTATCTAAGGGTATATTGGCACGAGACAAAGGATCGCAGCACATGAACAAAGTACGAGAAGATACGTCGCTGCTGGATTTCAGTGTCGGCATGCTTTCAGGATTGATCCGCGCCGGGCACACAACACTAAGTGAATCCCGTCGCGTTGATCTACATCATGCATTCGTCGAGGCTTTCAAGATCCTCGAATCCGAACTTGAGCAGGGAAGTCTGCGTTTTGTAATGCGGACCCATGAACTCTACGGAACATCCCCTGGCGTGGACATCGTCCTCAACTACTGGCTCCACTCCAGATCGGCAACAAGAGATTCACCTGGATCACTTTATCGATTCAGGGTAGACGAAGAGTGGGCCAACGAGGTTCTCTCCCGACTACCCGGTGGTGCTGAGTTGTACGACCAAGCCACGAAAGTGTTGCTTGAGTACCTCGACACCCACTACACCGCACTGTAACGGTGTACCAAACCCATCTGGGCCGTCACGAAAGTGACGGCCCCTTCACTTTCCACCTCTGTTAATATTGACTTATTTATTTTAAAATGCTATAATAGTATATTAGCGTAGGACCCCACATGAAAATCATCCCAAATGGTTTCGTGGAGTGTTCCACGAGACCTTTGGATACACGACAAGGAAGGATCATCATGCTGATGACCGAAAACGAAGCGATGACCAAGATCAAGACTGACTTCATCGATGACATGACCGAGTTGTTGCGACAGCTCAACACCATCGAGACGCCAGCCTGGCTGTTCGAAGACCTTCTGCGCCACGGCAACACCTACATTGACCTGAAGCGCGAGGTCGAGACTGGACCATTCCTGCCCGTCGAGGGCAAGTACCGGTACCAGCACCTGGCAACCTTCGACCGGTTCGCGATCATCGCGTTCCAGAACGAAGCAATGCCTTCAGCAGTCGGTTTCGGAGTTCTCGACTGCGAAGCCAAGACGGTTCTCGAAGCGAGCGTCCTCGACATCGTCGACTGGATTCTTCCCGAAAAGCAGCGGTTCACGGATGAGTCCGAGCGCGTTGCAGTGCTCAACATCATGGCGCTAAACACGCGGCTCATGATTCGTTAACGATCCAAGGTCTTAGGCCGCCCAGCTCTCTATAAACGAGAAACGGGCGGCCTTTACCATTTCATATAGATGTAAGTATTGATTGCTATAGTAATTTCTACAGCCATTTACAAAGGCCGACAAGTTGTGTAAAGTCGACCCTTGTGTTTAGCTTGTTAGGCAAACACGAGCAATATATGCCAAAGAATTTAGTAATTGTAGAGTCCCCAGCAAAAGCAAAAACGATCGAGAAATATCTCGGCAGTGACTTTCAAGTACTCTCAAGTATTGGCCATATTCGTTCAATCGCTAAAAAGACAAAGACCGGTACACCACCGATCGATGTAAAGAATGGCTTCGAAACTACTTACGAAGTTGACCCTGAAAAAAAGAAAACGATTACCGAACTTAAGAAAGCCGTAAAGGCAACCGAGCAAGTCTGGCTTGCAACCGATGAAGACCGCGAAGGGGAAGCAATTGCTTGGCACCTTTGTGAAGTCCTTGGACTCGATCCGAAAACAACCAAGCGTATTGTTTTTCACGAAATTACCAAATCAGCTATCGAAGCAGCGGTCAAAGAACCACGCACCGTTGATATGCAACTTGTGGCCGCTCAACAAGCCCGTCAAATTCTTGACCGCCTTGTTGGTTTTGAGCTTTCACCAGTTGTATGGCAAAAAGTCCCTGGTGGTAAATCAGCCGGACGTGTCCAATCACCAGCCGTTCGTCTTCTCGTCGAACGTGAACGTCAGATCCAAAGCTTTGAAGGATCTTTCCAATTTAAAGTCACTGCTGAATTTGCCCATGACGGACAAACCGTCAAAGCAGAACTTCCTGGCCGCTTCGATACCGAACCAGAAGCCCAAGCTTTCCTTGACTCATTAAAGAACGCTACATTTACAGTCAGCAACGTCACAAAAAGCCCTGGCACACGAACACCGGGTGCACCATTTACGACCAGTACGTTGCAACAGGAAGCCAACTCAAAGCTCGGCTTCGGTGCACGTGCAACCATGTCATCAGCCCAAAAGCTGTACCAAGAAGGTAAGATCACCTACATGCGTACTGACTCAGTAAACTTGAGCGGGCAAGCCATCGCCGCTGCCAAAGACTACATCACCGGTGCATTCGGTCCTGAGTACTCAACTGTTCGTCAATTCAAGACAAAGAACTCCAGTGCCCAGGAAGCCCACGAAGCAATTCGTCCAACTGACATGGCTGCTGAAAAGGGAAGTAGCAACGACTACGACCAAAAACTCTACAACCTTATCCGTACTCGCGCACTTGCCAGCCAGATGTCGCCAGCAAAACTCGAAAAGACCACTATCACTATTAATATCAGTACTGGTTCAGATAGCTTTGAAGCAAAAGGTGAAGTTATTGTCTTCCCAGGATTCCTTAAAGTTTACGGTGCAGGCAAAAAAGACCCAGACATTCTTCCGGCTATGGAATCTGGCGATGTTCTTGCACTCGAATCTGCGCTTGCAAAACAAACCTTTGCACGTCCACCGGCACGATTCACAGAAGGTTCACTCGTCAAGAAACTTGAAGAGCTCGGTATTGGTCGTCCTTCAACCTACGCAACTATTATTGCCACGATTCAAGCCCGCGATTACGTCGTAAAGGGTGATGGCGAAGGCGAAGAGCGTGATGTCATCACTTTGACCGTCGAACCTCAACACGACGTTGAACGCGCCGTTATCAAAGAAAAGACCGGATCAGACAAGGGTAAACTCGTCCCAACTGGTGTTGGCGAGATGATCAGCGACTTCTTGACCGACCACTTCACCCAGGTCGTCGACTACGGCTTCACAGCGAACGTCGAAGACGAATTCGACAAAATCGCCGCCGGTGCGCTTGCTCGAAATATAATGCTCGAGAAATTCTACACACCATTCCACAAACTCGTTGAAGGTTCAGGCGCAATCGACCGCTCAGCTGTTGCCCAAGCAACGCAAATTGGTATCGATCCTAAATCTGGCAAACCAATCTCTGCGCGATTTGGCCGCTTTGGTCCCATGCTACAACTCGGAGATCCAGAAAATAAGGAAGAGAAATTACAATTTGCCCCTATGCCAGCTGGCGCACGTATCGAAACAGTAACACTCGAACAAGCGCTTAAAGCATTTGAACTTCCACGTCTCGTCGGCCAAACAGCTGAAGGTAAAGACATCAAAGCGAACATCGGTCGTTTCGGTCCATATATTCAAGTAGACAAGCTATTCGTCAGCATCAAACCAATTGATCCGCACGACATCACCCTCGATCAAGCCCTCGAACTCTATGCCGCAAAGCTCAAATCAGAAGCCGAAAAGAACATCTCTGACTTCGGCGACGGCATTAAGGTCTTGAATGGTCGCTATGGTCCGTACGTCACAGATGGCAAAAAGAACGCCAAAATTCCGAAGGACCAAAAACCAGAAGAAATCACTCACGACATGGCCAAGCAAATGATTGCCGATGCCCCTGCAGCTGGAAAAGGTCGTTTTGCAAAACGAACCACCACGGCCAAGAAGCCTGCAGCAAAAAAGGTTACCGCAAAGCGCAAACCAGCAGCCAAGAAAAAATAACTCCCCATCGCAATTGAAGCAGGGGAGTTATTGCTTTATATATGAATTAATTTTATAATATGCACATCTCATCCTATTAGAAAAAGGAGGTGATGAGATGGCACTTGCTTTGATGCCTACGCCAGAACTGGATGCAATGGCTGGTCCAGCACTAGGTATGCTCATGGTTGGAGTTATCAGCTTTGCAGTAGCAGCGCTGGTATCAATCGCTACCAACAAGATCAACATGCCTGTACTTATCGGCATGGTCACCTGGACGTTCGGGTGTGGTTTTGTCATCGTGGCTGCATTGCAATACCGAACATCCGCTCCTGAAATGCTCAACAACTGGATGCTCGTCGTCCTTGGTTTCGGAGTGATCGGACTCGTCTGCACCACAGCGTGGTACAGGATGTTCCGAAAGCAGATGGACCAGTAGCAAGAAAGACTCTTCCCTGTGAGCATCGATCAGACAGGGCGCCATCTAACACGGAGAATATGGCGAAAGTGCACCAATCTGATTACGTCAGACCAGGACACAGCTCCGACAGGACCGGCTCGAGTACTACACTCGCCGGTCCTTTTTCTTTTCTCAGTCGAAAAACACTTCCACCCCATGCTAAGCTAAGTACATGAAAAATAGGTGGGCACCTGCTTTTACAGTCGTTGAACTTTTGATCATCATTGCGGTGATTGCTATCCTTGCGACGCTCGGCGTTTTTGCCTACAACTCAATCCAACGTGCCACAGCAGAACGAGCCGCCCAGAGCGACCTCACACGTGCCACCGCTGAAATGCAACGCGCCTACCAAGATAACGGGGGAGTATACCCTTCAACGCTCCCAAGCCTCGCAACTGGGTCACAAGATATCACTCTTACATTGAAACGATCCGGCACACTTAATTACTACAGCAATGTTACGGCCGTACAAAACGGTATGTTGCTCGCCCAAATCTGCCAAGACCTCATTGATCAAGGCGCAGGTAAAGGTGTGAATCAAGGTGGTGTTACCAGGGATTACATCACTGGGTGTGGGAACTGGAATCACGATAGTATGCAGGTCACCGGCTGGAACACAAAAGTCTTCACGACTCCTGTATCCAGTGCAGCACTCCTGACCTACGCCAACACCTTCACAACATCTGACGCATTCAACAAAGCCCAAGAAGCGGTCGTCAAGAATTTCTATTACCAACTGGTTGAACGTTTAACACATCAGGGTGGCTCGTTTCCCGTCACTTCATTCTGGGATTATTGGGCAACACCACAAAATGGGGGAGTTACTCAGCAACCACTCATCAACCCACAAGCCCGCCCACATTATTGTATTGAAGCCACTCATGCTAAATATTCGGACATAAAATGGCATATAACAGAGGCGCTCAAGCTCAAATCATACGGTTGCTAATACCCAGCCACACCACATCTTGTGGATAACTAAAGTCCAGGAACACTATTTACAGCAAGTGTCTACTTCATGCTATAATAAATTAACAATACAAACTGTTTGACATATTTTACATAATCTTGTATAATGATGACATATTTGGATAGCAAGTTAATTTTCCGAGGTGGCGCGGAAAGAAAGAACATACATGACCGAAGCGACTGATCAAAAACAGCCTACAATCGACCTAAAATCAGGTGTGAGTGACGTACTCGCATTGATTGAACAAGAACGTGAACGTGAAATTATCACACGTCGTTTTGGGCTTTACGATCGCCGTGAGACACTCGAGCAAATCGGTGAGCTCCTCGGTATTACTCGTGAACGTGTTCGTCAACTTGAAAAAGCTATCCTTATCCGTCTTAAGATCGCAGCCGAAGAAGGCAAGACAGAAGTCGTCACTACTCTTGAAAAGACTTTCGTTCGTACACTCAGCGAAATGGGCCGCGTCGCTCGTGTCCAAGACCTCGCAGACAAAATCTACGGTCGCAGCACCAACCAACAAGAGCGTGCACATGTTGCATTCATCGCTACTTTAGCACCTGGCCTCACGGTTATCGACGAAAACGATAGCTATTTCCATGGCGTCGGTATCGCAGAATACGGTGACGAAAAGAAGATCCGAAGCCAAGTCGACGACATCGTTCGTGTCATCAAAGAAAACAAAGAACCTATGTCGCTTGACCAGCTTCACGACAAACTGAGCTACGAGCACCCAATGCACGTTTCTGCGCTTGCTAGCGTCAGCAAACAACTTGCACACCTTAAAGACTCTTGGGGACTCACAAAGTGGCCAACAGTAAACCCGAAGAACATCCGCGATAAGATCTACGTTATCCTCGCAGAGAACAAGAAACCGCTTCACTTCTCAGACATCGCAAAGAGCATTAAAGACAGCAGCTTCAAACGCAAAGACGTTACGACACAAGCGATTCACAACGAACTTATTAAAGACAAGCGATTCGTTCTTATCGGCCGCGGCATCTACGCTCTCGACAACTGGGGTTATAGCAAGGGAACTGTCTCTGACATCATTGCTCAAGTCCTTCGCGACGCGACTGAACCACTTCACCGCGACGAAATCGTCAAACGTGTTCTTAAGAGCCGTCAAGTAAAAGAAACTACCATTCTTCTTAACCTTCAGAGCAAGGCACAGTTCAAACGAGTTGCAAAAGCAACCTACACACTCGACGAAAAATAGAGTCATTGCCTTATCATCTAACAGATGAGAGAATGGGGTAAGAGAAAAGCATAGACAATATGAATATCATCGGCGCCATTATCAATTTCTTTCTGCAATGGTATGTATGGGTACCTATCGTTTTAGTGCTCGCATTTTTGACGTGGCGCAACTATAAAAAAGCTGAAATAGTCGCTGCCGACGTCGAAAGTGATCTTCTAATCCTTGAGATTCCAAAGACGAACGACAAACAAGAACTTGCCGCCGAACAGCTGTTTGCCAGTCTTCACGGGATCCTTCGCGATAAACAAGAACTTCGCGACAATGGGGGAGTCCAAGAACACCTCAGCTTCGAGATTGCCTCTGTAAACGGACAGATTCGTTTCTATGCTTGGGTGCCAAAGCCACTTCGCAGCTTCGTTGAAAGCCAAATTTATTCACAGTACCCAAGCGTTCAAATTCGTGACGCCGATGAAGACTACGTTGCCCACGAAAGGGAACACAGTGTCGTCTACACCTCTGAAATTACACTGACAGACAGCGAAATGCTTCCAATTAAGACGTTCCAAAACTTCGAAGTTGACCCTCTTGCAGGTATCACTGGAACGCTCGCAAAACTTGAAACATCTGGTGAAGAAGTCTGGATTCAGATCCTCGCTAAGCCAATTGCTGACGACTGGCACAAAGGTTCAGAAAGCTGGATCAAGAGTGTCAAAGAAGGCAAGAAATCATTTATGAAGAGTGGGGGACTCGGCTGGCTTGCAGAACTATTCGAAGCCCTCTGGAAACCACCAGAAGAAACAGCCAAAGCAGCCGCTGCGCCTAAAGAACTTTCTGATCGCAACAAAACACGTATCGCTGAAGCTGAAAAGAAAGCCACAAAGCTTGGCTATCAGGTTAAAATCCGTCTTGCGTACCTTGGTGAAGATCAAATCAACGCACGTCAAAAAATGCAGGCAATCGTCGGTACATTCAAACAGTACAACTCGACCAACCTTAACGGATTCAAGATGTCAGGTGCCAGCTTCAAATCAGAAGATATTGCTGCATATCGCCAACGTGCTTTCGGTCGTGGGGGATACATCCTCAATATCGAAGAGCTCGCCAGTGTCTTCCACTTGCCGCACACGAATGTTGAAACACCAAATATTGTATGGGCGAGTTCAAAGACAGCTGAGCCACCTGCAAAACTCCCCGTTATTACCGGCGACCCAAGCATCGATGAAAACATCAGCGCCTTCGGTCTGACAAACTTCCGCGGCATCAATCACCAGTTTGGTATGCTCCGCACAGACCGCTCACGTCACGTCTATATCATTGGACAAACCGGTGCAGGTAAGTCAGGAACACTCGAACTATTCGCCCTCAGTGACATCTTCCACAACCATGGCTACGCGATTATCGACCCGCACGGTGACTTTGCCGTCGACAACATGCGCTTTATTCCTGGCAGCCGTATGGACGACGTTGTCTACTTCAACCCAGCTGACACTGCGTTCCCACTTGGCTTCAATCCACTTGAGGTCACAAACCCTTCTCAAAAGACCAACATTAGCTCCGAAGTGATCGGGGTTCTTAAGCGTATGTTCGGTGAATCATGGGGACCACGTCTGGAATATATCCTTCGATACACTATCTTGGCACTCCTTGATCGTCCTTCTACAACCATGCTCGACATCACACGCCTCTTAACTGACAAGAAATTCCGCAAAGAAACACTCGAATATTGTACCGACACCGTCGTCCTACAATTCTGGAATGTTGAGTTCGCCAGCTGGAACGATAAGTTCCAATCAGAAGCGATCGCACCAGTCCTGAATAAGGTTGGGGCTTTCACAGCCAACCCAATCATCCGTAACATTATTGGTCAGCCAAAGTCTACATTCAACATCCGCGAAATCATGGACGAAGGCAAGATCCTAATCGTCAACCTTTCAAAGGGTCTTATCGGTGAAGACAACGCTGCGATCCTCGGTGCCTTCATGGTGACCAAAATCCAACTTGCTGCTATGAGCCGTAGTGATATCCCTAACATCGCAGACCGTCGTCCGTTCTACCTCTACGTAGACGAATTCCAGAACTTCGCGACTGATTCATTCGCAACAATCCTTTCAGAAGCCCGTAAATATGGCCTTAACCTAACTGTTGCGAACCAATACATCTCACAAATGACAGAGACCGTCCGTGACGCCGTCTTTGGTAACGTCGGTACAATGATCTCGTTCCGTGTATCAGCAGATGATTCACCAATCCTTGCAAAGCAGTTCGAGCCTCAGTTTGAGCCACAAGATCTCCTGCAGATGCACAACCGTCACTTCATCATCAACATGGTGATTAACGGAGAGAAAGCACCAGCCTTTAGTGCAACCACTTTGACACTCCCTCCAGAACAGATCGACAACACCGGTCGCATTATTGAAAATACTCGCCGTAACTACAGCCGTCCTCGTGCAGAGGTGGAAGTCGAGATTTCTGACGCTATTCAAGTTCCACAAAACCTCCAGCCACAGCAGGGTGGGGGACAGCAACGTCCACAACAACCTCAGTCACAATCGCAGGCGAAAGTATGGCCAGTCAGCCCTGGAGCACTCGCGGTAGGGCAGGCGATCGGCTCAGGCCCGGCAGCTCCAACAGTAGACGGAGAAGTGAAGCCGAAGCGAAAGCGCACTCGAACACGTAAAAAGAAGACCGCTCCGACCGGCGAATCCACACCACCACAAAGCTAGCACTCATTAGGTAATTCGACCGCAGTCTTTTATACTTATGCTTATACATGAAAGTATTTTCTAAACACTCTCATTTACCTCGTGGTGGGTTCACGATTGTCGAACTCCTCATCGTCATTGTCGTTATCGGCATCTTAGCTGCAATCGTCATCGTGGCGTACAACGGCGTTCGAGCCAAAGCGATCGACGTATCGCTCCAAAGTGATCTTCGCAATGCCCATGGCGCCGTTCGATTAGCCGAACTTACAGATAACGTACTCCCTACAGACAGCAGCTCTTTCAAAGCCAGCAACGGAGGAACATACCAGTACAGCTTTGATAACAATGCCAGCCCACGAACATTCTGCATCACCGAAAACATCGGCAGGCAATCATACTTCGTCGACGAAAATGGCTCAGTGAAATCAGGCACCTGCCCAGGGCACACTATCAATTTATTCAACACCATTGCATGGGCTGCGGCCGACACTTCACGTTCATGGCGCGGAGTTGCGGTGTCATCAGATGCAACAAAGCTATTTGGCGTAAATAACGGAGGATTTGCATACACCTCATCCTCAGCGCCTGGCGCTGCTTGGACACCACGTGATATCGCCACAAGAGCTTGGTATGCAATAGCGTCGTCAGCCGATGGATCAACAGTGTTCGCCGTTACTGCAGACGGTGGAACTGGTGGCCGCATTTATCGCTCGACAGATAGCGGCGTCACATGGACACCAGTGGGACCAACCAAGGACTTTAGGAGTATTACCGTATCAGCGAGTGGACTCGTAGCCGTTGCATTACCTTACTACGGCTATCCCTCCATATCTATCGACGGTGGAACCGGCTGGGTGGATCAAAACGTATCAAACGGAATGAAATACTACGCAAATGCCACGACGTCTGCAGATGGAACAAAAATATACATAACAGACCCAGCGGATCAAACGTACATCTCGTCAAACTATGGCAGTTCGTGGAACACAGTCACTGGCTTCGGTGGCCAACAACGAATTGCGACATCTAGTGACGGCTTCAAACTCATGGGAGTAAAAGCGAACGTGGTAACCTCAATCTCAGAAGGTATACAAACGACATACGCAGCCCCTTCTAACGGCCAGGGATGGAACAGTCTCGCGATGTCAGCAGATGGTACTAAAGTTGCGGGAACACGCTCTACAGACGGCGTATTCGTCTCTAAAAACAGCGGACAGACCTGGACGAAGCAATCAATTACCAACGGACCATTTAGCAGTATCGCCATGAACGCCAAAGGTAGCTACATGCTCGTTGGACAAAACACCGGCACATTATACATCGGCACATACGACTGATCCTACAGCCGCTTAAAACAGGGGAGTAGCCCTCTTCATCTATACTCATCAAACCTGTTCTATTTTTACGCGAAAGATAATAGAACAAAATTAGAACATTAGCAATATAGTACATATACATAAGTATTTGTCATAAACCAGGCCAGCCAGCAGCCAAAGACTATACAACTAAGCCAAACAGAACGTAGTAACGATAAAACACAAAACAAAACACGAAATAGAACCAGGCAAAGAACGCAGGGTGTGATAAGTAGGTAGTAATTGATATATAGCTTTTGCGTCGCACAATATATCTTTTACGACATAGCTTATAGTGTTAATAGTTGATTGTGTGTGTACGTCTTAATAGGGGCACTATTAACGATATATCTCTGTTAATGTGCACGTATGGTTATTTACTATATGTTTTACTGCTTACATACAGGTTTCTATTCAGCTTTATATATACCTGCCTATAGGGTCGTGTTTACGTCGTTTTATACAACACCCTACGTATAGTTATCCACACCATGCCAAATTGTTGTCGCCACACATATTGCCGTGAAATAATTCTTAACCCCTACTGCTCCACCACTACTCCACTATTTGACGTATTTGCTTTTTTGTATGTTTATATGTTTTTTTATCAAACGAATATTCACTAGAACAAAAATAGAACATTGCCGGTGGAGAAATAGAGGAGTGGGGGTATGCAGTTTATACGCAATCAGCACCTAGGCCGACTATAGATATACCGCTCGGCCTTCTACGCGCACATCTATGTACTGCGCAGATTTTCCTTGTGATTGTAAGTATGTCAGTGAACGGATCATATCTTCAACCTGCTCCCCCGCTCCCCTGTCGATTGATAATTTTACGAGAGGCTGAATATCTTTTAATCGAATCTCAATTTGGCGCGTTGTTCCAGATGGCAAGATAGCTTGCGTAACGATATAACTCCCCTGCCCGCTCAGCGCCACTACCCTTCCCACAAAGCTCAATAGGCGTGCACTGGCCACTGTTGTCCCCTGCTCTGGCGAGACGCCGCTTTGGTCAATAATCTGCACACCAGGGGTGTCGTAGTAATTATTTTGGAAAACTACCCCTGTTGTATCAACGTAAAACTGCTTGCTATTAATCTGCCAGCCGGCGATAGGTTTACGTAGTTCAAGCCTAAAGTTCGCCTCAACAATGTTCTTCGTACCAGAGATAGATACTTGCGACACCTCTGGGAGCGAGTTCGAGACATAGGCACTCAAAGCATCCTCGTCCAGTGCGAATCGAAGCCGTTCAACAGGGTGAATTGCAAGATACTCGTTAATCACTTTTTCATATGCGCCAGGATTCAACGGGCGAGACAATGCCGCGGTAGAACCCGTCACAATTGCACGTGCCGTAAACTGACTCATAAGTAGCGTCAGAACGATAATAATCCCTAAGACAAGCGCAAGAATAGCAGTAATCTTTTGCCGCGCACGGGTTAAATTGTGCACACGTGCACGCTCAGAAACAGGCTCGCCATCAGATCTGCGGATATTCCCAATTGTTTGATTACGACGGAATTGGTTCTGCGACTCAGTTGCTGCGGCTGGGCGCACAAAATCAGAAGAGCGACGTCGTGGTACGTCGGGTTTCGATGTGCGAGAGAACTTCATCATGGCTATGGTTTATTATAGCTTACGAACGCCGTGCAGCCAGTATCATTCTGGCCATATCTTTAGCAGCATCAGGCTTGCTGAATGCAGCGAACCTCTGCGCCATTGCAGAAGTCGTCTTTGAATCACCAAGAAGTGCATTAATCTGACTTCCCAGCAGGTCTTTGTTTGCATCCAAGACTTCTTCATCTAACACCGCGACCGCACCGGCTTCGGCATACACAGCAGCATTTTTCAGTTGGTGACCACCTGTTAATTTACCATTTGGAATCAAGATAGTTGGTTTTTTAAGTGCCGCAAGTTCCAAAATAGTTGTTGCTCCAGCTCGCGTGACAACAACATCCGCAGCACCAAGCAAACTGTGCATATTTGTAACGAACGGATACAGCTGGAAACGGTCACTATCAGGGGGGAGAAGTGCACGAAGATCGTCATACTGCCCTGCCCCAGCAACGAGCACAACAGAAGTTGTTTCGAGTAGTTTTGGTAACGTTTCAGCAACCACCTCATTAATTCGTGCAGCCCCTAATCCACCACCAGTAACAACAACGAGCGGATGCGTCGTCGCGATCCCCCACTCTTGCTTGGCAGCTTTTTGCTCAGTGGCCGTATACGGATGAAACGCTGTTGAAATTGGGATCCCAACGTAGGTAGACTTCGCTTTTGGATACGGATAATATTCGAGTGGCGCACCCGTCCCAATAGCAGTCGCCCACTTCGAAAGCACTCTGTTTGTCAGACCAGGATGTGCATCTGAATCATGAATCACCAGAGGAATACGTAACACGCGCGCTGCAATTCCTACAGGCAGGCAGACATAACCACCTTTGGTGAATACGACATCTGGGCGCCATACTAGCAGCTTGAAAAAACTCTGGATAAAACCTATGCCAACCTTGAAAGCATCGCCAAAGTTCTGCAGTACGAGTGACGGCCATGTGAGTTGCTGAAACACAGTTAAGTGATGATATCGACGGAACTTACCGGCAGCAATTGTCTGCACGGGAATTGTGTTGTCAAAGGCTGCAACGGTTGCTCGTGCCTGCGGCGCAAACTTCGTATCACACCAAAAACGGAGTTCTACTTTTGGATGAATAGCGCGGAGTTCTTTAAGAACTGCGACGACTGGCGTAACGTGTCCGCCCGACCCGCCGCCCACTGTCAGAATTCGCATATGTTGCCTCCTTTATTCTTGATGAGTGCACTGTGTACTTAGATAACTGAAATACCAACCCGAGCGCCGCTGTCATAAAGATCATACTGGTGCCTCCGAAGCTGAGCAGTGGCAACGTAATACCTGTCAAAGGGAAAATTCCGATCATCGCTGCTATATTAAGGATAACATGAGCGCCAAACCAGCCAAAGACACCCGCTACCAGTAGTTTCAGTCGCATATCAACCAGATGATCTAATACCTTTAATAGACGCATCAGAAGGGCCACAAATACCCCCATAAGGGCAATAAGCCCGATGAACCCGAACGTTTCACCAAGTACAGCAAATACAGAGTCATTGATTGCTTCTGGAAGATAGCCGGTTGCCTGTACGCTATTACCGATACCAACACCGGTGAATCCACCAGATCCAATTGCGATTTTAGCATGTTGGATGTGATACGCTCCTGCGTCTTCAGTTGAGCTGCTATCCCCTTGCAGGTAGGTTGCGACACGAGCGACACGGTGTGGAGAAGTAAAAATAAATAACCCACCAATAACAACGACACCAACAAGCAGTGCGATCCCAATCTTCTTGCTCAGTCCCGCCATAAATAACATCGTAATAACAATCGCAGTCAATGAAATACCTGTCCCGAGGTCTTTTTGGATCACAACAATAAACAGGAGTGAGATTGCTGCGATTACCCCTACCGGGATAAGAGTTTCTTTAATATCATTCACCCTTCCCTCTTTCATACGAGAACCAAGGAACACTGCCAGATATAACAAGATCCCGAACTTCAAAATTTCAGCTGGCTGCAAACTTCCGAGGATTCCTAGGTTGAACCAGCGACTTGCTCCATTAATTGCTTCTGCGATTGGCAATCCCGCAGAACTTGCGATAAACAGCGCAGCACAGGCAATTAACCCTGCAATCAACACCTTCATCGCGTGCTTTACGACGAATGTATATGGAATCGTCGACATTACCCAGAAAGCAAAGACAGCCAGAGCTAGACTAATCGCCTGTTTCACAAAGAAGTATGTGTCAGAGAAATTACTTCCGATCACATTATTCAGCACATTCGCGCGCTGTGGTCCGATGGCATAAATCACCACGAGTCCGATGAGCATCAAGATGCCCATGTAGAGTGCGATCAGGTAATCTGGGCGATGCTTTCGCACCACTTCAGTCTTACGCTCGCCCCACACCCTATCGCGCATCTTAAATATTGCCTCCAGCAACTGCCAACATAACACCAAAGAAGGCTGCGACTGCCGCGATCACCCAAAAGCGCATCGTAACTTTTGTTTCTGGCCAGCCACTTGCTTCCAAGTGATGGTGAATCGGTGCCGAAATAAATACTTTTCGCTTAAATACTTTTTTGCTAAAGATCTGGATCAAGCTTGAACCGGCCTCGATCACAAAGACGATACCAATGATCGGAAGAAGGAATAGCGTATCTGTCAGCATCGCAACTACACCAAGAGATGTTCCTAGTGCGAAGCTTCCGACATCGCCCATAAAGAATCGTGCCGGATAAATGTTAAACCACAGATAGCTTAGGAGCGCACCAGCAACCGTGAAACAGAATCCAGCAATCAGCGGAGTTCCTTGTAAGATCGCAATTGTACCAAATGCGCCATAGGCAATCACCGCAAGTCCACCAGCTAAGCCATCAAGGCCATCACTAATGTTTACTGCGTTTCCAGCCGAGACAACCGCTAAGGCAAACAATGGAATAATCAACCAGCCGATTGCGACGTCACCAAGGAATGGAATATATACAGCGTCAATTCCGAGCTTTTCGTAGAAGAACCATCCTAGCCCAAGACCAATTACCGTGATCATGATGAACTTGAAACTTGAACGAAGCCCGGCGACACCTTTACCACTTCCACGGAGGTTAATAATGTCATCCAGGAGCCCCACCGCTGCACCACCGAGTAACGCGGCGAGTGGCAACCAAGTTTCCTGACGATCAAGGTTAAAGAAGAATGTAATGAATGCGATTGCAAAGACAAAGATGATACCAGCCATTGTTGGGATATTTCGTTTGAACTTGTTTGCGTGTAATTTATTGAATACAGTTAATATTTCACCTGTTGTACTAGAGGTGCGTTGCTTTTTCCAAAATTTAAATCGATACGCAAGAAACGTATAGATTGGAGTCAAAAGCATTGCGAGTACAAATGCACCAACACTCAGCAGAAATGTGCGTGTTAATTCATTTGTGAGTATCTGGACTGTAAAATTCATTGCATTAACCTTTCGGGTGAACCTTTAGATAATCGAGCATCCAGTTGGAAATATCGGTAAAAATTGGAAGCGCGTCACGAGCTCCTTGGAACTGTTTATCTTTACCTGATAATCGTACCATTATGACATACTCAGCCTCGTTCCCACCACCGTATCCCAAGTAGCTTCCGATTGTCTCAGTATCGCTATATCCCCCGGCGACACCAACCTGTGATGTTCCTGTTTTACCACCAATGTAATAGCCCGGTTTATCCAAGTGTCCGAATGACGACGCACGTGCATCATGCGTAGCAGTAAGGATTTGATCAGATGTTGACTTAGATACAACGTTAGTTGCAACTGGTGCATTTACGGGATTTTGTTTATAACCGTCAGCGGTCATATATCCATCAATAACTGTTGGCTTATAGTATGTCCCGCCATTAACAAGAGCACTGAAACCGGCAGCAACTTGCAGCATGGAAGTATTCAGCCCTTGTCCAAATGACATCGTCGCATAGCGCACCGCGTTCCCCTGCTCGTCTTCTGGTGAGTAGATTGTTCCCGCGGCTTCGTTTGCAAGTTCAACGCCAGTCAGTTGTCCGAGTCGCAAACGGTCGTGGAAATATTCGTACATTGCGTCGCGAGCACTGCGTGTCACCGAATTCCCATCACCAAGTCGTTGCGCGATCGTTACAAACCCTGTGTTAAGCGACCACGTCAGCGCACGCTGGAATGTAATGATGCCTGTCTGACCTTTTGTGGCGTTTCCTACGATGTAATTGTCACCAATCTTGATAGAGTCGGTGTTGTTAAAGGTGTCAGAAGTCTTCACGACGTTCTTGTCGATACCTGTCGCCAATGTATATGTCTTCAGACTTGAGCCTGGCTCATATGGATCAGAAATAACATTGTTATTAAAATGCGCGACATCTTCTACTTTGTTGTATTCACCTGGGTTGTAGGTTGGCAGATTTGCCATCGCGAGGATCTTCCCTGTGCGAGGATCCATCACCATTACACTTCCTTGTGGCGCACCTGTTCGTTCCATGCCTGCAGCCAATGCAGCTTCAACTTTTGATTGCACGTTACGGTCAACAGACAACACAATATTAGCGCCATCTTGTGCCGGTGTTCGTATGTTGTTATTACCAATCGTCAGTGGGACATTACTCACATCCGTAACAGCCTGAAGCAATCCGTCTTTACCCTTCAAATCCTTATCCATGTAGCCTTCGAGGCCATAGCTACCTTCGCCAGTTGTATTTACAAAGCCCAGAATTTGCCCGGCGAGCGAACCCTCTGGATAGACACGCTGACTCACCTCTTGGAATCCAATACCATGCAGCCCTTCAGCTTTAATCTTATCTGCCTGGACACGTGTCACTTTAGTTGCGAGGATTTGATAGCGGCTCTTTTTGTTATCAAGTAGCTTATCGAAATCCGTTCGGACGTTGCCCCCTGCTACTTTACGCAGCGTATCTACAACTTTTGCTTTGTCATCAACCGTCACTGGGTCGGCGAATACCATGTAGACTGTCTCGTTTAAGACAAGCTGCACAGGATCGTCACCACTCTTTGCGTAGATAAGCCCTCGACTGGCAGGAATGACAAATCGGTTCTCTTGTTCTTCTTTTGCAAGACCCACGTAGTGATCATGCTGAATCACCTGCAAATAAAACAGACGTATGACAAAAACTGCCATGATACCAAGTACCACGGCTGCAAGGATGCGGGATCGACTCCCCTTGAGCAATTCTAGATTCATAGTTCCATTATATTACGGTTAATCGTTATTGCTGCACGTACTCTGTACTTACAGGGGTTGTTAAGTTAGCTGCAACGCTACTTTTCTTAACTGTTTCAAGTGCGGTGAGGCGTGCGTTTTCAATGTTGAGGTCGTTCTTTTGGTCGGTCAGTTCAGCAATTTGACTGTCGATCTTCTGTGACTCGTAGTCATAGCTCGTTGCACGAGTTGCTTGAGTCAGATAAATAAGCCCGAGGACTGTAATCATAAGGGCGACAAGGACAGTGTGAGCGACAGGGCCGAGCTTTACAGCGGACACAAAACGAGTAGTGTTCTGGTTCCGTGACCAGTTTTGCTGACGCCGACTTGCGTAGTACGTGTTTTGGGAATTCGACATTGTGGTGAAAGTCTTTTTGTTTTTATATTTTATATTTTTGTTTTTGGGATAATAACTATATTTGGATATGGTGCATCACCAGGGAAGCGCACCGCTCCCCTGGCTCAGCAATTGTTTGTTACTTTACGCGAACTGCAACAACTTGTGGTTGGTCTGCGTATTGTACTGTGATGTGAATTGGCATGGTGTTTTGCCCTTTCGATTTTTTTGTTTATTTTTTCACTGCTACCCGAAGCTTTGCACTGCGGGATCGCGGATTGTGAACATCTTCAGTGGCTCCTGGAATTGGCTTTTTCGTAACTGGTGCAAGTTCGGCTTCAAGGCCTTGCTCATACTGTCCTTTGAAAAAACGCTTAACGAGACGATCTTCGAGGCTATGGAAACTGATTACTGCAACTCGTCCACCTTTATTTAAAAGGTTTGGAAGTAACGGTAATGTCCTTTCTATTTGTCCAAGTTCGTCGTTGACGGCGATGCGGAGCGATTGGAACGTACGCGTGGCAGGGTGGATTTTTTTCCGCTTCCCACGTTGGTTTTCAGCAATCAGTGTGGCGAGTTTCTCTGTTGAATCAAATGGTCGATTGGCAATGATCAGCTCAGCAGTACGCTTTGCGTTCATGTACGGCTCTTCGCCATATTCATGAATGATCCGTGTCAGTTCACCGAGTGATGCGCCATTTACAAGATCGTTTGCAGTCATTAACTGTCGACGATCCATACGCATGTCTAGTGGACCACTGTTTTTAAAAGAAAACCCTCGTTCGCTCTGATCGAGCTGTGGTGACGACACCCCCAGATCTATCAGGATTACGTCAAATGTCTTCCCTTCTTCGATTAACCGGTTTGCGGCGTCTTCAAAGTTGGTGTGCATTAAACGAACATCTTTGTCGGCGTATTCTGACAAATGCTCAATGGCATAGTCATCACGATCGACAAGAACGCTATCCTTATAATTCTCCGTCTTCTTTAACACTTCGCTTGCATGTCCACCGTATCCGGCTGTTAGGTCAAGATAAGACTCGCCTTTGGCTGGAACTAGTGTTGCAAGAGTTGCATCAAGCAGAACGGGAATATGATGTGGTGGTTGTTCTTTACTCATTAGCTACAGTATACCATTTGGTACACCGTAACTCCTCGCGATATGATTACATATCTCGAGGCGAATTCTCGGATTAATAAAAAAATGAAGAACTTCATTTTGTTTATTCATCACTCAAATTCTTTCGAGATCACCTAACTGATAGTGAAGCTGTTTGTTTTCGCATGGTATGTTTGTTTTTAAAAAGTCAGTTATATCTATTAATGGGGGTCGCATAAAGCAACTCATACCCTAGATATAACTTGTTGAGAGACTTATGTGAGGTGGAGTTTGGGAGGTGTGTTTTTTTGAGCAAGGTGCACTAGGTTGGTTAATGTGTTCCTAGAATCCACGCCTCACTACCAGATAGTTGATCTCGAGAGTGTTTCTCTTGAATGTTTGTTTGTTAAAGAACGACTGATTACAGAAATAGCCTAGGCTGTACTAATCAGGTGCAATTAAGCGCCAGTACTTCCCTGCTCGAACAGCTACGATATCTCGTTCAAGTCCAGCATATTCTAAAAGATGCTGTTCAATCGTGATACGTCCCTGTTTTTGATCGAGTTCGGCTTCGGTTTTTCCGCGACGAAATTGCACATTCACATCCGCAGTCTTCTCGTCGAGAATACTACTACTTGCGCTGAGTGCCGTTTCGACTTCCCCGTCCCATATGTTTTTTGGGTAGAGATGTAGATAGGTTCCGAATCCACGAGTTAAAACAACGCCCGAGATAAATTCCTCGCGAAGCTCTGCAGGTATCGTTAAACGACGCTTGTCATCGAGTCTTCGTTCAAAATAATCTACGCTTGCCACTTGTTTCTTCTCCTCGATTTATTCGATGGATTTTGTATAGGTTATTTTTTAAATGTAATGTTTGTCTTAGTGGGCTGTTTTGCCTTACCACTGGACTCATCATACAACCCACTTCTACCCACTACAACCCCCATTTTTGACATAATATTTACTATCTGTTCATTTATCCACAGAAGTGTGAATAACTCTTATGTTTTAAAGGGTAAAAAGAAACCACGCTTCGGCGATGAAGCGTGGTAATTTTGTCCGCAATCGGTACTATCGATTCAGGAAGAATTGAGCAACTGCTGTGTCGTAGTCGTCAGTAACGCGCAAGAACAACCATGCGATCAATGCAAGTACGTTAATAATCAATGACACAACCAGAAGTGCCATCTTGAAGTCGTCGCCCATTGTTGGGACAGTACGCTTCGCAACTGCTGATTTTTTTGTTACTTTTGTAGGTGTTTTCTTTGGCATGTTTCCACTTTTACATACCGGTTATGCTTTGTCAATTTGTGGAAAGCTGTTTTTCGAGGGCGATCACCTCTAAAAGACTTTGAATAGGTGTGACATTTGAAGGAAGGCTTTCTTTACCGGCATCAAAGAGTGATTTTACCCAGTACCCCCTACAATCAGCGGCAAGTCCTTTGAAAGAGAATGGCTTGTCATCAACAAAAACGATTTTTTTTGTAATGTAGCCACCTAATTCTTCAGGAAGATGGTACAAGCCATTTTCATCACGCCAAGAAGTGATTTGATCACCTTTGAATGTCTCGTGTGTTACTAAGTAAAGTGATGAGCCAAGACCACTCGCTTCAATCTTGAGCGTCTGTCCACTTTGTGATCCATACGTCAAAATACCCCATACTGCATCTGGAAGCGTATGGATATAATCTATAAGTTCTTGAGCGCCAGGATTCAATACATCTTTATTAAGCATTAACTCACGGTATTTTGCTTCGATTGCCACAAGGCCCTCTTCACCAACCTGCTCGACAATAAAATCACGTATTGAAAATGATTCACCGTATAGGCTTGAGTCGTTAATTTTTTGCGTCAGTTGCGCAGCCAAGTCTGCATTACTCCATGATGCTGCATCACGCATCAGCAAAGCAGCGCCTTCGGTATCAAGGAGTGTGCGGTCTAGATCTAAAATATAGTACGTCGAAAGAATATTATCGTTCACTGTGGTAAATCTCCATGATTGATTGTGCGACAGCAGCGGCATTATGTCGAATTAATGAGCGCGTCACAGGGATAACATCGCCCGAATGTGGTTCTGCGATTTCACCCAAGAAGTTGCCGCCTACCGCGTGATAATGCGCCTTGGCTAGCACTTCGGTATCAACAGAGGTAATATACCCACCCTCTTCTTCGTATCGTGCTGCGATCTTTTTCGTTGGAACCTGTTCGTTATACAACACGTAATCCAAAAAGTGTGCACCAGCAAAACGTTCAATTTCTGCTGCGTGATCACTAACTGTAAATTTGTCAGTCTGCCCCTTCTTGCTCACCAGGTTGGATACATAAATCTTTAAAGCCTCTGATTTTTGAAGTGCTTCGCTCATACCATCGATAACGAGCAGTGGACCAAGGGACGTATAGACGTCACCGGGCGCAATCACAATAAGGTCAGCTTGCTCGATCGCGCTCAGCGCTGTCGGGTTTGCTTGTGCAGCCGGTACCAATGATAGCACTGCTTTACGGGGGTCATGCTTAAAGAATTCAGCATCAATCACTCGCTCACCGTGCAAGATAAGACTTGTTTCCGCCCATTCCATCTTCAAACGTACATCATCAAGTGTCGCAGGAATAACCACTCCATTGACACGAAGAATTTCAGATGCAGTTTCAACCGCTTCACTAAAATCTCCTGTCACCTTTTCGAGTGCTGTTAATAATAAGTTTCCAAACGAGTGACCTTTGAAAGTCCCTTCATCGAAACGATAATCAAATAAGTCACGGATCTTAGGCGAGTCGCTCAGTGCGACAAGACACTGACGAACATCACCAGATGGCAATGTTCCCAGTTCATCGCGAAGCACTCCAGTACTTCCTCCATCGTCAGCCATACTCACAATTGCCGCAATCTGCGAAGTGTAGCCTTTTAACGCAGATAGCATCGTAAAGCTTCCTGTTCCCCCACCAATAACAGCAATTTTAATCTCGTTCTTTGTAAACGGGTCTTTCATGTTACTCCCTTAATCGCTTAATCACGCGGCCAAACCAAGCAGCACTTGGGCGAAGCGTACGTTTGCCTGTTTTGTAATCAATTGCAACAAGCCCAAACCGAGGCCATTTTCCATATGCCCATTCGAAATTATCAAGCAGGCTCCAGTGGAAGTATCCAATCAGATCAACACCATCTTTCAATGCTTTTTGCATACCAATGATTGTTTCTTTAATCCACCACTCGCGGTGCGCATCGTCAGCGTCGGCGAGTCCATTTTCGGTCACCATCAAAGGCTTTTTATATTTTCGATACAAACGTTCAAGTGCATATTGAATATCACCCGGTGACAACATCCAATCGACGTCACTGTATTCTGCTTTTTCAGAGTTATGAACTCGGTACCCCAGCAGGCGTTGAGATTGATAATAATTTACCCCTAAAAAGTCCGAGTGTTTAATATATTTCTTAATAAAGTAATCATCCTGAAAATACTGGAAGATACTTGCACTCACCCGGCTCAACCAGGCGCTGTCGCCAGGGAAAAAGAACACTGAGTTCTTGGCAATACCAATCTTGTATCGTCGGTTTAAATTTCGGAGTGCTTTGACAGCCTTTCTATGGGCAGTTGCTTGATTCACACTGACGCGCCAGAGTTTAAAGAAGCTCGCCTTGTTTGGTGGCCAGTTTTGCAAGTAATAGCTTTCGAATCCGTACACTTCAGGTTCGTTAATCGTGATGATAAAGCGGATACTATTCCCTAGTTCACTCATAATTTTTTCAGTGTAGCGTACAAAGTATCGAATATTTGAACGTTTTTCGAATCCACCCTTTTCCGCAAACCATACAGGCAGTGTAAAGTGCAAAAGCGTCACAACAGGTTCAATATTACGGCGGCGGAGCTCTTCTAGATATTCTTTATAGTGCGCAATCGCTTCACTATTCCACGAGCCTTCGCTCGGTTCGATTCTTGACCATTCCACACTAAAACGATATGAATTCATGTTCATCTTTTCGATGAACGCAAAGTCCTCTTTATATCGATTGTAATGATCACCTAATTCACCAGAGACATAGTTATCTGCGGTCTTGGCTTCTGCCTTAATTTTGTCCCAAGTGGGATAATCGTGCAGATGATAGTCTGCCTGCGCAGCCTTAGATTGTGCGTTTTCAAGTTCCCAAACAGTCCATTGATTGTGATTATCACCTTCAACTTGATGTGCGGCCGTTGCAGCTCCCCACAGAAAATGTTTCGGGAAGCTCGATTTCTGTCGAGCAGTCATATATCTATTATACCTCGACTTTAGCGCCGAATTGAGTCAATAAGTTCGAAAATAGAAGGTCCGAACGTGATAGCCATTGCGATAACGATAATAATGATCGTAAAAACCGAAATTCGCTTCTTCAGCCGCTGCCCTTGTGTCGCAACCACATTCTGCGATCGATCCCCTACGTTCGCATCTGCATAGTAACTTGTCTGTGAAGATGCTTTACTTCCAACAAGACGAATCATTTCAAAGATTCGGGCAAGCTCGTGCTCATTCGATAGATCAAAAGGTTTGCCAGCATTGTAAATAAATAGTTGATCATCAATAATTTCCGCATCATAGGCGCTCGCATTATCAATCAGTAACGCCATCAAATCGGGTGTAAAAACGTATAATGCATCCCGTTCGTACCCCTTTGGCGCATACAACGAAAAGTGCTTATCAAAATCACCTTCGAGACTCATTCGCTGTGAAAGCTTATAATCAACAGGAAGATTTGTCAGATTAGCACCAAAGATCTTGCCGTTATTACTGGATGCGTCTAGAACAATTTGAGGAAGATTTCGCTCAAGCCCAATACGCACATATCCCTTTTGGTACGTATGCTTGTCTTTACCCGACCCTACTGAATACTGAATCGTTCCAACTTCGTATGTCGGGCTGGTAGTTTGTGAACGGAGTGCGTTTAATATGATCCGATCACTTCCCTCATTAAAATACATTCCTGTGTATTTCGGTGCTTCTTGTGAACGAATATATTGCAGACGGTTACGTTCAGCAAAAAGTTGAATACGCGCAGCTTGTCTGCGCTGTTTTTTCGCACCGAGCGCAGTCAATACGATCCCCCCAGCAAATAACACGATAAACACACTCAGTGCAATTATGCTCGTCATACCACCTTCACTTTCCCCGGTTGCAGCGCTTATGACACCCGCACTAAAAACAAGAATCATAAACCCGAGTACAAAGTAGCCTATGACGTAATTACGCGACAAAGATCCCACAAGAGGATATTTTTTATTAAATTGATCAACCTGCGCGTTTGTAAGGTGTTCGTTGAGTGCTGAATAATCCATATTTCTTATAGTATCCTATGCAATATCGTCGCCGAAATGTTTTTGCAGGCGCATCTTAATCGAACCCTCGTGACGCCCCAAGAGTTGGCTTAATTTCTCGATTGAAAGTCCATTTTGAAACTCTTGTTTCAACTCGTCATCTTGGCCTGGTTCCCAAGGCATGTATGCATTCGGATATGTCTCTCGCATCTTGGCAATCTTTTCGTTCCAGCCAGATTTTTTTGCCGCAACATCTTTATCTGAGACTGGATTCTTTGCACGATCTTCTGCTTTTTTTAACAGTGGCGCGAATCGTTTTGCATCCGATGCGGCTTTTGCACGAAGGATTTCATCGATCGTCTGTGCGTCTTCACTCACCTTTAATGCCATTTGATTAATACCTGTGAGATACAGGTTGTCCAAGTTCTTTACACGACTAAGTGCCACATAACCCATACCCTCAACAAATGCCTTGCGAAGATCGATACGCGCCGCATCAAGTGTCATACCTTGTGATTTGTGGATTGTAATTGCCCACGCCAAACGAAGTGGAATTTGAGTAATACTGGCGCGCTTCTTATCACCATCGCGCTGTTCCCAGGTATCAGGTACCATCGAGACTTCTTTGCCATTTTTGAATTCAACGATTGGATATTCGGTGTATGGTTCAAAATCTATAATCGTTCCAATGCTTCCATTGGCGTATTTGCGATCCGGGCTATTCTTCACTGCCATGACCAATGCACCCTTTTTTACCTTTAGTTGCGCAGGTGCCAAAACAGAACGTTGCAATCCTTCAACATAACTTTCAGATCCGGTTGTAGATTGCGTGTACACAATCTCATCTTCATCAATCGTCGCCAATTTTGCTTCGTTAATCTTGTCGACATCAATGTTTACCGTATGGAGTTCCGTCAACTGTTCTAAGTCATCAGGAAAGACCTCTGCACGCGCCAAGAGCGTTTCTGCGTGGTGACGACGAACATCGCCAGCTCGAATTGCATTAAGGATCTCTAGCAGCTTCTCATCGTCTTGACGATGTTGTTCTTGCAGGTAACAAATCACTGGATCGAGTTCGTGCCATACTTCTGAATTTACAACGAATCCACCCGCGCGTGAGTCGCCGCGATTAATTGGCGGAAGTTGGAAGAAATCACCTGACATAATCAATTGAATGCCACCGAACGGTTCATCTTTTTTTCGCACAACTCGGCAGATTTCATCCACCATATCTAGGCGGAAATCATGCAGCATACTGATCTCGTCGATAATAAGTACGTCGGTCTTTTCAATAATTTCTCGTCGAGTCTTGGAGATATGATCCACAAAGCCAGGACTCACCGAGTCATGAATTCCCATACCACTCCAACTATGGATCGTTGTTCCACCTAGATGTGTCGCTGCCAATCCGGTTGTTGCCGTAACCGAGACATGTTTTCCTTCAAACTTAGAAAGCTTAATAAATTGATTCAATACAAAAGTTTTACCGGCCCCAGCTGGACCGGTCAAAAGCACACTTTGTCCCGAGAGCATTATCTCGAGTGCTAAACCCTGATTCATTACTTCCTATTATAGCGGATAGTTATTAACATTTTCTTTATAAATAAAAAGAAGAGCCCGCTCCCAAAGGAGCGGTGCTGTAAAAATCTTACAGCTGCTCAACTTTGGGAACGGGCAATCGCTCGTTCACCAGGACTTCTCTTCCGAAACATAACCCTCCTCTCCGTACTTGGCCGATTCACTTCTGGCGAGTGGCCCGCTTGCGATCAACAAGGCGAGCACAAGTACCCAGAACACAACGACGAACAGGTAGGCAAATATCGCCTTCCACTTCATGTCCAGGTCGGCGTCACCGGCACGTATGTTTCGAACCAGCAGCACAGCGCTAAAAACCACGCCAATGCCGAGATATAGAACTACCCACCATATCAGTTCCATGATCTATCCAATCTGTCAGGTGCTCGAAAGCACATAAAAATGCGAACGATCTGGTGGTATTATACAGCTTTTACACTAGTCGGCAATAGATTTTAATATGAAGAGAGCCCGAACCGAAGGAGCGAGCTCAACTTCATGTTCGGGCCGGATTCAGACCGCGGGAGCAAATGCGCTGTCATGTCCCACATTCAGGATAGATCCGTTGATGTAGATAACGAAATCTCGGTTCTTGGCTTGTAGCTTCGCCGCAAACTTGTCCAGGACAAACAGCATGGCATCCGACGTCACCTTCAGGTAGTAGTAATTCTGAAGATGACGCTCTTTATGTAGTTCATACAAAAAGAGCTCCCCGCCGACCATCGCGCCGAGGGCTTCCTCGACTGATCTCTTGCTGGGCGCGACGATCTCTAACTCGATCTCACTGCTTGGCGGAAGAACCTCTTGAATTACAAAGTTCGAAAAGTCGATATCCACTGATTGTGTGGATACTGACTCCGCGATCTTGGCGATGGGTTCGAGTGACGGCAAGAGCAATGAATCTGTCGTGATCGGTGCTTCATTCTTCGTTCTGGGCAGTGTCTCTGTAGCTGCCATGTGTATCACATCCTAACTTAGGTGACGGTCACCTGCGTTCTACATCTATTAAAACTTCATCACTATATTTATGCAAGTAATTAAAGCATAAACGTGATGTAAATTTTATCCGCGTGGCGGCTCGCCCTCAGGATCATCGAGTAGTCGCTTGCCCTTAATTTCGTAACGGCGCCCTGTCACCTCACCCGTAATGAAGTCTTCGTTGATCAAACTCACAAAGATATCCAGGTCATTTCCATCCATAATAATGATCGCGCCTTCATCGTCAGTCATGAGCTCTAACTGCATTTGGTCGGCGTAATCAATCGCCTGCTCTTGAGTAATCAATCCAACTTCGAGTTTCTGTAATTTATTAATAATCTTTTTCTTTTCACGAACCGCTGTCTGCAGATCCATACCATCAGGGAAGCTCAATTTGAAATGCTTTTCAATCTCGGCAACTTTTTGATCTGCGAGTAATTGTTTTTTGAATTCATAGTTAAAGAGACGTTCGAATTTACTTTGATTAAAGATAAAAATGTCATTATTCACAATCAACACCTGGTTATCAGTTGGAACCTTCCAGCCAATATCAGCCTTGAATAGTTCAAACTTACCTTCTTTGAATTCCCAGGCGTTTACACCTTTCAGGGCCTGTCCACTACTCACCTGCTTCACGACATAAAAGAGTTTCTTTTTGTCCTTGCTGGTAAAGCGAGCAACGATACCCTTGATACGCTTGAATTCGTGTTCCTCTTCAGAGAATTCAACGATGTCACTTCGTTCGTGTTCGATCAGGTGGATAAGTGTCTGCGCACGGCCAACTTTTTCAAGTTCAGTTCGCAGCAATACGTTCTCTTCTTTTTCGGTTAGTTCGTAGTCACGAACAGTCAAACCCGTACCTGCGCCAAGTGTGACTTGGTTCATTAGGTCAAACAGGAATACTGGCTTAATTTGCATATCAAGGTCATTGCCTAGCGTCGTTGTATAAGGAGTGTAATTTCGGTTAAACAGGAAAAATTCAACATCGAGCTCGTTCTTCACGGCATCTGTAGCATTCGCCCATTGGAAAATATCAGTTGTGCCAGAATCACCAACAACGGCCGTTTCCTCAACGTGTGCAACTTTTTCAGTCGGCACGTTTACTGCAGCAAACGTTTCAACGGGCGCGTCGATATCAGGCACGTCAGAGGTATCAACAACTTCGAGAATAGTTTCAGGATCGGTAATTTCAGGTGTGGTTTCAGGCGTGTCTTCCATAAGTATCTTTCATTTAAACAATGTTGCTTACTATAGCCGTTAGCGACTTGCGGGGTCAATGATAAAAAACACAACTATTTAGTTTGCGGCGTACTGGTTCACGAGTGGATCAAGCACGAATGTGTTGAACTGATTCCTATTGGCTTGCGCATCAGTTAGGCCGAAGTATTTATTCTTTTCAGCACTATCGTTGAACGTTGGATCGACGACTTGCCATTTGCCATCCATTTTCACTTTATTCCACGAGTGTCCAATAATACTTCCTTCAGTTAGTCCGTTTATTACAACCGACTCTACACCGGTAGCATCAGCTAAGACTTTAAATGCCTTTGAGTAGCCGTCACACACCCCTGTTTTATCAACGAGTATTGCAAAGGCCGTGTGGCTCACAGGTATACGTTCAAATTTCATCGCACGATTAAACGCGGCATCGTCATATTCAGCCGAATCAACAAGATAGTTGTTGATTGCTAAAGCCTTTTCGCGCGCACTCATTCCCGGCTTAATAATCTTTGCGATAACAGTTGGCACTTCATCGGCAAGTTCTTTCTGCATCTTTTCGCGCGTAGCACTATTTATCTCGTAACCCACCTCGAGAATGCCCTCTGCAGGATAGTAATGGAAGTTTGTAACGCCCACGACATATGGATTTTCCGCAACTGCCTCATCCGCAGCGTCATATACACCTGGGTGATTATCAGCTTTAACATACGCTTTCATATCAATGTACTCTTTGCCGGCGATCATATTTGCAGCGATGTACTTTGTTAATGAGTTTGTTCCATTAATAGTGTAGTCTGTCGCAGGTGCAGTGCTACTCGGCGAAACCTTTGCTATATCGACCGGTTGGTTCTGATACACAAATGGTTGAGTGCCGGTTTTTGGTCGTGCTGCAATATTACGTGCTGCAATCCGATTAAGCTCAGATACATAGGTACCTTGATTATAGTTGAGTATGCTATAAAATCCGGTCAACAACGTTCCTTCGATCTTATAGGCAACTCGCAGATATTTTGCACCCGATAATAAGCTTCCGATTAACGACTTTTCTGGCTGTATCACGACTGGACGAAGCGTCGTCAAGCCATTCGCCATCGTCACGGGCAATTGAGTTGGAAGTGTGTCGAACGTACGGTCTTGATCAGTTTGCTTTGTGTCAATTTCTTTTGCGGCATTGCGCGCAAGATTGTGTGGAATTTGCGACTCTACACTATTGCCATCAAGCCACCCGTAGGCTGAAAAATCACTGGTATCTTTTACCGCAATGACGCCGTACTGCGTTGCCTGGTCATCAGCTGCGCTCGCTATATAGCCAGCAAAGTTAGACGTCGACCGTGTATCATCTTGAGAGTTACTGTAGCTGCGCAGTGCATCATTTTGCTGCACAATTGTTTCGCCAGTCGCGATACCTTTTTGTAAAAGTGTGTCCTGCTCAACAGAAGTCCAGGCTAATTTATCGGTAGAGCCAATGAGCTTCATAGTTGCATTTGTCGTGCGGATAATGTGGTACTTTGTCGCTCCTTCAACTTTTTGCCAGTTCAAGTGTGCGATTCCATCAGCATCGACAGCAAAGCTTATTTTCGGTGTCGATAGTTCAGTCGCCGGTTTTGCGGTAAAGCGAGTCACAATAGGCTTTGTTAGCTTCTCGCCATTTTCGTCAAGTTTCTGAACAATGTAATACTGTTCGAACATACCCCATCCCTGTGTGCGTACAGGAATTCCGTCTGTGCCCACGCCGCTTACGCCGCTTCCACCAACAGCATTGACCTTTACTCTCGAAGGCTGCACCGTAATCGTATCTTGCTTACTCGAATACTCACCAGAAAAATTCACCTGCGCATCAGCAGCGGGCTTCGTGAGAGCCTCGTCGGTATAAATAGACACCGCATCGCTATACAAATTGTCCAACAGCTTTCCACTCTTGTAGCTCTCTAGTTCCTCAACGTTGTATTTCGCGGTGAACTCAAACTTTGTTGTTGGATCGATATTCAATTGCTGTTTTGCATATACATACGGCAGGTTATCGGCGTAGGCGCCAGAAGAGCCTCGGCCTAACACTAGGAAAAGAACTCCGGCGACAATCAAAAGCAGCAGCGCACTCCCAGCGATAATAATAAGTTTTTTCTTCGATTTTTTCGGTGCAGGCGCGACTGGCGCCAGCTCCGATGTTGGCTGAGTTGACTGCGCAACAGTAGTTTCCGGTTGATCCGCAAAGTATGGATTCATATGTCCCCTATTTCCCCTAAACAAGTATGTAGTTAGGCTCTTAGTTTAACACGGTCCTATTAGATCTTGCGACTGTCGTATGCCCAATGCATCACTGCTTGACGCTGTCTTCGTCGACAATCAAGTTCACCGGGTTGGCAATATTTTTTAATCTGCCCGGTGTGTCTGGTCATGTTTTTCCAGCGCTTGATTTGACGCACATCCTCGTCCGGAATACGTCGCCCCATATAGTAACGGCAGTACCACTGAAACCACCCACGAGGGTCTTCTTCATAGATCCAGCCCTTACGTCGCCATTCAGCGAGTGGCTGACTGGCATTCACTTCAAAGAAGTTCAACTTTGGATCTCGTCCACCTTCGGACAGGCGTGCACCATCAAACCAATCAGCTGGAAATTCATCTCGGCAATCGCGCATATATACGCCACCAAAAACCCCCAAATGCAGCATCTGCTTTGGGGTTAATTCTGGTTTAAAATCTGGTGCAAAATTTTTACCTTCAGGTTCAGTCAGTGTGTAGACGTAGTTCGTCTGCATCGTATCATTAACGGTAACTACCTTGCTCATACAGTCGCTGGATCAACCGGGCCGTCAAGGCGTTGTGTGCGCGCGTTATTCGCCCACTCGTCAGCAAGTTCGTTTCCAGGATCACCTTCGTGTCCACGCACCCATGTTAAGGTTGCTTGAGAATTTTGATGCAGTTCATAAGCTTCTTTTACGATCTCAAGGTTTTTGATCTCGCCGCCTTTTTTGACCCAGTTTTTTGCTTCCCAACCTGGAGCCCATTTTGTAATCACATTGATCCAAAATTCACTGTCAGTAAAGATCTGGCATTCTTGCCCAGCGGCGTCTTGCATTGCTGCGATCAACGCCTTGCCTTCCATACGGATGTTCGTCGAAGCAAGTTCATGCCCCACAATCGCTGGTTGCATTTCTTTTATTACGGCGAATCCGCCTGGACCTGGGTTTGGGCTACAACTGCCGTCGGTATAGTAAGTAATCATTAGTCTTCATTTTACACGAGTCCAAGGACTCTATCGACTTTTAATAGTTAAAGACAACAACTTGTGTGGCGGTGATCGTGTCACCATCCTTAGTGCCCGTCACAACAACAGTGTCATTCACTGCAGGTTTTTCGTCATCACTGTATTTTGTGTCGCCATTTGTTTTGATTGTTTGAGTTTTACCACCACCGGCAACTACAATGTTGTCACTATTAACAGCCGTAATGACACCCTGCGTTTGTGTATACGTCTTATTTGTCGTCGTAGTTGTCAATCCGTCAGACTCACTTTGCTGAACTGTAAAGCTTCGTTCGCCTCTATTAAATCCGAATCCTGTACGATCCCCTCTTTGCGTTGTCTCGGTTCGATCATACGCAAATCCACCATTTTGTTTCAATTGGTGAAATCCCCAAAATGCGATCGCCATCAACAGCAGGTACAGCACAACGCCGCCAATCACTACCCATAGCACCCATTTCGACGCAGGTTTCTTTGCAACAACAAGTGCGCTTGATTTCTCTTCAAGTGTCTTCTTTTCAATTTTCGGTTCTTTGTCAGCCATATAGTATTTCTCCGTTTATATATAAAGAATACTGCTGATTTCTGAAAATGGGCTTATATTTAAGGGTGTTTAGGCAACGACTTCGATGCCATTCCAAAACGCGACATAGTTTGCAAAATCTTGCTTCACACGTTCGACTGAACCTTCTTTCGGTTCAGGATAATACCATGCACCAAATTCGTTTACTTCACCTTCGACGGTGACGTCATAGTAGCTTGCTTCGCCCTTCCACATACAGGTGGTGTGGTGATCGCTATCGCTGAAAAATTCTTTGTTCAAGGCCGATTGTGGAAAATACCAGTTTCCTTCAATACGAATTAAGTCTTCTTTTGGCGCGTCGGCCAGTACTTGGTTTTTCCAGATTGCTTGCATAAAAACTCCTTACTTATCGTCTTTAGTATGCGCGTCGATCGCAAAGTTTGCCAATTTTAGTTTCGAAATAATTTTTTCATAGCCTTCAGATTCTACATAATCCCATGCAGCAGCATAGTCTGGATTATCCTTCACCTCTTCTTTATCTTGCACAACAAGTTCTGGTCGATTTAGCACATCAACGAAGATAGCCTCACTCATTGCATGCACGGGAATGTGCACAAGCGTGTTATTCGAATGATCTTCTCCAAACATCTCTTTCCACAGTGCTACATAATCCGTGTCGTATGATGTTTCAATATTATCCGTAAGGAGTCGGTGTAATATCTCGTGCGTCAATGTTGCGAGGAGTTGGTCGTCATTGAACCTGACACCAAGTACCATAGGTGAGCTAAAGGCGTAGAACCAAGGCGCTACATGTACGTCGATAGTATTTTGGCGAAAATGCATACCGAGAATTTCTTGCATAGCTTCAAGAATTTTCTCACCATGAACGTCCCACGCTTTTTGATAACGATCTGCTATTTCTACGTAGTCCTCATACGATCGAAGTGGTGTGCCATCACCATGAAGTTTATTGAGATCTTCAGACGCACTTTGTGTAAGGAGCCACGAATGCTCAATTCGCACTTCAGGGAGATTATTAGGCTTGAAGGAGCTCATCTACAGTTACTCGTCGTTGTTCAGTCGTATCGCGGTCACGGATCGAAACAAGCCCATCGGTTTCAAGTGTGTCAAAGTCGATAACGACACAGTATGGTGTACCGATTTCGTCCTGACGACGGTAGCGCTTTCCGATGTTTCCATTGTCATCCCACATCACTGCGCCGTGTTTTTTCTTTAAAGCATCGTAGACTTCACGCGCCTTAGCGACGAGTTCAGGTTTGTTACGGACAAGTGGCGATACAGCATACTTCACTGGCGCAAGGTGCGCAGGAATTCGAAGGAAGGTTCGTGTTTCGCCGTTTACTTCGTCCTCTGTGTAAGCCGCAGACAGCACAGCCATTACTGCACGCTCAACACCAAATGATGGTTCGATAACGTGGGGAACAAATTTTGTGTTCGTTCCTTTGACAAGGTAATCCATGCTTTTGCCTGTCGCATTTTGGATATTCATAAGATCGAAATCAGTTCGGTATGCAAGACCCAAAAGTTCTTCTTTACCGATAGGAAAATCGAATTCAAAGTCGATAGTTCGCTTGCTATAGTGCGCACGATCCTTCTCGTCTACTTCTAGTTCGTGCACGTTTTCATCAGGAAGCCCAAGTGCTTGAGTCCACTTCCATACTTGCTGACGCCAGTGTTCAAATGACTCTTCCCACTTCGCTGGATCAACAAAGTATTCAATCTCCATTTGTTCAAATTCACGAGAACGGAAGATGAAGTCACGTGGACTAATTTCGTTACGGAATGCTTTACCTTGTTGTGCTAAACCAAATGGCAGATCAGGATAAAAGCTATCAACAACGTTTTTGTAGTTGGTGAATATTCCTTGGGCTGTTTCAGGACGAAGATACGAAACACTCGCTTCGTCATCAATTGGACCGACATTCGTCTTAAACATCATGTTAAATGTTCGCACTTCAGAAAGCGCGTTTCCATTTGGACTTTTGACGTCATTGTCTTTAATTAGCTGTGACATTTGTTCAAGGCTTAATCCCTCGACATTGTGTCCAGCATCTTTTAGCAGGTGGTCAGCACGAAATCGTTGCTTTGTTTCCAGGTCTTCGACTAATGGGTCGGTAAACGTATCAACATGCCCACTCGCCTTCCATACCTTTTGATTCATAAGGATCGCTGCATCGACACCGTGCATGTCATCACGCTCTTCGACGAACATTTTCCACCAGAGTTGCATGATATTTCGCTTCAATGTGACACCTAATGGACCAAAGTCCCAAGTTCCGCTTAATCCACCATATACATCTGATCCAGGGTAAATAAACCCGCGGCGCTTTGCCAGTGAGACAATCTGTTCCATTTTTTGATTTTTTTCATTCATAACTGGCGTTATTATATCACACTGGTCTCTGTTGACATATTGACATTTACGCAAAATTTGGTATAATATAACGAGTTCTTTCCCAATTCAATCCACAACAGAAATGGATGTGCTATGCCCACAAAAGCAAGTATATTCGCAGATCTCATGCAGCAAGGCACTGAGGTGTTGAACACTTCGCCGCGATCAGGTGACGCAATCACCATCTACGACGAAGCTATTCGCACCACCCGCAAGAAAGCGAGCAAAGCCGAGGCGCAGCAGATGCGCTCGATTGCGCTCAGTCTCGCAGGCAAGCACGAGGAGTCAATTCTCGCCGCTGACGAGGCGCGCAAACAAGCCGTCGGCAACGACCTGCTCCTTGGGCGCATCATTCGTGATGCGAACATGGCGCGGTTGCGCTACGCGTTGTCACTCAGACTTTCCGACAAGCGCAGAGCACCGCTGATCGCACTCGCAACCATCGGTTTCTTCGAAAGCGTCACGGTGCTCTCAAAAGATCCCGAACACCAGTTCGAAAAGTTCGTGTCGATCGGATTCACCGGTCGCGCCTACTTTGCAACGGGCCGTCTCAGCGAAGCAACAAGCGAGATGTACCGCTGCGACCACTACATGCAGCTGGGCGACAACCGAACGTACGAACTCAACAACCTCATGTGGTTGATTCGTGCGGTCGACCGCCCTGCTCGTCCACTTCTGCGTGATCGCATCGTCAAGCTCATCGAACAGACTGGCCAGACCAGTCGCACTGCCGAGCTCAGACTGATCATGATCGGTGGCGACAAGCTGTATAGCTTCGTTCGCAACCGTCCGTGGATTATCACCCTTGTCGGCAAAGTGTCGGCAAGGTAGGAAATCGAGCACCACAGCCCCGACTTATTCGTAAGCCGGGGCTTTTCCTTTCTAATACAGCGCTGCGTGTTCGCGCGCAACTTGCAAACAAGCAGGCAAGATTTCACCAACTCCACCAATCTGTGCCAAAACCTTTAATGACCTGGTCGATATAAGTCGCAACAATTTGATATGGTCAGCGGTAATCTCGCCGTTCACTACTTCTCGGAGACCTTGTTCGCCTTGGTCATAGCGATACGTTCGCTCCAAAGTCAATTTCTCGCCGTTTGTATCCACCTCCAAGTTCAGTTGGTGCCCTAACAATCCGGCGTGCTTCAAGTAAAACCACGTCTGCGTCAGATCCAATGGAACCGTCACAGCATCAAGCCCCATATACACTTCTGATATCATGTCATACCACTCAGGCTCGTCAACAGTTTCGCTTGCCTTGGTTACCTGTTTAATCACAAAGTATCCAAACTGCAATCGATCATAATCTTTAATAATATTGTTATAAAAATGAATAAGACGTGCCGAGGTAAGGATACCTAAATCACCCTTACCCTCACCAAGTACAACGTCGCAAATCGCAAACAGTTCAATACCGCCTGCTAGCTTACTTTTTTCACGACGAACTCCTTTCGCCATCACACTTCGCCGACCTTCTGGAGTTAACAATTGCAGAATTCGGTCAGCTTCTCCAAAATTGGTTCGTCTTAGGACAATTGCATGCGCACGTGTTGTTTTCATAACAACACACCTCGCACTGCAGCAGGCAGATCATCGAGTTGCATCGTCGTCTTGTCGACAATTCGACGGACGCCATACGCCTGCAAATCTTCCAATCGCAAGCTCTCGGCCATATTCGTACACAGGATAATTGGGACAGTCCCCGTATCGCCGTATGACTGTAGTTCATGCAACAGCGCAAATGCCGTTCCACCTGTTAATAGCACGTCCAAAACTATAACATCCGGCTTTATTTCATCAATTGCAATAATTGCAGAGGGTGCATGTGGCGAAAGTGTCACTTCATACCCCGCTTTTTTCAGCAGCCCTGCCTCGAGTTCGGCAAGCCAAGGGTCATCTTCGACTAATAAGACGCGGGTCATAGCAGGCTCAGTTGTCTTGATGCCTGAAGCTCTACGTAGAACGTCGCACCATCACGGTGTCGAGTGGCGCCAATTGTTCCCTGCATCGCTTCAGCGAACTGACTCGCAATAAACAGCCCTAGCCCACTACTCTGCGGACGAGCGTGCACCGACTGCGGCGAATGCGTTAATTTCTTTTGGAGTTTACGCCACATATCAGCAGATAAAGCCGGGCCATAATCACGAATACCTACCCGGACAGTGCCGCTCTTCTTTAAAGCCTGAATTTGCATGTGCACAGCCGTGCCAGGTTGGCTGTAATATAATGCATTATCGCTAAAGTTCATGATAATCCGCCGAAGCAAATCTCGATTCGCCACTAATAATAAAGGATGCGTTCGATGTGTAACCGCCAATGATCGTCCGTGTGCCTCGAATAACGGCGTCAGCTCGGCGACAATGTCCTTACATAGTTGCTCCGGGTTCAGTGGCTCAAGTTCAAACAACGCATCGTCAAGACGTGCAGAACGCGTCAGGTCACTCGTTAAACGAAGTGCACGTTCACTTGTTAAGGTAATTTGCTGCACCAAGCGGCGCTGCTCGTCTGTCACTTCGCTAGATTCTAGCTGGAGTGCTAATTGACGCACTAATGCGAGTGGTGATTTCAACTCATGTGCCGCCGCTGTTAACGACGATACTTCATGTATCACTATGTCCCCTCCTGCGAGTCCCTCACTCTTCTTCATAGCACTAGTGTAGCACTGCGACCAGGCCGCTGACAAAGATGAGCGTGATTGAATTAAAGGTTTACTTTGATCGTTGCAATAATTGTATCAAAATCAGTTTTGAAGGTGTCGGCATCAGTCCGAAGCGTGACTGTTTTGTCGCGTAGTTTAAAGATAACCGCTGATCCACGAATGTTATCAGTGAAGCTTCCATCAACACGTGTTGCGTCTTGTCCACCGGCCTTGATGACACTTGATTTTAGCTTACCTTCTTTTACTAAGTCGGCGTATTCTTCTGCAATAACCTTGTCATAATTTTTTGTTTCAATCTTTACACGAAGCCCAAACTGAGTTTCTTCATCAATCGTAGGAACTGCGACTGGATTTAAGTACGCTTCGTATGCGCCATCAGTAGTTGCGTCATTGGCGACATACACGCTCCATGTCTTTGGGTAATCAAAGCGTAGTTCACCGAAATCTTCTGGGCCAGAGAATTGGCGATTCGGCTTTTTGTCAGCGATTTCAAATTCAAGTGCATCTTTGTCGGCTTGATCCTTTACTGCTGTGGTGACGGCAGCCGAAACCTTTGTATCGACATTATTTTTTTGATCGAAGTAATTCATGAGCGCCCAGATGAGCCCACCAATAAGAAGTACTGTTGTTGCGATAAAAATAATACCGACAATAAGCCATGTGTTTGCTGCACCCTGTTCTCGAAGACGTTGATTCATATCGTCATTATACCTTATGCTTTTTTTGACTGTAAAGGACGGAATGTATAAATATGGTACGCGTCAAACATATCTTCGGCTTTTTTAGACTTCAACGGACTCGCATAACAAATAAGTTTCAGGGGTCGTTTTAGTCTTTCAGCTTCACGCTGCAGCAACTTTGTCAGCTTCGCTTCATCACGACTGACTGAAAATGCATAGACAATTGTCGTATCATTTGGCAACAATGTGCGCCAAAAGTTCCTCAGTCGCACACTCACCCGACGATCATTTGCAGAAAGGAGTCGCGCAACCAAAACGAGCACTGGATTAATTTCGTACCCAATTGCGCGGGCTCCGTACGATGAAGCTGCACGCAGCACAATGCCATCACCGCTCCCGACATCAATCAAGACATCGTCAGGACCCACACCAACATGTTCAAAAATCCGACGAATATATTTGCGACGACTTGGAACGTACGGCGCTCCAAAGAACACCATGAATCCAAATCCTAAAATAATAACCCCTGCAATAACCAGCAGCATTAGTCTTCGCTGTCGAACTTTTTCTTGACGATCTTGATATCGTTCTTTAGTTTCGTTAGATCTTTTTCAATCTCTTCAGCCAAAGCTTCTGCTTGTTTAAATTTGCCCAGTGCATCTTCTAGTTTGAATGACGCACTCTGAAACCATCCGACTAATTCAGAGAGTTCAGTTAGCTTTCCTTGTACTGTCTTGTCTTTACTACTTGTTTCTGACATCTTGGACCTCCGCCTTTATACTCGTTTTAAATGTTTCAATTTCAATAACCGATCCTACTTTTTGATCACCTCGTATCAGTGCATAGCCTCGTCTCAGTACATTCTCCGGATTCAGCTGCGCCACTACCACACGCAGGACACCAAGTTGGTCAAACGTGTCATCGAGTTTCTGCTGAATACGCTGGAATGCGACCTGTAAGTTTTCTTTCGTCTGACGCGAATAATTATCAATTGCCTGCGTCAGCAAATATCCGACTGAATTCGCTTGCGCACGAGCACTTCGAATAATCTCGTTCTTATCCGGAACCAAGATCTGTGCTGCATTTGTTGGTGTTGCTGCTCGAACATCGGATACCATATCGGCAAGTGTATGATCAACCTCGTGCCCCACTCCAACCAATGTTGGAATACGACTTTCGGCAATAGCCCGGACAAGTGGTTCGTCGTTAAAGGTCGACAAATCTTCGGCACTTCCCCCACCACGGATAATCACCAGAACTTCTGGCAATACTTCAAGGCTATTGAAATAGCGGATCGCACGAATCATTTGATCTGGCGCAGGAATACCTTGGACCTGCGTGTGCGCCACTTCGACATCCAGTCCGCCCCACCGCTCGTTGATAATTTTTACAAAGTCGGCGTATCCAGCAGATTCGGTACTTGCGACCACTGCAATCCGCGTTGGAACTCGAGGCAACATTCGTTTACGTTCAGGTGCAAACAAGCCTTCTTTTTCAAGTTTCGCTTTTAATAATTCAAACCCTTTTTTGATTGAGCCTTCGCCAACCGGCTTGACCGCTTTCAAGTTCAGTGTAAAGAATCCCTTATTGTTGAGCCGTGGTGAGGCAATCACGATCACCTTCATACCGTCTTCAAGTGGAATACGCATTTGGAACAAGCCAGTAAAACAACTAACAATTGCGCCATCGTCCTTCAACTTAAAGCTCACCCATTTATTTTGGATGACTTTAAATTCGGCTACCTCACCTTCCACTTGCACGACTGGGTAGGCGTATTCAAGTGTCTGGTTGGTCAGCGCGACGAAATCACTTACCGAGAGGAGTACTTCGTCCATATTTATTCACCGTTAGTTGATAGAAAAGGTATCCGAACAAAATTGTTCCAATAACCAATGTAACACGTGCCAGCAACGTTCCTGCGATCGCTACATCTGGTGGCACACCACTTGAGGCAAGGAACGCAACCATAATTGCTTCGTACACACCTGCGCCACCTGGCGTGACTGAAATTGCACTTGCGATTGATGACAACCCAAAGGCAACAAAGATGATCGCCGGGCTGACCGCATAACCTAGTGACCAGAACGCGATCCAAATCAGCGCCACATCAGCCATGTTGGCAAGAATTGCCCAGATAAACGGCTTGATCAAGATTCGTTTGTCACGACGGATCGCCAAGTAATCCTGGTGTAGATCGACAAAGAATGTTGAGATAATTTCAGGTTTCAAAATCTGTGGTTTGCGTCCACGTGTTACCCGGCGCACAACCCCATTCACAAGTTTCGTCAGCCATGCAGAGAATTTCTCGAGTCGACGGTTATTTCCAATAATGTAGATCAGCCCAAAGGTTGCACCGATACACGCCACCATCAATCCTGAACACAGCACGATAATCAGTCGGTCAATCCGGTGATCGATCGCCAGGAAGATGACTGCTGCAGCCAGCAGTAACAAGAAGCTAATAAATGTCAGCGCAAAACGAATAATCTGTGACATCGTTGCTCGTCCAGCCCGCACACCACGTCGTCCTAGGACCCACCCTAGGTACGAGAAGCCAGCTGCGCCACCGCTTGGCAAGATGTGGTTTACGAAATTAAGTTCCAGCGAAATACGTGCCATGCCCCATCGGTTCATGTCTTTCAAATCACCCTTTGCACGGAGGTATGAAAAGATCATTCCGCCTGTTGCGTAGTAACTAAATAGTTGCACTGGAATCAAAAGTGACAAGATCCATAGGTTCACTTGATCAAGAAGTCGCCATGCCTTTACGATCTCTGGCCACGCGAAAACGACAACCGCCGCTAATAAAGCCAGCGTGATGATTGTTAACCAACCCCTAAATGACATCTTTCGCATATACCTTCATTATAGCATTCAGGTATACTAATGTAATGCACATCGCCATTCTAGGTCGCCAACCAGCCATTTCTATCGCCGAACTTGAACAAGTATACGGTGACGTCAGTTGGTTTTCAGACTCCAGCGCACTCGTCCAAACAGACAGCATCGACATTCAGCGCCTCGGTGGAACGCAAAAAGCCGGCTTCGTTGTCCTACAAGTCCCTGGACGCGACTGGCGCGCTGCTTCGGCAAAGATCGTTCAGCACTACGCCACTGCGTGGGCAAAGAAAGACGGCAAAATTACGCTCGGTATCAGCGCTTATGGATTTTCTGAAGGTCCTCGCGATATTCAAAAAACTGGTCTCGTCCTCAAGAGTAAGTTAAAGCCAAACGGAACGAGCCTTCGCTTAATCCCAAATCAAGAAGCGATCCTTTCTACTGCGACATCACACCATAACAAGCTTGGCCTATCAGACAACAAAGTAGAACTCATCGTTGTTAAAGGCTCATCTGGTATTGTGATCGCCGAAAGTACTGGCGCACAAAACATCACTGCGCTCGCCGCACGTGACCAAGGCCGTCCAAAGCGCGATGCCTTCGTTGGGATGCTTCCTCCGAAACTTGCACAAATTATGATCAACCTTGCGGGACCGTTGACTGTGTCCCCAGATTCACCACTCGCCCAACCGCGCATCCTCGACCCATTCTGTGGAACTGGTGTCATCCTCCAAGAAGCCGGTCTGATGCGGTACGCCGTCTATGGCACCGACCTCGTAGAGAAAATGATTCGCTTCACCCGCGATAACTTAAACTGGCTCCAAGACAAAGAACGCCTCAACATCAACTGGTTCCTTCATGAAGGTGACGCAATGAACACCCGCTGGGAAGCACCAATCGACGCAGTGGTTGCAGAGGGATATCTTGGACAACCTTTTAGCGCCCCTCCATCGAACTCGAAATTAACTGAAGTCCGTGGAAACACGAATCACATCCTTTCAAGTTTCCTCATAAACCTTGCTGGCCAAATTAAATCAGGCACACCTGTTGTCCTCGCCGTCCCCGCATGGAAAGACACCGAAGGTCACTTCACTCACCTGCCACTTGTTACAAAAGTCGAAGACCTCGGCTACAGCTACGTAGAAATGCGCAATGTCCGGCCTGACCAGCTGCTTTACTTCCGCCCTGACCAAGTTGTCGCCCGCGAAATCCTCGTGCTCGTCAAGAATTAATCTTTCACAGCTACAATTCAGGTAACAATTACGACATCACTATGTGACACCTAGGTATATACTAAGTCCAATATGTTGTTGCCGTCGCCAGAACACCGTCGCCTATACCCTCATCGTGAATCCGAACAGGTCGCACAGAAAGTGTTACGTTTAGAACGCCTTCGCACCGCCGGCTTGAAATTAGCGTCTGGTGCACTCATGGCATCTGCCTTTCTTGGAGCAAACGTCAGTATCTATGCATCCGATGTTCGTGCAAACCAAGCCCTCGAGGCTGAAGCAGATATTGAAATAAACTATATGGGTAAAGCGCTCGATCCAATAAATAACGACAAAGCACTCTTTCTTTTGACCGGCTTCAACACAATGAATGCCGATTATCTTACCCAAAGCATTGGGAAATACGTCCAGTCGGTTGCTGATGGGAAGATGTATTCAGGCAACTACAACAATGCCAGTCTCGAACCTAAAATGATTGGTCAAAAATTCATAGAGACAATAGAAGCAAGTGGCGACAATGTAACAAATGTTCGAATAGTGACCGAAAGTGCCGGCAATGGAATCGGATTACAAGCGGCCGAATACATTCAGGAGAATTCCGACCTCAACATCGACCTTTTCGTCATGATTGCTGGACCTGACGGTGTTGAAACACTCGTCCCAGCACGCCAAGAAGAGATCGCACTTGTGAAGCAACTTGCCTGGATTCCCGGAATCACCTACTCTACACCGCTTCGCTACCTCGTCGAAATGGGCTTTCGATCTGAAAACTATGATGAAGGCACACTATTCGAGCGAGCAAAAAATTTTATTACAACCAGCGATATCGCTATGAAAGCCATAGGCTCGCATGCTCTCACCAGCACACAGCTCATGTCTGAACAGGCACTGAGTGTAGAAACTGCAAACATCGAAGCAAGTATCAGTAATCTTGATGGTCATATGACGATGATCTACCTCGCAATTGACAAAGACAGCGTCGTTCGGACACAAGAAGCGTCAGAAGCTATTAGAGGCTATGCCGAAGATAACGACATACCCTACTTCAAACAAACGATTCCAAATGCCGTTCATGCTATGAGTGGACTTTCTAAAAAAGAATACGCAGAAGCATTTGCCAATATCAAAGATGATGTACAACAAAGTATCGCCATGGGGCATTTCCTTGATGGCCTCATGAATGAAAACAACCTCGTATCAATTGATGAAGATGCCCAGCCTAACCCGGTTACCGATCCACTACGTGCTATTACAAAAAGTGTACAACCGGAAGAAAAATAACGACCCGAAAAGTCGTTATTATCCAATCACCCCGTAAGCCGCTACAGCGACAACACCCCATAAGATATTCAGTCCAATAAAAGCAGCGATCTCACTGCGACCCGAAAGCCCCAGGAAGTCGTTTTGTTCAATTCGTTTACGCGTTCGTTGGTTTTGCATAATGAACCTCCTTTTTACGCCATGCAGAGGGTACACAAAACCCGCCGCTAAGCAGACCTTATTTAAGGGTCCCATGCAAGTTTCCCTGCATGACGCGTAAACGAACCTGAACGACGGGATCAGTATTGTTTACGCGTTTTTTTGACCATACCACCCTTTTAAAAAAGAATGGGTTAGGCTGTTTGCCGAATTATTATTGGCACCGAAATGCTACTCATGATTGTATCATACCGGTTATTAACTTCTCATTAACTATCTAGATGTATCGAGCAATGTCCATGTTCGGATTATTTAACACAAGACCGACAGTTCCCCCCTCAGGTAAAGGGTACAATTTTCCATCGGAACGCTGAATTAAAGGATGTTTCAAAAGCAACACTGCACCAAGCGGGTTATATGCTGCGCCTGTGACGTCGGTTTTTTTATTCTTGAGGAATCGCTTCATAACTGGAATTGACTCAGTCGATAGCACCTCAAGAATAGCAATTCCGTCGATTGTCCCTTTCAACGTTTCCTCGCTTCGCAGCAGGTCTATCAATTTCTTCCGTTTTCCGTCTTCGTACACAATAACGTACATCGCATCACCACTAATTGAAATGTCCTCATCAGAATCAATGCCTTGCATCTTCACTAAATCGCGGTTTAGGCGCTTCGTCAGATCGGCCGTTGCTTCTGCTATTTTTGCTTTATCATTCCGATCAACAAATCCATATTTCAGCATGTACTGTGCATATTTTTGCATCAGCTCATGACGCAGATCATTTAAAGACTCGATTTCGGCGTCATCAGGATTATCAATCTCTAGTTCGTTATCAAACATCATGTCGTAAAAATCAATTTGAGCCACAAGTCTCTCGGACGCAGGTGCTGACTTCTTGCTCACCCCATCATCTAATTCTGCTGCTATCTGCATCACAACGTGACGAAATCCAACAAGAGCATACGCCTGCACACCCTCATCATCACTTATCTCGTCCGTCCACTGCAGCATGAATTCATCAAGCATTTGCGGCATCTTCTCGCCGTCTGCGTGATCGAGTTCGCCCATCAACAAATCAGACATCATTTGAAGCGTTTCTTGGTGTGTCGCTTTGTGGCCAAGCTCGTCGATTGTCACCTCGGCCTTAACCCGTAACTGCCGAAGGTTATCGGTCATATTTTTGCCGAACATTTTATAAGATCCCCTCGCCCACGCATCTCCGACTATTGACTCCCCTACACGGAATCCCAACACCTCACCCCTGTAAAAAGCGTCCGTATATCGAGCCGGGAACGAACTCTCATTATTAGGATTGGTAGCAAAGTTTGCCATTCGTTTTAGTTGCAGCATATTCACTGCGTATTCCGGTGTCGTTTCATATTGCAACGCCAAGTCCGTCAGGTATTCGCTAGTCCCGCCCACAGCATCACGCTCAGCATATAGCTGCTCGATAACATCCGGTGATTCTGTACTCTGTTCAGCGGAAAAGTCTGCCTGCTCCGGTATACTCATGCCCATATTTTGCTCCTCCTTACTATTTTCGACAAGCCCTAAAATGCCTCAATCACAATATTCGGCGCCACCCCTTGACTAATCCCCTTTTTTCCAGTAAAATTGAACAGATTGAATGAGTCATTTCCGAGAAGATCTGACCATAAGGAGTAAATAATATATGTCACACGTAAAAGCTGGTGGTTCAAGTAAAAATAACCGCAACAATGCCGGACAACGTCTTGGTGTCAAACGCTTTGGTGGCCAAACCGTAAACACCGGTGAAGTCCTCGTACGCCAAACTGGAAGCACTAAAGTTGCAGGTCCTGGTGCCTTTATCAGCCGTAACTTCACTATCCACGCTGCAAAAGACGGTATTGTTACTTTCTCAAAGATTAAAAAGACTCGTTTCACTGGCAAAACTGCACAGCGTACACAAGTCAGCGTTATCTAATAACACTTTCTCTTTAAAATAACCTCCCTGCAATGGAGGTTATTTTTTTTGATTCGTCTCATCTATTGTCGTGAGGCAGCAATCTTTTCTTCAAGCTTAGGACTAAATAGCAGCTTTGTATTGCCTTGGGAGATCGCGTGGAGTTGTTTAGCCAAACGCTGCACATCATCAACATTCACTTCTCCGCTATGTGTATCTTGAATAAGCATATCGATAGCCGACACGACACTTCCCAAGCTTCCTGTCTTGTTCTCAAGCTCTTCTAGGGTGTTGCGTAGGTCAGCAGGATCAAGAAGCGGTTCGCTATCACCAAGTGCTTCACCGACACGGTTAAGTGGTTCAGTAATCTCGGAAACACCATTCGTAACAACATTTCGCATACGAGCGTGAGTCGAAGCAAGATTTTCACCAGTATGCATAAGAATAGTACGGATCATTGCACTGTTATAAATAGACGCATCAATACCGTGAACAATTTTATCAAGCTGTTCGGCATCGTCACTCAAGTAATCAAGTTTACGAATCACAGCATCAACCTCTTGGGCTGATTCTTCGACTTTTCGAAGTTCTGTATTAATGTCGATGTCCAGTGCTACTTCAGGAGCTGCCTCAGGTGTTGGTTCAACAGGCACTTCGTTCTGTATACCCATAAGGTTTCGAGCACTTTCAGCGGCTTTAGCTTCGTCTGTCTCAGCCGTTTGTACTATTTCAACTGCTTGAGGTGCCTCTACGACACTCGTTTCTACCGCAGCAACTTCAGCGACCTCAGCGACCTCAGCGACCTCAGCGACTTCAGCCACGTCAGACGGGTCTTCAATCTCTAACGCATCAAGTGCATCTTCACCAAGCTCTATAGCAGTTTGTGCACGAAGTGCTTCACTTGCTTCTTGCAGACTTTCATAGGACACTCGCTTTTGAAGGAATTCGCCATTTACTTCTTTTTCAACAACCACACCGGTCTTTGGCTCGCCACCATTACGTGAGTTGACCGCAACACCTGACTCAACCACACTCCAACCTGTTTCTATTTCACCAGAGGTACGTTTTACCGCGACACTTTCACCATGACTATAAGGTTCAGCCTCAGCAGATGGTTCAGCGGTCTCATGAGCATTATTCGCAGCAACAATCGCTTCAGACGTGACAACTTTCATATTATCAATATCAGCCTCGGGGCTAAGATCGTAAACATCTTCGTGTGTCAGTGGCTTCTCTGCTGCTGGTTCAGCCCATTGCTGTTGTTCGCTCATAGGTGTTAGATACTCTTTTTTGTGTTAATAAGGTTTGAAGAAACTATAGCATAAGCATGATAAAAAATCAACCCCTTCACCAAGGGGTTGTCATGTCACACAAATTTTTATTGATCTGCTGGTTTTTCGTCGAGCATTCCGAGGTGGAATTTCACTCGTTCGATAACGTCACCGATGACTACTTGTGACTTTACAAGGTAATCGTTTACGCCCAGTGATTCAGCACGCTCTTTGTCTTTTGGTTGACTGAGTGCAGTTAACATAATCACGCGGATTTGTGCTGTTTCAGGAGTGTTACGCAAGATGTCGAGAACGTCGAATCCACTGATCTTTGGCATCATTGCATCCAGAAGGATCAAGTCAGGCTTGAATTCCATAGCCGCAGAAAGTGCTTCTTCGCCGTTGAATACACCGCGAGTACTAAACCCTTCAAGATCAAGTCGTGATTTGTATACTGATGCCAGCGCTTCGTCGTCTTCTACAAGGAGGATTTTCTTTTGTGTGTCCATATTAGTTCAATTGTACTACAGAGGCGAGGAAAAGCACAAGCACAGTGCTTCCCCGCTGGTTCTATTGTAGAAGTGCCTTTGCTGCGTCAAGTTGTGGGTCGCGGTTTGCGTTAATGTCTTCGGTTGTCAACTTAGCTTCCTTATCGACCGCTATACCTTGCTTTGAGATATTCTTGCCGTTTGGTGTGTACCAGCGAGCAATCGTTACCTTTAATTGTGCACCTTCAGGAAGCGTAATAAGCTTTTGCACACTTCCCTTACCAAATGTCTTTTCACCGACTAGTTTTGCTGCACCGTGGTCTTGTAGTGCACCCGCTACAATTTCACTGGCGCTGGCGCTACTGCCGTTTACAAGTACTACGGTCGGAATACCTGCAAGGATTGGATTTGTACCAGATTTTAGCTCATCGACAACCTTGCCGTTATTCTTTTCAGTCACCACAACCTTGTTGTCGAGCCATAGTCCCGCAACGTCTTGTGCGGCCGTGAGGTAGCCGCCACCGTTCCCACGAAGATCAAGAATCACCGACTTCACATTCTGACTCTTGAAGCTTTGTGCGGCTTGTCGAGCAAGTTGTCCTGTTTGGTCATCGAAACGTGTAATTGTCATCGTTCCTACGCCATCGTTCACGCTGCTGTAAACGCTTGGATTCGTGACAGTGGCACGAGTAATCGTAAATTCTTTTGTCTCAGCGCCACGTAGCACTGCAAGTTTCACCGTTGTCCCTACGTCACCGCGGATCTTCGCCGCCGCTTCACTGACTGTCCATTCAGGTGCAACAACTTCATCATTGATCTTGATGATTGTGTCACCTGTCATAACGCCCGCTTTTTCGGCTGCATTATCTTTCAAGATACGAAGAGCAGTCACTTTGCCGTTTCGTAGACCAAGCTCTACACCAATTCCACCACCGATGGTGCCCGAGAGATCATTACTAAAAGCCTCTGTCTCGGCTTTGTTCATGTACACCGTGTATTCGTCACCAAGTGCGTCGACGATACCACGGTGGGCACCTTCGATAAGCTTCGCGTCATCAACGTCACCGTCGTAATTTGCTTTTAATTCTTGGTATGTTTTCTGGACACTTGAGAGATCAAGAGTCGCAGATGAAACCTTGAACCCAAAGATAGGCGCAACAGCTGCCATAATCTGATTATTAAATGTTCCCGCAACGTAGCCGAGTCCGAGGACTAGGATAACTGCCAATACCTTAGCACCTTTTGGTGTTTTAGCACGCTCAAATGACGCCCGCTCGATGTTTCGTGAATGCTCGGCCATGTTTTCGTAACTCCCCTTTTAATCAGTAACTCGTCAGCTCGCAATTGAGTGACTTTGCTAGATATAATTATAGCGTATCCAGATTAGGATACGCTATAAAAGTTATGGTTTGCTTAAATAAGTGCCGTTATTGAATTTTTACGTATTGGTCAAAGACCGTACTTGAAACCCACATCTCGCTGTACATACCGTACTGACCGTTGATCTGCCAGTTGTATTGGCTAACAAGGACTTGGTTGCCACTCACAGCTTCTACCCATGCAACGTGACCAGGGCTTCCCCACATAACTGCGAGTGAACCAGGTTGCGGTGAACGGCCAAGGTTTTGGTAACCAGCGTTAATCGCGCCGCTTGCAAATTGACCACCGTCGCCCCATTTGTAGTATTTACCAGTTACAGATGCAACTTTCCACGCAGCGTAGCTTGCACATTGGCGGCAGCCGTATCCACGACCATCACCACCGTTACCATCAGCACCACCGTATGAGTACCAGCCACCAGGACCACCCATAGTACAGCTATTAGGTGCCCAAAGTGATGTATATGCACCAAGTGATCCACTATTTACGATTGAGTACCCACCGCTTGAGTTAGCACGGGCAGCAAGTGCGGCTTGAGCTGCTTTTGCTGCTGCAATTTGTGCGGCATTATCTTTAATTAAGTTTTGGTAGGCAGCTTCGTCGTTTTGGGTTTGCGCCAAAATACCAGCTTGTTCGTTTTCTTTCGCCACAAGACTGTCACGAGCAACTTTTTGCTCAGCAAGTACTTTTTCTACTTCTGTCTTTTGAGTATCAAGTTTGATCTTGAGTGTTTTTACCTTTTTGATCGTGCCCGTAAGTTGTGTCTTTACAGAACTACGGTATTCTTGCTTGTTAAAGAAGTCACCAATGTTTGTGCTACTTGCAAGCATTTCGATTGGTGTAACTTCGTCACTGACGTAAAGATTCGCAATTGTCGTTCCAAGTGCGTCTTGGTTTTCTTTGATTTCTTTTTCGGTATTCGCAATTTCGATGACAAGTTTGTCATATTGGACTTGGTTAAGGTCAATTTGAGATTGAAGTGCATTCTTTTCGTTCGTAATTTGTGCAAGTGCAGACGCAAGTGTCGCTGCTTCCCCATTCAAACGGTTCGCTTCGGCTTGGTAGCGTGACATGTCACGTGTGAGTGAGGCGATCTTGTCGTCGTATTGGTCAGCAAGTACAGGGCTGAATGGAACAACTGCGACAACAAGTGTCAGCACAGTTAAACCGATAAAAATACCCTTCAATTTCTTGGAGACACGAGAGCTTGAGACTGGTGTGGTGGAGCGCAGTTTCATATCTGTTTCAACTGTAGCATAAGCACGATGGTTCGTCAAGATTTAGCCCTACCCTACAATCGTAGGTAGCGGTGTGTTGCCATGAGTGATGAAACGATACCGATAAATGCGCCAATGACGATCATTGCAAGCAGGACAAAGCCGGCATAATACGTGAACAGATCAAGGGTTGGTTGCAGGTTTACTCCGTAACTTAGCAGCGCTGGTGCTGCGAAGAACAGTAACGCGTATCCGAGGACACTTGCAATAATTGCAGCAAAGAACCCATACACAATCGCTTCAACAACGAACGGACCACGGATAAATGAGCGTTCTGCACCGATCAGCTTCATCATTTGAATTTCCTCACGACGGTTAAAGATCGCCATACGAATTGTATTAAAGATAATCAATGTTGAGATGGCGACAAAGACGATGCTCGCACCGATCCCCGCCTTTTGGGCGAAGTCGACAGCACGACTGATTGATTCGAGCGTTGCACGTCGGTCACCCGCAAATGATGGCGGATGGCTTGCGTCGGTATTTGCTTTGACGAGTGGATCTTTTTCAACAAATGTACGCAATTGCGCAGTATCGTTAATGTCTTTCAACTTAATACTAAGTGTCCATGGCAGTTTGTTCGTTGCCTGCGTCACTGCATCAAGTGTGTCGGCACTCGATTTGTTATCTTCAATGAATTTCGCACGTGCTTCGTCTGGAGTTTGAACGGTTACCTTTGTAACTGTCGAAAGTGCACGAACGCCATTTGCAATCGTCGCTGCATCTTCTGGCTTTGTTTCAGTTAAAAGATAGACAGACATGTCGATCTTGTCACGAACTTGGCCGGCTGTGTCGACAAGGACGTTTCGTGATGCGAAGCTCACAAATACCACCAATAGCGTGATAGTCATAATTGCTGTTGCGGCGATCGTAAGCCATGCATTACGCGTGAAGTTATTCACACCATAGCGGCACATACGCATAAATGTCACCCACTGGCGGCGGTGACGTTTTTGCTGTGCGTAGCTTTTTGAGTCGACTTTTTTCTTGCCTTTTGCCATATTACTGCCTGTAACTTCCCTCGGCTTGGTCACCGGTAATTTTGCCGCCTTCGATAGTGATGACTCGCCTCTTCAGTTTGTTCACGATTTCAGCGTTATGCGTCGTTAATAGAACGGTTGTGCCGTATTTGTTAATCTTTTCAAGTAAACGAACGATGTCCCAGCCATGCTTTGGGTCGAGGTTTCCGGTTGGCTCGTCGGCGATAAGAATCTTTGGTTGTCGCACAACAGCACGTGCAATCGCAACACGTTGACGTTCACCACCAGATAGCTGGTTTGGAAAATTCTTTTCTTTGCCAGACAGTCCAACGAGGTCAATGACCTTTGGGACGGTATTCTTAATTTCACGTCCGGTCATACCGGCGATTTCAAGTGCAAACGCAATGTTTTCGAACACTGTTCGTTGTGGAAGCAATTTAAAGTCCTGGAATACGACGCCGATTTTGCGACGAAGCATTGGAATTTGGCTGTCTTTTAGAGTGTCGTAGTCGATACCTCCGACAACGATTTTGCCACTGGTTGGCTTCTCTTCACGTGTTAAAAGTTTCAAAAGAGTTGATTTACCTGCACCAGATGATCCGACGATAATGACGAATTCGCGGGGTTCGATAAAAAGACTCAGCCGACTTAATGCCGGTGCAGTGTCTTTGCCGTATGTCTTGGTTACCCTATCTAGCAGAATCATTACTAGAGCTAGTATAGCATAAACACGACGGTGGAAAATATCTGTAGATACGAAATATATGGGTTTTGATGAGTCTGAGTGGGCGTGTTTTTGACACACGCCCACTCAGCAAAACTCAACGCTTTTCTTGCGCCATCTTGGTGACCTCTTCGTATGCACGAAGGGTGTCATCCACGCCTAGGCGGTGCAACAATGGCGTTGCAACCCCCCTCTCCTCGCGGAGCAGTGCCATCAGCACGTGCTCGGTGCAGATGTTATTCGTGCCCAGATTAAGCGCTTCGCGAAGTGACCGCTCCAGCACGCTCTTGGCAAGCGGCGTAAATGGAAGTTGTCCTCGTGGCTCCTGCGACGTGCTGCCGATGATGTCGTTCACAGCGGAACGAGCAGCCTCAAGCGTCACTCCAAGCGAATTGAGCGCCTTGGCACCCAGTTCATCTTCTACGCGCAACAATCCGAGCAAAATATGCTCGGTGCCGATGTAGTTGTGGCCGAGCGACTCGGCTTCATCTTTCGCACGCACCACTACCTTACTGGCTGCGTCGGTCATTCGTTCGAACATAGTGCCTCCTAGGCGATTGGTGTGCTAAAAAAGCGAGTTGTGTTCTTTCGAGACATATAGCCTCGTATCTAAAGAAATTTTTTATTAAAGTACAGTCATTATATCGACAGATACGAAGCGCAAAAGTTGCGTTACCGAGAGAGCCCATACCTATGCAGGTAGGGCTCTCTCGGAGGAACGTTGTTGTTAGCGCGATCGTACCTTGGGGGCAGCGAGTCGCATGAAGTCCTCGGACTTGAATCCGTGTGTCTGAGCAAGCTCGGACAGGACTCGACGGAATGTCACATCGTTGACCTTTACCAGGCCTATGAGGACATCCATTCGATCAACAGTGGGTTCCGCACGACGCGACGATCGACGCGCTTCGAAAAGCGCCACCTTGAACGACTTAATAGCTCCGGGGGTGTACTCCGGATCTTTCATCGATGCTCCGCGGATGCCCGCAAGCTGCATGCACTTCTTGACGTCCCCCAGCTGGATGCTGAAGTTATCCGTCATAAAGCGCGACACAGACGTGCTTCCCCGATCTGCGTGCTGTGGCGTCATAAGCCCCAGCAACACGTCATCGGTGCCATTGACGGTATGAAGCATGCGCTTCGCGTGGTCAGTGGCGTGTGTAGTGACCGCGTTACGTGCGGCTGGTGAAAAGTATTCGAACGAATAACCAGACACATGTCCCCCTTGTGATTGAAGTGAATAGAAACAACAAGTTCCTCGAGGTTATATGAACCTCGTATCTATGGATATAATTGTTAAACCGAACACATATCTATAGATACAAACATCAGAATGAATACCGAAAGGGTGCGCCTGGAGTGGCGCGCCCTTTCGGTGAATTCAGTTCTTCCATCCCTGCAGCCAGAAATCGGGATACAGCATCAGGTGTTCGAGCTCGAACAGATCGACACCGAGCTTCTGAAACATGTCGGTAATGACCATGTCTGCTGTATGGATGATGCCGACGATAAGGTCGGCATTGGTGACCGTGAAGTCGTCCGGTGCTTCGAATCGCTTGCCAGCGAATTCGGTCGCTTGCGCGCAGGCGCGGATGACATTCGCGGTGTACAGCTCATTACCGCCCCTTCTCACGGGGTGATTGATGTCCTGGGCGACGTTCAAGAAATCCTCCCGTGTAACATCAAAGTTGATTTGGATCACTCGCGCAAGCAAATCACCACCTCGACGGACTTCGGGAGTGAGCGCTCCCAGCAGCAGTGCGGCCGACCCGACACGTTCGTGACCTAACGTGGTCGCGTAGCGTGGTGCGGAATCTTGCACGGATGCCTTTGCAAACGAATCGAATCGTTCCAACATTACTATTCCCCTCTGTTGAGCATGGATAAGAACTGAGTTCTTTCGAGGTTATCTGAACCTCGTATCTATAGATATATGAAAGTACTCGAAACTTCCATTTCGATTTGCATATTATACCACAGATTATCTAATTATTCAATAGTTGGAGCTTCGAGGTAAGCGGTCATGAACGGATCGAGATCACCGTCAAGAACACCTTGAGCGTTGTTGGTTTCGTGCTTGGTACGTGTGTCCTTTACGAGTGTGTAAGGGTGAAGGACGTAGTTACGAATCTGACTCCCCCAGTTCGCCGACTCACCCGCCTGTAGTTCGGTGATTGAGTGCGCATGTTGATCAAGCTGCATCTGGGCAAGTTTTGAACGCAAAATCTTCATTGCTGTTTCTTTGTTTTGCAGTTGTGAACGTTCGTTCTGAATCGCAACAACAATACCAGTTGGAATATGCGTGACACGAACCGCGCTGTCAGTCGTGTTTACTGATTGGCCGCCATGACCACCAGCCCGATAGACATCAATCTTGAGGTCTTTGTCATCAATTTTCACTTCCTCTGGGGTGTCAATTTGTGGCAAGATTTCAACTAATGCAAAGCTTGTTTGGCGAAGATTATCACTATTAAATGGACTCAGGCGCACTAAGCGGTGAACACCATTTTCACTGCGTAATTTGCCATACGCAAAGGCACCAATGATTTCAATAACTGTTGATTTCACCCCGGCTTCTTCGCCAGCAGAGCGTTCAATGGTCGTTGCTGACATACCCGACTTCTCTGCCCAGCGGAAGTACATCCGTTCGAGCATCTCTGTCCAATCTTGCGCATCAGTTCCACCGACACCAGCACTCAGACGCAAGATGACATTATGATCGTCATACTCGCCATCAAATAATAAATCTTTGCGAAGCGCGGCAAACTCTGTTTCAAGTGCAGTAATTTGCCCGTCGAATTCAACTATCAAACTATCGTCACCAAGCTCCATCAGCTCTACCATATCGGCAGTTTGGGCCTGCAGTGTCAGCCAAGGGTCAACCAGTGACTTCATTGCAGCTAATTGTTTGCTTTTTGCCTGAGCATCGGTCGGATTGTGCCAGACTTCAGGTTGTGCCAACTGATACTCTAGAGCTTCAATATCGGCATTTTTCGTGTCAATCGCAAGTCGGCCCAATGCAGCATCCACTTGGGTATGAAGTTCTTTCAGTCGTTTTATCAGAGGTTGCATATGATCTATTGTAACAGTCGGTTACAGAAGTTGCGCCCAGGTCTGTGCAGGATAGGTTTGTTTGTAGTCGAAACTCACTACCGGAACATCGAAGCTTACCGTCTCGTAGCCACCTTTTACTTGAGCTAGTCCATAGGCATAGCGTAGTTCGTCGATCTCGCCGACACATTCGAATGGCTTCATGACACCATCGACACCGAGAAGGCCTTTGAAAGTTTCTTGGAGCATTGGTTTAGAAAATAGGTCTTGGCCAGCAAATAATGCCTTTAGCATTCCTGGATCAAGGAATGGCGCAAATAACAGATACGAATTTGCACATTTTGGACACTCACCGCACCAGTGCAGTTCGGAGTTGTCGGCGCCCTGCTCATAATTGGCCCTATTACACGAGCTAAAGCTTTGTCCGTAGCGGTTCCATGCATATTCGATGAATAGTTCAGAAACGCGCAACTCTGTCAGGTGACGCAGCGGCGATCCAATCATTAGGTCTGGTGAAATATAGGTGGTGACATATTCTTGGAATAATTGCTCAGCCCCCCATGTCTTTGACCATTGATGGGTTACCTGAAGATCATCGATCATAGCGTGTGGCTCTTCACCTTCATGTGCAATTGAAACGTACACTTGGTTCTTACCCAGCAAAATCGCCTGAATTAATGCCAAGCTCTGCACAATATACGTAATTGGAACATGGCCGTTCCTTCCGCCTTCGTTCGTCGCATATGTCAGTGCTGGACGATCGATCTGGCGGCGAGCCGTCACGAGTGGAAACCCAAGTTGATCGAGCACGCCCGGGTGGTGCTCACCGGAACTCAAGTACCACGGCGTAAATGCTAAGTCTTTGGCCTGTAATATACTTGCGACCAGCAATGAATCTTTCCCGCCACTTTGCAGTACAAGTCGCCCTTCGCCGTTATAAGGCAAAGCTTCGGCGAACTCTTCATTCGTCGCTTCGAACCATGGCAGATCTTCCCGCTTCAACTGGTTCTCGAAGGCATATTGACTCAAGCCTTCGCCATACACCTTGTTCAAGAAATCTGCTTTCTTTTGATCAATCGCGTGCCCTTCAGTCACAATGTCACGAACAGGGAATGTTTTGACGTAAGAAGTTCCAATGACAAGAAAAGCGAGTTCAAGTGCTCGATCAAGCACGTCGTGATTGTATGGTTCAGATGGAGGTGTGTACTGGATCACCTCTTCAAATCGACGCCCGTCATCATAACGGTACCGAAAACTCGCGACACCAGTTTCGTCGTTGAAATCATAGCCCTCAAAAATAAACTGGCTCATAGTGCATTCACGATCGTTCTAAATTGGTCGCCGCGGTCGTAGAAATCCCTAAACATGTCGAAGCTTGCGCATCCTGGGCTAAGGAGCACGATATCACCAGCAACGCTTTTGTTCTTTGCTTCTGCAACAACCTCACTCATAGTTCGAGCATCTGACACAGTAACACTGGCCGATACACCAGCAGTCTTTATAAGCGCGCTCAGTTTTTGGCGAATCTCACCTATGATGATAATTTCTTTCACATGTGGGCGTTTTAAAGTGTCTGTGAGCTCTGTAAAGTCAGCCCCTTTATCAACACCGCCTAAAATAACGATTTCAGGTTGAGTAAATGAGTTAAGTGCAGCTACTGTCGCTGATGGTGCAGACGAAAAGCTGTCGTTGTAATATTCAACACCGTCAAATTCGCGTACGAACTCAATACGGTGAGGTAAGCCTTTGAAGTTACGTAGCCCCGTCGCGATAGCCTCATAGTCGACACCTAACTGACGTGTTGCAGAAATTGCAGCACAGGCGTTTTCTATGTTGTGTTGGCCTGGAACTTGCATGACATCAGTTGAACAAATAATGTGTTCAGACTCGTAGAACTGTCCGTCTTGTACATACGCTCCCCCATCTGTTTCAATACCGTATCGAAGCATGCGTGCATCAGGATTCGTGAACGCAATCAATCTCGCGTACTCATTTGATGCATGGTAGATACACACATCGTCTGCTTTTTGGTAGCGGCGAATCCCCGCCTTTGCTCGCACATAATCTTCCATGTTCGAATGCACGTTTAGATGGTCAGGTTCGATGGGAAGGACAACCGCGACGTGCGGTGAGTACTCGATGTCCCATAGCTGGAAGCTCGACATCTCGAATACGACGTAATCATCAGCTGTCATCTGATCAAGTAGCTCTAATGCAGCAGTGCCAATATTCCCGACCAACCATGTCTTTTTACCTGTTGCTTCGAGGATAGAGGCGATCATACTCGATGTCGTCCCCTTACCTTTTGTACCAGTAACGCCGATAATGTGCGCCGGACACTTATCAAAGAATTCATTGGTCGCTGACCAAATCTTACCGCCTGTCTTAATCTTGCGAGGTGCAAGTCCAGCGGTTCGCACCACAATGTCAAAGCCATCTAGACGTTCAAATGCGCCGGCGCCAAGGAGTGTCGATACACCTTCAGGAACCTGATACTTGGGCGCATCAGCCTCATCAACAATCGTAATTATATTCGAAGGGTCTTTAGCCCAATAGTGATAATTCGCTTCGCCCTCTACCCCATACCCAGCAATCGCAATCTTCATAGGTCTATTCTACTCTGATTTAAACAATCCGGTAAGCTTGTCGTTCAATCCAACGAGCTCTTCACGGTCGCCACTACTGACGGCAGCAAGTACCCATGTATTTGCATCAATAAAGCTTTGTGTGGTCGCAACGATCTTTTCACGGGTTACTTTACGAATCAGATCAGGTACCTTCGCGTAATCTTTAATAAAGTCATCTGCAAAGTAGCGATTCGTGTAGAATCCAGCAATCTGCGAAACGGTTTGTGCACCCATTTGGTAGCGTCCGAGTCCGAATGATTTTGCTGCTTCGATTTCTTGGTCAGTTAACTTACCATCAAGGACGGCTTTAATTTCTGTTGCAATGATCTCAAACAACTGAGGTGCTGTATCGTGGTTTACTTGGCCAGAGATGTCCCAAGCGCTGTCGTAGAATCCAGCACCAGTATATGCGCCTACGCTGTATGCAAGACCCTTGGAACGCGCCTTACCAAAGATACGTGAGTGTGTAGTTCCTGTAAGAATGTGGTTCAAGTTGTGCATCGCATCGAGTTCATCATCTGAAAGTTCACGAGGCAAACTAAGCGTGAGGCCAAATGTCAGGTTCGTTGCATCCTTACGACGAATAACCGTTGGGTGCGCGCTTGAAAGCTCGTCACGTGGGACTTCAAAACGGTCACCTTCTGGCAACTGGAAGTCGTTCAACTGTCGTAGGATTTCAGATTTGCGTCCACGTAATTTACCAGAGATCACAAAACGCATGTTACGTGTTGTGTGTGTCCGACGGTGGTGTTCACGAATATCAGCCAATGTGACGTTTGCAATCGTTGAGATCGCCTGACGATACGTCAAAACGTCCTCACCAAGCAGTTGTTGGACGCGTGGCCACAAAATACGATGATGGTCGTTTAGGTAGTTTGTTAGTTCACTTCGAACGTTCCCTTTTTCGGCTTCAAGTTCAGTCGCGTTAAACTTTGGTTGAGAAATACTGATCTTTTGGAGTTCCAAAATACGATCCCACTCAAAATCAGCACAGTCAGCTTCGTACACCATTGAAAGATCGCTGGTATACGCGTTGTGATAAGCACCATTCTTGGTGAATTCAGATTCGAAATCATGTTCAGATTTGAATTTTGCATTTGCACCAAATGCCATGTGTTCCATGATGTGCGCGACTTGTTCGATGTCCTTATTTTTTGCGTAACGACTTCCCGCTCGGAACTGAAACTGCATACTCATGACGGTAGCACCTGGGATATTTATAAACAGACCTTTTGCGCCATTTTTTAGTTTCACTTCTTCAACGGTGTGGTTCATTACAGGACTCTCTTTTACTAACTATTTATGTATTGTGTTCGGAACTAAGATTTGCGGCCAGATTTACGGTTTTGGCGTTGGCTCTTCTTTTTCTTGCGGGCTTGGTTCTTTTTCAAGCTTGCCTCACCAGCAGTTTCACCCTTTACAACCTTGAAATCTTTGTCGCGGTTCGCTTCACCAGAAGTGATTTCGTTCACGCCTTTTTCGACGGCACTTTCAGCTAAACGGGTCAATTCAGTATCGTATTCTTCTTGTGAACGAGCGACAGCGTCGCTTGGAGTCACGTGTGTGACAGCACGAAGTACTTCGTCACGAAGCGTTGCCTGTAGGCTATCGAATAGCTTTGAAGATTCGCTACGATATTCGACAAGTGGGTCGCGTTGACCAACACTGCGCCAGTGAATACCATCACGAAGGTGCTGCATGTTTTCGAGGTGCTGCATCCAAAGTGTATCAAGTACCTGAAGGTATACTTCACGCTCGACTTTACGTAGTACATCAGCTTCAAGTTCATCTTCTTTTGCTTTGTAGAGTTTTGACACTTCTTTTAGAGCAAGTTGGAAACGAGCTTTGTCGTTTTTCTCGGCACCGATCGCCTTGAGGCGCTTGTCGGTGATTGGGAAGACTTCAGTAAATTCTACTTCAAAGTTTTTGTTGTTCTTTGCAGGAAGTAGCGTGAGGTCACGTACTTTCGCTTCGATCAAACGTTCAACTTCAGCCTTAATGTCTGCACCTTCGAGGATCTTGCGACGAATCGTATAGACCACGCGGCGGTGACGGTTAATCACGTTGTCGTACTGGACGACGTTCTTTCGAATATCGAAGTTAAATCCTTCAACACGCTTTTGGGCAGCTTCAAGTGTGTTTGAAACCATCTTGTGCTGGATTGGTGTTTCGTCATCCATGCCGATACGTCCCATAAGGCTGGCGATACGCTCACCTTGGAAGATACGCATAAGGTCATCTTCGGTAGATACGTAGAATTGAGTCAATCCTGGGTCACCTTGGCGTCCACCACGTCCACGAAGCTGGTTGTCGATGCGGCGAGATTCGTGTCGTTCTGAACCGATAACCACGAGGCCACCAAGTTCGACAACACCTTCGCCAAGCTTGATGTCAGTACCACGTCCAGCAATGTTTGTTGCAAGTGTAACGGCACCCTTTTCACCAGCTTTTTCGATAATCGCTGCTTCACGTTCGTTGTTCTTTGCGTTCAAGATCTCGTAAGGGATCTTTGATTTCTTTAACCAGTCAGCGATCAATTCGTTCTTTGAGATAGAGGCTGAACCAACAAGGACAGGACGTCCCTCTTTGTGGTATTCCGCAATGATGTCAGCGATTGCCTTCAACTTACCTTTTTCTGTCTTGAAGATCAGGTCTTGGCGGTCTTCACGCGCAATTGGACGGTTTGAAGGAATTTGCAATACATCGATCTTGTAGATCTGTTGGAATTCTTCTGCTTCAGTGAAGGCTGTACCGGTCATACCAGATAGCTTCTTGTACAGACGGAAGTAGTTCTGGAATGAGACTGTTGCAAGTGTCATGCTCTCTTGGAGGACATCGACTTTTTCTTTCGCTTCGATAGCTTGGTGGAGACCTTCGTTGTAACGGCGGCCGTTCATTAAACGTCCCGTGAATTCGTCAACGATCACCACTTCACCATCTTTAGTCACGACGTAATCTTTGTCACGGCGGAACAATGTTTGTGCGCGAAGTGCTTGGTCAAGGTGATACACAGAACGAACATATTCAGGACTGTATAAGTTTTTTACTCCGAGTAAACGCTGGACCTTGTCGACACCATCGTCAGTCAAAGCGACCATTTTGCGCTTTTCATCAAGTACGAAGTCAGCTGGCACAAGTTTTGCAGCGATCTTAGCAAACTGAATATAGCTTTCTGGGTTTTCTGCAGCTGGTGCAGAGATAATAAGCGGCGTACGCGCTTCGTCAATCAGGACTGAGTCAACCTCGTCAACGATCGCGTAGTGCAAATCACGTTGACGTAATAGTTCAACTTCGTTCACCATGTTGTCACGTAGGTAATCGAATCCGAATTCGTTGTTTGTACCGTATGTAACATCAGCGGCGTAGGCTTCTTTACGAGTAACTGGTCGAAGGCGCTTCATACGTGCGTCGTCGTGGTTGTCGTTTGAGAACTTAGGGTCGAATTGGAATGAAGCATCGTTAATAATAACGGCTGTCGAAAGACCGAGGAAGTCATACAGCTCACCCATCCAGCTGGCGTCACGTTGGACAAGGTAATCGTTCACACTGATCACGTGAACACCTTTTCCTTCAAGTGCATTCAGATATACAGGAAGTGTCGCAACAAGCGTCTTACCCTCACCCGTCTTCATTTCGGCAACACTCCCTTCGTGCAGAACAATACCACCGATAAGTTGGACATCGAAGTGGCGCATCTTGAGGACACGAGTGCTGGCTTCACGGACAAGCGCAAATGCGTCCGGAAGGATTGTGTCGAGTGTTTCGCCCTTTTTCTGCAGCCGTTTTTTCAGGACTTCTGTTTGCTTCTTTAATTCAGGAGTTGAGAGTTTCTTGTATTTCTCTTCAAGTGCATTAATAGCGACTACCTTTTTTTGCAGTCGTTTCAGTGTCTTTGCTTGTGGATCACCAAAAATTTTGGTGAGTGCACCTTGTTTACTAATCATTGCGCGTACCCCGCCTTTCAGGAAAATAGTTCAGTCTGATTGCTTTGACTATTATTATACGATTTTACGGGGTAAGGCACAAGGATTTTCTAGAGTTCGGACTGAGCTGGTTTTGCTTTGCTCAAGATACGCTTGTTCGCGACGTGCAGGATGCTGGCGTCTTTGTATTTACGCATTTGATTAATGAGTTTTGCTTCGACAATATCGATAGCAGCAAACATGTTCCCTGTTGAGTCTTTGGCGGTTAATCGCTTGTCAGGCACATTAAGGATGATCTCGGCTTCATATTTGTTGCCGTGGTCACGGTTTACTTCGCGAAGCTTTACATCAGCGGTAACGCTTTTGCGTGCGTGTTTCGGTAAGTATTTGTCAAGTTTGGCGATCTTGCGCAGTACATACTTGCGTGCTTGATCTCCGACGATATATTTAACTCCGACGATATCAATTGATGAAATCATATAGTGCTATTCCTCCGTTTCCGTTGGTATTTGTGCTTCTTATTATACCACCCGAAGGCTGAGAGAATGCAGTAAGAAGACTAAAGAATTTCTTTTCCGCCGAGGTATGGACGAAGGACTGCAGGGATCTTGATCGTTCCATCTGCGTTTTGGCCATTTTCAATGATAGCGATCATAGCGCGTCCAAGTGCGAAGGCAGTTGCGTCGTTCGTGTGTACCAACTCAAGGTCACCAGATGCGCGACGGACGCGTGTTTGTAGGCGTCGTGATTGGTAATCGGTCATATAGTCAGCTGTGTGTGTTTCACGGTACTGTGACTGCCCAGGAAGCCATGCTTCCATGTCGATACCACGGGCGTTTGGCTTGCCAATGTCAGCGGTACATTTTTGGATAACACGGTATGGCAGTTCGAGTGAGGTAAGCAAGTATTCTTGGATTGCGACCATCAAGAAGTGTTCGTTCAGACCATTTTCGGCAGTTGAGAAGCTTTCCATTTCCAGTTTGTCGAATTGGTGCATACGAAGAATACCTTCCATGTCTTTACCATACGTACCGGCTTCGCGGCGGAAGCTCGTTGCATAGCCAAGATAACGAATAGGTAGATCTGCTTCGTCGATAATTTCATTCGCGTGCATACTTCCCATAACGTGCTCGGCACTTCCCTGCAACCAAAGATCATCGTCTTCGAGTTTGTAACGGTCGTCACGTGGCTCAAGGCGATCCATTGCGTCATATAGTTCGGTGCGAATCATGAGCGGTGGCAAGACGGGTGTAAATGGCATGTCTGATATTTCAATACCAGCATCAGCTGCGATCTTGGCGATTATTGCCTGATCACTCAGCGTATTGATCACGTGTTGTACGAGTGCAAATTGAAGTTTTACGAGATCACCTTTTAGATATGCAAAACGACTGCCGGCGACTTTTGCTGCGCGCTCTTTATCAAGCCAGCCCCGTTCGTTTGCAATGTCGGCGTGATTACGTGGTTCAAAATCAAATGATGTTGCTTCACCAACTGTTTTCGAAACGACGTTATCGTCTTCTGAGGCGCCATTAGGTACATCTTCAGCTGCGAGGTTTGGAACTTTCTTGAATAGATCCAAAAATTCAGTATCGACTTCATTAAAGGCAGCCTCTTTTTCAGCAAGCTCTTGTTTAATGATACGACCTTCATCGATCGCTTCTTGAGACGGTTTGCCGCCTTTCATTGACGCGGCGTTGGCGTTTCGCTTCTCACGAAGCTCATCAACAGTTTGCGACAAGCCACGTTTTTGCGCATCAAGATCCAAGATATGAGCGATATTAACGTCATAGCCCTTTTTACGAGCATTTTCTTGGACAAGTTCAGGGTTTTCCCGGACAAAGCGGATATCTAACATAATAGACCTATTGTAACAGATGCCTATTCAGTTCTGAGTGCTTCAATTGGATCAAGTCGTGATGCTTTTCGAGCTGGGAAAATGCCTGCAGCAACCGAGATAAGAATCAAGCCAATAATAACGACAGCGACTTGGATTGGATCGAACTTCAACAGGTAGATATCACCAAGATCGAGTGCCTTACTGATGAGCGGGTTGGCAATTGTTCCGATTACGAATGCAAAGCCAGCTCCGATTGCTCCACCGAGGAATCCAACCCATGCTGCTTCGTATTTGAACAGGCGTCCGACGTCACGTCCACTCATGCCGAGTGCTTTCATCAGACCAATTTGCTGAGTTCGCTCAAGGACACTAATATACTGAGTGTTAATGATACCGAATACAGATGTCAGCACAGCGAGTGCACCGAATCCAAGGAGGATACCGAGAAGTACATTGATGAAAGTATTGATAGTTCCAAGCACGTCAGCAGCTGTTTGTGCGTCGTAGCCTTTTCCATCCAAGATACCTTTGATTTCTTCTGCCCTATCGGCATCAGTCACACGAACTGAAGCGAGGATGAATTTACCAAACATAGAGGTGTCTTCATTTACATACGTATAAATCTCTTTTGCAGCAGCGTCAGAAATAAGCATTGAGCCTTGTGAGCGGAACGCCAAGCCATTGGCACTACTCACAGCCTTCACCTTGAACGTGAAGTCTTTAGTTGAAGGAACTGGTGCAAAACTGGTTGAAAGCTTTGTGGCATTAATTGTTACCTGCTTACCAATTGCATCCGCGTGATTCTTGTATCCAAGTACATCTGCGTATTCTTCAGTCAGGATGATCTCGTCACTTGCGAGTGTGCCGTCAACTGACCCGGCAGCGTACTCAAGCGAAACGCTCTTTGTGTATGTGCTGACAGATGCGTCGTATTTCTTTTGACCTTCAGTTGTCACGTAATTAACAGATGGTGCATAGTTGGGCGTCACACTTTCGACGCCATCAATCTTTTCGAGCTGTGCAACTTCTTCATTTGAAATTGTTGCAATCGAACCGCCACCCAGTGGGCCCGAGCTAGTTGCACTGGCATCTGGATTGTATTCCTGAATTCCGGTTGGAACTTCAGATTTCTTCGTTACGACAAGTTCGTTTACATTTGTGTTCGCACTGACGATAGAGTCTGTGTATTCACGACCACCCTGTCCCCCAGCGAGGCTTAACGTAATTGTAAATGCGCCTACACCGATTGCGAGGCTTGTCAGTAAGGTGCGAGCTTTGGCTTGGCGAAGACTTCGTCCTGCGCGCTGAATTGTGTCATTTATTTTCATACAGTTCCGCTCTTTCCATCAAGTCCGTAGATTGCTTGAATCTTACCGTCAACAATTTCAATTCGTGCGTCACATTTTTCAGCAAGTTCAGGGTCATGTGTGACAACAATCAAGGTTGCGTTGTTTGTCTTTGAATAATTAAACAAGAACTCTTCAACAACCGCACCCGTCACGCTATCGAGGTTTCCGGTTGGTTCATCAGCAAAAAGGATCTTTGGTTCGTTCACGATCGCACGCGCAATCGCGAGGCGTTGTTTCTGACCACCTGAAAGCGTCGCTGCTTTCTTGCGGATCTTGTCGGTTAATTCGACTGCAGCAAGGGCTGCTTCGACTTTTGCACGACGTTTGTTACGTGGCACTTCAGCGATTTCAAGCGGAAGCACGACGTTGTCGTAACAGGTTTCGTTTGGTTGAATAAAGAAGCTTTGAAAGATAAAGCTCATTGTTGAGGCGCGAAACGCATCGATCTTGCGCTGTTTCAGCGTTAAAATATTTTCACCGTTAATTACTACTTCGCCAATTTCAGGACGATCAAGTCCACTCATTGCGTGCATTAATGTTGATTTACCGCTTCCAGATTTTCCAATAATCGCGACTGTCATGCCTTCTGGGATAGTGAAGCTAACGTTGTCGAGCGCCAAGAAAGCATTCTGCTTCTTGCCGTATGTTTTCGTGATTCCCTTTACCTCTATCATTACTCTTTAGTATAGCAACTAATGAGGCTAATGGTTAGACACTAGTCGAATTTAATTTCAGGGTAGATTGCTTTAGTTACTTCGTCGTATTCATGACGGAGTTGTGGGAATGGAACACCTTCGCGGGCAGTGACACCTTCAAAGATCCAGAAGACACGTTCAGAGAATCCCCAACCAACTGCTGGAGGCATGCCGTATTCGAGCATCTCAACGTAGTCGATATCGAGCATCATCGCTTCGTCGTCGCCTGCTTCACGCATACCTTGTTGTTCGACGAATCGTTCAAGCTGATCAACGGGGTCATTTAACTCAGAGAATCCGTTTCCAAGTTCACTTCCGGCGATAACAGGTTGGAATCGTTGGACTGTTCGTGCGTCGTCAGGATTTGTTTTAGAGAGTGGGCTAATAAATGTCGGTGTGTTAATCAACCAGACTGGGCCAGTGACATCTTTACGAATGTTCTTCCAAAGCTTGTCGATACCGCGAGCGCGGTTTTCAGTTTGTTCAACTTCGAGCTTGTTATCAGCAAGTGCTTTTTTAACTTCATCGAGTGATGATTCGAATACGTCGATACCATACCGTTCTTTGATGACGGTCGCGTAGTCCCAGACTTCCCACTCACCTTCCATGTTCACATCGAAGTTGCGAAGCTTGAATTGCAATGTACCAAATGTTTTTTGTAATACATCTTTGTACATGTTTTCCATGAACTTCATGCCGTCTTGCCAGTTAGCGTATGCCCAATACCATTCCATCGCAACGTGTTCAGGAAGGTGTTCATCGCTGTAGTTTTCGTTACGGAAACGTGCACCGATGTCATAGACCTTTTCAAAACCAGCACCAATCAGGCGTTTCAACGGAAGTTCGTGGCTAATGCGGAGGTAGAAATCTTGATCAAGCGCTTCCATGTGCGTCACAAATGGTGTCGCATCAGCACCACCGGTAGTGTGTTCAAGCACAGGAATGTTTACTTCAAGGAAATCATTGGCGTTCAAGAAATCACGTGTTGCCTGCCAGAATTTGCTACGACGGACAAAACGTTCACGTACATCAGTGTTGACGTTCATATCGATGTAACGGCGGCGCATACGCTCTTCTTTGTTTGTAAACCCTTCTTGCGCAGATGGCATTGGACGAAGTGCTTTCGTCAGGATGCGAAGTTCTTTCACAAAGATTGATACTTCACCAGTTTTACTTTTACCAACTGGACCAGTTGCTTCGATAAAGTCACCAGTATCAAGTAGTGGGAGATCTTCAATGCCGAGGCGGTTTGATGCAGCGTCGCGTGCTTCAACTTCTGCTTCGTTAAGATATAGCTGCACTTGCCCACTTTGGTCTTTCACCACGATGAAAGCGAGTTTTCCGAATTTTCGAATCGCAACGATGCGCCCAGCAATCGTGACGGTTTGGTTTTCGAGTGATTCAAAGTCAGCGATAACCACACCGGCGTTGTGTGTGCGGTGGGATTCAGCTGGGTAAGGATTAAATCCTAATTCACGGAGGTCTTGGAGCTTGCGAAGGCGCTCGTCACGGAAGTCTTTTAATGTAGCCATAATTGTTTAAATTATAGCATATTACCCCGCCTCTCCCCTTATAAAAGCAAAATGCCCGCACCTTACGGAGCAAGCATTTTGCTCAACATAAGGTACGGGCAACCGATGACTACCGGATGATGCGACGAACTCTTGTTTTTTTGAGTGTCGCCCGTGAGGCTCCCTCGAAGTCAAACGACCTGTCGGAGTGGCGGCGCACATAGAACAGTACTGGGTTTCTGTTTCCATACGGGTGCTCAACGAAGACCGTGACGCCAGCCACATGAGAGTCGAGAACTCCACCTTCGTCCCATAGGACCTGGTGACCGACTCGCGTCACCTCGTCCGAAAGCTCGACGGTGTTTTCGCCATGCGCGACACTATATACAACTATCTTCATGCTCTTTCCTTTGTTTGAATAGTGCCGAGATTAGTCGCTGAAGTACATGCGACCAAATGAGTCATTGAGTGATATACCCATGCCTTTTCCCTTAAGGAAACGGTTGAAGTAATCGATGAATGCAAGCGGCGCATCGTCACTTGTGTCGCCATCGACGAAGAGGTCACTCCAGTAGACGGGTTCGAGATCTTCGCCCGAATACAGAATTACCTTCTCCCACGGATGGCGTTCTCCGTAAAACTGCGATTCCTGCATCAACGATGCCTCGAAATCGAATTCCGTTCTGCTCCCTGCGTGGGTTCGGCGCAGCGCATCCAGGCGAGATTCACAGAACAACATCCTGATCTTGTCTCGCTCTGCCGAGAAAATCGGATGTGCCTTCGTGAACTGCTCAAGCAGACTCGGCTCATCTTCCGAATTAACCATAGCTTCATTCCTTTGTCATAGGTACTCCACAAACTCAACACCGCGACTCGGTGAGAATCGCTGGTGGAGATGGATACGCTATTTTTACCATATTTTCGAGGGTAACGAAAGCATAGCCACATTAATAAAGCGACGAACTAATTCGTCGCTTTATCGAGATTGATTGTGATTGCCTAGTTAATCTGTGCAATCTTGTACGTTACATCACCCTTAGGTGTGCTGATCTTTGCGTCGTCTCCAACCTTGCGGCCAAATAGTGCAAGTCCGATTGGTGATTCGTTGCTGATCTTACCCTCAAGTGGGTTTGCTTCAACAGGACCAACGATTGTGTACGTTACTGTCTTTGCGCCAATCTTTAGATCAACTTTGCTGCCAAGACCAATAAGTGACTTTGGACCACTCTTGATAATGTCAGCGTTGCGAAGGATGTCTTCGATTTCAGCGATACGAGTTTCAAGTAGACCCTGCTCTTCACGAGCAGAATCGTATTCAGCGTTCTCGCTCAAATCGCCAAAATCACGTGCTTCAGCAATTTTGTCGGCAACTTGTCCGCGGCGTGATTTAAGAGTCTCAAGCTCTGTTTCAAGCTCTTTTTGACCTTCTGAGGTGATTTGATAGTGTTTCTTCATAATTTCTCTTTCTTGTATAGAGCGAAAAAAGGCTTAAATCTCTTTTTTTAAGGTGTCCTACGCTATATATAGCGTAGGACACCTACTTTGCATCTCTATTTACGTGTTAGTTTAGCAAGCAGTTCATCACCTGTCAATAGTTCTGATTCACTGGTTGAACGTGGTGTAAATTCTAATTTTTGTTCAGCAAGCAATCGTTCGCTGATGGTGACACGGTATGGAATTCCCAGCAATTCTGCATCGGCAAATTTCGCACCCGGTCGTTCGTTGCGGTCATCGTATAATACTTCAATTCCAGCGGCTGTCAATTGTTCATACAACGCATCAGCTTGTTCTTTGATGTCACCGATACTGACAAGGTAGACTTTGAATGGTGCAACATTCTCTGGCCAGACCAGACCTTTGTCGTCAGCAAACTTCTCAACAATCACACCCATTACTCGAGTAATCCCAATGCCATATGATCCCAAGAACACAGGAATTTGTTGCCCCTCTTCGTTTGTATAATGAATGTCCATCTGTTCACTCTTATCGGTGCCGAAATTAAAGATGTTTCCGACTTCTGCGCTTTTCATTTCGGTCAATTCTTCGCGAGTCACACCAAGTGTAGTCAAAGTCTCTTCGTTCAAGACCTCTTCATTTAGTGCGATTCCCTTTTCACGGTTCACATAGATGATGTCCTCACCTGCTTCACAGATAGTCTGGAATTCGTGACTAAACTGCGTAAATGCACCACCACTGGCGAAAGTTACATATGTATCTTCACCAAGCCCGAGGCGATCATAGACTCGCGTATACGCCGCGATAGTTTCTTGATAAAACTTCTCGTGCTGCTCAGCATCGGTGCTGAGTGAATACATATCTTTCATGACAAACTCACGACCGCGCATGATACCGCTTTTTGCTCGTAATTCATTTCGGAACTTAGTTTGGAATTGGTACGCGTAAATCGGCAGGTCTTTATAGCTCTTTACGTACTGCTTCATCATAGTGATAATTGCTTCTTCGTGTGACCAAGCAAGTCCAACTTCTGTGTCGTCTTTCAACTTCGTCTTGAACCACACGTCAACGACATCATCGTCCCAACGTGTCGTTGTTTCCCACACCTCTTTTGGTTGCAGCGCAGTCATAATAAGCTCTTGACCACCAATGCCATTCATTTCTTCACGAACAACTTGTTTGATGTTTTCAAGGACTTTGATACCAAGCGGCGTATAAGCATACACACCCGCCATTACTTTATAGATATATCCCGCACGCGCTAATAGCTGTGCATTTTTAGCAACTTCATCCGAAGGCGCATTCTTACTGGTTTTAGTGAATAGATGTGTAACTCGCATAATTTATCCTCCTAGTGTAGGCAAAAGCAACGGATTAATAAAGAGGAAATAGAACGCGATTCCGTTTTTTGTCATGTGGAGCAATATTGATGGCCACAAACTGTTCGTCCTGACGCGCAGGATACAGAGCACAATACTCAGCGCAAACACGTCCACGCCCACGTTAAAATTTAGGTGAACGATGGCAAACAAAATACTCGTAATGAGGATTGACGCCCATAGCTGCAAGTTCTTTCGAAGCTTACCCAGCAGATATCCGCGGAATAAAATTTCTTCTGCAACAGGGGCGATAATCACTAACGTCACGAATGCGACGAAGTATTCAAATCCAAAGTTGAGATTCGCAAACCCAACATCTTGCGTTGAGGTGTTGTCGTAAAATGGCGTCAGCATTGCGATTGCCGTAAAGAAATACGACAAGAAAATATAGACGATGAAGCCAATTGGTGCCCATAAAAGATGTGACCATTTTGGGAAATGATCGAGTCCTAAGTCACGTGCTGTTGTGCGGAATTTTTTTACTATCCACGGAAGTCCAATCACGACAAATAGCGAAAGTACATAAATCACCGCCGATAACGTCGCCTGAAAGACTGCACTATTGATGCCGTCAAACTTTACACCCGTCAGTTCAAAAACCGACAAGATCAGGCCAACAACCACCTGCGCAAAGATAAATCCAGCGAGCACCCACACGGGTAAAGCAAGCCCTAGCCAAGGCATACCGCCCTCAGGTTTAGTTAAAAAGCTTCGCAACATCGCCGATAGTCACCAGTACGATCAAGCCCATAAGTACCATGAATCCTGTACCTTGAATCTTTTCTTCACGGTCTTTTGTTAGTGGTTTTTTGAGCACCTTGAACAGTGCTGTCACAAACCATCGTCCACCATCAAGCGCAGGGATCGGGAGTGTGTTCATTACCGCAAGTGTCAGTGAGATAATGCCAGCCAAGAAGAAGACTTCTGTAGGACCAGCCTTCCCTGCTGCTGGGAAAATAGTCCCGAGGATACCTACAGGCCCTGCAACACTCTCACCGGCGCGCTGCAGGCTCTCACCCGCTGCTTTGCGTGTATCGCTATCAGGACTTAACTGCAAGAAGAGTCCGCCAAAGAAATCACCAACAAGTTGTCCAAGCCCTTGGAAAGTTACCCAAGTAAATTGACCTGTCGTGACGATACCTACAATTGGCGCTGACCATGTCGCACGAATTAACTGACGCTGAGATAGCGTTGATCCAAAGATTGCCGTATCTGTGTCACGTAGTGCAACGGATGCAGTCGCTTCTTTGCCTTCACGTTCGTATATAACAGGAACTGTCTTGCCCTTGTTCTCTTTTGAAAGTGAGATAAGTGTTTGTACATCGTTCACTGGTTGCCCGGCGAATGTCGTGACCGTATCGCCTGCTTTCAGGCCTGCTTTTTCGGCTGGATAGTCTTTCACAAGTGCAGATAATTGCACTGGTGCAGCGACTTGCTTCACATCAGATGGAACAACAAATTGATTCGGTAGGATCTTCGGCAGACCAACCAGTGCGAGGATCGTAAAGATAACAACCGCAACAACCCAGTTCATCACCACACCGGCAAAAAGAATCTTGGTCTTTTGCCAGAATGTTGCTGCACCGTAATCGCCTTTTTTGTGTGCAGCATCGTGCTCACCCTGTAGCTTGACGAAGCCACCTAGAGGAAGCCAGTTTAAGCTAAATAGTACGCCGTTTTTTAATTTCTTTCCCCATGCACGCGGCGGGAAACCTATTCCGAATTCTTCAACAACAACGCCATTTCGTTTTGCAACGATCGCGTGACCAAGTTCGTGAATGACGACAAGGACAACAAGAACGATAAGCCCAATAATAATACCGATAATGAGATCCATGTACCCTCCAGTTATTTTCCGAAACGCCTTCCGCGGCGCGAATATTCTTTCATTATAGCCGTGACGTCGTCTTTTGTCATGTCTGGCCACATCTGATCAAGGAAAATGAATTCACTGTACGCAGCGCGCCACAACATAAAGTTGCTAATACGCATTTCACCACTGGTGCGAACAATCACATCAATAGGTGGAACATCTGGCAAGTACAAGTTATCAGCGATAAGCTGCGTCGTCACTTCATCTTCTTTTGCGCCAGATGCGACAATTTTTTTGACCGCATCAGTAATTTCTTGGTGACCACCGTAGTTAAAACAGAGTGCAAGCGTTCCACCGGTATTCCCCGCCGTTGCTTCTTCGGCATTTACCATCGCCTTCACGATCTTTGGATCGACACCTTCGCGTGAACCAATGATACGCAAGCGAACATTGTATGTGTTAAATATTGGAATATCACTTGTAAGAATCTTTAATGTTAGCCCCATTAAACGCTTCACTTCATCAGCGCTACGTGTCCAGTTTTCTGTCGAGAAGATATAGGCAGACATAAACTCAGCACCCGCTTCGAGTGTTGCGACTGCGACGTCTTTCAGTGCGTTATATCCAGCAAGGTGACCTTCGTATGTAGGCAGTCCGTGTTTCTTTGCCCAGCGCCGATTACCGTCGACAATATAGCCAACGTGACGTGGGATAGCTGGCGTTTCAGAATCTGACATTAGAGAGTCAGGATTTCCTTTTCTTTTTCCTTGAACACAACATCGAGTTTACTGTTACATGCAGCAACACTTCCATCGATACTCTTTTCGATGCTCTTCATGTCATCTTCAGACACTTCTTTAGCATCTTTCTTGCGCTTCGCTTCTTTTAAAGCATCTTGGCGGACGTTTCGCATCGCAATACGAGCTTCTTCAACCTTTTCGCTGGTCTGCTTTACAAGCAGCTTACGGCGCTCTTCAGTTAGCGGTGGGATCGGTACACGAATCACGCGACCATCATCACTTGGGTTGAGGCCTAGTGATTGATCTTGGCGAATCGCTGCAGCGATTGACTGAATATTACCCGCGTCAAATGGAGTAATCGTCAACATTTGTGGCTCCGGGGCGGTCACGTTTGCAACTTGGTTAAGGGGCATTTTTTGTCCATATACTTCAGCTTGAATACTATCAAGCATGCTCGGGTGAGCACGGCCAGTACGGACTTTTTTTAATTCATCTTCAAAGTGCGCGACGGCACTGTTTAATCGATCTTCATAGGGTTTTGTATCAAACATAATACCTCCAGTATATCAGGTCTAGTAATCGATTTGGTTGGTTGTCAGCACGGGGACATATGCCTCGCCTGCGCCTGGTGACAATGGCTTCATGCGAGCCAATGTCTCGACACCGTCACGTTTTGTCACGCAGACATATTCTGCTGTTGGCTGTGGGCCATTGCCGTGGTCACCTACGATATAATAAATAACCGCCTCGGCACCAGCATTAGACAATGAGCGAATAATACGCTCATCTGAATCTTCAATAAGTTCTTTGGCGTCTTGCGCTACGCGGAGCGCAAGATCAGCCAATACACTTCGTGCACGAAAGTGATTCTCACCACTGTCAAATCGACGCTCTACGCGTTCGATAATTCGTTCACTGCGTGTTGGAGCCATAGGGGTAAACTAGTCGTTTACACCAAGTTCGATGCGCTTGAAGCGACGAACGATGATGTTTTCACCCATTTGACCAATGCTCTGCTTGAGGAATGTTCCAACTGTCATAGAATCATCCATGATGTATTGTTGGTTCAAAAGCACCTTATCAGCGAAGTATTTGCTGACTTGACCGTCAATGATCTTTGCAGCGATATCAGCTGGCTTGCCATCGGCTGCACCACTTGCTTCTGCTTCTGCGCGAACACGAGTCAATTCTTCTGCTGGAATGTCAGCTTCAGAAACGTATACAGGTGACATTGAAGCAACTTGTAGTGAAATCATGTGAGCGAATTCTTTGAATCCGTCAGTTCGTGCAACGAAATCTGTTTCACAGTTTACTTCAACGAGAACACCAATGCGTCCACCGTGTACGTAGCTGTCGATTACACCTTCAAGTGCTTCACGGTCAGCTTTTTTCTCAGCCTTTGTCAGACCTTTTTTGCGCATTTCTTCAAGCGCTTTGTCGAAGTCACCATCAGCAGCAACAAGTGCTACCTTTGCGTCAGTCAGACCAACACCTGTAAGTTCTTTTAGCTTCTTGATGTCATCAATTGAAACTGCCATGGAATTATTTTTCTCCTTTTTCAGCGACTGCTGGTTTAGCTTGGCTCTTCCCCTCGTTGATTGCTTGGCTAACGTAGTCGAGCAATAGGTGAACACCCTTGATCGCGTCGTCGTTACCAGGAATCACGTAGTCGATAAGTGTTGGGTCTGCGTTTGTATCAACAACAGCAACAACAGGCACGCCAATTGTCTTTGCTTCTTTGATCGCATTTACATCACCAAGAACATCGATAATGAATACAGCACCAGGTTTGCCGTTAAGGTCTTTGATACCACCGTACTTAAGAGTCAGTGCATCAATTTCTTCTTGGAATCGTTGGATCTCAAGCTTGTTGTACTTCTTTTCAAGGTCACCGCTGATCATTTTGCTTTCAAGATCTTTAAGTTTCTTGATTTGCGCAGAGACAGTGTTTACGTTTGTAAGTGTTCCACCAAGCCATCGTTCGATCATGTATGGTTGACCAAGTGCGACTGCGGCAGCTTTTACAGCGTCCTTAGTGTGCTTTTTTGTTGCAACGAAAAGGATTGGCTTTCCGGCTGCAGCAACTTTTGTAAGGAATGGAAGGGCTACTTCTAGACCAGCAACAGTTTTTGTAAGGTCAATGATGTGGTTATCTTGACGCTTGCTGTGGATGTATGGCGCCATTTTAGGGTGCCAACGGCTCGTTTTGTGTCCAAAGTGAACACCAGCTTCGAGCAATGCTTTAATGTCGACAGATACTGCCATAATTGTTGAACTCCTTGTTCCTCACCTTCTGCCCTGCTATCAAATAGTAGGAGTTTTGCGGAAGGTTGTGTCATTAAATATTGTTACCCCTCTATTATAACAGGGGTGAAACAGAAATGCAAGCGCTTAGGCGACGGCGGTAGCCTCTTCGATATCACTGTGGCTAATCACCTCAATCTTTGTCGCTGCAGGCCTCAACTCGTACTGCTCGTTAGTTCGAGTATCTATAACAAGGACTTGTCCTTTCTCGTACAGATGCCCGTGACTGATCGCTATCTGTTCCTCCCAGCCTTTAACCATCGGGTTGTTGCGCCAGTTTGTCCATTGTCCACTTCCGGAAATAGAGACCTCGACATCTTTCTGTTCGATCACTGAGCCGTCAGGACTTGTCTGCTTAAGGATCGCTCGTGGCGCATTGCCTGCATTTACAATCGTAAATTCATACAGGTATTGACCCATTCGTGCATCTTCGGCAGTAATACGGATGATGTCACCCACTTCCGCTTCCCATAGCTCAAAACTGCCATTCTTTACGCCTTGTTTAGACTCAAACTTCTCATCAGTCGCAAGCGCATCAATTTCGTATGGCATCGCCCAGTCGGGACGATCTTCAAACTCATCGAGCCGCATCATACCAAAACGATACGAGCTAATGTAATCGTATTGGCCATCCACGTGACTACAGCTATATTCATTACTAATACCAGTTGTATTTTCATCTTGGCCACCAATATTCTTAGCGCAGTCATCACAGTGTAGCGCGCATTCTTCCATGTGTTTACCGATAACAACTGCTGTTGTTTCGTCATAACGAAGCGCAAAACTTAATTGAAAGTCGTTCGGGAAATCCTGACCGCTCTGCATATCGGCAAGCATCTCAATGTAGCCGGCAACCGTAGCAGTTTTGGGTACGCGGAAGTCTGTCCTATCAACCGTGTCAATCTCGTACTGAGATTGGGTGTTTTGGATGTGATACCCTAACACGTCGTCGCCATTAAAAGATTCGATTTGCAGCATCGCAAGTGTGTTGTTGAACTGCTGTTCGTCGAGTGACGCTTCCATTGTCGCCTCTTTGCCACTGACAAAATCCTCGATTAAGCCTTTGACCCAAGAAGGTACTTGGCGCTCACCACCTGCCTGTTCTAGATTTTTTAGTCGTTCACTATCCATTGTTGCTGCTATTTTGATTCAAGCAATATCATTGCGCAAGCGTAAACCTTATAGAGTCTGCCCGCGCATCAGTCGATCGTTCTGTGCGACCAAGTAATCCGCGAGTCCCGGTGTATTCGCTTCAAGTTGCACTAGGTTCATAAGCGCAAGTACGTTTGCGGGTGACGTGTAGCTGCGGCTTTCGTCAGGATGCGCTAGTCCATCAGACCTGTCAGTAAATATACCCGATAGATTCTCGGCAATACTTTCTTCTGTGCTCGCCCGTGCATATGTACTCATAAATTGAGGGCTATCAAGTACACCACCAACTGCGATATCTTCGATGATATTGGCGGCCTTTCGGTCTTCTCCAACTTGAGCGCGTTCGTCGGCAACGCCAAGTGAACTGCCTTCGTTCAAAGCATGTGAAAATTCGTGCATGAATACTGAGCCAACGGTATATCCTGCATACGATCCTGGAATTGTCGTACTGACTTGCTTCAATACGGAGCCAAGTGTGTCAACAGATCCTATACGGATAGACTCTTCACCAGACCTATACCGACCAACTAGTTCATGGTCCGAGCCTGCATCGTCCCCTGCCACCTCTTCCATGGTTTGGAGCATAATAGTTTTTAATGCAGCCTGATTCGTCAGACTCGTTGGAAGAATCGTAAGACTTTTTACGATTTCACCTGCAGTGTTTTTTGATGCATCAAGTGAAACAGCGTCTGATACTTCAAAACTATATCCATAAAAAGCGCTCACATCCGCAAGTGCAGCGACCACTTCCTCTTTCGTTTGCGCAGTTCCAATTTGATCAAGCGTTTCATCAATTACATTTGCGCTCAAGAATTCAGCAGCATGTTCTACCTTAAATTCGGCCGCTCGATCAAGTACTGATTGATACTGGTGAATATCTAAATCTTCCATCGTTTGTTCGACAGCCATACCGGCAGTCTGTATTTTTGCCCACTCGGCAATCGATTCCGGGCTATCGGTTTCAGGTGTAAATCCTTGAACCGCCGTCTGTACTGTTGCTTGCGTTCCTACAATTGAATTGTGTGCAATATCAACCAATCCACCAGGGGTAAGTGTCGCATAAATCGCCGCAACACCGACTGCTCGCCGAATCCATTTATTGCGATTCTTTCGTTTTCGTTCTTTGGTTTCTAATGCACGAATAGATTTTAGGTCGGTCGCATGCATTGATTCGGCGATGGACAATATTGCATCGTGCGGCTGCGCGCCAGGGCTTTGTCTAAATTCAATTGACCACCCTTGTTTCTGTTGGCCCCCATGACTGACGAGCACTTCACCGCCACTCACTCGCAGTGATCCATTGCCCGTATCGAGATGTGCAGTCTTATTCACTCTTTCATCGCCATCGATCACGAGGAATGACGTTTGACCTTCGGCACCCTGAATAATTTCACAACGTCGACCAGCCTGGTCGACACTAATACTCGCCAAAATATCGCCTTCAAAAATATGCCCATGTCGCATTTGCGCGACTCGGTGACCGAATGGTTGCAGTTCACCTTGAGTGACGAAAGCATTGTAGCTTTTCAAGGGAAGTTGTTGCGTCGCGCCCATAGCTTCTGAAGCTTGTATCACTTCTCCAATAACTGCAGGTTTCATAAATTCAATCGTGTCACTCGATCCTGCAAGTATTGGGTGCCCAGCAAGTTTTTCGACTTCATTCGCAACAAAAGCAGGCGCTTCTATAGGTGTTGGCGGTGTGCCATGGGTTCGACGGAACTCCTCGCCCATGTCTTTGAATGAATCGTGCATATGCTTACAGTATACTACCTCTAGACAAATCAAAGAAAAACAGATACAATAGTTCAGATTATGAAGACTAACCTACACCCAAGTGACTACCGCCCCGTCGTATTTAGCGACGACACTGCCGGTTTTGCTTTCTTGACTCAGTCAACAGCGCAAACTAGCGAAACTATTAAATGGGAAGACGGCAACGAATACCCACTCGTTAAGCTGCACATTTCAAGTGCATCTCACCCGTTCTTTACCGGTGAAGAAAAGATCATCGACACAGAAGGTCGTGTTGACCGATTCAAGAACCGTGCTGCAGCTGCTGAAGCTCGCAAAACAGAACTTGCTAACAAAGCAAAGAAATCTGCTGCGAACAAAGCAAAAAAGACTACTAGCGAAAACTAGCGTCACCTTTAAAAGAGCCTTTTCTCCGGATAAGGCTCTTTTTTGTTAGAATAAAGACAAGAACACATCATTATGCCAAAGATTAACCTCGATATTCCCGCACTTCAGGCCGAACTCGCAGAGCTCGATGCCTTTTTAGCACGTCCAGATGCGTATGCAGCGGATGACTACCAAAAGCGCAACAAACGATTCATCGAACTACAGACAATCCTAGAAAAAGCACTCCTTCGTCAATCGCTCGAGAATCAAATCGTCGAGGCAAAAGTACTTGCTAGCGGCAACGACGAACTAGCTGAACTTGCAAAGATGGAAATCGATGAAAATACCGATACCCTTGCCCGCCTCGAAGACGAATTATTCTTGATGCTTGCCCAAAAAGACCCTAACGACGAAAAGAACGTGATTATCGAAATTCGTGCCGGCGCCGGCGGTGACGAAGCCAGTCTTTTCGCGGCAGAACTGTACCGTATGTACCTCCGTTACTGTGAAAACCACAACCTCAAGACCGAACTTATTAGTGAAAGCGCAAACGATACTGGTGGGTACAAAGAAGTTGTCTTTGGCGTTAAGGGTGATTCACCGTATTCACAACTTAAATTTGAATCAGGTGTGCACCGAGTCCAACGTGTTCCTGCGACTGAATCTCAAGGTCGTATTCACACGAGCACCATTACCGTCGCCGTTTTGCCCGAAGCAGAAGAACACGATCTCGAAATCAACCAAAGCGACCTTCGTTTTGACATCTACCGCGCCGGTGGACACGGTGGTCAATCAGTGAACACAACTGACAGCGCCGTTCGTATTACCCACATCCCTTCTGGGCTTGTTGTCACAAACCAAGACGAGAAATCTCAGCTCAAGAACAAAGAAAAAGCGATGAGCGTCCTTCGTTCTCGCCTGCTTCAACAAAAAATCGACGCCGAAAATGCCAAGCTTGCCAGCGAACGCCGCAGCTTGATCGGTTCTGGTGATCGTTCTGAAAAAATCCGTACGTATAACTTCCCACAAGACCGTATCACCGACCACCGCATTGGCTACAGTCGAAGTGGCATTCCCCAAGCACTAAACGGGTCAATTGATGACCTCGTGGAGCACCTACAGGCTTATGAGCGAGAACTCGCTGCCTCTACCGCTGGCAATTAACGACTGGCTCGCTGATGCGACGCGTCAGCTTGTGTTTGCTGAGATCCCAAGCGCTCGCCTTGATAGCGAGTTAATCTTGGCGCATACCCTTCGAAAGACTCGAAGCTATCTGCACGCACACCCAGAAGACATCTTAACCGACCGCGCAATCGAAATCGCCAACGCGCGTCTGTCGCTACGCATCGAGCGTGTGCCAGTTGCGTATATCATCGGGCACAAAGAATTCTACGGGCATCAGTTTGCTGTCACAACAGCGACACTGATTCCTCGACCTGAATCCGAAGTACTGATCGAATTACTGAAAAAAGTCATGCCTCGCAATGCTTCACTTTTAAATGACACTGTTCGCCTCGTTGACGTTGGGACTGGAAGCGGCGCGCTTGGAATTACCGCGAAACTTCTATACCCTGAATTATCAGTCACATTAATCGATAACAGTCGCCACGCATTAAAAATTGCCGACAAGAACATCCGCAGCCTAGATGCAAATATTACGATTATGCAAAGTAACTTGCTGGCGGACTACCCTTTCACTGCAAATATTATTATTGCGAACCTTCCCTACGTTGACCCGTCATGGGAACGTTCACCCGAAACGAACCACGAACCTGCGGAAGCACTCTTTGCAAACAACGAGGGTAAAGCGTTGATTTATGAACTGCTTGTTCAGACTCAAGAAAAACTTATTGATGGCGGCTCTATTATCTTAGAGGCCGACCCCGAACAACACGACGACATCATTAACGAAGCGAAACAATATGGATTGTTATTAGTTGAACGCCAAGATTACGGATTACTGTTCGAAAAAGTAGCGAAGTAGCTCGACTAGATCGCTGTACCGACGCGGTTAAATACAAAGATAAGTACGGCAATAATGCTGAGCGTAAATAGTAATGGCAAGATAATATCGCTGGTGCGGATCTTTTGGTGGTGATAGAACGAATCGTATGCCTTATGTGCAACGAATCCAACGAGGATAGAGATGATTGCCACCTGTGGAACAAATAAACTTGTAATAAATGGCATAGAATACGCGATCGTCCAGTGATATGCGATCCATCCGATTTCAGCCATAACCACTCCCCATGCTAGGCTCAGGAACAACGTGTGTGTTTCGTCGTCGTAGGTATTTAGCACGTGGTTTGCGGCGCTATATCCGATCAACCACATCGCGATGACAACAAGTGACGCCGGCCAGTTGTACGAGATCGTAAACAATGTCGCGACACCAAGGAAGATCGCAACACCTGCTTGTGCAACAACGTAACTACGCTTTGATCGCGGTTTCAACACCAAGAGCCATAGGATATATAGCAGTGTCGCAATACCCATCAACAGAAGTTTGCGGAAGTCATCAATCTGGGCGATATTGATCGTATAGAGTCCGATAACAACGCTCGTACTAACAATAAGGTCTACAAGGTTAGAACGAACGTTTACGAACCAGTAGCGGGCCCTGACGGCTAATACACGCCATTTACTAATAAGGACAAGGCCAAGTGCAAGTGGAATTGACTCGGTGTAACGGATCACCACAACGATCGCAATCGCTAAACCGATGTTAAGAACCGTGTATACAACTTCGCTCAAGAATGAGCGGCGGCGGACTAGTTTGAGGAACTCCATAATCGAATTAATTATACCACGTTAGGATGCACTATTGGGCTGGTCCGATGATAATCAGGAAGTCTGTATCACCTGTCACGCTCATAGGCGGTGTCGTTGTTTTGAATGTCACATTGTAGAGCTGTTTCAGCTTGTCTGCACTGGCGGTCTTTGTCTTGTCTAATTGGTAAACAGTATATTTCGGATATGCACCTTCTGGAGCATTATCAACTGTATCAACACTGAATCCGGCAGCAATCAATTTATCTGCTTCAGATTGTCCCATACCAGCACCCGCCCCACCATTAAGTACCGTCACGTGCGGGTCTTCTTTGATTAGTGCGCTCGCAGCGAGGTTTTTAAGAATATATGCGCGCAGGTCATCGTATTGGAACTTCCCTGCAACTGGCTGTGCGGCTGCGGTAAAGATCGCTTCGCCTTCTTTGTGAAGATCGATTGAGTTAATCTTTTCAGATGGAATATCCTGTGCAAGCTTCATAAGCGTACGAATTTCTTTTGTTTCGATGTTTGTACGAAGGTTTGCACCCATTGCATCAATCAAACCAGTCACTGCACCGAGGTTTGTAAGTGTTCCGGCACTGAGTGCTTTTTCGCGAATCGCGAGGATAATTTTTTGTTGGTTACGTTCACGGTCGAAGTTTGACTGTTCAAATCCGTATGTCGGTGCTGCGTCACCTCGAGCTTGCGCAAGGTACAGAGCGTGTTCAGCATCAAGAACAGCTGGTCCGTTAGGGTAATCAATAAAGTGACCGCTTGGTGGACAGACTGTCTTGCGCTTTGCAATGTTCGGTCCACACTTCCAGTCGAAGTTGCTATCCATTTGTCCGTTCGGGTTACGGCTTTCGATGTTTACGGTGATGTTACCGCCGATTGCGTTCACAACGTCACGCATCACTGAGTAATTAACGTGCACACCGTATTGAATGTCGAGTCCGACAATTTCACCGATAAATTTCTGAGTTGAGGTCAAGCGTTCTTGTTCGGCTGCATCTGTGTCGTCTTCGTTTACACAGCTAAAGTAGCCGTTAATCTTGCCCGAGTAACCTTCGACACAAGGCATACCAAATTCAACTTGAAGGTCACGTGGAATACTGAAGGTATAGGCGTCTTTTGTCTTTTGGTTCACACTCAAAATCAGGATTGAGTCAGTCAAGTTTGCGCCTTGGTGCCCAGGATCATCTTCTGATGTTCCAACGATCAAGAAGTTACTGCGTCCGTTCTCGTCTTCTTTCAGTGGCTGGCTTTGTACGAGGTCTAAAATGCTTCCCTTGAAGACCGATTCACCTGCTGAGATTGCCTTATGAATAAAGTACCCAGCAACCGCTAGCCCAGCAACTAATAGTACGATCGCAACGATAGTAATAATGCGCTTTGTCTTGCTCTTAGGACGGTCATTTCGATCTTCACGATCTTTGCGACGTTGGCGTCGACTCGGTTTTTTACCATCGAGCTCTGGATCATCGATTTCACGAAGTGATTCATCAATATCAACACGCCCTAACAGATTGGTGTCTCGAGGAACTCCTACGGTCTGGCGAGTCTTATCGCCAGTGTGGAGTGATCGATCGATCGGCTTTTCCCGCTCTCCTTGATGAAGATCGCCGAGCTGTGCGCTCGGACGTCGTGGGATAAAACCGTCGATAGAAGTAGGTGCTTGCTTCTTCATAAATACTCATAATAGTATACCGGATATGGCTGATTTTATGAAGATAGACATAAGGAAAATAAATACGCTATACTAAGTCGGTTAATGGAAGCTTCTTTCTTCACTCGTCACCCCTTCGCTAAAGATATTCTCGGTATCATTGTGTTCATCATATGTGTCGTCATCGGCACCGTCGTGATTAATACCTTCGTTTTCCGTAGCTTCAACGTCGTTGGGCCAAGCATGGAAACAACTCTTTATACTGGCGATCGGTTGATCGTAAATCGCCTTCCTGTGACATGGTCACAACTACAAAATAAGTCATACCTACCAAAGCGCGGACAAGTTATCGTGTTTAAAAACCCACAATACAGCCAAGGTATTGAAGACGAGTATATCGTAAAGCGTGTGATCGCCTTCCCTGGCGAGCGTGTCCTGCTCAAAGACGGTCACTACCTCGTATTTAACGCAACGAATCCAAATGGATTTGACCCAGATGACTACAATCACGGCGAACCCGGCAGTCCTACGAGCGGTAAAGCCGATCAGATCGTACCTGATGGCGAAATCTTTGTTTCTGGAGATCACCGACAAGGTAATTTCTCTTATGACTCACGTAATGGAAATAGTGGCCTTGGGACAATTCCGCTTTATGACATTATCGGACCTGTTAATGTCCGTATCTTCCCTTTCAATAAGATCCGTACTTTCTAACACAATCTCCTGTCCCCCCTAAAGAAATTCAATCACGGAAGCGATGCTTGAATGCGGAGCTTATCGAAATCGGAGCAGAACTCCGAGCCGTCTATTCGCCGAGGAGCTTCTGCAATCGATCAAGGTCAGTTTCATCAGAGAACTTAATGACGATTGTTCCAGCGCCCTTGTTATTCACCCGGATGTTAACGTCTGTCTTTAGTCGTCCACGTAGTGAAGCGATTTTTGATTCGTGACGTGATTCAGTCTCTTTCACTGTCTGCTTTTCAGGTGCAGCTTTGCCGTTACGCGCGTTGACGACGTATTGTTCAACTTTACGAGCACTCCACTCTTCTGCAAGGATACGAGGTACTACTGCAACGATAAATTCTTCATCCCAAGAAATAAGTGGCCGCGCTTGGCCTTCTGTTAATTTGCCTTCAGCGATAAGTTCACGCACAAATTTAGGGAGCTTCAAAAGGCGCATCGTGTTTTGCACGGCGCTTTGTGATTTATTCACTCGCTTACCAATTTGTTCGTTATTTAAATTAAATTGATCACGAAGTTTTAAGTACGCTGTCGCAGTTTCAATTGTGTTGAGGTCGCGGCGCTGCAAGTTCTCGATCAATGACACTTCAAGCCGATTCTGGTCGGTCATTGTACGAACGAGTGCCGGCATTGTTTCAAGGCCAGCTAACTTAGATGCGCGGTAACGACGTTCACCAGCGACGATGACATAGCCACTTCCCTTTTTAGTCACGATGATAGGCTGCAAGACACCGTGTTCGCGGATAGATTCCGCAAGCTCGCTCAACGCTTCTTGATCAAATGTGCGTCGAGGTTGATCTGGGTCCGCAGTGATCTCATCGATTGCCAGATTATGTAGTTCGCTGATCTTTACATCTAATTTATTCGTTGGGTCAAAGCTATCGTCCAAAAGATCCATAGGGATCAATGATTCAAAACCTCGTCCGAGCCCTTTTTTGCCAGCCATTACTTCGCCTCTCCTTTAGTTCGATCAATTACTTCCTTGGCAAGCGCCTTGTACGCACGTGAACCCTTCGAGAACTTATCATAGACACCAATTGGGATGCCGTGACTCGGTGCCTCTGCCAGGCGAATATTACGAGGAATTGTTACGCTAAATACCTTACCTGGGAAGTGGCGTTTAATTTCGTCGTGCACCTGATTACTCAGTGTCGTACGGCTATCAAGCATAGTTGGAAGTACGCCAAGCAGTTCAAGACCCGGGTTCATACCCTTTCGCACAATCTTCATTGTCTCAAGCAACTGCCCAAGACCTTCGAGTGCATAGAATTCAGCCTGCACAGGCAGCAATACATACTTGGATGCAATCAGTCCGTTCACCGTCAAAAGACTAAGGCTCGGTGGACTATCAATAATGACATAGTCGAAGTCTTCGCCAACCGTATCAATGGCTGCCTTAAGCCGCGTAAAGCGCTTCTCGGTCTTTGCCAGCTCTACTTCGGTATTCGCCAGGATAGATGTCGTTGGAGCCAACCACAGGTTCTTGTGATCGGTTTTGATGACCGTTGCTGAAAGTTCAGCTTGACCCGTAATAACATCAGTCATTGTTGAGGTAAGTGCTGTCTTGTCGACACCTAGACCACTGGTTGCATTTCCTTGCGGGTCAAAGTCGACTAACAGCGTTCGCTTGTCGGCTTTCGCAAGGAAATACGCCAAGTTAATAGATGTCGTTGTTTTACCCACGCCACCCTTTTGATTTGTAACTGCGATAACAATAGCCAAGACGTTTACCCTTTTCTCATTTGGTTCATTATATCATGTACACCGAGTGATGCGGGGATATATTTAAGCGGTATGCGCGCGTTTTCGAATCACTGCAGCGATGATAATACCCACGGCAATGACAGCTGCAATGATAGCCCAGATTACCCCTGCACTCTGTGTGTTATGCGGAGCTGCTTCAGCGACATCACTCTCTTCGTTTATTATATCAACTGGAGTCTCCGCTGGAGATTCGCTCGGTTCTGTAGTTGGTGCTGGAGCAGGCTCCACCGCTCCTTCATTCTGAACTATAGGGATCGTCGCAATGCCACGTATTGGAGTCGTCGGCTTATTTACACTTTGCCGAGCAGGTGCAGCAACAGTGATTGGGAATGTCCCCAGATCAAACACCTGACCGAGTAGTGTTGTCACAACGATACTAGCTGTATGTGCACCAGCCGGTAAAGCAGTAGATAATGTACATGACCAAAGCCCGTTACTTCCTGCTGTCGTCTCGCACGTAACAGGATCAGAGCGAACTATTACTACTATTTGGCTTCCAGCTGGAGCTTGTCCACTGAAGGTTGGGAGTGTAGACACAGTTGGCGTCGTATTTATCTGCTTTTGGTCAATAGTTGCAGTAGGTGTCGTCACTACAGGGGTTGCGTTATTAAAGACAAATGCTGTACGGCCGTGGATCGATACGGTACCACGTGCGGTTTTATCGTAATTTGCTGGCAGGACGATTCTCAGTTGCGTGTCAGAGAAATCTTGGTCTCCTTGTTCATTAAAGAATTTAAAACATGGAGGCTGTTCGCTCATTTTCTCTACTGGATATCCCCAATCGAACAAATCCTGTAGTGTGTACGGCGTATCAAATACACAGAATTGCAGCGCCAGATTATTAAAGACTACCGCATCGTCAGTCAACATTTCTATATTATCGATGAGACGTTCACCATTAACCGTAGCAAGCACCCTACCATCTTGCTGCGTACTAAACACCACACTGCTCACGACAGGTTTCGCTACTCGTACCAATTCGCCGTACGTTGCAGTCTGTCCATCTGCACGACTAACCTTTAACTCATAGTTACCGACAGTCATATCGTCTGGAATAATCGCTTCCAAATTGCCATCAGACTGATAGGTAATTTCTAATTCAATACCATCAAGAGTCATGACGGTATCAGGGCGGAAATTTTCACCTGAAATACTCAGGTAATAGTTAGGGCCATCTGCATAGGTTTCTGCATGAGAAATACCTACCTGGAAAATATCCTCGACAATAAATGTTGCTGAATCTGTCCCCTGTGGTTTTGTGATCGTAACAACATATTCACGTGGCGTTGTGTCGTAAGGAATTGAGAAAACAATCAAGGTATCAATCTGTGAGATAACGGTAGTGTCAACACCTTCAACCGCCACTGTAGCACCGTTCAAATTGGTGCCTTCAATTGTAACTTCTATGTACTGCTCCGTCTGCGCAACATTTAATTGCTCTATCGAAGGCACGTTAGATGGAATTGTCACACCATCAGTCAGCGTAAGCTCAACACCTTCACTATCAGTTAAAGTAAAGTCGTATGTACCCGGCTGAAGCTCTGTTCCATCAAGATAAATCTCAATATATGTCGTAGGGTAGATAAATACTTTATCGCTCGCAATCGCAACGCCACCAATAGTAACCGTCATATCATCTGTAAGCTCAAAACCAGACACACCCAAGATAAGGCTTCCGTCTTCCGAAGGATAGTTATCAATCTGATAAATAGCCGCCGGTGGTTGTGCGATATTGAGTGCATTGGGATATATGATTCGGTATCCTGATGATTTTACAAATTCAACATCATAATCCGTGTCATAAGAGAGGAAATGACCTGCCGGGATAGTGGCGATTAGTGAGTTTGCAGTATTCGATGATACCGTTGCCGTCGTGCCGCCACCAACGATGAGGTTCGCAGTATTCTGAGGCACCGCTCCAGTCACAGTAATCTTTACGTCACCGCCTGGTAGTACTTCGTTTGATATCTCAAGCTCCGGGTACTCAATAACGAAGGCATTGTTATATGTCCCGATTGGACCATTGGCAGTCCACGCCCCAAGACGATACGCCCCAGCTGGAAGTCCCGTCGTATTCACCTCAGCAGTAATAAAGGTTGACGTCTGGCTGGTTGCATATACTACATAAAAACATTCGTTGGTTGATTGGTTACAAGCATATAAGTTCGTACCGGATTCAAACTTGCTTCCTGTTATCTCGATATAATCAGTGACGTCCTGCTCGATGAAGCTTTCGACATTGGAAATAATAGGCCGGGACGCTGTCTTTACGACTGCATTGCCATACGATGCACCGAGACCCTGAGCGTTTGCAACATTCAGAGTGAAGCTTCCATACGGTAAATCAGTTGGGAGTGTCGCCTTTAAAAAAGTAGGGGTTTGTTCCGTAATCGTAAAGAAGCGGTATTGTAGACCTTCTTTCACAGAGACGAGAGTGTCTGCGTCGTAGTTGGCCCCTGTTATCCGTATTTCAGTCGGGTTTCCATCGGCATCGTTTGTGAATTCAAAACTCACAATCGTTGGGAGTTCGGCAGCGCGGGCAATCTGATGGCTGACAAACATAGAAGTACCGGCACTGATCGCAATCAGCACTACTGCCATTATCCCAATAATAAGCTTACGTGGTATACCCGTACCTATACGACGCGCCGGTTGAGTGATCATAACTCCCCTTTTTTCATTCTCAATTAAGCCTAGTATACGAGAGTTGCAGCGTAAGCACAATGAAATCTACCCCAATAAAAAAGATCCTCGTCGATAATGATGAGGATCTTTGATGTTCGTACTACTTGATTGAAACGATTTCAATCTTTGAGTACTTTTGGCGGTGACCGTTTTCTTTGTGAACACGCTTTTTCGCTTTGTAACGAATTACACGGATCTTGTCACCCTTTACGAGGTCGTCGATGACCTTCGCTGTTACTACCACATCTTTGACAGTTGGCGTACCAACAGTGACGTTGTCACCATCGATAAGCAACAGTGCGTCTAGAGTGAGCTCTTTAGTTCCTTCTTGGAGGAGGTCCACCAGAAGGGTCTCTTTTTCGGTGACAATAAATTGTTTTCCACCGATCTTAACGACTGCTTTTGTCATATTATTCCTTAATTTCTTAATTTGTGTACATTTTGTACAATCAGTTTTCTATTTTAACAGAGACGAGGCTATCTGTAAAGATCAGATCTGCCCACCACCTGTTGCAAGGATAATTACAAGAGATAACCCTATCGTTCCAACCAGTGTATACATGCCGTGATGCAACTTCCAACTGCGTCGTAGCTTCACTGGAAGTTTATTACGATAGTGGTGCGCAGCGATCGCCACAGCTGCAACAACAGATAACAATGCAAGTGCACCAAGCGTTGCAGGACTCATTGATTGGAGCGCTGTACCGAAGTATGTCAGCGGATTGCCCACACCCTGTTCAACCGGTGCAGCATAGACAACCTTCTGAGTATCTTCACTGCCCTTCACGGCGCTCGCAGAGGCCGCAGGTGATCCGTAGTATGCCACAACGAGGGTTGCGTCACGCCCATCTAACATACCATCGACAACTGCAAAGCCAATGTCCTGGTATTTATTGTTCAAGATATTCGCACGGTGCGTTTCAGAATTCATCCATGCAGCAACCGTTGCTTGGGCGGTCGGGTAATTCTTGGCCAAATTTTCACCAGCCACGTCGTAGTTGTAGCCACTATCCCCTAACCATTTCCATGGAGTCACACCGGATGGCGAGGTGTGCGCCCAATAGTTATTCGCAAACATGTCCTGCGCTTTGAGGAATGCTGCTTTGCTGAGCTCTTCATTTACCTTTAATTCAGGCAATGAAGCGTCCTGACGCTCTGCATTCGTATCAGTGAGTAATTCGCTCGCACTGATATGCGAAACTCGCCCAAGGACCTCTAATCGTCCTGAAGTAATAAAGCCGTACGCAAACTGCATCACTACCGCCAAAACTAATACAGCCGTAATACCATGCAAGCGGACCAAGTGTGGTCGATAGTGATTGCCCTTGTGAGGCACCAACGTGTGCTTGAGGTGAGTACGGAGGTTAGATTGTAAGGTCTTTTTGCGTTGTTTTTGTTTTGCTTTCACGCTGAAAATAGTATATCACTTATGTTTTCTGCGGGCAAAGAAAAACTCCCCTGTTTTCGGGGAGTTTTCATGTGTGTTTGTTGTATTAAGCTTCTGAGCTGTTTCGGCGACGAATCGCACCGATAATCCACCAAGCGATCGCAGCAAGTGCAGCGATGATCAGTAACCACCAGAACCATGCAAGTCCGAAGATCTTACCGTCAGTGTTGTTCACACCATCAGCAACCGCAGCAGTCTTGTCAGTTGATGTTCCCTTAACTTCAGCAGCAGCTGCATCGTCGTCAGTGTTTGCACCGAGGACACCTTGATCAGCGGTTGCACCAATGATGATGTTAGTGAAAGTATCTGCAGCAGGAGTACCATCGTTAGTTGCTACGATATCATTGTCGTCATCATTTGATTCGTCAACTGGAGCGGCAACCACAGGGGCTGTGTAGGTAAAGCTGATTGTTCGGAAGCTTGAGTTTCCGGCAGCATCTTTTGCAATGAGTGTAAATTCGTAATCACCATCTTTAGTCACAGTGAAATCTGGATTCAAAACGTCATCTTCAAATGTAGCACCAGTTGGGTTTGATTCGTCAGCAGTCCAAACATACGTAAGGTCTTCGTCAGATGCAAACTCTGGAGTAAATACATTCGCGTCCTGCGTAAAGCCTTCACCAGTAATAACTGGCTCTGTTGCGTCATAAGTAACGGTGAAAGTATTTGACCAGCCAGATGTGTTCCCTACTGCGTCAGTTGCACGAACTTGGACGAAGTACGTGCCTTCACCTTGCGTGAATGCACCATTTCGTGAATTTTCAGTTAAGTCATTTGCGTAGTAAGCGTTTGATTCGCCATTGTAGGCGTCACCTACAATGTTAGTCCAAACACGATAGTCGTATGTAGCTGTATCGGTAGAAGGAGTGTTCCAACGAATGTTAACTGATCCTTCATTTGTTGACTCGCCAGAGTTGATGTCATCAGCTGTCACTAGAGGTGCGGTTGGAGCAATGCTATCACGACTATAGTTTACAACTGTGCTCCATGGACCCTTGTCAGAGCCACTAATCGCAATGTTGTATACAGCTCGAACGCGAATTGTCATTGCACCTTGGAAGTTTGTATTAAAAGTCTGAGTTCGCTGAAGAGTATCTCCTGAAACATTTCGGTAAAGAAGTTCATTTGCCTGGATTGAACCATTGCCATTTGTGTCGATACCATACTCTACTTCATATCCAGCAGTTCCACCAACACCGTAGACACCAGTCCAGGTTGTAGTGTATGCGTTACCGTTTACAGCAGTAAGAATGAATCCCTCGGTAGGAAGAGTGATTTGTGGCACTCCGATTACCTGGAAGCCAACAGTATCGCTTGATGTTGTGCGGCCAAATGCATCTTTAGCAACAACACGAATTTGGTGTGGACCTGTTGAGAATGTTTTCGCAAAACTTGTGCCAGTTTGGTTTTCTGCGACAAGTGTATTTACATCGTTAGGGTGAGTGCCTTCGTAGATATTATACGTGACCGCAGTCGTGTCAACAGAAGCATTCCATTGAATGTTAGTGACATCCTGGTGCCATCCACCTGGGTAAGTAATGACAGGTGTAGTTGGAGCTTTAGTGTCAAGAATCACTGACCAGATATCGCTCCAGGCGCTATAGTTTCCACCTTCATCTTTTGCACGTACTTGGTAGAACCAGTAACCGTCAGGTGCGCCAGATGAGTGTAGATTAGATGATGGAAGTGGTCCAGAGTTCCAGATATTACTTCCGTTTAGGTTACCGTTTCCATCGTTTGATGGGTCTTGTGACGAGCGGAATTCATATGTCAACGCGTTTGCATCAGTAGAATCATTCCAGTCGAAGTCAAAGTCGTTAGTTGGAAGTGCTGAACCGTTTGATGGAAGATTAAGCACAGGCTTACTAGGGCTTGTTGTGTCGAGAGCAAATGTAAAAGTAGTACAACCGAAGTCTAATGAGTTGATTGTTCCTTCGGCAGTTACACCAGAACCGAGTGAGTAACCAATTGCCTTAACACGAGCGTTAGGGAAAGCAGCTAGCCAAGCATTAAGTGTACCGTGGTTAGTTGAACCAGAACCGCCAGCGTGTGATGGAGCGTTGTCTTTAACAAACTGTTTAGCGGAGTCAGAAACCCACCAGTCGTTACCATAGACAGCTTCACCAACAAGGATAGCGTCTATAGTACCGTCATTGTCGAAGTCAGCCTTCATCTGTAGTCCTGGAGCAATTCCAGAAACGGTTGTGTAAGTCATACGGTCAGCAATACTTTCCGTACCAGCGTTTGCAAGTGCAAAGTCTGTTGCGTAGTATCCCGCAGCTTTACGTTGATCAGGTGAACCGTTACCAGCCGGGTTGTTGACTGTTTTAAGTGCAAGTCCTGAAGGAGTCAGTGTACTTGAGCCCTGTGAACGACTCTCTGATAAGTCCCAGTGAGAAAGACCAGTAGTTACAACAGATGTTTCTGTCGTACATGCTGCGACACGTGGAAGTGATCCGGTAGAAATGTTCTTCCATTCAACAACATAGTTGCTTCCGGCGACAGTTGTATCACCGACATTGTAGTTGTTAAAGATCATATTAGTGAAAGTTGTATAACCTTCTGCGGCATAAGAATATACTTTAGAGTTGTTGACGTAAAAGTCGTAGTTACCTGTATTGAAGTTTGAAACGATTTCAACTGTGTAGTTTCCAGCAGCAGTTGGTGCAGCAACATTAATCCATGTGCCAGTGTTTGCATTCCAAACACGCCAACCAGTGTACCCACCGATGTTTGCGTATTCAATAATTGGGTAACTAGGGTTAGCATCTACTCCGTTTGAGGCAACTCCCCAAAGCCCAGCACGAAGTGATGGCTTAGTATTCCAGTCTGATGCGACGAAGACGCTGGCTTTAATACTGTCAGTATTTGCAGGAAGTGATTTTGCAATACCTTCTGTTTTATAGAATGCGTCAGCACTTGAGTTCGCTTGATTTACAATAAGAACAATACGCCCATTTGCTGCATCGACATTCCAACCACCAGATGGTGCTGCACGGTCAACTGACCAGTCAGCTGCAACTAAAGGTGTTGCGTTATATGAAACGCTGGGCGCGGCGTCAGCCTTTTCAGCAAATAAAAACGGCACACTGGCCGTAAGGGTACTCACAACTAGCATAAATGCTAGTGCAAAATTAGTTACTCGTTGGTATCGTTTGCTCGCAAAAAACTTCATCTCAACACTCCTTATTGAACTAATAATTGATCGCCCACACGATCGACACATATATACAACGCTCTCAACTTTTGTATTTTTGTTAACTTTACCACTTTCGTGCCTACTTGGCAATGGCGATTTAATCTTATTCTAAGAATCGTTTGCTAAGGTTCTAAGTGCATATTTTTTCACAAAGAACCAACCAGTAGCCATAACCCCTACAATGCCTAACCACCAGTACCATAGGAGTCCAAAAATGCGCCACCCTTCACCTGTCCTAGCAATGGTTGGACTTTGCGCAACAAAGGCCGCCGGCGCTGGTGTCGATATGGTATTTCCCAGCACTTCCGTGTCTTTGTCTGCCACGTTTTCATCACTGCTCGCAACCACCTCTCGTGTAATGACTGGAGAATTTACGACAAGCTCTTCGATATTACTGACAGGTAACGGAAGTGTCGCAAGTACGACCGCATAGCCGAATTCAAAAGGCACGACCGTCTGGTTGCCGAGCGCGTCTCGCGCAGTCAGCACAAATCTGTACGTTCCCTCAATAGTTGGAGTAAATGTTGGAGTTTTTGCAGCGGCATCAAATTCCAACACAGCCGGGTTCTTTCCTGCAGCCCAACTGTAACTGGCGACATCGGCATCATCAGCCGCTGTTACTTTAGGCGTAATGCTTCCACTGTTAATAATTGTGTTTCCGCCGGCAACCGTTACTGCAGGTCCATCATTATCAACAACAATCTTGGTAGTTTCAGCAGTTTGGCGGTCGGTCGCATCAACCGCAATTAACTTCACAATGTATTCACCACTTTGTGCCTTGGTGTCAGGTTCACCCGCAACAACCCAAGTGTAGTTCAAGTCATACTCACCTGTTTCTTCATTCAGCACACAGGTAGCATCGACGGGAACTTCATTGATAAGTAATTGGCATGACACAAAGTCATCATCGGTGATCTTACCAGTAATCGTCACAGTGCGATTCTCTACCGATCCCCCAACAAGCGCCGGTGTTGCCGATACTGTCACAACAGGTACAGGATTTGGATCAACGGGTGTTTCCTCTTCCGGTTCACCCTCTTCATCAGTTGGTTCGTCTGTATCACCAGGGTTCACCGGTATAACAGGTGCTTCAGGATTATCTGTAGGTGGAATGAGTGGAGTCTGCACAGGCACACCACACCCAACTCCAATAACACATCCAATCATATTAAAAAGCCCGGCCTGAGCCGGCCGGGCATAAGAAAACGAAATAGCAAGCACGAAGGTTATAGTCGCCAACAAAAATACAACTATTTTTGCTCCTCGCAGGATAGGCATTGCTATAAGTCCTTTGATACTGGTTCCTCCCTCAAACACCACTCCTAGTGTTCTATACCGCCATTATACCACAAGCGACTTAAGAATGGGAGTGATCACCCCTTTCAAGTTCATGGATGCGATCATGATCAAGTCCGTAGTAATGTGCGATCTCGTGCCATAACGTTCGCTTAATTTGTTCAAACAATTGCTGTTCGTTTTGCACCACCATCAAGATCGAATGCTTAAATAGCGTAATTTTGTCAGGCAATACAAACGTGTAATTACCACCTCGTTTTGTCAACGGGATACCTTCATATAAACCGAGCAGAATATTGCCTTCACGTAACCCCGCCTTTTGCGCTTGGTACTGGTCTGGCCAATCGGCATACAACACGGCAACGTTATCGAGGCCCTTGATATACTCTTGGGGCAGTTCGTCCATAGCTCGGCTAATCAGCCGATCAAATTCGTTGTCTGTAAGTTCCATAGCTATATTAAGTATAGCGCTTATTCTTCTGAAAAAGTAATTTTGTCGTCGGGATCATTCAATACTGCATCCCAAGCTTGATCAAGAACCTCTTCGCTAATGTCGTCATTCAAGTCAATTGTCTCGTCCGCTTCATATTCATCAAGAGGACTAATCGTCCCATCATCAGATGGTTCGACGGGTTGAAGCTGGAGAAAATGATAAATCGACATGTTGTTTTGCTTTTTTTATTTTTGGTTCGTTATGTATCTATTTAAGCATAAATAGTATGTAAAGTCAATCCCCTGCTTCGTTCAGACAAGTTAAAAGCCCCGCCAATCTCACGATCGGCGGGGCTTTTTAGCTCGACGCTGGTCAGAGATTAGACGGGGCTGAGTTCGCGAGTTTCGTCGCTGCTCTTTTCCGGCTTCAACTCCTTGTTACGTGTCACCAAAATGATGATGACCGAGATCACCATCAAACCAATGACGATGAGCGAAAGCACACCGCTGATGCTCGTCCAATACGAAGCAGTCAGAAATGTGAAACCGACCACGAACTCACCCATCACAGCGGATTGCTGGAGTGGTACAAAGTGAACATCGGGTTCCGGGTTAGCGTCACCTTTTGTTCTGAGGCTTCCGTCGTCGGCATAACCAATGAAGGTGTGCGTCGTGACTCCAATCGCTGTGTCTTCCCGGAACGTAATGATGTCCCCCGGTTTGAGGTCGTCGCTCTGTTTAATGAGAACGATCGTTCCAACTGGCAACTTGGGCTCCATCGAACCTGTCTGGATAATCACCGGGGTGAAGATAAGACGAAGTACGATGATCCCGACAATAACCACAAGGGCCATCATCGGAAAAAGCGCGTGCTTTAGAAAACTCTTAAATTTTTCCACGGGTAATCCTTACGATTCGGGTGTCGCAGGAGGATCCTGCGGTGCAGGTTCGGGGACGACGACGTCGACCTCGGGTACTTGTGGGGTAACCTCTACCTCGGGGGTTGGCGTGACAACATCCGTTTCCGGGTTCGTCTCGTCATCCGTCGGCGGATCAGGGTCAGGTTCGGGCTCAGGATCAACAATTTCAATCTCCGGGTCGTCGTTTGTCGGCGTCGTCTCGGGTATCTGGATTGTAATACTAATACTTGCCTGCGTAGTCGCAGAAAATACTGCACCACTCGAAAGTGGAATAAAGTTCGCACAAGCCACAACGAGAACCGCCGCGACTATAACTGCGTTAATACGTCGTGACATTGTACTCCTTGAACTTGCTGGAATTGAAGATGGATACGTGCATAAGATCCTGAAGCGAAGTTCGGAATCTTATGTGGATGTCCATAAAAGTGTTAGTGCTCTGGGCACCCAATTTCCGTTTATAGGAGTTGGGTGCCCAGAGCGATTCGATATAGCCCGACGGCTACTTGGGGTTACTGCTGGGTCAGCGTGACCGGGATGTTGCCACCGAAGGTCTGGCCCTGCCACTCGTTGCCGGCGGTGCCACCGAGCTTGACGTCGAAGACGAATGCCTTCGTCTCGCCGGGCTGGATGACTCCGAGGTTGAAGCTCGCGGGCAGGTTGGTCACCGAGGTGAGCGCGATCTGTCCGCTGGTCGTGCCGACTCCGACACGGAGCTCGTTGTAGTTGAGCGCCGGGTTGGCAGGGGTCGAGTTGGTGAAACCGGTGCCGATGCTGGCGACGGCGGGGATCGATCCGTCGTTCTTGATGTAGAACGTCTCTCCGATGACCTGGCCGGGAGCCAGGTTGTTGAAGTCGAGATCGATCGCACCGACGGTGTTGTTGTCGCTGACGCTGAGGACGACGGTCGACGTGTTGATGTCGACGCGTGCGCTCTCGGTGTCCGAGAACAGCGCTCCCGAAGCGGTGACGCTCGAGATCGCAACGAGTGCGACGAATCCGACTCCGAGAACGCTGGCGATCTTGGATCCGGTGCTGAAGCGTGAGGACATGATGTCCCCTTTCTGTAGCAGTGAGCTACGTCGGGTACTACGAATGGATAGGTACATGCAAACTCCACTTAGAGAAAGGCACAGATTGCATAATACACTAAATTTGACTTAATGTCAATACTTTCTCAGGCTTTATTCAGCCGAATCTTCAGTTCAGACCCTTCGATCTTCACTGTCGTCTCAAAAGCACCCTCACCTACTGTGTCGCCAGTAGCTAACACTTCTTGTGCGATCTCGTCTTTAAACGTTGCGAGTGTTGCGAGTAATTCCGCGTCCTCTGTATCAAGTTGCAACTGGATACGGTCATCAACATTCAAACCGGCTTCTTTACGTGCAGATTGAATGTAACGAATGACCTCACGTGACAACCCTTCGCTGCGAAGTTCAGGGGTGATTTCTAGATCGAGCGCTAATTCCTCACCCTGAATAACTTTTTTGACGTTCAACTCTTCAGTCAGGACATCTTCGAAGCTGACGAACTCACCAAGTGTTGGAACAGTCACACTTGCGAGTGGTTGGCGGATTTTAAGCTTTGATTTCGCACGTAAACTAAGTGCCTGGTTGACGTACTCTCGGACTGTTTCCATGTCTTTGACGACCAATTCATTTACGTGACCAGCTTGTGGCCAATCTGTTAAGTGGACACTTTCTTCACCGGTAAGTTTTTGGTAGAGCTCTTCTGCGAGGAATGGCACAAATGGCGCCAACGCTTGGCTCAAGCGAACCAACACATAGTGTAGTGTGCGATAGGCGTTGTTCTTGTCGGTGTCATCTTCTGATTTCCAGAAGCGGCGGCGTGAACGGCGAACAAACCAGTTACTCGCGTCATCGATGAATGGCAAGATTGGCTTCATAGCATTTGGAATATCGTATACATCCATGTTCTTTTCGATGTCGTTAATCAACTGGTGAAGACGGCTGACCACCCATTGGTCGAGCGGGTTCGTTAGTGATTCAGATGGATCTTCAAGTGGACCGGTGAATTCCCAACCGTCTACTTCGGCATACAGTGTAAAGAAGTCGTACATGTTCCAGACCATGCTAAGTTTACGAGCTACATCCCCTACTTCGCGGTCTTTCAGGGCAAAGTCTTCACCTGATAGCAGCGGGCTTGAGAGCAACGTAAAGCGAAGGCTGTCGGCGCTGTATTGGTCCATTAGTTCGTTAGGGTCGGTAAAGTTACCACGACTCTTACTCATCTTGAGTCCGTCGTTACCCGCAACGTTTCCGGTCACGATTACGTTCTTGTATGCGTTGTGGCCAAACAGCCCTACGTTTACAGCGTGTACATAATAGAACCAGGCACGAACTTGTCCAACATATTCCACGATGAAGTCACCAGGGAAATTCTGTTCGAACTTTTCGACGTTTTCAAATGGATAATGGAATTGAGCGAATGGCATTGAACCAGATTCGAACCAACCATCAAGCACCTTGTCGATGCGCGTATATGTAACTTCGTCGATCTCAAAAGTAATATCATCTACCCATGGACGGTGGTAATCTTCTAGTTCGACACCTGATAATTCTTTTAGTTCAGCGTAGCTGCCGATAACTTTGACGTGTTCAACACCTTCAGCATCCGTACCCTTCCATACAGGCATTGCGGTTGCCCAGAAACGGTCACGTGATAAGTTCCAATCAGGTGCAGTTTGGATCGTCTTTTCGAAACGACCATGTTTAATATGACCGGGGAACCAGTTAACGTGCTCGCTGTTCTCTTCCAACATTTGTGTTCGTTGGCCTTCGATATCCATAAACCAGCTTGGGTGTGCGCGGTACATCAAGCGATTACCGGTGCGCGGGTTGTGTGGGTATTCGTGACGAATGTAATCAATTTTCCAGACAACGCCCTTTTCAAGCAGTGCCTTAGCGATAGTCTTGTTTGTCTCCCATACTTCTTGGCCTTCCCACTCACCTTCTGTGTACATACCATATTCATCCAGTACATGGATTACAGGGATGCCAAGTTTGTTCGCGAGAATAAAGTCTTCTTCACCGTACGCAGGCGCCAGGTGGACGATACCGGTACCTGATTCAGTCGTCACGTAATCTGCTGCCCAGACTTTATGCGCATTTTCACCACGATCTTCGAAGAGTGGTTCGTAACTTTTACCAATCAATGACTCGCCGCTGAGTGCGCGGATAATTTTGTAGTTCAATACATTGTGTTTCGCATCAGTGAGTACTTTATTAAGCAGCTCTTTAGCAATAACGAGGTGTTCGCCGTCGATTTCAACTTCGGCGTATTCGACCTCTGGGTTCACTGCGAGTGCAGTGTTTGCAGGCAGTGTCCAAGGAGTTGTTGTCCACGCAAGTAGTGAGTACTCTTCATCAATAATCTTGAATTTTGTATAGACACTTGGGTCGGTAACATCAACATATGCGCCTGCGTCCATCGTGACTTCGGCTTTTGAAAGTGGCGTTGCCCACTTGGTGTCATACATCAGTACGCGTTCGCCTTCGTAGATCTTACCCTTTTCATACAGCGTTTTAAACGCCCACCAAACAGATTCCATGTAATCTTTATCCATGGTTTTATAAGCGCCCTGGAAATCAACCCAGCGGCCGATACGATCAATCGTACCTTCCCAAAGTGCAGCATTTGAAACCATACTTTGGCGAGCAGTATTAATATAATCTTCGAGAGTAATCTTTGTTCCTACTTCGTGACGGCTGGTAATACCCATCGCTTTTTCAACGAAGTTTTCAGCTGGAAGTCCGTGCGTGTCCCAACCCCAGACACGTTCGACGTGCTTGCCTTTCATCGTTTGGTAACGAGGCACCGCATCCTTCACAACAGAGCTAAGTAGTGTTCCGTGGTGTGGCACACCGGTAATAAACGGAGGGCCATCATAAAATACATACGAATTCTCTTTTGGACGCATTTTGACTGATTTCTCAAATGTCTTGTTCTCTTTCCAATATTGGACAAGGTCTTTTTCGTATTCGAGTGCACGGCGGCGGCTGTTTGATTGAAACTTCATGGTGTATGCTCCTTTTTTATAGAAAATAAAAATCACTTCTTCTGAATGTCAGAGTCCGTGAGGACGTTACCATCTGACTTCCAAAAGAAGTGATTCTTTTAGCGCTTAGTTGATCGCTGTGACGCCGCGTACACGTTTGGTTCTACTAGGAGTCGCCTCTGTTCTTCCAAAGACTCGTGGCTGATGACCACTCAAACGTCTCTATCTGTTATTTTAACGCAAGCGAGCGCTTTATGCAAAAGAGTCGGTCGCTTAAGCGAACAGCGCTTCACCGAACTTCAAGAACACAAGTACAACCATCAAAGCAATCCAGCTCAGAACGATCATCTGGTGGTATCCCCCAGTGAGGAATTTTTGGATGCGGTCGTTGATGTTTTTCTTGAGTTTGAAGGTATTTTCTTTCAAGTTATAGTGCAGCATGCTTGAGAAGATAAGCGTCATTGAAGTTGTCACAAGGAGGCACCATGGACACAATACCTGAATCACGTACAAACTTTGGAAGAAGAGCCAGTATGCAAAAACCATCGCGAATAAGTAGCCAATGTTTGCAGCAACGAGGAACCAGCGCGGGAATTTCACTTTTGCTAAACCTAGTACGGCGATCGTTAATACAACAGGGAAACCAATCAGACCAAGGAGCATGTTCGGGAAGCCAAATACGTGTGATTGTGCAGATTGCATCACTGTTGAACAGTTCAATACAACGTTAATACTGCATGACAATACAGCGTCAGGATTTTCGTAGAGATGAAATTTCTCAAGAGTTAAGATAAAAGCCGCAGATAGCGCCAATACACCACCGAGTAACATCAGTCCGAATACATAATAGATATAATTTTTGTTGCGATTATCTTTTGTGAACATCTGCATAAAATTATTGAACATAATAACTCACCTCACTTATGGTTGGTAGCGGCAATCCTGGCCAGCTATTTTGAAGGACTCCCTCATCTGTCAGCGCCAGCATTGTTGGGTATTCCATGACATCATACACACGGCAAAAATCGATGCCGGCAGGTGTTTCAGGGTTAAGTACTTCGAGGACATGTCCTGTTTGGCGTTCAAAATCGCGAAGGAAATCAATCACCTGTCGCGCGTAATCAGATTCATCTTTGTAAATCACCACCACGCGCATAGAAACTAGGCAACCTTCTTGGATTCGATCGCTTGCTTGCGCTGTTCAAGGATCTGCACAAAGTCATCAAGCGTCTTGAAATCTTGGTAGACACTGGCAAAACGTACGTAGGCAACTTCGTTACGAAGCGCGAGCTCATCAAGCACCTTGTCGCCAATTTGCTTTGAAGTGATTTCGTTTTCGCCCAGAGCATACAGTCCTGTTTCGATGTCGTCGATCATTTCTTCGACTTCTACTTCAGAATTAAAGAACTTACCGACAGATCGCTTGATTGCGATCGCAAGTTTATCACGGTCAAATAGCGTACGGACGCCATTCTTCTTGATCACTGCCAGGTTTGGCTTTTCAATACGTTCGTACGTTGTAAAACGCTTACCGTCTGGAGTCTCGCGGCGGCGGCGAATTGTAACACCATCACTTACTTCACGAGATTCAACAACTCGACTATCACCAATGTTTATTTGCGTCATGAGAACTACTCCTCTGTCTTTTTATTGCGCTTTTTGCGGCGGCGTAGGAATGCAGGTGTGTCAGATTCATCTTCTGCTTCTGCTGGTTGGTTCCAAATATTGTTATCGTGGCTTGGTTCTTCGTTGAAGATTGCCGCAGATTCAGTTTGGTCGAGGTTCATATCGACGTCGTTTACAACAGCGTCAGCCATACGATCGTTTAGTGGAGTTTGCGTTTCTTCTGCTTCGTTTTCAGTTTCCTGGAAGTATGCAGAGTCAAATCCAGTTGCGATCACTGTGATGATCAATTCGTCTTCAAGTTCAGGCTTCAAAGTTGCACCAAAGATGATGTTCGCGTCTGGCGAAACAGCGCTCGTGATGATCTCGGCAGCTTCTTGGATTTCTGACATACTCATGTCATAGCCACCAGTAACGTTAAACAGAACACCCTTCGCACCATCGATTGACACTTCGATAAGTGGTGATTCAATCGCTTGTTGTGCGGCTTGTGCGGCACGGTTGTCGCCAGATGCGCGACCAATACCCATAAGTGCTGAACCGGCGTTGCTCATGATTGCCTTTACGTCGGCAAAGTCGAGGTTAATCAGACCGTGTTCAGTAATCAATTCAGAGATACCCTGTACACCTTGGCGAAGGACGTCGTCAGCAATCTTGAATGTTTCAAGAAGCGGCGTTCGGCGGTCAATCGTTTGGAGCAAACGATCGTTCGGGATCGTAATAAGTGTGTCAACGTGACGGCGAAGTTGTGAGATTGCCCATTCGGCATTTTGACGGCGCTTTTCACCCTCGAAGCTAAATGGTTTTGTTGCAACACCGACGACGAGGATACCAAGTTCGCGGGCAACTTCAGCCACAACGTATCCAGCACCAGAACCAGTACCACCACCAGCACCGATTGTAACGAAGAGCATATCTGCACCTTGAAGTGCGTCTTTGATTTCTTCGCGAGTCTCATTCGCAGCCGCTTCCCCTACAAGTGGGTCTGCACCAGCACCGAGTCCACCGGTCGTGCTGTTTCCAAGATGGATCTTTGTATCCGCTTTTGAGTTATGGAGTGCTTGCGCATCAGTATTCATTGCAATGAACTGCACACCAGAAAGACCCGCCTCTTTCATTCGGTTTACAGCAGAACCACCGGCACCACCAACACCAACAACTTTAATGCTGGCAAACGTCTGTATATCACTTGGTTTCACTTCAGGCATGTCGTCCCTTTTCTCCTCAGTCTATTCTATCTTTTCCTAGTATACCATTTCCCTACCAGAGGGGAACACTAGGCTTTAAATCGAGCAAATAATTTAGTCACAAGTCCTTGAGCGTTCTTCATAGAGACGTTCGATTTCTTGCTTGATTTGTTGCCGCCAACCGCAATTCGCTCGGCGTCAATCAACATAAGTCCAATCGCTGTTGCGAAAGATGGTTTCTCGATATCGTCAGCTACACCCCCGTAACCAGTCGGTTTTCCGATGCGTGCAGCCAGTCCAAGATACTGTTTTGCGTAGTCAACGACGTGCTTTAGTTGCGCACCGCCGCCAGTCAGTACAACGCCACTTGGAAGTTTTCCAGCGCGTCCTGCTTTACGAAGTTGTAATTGAATTGCTTCAAAAATTTCTTCTAAACGAGCTTCAACGATCTCATCAATGTCATGTGTACTAAACGTGAGGATTTCTCCATCGTGCTTCAAACTGATGCCAGCATCTTCTTTACGTGCAATTGCAGAAGCGTGTTCGAGTTTAATCTTTTCGGCAACTTCTGGGTCAGTTTTAAGACCAATCGCCAGATCGTTGGTAATATTTACCCCTCCGACAGGAATCACTGCTGTATATTGCAGGTCGCCTTCTTCGTAGATTGCGATACTGGTTGTTGCACCACCTAAATCAATCACTGCAACGCCATTTTCAAGCTGCTGTTCACCAAGGACTGCACGAGCTGCAGCGATTGCAGTCGTTACGACAGCGTGCGGTTCAACTTTCGCTGTTTCAGCCGCTTTTTGCACATTCACAAGATACGGAGTTAATGCAGAAATAACATGTGCGTCAATTTCTAGGCGAGTTCCTGTCATACCGATTGGGTCTTTAATGTTATCTTGTCCATCGAGTTTGTACGCGTGTGGAATCACGTCAAGAATTTCACGGTTCGCTGGGATCTTGCCGAGTGTGGCAACTTCTTCGATACGAGCGAGGTCATCACGTGTAATTTCGTGGTCTGAAGCACCAACCGCAACCATGCCATCAGCGTGTGTACTAAGGATGTGTGCACCGTTGACGCTGATGGTTGCAGCATCGACTTGGTAGCCGCTCATCCGTTCAGCTTCGCCAAGTGCGTCGTCAATTGCTTGCGCAGGACCATTTAAGTTAACGACAACGCCTTTGCGCATGCCGCTGTTTGAAGCTTGCCCAACACCAACAATGGTGGGAACCCCTGTTGATCCGTCGATGTGTGCGACAACTGTCCGCACTTTGGTCGTTCCGATGTCTATACCGACAGCGTAGAGTGAGCCTTCTTGCATGAAGCTTAGTATAGCGCTTACGTCTGTTGTTGCAAAGCTATTTATATATGATTGAACACATTTATGAGATTTTGCTGTAAGTTGTATAGCGCTCGTTGACGTAGGTTCAAGCAAAGCGTCTGTGATTGACATATCTTTACATCAATACTATAAACAGAGGTACGCAACCCCGCGTGCACGAGAGAATCGAGAGCATCATGTATGCATCAAAAGCCCGTGACCGGGCGAAGCAAATCAAAATGGATGCACTCCTCGCGCGTGTCAGCGCCTGGGAAGCAACGCGTCCAGCGGCACCTTTCAGATCGAAGCCGAAATACCGGAGTGCTGGAGAGCAAGGTCTGTTCTTCGGTGCATTCTTCCCGTTCGCAGCAATGGGGATGATCGCAGGACTTATGCTAACCGCCACGGCCAGACAACCCATAGGCTCGTCGGACATGTGGCTCGTGTCTGCGGTAGTGTGGATGCCCTTTGTCTTCGGACTCGGGATTCCAATCGCGCTCGGGATCCTTATCGACCTGATTAACGTGCCGATCTACTTAATCAGCCGTCGAATTTGGAACAAGTACGAGAAGTTGCTCGACGAATGGCGCCAAATCGGTCGCGAGGAGTTTCAGCCACAACTCGGCTACTGGGAGCTCCGAAGAATCGTTCCGTGGTACTACTAAGCCCACCTCAACAGAAGAGACAAAAGTATCACAACTTTTGTACACTCACTGTTGCGGTGGGCTCTTTTGTTGTTTGTTACTGAGTTTTCTTCGTAAGTCTTGCGAGTACGTACGAAAGTACTGCAATACCCAGTGTAGAGACGATCAAAAATAGCACCGCGGCAATTGACGCGCGTACAATAATTTCATTAAACTGCTGCGCCTGCCCGCCTGACGTCAATTCTCTCACCGTCCACAGCAGCGGAACTAACAAAAACAGCGAAAGCCAAAAGATTCCACGAGACGCGCTGTATGTCATATATAACCGGGTATGATACATCTTCAGCGCAACCACCGACAGTACGACAAAAGCCATAAACAACCCGATAAAAATCATACTCATCCCCTGCACATCAGCCAACGTACCGTAGTCTAATTTCTGATAAGCGTTAAACAAAAAACTCCCCATAATAAACGGGAGAGCAAACAAAAAACCGAGCCCAAAGACAGTACTCAGCCTTGGCTTGGGGTATGAATCATCCTTGGATTGTTTTGCTGTTTGCGAGGCCATTAAGATAACTTTAGCATAGCTGTCGCCACAAGTAAGCTACTGTTCTCTAGAGGAGGATGTCCCCTCGAGGGCGAGCCAAGCGCCATGGGCTGTACGGAGTACACCCATAAAGCGGCCTCCGAGAGAGAATAGTAGCTTACTTGTGAATTGAATCCGTACTAAAGCTGGGTTAAAATTTCGACGCCGTCTTCAGTAACAAGCACCGTGTGTTCAAAATGAGCAGCCAAACTACCGTCCTTGGTAGAAATAGTCCATCCATCATCTTCAGTCACAATCCGCTCACCACCAAGAGTAGCCATTGGTTCAATTGCAATCGTGTCACCAACAGCAAGCAACATACCAGTCCCCTTGCGGCCATAATTTGGAATATCCGGAGGTGATTCGTGCATTTCATGTCCAATACCGTGCCCGACGAGATCGCGAATAATACCTAGCTTTGCTTCTTTAAGAACTTTTTCAACAGCTGCGCCAATATCACCGGTCCGAACAGGACCTTTGATCGCATCGATTCCTGCGTACAAGCTTCGTTCAGTGGCGTTGATAAGGTGTTTTTGAATACCATTTGGTTCATTACCCACAACCATCGTGAAGGCACTGTCGGTCTTCATATTCCTGTACGTAATCACGAGGTCAAAGCTAACAAGGTCACCCTTTTGCAAGACGTAATCAGTAGGAATGCTGTGCACGATTTGTTCATTTGTCGAAATACAGATTGCTGCAGGGAAATTTACCTCAGGAGTTTTGTAAGTTGCAGTTGCACCAAGGCGAATAATTTCTTTGTCCACCCACGCGTCAAGTTCAAGTTCGCTCACCCCTGGTTTTACTTGCTTTTTCAGCCCGTCAAAAATAGTCGCGAGGATCTTCCCGCCATCGCGCATTGCCTGCACTTCTGCTGCTGTTTTTTCGCGCATTGCCATTATTCGGCCAAGTTCCGTGAAGTTAATTCGGCTACAACACGGTCGTGAATTTGCCCAACACCACCAACACCATCGATGTGTACAATTGGAATCCCCTGTTGAGTTAGATAATCGAGTACTGGGTACATTTCTTGACGATAAATACTCAGACGCTTGTCGATTGCTTCTGGGGTATCATCAGCACGGCCACGAATTTCGAGGCGCTTTAATAATTCTTCACGCGGTACTTCGAGTACGACAACGAGGCTGACTGCTCGTCCATGTGCTGGTTGGCTATCGACAAGCCAGTGGGCTTGCTCTAATAGGCGCGGAAATCCATCCAAGATCAACTGGTTGATATTTGTCGCACTTCCAATTGCATCGCCCATAATCTTGGCGATCGCGTCGTGTGGGACCATATCACCGGCGTGCATAAGTTTTGTTAGTTCGGGGTCTTTTGTGTCACGCAGCAGTTGTCCAGCACTTAACCATCGCCACCCCATTCGGGCTGCTAAGATTTGTCCTTGAACACTTTTTCCTGCTCCGGCAGGTCCGAAAAATACAATCATATCTCTATAGTATAGGTCTGTTAGAGATTAGCCAACATTAAACTGCGAGGGCTTCTTTAACAAGACGAGCAATTGTGCCGCCATCAGCGCTGTTGCCGAGTTGGCTTTTTACTGCGCCAATAACTTGACCCATCATTGCTGGGTTAGTTGCGCCCGTTGCGACGATCGCTTCGTCGACAGCAGCTTTAATATCAGCTTCTGAAACTTGTTCAGGAAGGTACGCTTCAAGCACCTTAGATTCGGCACGTTCTTGTTGTGCAAGTTCTGCACGGTCGGCGCCATCGTAGATCGCAGCACTTTCAGCACGTTTCTTTACTTCACGAGCAAGCACCTTTTCGATATCAGTGTCAGAAAGACCTTCTTCACGTTTTTTCTGTGCCACTTCTTCATTCAAGACCGCAGCCTTAAAATCGCGAAGGACACTCGCAGTAAAACGATCGCCGCTCAAAAGAGCGGCTTTAATATCGATATCGAATTGTGTCTTTAGAGACAAACCGGACTACTTTAGGCCCAGGCGGGCTTTGTTTAGTTTGTCAGCTTTGCGTTCTTTGCGAATAATCGCTTTTGCGCGGCGCTCAGGCTTGCTAATAGGTTTCGCGAATCGCATAGAAGCTTTGGCTTCAGCGAGGATTCCACTTTGCAAAACCTTTCGGTTAAAACGACGAATAATATTCTCGTTTGCTTCTCGTTCGTCTTTACGTGTTACTTGTACCATATGACAGGTATTGTATCAGATCAGAGGTGTTACTTCAAGAGGGACGGATATTATTTGATTTTTCGAATACGGTTGTTGTTTATATCAGTCACATACAGTGTACCGTCAGGCGCAGATGTTACATCACCTGGTTGATAAAATCTAATAAGTGTCGGGTCGGTACTATCAACGTTTCCAGATGTCGTAGACCCTGCAAATACCGTCACAACGGCACCCGTAGTTACTTTTCGAACACGGTTGCTCTCAACGATAAACATTGTACCGTCAGCAGCAATACCGATGCCTGATGGATAGTAGAACGATGCACCAGTTCCTGTTCCATCACTGTATCCATTTGATCCACTGCCTGCAAAGGTTGTCGCGACACCCGCCATAGTTAGATTACGAATGCGGTGATTATCAGTATCAACAACATACAATGAACCATTTGCAGCCAAGGCTAGATCAAATGGACGCCTGAACGATGCACCGGTTCCTGTACCATCGGCGAATGTTGCCGTGCCAGACCCAGCAAGCGTCGTCACGATACCATCTGGTGTAATCTTACGAATCCTGTTGTTTGATGAATCAGCGACATAAATATTTCCATCGCTTCCCACAACAATTCCCCGCGGACTACTAAACTGAGCAGCTGTTCCGGTGTCATTTAAGAATCCGGCAGTCCCCGATCCTGCAAGTGTCGTTACGGCGCCTGTTGTCGCTATTTTACGAATGCGGTGATTTTGTGTATCGGCGACATAGATCGTTCCGTCACTTGCAAGCGCAAGGTTGGACGGGTTACTAAAACGTGCAGTGGCAGCAACCGGATCATCCAAGAAACCAGATGTACCTGAGCCCGCAACAAGCGACACCGTGCCGTCAGGCAAAACCTTACGAATGCGATTATTGTTCGAGTCAGCAACATACATCGTACCGTCAGAGGCGGTCACGATTCCGTTAGGGTTCAAGAACCGAACAGCGGTCCCCTGTCCGTTTACATAGCCTGAGCTACCGGCTGTTGCTCCGACGAAAACTTCCGAACTACCGACAGGCGGTACATATGCAACCACCGCGTTAGGATCAGTGTGCCCTGGACAAACGCCCGCTGTTGGTGCACCTACGGTATTGGATACGTAATAAGCCGGTATCCCCGCTTGGGTTGATGTTGCAGTTAAACAAAAACTCGTCGCAGTATATGAGTATTCGTAATTTGTGTTTGGGCTTTTTGCGAGTCCAGTCGAAGATGTTGGGTACGCACTCGTCGTCGTAAATGTATTTTGAATTGTCGATAACGCATTTCGTAGATCAGTCTGAATTGCGGCAACTTGTGCGCGCTTGGTAATACCGTTAAAGGCAACGATTGTAATTGCGGCAAGAATACCGATTACAACGATCACAATCAACAACTCAACAATAGTGAAACCGGTTTTTTTGTTCTGATCAGACATTGCCACTATTTAACCATGAGCACTATAGCGATACAAGCAATCAAACACCTCTATATATTTGCAACCACTCGGGCAGATCCCTATACTAGACACATGAAGAAACCCATCGTTACCGTCAAGGATTTCAGCCTCACTATAGGTGATAAAGAAATCGTCAAAGAACTCAATTTTGATATTATGCCAGGCGAAATTTTTGCCTTCCTTGGCTCTAACGGATCTGGAAAGACCAGTACTGTCCGCTCCCTACTTGGGATTTATGAGGCAACAACAGGAACATTGCTTGTGAACGGCGAGAAATTAACACCAGAAAATGCTTCTATCGTTGGATATCTTCCCGAAGAACGCGGCCTGTACACTCGCTCTAAAGTACTCGACGTTATGGTGTACTTTGGCGAATTAAAAGGCATGACCCGCGACGCAGCCAAAGAGTTCTCACTCGCCTACCTTGAACGGGTTGAGCTTGCAGACAAAGCAAACTTAAAACTAAAAAAGCTTTCAGGTGGTCAACAACAAAAGATCCAATTAGGCGTCGCCATCATGGGTGATCCGAAACTTCTTATTCTGGATGAACCGACAAAAGGCCTGGACCCAGTCAACCGTAAACTCCTCCTTGATATCGTTGATGAGCTTCAGAAAAAAGGCACTGCGGTGATCTATATCACGCACCTTATGGAAGAAGTCGAGCGACTCGCCCACCGTCTTTTAATCCTAAAAGATGGCAAAGCCCGCGCCTACGGAACTGTCGCTGAAGTGAAAAAAGAATTTAAATCAAAATCAATCGAAGATATTTTTGTACAAATCTATAAAGAAAAAAGCAGCGAGGTCGCCCATGTCTAAGTTACGCTCAGTTATTCGCCACGAATACCTCACCATTATTAAGCAGCCAAGTTTCTGGATCATCATGATCGCAATTCCACTGATTATTGCCGCGGTGGGCGCGATTACGTATTTTGGAAATAAATCGAGTAGTGATCGGATAGATGAACTCGCCAAAGACTTAAAAAACGTCGTGCTTGTTGACCAAAGCAACCTGATTAACAAAGATGTCGTAGCCTCAAGCGGGCTAACACTCAGTAATCCCGCACAAACCGATGAGCTTCGTGAGCTTGTTCGAAAAGGCGAAAAAGAAGCGCTCATTGTGTATCCAGCAGACCTTAAAGAAAGTCAGAAATACCAAGTATTCCTCAGCAGTAACGACATCACCAAAATGGGTGCCGTAAGCTCACTTGGTGACTCACTCCTCAATACAAGTTTGTTCATACCACTCGGTTCTAAAGAGATAATTTCACTTGCCCAAAATGGCGCGACGAGTGATGTCGTATTCTACGAAGATGGCGCAGAATCGGCTGGGTTTAATGAGTATATTGCGCCTGGATTATTCGTTATTCTGTTCTACATTATCTTTGCTTTCTCGGTCGGCTACATGCTTACCAGCGTCAGTGAAGAAAAAGAAAACCGTTCTATGGAGATGGTACTGACCTACGTTAACCCACGAACATTGATCATCGGAAAGCTCCTTGGCGTGACACTCGTGACACTCACGCAAGTATTGTTTTTTGCAATCCTAGCTGGCATTGCGCTTCTGGTGCTGCAGCAAACCGGCGGCAACTTAACACTTCCATTTGGCCTGGACTTTACCAAGATTGTATTTGATCCACTGACAATATTCTTTGGTGCTGCGTTCTTGATCGTTGGATTCCTCATGTTCGCTGGATTCATGACAGCAACCGCAGCGGCGGCACCCTCAACCAAAGAAGCGAACAGTTTCTCGAGTGTGTTCTATATTGGTGCATTCGTACCGTTTTACTTCGTTGCCTTAATGGTTACCAATCCAGACAGTCCCGTTGTGAAGTTCTTAACCTTCTTCCCACTAACCTCACCTGTTGTCTCGTTAATTCGAAACACCGTCGGTAACATGAGTACACTCGAATCATTTGCCGCACTCGCAGTGATGACGATCTTCATGATATTTAGCATATGGGTTGCGATTCGTGCATTCAAACTTGGTGCGCTTGAATTCGCGCAAACGATTAAGTTGTCGAATCTATTTAAGCGTTCGTAATAAAAACTAGCTTTTTGAAAAACTACTCTGCCACCAGGTGGAGTAGTTTTCCTTCAACTGAACGGCGACCCTGCCATTCGTTGAATTCAACCGTACACCACACGTGAACACGAGCACCGGGATCAACAAAGAAATGATCCGGCGCGTTGAATGCGAGGGCATCAAATGAATTCCCCTTATCGTCTTTTAATGTCAGTTTTACGTGTTGGTTGTCCGCGCCCATCTGGCGTTGATTGGCGACAAGTAAGTTTTCGATGTACACAATAGGCTGTGGGTTGCCGCTTCCGAATGGTTCGAGTTGCGCCAGCTGATCGACGAGTGCCTCGGTTAATTCATCGAGTGTCGTATCAGTGTCGGCCTTCGGTAATAATAGTGCTGATTGATTCACTAGGTTCTGTGACCTATAAAAATCGTTCACTCGTTTTCGGAATGCAGGAATGTTTTTCGTTGGCATTGTCACACCGGCAGCCAACTTGTGTCCGCCGCCTTTTGTAATAATATCGTCAGCCGCACGAATGGCGTCAGCAGCGCTAAATTCGCCGTAACTACGCGCGGATCCTTTTGCATCCTCGCCCATTTCCTCTAACACATACGAAGGTTTCCGATATTTCTCGAGTAGTTTCGCAGCGACAATTCCGACAATGCCATGATTCCAACCAGGCGCACTCACCACCAACACAGGATCGGTTACGAGTTCCTCTGCCTGGATTTGTGCCTGTTTGAAGATCTCGTCCTGATCGGCACGACGGGATTTATTTAAGACGTCTAGCTGGTTCGCAATGGCGAGCGCGTCCATTGGGTCACTCGATGTCAAAAGCTTCAATGAGTGCTCGGCTGTTTCTAGGCGCCCTGCTGCGTTCATGCGTGGACCAAGCCCAAATCCCAGACTTCGTGCGTTGACGACCTCAGGACGGACACCAGCAACAGCCATGAGTGCTTTTAGCCCAGGGCGACGAGTCTGCGCCAAGACTTTTAATCCCCAGTACACATTTGTTCGGTTCTCATCGACTAATGTTACGACGTCACAGACCGTTCCCAGCGCAACCAAATCGAGCAGCCATTTTTCTTGACCAACAGGCAGCCCTTCCATTTGCGTCTGCATTGCTTGGACTAATTTGAAAGCCACCCCTACTCCAGCCAAGTCAATAAACGGGTAGCTGTGATCAGTTCGTTTCGGGTTAATAGTCGCTATCGCGGGTGGCGGAGTCGCAGCAACGTTGTGGTGGTCAGTTACAATCACATCAACGCCTAATTCGTTCGCTCGTTCGATTTCTTTGTGACTCAAGCTGCCACAGTCAACCGTCACGATAAGCTGTGTTCCGTCTGCTGCGATGCGCTCGATTGCATCAATGGTCAGTCCGTATCCCTCAACAAATCGGTTCGGAATAAATGTTGCGACATGTTCGAACCCAAAACTTCCCATTGCATCAGCCAGAAGTGTCGTTGCCGTCAATCCATCAATATCATAATCACCGTAGATCGTAATATGTTCTTGTTGTGCGCGGGCAATAATCAGACGATCAACCGCCTTTTGCATGTCAGGTAACAGGAACGGATCGTGTTTAACTGTGTAATCCGGTGACAAAAAAAGCGCCCTATTTTCGGGCGTAATTCCTCGTGCTAATAAGATCTTTTCAAACAGTGACATAGCGGCAATACTACGTTTGGTTAGGTGTCGTACGCTTTGGTCGAGTTGCTTGCTGTTGCGACTTAATCACAATACTTTGCAGCTCTTTAAAGATTGGGAATTGCTTATTTGTTGCGTAGATCTTGGTGTTGCCTTGCTTTTCGCTGGTCAAGAATCCTACTTTTTCAAGACGTTTTAATTCGCGTTGGATATTTCCCGGGTCTTCTTTAATGAGCTTTGCAAGCCCACGGACATGAGTACGAAAATCAGGATATTTGGCGTATACCACCACAATTTTCCTTCGCACTCTCGATGTAATAAATACGTCTAACATGTCTCCCCTTAATTAATCCTCACACCAATATCGTTGATTTTTATTCTACACTTTTTGACCGTCTATGGTCAACGCCAATTAAGGACAATTTTGTTAATTTTTGCCACAGTATCCTCGTGAGACGGAATATCATTTTTATTATAATAATGATCTGTATCGAGAAAATTATCTTTCACGTCAAGGATATGGAGCTCGTCAGCTAGCATGTGAAGTTTGTCGACAGCCTCTACTGACGCAACCGGCGCAGCGATAACCAGACGGCTGATACGAATCGGCTTCAGGAAGTCGACGGCCGCATCCAATGCAGCACCACTATTCAATCCATCGGCAACCAAGATCACGACGTGGTCACGGAGCATCTCGTTGTTAATCAGTCCCCCGTCACCTAATAATCGGTTGATCTTTTGGAAAGCCTCACGCTTTTGCTCTTCGAGGTATCCGTGATATTCACTGGCATATTCGTCGATCTCACCAGATGAGAAAGATCCGTTGTAACTAAAAGATCCGTTTTGAGACACGGCACCAAAACTCATGTTCTCACCTGGAACATCGATGTTCTCAACAAGTAACATCGTTAAAATACTATGTAGTGCAGCGGCGATTTGCTCACCAACAATAACGCCACCATCACTTAAAGCAACAACCGCACAGTTTTCGTAGCGATAACGTTCAACGAGTTGGGCTGCGAGCAATGCTCCAGCCTCGGCACGGCCCTCAAAATACATATGCTTTATTCTAGCATGCGCAGATAGAATACGAGGCGGTATACTAGAGATATGTCTACGGAGTCATATTATTACGAGGTCGCACCTCTGCGGATTATTCGAGCTGGCAGCTCGACCTTTACATATGCATCCGAAACACGTCTTTTAACTGGTCAGCTGGTTACAATTGAAGTTGGTAAAAAAATTCTGGTTGGCCTGATTATGTCCGAAGTCAAAAAACCTTCATACAATACCAAGTTGATAGCATCTGTTATCGAACCGACGCCCTTGCCCGAGCCGCTCGTAAAACTCGCATTGTGGTTAGCTGAGTACTACACCACTCCACTCGCAACGGTCCTACAAACCGTATTGCCACGCGGTGTCGAAAAAGCGCGTCGTGCACGTCCAAATCAAGCACACACATCAAAGCGTGATCGAACAACTATTGTGTTCAATCCTGACCAAAAACGTGCAATAACAGAGATAGAAGAAAGCCCCGAAGGTACCATTATTCTGCAAGGTGTCACCGGTTCAGGCAAAACTGAAGTCTATAAAGAAATCACTCGGCGCAACGTCGCAGAGGGCAAATCGGTCATTATTTTAGTCCCCGAAATCAGCCTGACAAGCCAAATTATTAGTGAATTCTTGCACGACTTCCCCGACGTTATTGTCACCCACTCACATATGACTGAGGCCGAGCGTCACGCCGCCTGGAAACAACTGCTTGATGCAGAAACACCACGTGTTGTGATTGGCCCACGCTCTGCGCTGTTTATGCCGGTACGCAACCTGGGTGCGATCATCATCGACGAAGCACACGAACCAAGCTACAAACAAGAACAAGCACCACGCTACTCTGCTATTAGGGCAGCCAGTGTTCTAGGTAAGTTCGCGGGCGCAAAAGTTATCCTTGGAAGTGCTACACCATCTATAACCGACCGCTACTTGGCGGAAGCAGCCAATCGACCAGTTATCCGACTGGACCGATCTGCACGTACCACCGCTCAAGCTGCTGCCGTCACCGTCGTCGATATGACGAAGCGCGAATCATTCAAACGACACCGCTTTATCTCTGACCAGTTGATCGCCAGTATCGAAAAGAACATCGAGAACGAGAAGCAGACACTTATTTTTCACAATCGTCGCGGCAGCGCTTCAACAACACTGTGCGAAAACTGTGGTTGGGCAGCAATGTGCCCGAATTGTTTTGTACCGCTCGTCCTGCACGCGGACACCTATGACCTATCGTGCCATATTTGTGCGCACCACGAAAAGGTACCGACCAGCTGCCCTGTCTGCAACTCAGCAGATATCATCCATAAAGGTATTGGCACGAAACTAATTGAGTCTGAACTGCATAAACTATTTCCGAAAGCGAACATTGCTCGTTTCGACTCTGATAATAAAGCCGACGAAACAGTAAATAGCTTGTACGAAGACCTCTACAAAGGTGTTATCGATATTGCGATCGGAACCCAAGTTGTCGCCAAGGGTCTCGACCTTCCGCACCTGCGCACCGTTGGAGTGATCCAAGCCGATAGCGGTCTATCAATGCCCGATTACGCTGCGAGCGAACGAGCCTTTCAACTGCTCGCACAGGTAATTGGCCGAGTCGGACGCGATGAACATGCCAGTGAAGTCGTTGTCCAAACATATCAACCAACACACCCCGCTATCACCTTTGGTCTGACACAAGACTACGAATCTTTCTATACATACGCCTTAGAGATTCGTAAAAAAGGATACTTCCCGCCGTACACATATCTCCTCAAACTCACGACTGTCTACAAAACCGAACAGGCTGCTGTTCGGTCTGCTAAAAACTTAGCGGCAGAATTAAAAAAAGTACTCAATCCGGATGTTCGCCTGCTTGGACCAACCCCTGCATTTTACGAACGACAGCATGACACCTACCGCTGGCAGCTAGTGCTCAAAAGTCCACGGCGCGAATACTTAATCGATGCCCTCACGCACGTCCCAACGACACATTGGCAAAGCGAACTCGATCCACAAAGTCTTTTGTAGCAAACTTCTCATCTACCCCTGTTGTCGCGACCCCGTTCCTCATGTATAATGGCGGGAATGACTAAAGACAATATCATCACCCTGCCAAACCCTCATCTTCGTGAAAAATCAGTACGTGTTCGCGTGATTAGCGAAGAAGTTTTGAAGCTTGTCGAAGACATGACAGCAGCGGCAATTGATTGGGAAAATTCTCGACCGCACGAAATTAGCGCAGCCCTAGCTGCCGTACAGCTCGATCGTCTTGATCGTGTTGTCGTCATTCGAAGTGACTTTGATAACAAGGAAGAAAAAGGCTTCACCGCACTTATTAACCCTGAGATCGTGAAATACGAAGGAAGCATCGTGACTGACTACGAAGGCTGCCTAAGTGTTCGTGACGTATACGGCAAAGTCCCCCGCCACACCAAGATTCGTGTCAAAGCGATCAACATTGAAGGCGAAGAGGTTCGTTTCAAAGCCGAGGGCTTCCTCGCGCGTGTGATTCAGCACGAAATCGACCACACCCAAGGTGTCGTCTTTATCGACCATATCAAAGACGAAGAACAATCTTTCTACACCCTAGACGAGAAAGGCGAGCTGAAACCGCTCGATTACGACGAACATGTCAAAAACAATCATATTCTTTGGAACTGATCACTTTAGCGCTGCCGCGCTTAAGAGCCTAATTGAGGCTCACTATTCTATCGCTGCCGTCGTCACCAAACCTGATAGCCGCTCTGGCCGTGGCCAACAGCTGCAAAAACCTCTCGTAAAAGAGATCGCCGAAGCGAACAATATCCCCGTCTGGCAACCAACGAAGCTGCTAGATATCACCACCGACATTGAAGCAGTACGTGACCATACAAATGAACTCGTTGGTGTCCTTTCTAGTTACGGACGAATCATCCCACAAGCAATTATCGACCTTTTTACCCCCGGAATCATCAACATTCATCCTTCTTTACTTCCAAAGTATCGCGGCCCTTCCCCTATCGAATCTGCAATTGAAAATGGTGACACACAAACAGGTGTTTCCATCATGCTCCTTAGCGCAGAAATGGACGCCGGACCAATCTATGCACAACAATTGTATACACTTGATGGAACAGAGACACAACCCTTCTTGTACGAAACCCTCGCAGCACTCGGTGGTCGCGCATTAATCGAGACACTTCCTGAAATCCTAGATGGACAACTGCTCCCGACACCACAACAACCTGACGCGATCTATTGTCAGCTTCTACAAAAACAAGACGCGCTGATTGATCCAACTGAAATTACCGCTATCGAAGCCGAGCGTAAAGTTCGTGCACACCTTGATTTCCCCAAAACAAAACTGACCATTCACGGTCAGTTAGTTATTGTCACAAAAGCGCACGTTTCCAATGAAGCAGTTGAGCTATCAGTTGCCTTCAAAGCTGGTCAATTCCTCGTTATCGATGAGTTGATTGCTCCAAGCGGCAAGCGAATGTCAGGTACTGCGTTTCTGAACGGTTACGCAGCTGCCTGAGGCGGCTGTGCAGCACCAAGGATCGCGTCTTTACTCGCCATGATCTCGGTTTTAATCTCGTCTAGTGTACGCGCAACAACGTCACGGTAATCAGGGCGATTTACTTCAAGCCATTTAGTGGCGGCAAATTCACCTCGCAAAGTTGGATCGTTTGCGGGTAATTTACTCGATTCCATTAAACGCTGGAATACTTCTTCGTTTTGATAGTTCGGCGCGTGCTGGGCAAGCCATGCAGCGGTCACATCTTCTTTACGGTCGATAATTGATTCGAACTCTTCGAGTTGCGCATCAGTCATACCTTCGCTCAGGCGAATACCCACTTTGTATTCAAGTTGGTCATAGGTGTGTTGCAGAAATGGCTTCTTTTGCTCGTCCGGGAGCGTATCGAGGCCTACATCTGCAAGAAATTGATCATCTAATTGAAACATATTCGTCTTCCCTTCTTAGGCTATTGTAGCATGCGTATATTATGACTGAAGTGTACGTGTCACGAGTTCACGAGTGAAGAATTCGAGTGTATCACCTTCTTCAAGCTGCATCTTGCGGCGAGTTTTTAGGCTAATACCACACATGTCACCTTCAAATACTTCGCGCGCTTCAACTTTTTCGCGTTGTAGGCTGGTAAGCTCTGCTTCACCAAGTACTTCATCGCCGCGTGTTGCACGAACATGGAGGTCTTTTGTGATCTTACCACTCGTTACTTCACCACCAGCAATAACGAGTTCCTTCAATGTACGGAAGACACCCTTAATCTTGAGTGTACCAATTTGTGTCTCGACGATTTCTGGTGCAAGCAATGCTTCCATTGAGCTTTTTGCGTCATCAAGTAGTTCGTAGATTACTTTGTACAAACGAACCTCAGTACGTTCACGAGTCGCGAGGCGCTTCACAGCTGGAGGAAGTTCAATGTTAAATCCATAGATGACTGTCTTGTCGTCAACTGCAAGGCGAATATCATTTTCGTTAATGTTACCAACACTGCTGCTGATTACACGAAGATTTACTTGTCCGCCTGTTTCGATTAAACGAAGGCTATCCATTACAGAGGTCAAAGACCCTTGTACATCGGCTTTCACGATCACATTAAAGTCAGGAGTTTCGCTTTTTTGCGTCATCAGCTTCAACATATCAGCACCCGTCACGTTTGTACTAGCTGCATTACGTTCGTGTTCAAGTTTTGCTTTTGCAATACGCGTACGTGCTTCTTTTTCAGTCTTAAAGAGTTCGAAGCTATCACCAAATTGAGGAATTTCTTTGAATCCTGTGATAGTTGCTGGTGTTGAAGGACCGGCTTCTTTTAGTGGCTTTCCGGCAAAGTCTGTCAGTGTTCGGATTTTGCCGTAAGTAGTTCCCGCAACGAGGAATGAGCCAGGCTTAAGGACACCTTGTTCGACGAGGAGTCCAACAACTGGACCACGTCCGACTTCCATGTGCGCTTCGATCACAAGACCTTCAGCTGGAACATCAACGTCCGCTTTTAGCTCTTCGATATCAGCAACAAGCAGCACAAGATCAAGAAGCTTGTCGACGTTTTGACCAGTCTTTGCACTGACTTCAACCATGACAGTGTCACCACCCCAGGCTTCTGGGTTCAACCCATGCTCAGAGGCAAGTTGCGTCATAACAAGCTGTGCATTCGCTGCTTCTTTGTCCATTTTGTTGATCGCAACAACGATCTTGGCGTTTGCAGAACGTGCAAAACGAATCGCTTCGATCGTCTGAGGCTTCACTCCGTCATCTGCTGCAACAACGATCACCACAACGTCAGTCAATGCTGCGCCGTGTTGACGAAGTGCTGCAAAGGCTTCGTGCCCAGGTGTATCAAGTAGTGTAATTGAGCGATCCTTACGAACTGTTTGGTATGCGCTAATGTGCTGTGTAATTCCACCAGCTTCACCGTCTACTACCTTTTGGCCAAGGATTGCGTCAAGAAGACTCGTCTTTCCGTGGTCAACGTGACCCATGACCGCAACGATCGGTGGACGAACCACAGCGTTGTCAGTCAATTCGTGAACTTTGCGTTCTGGACCACCACCTTCAGTTGTTTTCTTTTCAAGCTCAACATCAAGTCCAAGCTCTTCAACGATAATCGTTGCAGTCTCGAAGTCGATCCGTTGGTTAATAGTGGCAGCGATGCCGTTCTTGAAAAGCTCACCAACCAATGTAGTCACAGAGAGATTGAGCGTTTCGGCTAATTCACCAACTGTAATTGAGTCGGCAATCGTTAAAACTTTTTCAGCCATATGCGTCCTTTCTCTCCGTGCATTACACGGTTCGTGTTATGTGTTTATCTAAGAATTATTTTTTCTTAGGTGTTGCGCCAGGAAGACCTAGTGAGATCTTGCGGCTTTCTTTTTCAACGTCCAGAACGACAAATTCTTTGCGTTCGTTCAGTGTGAATACCTTTTCAGGATCAGCAGTGTCGCCTTCGCCTAGTTCACTTACGTGGACAAGCGCTTCAACAGCAGGGCTGATTTGTACAAATGCTCCGAATGGAGTGATTCGAGTAACGGTACCTTCAACTTTGTCACCAGACTTGAATTGGTCAACTTCAGTCATCCAAGGATCTTCAGTCAATTGCTTCATACTAAGGCTGAGGCGGTCTTTGTCGATAGCGATAATTTTCGCTTCAATAGTTTGACCAACCTTCACGTAGTCGTTCGGGTTGTTCACACGTTCCCAAGAAATTTCTGAGATGTGTACAAGACCTTCGATACCTTCAACGTTGACGAATACACCGTAATCGACAACACCAGTTGCGACACCCTTTACAGCGTCACCGATTGCAAGCTTTTCAAATCGAGCCGCGAGGCCTTCTTTAACAGCTTCTTTTTCACTGAAGATAAGCTTGTTAGCTTTACGATCAGCATCAAGGATTCGCACCTTCATGTTTTGACCGATCAGTGAGTTAAGACGCTGAAGAATTTCTTCTTTGTCGCTTGAACCAACACGTGGGTAGTGTTCAGCTGATAGTTGTGAGACTGGGAGGAATCCACGAACGCCGTCGTATTCAACCAATAGTCCACCACGGTTTGCATCGTATGGTGATACGTCGATAATCTCGCCGCTTTCCATCTTGAGAACCAGTTCGTCCCAGCCCTTGTCTTTCGCTGCCTTGCGGAGTGAAAGTAGTACTTGTCCGTTTTCTAGTTCAGCATCAACGATGCTTGCAGTGACTTCGTCACCTTCTGCGAGGGCACGTGAGAATCCGACTTCGCGGCGTGGAACAAGTCCAACTCCGTGTGGGCCAAGATCGATAAGAACCTCGTGTTTTCGAATTGAAAGGACCGTTCCGTCGACGACCTCTCCTTGTGTAAGCTGTTTGAGACTCGCATCTTCGTTTGCGAGTAGCTCATCCATTGTAAATGTTGCGGCTTTTGCCATGATAGTCTTTTAAGACTCCTTCGTAATTGTATTTTCGCTTGAGCGCACTAAAAAAGTTTGCCTCCGTCGATTAAGTCTATTTTACCGCAAATAACAGATTAAGTCTAGCTTTCGCGAACTGCGCGGCGAGATGCCACATAGAATGCAACTGAAAGCGACAAAGCGGTCACGGCGAGGATACTTCCGACACCCTCAGGACCTGTTTGTGGAAGCTCTGTAGATGTACCGCCAGTCGTTGCAACAGTACTCGTAGCAGCAGGTTTGTTATCCTCTGCGCTTTCGGCTGGAGCAGCACCAGATGTTGCGCCTTCAGACGCTGGAATGCTTTCAGATTCGTTCTTCAGATTCTGCTCGGCGATTTTGACTGCTTCGTCACGCCGGACCTGTTCCCCACGTTGCTTGACCAATGAAACACCTGCAAATACAAGCCCTCCAAGCACCAAGACTCCGATTACAAATAGTATTCCCACCCGAGTTATGCGCCACCCGCTAAACATCGCCATGATTCTTCTCCCTTTATGACCTCTATTGTACATTAATCGCCCAGAAACACACATCGCGCCAGCAAAATATCAGGCTATCTCGTCTTCCTGCTGCGTGCTAAACTAATGACATGTTAGTGGCAGTCGATACGGGGGGAACAAAAACATTAGTAGCCAGCTTCTTGGAAGATGGTACTATCGGGGAACAATTCAAGTTCCCCACTCCTAAAAACACTGTCGAATACGTCGCACTTCTGCGCGAAACTCTTGAAACTCACTTTGGTAACCAAGACGTCGAAGCTATCGTCGTCGGACTACCCGGCATCATCAAAGACGGCATCGCCATCTGGTGCAACAACTTGAAATGGTCTAATTTTGACGTCAGGACCGCATTAAAAGGTGTCCTCGGTAACGCGCCTATCTTTGTCGATAACGATGCAAACCTTGCTGGTCTGGCAGAAACGCGTCAGCTCAAAGTTATCCCGAAATTATCGCTTTACGTCACCGTTAGTACAGGCATCGGCAGCGGTATCATTACCAACGGTGTTATCAACTCAGCACTCCAAGGTAGCGAAGCAGGCCGATCACTTGTTGAATATGACGGCGCCGTTCGTGAATGGGAATCATTCGCCTCTGGACAAGCTATTTTCAAAGTCTACGGTAAATTTGCCAAAGATATTCACAGCAAGCGCACGTGGCACCAAATCGCGGACCGTATTAGCCGTGGATTCCTCGCAGTCATTCCTACACTTCAACCAGATGTCATCATTATTGGTGGCAGCATTGGAACGTACTTTGACCAATATGCAAAAGACCTCACAGGCCTACTAAAAGAACATCTTCCTGCGCACATCCCTACCCCTAAAATTGTTCAAGCCCAACACCCCGAACTTGCCGTTATCTATGGATGCTACTACTATGCCCTCGACGAACTCGCTACTGCCTAAACTGCAAAACGACTTCCCTGCTTTGAATTTTACTGCCGGCACCCGTTTTGCCTGGTCACCAGATAAAAAAACTGTTTTTTATGACGAAACCGATACTGATAATACGAACCTCCTTTTACATGAGCTTGCCCATGGCATCCTTAAACACCGTGATTATTCAAAAGACATTGAACTGATCGCCATCGAAACAGCAGCCTGGGACAAAGCGCTCCTATTAGCAAACGACTACGATGTAAAGATCACCAACGATACCGTCCAAGATAACCTCGACACCTATAGAGAATGGCTCCATGCTCGTAGTACCTGCCCGGAATGTGAAGCAACCGGCTATCAAACAGGTAAAAGTACCTATAGCTGCGTCGCTTGCATGCACACATGGCGCGTGAACGAAGCTCGCATCTGCGGACTCAAACGGTATTCAACGAAATAAAATAACCCCGAAGATCGGGGTTATTTTTGTATCCTAGGTTAAAACTTAGGCTACTTTTTTTGCAACTGAACGGCGACGAGAGATTCGTCCACCCTTAGCGCCTGCAACACGTGCAAGTTCAGGGTTAGCGGCGAATCCACCAGTGTGACCGTTCATACCGCCACGGCGACCAATCTTTGCGTAAAAGTCTGGGTCACGTTGTAGGTTCTTTGCTGCAGCCTTTTGGCCGCCTGCTTTTGTTCCTGCCATAATATTTCTCCTCTACACCGCTGTGCGATGTCCACAAATTAAAAAAGATTTCCACTGCCCTTTAGACATGGAAACCCTCGTTGATACCTCACACATGGTATGTGTATGCTATGCATTGTATCATAGGTTAAGCGTTTTGTCAATATATACGTAAGCACGTTTTTATGTTTATGCTAGGGTTGCACTTATGCATCTGGTGCGATACCATAAATAGGCACCTGTTTGAATCCAAAATTATGATTCATACAACTAAGAACGACCGTCTCTGCGAGAGCGGTCGTTTTTAGATTCTAATGCGTACGTTCACAACGCGCCCACAAGCCAGACTGGACTTGAGGAGGAATTAAGACTTAGACATTAGCCAAAGGGCTGACCTGTGGCGGCTAAATTCCGAGTATGAATTCGTGGTTAGTTCCACTAGTACACTCCGCAATCCAAGTTTTTCACACATCCAGTCATCATAGGTGCCGGTAATTTCATATGCAAATGCACCTCCGACCCCTGTCATGTTGCGATATCCTACCATCGAGGCGTACGTTCCAGCGAGTGCACTCGTATTGCCGCAAGTATTACCGATGACGTAAGCCGCAGCAGCGTGATAGCTCATCGTCAGCGATGGTGAGACCCGGCGTGTGAAGGCAACCAAGGCTTTTGTTTCAGGTTCAGATTCAGGAGCCGAACCTCCTCCACCAGGGAACGGTTGCCCACCCACTGTTTGAATGTCAGACTTCCAATCGGATACGTTGAAGTTACGATTCAGGTCGACATTATTGGCGTTTGTTCTCGTTCCAGCGGCTGCGCCATCAGGGTTAATCACAGGAATAACAATGAGTTGCGTTCCTGCAGGGATATTTTGCGGATGTGCCTCAATCTCGTCTACCCAGGCGTTCATAAGATTACGGGCCGAGTACTCATTTCCATGAATTGTTCCTGTATATAATACCGTTTTGCCACCAGAACCAAAGATATATGCGTTAATAGCACGACCATTTTTTGAAGTTCCAATTGTTTGCAGAGTGTAGCATCGCGTTCGTCCGTTAAAACTCCAAGCGTCTGTTTGTTCGATGTCTGCAGCGCTCTTTAACCCTTTAGCAACCGTAATCGTATAGCTCGCACATTTATCACCACTATAGGTAATCTTCAGTGAGGCACCACTTTTCGCTATTTGGGCAGAGACACCTTGAACCGTCACGAGCTTGGCGATTGCGTCCACATTTGCAATCTCTTGATCGAAACTAAGCGTAATAGTTCCGGCAACTGGTGCGCCAACTGAGCCGACACTTATACCTGTTACTTTCGGTCCACCCGACGTATTAAATGCAACTTTATACTTATCAGCAAGCGAGCTTCCGTCTTTACCTTGTGCGCTCTTTATTGTCAGTTCAAATGCTGCGTTTCGCTTCACCGCAGCATCTGGAGTCACGATAACAACTTTATCTTTCACGGTTGTTTTTGCTGCCACAACCTCGAGGGCATCGCCATTGCGTACTTTTAATTCAGCAGCAGCTTTATCGAGTTCTTTGTCGTATTCAAAGGTAAATGCCGCTGGTTTGTCATATACTACCTGGCCTTCTGCGACAGAGCCTTTGCCGAGTATCAATGCCTGCAATGTCTTTAGTTCACCCTTTGCGAGCGTCGCGACCTTTGTTTCTTTATAGTGACGATCTAACTGCACGGGGTACGTTGCGCCCTGCGCCAAATCAAGTTTGGTTATATCACATAGGAGCTGGCTGTTTTTGTGGTCACACGTAGCCTTTTTGTCGCCGATAGCAATACGGTACGAGAACACCTCGTCCGGTTGAGAGAGTTGAATTTTTATAGGATGTGTCACAGGAAGGGTTTTATCAATAAAGTCGCTAGAACGGGCCGTCGCAGGCTCTGGGATGGCTATTTGATAGTGTTTCACCCCTATCCATCCACCAAATGGCGATACTTTCACCGTCGTCTTGCCCGCAACCGGTGGACCAACGGACTCAAAGCAGCTTTTTAATGCAAAGAGTGGCATGTCACCTATTCGTACAGAGTTTTTAAATACGACCGCAAAGTTCGACTCGATAGGTTGTTTCGAAAGTGCCGGCAAGAGAGTTAACTGCTTTACACATACATCACCGCCATAGGCGTAGGTCACCTGTTTAGGAAGCACAAAGATAAGACCGTAGCTTAATACCACAAAGAACGACACACCAATTATTACCTTGGTTCGCAGGGACAGCTCCTTGATAAATCGAGGCATCGTTCGTTTTTTGCGTTTAGCTATCACTCCCCCTATTTTACCATGAGCAGGATGCCCACTGGCTATTGCATCAGATTACGATTGTTGTCGAAGGGCGCTTCGTACGGCGTGTAGCGCATCTTTTTTCAACTCAGCGAGGTTAATGTCTTCAACCATGCCATCGTATTCACTTGGATCGAAGTGAATAATTTCGTGCACAGAATTTTCCATCGGGAATTGAGGCATCGCAAGATAAAAGACGCTTGTTTTTAATTCTGGCCCGTCGATTGCAAATGATATATGTAACGACGGAGACCGATCACCTTCGTAGTTTTCTGGGCGACGATCAAAAGTAAGCATCCCTTCTTCGATAGAAACAGTGGAAAGACCGTGATACTTCTCCGTTAATTCGCCATCAATAATTTCTTTAAGACTTTCATCTACATCTACGAATGCGTCCAAAATGATTCGTTCCGGATCATTCGCGTCTCCCTTCATAATCTCCATGGCGGCAGTAACCGCTTGATCACTCAGATCAAAGAATGAACCAAACTGTCCATCGGAACTCGTATCAACCTCATCAAGTGACGTGTCGACGGAGTTTCGAGCAACATGCGCTTCGTACTCTTTATCACCTACGCTACGTCGCAAAGATTGCTCAATATATAAATCGAGCTTTGTTAACTCGACAATTAACTCACCGTCGAGTGACTTATCTTGATCGCTACTATCATGTGGTTGTTCGGACATCTACAGCATATGATACCACGGCGTTAACGTAAGCAAAATAAGACAAAGAAAAAGACCATCCGGTTAGGATGGTCTTCTTATAATTCGGCACCGTGCTAGTTTCCCGCTTGTGGCAGTATAATCGCCGCTACTGAGCTTGACTTCTGTGTTCGGAATGAGAACAGGTATTTCCTCAGCGCCATGGGCACCGAAGTAAGGCTTTTCTCACACTTTGCGCTGATATATATAGATCAGTGGGCGGAAAAAACCTTGCTTCGATGTTCATATTACTAAACATGTGCACGGATTTATTTGATTGTAAGTCATTTATTACTAAAATTGACGTTTTCATTGATGTTTCAATCAAATTGATTGATTAACACCAAATACTAGTTAAGTCTTTACCTCATCACTTCACTAAACCGAAGTTTACTGAAAGTGATAAGGACATAAAAAGGCAGTGGGACTATTAGTATGCTTCAGCTGCACGTATTACTACGCTTCTACCTTGCACCTATCAAACAGATATTCTTTCTGTGTCCTCATAGGGAAATCTAATCTTGGAGTTAGTTTCGCGCTTAATATGCTTTCAGCGCTTATCTATTCCGAATTTAGCTACTCGACAATGCAGCAGGTGGCCACAATCGATACACCAGAGATTCGTCCGCCCCGGTCCTCTCGTACTAGGGGTAGATCTCCTCAAATTTCCTATCGTCCGTACCGGATATAAACCGAACTGTCTCACGACGTTCTGAACCCAGCTCGCGTACCACTTTAATCGGCGAACAGCCGAACCCTTGGAAGGTGCTTCCCCTCCAGGATGTGATGAGCCGACATCGAGGTGCCAAACAGCGCCGTCTATGTGAACTATTGGGCGCTATAAGCCTGTTATCCCCAGGGTAACTTTTATCCGTGTTCGCTGTCATTCCCACATATA